>Ga0206106_100010_pt1 | contig 764151 bp, 716 predicted proteins | sample 1B1ome_FD_148677 | JGI IMG/M metagenome (GOLD analysis project Ga0206106, IMG submission 148677) | Enriched microbial communities from leaf-cutter ant dump, University of Wisconsin, Madison, United States - 1B110A | ecosystem: Environmental > Terrestrial > Nest > Insects nest > Nest dump... | reverse complement strand
CGACGCGTTCGGCGGATACGCCGCCGTGAACGCCTCATCGAACGCATTCAACGCCTCAGCCCGTGTCGCCGTCAGCGCATCGATCTGCGCCTGCACCTCGACAAGACGCGACAACGCAGCATCCGCCACCGCGATCACATCGAGCCGTTCTTCCATGACTCAACACAACACCGAACCACCGACACCGGCGCGCGGTGCGGGACGGCGAGCGAACGACCTCAAGACGGGTCGATGGGCGTGCCCATCCGTCGCCGCCCAGACGGCTTCGGCGCGGCAGGGTCGGTTGTCGCGGCCGGCGCCGCCGACGCCCCGGCGAGTGCCGCCCGCTTGCGCTTGCGCCGCTTGTCGAGCATGCCCGAGACGACCATCCAGGCCGCGAACACGAAGAGCCCGCCGGCGATGATCGGCACCACGAACGAGCGGGCGTCGCCATTGATCCAGTTGCTGACCCACCCGATGTAGGGCACCGAATACCAGAGCTTCCCCTGCAGCTGCACTTCGCGGATGGGCTCCGGATCGGGCTGCGCGCTGTTGTCGCCCTGCGTGATGAAGCTGTACTCGCCGCCGGCGGTCTGCGAGACGCTGATGACGCGGTGTGTGACGACCGTCGCCTCGCCCGAGCGGAGCTGGTAGGTGATGACGTCACCGATCGCGACGTCCCGCGGCTCCACCGGCTTGATCACGACGAGCGTGCCGGGGGGCAGCTTCGGCTCCATCGAGCTCGTCAGCACCGTCAGCGGGGTGGCCCCGGCCGCAGCAGGCACGACGACGACGGCCGCCGCGAGTGCGAGCAGGCCGAGCAGCACGGCCACGCTCAACGACACGCGCAGGTACGCCCAGAGGCTGGCCTCCTTGGGGGCCGCCGCGGGTGCGGATGCGGGTTCGGATGCTGCGGTCTGCTCGGTCACGATGTCTGAGTCTGATCGCGGTCGCGGCGCCTGCGCAATACCGCGAACAGGGCACCGCATCCGATGCACGCGAGGGCGACGAGGATCGTCGGGAGCAGTTCTCCGACGCCCGTCCAGGCGAGCGGCGGAGTGCCCGCACCGCCCGTGCCCGCACCCGACCCGCCGGTTCCCGCAGCGCCGCGCGAGCAGCCATTCGCATCCGGGAACGGTCCGGCCGCGAAGTCGTGGGCGGTCACGACGAACGCCATCGACGCCGTCTGACCCTGGGCGTCGGACCCGCTCGTGGCGCTGCTCATGAGCACCTCGAAGTCGACCTTCGCCGTTCCCCCCGCGGGAATCGACTGCGCCTGCACGACGACCTGGCAGTTCTGCAGGCTGCCGAGCGAGGCGATGTGGGTGAACCCGTTCATCGTCGACGACAGCGTCACCGCGGCCCCGAACTCGGGCGACGGGATCACGAGGTTGGTCACGGCAACCCGCACGAGTGCGGTGCCGGCGCTCTGATTGCGCACCCACACGCTCGACGCCATCGAGTCGCCGGGCACGATGAGCGCGAGGTCGTCGAAGAGCTCGGTGGCGACCCCGGGCCCGAACGTCGTGCCGTCGGCACTCACGACGATCTCGGGGGTGGCGGCGGATGCGGGGGTCGCCACCGCGAGCGCCGCGAAGGCGGCCACGGCGACGGCCACGGATCGGAGAAGCGGTCGGCGCATCATTGTTGAGTGAAGAAGAAGTCGCGGGTCGTGCTGCCGACTTGAAGCGTCGTGTCGGCGGAGGCGCTCGAGGCGCCGAGGTACGCCTTGGATCCGGAGTTCTTGATCCACACGAAGGCGAGTTCCTGCACGGGGTCGTAATGCGGATCGAAGGTCCACGTCGAGTAATCTCCGTTGCCAACGCCCTGAACCGTAACGTTGGTCGACCAGCTGCAGATGTAGTTGCCGAACAGGCACGTGCGCTTCTGAAGCCACCGGTTCGTGCCCGTCGAGGGCGTCACCACGATGCTCGTGCCCGTGCCGGAGATCTTCCACCGCTGAGAGCTCGCGGTTCCGCAGCTCGAGGCGTTCTGCAGGTATCCATTGTCGTTCTCGATGCAGACCGGCGTCGTGCCGTTCATCCACGCGGCACGGTAGGTGAGCGTGCCGAACGCGGTGATGACGGTCTTGACGTCGTCCACGGTGAGCACGGATCGGTTGCTCGCCGCGTCGACGGCGAGCACGCGGTAGGCGTACGCCTGGCCTGCCGTGGCCGTCACGTCGGTGAAGCTCGTCGTGCCCAACGCCGCCGTGCCGACATCTGCCCAGGTACCCGTCGACGATACGCGCTGCACCACGTAGCTCGCGACGTCGCTCGTCGAGGATGGAGCCGTCCACGTGATCGTGGTCGAGGTCGCTCCGGTGGATGCCACCGTGCCGCTCACGGTCACGACGACGTTGGTCGGCTTCGGAGGGGGTGTCGCGTCGGCGATCGTGGCCGTCACCGTCTCACCCGTGCGCGTGAGCGACCAGCCGGGATACAGGCTGTCACCGTAGGTGAGCTGGGGCGTCGTCGATACCACGCCGCCCAGCGCACCGATCACGGGCGCGCGATAGCTCACGACGATCGACGCCGACGAGTCGACCGTGCCTCCGGCAGTGCCGTTGGCGCCGCTGCCGAGGCGGACGGTGAGGGTCGATCCCGCGAGAGTCGCACGTGCACCCGCCGAGACGCCGTCGATCTGGATGTTCGAGAGGGTACCGAGGGCCGACGAGATCGGCAGGGTGAGCACGACGCCGCTCGCCGCTCGTGTGCCCAGGTTGGAGATCGTGGTCGCGACCACCGCGGTGTCGCCGGGTTCGAGGCCGCTCTTGCTCGCATTGAGGTTCGTGATGGTCGAATTCGCGTCGAGGCAGGGGCCCGAGCCGAAGGAGATGTCGTCGACGAGGTTGCCGACGGAACCGTTGGTCACGGTCTCCCCCGGCCGCGTCGAGGTGGTCGTGCCGGGCACGAGAGCGAAGCGGGTCTTGACGTTCGCGGGCTGTGTCGCCGGCACGACGTACGTGCCGCTGTAGCGAACCCACCCCGCCGTGCCCGTGGTGATCGCGGTCGAGGTCGCACCGGTCGGAACCTGATAGGTGTACGACGAGGCGCCGACGGGGTCGATCGCGACGTACATGGTGTCGTTACCCCAGCGCCCGTGGTGCAGCAGCGACCAGTGGAGCACCTGTCCGGGAGCCACCTCGAGTTCCTGGTACGCGATGTCGGGTCCATTGCCGTTGAGCTCAAGGAACTGGTCGCCGACCGCGGGGCCCACGCCATCGTGGCCCGTCCACAGCTCGAAAATGGGATTACTCGACTTCGCATCCAGCTTCCACCCCGGAATCGAGGCTTGGTTCAAGATGCCGTTGGTACCGATATCGGGCGACTCGAAGCCGCCGTTCGTGAGCTTGACGGGCTTGACGCAGTTCGCCGCTGCGGGATCGCCGAGCGTGGTCGCAGTCGTGATCTCGGCCGAGGCCGACCAGTAGGCGTAGCCCGCGGCGGTGCCGGCGAGCACGAAGAACACGACGATGCCGAGCGTGGCGGCGAGACGCTTGATCACGGGGCCACCTGCTCTCCGTCGAGCGGGATGGCGAACGAAGCGGTCGCGCCCGAGGTGAGACCCGTCGCCGCGGGGGCGATCTCAATGGTCACGCACACCTTCATCGATTGCTGAGCAGCGAGCACGACGGATGAGGTGCGCAGGTTGGCGAGCTGGGCGCCTGTGCAGTCGGTCGCGGATCCGGCGACCTGCGAGACGGTCACGACGAAGTCGGTGGCGTCGATGCCGGCCGTCGAACTGGTCACGACTTCGGCTCCCTGCGAGACGCGAAGGTCAGCATCGCCCGTGTTGTGCACGGTGAGCGGCGTGAGCGTGCGGGCGGGAGTCCCCGGCAGGAGCGCGGAGCTCAGACTGCCGATGCTGTGCGAGGCCTCGTTCTCGACGGTGAGGCCGGCGGTGCCGACGGTCAGCGTGCCGGCGTTGAGCTCGGTCGTGCTGCTGAAGTACGCGAAGGTGCCGCCTGCTGCGGCGACGGCGACCGCGATGGCGGCCGCGAAGGTGATGCACGCCACGAGCACGGTGCGTGCGAGGCGGCGAAGACGGGAGACGGGAGCGGCGACGGCGAGATGCGCGGGCATGGGTCGCTCCCTTCGAGTCGAGCGGTGGGGGATGTGGTGCGGGTACTGCGGGTCTTGCAGGAGATGGGGGATGGGGCGCGCCGCTTCGGGTGTGCGGCGCGCCCCGAGTGATCAGGAGTTGACCTGAGTCAGCGTGATCGCGAGCGCCGTCAGGTCGACGACCTCGCCCTGCGTGGCGTTGTCGACATCGTTCGGAGCGTCGCTGACGTCGCCGTCGAAGGCGAAGTCGAGGGTCACGCGCACGGTGATGATGCGTCCGTCATATGCGGAGGTCACAGTCGAGATCGTGGCCGGGGTCGTCGCGTCGTCGAGCACCGAGACCGTCACATCGAGCTGGTCGGCCCACTTGCCCTTCACGACCGATGCGGCATCGGCAGCGACGGCGGCCTTGAGGTTGTCGCCCGTCGCCTCCACCTCGAACGTCTCGATGTAGGTCAGCGAGTCGCCCGGAACGACGAGGAAGTCGTCCGCGTCGATCGGGTTGACGAGGTCGGAGGTCTCGTACCACGCGCCATCACCTTCGGATGTGATGCCGAGCGTGCCGGCGGTGATCTCGCCCGCGTCGGTCACAGCGTCGTCGTTCCAGTACGCGAGCGTTCCGGCGCCGCCGAGGAGCAGGACGATGCCCGCACCGGTGGCGATTGACGCCTTGGTGAACTTGTTCATGGTGTTCCTTTCGGATGATGTGGTTCGCGCATGACGCAAGGCGCGCCGGAGGCACGTCGAGACGTCGGGTTGTCTACCGGTCAGCGCCTTGCGCGGGCCGTCTGAGGGCGGGGGTCGGGTTTATCCCCCGTCACCCAAATGTACGGTCCTCCATAGGGAGGACAAAGGGGACGACACAGCCCCACTGCGGGGGGTATGGGAGCGCTCTCACGATTTTGCCAGGTTTCCTGTTGACCTGGGGTTTTTATGATCCGTACCCTGAAATGACCCCCATGTACCCCAAGGGCACCGGGGTACAAGGATTCGCCGTCCACCCCCCTTCGAGTCACAAGGTGGACAGACGCAGCGGTCTACTGTCGACTTGTACCCCGCACCTTCCCGCTTCTCCCATGGCATCCGGAACCGAACGCGATACGGTCGGAACGTGCCCACGGATCACACGACGCCGGCCCCGCAGGAGTGGCAGGCGCGGATCGGCCGCATCCCGATCCGCCACCTCTCGCCGCGCCAGCCCGAGGACCGTTGGCCCGCGAAGAGCTACCTCGGCGAGGTCGTGCCCTTCGAGGCCACCGTCTTCCGCGAGGGCCACGGCCTCATCGGCGTCGAGCTGCTGCTGACCGACCCGGCGGGCGTCGAGACCGTGCACCCCATGCGCCTGCTCGCGCCCGGCACCGACCGCTGGCGCGCCGATGCGCGGCCCGCGACCACCGGGCTGCACCGCTACCGCGTCCGCGCGTTCTCCGACGACTGGGGCAGCTGGCTGCACGCCGCCACCATCAAGCTCGGCGTCGGCGACGAACCCGAGCTCATCTTCGCGATGGGCGCCGAACTGCTCGAGCGCGTTCCCGGCAAGATCGCCGCGGATGCGCGCGCCGCACTGCTCGACTCAGGTGTCTCCCCCGCCCAGCGCCTGCGGGTAGCCACCGACCGCCGCCTCGTCGCGCAACTGCAGCGGCATCCGGTGCGCTCCCTCGTGACCGAGTCGGAGACCGTCGAGCTCGACGTCGAGACCGAACGTGCCGCCGTCGGCGCCTGGTACGAGTTCTTCCCCCGCTCCGAGGGCGCCAAGCGCCTGCGCGACGGCAGCTGGAAGTCGGGCACCTTCCGCACCGCCGCCAAGCGCCTGCCCGCGGTCGCCGCGATGGGCTTCGACGTCGTCTACCTGCCGCCCATCCACCCGATCGGCCGCACGCACCGCAAGGGCCCCAACAACTCGACGGTCGCCGGCCCCGGCGACCCCGGCAGCCCGTGGGCGATCGGCGCCGCCGAGGGCGGGCACGACGCGATCCACCCCGACCTCGGCACCGAGGCCGACTTCCGCTACTTCGTGAAGCAGGCCGCGAACAACGGCCTCGAGGTCGCACTCGACCTCGCCCTGCAGGCCTCCCCCGACCACCCCTGGGTCACCGAGCACCCCGAGTGGTTCACCCAGCGCCCCGACGGCTCGATCGCCTACGCCGAGAACCCGCCGAAGAAGTACCAAGACATCTACCCCATCAACTTCGACCGCGACCCCGCAGGCATCCGCGCCGAGGTGCTGCGCATCCTCGAGCTGTGGATCTCGCGCGGCATCCGCATCTTCCGCGTCGACAACCCGCACACGAAACCCCTCGACTTCTGGGAGTGGCTGCTCGGCGAGGTGGCCGAGCGGCATCCGGATGTCGTGTTCCTGGCCGAGGCGTTCACGCGTCCCGCGATGCTCCATTCGCTCGCAGGGGCCGGGTTCCACCAGTCGTACACCTACTTCACCTGGCGCAACACGAAAGACGAGCTCGAGGAGTTCCTCACCGGCATCGCGGGCGCATCCGCCGACTACCTGCGGCCGAACCTGTTCGTGAACACGCCCGACATCCTCACCGAGTACCTGCAGTTCGGCGGCCGCCCCGCCTACAAGGTGCGGGCCGCGATCGCGGCGACCGCCTCGCCCAGCTGGGGCGTCTACGCCGGCTACGAGCTCTTCGAAGACGTCGCGCGCCCCGGCTCCGAGGAGAACATTGACAACGAGAAGTACGAGTACAAGCAGCGCGACTGGGCGGCCGCCGAGGCGTCGGGCAACAGTCTCGCGCCGTACCTCACGATGCTGAACGACACGCGGCGCGCGCATCCGGCGCTCGCCCAGCTGCGCAACCTGCGGGTGCACTGGTCAGACGACGACGCGATCCTCGTCTACACGAAGCACCTCGACGCCGCGTTCACCCCGAACGGTCGCCCCGACACGCTCATCGTCGTCGCGAACGTCGACCCGCACTCGGTGCGCGAGACGACCGTACACCTCGACCTCGACGCCCTCGGCATGCAGCCGGGCGACACCTTCACGGTGCGCGACCTCGTCACCGACGCGCGCTGGACGTGGGGCGAGCACAACTACGTGCGCCTCGACGCGTTCGTCGAACCCGTGCATCTGCTCGTCGTCGAGCCGCCGAAGGGACGCTGACATGGCCGCCCGCTCCTCGCTGCCGCCGCTCGACGCGGGCCTCATCCAGGGCCTCGTCGAGGGCCGCCACCCGCGCCCGCACGACTGGCTCGGTCAGCACGCGCTGGGCGACGGATGGGTGATCCGCGCGGTGCGTCCCCTCGCGGATGCCGTGGTCGCCGTGCGCGCCGACGGCACCGAGGTCGCGCTCGAGCACCTCGCCGACGGGCTGTGGCAGGGCTACGCGACCGGCGCCGGCCAGGCCTACCGGCTGCTCACCCGCTACCCGGAGGGCCCGGACTGGCAGGCCGACGACCCGTACCGCTTCGTGCCGTCGATCGGCGAGATCGACCTGTTCCTGTGGGGCGAGGGCCGCCACGAGCAGCTGTGGCACGTGTTCGGCGCCCACCTCAAGCAGCACGAGGGCGTCGACGGCGCCGGCTTCGTCGTGTGGGCACCGCACGCGCAGGCCGTGCGCGTCGTCGGCGACTTCAACTCCTGGAACGGCGTGGGGCACGCCATGCGCCGCCTCGACGACAACGGGGTGTGGGAGCTGTTCGTGCCGGGGCTCGCGCCGGGCGGGGTGTACAAGTACGAGCTGCTCACCGCATCCGGCGACTGGGTGACCCGCGCCGACCCGATGGCGCGGTACACCGAGGTGCCGCCGGCGACCGGGTCGGTGCTCGGGCGGTCGAACTACCTGTGGAGCGACGCCGGATGGATGACGCGGCGGGCCGAGCGCGACCCGCACCAGGCACCCATGAGCGTCTACGAGCTGCACCTCGGCTCGTGGCGGCCCGGCCTCTCGTACCGTGAGGCGGCCGACGAGCTCATCGACTACGTCACCGACCTCGGCTTCACGCACGTCGAGTTCCTGCCGCTCGCCGAGCACCCCTTCGGCGGCTCGTGGGGTTACCAGGTGACGGGCTACTACGCCCCGACCAGCCGCTTCGGGCATCCGGACGACTTCCGCCTGCTCGTCGACCGCCTGCACCAGGCCGGCATCGGCGTGATCATGGACTGGGTTCCCGCGCACTTCCCCAAAGACGAGTGGGCCCTCGCGCGCTTCGACGGTCAGCCGCTCTACGAGCACTCCGACCCGCGCGTCGGCGAGCACCCCGACTGGGGAACCTACGTGTTCAACTTCGGCGACTCGCAGGTGCGCAACTTCCTCGTCGCGAACGCCCTCTACTGGCTCGAGGATTTCCACATCGACGGGCTGCGGGTCGACGCCGTCGCGAGCATGCTCTACCGCGACTACTCGCGCCAAGACGGCCAGTGGGTGCCCAACGTGCACGGCGGCCGCGAGAACCTCGAGGCGATCAGCTTCCTGCAGGAGGTCAACGCGACCGCGTACAAGCGCAACCCCGGCATCGTCATGATCGCCGAGGAGTCGACGTCATGGCCGGGCGTGACCCGGTCGACGGATGCGGGCGGGCTCGGTTTCGGCCTCAAATGGAACATGGGGTGGATGCACGACTCGCTGCAGTACATGCACGAGGACCCGATGTGGCGCGCCGACCACCACAACGACATCACCTTCTCGTTCCTGTACGCCTTCAGCGAGGCGTTCCTGCTGCCGATCAGCCACGACGAGGTCGTGCACGGCAAAGGCTCCCTGCTCGGCAAGATGCCCGGCGACCAGTGGCAGAAGCTCGCCAACGTTCGCGCCTACCTCGCGTTCATGTGGGCGCATCCGGGCAAGCAGTTGCTGTTCATGGGCTCCGAGTTCGGGCAGCCCTCCGAGTGGTCAGAGCAGCACGGGCTCGACTGGTGGATCCTCGACCAGCCCGTGCACCGCGGACTCGCCGACCTCGTGCGCCAGCTCAACCACGTCTATCGTGCGCATCCGGCGCTGTGGGAGCAGGATGCGGATGCGGCGGGCTTCCAGTGGATCACGAGCGACCCCGGCGCCAACGTGGTGGCGTTCGTGCGGCGCGCCCGGGACGGCCGCGAGCTCGCGTGCATCGTCAACTTCGGCGGCGCGCCCGTGGGGCCGTACCGCGTCGGCCTGCCGGCCGCGGGCGAGTGGGTGGAGCTGCTCAACACGGACGCGACGGCCTACGGCGGCTCGGGCGTCGGCAACCTCGGGCGGGTGACGGCGACGCGCGAGGAGCCGTGGCACGGCATGCCGGCGTCGGCAGAGCTCACGCTCCCGCCGCTCGGGGCGCTCTACCTCGTGCGCGGCTGAGCCGGTGGGGGGCGGTGGTTTCGAGACGCGTGCCGCTGCGCGGCCCGCTCCTCAACCACCTCGACGGGCTGGCGAGGGCGGTGGTTTCGAGACGCGCGCCGCTGCGCGGCCCGCTCCTCAACCACCTCAACGGGCGAGCGGGTGAACCGCTGGTTCCCGAGGGCTGTGTGCGCACTCGTTTTCGGGCGCGACCGCGCTCGTGCCCGAAAACGGCGCGCGCCGCGGACGCGCGCCGCGGATTATCGCGGCGCCAACTAGCACAGCGCGGCGCCAGCTAGCACAGCCCGGCGCCGAACTAATACAGCAGCGACGCGAGCCGACCGCGCGCCGCGGTGACGCGCGGGTCGTCGGCACCGGCGATCTCGAAGTAGTCGAGCAGGCGGGCGCGGATGCGGTCGCGGTCGTCGGATGAGGCGCCCACGAAGAGGTCGAGCAGGCGTCCGAAGGCGTCGTCGACGTGTCCGCCGCTCATGTCGAGGTCGGCGACGGCGAGCTGCGCGTCGACGTCGTCGGGGCGCGACGCGGCGGCGTCGCGTAGCTCGGCGGCGGTGGTGCCGCTCAGCCGGTCGAGCAGCGACACCTGCGCGAGCCCCGCGACGGCGAGCTGGTCGCGCGGGTTCTCGGTGATCGCCTTGCGGTACTCGGCGATCGCGGTCGGGTAGTCACCCGCCGAGATCGCGTCGAACGCCTCCTGGTGGTGCGGCGGCAGCGGCTCGGGCGCGGGCTCCGCGGCCTCCTCACCCTCTGCCTGCTCCCCCGCCGGAACGGTGCCGGTGACACCGTTCTCGGCCGCGAGCGTGAGCAGCTCGTCGAACACCTGCCGCACCTCGGCATCCGAGGGGATGCCGACGAAGAGGTTCACCGGGCGTCCGCCGATGATCGCGGCCACGGTCGGCACCTCGCGCACCTGGAACGCCTGCGCGAGCTGGGGGTTGACGCTGCCGTCGACGACGGCGAGCACGAGGCGTCCGGCGTACGACTCGACGATCGGGCCGAGCGCCGACGCGAGTCCCGGTGCGATGAACTCGACCACGACGGGCACGCGCGTCGAGAGCTCGACGACGCTCTGGAACGACGCGTCGTCGGTGTCGAAGACGAGCGACGACGCACGGGAGGGATCGGCGGCGGGGCGGCCGGCATCCGACGCCCGTCTCACGAGGGCTGACAGGTCGACGGCGCCGCGCAGGTTCGCGGGAGGAAGATCGGTCACGCCTTCTACGCTACTTCTCTCGCGCCCACGAGTCCCTGCGCGAAGCCCAGCACCTGCACGGTCGGGTCGGTCGCGGTCGCCGGCGGCACGTAGAACAGGATCTGGATGCCGTACTCGGCGGCCACGCCCTTGGTCGTCGTCTGCAGCTGGGCGAGCGCCTTCACGGCACCGGACGGGCTGATCGCCGCGCCGGTCTCGGCGGGCTTGACCGTCTCGGTCTCACGCAGCTCGACGGCGACGATCGCGCCGGTGTCGTTCGCGGCGAGCGCGATCGGGTCGCCCGCACCGACGGCGCTCGTGTACTCGAGCACGGCGTTGGGCAGGTCGGCACGGCGCTGCGTCTTGTAGCTGGCGCCGATGCTCTGCTGCAGGAAGTCCTCGCTCGCGTCGAAACGGTCGGCGAACTCCGAGCTGTCGCCGTTGATGAGCACGTCGCCGTACTGGGCGGCGATGTCGGCGGGCGCGTAGGCGAGCAGCTTCGTGTCGATGCGGTAGCGCGAGGCGCCGAGGTCGACGGGGGCGACCTCGGGGATCGAGTGGGTGAGCCGCACGAGCGAGATCACCTTGTACTGCTCGCGGGGGGCGGCCTGCACGAACATGAGGCCGAAGTCGTTGCCGTCGGCGTCCTTCACGGCGGCGAACACGGCACGCGGCCAGTCGTGCTGCTGCTGCGGCAGGATGAGCGTCACCTCGCCGTCGGGGAACGCGGGCACCGCCTCGATGCCGCTGTCGACGCCGCGCGCCGTGTAGTTGGCGGTGCGCAGGGTGAGCGCGCCCCCGTCGAGGCGCTGGGCGGCGAGGTCGGCGTCGCGGGCCTCGTCGGCCTTCTCTACGACGTCGGCCGTGCGCGCGACGATGCGGGTGAACTGCTGCTTCGTGACGACGGGCGGGTCGATCTCGGCGACCGGGGTCGCCGTGCTCGACGGGTCGGTCGTCGGCGCGGTGTCGGCGCTTCCCGTGCAGGCCGACAGCGCGAGGCTGCCGACGAGCAGCACGGGCAGGGCCGCGAAGGCGCGACGGCGGCCGCGGCTCTCTCCCTCGCTCGTGATCGCGGCGCGGCGCGGCGCGGGCTTGAGCTGGGCGGGCTTGGGCGGCTTGGGCATCTTCGGCGTCTTGCGGCGGGGCCCGTGGCGGCGGCGCGCATGCACGAGTGCCCAGATGAGGGCGATGAGCCCGAGCAGCAGGGCGCCGATGCCGCCGACGATGAGCGGCCCCGCCCACGGGGTCGAGTTGTCGAGCGGCCAGGTGATCGAGATGTCGGCGGGGGCGGCGGCGGTGCCGTCGGATGCGATGAGCACCGAGACGTCGGTCGGCACGTTGATCTTGCGCACGAGCGAACCCTCGCCCTCGAACTCCTGGATCCAGAGGTCGCTGCCGACCGGGGAGTTCTCGGGATCGGCCTGCGTCTTCGCGGCGGCCGCGGCATCCGCAGACCCATCGGCAGCGGCGTCATCGGCTGCATCGTCCGCGGGCGCGTCGGTGGCCGCATCGGTGGCGCCGGGGGCCGGCGTCTCGCTCGGGGCGGGCGTCTCGTCGACCTCGCCGTCCTGCACCTTGAGGGGCGCCGACGAGAGCTCGCCGGTCTCGGCGTCGTAGCTCAGCTCGGCCGCGGGTGCTCCCCCCAGCCAGGCGCGCACGTCGTCGGTGCGGCCGTACGACAGGAACACGGGGGCGGATCCGACCGCCTTCGCCTCGATGAGCTGCGTTCCGGGGTGCGCGTTGAGCACCGAGCCGTCGATCACGGTGAACGCCGCACCGCCCGTCACGTCGACCGTGGTCGTCAGGTGGTCGGGGCCGCGCAGCACGGTGCGCTGGGCGACGCCGAGGCCGATCGACACGAGGGCGACGACGAAAAGCAGGATGGCGATCACGAATCGCACGGATGAACTCCTCTCGAGCTGCGACGCGGAGGGCTCCACGCGGTCCGCCGGATCTCATCCAGGAGGCGGGCCCCCGCGGGTTCGGGAATCGGCGGGGCAGCAGGCAAAGACACCCAAGATTAGCGGAGAACCCGCCCGATACTCCGGATGCACTCCGGGAAGCGCCTGGGAGTCCCCTGACCGGGTGGACGCCCCGGCAGAGGCGGGCGAGTGCGCCTCCGATTACACTCGGGAGGGTTCGCCGCCGGTTCCGGCGCGTGAGAACACCAGTTTTTCCCGAGCGAGGAGCGCACGTGGCGGCAGACGACACGGGATTCACGACCGAGCTTCGCGGCTACAAGAAGGACGAGGTCGACCAGACCCTCGCCAGCCTGCGCCGCGACCTGATCAAGGCCAACAGCGATCGCACCGACGCGCTCAAAGAAGTCAAGCGCCTCCAGGCCCTCTCGGAAGACCTGCAGGCCGAGCTCGACGAGGTCGGAAGCCCCACCTACGCGGGGCTCGGCACGAAGCTCGAGAACACGCTGCGCGTCGCCGAGGAGCAGTCGACGCGCCTCATCGCGCAGGCCGACATCGACGCCGAGAAGCTGCGCGCATCCGTGCAGCAGGAGGTCGAGGAGCTGCGGGCGGATGCCGCCGAGACCGCGGCGCGCCTGGTCGCCGACGCGCAGGCGCAGGCCGACCGCATCCTCACGGTTGCGCGCGAGGAGGCCGAGTCGCTCGTCTCGCGGGCGTCGTCGGACGCCGAGGCGACCACGCAGGAGGCCCTGCGTGAGGCGGCCGCGATCCGCGGTGCCGTGGCGACCGAGGTCGCCGAGACCCGCGCCGCCGGGCGTCGCGAGGTCGCCGCCCTGCGCGCGGAGGCCGAGCGCGAGATCGCCGAGCTGCGCGTCGTCGCGCAGCGCGAGGTGGCGGAGGCCCGTGAGGCCGCAGCGTCGCTCGCGCGCGACACCGAGAAGGGTCGCGCCGATTTCGAGGCCGAAGACGCCCGCCTGCGGGCGCAGCTCGCCCACGATCTCGAGCAGGGGCGCACCGACCTCGAGCGCGAGACCGCCGAGGCACGCGAGCGGCTGCGCATCGACACCGAGGCGGCGAGCGCCGCCCTCGAGGCCGACACCCGTCGGGCACGCGCCGAGCTCGAGGAGCGCACCGCCGCCGACCGCGCGGCGCTCGCGCAGGAGATCTCCGCCGCGCGCGCCCAGCTCGAGACCGACACGACCGCGCAGCGGGCGGCCCTCGAGACCGAGATCGCGTCGCGACGCGCGGCGCTCGAGACCGAGCTCGTGCGCATGCGTTCCGAGCTCGAGGACGAGCTCACGCGCACGCGCGCCGAACTCGCCGCCGAGGTCGAGACCACCCGTGCGGCTCTCGCGTCCGAGGTCGAATCGACCCGCGCATCCCTCGCGGGCGACCGCGAGCGCACGGCCACCGAGCTCGCACAACAGACGGCGGCAGCCCGCACCGCGCTCGAGCAGGAGCTCGCGACCGCCCGCTCGGCGCTCGAGGCCGAGCTCGCCGCCGCGCGGGGCGCCGTGGAGGCCGAGCTCGCCGCCGCACGCGCCGAGCAGGAAGCGGAGCTCACCGCGGCACGCGAGCAGCAGGAGTCGCAGCTCGCAGAGGCCAAGGCGACCCAGGAGGCCGAGCTGGCCGCCGCGCGCACGGCCCAGGAGACCGAACTCGCCGCGGCACGCGAGACCCACGACACCGAGCTCGCGAACGCGCGCAAGGTGCTCGACACCGAGCTGCGCACCGCGCGCAAGGCGCTCGCGACCGAGCTCAGCCAGAGCCGCACTGCGCAGGAGACCGAGCTGCAGACCGCGCGCGCCGCGTGGGAGACCGAGGAGGCCGCCGGGCGCGAGGGCTGGGCCGCCGAGCTCGCCGCAGCGCGCGAGGCCCTCGAGGCCGAACTCGCGTCGCGTCGCGCCGAGGCCGAGCAGGAGGTCGCACAGCTGCGGCACGCCGCCACCACCGAGACGGGCAAGCTGCGCGCCGACACCGAGCGCGACGCCGCCCGCATCCGCGCCGAGCTCGCGGCCGAGCAGGAGGCGCACCGTGCGCGCCTCGCGCACGAGGCCGACGAGCAGGCGACGCGCCTCGCCGCCGAGGCCGAGCAGGCACGCGCCGACCTCGACGTCGAGCTCGCGGCACGGCGCGACGAGGCCGAGAAGCAGTTCACGACGACGCAGCAGGAGGCCGCGGCCACCACGCAGAAGTACCTCGACGAGGCGACGGCGCAATTGCAGGAGGCATCCGCTCGGGCCGCCGAGAAGCGGGCCGAGGTCGACAAGCTCAGCACCGAGGGCGTCGCCGAGGCGCGCGCCATCACCGAAGAAGCCCAGGCCGCGGCGACCGCCACGAAGCGCGAGGCCGAGAAGACGGCCAAGAAGCTCGTCGCCGACGCGCAGAAGCAGGCGAAGGCGCTCATCGCGGATGCCGAGGAGCGGCTCGCGAAGATCCGCGTCGAGCGCGAGGCGGTCGCCGGGTACTTCGAGAACCTGCGCGGTCTGCTCGCGGGGGCGGATGCCTTCACGGCACCGGCCGGCGACTTCCCCGTGCCGGGCGACGAGCCCGAACCGGTGGCGGCCCTCGAGGTCGAGCCCGCCGCAGCCGAGGAGGCCGAGTCGCTCTCGTCCGAGACCGAGAGCGCCCGCTAGCCTTTCTCTACGCTCGCAGGGCGCGCGCGAGGAGGGGTGGCGATGAAGATCCAGAACGCGTTCCGGCTGGGCCTGTTCGGAGGCCTCGGGGTGCTCGTCGCGGTGCTCATCGGCACCGGGATCGGCAACCTCGCCACGATCCTCACCTACGTCGGCGCGGCGCTCTTCCTGGCCCTCGGCGTCGACCCGGCTGTGTCGTTCCTCGAGAAGCACAAGGTGCCGCGTCCCCTCGCGATCGTCGCCGTGCTCGTCGCGATCCTCGCCGTGTTCGCGGGCTTCATCTTCGCGATCATCCCCGTCATCGCCGAGCAGGTCGGCAACCTCATCACCCAGGTGCCGAAGATCGTGCGCGACATCGGCGGGTTCGAGGGGCTCGAGGAGTGGTGGGGCACCTACGTCAACTGGATCGAGTACGACGAGGCCCTCAAGAACGTGCAGCAGTGGTTCACGGGCAACCTCGAGAACATCACCTCGGGGGTGCTCAACACCGTCTTCACGGTCGTCAGCGGCGTGTTCGGGGGCCTCATCGTGCTCATCCTCATGCTCTACTTCGTGGCCTCGCTCGGCAGCATCAAGCGCGCCATGTACCAGCTCGTGCCCGCGAGCAAGCGCGAGAAGTTCATCGACATCTCGGAGCAGATCTCGAGCTCGGTCGGCCGCTACGTCGTCGGGCAGGTGGCGCTCGGCGCCTGCAACGGCGTGCTGAGCTTCCTGTTCCTCACAGTGCTCGGATGGATCCGGGGCGACGTGATCGAGTACGGCGCGCTGCTGGCGTTCATCGCCTTCCTGTTCTCGCTCATCCCGCTCGTCGGCACGATCACCGGCTCGGTCATCATCACCCTGCTCGTGCTGATCTTCGAGGGCTGGCCCGCCGTGCTCGTCGTCGGCATCTGGTACCTCGTGTACATGCAGGTCGAGGCCTACGTGCTGAGCCCCAACATCATGAACCGCGCCGTCAAGGTGCCGGGGGTCGTCGTCGTGATCGCGGCCCTCGCCGGCGGCACGCTGCTGGGCCTGCTCGGCGCGCTCGTGGCGATCCCCGTGGCGGCGTCGGTGCTCATCATCGTGAAGCAGGTGCTCATCCCGCGCCAGAACGAGCTGTAGCGACGCTCAGGCAGCTCAGGAACGTCGCGCCTCAGGTGACATCCGTCTCCGCAGGACGAGTTACGGGATCAGTAAAGTATAAATACCGGAATCGGGAAACTATATCGGCTGAAATCGGTAAAGTAGCCGCATGGCTGAGTACCGACGCAGGATCATCGACGATGAACTCGACGAGGTCTTCCCCGCACTCGCCGCTATCAGCATCGACGGCCCAAAGGGCGTCGGTAAGACGGCGACCGCCACGCAGCGGGCAGCTACGACAGTCGATCTCGATATCCCTTCGCGAGCTGAAGAGCTGTCGGCGGATCCCGGGTTCCTCGACCGGGCACGCAAACCGCTCCTGATCGACGAATGGCAGCGGCTCCCGCACGTCTGGGACCTGGTGCGACGCGCCGTCGACCGTGACCGAACGGGAGGCCAGTTCCTGCTGGCGGGAAGCGCGACACCAGTGACAGCGCCGACGCACTCCGGCGCGGGTCGCATCACGAGCCTCAGGATGAGACCTCTCTCCATCGCCGAGCGCGTCGACGCGCCGCCGACTGTCTCTGTATCGGCGCTTCTCGCGGGCGACGCGGACGTCCGCGGAGAGACAGGGTGGACCCTCCCCGATTACGTGCGCGAGATCGTCTCGTCGGGTTTTCCGGGTATCCGCGAGTTGCCGGCGCGCGCTCGCCGGCTCGCGCTCGACGGCTACCTCGCGCGGGTCGTCGAACGCGACATGGTCGAACAGGGTTATCGCGTGCGAGCCCCCGCAGCGCTGCGGTCCTGGCTGCGCGCCTATGCGAGCGCCACCGCGTCGACGGCGAGCTACACGACGATATTGGACGCCGCGACGATCGGCGATGCCGACAAACCGAGCAAGCCCACCACCATCGCGTATCGCGATGTGCTCAGCCAGTTGTGGCTGCTCGACCCGGTGGAAGCCTGGCTCCCCTTCGGAGCCGACCTCGGCCGCATCGCCAAGGCCCCCAAGCATCACCTCGCGGACCCAGCACTCGCCGCACGGCTCATGGACATCGACGAGGAGAGTCTGCTCGAATTGCGCGACCACGCCATGATCGGCCCCCAGCAGGGTGCTGCCCTCGGGCGACTCTTCGAAGGGCTGGTCACACTGAGCATGCAAACCTACGCGCAATCGGCAGACGCACGCCTCCGACATTTCCGCGATCAGGCCGGCAGTCGGGAGATCGACCTGATCCTCGAATCGCGCGGCCGCGTGGTCGCCGTCGAGGTGAAGCTCGCGGCGACAGTCGACCACACAGACGTACGTCACCTTCTCTGGCTTCGGGATCGGATCGGTTCGAGACTCGCCGACGCGCTCGTCGTCACCACGGGAGAGCGCGCCTACCGCCGCCCCGATGGCATCGCAGTGGTTCCGCTCGCGCTCCTCGGACCATGACGTTCGGTGCGCGCGTGATTACCGTACGGGCCACTCCGTCGGCAGGGGCAGCGCCGCCGGGTTCACGACGCGCACGAGCTCGGTGAGCACGCGAGAGGTCTGCTTCTCGCCCACCCACAGGTGCTTGCCGCCCTGCACGGGCACGAGCTCGATCTCGGGCACCGAGGCGAAGCGCTCGGCCGCCTCGGCGGGGCGCAGGTAGTCGTCGTGCTCGGGCACCACGGCCACGAGCTCGCGCCCGCTGCCCGCCCACGCGGCCACCTCATCCGGGGTCGCGCGGTGCAGCGGCGGTGAGAGCAGGATGGCACCCTCGATGGGGTGCTCGAGGCCGTACTTGAGGGCCACCTCGGTGCCGAACGACCAGCCGACGAGCCACGGGTGCGGCAGCTGCCGCTGCGCCACGAGCGCCATCGCCGCGGCGAGGTCGTGCTGCTCGCCGACGCCGCCCCCGAACTCCCCCTCGCTCGTGCCGCGCGGCGAGGTGACGCCGCGGAAGTTGAAGCGCAGCACCGCGAGGTCGGCGAGCGCGGGCAGCCGGGCCGCGGCCTTGCGGATGATGTGCGAGTCCATGAAGCCGCCGTGCGTCGGCAGGGGGTGCAGGCACACGAGCGTCGCGACCGGGTCGGCGGTCTCGGGCAGCGCGAGCTCGCCCACGAGGGTCAACCCGTCGGCCGTGCGCAGTTCGACGTCCTCGCGGAAGGCGGGGAGCTCCACGCCCCCGCGGATGTGGATGGTCACGTGCGGATCCTCCAGCAGTGGGTGTGCCAATGGCGGCGGGCCGCGAGGTCGTCATCCTCGCCGAAGAGCCCGTCGGCGCGCCAGGTGACCACGTGAGCCGTGCCGACCGCGATGCCGAGACCGCATCCGGGGCACACGTACTCTTTGACGGCGGAGGCGGCACTCTGCGGCTGCACGTTCCACAGGCCGTCGCGGCGCGTCTCGGTGTGCTTCATGCCGCCCAGGATGCGTTCCACATCGAGCGGTTCGGGTTCCGCGTCGCGGCGGCGGGGGCGACGCGACGGAGACATGCCTCCAGTCTACGAACCCGCGCTGTGGGCTACTCCTCGACGCGGCCGCCCGTGTCGAGCTGTTCGAGGCGGGCCTCCTCGAGGTCGAGCAGCGATTGCGCGCGCTGCACGATGCGCGAGGGGTAGGCACCCCGTGCGCGCGCCTCGAGCAGCACGTCGCGTTCGGCGGCGAGCACCTCGCGCCGCAGCAGCCGGTACTGCTGGTGCGGCGCCTGCCGCAGCGACTCCGCATCGACGTGATCCGCGCGCTCCCACGCCGACTCGACGGCGATGAGGGCGTCCTGCCGCACGCGTTCGACGACCTCGGGCGCGACCGGCACGCCGTCGATCGTCACCTCCTCGCGGTCGAGCAGCGCGAGCCCGGTCGTCGACATGACCTCGAGCAGGGAGGCGAGCTCGCGCCGGTCGGAGACCCGGTCGCTGCCCCGGATGCCGGTGGCGCGGATCACGAACGGCAAGGTGCCGCCCTGCACGAGCAGCGTCGTGACGGCCACGACGAACGCGATGAGCACGAGCTGCTCGTAGTAGGGGGTGCCGCGCGGCAGGGACTGCGCGGCCGCGAGCGTCACGACGCCGCGCATCCCGGCCCAGCCGAGCACGACGCCACCCCGCCAGCCGAGCCCCTCGGAGCGCAGTTGTGCGATGTCGTTGCGTCGTCGGTCGATGCGGCGCTCCGCGAGTGCGCGCCGCCGCTCGAAGCGCACGCCGCCCAGGCCCACCATCGCCTGCATCCGTTCGAGGCCGCGCGCGAGCATCGTCTCCTGCTCGTCGAAGCGCTGACCCTGCGCGCGCATCACGAAGATGAGCGGCCACACGAAGGTGTAGCGGATGAGGATGAGCAGCCCCGTCATGAGCAGCCCGAGCAGCACGGCGTCGACGATCGGCAGCTTGCTCTGGTCGATGTCGACGATGATCGTGTGGATCTGCGCCCCCATGAGTAGGAACACGCCGTTCTCGAGCACGAACTGCACAGTGCGCCAGTTGAACCGCTCGGAGATGCGCGACTGCGCCGTGAACGCCTTCGCGCTCTGGTGGCCGCAGTACAGGCCCGCGGCGACGACCGAGATCACGCCCGAGCCGTGCAACTCCTCCGCGGGGATGTAGGCGACGAACGGCACCGCGAACGAGATCGCCGTGTCGAGCATCGGGTTGTTGAGCCGCTTACGCACCCACACCGCGGCGATGCCGACGACGATGCCGATCGCGAGGGCCACGATCACCGCGTAGAAGAACTCGCCGATCGCGTTCCAGGCGATGACATCGGCGCCGGATGCCGTGGCCGCGCTCGCGGCGATCGCCGTGCGCAGCAGCACGAGGGCCGTGGCGTCGTTGACGAGCCCCTCCCCCTCGAGGATCGACACGAGCCGCGCCGGCAGACCGATCCGTTTCGCGATCGCGGTGGCGGCCACCACATCCGGCGGCGAGATGACCGCGCCGAGGGCGATCGCGGCCGCGAGGTTCAGGTCGGGCAGGATCATGTAGAGCACGAAGCCCGTCACGAGGGCGCTCGCGACGACGAGCACGACCGACAGCACGCCGATCGGGAAGAAGTTGCGGCGGAAGTCGACGAGCGGCACCGTGATCGCGGCGGCGTAGAGCAGCGGCGGCAGCACGCCCTGCAGGATGAGGTCGGGTTCGACGTCGATCTCGGGCACCCCCGGGATCAGGCTGTAGCCGACCCCCAGCACGACGAGGATGAGCGGGGCGGCCACCCCGAGCTTCGGACCCCACGCCGCGGCCGCGACGATGGCGACGATGCCCGCGATCGCCACCAGCGCGTAGTCCATGCTCCATCGTAACGATGGGGCAGGTTGTCAGCTCAGTACCAGCCCTTAGCCTCGGAGTGGCCCCAGGCGCCGCAGGGGGTGCCGTAGCGGCCGCCGATGTAGCCGAGACCCCAGGTGATCTGGGTGACGGGGTTGGTGGCCCAGTCGGCGCCGGCGGTGGCCATCTTGCTTCCGGGGAGCGCCTGCGGGATGCCGTACGCGCCCGAGCTCGTGTTGTGCGCGTAGACGTTCCAGTGCGATTCGCGGTTCCACAGCGCCACGAGGCAGTCGAACTCGCCCTGACCCCAACCGCGCGCCATGACCATGTCGTGGGCGATCGCCTGCGCCGTGCCGGGGTCGGGAACGCCGACGGCAGGGGCCGACGCCGCCACGATCTTGGGCTTCGGCTTGATCACCTCGAAGGCGTCACGCCCGGATGCGGCGAGCTCGCCCGTGACGGGCACGCTCTGCCCCTCGACACCGGCGGCGTCGACGGGGCTGCTCGCGGCCGCGAGCGTGGCGGCGGAGGTGAGACCGCTCGGTTCGACGAGGAGCGTCGCGACGAGTCCGATCGAGGCGAGGTAGGCGAAGACGCCGAGCACGCCGCGCGGACGCACGAACCGCACGCGGGCGCGCGCCACCGCATCCGCCTGCTGGGGCGGTTCGGGAAGCGTCCCCCGTCGCCGATATCCGCTCACAGTCGCACCAGTGTACTGACGCATCCCGGGAACGCCATCAGAAAAGGGCGAGCGGCCGAGCGCCGCGGACGATCGCGGTGCCAGACAGGCACCGCTCAGCGCACCGCGAGCATCACGCGCGTGACGGTGTCGAGCAGGTAGTCGACCTGGGCTTCGCGGTAGCCGCCGCGCTGCGGGCGGAACGCGACAGTGCGCACGTCTTCGGGGGTCAGCGGCTCGCCGGTCTGGAAGTAGCCGGCGATGCGCTCGGCGAACGCGTCGACGTCGGCCACCGAGTAGCCGAGGGTGAGCACGGTCACACGCTGGAACTTCTTGCCCTTCAGCCGCACCACGCGGTCGAGGATCTCCTGGGCCGTCGCACGGGCGGAGGCGTACCAGCTCTCGTCGCCCTCGCGCGCGATCTGCCGTTCCCGCTCACGGGCGGCGAAGGCGTCTTCGAGGCGCTCGAGCGCGGCGTCGACGTGCGTCGTGGAGTAGCCGCCCTTGCGCATCGCGAACGCGGTCGTGCGGATGCTGTCCGCCGTCACGATCGACACGTCGGGGTTCTCGGCGGTGTACGCGCGGCGGGCGTCTTCGAGGAAGTCCTCGACCTCGTCGATGTCGTATCCGAGGCGGCCCTTGCGCGCGCGGGGGAAGGTCATGCTCACCGCACCATGCTAGCGAGCGCTCCCCGCGCATCCGCCGAACGCGGCCTCAGCCGAAGATGAGGAAGAAGGCGTACGCGACGGCGGCCGACGGCAGGATCGAGTCGAGACGGTCGAGGAAGCCGCCGTGGCCGGGCAGCCAGCCCGAGATGTCCTTGATGCCGAGCTCGCGCTTGATGAGCGACTCGGCGAGGTCGCCCATCGTGCCCACGAGCATGAGCACGAGACCCATGATGAGCCCCTCCCACCAGGGCTGGCCGAGCATGAGCCACGCGAGCAGCGTGCCGGCGATCATCGACGACACGGCGGCGCCCGCGAAACCCTCCCAGGTCTTGCCGGGGCTGATCTTCGGCGCGAGCTTGTGCCGCCCGAAGCTGAGGCCCGTGGCGTAGGCGCCGACATCGGCGACGACCACGATGATGAGCGCCGCGAGCACCCACCACTGGCCGCCGTCCTCCCCCGACAGCACGACGTAGAAGCCCGCGAGGAAGGTCACGTAGAGCTGCACGAAGACGCCCGCGCCGATGTCGGCGAGCACCGTGCGGGCGGGGCCGCGGTGGCTCGGGCGGGCGAGCTCGACGATGCGCCACAGGCTGATGATGACGAGCCCGCCGATGACGGCGAGCCAGAGTCCGGGCACGTGGAAGAAGTACGCGATCGGCATGATCGCGACGCCGACGACGATCGAGACGACGCGGGGAACATCCCGCCCGGCGCCGCGGAGCGCCGTCGCGAGCTCCCACACGGTGAAGCCGACGAGGAACGCGGCGAACGGGATGAAGAGCCAGCTATAGAACAGCAGGCTCACGAGCAGGATCGCGCCGAGACCGACGCCGATGCCGATCGCGGCGAGCAGGTTGCGACCGGTGCGCTCCTTGATCTTCTCCTGCGTCTGGTCGAACTGGTCGCGCGCATGCTTGACCTGCGCCTCGAACTCCTCACGCGCGTGCTGCGCCTGGGCTTCGAAGTCGGCGCGGGCCTGCTGCGCGCGCGCCTCGATCTCCTCGCGTGGTGTGCGCTTGCGCGAGGAGGCCGGTTTCGAGGTCTCGGCGGCACCCTCGGGATCGGCGTCCATCAGACCTCGAGCAGCTCAGCTTCCTTGACCTTGAGCGCCGCGTCGATCTGGTCGACGTGCGACTTGGTGAGGGCGTCGAGCTCCTTCTCGCCGCGCGCCACGTCGTCTTCGCCGACCTCCTTGAGCAGCGCGTCGAGGTCGTCCTTGGCCTTGCGCCGCACGTTGCGGATCGCGACCTTGGCATCCTCGCCCTTGGCCCGCACGATCTTCACGAACTCCTTGCGGCGCTCCTCGGTGAGCTCGGGCATCGTGACGCGCACGATGTTGCCGTCGTTGGTGGGGTTCGCCCCGAGGTTGGGGAAGTTGACGATCGCCTTCTCGATCTCCTTGAGCGCCGACTTGTCGTAGGGGGTCACGACGAGGGTGCGCGCTTCGGGGTTCTGCAGGCTCGCGAGCTGGCCGAGCGGGGTCGGCGTGCCGTAGTAGTCGACGAGGATCTTCTGGAACAGCGCGGGGTTGGCACGCCCGGTGCGCACGGTGGCGAAGTCGTCCTTGGCGACCTCGACCGCCCGACCCATCTTCTCCTTGGCCTCGGTGAGGACGTCACTGATCACGGGGGGCTCCTTCGTGCTGGGTGCAATTCGGCTCAAGCTTAGTTGGCAAACGCTGTAGTACTTGCTGGCCCGCACCAGACATCACGTGCGCGCGACGGCAAGCGCTACAGCGTTTGGCCAGGTCAGGGGGCCGTGACGAAGTCGATGAGCTGCTCGACGCGGGAGAGCAGGGCCGGCTCGAGGTCGGTGTACGTGCGCACGGAGCCGAGGATGCGCTGCCACGCCGCCGCGATGTCGGCCTGTTCCGCGTGGGGCCAGCCGAGCGCCTCGCACACGCCGTGCTTCCACTCGATGCCGCGCGGCACCACGGGCCAGGCGCGGATGCCGAGCCGCTCGGGGCGCACCGCCTCCCAGACGTCGATGTACGGGTGACCCACGACGAGCACGTGCTCGCTCTGCACCTGAGCCGCGATCCGCGACTCCTTCGACCCCGCGACCAGGTGGTCGACGAGCACGCCGAGGCGCGCATCCGGACCCGGGCGCAGTTCCGCGAGCACGGCGGGCAGATGGTCGACACCCTCGAGGTACTCGACCACGACGCCCTCGGCGCGCAGGTCGGCACCCCACACCTTCTCGACGAGCTCGGCGTCGTGGCGCCCCTCGACGAAGATGCGACTCGCACGTGCCACACGCGCCCGTTGCGGGGCGACGGCACGGGATCCGGATGCCGTATAGGCGCGGCCCGCAGGCGCGGCCTTCGGGGCGGTCAGCACCACCGGCTCCCCGTCGATGAGGTAGCCGCCGCCGAGCGGGAACCAGCGCACCCGGCCGCCGCGGTCCTCGAGGCCGACGTTGCCCTTCTCCACAGCCGTGACGGCGCCGACGAAGCCGTCGGCGAGCTCGACCACGAGCCCCCTCTCGGCGGGCACCTGGGGCACGACCTTGCGGCCGCGGGCGCGCCAGTCGCCCGACAGCACGTCGGGGCCGTAGCGGTCTGTCACGTCGCTCAGGCCGTGACGAGGGTGCCGATGTGCTCGCCGCGCAGCGCCTTCGTGATGTTGCCCGCGGGCTCCATGCCGAACACGTGCATGGGCATCTTGTTGTCCATGCACAGACTGAAAGCCGTCGAGTCGACCACCTTGAGGCCCTGCACGAGCGCCTCCTGGTAGCTGATCGTCTCGAGCTTGGTCGCGTTCGGGTTGGTGCGCGGGTCGTCGTCGTAGACGCCGTCGACGCCGTTCTTCGCGACGAGCACCGCATCCGCCCCGATCTCGAGCGCGCGCTGGGCCGAGACCGTGTCGGTCGAGAAGTAGGGCAGGCCGGCGCCGGCGCCGAAGATCACGACGCGGCCCTTCTCGAGGTGACGCTCGGCGCGCAGCGGGATGTAGGGCTCGGCCACCTGGGTCATCGAGATCGCGGACTGCACGCGCACGGGCGCGCCCGCCTGCTCGAGGAAGTCCTGCAGGGCGAGGGCGTTCATGACGGTGCCGAGCATGCCCATGTAGTCGGCGCGCCCGCGGTCCATGCCGCGCTGGCTGAGCTCGGCGCCGCGGAAGAAGTTGCCGCCGCCGACCACCACCGCGACCTCGACACCATTCGGGTCGTCTTCACCGGTGGGCGTCGCCGCGGCGATCTCCTTCGCGATGCTGGAGATCACATCCGGGTTCACGCCGAGCGATCCGGCGCCGAACGCCTCCCCCGAGAGCTTGAGCAGGACGCGGCGGCGCTTCGACATGGGGGTCCTTTCGGGGGGATGGCGCTGGCCTGTGGGCCGTGTCGATCGTACCGGGTCGCGCTGCGTGACCGGCCGTGCAACGAGGTGGCAGTTCTGGCCCGTTCCGGATGCGGTAACGGGCCTGACCTGCCACCTCGATCATGCGTCGGGCGCGAGCTCCCCCTCAGAGAGGAGCGCGTCCCTTAGCCGCGCCTTCGCGCGGGCGTGGCGGCTGCGCACGGTAGCGGGAGGCATCCCGAGGATTCGGGCGACCTCGACGAGGCTGAAGCCCTCCCAGTAGGAGAGGCCGATGATCTCGCGGTCCGTCTCGGGGAGCTCGGCGATCAGCTCGCGCACGCGGTGCGCGGCGTCATCCGGGGCGAACCCCGGCGCGCGCGTCGCCAGCTCCTCACGCAGCCGATCGGCGAGAGCCGCCCGGCGCACCGAGCCACGCCGATGCCGGGCGAGCGTCTTCCGCGCGACCCCGTACATCCACATCCGGGCCGCCGTAGGGTCGGCCGGGATCGCGGAGCGGCGGCGCCAGACCACCGTGAGCAGCTCGCCCAGCAGGTCGGCGGCATCCTCGCGCTCGCGCACGCGCCGGCCGAAGTAGGCGAGGAGCGCGGGGGCCTCGCGCTCGACGAGCAATGCGATGTCGCTCGCCTCCGAGGTGTCGTCGCGGCCCATGAGCCTTATCGCCACGGTCGCCGCACTCAATGCAGCTCGCCCGTGCAGTCGGAGCTGAGCCAGCTGTCGCCGGAGCCGTTGATGATGCCGAGATCGATGTAGGCGTCCGTCAGCAGGAACGACACCAGCGAGTCGCTGAACGACGAGTGCTCCGAGTAGGGGTTGCCGTTCTCATCGGCGACCACCTGCGACGAGCGGGGCAGCAGGCCCGGCTCTGGCTCGCGCTCGCCCGCGAGCACCATCGCGTAGTCGTAGATGCGCTGCCCGATGCCGGTGAAGTCGTGGCTGCGGTAGTACTGCACGACCTCGGCCTCGCGGGGGGCGAAGAAGGAGCCGCCCTCGATCGTGGCGGTGCACGAGATGGTGCGGCCGGTGTCGGTCGTGTACTCGATCGGGATGGGCAGATCCTCGTGCAGGAGGTTGTCGGTCGCGACGAGTGCACCCGCAGTCAGCGCCGCTCCGCCGACGATCGCCACCGGAATGAGCCAGGCGGCACGACGCGCGTGACGGCGGGCGGATGCGACGCTCGCGATGCGCAGGTCGGCGGCGAACTCCGTGGCCGCCAGCGCGGTGGTCTCGTCATGCCGCCACGGGTCGGAGCGGCGCAGGGTGTCGTCGATGTCGAATGCGGGCATGTCGTCCTCCTCGGACGGTCTCGGTGTCAGTACACCCGATACCTGCCCGGCATCCGGCGAAACGTTGCACTGCCTCGGCCCGCGCCTGTCACGGTTCCGGCAGGGTGTGTGCCGCGCGCAGGCCACATGGCACCGAAACCTCAACACACGCGAAAGGGCCCGGCCTCCCTGAGGAGGCCGGGCCCTTCGGCGTGGCTGCTTAGGCGCCGACCTTGAAGCGGGCGAAGCCCGTCACGGTGAGGCCCGCGTCGGCGATGACCTTGCCGACGTTCAGCTTGTTGTCGCGCGCGTAGTCCTGCTCGAGCAGGGCGACCTGCTTGAAGTACGCACCGAGGCGACCCTCGACGATCTTCGGAAGGGCGGCCTCCGGCTTGCCCTCCTCGCGGCTGATCTGCTCGACGATGCGACGCTCGTTCTCGACGTCGGCCGGCGGCACGTCGTCGCGCGAGAGGTACGCGGGGTCGGCGAACGAGATGTGCTGCGCGATCGAGCGCGCCGTCTCGGCGTCGTCACCCGTGTACGACACCACGACGCCGATCTGCGGCGGCAGGTCCTTCGAGGTGCGGTGCAGGTAGACGGCGAACTTCTCGCCCGGGATGCGGACGACGCGGCGCAGTTCGACCTTCTCGCCGATCGTGGCGGCCTGGTCCTCGATGAGGGTGCCGACCGTGGTGCCGTCGACGGCGACCGCGAGGGCGGCATCCACCGTCTCGGCGCCGGAGTCGGCGAGCGCCGCGACGACCTTCTCGGCGAGCGCGACGAACTTCTCGTTCTTCGCGACGAAGTCGGTCTCGCACGCGAGCTCGATCATCGTGGCGGCCGTGGCCGACTCGACGACGGCGACGAGGCCCTCGCTCGTGGAGCGGTCGGCACGCTTCGCGTTGCCCTTCGCACCCTTGAGGCGCAGGATCTCGACGGCCTTCTCGATGTCGCCGTCCGCCTCGACGAGGGCGTTCTTGGTGTCGACCATGCCGGTGCCGAGGCGCTCGCGCAGGGCCTTCACGTCTTCCAGGCTGAAGTTGGCCATGGATTCAGTTCCTAACTCGTGGTTTCGGGATTACTTGTCGGCAGCCGTGTCGGCAGCCTTGGCGGCGGGCTTCTTGGCCGCAGCCTTCTTCGCCGGGGCGGGCTTCTCGTTCTCCGCCTCGATCTTGGCCTCCGTCAGCTCGTCCGACTCGGGCGCGTGCTCGGGAACGAGCGTGGCGTCGGCCTCGGCCTCCTTCGCGGCGACCGCGGCATCCGCGTCGTTCTGCTCGGTGGGAACCTCGGCCTCGACGACCTCGGCGACCTTCTCGGCGCCGGCCTCGACGTCACCGTCGACACGGCCGTCGACCTCTTCGATCTTCTCGGCGGTCGACTCGGGCGTGCTCGAGGCCTCGAGCAGCTCGCGCTCCCACTCGGCCAGCGGCTCGACAGCCGAGACGTTGCCCTCGGCCTCGGGCTTCTGGTGACGCTGGATGAGGCCCTCGGCGGCGGCGTCGGCGATGATGCGGGTGAGCAGGCTCACCGAGCGGATCGCGTCGTCGTTGCCCGGGATCGGGTACTGCAGCTCGTCGGGGTCGGCGTTGGTGTCGAGGATGCCGATCACCGGGATGCCGAGCTTGGTGGCCTCGTCGACGGCGAGGTGCTCGCGCTTCGAGTCGACGACCCAGATCGCGCTCGGGGTCTTGGTGAGGTTGCGGATGCCGCCCAGGGTCTTGTGCAGCTTGTCGAGCTCGCGCTTCTTGATAAGGAGCTCCTTCTTGGTGAAGCCCTTCGTCGTGTCGTCGAAGTCGATCTCCTCGAGCTCCTTCATGCGCGCGAGGCGCTTGGAGACCGTCTGGAAGTTGGTGAGCAGCCCGCCCAGCCAGCGCTGGTTGACGTAGGGCTGGCCCACGCGGGTCGCCTGCTCGGCGATGGCCTCCTGCGCCTGCTTCTTGGTGCCGACGAAGAGGATCGTGCCGCCGTGGGCGACCGTCTCCTTGACGTAGTCGTAGGCCTTGTCGATGTAGGCGAGCGACTGCTGCAGGTCGATGATGTGGATGCCGCTGCGCTCGGTGAGGATGAAGCGCTTGACCTTCGGGTTCCACCGGCGGGTCTGGTGTCCGAAGTGAACGCCGCTGTCGAGCAGCTGGCGGATGGTGACGACGGCCATGGCCGTTCTCCTTCTCTCGCGGGCACGGCGTAGCCGTCCCGCTGTTTCTCAGTTGTCTGCCGCGACCGGACGGCCGCGAACCCTGGTGCCCCCAGCGCGATCCGCCGACTCCGAGGAGTGGGACTGAAGGAAGGAGCTGTGCGTAGGGCACGCGAAGTCACCCGCATGACACGGGTGCTGACCTCAGTGTAGCAGTGTGCGATGCGGGGCCGCCGTTGCGGCGTCGGGCGGCCCCGGGCGGCTCCGGGCGGCTCCTCCCCCGTCGGGCGTCGTATGGGTTCTCCCCTGCTGGCCGGATGCGTCGGATGCGCGTCCGCGTCGGGGAGCAGGATGCGGGCATGCGTTTTCCCCTCCGTCACCTCGTCGCTGCCACCCTCGCGGCTGGGGCGCTCTGGGCGTGGCCGACCGCGGCACCGCATCCGATCGCCCGCCCCTACCTGGCACCCGCGACCCCGTACGCCGCGGGTCATCGCGGCATCGACATCCGTGCGCCGGTCGGCACCGAGGTGCGCGCGCCGGCCGACGGCGTCGTGCACTTCGCGGGCGTCGTGGTCGACCGCCCGGTGCTGTCGATCGCCCACGGCGGCGGCGTGCTCTCGAGCTACGAACCCGTCGAGACGGCACTCACCCCGGGCGACGTCGTGCGGCGCGGCGACGTCATCGGCACGCTCGCGGCGGGGCACTGCGACGGCGGCTGTCTGCACTTCGGGGTGCGCATCGGCGGCGAGTACGTCTCGCCGCTGCTGTTCCTCGGCGGGCAACCGCGCGCGGTGCTGCTGCCGCCCTGAGCCGACCCCTCTCTCTCGCAACTCAGGAGCGGGCACGGGATGCCGTGCAGCGCGCCGCGACACGCGGAACCCGTTCCTGAGTTGCGGATGTGATCAGGCGCGGGGGTGCGCGAGGCGGTAGCTCTCGCGGAGCCGCTCGGTCGACACGTGCGTGTAGAGCTGGGTGGTGGTGAGGCTCGCGTGCCCGAGCAGCTCCTGCACGATGCGCAGGTCGGCTCCGCCGTCGAGCAGGTGGGTGGCGGCCGTATGCCGCAGCGCGTGCGGGCCCGCGGGACCCGAGCCCGGCAGAGTGCCGAGCTCGCGTGCGACGAGCTCGTACACGGCGCGCGTGCCGAGGCGGCCGCCGCGAGCGCCCAGCAGCAGGGCGGGGCCGGATGCGTCGGTGGCGAGAGCGGGACGAGCGCGCTCGAGGTAGTCGTCGAGCGACTGCGCCGCGGGCCCGCCGAACGGCACCACACGCTCCTTCGCGCCCTTGCCGAGCACGCGGACGGTACGGGCGGCGCGGTCGACGTCGTCGATGTCGAGGCCGACGAGCTCGCTCACGCGCACCGCCGAGGCGTACAGCAGCTCGATGATCGCGACGTCGCGCACGGCAGCGGGGTCGCCCTCGGCCGCTGCCGCGTGCAGGCCGTCGAGGATCTCGTCCATCTGGGTGCGCGTGAGCACACGCGGCAGGCGTCGGCCGGCGCGCGGCGTGCGCAACCGCAGCCCGGGGTCGGTCGGCGTGACGCCTTGGCGGGTGAGCCACGCCGTGAAGGAGCGCGCCGACGAGACACGGCGCCCCAACGTCGAGGGCGCGAGCCCCGCCTGCGAACCGCGCCAGACCCAGTCGCGCAGGGTCTCGAGATCGAGGGATGCGGCATCCGGCTGGCCGAGCGCCTCGGCGAAGCTCACGAGGTCGCCGAGGTCGTTGCCGTAGGCGCGCACGGTGTGCTGCGAGTAACCGCGTTCGTGCGTGAGCGCAGCGAGGTAGGTCTCGACGGCGGCGCGCAACTGCATGGGGCCATGGTGGCACCGGGGGGCGCGGATCTCGATACACCGCGCTGCGCGCGGCACTCGATCAGCGGGGTGAGGACGCTGCGCGCGGCACTCGATCAGCGGGGTGGGGACGCCACGCGCGGCACCCGTCAAGCTGGCTGATGAGCGCATCGCGCAGCGATACGCGTCTCGAAGCCCCCGCCGCGACTACCCGTCGGCGAGGGGCGGGAGCTCGGCGCACGGCACCCCTCAAGGTGGCTGAGGAGCGCATCGCGCAGCGATACGCGTCTCGAAGCCCCCGCCGCGACTACCCGTCGGCGAGGGGCGGGAGCTCGAAGGTGGAACTCTTGCTCGAGAACGCCTCGCGCCGTTCCCCGGGCGTCATCTCCGCAAGCGCCTCGAGGAACGCGCCCGAGAACCCCGCGACCCGCCGCGCGTCGCCGATCGGCACGATCGAGTGCACAACCTGGTCGTCGTACACGTGCACGAGGTTGAAGGTCTGCCCGCCGTCGACACCCGCGAGGGTGCCCGGCTCTGCGCTCGCGTCGATCGTGTAGCAGGTGGCGGCGGCGACCGACACGGGCACCCCGGCGAAGGTGCCGGTGGTCGCATAGTGCAGGTGCCCGGCCAGGATGGCGCGCACATCCGTTCCCCGCACGACCTCGGCGAGTTCGGCCTGGTGGTCGAGCTCGAGGATCGCCATGAGCTCGACCGGGGTCGGGATCGGCGGATGATGCAGCGCCAGCAGGGTTCCGTGCGGCGCGGGGGTGGCCAGTTGCGCCCGCAGCCACTCCAACTGCGCGGGTTCGAGGTCGCCGTGGTGGTAACCCGGCACCGTCGTGTCGAGCGCGATGATGCGCAGCCCGCCCACGTCATAGACCCGGTCCTGCGGCGCGTCGCTCGCCGGCTCCCCCATGAGGATCGACGAGTACGGCTCCCGCTCGTCATGGTTCCCCATGACCCACACGACCCGTGACCCCATCCGCTCCGCCGCCGGCTCGACGACGGCCTTCAACCGCACATACGCATCCGGCTCCCCCAGGTCGGCGAGGTCGCCCGTGATGACGATCGCCTCGGGCCGCACGCCGCTGCGCTCGAGCTGCGCGAACGCACGCTCGACGTGCGCATCCGTGTCGACGGACCCGTAGAGCGGCGCGCCACCACCCAACAGGTGGGTGTCGCTGATGTGGGCGATCACATGGATCGGCGGGGCGTGCTGACCGAGCTGCACCATGCAGCGAGCGTAGCCGTCGCATCCGCGAAAGATCAGACCTTGACCCAGCCGCCGGCGTGCTCGCGCACCGCGCCCTCGAGAGCGAGCAGGCCGAGCTCGGCCCGCACCCGGTCGACCGCGAGGCCGGAAAGCGTCGCGATGCTCTCGGCCGTGCGCGCGCTGCGTGGAGCGAGGGCGTCGAGCAGGCGGATGCGGGTGCCGGCGGGATCCGCGGCCGGGCGGGACTCGCCGGCGTCCGCCTGCTCGACGGTCTGGGGGCGCTCGTCGGCCGACGTCCGCTCGGCGGCCAGGGCACGCCGGGTGGCCGCCGGCAGCGGCGCGAGTTCCGCGATCTCCTCGGCCGTCGTGACGCACACCGCGTCGTACTCGCGCAGCAGCCGGTGGCATCCGGCCGACGCGGCGCTCGTGATGGGCCCGGGGACGGCAGCCAGCGGGCGACCGAGCGCCGCCGCATGGCCGGCGGTGTTGAGCGAGCCCGAGCGGAAGCCGGCCTCGACGACGACCGTGGCGCGGCTCGCCGCCGCGATCAACCGGTTCCGTTGCAGAAAGCGCCACTTCGTGGGCGCGACACCGCACGGCACCTCGGCGATCGCCGCGCCCTGGTGGATGATGCGGGTCAGCAGCGCCTCATGCCCCGAGGGGTAGAAGCGGTCGAGCCCGCCCGCGAGGAACGCGAGAGTGGTGCCGCGACTCGCGAGCGCGGAGCGGTGGGCGGCGCCGTCGATACCGTAGGCGGCACCGGAGACGATCGCGTAGCCGCGATCGGCGAGACCCGCCGCGAGCTCGATCGTGACGTGTTCGCCATAGCCGGTCGCGGCGCGAGCGCCGATGATCGCGATGGAGCGATCGAGCGCCTTCAGCGCCTCGCGATGCCCGCGCAGCCAGAGCGCGAGCGGCGCGAACTCCCCGAGGTCGTCGAGCGCGCTCGGCCAGTCGGGGTCACCGGGCACCACGAGCTGGGCAGCGAAGCGACCGGCCTGCCGCAGGGCGAGCAACGCATCCGATTGCGAGAGGCGAGGCACCCAGCGGGCGATCGCGTCGTCGAGCTCCTTCGCATCGACCTCCGCATCCGCCGACGCGAGCGCCGCCCGCAGTGAGGCGCCGTCGCGGTCGTCGATGAGCGACTGCAGCGCGGCCTCGGCCCCGAGCGCGGCGACGACGAGCCCGGCCACGCGATCTCCCGGTTCGGCGATGGTCGTCCAGGTGGCGCGCGCGAAGCGTTCGGCGACGGCGTCGCGGCCGTGCTGAGGGTCGGTGATGGGTCGCACGAGGGATGCGACGGTGGAGTCGGCGATGCCGAGGATGCTCATGCTGCTGCCTTTCGGAGGTAGAGGGCACGGCCGATCTGCTCGAGGCCGGGTCGGTCGACGCCGTCGAGATCGGCGAGGGTCCAGGCGAGGCGCAACACGCGGTCGTAGCCCCGCATCGTGAGGGCGCCGCGCTCGAGTGCGCGGTCGAGCGATGCCGTCGAGCCGACGACCGGCGCGCCCTCGTTGCGCAACCAGCTGCCGGGCGCGTGCGCGTTGAGCCGCCACGGCTTGCCGTCGAGCCGGTGCGCTGCCCGCTCGCGCGCCGCCGCCACCCGCTCACGCGCGGCGGCGCTCGTGGTGACCGCGGCATCCGCCGCCACCCGCAGCTGCGCCGCCGTGACGCGCGGCACGTCGAGCCTGATGTCGACGCGGTCGAGCAGCGGGCCCGACAGGCGGCCGAGGTAGCGTCGGCGCACGAACGGGGTGCACGTGCACTCCGCGTCGCGCACCCCCGCGTTGCCGCACGGGCACGGGTTCGCGGCGAGCACGAGTTGGAAGCGCGCGGGAAAGCTCGCCGTCGCCGCGGCCCGCGAGATCGTGATGACGCCCGACTCGAGCGGCTGACGCAGGCAGTCGAGCGCCGAGGGTGCGAACTCGGGCGCCTCGTCGAGGAACAGGATGCCGTGGGCGGCACGCGCCGCGGCGCCCGGTCGGATGACGCCGCTGCCCCCGCCGACGATCGCCGCGGGCGAGGCCGAATGGTGCGGTGCCTCGAGTGGCGGCCGGGTCGGCAGGGAACGCCCGACCGGCAGGCCCGCGAGTGACCGGATCGAGCTCACCTCGATCGCCGCCCGCTCGTCGAGGTCGGGCAGGATGCCGGGCAGCCGCGACGCGATCATCGTCTTGCCCGCGCCCGGCGGGCCGAGCAGGAACATGTGGTGCCCGCCCGCCGCGGCGACCTGCACTGCCTCCACGGCGTCGCGGTTGCCGACGACCTCGGCCAGGTCGCCCGTGTCCGACTCCACCTCGGGAGCGGGCACGGGCAGGAGAGGTTCGACCTCGACCGGGCTGAGCTCGGCACCGTGCCAGATCGCCGCGTCGCGCAGGCTCGCAACCGCGACGACCCGGATGCCGGGCACGAGCGCGGCCTCGTCGGCGTTGCCCGCGGGGACGAGCACCGTGTCGAACCCCGCACGTTCGGCGGCGAGCACCATGGGCAGGATGCCGCGGCAGGGCCGCAGGCGTCCGTCGAGGCCCAGCTCGCCGAGGTGCACCACTCCCGTCACCGACGACGGTTCGACGGCCCCTTCGGCCGCGAGCAGAGCCAGGGCGATGCCGAGGTCGAACGCCGACCCCGTCTTCGGCAGCGAGGCCGGCGAGAGGTTGACGGTGACGCGACCGGGAGGGAAGTCGAAGCCGCTGTTGCCCACCGCGGAACGCACGCGCGCCTTCGCCTCGCCGAGGGCGGCATCCGGAAGCCCCACGAGCACGAAAGCCGGCAGACCGCTCGCCGTGTCGGCCTCGATCTCGACGAGCGCACCGTCGAGACCGAGCAAGGCGACCGCGTGCGCGCGCCCGACCCCCATCAGAACACCCCCACGAGGTGCTCGATGCGCGGATCGGCGCCGCGCGGCGCGAGCACGGCGACGGCATCGATGCGGATGCGGCCGCGCTCGCGGGGGTGCGCCTCACACCACACCCCCGCGAGCCGCCTGAGGCGGGCGAGTTTGACGGGCGTGATCGCCTCGAACGGGTGCCCGAACGCCGTCGAGGTGCGTGTCTTCACCTCGACGAAGACGAGCGCGTCGCCGTCGCGCACGACGAGGTCGATCTCGCCGTGCCGACACCGCCAGTTGCGCTCCACGAGTCGGTACCCGCGAGCCAGCAGGTGCTGCTCGGCGAGCCGCTCGCCGCGTCTGCCCAGTTCGTCTTTCGCCGCCATGGGATCGAGCCTGGCGAGGGCGCGGAGCGCGTAGGTCGCGGAAGGTCCGAAACTCCAACTACCCGCGCGACTCGCTCCTGTGGAGGAGAGGAGGAGCGGGTGCGCTCAGCGACTTAGGCCCGTCGAGGGGGCACTTGTGGCCCGCTCAGACGCGCGGAAGGGGCCACAACTGCCACCTCAGCGCACCTCGCCGTCGAGGTAGACCCAGCGCCCGTCGACGCGGATGAAACGCGAGCGTTCGTGCAGCAAGCCCGCGCCGTCGGCATCGCGGTACGACGCACGGAACTCCACCACGCCCTCCGCGTCATCCGGCCCGCCCGCGACCGTGTCGACGAGCTGCAGGCGACGCCAGACGACATCCGCATCCAGATCCAGCGAACCCGGACGGGTCGAGGGATGCCACGACGCCAGCAGGTACTCCCGCAGCCCGAGCGCGAAGGCGCTGAAGCGCGAGCGCATGAGGGCCTCGGCGGTCGGCGCGGGGGCGCCGCGATGGAGAGCGCCACAGCAGTCGTCGTAGCCGCGGGCCGAGCCGCACGGGCACACCGTGACGGGCGGCATCCGGCTACTCGTCGAGCGCGAGCTCCTTCGGGAGCTCGAGGTCCTTGTCGCCGCGCACCTCGACGTTCACGTCTTTGAAGGTGAGCACGCGCACGCTCTTCACGAAGCGGTCGTTGCGGTAGACGTCCCACACCCAGACGTCGTTCATCGTCAGCTCGAAATAGAAGTCGTGCTCGGTGTCGTGGCGCTCGAGCGTCACCTCGTTCGCGAGGTAGAAGCGACGCTCGGTCTCGATCACGTACTTGAACTGCCCCACCACGTCGCGATACTCGCGGTAGAGAGCCAGCTCGACCTCGCGGTCGTAGTCGTCGAACTCGTCGTCATCCATCGGGGAGAGTCTAGTTCGAGCGGAGCGACGGTGGTTTCGAGACGCCGCCTCCGGGCGGCTCCGGGGCCACCTCGACAGGCGGTGGGGCGGTGGTTTCGAGACGCCGCCTCGGGGCGGCTCCGGGGCCACCTCGACCGGCGGTGGCCGCGCTCAGAAGAGGGCGGGCTGCTTGAGCCAGCTCCAGCGGTGCAGAGCGGATGCGCCGAGCCGGTCGATCGCGGCGTAGTGGCTCGCCGAAGCGTAGCCCTTGTTGCTGGGCCAGTCGTAGCCGGGGTGCACGGCATCCGCGTCGACCATGAGGCGGTCGCGGTGCACCTTGGCCAGCACGGATGCCGCTGCCACCGTGGCGCAGTCGCGGTCGGCCTTGACGCGGGTCAACACGCGCGGACGCGACAACACCGGCCACTCGGCGAGCGCCGGGCTGAGCCAGTCGTGGGAGCCGTCGAGCACGACGACCGCCGACTCGACCGGCACCCCCTGCGCGACGAGCGTCTCGAACGCGCGCACCGCCGCGAGTCCGAGCCCCGCGATGATGCCGAGCGCGTCGACCTCGGCGTTGTCGGCGAGACCGACGGCCGAGTGCGGCGCCCACGCGAGCACCTCCGGGTGCAGCTCCTCCCGCCGCTGCTCCGAGAGCAGCTTCGAGTCGCGCAGCCCCTTCGGCATCCGCCGCACGTCGGGCAGGAACACGCCCAGCCCCACGGCGACGGGCCCGGCGATCGCACCGCGGCCGACCTCGTCGCAGCCGATCACGAGCGTCGCCCCCTCGCGGAAGAGGCCGCGCTCCATCCGCAGCGTCGGATCGGCGACCGTCATCCGCCCGACTCCTCCGTCTCGGCGGGCTCGGGCTCGGTCTCGGCGGGCGCGGGCGCGGGCGACGAGGTCGCGCCGCTCTCGACGCCGTCGAACACGAGCGGGTAGTTGTCGAGCCAGGTCCAGCGGTCGACGGGCCAGGAGATCAGGATGGCGCGCCCCACGACGTTGTCGATCGGCACGAAGCCGTTGCCCGGCTCGTCGCGATGGGCTCGAGAATCCTGCGAGTTCCAGCGGTTGTCGCCCATGACCCAGAGCGAGCCCTCGGGAACGGTCACGTCGAAGTCGTCGCGCGAGACCTTGGTGACGCCGTCGGGCAGGTGCACGTACGGGTCCTCGTCGATCGCGACACCGTTGACGCTCAGCTGCCCGAAGTCGTTGCAGCACGTGATGTGGTCGCCGGGGAGCCCGATGACGCGCTTGATGAGGTGGTCGTTCGAGTCGGGCGCCGTGAGCCCCACGACCGAGCCGAGCCACTCGAAGAACCCCTCAACGGGGCCCTTCTCGGGCTCGAACTGCGGCCCGAGCCATCCGCCGGGGTCGGTGAACACGACGACGTCGCCGCGCGAGATGCCCGTCAGGTCGGGCACGAGCTGGTTCACGATGATGCGGTCGTTGACGAGGAGGGTGTCCTCCATCGACTCCGACGGGATGTAGAACGAGCGGATGAGGAACGTCTTGATGAGGAACGAGATGACGATCGCGGCCACCACGATGAGCGCCACATCCCGCAGGAACAGCAGGAACCCGCGCTTGCGCGAGTCGCCGTCCGCCTTCTCGGCACCGTCCGCCTCGACACCCGCCTCGACACCCGCTTCGGCGGAGGCCGCCCGCGCCGCGGTGCCGTCGGTGTCGTCAGCGCCGTCGTCCGCGCGCGCTCGGGTGTCCTCGCTCATCACTCCCCTGAAGTCTCTGCAAGCATAAGCGGCACCCTGCGCGCGGCCGTCCATGCGACACCCGGTGACGGCATCCGGATGCGGCAGCGGCATCCGCGAACGGCATCCGCAGGTGCACCCGGATGCGACGAAGCCCGGCCCCGCGATGCGGGAACCGGGCTTCGGAACGGATGCGGCGGGGGCTTACGCCTCGCGCTTCTCCTTGATCTTCGCCTTCTTGCCGTGCAGCTCGCGCAGGTAGTAGAGCTTCGCGCGACGCACGTCACCGCGGGTGACGACCTCGATGTGGTCGATCACGGGCGAGTGCACCGGGAAGGTGCGCTCGACGCCCACCTGGAAGCTGACCTTGCGCACCGTGAAGGTCTCGCGGACGCCCTGGCCCGAGCGTCCGATGACGACGCCCTGGAAGACCTGGATACGGGAGCGGCTGCCCTCGATGATGTTCACGTGCACCTTGACGGTGTCACCGGCGCGGAACTCGGGGATGTCGGAACGCAGCGAGGCGGCGTCGACGTCGTCGAGGATGTGCATGGGAGTTTCGCTCTCTGCGCCCGCCACAGGTCGAACGCGGGTATCAAGAATGTGGGTGTGAGTGGCGCGTCTCGCATTCACGGTCCCCCTGTGGCAGGGCCGTGCGGACGCACAATGTTCAATTCTGCCACACCGGGGCGCTCCCCGGCGACAGGGCTGTCAGTTCGCGGCCGATGCCCCTGCGGCCGGCTCGTCCCAGCGCGTCTCGGGGGTGCGGCAGGTGCCGCGGAACACGTATTGCGAGGGCAGCTTGCGCTCGTGGCTCGTCCAGTCGATCGCGGGCCGCTTCTGCGAATCCGGCAGGTAGCCGAGGCGGTAGACGGCCATGAGCTCGAGCTCGTCGGGCACCTCGAGCAGCTCGACGATGCGCTCCCACTGGCCGGGAACCTCCATGGGGAACGACACGAATTGAATGCCCATGCCGAGCTCCACGGTCGTGAGCCACACGTTCTCCATCGCGGCGCCCATCGAGAACACCGAGTAGAACGACGACAGCTCCCCCGGCCGGTACTCGGCACGGTCGAGCATCACGCCCAGCAGCAGCGGCGCACCCGCCACGAGCTTGCGGTTCTCCTCGCCGAGCGTCTGCGGCACGCGCATCGTGTTCATGAGCTTCTGCCCGCGGGGCGTGAACACCTGGCTCGTGAACGGACGCAAGGGGGCGGGCAGCTTGTCGAACAGCATCCCGCTGCGCTTCTCGGCCATCTCCTGCTTCGAGAAGCGGAAGTACGGCTTGTAGCGCTCGAAGAAGGTGCCGTTCGACATCGCCGTCGTCATCGACTCGCCGCTGATGCGCGCGATCTGCTCGATCGTGTCGCGTTCCTCGACGAGCACGAAGCGCCACGGCTGACTGTTGAGCTGCGACGGCGCGCGGCTCGCGACCTCCATGAGCAGCCGCTGGTGCTCCTCCGACACCGGATCGGGGGCGAGCGGCCCGTTAGTCGTCTTGCGGCGTCGCACGACGTCGAGGAACTCCATCAGCGTGCTCTCCTTCTTCTCAGCGGGCGGCGTCTCGTGGGGATCGGCGCGGGGATCGACGCGGGGCGGCTTCGTGCGGGGCGGCGCCAGGCGACGATGAGGCCGGCGACAAGGAACGGAGCGATGGATGCCGCGAGCGCCGGATGCCGCCAGCCGCGGGTGCCCGCGTACGGGATCGCGGCGAGCGGCACGAGCGCCGGCGCGATCACGGCCCCCTCCCGCCCCCGCTCCGCCACGAGCGCGGCGGTCGTCGCGGCCGTCGAGGCGGCCGTGTTGATGTAGAGCGCGTGGTGCACCCACCGCGCGCGACCCGTGCGGAGTCGTCCGGATGCGACGGCGAGCCCGAGCGCGCAATTCGCCGCGTACGCGACGGTGGCGTACGTCGCGAGCGCGCGGGCCATCATCCGCCGCCCCCGCCGCCCCCGTCGCCCGGTTCCGGCATACCGCGACTCACGAGCACGCGGAACGGGCTCGCCGCCTCGGCGCGCCACCCCGCCGGAGCGAGCGCGTGCAGCTCGTCCGCCGTGTAGCTGCGGCGGATCGACAAGCGCCCGTCGGCGAACAGGAACGAGCGCCGGGCGGTCGGCCATGTCACCGCGCTGTACAGCGCGAGCGCGAGCGAGGAGCGCCGGATGTCGCTGTGCAGGACGCGCGGGGCGAGACGCGCGCTCTCGGCGAGAAAGCCGGGCAGATCGTCGAGGTGGTGCAGCACGTGGTTCGAGACGACGAGGTCGAAGCGCTCCCCCGCGCCCGCGAGCTCGGCCGCCCACGCCCGCCGCAGTTCGACGCCCGGATGCGGCACCCGCGCAGCGAAGGCGACGGCGCGTTCGTCGGGGTCGATCGCGGTGACCTCGAGCGCGAGCGCGTCGCGACGCGCCCACCCGGCGAGCGAGCGGGCGATGTCTCCGCCACCCGAGCCGACGTCGAGCAGACGGAACGGGCGGGAGGCGGGGTGTGCCGCGAGCAGCGGCCGGATGCGGTCGCGGTAGAGCCCGCGCCACCCCGAGACGAGCCGGTTGACGGGACCGAAGAGGCGGTAGGTGGTGTCGAGCCTCCGTGCGTCGCACGCCGGGTCGTCCATGAACTCGACGAGGTGCGTCTCGCGCTCGCGCAGGCCGCTCACGGAGCCACCACCCGCATCCGGGCTGCCTCGAGCGTGAGCCCCGGCCCGAACGCCATCGCGCACACGGTGCCGCCCGTGCGCTCGGCGAGCAGCTCGCGCAGCACGAAGAGCACCGTCGGACTCGACATGTTGCCGTAGCGCGCGAGCACGCCGCGCGAGGGCGCCATCGCGTCGTCCGGCAACGCGAGCGCCTCCTGCACGTTGTCGACGATGCTGCGGCCGCCCGGGTGCACGGCCCACGCGTCGACGGCCGCTGGCCCCTCCGGCAGAAGCGGCTCGAGGGACGAGCGGATGCCGCGGCCGATGTGCGCGGGAACCCGGCTCGAGAGGTGCATGACGAAGCCCGCGTCGCCGATCGTCCAGCGCATCTCGTCGATGCTGTCGGGCAGCAGACCGGTGAGGAAGCCGTCGAGCGCGAGGGACGGGCCACGCGCCTCGCGACCCGTCACGACGGCCGCGGCCGCACCGTCGGCGAAGAGCGACATCGCGACGATCTGCTCCGGCTCGTCGCTCGCGGCGAGGTGCAGGGTGCAGAGCTCGACGCACACGACGAGCACGACCGTCTCGGGATCGAGGCGACACACCGCATCCGCCGCCCGGAGTGCCGGGAACGCCGCCGAGCATCCCATGAACCCGACGTGCAGGCGCGGCGTGCCGGGCGCGAGGCCCAGCCCGGTGACGAGCGCGAGGTCGGGGCCCGGCGAGACGAAACCCGTGCAGGAGGCCGTGACGACGTGGGTGACCTCGTCGGCGCGGATGCCGCACGCCGCGAGCGCGCGGCCGGCCGCCTCGAGGGCGAGCGGCGCGGCATGCTCGGCGTAGAGGGCATTGCGGGTGCCCGTGGAGGCCGGGCGGATCGTGCCGTCGGCGCCGACGAGCGCCGACTCGGCACCCGTCGCGCGCGCGTCGACGACGGTGTGACGCCGCTCGATGCCCGAGGAGTCGAACGCCGTGTCGATGAGGCGCACAGCCAGACGCGAGAGCCCCGGCTGGCGGGCGAAGACGTCACGCGCCGCCTGCTGGGGCAGCACCGTGGGCGGCACGGCCGTCTCGATCGCCACGATGCGTGGTGACGACGCTGCGCGTGCTGCCCCGTCCGTCACGAGGAGCGGTCGCCTCGATCGATCGGGGTGACGTCTTCGGAGGTCACGACGATCACCTCGCCGATGTCGGTCGGCTGCGGGCGTTGCGGCACCGACGCGCGGGCGCCGCCCAGCGTCGCCTCGACGTCGTCCATGACGGCGCGGATGCGGCGGCGGCTCTCGGTGATGAGCTGCCACACCGCGAACCAGAACGTCGCGAGCACCACCACGACCGTCACCGCCGCGAGCGCCGGATGCGTCACCAGCGCCGCCGCGATCAGCAGCGCCCACAGCACGGGCAGCACCACGGCATCCGCTGTCGACACGGCACGCTCGCCGCGCACGCCGGGGCGCCAGGCGATGAGGCCCGCGATGACCGCGAGCACGAGGAAGAGCACGGGCGCGATGACGAGGAAGCCCGCTGCCGCCAACGCGTCGCCGACGATGATGCCGCGACCGATGAACAACCACAGCGGCAGCACCACCACGGCTGGGAAGAGCAGTCGGTAGACGACGCGGCGTGCGACCATGCGGCAACGTTACGCTCGAAGGGTGATAGAACTCCGGACGCCCGCTGAGATCGAGCAGATGAAACCCGCCGGGCGCTTCGTCGCGAGCGTGCTCGAGGCCACGCGCGACGCCGCCGATGTCGGCGTGAACCTGCTCGAGCTCGACGCCCTCGCGCACGAGATGATCCGCAAGGCGGGCGCCGAGAGCTGCTACATCGACTACCACCCCTCCTTCGGCGCGTCCCCGTTCGGCAAGGTCATCTGCACCTCGGTCAACGACGCCGTGCTGCACGGGCTGCCGCACGACTACCGCCTGCGCGACGGCGACCTGCTCTCGCTCGACTTCGCGGCATCCGTCGACCGCTGGGTGGCCGACTCGGCCCTCTCGATCGTCGTCGGTGAGGCCGACCCCGCCGACCTCGACCTGATCGCCACGACCGAGCGTGCGCTCGAGGCGGCGATCGGCGCCTACCGCGTGGGCAACCGGATGGGCGACGTGTCGGCCGCGATCGGCGACGTCGCGCGCGGGGCCGGCCTGAGCGTGAACATGGAGTTCGGCGGGCATGGTGTCGGCCGCACGATGCACGGCGACCCGCACGTCTCGAACGACGGGCGGCCGGGCCGCGGGCTGCCGTTGCGCGCGGGGCTCATCATGGCGATCGAGCCGTGGTTCATGCAGGGCACGGATGAGATCTACACCGACAAGGACGGCTGGACGTTGCGCTCGGTCGACGGCTCGCGCGGCGCCCACTCCGAGCACACGGTCGCCCTCACCGAGGACGGCCCCGTCGTGCTGACGGCCCGCTCGAGCTGACCCCGCCCACCGCACCCCACCCCACCCCCGACGCCTCGGTGGGTGGTGCTCGTAGCTCCAGCTAGGAGCTCGGCGCCCCAGAAACATTCGGGGCGCCGAGGTGCGAGCTGGAGCTACGAGCCCCCACCCAGGAGGTCGGGGCGGATGCGGCGCGTGCGCTCGAGCTGCTGCTCGCGGCGCCAGGCGGCGATCGCGGCGTGGTTGCCCGAGAGCAGCACGGGCGGCGTCTCGAGACCGCGCCACGACGCCGGCTTCGTGTAGCTCGGGTATTCGAGCAGGCCGTCTTCGTGGCTCTCCTCGACGAGCGAGTCGGGGTTGCCGACCATGCCGGGCACGAGACGGCCCGCGGCCTCGATCATCGCCATCGCGGCGACCTCGCCCCCGTTGAGCACGTAGTCGCCGAGGCTCAGCTCGCGCACCGCCGCCACCTCGGGCCGCGTCGCCGTGTGCTCGATCACGCGCTGGTCGATGCCCTCGTAGCGCCCGCAGCAGAACACCAGGTGCGGGGCAGCGGCGAGCTCGCGCGCCACCGGCTGCCGGAAGAGCGCGCCCGCGGGCGTCGGGAAGACGACCACGGCATCCGCCGCATCCGCGAGCACCGCATCGAGCGCCTCGCCCCACGGCTCGGGCTTCATGACCATGCCGGCGCCGCCGCCGGTCGGGGTGTCGTCGACCGTGCGGTGGCGGTCGTGGGTGAAGTCGCGCAGATCGTGCACCCGGATGTCGATGAGCCCGGTGGCGCGCGCCCTGCCGAGCAGCGACACGTCGAGCACCGAGAAGAACTCGGGGAAGATCGTCACGACGTCGATGCGCACCCGTCGAGCGTACCGGGGTCGACGCGGGCGGCAGCCGGCCGGGCACCCCGGAGGACGCGACTACTCGGCGTCGGATGCGGCAGCGTCGGATGCGGCGTCGGGCGCGTCGGCGTCGGATGCGGCGTCGGGCGCGTCGTCGTCGGATGCGGCGGGCGGCTCGGGGCCGTCGGCCGGGAGCTCCTCGAAGAGACCCGCGGGCGGGGTGAGGGTGAGGGTGCCCGCCTCGACGTCGACCGTCGGCACGATCGCCGACACGAAGGGCACGAGCACCTCGCGCTCGGCCGTCTTGATGGCGAGCAGATCCTGGGCCGGCAGGTGGTCGACGCGCACGACCTCACCGACCTCGACGCCGTCACGCAGCGCACGCAGCCCGACGAGCTGGTGGTCGTACCAGGCGTCGGGTTCCGGCTCCTCGGATGCGACATCCGCGTCGATCCACAGGATCGCCTTCACGAGGGTCTCGGCCGCGGTGCGGTCGACGACGCCCTCGAAGAACGCGACGGGGTGGCCGTTGTACCAGCGCAGCTCGCTGAGCTCGAGGGTCTTGCCGTGCCACGGGGATGCCGCGGGCACCTGCAGCGAGAACGTCGCGCCCGGCACGAAGCGCTTGGCGGGGTCGTCGGTGTAGAGCTCGAGCTTGAGGGCGCCCTTGAGTCCGTGCGCCTTCAGCAGCCGCCCGACGCGCAGCTGGGTGGTGCCGGGACGCTTGGCCCCGCTCACGCCGCGTCGGTGTCGACGACGTCGACGCGCACGCGGCGGCCGTCGGCGAGCGCCGTCACGAGGGTGCGGAGCGCCTTCGCGGTGCGTCCCGAGCGGCCGATCACGCGACCGAGGTCCTCGGGGTGCACACGCACCTCGAGGACCTCGCCGCGCGGAGTGCTCGACGAATCCACCTGCACGTCGTCGGGGTGATCGACGATCCCCTTGACGAGGTGCTCGAGGGCGGATGCGAGCACGTCTTACTCCTTGTCGGCGTCGGCCGGAGCGTCGGCGTCGGCGGCAGCCTCGGCAGCGGGCTCCTCGGAAGCCGTGGCCTCGGAGCCGGCGGCCTCGTCGACCGCGGCCTCGGCGTCGGTGACCGTCTCGGCGGTCTCGTCGTCACCGGTCGCGGCAGCGGCGTCGTCGTCGGCAGCCTTCGCGGGAGCCGGCTTCTCGGCCTTGGGCTTCAGCACCGGCTTCTTCTTCTCGTCGACGACGAAGGCCTCGGGGGCCTCCTTGGTCTTGACGGTGCTCGTGGCACCCTTCTCACCCTTGAAGGTTCCCCAGTCGCCGGTGAGCTTGAGCAGCGCGAGCACCTGCTCGGTCGGCTGCGCGCCGACGGAGAGCCAGTACTGGGCGCGCTCGGAGTTCACCTCGATGAACGAGGGCTCCTCGGTGGGGTGGTACTTGCCGATCTCTTCGATCACGCGACCGTCGCGCTTGGTGCGCGAGTCGGCGACGACGATGCGGTAGTACGGGGCACGGATCTTGCCGAGCCGCTTGAGGCGGATCTTGACAGCCACAATTCTCCTGAACGTGTGTAAACGGGGTCGAACTGCTCCCGTGCGCGTGGGGGCACACTCGGCAGAAAGCTCTGGATGGGGAACCGACGTGCCAGATAGAGGGTCGGGCAGCGCGGATCCAACGTCCTATTCTGACATGTCCGCGGATGCGGTGCCACTCAGCACCGGCGGAGCCGCGGTCACGCGCTCCCGACGACGCGAGATGCCCACCCCCGCGAGGCACAGGATGCCGCCCACGATCGCGAGCGCGGCGGGCACCTCGTCGAAGACGAGCCAGCCGGCGAGGATCGCGAGGGGTGGCACGACGTAGGTCGAGATGCCGAGCTGACCGGCGGGAATGCGGGCGAGCGCGTAGCCCCACGTCGTGAACGCGAGGGCCGTCGGCACGACGCCGAGGTAGACGACGCCCGTGAGCGCCGCAGGAGATGCGACAGCGGCCTCTGCCACGAGCTGACCCGCGAACGGAAGGCACGCGATCATGCCGATGAGGCATCCGAGGAACGTGGCCTGCACGGGTGGAACCCGCCGCAGAACGGGCTTCTGCGCGAGCACACCCACCGCGTAGGTGATCGCCGAGGCGAGCGCCCAAAGCACCCCCACGAGGTCGATATGGCCGCCGCCGAAGATGCTCGCCGAGAGCCCGATGAGCACGACGCCCGCGAACGCGACACCCGTGCCGATGCCGAGCCAGCGCGGCACGCCCTCGCCCAGCATGATGCCCGCGCCGAGCGCGATGAGGATCGGCCCGATGCCGACGATCATGGCCGTCGTGCCGGCGTCGAGCGTGTGCTCGGCGAGGTTGAGGGTGACGTTGTAGGCGCCGAACCAGGCCACGCCGTAGACGGCGAGCAGCAGCCACTCCCGACGCGAGGGGCGCACCCAGCGGCGCACGACGAGCATGATGACGCCGAGCGCGGCCGTACCCACGACGAGCCGGCCGAGCGCGAGAGCCCCGCCGCCGATCTCGGGCGCGGTTCCCCGGATGACGATGAACGCGCTCGCCCACGCCAGGATCGTGAACGAGATCGCGGCGACGACGGCGGGCGACAAACGCGTGGTGGGCACGTGTCGACGCTACGCGGCGCCACCGACACCCGATACCGGGAGAACGGCCAGAAGACAACCCGTTCCCGCCACACGGGTGCGGATGTCAGACTCCCCCGCATGAAGGTCGACTTCGCGCGGTCCGCCCGCAGCACCGTGGGGCTCGAGTGGGAGCTCATGCTCGTGGACCCCGCCACCGGTGAGCTCGTGGGCCGCGGCCCCGAGATCATCGAGCAGGTGACCGCCGACGCGTCCGCGGATGCGCGCCACACGGCCACCGCCGAACTGCTCACCAACACCGTCGAGATCACGAGCGGCGTCGGCCGCGACGTGTCCGAGGCGGTCGCCGACATCGCCGACGCGATCGCGGCCGTGCGACGCGTGAGCGACCCGCTCGGCGTCGAGCTCATGTGCGCGGGCAGCCACCCCTTCGCGCAGTGGTTCGACCAGGCGGTGACCGACAAGACGCGCTACCACACGCTCATCGATCGCACCCAGTGGTGGGGACGCAACATGATGATCTGGGGCATCCACGTGCACGTCGGCGTCGACGACGTGCGCAAGGTCATGCCGCTCATCGGGGCCCTCTCGGCGTACCTTCCGCACCTGCAGGCGCTCAGCGCATCCAGTCCGTTCTGGGCGGCGGAGCGCACCGGCTACGCCTCCAACCGCGCCCTCGTGTTCCAGCAGCTGCCGACCGCGGGCCTGCCGTGGCCCCTCGAGAACTGGGCTGCCTATGAGGGCTACCTCGACGACATGGTGCGCACGGGGATCATGGAGGACGCCACCGAGGTGCGGTGGGATATCCGCCCCGCTCCCCGCTGGGGCACGATCGAGGTGCGGGCGTGCGACGGCATGTCGACGCTCGCCGAGCTCGCCGCCGTCGCGGCCCTCACCCAGACCCTCGTCGAGTACTTCTCGCGCGAGCTCGACGCGGGGCGCGCGCTGCCCGTGCTGCAGCCCTGGTACCACCGCGAGAACAAGTGGCGCGCGGCACGCTACGGCCTCGACGCGCACCTCATCGTCGACCGCACGGGTCTCGAGCGTCCCGTGCCCGCGCACCTGGAGGAGACGCTCGACGAGCTGCTGCCGATCGCCGCGGAGCTCGGATGCCGTGCCGAGCTGGAGGGTGTGCGCACGATCCTCGCGACGGGGGCGAGCTACCAGCGGCAGCTGCGGGTCGCCGACGACGCGGGAGGCGACCTGCGCGCGGTCGCGGCGCACCTCATCCGGGAGTTCCGGGGTGGGGCGGGCGCCTAGCGGGTGTCGCGCCAGCGCAGGAGTGCCCGCAGTGCGGTGTCGTCGAGCTCGGGCGGCGTGATCGCCGCGATGAACGTCGTGAAGCCGAGCTCGACGAAGCGCTCCGCCGTCTCGACGTCGCCCACCCCGAGCCCCCGCACGCTCGTGCCCGTCGAGTACTCGATCTCGTTCGGGTCGCGCCCGACCGCGCGGCAGTGCTCCTCGAGCACCGCGATCTTGTGGGCGAGCGTGTCGGCGTCGCCGAAGGCGTGCCAGATGTCGGCGTGCTCGGCGACGACGCGCAGCGTGCGCCGCTCGCCCCCGCCGCCGATGAGGATCGGGATGCGACGGGTCGGCGCCGGATTCAGCCGCCCGAGCCGCCGGCGGATGCGCGGCACCGCCCGCTCGAGCGCCGTGAGGCGCGAACCGTCGGTGCCGAACTCGTAGCCGTACTCGGCGAAGTCGCGCTCGTTCCACCCGGCGCCGAGCCCCAGGATGAAACGGCCGGTGCCGGTGTCGTGCGCCGAGATGTGGTCGATCGTGCGCGCCATGTCGGCCACGAGGTCGGGGTTGCGGAACGGCGCCGCGGCCACGAGCGGCCCGAACTCGACGCGGCTCGTCTGCTCGGCCATCGCGGCGAGCACCGTGAACGCCTCGAAGTGCGCACCGTCGGCATCGCCCGTGAGGGGGAAGAAGTGATCCCAGCCCATGATGAGGTCGACGCCCAGGTCCTCCATGCGGCGCACGGTATCCCGCAGCACCGGATAGCCGGCGTGCTGCGGCGCGATCTGCACGCCGATGCGGATCGGGCGCGACGTCATCGTCAGCGGCGGCCCAGGAGCTTCTGCAGGGCGGCGAGCTCCTCCTCGCTCGGGGCCTGCTGGGTCGAACCGCCGCCGCCGAGACCGAAGCCGGACCCGGAGGGAGCGGATGCCGTGCCCGGCTTGATGCCCTGGGCGAGCGCCGCGTTCTCGGCCGCGCGCTTGGCGGGGTTGCCCGAGCGCGAACCGCCCTTGCCCTTCTTCTTGGCCGAGGCCTTCTTGCCGCCGTGGGCGCCGGGGATCGGCCCCATGCCGGGAACCTGCGGCATGCCGCCCTTCGCGACGGTCTTCATCATCTTCGCGGCCTGCTCGAAGCGCGCCACGAGCTGGTTGACATCCGTGACCGTCACGCCCGAACCCCTCGCGATGCGCAGGCGACGCGAGCCGTTGAGCAGCTTCGTGTTCTGGCGCTCGGCGGGCGTCATCGACTGGATGATCGCCTCGGTGCGCACGAGCTCGCGCTCGTCGAAGTTCTCGAGCTGGTCCTTCATGCCGCGCGCGCCCGGCAGCATGCCGAGCATGCCCTTGAGCGAGCCCATCTTCTTGAGCTGCTGCATCTGGGCGAGGAAGTCGTCGAGCGTGAAGCTGTCGGTGCGGAACTTCTCCGCGACCTTCGCCGCCTCCTCCTCGTCGAACGCGGCCTGGGCCTGCTCGATGAGGGTGAGGATGTCGCCGAGGTCGAGGATGCGGCTCGCCATGCGGTCGGGGTGGAACGGTTCGAAGTCGTCGAGCCCCTCGCCGATCGACGCGAAGATGATGGGGCGGCCCGTGACGGAGGCCACCGAGAGCGCCGCGCCGCCGCGCGAATCGCCGTCGAGCTTCGTGAGCACGACACCCGTGAAGTCGACGCCTTCCTGGAAGGCACGCGCCGTGTTGACGGCATCCTGACCCGTGAGCGAATCGATGACGAAGAGCACCTCGTCGGGGTCGACGGCACGGCGGATGTCGGCCGCCTGCTTCATGAGCTCGGCGTCGATGCCGAGACGGCCCGCGGTGTCGACGATGACCGTGTCGTACTGCTTGCGCTCGGCCTCCTTGACGCCGTCCTTGGCGACCTTCACGGGGTCGCCGACGCCGTTGCCGGGCTCCGGAGCGAACACCGGCACGCCCGCCTGCTCGCCCACCACCTGCAGCTGGGTCACCGCGTTGGGGCGCTGGAGGTCGGATGCCACGAGCAGGGGCGTGTGCCCCTCCTTCTTGAGCCACTTGGCGAGCTTGCCCGCGAGCGTCGTCTTTCCGGCGCCCTGCAGGCCCGCGAGCATGATGACGGTGGGCGGGGTCTTCGCGAACTCGAGGCGGCGCTGCTGCCCGCCGAGGATGCCGACGAGCTCGTCGTTGACGATCTGCACGACCTGCTGGGCCGGGTTGAGCGCCTTGTTGACCTCGTCGGAGAGGGCGCGCTCGCGCACGCGGGAGGTGAAGTCCTTGACGACCTCGAGCGCCACATCCGCATCCAGCAGGGCGCGACGGATCTCGCGCACCGTGCCGTCGACGTCCGCGGGGCTGAGCTTGCCCTTGGTGCGGAGGTTCTTGAAGGTCTGGGTGAGCCGGTCGGAGAGCGTGCCGAAGGTTGCCATGACGGCACAAGTCTAGGCGGCGGCAGTGGGCGGTGGTTTCGAGACGCGCCTTCGGCGCTCCTCAACCACCTTGACAGCGAAGCCACGCGTGCCGCGCGGGGACCAGGGCTCGGCGGTAGCGTGGCGGGATGAGCGTCATCCTGCCCTTCGGAGAGCACAGCCCCCGCGTCGACGACACCGCATGGGTGGCGCCGAACGCGACGATCATCGGCGACGTGGTGCTGCATCCGGGCTCCTCGGTGTTCTACGGGGCCGTGCTGCGCGCCGACAGCGACGCGATCGTGCTCGGCGCGGGCTCGAACCTGCAAGACAACGTCGTCGTGCACGTCGACCAGGGCGTGCCGACGACGATCGGCTCGGGCGTCTCGGTGGGCCACGGCGCCGTCGTGCACGGCTGCACGATCGAAGACGACTGCCTCATCGGCATGAACGCGACGGTGCTCAACCGCGCCGTGATCGGCCGCGAGTCGCTCGTGGCCGCGGGCGCCCTCGTGCTCGAGGGCACCGTCATCCCGCCGCGCTCGCTCGTGGCGGGGGTGCCCGCGAAGGTGCGCCGCGAGCTGAGCGACGAGGAGGTCGCCGGCATCCGTCGCAACGCCGACGGGTACCGGATGCTGTCCGCCCGCCACCGGGACCTCGCGTGAACGAGACCTCCCCCGGCGAGCCGCGGCAGTTCCATCCGTCGTGGCCCGCCTACCACCGCCGCCTGCTCGCGCGCCTCGTGTGGCTCGCGCCGCTGCTCGTGCTCGCCCTGCTCATCGCGGCGTGGCCGAGCTTCGGACTCGCGCTGATCGGCATCGGCGGCGTGCTGCTGCTCGGAGGTGCGTCGCTGGGGGTGTACTTCGCCCGCACGCGCGTGACGGTCGCCGACGGCGAGCTGCGCATCCGCGGACCGCTCCGCACCCGGCGCTGGCCCGTGCACGCGGTGGGCACGCTCGTGCTGCTGCCGCTGCCCGGCACCCGACGACCGACACTGTACGGCGTCTCGCCCGTGCTCGAGCGCATGTTCTCGCTCTCGGCGGAGGTGTGGAGCGAGGACGAGCTCGAGAACATCGCCGAGGCGATCGGAGCGCCGATCGTGCGGGCGCCCGCCGGGCTCGCGGTCGTCGACATGAGCGAGCGCTACCCGGGCACGATCGGCTGGACGGTTCGGCACCCGTGGCTCGTGATCGTGCTCATCACGGTCGGCGCGGTGCTCGCCATGCTCGTCGTCGCCATCATCTCGGCGTTCGTGCTCGTGGCGACCGGGCAGGTGCCGATGCCGGGGCCGACGCCCTAGCCGGTCGGGGGCTCTCAGCCGCGCAGCGCCGCGAGCATCGCCGCCTGCACCTCGGGCCGGATCGGGTAGCTCGCGCTGAACGAGAGCCGCGTCACGAGGCCCGTGAAGCGCTCCCGCAGCTGCGCCGCGACCTCGGCGGGCGATCCGACGGCGGCGAACGCCGCGAGCATCTCGTCGTCGACGAGCTCCGCCATCGCCGCCCACTCGCCGCGCCGCGACGCCGCGTGCAGCTGCTCGTGCACGCCCTCCCAGCCGTGCAGGGCGAGCACCGGCAGATAGGCGGGCGTCGAGCCGTAGAAGGCGATCTGCGCCTTCGTCGCCTGGATCGCGCGGGCGAGTTCGGCATCCGTCTCGCCCACCGCGACGAAGGCAGGCACGCTGATGCCGAGTTCGCCCGCGTCACGGCCCGCGGATGCGGCACCCCGCTCGAGCGCGGGACGCGTCACCTCGCGCAGGTAGCGTTCGGTCGTGAAGGTGTGGGCGAGCAGGCCGTCGGCGACCTCACCCGCGGTCTCGGTCATCCGCTCGCCCACCGCGGCGATCCAGATCGGCGGGTTGCCGTGCGGGTTGGGTCCCGGCGAGAAGAACGGCGACATGAGGGTGTGGTGGTAGTGCTCGCCCGTGAAGGCGAGCTTCTCGCCCGTCTGCCACGACGACCAGATGGCGCGCACCGCGGCGACGAACTCGCGCATGCGGGCGGCGGGGGCCGACCACGGCATCGAGAAGCGGTGCTCGATGTGCGGCTTGATCTGCGAGCCGAGGCCCAGGATGAAGCGCCCGCCCGACACGAGCTGCAGGTCGTTCGCCGTCTCGGCGACCGTCATCGGGTTGCGGGCGAAGGCGACCGCGATGCCCGTCATGAGGTCGACCCTCTCGGTGCGCATCGCGGCGGCGGTGAGGCTCACGAAGGGGTCGTGCTTGGTCTCGGCGGCGAAGATGCCGTCGTAGCCGGCGGCCTCGAGCTCGGCCGCCCCGCCCGCGAAGGCGCGCGGGTCGGTGCCGGCGTCACCGCCTGCGTCGATGAGGAAGGGGGCGGATGCCGGGGTCGTCGGGGCGGGGGTCGTCGCGTCGTCGCTCACCCCGCCATCCTCCCCCGCCGTCCGCGAAAGTACGCGCTTTTGCGCGCTATCTCCCCCGACCGGGCACGAAAGTGCGTACTTTCGCGGGCGTGGCGGCGAGGCCCGCGACGCCATCTAACCCACGAGCTGCTGCGCGAACACGTGCGGCGTGAAGCCCGTGAGGTCGTCGATGCCCTCACCCTGACCGACGAGCTTCACCGGGAGACCCGTCTTCTGCTGCACGGCCAGCACGAAGCCGCCCTTCGCGGTGCCGTCGAGCTTGGTGAGCACGAGTCCCGTGACGCCCGCCTGCTGGATGAAGGCGTCGGCCTGCGCGAGACCGTTCTGCCCCGTGGTCGCATCGAGCACGAGCAGCACCTCGGCGATGGGCTCGAGCTTCTCGACGACGCGCTTCACCTTGCCGAGCTCGTCCATGAGGCCCGACTTGGTCTGCAGGCGCCCGGCCGTGTCGATGAGCACGATCTCGACGCCCTCGCGCTGGGCGAGATCGACGGTCTGGAAGGCGACGGATGCGGGATCCTGCCCCGCCTGCTGCGGCCGCACGATGCGTGCCCCGGCCCGCTCCGCCCAGGTCGCGAGCTGCTCGACGGCGGCGGCGCGGAAGGTATCGGCCGCGCCCACGACGACGCTGCGCCCGTGGGTCGTCAGGAACTTCGCGAACTTGCCGATCGTCGTCGTCTTGCCGACGCCGTTCACGCCGACGACGAGCACGACGGCGGGGCGAGCGGTGAGACGCAAGGTGGAATCGAGTTTCGCGAGACGCTCTTCGATGCTCTCGCGCAGCATCCGCTGCAGGTCCTTCGGGTCGGTCGTGCGGTAGCGCTCGACGTTCGCCCGCAGCTCGTCGACGATCGTCTCGGTGAGGTCGGGGCCGAAGTCGGCGCTCAGCAGCGCCGTCTCGAGGTCGTCCCAGGTGTTCTCGTCGATCGTCGCCTTCTGGAACATGCCCCGAAGAGCCCCGCCGAGAGACCAGGATGCCGCCATACGCCCAGGCTACCTGCGCCGCCGCATCCGCTGGGCCGCCCGTCGCACGGAGCTGGGCCTCCCGCCTCACGGAGGCGGACCTCCCGTCTCAAGGAGCTCGGCCTCCCGTCTCAAGGAGCTGGGCCTCCCGTCTCAAGGAGGCGGGCAACCCATCTCAAGGAGCGCGCCGTCGCATCCGCCCCACCCGTCTCACCAGCCCGCATGCGTCACACCGGCTCCTTGAGACGGGTTGCTCGACTCCTTGATTTGGGATGCGGAGGAGCGGATCGCAGGATGGAGGGGTGACCCTCGCATTCATTCGCCATGGCCAGACCGACTGGAACGCGAGGGGCCTGCTGCAGGGTTCGAGCGACATCCCCCTCAACGAGACGGGGCGCGTGCAGGCGCGCGAGGCCGTCGAGGCGCTCGCGGGGTGGAGCTGGGATGCCGTGGTGAGCTCGCCGCTCGCCCGCGCCCGCGAGACGGCGCGGATCGTGGCAGCAGGGCTCGCGCTGCCGCTCGGACCCGCCTACGACGAGCTCGTCGAGCGCGACTACGCCGAACTCGAGGGCACGCCGAGCGCCGAGGCGATGGACCGCTGGCCCGACCGCGGCTACCCCGGCGCCGAGTCGCTCGACGCGGTCGTCGAGCGCTGCCTGCGCGGCCTCACCCGCATCGACGCCGACTACCCCGGACGCAACGTGGTCGTCGTGTGCCACGGCACGATCATGAAGTACACGCTCATCGAGCTCACCGGCTACCCCGTCGAGGTCGTGCTCAACGGGGCGGTGTCGACGATCGAGCGAGACGGGAGCGGGTGGCGCGTGCTGACCCTCAACGGCGAGCCGATCGCCGCCTGACGCGGGGCGGCATCCGGAACCTCGGCGATCGGGCGGCACCGCATCCGAGCCGCCGCATGCGGGATCAGCTCGCGCGTTCCGCCTCGGTCTGCACACGCTGGCCGACGACGGCGCTCACCCCGTCTTGCCGCATCGAGACGCCGTAGAGCGCATCCGCGATCTCCATCGTGCGCTTCTGGTGCGTGATCACGATGAGCTGCGAGTTCTCGCGCAGGCGCTCGATGACGCTCAGCAGCCGGCCGAGGTTCGCGTCGTCGAGCGCCGCCTCCACCTCGTCGAGGATGTAGAACGGGCTCGGGCGCGCCGTGAAGATCGCGAACAGCAGCGCGACAGCGGCGAGCGAGCGCTCACCGCCCGAGAGCAGCGAGAGGCGCTCGATCTTCTTGCCCGCGGGCTTGACGGTGACCTCGATGCCGGTCGCGAGCAGGTTGTCGGGGTCGGTGAGGTGCAGCGACCCCGTGCCGCCGGGGAACAGGATCGGGAACACCTCGTCGAAGGCGGCCTTCGTGTCGGCGAACGCGCTCGCGAAGATGTCCTGCATCTTCTCGTCGATCTCGTCGATGATCGTGAGCAGGTCTTTGCGGGTGGCGGTGAGGTCGGCGAGCTGCTCGGTGAGGAACTTGTGGCGCTGCTCGAGCGCCGCGAACTCCTCGAGCGCGAGCGGGTTCACCCGGCCCAGCTGCGCGTACTTGCGCTCGGCCTTCTCGAGCCGCGACTTCTGCTTCGCGCGGTCGAACGGCTCGGTCTCGACAGCATCCGGATGCTGCGCCTCGTGCTCCCGCGCGCCCGCGTCATCCGCCCCGTCGCCTGCCGCCTGTGTCGAAAATGCAGGAGAACCCGCGTCGGCGGCAGCATCCGCCCCCGAGATCTCGGGGTTGTGCTCTGAGCTCTCCTGCATTTTCGACATGGCAGAAGCGGATGCGGCGGGCGCGGCGGATGCGGGGGCAGCGGATGCGGGGGGCGCGTCGACGGGCACCGGCACGTGGGGGCCGTACTCGGCCACGAGCACGTCCTCGACGAGGCCGAGCTCGTCGGCGGCTCGCTCGAGCAGCGACGAGAGGTGCAGCTTCTTCTCGTAGGCCTGCATCTCGAGCCCGTGCACGTTCTCGTTGAGGGCCGCGAGCCGCTCGCGCAGCGTCGCCTCGGTGCGGCGCAGCTCGGCGAGCTCCTCGTTCTGCTTCGCCCGATCGGCCTCCGCCGCCGCGAGCGCCACACGCGCCTCGGCGACCGAGCGATCGGCGGTGTCGAGCACCGCAGGCAGCGCCTCGATCACGCCCTGCGCCGCGTCGATCTGGTGGCGGCGGATCACCGCGAGCCGCGCGGCCTCCTCGGCGGCGGCACGCTCGGCCTCGAGGCGGCGCTTCAGCTGCTCGGCCTGCTCGCGCGCGGCCCGCACACGCTCACGGGCCGTCTCGAGTTCGACGCGCGCCGCGACCTCGACCGCGCGCGCGTTCTCGAGCTCGGCGAGCAGTTCGTCGCGCGCCGAGACGTCGAGCATCGGACGCGGCGTCGCCGCGTGGGCATCACGGTCGGCGACCGCCTTCTCGAGGCTCGCCTCTGCCGCGGCAACCTGCTCGCTCAAGCCGCCCATGGCATCCGCGAGCCGCTCGCTCTCGGCGGCTGCCGCCTCGAGTTGCACGCGCGAACGCCCGAGCGCCTCGGAGCGCTCGGCCAGACGGGTCTCGAACTGCTTGAGCGCCGTGGACGCCTGCACGAGATCGATGCGGGCCAGGTCGAGCCGCTCGCGCTGCTCGGCGAGCTCGCCCGTGAGCCGCTCGATCGTGGTGGTGACGCCCACGAGCTTCTGCTGCGCGGCGTCCCGCTCGGCGAGCAGCTCGATGCGGCTGCGGCCCGTTCCCGAGCCGCCACGCAGCACATGCTCGGCGAGCACGTCGCCGTCGCGCGTGATGACCGTGATGCCGCCGAGCTTCGCGAGTGCCGGCCAGGCGGCGCGCGCGGCGTCGAGGTCGTCGGCGACGACGACGCCCGCGAGCACGCCCCGGATGCCGTTCGGCCCCGTCACGAGCGACGCCGCCGCGCGCACCCCGGCGGGCAGGCCGGTGGGATCGGCGGGGGCGGCCGCATCCGCCACCACGAGCTCGACACGGCCGGCCGAGGCCTCGCGCGCGTGCCCGAGGGCGGCGACGCCGGCGTCCCAGCTGTCGGCAAGCACCGCATCCGCGAGCGAGCCGAGAGCCGCGGCGATCGCCGCCTCGTAGCCGGCCTCGACCTTGATGTGCTCGGCCACGAGACCGCGGATGCCGTCGAGCCCGATGATCTGCTGCGAGCCGTCCTGCTGGTCGGTCGCCATCGTGAGGGCGCTCGTGCGGGCGGCGAGGGCGTCGCGCTCGCGCTCGGCGGTGTGCAGCTCCTCGCGCAGGGCGTCGACGCGCTCCTGGAGGGCGGTCACGGCCTGCTCGGCCGTCGTGACGGCGTTCGCGAGCTCGGTGTCCTCGGCAGCGCCCTCGTCGTCACCCTCGAGCGCGATCAGCTCGGCGCGGGCGGACTCGCGCCGCTCGTCGGCCGCCGCGAGCGCCGTGCGCTGCCGCTCGAGCTGCGCGCGCAGGGCACCGAGCCGCTCCTCGGCGGCCCGCACCGCGCCGGCGAGACGCCCCTGCTCGAGGTCGTGCTGGCTCACGAGCGCCGACTGGGCGCTGATCTCCTCGTCGAGCGAGTCGAGGCTCGCGCGCGCGGTCGCCGTCGCGGCCGTCGCACGACCCAGCACGGCCTCCGCCTCGGCGATGCCGCTCTGCAGCCGCTCCGCCTCGGCGAAGGCGTCGGCGACCGTCGACTCCGACAGCGTGGCGCCCATGCCTGGCAGCTCCGACTGCTGCGAGAGCAGCGAGAGGCGCTGATTGGCGAGGGTGAAGAGCGAGCGCAGGTGGTCTTGCACCTGCTCGAGACCGAAGGCCACACGCCGGGCGTCGTCGACCGCATCCGAGCTCTCCGACTGCTCGATGCGGGCCTGGCGCAGCTTCGACTGGTCGAGCTGCTCCTGCAGCACCACGCGCTCGGTCTTGCGTTCCGACTCGCTGCGGGTGACATCCGTGATGGCCCGACGCAGCTCGACGACCTCGTCGGCGAGCAGGCGCGCGCGGGCGTCGCGCACGATCGCGGCGATCGTCTGCGCCTCGCGCGCGATCTGCGCCTGCGCCCCGAGCGGCTTCAGCTGGCGACGGATCTCGCCCGCGAGGTCGGAGAGCCGCGTGAGATTCGCCTGCATCGCGTCGAGCTTGCGCAGCGTCTTCTCTTTGCGACGGCGGTGCTTGAGGATGCCGGCCGCCTCCTCGATGAAGCCGCGGCGGTCTTCGGGGGTCGCGTGGAGCACCTGGTCGAGCTGGCCCTGGCCGACGATGACGTGCATCTCGCGGCCCAGGCCGGAGTCGCTCAGCAGCTCCTGCACATCGAGCAGGCGGCACTGCTCGCCGTTGATCGCGTACTCGCTGCCGCCGTTGCGGAACAGGGTGCGCGAGATCGTGACCTCGCTGTACTCGATCGGCAGCGCGCCGTCGGAGTTGTCGATCGTGAGCGTCACCTCGGCGCGTCCGAGCGGGCCGCGGGTGGCGGTGCCGGCGAAGATGACGTCCTCCATCTTGCCGCCGCGCAGGGTCTTCGCCCCCTGCTCGCCCATCACCCAGGCGAGACCGTCGACGACGTTCGACTTGCCCGAGCCGTTGGGTCCGACGACGCACGTGACGCCCTTCTCGAAGGCGAAAGTGGTCGGCTGGGCGAACGACTTGAACCCCTTGAGGGTCAAGCTCTTCAGGTGCACCCGGCCACCTCCCTCCGTGCTCGCGGCTCGCGTCGCTCTACGCTACCGTCCACCGCTCGCGACTCGGTTCACAAACGTGTCGGTTCGCGAACGTCTCGGCTCGCGACGTCTCGGTTCGCAACGTCTCGGTTCGCAAACGCTGCAGCGTTACGGCTCGCGCGGCAGGTATTCCGGGCGCTCGTCGCGTATCGCTACAGCGTTCGGCACGAAGTTCGTTGCGGCGGGACGGATGCGGCGGGGCGGATGCGGTGTCAGGCTGGGCGGGTGAGCGACATCGTGGTCGAAGAGCTTCCGGTTCCGCGCGAGCGCAGCGGACCCGAGTGGGACGACTTCGTGGCGACCGTCGAGGTGCGCAACGTCTGCGAAGAGCTCGGCTACGGAACCCCGGATGTGCGGGTCACCGCCGAGACGCTGCACGGCTGGTTCCAGGACCCGCACTCGCCCCACCACCTCTTCGCTGTGCGGGTCGACGGGCGCATCGTGGCGCGCGGGCTCTACGAGCACCTCGCCGAGGGCGACACCCGCGCGTGCTGGGTCGACGCGCGCGTGCTGCCCGAGCATCGCGGGCGCGGCATCGGCACCGCGATCATGGAGCAGCTCGAGGCGCGGGCGCGCGCGGAGGGACGCACGCACGCGATCGTCTACATCGTCTCGCCCGACGCATCCGGCCCGCGACTCGAGCCGCCAACGGGCTCGGGTTCCCTGCCCGCCGACAACCCCGAGGTGCGCTTCCTGCAGCGTCGCGGCTACCGGCTCGAGCAGGTGGTGCGCGGCAGCCGCCTCCCCCTGCCGCTGGATGCGGACGAGCTCGCACGCCGCCTTGCCGCCGCGCGGGACCGCACCGGCGCCGGCTACCGCATCCGGGAGTGGAGCGGCACGACGCCCGAGCGGCACCGCGACGACATGGCCGTGCTCTACACCCGCATGAGCACCGACGCACCGCAGGGCGCGCTCGACGAGCCCGAAGACGTGTGGACGGGCGCGCGCGTGGCCGAGCACGAAGACCGCACCAACTCCGACGGCACGGTGCTGCTGACGGCGGTCGCCGAGGATGCCGCGGGGCACCTCGCGGGGTTCACGCAGCTCTCGGTGCCGCCCGCGGCATCCGCTCCCGTGGAGCAGCGCGACACCCTCGTGCTGCGGGAGCACCGCGGTCACGCGCTCGGCATGCTGCTCAAGCTCGCGAATCTCGCGCAGCTCGCGCGCACGTATCCGGGGCACCCCTCGATCACGACGTGGAACGCCGACGAGAACCGTCACATGCTGAACGTCAACGAGGCGCTCGGCTTCGTGCCGATGGGGTACGAGGGGGCGTGGAAGCTCGAGCTGTGAGCCCCCGCCCGCTCAACGGCGCGCGATCGCGATGAGGCGCAGGATCTCGAGGTAGAGCCAGATGACGGTGACCATGACGCCGAAGGCGCCCGTCCACTGGTACTTCTTCGGGATGCGATTCTGGGCGCCCTTCTGGATGAAGTCGAAGTCCATCACGAGCGAGTAGGCGCCGAGCAGCACCGCGAGCACGCCGAGGATGATGCCGAGCGGGATGCCGAAGATCTCGACGCCGGTGCGCAGTCCCCACGGGTCGGGCGAGACGCCGAACAGCATCAGGCCGACGTTGATGAGCGAGAACAGGGCGTACCCGATCATCGCGATGAGGAAGACCTTGGTGGCCTTCGCCGAGGCGCGCACCTTGCCGCTCGCGAAGAGGGCGAGAGTCACGCCGACGACCGTGAAGGTCGCGAGCACCGCCTGCGTCACGATGCCCGGGTACATGAACTCGAAGAACGCCGAGATGCCGCCCAGGAACACGCCCTGCGCGGCCGCGTAGCCGAGGATGAGCGCGGGCGACGGCTCGCGCTTGAAGATGTTGACGAGCGCCAGCACGAAGCCGACGAGCGCCGCCCCGATGTACAGGAACGGCACGAGCGGCATCGTGACCCAGCCGATCGCCGCACCGAGCAGCAGCACTCCGAAGGTCGCGAACGAGACGCGCACCGTGCCGTCGATCGTCATGGGGGCCGCGGCGGCGGGATCCGGGGCCGAGGGCAGCTCGAACTGGGTCTGCAGCTGCTCGGCGGTCGGCGTCGGGACGGTGGGCACCCCCTTGCCGTTGAATGCGGGATTCGTCGAGAAAGCAGGGTTGGCCATGGCGTGTCCTTACGTCGGGTCCTGACCCCACATTACCGGGGCGGATGCGGATGAGTCTGGGGATCAGCCGGACGCGCCACGGGCGATGTCGACCTGACCGCTCAGCTCGACTGCTCCGGGCCGTCACGGTGTGAACGTCGACCGCGCACAAGGTCGACCACCACCGCCACCAGGCCCGCGACCACCCCCGCGCCGAGTGACACGAGGGTCGGGATCATCATCGCCCACTCGGGCAGCGGCAGCTCCCGCATGCCGTCGACGCTCTTGAACGGTCCGAAGGTGACGATGAAGAAGACGACCGCGATCGCGACGAAAACCCCGAAGACGCGGAGGCCGCGACGGAGGACGAGGGGGACGCGTGCGGAGGCGCCGCCCTCGGGCTCACCCACGCCATCCCGCTTCACCATGCTGTCAACCTAACGGCGACCCCTCGGGGGATGCGGGCTCACGAGGAACTTCGCGGGTGAAGGAGACCCTTCGCCCGTCAGGCACTCGGGCTGGATGCTCGGCGCTGGCACCGCGGGCAGAAGTGGGAGCCGCGGTTCATGAAGGTCTCGCGCACGATCGGCCGGCCGCAGCGCGGGCACGGCAGCCCCTGCCGCCCGTACGCGTTGAGCGAGTGCGAGAAGTAGCCGGATGCGCCGTTGACGTTCACGTACTGCGCGTCGAAGCTCGTGCCGCCCTCGGCGAGCGCCTTCGCGAGCACGGCGCGCACCTCGGCGAGCAGGGTGCGGGCGCGCGGGCGGCTCAGGGTGCGCGTCGGCTGGTCGTAGTGGATGCGGGCGGCCCACAACGCCTCGTCGGCGTAGATGTTGCCGATGCCCGAGACGAGTGTCTGGTCGAGCAGCGCGCGCTTGATGGTCGTGTCGCGGCGGGCGAGCCGGTCGAGGAACGCCCTGTCGTCGAAGTGGGGGTCGAGCGGGTCACGAGCGATGTGGGCGACGGATGCGGGCACCCGCTCCTCGGGGTGGTCGGGCGTCGGCACGAGGTCGTCGATCGCCATCGAGCCGAAGATGCGCTGGTCGACGAAATCGATGCGCACGGGACCGTGGGCCGGCTGCTCGACATCCAGCACGATCCGCGTCAGCGTGGCGACATCCGCATCCGGATCCCGCAGCAGCACTTGCCCGCTCATGCCCAGGTGCACCACGAGCGCCCCCGCTCCCGCCCCCGCATCGTGCTCGTAGCTGGAGCTAGCAGCTCGGCGCCCCGAATACTTCTGGGGCGCCGAGACCGTAGCTGGAGCTACGAGCGCAGAGAACGGGAGCCAGAGGTACTTGCCTCGACGGGAGGGGTGGGCAAGGGTCGCGCCCGTCAGGCGGTGGATGAAGTCTTCGGCGGGGCCCGGATGCCGGCGGAGCGAGCGCTCGTCGAGCACCCGCACGCGCGTCACACGGGCACCCGTCACGGCGGGGATGAGGCCCGCGCGCACGACCTCGACCTCGGGCAGTTCAGGCACGAGAGAGCTCCGGCACGGCTTAGCGCTTCGGGCGCTGCAGGATCGCCCACGCCGCGAGCGCCGCGGCCATCTCGGCCTGCTTCTTGCTCGTGCCGTCGCCGGATGCGATCGTCTCGCCCGCGATCGCGACCTGCGCCGTGAAGCGCTTGGAGTGATCCGGACCCGAGTCGGTCACGGTGTAGTGCGGCAGCCCCTTGCCGAGCCGCGTCGAGAGCTCCTGCAGGCTCGTCTTCGGGTCCATCGCGGCGCCGAAGCGGTCGGGGTCGGCCATGAGCGGCGCGATGAGCCGCAGCACGAGCGCGGTCGCCGCATCCGGGCCCACCGAGAGGTAGGCGGCACCGATGATCGCCTCGACGCAGTCCGCGAGGATCGACTGCTTCTCGCGGCCGCCCGTCAGCTCTTCACCGCGGCCGAGCAGCAGGTAGCGGCCGAGACCGATGTTGCCGGCGATCTCGGCGAGCGCGGCGGAACTCACGAGGCTCGCACGACGCTTGGCCAGCTCGCCCTCGTCGACGTCGGGGTTCTCGAGGTAGAGCATGACGGTGACCGCCTGCCCGAGGATCGAATCCCCCAGGAACTCGAGGCGCTCGTTGTGGCCGATGCCGCCGTTCTCGTACGCGTACGAGCGGTGCGTGAGCGCAAGCGTCAGCAGCTCGGGTTCGATCTCGAGCTGCAGCACCGAGTTCAGCTCGGCGCGATCCGCTTCACCATCCGGAGCGGAGAGACTGCCGGACAGCACCGACTCAGACGTCGGCGACCTTACGGCCCTTGTACTCCAGGTAGAGCGGAGTACCGGCGGAGTCCTCGACGACCTTCGCGCGGTGCGGGAGGCTGTAGGTGACCTTGCCGTTCTCGACCGTCTTCACCAGGTTCGGCACGGATGCCTTCCACTGCGAGCGGCGGGCGTGCGTGTTGGCACGGGACTGGCGGCGCTTGGGAACGGCCATGGCTGTCTCTACTTTCGTGTTCGGCGCTCTGCCTGGCGGCAGGAGCCGGAGTCTTACTCGGTGTCGGTGTTGTTCTCGGGGCGGAAGCCCTCGAGCGCCGCCCACCGGGGGTCGGTCGCTTCGCGGTTCTGCGGCACGGCGCCATCCGGCAGCTTCTCCCCCGTGAGGGGGTCGAGGCCGGGGCAGTCCGGCCGGCAGACCGGCTGGAACGGCAGTGCCAGCACCACCGCATCCCGCACGACGGATTCGAGATTCACGTGATCGTCTCGAATCGCGAAGTCGAAAGCTTCGTCGTCAGAATACGCGAAAAGCTCCTGGAATTCGACCTCGACCGGCACCTCGACCGGGTCGAGGCAGCGCACGCACTCGCCGTCGGCGGTCGTGTCGACCTCGCCCGTGACGAGAACGCCGTCGTGCAGACCCTCGAGCCGCAGCGCGATGCGCATAGGCTCGCCCTGCTTGACGACCGCGACGGCCTCGCCGAGCTGCTCGGGTGCGTCGAACTCGAGCACGCGCTCGCGCAGCTCGCCGGGGCGGTGCATGAGGTCGCGCACGGGCACGAGGTAGGGGCTCGACTGGCTGGACACGATCGCCGATTCTACGCGTGCCGGGTCACCCCCGCTCGCCCGGGCCGCGCTCATCCCATCTCAAGGAGTCGCGCAACCCGTCTCAAGGAGTCGAGGCTGCCGAACGACCACACCAGCCCCGGGAGGCGACTTCGGTCACGCGGGTTCCTTGAGATGGGACGCGCGACTCCTTGAGATGGGAAAGGGAGCCCGAACTCAGCCGGCGGCGACCGCGGTGAACGCCTCGTCGAGGATCGCGAGCGCGCGCAGGCACTCCTCGGTCGTGACGGTGCACGGCGGCACGACGTGGATGCGGTTGTCGGCCGAGAACGGCAGGTAGCCGCGCGCCATGAGCTCCTTCTTGAGCGCCCCGATCGTCGCCCCCGACACGGGTTCGCGCGTCTCGCGGTCGGTCACCAGGTCGAGCGCCCAGAACACCCCGATGCCGCGCACCTCGCCGATCATCGGATGCTGTTCCGCGAGCGCGGCGAGCCCCGGTCCCAGCACCTCGCGGCCGATCCGCGCCGCGTTCTCGACGATGCCCTCCTCCTCCATCGCGTCGATCGACGCGACGACCGACGCGGCCGCGAGCGGGTGGCCCGAGTAGGTGAGCCCACCGGGGAAGACCTGGTCGTCGAAGGCGTGCGCGATCGACTCCGAGATGATGACGCCGCCGACCGGCACGTAGCCCGAGTTGACGCCCTTGGCGAAGGTCACCAGATCCGGCACGATGCCATCCGGGTTCAGCTCGGGGTTCTGCCACGCGAACCAGTCGCCCGTGCGCCCGAAGCCCGACATGACCTCGTCGATGATGAGCAGGATGCCGTACTTGTCGCACAGCGCGCGCACCCCCGCGTACCACCCGGGCGGCGGCATGATGACGCCCGCGGTGCCCGGCACCCCCTCGAGCAGCAGGGCCGCGATCGACGACGCGCCCTCGGAGACGATGACCCGTTCGAGGTGATGCAGCGCGCGTTCGGTCTCCTGCTCGGGCGAGTCCGACCAGAACTCGGAGCGGTACGGGAACGGCCCGAAGAAGTGGGCGTGCCCGCGCGCGAACTCGTTCGGCACCCGACGCCAGTCACCGGTCGCGACGACCGCGGCCCCCGTGTTGCCGTGGTAGCTGCGGTAGGTCGACAGGATCTTGTCGCGCCCGGAGGTGACCCGCGCCATCCGCATCGCGTTCTCGTTGGCGTCCGCCCCGCCGTTGGTGAAGAACACCTTGCCGAACGCCGGCCCGGCCTTCGCGAGGATGCGGGAGGCCGCCTGGCCGCGCACGAGGTTGGCGTGCGCGGGCGCCACCGTCGCGAGCGTCGCCGCCTGCTCCTGGATGGCGGCGACGACCTTCGGATGCGAGTGCCCGATGTTGACGTTGACGAGCTGGCTCGAGAAGTCGAGGTAGCGGTTGCCGTCGTAGTCCCACACCTCGGTGCCCGACCCGCCCGCGAGCGCGAAGTCGGACAGCGCCCCCTGCGCCGACCAGGAGTGGAAGACGTGCGCGTGATCGAGGTCGATGACCTCGCGGTTGGTGCTCATGAGCTCCTTGCTCTCTCAGGCCTTCGCCTGAACCGTGTCGCGAAGCGCCGGGATGACGGTCTCGCCGTACACCCGCAACGTCTCCTCCTTGTTGTCGTGCTGCAGATAGCCCGCGAACTGGTCCACGCCGATCGCGCGCAGCTGCTCGAGCTTCGCGATGTGATCGGATGCGGTGCCCAGCAGGCAGAACCTGTCGACGATCTCGTCGGGCACGAAGTCGACGTGGTCGTTGTCGGCCTTGCCGTGCGTGTTGTAGTCGTAGCCGGTGCGCCCCGCGATGTAGTCGGTGAGCGCCTGCGGCACGGCCCCCGAGGTGCCGTACTTGGCCACGATGTCGGCGACGTGGTTGCCGACCATGCCGCCGAACCACCGGCACTGGTCGCGCATGTGCTGCCAGTCGTCGCCGATGTAGAAGGGGGCGGCCACGCAGAAGGTGAGGGCATCCGGATCACGCCCCGCGGCCTCGGCCGCATCCCGCACCGTCTGGATCATCCACGTGGCGATGTCGACGTCGGCGAGCTGCAGGATGAACCCGTCGCCCACCTCGCCCGCGAGCTTGAGCGCGAGCGGCCCGTAGGCGGCCACCCACAGCTCGAGCGACGAGCCGTGCGACCACGGCAGCCGCAGCGTCGAGCCGTTGTACTCGACCTCGCGGCTGTTGCCGAGCTCGCGGATGACGTGGATCGCCTCGCGCAGTTCCTTGAGGGTCGTGGGCTTGCCGTTGGTCACCCGCACCGCCGAGTCGCCGCGGCCGATGCCGACGACCGTGCGGTTGCCGTACATCTCGTTGAGCGTGGCGAACACGGATGCCGTGACCGTCCAGTCACGCGTGGCCGGGTTGGTCACGAACGGGCCCACCTTCACCCGCCGGGTCTCGGCGAGGATCTGGCTGTAGATGACGTAGGGCTCCTGCCACAGGATGTGCGAGTCGAAGGTCCACACGTGGCTGAAGCCGTACTGTTCGGCGAGCTTCGCGAGGTGCACCGTGCGACTCGCGGGCGGGTCGGTCTGGAGAACTGCTCCGAAATCCATGGTCTGGCTATGCTCCGTCGTCGGGTCGGTGGATCACTGCAGGTACTGGGTGAGGCCGCGCTTGATGTAGCGGCCGTGGCCCTTGGCGCCGAGGTACTCGCCGCCGTCGACGACGACGTTGCCGCGGGAGATGACGGTGTCGACGTGCCCGTCGATCTCGAAGCCCTCCCACGCCGAGTAGTCCATGTTCATGTGGTGCGTCTTGCCGACGCCGATCGAGGTGTGCCCGTTCGGGTCGTAGATCACGATGTCGGCATCCGCTCCGGGCTGGATGACGCCCTTCTTGCCGTACATGCCGAACATGCGTGCCGGCGTCGTCGAGGTGATCTCGACCCAGCGCTCGAGCGTGATCTGCCCCGACACGACCCCCTGGTACATGAGGTCCATGCGGTGCTCGACCGAGCCGATGCCGTTGGGGATCTTCGAGAAGTCGCCGAGTCCCATGTCCTTCTGATCCTTCATGCAGAAGGGGCAGTGGTCGGTCGACACCATCTGGATGTCGTTCGTGCGCAGCGACTGCCACATGTGGTGCTGGTGCCCCTCGGCCTTCGAGCGCAGCGGCGTCGAGCACACCCACTTGGCGCCCTCGAAGTCGCCCCACTGCTCGCTCGACGCGCCCAGCTGCTCCTCGAGCGAGAGGTAGAGGTACTGCGGGCACGTCTCGCCGAACACGTTGAGCCCGCGGTCGCGTGCCGCCGCGATCTGCTCGACCGCCTGCTTGGCGCTCACGTGCACGACGTAGAGCGGCGCACCGGTGATGTCGGCGATCATGATCGCGCGGTGGGTGGCCTCCTCCTCCGCCTGCCACGGGCGCGTGACGCCGTGGTAGTACGGCGTCGTGTTGCCCGCCGCGATCGCCTGCTGCACGAGCACGTCGATGACGGCGCCGTTCTCGGCGTGCATCATCATCATCGCCCCGTTGTCGGCGCCCTTCTGGAACGCGCGCAAGATCTGCCCGTCGTCCGAGAGGAACACCCCCTTGTAGGCCATGAAGAGCTTGAAGCTCGTGACGCCCTCGGCGACGAGTTCGTCCATGGCGGTGAGGCTCGAGTCCTGCACATCCGAGAGGATCTGGTGGAACCCGTAGTCGATCGCGCAGTTGCCGGCGGCCTTCTCGTGCCACAGGTGGTACTGGTCGAGGATGTTCTGATCCGGGTACTGCACGACGAAGTCGACGATGCTCGTCGTGCCGCCCCAGGCGGCGGCGCGCGTGCCCGTCTCGAAGGTGTCGGATGCGTTGGTGCCGCCGAACGGCATCTCCATGTGGGTGTGCGCGTCGATGCCGCCCGGGATCACGTACTTGCCGGATGCGTCGATCACGGTGTCGACGGATCGCGTCAGGTCGCTTCCGAGCAGTTGCGAGCCGGGCGCGAGAACCGCGACGATCTGCTCGCCGTCGACCAGCACATCCGCTGCTCCCCGGCCGGTGGACGACACGACGGTGCCGCCCGTGATGAGTGTGGTTGTCATGGCTCCTCCCTAGGGCTGCGCGATCCGCGTGTAGCTGTCGGGGCGACGGTCGCGGTAGAACTGCCAGTCGTCGCGCATCTGCTGCACCATGTCCATGTCGAGGTCGCGCACGAGCAGCTCCTCGTCGGTGCCGGAGCCCCGCTCACCCACGAAGTTGCCGCGCGGGTCGATGATCTGGCTCGTGCCGTAGAAGTCGACCGCGAGCTCGCCGTACTCGTTGTCTTCGCGCCCCACACGGTTGGGCTGCAGCACGAAGTAGCCGTTCGCGACGGCCGCGCACGGGCCCTCGACCTCCCACAGGCGGTTCGAGAGGCCGGGCTTGGTGGCGTTCGGGTTGAACACCATGTGCGCGCCCGCGAGGCCCAGCTCGCGCCACCCCTCCGGGAAGTGCCGGTCGTAGCAGATGTAGGTGCCGACCTTGCCGACCGCCGTCTCGAACACGGGGTAGCCGAGGTTGCCGGGGCGGAAGTAGAACTTCTCCCAGAAGCGGTCGAGGTGCGGGATGTGGTGCTTGCGGTACTTGCCGAGGATCGAGCCGTCGGCGTCCACCACGACGGCGGTGTTGTAGTAGACGCCCGTCTGCTCCTCCTCGTAGATGGGGAGGATCGTGACGACCCCGAGCTCCTTCGCGATGTCGGCGAAGCGCTGCACGATGGGGCCGTCGGCGGCCTCGGCGTAGCGGTAGTACTTCTGGTCTTGCGTGATGCCGAAGTAGGGGCCGTAGAACAGCTCCTGGAAGCACATGATCTGCGCGCCCTGGGCCGCGGCGTCACGCAGGAATCCCTCGTGCTTGTCGAGCATCGACTGCTTGTCACCGGTCCAGGTGGTCTGGCTGATCGCCGCACGGACGACGGTCATAACGAATGCCTCCTTGCATTTTGTTATCACTGCCCCTAAACATTTGGGGTGCGCCACACAAAAGGGTGTGGCCGCCAACCTACGGGGAATCTGATGAAATCGGTAGTCCTCTCGATCACCGAACGCTCGCCGCACGGGATCGCGACAGGCATCGCGCGCCTCATCACGACGGGAGAGCTCGCGCCCGGCGACCGCCTGCCCACCGTGCGGGCCCTCGCGGCCGAGCTCGGCATCTCCCCCGCGACCGTCAGCCACGCCTGGCAGACGCTCTCCGCCGCCGGCCTCATCACGAGCCGCGGACGCAGCGGCAGCTTCGTGCGCGCCGAACCGCGCGAGTGGCTGCCCCGCCGCTACCGCGGCATCGACGCCCGTGCCGATGCGCGCCTCGACCTGTCGCGCGGCACCCCCGACCCCGAGCTGCTGCCGTCGCTCGGCCCCGCGCTCGCCCGGGTGGGCGTGCGCGCCGACACCGCGAGCTACCAGGCCAAGCCCGACATCCCGGAACTGCACGACCTCATGCGCGACACCTGGCCGGCGGGCGTCGAGTCGATCACCGTGCTCAACGGCGCCCTCGACGCGATCGACCGCGCGCTCGGCGCTCTCGTGCGCTTCGGTGACCGTGTCGTCGTCGAGAACCCCACCTTCCCGCCGTTCATGGACCTGCTCGACCACTACGGGCTGCAGGCCGTACCGGTGGGACTGGATGCGGAGGGCATGCGCCCGGAGGAGTTCTCGGCCGCGCTCGGCTCGGCCCCCGCGATCGTGCTGCTGCAGCCGCGCGCCCACAACCCCACCGGCATCTCGGTGACCCCCGAGCGCGCCGAGCAGCTCGCCGGCATCCTGCAGCGCAGCCGCACCGCCCAGCACACGATCGTCGTCGAAGACGACCACTCCGGGTCGATCAGCTCGTCGCCGGATGTGACCCTCGCGACGTGGCTGCCGGATCGCGTTCTGCACGTGCGCAGCTTCTCGAAGTCGCACGGCCCCGACCTGCGCATCGGCGCGCTCGGCGGGCCGCGCCCGCTCGTCGACCGGGTCGTCGCGCGCCGTCTGCTGGGGCCCGGCTGGACCTCGCGCATGATGCAGGCGATCCTGCACGAGCTGCTCACGCATCCGGACACCACGGCGCAGATCGACGCCGCGCGCGACGCGTACGCGGCACGCCAGGTGTCGCTCGCGGCCGCCGTGCAGGAGGCGGGCGGCTGGCTCGCGCACGGCGACGGCATCAACGCGTGGATGCGCGTGGCCGACGAGCGTGCGGCGATCGTGCAGCTCGCCGCGGTCGGCATCAGCGTCGCCGCGGGTGCCCCCTTCCAGCTCGGCGAGGGGCAGGAGCCGTACGTGCGCGTCACCGTGGGCGCGCTGCGCGACGAGGTGGATGCGGTGGGCGCGGCGCTCGCGGTCGCCCAGAACGCGTAGTGGGCGGGGTGGTGAGGTGGCGGTGATTTCGAGACGTCGCCTGCGGCGACTCCTCAATCACCTCACAACAACCTGAGGTGGCTGAGGAGCGGCGCAGCCGCGCCTCGAAGCCACCGTCGCGAGACACCCGCGGCGGCCCAGCACCTCACAACAACCCGAGGTGGCTGAGGAGCGGCGCAGCCGCGTCTCGAAGCCACCGTCGCAAAACACCCGTCGCACCCGAGATGGCGGTGATTTCGAGACGTCGCCTGCGGCGACTCCTCAATCACCTCACAACAACAACCCGAGGTGGCTGAGGAGCGGCGCAGCCGCGTCTCGAAGCCACCGCCCCCTACCGGTCGTCGGGCGGTCGGCGCCGGCTCGCCAGCCCCGGCAGCAGGTGGAACTCGCCACGGATGAGCGCCTCGCGCTTCGCCCGCCGCCAGCCCTGGATCTGCTTCTCGAGCCCGAACGCCTCGGCAGGCGACGCGGTCTCGTGCGCGAACGCCAGCTCGACCGGGCGGCGGTGCTTCGTGTACTCGGCACCCTCCCCGTTCTGGTGCTGCCAGAGTCGGAACTCGAGGTGGGTGGTGCTTCCGACGTAGTAGCTGTCGTCGGCGCAGCGGAGGATGTAGACCCAGGCCATCTGTCGAGGATGGTCGATACACGGATGCGGGGGCGGCGGTTGTCCACAAGGGCCGGGTGGTGAGAGGCGGTGATTTCGAGACGTCGCCTGCGGCGACTCCTCAATCACCTCACAACAACAACCCGAGGTGGCTGAGGAGCGGCGCAGCCGCGTCTCGAAGCCACCGTCGTGAACACCCGAGGCGGCGGTGATTTCGAGACGTCGCCTGCGGCGACTCCTCAATCACCTCACAACGACCCGAGGTGGCTGAGGAGCGGCGCAGCCGCGTCTCGAAGCCACCGTCGCGAACACCCGACGCAGCCGAGAGGGCGGTGATTTCGAGACGTCGCCTGCGGCGACTCCTCAATCACCTCACAACAACCCGAGGTGGCTGAGGAGCGGCGCAGCCGCGTCTCGAAGCCACCGTCGCACGACGCCGGTGCGGCGGAGGTAGGGTAGGGGCATCCGGGCTGGATCTGGCCCGGCGACGTCGTTCCCGCCATGAGGTTCGACTCCCCTCTATGCCGCTGCCCGCATACACCGGAGATCCCTCATGGCCCCGCGCTTCGCGCCCCTGCTGCTCGTGCCCGCCCTGCTGCTCGCCGGATGCACCGCATCCGTCGCCGCACCCGAGCCGACTGACCCCGCGAGCGGCGACTTCCCGCTCACGATCGACAACTGCGGCGTCGAGGTGACGCTCGACACCGCCCCGCAGCGCGTCGTCACGATCAAGTCGACCTCGACCGAGATGATGCTCGCGCTCGGGGTCGGCGACCGCATCGTCGGCACCGCCTTCCAAGACGGACCGGTGCCTGAGGAGTGGGCGGATGCCGCAAGCGGCATCCCGAGTCTCGCCCCCAAGATGCCGAACGAGGAGTCGGTGCTCGAGGTCGAGCCCGACCTCGTCTACGCGGGTTGGGAGTCGGCGTTCAGCCCCGACGCCGCGGGCGCGCGTGACGAGCTCGCGAGCCTCGGCGTCGCGAGCTACGTGCAGCCGGCCGCCTGCCAGAGCGCCGAGCAGCCCACGAAGCTCGACTTCGACGAGGTGTTCCGCGAGATCGAGGAGGCCGGCGCCCTCTTCGGGGTTCCGGATGCCGCTGCCTCGGTGGTGGCCGCGCAACGCGAGCAGCTCGCGGGCATCGAGAAGACATCCGGCACCCCCACCGCGCTCTGGTGGTCGTCGGGCACCGACACCCCCTACGTGGGCGCGGGCATCGGCGCGCCGCAGTTGCTGCTCGAGACCGCCGGGTTCGCGAACATCGCCGCCGACGTCGCCTCGACCTGGGCGCCGCTCGGCTGGGAGGCGATCATCGCATCCGACCCCGACGTGATCGTGCTCGTCGACTCCGACTGGAACTCCGCCCAGCACAAGATGGACTACCTCGCCGCCAACCCCGCGACCGCGGCCATGACGGCGGTACAGCACGAGCGCTACCTCGTCGTGCCGTTCGCCGCGAGCGAGGCGGGCGTGCGCAGCGTCGAGGCCGCCGCGTCGCTCGCCCAGCAGTGGCGGGGGCTCGAGAGCCGATGACCCGCATCGCCGTCGCCGCGATCACGCTCGGGGCGGCCCTCGTCGCCTCGATCACGCTCGCGGTGATGGTGGGTTCCGCCGACATCGGGCCCGCGGATGTGTGGGGCTCGGTGCTCGCGCACCTCACGGGCCGGCCGTCGCCGCTCGACCCGCTGCACGACGGCATCGTGTGGCAGCTGCGGCTGCCGCGCGTGCTCACGGCGGCCGCGGTGGGGGCGGGCCTCGCGCTCGTCGGCTGTGTGATGCAGGCCGTGACGCGCAACCAGCTGGCCGACCCCTACCTGCTCGGGCTGTCATCCGGGGCCTCGCTCGGCGCGGTCGCCGTGCTGCTGCTCGGCATCGGCCTGCTGCTGCCGGTGGCCGCGTTCGGCGGGGCGACCCTCGCGCTGCTCGCGACCCTCGGGCTCGCCTCGGCCTTCGGCGCGCTCACCCCCACGCGCACGGTGCTCGCGGGGGTCGCCGTCTCGGCCTTCGCGGCGGCGCTCACGAGCTTCGTGATCTTCTGGACCGTGACGGGCGACTCGTACCGCGAGATCCTCGGATGGCTGCTCGGCTCGCTCGCGGGCGCGCGCTGGCCCGAGGCGACGATCGCGGGCGTCGCGATGCTCGTGATCGGCATACCGCTCATGCTCACCGGCCGCGTGCTCGACGCGTTCGCGTTCGGCGACCGCGCCGCCGCGTCGCTCGGCGTGCCCGTGACGGGTGCGCGCTGGGCGCTGCTCGGCGCAGGCGCCCTGCTGACGGGGGCGCTCGTGGCGGTGTCGGGCTCGATCGGCTTCGTGGGGCTCGTGCTGCCGCATGCGGTGCGGCTCATCATCGGGCCCGGCAATCGCGCGCTGTTGCCGCTCTCGGCGCTCGCCGGCGGGGTCTTCCTCGTGTGGGCCGACACCCTCGCACGCGCCGCGTTCGACCCGCGCGAGCTGCCGGTCGGCATCGTCACGGCGCTCATCGGCGCGCCCGTGTTCGCGGCCCTCCTGCTGCGCCGCCGGAGCCTCGCATGACCGCCGCGCCGGCGACGCCCGCCGTCGAGGTGCGCGAGCTCACCGTGCGGGCGGGCGAGCGCGCCCTCGTGGATCAGGTCGCCTTCGACGCGCCGGTCGGTGCGTTCACGGCCATCGTCGGCCCGAACGGCGCAGGCAAGTCGACCCTGCTGCGCGCCGTCGCCGGCATCGAGCGCACCGAGGCCGGTCTCGTGCTGCACGACGGGGTCGACCTGCTCGCGCTCCCCCGCCGCGCCCGCGCCCGCATCCTGGCCCTCGTGGAACAGGACGCCACGACCGAGCTGCCGCTCACGGGCCGCGAGGTCGTGCGGCTCGGGCGCAGTCCGCACGAGTCGATCTTCGGCGGGAGCGACCCGGATGCGGATGCCGTGGTCGCCGAGGCCCTGGAGCGTGCGGGGGCCGCGCCGTTCGCGGCACGCGACGTGACGACCCTCTCGGGCGGCGAGCGCCAGCGCGTGCTGCTCGCGCGCGCCCTCGCGCAGCAGCCGCGCGTGCTGCTGCTCGACGAGCCCACCAACCACCTCGACCTCGCGGCGCAGCTCGACATGGTGGCGCTCGTGCGCGGGCTCACCGCGGCGGGCGTGACGGTGATCGCCGCGGTGCACGACCTGAGTCTCGCGGCGGCCCACGCGGATGCCGTGGTCGCGCTCGCGGGCGGGCGCGTCGTCGCGCACGGTACGACGCGGGCGACGCTCACCCCCGAGCTCATCCACGAGGTGTTCGGCGTGCGCGCCGAGTGGACGCGCAACCCGCTCACCGGGGGGCCGCTGCTCGCGGTCGGCTGACGGGCGCGTGGGGTGGTTTCGAGACGCCCGCTGCGCGGGCTCCGGGGCCACCTGGCTGACGAGCGCGGCGCGGGGGCGTGAGTGGGGGTGGTTTCGAGACGCCCGCTGCGCGGGCTCCGGGGCCACCTGGCTTGTCGAGGTGGTTGAGGAGCGACGCGCAGCGCCGCGTCTCGAAACCACCGTCGGACATGTCGAGGTGGTTGAGGAGCGACGCGCAGCGGCGCGTCTCGAAACCACCGTCGGGCACCACCCTGCCCCGCCCGCGGCTCAGGCGTCGCGGTCGGGGCGCCAGCGGTGCAGCAGCGACGGCGGCAGCAGGAACGCCCGCAGCCGCGTGCGCAGATCGGCGCTGCGCAGGATGCTGCGGCGCACGGCCGCGAGGTCCCCGCGCGAGAGCGGGGGCGCATCCGCTCGCCCGTAGGCGGTCGCCTCGACGCGCCCGCGGAAGGCGAGCAGCGCGTCGCCCGAGAGCTCGACCGCGAGTCGTTGCGCGAAGGCGCGCGGCGTCTCGGTCTCGGGAGCCGACCAGCCGATGTCGCGCGCGGTGTCGCGCACCTCGTCCCACGCGGCGACCGCGGGATCGCGACCGAGTCGGATGCGACGCACGCGCAGCATCCGCAGCCCCGCTCGGAACGCGGCGGGCAGCAGCAGCACGACGACGATCGCGGCGAGAATCGCGAGCACGGTCAGCAGGGTCGCGAGCAGCTGGTCGCCGGTCTCGGCGGCCTCCGGAACCCCGTCATCGACGTCGGGACGCTCGGCGGCGCCCGGGGTCGAGGTGGGCGCGGGGGTGGGCGAGCTCTCGTCCTGCGGCGTGGTCGGGTCGTCGACGAGGGCCGTGCCGTAACGCGGCAGCGCGCCGCGACCCGGCGTCGGCTCGAAGCGCAACCAGCCGACGCCGTCGAAGTACAGCTCGGGCCAGGCGTGCAGGTCGTCGGTGCTCACCTCGTAGATGTTCGAGCCCTCGGTGAACCGGCGATCACCCGGCTGGAACCCGACAGCGATGCGCGAGGGGATGCCGAGCTCGCGCGCCATCACCGCCATCGCCGAGGCGTAGTGAACGCAGTAGCCGGTCTTGCGCTCGAGGAAGACCGCGAGCGCGTCCATGCCGGTGCCGTCGAAGCCCTCGTCGACCGGTGCCTCCTCCGAGTAGCTGAACTCGACGCCGCGCAGGTAGCTCTGCAGCGCGATCGCCTTGTCGTACGCGCTCGTGGCGGCGTCGCCGACCGCGTGGGCGGTGTCGGTGATGATCGCGGGCACGTCGTCGGGCAGCCCGAGCGTGTCGGGCGGGGCGTCGGTCGGGTACACCCCCGTCGCGGCGAGCTGCTCGCTCGTCGGCCGTGGCTCGAGGAAGCTCGCCGTGTACTCCTGCCCGCGCGCGCCCGCGGTGATGCTGCGCACCGTGAGCCCCTCGGGCTCCCAGAACCAGTCACCACGGACGCCCGTGATCGAGGTGGTCGGGTACGGCGTCGGCAGCCAGTTGGTGAGCACGTCGGCGACGGTCACGTCGACCTCGGCGATGTTCGCGGGGGTCGCGGCCGTAAGCCCGCGAGGGGCCGGGAAGTTCTCGAGGTTCTCGCCCCGAGCGTCGCCCACGAGCGGCCCCCAGGTTTCGCCCGTGAAACGGTCGAGCGTCGTGAGCCGCAGATAGACGGGAAGGGTCGCGGATGTCGTGTAGCTGAGCGCGAGCGTCGGGTCGCCGCGCCGCAGGTCGTCGCCGAGCGTGATGAGCGGGTTGATGCCCGAGCGCAACCCCGAGGTGCGGTTTGCCGGCTGCTCCTCCACCCCGGGGATCGCGAACGGCAGCAGGAGCGAGCCGAGCGCGACGACGGCGCCCGTCAACACCACCGTGCGACGGCTGTCGCGCGGCCGGTCGATGCGCAGGATCGCGAGGTAGAGACCCGCCGTCACGAGGTACCAGAGCGCATCGGTGAGACCCGGCTTGATCGCGAGGGGCACCACGAGGATCGCGCCGAGCGGCAGCGCGACGAGCGCCGGCCTGCGCGCGGCGACCACGACATCCGCCGCCCACGCGCACACGACCATGAGCACCGCGAGCAGCAGCACGATGCCGAGCTCGGGGGTGGCCGGCACCCGCTGCTCGATGATCGAGGTGATGCCCTGTTCGGTGATCTCGACGAACCGGCCGAGCGTGCCGAGGGTCGGGATGACGCCGAGGATCGCGGTGTCGGCGGCGTAGACGAGTGTCAGCAGCGCGACCCCCGCGAGCCCCGACACGATCGGCGCCCACGCCCGTCCGCGCAGGATGCGGCGGGTCGCGGCCGCCGCGAACAGCACCCCGAACGCGAAGAGGGTTCCGACGAGCCACCACGACACGCCCTGCAGGGTGACGTGCAGCGAGGCGAGGGCGGACGCGAGCGCGGCGCCGACGAGCAGGGTGCGGCCCCACGGCACGGTCGGCGGATGCGGGCGCCCGCTCGGGCGTGCCGGCGGGCGTGCCGCGTTCGGGGCCGCCTGCTGCGGCCGGCGCGTGTCAGTGAGCACCACGGATGTACCCCGCCTCGGTCGCAGAGGAGCGCCACACGTCGACCACGTCGTCGTCCGGGTCGGCGTCGACGCACAGCCACCCGGCGTCGGCGAAGCGCTCGCGCGCCTCCATCTCCATCCCGATCGCGAACACGGCACCCGACTGTCCGGGCCGACGCTGCCGCAGCACCCAGTCGACGACCTCGGCATCCGGCCGCGCGAGGATCGCGAAGGTCGGACCCACCGCATCCGTCGTCGCCGCCGGCAGCTCGTGGTGCCGATCGAGCAGGCGCACGGCCGCGAGGCTCGTGAGGAACGCCTCGACGCGCTGGCCCCCCTCCCAGCGCTCGCCGATCTGCTCCACCTGGGCGGTGGCCGACTCCACGACCCCCACCCGGAACCCCGACTCGTCGAGGTGCACCGCGAGCGAGGCGAGCATCCGCACCGCCCACTCGAAGGCGTCGCTGTGCGGCGCGGGCGGCCAGTTCTCGGAGTCGGGCACCGCATCCGGATACCCGGCGAGCTGGGTGTCGATGATGATGCGCGCGTCGGGGTGGCTGCGGTGCTCCTCCTGGCGCACCATGAGCTCGCCGTGGCGGGCGGATGCGCGCCAGTGCACGCGGCGCAGCGCGTCGCCCGAGCGGTACTCGCGCGTCGTCAGGTCGTCGTCGTTGCCGACCGCGCGACGCTGCACGAGCTGGGCGGCCCCGTCGCCGTCGATGAGGATCGGCCCGCCCACCGGCAGCTGCGCAATGGCCGGCACGACCGTGAGCCGGTCGACGTCGCCGCACGCCGACACGGTGCGCGCCATGCCGAACGGGTCGGAGTACTCGACCACGAGCGGCCCGATCGGGAACAGGCCGCGCCGGTGCGGGTGCAGCTCGTAGCCGAGCACCGCGGTGCGGGCCCTCGCCGAGCCGATGCGGATCGGGTCGAGCTCGTTCGCCTGCTGCCGCTCGCGCCACGGGATCGCGTCGTTCCAGCGCAGGGTCGGCGTCGTCACCGAGCCGGCGTTGTAGACGCGCAGCGTCACCTGAGCCGTCGAGCCCGCCGACACCACGGGCGGCGAGAACAGCCGGATGACGTCGAGCTTGGGGCGCCGCACGCGCGTCATGAGCAACCCGCCGAGCGAGAGCAGCAGGGCGAGCGAGGCGACCACGAGCAGTTCGCGTCGCCCGAGCGTGTAGGCGAGCACGAAGCACACGACCCCCACGACGAGCGTCGCCCAACCGCGCACCGTCAGCCGCAGGCTGCGCGAGCGGCGGAGCGAGGAGGTCGGCTCGGACATGGCGCTGGGGCTTCGGGGCTGGGCTTCTGGGGCTGGGCTTCTGGGGCTGGGCTTCTGGGACTGGGCTTCGGCCGCTCAGGCGGTTCCGGATGCGCCGAGCGGCACGGGCGTGGACTGCACGATGCGCGCGGCGATGTCGGCGAGCGCCTCCCGCCCGTAGCCGCCGGAGGACTTCGCGGGCATGAGGCGGTGGGCGAGCACCGAGACGGCGAGCGCGTCGATGTCGTCGGGCAGCACGAAGTCGCGCCCGTCGAGTGCCGCGCGCGCCTTCGCGGCGCGCACGAGCTGCAGGGTCGCGCGCGGGCTCGCGCCGAGCCGCAGCTCGCGGTCGGCGCGCGTGCCGGCGGCGATCGCGACGACGTACTGCTCCACCGCGGGGCTCACGAAGACCTCGCGAACCGTCAGAATCATCCGCCGCAGCCGCTGCACCGTGACGACCGGGCGGAGGTCGTCGAGCGGGCTGCCCTGCTCACGCTGCCGCAGCATCGACGCCTCGTTCGCCGCATCCGGGTACCCCATCGAGATGCGCGCCATGAAGCGGTCGCGCTGCGCCTCGGGCAGGGCGTAGGTGCCCTCCATCTCGACGGGGTTCTGGGTGGCGATGACCGTGAACGGGTCGGGCAGGTCGTAGGTGGCGCCGTCGACCGAGACCTGGCGCTCCTCCATCGACTCGAGCAGCGCCGACTGGGTCTTGGGGCTCGCGCGGTTGATCTCGTCGCCGATGACGATGTTCGCGAACACCGGCCCCGGCTTGAACTCGAAGTCGCGGGCGGCCTGGTTGAACACCGAGACGCCCGTGATGTCGGAGGGCAGCAGGTCGGGCGTGAACTGGATGCGGTTGACGCTGCAGTCGACGCTGCGCGCGAGGGCGCGGGCGAGCATCGTCTTGCCGACACCGGGCACGTCCTCGACGAGCAGGTGACCCTCGGCCAGCAACACGGTCGTGGCGAGCTCGATGACGTCGCGTTTCCCGTCGATCACCGTCTCGACGGCGCCCATCACGGCGCGGGCGTCGAGCAGGAACTCGGGTGCGGACAGGGGTCCCGTGGAGGTCTCGGCCTCGATGCCGACGTCCTCCCCGGTCTCGGGGACGCGTTCCATCATCCGAGTCTCGCACGGTGCGGTGGATCCGTCATCCTCCTCGCGTGCGACCCTCGCGGCGCGTGAGTGCTGCCTCCTCAGGTGAGGGGTCGCAAAGTGCGCCTAACGCGGCGTGTTGGGCGCACTTTGCGACCCCTCACCTGAGAGCGCGTCCGCGAGCGCCGCCGCGTAGCCCTCGGCGTAGGCCTCGCGGCTACCCTGGCGGAACATGTCGCGCTCGGACGGGCGGATGAGCGCGCGCGCTCCCGGCGCGTCGAGCCCGGTCACGAGATGTCCGAGGCCCCGGATGACGGCCACCGGCCGGTTGCCCGCCTTGCCTTTCACGAGCTCCGCGGCGGCAGCGAGTTCGTCGGCGATCGCGGGGGCGGTGACCGCGAGCGGCCGCCCGTTGCCGTCGACGGTGCCGGCCAGCTCCTGCAGAACGACGACGCCCGCGGCGCCGATCGCCGCATCCGTCTGCCCCTCGCGCCAGGGCCGTCCGAGGGTGTCGGTGATGACGACGCCGACGCGGATGCCGAGCCGGTCGCGCAGCACCTCGGCGAGGTGGCGGGCGGAGCGGTCGGGGTCTTCGGGCAGCAGCAGCACGTGCCCGTCGGGCGCGTTCGACGAGTCGACGCCCGCGGCCGCGAGCACGAGGCCCTGCCGGTTCTCGACGATGCGGGTCGTGCCGGTGCCGTCGGCGTGCGCCCTCTCGGCGACGACGCGCACCGTCTCGGCCGTGATGGCATCCTCGCGGTCCTCCGCGGCGACGATGCGCCCCTCGGCCTTCGACACGATCTTGCTGGTGACCGCGATGATGTCGCCGTCGTGCGCGACCCCCGCGAGCGCGTCGCCGAGGATGCCGGCGAGGTCGTCGCCCGGCCGGAACTCGGGCAGCCCGAGCAGGGCGAACATGCTGACGGTCGGGCCGGTGGGGTGGGTCACCGTCTGATTCTCGCAACTCAGGAGCCGTGGCGTGCACAAGAGTGCGCACCCCACGACACGCGCCCTTCTCCTGAGTTGCGAAACCGGGGGCGGGGTACGGGGCCGGATGTCGTGGGGGCGTGGCAGGGATGCCGCTTGTCGCGCGGCGCCCGGCCGGCGCACAGTGGGGGCATGACTCAGGCGCTTCTCGTGATCGACGTGCAGGAATCCTTCCGCGGCACCGAACGGTGGAACACGATCTCCGACCCCGAGGTGGTGTCGCGGGTCGCGACGCTCGTCGAGCGGTTCCGCGCGGCCGGGTCGCCCGTGTACTGGATCCTGCACTCCGACCCCGGCTCGGGCAACGACTTCGACCCGCAGGGCGGCCTCGTGCGCGTGGTCGACGACCTCACGCCGGCCGACGGCGAGCCGGTGCTCGTGAAGACGACCATCAACTCCTTCACCTCGACCGACCTCGAGCAGCGGCTGCGCGGCGCAGGGGTCGACAAGCTCGTGCTGTGCGGCATCCGCACCGAGCAGTGCGTCGAGACGACCGCTCGCATCGCGACCGACCTCGGCTTCGACACGACGGTCGTGATCGACGCGACCGCCACGAACCCCGCGGGCGCCCTGACGGCGCAGCAGGTGATCGAGCGCACCGCCGAGGTGCTCGCGGCGCGCGAGTTCGCCGCGGTCGTGACGCTCGACGCGCTCGTGGTTGACGCGGCGCCCGTCGGCTGAGGCGGCCGCGAGCGGCGGCCCGGCACCCCCTCAGCGGCTGAGCTTCGGCAGCACCTCGCGCCCGAACACCTCGAGGAACGCCGCCTGATCGCGGCTCACCCCGTGCAGATACACGCGGTCGAAGCCGAGGTCGAGGTAGCGCTGGATGTGCGCGCGGTGCACCTCGGGGTCGTCGGAGATGAGCACCCGCCCCTCGAAGTGCTCCGGCTGCACGGTGCGCGCGATCTGCTCGAGCTCGAACGGCGAGCGGATGTCGGACTTCGGAAACCGCATCCCGGCGTTGGGCCACTCCCGCAGCGCCGCGGCCACGGCCTCATCCCGCGTCGGCGCCCAGCTGAGGTGCAGCCGGATGATGCGGGTGAGCGTCTCGGGACGCCGCCCCACCTCGCGCGCCCCCTCGGCGAAGCGTTGCAGCAACGGTGCGACCTTCTCGATGGGCGCACCGTCGACGACGATCCCGTCGACGGTGCGCCCGGCGCGCTTGGCCGTGACGGGACCGGCGGTGCCGATCAGGATCGGCGGGGCGGCATCCGGCATCGTCCACAGCCGCGTCGACTCGAGCTTGTAGTACTGCCCCTCGTGCCGCGTGTCGCGGCCGGCGAGCGATGCGGCGAAGAGCTTCTTGATGATGTCGACCGCCTCGAACATGCGGCCGATGCGCTCGGGGGCCTCGGGCCAGTACCGCCCGACGACGTGCTCGTTGATGGCCTCGCCCGAGCCGAGCCCCAGCCAGTGCCGCCCCGGGTACATGGCCTCGAGCGTCGCCGACGCCTGCGCGACCATCGCCGGATGCCACCGGAACGTCGGCGCCGTCACCCCGGTTCCGAGGTCGCCCGTGGTCACCTGCCCGAGCGCCGACAGCACGTTCCACACGAAGCTCGCCTGCCCCTGCTGCGGAACCCACGGCTGAAAATGGTCGGCCGCCATGACGCCCGTGAACCCGGATGCCTCGGCAGCCTGGGCGAGCGCGATCACCTCGTTCGGGGCGAACCGTTCGAGCATGGCGGCGTAGCCGATGTGGGGGGTCATCTAGTCATTGTGGCGGGTAGTGCGGAGGCGGTGGTCTCGAGACGCGTCCGCTTCGCGGTCGCTCCTCGACCACCTCAGTTGCCCGGTGGTCGAGGAGCGCCGCCGCAGGCGACGCGTCTCGAGACCACCGCCCGGCTCACCCGAGCGCGGCGATGGCGTCGGAGGCGAGCGCCGCCACGGTGTCGGCGGCCGAGGCGGCGGGGGTGAAGCCGAGGCGCACCACGACGAGCTCCTCCGAGGGGATCACGAGCATGAGCTGGCCGTCGTGGCCGTTCGCCGAGAAGGTGTCGGCGGGCAGCCCGGGCCAGCGCAGCGAGCCGTCGGGCAGCTCGTTGACGCGCCAGCCCATGCCGTAGCCGGGGTCGTCGGAGACGCCCGTGTCGGTCACGGTGAGGCTGCGCTGCATCCAGTCCGCCGGCAGCAGCTGCTCGCCGTTCCACTCGCCGTTCTGCAGGGCGAACTGCCCCACGGTCGCCCAGTCGCGCGGGGTGGCCCACATGTAGGAGGAGCAGACGGGGGTGCCCGACGCATCCGGCTCCATCACGGCGCTCGACAGCCCCAGAGCCGAGAACAGCGTCTGCCGCGGCAGCTCGGCGCCGAGTCCCGTGCGCGAGGCGAGCACCGAGCACAGCAGTGTCGTCGACCCGCTCGAGTACTCCTGCACCTCGCCGATCGCATGCTCGAGCGGCAGGCTCGCCACATACGCCCCCATGTCGGGCTCGAGGTAGAGCATGCGCGTGATGGGGGTGCCGAGGTCGTAGGTCTCGTCCCACTCGAGTCCGGCGTTCATGCGCAGCAGGTTCTCGATCGTGATCGACGCCCGCTCGTCGCTCCACTCGGCGCGCAACTGCGCATCGGCGAGCGACACGACCCCCTGCTGCACGAGCATGCCGGTCATGAGCGAGGTGACGCTCTTCGTCATCGACCAGCCGAGCTGGGGCGTGGATGCGTCGAAGCCGTCGGCGTAGCGCTCGGCCACGAGCTCGCCGCCCTTCACGATCACGACGCCGCGGGTGCCGAGGTTGGCGACCACCTCATCCGGCTCCCCCGCCGCGAAGGCGCGGTCGAGGGCGGCCTCGAGCTCGGCGTTCGCCACGGGGGTCGCGGCATCCGCGAAGGGGTTGTTCGCACCGGATACCGGGGTCGCCTCGCCGAGGTCGAGGGGCGCCGAGGCGAGCGTGCAGCCGAAACCCTCCGTGTAGCGGGCCTGCTGCGGGGTTCCGACGCCGAGCACGGACGCCGTGGCGACGTCGCCGTCGACCCGCACGTCGAGGTAGGGCACGAGCGGGTTCGGCGGCAGGTCGGTGTGCGGGTTCTCGCGCCCGGCGAGCTGCTCGACGGCGCACGCGTTGTGGGCGGCGTAGCCGGTGCCGGTCAGCAGGAGCGGCCCCTGCCACAGGTAGACGCCGGTCACGGCAAGGGTCAGAACCACGACGACGGCAGCGACGGCGATGCCGATCCGACGGAGGATGCGCATCCCGGGATGCTATCGGGCGGATGCGGTACATAGTGTTGCGGAGTACCGGTACTCAGTGTTACCGTCTACCGGTACTCAGCATCACCGAGTAGCAACCAGCACAGACAGGAGCGCACCGATGGGCAGACAGGCCACCGAGATGCTCAAGGGGATCCTCGAGGGCATCCTGCTCGCGATCATCTCCGAGCGTCCCGCCTACGGCTACGAGATCACCGCCGAACTGCGCGAGCGGGGTTTCACCGACATCGTCGAGGGCACCGTCTACGCCGTGCTGTTGCGCGTCGAGCAGCGCGGCCTCGTCGACATCGAGAAGGTGCCCTCCGAGAAGGGCCCGCCGCGCAAGGTCTACACGCTCAACACCCAGGGGCGCGCATCGCTCGACGAGTTCTGGGCCAACTGGGGCTTCCTCGCCGAACGGCTCGAGCAGCTCCGCACCAGCCGCCACACCGAAGGGAAGTAGCCATGGCCGCCAGATGGATCGAACTCGTCACGGGTTCGCTCGAACAGAAGAAGCAATACAAGCAGTACCGCGCCCGCGTCGAGGCGCTGCCGCAGCCGTACCAGGCGTCGGCCAAGGCGCTCGACCGCTACCTCATGGCCTCGGGCGGCGTCACCGACGGCGAGACGCTCGTCGTGATGCTGACCGACCTCGTCGAACTGTGGGAGCGCGCGGCCGCCGACGGCACACCCGTGCGCGACATCGTCGGCGACGACCCGGTCGAGTTCATCGAGACCTTCCGCGCCGCCTACGCCGGCAAGGAGTGGATCGACAAGGAGCGCGAGCGCCTGCGCGCCGCGATCGCCGAGGCCACGGGAGGTGCGCAGTGAACGACGGCACCGCATCCGCTGCCATCCGCGTCGCGGGTCTCGAGAAGTCCTACGGCAAGCTCGCCGTGCTGACGGGCGTCGACCTCGAGGTCGCCCCGGGCAGCATCTTCGCGCTGCTCGGCTCGAACGGCGCAGGCAAGACGACGCTCGTGCGCATCCTGTCGACCCTCACCGCCGCGGATGCCGGAACGGCCACCGTCGCCGGGTTCGACGTCGCGACGCGGCCGGGGCGCGTGCGCGAGGCGGTCAGCCTGACGGGCCAGTTCGCGGCCGTCGACGAGATCCTCACGGGGCGCGAGAACCTCGTGCTCGTCGCCCGGCTGCGCCACGAGAAGAACCCCGGGGAGGTCGCGGATGCGCTGCTCGCGCGGTTCTCGCTGGCCGACGCGGGCGGTCGCCGGGCCGGCACCTACTCGGGCGGCATGCGCCGCCGCCTCGACATCGCGATGAGCCTCATCGGCTCGCCCCCGATCATCTTCCTCGACGAGCCCACCACCGGGCTCGACCCCGAGGCGCGCGCCGAGGTGTGGGATGCGGTGCGCGAGCTCGCGGGGCGCGGCACCACCGTGTTCCTCACCACGCAGTACCTCGAGGAGGCCGAACAGCTCGCCGATCGCATCGCGATCCTGCACCAGGGACGCATCATCGCGAACGACACGCTCGACGAGCTGAAGAAGCTGCTGCCGCCAACAGAGGTGCAGTACGCCCTGAAACAGCCGACGCTCGAAGAGATCTACTTCGCGGTCGTCGGCAACACGGGCAACCACGCCGGCCACACCGGCGACGACCAGACAGGAGCAGCGGCATGAGCGTCGCGACCTTCGCCACCGACACGGCGGTTCTCACGGGGCGCACGCTGCGCCACGTCACCCGCAGCATCGACACCATCATCACGACGGCTGTCATGCCGATCGGCATCATGCTGCTGTTCGTCTACGTGCTGGGCGGCGCGATCGACACGGGCGACGTGCCCTACATCGACTACATGCTGCCCGGCATCCTGCTCATCACCGTGGCATCCGGCGTCTCCTACACGGGGTACCGGCTGTTCATGGACATGAAGAGCGGCATCTTCGAGCGCTTCCAGTCGCTGCCGATCGCCCGCACGGGGGTGCTGTGGGGCCACGTGCTCACCTCGCTCGCGGCGAACCTCATCTCGCTCGTGCTCGTCGTCGGCGTGGCGCTCGCCATGGGGTTCCGCACGGGAGCGGATGCGCTGGGCTGGCTCGCGGTGACCGGCATCCTGCTGCTGTTCACCCTGACCCTCACATGGGTCGCGGTGATCGCGGGGCTCTCTGCGAACTCGGTGGAGGGGGCGAGCGCGTTCTCCTACCCGCTCATCTTCCTGCCGTTCGTGAGCTCGGCCTTCGTGCCGACCGACACGATGCCGGGGCCGGTGCGGTGGTTCGCGGAGAACCAGCCGGTGACCTCGATCGTGAACAGCATCCGGAGCCTGTTCGCCGGGCAGCCGGTCGGCGCCGACATCTGGATCGCTCTCGCCTGGTGCGTCGGCATCCTCGTCGTCGCGGTCATCGCGGCGCGCGTCGTGTACCGGCGCAAGCTCGGCTGAGCCCCGCGTCGGTCGCTCAGGGGCGGTCGCTCAGGGGCGCAGCAGCACCTTGATGGCGCGGCGCTCGTCCATCGCGGCGTACGCCGCGGCGACCTCGGCGAGCGGCAGCTCGAGGTCGAACACGGCGCCGGGCTGCAGGCGGCCGTCCCACACCTCGGGCAGCAGCTCCTCCACATAGTTGCGCACGGGGGCCACTCCCCCGCGCACGCCGACGTTCGTGTTGAACATGCGGCGGATCGGCAGCTCGGGCGCTCCGTTCGGCACCCCCACGTAGCCCACCTGGCCGCCGGGGCGTGCCGAGCGCAGCGCCTGATCCATCGACTCCTTCGTTCCGACGCACTCGAGCACCGCATCCGCTCCGATGCCGTCGAACAGCGCCCGGATGCGGGCCACGCCCTCGTCGCCGCGCTCGGCCACGATGTCGGTCGCCCCGAAGCGCGTTGCGAGCGCCTGGCGGTCGGCGTGCCGCGACATCGCCACGATGCGCTCGGCCCCGAGCCGCGCCGAGGCGAGCACGGCGCACAGGCCGACGGCGCCGTCGCCCACCACGACCACGGATTTTCCGGGCCCGACGCCCGCCGAGACCGCGGCGTGGTGGCCCGTGCCCATGACGTCGGACAGCGTCAGCAGGTGCGGCACGAGCGCGGCATCCGGCATCGACGGGGTGGCCACGAGCGAGCCGTCGGCGTGCGGCACGCGCACGAGCTCGCCCTGGCCGCCGTCGGCGAACGCGCCGTCGCGATCGTCGGAACCCCACCATCCGCCGTGCAGACACGAGGTCGAGACGCCGTTCAGGCAGTTCACGCACGTCATGTCGCAGTCGTAGAAGGGGGCGATCACGAAGTCGCCCACCTTGATGCGCTCGACCCTGTCGCCCACCTGCTCGACGACGCCCACGAACTCGTGCCCGATGCGGTGCGGTTCATGCGTCGGCGTCACGCCGCGGTACGGCCACAGGTCGGAGCCGCACACGCACGCCGCCACGACGCGCACGATCGCGTCGGCGCCGGTGCTGAGCTGCGGATCGGGCACCTCTTCGTAGCGGATGTCGCCTGCTGCGTGGATGAGCGTCGCGTGCATGCTCCGAGGCTACGGGATGCGGGGCGGCGGCCGCGGGGCGGCGGCAGCGGGCAGCGGCTGCGGGGCGCGGCGGCTGCGGGGCGCGGCGGCCGCGGGGCGCGGGCTGCGGGCAGCGGCTGCGGGGCGCGGCGGCTGCGGGGCGCGGCGGCCGCGGGGCGACGGCTTCGGGGCGACGGCTTCGGGGCGACGGACGCGGGGCGACGGCCGCGCGGCGATGACGGCGGAGCGAGCGCCTGCGGGGCGACGGACGCGGGGCGACGACGGCGGGGCGAGCGTTTGCGGGGCGACGACGGCGGCGCAAGCCGACACTGCCCCGGCTGACGCGGCGTCGATGCCGCCGCTGTGTCAGAAATGCAGGAGATCCCGCCGGGCGACACCCCACACATCCCGCCGCTCCGGGGGCGGGGCGCGAGAACTCCTGCATTTCTGACATGGCTGCGGCACCCACGCCCACCCGCCTCCCTCGTGTGTGTCAGAAATGCAGGAGTTGCCGTCGAACACCCGTCGAACAGCTGCAGAAACTCGGGCGCGGGCAGGCAGAACTCCTGCATTTTCGACGCGGAGTCCTGCGTTTTCGACACGGTGTTGTGTGGACGGACGGATGACAGGGACGGATGACAGGGACGGATGACAGGGACGGATGACAGGGACGGATGACGGAGCGACGGATGCGGACGAGTTCTGTCCGCATCCGTGCGTAGCGTGGCGGCACGCAAAGAAGCACCCAATGAAGGAGGACATCATGGTGGACTACCGCATCGAACTCGTCGGGCTCCCGGTGTCGGATGTCGAGCGCGCGAAGGCGTTCTACGGCGAGACGCTCGGCTGGCCGGTCGACCACGACAACACGGTCAGCGAGGAGCTGCGCTTCATCCAGGTCACGCCGCCCGGATCGGCGTGCTCGATCGCGTTCGGGCTCGGCCTCAGCGAGATGGCACCCGGTTCGCTGCACGCGCTGCAGGTCGTGGTGTCGTCGGCCGACGAGGCCCTCGCCGACCTGCGCGGCCGCGGTGTCGAGGCGAGCGACATCGACGAGCAGCCGTGGGGCCGCTTCATCTATTTCAGCGACCCCGACGGCAACAGCTGGTCGGTGCAGGAGCTGCCCGCCTGGTCGGCGAACGCCGGCTGAGGCGCCGCTCCGGCTGCCCGCTCCCCGCTCCCCGTGTGCGCCCGCCGCTACAGCGCGCGCAGGCGGGGGGCGAGGTCGCGTTCGAACAGCTGCATGAAGCGCCGCTGGTCATGGCCCGGCGCGTGGAACACCAGGTGGTTCAGGCCCCAGTCGACGTACTGCTTGATCTCGGCGACCACCGCATCCGGGTCCGATCCCACGATCCACCGCGAGGCGATCTGCTCGATCGGCAACGCATCCGCCGCCTTCTCCATCTCGACGGGGTCGTGGATGTCGTGCTTCTGCTCCTTGCTGAGCGCCAGCGGCGCCCAGAAACGCGTGTTCTCGAGCGCGACGTCGGGGTCGGTGTCGTAGGAGAGCTTGATCTCGATCATGCGGTCGACGTCGTCGAGGGTCTTGCCTGCCTTCGCCGCCCCCTCCTCGACGGCCGGCAGCAGCTGGTCGCGGTAGAGCTCTGCGCCCTTACCCGAGGTGCAGATGAACCCGTCGCCCGCACGACCCGCGTAGCGCGCCACCATCGGCCCGCCCGCCGCGATGTACACCGGGATCGGGGTGTCGGGTCGGTCGTAGATGGACGCGTCGCGGGTCTGGTAGTACTCGCCGTCGAAGCTCACCCGGTCGTCGGTCCACAGCTCGCGCATGAGGTCGACCGCCTCCCGCAGCCTGGCGAACCGCTCCTTGAACTCGGGCCACTCGCCGCGCCATCCGGTCGCGATCTCGTTGAGCGCCTCACCCGTGCCGACCCCCAGGAACACCCGCCCCGGATACAGCACCCCCATCGTCGCGAACGCCTGCGCCATCACGGCCGGGTTGTAGCGGAACGTCGGCGTCATCACGCTCGTGCCGATCAGCACATTCGAGGTGCGCTCGCCCACCGCCGTCATCCACGCCAACGAGAACGGCGCATGCCCGCCCTCATGCCGCCACGGCTGGAAGTGATCGGAGGTCGTCACCGACTCGAAGCCGTGCCCCTCCGCCGCGACCGCGAACTCCACGAGCTCCCGCGGCGCGAACTGCTCAGCGGAAGCCTTGTACCCGAGACGAAGAGGAAGAGTCATGCCCCCATTGTGCGGCGGATGCGTGCGCGGCGCCTCCCCGGATGCGGAACCGGTGGGCGGTAGCGTGGCGGCGATGCTCCTGTTCTATATCGACGAGTCGGGCCACCACAGGATGGACGCCGATGCTGAGCACCCGGATCAGCTCGCGCACGACACGACCGAGTGGTTCGTGTTGTCGGCGGTCGGCATCCGCGACACCTCCCGACGGCCGCTGGCGGAGGAGATCGATCGGATCAAGCGCTCGCTCCTGGGGTCCCGCACGGACCGCCCATGGAACCAGACCGAGATAAAGGGCCGACGCCTCGCGATAACCCGTAAAGCGCTCGAGTCAAGTTCTCCTGATGACGACGCCTACGCCGAAGTGAAGGACCTGAGACGCCTCAACGCTCTCGAGCACGAGCTGCGGATGCTGTACGGACGCTTCCGCCCTCTGATATTCACGGTTGCGATAGACAAGAGGCAGCTCTTCTCGACCCGGCCCGGAGATTCCGCGCTGGGCTGGGCATACGCCTTTCTCTATCGCCGTGTCGCCCTGAGCTTGCAAAGGCTGTACCCGGGCGAAGGTGGCGTCCTCGTTGCCGACCAGCAGACCGAGCACGAGAAGGCCTTTCGCACCGGGGAGCTCACGCGACTGCGAGATGACTTGGCCGACGCAGCGCCGTGGCTGCGCGCAGACTACCGCCTCTTATTGGATCGCCCGCTGTGGATTGATTCGACCCTGTCAACATGGGATCGCGAGATCGTCCAGTTGGCCGATCTGGTTGCGTTCACCACCCACGAAGGTCTAGCACGCGGGTTCTCGTCATCGGCGGCCAAGGAGTTATGGCCCGCGGTCCGTCCTATGCTCGCTTAAGATTGGTCGAACGGGGGTCCTGACGGCGAAGGCCTCGTGATCTTCCCCAAGCCGGACGTGTGGCCTGACACCCGCCCTAAGTCGTGATGTCGTCGACGTGGATGCAGGCATCGTCGGGCAGGCGCTCCACTCGGCCAGGCGCTCGTGCCGCGACCTCGCCGCGACACTGACTCGTGCGCTGCTCAGCAGTCGCCGTGCGAGAAGTGTGGAGGCCGCCGTGCTCCCATCTCAAGGAGTGGCGCAACCCATCTCACGGAGTCGGGCATCGCATCCGCCGCATTCGCAACTCCCGACAACACCCGCCCCACCGCCTCCTTGAGATGGGTTGCTGAACTCCTTGAGATGGGAAAGGGCGGGACGGTGGGGATGCGGCAACCCAGTTCGGGGGGCTGGTGCGGAACGGGCCGCTCGATGACGGTAGAGATATGGAATCCGCCACTGCGCCTGCCGCGGGCTGGTTTCCCGATCCGGGGGGCTCGACGAACGAACGCTGGTGGTCGGGAGACGCCTGGACCGAGCACACGCGTCAGCCCCTCGGCGACGCCGTGCCCGCGGCGTTCGCCGCTCACCTCGGCACCCTCGTCGAGGAGCGGGTCGCCCCGCCCGTCGAGGCGGCGGCCGACGAGCGGATTCCCGAGTTCGCATTCGCCATGACCCCCACCGACGGCGCGGGCGAGGGCGGCGCGCTGCGCACGGCGAGCGACGAACTCGCGCATCCCGGACGTCATGTCGTGCCCGTCGACCCGGCATCTGCGGATGCGACGCGTGCGGATGCGGTGCTTGTTGCGACGAATGCCGTGGCTGCTTCCGCGGATGCCGTGGCTGCTTCCGCGGATGCCGTGGCAGCTTCTGCCGACGCCCCTGCACCCGGCGCGTCGCGGCCCCCGGTGCCGGCGGCGCTGCTCGAGCGCGCGTCGGCGGCGCCCGTCATGACGGTCCCCGTGCCGGGGGCCGAGCCGAGCGTCGCGCTGCCGACGCCGCCCGCACCCGCGCCGGTGGCGACGACCGCGGCGGCCGCGGCATCCGCGATCCCCGGCTTCACGATGCCCGCGCCTGCGGAGTCGCCTGCGACGGTTGCGCCGTCCGCGATTCACGAGTCGGCGGCGGCAGAGTCCGCGCCCGCTGCTGCAACGTCCGCGCCCGCGGCGCCCGCCGCGGCGGCACTCGCCGCACTGACCGGTACCGCAGCGCCCGTCCTGCCCCCCGCACCCGTGCCCGCGGAGCCCGCAGCCGCTCCTGCGGGCCCCGCCGCCGCCCTCGCCGCGTTGACAGCATCCGCAGCACCCCTGCTGCCTCCCGCAGCGCCATCTGCTCCGACGGAACCGGCCGCATCCGCCGCATCCGCGCTGACGGCATCCGCGGCACCGCTGCTGCCTCCCGTAGCGCCATCCGCTCCGCCTGTGCCCACCGCATCCGCGTCGACGGCACCCGCGGCTCCCGCACTGCCGACCCCCGCACTGCAGGCTCCCGCACTGCAGGTTCCCGCACTGCCGACCCCCGCACTGCCGGCTCCCGCACTGCCGACCCCCGCGGTGTCGACCCCTGCGCTGCCGAGCCCCGCCGCAGCCGAAGCCGGATTCACGATGCCGAGTTTCGCGGATCCCGTCGCCCCGACGCCCGCGGTCGCCGAGGCCGAGGGCTTCGTGATGCCGAACCTCGCCGCGCCCCTCGTGATGGCCGACGATGCTCCCGCGCGCCCCGGTCGGCACGCTGACGCGCCGGCGTACGTTCCCGAAGCGCCGAAGCCGGAGGCGGCCCCCGCCCCTGCCCCGGTCGGCTTCACCTCGTCGGCCGATCCGACGGTCGCCAACCGCTACCGCCAGGCCATCCACGCGCCCGAGCAGCCGGCCGAGCCGGACCCGATCGGCGCCACACTCGCGGCGTCGCTCGCCCCGCCGCTCGGCGACTCACCCGCACAGCCCGGATGGGCCGGGATGCCGCTGCCGGGCGCCGCCCCCGCGCCCTACGCGGCGCCCGCCACCGGATACGCCGCACCCGGGGGCCTCGCGCCCTCCCCCGGCCTCGTGCCGACGCCCGACTACGCGGCCCCAAGTCACGCGGCACCCACCTACGCGGCCCCCGCCTACGCGGCACCGACCGGCAGCAACAAGGCGGCCAAGCTCGCGCTGTCGACGGGCATCAGTTCGCTCGCCGCGCTCGTGTTCATCATCTTCGGCCGCATCCTGATCGTGCCGAGCATCCTGAGTCTCGTCGCGATCGTCACCGGCATCATCGGACTCGTGCTCGCCCGCCGCGCCGGCGTCGGCAAGTGGTCGGCCCTCGGCGGACTGCTCATGGGCATCGCGACCTCGGTCACCCTCACGGTGAGCCTCGTCGTGACCGTCGTCGGCGTGTTCGCCCTCGACACCTCGCTCGTCGAAGACGACATCGTCGCCAACGCGGCGTCCGAGTACGGCATCGACATCGTCAGCGCCACGTGCCCCGACGACGTGTCGGCCCTCACCACGACCAGTTTCAGCTGCACGGCGTTCGACAGCAGCGGCGCGGCCTACGGGGTCGACGTCGAGCTCAGCGACGACGGCTACATGCTCTGGGAGCTGCAGCTCTGACGCGACGCCCGCGACCGACTCAGCGCGGCTGCTCGAGGAAGTCGGCGACGACCCGCGGCACGTAGGGCGACACGTCGCCGCCGAGCGACGCCACCTGGCGCACGAGCGAACTCGACACGTGCGCGTGCGCGGGGTCGGGCAGCATGAAGATCGTCTCGACCTTCGCGAGGTTGCGGTTCACGATCGCCATCGGGGTCTCGTACGCCACATCCACCTGCGAACGGATGCCCTTCACGAGCACGCTCGCCCCCACATCCGTGCAGTAGTCCACGAGCAGTCCGACGCTCCAGCTCGTCACGAGGATGTTGCCCGGGATGCGTGCCTCGGCGATCGACTCCTGGATGAGGGAGACGCGTTGCGCGATCGGCAGCAGCGCCGACTTGTCGGGGTTGTGCACGACGAGCACGTGCAGTTCATCGAAAAGGTGCGCTGCACGTTCGATCACATCGATATGCCCGAGCGTCACGGGGTCGAACGAGCCGGGAACGACGGCGATCCTGGTCATATCCGCGATCCTATCGGGCGCGCATATTCCGCATCCGGCAGCGCGCCCCGCGCGGGGGGCCTCCCATCGTCCGCTCAGCCACTCCGTGACAGGATGTCGGATATATCAGGCCTGCTCTGCTCCGTTTTCGCGGCACGGTGGCCGGGTGGGGGAACCGACGGACGACGGGTGGGCGTCGTTCGCGCGCGAGTTCGGCATCCGGCTGCACCGTGCCCGGATCGAGGCCGCCCTCACCCAGGAGGAACTCGCCTACGCGGCGGGGCTCACCCGCTCGCACTACCAGCAGCTCGAGAAGGGGCTGTCGCGGCCCGGCGTCGCCGCCAACCCCTCACTGCGCACGATCGTGTCGCTCGCCGACGTGCTCGGCCTGCCGCTCGCGGCGCTCGTGCCGCCGCTCGACCACGAGGGGCGCGAGCAGCGCCCCCGGCGCGGCGTCGCGGGCTGAGGGCGCGCCCCCTACGACTTGCCGAGGAAGGCGCGCTCCGACTCGTCGAAGCGGCGGGCGATCGCCTCGCGCAACGCGTCGTGCGCGGCGAGCGTCGGGTCGGCATCCGTGAGCCCCTCGGCGACCGCACGTGCCTCGGCGATCACTTCGGCATCCTCGACGACCCGCAGCAGCTTGAGCGAGGAGCGGCGGCCCGACTGCCCCGCCCCCAGCACGTCGCCCTCGCGCCGCAGCTCGAGGTCGGCTTGCGCGAGCTCGAAGCCGTCGAGCGTCGCCGCGACCGCCTCGACCCGGTCGCGCGCGAGCGTGTTCTGCTCGGCACGCGTCACGAACAGCGCGATGCCCGGCACGCCACCGCGCCCCACGCGCCCGCGCAGCTGATGCAGCTGGGCGACGCCGAAGCGGTCGGCGTCGAGAACGATCATCGTCGAGGCGTTCGGCACATCCACCCCCACCTCGATGACGGTCGTCGCGACGAGCACGTCGATGTCGCCCGCGGCGAACGCCCGCATCGTGCGGTCTTTCTCATCCCCCGACATGCGCCCGTGCAGCGGCTCGATGCGACGCCCGGCGAGCGAGGGATGCGTACGCAACCGCGCGAGCGTCTCGTCGACGGCGGCGGGCGGCACCGTGGCATCCGCGCCCTCGAGCTCCTCGGAGGCGGGCGCCTCCTCCGCCTGCCCCGCCTCGATCGCGGGGCACACCACGAAGCCCTGCCGCCCCTCGGCGAGCTCCTCCGCGAGCCGCTCCCACACGCGCGCCTCCCAGCCCGGATGCTCGGCGAGCGGCACCACGTGCGAGGTGATGGGCGCGCGACCCGCCGGCAGCGTGCGCAGCGTCGAGACGTCGAGGTCGCCGAACACCGTCATCGCGACCGTGCGCGGGATGGGCGTCGCGCTCAGCACGAGCACGTGCGGCGCCTGCCCCTTCAAGCGGATCGCCTCGCGCTGCTCCACGCCGAAACGGTGCTGCTCGTCGACCACCACGAGCCCGAGGTCGGCGAAGGTCACCTGATCGCCGAGCAGCGCGTGGGTGCCCACCACGATCGCCGCACCGCCGGATGCCGCAGCCAGCAACGCCTTGCGCCGTTCCGCCGCCGAGAGCTGCCCGGTGAGCAGCGTCACCCGCAGCCGCGCCGCGAGGTCGGGGCCGAGCATCGACACGATCGAGCGCAGGTGCTGCCCCGCGAGCACCTCAGTCGGGGCGAGGAACGCCGACTGACCGCCCGACTCCGCCACGGCGAGCATCGCCCGCAGCGCCACGAGCGTCTTGCCCGAGCCGACCTCGCCCTGCACGAGCCGACTCATCGGCACACCGCTCGCGAGCTCCGCCTCGATCTCGGCGCCCACCGCCCGCTGGTCGTCGGTGAGCGGCCACGGCAGGCTCGCCTCGAAGGCCTCCGACAGCGCGCCCGGGATACGCGGCGGCCCCGTCACGGCCCGCCGCTCGGCGCGCTGCCCGAGCAGCGCGAGCTGCAGCACAAGAGCTTCCTGGAACCGCAGCGCCTCGCGCGCACGGCGCCAGTCGGCATCCGACTCCGGGCGGTGCACCTTGACGAGCGCCTCGCGGAAGCCGAGCAGCTTGCGCGCGGCGCGCACCTCATCCGGAACCGGGTCGGCCAGCGGCGGCAGCACGTCGAGGATCGTCTCGATCGCCTTCTGCAGCTTCCAGCTCGGGAAGCTCGCGGTGGCGGGGTAGAGCGGCACGGGCGTCTCGGCCCAGCGCCGCGCCTGCTCGTCGTCCATCGTCGCGGCCTCGTCGGGGTCGAAGAGCTCGTAGTCGGGGTGCGTGAGCTGCCGGGCCCCCCGGTAGGCGCCGATCTTGCCCGAGAAGATGCCCCGCACGCCCGGCTGCAGCTCCTGCCTGCGGAACGGCTGGTTGAAGAAGGTGAGCGTCAGGATGCCGTGCCCGTCGCTGATCGTCGCCTCGAGGATCGACCCCTTGCGGTTCTGCATGCGCCGCTCCGACACGCTGCGCACCTCGGCCACGATCGTGACCGGCTCGTCGAGTCGCAGCTCGCTGAGCGCCGTCAGCTCACCGCGGCGCGCGTAGCGGCGGGGGTAGTGGGCGAGCAGATCGCCCACGGTGCGCATGCCGAACGCCTTCTCGAGCACCTGCGCCGTGCGCCCGCCCAGCGCGGATGCGAGCCTCTGGTCGAGCGGCGAATCCACGCTTCGAGGGTACCGAGCGCCGGCGACGCCCGCGGCCCGTCGCGGCCCGTCGCTGTTGATGCAACTCAGGAGGGCGGCGGCGTGTCGTGGGCCTGCGCCCTGACGACACGCCATCGTTCCTGAGTTGCGAACCCGGCCGTTTTCGCAACTCAGGAGAAGTGGCGAAGATGGCGGCATCGACGGCGGGGAGCGCGCACCCGTCCTGAGTTGCGAAAGAGCGGCTCAGCGCGAAGCGGCCGAGTCGACGGCAGAGCCGGGCCTCCCGAACATGCGGGCGACCGCCACCATGTCGGCGTCGGCGAACCCGGATGCCGCGGTGCGCTCGTAGAGGCCCGCCACGACGTCGATGATGGGCGTGGTGGCACCCGCCTCGCGCGCGGCCGCGAGCACGAGCCGGCAGTTCTTCACGACATCCGAGATGGCGGCCTGCGGCGACTCGTCGCCCGCCACGAGCTTCGCGGCCTTCACGCGGCCGATGGGGCTGTCCATGGGGCTCGCCTCGAGCACCTCGACGACGGATGCCACGTCGACCCCGGCGGTACGTGCGGTCGCGAGCGACTCGGCGAGGGCGGCGACCATCGCCATCATGTAGTGGTTGACCGCGATCTTGGTGCGCAGGCCCCCCGGAACCTCGCCGCAGCGCACCACGGCCCGCCCGAGCGGCTCGAGCAGCCGCGCCGTCTCGTCGAGTGCGGCCTCATCCGCACCCGCGAGCATCACGACGAGCTCGCCGCGCTCCGCCGGCACGCGGGAGCCCGAGACGGGCGCCTCCAGATACGTGCCGCCCGCCGCGCGGATCTCCGCCTCGAGCGCCGCCGAATAGGCGGGCGAGTTGGTGCCCATCACGACGATGCGGCGTCCCGCCACCCGCCGGGCGAAGGCGTCGTCTCCGCGACCGAGCACGGCATCCGTCGCGGACTCGTCGCGCAGCATGAGGACCACCGTCTCGCACGCCGCGAACAGGGCGTCGGGATCGGCCGCGAGCGTCGCGCCGCGCGCCACGAGCGCCGCGCATGCCTCGGCGCGACGACTCCACACGGTGAGGGCTGTGCCTGCCGCGAGCAGGCGCTGCGCCATCGGCTCGCCCATGATGCCGATGCCCGCGAACCCCACGCGTGCCGTCACGACGCCTCCCGGTCGCTGTCCGGCCGGTCGCTGTCCGGCCGATTGCTGTATTCGGCCGGGCCGAACACCACGAGCACGAGCAGGTCCTCCTCGACGTCGACGAAGCGGTGCTCCTCCGCCGCCGCGACGAAGGCGACGGTTCCAGGGCGGATCGCGAGCTCGGCATCCGGACCGCGCAGCGTCGCCCTGCCCTGCAGGCACACGTACACCTCGTCTTCGGTGTGCGGTTGCTGCGGGTCGGCGGCGCCCGCGGGGATCGAGTAGCTGCCGAGGCTGAGACCCGGCGTGCGCAGCCGTTCGCGGTAGTCGGCGGCGCCCGTGGCGCTCGCGAAGAGCGCGGCGTCTTCGACGATGTGCATGATTCCTCCTCGCGGCATCCTGGCGTGCGGCGGGTTCCGGATGCTCGGGCCAGTCGCGCGTCGGCGGCCTGTCGCAGCGGGATCGGTGGCCAACACGGCCCGGGTAACCTGGGCGCGTGACGCGCATCATCTCGGGCTTCGCCGGCTCACTCGCCCTCGCGGTGCCGAAGTCGGGAACGCGTCCCACGAGCGACCGCGTGCGCGAGGCGATCTTCTCGGCGCTCGACGCGCGCGACCTCATCGCGGGCGCGCGCGTGCTCGACCTCTACGCCGGATCGGGCGCGCTCGGGCTCGAGGCGGCCTCCCGCGGCGCGGCCGAGGTGACGCTCGTCGATCGCTCCCGCGAGGCCGGCGCCGTGGCGCGACGCAACGCCGAGCGCGTGGGGCGCGCGGCTCCCGCGGCGACGGCGCCCCGCATCCGCTCGGTCACGCAGGCGGTGCAGGCGTTCCTGGCGGGCGCGGCGGGCGGCTGGGATCTCGTGTTCCTCGACCCGCCCTACGAGCTCGCGGGCGACGACCTCGTCGCCGACCTGCAGCTGCTCGCGCCGCTGCTGGCCCCGGATGCCGTGGTCGTCGTCGAGCGCTCCTCCCGCGGCCCCGAGCCCGCGTGGCCCGAGGGCCTCACGCTCGACCGGCGCACGGCTTATGGCGAGACCGCCGTGTTCTGGCTCTCGCTGCTCGAGGGCGGAGCCCCTCAGCCGGCGCCGCCGTCCCAGTCGGCGTAGGGGTCCCAGCCGCCGCGGCGGGTGTAGGCGCGACCGTCGACGCGCAGCTCGGCGTCGCCCGTGTGCACGCGCCCGATCGCCCGGAACCCGGCGGGCAAGGCGGCGTCGGCGGGGAACGTCGCGAGCATCGCGTGGTCCTCGCCGCCCGTGAGCGCGAGCGGTGAGCCGACCGCCACCGCGTCGAGGTCGACGACGACGCGCGACGCCTCGGCGATGCGTCGCGCGTCGAGGGCGAGACCGTCGCTCACATCCATCATGGCCGTCGCGCCCGCGAGCGCCGCGGCGACGCCCGCCGAGATCGGCGGATGCGGGGCCAGCTGCGCGTCGAGCTCGCGATCGAAGGCGGGGCGCAACGCGGCGGCCCGCGCCGCATCCGGCTCACCCGAGGCATCCACCCCCCGCTCGAACAGCAGCTCGAGCCCGCGCGCCGCGAGCCCCAGCTCGCCGCACACCGCGACGACGTCGCCCGGCCGCGCCCCCGAGCGCAGCACCGGCTCCCGCCCCTCGAGGTCGCCGAACGCGGTCACCGCGATGGTCGTGTGCTCCGATACCGAGAGGTCGCCGCCGACGACACCACAGCCCGGTGCGAGAGCCGCGCACGCCTCACGCAGCCCGTCGGCGAGCTGCTCGAGCCAGGCGACGGGGGTCGACGCGGGCGCCACGAGCGCCACCACGAGCGCGGTCGGGCGGGCGCCCATGGCCGCGACATCCGCGAGGTTCGTGGCCGCCGCCTTCCACCCGAGCTGGGCGGCGCTCGACCAGGCGTGCCGGAAGTCGGGGCCGTGCACGAGCGTGTCGGTCGTCACCACGAAGCGGCCGTCGGGCGCGGCGACCACGGCGGCGTCGTCACCCGGCCCGATCAGAGCGGATGCGGCATCCGGCAACCGCGGGAAGATGCGCCGCAAGACCGCGGTCTCCCCGAGCGACCCCAGGGTCTCGTCAGCCTCCGCCACCTCGCCAGGTTAGCCTGGAGTCGTGCACCTCCCTCGTGCCGTCGTCGCCGCGGCAGCGGTCGCGACGCTCACCGTCTCGCTCGCCGGCTGCTCGGCGATCGTTCCCCTGCAGGCGGCCGACGACGCGAACAACCCGGGCTGCGCGGATGTGATCGTGCGGTTGCCCGACACCGTCGCCGATCAGGAGCGTCGCGAGACGAACGCGCAGGCGACGGGCGCCTGGGGGTCGCCGACCTCGGTGCTGCTGTACTGCGGCGTCGAGGTGCCGAGCGCGTCGACGCAGCGCTGCATCCAGATCGACGGCATCTACTGGCTCGTCGATGACAGCGAGAAGCCCAGCTACGTGCTGCGCAGCTACGGGCGCGAGCCCGCGATCGATGTCGTCGTCGACACGACCGTGACCGGCACCACCCCCGCTCTCATGGATCTCTCGCGCGCCGTCTCCCGCACGACACCCAACGGCCATGCGTGCACCGACCTCGACGACGCCGAGATCATCACGGGCGAATCCGGCGAGGGTACGGGAACCGGCACCGACGCCGAGCCGGGCGACTGACCGTGGCATCCCCGCGCGCCGAACGCCGCGAGGTCGCGGAGAGCCGCGAGCGCATCCTCGACGCCGCCGAGTCGTACTTCGCCGAGGAGGGCATCGACGCCTCGCTGCATCGCCTCGCCGAGCTCGCCGGAGTCGGCAACGCCACCCTGTTCCGGCGTTTCCCGAACCGCGACCAACTCGTGCGGGCCCTCTACGACCGCTCGGTCACCCGCGTCGACGAGCTCTTCGCGCTCATCGAACGCAACGAGAACCCCGGCTGGGACCGCCTCTACGCCTTCGCCTTCGGCAGCGTCGAGCTCATGTTCGCCCTGCCCGTGCTGCCCGCCGTGATGCGGCGCATGGCCGAGATCGACCCCGACTACCGTCCGGGGGATCGCTGGTCGGCACCGTTGCGCAGCGACCTCGCGCTCGCCCAGAGCGAGGGCATCGTGCGCGCGGATGCGACGACGTACGACCTCGTGGCGATTCCGCTCGCGCTCGGCGGAATGGCGCACCTGGCCGACCCCATGCGCCACATCCTCGGCATGCGGCTCGTGACGATCGCACTCGACGGCCTCCGCGCCCCCGGCGCCACCCCGCTCGAGACGATCTCGTTCACGCTCGCGGCCTACCACCGCGGGGTGCACGGCCTGCCGCCCGAGGCCGAACCCGAGGCCGACGCCGACGCCGAGGAAGAACCCGAGGCCGAACCCGAAGTCTGATCGCCCGTCCGGCGCCTCAGCGTCGCGCGGCGAGCCCCAGCTCGATGAGCTCGGTGATGAGCTCGGGGTACGACACGCCGCTCGCCTGCCAGCAGCTCGGGAACATCGAGATCGGCGTGAAGCCGGGCATCGTGTTGATCTCGTTGACGACGAACCCGGTGCCGGTCAGGAAGAAGTCGATCCGTGCGAGCCCCGCACCCCCGATCGCCTCGAAGGCGCGCGCGGCGATGCGCTGCATCTCGCGCAGCTCGCCATCGCCGAGGGATGCCGGGCAGATCAGCTGCGCGGCATCCGGATCGAGGTACTTGGCCTCGAAGTCGTAGAAGTCACGCCCCGTCACGACGATCTCGCCCGCGACGCTCACGCGCGGCTCGGCCCCGTCGCGCCCCTCGAGCACCGCGCACTCGACCTCACGGCCGAGAATCGCGGCCTCGACGAGCACCGTGGAGTCCTCGGCGAACGCCACCTCGACCGCCGCCTCCAGCGCGCCCCACTCGGCGACCTTCGTGACCCCCACCGACGAGCCGGCCCGCGCGGGCTTCACGAACACCGGAAGACCCAGGCCCCGGATGCGCCGCTCGAACAGCTCCCGCTGCTCGGCCCAGCGCGCGGGGGTGAGCGACACCCACGGCGCCACCTCGACACCGGCCGCGGCGAGCACTGACTTGGTCATGTGCTTGTCCATCGCGAGAGCGGATGCGAGCACCCCGTTGCCGACGTAGGGCACGCCCTGCAGTTCGAGGGCGCCCTGCACCGTGCCGTCTTCGCCGAAGCGGCCGTGCAGGATCGGGAAGACGACGTCGATGTCGCCGAGCGACGACTCGACGCCCCCGGCATCGACGAGCGTGAACGCGCGCGACCCCGCCGCATCCGGCAACCGCACGCGCGTGCCGTTGTCGACCACCTCGGGCAGTTCGGCGCGCAACGCGAAGGCCTGTGCGTCGTCGGGCTGCAGCGTCCACGCGCCGTCGCGCGTGATGCCGATCGGCACGACCTCGAAGCGCTCGCGGTCGATGGCCGAGAGCACGCCCGCCGCGGTCGCACACGAGATGCTGTGCTCGCTCGAGCGTCCGCCGAACAACAGGGCGACGCGGATCATGCGGCCTCCAGGCGGGGGACGGCCCGGGTCATTCGCCCTGCGGCACGTCGGTGTCGGTCGTGAGGTGCGGGGCGATGTCCCGCGGGTCAAGAGTACCCGCCAGCACCTCCGCCACCTGGCTCACGATGGGCATCTCGACGCCGCGCTCGGCCGCGAGCTCGAGAATCGGCGCGACCGAGGAGATGCCCTCGGCGGTCTGGTTCATCTGCGCGATGACCTCGTGGTAGTCGTAGCCCTGCCCGAGCAGACGACCGGCCGTGTTGTTGCGCGACAGGGGCGACTCGCACGTCGCGATGAGGTCGCCGAGCCCCGCGAGCCCGCTCATCGTCTCGGGCAGCGCCCCGAACGCGACGGCGAAGTCGGTCATCTCCACGAGCCCGCGCGTGATGATCGACGCCTTCGTGTTCTCGCCGTAGCCGACGCCGTCGACGATGCCGATCGCCACGGCGATCAGGTTCTTCAGCACGCCGCCGAACTCGGTGCCCACGACATCCGTGTTCACGAAGGAGCGGAAGTAGGGGTTGCGCGCCGTGCGCGCGACAGCGGATGCCGTCTCGAGGCTCGTCGAGGAGACCACGGCCGCCGTGGGCTGCTGCTTGGCGATCTCGAGCGCGAGGTTCGGGCCCGAGACGACGGCGATGCGCTCGGACGCGATGTCGAGCTCCTGCGCGATCACCTCGCTCATGCGGTAGCGGGTGCCCTTCTCGACGCCCTTCATGAGCGAGACGACGGGCACGTCGCCGGGGATGAGCTCGCGCACGATGCGCAGGTTCTCGCGCAGCGACTGGCTCGGAACCGAGAGGTACACCTGCTCGGCGCCGTCGAGCACCTCCGGCAGCATGCTCGACGCGTCGATCCCGAGCGGCAGGTTGATGCCCGGCAGGTAGTCGGAGTTGCGATGCGACTGCATGATCTCGCGCGCCACCTCGGGGCGGCGCGCCCAGATCGAGACGCGCGACCCGCCGTCGGCGAGGATCTTCGCGAAGGTGGTGCCCCAGGACCCCGCTCCGAGCACGGCCACACGGCGCGGCTCGGCGCCCTCGTCGGAAATCACCGTGCCATTCTCGCGCATCCGGATGCCGAGATCTCGATACGCCGCGGCACGCGCGGGCTACCGGGCTCGCGCGGGCCGCGGGGCACGCGCGGGCTGCGGACCGCGGGCAGCCGGGTAGCGTGGATGCGATGGGCACGCAGCAGGAGACGCTCGTGGGGCGGGGGCACGGGGTGCTCGCCGAGCTCGTGGCCGGTGCGGCGTCGTTCCTCGCCGGATTCCGGGTGCTCCGCGCCCACCCGGGCTCCCTGTTGCTGGGGTTGCTGCCCGCGCTGCTGTCGGGGGTCGTACTCGCGGTCGGCGTCGGTGTGCTGATCTTCTTCCTCAACCCGATCACCCTGGCGCTCACCCCGTTCGCCGAGACGTGGCATCCGTTCTGGCGTGACACGTCGCGTCTCGTGCTCGCGACCTCGCTCGTCGTGACCGCGGGCATCCTGTCGGCGCGCGTGTTCACCGCGCTGGCGCTCACGATCGGCGGCCCGTTCTACGAACGCATCGCGATCACCGCGGATGTGTCGTTCGGCGGGTTGACGGATGTCGTCGCGACGGGGTTCTGGCGCTCGCTGGGCGACATGGGGCGCATCGTGCTGCGGTCGATCCTGGGGGCGCTCGGCATCGGTCTGATCAGCCTCATCCCGATGGTCGGGGGTGCGCTCGGCGCCGTGTTGGGGGTGCTGTTCACGGCGACGGTCATCACCCGCGAGTTCAGCCTGCTGCCCTTCCAGCGTCGCGGTGTGGATGCCGCGGGTCGCCGTGCGCTGCTCACCGGCTCACGGTGGCGTGTGCTCGGATTCGGACTCGCCGTGCAGGCCTGCTATCTGCTGCCGCTCGGTGCGATCCTCGGCATGCCCATCGCATCCGCCGGCGGCACCCACCTGGTGCGCAGCCTGCGCGGCGAACCCACCGCGCCCGCCGCATCCGCCGCCGCCGCTCTCCCGAATCAAGGAATCTAGGAACCCGAATCAAGGAGTCGGTGTGGCAGAAGTTGCCGGATGCGGCTGGTGAGGCGAATCCGGAGGCCCAACTCCTTGATTCGGGTTGGAGGTCAGGGGTCGAGGCGGCCGTACTCGGACTGGCCGTGCTCGCTCGGGTCCCAGCGCTCGAGCGGGGCCGGCTCGCCGCGCAACTGCTCGAGCAGGCGCGTGATCTCGGTCATGACCGCCTCGGTGGCCTCGGCGAGCAGCTCGTGCGTGATCGGCTGCCCACGCCACGGCGAGAGGTCGACCGGGTCGCCGACGATCGCCTCGACCGTCTTCCGTGGGAACAGGCTGATCTTCTTCGCGTAACGCGGCATGATCTGCTGCACGCCCCAGTGCGCCATCGGGATGAGCGGCACGTCGTGTTCGAGCGCCATGCGCACGGCGCCCGACTTGCCGCGCATCGGCCACAGCTCGGGCTCACGCGTGAGCGTGCCTTCGGGGTAGACGATCACCGCGAGACCGTCCTTCACGAGGTCGCCCGCGGCCGCGAGCGGCTGGCCCGTGCGTCCGCTGCCCTGCCGCTCGACCGGGATCTGCCCCGTCGCCTTCAGAATGCGGCCGACGATCGGCACCCGGAACACGCTCGCCTTCGCGAGAAAGCGCGGCACGCGCCCGAGCTTCCAGACGATGTAGCCCGTCGTGACGGGGTCGAGGTTCGTGTAGTGGTTGGGCGCGAGCACGAACGCGCCCTCACGCGGCAGCTTCTGCCCGTCGCGGATGCGGAAGCGCGCGAGACACAGCAGCAGAGGGATGAGCAGCGCCGCGATCACGCGCCAGCCGAAGGTCTTCTCCCGCCCGCGTCGCGGGCGCGCGGCCGCGTCGCCCATCAGTCGACCGTGTAGTCGGCGCCGAGCTGCTCGAGCTTCTCGACGAAACGCTCGTACCCGCGCGCGATGATGCCGACGTTCGAAACCGTCGAACGCCCCTCGGCGGTGAGCGCCGCGATGAGGTAGCTGAACCCGCCGCGCAGGTCGGGCACGTTCACGTCGGCGCCGTGCAACGGCGTCGGGCCCGTGATCACGGCCACCTGCTCGAGCGGGCGACGCGGCACCCGCCAGTCGGGCGAGTCGAGGCCCTTCTCGTGCACGACGATGTCGGCGCCCATCTCGATGAGGGCGCTCGTGAAGCCGAGGCGGTTCTCGTAGACGGTCTCGCGCACCATCGAGACGCCCGTCGCCTGGGTGAGCGCGACGATGAGCGGCTGCTGCCAGTCGGTCATGAACCCGGGGTGCACGTCGGTCTCGACGACGACGGGCTTGAGCTCGCCGGCGCGGAAGAAGCGGATGCCGTCCTCCTGGATGTCGAAGCCGCCGCCCGCCTTGCGGAAGACGTTGAGGAAGGTCATCATCTCCTGCTGCGCGGCGCCCGCGACGAAGATGTCGCCGTCGGTCGCGAGCGCGGCGGAGGCCCAGCTGGCGACCTCGTTGCGGTCGAAGATCGCCTTGTGGGTGTAGCCGCGCAGGCTGTCGACGCCCTCGATGAAGATCGTGCGGTTCGGTTCGACCGAGATGATCGCGCCCATCTTCTGCAGGATCGCGATGAGGTCCATGATCTCGGGCTCGATGGCCGCGTTCTTGAGCTCGGTGACGCCTTCGGCCCGCACACCCGTCAGCAGCACCTGTTCGGTGGCCCCGACGCTCGGGTACGGCAGTTCGATGTGCGCACCCTTGAGCCCGTCGGGTGCCGTGATGCGGATGCCCTCGTAGCTCTTGTCGACGATCGCACCGAACGCGCGCAACGCATCCATGTGGAAGTCGATCGGCCGGTCGCCGATGCGGCAGCCGCCGAGATCCGGGATGAGCGCCTCGCCGAGGCGGTGCAGCAGCGGCCCGCAGAACAGGATCGGGATGCGGCTGGAGCCGGCGAGCGCGTCGATCTGCGCGAAGTGCGCCTTGAGCACGTTCGCGGGGTCGAGCAGCAGCTGCCCCTCGGCCGGCTGCGACACCGCGACGCCGTAGGCGTCGAGCATGCGCGTGACGACGTGCACGTCGCTGATCTCGGGCACGTTCTGCAGCAGGCTCGGGCTGTCGCCGAGCAGGGCCGCGACCATCGCCTTGGTGGCGAGGTTCTTGGCCCCGCGCACGTCGATGCGTCCGACGAGAGGCTTGCCCCCGTTGATCGTGATGCGATCCGAGGTGAGGCCCACCCGCGCACCCGCCTTCTGAGCGTCACGCGCGAGGTTCATCGCGACTGAGTCCACGTCTTCTACCTAGTTCATGTGGGGCCCGAAGGCTAGCGGATGGGGAGAGTGCGGGGCCGCCAGCTTTCGCGGGTGGTCTCGAACTCGGTGATCCGCGCTTCGTCGCGCAGCGTGAGGCCGATGTCGTCGAGCCCTTCCAACAGTCGCCACCGAGTGTAATCGTCGATCTCGAAAGCAACTGTGAGGTCGCCGACCGTCACCGTCTTCTCAACCAGGTCGACCGTGGCATCCATTCCCGGCTGCGCCTCGAGCCGCTCCCACAGCCGCTCGACGGTCTGCTCGTCGACGATGCCCGTGAGCAGGCCCTGCTTGCCCGAGTTGCCGCGGAAGATGTCGGCGAAGCGCGGCGAGATGACGGCCCGGAAGCCGAAGTCGCGCAGCGCCCACACGGCGTGCTCGCGACTCGAGCCGGTGCCGAAGTCGGGGCCCGCGATGAGCACCTTGGCGCCCTGGTACTCGGGCCGGTTGAGGATGAAGTCCGGGTCCTGCCGCCACGCGTAAAACAGCGCGTCGTCGAAGCCCGTCTTCGTGACGCGCTTGAGGAACTGGGCGGGGATGATCTGGTCGGTGTCGACGTTCGAGCGACGGAACGGCACGGCGACGCCCGTGATCGTGGTGATCTTCTCCATGGTCAGTTGCTCCCGTCAGCGGAGTGGTCGAGATCCCACGGGCTCGAGAGGGTTCCGCGGATGGCGGTGGCGGCGGCCACGAGCGGCGACACCAGGTGGGTGCGACCGCCCTTGCCCTGCCGCCCCTCGAAGTTGCGGTTCGAGGTGGAGGCGCATCTCTCTCCGGGCGCCAACTGGTCGGGGTTCATGCCGAGGCACATCGAGCATCCGGCGAAGCGCCACTCGGCGCCGAACTCCTCGAACACCTTGTCGAGCCCCTCGGCCTCGGCCTCGATGCGCACGCGCGCCGAGCCGGGCACGACCATGACGCGCACGTGGTCGGCCTTCTTGCGGCCCTTCACGATCGAGGCGAAGGCGCGCAGGTCTTCGATGCGCGAGTTCGTGCACGAGCCCATGAACACCGCGTCGACCGGGATGTCCTTCATGGGCGTTCCCGCCTCGAGGTCCATGTACTCGAGGGCCCGCTCGGCGGCGGCCCGCTCGTTGTGGTCGGCGAACGAGCTCGGGTCGGGCACGACGTCCGAGAGCGACACGCCCTGGCCCGGGTTGGTGCCCCAGGTCACGAAGGGCTCGAGCTCGTTCGCGTCGAGGAACACCTCGGCGTCGTAGACGGCGCCCTCGTCGGTCGCGAGGGTGTCCCAGTAGGCGACGGCGGCATCCCAGTCCGCACCCGTGGGGGCGTGCGGGCGACCCTTCACGTAGTCGTAGGTGGTCTGATCGGGCGCGACCATGCCGGCGCGGGCGCCCGCCTCGATCGACATGTTGCAGATCGTCATCCGGCCCTCCATCGAGAGCGAGCGGATGGCGCTGCCGCGGTACTCGAGCACGTAGCCCTGGCCGCCGCCCGTGCCGATCTTGGCGATGACGGCGAGGATGATGTCCTTCGCCGTGACCCCCGGGCGCAGCTCGCCCTCGACCGTGATGGCCATCGTCTTGAACGGCTTGAGCGGCAGCGTCTGGGTGGCGAGCACGTGCTCGACCTCGCTCGTGCCGATGCCGAACGCCATGGCGCCGAACGCGCCGTGCGTGCTCGTGTGCGAGTCGCCGCAGACGACCGTGATGCCCGGCATCGTGAGCCCGAGCTGCGGGCCGACGACGTGCACGATGCCCTGCTCGACATCCCCGAGCGAGTGCAGGCGGATGCCGAACTCCTCGGCGTTGCGCCGCAGCGTCTCGATCTGGGTGCGGCTCGTGAGGTCGGCGATCGGGCGGTCGATGCCGACCGTCGGGGTGTTGTGGTCTTCGGTCGCGATCGTCAGATCCGGGCGGCGCACCGGACGCCCCGCCTGGCGCAGGCCGTCGAAGGCCTGCGGGCTCGTGACCTCGTGCACGAGGTGCAGGTCGATGTAGATGAGGTCAGGCTCGCCGTTCTCACCCTTGGCCACGAGGTGGGCGTCCCACACCTTCTCGGCGAGGGTGCGCGGACGTTCGGGGATGCGGTCGGCGACAGCGGGGGTCTCGGATGCGGAGACGATGCTCATAGATGGGTTCCTTCAACGAAGTGGGTCGGCCACCGTGCCGTCCGGGGACGACGAGGACTCCGCGACGAGGGAGACCGGGGCTAGGCCTCGTCGCGGCGACGAAGGAGAAGGCGCCGGGCGAGCATCCCCCGAGGATATCACCGCCCGCCGGGCACGACCGGCGGGCCCCGTGCGCGTCAACCCCGACGCGCCGTCAGCACGTAGTCGCCGAGCTCGATCGACGCTCCGGAGGGCACGTTCACCCGGCGGCCCGGAGACACCTCGGTCACGTCCGAACCGTTGACGACCCAGACGCCGTTGGTCGAGTTGAGGTCGTGCACCCACAGCCCCGAGTCGTCGACCTCGAACGCCGCGTGCGTCTTCGACACCGACTGCGTCGAGTCGACGACCGCGAGCAACCGCGCGGTCGGCCATGCCGCGAACGGCGCCGGGTTGCGACCGAGCAGCACGACCCCGGTGACGGGCTCCTCGCCGCCGTCGGCGAGCACGAGCACCCAGTTCGCGGCGGGCGTCGTGGATGCTGTGGGCGCCGGCGGCGCGACCTGCTGCGGCGGAGCGGGCGGGGCGGGCGGCGCGACCGGTATCCCGGGCGTCGCCTGCACGAAGACGATGTCGTCCTGCTCCGTGCGCGGGCGCTCCGGCTTCGGCATCGCCTTGAGCGTGCTCGTGTCGAAGATGCCCGGTGGCAGCGAGATGAATCCGTCGTCGCCCTCAGCCATCTCACCCTCCTGCGTTCGGTGACCGTCCGTCACGAGAGTAGCGGAGCCCTCCGCGCGCGGAGTCGCGGGTCACCAGGTGTGGGAGATCGGAACGGTGTCGGCGAAGTCGCCGCGCACGAAGGCGCGGTCCATGTGACGCAGCCGCGCGGCCTCCTCGGGCAGGGCGTCGGCCCACGGCCCCGGCAGATTCCACAGCATCGCCCATCCGCCGAGCGCAGGGATGGGTTCCTCGGTCGTGCGGATCCACTCCCCGAGGTCGGCGAGCTGCTGCGAGGAGCGGCGCTCCGCATCCGACATCGCCGGCCATACGACCACCGTGATCGCGAGCGCCATCACGAGCGGCACCGCGACCGACACGACCGCCAGCAGGGCGTCGTTGTGGCCGAGCCACTCGCCGAACGCCCCGACCAGCAGACCGATGCCTGCTGCGACGACGAGCACGACGAGCACGGCGCGGAGCCATCCGTAGCGCGACCGGGATTCGCCGAATGCGGCACGTTGGGCACGTCCCGCCTGCACGATCGCGTTCTGCACCCGCTCGCGCCACTCGACGTCGTCCCGCTCGATCGTGATCGACTCCCCCGGCACGGGGACGTGGCCGAACATCGCCACGAGCAGAATCCCCTCGACCGAGGTGAGCGTCGTGACCGCCTTCCCGACGGTGAACCGCCAGATCGGGCCCGGCGAGGCCTGGTGCGGTCGGTCGGCCAGCAGCTGCGGGCCGATGGGATCGGTTCTCAGCACCCCGCGCAGACCCCAATCCACCAGCACGGGAACCAGTTCGCTGTAGCGGCCGCGGAAGCGATACGAGGCATAGAGCAACGGGATGCTCGGGGGCGTCGCCGAGGGAGCTCCGGGGACGACCCGGCTGCCCCACAGCCGCGCACGCGCGACGAACGTGGCGACGACGAGCAGCAGCAGCGCCACTGCCGAGACGAGCAGCAGCACGATCACGACGCGCGGGTCTCCTCGGGGACGGGCCAGCGCAGCGTGCCGACGACGGCGTCGAACAGCTCCAGCATCTCGGCCTCGTACTCGGCGAGCGCGGTGGAGAAGGTGATGAGCGCCACCCGGTTCGGGTCGGCCGCGGCGACCCAGTAATCCGCTTCGACGAGGTCGAACTCGCGCTCGACGTCGTCGGCGGCGAGCTGGGTGGTGCGCCGCCACGCGTGCCGCACGGCATGTACGCGCCCGCGCTCGTCGTCCAGCGTCTCGCTCGTGCCGCCATCCGGTGCCGACCCGACGGCGAAGTCGAGCCCGCGCGAGAGTTCGGCGAATCCGACGGCGTTCAGATCGAGCTGCTCGGGGTCGGCCGGGAACACCGCGGCCCAGGCCGGCAGCGGGATGCCGGGCACGAGTTCGAGACCGATGTAGAGCTCTTCGGCGCCGCCTTCGCTCGCCGTCTCGACCACCCGGGTGAACCGCGACCGCAAGTCGGCCCGCAGCGTCGCGAGCTCCTCCTTGCGACCGGTCACCTGTTCGGTGAGCTTGCGCACCGCACGCAACGCCTCGGCCTTCGATTCGAGCGGGATGCGCGCCCAGCGGCCGGGCAGTGCGAAGCGGATGCGGGTCATTCGGTTCCTCCGTCGACCTCACGATAACCGGGAGCAGGCAGTGCCTCACCCGACGCGACCCGGAGGAGGTAATCCGGGAGGTCGTCGAACAGCGACAGGTCGATCGTCAACACGGTCAATTCGAGCAGGGCGTCGGTGCCGTCCGGGAAGACGGCGACGACGCAGCGCTCGCGCGCGGGACGCTGCACCCCTGCGGTTCGCGCGTAGGCGATGTCGTGCACGACGACGGCCCGCCCGAGCGGCACGCGCGTCTCGACGACGGTCGGGTTCACCAGCTCGACGGTGTCGGTGGATGATTGCGCACGCGCCGATGCGAGCAGGTGCTCGTAGGCGCCCTCCGGCGCCTCCCCGAAGCGCCAGCTCAGCAGTGCGTCGGCACGCGCCGTCGCCGGGTCGCGGACGAGCGCGAAACTGCGTCGCTCACCGGGCGCGAGCGATCCCGCCCACTCGCCGTAAACGGCGAGGCTGGCCCGCAGGCCGCGCTCCTCCGCCGGTTCGAGGTCGGGTGCGAGCTGTCCGATGAGCACGTCGACGACCGCGTCGATCGGGTCGCTGCCGTCGCCCAGCGGCCACCACGCGGGGCTGAGCTGGAGGGTGAACGTCTCGGGCGCGTTCACGACGCCCCCGCTGTCAGCGTCTGCACACCGGTCGCGATCGAGATGGAGGGGTTGCTGAAGCCGCCGCTCATCACGTTGGTCGCCGGCTTGAGCGAGGAGTACAGCACCTCTTCGCCGGTGAGATCCCAGCCTCCGTCGAACCCGGCGCCGCCGCTCTCCGGGAACAGGTCGAAGGTCACGTCGAGCCCCTTGCCGATGAACCCGGAACCGGTGCTCGAGGCGAGCTTGATGAAGTCGGTGCCCGACGTCGGCAGGAGCTTCTTGGCGATCTCCATCCCGTACATGCCGACCGTCTCCCCCGTTCCCATGATGGAGCGGGCGAACGCGAACTCGAATCTCGCCATCGCGACGTCGCCGCGCGCCTGGTTGAGCAGCGTCCTCGCCATCGACTGGCCCGGAACCGCATCCGGCAGCTTGAGCTTGCTCCCGAGGTTGCCCATCTTCGCGGTGATGACGCTCGTGGCCAGACCGATGGCATCCGACAGCACGCGGCCGAGGGACTCCTTCCCGAGCGCGAACAGCGCGAGCGAGCACAGCAGGATGGCTGCCGACAGCCCGATCGAGACGACCGTCAGCGCCGCGGCGAGCGGTGCCAGGAACGGGAGGAACAGGGCGAGAACGCCGACGATGAGCGAGAGGAGGTCGATGATGCCCTTGATGATCTCGAGCACCGCGCGCAGCTTCTCGATCAGCGGGGCCAGGTGCTCCTGGGCCCACTCGTACATCACCTCGACGACCGCGCCGACACGATCCCAGAAGCCGTCGTTGAGCCCCGCGGCGTTCGCGGCGTTCTGAAGCGCGTTGATCGCGGCGGTGACCGCGGTGTCCTTGTCGCCCTCGGCCGCGTAGTACTCGGCCATCGCCGCGGTGAACTCGTTCGCGTACCCCCGCACACGGCGCTGCACCTCGAGCAGCTCGTCGAGCAGCTCCTGTGAGGCCTCGCCGGCGCGCACACGCTCTTCGAGGTCGTGCTCGTGGCGGCGCCAGTAGCTCGCGTCGCTGTTGTTGTCGATGATCCGCTGGCGGGCGTTCTGTGCACGCGTCTGCGCGCTGCTGAGGCTGTTCTTGTAGGCGACCATCCCGGTGGCCGCGCCGCGGTAGCGGGCCTCGACCTTGTCGATGTCGCCACGCACGCCGTCCGCCTTGTCGCGCAGCTCGTCGACGGCTTCGCTGATCGTGACGGTGTCGCTCGAGAGCGCACGCAGCTCGGTGATGGCGGTGCGCAGGGCGTCGGCGGTCGCGGTCATGACCTGCGCCTTGGCGGCGACCGTGGTGGGGTCGCCGCTCAGCGGAGCGGGAATCGGGTCGGCGAAGCTCATACCGGCATCGGTCCTCGAGTGCTGGGGGACGGGGTGTTCGACTCGGCGAGCCCGCTGGCGAGGTCGCCGTCGATCTTCTCGAACTCAGTGGCGATCTGCGCCACCTTCTCACGCAGCCAGTCGACGTTCTCGCGGATGTTGGCGCGATGCACCGACCAGTCGTGGCTGAAGTCGCGGATCCGACCGGCGAGCCGCTCGTCACCGACGGCGGCGGCGAGCGCCTGCATCGTCGGCGAGTCGTCGCGCATGTTGTCGGAGGCTGTCTGGAGTCGTCGCTGCAACTCGCCGAGTTGCTCGTAGTCGACCTTGACGCGGTCGCCGGCCATGACTGTTCCCTTCAGGGTGTGGTGGGAGAGAGCGGCGGCCGGCTCCCGTGGTGGTGGGGAGCCGGCCGCTGTCGAGGACTAGCCGCGGATGGCGTTGGCGAGGCCCTCGTCGGTCTGCTGCAGCGCGTCGGCAGCCGAGACGAGGAAGTTGGCGAGGCCGTCGAGACCGTCGATCGCCTGGCTCGTGCCGGTGCGGAACTGCTCGAACGAGTCGCGGTAGGCGGCGGAGGACTGCTCGGCCTGGAAGCCGGATGCGGTGAGCTGGTTGATCAGGTTGGACAGCTCGGTGAGCTTCGTGTGCAGGTCGTCCTTGCCGGTCTGCAGACGGCGGGCGGCGTCGCGGAGGTCGTCGTAGGTGACGTTGAGGTTGGCCATGATGCTCCTTCTGATGATTCCCGCGAGGCGCGGGGCCTGTGTCTTCGACTGTATTGAGTTGGTGAGTGAGGGTCGATGGGGATGACTCCCCATGACCCGGGCGATGCCGGGCCGGGGTTACCCGGCATCCGGTTCCATGAGCGGCAGCTGCACCCGCACGGCCTTGCCGCGCGCGATGAAGAAGCCGCGTCCGGGCGGGAAGTCGGCACGCGAGACCCGCGGCAGCGAGGTCTTGAGGATCGTGTCGCCCTCCATCGACTCCGGCTGCAGCAGGAACCCCGTGCGGGCGGCCTTGACCTCCTGCAGGAGCGGCCACGACGAGCCCCAGCCGCCGCTCTCGTTCTCGGCGATGAGCAGGTGGTCGCTGCGCTTGACGGCCTTGATCATCTCGACGAGCGCCGAGTCGGCCGAGGTCGACAGGAAGTCGCCGATCTGCTCGATCACCACGAGGATCTTCTGCTCCGCCCCCGTCTCGGCGATCGTCGCGGCGACCTCCTTGGCGAGCGAGCCGGCATCCTCGACCGTGAGCGCCGTGGCCTCCCAGCCGGGCAGCCGACCGATGACGGACCGCGGCGAGCCGAAGTAGTAGCGCGTCACCTCGGGGTGCGCGCGCTGAACGGATGCGATGAGCCAGCGCAGCGCGTTGGTGCGGCCCGAGGCGGGCGGCCCCGACAGCACCATCGCGCCCGAGGGTTCGAAACCGACCGCGGCGAGCGTGTCGTCCGAGATGCCGAGCACCGGCAGCCCGCCGACCTCGGCGGGCAGCGACGCGGCCGGGATCTCGGTGCCGAGCGTTCCCACCTCGACGGCCGGCGCGCGTCCCGTGCGCGAGATGGCCTCCGCGAGCGCCCCGAGCGCCTTCGCCTGCTCGGCGACACCGGGGTCGCCGCCCACGATCGCGAGCTGCGCCTCGGCGCCGTCGATCACGGCTCGTCCGGGAGGCGACGATGGCGAGAGGATGTCGGCGGGCGCGTCCAGCAGCATGTAGCCGCCCTCGTCGGCGAGTCGCAGGGCCACGCGCCGCTGGAACGCCGAGGAGATGCCTGTTGGCACGCTTCCCGGCCGGTCGGCGGTGATCGCGACGTGCATGCCGAGTCCGCGGCCCTCCGCGAGCATCTGCTGGAACACGCCGTACCAGGGGGCGCGCGTCGCGCCGATCTCGAAGTCGTTCTTGAACGACGGGAAGTTGTCGACGAGCAGCAGGATGCGTCGCTCGTCGGGCTTGCCCGCGATGCGCCGGTAGTCGACGATCGAGCCGGCGTCGACGGCCGTGTACGCATCACTGCGCCGTTCGAGCTCGTCGCGCAGCATGCGCAGCAGGCGCACGACGCGCTCGGGGTCGTCGCCCGAGACGATCGAGCCGACGTGCGGAAGCGCCTCGAGCATCCGAAGGCCCCCCGTGCCGAAGTCGAGGCCGTACACGTCGACGGGGCCCCCGCGCGGGGTGATGCCCGCGGCGGCCGCGAGGGTGCGCAGGGCGACGGTCTTGCCGGCACCTCCCGCGCCGTAGTACGCGATGTTGCCGTCGACGTCCGGACGGAACACGACCTCCTGCTGCTTCTGCGCCTGCGGCAGGTCGACGACGCCGAGCACGAGCTCGGTGTCGGTGCGCTGGTGCAGGCGCGTGAGGTCGAAGACGGGCGCGAGCTCGTCGAGCCACGGACGCCGGGGCGCCGGGATGCGGGCCTCGCCCGCCGCCGCGATGAGGTTCGCCACGAGGCGCGCCTGGTCGGTCGGGCCGGGGTCGACCTGGGTGGAGGCGTCGGCCGCCTCGTCCTTGCCCGGCAGCTCCCACTGGTGCTCGGCGCCGAACCGCAGCTCGGCGACCTCGACGCTCGGCGGGGCCGGGGTGTCGCTCGTCCAGCCGCCCGCGTAGGCCGACTGGAACGGCGTCAGACGGCCCGGGCCCGTCTTCGCGATGCCGCGACCCGGGATCGACGGGTCGAAGGTGCCCGCGATCTTGTCGCCCACGACATCCATCGAGTCCGACTCGTCTGCCATGCGCAGCGCGATGCGCAGGTTGGTGTTCGCGCGCAGGTTGTCCTTGATGACGCCCGCCGGGCGCTGCGTGGCCATGATGAGGTGGATGCCGAGCGAGCGCCCGCGCTGGGCGATGTCGACCACGCCGTCGACGAACTCGGGAACCTCACCCGCGAGGGCCGCGAACTCGTCGATCACGAGCACGAGCGCGGGAGGCGCATCCGGGTCGCCGCGCTTCTCGAGATCGAGCAGGTCCTTGGCCTTCTTGCGGTTGAAGAGGTGCTCGCGGTAGTGCAGCTCGGCGCGCAAAGACGTGAGGGCGCGGCGCACGAGGTGCGGGCTGAGGTCGGTCACGAGCCCCACGCAGTGCGGCAGGTTGACGCAGTCGGCGAACGCCGAGCCGCCCTTGTAGTCCACGAACAGGAAGGTCACCCGGTCGGGGCTGTACTCGGCCGCCATGCCGAGCACCCACGCCTGCAGGAACTCCGACTTGCCGGATCCCGTGGTGCCGCCCACGAGCGCGTGCGGCCCCTGGGTGCGCAGGTCGAGGTGCATGGCGTCGACGCCGGCCGATCCGACGATCGCGCGCAGCTTGCCGGGGCGACGCCGCACGAGCGGGCCCCCCGAGCGGTCGTGGATGGAGTCGTTCTCGCGCCAGCGCCCGACCGCGGCCGAGGGGCTCGTCGCGAGCGAGGGGCCGATGAGCGAGAGCATCATGATCGAGCGCGGCAGGTCGCTCGAATCCTCCACGAGCGCTCCCGCATCCGTCACGGGTGCGAGGCGCTTGGCGAACCACAGCGCCTGCTCGCGCGTGACCGGCTCGGTGCGCACGTCGGTGATCGCGTCGCCCAGCCGCACGAGACCGACCCGCGCGCCGTCGGAGTCGACCGAGACGTAGGTGCGCGCGACGGCGGGCAGCTGCTGCTGCGTCGCCGACACCCAGATCGGGTAGACGCCCGCGTCGGCGGCGCGCTCGGCGACCTGCACGAGGCGCGCGCGATCCACCGGCGCGTCGTCCGAGATGAGCAGCACGACGGCGGGCGTGGCCGCGGGCGGCGGAGCCACCTCGTCCGCGCCGTCGCCGACCGCCGCACCCGCGACGAGCGCGGAGTTCTCGAACATCGTGGCGCCGCGCAGCTCGCGGTCCTTCGCGCGCGCGGCGATGAGCTCCTCGATCGCCGAGAGCAGCGCTCCCCCGGTCGCCTGGCTGTTGGCCAGATGCACCGCCTCGAGCGGGCTGTGCGGCGATGCGGTGTGCGGCAGCCACTTGAGCCACTCGAACTCGTTCGTCCACGTGCCCGACACGACGGCGGTCACGACGAGCTCGGCGGGCGAGTGCAGACCCGTGAGCTGCACGAGCACGCCGCGCGCCGCATCCGCCGCGAGCGGCTGCGGGCCCGCGATGCCGAGCGCCCCCGAGAAGTAGAGGTTCTCGGTGACGGGCACGTCGGAGACGTCGCGGAACGCGTCCTGCACCTTCTTGACGCGCTCGACGTACTCGGGAAGGCCGGTGTCCTCTTTCGAGCTCGTGACGCGGTTGCGCGACTCCATCGTGCCGAGCCCGAGGTTGACCGAGAGGAACTGCCAGTGCTCGGGGCGGCGCGTCCACAGCAGCGGGCCCAGCTCGATCGCCTGCTGGTACACCTCGGCGGTCGAGGGGCTCTCGGCGCGGCGGATGGACCGCTCCTTCTCGCGTTCCTCGGCGAGGGTCTTCTCGAGCTCGGCGGCGCGCGCGTCGAAGCGCTCGATGTCGAGCTTGCGCTTGCGCTTGCGGGTCGCGCGCGTCGTGAGCCAGGTGCCGATCATGAGCAGCGGTGCGGCGGCCACGAAGATGAGCATCTGGGCGCCGCGCTCGGGGAACAGCAGGAACATCGTGCCGCCCACGAGCACCGGCGCCGCGAGCGACAGCCACGGGAACGGTTGCGCGTCCTGCTCGACGGGGGGCGCGGGGGCTGCGTAGTCCTGCCCCGGGTAGCGGGTCTCGACGCGCGGCGAACGGTTGAAGGCGATCGGTCCGGGGGGCGGCCCGTCGGATGCCGCGGCGGGTGCCGCGATCACGGCGCGCACCACGGTGTCGCCGAGGCGCAGCGTGTCGCCGTCTTCGAGGTCGATGCGCGTCACGAGCCCGCCGTCGACCTCGAGGCCGTTGGCGGAGTTGAGGTCGACGAAGCGCACCGTCGAGCTGAAGACGTCGACGCGCGCGTGCCGCTTCGAGACGAGCGGGTCGCTGAGGGTCAGCTCGCTCATCGACGCGTCGCGGCCGATGAACACCGTGCCGGTCGCGAGCGGGAACTCGGTGCCCGCATCCGGCCCCTCGACCACGACGAGGCGTGCCGCGGGTCCTGCGGTGACGGGAGACGCGGCCGATCCTTCGGGCACGATCGCGATCGACGCGCCCGAGCCGATGCCGGCCTCGGCGATCGCGAAGTCGGTGTCGAGCACGCGCGGCACGGTGCCGCCGGCATCCGTGACGGTGAGGGTCACGGGGCCGCCGGTGCCCGCCCCGGTCTTGGCGAGATAGGGGTCCCGGCCGCGGATGCCTGCGGCGACGTCGCCGACGGTGGCTCCGGCATCCGCGGTGACGACGATGTCGGCTTCGGGACCCGAGTGACGCTGCAGGGTGAGCTTGAGTTTCAGCGGTCGCTCCTTCGCGGTGCGGTGGTGGTGGGGACGGGTGCGGATGCGGTTCCGGATGCGGTCAGCCGGGCCGCGAGGTCGCGCGCCGAGCGCACGCGGTAGCGGCTCAGCAGCCGGGTGCGCCCGTCGGCGGAGCCGCGGGCGGCCTCGACGGCGCCGAGGGCGTCGGCCCACACGGCGTCCGCCTCGGACGGCTCGGGTTCGCGACCCGAGAAGACGAGCTCGTCGGCCGAGGAGGCGAGCACCCGCAGCCGGGGCGGCGCCTGCTGCTCGGTGGCCGGGAACTGCTGCTCGAGACGCGTCGCGAGCAGCGGACGCGTGAGCTTGGGCGGCACGTGGTAGCCGAGCTCCGAGTACCGGTCGGCGAGCTCCTCCCACGCACCCGCGGCCTGGTCGGCGGGCGAACCGCGGCGGCGCTTGCGCATGCGACGGGCCTTGACGGCCGCGATCACGAGCAGCGGCACGAAGATGAGCGCGGCGAGGGCCAGCACACCGCCCGCGATCCCGTACACCCAGCCGGGCAGGGAGAAGGGCAGCTCGTCCTCGTCGTCCTCCTGCTGCTCGAGCTCGACAGGCGTGAGCAGGTCCTCCGGCTCCTTGTCGGTGCGCGGCGGCTGGCGCACCTGCGGCTGCGGCTCGCTCTGCGGCTTCGGCACCTGGTCTTGCGGGATGTCGGTCTCGTCCGGCGTGGGGTCGAAGCCGACCCAGCCGACGCCGTCGAAGGCCACCTCGACCCACGCGGTGACGTCGTCGCCCGTGACGGTGACCGCGGATGAGCCGGTGACCTCGGGCGCGAAGCCCATCACGACGCGGGCCGGGTAGCCGAGGCTGCGTGCCATGAGGGCGAAGAGCGAGGCGTACTGCTCTTCGTCGCCCACCATGTTGGGGCGCTCGAGCAGCTCGCTCATGCGGTCGGCGCCGTGGCCCGCGCGTGACGGGGCGGAGTCCGAGGCGCGTCCGTGGCTGAGGTAGCCGTGCGTCACGATCGTCTGGCGGATCGCCTCGAGCTGCGCGGCGGGCGAGGTGGCGGTGCCGGCCCACTCCTGCGCCTTCGCGGTCACGACATCCGGAACGCTCTGCACGGGCGGCAGCTCGACCGCGGCGACGGGCACATCGTCGAGCTCGTCGATGCTCGGCTGCTGCTGCGTGACGGCGTCGACGAGGTAGCTGTCGCCGGCCTGCAGACCCGTCGTGAGCACCATGCTGCCGGTCGCGGCGTTGTAGCGCAGCTCGTCGGAACGGCTCTCGGACGGGCCGCCGGTCAGCTCGAAATCGGTCGGGTAGCCGACGCCCGGGATCCACACGTCGCTGTAGCCCGAGATGGTCACCTCGACCTCGTCGTGCGCGACGGGCGTCACGAGGGGCGCCGACGGCAGATTGCGTCCGACGAGCTCGTACGACCCCGACCCGCCGACCGAGGCATCCGCGCCCGTGACATTCCAGAGCTTGCCGGTGTACGAGTCGAGCGTGGCCATGCGGATGCGGTCGCCCGACTGCAGACCCGTCACCGTGAAGAGCTCCTCGTCGGTGACCTGCTTCGTGAAGTGCCGGAAGCCGGCGAGCGGGCTCGGGTAGTCGAGCGGATCGAACGGCGGCTCGATCTCGTCGCGCAGCACGAAACGCTGATCCTGCGCGGGCGAGAACCAGAACCCGGCCCCGCCTCCCGCGACGACGGCGATCGCGACGACGACCACGGTTCCGATGATCTTGCGCGTGCGCAGCGAACGGACGGCACTCGCGGCCTCTCCCCCGACCGGGCGCCGCCAGCCGAGCCAGACGAGCACGAGCACCGCGAAGACGACGCCGCGGACGCCCGCCTGGTAGGCCTCGGAGGTTCCCATGAGGATGCCGGTGAGGTACAGCGCGAGGGCCGGGGTGACGGCGATCGCGAACCGCCACGCGGTGCGCGGCCGCCTCGCCAGCCAGCGCGTCGCGAGCAGCGTCGACACGAGCGCCACGAGCCAGCTCGCGGCGAACGGCACGACGGCGATGTAGGCGGGGGCGCCCACAGGTGTCGAGAGCGTCAGCAGGTCGGCCCAGCCGAACACCGTGCCGATCGCGAGGCTCGCGAGCGACTGCAGGCTCGGCACGACCCCGAAGATCGTCTGGCTCGGCACGGCGACCGCGGGCCCGACGACGAAGTAGCCGACGAGGGCGAGGGCGATCGTCAGCAGACCGCCGAAGCGCAGCATCGAGCTGAGGATGCCGGTGAGCGCGCCCAGGGCGAGGCCGCCGAGGCCCGCGAGCAGGAAGCTGTAGCCGCCGTACGACGGCGTGAAGCCCAGCACGCCGAGCGTCGCGAGCACGAGCAGCACGACGATGTCGACCCAGGTGCGGCCGGACGGCAGTGCCAGACCGGCGCGCGCGGGGGCAGCCGACGTCGCGACGGCGGGCGCGGCATCCTGAACGGGCGCGGCGCTCACGAGGCGAGCCCCTGGAACAGTGCGGGCAGATCATCGAGTCGGCCGACGGTGAACACGAGCGTTCCGCCCGCCCGCCCGAGGCGCGGCTGCGCGCCCGCCTCGACGAGCACGCCGATGTGGCTCGTGTCGGGGCCGAACACGGTCTGCACCGTGCGGATGTCGCCCGCCGACATCGCCGACCCGCCGACCGTCACGACGACGCTCGGTGCGGGAAGCCGTCGGGTGCGTTCGCGCACGAGCTCGCGCAGGGAGGAGAAGCCGCCCGTCTCACCGAACTCGAGACGGCACGAGGAGTCGAGCATCGAGGTGACGGTGCGCGTGCGCCACGCCCCGCGCTCGCTCACGACGTCGAGCTGGGTGCCGTCGCGGATCACTTGAGCCGCGATCGACGCTCCCACCGAGACGGCGAGCTCGAACTCCTGCTCGTCGCCGTAGAAGCGTGCCGCACTCGGCACGACGACGATGATCTGCGAGCGCCGGGTCTCTTGGAACTGCCGCACCATGAGCTGACCGATGCGCGCCGAGGTGCGCCAGTGCACGTAGCGGCGGTCGTCACCGGGCACGTAGGGCCGCAGCGCGTGGAAGGCGAGGTCGTTGTTGGTGATCTTGTTCGACACCTGCCCCTCGAGGTCGCGCACGAGACCCGCGGCGCTCGAGACGAGCCGCACGGTCTTCGGATGCACGAACAGGTCGACGGGGTCGGCCCACGTCACGGCGCGGCGCAGCAGGCCGAGCTGGTCGCCGCGGATCGACTCGGCCGGCCCCGCGACGATGACCGCCCGCCGGTTGGTCGGCACCTGGAAGAGCTCCTCCTGCTCCTGTTTGGGCGTCATCGCGGGCAGCTGGAACTCGGCGACACCGCGCCCCACGGGCAGCTCCATCCGCGTGGGCGCGAGCTTGCGCGAGCCCGTGTTGGTGACGACCATGCGGCCCATCGCGCGGTCGCCCACGACGACGCGTCGCGGGTTCAGCTCGATGAAGACGCCGTAGCTCGAGCGACCGATGAGGAAGAACGCCGCGACGACGACGGCCGCGAGCAGCACGAAGCCGAGGAAGGTGAACTCCTGCCAGCCGAACACGGCGCTCAGCGCGAGGGCGAGCACGGCGAGGCCGAGCACGACCCAGCCGACCGGCGTCACGATGCGCACGACGGGACCGACCACCCGCCAGATCGCGCGGCCCACCATCGCGAGCACGCGTGCCAGCCCCGTCGCGAACCGTCGCGCACGCGCGCCGACGGGCCGCGCGAGCGCGGGTGCGTTCTCGAGAGGAGCTGCCGTCATGCTCAGGCGGCGCGGTAGGCGGGCGGCTCGATGTCGACGAGGATGCGCGCGACGACATCCTCGGCCGTCACGCCCGCGAAGTCCGACTCGGGGTCGATCACGAGGCGGTGCGCGAGCACCGGCACGGCGAGCTCGCGGATGTCGTCGGGGATCGCGTAGGTGCGTCCCGCGGCGATCGCCCAGGTCTTCACGGCCCGCGCGAGCGCCATGGCACCGCGCATGCTCACCCCGAGCACGACATCCCGGTGCGTGCGGGTGGCATCCACGATGTCCGAGAGGTACTGCATGACGGCCTCGTCGACGTGCACCTCGGAGGCGAGCGCCGACATCGCCACGATCGACTCGGGCTTGATGATGGGCGAGACGAGCGAGGCACGCGCGCGCGTCGAGGAGTCCATGAGCAGACCGACCGCGGTCTTCGCATCGGGGTAGCCGAGGCTCGTCTTGATGAGGAAGCGGTCGAGCTGCGCCTCGGGCAGCTTGTAGGTGCCCGCCTGCTCGACCGGGTTCTGGGTCGCGATCACGAGGAACGGGGCGCCGACCGCGTGGCCCTCGCCGTCGATCGTCACGATGCCCTCCTCCATGACCTCGAGCAGCGCCGACTGGGTCTTCGGAGAGGCGCGGTTGATCTCGTCGGCGAGCACGATCGAGGCGAAGATCGGCCCGGGGTGGAACTGGAACCGCCCCTTCGACTGGTCGTAGATCTGCACGCCCGTGACGTCCGACGGAAGCAGGTCGGGCGTGAACTGGATGCGGCTCGTCGTGCCGTCGAGCGTGTTGGCGAGCGACTTCGCGAGCACCGTCTTGCCGGTGCCCGGGTAGTCCTCGAGCAGCACGTGGCCATCGGAGACGAGCGCGGTCAGCACGAGCTTGATCACGTGGTCCTTGCCGACGATCGCCTTGTCGACGTTGGCGATGAGCTTCTGGAAGGCGTCGGCGAACCAGGTCGCCTGCTCCTGCGTGACGGGCATGTTCTCGGACTCTCTCGCTTGCTTCTATCTGTCGGTGGTCAGGGGGTGGGGGCGGGCGCTCAGAAGTACGGACCGTTGTTGCGGAAGCTGTCCCACTCGGACGAGCTGTACCAGCGCGAGGTGAGCGTGCCGTCGGGGCCGCCCGTGCCGACGACGCGCACCGACTTGCCGCCCGTCGACGCCTGGTACGACATCGTCAGGTGGGTTCCCGAGCCGGGCATCGAGGTCGTGCTCGAGGTGCCGCCGCCGTCGACCTGGATCACGACGTTGTAGCTGCCGCTCGTGTCGGTGAAGCGCACGGCCACCTGCTTGCACGCGTAGTTGCCGTTCGTGCACGTCCAGGTGCGCGAACTCGTGCCCACGATCTCGATGCGCGGGTTGCGAGGCTGCGGCTGGATCGTCGCGCTCGAGGTGTTCGACGAGGCACCCGGTCCCGACTTGTTGACCGCCTGCACGACGAGCGAGTAGCTGCCGGCTCCGAGGCTCGAACGCGAGTAGCTGAGGGCCGTGCCCACATCCGTCCAGCTCGTGCCGCCGTTCGTGCTCACCCGGTAGGTGATATTCGCGCCGCCACCGGGAGACGCGGTGACCGCGCCCCAGCTCCACCTGATCGCGCCGCTCGGGGCGTAGGTCGAGGTGACGGATGCCGACACCGACGGCCGGCCCGGGGTGCCCTGCTTCGTGATGGCGACGGCGGGCGAGACTCCGGCGGCGCCCTGCTTGCCGCCCGAGTTCACGGCGTAGACCGAGAGGGTGTAGGAGCCCGCGGCGAGCCCCGAGATGGTTCCCGTGGTGGTGCCGGTCGTCGTGCCCGACGTGCCCGACACGGGGCTGCCGCCGCGCAGCAGCTGCCAGTGGAAGGTCACCGATCCGCCGTTCGCGTTCACGCCGCCCCAGCTGCCGCTGAGGGACCCGCTGTCGCTCGAACCCGTCCACTGGTCGCCGTACGCGAGGGCGACACCCGACGGCGTTCCGGGCGTGCCGTAGGGGATCACGGCGTTCGACCACACCGACCAGGCACCCGGACCGTGCTCGTTGATGGCGCGCACCGAGAACTGGTAGCTCGTGCCGTTGGTGAGCCCCGAGACGACGCACGAGGGCGGAGCGCAGTTCGTGGGCGTCGTGACCGACGGCGTCGAGCGCACCTCGTAGGAGGTGATCTCCTTGCCGTTCGAGGCGGGGGCCTGGAAGCCGAGCTGCACCGCGCCCTCGTCGCCCTGGGTCGGCACGGTCGGCTTCTGCGGCGCATCCGGCACATCGCTCACGACGACGGTGATCGTGCCGCTCACCTCGCGGTCGGGGTCTTCGGTGGCGTCCTGGATCGTGTAGACGACGACGATCGTGCCCGACTTGAGGGCCGGGTTCGGTGTGATGCGCACGGTGTCGTCGGTGAAGGTCACCTGGGCCGGCTCACCCGTGTTCTGCACCTCTGTGCCGACGATGCGCAGCGGCTCGCCGGTCGAGGCGTACGGGTTGGAGTCGTTCACGAGCGGGCTCGCCACCACCGCGCCGTCGCCGCGCTGCGTCTCGTAGCTGTCGGCCACCGCGAGCGCGGGCGGCCTCGTCGAGCCGACGACGGTCACCTCGATCGTGCCGGGCACCGTGAAGGTGTCCCAGCGCAGCGTCACGCCGAGCGTGAAGGTCGTGCCCTTCGGCGTGTTGCGCGGCGTCGAGATCGTGAGGTTCGACCCGTCGAGAGCGCCCGTGAGCCGCGTGCTCGTGCCCGTCAGCTCGGAGTAGCCGACCTGCTGGAGGATCGTCGGGTTGGGGTGCCCGGTCGCCGAGCGCAGATCGAAGCTCGTCTGCTCGCCCACCTCGACCTGCAGGCTCGGGGTCGTGAAGGTGGGCGGCATGTCGCGGAACTCGGGATCGCCCACGACGATCGGCAGCGTCAGCGGCGCCGTGTTGCCCTTCGGGTCGTCTTTCGAGGCGCCGTCGGTGACCGTGAAGCTCACGGATGCCGGCCCGCGGTAGTCGAGAGCGCCCTGGAAGCGGATGGTGTCCTTGTCGACGAAGTTCGGGGTGCCGTCGCTCTGGATCGAGGTGACGCTCGCGGCGTCCGGGATCCACGCCGCACGACCCGACGGCACCTTCACGAGGTCGGCGATCTTCCACTCCCGCGACTCGTTCATCGACACGTACTGCACGGGCAGGTTGGGGTCGATGTAGGGCGGGTCGTCGTAGGAGTCGTCGACGGCGGGCGGCACGACGATGAACGCGGTCGCCTCCAGCTCGTCGGCGACGTTCGTGACCCGGTAGGCGATCGCCTGCCGGGTCGGGCCGGGAGTCACCGTGATCTTGCCGTACTGCTCGGGCACGAGGGCGGCGGCATCGGCGTTCGGGCCCTCGAGGCTCACCTCGAGCTCGGCGTTGGTGCCCGCGGGGTTGAAGGCGTAGCCGTCGAAGATGTCGACGGTGACGCTCGTCTCGCCCGCGATCTGCTTGAGCGTGAGGGTGAGGTCGGTCGCGCTCGGGGGCAGCAGCGGCGCATCCGGTGTCACGAGCACCTGCACGTAGCTCTTCGCCGATCCGCCGAGCTCGTTCGTCAGGGTGTAGCGCAGCGAGAACGCGCCCTCCTCGTCCGGCGCCGTCAGCACGAGGTAGCGCCCGTCGACGACCTCCGCCTCGACCCCGTCGGGCACGTCGATGAGCTCCTCGGCCACCTCGATGGGCGAGCCCTGCGGGTCGGAGTCGTTCGCCGTCAGATCGACCTGCGCGATGCGCCCCGGCCGCACCGAGATGCTGTCGGGCACCGGATTCGGGTTCATGAGCTGGTCGGGCGGCGGGATGACGGCGATGCGCACGGTCGCGGTGCCGGTGGCCCCGTAGGCGTCGTACACCTGGTAGCTGAACTCGTCGGTGCCCGAGACGCCCTCGGCCGCCGAGTACTCGATGTAGTCGTCGCCCTGCTCGCTGATCGTGCCGAGGGTCGGGCCGGTGGGCAGGCGGAGCAGGTACACCGAGTCGCCGTCGGGGTCGACGCCGTCGAGCGGCAGCTCGACCCGGATCGTTCCCCCCGCGAGCACGCGCGCGGTCACGGCGCGCGGATCGGGGTCGCGGTTGCCCTGCTCGTCGGCGGGCGTCACCGTGAACGTGACGGTCGCGGCGGCGCTCTCGCCGTAGGGGTCGAGCAGGCGGTACGAGGCCGTGTACTGGCCCGGCGTCGTGGGCGCCTGGAATCGCACGGTGTCGGCGCTCACGAAGGCGATACCGGCGGTCGGCTCGGTGACGAGCTCGTCGGCGAGGAACATGCGCGAGTCGTCGGGGTGGCTGTCGTTGTCGAGCACATGCACGGTCACGATGTCGCCCGCGCGCACCGTCGACTGGTCGTCGGCCGCGATGGGCGGCTGATGCTTGGTGAGCGCCGGAACGGGCACGATCGTGACGCCCGCGGATGCCGTGTTGAGCCCGTCGGAGATCGTGTAGCTGAACCCCACCTGGCTCGTGAGCGCCTGCGGGGACGTCACCCGGATGAGCGTCGCCTCGAGCAGCTCGACCACGACGCCCTTGGCCTGCACGTCGGCGGGCACGTCGACCGACTGCACGGCGAGGATGCGGCCCGTCGGGCTCACGTCGTTCGAGAGCACCGACACGGTCGTCGGCTCGTCGGGGCGCAGGTAGGCGGTGTCCTTGACGGCGATGGGGGGCAGCGCGAGATCGGCCGGCACCTCGCGCACGTCGACCCGGATGATGCCGACGCTGTCGGCGGACGCCGCCTGCAGGGTGTAGGTGAAGTAGTAGATGCCCGCCGCATCCGCGCGGAACCGCACACTGTCGTCGTCGGTGTCGAGGCTCGCGACCGTGCCGGAACCCGGATCCTCGATGCCCGTGATGTGCAGCGGTGCGCCGTTGGGCGACAGGTCGTTCGCGAGCGGCGCGATCGTGACCTGCTCGCCGACGAAGGCCGTGGCGAAGTCCGGGGTGCCGACCGGGTCGAGCGAACCCGCCGGCTTGACGTCGACGACGAGCACCCCGGTCACGGGGTCGCCCGCGTTGTCGGCCACCTGGAACTGCACCTCCTTCTCGCCGAGCTCGGAAGTCTGGTGCGTGAAGGTGATGACGCCGTCGGGGGTGAACCGCACGAGGTCGCCCGAGGTGGGCGCGGCGCCGACGAGGAACAACTCGTCGCCGTCGAGGTCGCGCCAGTTCGCGAGCACGTTGTACTCGATCGTCTGGTTCAGCTCGACGCTCACCGCGGAACGCCGCAGCTCCACGGGCGGCTGGTTGGCGGCATCCGACACGACGCGCGCGATGACGTGCGCGGTCGCCCGGCCGCCGCGGCCGTCGTCGACCGTGTAGTCGAACTGCACGGTGCCGACGAAGCCCTCGGCGGGGGTGAACTGCAGGGCGCGATTGCCGTCGATGTAGTCGAGGCGGCCCGTGCTCTCGGCGACCGCCCCGTGGTCGGCCACGATGAGCACGTCGCCGTCGGGGTCGGTGTCGTTGTCGAGAACCGAGATGATCGTGGTGCGGCCCGGGCGCACGCCGAACTCGTCGTCGACGGCCGTGGGGGCGCGGTTGTCTTCCGTGCGCTCCGCGAGGGTGTCCTCGAAGGACTGCAGGGCCGACTTGTCGTCGCCCTCCTCCTCGGTCTCCTGCTCCTCGGGCGGTGTGACGTCATCCCAGTTGTCGACGAGCCGCATGTTGTCGGCGGGCAACCAGACGTTCCCGTTGTCGAGATCGTTGAGCACGACGATCTGACGGTTCACGCGGAACTCGAGACGGTCGCCCGCTGTCGGCTGATCGATGTCCTGGACGAGCGGATCGCTGCCCGCGCATGCGAGCACGTAGCGCTGGGATTGCGCCCACGCACCGTGCGCGCAGCCGTCCAGGTTGACGGGAGCGGCCACATCATCCGGGTCGCTCGTGTCGCTCGTGACCTCGGCGTCGACGACCTCGACCTCGCCCGAGCCGAGCGCGACGCGCAGCAGGCCCGACCCCGTCGCGAGCACCGCGGCATCCGACTCCGGCCCGCTCTGCTGCAGCTCGAGCGCGCGCTCCTCACCGAGCGGGCGCACCGTGCCGTCGTCGAGCACGAGCTCGTTGGTCGACTCGTCGAGGGCGACGACGCGGTCGCCGATCGCCGCGAGCTGGAACTCGCCGATCTTCGGGAACGCCGACTCGACCGGCGCGTCGGCGAGGGTCGGGATGCGGTAGAGCACGCCGTCGTCGGGGGACACCGCGACGATCTCGCCGCTCTCGGTCACGACGGCGTGACCGCCCTCGCCCAGCTCGAGCAGCGGGGGCTGCGACACGACATCGAGCCGCAGATCGCCGACCGAGGAGAGGGCCCACAGCTTGCCGTGCGAGACGACCGAGATGACCTCTCCCCCGTAGGCGACCTCGGCATCCGGAGGCAGGTCGACCGAGCTCGTGATCGACGTCGTCGCGGGGTCGACCGACTCGAGGCGATCGTTGTCGGGGTCGACGACGAAGACCGCGTCGCCCCGCTGCAGCACGTCGCTCGCGGCCGACGCCGTGGTGATCGAGCCGTTGAGCTCGTCGATCTGCTTGTTGAGGCGGCCGCCGAGCAGCTCGGTGCCGTTGGTGACCCAGACGTCGCGCGAGGTGAGGTCGACGTCGCTCACCGGGAAGCCCGGGTGCAGGGCCGCGACGGTGAGGGTTCCGCCCGCGATGAGGGCGATGACGGTCGCGGATGCGATGGTCTTGCGACGTGTGCGCCAGACCTCAGCGATCACCCTCAAGCCCCCCGCGTGTGCTGGCGATCCGTCGCGCCGTCTGCCCCGAAACCGTCGTCTGCCCCGAAACGGGGTACAACCGGTTCAGGCTAACACGGGGGACGCGACCCGCCGAGCGCGCGGGATGGGGACTACTCCCCGTCGGACTCCCCCGGAGCGCTCGCGCCGGAGGCGGCGTTGCGCTCGAGCAGCACGAGGTCGTCGCGGCTCACGAGGTGGCTCGCGACGGCGTACTCGACGAGGCGCGCGCGTCGATTGGTCGCGAGCTTGCCGCGCCCGCCGCGGAGACCCTGTACCCCGACCTTGTCGAGCTTCTCGCACACGTTGTCGAGCTTGCGGTTGAAGGTCGTGAGCGGCCAGCCGAGCCGCTCGGCCGCCTCGGCCGAGCTCGGGATCTGGCCACGCCCGGGCGAATCCTGCTTCAGAACATGCTCGGCGAGAGCCACCACGAGCAGCCGCTGCGAGCTCGTGAGCGGCACCGCGCCGATCGTCGTCGTGCCCGAGGCCCCCGCATGGATGTGGGTGGTCGAGAAGTACTCGCGGTCGTTCTCGATCGTGAAGTCGTAGGTCGTCGCGCCCGCGCTGAAGAGCACCTGCACGCGCGGGAACACGATCGGCAGCCGCGCCCCGGGCGGCAGCCACGCCTGCACACCGCCCGAGCCGTCGGTGATGGTCGCCGAGAGCAGCGACCCGACGTTGGCGATCCACCACAGACCCGCCTCCTCCGTGATGAGCAGGAAGCGGCGGTGCAGGTAGGGATTGTCGTCGATCTCGAGGTCGCCCTCGCGACCGATCACGAAGTCGGCGCCGGGCGTGGCCGTGTAGTGCTCGCCGCAGAACTCGACGCGCAGCGGGGCCGGCGCGCTCATCCGTCGCCGCCCGATGGCGGATAGCAGCCCACGATGGAGTCGGAGGTCTTGCCCTTGCGCACGACGAACACGTCGATGCACAACGGGCTGCCGGTGTAGCCGTCGACGCGGACCACGCCGTCGGCGGCCACCGGATGCTTCTCCGGCTGGTCGGGGCGGTTGCTGAGCCGCCAGATGAGGGTGTCGCCGTCTTCGGGATCGGGGTTCTCGAGCTCGAACACGACGGTCGTGCCGTCGAGGGTCGGATCGGCCGCGAGCCTGGGCGGTTCGATGCGCTCCGGCACGGCGGCGGTCTGCGCGGGCTTCGGTGTCTTCTCGGGTGTCGGATCGGCCGCGTCACCGCCGAACAGCACGACACCCACGATGACGGCCGCCGCCACGAGCGCGATGACGACCCCCACCGATGCCCACGACAAGCCCGGTGCGCGATCGCGGGGCGGATGTCGTGGTGGGCTGTGCGACGGGCGTCGGCGCCGCGGGAACCTGCGGTGCCGCGGCGGCGGGCGGTGCCACGGGGCCACGCGGGCGCACGACGGTCTCGGTGGGCACCGCATCCGATCCCGCGTACGCGGGCGAGCCCGCCGCGGGCGGCACGGGTGCGATGACGGGTGGCGCGAGTGCCGATGGCGGCTGCGCATCGATCGTGGTCGTACCGCGCACGCGCGTCTCGTCGACCGTCGTCGGAGCCGCAGGGGCGGGCGGCGGCGCGATCGGCTGCGCCTCGATCGTCGCGACCTGCCGCACGCGGGTCTCGTCGGCGCCGCCGTCGTCCGCCGGACGCTCGGGAGCGTCGAAGCGCAGGTTGGGCACCTCGAGCTCGGTGCGCGCGTAGCCGAGCTCCATCTCGACGCGCTGCAGCGCCCGCCCGAAGTCGAGGGCGCTCGCGAAGCGGTCCTCGCGCTCGGTCGCCATGCCCTTCTGCAGCACGGCGATGAGCGAACGGGGCACGTCGGTGCGGTCCATCGGGGTGATGGCGCCGCGTTCGATGCGGCCGATGAGGTCGAGGGTGCCGTTGCCGCGTCCCTTCACCTCGAACGGCGTCTGCCCGGCGAGCACCGTCCAGATGGTCGCGGCGAGCGAGAACACGTCGCTGCGCACGTCCGGATCGGGGTCGTCGTCGAACATCTCGGGCGGCGACCACGGCACCGAGAGCCCCACCTGGCCGCTCGTGCCGCCCGTGCTCGTGTCGCTCGTGGCGCCCGCGACGGTCGTGGTGTGCGCGGGCAGCGCGTCGTCGACCGCCGACGAGATGCCGAAGTCGGTGAGCGCCGGCCAGCCGTAGTCGTTGCCGAGCACGTTGGCCGGCTTGATGTCGCGATGCAGGATGCCGGCCTGATGCGCCGTCTGCACGGCGCTCGAGAGGCGCACGCCCGTGCGCAGCGCGTCGACGACCGGCAGGGGCGCCTGCTTGTAGCGCTCGGCGAGACTCGGCCCCGAGCAGTACTCCATGACGAAGTACGGCCGGTCGTCGGATGCCACATCGGCGTGGTAGATCGTGACGATGTAGGGATGCGCCGACAGCTGCGCCATGAGGTTCGCCTCGGCGACGAAGGCGGCGCGGTTGGCGGGCGTGAGCTCGTCGAGCAGCAGCACCTTCACCGCGACGCGGCGACGCGGCAGCTGCTGCTCGTAGAGGAAGACGTCGGAGAAGCCGCCCGAGCCGAGCAGGCGCACGAAGCTGTAGCCGGGCAGCTCGGGAGGCGTCGACGCGGGTCGGCGCATCAGAGCTCCTCGACCCGCAGCTCGACTCCCCCGCCGAGATCGACGACGGTTCCCACGATCACGGGGGTGGGCTCGCCGGCGCGCAGCTTCTGCGTCTCGCCGCTCGGCAGCACGATCGAGGTGCCGTTGCGCGAATGCAGGTCGGTCACGACGACCGTGCCGCCCTCGAGCGCGATGCGCACGTGCGAACGCGAGATGTCCTGGTCGCCGCTCGAGAGCGTCACGAGCCGCGGCAGCTGGCCTCCCGGCACACCCGACACGCTCGGCGAGCGCCCCAGCACGAGCGCCTCGTCGAGCACCTCCCGCACCCCGCCCGGCAGCACGACCGCGACCGCGGGTGCGGCCGGGGCGGCCGCCTTCTTCTCGCGCGGGCGACGCGTGCGGCCCGTCCGCGTGATCGACGAGGCGAGCACGGTGCTGCCGTCGTGGTCGCCCTCGTCGCTCTCGGCGGGCGACCCGGCGGCCGGTTCACCCGCGGGGGCCTCGTCGGCGGCGGATTCCTCGGTGCGCACAGCGGCATCCTGCACCGAGTGGTAGACCGTCTCGCCGAACAGGTAGTCGTAGCCGTCACCGGATGCCGCACCCGCCTCGGCGGGTTGCTCGGCCGCCGCGGACGCCGGCGGCGGCGCGATGTCGGGGAGTTCGGCCACGGTCTCCTCGGAGACGCGCGTGCCGGAGGGCTCCTCGGCCGCGCGCGTGCGCGCCTCCTCCATCGCGATGAACTGCGCGAGCGGGATCGTCGCATCCGGCGGCAGGTCGACATAGGTGGATGCGGGCTCGGGCTCGGGCTCGGCTGCGGGTGCCGTCACGGGTGCAGCCGCCGCCTGCCGCGGCACCGCGGACCCCGTCGCGAACGCGGCGGCACGCACGACGCCCGCCTCGATCGGCAGCTCGACCGACCCGGAGCCGGCGAGCGTCACACCGACCGAGCCGCCGGGAAGGCGACGTTCGATCCAGGTCGTGGCACCCGATCCGGAGACCTGCTCGGCACCGGCGCGCACCACGGCGTCGCCGCGCACGATCACGTCGACCCCGCCGTCGCCGAGCTCGACGAAGGCGAACGGGGGCGTCGCGAAGAGCCCGTCGGCGGTGAGCGCCTCGAGCACGCCCGCGGGTCCGCGTTCGTCGCGGATGCGGGTCCAGAGGCGGTCGATGACCGCGGCATCCGGATTCCCGCCCACGAACAGCTGCCGGGCGGGCGTGATGAAGGCGAGCCAGCCGTCGCTCGCGGCGGTATAGCGGTGCGTCACGGTCTAGGCCCTCGGCATCGTGTCTTCGAGCAGTCGCGGGTCGCGGTCGATCGTCTCCTCGGGGTCGAACACGCCATCCGGCACCTCCGACTCCACGACCACGACAGTCACGTTATCGCGTCCCCCGGCCGCGACCGCCGCACCCACGAGCCGCTCGGGCAGCGACGGCCCGTCGGGCTCGCGCGAGGCCTGCTGGTCGTGGAACACGATGATGCGCGCGATCTCGTCGTCGTCGAGCTCCTTGGTGAGGCCGTCGCTGCACAGCAGGAAGGTCTGCCGCCCGCGCAGGGGCACGAGCCACACGTCGGGCTCGATCTCGTCCTCCGCGCCGAGCGCGCGCGTGACGACGTTGCGCTGGGGGTGCACGGCGGCATCCGCGGGACTGATGACGCCGGCCGCCACGAGCTCCTGTACCGCCGAATGGTCGATGCTCTGCTGCTCGAGACGGCGGCCGTCCCACAGGTAGGTGCGCGAGTCGCCCACGTTGAAGGTCATCCAGTGCGGACCGGCGCCCTCGATCTCGACGATCGCGACCCCCGTGAGCGTCGTGCCCGAAAGCGCCCCGTCGCGCAGACTCCGCACGGCGGCGTTCGCATCCTGCACGCCGCGCAGCACGCCGCGGGCGCTCACGACGCCGTCGCTGCGCAGCCGGTCGAAGACCTCGACGGCCGAACGGCTCGCGAGGTCGCCGTGCGCGTGCCCGCCCATGCCGTCGGCGACGATCCAGAACGGCGGGGCGGCGAGGAAGCTGTCCTCGTTGTTGGAGCGCACTGCGCCCACCTCGCTGTGGCCCGCGTGGCGCAAGCGCACCGTCGCGCTGCCGATCGCGAAGTCCTCGCGCGTCTCCACCGACACAGTTCCCGCCCTCCGCAGTCCGTGCAACGCTAGCAAGCCGGGCGGCGCACGAAGCGCCGCGGGCATGGGGAGCGCTCCCCATCCCCGGTGCGGCCCCGAAGGCGCGGGGGGCGGGCGGCGCGGGGCGTGCGGCGCGGGGCGGGCGGCGCTACGCCTCGGCGGTCGGCGGCGGCACGTGGTCGACGCCCAGCAGATACGAACCCAGCTCGACGACCGCGCCATCCGGAACCGGCGAGAACTCGGTCGAGGTCACCGGCGTGCGGCGGCGGTTGGCGACCACCGAGACGCCGTTCGTGGAGTTCAGGTCGAGCACGAAGAGTCCGCCTTCATACGGCAGCAGGATCGCGTGGTTCTTCGACACCGTCTTCTCGCGGTCCTCGACCGCGACGAGCTGGGCACCGGGGAAGCCCTCGACCTCGAACGGCTTGCGACCCACGACCACCGGGCCCTCGACCGTGATCCGGTTGCCGTCGGCGAGCAGCAGCACCCATCCGGTGACGTGCTGCGGCGGCCCGCCGGGGAAGAACACGGGCTCGGAGGGGTCACGCGGCGGCAGACCGCGGCCGACGACCTTCGTTCGGGTGTCGACGAGGCTCGGGTCGAGGTCACCCGCGAGCCACGGGGGACGCAAGACGGGTTGCTCTGGCTCCCACCCCGGCGTGTGCTCGTTCACCCCTTGATCATTTCCACGAGCGTGTGCCGCGTCAAGTGCGATCCCCCTCCGCGCCGGCCCTGCGCGCCACGACGCGCATGCGCACGAGGCTCGCGACAACCGCGACCGCCATCGCGACGACGATCACGGCGAGCGAGGTCCAGGTGCTGATCTCGGGGGCCCACTCGATGCCCTTGCCGCCGTTGATGAACGGCAGCTCGTTCGCGTGCATCGCGTGGAAGACGAGCTTCACGCCGATGAACAGCAGGATGAAGGCGATGCCGTACTTGAGGTACTCGAGCTTGTCGACGAGGTCGCCCAGCAGGAAGTACAGCTGGCGCAGCCCCATGAGCGCGAAGATGTTCGCGGTGAAGACGATGAACGGGCTCTGCGTGATGCCGAAGATCGCCGGGATCGAGTCGAGCGCGAACACGAGGTCGGTCGTGCCGAGCGCGACGAGCACCATGAGCACGGGGGTGAAGACGCGCTTGCCGTCGATCTCGGTGCGCAGCTTCGCGCCGTCGAAGGTGTCGGTGATCGCGACGCGCTTGCGCACCCACATCAGCATCCGGCTCTCCCGTTCGACCTCGTCGTCGGGGCCCGTACGCACCTGCTGGATCGCCGTGTAGACGAGGAACGCGCCGAAGATGTAGAACACCCAGCTGAAGTTCTCGATGAGAGCGGCGCCCAGCAGGATGAAGATGCCGCGGAACACGAGCGCGAGGATAATGCCCACCATGAGCAGCTCCTGCTGATAGCGCTTCGGCACGCTGAAGCGCGACATGATCAGCAGGAACACGAAGAGGTTGTCGATCGAGAGGCTGTACTCGGTGAGCCAGCCCGCGACGAACTGGCCCGCGTGCTCGGCATCGCCGAGCCACAGCATGAGGCCCGCGAAGATCAGCGCGAGCGCGACGTAGAAGCAGATCCAGAGCGCGGACTCCCGGTTCGACGGCACGTGCGGGCGCTTGAACGCGAGCAGCAGGTCGAAACCGAGGATGACGAGCAGCACGACATAGGTGCCGATCTCGAAGGCGAGAGGGAGGGCGAGGTGCACGGTGGCCTTTCGGGGTTCGGAGACGGAGAAGCCTCGAACGTCTCTCCCGCGCGGTGTCCGTCGGCGGGTGCCGGTGCGGATGCCGCGGTCGCGACCGGGGCTGCGGCATCGGAGCCCGTGATGACGGTCGCGACGAGGTGGGATACTCCCCTTCGCTCCGTCAGTCTAGGGGGTGCGCGGCGGCCCCCGCACTGTCCCCCGCAGCGGCTACCCAGGTGGTTGAGGAGCCGCGAAGCGGCGTCTCGAAACCACCGTCACCCGGCCACCGCCCCCGAAACCACCGCCCCCGCACAGGGGGCCTGAACTTGGACGGGTGTCCAAGTAGACTCGCGCCATGCCCGGCCAGCTGCTGCCGCGGTCGCTCGCCGACGAGCTCACCACCGACCTCGCCGGACGTGCCGCCGCCCCCGTCTCCGTCATCGCCCCCTTCACCGGCGAGGAGCTGTACCAGCTCCCCCAGTCATCCGTCGCCGAGGTGGCGGATGCCGCCCGTCGCGCCCGCGAGGCCCAGCGCGCCTGGTGGGCCGCAGGCGACGCGCATCGTCGCGCCGTGCTGCTGAAGGGCCACGACCTCTTCCTCGAGCGCCGCGAGCTGCTGCTCGACGCCGTGCAGTCCGAGACGGGCAAGACGCGCGGCCAGGCCTTCGAAGAGGTCTTCAACTCGGCGGCCGCCACACGCTACGCCGCCCTCAGCGCGCGGCGCGTGCTGCGCACGGCGGGCCGCCGCGCCGGCATCCCGCTCGTCATGCGCACGCGCGTGCGGCGCACGCCCAAGGGCCTCGTCGGCGTCATCACGCCGTGGAACTACCCCCTGAGTCTCACCCTCATGGACATCGCGCCGGCGCTCGCGACCGGCAACGGCATCCTGCAGAAGGCCGACGACCAGGGCGCGCTCTCGGTGCTGCTCGCACGTCGCGCCTTCCTCGACGCGGGGCTGCCGCCCGAGCTCTGGCAGGTCGTCGCGGGCCCGGGTGGCGAGATCGGCTCGGCAGTCGTCGACGAGGCCGACTACATCTGCTTCACGGGCTCGACCGCCACGGGGCGTACCGTCGCGCAGCGCGCCGCGGGGCGCCTCATCGGTGCGTCGATGGAGCTCGGCGGCAAGAACCCGCTCATCGTGCTGGGCGATGTGAACCCCGAGAAGGCCGCCGCCGACGCCGCCTACGGCTGCTTCTCGGCCGCCGGGCAGCTGTGCGTCTCGATCGAGCGCGTGTACGTCGAGAAGGCGATCGCCGACCGCTTCGTGCCGGCCTTCGCCGAGCGCGTCGAGAACCTGTCGATCGGCACCGCCTTCGACTACACCGCGGATGTCGGATCCCTCGCCACGAAGACCCAGCTCGAGCGCGTCACGGCGCACCTCGACGACGCCGTCGCCAAGGGCGCCACGGTGCTCGCGGGCGGCACGGCGCGACCCGACCTCGGACCCTTCGTGCTCGAGCCGACCGTGCTCACCGACGTGACCGACGACATGGCATGCTTCGCGGGCGAGACCTTCGGGCCCCTCGTCGCCGTCACCGTCGTCGAGAACGTGGAAGCCGCCATCAACTCGGCCAACGCGTCCGAGTTCGGGCTCAACGCATCCGTCATGAGCGGATCACGCCGCCGCGCCCGCGAGGTCGCCGCCCGGCTCACCGCCGGGTCGGTCAACATCAACGAGGGCTACCGCGCGACCTTCGGCTCGATCGACGCGCCCATGGGCGGCGTCAAGCACTCGGGCGTCGGACGGCGCAACGGGCTCGACGGGCTGCTGCGCTTCACCGAGTCGACGACGGTCGCCGAGGCGACGGGGCTGCTGCAGCTGCCGCGCACGGGCGGCGAGTTCGCGAAGCTCATCGGCATCATGGTGCTCACGCTGCGCTCGCTCAAGGCGATCCGCCGCCGCTGAGCCGACTCCTGCAGGCTCCGCGAAAGTACGTGCTTTTGGGCTTCCGGGCCCGAAATTCGCCACAAAGTGCGTACTTTCGGGGACGAGGGTCAGGTGGCCTCGCCGTCGTACGGCGGCACGGGCCCCTTGCCGAGCCGGCGCTGGCGCAGCTCGTACGCGGTCGCGGTCGAGCGCACGGGGGTCGGCGGCCCCGCGGGCACCGGATCGGCGGGCGACTCCTCGAGCAGCGCGTCGCGGATGATGCGGCGGGGGTCGTACTTGCGCGGGTCGAGCTTGGCCCAGTCGACCTCGTCGAACTCGGGCCCCATCTCCTCGCGCATGCGGTCTTTCGCGCCGTTGGCCATATCGCGCAGCGAACGCACGAGCCGCGCGAGCTGCGCCGCGTAGCCGGGAAGCCGATCGGGGCCCACAAGGAAGATCGCGATCACCAAGATGATCAGGATCTTGTCGAAGGTCAACCCGAAGGACACCCGCCCAGGATAACCGCCCGCGCGAGTGCTCGCGTCTACGCTGGAGCCGGAGGCGACGTGAGCGACAAAGACCTGAACTGGAAGTACGCGGAGGAGTTCCCCGTCGAGCCTCCCGCGACCCAGCTCGCCCGGCAGCACTCGCTCGAACTCGGCATCGACCCGATCTCGCCCGCGGCGGGCGCCCAGCTCGCGCTGCTCGCGGCCGCGATCGACGCCGACAGCATCCTCGAGATCGGCACCGGTGCGGGCGTCAGCGGCCTGTGGTTGCTGCACGGGGCCCCCTCGGCGACGCTCACGACCATCGACGTCGAGATCGACCACCAGAACCGCGCCCGCCAGGCCTACACCGACGCCGGCATCCCCGCCGCCCGCACGCGGCTCATCGCCGGGCGCGCCACCGACGTGCTGCCGCGCATGAACGACGGCGCATACGACCTCGTGCTCGTCGACGCCGACGCGGCATCCGTGCTCGACTACGTGGAGCACGGGCTGCGGATCGCGCGCCGGGGCGGGGTGGTCGTCGTCGCCCACGCGCTGTGGCGCGGTCGTGTCGCCGATCCCGCCCAGCGCGATGAGACGGTCGCCGACTTCCGCGCCCTGCTCACGACGATCGCCGAGTCGGGCGCCGTGACGGCGGCCCTCAGCACGGCAGGCGACGGCCTGCTGCAGCTCGTCAAGACCGGGGACTGAACGACGCCGCCCCCGCCATCCACAGGATGACGGGGGCGGTTCTCGATCGCTAGCTCAGCCCGCGATGACGCCGGCGAGGGCGTCGTGCAGCTCCTTGGCCTCGTCGTCGTTGACCGACACCACCAGACGGCCGCCGCCCTCGAGCGGAACGCGCACGATGATGAGGCGACCCTCCTTTACAGCCTCCATCGGGCCGTCACCGGTCCTCGGCTTCATGGCTGCCATGAGTTGTCCCCTTTCGACGGTTGCTCACCCCCATTATCCCGCATGCGGGTGACACCCGCGAATCACGGAGGCGACCAGTCGCCCGGTACCCGGATCCAGCACCAATACATCCATACGCACTGCCCCGCGATGCCGAGCGCCACGAGCACGACACGCAGCACGCGCGAGCGCGGCACCGCGAACGCCCCGAGCGCGGGTGAGAGCGGCAGCAGCAGGCGCCACGTGCTCGACTGCGGGAAGAACACCGCGAGCAGGTACACGAGGTAGCTCACGCTCCACAGCCGCACCTCGGTGCCGAGCCGACGCGCCCACGGCGTCACGAGGAACACCGCGACGAGCACCACGAGCACGATCGTCGTCGCGACGGCCAGCGGCGCACCCGCCCCCGGCACCCCCGCGAACCGCAGCCAGAAGGCGAAGCCCTCGATCCATCCCTCGAACGGCACCAGCTCGCCGTAGCCGACATACCCCGCGCGCCACGCGAGCTCGGTGTCGGTGTACGCTGTCATCGAGCCCGTCACCGCCCACGCGATCGCCGGCCACGCGAGCCCGGCCGCGAAGCTCGTGAGACCGGCCGCGACGATCGCGGCGACCTCGCCTGGGGGAAGCGGATGCGCATCCGGGGCGCGCCACCACCGCACGATGCGCGTCACGACATACAGCAGCAGGAACAGCGCGAACGCGAGCCCGGCCGGGCGTGTGAGCGACATGACGACGATCACCGGCAGCAGCACGACGAAGCGCCGACGCTGCACGAGCAGCAGTGCGAGGAACAGCAGGGCGAGACCGAGCGCCTCCGCGTACGCCAGCTGGAAGAGCGGCGACACGGGTGCCGTGCACAACAGCACGACACCGAACAGGGCGGATGCCGCATCCAGCCCGGCGCTGCGCAGCAGCCTCTCGAACAGCAGCGCGGCGACCGCGCCCGCGGCGAGCGTCAGCAGCACCGCCACGATGGGGAACGGGAAGCCGAGACGCATGAACACGCCGAGGATGAGCGGGTACACGGGCATGAACGCCCACGCGTTCTCGGTGACGTGGCCGGCGTGGTTCCTCGGCAGCTCGCTCGGGTACCCGCTCGCGGCGATGCTCCAGTACCACTGGCCGTCCCAGTTGCTCGCGAAGGTGAACACGTCGGGCACCGCACCGCCGGTCGCGCGCGCTTGCACGACGGCGAACCACAGCACGATGACGGTCGTGATCACCCGGCTCGCGGCGAACACGAGCAGCACGCGCGCCCACCACGGCAGCAGCCGCCACCGCACGCGGGCGGGGAGGGTCAGCCCGCGGTCAGCCATCTGCGCAGGCCCGCCTCGACCCGCTCGATCTGCGCGACGGGCACCCGCTCGTCGTCGGCGTGGGCGAGGCTCGGGTCGCCCGGCCCGTAGTTGACGGCCGGGATGCCGAGGGCGCTGAAGCGGGCGACATCCGTCCAGCCGTACTTGGGTCGCGCCTCACCGCCGACCGCCTGGACGAACTGCTGCGCGAGCGGGGCGTCGAGCCCCGGGCGGGCGCCCTCGGCGAGGTCGGCGACCGTGATCTCGACGGGGAGCCCCGCGAAGAGCTGCTCGAGGTGCGCGAGGGCGTCGGCGCCGCTGCGGCTCGGCGCGAAACGGTAGTTGACGTGCACCGTGCAGGCGTCGGGGATGACATTGCCGGCGACCCCGCCCGAGATGCCGACCGCCGAGAGGCTCTCACGGTAGGCGAGGCCGTCGACCTCGACCGTCGCGGGCTCGTAGGCGGCGAGCCGGTCGAGCACGGGGGCCGCCGCATGGATGGCGTTCTCGCCCATCCAGGCGCGCGCCGAGTGGGCGCGCCTGCCGCGGGTCGTGACGTCGACGCGGATCGTGCCGTTGCATCCGCCCTCGATCTCGCCGTTCGAGGGCTCGCCGAGGATCGCGAAATCGGCCGCAAGCAGCTCGGGGTGCTCGCGCGCGATGCGGCCGAGGCCGTTGAGGCTCGAGTCGACCTCCTCGTTGTCGTACCAGACCCAGGTGACGTCGACCGCGGGCTCGGTGAGCTCGGCGGCGAGGGCGAGCATGACGGCGCAGCCGCCCTTCATGTCGACCGTGCCGCGGCCCCACAGGGTCGCCCCGTCGTCGATGAGCCGCGCCGGCAGGTTGTCGTTGATCGGCACGGTGTCGATGTGGCCCGCGATCACCACACGCTGGGACCGGCCGAGCGCCGTGCGGGCGACCACGGCATCTCCGTCGCGCGTCACCTCGAGGTGGGTCTGCGCGCGCACGACCGCCTCGATCGCGTCGGCGAGGGCCGCCTCACCCCCCGAGACGGAGGCGACGTCGACGAGCTGCCGGGTGAGCTCGGGGGTGCTGGCGGACAGGTCGAGGGCGGGCACGGAACAACCCTAGGCCGTGCCGGGCGGGCTTCGGGCGCCCGATAGCCTGGACGCATGACGACCGCCTGGGGCCACGGACTCGCCACGATCGCCGCCGACGGGACCACCCTCGACACCTGGTTCCCCTCGCCCGCGCGGGGAGAGGTGCCCGCGGATGCCGTGGTGCCCGCCGAGGTCACCGAGGGGGTCGGGTCGGATGCCGTGCGCGCCGTCGAGACGCAGGCCGTGCTGGTCGAGATCGACACGGATGCGGCCCCCGCGTCGACGCCCGACGCATACCTGCGTCTGCACCTGCTGTCGCACCTGCTCGTGCGGCCGAACGAGCTCAACCTCGACGGGATCTTCGCCCACCTGCCGATCGTGGCCTGGACGACCGCCGGGCCCGCGCATCCGTCCGTGCTGCGCTCCGGGCGCGCCCGACTGCAGCGCGCGGGGGTGTCGGTGACGGGGGTCGACAAGTTCCCGCGCCTGGTCGACTACGTCGTGCCCGACCGCGTGCGCATCGCGGATGCGGCGCGCGTGCGGCTCGGCGCCCACCTCTCCCCCGGCACGACCGTCATGCACGAGGGCTTCGTCAACTTCAACGCCGGAACGCTCGGCGCCTCGATGGTCGAGGGACGCATCTCGCAGGGCGTCGTCGTGGGCGACGGGTCGGACATCGGCGGGGGCGCATCGATCATGGGCACCCTCTCGGGCGGTGGAACCGAGCGCGTCGTGATCGGCGAGCGGGCGCTGCTCGGCGCGAACTCCGGCATCGGCATCTCGATCGGCGACGACTCGGTCGTCGAGGCCGGTCTCTACGTGACGGCCGGCACCAAGGTCACCTATCTGCTGCCGGCGGGCCCGCGCACCGTGAAGGCGATCGAGCTCTCGGGCGTGCCCGGCATCCTGTTCCGTCGCAACTCGGTGACGGGCGCCGTCGAGGCGCTCCCCCGCGACGGCCACGGCGTGCACCTCAACTCCGCGCTGCACGCCTGACCGCCGCCCCCGCATCCGCCGCCCACGTCATCCCTGCCAGTCGGCACGTCTGTGTCAGAAATGCAGGAGCGGCGGAGCCCGAGTCCCACGAACTCGGGCGCTGCCGTGCGACCGGCGAGCCGTCCTCCTGCATTTCTGACACGAACACGTCGTCCACAAGCACGCCCGCGCTGAGTTCTCCACTGAACAGGGGTCGGGCCGCCCGCGAGCGCCAGCGCATGCGCGAACGTGCCGGGCATGGGATTGACGTCTGACATCATGAGCCTCGGCGGCTTGGCCCCCGCGCACGCCCTGCTGCGCATGGGCTGGACCTATCGCACGCTGAGCCACGCCGCCAGATACGGATGGGTCACGCGCGTACGGCAGGGCTGGTACGCGATCAACGACACGGATGCGTTGCTCGCCTCCGCCTGGCGTGTCGGTGGTCTCGCGACGTGCAGCACCGGCGCCGCCACCTACTCGCTCTGGGTTCCGCCTGACGAGCGTCTCCACGTGGTCGTGCCGCCCAATCACGCCCGGATGCGAACGCGCGATGACATGCGGGTTCGCCTAGCCGACGAACCCGATGAGAGCGTGGTCGTGCATTGGCGGCGGGCAACCGCACATGATGCTCTGCGCGCCGCTCCGCTCGAGTGCATCGTCGACCTCGCCGCGTGCCACGCGCCCGAATGGGTTCTCGGCACGATCGACAGCGGGCTGCGTCGGCGTGTGCTCAACCGAGCGGATCTGCGCGCGCTGCGGGGGCGGCTCCCCTCGGCGTGGGCGTCCGTCATCGAGATCGCCGACGACCGGTCCGAGTCGTTCCCGGAGTCCGTGCTGCGGTGTCGGCTGGCCGCCGCCGGCATCCCGTTCCGCATCCAGGTCTTGATCGATGACATGCGTGTCGACTTCCTCATCGGCAAGCTCGTCGTGGAGGTCGACGGCAAGGAGCATCACAGCGACCCCGCCGCCTTCGAACGCGACCGGGTGCGCGACACCCGCCTCAGCATCCGGGGCTACCGCGTCTTGCGTTTCAGTTACGCGCAGGTCGTCTACCGGCCGGATGAGGTGCTCGCCTCGATCCGCGCGGCGATGGCGCGCGGCGACCACCGCTGAGCTCTCAGTTGACGACGCCTGGTCCCCTCCGCCTTCGCATATGTCAGAAATGCAGGAGTGCTCGAGCCCGATCCCAGTGAATACGGGACAGCCACACGGCAGCAAGCGTGCGACTCCTGCATTTCTGACACAGATGGATGGGTCTGGCCGGCGCGCACGAGGCACCCCCAGCGGGGGACGCGGTGGGGAGCGCCACGTCGAGCGCGAGTCCGTCGATGTCAGAAATGCAGGAGATCGTGTTCGCCGACGTCGCCGCGGCGTGCAACGACAAGGAAGGCGCGGCTCGAGTCCTGCATTTCTGACACAAACGACCGGATGGCGCAGCGGCGGCCGGCAGGCCAGGGGCGCGTGGGCGCGGCGCGCAGCGGCGGCGGCACGCGGTGCGGCGCGCGTCAGCGGCCGGCGGGCCAGGGGCGCGCGGCGGGGCCCACGTAGAGCTGCTGCGGACGGCCGATCTTGGTCGAGGGGTCGGCGTTCGCCTCGCGCCAGTGGGCGATCCAGCCGGGCAGGCGGCCGATCGCGAACAGCACGGTGAACATCCGCGTCGGGAAACCCATCGCCTTGTAGATGACGCCCGTATAGAAGTCGACGTTCGGGTAGAGCCGACGCTCCTGGAAGTAGGGGTCGTTGAGCGCGATCTCCTCGAGCTCCTTGGCGATGTCGAGCAGCGGGTCCTTCACGCCGAGGTCGGCGAGCACCTCGTCGGCCGACTCCTTCACGAGCTTCGCGCGCGGGTCGTAGTTCTTGTAGACGCGGTGCCCGAAGCCCATGAGACGGATGCCGTCTTCCTTCGCCTTCACCCGCTCGACGAACTTCGACACCGACTCGCCCGAGTCGCGGATGCGCGCGAGCATCGTGAGCACCGCCTCGTTGGCGCCGCCGTGCAGCGGGCCGTAGAGAGCGTTGATGCCGGCCGAGATCGACGCGAACAGGTTCGCCTCGGTCGAGCCGACGAGACGCACGGTCGAGGTGGACGCGTTCTGCTCGTGGTCTTCGTGCAGGATGAGCAGCCGGTCGAGCGCCTTCACGAGCACCGGGTTCACCTGGTACGGCTCGGCGAGGTTGCCGAAGTTGAGCTTGAGGAAGTTCTCGATGAAGTCGAGCGAGTTGTCGGGGTACAGGAACGCCTGCCCGAGCGACTTCTTGTGCGCGTAGGCGGCGATCACCGGCAGCTTCGCGAGCAGGCGGATCATCGACAGCTCGACCATCTCGGGGTTGCGCGGGTCGAGCGAGTCCTCGTAATAGGTCGACAGCGCCGACACGGCCGCCGACAGCACCGACATGGGATGCGCGGTGTGCGGCAGCGCCGAGAAGAAGTGCTTGAGGTCTTCGTGCAGCAGCGTGTGCCGACGCACCTTCTCCGAGAACTCGGCGAGCTCCGACTGGGTCGGGAGCTCGCCGTAGATGAGCAGCCAGGCGACCTCGAGGTAGGTGGAGTGCGCCGCGATCTCCTCGATCGCGTAGCCGCGGTAGCGCAGGATGCCCTCATCGCCGTCGATGTAGGTGATGGCGCTGCGGGTGGCGGCGGTGTTGACGAAGCCCGGGTCGAAGGTGTTGAACCCGGTCTGCTTGGTGAAGGTCGACAGGTCGACGACGTCGCGTCCGTCGACCGCCTTCAGCACCGGGAACTCGGCGACCCGATCGCCGAGGTTCAGGGTCACCTTCTCGCTGCTCGTCACGTCGCTCACCATGACAGACTACCGGCGCTCGGAGTCACCGCGAGCCGAGCCGGGAGACAGCCTCGTCTACCCGATCGTCCGTCGCGGTGAGCGCCACGCGCACGTGCCGGGCCCCCGCCTCGCCGTAGAACGAGCCCGGCGCGACGAGGATCCCGAGCCGCGCCAGCTCGCCGACGGTGCGCCAGCAGTCCTCGTCGCGAGTGGCCCAGAGGTAGAGGCCGGCCTGCGATCCGTCGATGCGGAAACCGGATGCCGTGAGCGCCCCCATCAGCGCGTCACGTCGGCGGCGGTACAGCTGCTTCTGCGCCGCGACGTGCTGCTCGTCGGCGAGCGCCGCGATCATCGCCGCCTGCACGGGTGCGGGCGGCATGAGCCCCAGGTGCTTACGCACCGTGAGCAGCTCGCCCACGAGCTCACCGCATCCGGCCACGAATCCGGCGCGGTAGCCGGCGAGGTTGGACTGCTTCGAGAGCGAGTACACCGAGAGGGTGAGGCGGCGCGAGCCCTGCGTCACCTCGGGGTGCAGGATGCTCGGGGTCGGCGCATCGGAAGTCCAGTCGAGTTCGGCGTAGCACTCGTCGTTCGCGATGACGGCGCCGAGCTCGCGCGCCCGCACGACGGCGCGGCGCAGGAACTCGAGCGAGTGCACGCGCCCGTCGGGGTTGCCCGGGCTGTTGAGCCACACGAGCTTCGTCTCGGCGGGCCACTCGTCGGGGTCGTCTGACGACAGCACGCTCGCGCCGACGACGGCGGCGCCGACCGCGTAGCTCGGGTAGGCGGCGGTCGGCTGCACGACGACATCGCCGGGACCGAGCCCGAGCAGGGTCGGCAACAGCGCCACGAACTCCTTCGACCCGATCGTCGGGATGACGTTCGCCGCCGTCAGCTCGGGCACACCGCGGCGACGCGCGTACCACTCGACGATGGCCTCACGCAGCGCGGGAGACCCGGCCGTCGCGGGGTAGGCATGCGCATCCGTCGCCGCGGCGAGCGCCTCGCGCACGGGGGCGGGCGTCGCATCGACGGGCGACCCGACCGACAGGTCGACGATGCCGCCCGGATGCGCGCGGGCCTGCTCGCCGTACGGCGTCAGCAGGTCCCAGGGGAAGTCGGGAAGCGCGCGCGTCAACTCTGGCCCTGCGGCGGGAGCGCGGCGACGATCGGGTGGTCACCCGGGATCACCCCGACCTTCGCGGCACCGCCGGGAGAGCCGATCTCTTCGAAGAACTCGACGTTCGCTTTGTAGTAGTCCGACCATTGCTCGGGCAGGTCGTCTTCGTAGTAGATGGCCTCCACGGGGCAGACCGGCTCGCACGCACCGCAGTCGACGCATTCGTCGGGGTGGATGTACAGCATCCGGTCGCCCTCGTAGATACAGTCGACGGGGCATTCGTCGACACACGCGCGGTCTTTCACATCCACGCAGGGAAGGGCGATGACGTAGGTCACGCCCCCATCCTACGGCGACTCGGATGCCGCGACCGGACACCCGCCCCGCGCTACGCCGACGCGTTCTGCCGCTTGAGGCGCGAGGCGGCGCGGGCGCGCTCGGTCTGGTCGAGCACGACCTTGCGGATGCGCACCACCTCGGGCGTCACCTCGACGCACTCGTCTTCACGGGCGAACTCGAGGCACTCCTCGAGGGTGAGCTTGCGCGACGGCGTGAGCTTCTCGAAGGTGTCGGCCGTGGAGGAGCGCATGTTGGTGAGCTGCTTCTCCTTGGTGATGTTGACGTCCATGTCGTCGGCGCGCGAGTTCTCGCCCACGACCATGCCTTCGTAGACCTCCTGCGTCGGCTCGACGAAGAAGCTCATCCGCTCCTGCAGCGCGATCATCGCGAACGGCGTCGCGACGCCCGCCCGGTCGGCGACGATCGAGCCGTTGACGCGCGTCGTGATGTCGCCCGCCCACGGCTCGTAGCCGTGCGCGAGGGCGTTGGCGATACCGGTGCCGCGCGTGATCGTGAGGAACTCGGTGCGGAAGCCGATGAGGCCGCGCGAGGGCACGATGAACTCCATGCGCACCCAGCCGGTGCCGTGGTTGGTCATGCCGTCCATGCGGCCCTTGCGGGCGGCGAGCAGCTGGGTGATGGCGCCGAGGTGCTCTTCGGGCGCGTCGATCGTGAGGTGCTCGAAGGGCTCGTGCACCTTGCCGTCGATGACGCGCGTGACGACCTGCGGCTTGCCGACGGTGAGCTCGAAGCCCTCGCGGCGCATGTTCTCGACGAGGATCGCGAGGGCGAGCTCGCCGCGACCCTGCACCTCCCACGCATCCGGACGCCCGATGTCGACGACGCGGATCGACACGTTGCCGATGAGCTCGCGGTCGAGGCGGTCCTTCACCATGCGGGCGGTGAGCTTGTGGCCCTTCACCTTGCCGACGATGGGGCTCGTGTTGGTGCCGATCGTCATCGAGATCGCGGGCTCGTCGACGTGGATCGCGGGCAGCGGACGGATGTCGTCGGGGTCGGCGATCGTCTCGCCGATTGTGATCTCCTCGATGCCCGAGACGGCGACGATGTCGCCAGCGGATGCCGACTCGGCCGGGTACCGGTCGAGCGCGCGGGTCTTCAGCAGCTCGGTGATGCGCACGTTCGAGTGCGAGCCGTCGTGACGCACCCAGGCGACCGTCTGGCCCTTCTTGATTGTGCCGGCGAAGATGCGCAGCAGAGCGATGCGGCCGAGGAACGGCGAGGCGTCGAGGTTGGTGACCCACGCCTGCAGGGGTGCCTCGTCGTCGTAGCTCGGGGCGGGCACGTGCTCGAGGATCGCCTCGAACAGGGGCTCGAGGTCGTCGTTGTCGGGCAGCTCGCCGTTGGCCGGCTGGTTGCGGGATGCGGCCCCGTTGCGTCCGGATGCGTACACGACCGGCAGTTCGAGCAGCGCGTCGACATCCAGATCGGGCATGTCGTCGGCTAGGTCGCTCGCGAGGTTGAGCAGCAGGTCGTGGCTCTCCTCCACGACCTCCTCGATGCGCGCATCCGGGCGGTCGGTCTTGTTGACGGCCAGGATCACCGGCAGCTTCGCCTCGAGCGCCTTGCGCAGCACGAAGCGGGTCTGCGGCAGCGGGCCCTCGGAGGCGTCGACGAGCAGCACGACACCGTCGACCATCGAGAGGCCGCGCTCGACCTCGCCGCCGAAGTCGGCGTGGCCGGGGGTGTCGATGACGTTGATCGTCACGGGACCGTCGGTCGCGTGCACGCCCTCGTAGATGATCGCGGTGTTCTTGGCGAGGATCGTGATGCCCTTCTCACGCTCGAGGTCGTTCGAGTCCATGGCGCGCTCCTCGACGTGCTCGTGCGAGCCGAACGAGTTGGTCTGGCGCAGCATGGCGTCGACGAGCGTGGTCTTGCCATGGTCGACGTGGGCGACGATGGCGACATTCCGCAGGTCGGAACGGTGGGCGATGGGCATGCAGAGACCTCGGATGCTGAGAGTGGGGAGTCGTCGGCGCCGAGTGGGCGACGTTCCATCCTAGCGGAGAGGCCTCTCGCGCGCCCGAACACCGATGAGGGGGCCCGAAGTGCGCTCAACACGCCGGGATGGGAGCACTTCGGGCCCCCTCAGGGGGTGGGGCTCGAGGTGGGGGCCGCGGGGGTCCAGGCCCAGGCGTTCCAGAGCACGCCCCGCGCGAGCGGCGAGCGGGTGACCCCCGTCAGGCGATCGGAGACGGCCGTGAGCGTCGGATGCGCGAACAGCGGCACGCCGTAGGCGTCGGCCCACAGGATGGCGTCGAGCTTCTGCAGCGCCGCCGTCTGCGCCTCGGCGTCGTCGGTTCCGGTGATCTCGTCGACGAGCACGTCGGCCTCGTCGTCGGCGAAGCGGTTGAGGTTCGCGATCGTCGAGTCGCTGCGGAACACGGCCGCGATCGCCGAGGGGCCGAGACGGGTCGTGTCCCACGCGAAGAGCGCGGCGTCGTAGGCGCCCGCGACGCCGAGCAGGCTCGACCAGTCGGGGCGCGAGCAGTCGGTCACACGGAAGCCGGCGCGCGCCGCCGAGGTCTGGATGAGCGCGAACTCCGCGACCCGCCGCTCGTCGCCGCGGTCGTAGAGGATGCACACCTCGGGCGAGGCGACCCCCGCCTCGGCGAGCAGCCGTTCGGCGGCGTCGACATCGGTGGACTGGTAGTCGGCCGAGCCGTTGTCGGCGATCGTGTCGTCGTAACCGGCCGAGCCGGGACGCACGACGAACGAGTCGAGCAGCCCGGCATCCGCCTGCACGGGCGCGACGAGCTCGTCGACGATCTGCTGCCGCGGCACGACGTGCAGGAACGCCTCGCGCACGCGCTCGTCGCCGAAGACGCCGGTCTTCGAGTCGGCGAACTGCAGGTCGAGGTGCTCGAAGGTCGCGTCCGACCCCGCGGTCACGGTGAGGCCCGGGATGTCGCTCAGCTCGCCCGCGAGCTCGGCGTCGGGCTCGGGGGTCGCGACATCCACCTCGCCCGCGCGCAGGCGGCGCACGACTTCGGCGGGGTCGCCGACGGTCGTCAGCACGAGCGTCTCGATCGTCGGCGCGCGCGAACCGCGGTAGCGGGGGTTCGCCGTGAGGGTCACGGCCCCGTCGGCCACCGCCGAGACGCGGTAGGGGCCGCTCGCCACAAGCAGCTCGTCGTCGGGCTGGGCGCCCGTCAGGTCGTAGCCGCTGTTCCACACGTTCGCGATGGCCGAGAGGGATGCCGTGTCGGCATCCGCGACCGCCTCGACCACCGCCTGCTGCGCCGTGCGCGCCTCGGCCTCATCCGGGTCCGCCGTCGCGGGCGTGTCGGCGTCGCGCAGCGGCAGCTCGAGCGCCCGGGAGGCGACGACGTGCGCCGGCAGCCCGGGCGTCAGCACCGTCTCCCACCCGGGGGTGAACGCGTCGTAGTGCACGAAGAGCGAGCGGCCGTCGTCACCCGGCTGCGGGGTCTGGGTCGCGAGCTCGAGCCCGCGTCCGCGCGCGCCGTCGAAGTAGACGACGTCGTCGGGCAGCTCGCCGAAGCGGCCCGTCTCGGGGTCGACGTACGCGTCGACGTCGAGCTCAGGGGTGTCGAGAGCGCCCGAGTTGGCGGCCCACGCGAGCAGCAGGTCGGCGGGGGTGACGGGCACACCATCCGACCAGACGACGTCGGCGGCGATCGTGTAACGCACCGTCAGCGGGTCGCGCTCGGTGATCTCCGCCGTGCCGAAGCTCGTGTCGCGCACGAGCTCGTAGTCGGCGCCCGGATACGCGAAGGCACTCCCGGTGAGGTAGGCCACGTCGGCGTTGAGGCTCGAGGCGCGCCCGTAGCTGCTGTTCGCGTTGAGCGAGGTGAGCGAACCGGTCACCGCGACCGTGGCGCGTGAGCCCTCGACCACCGTGTTCTGCTCGGTGCAGCCCGAGAGCGCCGTCGCCGCCACGAGCGCGGCGGCGACGAGCGCGAAGCGGCGGGGTGATCTCACCCTGACCAGCCTAGGCGGGTCGGAGGCTTCGAGACGCGTATCGCTGCGCGATGCGCTCCTCAGCCACCTCGTGAGTTGAGGTGGGTGGGGAGTCGCCGCGGGCGACGTCTCGAAACCACGCCGCACGGGTGGTCGGAGCCTCACACCCCCAGCGGGATGTCGGCACCGGGGATCGCGGCGAGCAGCTCACGCGTGTAGTCGGTCTTCGGGTTGTCGAAGACCTCGTCGACCGTCGCCTGCTCGACCACCTTGCCGCGCTGCATCACCGTCACGTGATCCGCGATCACCCGCACGACGGCGAGGTCGTGCGTGATGAAGAGGTAGGTGAGCCCCAGCTCCGACTGCAGCTCGGCGAGCAGGTTGAGCACCTGCGCCTGCACGAGCACGTCAAGCGCCGAGACCGCCTCGTCGAGCACGACGATCTCGGGCTTGAGCGCGAGCGCCCGCGCGATCGCGACACGCTGCCGCTGCCCGCCCGAGAGCTCGTTGGGGTAGCGGGTGAGCACCGTCTCGGGCAGGGCCACCTGCTCGAGCACCTCGCGCACGCGGGCCTTCCGCGACTCGACGTCGCCGACCTTGTGCACGTTGAGCGGCTCGGCGATCGTGTTGCCGATGTTGTGCAGGGGGTCGAGCGAACCGTACGGGTCCTGGAACACCGGCTGCATCTTGCTGCGCAGGTGCAGCAGCTCCTGCTTGCCGAGCTTCGCGACATCCTTGCCGTCGACGTGGATGGAACCGGAGGTGATGTCCTCGAGGCGCAGCAGGAGCTTCGCCGCCGTCGACTTGCCCGAGCCCGACTCACCCACGAGGGCCATGGTCGACCCCTTCGGCACCTGGAACGAGACCTTGTCGACGGCCGTGAACGGCACCGAGCGCGGGCCGCCGGTGCGGATCTTGAAGACCTTCGTGACGTCGCGGAACTCGATGACGGGGGCGGATGCGTCACCCGCCGACTCCTGCGTGCGCTCGGCCACCGAGACGAGGTCGACCGACGCATCCGCGCCCGTGGTCTCCTCCGCCGCGAGGGCGGTGCCCTGCGAGACGGCCGACTGGATGCGCTGCGAGGCGAGGCTCGGGGCCGCCGCCACGAGGCGCTGCGTGTAGGGGTGCTGCGGATCCTGCAGGATCTCGCGAGCCGGGCCCGACTCGACGATGCGCCCGCGGTGCATCACCACGAGGTTCTCGGCGCGCTCGGCAGCGAGGCCGAGGTCGTGCGTGATGAAGATGACCGCGGTGTTGCTCTCGGTCGTGAGCGTCTCGAGATGGTCGAGGATCGTCTTCTGCACCGTCACATCGAGCGCGCTCGTGGGCTCGTCGGCGATGAGCAGCTTCGGATGCGACGACAGGCCGATGCCGATGAGCACGCGCTGGCGCATGCCGCCCGAGAACTCGTGCGGGAACTGCCGCAGCCGCTGATCGGCATCCGCGAGCCCCGCATCCTTCAGCACCTGGACGGCGCGCTTGCGCACCTCGCGGCGGGACTTGGCGAGACCGTTCGCGCGGATCGTCTCCTCCACCTGGAAGCCGATGCGGTGCACGGGGTTGAGCGAGTTCATCGGGTCCTGCGGAACCAGGCCGATCTCGCGGCCGCGCAACGACTCCATGTCGTGGCGCTTCAGCTGGGTGAGGTCGCGCCCCTCGAAGAGCACCTTGCCGCCCGTGATGCGACCGCTGCCCGGCAGCAGGTTGATGATCGCGTGGGCGGTCGTCGACTTGCCCGAGCCCGACTCGCCGACGATCGCGACCGTCTCGCCCGGGTAGACGTCGAAGCTCACGCCGCGCACGGCCGGCACGACGCCGTCCTGCGTCTTGAACGCGACCTCGAGGTTCTCGACCCGCAGCAGGGGTTCCAGAGCGCTCATCGCGTGGCCCTCGCCTTCGGGTCGAGCGCGTCGCGCACCGTCTCGCCGAGCATGATGAAGGCGAGAACCGTGAGCGAGAGCGCGATCGAGGGGTAGATGAGCGTCTCGGGCGCGGTGCGCAGGCTCGTCTGCGCCTGCGAGATGTCGTTACCCCACGACATGAAGATGTTCGTCGGCAGACCGACGCCGAGGAACGAGAGCGTCGCCTCGGCCGTGATGGCGCCGGCGAGACCCACCGTCGAGATGATGATGACGGGAGCGAGCGAGTTGGGCATCACGTGCGTGAACATCGTGCGGAACTTCGAGAGGCCGATCGCCTCCGAGGCCATCACGAAGTCCAGCTGCTTGACCCGCAGCACCTCCGATCTCAATATTCGCGCGGTGGATGGCCACGCGAAGAAGCCGATCGCGAGCGAGATGATCCAGATGTTCCGGTCGTGCAGGAACAGCGACATGATGACGACCGCCGCGAGGATGTAGGGGATCGCGAAGAAGATGTCGCCGATGCGCATGAGGAACGAGTCGAGCCAGCCGCCGAAGTAGCCGGCGAAGGCGCCGAGCACGATGCCCATGACCGCCACGAGCACCGTCACGATGAGGCCGACCGAGAGCGAGGTGCCGGTTCCGTGCACGATGCGCGAGAACACGTCGCAGCCCTGCTTGGTGAAGCCGAGCGGATGCCCGGGCAGCGGGCCGTGGTTCGAGATGCGGGTGCCCACCGGCACACCGAACTCCTCGGCCTGGGCGTCGGTCTGGATCGTCAGGATGCAGTTGTCGTTCGGCGGCACCTGGGTGAAGACCCCCGGGAACAGCGCGACGAAGACGATGAAGAGGATGATCACCGCCGAGATCCAGAACATCGCGCGTCCCCGCAGGTCGCGCCAGGCGTCGAGCCACAGGTTCGACTTGCGGTCGCTCACGCGCACCGCGTCGACGGCGCCGAGGCCGCCCTCGTCGACCTCCGCGACGAAGCGCGGGGCCCTGCGGACGGGATTCTTACTTGACATAGCGGATCCTCGGGTCGAGCACTCCGTAGAGGAGGTCGATGGCGATGTTCACGAGCACGTACACGATGACGAGGATCGTCACGATCGAGACGATCTCGGGGGTGTCATGCCGGTTGATGGCTTTGAAGAGCTCGTTGCCGACACCGGGCACGTTGAAGATGCCCTCGGTGACCGTCGCACCGACGATCAGGATGCCGAAGTCGGCGGCGATGTTCGTGGTCACGGGGATCATCGAGTTGCGCAGGATATGCACGGGGATCACGCGCCCTCGCGTGAGTCCCTTGCCGTAGGCCATCCGCACGAAGTCGTTCTGGCTGGTCTCGATGACCGACGCGCGCGTCAGGCGCACGACGTAGGCGAGGTTGAGGCCGGCGAGCACGATCGCCGGGAGGAGGAGATCCCCCCATGGAGCGCCTGGGCCGACCGTTGGACGAACCCAGCCGAGCTGCAGACCGAACACCCACTGCGCCACGAAGGCGAACACGAAGACGGGCATCGAGATGATGAGCAGCGTGATGACGAGCGAGGCGTTGTCGAAGATGCCGCCCTTGCGCAGACCCGCGACGAGGCCGACGAGCACGCCGATCGCGAGCTGGATGACGACGGCGAGCAGCGCGAGCCGCAGGGTCGTCGGGAAGGTGCGGGCGAGGATCTCGTTGACCGACTGGCCGGCGTAGGTCGTGCCGAGGTTGCCCTGCAGCACATCACCCAGATAGAGGAAGTAGCGCGTCAGGAACGGCTGGTCGAGGTGGAACTTGGCCTCGAGCGCCGCGATCTGCTCGGGCGACGGGGTGCGGTCGCCGAACATGCGCAGGATGGGGTTGCCCGGCATCGCGAACACCATCGTGAAGATGATGAACGTCGACCCGAAGAACACCGGGATGCCCTGGAGCAGGCGCCGGATGATGTACCAGATCATAGGGAATACAGCGTTTCAGAGATTCGGGGTGAACGCACCCCGTGGGGCGGCGCCGAGACGCCGCCCCACGGTGCGTTGAACGGAACGAGCCCTTATTCGGACTTGGTCACGTTGTAGAGGATCGGCCAGCTGTCCCAGCCGTACTCCACGTTGTCGACCAGCGTGGAGTACCCGGCGGTCACCGAGCCGTACCACAGCGGAATGGCGGGCAGGTCCTCGAAGAGCTGACCCTGAGCCTCGTTGAAGAGCGCCGACTGCTCCTCCTGCGTGGGGGCGGCGAGGCCCTCACGGAAGAGCTTGTCGAAGTTCTCGTTCGAGTAGTCGGCGTCGTTCGAGCCGGCGCCGGTCACGTAGAGCGCACCGAGGATGTTGGCCTGCGACGGGAAGTCGAACTGCCATCCGGTGCGGAACGCGGCCTTGATCGTGCGGTCGTTGACCTCGGTGCGCAGCCCCGCGAAGTCGGGGTACGGGAGGCCGACGGCGTCGATGCCGAGAGCGTTCTTGATCGAGTTGACGGTCGCGTCGACCCACTCCTGGTGTCCGCCGTCAGCGTTGTAGGCGAGCTGGAAGGTGCCCGTCCACGGGTTGATGGCGTCGGCCTGAGCCCACAGCTCCTTGGCCTTCTCGACGTCGTACTCCATGACGTCGGAGCCCTCGATGCCGGCCGGGTCGAAGCCCGCGATGACCGGCGAGGTGAAGTCCTCGGCCGGCTGGCGGGTGCCCTGGAAGATCACCTCGGTGATCTCGGCGCGGTTGATGGCGTGCGAGATCGCGGCGCGGCGGAGCTTGCCCTCCTCGTCGTTGCCGAAGTGCTCGAGGCCGTACTGCATCGTGAACGACTGGAACACGGCCGAGCCCTGCTCGACGGCGCGGTCACCGAGCTCGTCCTTGAAGGTCTCGAGCGCGCTCGTGGGAACGGTGTCGATGATGTCGACGTTGTCCGAGAGCAGGTCGGTGTAGGCGGCGTCCTGCGTCGCGTAGACGATGAAGTTGAGTCCACCGTTCTGCGCCTTGCGCGGGCCGTTGTAGCTCTCGTTCGGCACGAGCTTCAGGCTCTCGCCGTGCACCCAGCCGTCGTCGTCGAGCTTGTAGGGGCCGTTGCCGATCGGGGCCTCACCGAAGGCGTCCGGGTCGTCGAAGAACGCCTCGGGCAGCGGGAAGAAGACCGTGTAGCCGAGCGCGACGGGGAAGTCGGCGCGGGGCTGGGCGAGCTTCACGGTGAAGGTGGTGTCGTCGACGACCTCGAGCGACAGGGTGTCCTCGCCACCGTCGTAGGTGCCGCCCTCGAACGCGATCGCGTCGATGAACCACCACTGGTTCAGGAGGTCGGGGTTCGACGCGGCCCACTGCCAGGCGTCGACGAACGACGACGCCGTGACCGGCGTGCCGTCGGAGAACGTCTGGTCGGCCTTGAGCTTGATCGTCCAGTTGAGGTAGTCGTCGGACTCGATCGACTCGGCGGCGTCGTAGTCCCACGAGCCGTCGGCCTTGTAGTAGACCAGACCGGCGAACATGTTGTTGAGAACCTGACCACCGTTGACTTCGTTGGTGTTGGCCGGGATCAGCGGGTTCTCCGGCTCGCCCCAGGCGACGTTGACGACGCCGGTCGATGCCGATCCTCCTCCGTTGTTGCCGCCGCCGTTATCCGACGCGCAACCGGAGAGGACGAGCGCGGCGGCGACTGCGATGCCCCCGGCTGCTGCTGCGATGCGAGTGATTCGCACGGTTCCTCCTGTACACAATGTGACGCCATGCGGGCATGCGCGCGCATGGCGGTGATGCGTGCCACTTTAAGTGGCAGGGGCACCACCGCCAAACCGGATCGCAGAATTGTTACCTTGCGGAAACCACCACGCACCGATGTTGCGCGAACGGCTTCGCTGCGCATGATTCGCGCGCCCTGTCCCCCGTTCGAGGCGCGGTTGCCTGCCGACGGGGCACAGCATCCGCTCGCCGCACGCCGCCTAGCATCGAGAGCATGTCCCAGCCGGATGCGCTCCCCGCCCCGAACCGTGCGCGGTTGTGGTGGGAGATCGCCATCGTGCTGGCCCTCGGACTCGGGCAGTCGGCTGTCTACGCGATCGTCGCACTCGCCTACCGGCTCAGTCGCGAGACGGCGCTCGGCGACCAGAACACGACCCTCAACCCCTCGCGCAGCGACACCGAGATCTTCGACCTCATCTACCAGCTGCTCGGCATCGCGTTCGCGCTCGTGCCCGTGCTGCTCGTGTGCTACCTGCTGTGGTCGCCGACGCGACCGCACCTGCGCGCCCTGGGCCTCGACGGCACGCGCACCGGGCGCGACGTCGCCTGGGGCGTGGGGCTCGTGGCGGCGATCGGGATCCCGGGGCTCGCGCTCTACGCCGGCGGGCGCGCGCTCGGACTGTTCGTCGCGGTGAACCCGGCGGGCCTCGGCGACTTCTGGTGGACGATCCCCGTGCTGCTGCTGTCGGCCGCGCGCGCCGCGATCCAGGAGGAGTTCGTGGTGCTCGGCTACCTCTTCACGCGACTGCGGCAGCTCGGCTGGGGCGTGTGGCCGATCATCGTCGCCACCTCGGTCTTCCGGGCCAGTTACCACCTGTATCAGGGGCCGGGGGCCTTCGTCGGCAACCTGCTCATGGGGCTGCTGTTCGGCGTGCTCTATGCCCGCACGGGACGCCTGCTGCCGTTCCTCGTGGCGCACTTCCTCGTGGATGCCGTGGCATTCGTGGGCTACCCGCTCGCCGCGGCGTGGTGGCCCGGGCTGTTCGGACTCCCCGGATAGGGGGTCCCGTCGGCTGTTGCCGCGCCCGTAGAATCGCGCACATGCCCCAGCCCGACGCGGGGGCGCGCACGGCAGCGCAGGCCGATGAGCCCGCTGACGGACCCGCCCTGCCTCCCCCTCCGACCGGCGCCACCCGCTTCGAGTTGCCACCGCCGTCGGATGGCGCCCCACGCTTCGAGTTGCCGCCACCCGAGTAGACACCGGAAGTTCACCGAGCTCACAGCAAACACTCGGTGACGCGTCACATATCCTCGTGCGGTGACGGGAACCGACATCGGCGACATTGCACCAGACTTCACCCTCCCCGGCATCCGGATGACGAACGGGATCGCGGAGCGGGCCGACTTCAGCCTCTCTGCGCAACGCGGTGCCCCCGTGGTGCTCGCCTTCTACCCGCTCGACGCGAGCAAGGTGTGCACCGAGCAGCTGTGCAGCTACCAGGACCAGCTGTCGGGCTTCGAGAACCTGGGCGCCCAGGTCTGGGGTATCAGCCTGCAGGGGGTTACGAGCCACGAGGAGTTCGCACGGGAGCAGGGCATCAGCTTCCCCCTGCTCGCCGACACGGAGGGCGTCTCGCGCGCCTACGGTGTGATGCTCGCGGGGCTCGCCGTGCGTCGCTCGGTGTTCGTCATCGACGCCGAGGGTCGCATCCGTTGGAAGCACGTCGCGCTGCTCGGCCTCACCTACCGCAGCGCGGAGACGATCCGCGAGGAGCTGCGGCGGCTGTTCCCCGAGCCCGTCGTCGGGCAGACGCGCTACGAGCTGGCCCCTCCGGAGTAGCGTCGCGCGTCGAGGCGGCTGAGGAGCGCCCCGCCGAGGTGGCTGAGGAGCGGTGCGCAGCACCGCGTCTCGAAGCCACCGACGCGTGCGAACCTGGGCCGCGTCCAGCGGGGAGCATCACCAGGGGTTTCGATACGCCGCCTCCGGCGAGCTACTCAACCAGCGGAGTGGCGCGCCTGCGGCGAGCTGCTCAACCCGCGGAGTGGGGGCGCGACTGTCGAGGTGGCTGAGGAGCGGTGCGCAGCACCGCGTCTCGAAGCCACCGACGCTCACGACCCCGGGCCGCGTCCAGCGGGGAGCATCACCAGGGGTTTCGATACGCCGCCTCCGGCGAGCTACTCAACCAGCGGAGTGGGGGCGCGACTGTCGAGGTGGCTGAGGAGCGGTGCGCAGCACCGCGTCTCGAAGCCACCGACGCGTGCAACCCCGGGACCCCGTCCAGCGGGGAGCATCACCAGGGGTTTCGATACGCCGCCTCCGGCGAGCTACTCAACCAGCGGAGTGGGCCGCCTCCGGCGAGCTACTCAACCAGCGGAGTGGCGCGCCTGCGGCGAGCTAGTCCACCCGCGGAGTGGGGCGGGGCGCGCAGCTGTCGAGCGAAGCGGGGGTGCGGATTCGGTTCCGCGGCGCTGGCATCGGGACTGGCGGGAGCGCATCGCCGCCAGGCGATACGCGGGGGCATGCGACGCGGAACCGAATCCGCTCCCCCGCGAAGCGACGCTCGCGACGCCGGGCCGCGTCCAGCGGGGAGCATCAACACGGGTTTCGATACGCCGCCTCCGGCGAGCTACTCAACCAGCGGAGTGGCGCACCTGCGGCGAGCTACTCAACCAGCGGAGTGGCGCGGGGCGCGCAGCTGTCGAGCGAAGCGGGGGTGCGGATTCGGTTCCGCGGCGCTGGCATCGGGACTGGCGGGAGCGCATCGCCGCCAGGCGATACGCGGGGGCATGCGACGCGGAACCGAATCCGCACCCCCGCGAAGCGTCGCTAGGCGAAGGCCGAGGGCGGCGGGCACGCGCACACGAGGTTGCGGTCGCCGTAGGCCTGGTCGATGCGGCGCACGGGCGGCCAGTACTTGCCGCCGTGCACGAGGGAGCGCACGGGGTAGACGGCCTGCTCGCGCGAGTACGGATGCTCCCACTCGGTCACGATGACCGACTCGGCCGTGTGCGGCGCGCCCGCGAGAGGGTTGTCGTCGCGCGGCCACGTGCCCTCCCCCACCGCATCCGCTTCGGCCTTGATGGCGATCATCGCCTCGATGAAGCGGTCGAGCTCGGCGAGGTCCTCGGATTCGGTGGGCTCGACCATGAGCGTGCCCGCGACGGGGAACGACATGGTGGGCGCGTGGAAGCCGTAGTCGATGAGCCGCTTGGCGACGTCGTCGACCGTGACCCCGGTGGCGTCGCGCAGCGGCCGCAGGTCGAGGATGCACTCGTGCGCGACGAGCCCGTTGTCGCCCGAGTAGAGCACGGGGTAGTGCTCGCGCAGGCGCTCGGCGATGTAGTTGGCGGCGAGCACGGCGGCACCGGTCGCCCGGCGCAGGCCCTCGGCGCCCATCATGCGCACGTACGCCCAGGAGATGGGCAGGATGCTGGGGCTGCCGTACTCCGCTGAACTGACGGGGTTGGCGGGGGGTCTCGATACACCGCCTTCGGCGGCACTCGACCAGCGGGAGTCGCGATAGCCGGGCAGGTACGGGGCGAGGTGGGACTTCGCGGCGACCGGCCCGACGCCGGGGCCGCCGCCGCCGTGCGGGATGCAGAAGGTCTTATGCAGGTTGAGGTGCGAGACGTCTCCCCCGAAGTCGCCGAAGCGGGCGTAGCCGAGCAGCGCGTTGAGGTTGGCGCCGTCGACGTACACCTGCCCTCCCGCCTCGTGCACCGCATCCGTCACCGCGCGGATCTCGTGCTCGTACACGCCGTGCGTGGAGGGGTAGGTGACCATGAGCGCGGCGAGCTCGTCGGCGTGCTCCGCCACCTTGGCCCGCAGGTCGTCGAGGTCGACGTTGCCGAGCTCATCGCAGGCGACCACCACGACACGCATGCCGGCGAGCACCGCGGATGCCGCGTTGGTGCCGTGCGCGCTCGACGGGATGAGACACACGGTGCGGTGCGCCTCCCCGTTCGCGCGGTGGTAGCCGCGGATGGCGAGCAGGCCCGCGAGCTCGCCCTGACTGCCGGCGTTCGGCTGCAGCGACACCTCGTCGTAGCCGGTGACGTCGGCGAGCCAACCCGAGAGCTGTGCGATGAGCTCGAGGTACCCGGCCGTGTCGGCCTCGGGGGCGAGCGGGTGCAGGTTCGCGAACTCGGGCCAGGTGACGGCCGCCATCTCGCTCGCCGCGTTGAGCTTCATGGTGCACGAGCCGAGCGGGATCATGCCGCGGTCGAGCGCGTAGTCCTTGTCGGCGAGGTACTTGAGGTACCGCATCATGCCGGTCTCGGAGTGGTGGGTGGTGAACACCGGATGCGTGAGATATTCCGTCTGCCGCATGTGCACGGCGTCGATCGAGCGCGACACGGGCTTGAACCCGAGCTCGGACGGCGCGGCGTCTCCCAGCACCGCCCGCAGCACGGCGAGGGCGTCGGATGCGGTGGTCGTCTCGTCGGTCGAGAACTGCACCGTGTCGGCGTCGACCTGCCACAGCAGCACGCCGTCGGCGTCCGCGGCCGCGACGACCTCTGCCGCGCGCCCCGGAACCGCGATGCGCACGGTGTCGAAGAAGTGCTCGTGCACGGGCGCGACCCCGCCGGCGCGCAACGCGTCGGCGATGAGGTTCGCGACGCGGTTCGCGTGGTGGGCGATCGAGCGGATGCCGCGCGGGCCGTGATAGACCGCGTACATCGACGCCATGACGGCGAGCAGCACCTGCGCGGTGCAGATGTTCGACGTGGCCTTCTCGCGGCGGATGTGCTGCTCGCGCGTCTGCAGCGAGAGGCGGTAGGCGGGGTAGCCCGCGGCATCCTGCGAGACGCCCACGAGGCGGCCCGGCAGCTGGCGTTCGAGGCCCGCGCGCACCGCCATGTAGCCCGCGTGCGGGCCGCCGAAGCCAAGCGGCACACCGAAGCGCTGCGTCGTGCCGACCGCGACATCCGCCCCCAGCTCTCCGGGGGATGCGACGAGGGCGAGCGCGAGCAGGTCGGCGGCGACGACCGCGAGACCGCCGCCCGCCTGCACGCGGGCGATCGCCTCCGTAGGGTTCCACAGGCGCCCGGAGGCGCCCGGGTACTGGATGACGGTGCCGAACGCCTCGGGCAGCCCGGCCACCGCATCCGGGGCCGCAAAGTCGACGTCGACCAGCTCGATGCCGACCGCCTCCGCCCGGTGCGCGAGCAGCGCGCGGGTGCGCGGCAGCACATCCGCGTCGACGAGGAACACGTTCGTGCTCGAGCCCGAGGCGCGCCGCGCCAGCAGCATCCCCTCGACCACCGCGGTGCCCTCGTCGAGCATCGACGCGTTCGCGGTCGCGAGGCCCGTGAGGTCGGTCACCATGGTCTGGAAGTTGATGAGCGCCTCGAGCCGCCCCTGCGAGATCTCGGGCTGGTACGGCGTGTAGGCCGTGTACCAGCTGGGGTTCTCGAGCACGTTGCGCTGAATCACGGCGGGCGTGTGGGTGCCGTAGTAGCCGAGCCCGATCATGGGCCGGGCGACGCGGTTGCGCGCGGCGAGCGCACGCAGCTCGGCGAGCGCCTCCACCTCGGATGCGGCGGGCGGCAGGGTCGTCGGGGCGTCGGCGGGCAGGCGGATGCCGGCGGGCACGGCCGCATCCATGAGCGCGTTGACGCTGTCGTAGCCGAGCACGTCGAGCATGCGGCGCTGGGCGTCGGAGTCGGTGCCGATGTGCCGGTCGGCGAATGGTGCGGTCATGGGGTCCTTCCGCGGGGGTGACTGTGGTGACGGTGGTTTCGAGACGCGACCTGCGGTCGCTCCTCAACCACCTGCGTTGTTGAGAGGTGGGTTTCGAGACGCGACCTGCGGTCGCTCCTCAACCACCTGAGTTGTTGAGAGGTGGGTTTCGAGACGCGACCTGCGGTCGCTCCTCAGCGTTGTTGAGAGGTGGGTTTCGAGGCGCGACCTGCGGTCGCTCCTCAACCACCTGAGTTGTGTTGTTGAGAGGTGGTTGAGGAGGCGCGCAGCGCCGTCTCGAAACCACCGCACGGCACTACTCGGCGGTCAGCGCCGCGTACTCGTCGGCCGAGAGCAGGGCGGGCAGCGACGCGAAGCGCACGGCGATCATCCAGCCCTCCCCGAACGGGTCGGAGTTCACGAGCGAGGGGTCGTCGACGACCGACTGGTTCGCCTCGACGACCTCGCCGTCGACGGGCGCGTAGAGCTCGCCGACCGACTTCGTTGACTCGATCTCACCGACGACCCGACCGGCCGCGACGGCCGAGCCGACGGCGGGCAGCTCGACGAACACGACGTCGCCGAGCTTCTCGGCCGCGTAGGCGGTGATCCCGATGCGGGCCACGTCGCCGTCGACGGCGACCCACTCGTGTTCGGCGGTGTACTTCAGCTCGGCAGGAAGCGCAGACATCAGTTCTTCTTTCTCGAATAGAAGGGCAGTGCGGTGACGGTCGCCAGGATGCGTGTTCCCCGCACGTCGATGAAGCAGGTGGTGCCGGGTTCGGCGAGGTCGGCGCGCACGAGCGCCATCGCGATCGGATGTCCGAGCGTCGGCGAGAGTGCGCCGCTCGTGACCTCGCCCACCGCATCCGCGTCACCCTCGGTGGCGAACACGGGGTAGCCCGCGCGCCCCGCGCGCTTGCCCTCGGCCACGAGCCCCACGAGCACGGGGGCGCCGTCGGCGGGCCCGGCTGCGACGGCCGCCTCGCCCACGAAACCGCCGGGCTTGCCGAGCACGGGAACCCGGCCGAGTCCCACCTGGGCCGGGTGCGTCGCGCGCGCGAGCTCGTGCCCGTAGAGCGGCATGCCCGCCTCGAGCCGCAGGGTGTCGCGCGCCGCGAGGCCGCACGGGATGAGCCCCGCGCCCGCCCCGGTCTCGGCGAGCGCCTCCCAGAGCGCGGGCGCAGCATCCGGGTCGAGGTAGAACTCGAAGCCGTCCTCGCCCGTGTAGCCGGTGCGCGCCACGAGCACCTCGTGGCCGCGGAAGTCGCCCGTCGTGGCCCGGTAGTAGCGCAGGGTCTCGAGACCGTCGATGTCGAAGCCGTCGACGCCGCGCAGGATCTCCTCGGCGCGCGGCCCCTGCAGGGCGATGAGCGCGATGTCGTCGGACTCGTCGTCGACGACGCAGTCGAAACCGGATGCGCGCCGGCGGATCGCCTCGACCGCGGCGTCGCGGTTGCCCGCGTTGGCGACCACGAGGAAGCGGTCGGCACCCGTGCGGTAGACGACGAGGTCGTCGATGATGCCGCCGTCGTCAGCCAGCAGCAGGCTGTACTTGGCCTGACCCTCGTCGACGGCCGAGATGCGGCCGGCGAGCGCGTAGTCGAGAGCGGCGGGGGCCTCGGGCCCCAGCACGAGGATCTCGGCCATGTGGCTCAGATCGAACAGCCCCGCAGCCGTGCGCACCGCGTGGTGCTCGGCGAGGTCGGAGCTGTAGCGCACCGGCATCTGCCAGCCCGCGAAGTCGGTGAAGCTCGCCCCCGCCGCGCGGTGGGTGGCGTCGAGCGGGGAACGGCGTTCGCCGTTCGGCACATCGGTCATGGTCGAGTTCTCCGATCAACGGTGTCGGTGGAACTCCCCCTCTGTCATCGGCGCCTGAGAGATTCGCGACGGGTGGTCGCTTTCACCGTGGGCGGACTTCTGCGTGGTCCGCGGATCTCGATACACCGCCTTCGGCGGCACTCGATCAGCGGGAGTGTCGCCTTCGGCGGCACTCGATCAGCGGGAGTGTCACCTGCGGCGGCACTCGATCAGCGGGAGTGTCACCTGCGGCGGCACTCGATCTGCGGGGCTGAAGTCTCTTTCCAGAGCGGCCTGTCGATGCGGTACACGTACCTGAGAGATTGGCGGGGAGGCTTGCTCCTTCGGTGCCGGCGGCGTGGCCCCGGCTCTCCCGCATCGCGTGCGGCCCGATGTTCGATTGTGCGGTCAGCCTAGCGGATGCGGTGCCGCGTCAGTCTGTGAGATCCGCCGCGTAGAGCAGGGCCGAGGCGAGCACCCCGGCGAGCACGATCGCCCACAGCCCGATGCCCGTGAAGGCGACGGCGTTGAGGTGCGGCTTCGTGCGGCGGCGCACGCCGTAGGCGCTGAAGATCGCGCCGAGGGTCCACGGGATGCCGAGCACGAAAGCCCCCAGGGTGTCGTTCATGTAGCGACCGCGCCCGTCGGCGAGCAGCGTCTCCCACAGGCCCGGCGAGCTGAGACCCCACGCGAGCAGCGCGAGGGCCGAGAAGCCGAGCCCCAGCCAGGGGAAGACGCGCGACGGACGCGCGGGACGCATCCGCACCGACACCCCGAAGCCGATCGCGCACGCGATGAACACCGCGACCATGTCGATCGTGAGGCCCGCGTTCATGATCCACTCGACCGGCGCGTTGGCGGGGAAACCCGCGCCGCCGACGACGTTGAGCACGATGCCCACGAGCGCGAGTCCCGCGGCGACGGCGTGGCCCCAGGGGCTCAGCGCGGCGGTGCGGAACGGATCGGGGCCGGCCGCGGGAGCCGGCGAGTACGCCTGCGGCGCGGCGGGCGGGGCGACATCGCTCATGAGGCGAGAGTACCGGTGCGCGGCTCAGGTGTCGGAACCGCGGCTCCACACGCGCGACACGAGGGGCACGCCCGGCCGGTAGGCGAGGTGCACGTGGCTCGGCGCGTCGAGCAGCACGAGATCGGCGCGCGCGCCCGGCAGCAGGCGCCCCACGTCGTCGCGCCGCAGGGCCGCGGCACCGCCCGCTGTCGCGGCGAGCACCGCCTCGAGCGGCGTCATCCCCATCTCGCGCACGGCGAGCGCGATGCAGAACGGCAGCGACGTCGTGAAGCTCGAGCCCGGGTTGCAATCGCTCGCGAGCGCGACCCGCACGCCCGCGTCGAGCAGGCGCCGCGCATCCGGCCACGGCTGCCTCGTCGAGAACTCGGCGCCCGGCAGCAGGGTGGCGACGGTGTCGCTCGCGGCGAGCGCCTCGACGTCATCATCCGTCAGGAAGGTGCAGTGGTCGACGCTCGCGGCGCCGAGTTCGACGGCGAGCCGCACGCACGCCGAGGGCCCCAGCTGGCCCGCGTGCACGCGCAGGCCGAGCCCCCGCGCCGCCCCCGCGCGCAGGATGCGTTCGGTCTCGTCGAGCGTGAACGCGCCCGTCTCGCAGAACACGTCGATCCACCGCGCATACGGGGCGCAGGCGTCGAGCATGGCACCCGTCACGAGCTCGACGTAGGTGTCGCGCTCGGCACCGTCGGGCACCACGTGCGCGCCGAGGAACGTCACCTCCTCGGTGAGCTCGCGCGCGACGCGCACCGAGCGCAGCTCGTGCTCGACGCTCAGGCCGTAGCCGCTCTTCACCTCGATCGTCGTCGTGCCCTGCCGCCGCGCCTCCGCCACGAGCCGCCGGGCGTTGGCGAGCAGCTCCGCCTCGCTCGCCGACCGCGTCGCCGCGACCGTGCGCCGGATGCCACCCGCCGTGTACGGCCGCCCCGACATCCGCGCCGCGAACTCGTCGCCGCGATCGCCCGCGAACACGAGGTGCGTGTGCGAGTCGACGAAGCCGGGGATCACGGCACGCCCAGCGACCTCGACGCGCGTGTCGGCATCCGGTGCCGCCGCCGCTTCGCCCACCCACGCGATGCGCTCCCCGTCGATCACGAGGGCGGCATCCGGCACGATGGGGCGCTCGACGTCGCCCGTCACGAGCTCGCCGATGCCGGTGATGAGGGTCGTGGTCATCGCGTCGCGAACCCCCGGATCGCCTCGAGCACGCACAGCGCGACGAGCCGCACGGTGCGGCCGTCGGGTGCGTCGAGCGCCGCGTCGACCTCGGTGAGGTCGATCGACACGACCGAGGGATGCGCGCCCGCGGCCCGCGCCGCGGCCCGCAGCTCGAGCGCCGAGAGTCCGCCGGGCACGGAGGCCGGACACGCGGGCGCGACGGCACGATCGCACGCGTCGACGTCGAGGTCGACGTGCACGCGCGAGCCGCCCGTGCCGTCGATCGCGTCGGTCACGGCGTCGGCGATCGAGACCCCGACGAGCGCGTCGCGCTGCACGACGCGGATGCCGGCCCGCTCTGCGCGCTCCCGGTACGCCGCCGAGTTGGCGAGCGGCTCGATGCCGAGCTGCGCCATCCGCCGGCCCGGGATGCCCGCCTCGAGCAGTTGCCGCACGGGCGAGCCGTTCGAGACCCCGTCGCGCAGGTCGTGGTGCGCGTCGACCGTGACGAGCGCGTCGGCGCGCCGCCCGAGCGCCACCGGAACGGTCGCGGCGTTGTCGCCGCCGAGCGCGATCACGAGCGAGGCGTCGATGGCGGCGAGCCGCGCGGTCGCCTGCTCGGGTGCGACATCCGGGTCGACGAGGTCACCCGCGTCGGCGATCACGAGCGAGGTCTCGAGACTGTAGCGCCGCAGCGCCTCGCGCACGGCGGGCGGGGTGAGGTGGGTCGACCCCGGCGTGATCGAGGACCGCCAGGTGGGCACGCCGACGATCACGACATCCGCGTGCGCGGTGGGCGCCGACCAGCCGCCGGCCCGCGGCCAGAGCGGGTCGTCGTGCAGGCGCGCGGGCGTCATCCCTCCTCCATCGGCACGCGCACGCCGAGCCGCTGCGCCGTCGCCTGCGCCTCCGGGTAGCCGGCGTCGACGTGCCGCAGCACGCCCATGCCCGGATCGTTGCGCAGCACGCGCGCGATCTTCTCCCCCGCGAGCGCCGTGCCGTCGGCCACCGTGACCTGCCCCGCGTGGATCGAGCGCCCGATGCCGACGCCGCCGCCGTGGTGGATCGAGACCCACGAGGCCCCGGATGCGGTGTTGACGAGCGCGTTCAGCAGCGGCCAGTCGGCGATCGCGTCGGAGCCGTCGCGCATCGCCTCCGTCTCGCGATACGGGCTCGCGACCGAGCCCGCGTCGAGGTGGTCACGGCCGATCGCGAGCGGGGCCGAGAGTTCGCCGGAGGCGACCATGTCGTTGAACCGCAGACCCGCGACGTCGCGCTCGCCGTAGCCGAGCCAGCAGATGCGTGCGGGCAGCCCCTGGAAGTGCACGCGCTCCCCGGCGAGCCGGATCCAGCGGGCGAGCGACTCGTTCTCGGGGAACAGCTCGAGCACCGCCCTGTCGGTCGCCGCGATGTCGGCGGGGTCGCCCGACAGCGCCGCCCAGCGGAACGGGCCCTTGCCTTCGGCGAAGAGCGGGCGGATGTAGGCGGGCACGAAGCCCGGGAACGCGAACGCGTCGGCGTAGCCCGCCGCGAGCGCCTCGGTGCGCAGGTTGTTGCCGTAGTCGAACACCTCGGCGCCCGCGCGCTGGAAGCCGACCATCGCCTCGACGTGCACCGCCATCGACTCCCGCGCGCGCTGGGCGAACCCGACCGGGTCGGCGGCGCGCGCATCCGCCCACTGCTCGAAGTCGACCCCGAGCGGCAGGTAGGCGAGCGGATCGTGTGCGCTCGTCTGGTCGGTGACGATGTCGATCTCGGCGTCGCGGCGCCGCAACTCGGGAACGACCGCTGCCGCGTTGCCGAGCACGCCGATCGAGAGCGCCTGCTTCGCGGCGCCGGCGCGCGCGGCCAGCACGAGCGCCTCGTCGAGGCTGCGCGCCTCGACGTCGAGGTAGCCGTGCTCGATGCGGCGCCGGATGCGCGACGGGTCGACCTCGACGCAGATCGCGACGCCGCCGTTCATGGTGACCGCGAGCGGCTGCGCCCCGCCCATGCCGCCGAGCCCCGCGGTGAGGGTGACGGTGCCGGCGAGCGTGCCGCCGCGCTTCGCCGCGACCGCCGCGAAGGTCTCGTAGGTGCCCTGCAGGATGCCCTGCGTGCCGATGTAGATCCAGGAGCCCGCCGTCATCTGGCCGTACATGGTGAGCCCGAGCGCCTCGAGGCGACGGAACTCATCCCAGGTGGCCCAGTCGCCCACGAGGTTCGAGTTCGCCAGCAGCACGCGCGGGGCCCACTCGTGCGTCTGCAGCACACCCACCGGCCGCCCCGACTGCACGAGCAGCGTCTCGTCGCCCCGGAGGGTCTCGAGGGTGCGCACGATCGCGTGGAAGCTCGGCCAGTCGCGCGCGGCCTTGCCGGTGCCGCCGTACACGACGAGTTGCTCCGGATGCTCGGCCACCTCGGGGTCGAGATTGTTCTGCAGCATGCGCAGCGCCGCCTCCTGCGGCCAGCCGAGCGTGTGCAGGGTGCTGCCGCGGTGGGCGCGGATGCGGGGCGCGGACTCGGTCATGATGCGAGCTCCTTCACGAGGGAGCCGTCGGCGACGAGCTCGACGGCGACGGCGATGTCGGGTGCCAGGAAGCGGTCGGGACCGGCGCCGGGAACGCGGGCCCGCATCCGCTCGACGACGCGCGCGACGACGGGCGAGCAGCCCTCGCCGCGCAGCTCGATGCCGCGTGCCGCGGTCAGCAGCTCGATCGCGAGCACGCGACCCAGCCCGTCGAGCGAGCGACGGAGCTTGCGCGCGGCGCTCCAGCCCATCGACACGTGGTCCTCCTGCATGGCGCTCGTCGGGATCGAGTCGACGGATGCGGGGGCCGCGAGGCGCTTGAGCTCGCTCACGATGCCCGCCTGGGTGTACTGCGCGATCATGTGCCCCGAGTCGACACCGGGGTCGTCGGCGAGGAACGGCGGCAGCCCGCCGTTGCGGGAGCGGTCGAGGAAGCGGTCGGTGCGCCGCTCGCTCATCGACGCGACATCGGCCACGGCGATCGCGAGGAAGTCGAGCACATAGCCGAGCGGGGCGCCGTGGAAGTTGCCGTTCGACTCGACGCGCCCGTCGAGCGTCACGACGGGGTTGTCGATCGCGCTCGCGAGCTCGACCTCGGCGACGCGTCGCGCGTGCGCGGCCGTGTCGCGCGCCGCGCCGTGCACCTGCGGGGCGCAGCGCAGCGAGTACGCGTCCTGCACGCGCGTGAAGCCGGTCGTGCGGTGCGCGGCGACGACCGGCGAGCCGGCCAGCACCTCGCGGATGGCGCGCGCGGATGCCGCCTGGCCGGGGTGCGGACGCAAGGCCTGCAGATCCTCGGCGAACACGGCATCCGTTCCCGCGAGCCCCTCGATGCTCATGGCCGCCGCGAGGTCGGCGGTCGTGAGCAGGCGCTCGAGGTCGTGCAGCGCGAGGCACAGCATGCCGAGCATGCCGTCGGTGCCGTTGATGAGGGCGAGCCCCTCCTTCTCGCGCAGCTCGAGCGGCTCGATGCCCGCCTCGCGCAGGGCGTCGGCCGCCTCGAGCAGCCGGCCGCCCACCCGCACCGGGCCCTCGCCGATCGCCGCGAGCGCGATGTGCGCGAGCGGCGCGAGATCGCCCGAGCAGCCGAGCGAGCCGAACTCGCCGATGACGGGCGTGATGTCGGCGTCGAGCATCGCCGCGTAGACGCGCGCGACCTCGGGTCGCGCCCCCGTGCGGCCCGTCGCGAGGGTCGCGAGGCGCAGCAGCATCGTGGCGCGCACGACCTCGCGCTCGACCTCGGGGCCCGAGCTCGCGGCGTGCGAGCGCACGAGCGAGCGCTGCAGCTGCACCCGTCGGTGCTCGGGGATCTGCTGCGTCGCGAGCGCGCCGAACCCCGTCGAGATGCCGTAGTGCGGGCGCGTGTCGGAGGCGAGCTGCTCGATGATGGCGCGCGAGGCCGCCATCGCGCGCATCGCCTCCGGCTGCAGCTCGACCCGCGCGTCGTCGCGGGCGACAGCGACCACCTCCTCGACCGTCAGCGGTGCACCACCCACGCGAACCGGCATCCTTGCTCCTCTCGGCGTCGCCCCCATTCCACAGCGCCGACGGGGCCACTGCAACGGGTAACATCGGCCTGAGGCGCCGACGGAGCGTCGCCGACATCGAGGAAGGCGCAGTGGGTTCACTCATCTACGGCACGTCGGGCATCGAGATCTCGTTCGACGATCGGGTGCTCGCACACCTCGAACTCGTGATCAACGCCAAACTGCGGCGACGTGAGTCGTTCATGCTCAGCTGGCGCGACTCGCCGGGTGTGGGCGACGGCCGCAGCTCGATCTGGCTCGACACGGCGATCCCGCTCTACTTCCGCTACTCCGGAAGCCGCATCCCGCTCATCGACAAGGAGTGGCTCGAGGATCTCGTCATGGAGGCGGGCTCGACGCGCGGGCTCGTGCTCGGCGACGACCCGGCGACCGACCGACCGGTGAAGGCGAGCGACAACTCGGTCAAGCGCAAAGACCACCCGGCGCGCTGACACCGCGGCGCGTTCCGCGCATCCGGGCCCCGCGCATCCGGCCGCCCCGCATCCGGCACCGACTCAATCGTGCAGTTCGTAGCCGACGCTGTCGAGGCGCTGCGCCTTGTGCCGCAGCACGCCGACCGCGTGCTCCTCGCCTTCCAAGGACACCTCGGCCTGCTCGGTCGAGGTCACCAGCAGCGGAGTCAACCCGGTCACGAGGAACCGGGCGATGGCCGCGCGTCCCTCCCGCAGCACGGGGATCGTGACCGTCTCGGGGGGATGATTGAGCGGCAGCGTCACGACGTAGTCGAACAGGGCCTCGGCGATCGCGTCGCTCGTGACCAGTTCGCACCCGGCGTAGTTCAGCGTTCTCATCGATCTCCTGCACTCATCGTGCTCCTCGAGATCCGATGTCGCGAACCCGTTCCGTTCGGCGACCCGACGTGCTATCGGGGTCAGACCTCGTCGATCGTCGACGCCACCTCGGGCACCGGGCCCGTCTCGATGTGCTCGGCGGTGAGCTGGATGCCGCCCGTCGTGTTCGCGGAGCGCAGGATCTCCTCGATCCACTCGCGGTGCAGCTGCGGGGGCTGGGGCTCGCCGAACTCGAACCGCAGCGGGATCGACTCGTGCATCCAGATCGTGGTGCGGCCGACGGGCTCGCCCTCGGCGTGCGTCCACGAGAGGGTGAAGCTCTCGCCGCGGCGCAGCTTCGTGACCACGGCGACCTTGAGATGCGCGAGCGTGCGGTCGTCCATCTCGATCGCCTGGTCGGCGTAGAAGAGCGTGCCCATCTGCTCATCGTAGGGCGCGCGGCGATGCGGCGGGTGACGCCGTGCCTGCGGCTACTCGGTGTCGGGGGCCGGGTCGGGGATCTCCCCCGGCCGATACCGCGGCAGTCGCGCCGCCGGCACGATCGCGAGGGCCGAGATACCGGCGAGCACGAGCAGCCCCGTGCGCAGGGCCGACAGCCGCGCCTCCTCGTTGATGCGCACGAACTCGTCGGCCTGCGACTCGGTCGCGTTCGTGCCCGCGAGCACCTCGCGCAGCTGGTCGTTGCTCACGAAGTTGGCGTTCTCGAGGTTCACCTCGGCGGCGAGCTCGGGCGGCAGGTAGGTGTTCTCCATGACGGCCTGCGTGATGCCCCACGACAGGATCCCCACGAGCAGCGCGCCCGCGACGGCCGTGCCGACGGCGGATGCGAGGTTCTGCGTCGTGCCGCGGATCGAGCCGACGTCCCCCGCGAGCTCCTTGGGAACCGCCGTCACGAGCACGTTGAACACGAGGGTCACGAGCGCGCCCTGACCGACGCCGAACACGAAGAGGCCGAGGATCGTGGGGAGGGTCTCCCAGTTGTTGGTCACGACGAAGGAGAGCCACACGAGCGCGAGAGTCGTGAGCACGAAGCCGGCCACCCCGATCGTGCGCGGGTTGAAGCGCCCGTAGAACCGCACGATGAGCGTCGCCGTCACGAAGACCGTGAGGTTGAAGGGCATCATCGCGAGCGAGGTGTCGAAGGGCGTGCGCCCCTGCACGATCTGGATGTAGAGCGGCACCGTGAAGTTGAGCGCCGCTTCGAGCATGACGACGATGAACATCGCGTACACGGCCGCGCGCTCGCTGCCGCGCCCCAGCACCGAGAGGCTCACGAGCGGCACCTTGCCCGCGCGCGTGCGCCGCCGGGTCCACAGGAAGAACAGCTGTCCGAGCACGATGCCGAGCACGATGAGCAGAGGCGCGGGCGAGATGCCGCCGATATCGAACGGCGCGCCGTCGGTCGCCGAGAGCACGCCCCACCCGTTCAGGTTGTTGAAGCCGAGGGTCAGCGAGATGATCGCGAGGCCGATGAGCACGGCGGCCACGAGGTCGATGCGGATGCCGGCGTCGCCCTTGTCGCCGCGCAGCGCGAAGCTCAGCAGGAAGACGACGATCGCGATCCCGAGCACGACCGCGAACACGGGACGCCATCCGACCAGCGTGCCGAGCGCGCCGCCGATGAAGAACGCCGTGACGCCCGAGATGGCGCGTGCCGAGCCGAGCGAGCCGACGGCCGTGGCCTGCTGCGCGCCGCGGTAGTTCTCGGCGATGAGCGCCACGAGCGAGGGCACGATGATGGCCGCCGACGCGCCCGCCACCACCTGGGCCGCGATGATCCAGCCGATGTTCGGGCCGAGCAGCATCATGAGCGACGAGATCGCGAAGGTCGCCACGACGATGCGGAAGATGAGCACCCAGCCCACCCGCTGGCCGAGCTTGGCGCCCACCATGACGAGCGCCGCCACGGCGAGACCGTAGACGACGATCGCGGTGCCGGCCGTCGTCGGCGGCACGCCGAACTCGTCGACCATGCCGCCGATCGACACGGGCAGCGCCGCGACGTTGAACGACATGAGCATCTGCGCGAGGAAGAGGCCGATCATGGGCCTCCACGAGGTCTTCACCTCCGCGGTCCGGGTGGTCGTCATCGCGCGTCCTTCTCTCTCGTGTGGGGTCTGGCGTGGCTGGATGCTTCTGTCGTGGCCGGATCTGCCGTGGGGGCTATCGCGAATGCGGGTACGGGCCGTGCGCGTGCGCCTCGGAGGCGAACACGTCGAGGCCCAGCGCTCGCGACAGGAAGCGCGTGGCCCGTTGCCCACGCACGCTGTTGCCCGCGCTGTCGAGCCGCGGGGAGAAGACGCCGATGCCCCCCTTGCCGGGCGAGATGGTGACGATGCCGCCCGCGACGCCCGACTTGCCGGGCAGGCCGATCTCGAAGAGCCACTCCCCCGAGCGCTCGTAGAGGCCCGTCGAGGCGAGCACCGCGAGGGTGTCGCGCGCCACCGACTCGCCGACGACACGCTCGCCCGTGACCGGGTTGACGCCGCCGTCGGCGAGCGTCGCACCCATCACGGCCAGATCGGTGGCGCTCACGAGCAGCGAGCACTGGCGCGTGTAGACGTCGACCGCGCCGAGCGGGTCGGCGTCGATGCGGCCGTAGGCCTGCAGGAGCGTGCCGATCGCGCGGTTGCGCTGGTTGGTGTCGGCCTCGGAGGTGTACACCTCTCCATCGAGCTCGAGGCGTCGCCCGGCGAACGCCGAGAGCCCCTGCTGGATGCGCGCCCAGCGCTCGTCGGCGGATGCCGCGGGCACGAGGGCGGTCGTCGCGATCGCACCCGCGTTGACCATCGGGTTGCCGGGGTGTCCGTCGGCGAGCTCGATCGCGATGACCGAGTTGAAGGCGAGGCCCGTGTTGTTGACCCCGATGCGCTCGCGAACCGTGTCGTGTCCCAGCTCCTCGCACACGAGCGCGTAGACGAAGGCCTTCGAGATCGACTGGATCGAGAACGTCACCTCGGCGTCGCCCGCCGTGTGCACGGCGCCGTCGACCTCCGCGACGCTCACCCCGAACAGTTCGGGATCGACCGCCGCGAGACGGGGGATGTACGTGGCGACCTGGCCCGCATCCGAGACGAGGCCGTATTCGTGGGCCTCGACGACCAGGCGCTCCACCGCATCCCACCCCGGCAGAGAACCCGTCGACACCCGCACCGGCGTGTCCGAGAACTCGTCCATGAATCCCCCTCACGGTGATGCCGCTCAGGCTACTCCCGTCACGGCGCGAGGGATATACCGTGCGGTCTACCGGTTCGAGGCGCGGCCTCGCGCGGCGGATATGCCCGGCGGGCGATGGGCGCGCACGTAGCGTGATCGCATGCGCCGCCTCATCGCCCGGATCTTCTGGGCCTGCTCGCGTTGGAGACTCGTGACCGAGCCGGCGCCGACCCGCCCGACCGTGCTCATCGGGGCCCCGCACACCTCCAACTGGGACTTCGTGCTCATGCTCGCGATCGCGTGGCGGCTCGGCGTCGACTTCCGCTGGCTCGGCAAGAAGAGCCTCTTCGCCGGCTGGCGCGGGCCGATCATGCGCGGACTCGGCGGCATCCCCGTCGACCGGGCGGATGCGTCGCGCGTCGTCGACGAGATCGTCGCCCGCATCCGCGCCGGCGAGGTGTTCAGCCTCGTCGTCACCCCCGACGGCACCCGCGGCGGCAACACCCACTGGAAGTCGGGCTTCTACCGCATCGCACGCGAGACCGACATGCCCGTCACCCTCGGCTACGTCGACCGCACGACGATGAGCACGGGGCTCGGGCCGACCCTGTCGCTCACGGGCGACATCCCCGCCGACATGGACCGCATCCGCACCTTCTACGCCGACAAGGCGGGTTTCCGCCCCGAACGCCGCGTCGAACCGCGGCTGTCGGCGGAGGGCGCCGAAGCCTCCGCGTGATCGAGACGGCAGTTTCGACCCTTCCCGTCGCCGGTTTCGGGTCGAAAGTGCCGTCTCGGTGAAGATCAGGCGCCGTCGAGCGTCGCGGCGCCCTGCGAGAGGTCCGCGACGCGCGCAGTGAACGTGGGCACGGCATCCTCGGCGAGCTCGACGGTCAGCTCGACCACGCGGGCATGCTGCGCGTCGATCAGCACCGCACCCTGCGTCTCGATCTCGCGGCGCAGCACCCCCTCGAACGCGTACGGTGCGGTGACGCGGATGCGGCGCGTGGTGACGAGAGGAACGCGCGCTGCGTCCGCGATCGCCTGGGCCACGGCATCCGTGTATGCCCGCACCAGGCCGCCCGCCCCGAGCTTCACTCCCCCGAAGTAGCGCACCACGGTTGCGAGCACGCCCTCGAGCTCCTGGTGACGAAGCACGTCGAGCATCGGGCGACCGGCGGTGCCGCTCGGCTCACCGTCGTCGTTCGCGGCCGAGTGGCCGCCCGCCATGAGCGCCCAGCAGACGTGGCGTGCGTCCGGATGCTGCTGCCGCAGCTCCGCCACGCGCGCGAGCGCCTGATCGCGGCCGGAGGCGGGTTCGACGCATCCGAGGAAGCGGCTCTTCCTGATGACGAGCTCGCTGTGGTGCGGCTCGGCGAGGGTGAAGGGCATGGGCGATCGTCCAGCGAACCGAACGCCCCTACCCGCGCAGCGGGAGGGTCTCGACAGGCTGGCCGGTGATCTCGGCGACGAGATCGAAATCCTTGTCGACGCCGAGCACGGTCAGTCCCGCCTTCTCCGCCGTCGCGGCGATCAGAAGGTCGGGAATCGACGGGGCGCGATGCCGCCCGCGGTCGGCGAGCAGCATCTGCACCTCGAATGCCCGATCCTCCATGGCGGGCGTCAGGCGCTCGATCGGCATCAGCGAAAGCGGCGGCACGGCGACGATCATCCGACCGGCGTCACCGCTGCGCACCGAGAAGCCGATCTCGAGCCTCGTGATCGTCGAGATCCGCACGAGCCCGCGCTCGATCCGTGAATTCCAGAGCTCGGGTTCCGCCGCCTGCCCCAGCTGCATCCGCACGTACGCTGACTTGTCGATGAGCCAGCCCGTCACCGCCACGCGTCGGCCATCAACTCGGGGTCGGCGAGGTCGGCGAGGATGTCGGCCGACACCTTCCAGCTCTCCTCGGTGACCTTCACCACCGGACGCGGTTCATCGCCTTCGAAGTGGCGACGCAGATACTCGTTGCGCGACAGGCCCAGCGCCTCGGCGGTGCGATCGATCCGGGCAACCGTCTCCTCGCTGAGCCCACGGATCAGAACGTTCGTCATGATGACCACCTCCACGCGGATGTGACATCACGATATCACCCCAGCGCGGGGGCGGCTCAGACGTTGAAGCGGAACTCCACGACGTCGCCGTCCTGCATCACGTAGTCCTTGCCCTCGATGCGGGCCTTGCCGCGAGCGCGGGCCTCGGCGAGGGAGCCGGCGGCTACGAGATCCTCGAACGAGACCACCTCGGCCTTGATGAAGCCGCGCTCGAAGTCGGTGTGGATGACGCCCGCCGCCTGCGGAGCCTTCCAGCCCTTGCGGATGGTCCAGGCGCGCGATTCCTTCGGGCCCGCCGTGAGGTAGGTCTGCAGGCCCAGCGTGTCGAAGCCGATGCGGGCGAGCTGGTCGAGGCCCGACTCGTCCTGGCCGGTGGAGGCGAGCAGCTCCGCCGCGTCCTCCGGGTCGAGGTCGATGAGCTCCGACTCGACTTTCGCATCCAGGAACACCGCCTTCGCGGGGGCGACGAGAGATGCGAGCTCCGCCTTGCGGGTCTCATCCGTCAGCACCGCCTCGTCGACATTGAACACGTAGATGATGGGCTTCGCGGTCATGAGCCCGAGCTCCTTCAGCAGGCTCAGGTCGATGCCGGTCGCGCGCGACAGCGGTGTGCCGGCGTCGAGAGCGGCCTTCGCATCCTGCGCCGCGGCGAGCACCGCAGGGTCGGCCTTCTTGCCGCGCACCTCCTTCTCGAGGCGCGTGATCGCCTTCTCGAGGGTCTGCAGGTCGGCGAGCGCGAGCTCGGTCGTGATGACCTCGAGGTCATCCTTCGGGTTCACCGCGCCCGCGACGTGCACGACATCCGCGTCGTCGAATCCGCGCACGACCTGCGCGATCGCATCCGCCTCCCGGATGTTCGCGAGGAACTGGTTGCCGAGCCCCTCGCCCTCGGAGGCGCCCTTCACGATGCCGGCGATGTCGACGAAGCTCACGGTGGCGGGCAGGATGCGCTCGCTGCCGAAGATCTGCGCGAGGATGCCGAGGCGCTCGTCGGGCAGGTTGACGACGCCCACGTTCGGCTCGATCGTGGCGAACGGGTAGTTCGCCGCGAGCACGGTGTTCTTGGTGAGCGCGTTGAAGAGGGTCGACTTGCCCACATTGGGGAGCCCGACGATGCCGATGGTGAGAGCCACGGGGGTCAAGCCTACCGGCGGCAGCGGCGGCTCAGATGTGCGCGCCGCGCGTCCCGGAATGTCCCGGATGTGTCCCGAAGATGTCCTCGATCCGGCGCGACACGCCCGGGATGCTTGCATCCGGATGCGCGGCACCGCTAACGTGGCAAACCGCGTCGAGGGTCGGCGCGAACCTCACCGAAAGGAGTCGGCGATGAAGGCATCGTTCATCCGCCGCGAGCGTGCGCTCGCACCCGCCGGCTTCGTCGGCGTCCTCACCGCTCGGGAAGGCTAAGCGTCTCTGCGCCGCCGTCCTCGACGGTGGCGACGCTCATGAAGCCCGATCCCCGGATGCTGAACCGCGTCCCGGATCACGCCCCGTCCACGACCCCTCCGCATGCCGGCGGTGGTCGGTACCTCGCCGTCACGAACGGCCCCTCCGAAGCGCCGCATCCCGGCGCCTCGTCGTCCACCACATCCTGAGGACACCGATCATGAACACCACGCTGACGCACACGACGCGTCACGACCATCCGCCCCACGACGAGGCCGTGCAGCACGCGCTGCCGCGGCGGCGCCTGAGCTTCATCGACCGTGCCGCGCTGCACCTGGGCATGGCCCTCATCCGCTGGGGGCGGCGCCCCGGGCGCGAGCTCGCGCGGCACGAACGGCTCGCCAACAGCTTCGAGCTGGGACTGCTGCACCGCGAGCGTCAGGCGCTGCGCCGTCAGCTCGAGCTCGAGCACGCGCGCGCCATGGAGCACGCGCTCATCCGGGTGCGGTGACCCTGCCGCGCTCGCAGCGCACCCCGCGTCTCGCGAATCCACCATCGGGGCCGTCGTCGGAGCACACCGGCGACGGCCCCGTCGTCTGCACGGATGCGGCGGGTTGCGGCGCGCCCGCGCGGTCGCTGTCGGTGCCCCGTGCGAGAGTCGGAACGTGCCACTGGACTTCACAGCGATCGACTTCGAAACCGCGAACGGGTCCAGTGCGAGCGCGTGCTCGGTCGGTCTCGTGAAGGTGCGCGACGGCCAGGTGGTCGATCGCATCGGGTGGCTCATCCAGCCGCCGCCCGGCCACGACCACTTCGTGGAGTGGAACACGCGCATCCACGGCATCCGGGCCGCCGACGTGCTCGACGCCCCCGGCTGGGTCGAGCAGCTGCCCGATCTCGTCGAGTTCGCGGGCGCCGACATCCTCGTCGCCCACAACGCGGGCTTCGACATGGGCGTCATCAAGTCGGCGTGCGCCGCGACCGGCCAGCCGGTCCCCGCCTACGACTACATGTGCAGCCTGCAGCTGTCACGCAAGACCTACCACCTCGAGTCGTACCGGCTGCCGATGGTCGCCACGGCGGTCGGCTTCGACGACTTCCCCCACCACGACGCGGTCGCGGATGCCGAGGCGTGCGCCGCGATCATGATCCACGCCGCAGATCGGCACGGCGCGGTCGATCTGCCGGAACTCGCGCAGCTCGCCGGCATCCGCATCGCCTCCACGCTGCCGCCCGCGGTCGCCGTCGCCTCCTGAGGCGCAAACGCCGCGTCCGCACTCCATCGGTGCCGTCGCCACGCTGGGCGCCCCGGAAAACGTCTCGGCGCCCCGAATGTTTTCGGGGCGCCGAGGTGCGAGCTGGAGCTACGAGCGCTGCTGCCGGGGTCAGCCGTTCTGCGGGAAGCCCAGGTTGATGCCGCCGTGCGAGGGGTCGAGCCAACGCGAGGTGATCGCCTTCTCGCGCGTGAAGAAGCGGATGGCATCCGGGCCGTACGCCTTCGTGTCGCCGAAGAGCGAGTCCTTCCACCCACCGAACGAGAAGTACCCCACCGGCACGGGGATCGGAACATTGATGCCGACCATGCCCACCTGCACCTCGCGCTGGAAGCGCCGGGCGGCGCCGCCGTCGTTGGTGAAGATCGCGGTGCCGTTGCCGTAACGCCCCGAGTTGATCAGCTCGAGCCCCTCGTCGTACGACGCGACGCGCACGATCGAGAGCACGGGACCGAAGATCTCGTCCGTGTAGACAGCGGATGTCGTGGGCACCTTGTCGATGAGCGTCGGGCCCAGCCAGAACCCGTCGGCGTCGCCGTCCGCCTGCACACCGCGGCCGTCGACGACGAGCGCCGCGCCGTCCGCGACCGCGAGGTCGAGGTAACCCGCCACCTTGTCGCGGTGCTCGCGCGTGATGAGCGGACCCATGTCGCACCCGCGCGTGCCGTCCCCGACACGCAGGGTCGACATCCGCTCGCCGATCTTCGCGATGAGCTCGTCGGCCACCGGCTCGACCGCGACGAGCACCGAGATGGCCATGCAGCGCTCGCCGGCCGAACCGAATCCGGCGTTGACGGCGGAGTCGGCGACGAGGTCGAGGTCGGCGTCGGGCAGCACGAGCATGTGGTTCTTCGCGCCGCCGAGGGCCTGCACGCGCTTGCCCGCGGCGGTGCCGCGCTCGTAGACGTACTTCGCGATGGGCGTGGAGCCCACGAACGAGACAGATGCGACATCCGCATGGTCGAGGATCGCGTCGACCGACTCCTTGTCGCCGTTGACGACGTTGAACACGCCGTCGGGAAGGCCGGCCTCCTTGAGCGCCTGGGCCATCCAGATGGCGGCGGTCGGGTCCTTCTCGCTCGGCTTCAGCACGACCGTGTTGCCGGTCGCGATCGCGAGCGGGAAGAACCACAGCGGCACCATCGCCGGGAAGTTGAAGGGGCTGATGATGCCCACCACCCCGAGCGGCTGGCGCACCGAGTACACGTCGACGCCCGTCGACACGTTCTCGGCGTACTCGCCCTTGGCGAGGTGGGGCACGCCACAGGCGAACTCGACGACCTCGAGGCCGCGCGCGATCTCGCCGAGCGCATCCGAGAGCACCTTGCCGTGCTCGGCCGTGAGGATCGCGGCGAGCTCCTCGCGGCGCGTGTGCAGGATCTCGCGGAAGTTGAAGAGCACGTTCTGCCGCTTCGCCCAACTCATCCCGCCCCATTCGGGGAAGGCCGCCTTGGCCGTCTGCACGGCGTGGTCGACGTCGGCGACGGATGCGAGCCGCACCTCCTTCTGCACGACGCCCTTGGCGGGGTTGTAGACGGGCGCGGTGCGCGACGAGCCGCCCTGATAGACGGCACCGCCCACCCAGTGGTCGAGGATCTCCGTGGTCATGTGCAGGAGGCTACCCGGAGACATTCCGTTAACATTTCCAGTTTCCGTATACAGTCGCGCCGCCGCCCTGTTCCTGTCGAAAATGCAGGAGTTCTGGCGCGGCTCCCCCGTCGTTCTGCGGGTGCACAGGCCGCCGCGCGCGGGTTCTCCTGCATTTCTGACACGGAGGCGAGAGCACTCGGGCGTGTGGAATCAGGGGCGAAGCGGATGCTGTGCAGGGTGAGTCGCGGATGCTGCGGCCGGTCTCCCCGCGGATGTCGGCGGCCGCTGAGACACTGGCGGCATGGATGCTCTGCTCCCCCTTCTGATCGGTCTCGTGATCGGGCTCGTCGTCGGCGCCGTCGCCGCCGCGCTCGTCGTTCGGGCCCGATCGGGTTCCGCGGGGTCGCAGTCGGATACCGAGCTGCTTCGGGCACGCCACGATGCGGTGGTGGCCGAGGTACGCGCATCCGAGGCGGCGGCGCGCGCGGAGGTCGAGCGTGCGCTCGCGGCCGCGGAGGCCTCGCTGACGGGGCTTCGCGAGCAGCTCGCGACGGCGCAGGCACAGTATCGCGAGGCGCTCGAGCGCCACGAGCTCGAAGCCAAGCAGCGGCAGGCGGAGGCGGCCGCCGAACACAAGATCCTGCAGGAGCTGGCGCCCGTCAAGGAGACGCTCACGACCATGCAGCGCAAGGTCGTCGAGCTCGAGACGCAGCGCGCACAGCAGCACGGGGAGCTGTCGCAGCAGCTCAAGTCGGCGACCGAGTCGGAGGAGCGCCTGCGTCAGACGGCCGAGCAGCTCGCGAGCGCCCTACGTAACAACGCGACGCGCGGGGTGTGGGGCGAGACGCAGTTGCGCACGCTCGTCGAATCGGCCGGGCTGCTCAACCGTGTCGATTTCAGCGTGCAGTCGACGATTGCATCCGAGAGCGGCACCCGCCGCCCCGACATGGTGATCCTGCTGCCGGGCGGCAAGTCGATCCCTGTGGACGCCAAGGTGCCGTACAACTCCTTCATCGAGGCGAGCGCCATCCCCGCGACGGCGACGGGTGAGCAGGAGGGGCAACGCACGCGTCTGCTCGCGCAACACGCCAAGCAGGTGCGCAGCCACGTCGACGCGCTCGCGTCGAAGTCGTACTGGACGGGCCTCGATGCGAGCCCCGACTTCACGATCGCGTTCATCCCGAACGAACCGCTGCTCGCTGCGGCGGTCGAAGCCGACCCCAACCTCATGGACTACGCGTTCTCGAAGCGCATCATCCTGGCCAACCCGGGCACGCTCTGGGCGCTGCTCAAGACGATCGCGTTCACGTGGCAGCAAGACGTGCTCACCGAAGACGCCAAGCGCCTGTTCGACCTGGGCAAGGAGCTCTACGGACGCCTCGCCACCCTCGCCGAGCACGCCGACCGGCTGCGCGGTGCCATCGAGTCGACCGTCAACCACTACAACAAGTTCGCGAGCTCGCTCGAGCAGCGCGTGCTGGTCACCGCGCGCAAGCTCGATGCTCTCGACGAGTCGAAGGTCATCGGCGAGCCGCGCACCATCGACGAGTCGCCCAAGCACCTCACCCAGAGCGAGTTCGCCGCGCTCGACGAGCTCGGCGTCGGACGTCCCGAGCTGGAGCTGCCCGCGCCCGAGCCCGAGCGCCCCGTCGCCGACGCCACCGACGCCGACGCCGACGCCGAGCAACGCTCCGCCTGACCGCCCCTCGCCCTCACCCCTCGCCCTCACCGCTCGCCCTCACCGCTCGCCCTCACCGCTCGCCCTCACCGCAAGGCCTCACCGCCCCCGAAAGCGACTCGGCGCCCCGGATGTTTCCGGGGCGCCGAGTTCGTAGCTCCAGCTACGAGCGAGATCGGTCGATTCTTCCGGGGCGCCGACGCCGTAGCTGGAGCTACGAGCAACCAGTCAGTCGGTGGGATCGGCGGCGGCTTCCTCGACGAGCACGTCGTGCACGATGTCGGCCGTCGTCGGGATCGGGCCGGTGAGGGCGGGCGCGAGAGCGGGCACGGGTTCATCCGTCTCGAGCGGCGCCGCGAACTGCGCCTCGTAGAGACGGGCGTACGCGCCGCCCGCCGCGAGCAGCTCGTCGTGCGTGCCCTGCTCGACGATCGCCCCGTTCTCCATCACGAGGATGAGGTCGGCGTCGCGGATCGTCGAGAGCCGGTGCGCGATCACGAACGAGGTGCGGTCGCGACGCAACGCACTCATCGCCCGCTGCACGAGCAGCTCGGTGCGCGTGTCGACCGAGGAGGTCGCCTCGTCGAGGATGAGCACCGAGGGGCGAGCGAGGAACGCCCGCGCGATCGTGATGAGCTGCTTCTCTCCCGCCGAGACGTTGCCGCCCTCGTCGTCGAGCACCGTGTCGTAGCCGTCCGGCAGCGAGTGCACGAAGCGATCGACATACGCCGCCGTCGCGGCCGCCATGATCTCCTCCTCCGACGCATCCGGCCGCCCGTACGCGATGTTGTCGCGGATCGTGCCGCCGAACAGCCAGGTGTCCTGCAGCACCATGCCGGTGCGGCCGCGCAGGTCGTCGCGTGTCATGCGGCGCGTGTCGATGCCGTCGAGCGTGATGCGTCCGGCATCCGGGTCGTAGAACCGCATGATGAGGTTGACGAGGGTCGTCTTGCCCGCGCCGGTCGGCCCGACGATCGCGATCGTGTGCCCCGGCTCGGCCACGAGCGAGAGGTCGCCGATGAGCGGCTTCTCGGGGTCGTACGAGAACGACACGTTCTCGAAGGCGAGCCGCCCGGTGGTGCCCGCGGGCGACTCGGCGGGGTCGGGGTCGGCGCTCTGCTCGTCGGCGTCGAGCAGTTCGAAGACGCGTTCAGCGGATGCGACACCCGACTGCAGCAGGTTGGCCATCGACCCGAGCTGCGAGAGCGGCTGCGTGAACTGACGGGAGTACTGGATGAACGCCTGCACGTCTCCCAGCCGCAGCGATCCGTTGGCGATGAAGAGGCCGCCGACGACCGCGACCGCGACGTAGACGAGGTTCCCGACGAACATCGTGGCGGGCATGATGATGCCGCTGATGAACTGCGCGCCGAAGCTCGCCTTGAACAGCTCCTCGTTCTTCTCGTCGAAGCGCGCCTGCACCTCGCGGTGGCGGCCGAACACCTTGACGAGCGCGTGCCCCGTGTAGCCCTCCTCGATCTGGGCGTTGAGGGTTCCCGTGTGCGTCCACTGCGCCACGAACAGCTTCTGCGACCGCTTCGCGACGAGCACCGTGATGACGAGGGTGATCGGGATGGCGATGAGCGCGATGAGGGCGAGCACCGGCGAGATCACGAACATCATCACGATCACGCCGATGACGGTCAGCAGCGAGGTGAGCAACTGCGACAGCGTCTGCTGCAGACTCTGGGAGATGTTGTCGATGTCGTTGGTGACGCGACTGAGCAGCTCACCGCGCGGCATCCGGTCGAAGTACTTGAGCGGCAGTCGGTGGATCTTCGACTCGACATCGGTGCGCAGCCGCAGCACCGTGCGCTGCGTGATGCCGTTGAGCACGTAGCCCTGCAGCCACATGAAGAGCGAGCTGAAGACGTACAGCAGCAGCACGATGCCGAGCACGAGGGCGAGCGCCGAGAAGTCGATGCCCTCGCCCGGCCGCAGGTCCATGCTGCGCAGCATGTCGGCGAGCTGGTCTTGCCCCTGCGCCTGCAGGCCGGCGATCACCTGCTCCTTAGTTGCGCCCTCGGGCATCTGCGACGAGATGACGCCTTCGAAGATGAGGTTGGTGGCCTGCCCGAGCACCTTCGGTCCGATGACGCTCAGGATGACGCCGACCGTGCCCAGCAGGATCACGAAGATCACGCCGACGAGTTCGGGGCGCAGCCTGCCGACGAGTCGCTTGGCCGAGGGTCCGAAGCTCATCGCCTTCTCGGCGGGCATGCCGCCGAAGGGGCCGCCGCCGTGGCCGCCGGGTCCGCGACGCGGGCCGGGCCGGGCGGGCGCCCGGGTCTCGCCTTCGCCCGGGGTCTCGTTCTCGCTCACGCCGCCTCCTCCGCGCTCAGCTGCGACTCGACGATCTCGCGGTACTCCGGCGAGCTCGTGAGCAGTTCCTGGTGGGTGCCGAGGCCGACGACGGCGCCGTCCTCGAGCACGATGATCTGGTCGGCCTGCAGGATGGTCGACACGCGTTGGGCGACGACGATCATCGTCGCGTCGCCCACTTCGCGGGCGAGCGCCTGCCGCAGCCTCGCGTCGGTCGCGGTGTCGAGCGCCGAGAACGAGTCGTCGAAGACGTAGATCTCGGGCCGCTTGACGAGCGCCCGCGCGATCGCGAGCCGCTGACGCTGCCCACCCGACACGTTCGTGCCGCCTTGCGCGATCGGCGATTCGAGCTTCTCGGGCATCGCCTCGACGAAGTCGCGCGCCTGCGCGATCTCGAGTGCCGCCCACAGCTCCTCGTCGCTCGCCTCGGGGTTGCCGTAGCGCAGGTTCGAGGCGATGGAGCCGGAGAACAGGTACGGCCGCTGCGGGATGAGCCCGATGCGGCTCCACAGCAGCTCGGGGTCGAGCTCGCGCACGTCGACGCCGTCGACGAGCACCGCGCCGCCGGTCACGTCGAACAGGCGCGGCAGCAGGTTCACGAGCGTCGTCTTGCCCGAGCCGGTGGAGCCGATGATCGCCGTGATCTTGCCGGGGCGCGCGGTGAACGACACCGCGTGCAGCACGGGCGCTTCGGCTCCCGGGTAGGCGAACGTCGCATCCCGCAGTTCCACCTGTCCGCCGGCGGCCAGCTCGGTGACGGGCGCGGGCGGCGCCACGACCGTGGGCTCGGTGTCGAGCACCTCGGCGATGCGATCGGCCGAGACGGTCGCGCGCGGTAGCAGCACCGCGAGGAAGGTCGCCATCATGACGGCCATGAGGATCTGGATGAGGTAGCTGAGGAACGCGATGAGCGAGCCGACCTGCATGTCGCCCGCGTCGATCCGGAACGAACCGAACCACAGCACCGCGACGCTCGACACGTTGAGCACGAGCATGACGACCGGGAACATGAGTGCGAACAGACGCCCGGCACGCAGCGCCGTGTCGGTGAGCTCGTCGTTGGCGACGCCGAAGCGCTCGCGCTCGCGCTGCTCCCGCACGAAGGCGCGGATGACCCGGATGCCGGTGAGCTGTTCGCGCAGCACACGGTTGACGTTGTCGATGCGGGTCTGCATGGCGCGGAACTGCGGCACCATGCGCACGATGATGAGTCCGACGGCGATCAGCAGCACGGGCACCGCGACGACCATGATCCACGAGAGCGTGAGATCCTCGCGCAGCGCGAAGATGACGCCGCCGATCGCGAGGATCGGGGTCGAGACGAGGATCGTGCAGCTCATGAGCACGAGCATCTGCACCTGCTGCACGTCGTTGGTCGATCGCGTGATGAGCGACGGGGCGCCGAACCGCGCGACCTCGCGTTCGGAGAACTCGCCGACGCGACGGAACACGGATGCGCGCAGGTCACGGCCAAGCGCCATGGCGGCCTTCGCACCGAAGTAGACGGCGAGGATCGACGCGGCGATCTGGCCGAGCGTGATGAGCAGCATGACGCCGCCGATGCGCAGGATCACGCCGGTGTCGCCCTTCGCGACGCCGTCGTCGATGATGTCGGCGTTGAGGGCCGGCAGGTACAGCGAGGCGATCGACTGGATGAGCTGGAAGATCACGACGCCGACGAGAAGCGGCCAGTAGGGCTTCAGGTGGCGCACGAGGAGTTTGCCGAGCACGGTCTTCCTTCAGGTGGTGGGTGGATCTGGGGGGACGGCCACGCCGTGCACGACGACGCCGGCGAGTTCCGCCGAGTCGAAGTGCCGCAGGTGGTTGAACGGTTCGATCGAGGCGCCGAAGGCGACGAGCCGCACGTACCAGGCGACCGTGTCGGCCGGCACGCCGAGCCGGTGGGCGTCGGGTTCGAGCAGGCCGCGCACGATGTCGAGCCATTCCTCGTTCGACGACTCGCGCCGCGGCGGGGGGCCCTGCAGCTGGAAGAGCGTCATGATGCGGAACACCTCGCTGAAGCGGGTGCGCACGCACTCGATGATGCAGGTGATCTTGTCTTCCAAGGGCAGGTCGTTCGGGATGCGCCGCAGCTCGGCGCGGAACGGCTCCGGGTCGAGCAGCTTGTGCAGCCCCGCGTCGAGGAGCGTCTCCTTGTCGCCGAAGGCGCGGAAGATTGTGCCCTCCGCGACCCCGGACGCCTCGGCGAGTTCGCGACTCGTGACGTCGCGACCGCGCTCACGCAGCAGCGGCAGCACGGCATCCAGGATCGCCTCGCGGCGTTCTTCGGGCGCGAGCGGGCGCGCGCGCTCCCGCACGATCACGAACTGGTCTGGCAACGCCACCGGGCGAGCATAAGTGAGTGAGCACTCACTCCGCAACTCCGCGAAAGTACGCACTTCGGCCCCGCCATCCCCCCGGCGCGACCCAAAACTACGTACTCTCACGGACATGAGTGCATCGACGTCGAGCCCCCGCCACATCCTCGCGATCGACCAGGGCACCACGAGCACCCGCGCGATCGTGTTCGACGACCGCGGCCGCCTGGTGAGCTCGGGCCAGCGCGAGCATCGCCAGCACTTTCCGCAGCCCGGCTGGGTCGAGCACGACGCCGACGAGATCTGGAAGAACACCCGGCACGTGATCGGCGAGGCGCTCGCCGACGCCAACATGACCCGGCACGACATCGCCGCGATCGGCATCACCAACCAGCGCGAGACGGTCATCGTGTGGGATCGCGCGACGGGCGAGCCGATCCACCGCGCGATCGTCTGGCAGGACACCCGCACGCAGGATGCCGTGGACGCCCTCGCAGCCGAGGGCGGCATCCGGCGCTTCGCCGAGACGACAGGGCTGCCGCTGGCCACCTACTTCTCGGCCACCAAGATCGCGTGGATCCTCGACCACGTCGAGGGCGCCCGCGAGCGCGCCGAGCGCGGCGAGCTCGCCTTCGGCACCCCCGACTCCTGGGTGCTCTGGAACCTCACGGGCGGCCCGAACGGCGGCGTGCACGCGACCGACGTCACGAACGCCTCGCGCACGCTGCTCATGGACCTCGCAACGCTCGACTGGGACGACGAGCTGTGCGCCGCGTTCCGGGTTCCCCGCGCGATGCTGCCCGCGATCCGCTCCTCCTCCGAGGTGTACGGGCACGCCGAGCCGAGGAGCCTGCTGCGCGAGACGCCCATCGCGGGCATCCTCGGCGACCAGCAGGCCGCGACCTTCGGCCAGGTCGCGTTCGAGGCGGGCGAGTCGAAGAACACCTACGGCACCGGCAACTTCCTCATCGTCAACACGGGCACCGAGCGCGTCATGAGCGAGAACGGCCTCATCACGACCGTCGCGTACCGGCTCGGCGACGACGCCCCGCGCTTCGCGCTCGAGGGCTCGGTCGCCGTGAGCGGCTCGCTCATCCAGTGGCTGCGCGACAACCTGGGCATCATCCGTTCCGCCCCCGAGGTCGAGGCGCTCGCGAAGACCGTCGACGACAACGGCGACGTCTACGTCGTGCCCGCCTTCGCGGGCCTCTTCGCGCCGTACTGGCGTCCGGATGCGCGGGGCGCGATCGTGGGGCTCACGCGTTTCGCGACGAAGGCGCACATCGCACGCGCCTCGCTCGAGGCGGTCGCCTACCAGAGTCTCGACGTGCTGAACGCGGCGAATGCGGATGCGGCGACCCCGATCGCCGAGCTGCGCGTCGACGGCGGCATGGTCGCCAACGAGCTGCTGCTGCAGTTCCAGGCGGATGTGCTGGGCATCCCGGTCGTGCGGCCCGCGGTCACCGAGACCACGGCCCTCGGGGCCGCCTACGCGGCCGGACTCGCCGTCGGGCTGTGGAGCGACACCGACGAGCTGCGCACGCTGTGGGCGGAGGACCGCCGCTGGGAGCCGACCATCGACGAGGCCACCCGGCAGCGCGGCATCGCGCGCTGGCACCAGGCCGTCGAGCGCACCCTCGACTGGGTGGAGTGAGCTCTGCCGATGTCCTGCTAATCGACTGATTCAGTTCCTGCTAATCGACTGATTAGTTCCCTGCTAATGGACTGATTCAGTTCCTGCTAATGGACTGATTCAGTTCCTGCTAATGGACTGATTGACGGTACGCTCTCGGTATGCCCTACCTGCCTCGGATCATTGACGGCGAGCTTGACGAGCTGTTCTCCGAACTTCCGGCAGTCGCTCTCGACGGACCCAAAGGAGTCGGCAAGACCTCCACTGCCAGAGAGCGCGCAGTCGGCCTAGCGCAGTTGGATTCGACGTCGACACGCGAGAGCATCGCTGCCGACCCCGAACTGATACTGAGCCGGGAGCGCCCGCTGCTCATCGACGAATGGCAGAAGGTGCCATCGGTATGGGACGTCGTGCGTCGCGCGGTCGATGCGGACCGGACGCCCGGGCAGTTCCTCCTCACCGGCAGCGCGACACCCGAGCCCGGCGCAACGGCACACAGCGGTGCCGGCCGGATCGTGCGGCTGCGGATGCGGCCGATGACCTTGAGCGAGCGAGGCGTCGCAGACCCGACGGTGAGCCTCCGCGAACTGCTACGCGGCGGTCGCCCGAGGCTGCACGGCGAGAGCAGGCTCCGTCTCGCCGACTACACGGCGGAGATGATCAGCCCGGGGCTGCCGGGGCTGCGCGGGTTGAGCCCTCGGGCCACACGTGCCCAGCTCGACAGCTACCTGTTGGGGGTCGTCGACCGCGACGTCCCCGAGGCAGGACTCCAGCTCCGTCGGCCCGAGGTGATGCTCGACTGGCTCCGCGCCTACGCGGCAGCCACCGCCAGCACTGCGAGCTACACCGAGATCCTCGACGCAGCGACGCCCGGTTCCTCCGACAAACCTGCGAAGACAACGACCGCCGCCTACCGGGATGCACTGACTCAGATCTGGCTCCTCGACCCCGTCCCCGCCTGGGCGCCGATCGGGAGCGAACTCACCCGACTCGGGCAGGCCCCGAAACACCATCTCGCCGACCCTGCGCTCGCTGCCCGACTTCTCGGTATCGGCTTCGATGCGCTAATCGACGGCGAAGGACGTCCCCTCGGCCCCCAGGAGAGCACCATGCTCGGGCGACTCTTCGAATCACTCGTGACACTGTGCGTGCGCGTGACCGCGCAGGCCGCTGAAGCTAGCGTCGGCCACCTCCGCACCCGGAACGGGGACCACGAGATTGATCTCGTCGTGGTCCGCGACGACGGCAGGGTGCTCGCGATCGAGGTGAAGCTCGCCTCGACCATCACCGACCGCGACACGCGCCACCTGCACTGGCTCGGCAAGCACCTCGGACCCCGGCTGCTCGACGCAATCGTCGTGAACACCGGCCCAACGGCCTACCGCCGCACCGACGGCATCGGCGTTGTCCCGCTCGGCCTCCTCGGGTGATGCCCCCTCGCTAGACTCGACCTCGACCCACCGCACCCCTCCAGGAGGACCCCCATGCCCGTCGCCACCCCGGATCAGTACGCCGAGATGCTCGACACGGCGAAGAAGAACGCCTTCGCCTTCCCCGCCATCAACGTCTCGAGCTCGTCGACCATCAACGCCGTGCTGCAGGGCCTCACCGAGGCCGGGTCCGACGGCATCATCCAGGTGACTACGGGTGGCGCCGACTACTTCGCCGGACAGACCGTGAAGGCCCGCGCATCCGGGGCTCTCGCCTTCGCCGCCTTCGCGACAGAGGTCGCCAAGAACTACCCCATCACGGTCGCGCTGCACACCGACCACTGCCCCAAGGACGCCCTCGACGGCTTCGTGATGCCGCTCATCGAGGCCTCCGAGGCCGAGGTCAAGGCCGGCCGCAACCCGATCTTCCAGTCGCACATGTGGGACGGCTCGGCCGTGCCCCTCGGCGAGAACCTCGAGATCGCCCGCGAGCTGCTGCCGCGGATGAAGAACATCCGCGCGATCCTCGAGGTCGAGATCGGCGTCGTCGGCGGCGAAGAAGACGGTGTCAGCCACGACATCAACGAGCACCTCTACACGACCCTCGACGACGCGATCGCGACCGTCGAGGCGCTCGGCCTCGGTGAGCAGGGGCGCTACATGTCGGCCCTCACCTTCGGCAACGTGCACGGCGTCTACAAGCCCGGCAACGTGCAGCTGCGCCCCGCGCTGCTCAAGGAGATCCAGGACGGCATCCAGGCCAAGTACGGCACCGGCGAGAAGCCGCTCGACCTCGTCTTCCACGGCGGATCGGGTTCGAGCGACGCCGAGATCGCCGAGGCCGTCGCGAACGGCGTCGTGAAGATGAACATCGACACCGACACGCAGTACGCCTTCACGCGCGACATCGCGGGCTGGATGTTCCAGAACTACGACGGCGTGCTCAAGCTCGACGGCGAGGTCGGCAACAAGAAGGTCTACGACCCGCGCGCCTGGGGCAAGCACGCCGAGACCGCGATGGCGCAGCGCGTGATCGCCGCGACGCAGCAGCTCGGCTCGGCGGGCCACGCCATCAGCCGCTGAGGCGACTCGCGCGGATCCCCGCAGCAGGCATCCGTCGCTACGGCCGGTTCTCGTTCGGGGGCACCCGGAACGAGAGCCGGTCGCGGCCCAGCCGCACGTCCTTCATCGCGCCCCGCAGGTTGAAGTAGTACGGCGCGATGTGCCGCACCCGGCGCCCCTCCGGCAGCTCGGTGTCGAGCGTCACGGCCACCGCCGTCGACCCGTCCTCCTGGCCGCGCAGCTCCATGAAGATGGTGGTGGCATCCGTCGAGGGATCATCCAGCACGGCGCGCACGAGGTCCCGGATCGCGGCGCGTTGCGTCGCACGCATCGACTGAGCCCGCCGCTCGGGGTCGACGACCACGACCCGGGTGTCGTCGGCCCGCAGGCCGAGCCACGCGAGGTCGCTGCGCGAGACGAGATCGTCGCGCAGGTACCGCGCGATCTCCCCCGCGAGCGCGCGGTCCCCCTCGGAGACGGTGCCGCGGTCGGCGATCGTGCGCAGGAACGGCACGGCACGCGCCGTGTAGCGCGCGAGCATGACGCGCTCGGCCTCCTCGTCGTCGGGGTCCGGGGCGAGCGCCGCCGAGACGATCTCGCTCGAGCGGTTGTCGACGATCGGCAGCATCTGGGTGACGACGCTGTACGAGAAGGCGGTGGTCGCCCCGACCGCCACGACGACGGGCGTCGCGATCAGCAGGAACACCGACGTCGGCCCCCAGTCGACGACCCGCGGCACGACGATCACGAAGGCGATCGGCACGACCGTCAGCAAGGCGAGACCGCCCCAGAACAGCAGCCGCCACGTCGAGAGGTAGGGCGCGAGCGACGACAGCGTGAGCGAGAAGCAGAACGGCGCCCACCACAGCTCGAAGGCGAAGGCCGACTGCCCGTAGCCGAGGGCCGAGACCACGAGGCCCGCGCCGCCGACGCCCACCACGACGGCACCGAGCTGCCAGTTGAAGCGGTTGCGCATCGAGGTGAGCAGCTGCACGAGCAGGCACGCGAGGGTGCACAGCACGACCCCGAGCACCTGCAGGCCGGGCAGCTCGCTCTCGTGCCACGTGACGGCCGCCATGAGGCCGCCGTAGCAGGCGACGACGGTCGCGAACACGAGCGGCACGTAGGGTCCCGTGAACCAGCTCATCGGGTCGACGTCGCGCGCCGAGAAGCGCAGCGCGCGCGTCGGGCTAGTCGCCATGGCCGGCCCCCTGGTGCGTCGAGGGCTCGCCGGGGTCGCGCACCTCGGCGACCGGCACGCCGAGCAGCACCGTCGTGCCGGCGCCCGGCGCCGACCAGATGCGCGCCGTGCCGCCCGCCTGCTCCATACGCCCGATGATCGAGTCGCGGATGCCGAGACGGCTGGGGTCGACGGAGTCCATGTCGAACCCCTCCCCCTCATCCGTGATCATGAAGGTGACCTCGCGGTCGCTGTACATGATCTCGACGTTCGCCGTGGTCGACCCCGAATGCCGCAGCACGTTCTCGAACGTGGCCCGCACGGCCCCGAGCAGGGCCTCCGCCCCCACGGGGTCGTAGATGTAGACCCCGCTCGTGACGCCCGTGACGTTCACCGTGAGGCCGCGCCAGCGGAACTCGCTCGCGAGTCGCGAGAGCTCGTTGCGGATGACGGCCTGCGCCTCGTCGGGAACCGCGACCTGGCGGGTGGTCGTGATCCAGTCGCCGCCCTCGAGCGTGTCGAGATCCTCGCGCAGTCTGTCGCGCATCCGCGGGTCGAGCGTGTCGGGCGCGTTCATGACGACGGCGAGGTCGTTGAGCACCGTGTCGTGCACGACGGCGGTCGTGCGGCGGGCCAGGTCGGCGGATGCGGCACGGCGCCTGGTCGCGCGTTCGAGCTCGTCGAACTGCGGCAGCTTGCGGCGTTGCCTGGCTTGGATCGTGAAGAGCGTCAGGTAGAACACGACAGCGAGCCCGAGCACCATCGTGGGTCCGAGCCCCGGGCGCACCTCGGTGCCCGTCACGAACGCCGAGGTCACCGCGACGACGCCGGCCGCGCCGTAGCCGAGCAGACACCACGCGATGCCGCCGATCGCCGACGTCGCCGAGACGCCGATCGCGACGAGCGCGAGCGTCGGCCTGTTGATGAGGTAGAGCTCGTGCGCGAGCAGCGCGGGATGGGCGGCGATGAGCGCGACCTCGTAGACGATCGAGGCCGTCGACGCGAGCACGAGGTAGCCGACGACCACGGGCGCCGTCATCCACCGCACGGCAACCAGGATCCCGGCGAGCACCACGAGCAGCATCGCGAGCGGCACGGGGAGCGCCGCGATGACCCCCTCGCGCAGCAGGGTCTCGATGAGCACCGGGATCGTGAGCACGATGATCGCCGCGCCCGCCGCCCAGGCGAGGTCGGCGATCGCCCCCGTGATGACACGCGCCGCCGCTTCACGCGGCAGCAGCGTCACACGCATCCGGGCCTCCCTCGCTGTTCAGGCGATTCTGCCTCATCGGCGCGCGGCGGGCGGGTCGGCGCGTCAGCGCGAGTTGTCGGGCGGCAGGCGGAACGAGACGCCGTCGCGTGCCAGCCGCACATCCCGTGCCTCGCCGCGCAGATTGAAGTAGTACGGCGCGAGATGCCGCACGCGCCGCCCCTCCGGCAAGTCGGCGTCGAGGCTGATCGCGACGGCCGTCGACCCGTCCTCCTGCGCGCGCAGCTCCATGAAGATCGTGGTCGCATCCGTCGCCGGATCATCCAGCACGGCCCGCACGAGGTCCCGGATCGCGGCCCGTTGCGCGGCACGCATCGACTGGGCCCGCCGCTCGGGGTCGACTACCACGACCCGGGTGTCGTCGGCCCGCAGCCCGAGCCAGGCCAGGTCGGTGCGCGAGACGAGATCGTCGCGCAGCTGCCGGGCGAGCTCGCCCGCGAGGGAGCGGTCCTCATCCGTCACGGTGCCGCGCTCGGCGACGGCACGCACGAACGGCGCCGCGCGTGCCGTGAGCCGCGCGAGGGTCTCGCGCTCCGCCGCCTCGTCGGCGGGGTCGGGCGCCGGATGGTCGGTGACGAGCTGGTGCGAGCGGTTGTCGACGATGGGCAGCATCGTGTCGACCACGCGGTAGGAGAACGCGGTCGTGCCCGCGACGCCGACGAGCAGCGGCGCCGCGACGAAGAAGTAGACGACGATCGACCCCCACTGCGGCACCGTCGAGTCGATGATGAGGAAGGCGATCACGACGACCGTGGCGAGGCATCCGACACCCCACGCGAGCAGACGCCAGGGCGCGAGGTAGGGCATGAGCGAGGCGAACACGAGGGCGAAGCAGAACGGCGCCCACCACAGCTCGATCGCGAACGACGACCCCGCGTAGCCGAGCGCCGAGACGATGAGACCGCCGCCGCCCAGGGCCAGCACGATCACGCCGAAGCGCCAGTCGACCGGGGCGCGGGCGCCGCTGCGCAGCTGGGCGACGAGACACGCGCCGACGCACAGCACGACGGCGACGAGCTGCAGCCACGGGGCGTCGCTCTGCGACCACGTCGCAATCGCCGCGACGCCGCCGTAGACCGCGACGAAGCCGCCGAAGACGAGCGGCACATACGGCCCCACGAGCCAGCTCATCGGGTCGACGTCGCGGGCGGCGTACAGCATCACCCGCCGCGCGCTACTCCGCACTGTGCACCTCGCGGTGGGGGGAGCGCTGCGGCCCGCGCACGATCGTGACGGGCGCCGCGATGAGCACCGTGGTGCCGGCGCCCGGTGTCGACCACACCTGCACGCGCCCGCCGACGGCCTCCATGCGGGCCACGATCGAACCGCGCACGCCGAGGCGTTCGGCGGCCACGGCATCCGGATCGAACCCCACCCCCTGATCCGAGATCACGAACACGATCTCCTCGTCGGTGTACATGACCTCGACGTCGGCGACGGTCGTGCCGGAGTGCGCGAGCACGTTCTCGAGGGTCGCCCGCAGCGCGCCCAGGAGCGCCTCGGCGACGCCCGGACGGTAGTGGAAGATGCTGTTGCCGACACCCGTGACGTTGACCGTGAGACCCCGCCAGCGGAAGTCGCTCGCGAGCCGGTCGAGCTCGTTGCGCACGCGCGCCTGCTGCTCACCGGGCGCACCCACCGTCTCGGACGCCCGCATCCACGCGCCGCCCTCGAGCGTCGCCAGATCCTCGAGCAGCCGCGACCGGGCCGCGTCGCGCAGGGTGTCGGGCGCGTTCATGATGATCGTCAGGTCGTTGAGCAAGGTGTCGTGCACGACGGCGGTCGTGCGTTGCGCAAGGTCGGCGCTCGCCGTGCGGCGCTCGGCGGCCTCCTCGTACTGCTCGTAGCGCGGCAGCTTGCGGCGCTGGCGTGACTGGATGGCGAAGAGCGTCGTGTAGGTCACGACCGCCACGAGCAGCACCATCGCGGGGCCGATGCCCGAGCCGACCTGGTGCCCCGTCACGAGCGAGGCGAACACCGGAACGAGGCACGCGGCGAGGAACCCGGCCGCGCACCACGCGATCCCGGCGAGCGCCGAGGAGCCGGCCACGCCGACCGTCACGATCGCGAGGGTCGGGCGGTTGAGCACGTACAGCTCGCCGTCGAGCAGGGCAGGGTCGGCGTCGATGAGCGCCACCTCGTAGACGACGGATGCCGCGGTCGCGAGCACGAGGTACGCCGCCACGACGGGGGGCCGCATCCACCGCAGGCACACGATGATGCCGGCGAGGATCACGAGCAGCATCGCGAGCGGCAGCGGGATCGCCTCCGGGAACCCGCGGCGCTGCATCGTGTCGACGAGCACGGGCAGCGCGATGACGATGATCGCGGCGCCGGAGAACCACGCGAGTGTCGCGACCGACGAGGTGATCACCCGTGCGGCGACGGAACGCGTGAGCAGTGTGACGCGCATCCGGACGGATCCCTCCGGCCGCTACCCGCGGACGCGGCCCCCGCGGGCCCGCGCGTCGGTCATGCCGGAGGCGTCGCGACGCAGCTCTTTCGGCAGCGAGAACATGAGGTCCTCCTCGGCCGTGCGCACCTCCTCGACGTCGCGGTAGCCCGCGTCCGCGAGGTCGGCGAGCACCTCCTGCACGAGAACCTCGGGCACCGACGCGCCGCTCGTGACCCCCACCGTGGCGACGCCGTCGAGCCACTCCTGGCGGATCTCGCTCGCGTAGTCGATGCGGTGGGCGGCCTTCGCGCCGTGCTCGAGCGCCACCTCGACGAGGCGCACGCTGTTGGAGGAGTTCGCCGACCCGACCACGATCACGAGGTCGGCCTGGGGCGCCACCTTCTTGATCGCCACCTGGCGGTTCTGCGTGGCGTAGCAGATGTCATCCGACGGCGGATCCTGCAGCTTCGGGAAGCGCTCGCGCAGCCGCCGCACGGTCTCCATCGTCTCGTCGACGGAGAGCGTGGTCTGCGAGATCCAGACGAGGTTGTCGGGGTCGTCGACCACGATCCGGTCGACGTCGTCGGGGCTGTTCACGAGGATCGTGCGCTCAGGCGCGTGCCCCATCGTGCCCTCGACCTCTTCGTGACCCGCGTGGCCGATGAGCAGGATCTGCAGGTCCTGCTTGGCGAAGCGGGTGGCCTCGCGGTGCACCTTCGTGACGAGCGGGCATGTCGCGTCGATGGCGAGCAGTTCGCGATCGGATGCGGCCCGCACGACCGCGGGCGAGACGCCGTGGGCGCTGAACACGAGGTGCGAACCGGGCGGCACCTCGTCGACCTCGTCGACGAAGATCGCGCCGCGGCGCTCGAGCTCCGAGACGACGTGCACGTTGTGCACGATCTGCTTGCGCACGTAGACGGGGGCACCGAAGTTCTCGAGCGCCTTCTCGACGGCGATGACCGCGCGGTCGACACCCGCGCAGTAGCCGCGCGGGGCGGCGAGCAGCACGCGCTTCGTGCCCGCGACGGGCACCTCGCGCAGCCGCTCGCGCGCGACGGGGGTGCGCGGAGCCTCGAGGGTCACCCCCAGCGCGCCGTTCGTGATGCCGCTCACACCCCCGAGTCTACGGTCGAGCGCTCCCCCGCGCCCGGTCGAGCGGTCGAGCGCTCCCCCGCGCCCGGTCGAGTGCCCCCGCAGCACCCCACCCCGCAGGTCGAGTGCCCGCGCAACACCCCACCCCGCAGGTCGAGTGCCCGCGCAACACCCCACCCCGCAGGTCGAGTGCCCGCGCGGCACCCACCCCGCTGGTCGAGTGCCCGCGAAGCGGGTGTATCGAGACCCCCGCCGTCGGCCGCGTCCCGTAACCTGAGCGGCGTGACCGAGAAGCCCACCGCTGACACCCCCTGGCCGGTCGCGCGCCTCTCCGGCGAGCTCAAGGGCTACATCGACCGTCTCGGCTCGGTGTGGGTCGAGGGCGAGCTCACGCAGTGGAACCTCGCGCGCGGCATCGTCTACGCGAAGCTCAAAGACCTCGAGCAAGACGTGACGGTCTCCCTCACCGTGTGGGGCTCGACCCTGCAGCGTCTCACCGAGCAGTTCGCCCAGGGCGACCGCGTCACGGCTCTCGTGAAGCCCGACTTCTGGATGCGCGGCGGCACGCTCTCGATGGTCGCGTCCGATCTGCGCCATGCGGGCCTCGGCGACCTGCTCGCGCAGCTCGAGCGGCTCAAGAAGGTGCTGCGCGAGGAGGGCCTCTTCGACGCCGCCCGCAAGAAGCCGCTGCCGTTCCTGCCGCAGTGCATCGGCCTCGTCACGGGCAAGGACTCGGATGCCGAGAAGGACGTGCTGCGGAACGCCCAGTTGCGCTGGCCGCAGGTGGCGTTCCGGGTGCGCCACGCGGCCGTGCAGGGTGCTGCGGCTCCTCGCGAGGTGGCGGCCGCCATCCGGGAGCTCGACGCCGACCCCGAGGTCGACGTGATCATCGTGGCGCGCGGCGGCGGCGACTTCCAGAACCTGCTCGTGTTCAGCGACGAGCAGCTCGTGCGCACGGCGGCCGCGTGCGAGACGCCGCTCGTGTCGGCGATCGGGCACGAGGCCGACAGCCCGCTGCTCGACCTCGTCGCCGACCTGCGCGCCTCGACCCCCACCGACGCGGCCAAGCGCGTCGTGCCCGACGTCGCCGAGGAGCTCGCACTCATGCAGCAGGCGCGTGGGCGCATGGCGATGCGCATGACGACGCTCGTGAACGGCGAGATCGAGCGCGTGTCCTCCTTGCGCTCGCGGCCCGTGCTCGCCGACCCCGAGGCGCTCGTGCAGCCGCGGGCCGAAGACCTCATCCGCCTCGTCGACCGCGGCACCCACCTCGTGCAGCTGTGCGTCGAGCGCGCCGAGACGGCGGTGCACCGCCTCGCGTCCGAGCTCCGCGCTCTCTCACCGCAGCGCACGCTCGACCGCGGCTACGCCGTCGTGCACAGCGCGGATGCCGTGGTGCGCGATCCTGCACAGGTCGCCTCCGGGGCGGCTCTGCGCATTCGGGTCGCTCGCGGCGAGCTCGCGGCGACGGCTGAGTAAGCTGGACGACATGACCGACGCCCCCCGCTCCGATGAGGCGCGGGCCGACGTCGCATCCCTCAGCTACGAAGAGGCGCGCGACGAGCTCGTGCAGGTCGTGTCCCGCCTCGAGCAGGGTGCCGCGACCCTCGAGGAGTCGCTCGCCCTGTGGGAGCGCGGCGAGGCGCTCGCCCGCCGCTGCGAGGAGTGGCTCGTCGGCGCGAAGGCGCGCCTCGACGCGGCGCGCGCCGCGGCCGAGGAATCGTGAGCCCCCGCGCCAGCGGAGTCGACGAGACGGGTCGGCCGATCGTCGCGGAACTCGGCCGCGCCGAGACCCCGCAGGAGACGGCGGAGCGCAGGGCCGCCGCGAGCGCCAAGCGCCGCACGAATCAGACGGCGCTCAACCTCTTCATCGCGGTACTCGCCTCGCTCGCGATCGTCGCCTTCCTCGTGATGGTCGTCGTGCGGCCCGACGCCGCGCCCCTCTACGAGCCCACCGACTACCTCTCCGACGCCGAGGACGCATCCGGTGTCGTCGACGAACCCGTCGTCGCGCCGCCGATGCCCGAGACGTGGCAGGCGAACCACGCCTCGCTCGCCACCGGTTCCGACGGCGTCACGGTGTGGAAGGTCGGCTTCACGACCCCCGCCGAGGACTACCTCGCGATCATCCAGGGCATCGACGCGAACGCCAGCTGGGTCGCCGACCAGGTGCGCGACGCCCGGGCCGGCGCCGTCGTCGAGATCGACGGCGTGAGCTGGACGAGCTACGACCGACGCGACGCATCCGATGTGGGCAACGTCGCCTACGCGCTCGTCACCACGCACGGCGACTCGACCATCGTGCTCGCCGGCACCGCCACCGAGGCCGAGTTCGAGACCCTCGCCGCCGCCATCGCGAAGGAGCTCGCATGACCGACACCACCCCCCGCCGCACGCCCGCCGACGCGTGGCGGGAGATGGTGCGGGGCAACCAGCGCTTCGTCGAGGGCACGCCCCACCACCCGCGCCAGAACGTCGAGCGCCGGGAGGAGCTCGCCGGGTTCCAGGCACCGCACGTGGCGCTCTTCGGCTGCAGCGACTCGCGCCTCGCGGCCGAGATCATCTTCGACAAGGGCCTCGGCGACCTCTTCGTCGTGCGCAACGCGGGTCACGTGATCACCGACTCGGCGATCGCCTCGCTCGAGTACCCGGTCGCGCTGCTCGACGTGCCGCTCATCGTCGTGCTCTCCCACGACACGTGCGGCGCCGTGCGGGCGGCGCTCGATCTCGACGCCCCGGATGCGACGCCGCTGCCGCCGCACATCGCCGGGCTGGTGGCCGGCATCCGGCCCGCCGTTCGCGCATCCGAGCCACGCGACGCCGAGACCGTCGGCATCACGCACCTGCGCCGCACCGTGACCGAGCTCGTGGCCCGCTCCGAGCTCATCTCGGACGCCGTCGCCGAGGGCCGACTCGCGGTCGTGGGCGCCAACTACAAGCTCCTGGAAGGCGTCGTCGTGCCGTCGATCGTGATCGGCGACGTCGGCACCGAGATCTGAACCGAACCCCTCGCGACACCGCGACCCCGCACGAAAGGCACGTCATGAGCACCGACGCCGATTTCCGCATCGAGCACGACACGATGGGTGAGGTGCGGGTTCCCGCATCCGCTCTGTACCGCGCGCAGACGCAGCGCGCCGTCGAGAACTTCCCCATCTCGGGCAGCGGGCTCGAGCCGGCCCAGATCGTGGCGCTCGCGCGCATCAAGCGGTCGGCGGCGATCGTCAACGCCGAGCTCGGCGTGCTCGACCGGGCCATCGCGGATGCGATCGTGGCCGCCGCCGACGAGATCATCGCCGGTTCCCACCACGAGCACTTCCCGGTCGACACCTACCAGACCGGCTCGGGCACGAGCTCGAACATGAACATGAACGAGGTGCTCGCGACCCTCGCCTCCTCGAAGCTCGGCTCGCCCGTGCACCCCAACGATCACGTCAACGCCTCGCAGTCGTCGAACGACGTGTTCCCGACCTCGGTGCATGTCGCCGTGACCGGCGCGCTCACGGGCGACCTCGTGCCGGCGCTCGACCACCTGGCCCGCGCTCTCGAGGCGAAGGCGGCGCTGTGGGCGGACGCGGTCAAGCCCGGCCGCACCCACCTCATGGACGCCACCCCCGTCACCCTCGGCCAGGAGTTCGGCGGCTATGCGCGGCAGGTGCGGCTCGGCATCGAGCGCATCGAGGCGGCGCTCCCCCGCGTCGCCGAGGTGCCGCTCGGCGGCACGGCCGTCGGCACGGGCATCAACACGCCGAAGGGCTTCCCGCAGAAGGTCATCGCGGAGCTCGCCGCGGCATCCGGGCTCCCCATCACCGAGGCGAAGGACCACTTCGAGGCGCAGGGCGCCCGCGACGGGCTCGTGGAGGCATCCGGTGCCCTGCGCACGATCGCGGTGTCGCTCACCAAGATCTGCAACGACCTGCGCTGGATGGGCTCTGGCCCCAACACGGGCCTCGGCGAGCTGCACATCCCCGACTTGCAGCCGGGCTCCTCGATCATGCCGGGCAAGGTCAACCCCGTGATCCCCGAGGCCGTCATCATGGTGGCGGCGCGCGTGGTCGGCAACGACGCGACCGTCGCGTGGGCCGGGGCGACCGGCTCGTTCGAGCTCAACGTCGCGATCCCCGTCATGGGCACGGCGCTGCTCGAGTCGATCCGCCTGCTCGCGAACGGGGCGCGCGTGCTCGCCGACAAGACGATCGACGGACTCGAGGCCAACCTCGAGCGCGCGGCGGCCCTCGCCGGCATGTCGCCGTCGATCGTCACGCCGCTCAACAAGTTCATCGGCTACGAGAACGCGGCGAAGATCGCCAAGCACGCGGTCGCGAAGGGGCTCACGGTGCGGGAGGCCACGCTCGAGCTCGGGTTCGTGGAGCGCGGCGAGCTCACGCTCGAGCAGCTCGACGGCGCGCTCGACGTGCTCTCGATGACGCACCCGGGCTGAGCACCCGCCCCCGGCCGCGCTCGGCCCCGCCGGCGCGGCCCCGCTCGGACCCCGCGCGGCCGGCCTCTCGCCTGGCGCTGCCCGGCCGACCACCCGGCCGACCACTCGTCTGATGTCAGAAATGCAGGAGAATCCGCCGCGCGCCGGTGCCCCCGCCCCGCCATCTCAGGGTTGCCCGGCGAGATCTCCTGCATTTCTGACATGGGAGGGGCGGATGCGTGAGGGCAGCAAGCCGATCAGCAGCGCCGCGACGAGGTAGGCGAGCCCGATGAGGGCGAGGATCGGACCCGACACCGCGGCGTCCCCGCCCGTGGTCATGAACGCATCCGCCATGCCCATCCCCATGCCGAAGCCGACGAACCACGAGCCGCCGGCGACGAGGGCGACGCCCAGGATGCCGGCGCCCGCGATGCGGCGGGCCGTCGCGAGACGCCGGATGCGCGGGTTCGGCAGCACGGCCAGCACGACGAGCACGAGCGCTGCGAGGGACCACAGCACCGCCCAGGCGACCGGGATCACGGGGCTCGGCAGCTCGCGCGCCGCGGCGAGTCCGGCGTAGATCTCGTCGAGCGTCATGCCCGGCAGGCGCTCGAGCGGATTCCAGACATAGATGTGCAGCAGCGAGCCGGTGAGCGCCGCGAGGATGCTGATGGCCGAGAACGCGGCCACAAGCACGGCCCAGTGGCGGCGCAGAGGCGGCTGCTGGGGTCGCGGGTCCTCGACGACGAGCACCACGAGGGCGGCGACGAGCCCGGCCAGCACGAGCGGAGCACTGACGAACGGCACGAGCAGCGTCGCGGCGATCGCGAGCGGCAGGGTGACGGCGACCGCGACATCCGCTGCTCCCCAGCGCCGCGTGCCCCGTGCCCGGTGACGCGCGCGCAGTACGCCGACGAGCGCGATGAGGCAGACGGCGCCCGAGACGAGCACGAGCACGAGCAGCACGCGGCCGGTCACGGGAGAGGCGGCCAGCGTGGCCGAGGAGCGCACCGGCGACCAGATGCCCCACATGACGCCGAACGCGAGCAGCAGGAGCGACGTCAGAAGCGTCGCGAATGCGACCCGCAATCGCCGGAACATGAGGCGTCGGGGCGGCATGCCGCTCACCGCCGGGTCTTCGCGGTCGATACCCACCGCGACGCCGAGCGCGCCGCCGACGACCGACCAGGGCGAGACGCCGAGCTCGCGGGCGGAAGCGGCATCCGCCACCCACTCCTCGCGGTAGCGGTCGCGCACCCCCGCGGGCAGGGTCGCGGCGATCATGCGGATGAGGGCGGCGGTCACGAGCTCGCTCCCGCGATGCGGGCGGATGCCGCGGTGCGGCCCTCGCGGATGCGCGCGACGGCGGCGCGGGCGGCCGGCACGGCGTCGGCGGTCAGCTCGTACAGCCGCCGCCGGGGACCTGTGCGACCGGGGTCGTCCTCCCAGACCGAGGCGACCCATCCGGCGCTCTCCAGTCGCGAGAGGATCGGGTAGACACTCCCCGCAGGGCGTCCGGTGTGCTGCACGATGCGCAGACCCCACACGGGGTCGGGCGCGCCGAGCAGGGCGTCGAGCACGTCGGCCGTGGCCGGAGTGATGCGGCTGAGCGGTTCCATGCTGCAACTCTAGCTATATAGAGATAGCCCCACATCATCCGCCCGAACGACATCCGCCCCCTCCGGTGGGGCAAACGCTGTAGCGTCTGGCCGACGGCGCCCGTGATGACTGGCGCAGGTCGGCAGACGCTACAGCGTTTGGCACCACACCGGTCAGGCGAGCTCGTTGCCCTCCAGCAGCTCGGTCACGAGCGCGGCGATCGCCGAGCGCTCCGAACGGGTGAGCGTGATGTGCCCGAAGAGCGCGTTGCCCTTGAGCGTCTCGATCACGGATGCCACCCCGTCGTGCCGCCCGACGCGCAGGTTGTCGCGCTGCGCGACGTCGTGGGTGAGCACGACGCGCGAGTTCTGTCCGATGCGCGAGAGCACCGTGAGCAGCACGTTGCGCTCGAGCGACTGCGCCTCGTCGACGATCACGAAGGCGTCGTGCAGCGAACGGCCCCGGATGTGCGTGAGCGGCAGTACCTCGAGGATGCCGCGCTCGATCACCTCGTCGAGCACGTTGTCGGAGACGAGCGCGCTGAGCGTGTCGAAGACCGCCTGACCCCAGGGGTTCATCTTCTCGGCCTGGTCGCCGGGCAGGTAGCCGAGCTCCTGACCGCCGACCGCGTAGAGCGGCCGGAACACCATGATCTTGCGGTGCTGCTGCCTCTCGAGCACCGCCTCGAGGCCCGCGCACAGCGCGAGCGCCGACTTGCCGGTGCCGGCGCGGCCGCCGAGCGAGACGATGCCGACCTCCGGGTCGAGCAGCAGGTCGATCGCGAGCCGCTGCTCGGCGCTGCGGCCGTGCACCCCGAACACGTCGCGGTCACCGCGCACGAGCCGCAGCTCGCCGCGGGCCGTCACGCGCCCGAGCGCCGAGCCGCGCTCCGAGTGGATCACGAGGCTCGTGTTGAGCGGCAGATCCTGCACCTGCCGCGACACGAGCGTCTCGGCGTCGTACAGCTCGGCCATCTGCTCGGCCGAGATCTCGAGCTCGGCGACACCCGTCCATCCGGAGTCCACCGCGAGCTCCGCGCGGTACTCCTCGGCGGCGAGTCCGATCGATGCCGCCTTGACGCGCAGCGGGAGGTCTTTCGAGACCACCACGACATCCAGCCCGTCGTTCGCGAGGTTCTGCGCGACGGCGAGGATGCGGGAGTCGTTGTCGTTGAGCTGCAGCCCCGAGGGCAGCACCGCCATGTTCGAGTGGTTGAGCTCGACGCGCAGCGTGCCGCCCGCATCCCCGACCGCGATCGGGAAGTCGAGGCGCTCGTGCTCGACGCGCAGCTCGTCGAGCAGGCGCAGTGCGGCACGCGCGAAGTACCCGATCTCGGGGTCGTTGCGTTTCGCCTCGAGTTCGGTCACGACGACGACCGGCAACACGACGGAGTGCTCGGCGAAGCGGAAGATCGAGCGCGGGTCGCTCAGCAGCACGGAGGTGTCGAGCACGTAGGTGCGCTCCCCCTGCTTCCGCTTCTGCACCGTTCGGGTGGTGGACGACTGCTTGGGGCTCTCGAGCGCGGGCACTCCCACTCCATCCCCGGGTGGGATGCCACCCGGATCCTGTCGCGGATCGGCCAGGGGCTCGTCGGTAGCGAACGTAGGTGGCCGCTCCGATCAGGCACGGTGCCTGATGCCCCTGACGCTAAGCCCGCGGCGCGTCTCCCCCACGCCACGACACGCCCCCGCGGGTAACGCGCCCGTGAACGTTGAGGGGTCGCAAAGTGTCGCCAACACGCCGTGGTGAGGGCACTTTGCGACCCCTCACCAGCGGGCTCGGGGTCAGCGGGCGCCGGATGCGGTGGCGTACGAGAGCAGGGCGGAGCGCAGCACGCCGAGCGTCTCGGCGTCGGTCGACGCATGCGGCGAGATGCGCACCGTGCCCTGCCGCAGGGTCGCGCTCACGCCGTGGTTGTGCAGCGAGGCCGCGAGCACCGTGAGCTGCTCGGGTTCCGGCTGCAGCACGACGATGCCCGCGCGCTCGGCCTCGGCGCGCGGCGAGACGACCGGCAGCGCGAACTCGTCGGCGATGTCGATCACCTCGCTCACGCGCTCGGCGAGCCGTGCGTTCACGGAGGCGACCCCCACATCCGCGAGCTCCTCGAGGGCGGCGGCGAAGCGCGCCATCGCGATCGGGTCGCCGTTGGAGACCGCGTAGGCGCGCGCATCCGCGGCCGGCGGCGGCACCTCGTCGAGCGGCAGGCCCTCGTGCGTCGACGCCGTGAAACCCGACCACACCGGAGTCAGGTGCTCGAGCGCGCGATCGGAGAGCGCGAGGAAGCCCGTACCCCAGCCCGAGCGCACCCACTTCTGCCCGCCCGCGGCCACGACATCCGCGAGCTCGTACGGGGCGTCGACGACGCCGAAGCCCTGGATCGCGTCGACGACGAGCAGGCGATCGCCGATCACCTGGCGGATGCCCTCGAGGTCGACGAGGTGCCCGGTGCGGAAGTCGACGAGGCTCACACCCACCGCGACCGTCGACGCGTCGAGCTGATCCCGGATGTTGCCCGGCGTCACGCGCCCATGATCGGTTTCGAGCCACTGCGGCGTGACGACGCCGAGCGCCTGCTGGGCGCGCACCGCCGCGAAGGGCAGCGACGGGAACTCGGCCGGCGACAGCGCGACACCCCCAGTGAGCCCGAACAGCACGTGCATGAGCCCCTGGCTCGTGTTCGGCTGGAACACGATCTGATCGGTGCGGAACCCGGTGACCCCCGCGACCGCCGCGCGCACGCGCGCGTCCTGCTCGAAGATCGGCGCGAAGGAGCCGAACCGGCCGCCCGCGAGCAGCGTCTGGAACGCATCCGCTTCGCTCTGCACCGTGTCGCCGATCGGGCCGACAGCGGCGAAGTCGAGGTAGCCCGGCTCCTCGTGGAAGCGGGCGGCGTACTCGTCGATCGTGAGCGTCATGCCCGCCTCACTGTCCGTAGCGGCGGTGCCGCGTCGCGTAGGCGCGCAGGGCACGCAGGAAGTCGACCTCGCGCAGGTCGGGGCCGAGCGCCTCGACGAAGTAGAACTCGCTGTGCGCCGACTGCCACAGCATGAAGTCCGACAGGCGCTGCTCGCCCGAGGTGCGGATGATGAGGTCGGGGTCGGGCTGCCCCTGGGTGTAGAGGTGCTCGCCGATGAGCTCGGGGGTCAGGATGCCGGCGAGGTCGTCGATGCTGCCACCCTTGGAACCGTGGTCGCGCACGATGCTGCGCATGGCATCCGCGATCTCCCGGCGACCGCCGTAGCCGACCGCGAGGTTGACGTGCAGACCCCGGTTGCCGGCCGTGCGGTGCTGCGCCGCCTCGAGCACCGCGACGAGCGGCTCGGGCAGCCCCTCGGTCGTGCCGACGTGCTGGATGCGCCAGTCGGCCGCGCGTGAGAGGTCGTCGGCGAGGTCGGCGATGATCTCGAACAGCTGGTCGAGCTCCTCGCTCGAGCGGCCCGTGAGGTTGTCGGTGGAGAGCAGGTAGATCGTGACCACGCGGATGCCGAGATCGTCGCACCAGCCGAGGAACTCGCGCATCTTCTCGGCGCCCGCACGGTGGCCGGATGCCGTGGTCTCGAGGGCGCGTTCGCGGGCCCAGCGGCGGTTGCCGTCGATGATCATCGCGACGTGATGGGGCAGGGATGCGCCCTGCAACTGGCGACGCAGCCGGGCCTGGTAGAGGCCGTAGAGCAGCCCGGTGCCTCCCGGTTCGTCCCGCCTGCTCACGGAGCTACGTTAGCCGAGGCCCATGCCCAGGCGCGATCCAGTCGGCTCCCAGGCTGGTGGCACCGCTCCGCGATAACCTCGCGGCATGACTGCCGCGCAGGCCCCCACCGACCAGCCGTCCGACGCTGAGGTCGCGGCCGAGCAGGAACCGGCCGCGGGTCTGCCCAAGCTGCCGCTGCTCGACGACGCACTCGATCATCCGGAGGTCGAGAAGAAGCCGTCGTGGCGCGGATGGATCCATGCGGGCACCTTCCCGCTCGCCATCGCCGCGGGCATCGTGCTCATCTGCCTCGCCGACGGTGCCGCGGCCAAGTGGGCGTCCGCGGTGTTCATGGCGAGTTCGCTGCTGCTGTTCGGCATCTCGGCCGTCTACCACCGCTTCAACTGGCGGCCGTCGGTGAAGGCGGTCTTCCGGCGCCTCGACCACTCCAACATCTTCCTGCTCATCGCGGGCACCTACACCCCGCTCGCGGTGTGCGCTCTGCCTGCCGACAAGGCCGTGATCCTGCTCTCGATCGTGTGGGGCGGCGCGTTGCTCGGCATCGGATTCCGCATCTTCTGGCTCAAGGCGCCGCGCTGGCTCTACGTGCCGCTCTACGTCGCGCTCGGCTGGGCCGCGATGATGTACATCGTCGACCTCGTGCAGGCGAACGTCGCGATGATGGTGCTCGTGCTCGTGGGCGGCGTCGCCTACACGACCGGCGCCGTGTTCTACGCGCTCAAGCGACCGAATCCGGTTCCCGGCGTGTTCGGGTTCCACGAGCTCTTCCACGCGTGCACGGTCATCGCATTCCTGTGCCACTGGACGGCGATTCTGCTGATTGTGATGGCGCCGCGATAATCCGCGGCGCGTCGCTTCGCGACACGGCACGAGCGCGGTCGCGCCGTGTCGCTATCAGGGCTTGCGAGGATCGGCTTGCGACACGGTCTCGCGGCTCGGAGCCTCGTTGTCGGCGTGCGACACGGTCTCGCGGCTCGGGGCTTGCGAGGATCGGCGTGCGACACGGTCTCGCGGCTCAGGGCTTGCGAGGATCGGCGTGCGGCGCGGTCTCGGGGCTAGCGGGGGTTGGACTCCTCCGGGTCGACGCCCGCGGCCTCTTCCGCGTCGAGCCGCTCCGCGATCTCGGCACGGTAGGTCACCCGCCGCACCCGTCGGTTCATGCTGATGAGGATGACGATGGTCGCTACGAAGAGCGCGAGCGTGACGATGAAGCCGACGACGCCGGGTGTCACGAGGTCGGGATCGAACTCCGGTGTCGGCGTCGGGGTGGGCGTCGCCGCCCAGAGGATGTACCGCACGATCGCCCTTCTCGAACCGAATAACCTGGAACCAGCGTAATCGGCCAGGAGACCCCCATGACCCACAGCGACCTCGACGCGAGGTACGGGCGCACCCCCGCGCGCGCGACGCGGACGCGGTTGGTCGCGATCGCCGCGGCCGTCGGCGTCGCGCTCGTCGTCATCGCCTGGGTCAGCTGGGTGGGGCTGCTGGGGCCGTCCGCATCCCTCGAGACGAAGGACGTCGGCTACCTCGCGCACTCCGACACCTCGGGCGAGGTGCGCTGGCAGCTGACCGCCCCGGCCGACACCGAGGTGTCGTGCGCGATCAAGGCCGTGAGCGAGAAGCACGCCGTCGTCGGCTGGCGCGTCATCGAGGTGCCTGCCTCGAGCGAGACGACCCGCATCCTGCGCGAGACGCTGCGCACGAGCGAGCCGACCGTGAGCGGCTCCGTGTACCGCTGCTGGCTGACGGCTGACGCCGCCGCCTCAGGTGCTTTTGTCGCCGATCTGTCCTAGGCTGTCCAGAACGCATCACCCTGCAGAGACCGGCCGAGTGCCGGTCTCGATTGTTTGTGAGGAGCACCATGCCCGAGACCACGACGTGGCTCACCCAGGAGTCGTTCGACCGCCTCAAGGCCGAGCTGGCAGAGCTGGAGGGCCCCGCTCGCGTCGACATCGCCAAGAAGATCGAGGCGGCGCGCGAGGAGGGCGACCTCAAGGAGAACGGCGGCTATCACGCCGCGAAAGACGAGCAGGGCAAGATCGAGGCACGCATCCTGCAGCTCAAGCAGCTGCTGCGCACGGCGACCGTCGGCGAGGCTCCGGCGTCGGATGGCACCGTCGCCCCCGGCACCCTCGTCACGGCGAAGATCGCGGGCGAGAAGTCGCAGTTCCTGCTCGGCAACCGCGAGATCGCGGCCGACGCCGAAGATCTCGACGTCTACCCCGAGTCGAGCCCGATCGGGCAGGCCATCATCGGCCGCAAGGTCGGCGAGAAGCTGAGCTACACCGCGCCCAACGGGCGCGAGATCCCCGTCGAGATCGTGAAGGTCGAGCCCTTCCGCGGCTGACCTCTCCGCGAGAGTACGCACTTCGAGGCGATAGCGCGTCGAAATCGCGGGAAAGTGCGTACTTTCGCGGATCAGGCGGTGGCGGATGCGGCGGGCGGCTCCGCGCGCCGCTCGCGCTTGCCGCGCGCGACCTCGGTCACCAGCGCATCGAGCGGGTTCGCGAGGCCCGCGAGCGGGTCGACGAGCGCCGCGAGCCACTGCTGGGCGGCGGCCACGGCATCCGGATCGAGCGCGTAATAGCGGCGCGTGCCCTCGGCACGCACCGTGAGCACCCCGGCATCGCGCAGCACCCGCAGGTGCTGCGACACGGAGGGCTGCGAGATCGCGTGCACGCGCTGCACGCCCTCGACGAGCGCGCCCGCAGGCTGCTCACCCGCCGACGCGAGCTGCACGAGCAGCCGCCGCACGGGGTCGCCGAGCGCCTCGAAGACCGGATCGACGGGCAGTGCGCTCATGCGCCCTCGGGAGCCGTGGTGTAGAAGGCGTACGCTCCCTCGCCCGCAGCGCGCATCGCATCCGGGTCCTCGCCCGCGGCGATCGCCGCATCCGTCCAGCCGTCGGCGGCCGTGCGATAGAAGGCGCGTCCGTCGTCGGTGAACGGGAGCGTCAGGGCGAGCTCGGGGTCGACGGCGACGCCCGAGGCGAGGTGCAGGCCGAGCCCCATGAGCGCGCCGTCCCAGCCGATGCCGACCGCGCCCGGGCCGTAGACGCCCCAGAACTCCTCGGGCACGTGTGCCTCGTGCACGAGCTCGAGCTCGGTTCCGGATGCCGTGGGGGCGAGCGTCACGGTGACCCACGAGGGCGCGCCCATCATCTCCCACGTGATCGTGAAGCGTCGCGGTGCGTCGCAGCTCTGCACGGTGCCGGATGCGTTGCCCTCGAAGCTGTAGCGGCCGCCGACCGTGAGGTCGCCCGTGACGGGCAGGAACCAACGCGGGATGCGCTCGATATCGGTGAGGGCGTTCCAGAGGTCGGATGCGTCGGTCGGGTACTCGCGGCGGGCGACGGCGATGCGCGTGGGCGCTCCGTCGCGCTCCCCCGTGCGCAGTTCGCGCGTGACGAGTCGGGCGGTGCCGATGGGATCGTCGAGGAGGGTCATGGCGACTCCGTTCTATAGGTTGCCGCCTATATTAGCGCGCCCGGACTCTCCGCGAAAGTACGCACTTTGGCGCCGCAACGCCCCGAATTCGCCCCAAAGCGCGTACTTTCGGGGACGTCGTCACTCGTCGACGCGGGGGCGGTAGCCGGCGTCGCGCAGGCGGCGCAGCACGAGCTCGGCGTGCTCGGCGCCGCGCGTCTCCATGTGGATCTCGATCTCGACCTCGCTGATCTGCAGGCCGTAGCCGTGGCGCGTGTGCAGCACCTCGACGACGTTGGCGTTCGCCTCGGCGATGAGCTCGGCGATCCGCGCGAGCTGGCCGGGGCGATCCGGCAGGGGGATGTTGACCTTGAGGTAGCGGTGCGAGGCCGCGAGCCCTCGGCTGATGACGCGCTCCATGACCATCGGGTCGATGTTTCCGCCCGAGAGCACGATCACGGTCGGCCCGCTGACCTTGACCTTGTCGGCGAGCACCGCCGCCACACCGACGGCGCCGGCCGGCTCCACGACGAGCTTGGCGCGCTCGAGCAGCACGACGAGCGCGCGAGCCGTGTCGTCGTCGCCGACCGTCACGACGTCGTCGACGGCCTCGCGCACGATCGCGAAGTTGAGTTCGCCCGGGCGCCCCACGGCGATGCCGTCGGCGATCGTCGGCCCGGTCTGGATCGCGAGCGGCTCCCCCGCCTCGAGCGAGGGCGGGTAGGCCGCGGCGTTGCTCGCCTGCACGCCCACGACGCGCACGCGACGGCCGAGCTCGGGCGCGAGCTGGGCGAACGCGGATGCGATGCCCGCGATGAGACCGCCGCCGCCGATCGGCACGATCACATCCGTGACATCCGGAACCTGCTCGAGGATCTCGAAGGCGATCCCGCCCTGGCCGGCCACGACATCCGGGTGGTCGAACGGCGGGATGATGACGGCGCCCGTGCGCTCGGCGAATTCGGCGGCCGCCTGCAGCGTCTCGTCGACGACGTGGCCGTGCAGCACGACCTCGGCGCCGTAGTCGCGGGTCGCCTGCAGCTTGGGCAGCGCGACACCGATCGGCATGAAGATCGTCGCGCGGATGCCGAGCTCGCGCGCCGCGAGCGCCACTCCCTGCGCGTGGTTGCCGGCGGAGGCGGCCACGACCCCGCGGGAACGCTCCTCGTCGCTCAGCCGCGCGAGGCGGTTGTAGGCGCCGCGGATCTTGTACGACCCGGTGCGTTGCAGGTTCTCGGCCTTGAGGTGCACGGGCACCTCGAGCAGTTCGGTGAGGAAGCGCGACGACTCCATGGGGGTGACGACGGCGACGGCGCTCGCGCGCTCACGCGCGGCGCGGATCTCGTCGAGCGTGGGGCCTGGCAACTCTGTCACGGGCGGGTGCGGCCTCTCGTGGGCGGGATGACATCCGCCACCGACGGATGCGGGTTGGTGCGCCAGTCGCCCCGCGCCATGTAGACGATCATGGCGTTGACGGTCGCGACGAGCGGCACGGCGAACAGCGCGCCCGGGATGCCGGCGAGGAAGCCGCCCGCGGCGACCGCGATGACGACCGCGAGCGGGTGCACCTTGACGGCGTTGCCGACGAGGAACGGCTGCAGCACGTGGCCCTCGAGCTGCTGCACGCCGACGACGATGAGCAGCATCACGAACGCCTGCCACGGCCCCATGAACACGAGGGCGACGAAGACCGCGAGCGCACCCGAGACGACGGCGCCGACGACGGGGATGAACGAGCCGAGGAACACGAGGATCGCGATCGGCACCACGAGCGGGAACCCGCCGTAGAAGAGGCCGAGGATGTAGGCGCCGAGCCCGATGCCGACGGCGTCGATGAAGGCGACGAGCACCTGCACCCGCACGAAGGTCGAGAGGGTGATCCAGCCGGCCTCGCCGCCGCCGATGAGGGCGGCACGCGCCTTGCGCGGGAAGATGCGCACGATCCAGTGCCAGATGCCGCGGCCGTCGATGAGGATGAAGAGGGTCGCGAACAACACGAGCAGGAAGCCCGCGAGGCCGTGTCCGATACCCGAGCTGACCGAGAGCGCGCCCGACCACAGCGAGCTCGTGTCCTCGCGCAGGCTCGCGATGAACCGGTCGGCCCAGGCCTGGATGTCGGCCTCGGAAAGGTGCAGCGGCGACTCGAGCAGCCAGTGCTTGAGCTCCTCCCAGCGCAACTGGGTCTGCTCGACGAGCGCGGGGGCACCGCCGCGCACGGTGAACCAGGTGAGCCAGATGAGACCGCCGATGATCGCGAGCACGCCCACCTCGCTGAGCGCGACGGCCGCCCACTTGGGCCAGCGGTGCCGCTGCAGCCAGTTCGAGAACGGCACGAGCAGCGCCGAGAGCAGCATCGCCACCATGAGCGGCACGACGATCAGGCGCAGCTGGACGACGAGGAAGATGACGAGGGCGCCGAGTCCGGCGATGACGAGCAGCCGCCACGACCAGGCCGCCGCAATACGCATGCCGGCAGGCATCGCATCCGCGACCCGGGCGTCGACGGCGCGCCGCGCCTCGTCGTCACGCGCACGTTCGCTACGGAATCCGAAGGCCACCCGACAAGTCTAGGCACCCTCCATTCCGTTGACGGAGGGTCGGAGGCGGCGGCTAGGGTCGCATCCGTGGTCGACTCCGTCTCCCCCGCCGCCGCTCGCCGCATCGCACTCGCTGCTCAGGGCTTCGGCCGGCGGCGTCCGGATGCCGTGGGCACCCGCCAGCTGAATCTCGCGATCCAGCGGCTCGGCCTGCTGCAGCTCGACTCGGTCAACGTGCTCGAACGCAGCCACTACCTGCCGGTTTTCGCGCGCCTCGGCGGCTATGACAAGGCGCTGCTCGACCGGCTCACCTTCGCCACGCGCGCGCCGTACCGCGAGTACTGGGCGCACGAGGCGGCGCTCATCCCGCTCGAGGACTGGCCGCTGTTCCGCTTCCGCATGCACGACTACCGCGACTACTACTCGGCCGCGAACGACCCCTGGCTCGCCGCGCACACCGACACCCTCGCGTGGTTGCGCGCCGAGCTCGCCGAGAAGGGGCCGCTGCCCGCCTCGAAGATCGAACGCGACGCGGCGGCTCCCCGCCGCGGCAGCTGGTGGGATTGGGACGAGGTGAAGCGCGGCCTCGAGCGCATGTTCCGCGTGGGCGACGTCGTCTCGGCCGGGCGCGCGGGCTTCGAGCGCACCTACGCGCTGCCCGAGCAGGTGATGCCCGACGAGGTCTACCGACGCGAGGTGCCCCGCGAGGATGCCGTGCGCATCCTCATGGAACGCGCGGCACGCGCCCACGGCATCGGCACGCTGTCCGACCTCGCCGACTACTACCGGCTGAAGACCGCGGATGCGAAGCCCGCCCTCGCCTCGCTCGTCGAGGAGGGGGTCGTGCACGCGGTGACCGTGCCCGGGTGGAGGAAGCCCGCGTTCCTGCATCGTGATGCCCGCATCCCGCGCCGCGTCGAGGCGACGGCGCTGCTCTCCCCCTTCGATCCGGTCGTGTGGGAGCGCGAGCGGGCGCTGCGCCTGTTCGGCTTCCACTACCGCATCGAGATCTACACGCCCGCGCCCAAGCGCGTGTACGGCTACTACTCGCTGCCCGTGCTCGTCGACGAGGCGCTCGTGGGGCGCATCGACCTCAAGAACGACCGCAAGCGCGGCGTGCTGCGGGTGCAGTCGGCCTGGCGGGAGCTGGGGGTTCCGGATGCCGTGGCCGAGCGCGTCGTGCCGGCGCTGCGGGAGCTCGCCGCGTGGCAGGGCCTCGGCGAGCTCGAGGTGGTCGACCGCGGCGATCTGGCGCGCGCCGTGGCGGCGGAGGCGGGCGTGACGCCGATCGACGGGAATAGTTGACACGGCAACTGCTTTACAGTCTCGTGGACATGTCCACTAACTGCGAAAGGCACCAGCCGTGACCCACACCATCGGATACATCGTCGGATCGATCTCGAGCACCTCGATCAACCGGCGCCTTGCGAAGGCGCTCGAGAAGCTCGCGCCCGAGGGCGTCGAACTCGTCGAGATCCCGATCAAGGACCTGCCCTTCTACTCCCCCGACCACGACGCCGACTACCCCCAGGTGGCGCGTGACTTCAAGGACGCCATCGCGCGCGCCGACGGCGTGCTCATCATCACGCCCGAGTACAGCCGCTCCATCCCCGGCGTGCTGAAGAACGCCCTCGACTGGTCGGCCCGCCCGTGGGGTCAGGCCTCGTTCGACGGCAAGCCCGCCGCCGTCATCGGCACCTCCGGCGGCCCCATCTCCTCCGCCGTCGGCCAGCAGCACCTCAAGACCATCCTCAGCCACTACAACGCGCCGACGCTCGGCCAGCCCGAGGGCTTCATCCAGTCGACCCCGGGCCTCTTCACCGACGAGGGCGAGGTCACGAACGAGGGCACGGCCGCGTTCCTGACCGGCTACCTGCAGGCGTTCGACGCGCTCATCTCGCGCGTCGAGGCCGGCCGCGCCGCCGCCTGACGCCTTCGCAACTCAGGAGCGCGCCGGCGTGTCATGGCCCGCAAGGGCGACACGCGGATGCCGCTCCTGAGTTGCGAAATCCGGGTCGTGCGTGGAGCGCACCTCAGAAGCGCTCGGCGTTCGAACGCAGGCGCGCGATGCGGTCGTCGAGGGGCGGATGCGTCGCGAACAGCCGCTGCAGGAACCCCGGCTTGTTCGGGTCCGAGATCCACAGGTGCGACATCGAGGTGTTGGTGCGCGCGACCGGGCGCCCGTAGTACTTGAGCTTCTCGAGCGCGCGGGCGAGCGCCTCCGGATGCCGCGTCGTCAAGGCGCCCGTCGCATCCGCGAGGTACTCCCGCTGCCGCGACACCGCCGCCTGCACGACGCCCGCGATGAGCGGCGCGACGATCGCCGCCACGAGGCCGATCACGAGGAGCACGATGGCGGCGGGCCCGCCGTTGTTGTTCGAGCGACCCCGGCCGCCGAAGAAGGTGAGCCGCAGGGCGATGTCGGCGATGAGGCCGATCGCGATGACGAGTCCGAACACGATGAGCGAGACGCGGATGTCGTAGTTCTTCACGTGCCCGAGCTCGTGCGCCATGACCCCCTCGAGCTCGGCGTCGTCCATGATCTCGAGCAGCCCCGTCGTGGCGGCGACGACCGCGTGCTCGGGGTCGCGGCCCGTCGCGAAAGCGTTGGGCGCCGGATCGTTGATGACATAGATCCTCGGCGTCGGCAGCCCCTCGGTGATGGCGAGGTTCTCGACGATGCGATATAGGCGCGGGTTGTCGTGCTTGGCGATCTCGACCGCGCCCGTGAGCGCGAGGGTCTCGCTCGTCGCCGCGAAGTACTGGATGAGCGCGTACACGGCCGCGACCACGATCGTGATGACCGCGATCCACCAGTTGCCGGCGATCCACGCCGTGAGGGTGCCGAGGGCGCCGATGATGACGAGGAACAACGCGATGATCAGGATCGTGTTGCGCTTGTTCTTCGCGATGGCGGAGTACATGGGGCCTGGCCTAGTTGAGGTGCGGGGAGATCTCGACACGCTCCGCGCTTCGCGCGGGGCTACTCGATCTTGATTCGAGCGGGTCCCGAAGGGTACCCGCTCGAATCAAAACTGCACGCGCGGCGGCTCGGCGATCGCGGCGGCATCCGCGACCTCGAAGAACTCGCGCTCGGTGAAGCCGAGCCCGCGCACGAACAGCGTGTTGGGGAAGACCTTGATCTTGGTGTTGAGCTCGCGCACGCCCCCGTTGTAGAACCGGCGCGAGGCCTGGATCTTGTCTTCGGTGTCGACGAGCTCGGCCTGCAGCTGCAGGAAGTTCTGGTTGGCCTGCAGCTGCGGGTAGGCCTCCGCGACGGCGAAGATCGACTTCATCGCCGCCTGGAACTGGTTCTCGGCCACCGCGGCCTCGGCGGGCGTCGAGGCGTTGACGGTCGACGCGCGCGCCGCGGTCACCTGCTCGAAGACGGCCTTCTCGTGGGCGGCGTAGCCCTTCACCGCTTCGATGAGGTTCGGGATGAGGTCGGCCCGGCGCTTGAGCTGCACCGTGATGTCGCTCCAGGCCTCGTCGACGCGCACGTTGAGCTTGACGAGCCCGTTGTAGGTCGACCACAGGTAGATGCCGACGATGGCGACGAGCACCACCACGATGATGAGGATGACGAGCGCGATGGGGTCCATAGCGAGCATCCTACGGGCGCAGGCGCCGCATCCGCTCTCCGTTCGCTCTGGGCGCTCGGGCAGGTCTCCCCTATCGTGGCAGCGTGAGCGAGGCGGATGCCGCACCCCGGCGCGGGAGGCGGCGCAAGGGTGAGGGCGACGCACGTGGCGCGATCCTGAAGGCCGCGAACGCGGAGTTCCTCGCACACGGCTACGACGCCACCTCGCTGCGGGCCATCGCGCGCCGCGCCGAGGTGGACCCGGCGCTCGTGCACCACTATTTCGACGACAAGGGCGCCCTGTTCATGGAGGCCCTCGAGGCTCCCGTGCGCCCGCAGGAGATCGTCGCGCGCGCACTCGCCGGCCCCCGCGAGCGCATCGGCGAGAACGTCGTGCGCGCCGTGCTCGAGGCGCTCGAGTCCCCGGCCACGCGCGACCGCATGCGCCAGCTCGTGCGCACCGCCCTCGGGCACGACTTCGCGGCGCGCATGCTGCGACAGTTCGTGGTGCGCGAGGTGCTCGGCAGGATCGCGGGCGCGATCGACGCACCCGACGCTCCGCTGCGCGCGACGCTCGCGGGCTCGCAGATCGTGGGCCTCATGGTGATGCGCGCGGGCCTGCAGGCCGAACCGCTCGCCTCGACGCCGATCGACGAGGTCGTGGCGCGCGTGGGGCCCGTCGTGCAGTGGCACCTCGTGGATTTCGGCACGCGTGAGGCCCTTGACACCCCGGGCGCGATGAGCGAATAATTCACCACGTGATGAATTACGCGGATGCCGTGGTCGTGCGCGAACTCGTCGTGCGGCGTGGACGCACCGAGATCCTGCACGGCGTCGACGCGCACGTCGCCGCGGGTCAGGTCGTGGGGCTGCTCGGACCGAGCGGCGCCGGCAAGACGACCCTCATGCGCACGATCATCGGGGCGCAGCGCACGGCATCCGGAACCGTCGAGGTGTTCGGACGCCCCGCCGGGCACCGCACCCTGCGCCACGAGCTCGGCTACATGGCGCAGTCGTCGGCGATCTACGACGACCTGACCGTCGAGCAGAATCTCGACTATTTCCGCCGCGTGCTCGGGGCACCGAAGTCGGATGTGGCCCGCGTCGTCGACGAGGTCGGCCTCGGCGCGGTGCGGCGCAACCTGGCAGCCCAGCTCTCCGGCGGCCAGCGCAGCCGGGTCTCCCTCGGCATCGCACTGCTGGGCGCGCCGCGCCTGCTCGTGCTCGACGAACCCACGGTCGGCCTCGACCCGGTGCTGCGCGAGGAGCTGTGGACCCTGTTCGCCCGGCTCGCGGCGGCCGGCACGACGCTGCTCGTCTCGAGCCATGTCATGGACGAGGCCCGTCGCTGCGATCGTCTGCTGCTCGTGCGCGACGGGCGCATCATCGCCGACGAGACGCCCGACGGCCTGCTCGCGGTGACCGGCGCATCCGATCACGACGAGGCGTTCCTGCGGCTCGTGGAACGCGACATCGCGGCCGGACGGGCCGAGCTCGGAACGGACGGTGCGGCATGAACCCGCGGCTCACCCTCGCCACCGCGGGGCGCGTGCTGACCCAGGTGCGGCACGATCCGCGCACCATCGCGCTGCTCGTGATCGTGCCTGCGCTGCTGGTCGGCCTCATCGCATGGATCTTCGACGACACCCCCGTGTTCGACCAGGTCGGGCCCGCGATGCTCGGCATGTTCCCGTTCATCGTGATGTTCCTCGTGACGAGCATCACGACCCTGCGCGAGCGCCGCAGCGGCACGCTCGAGCGACTGCTCACGCTGCCGCTCGGCAAGGGCGACTTCATCGGCGGCTACGCGATCGCCTTCGGGCTGCTCGCCGCGCTGCAGGCGTGCGCCGCCGTCGCGTGGGCCGTGTGGGTGTGCGGGCTCGAGGTCGAGGGCTCGGTGTGGTTGCTCGTGCTCGTGGCGGTCGTCAATGGGCTGCTCGGCACGATGCTCGGACTGCTCGCGAGCGCCTTCGCGACGACCGAGTTCCAGGTGGTGCAGTTCATGCCGGTCTTCGTGGCGCCGCAGATCCTGCTCGGCGGCATCTTCCTCGCGCGGGACCAGATGCCGGATGCCTTGCAGGCCATCTCGGACTGGTTGCCGCTGTCGTACTCGATCGACGCACTGAACCTCGTGAAGTCCGGCGGTGAGACGGGCGAGACGCTGCTCGACGTGCTCGTCGTCGCCGCCTTCGCGCTCGGCGCGCTCGTGCTCGCGGCCCTCACCCTGCGGCGGAAGACGGCGTAGGGGGCGCTGGTTTCGAGACGCGTCCGCTGCGCGGGCGCTCCTCAACCAGCTGACGATCCCTACGCCCCCAGCACCCGGTCGAGGTAGGCGTTGCGGAACACCCGCTGCGGGTCGAGCCGATCGCGCACCGCGAGGAAGTCGCCGAAGCGCGGGTACCGCTCGGCGAACACCGCGGCATCCAGGTAGTGCATCTTGCCCCAGTGCGGCCGTCCACCGTGCGCGAGGAAGATCTGCTCGGCGGCGCGGAAGTACTGCTCCGGGTCGTCCTTCACGTAGCGGTGCACGGCGATGTAGCCCGACTCGCGCCCGTGGGCCGTCGAGAGCCAGTTCTCGTCGGGGGCGGCGGCACGCACCTCGACCGGGAACGAGATGCGCCATCCGGATGCGTCGATCATGGCGCGCAGTTCGTGCAGCGCCGCGGGCACCTCGTCGAGCGGCAGCGCGTACTCCATCTCGCGGAAGCGCACGCGTCGGGGCGCCGTGAACACCTCGTAGGAGTGGTCGGTGTACTCGCGATCGCCGTAGACGCGCGTCGCGAGACGGTTGATCGACGGCGTGATGCCGGGCGCCACATGCCCGAGGTTGCACATGAGCGCGAGCGCGCCGTTCGACATGACCTCCTCCTCGATCCAGTTCGAGAAGGCGCCGACCGGCGCACGCCCCGCATCGAGCGGCAGGCGCGTGTTGGTCTTCGTCATGACGCGGTCGGTGTGCGGCCACCAGTAGAGCTCGAAGTGGTCGGCCGCCTCGACACGGGCGCGGAACTCGTCGATCACCTCGAACGGCTCCGGATGCTCGACCGCCCGCAGCAGGAACGCGGGCACGAGCTGCAGCTCGAGCTCGACGAGGATGCCGAGCGCACCGAGCCCGAGACGCACGGCGGGTAGCAGCTCGGCGTTCTCGCTCTCGGACACGGTCAGCAGCGAGCCGTCGCCGGTCACGAGCACGGCGGCCGTGATCATCGTCGCGAGTCCGCCGAAGCCGAGACCCGTGCCATGGGTGCCCGTCGAGGTCGCCCCCGCGATCGACTGCCGGTCGATGTCGCCCATGTTGGGCAGCGCGAGACCGTAGGGCGCGAGCAGCTCGGGCAGCCGGTGCAGGCGGGTTCCCGCCGCGACGCGCACGCGGGCGGTCTCGACATCCGCCGAGATCACGCCTTGCAGCTGGTCGAGGTCGACGAGGATGCCGTCGGTCGCCGCGATCGCGGTGAAACTGTGCCCCGCCCCCACCGTCTTGACCGGCAGGCCGCGCTCGCGGGCCGTGCGCACGAGCGCCTGCACCTGCTCCACGCTCGCGGGCGAGGCGCGGAACACCGGCCGCGAACCCTCCGAGCGCCCCCAGTTGCGCCACGCTCCGGAGGCGCGCAGCGGCGCCTCCGCGGTCTGATCGGGCGCTGTCGCCGTCACAGGAACACCTTCCCCTCGCCGCGGTACGTCGGGATGGTGTCGAGGATGCGGCCGTCCTGCACCAGTGCGAACTCGTCGAGGTGCTCCGAGAGCTCCCCCGCCTTGACATGCCGGAAGATCACGCGATCGCCGACGGCGAGCTCGCGCGCGGCGTCTCCCCGCAGCGGCGTCTGCACCTCGCCCGCTTCCTCGCGCGGCAGCATCCGCAGGCCCTCCGGCCACGCGGGACGCGGCAGGCGGTCCTGTCCGGGCGGGCCGGATGCGATCCAGCCTCCGCCGAGCACGGTCGCGATATCGGGGGTCGGGCGGCGCACGACGCTCAGCACGAACGAGGCGGCGGGCGCCGGGCTGAAGTGCTCGTAGCCGTCGAACAGCAGGGGGCCGAAGAGCCCCGAGCCGGCGGCGATCTCGGTGACGGCCGGGTCGGCGTGGGTCGATTCGAGCGAGCCGGTGCCGCCGCCGTTCACGAACTCGAGCTCGGCGATGCCGCGCACCGCCGCGACGGCGGCGCCGCGACGCTCGCGCAGCTCGGCGGCCGAGGCCCTCTGCATGGCGCGGATCGCGAACTTGCCTGCACCCTTGTTGCCGACTCCGGCGATCTGCGCCTCGTAGGCCATCATCCCCACGAGTGCGAAGCCGGGGCGCGTGACGATCTCGGCGGCGAGGGCCGCCGCATCCGCCGCCGCGTGCACGGGCGAACGGCGCACACCGACGTGCCCGAGCAGCGGGTTCTGATAGCTCGCGTCGAGCTCGAGACACACGCGGATGCGCGCGCGCTTCGCCGGCGGAACGACCGCGTCGATGAGGTCGAGGTGGGCGAGCGAGTCGATCATGAGCGTCACGCGCGAGGCGAGGTGCTCGTCGGCCCCGAGCCGGGCGATCGCCGCGCGGTTCGCGGTCGGGTAGCCGACCACGACGTCGTCGTGCGTCTCGGCCAGCCAGAGCGCCTCGGGCAGCGTGTAGGCGAGGATGCCGCGGAACCCCGGCAGGGCGAGCACGGCATCCAGCACCCCGCGCACGCGCACCGACTTGCTCGCGACCCGGATCGGGGTGCCCTGGGCGCGTTCGAGCATGTCGAAGGCGTTGGCGGCGAGCGCCTCGACCGCGAGCACGCCGTAGGGCGGCTCGACACCGTCCGTGGCGGCGGCCAGCTGCGGCCACCACTCCGCGGGCTGCCGCCACGGACGGTCGTTCTGGGGGGTGAGGGTGAGCATCCGGATGCGCCTACTTCACGTGCCGCACGAGCGAGACGACGAGCGCGCCGAGCACCGCGGCGAGCGCCGAGAGCATGAAGAGCCCGCCGAAGCTGCCGCCGAGCCCCGCGACGACCCACGCGCCGAGCAGCGGCGCGAGAGCCTGCGGCACCTGGAAGGCGATGTTCATGATGCCGAGGTCCTTGCCGCGGTCGTGCGGGTCGGGCAGCACCTGGGTCGCGAGTGCCTGGTCGACGGCGAGGAAGGCGCCGTAGCCGAGGCCGAGCAGCGCGCCCGCCACGAAGGTCGCCTCGTAGCTCGTGACGAACACGAGCACGAAGGCGGCGATCGCCTGCAGCAGCGAGCCCCAGATCACGAACACCTTGCGCCGGGCGAGACGGTCGGAGAGGTAGCCCACGACGAGCGCCGAGATGACGACCGCGATGAGGTACACGACGATGAGCCCGAGCAGCGCGTCGTCCGCATCCGCCATGCCGATCTTCAGGCCGAACGCGAGGTAGTACAGCAGCAGCCCGGTGCCGAGCGCGTTGCCGGTGTTGACGAGGATGCGGCTCGCGAGGGTCCACGCGAAGTCGGGGTGCTTGCGCGGCGAGATCCACATGCCGCGCACGAGCGCCTGGGCCGTGAACGGCGGGCGCTGCTCGCGCGTGATGGGCGTCTCCTTCGTGAAGAACACGATCGGCAGCACGAGGACCGCGAGCGAGATCGCGAGGGCGAGGTAGCCGAAGACGAAGGTCGTGAACACCTCGGTGACCAGCACGACGCCGAGGATGATGCCGAGCGCCTGCGGCGCCGACATCCACCCCGACACGAAGCCGCGCTGGCGCACCGGCACGAGGTCGGAGATGAGCGCCGTGAGCGCCGAGGTGAGAACGCAGAAGCCGACGATCACGAGCGACCACAGCACGGCGATGAGCACGATGTTCTCGACAAGGCCCAGCAGGATGAGCGAGAGCGCGAACAGGGCGGCACCTCCCACGACCCACGGGCGGCGGCGGCCGAAGCGCGAGGTCGTGCGGTCGGAGAGGAAGCCCGTCACGGGGAACGCGACGATCGCGCAGAGCCCCGCGATGCCCGAGATCGTGCCGAAGGCGAGCACGGCCGAGATCCAGCCCTCGACGGTGCTGTCGTCGGTGCCGGTCGCGATCGCGACCTGCTGCGGAACGAGCACCTGGAAGGGCCCGAGCTGAGCCATCCAGACGCCGAGCCAGGCGGCCGCGAAGGCGCCGATCCAGACGCCCGTGACGGCGCGCTGCGGTTCGGCGTACGCGGCCGGTGCGCCGGTGGCGGTGAGGTGCGGTGTGGACATGCGGTCTCCTGAGTGTCGGTGGTGGTCAGGCGGATGCGGCGAACGGCGCGAGGGCGGCCGTCGCCAGGTCGATGGTGCGTTCGGCGGCCGCGTCGTCGCGGTCGGCGAGCCAGGCGAGGGTGACGCCGTCGGTGATCGTCACGACGAGCCGCGCGAGCTCGGCCACGGGAACGGTCCAGCGGATGCCGAGGTGGGCCTCGGCGGCCTGAAGCACCTCGGCGGCGAGCGCGTGGTAGCGGGCGTACTGCTCGGCGGGCAGGTCGTCGAGCTCGGGCGTGCGCAACGCGTACTGGGTGAGCTCGAACATCGCCTGCTCACGGCCCGGCTCGGCGCGCACGTGATCGAGGTAGGCGGTGAGGGTGCGCCGGATGGCGTCACGCGGGTCGGCGATGTCGGTCAGCAGTCCCGCGAGGGCGGCGTCGCCCTCGTCGGCCACCACGAGGGCGACGACGTCGCGCAGCAGCTCATCACGCGACGGCACGGCGTAGTGGAAGCTGCCGAGGGGCATGCGCGCCTCGGCGACGATCGCACGGGTCGTGGCGGCGTGCACGCCGTCGCGGTCGACCACCGTGAGCGCGGCGCGCGCGAGGGCCGCGCGGCGTTCGGCTGCCGACATCCGTGCCACGCCATCTCCCCTCACCGCCGAGCCCGAAGTTGGACAAGTGTCCCAGACACGCGACCAGGACACTACTCCCCTGCTCGGGGGCCGTGCTTATTCGCCGGACTCAGGTGGTTGAGGAGCGTCGCGCTTGCGCGTCGCGTCTCGAAACCGCCGGTGCCTCCCTTCACTTGCCACTCGTTGTCGCCTCACGCCCGCTGAGGCGACAACGAGTGACGAATGAACGAGCACAATAGGGGCACGCCCTCGTAGCCCAATCGGCAGAGGCAGGCGACTTAAAATCGCCTCAGTCTGGGTTCGAATCCCAGCGAGGGCACCTCGAGGGGAGCGAGGGCACCTCACGCATCCGGGTCGCGGCGAGCCTCGTACACCGCACGCACGACCTCCCAAGCGTCGGCGACGGGGCCGAGGTGGGTGAGCTTGTCGGGGTTGACGACCATGCGCACGGCCTGCACCTGGCCGTCGAGGATGTCGAGCGCGATCGTGCCGACGATCCGGTCGCGCTCGTCGTGCATGATCGCCCCCGGCTGCCCGTTGATGGGCCGGGGTTCGACGCGGCCGCCGATCCGCAGGAAGCGGGGGAAGAGGGATGCGAGCACGCGCGCCGCGTTCTCCACGCCGGCCACGGGCTGCGGCCACTGCGGCGCCTTGCCGCCGGCGTCCCAGCTGAGCTGGATGTCGGCGGTGAGCACCCGCTGCAGGCTCTCGACGTCGCCGTCACGAAGGGCGTCGAAGAAGCGGGATGCGAGTCGCTCGCGCGTGCGCCGATCGGTGTCGAACCGCGGACGCCCCTCATCCATGTGCCGACGCGCGCGCACCGCGATCTGCCGGCAGGCGGCCTCGGACCGGTCGACCGCGGCGGCGATCGCGGGGAAGTCGAAGGCGAACACCTCGCGCAACACGAAGACTGCGCGCTCGAGCGGGGTGAGCCGCTCGAGCAGCACGAGCGCTGCGATCGAGACGGAGTCCGCGAGCTCGGCGGCGCGCTCCGGGTCGTCGTAGGGGTCCGACGTCAGGGGCTCCGGCAGCCAGCTGCCGACGTACTGCTCGCGGCGCACCCGCGCCGAACGCAGCACGTCGATCGACACCCGCGTCACGACCGCCGACAGGAACGCCTTGGGCGAGACGGGCGTCGTCGGCGTCTGCTGGAAGCGCAGCCAGGTCTCCTGCACCGCGTCCTCCGCCTCGCTCACGCTGCCGAGGATCCGGTAGGCGATCGCGAAGAGGAGGGGACGCAGTTCCTGGAACTGCTCGGCGCGGGTCACTCCAGCCCCGACGCGAAACCGTCGCGCCAGGAGGCGAAAGCAGGCTGCCATCCGAGTTCCCGCTTCGCCTTGGCGTTGGAGAAGGCGCGGCCCTCGGTCATCATCCACACCACGAACCCGCCGCCCGCCACGCGCAGCACCCAGGCGGGCACCCGCAGGGGCGGCTTCGCGCCGAGCCGCGACGCCAGGTAGGGCAGCCACTCGGACACGGCGGCCGGGTCGTCGTCCACGATGTTGAATACGCCTCCCGCGCGTTGCTCGACAGCCAACACGGTAGCGCTCGCCGCGTCGTTCACGTGCACCCACGAGGTGTGGGCGGCGCCTCCGCCGACGAGCGGGAACTGCCGCTTGCGGATCGGCCCGACCAGCCCGTCACTCGCCCCCGGCCCGTAGAGCCAGCCGTATCGCAGCACGGCCCCGCCGCGAGGCAGCACGACATCGTCGATGTGCCGCAGCGAGGGCGTCGCCAGGTGCTCGGGATCGAGCGGATCAGCCTCGGTCTTCACCCAGCCGCTGTGCCGGATGCCGTTCCAGCTCGCATAGCTCTGCGCCACGAGGTGCACCCCGCCGAGCGAGTCGGCCGCGGCGACCAGATGATCGAGCCCCTCGGTGCGCAGCCGCGTGGTCGTGGCGAACTCCCGTTCCGGGTGCATGACGTCGAGGTTCTGCGGGATCGAGGTCATCTGGTGCACGATCACGTCGGGTTCGGCGGTCGCGACGGCCTCACCGACGGATGCGGCGTCGAGTCCGTCCATGAGCACCGCGGTCGCGCCCTGGCTCTCGATCGCCGCCCGCTTCTCGGGCCGCGTCGTCGTCGCGACCACCTCGTGACCGCGCGCCACGAGCAGCGGCACGAGCCTCCGCCCGATGACCCCGGTTCCCCCCGCCACGAACACCCTCACGATCGTCTCCTTCCGGTTCGAGAATGTGTCTCTCGAACCCGAGACGAGACGGCGCTGCGGCCTGTGACATCCGCGCGGAGCTGCTACTTCACCCCCGCCACGAGCGCGACGAGCGCGCCCCCGATGGCGGTGAGCACGCCCGCGAGCAGGAAGAGGCTCGAGAACCCACCCACCGAGGCGACGATGATCGCGCCGAGCAGCGGCGCCATCGCGACGGGGACCTGGTACGCGACGTTCATGATGCCGAGGTCCTTGGCACGGTCACGCGCATCCGGGATCACCTGCGTCGCGAGCGCCTGCCCCGCCGCGAGGTACGCGCCGTAGCCGAGACCCAGCACGGCGCCCGCCACGAAGGTCGCCGTGTAGTCGGTCACGAACACGAGGATGAGCGCCGAGAGCGCCTGGATGAGCGCGCCCCAGATCACGAACACCTTGCGGCGCGCGACGCGGTCCGACAGCCACCCGCACACGAGAGCCGACGCGACCACCCCCAGCAGGTACACGAGCGTGAGCGGCAGGAACGCCGAGCGCGCGTTCTCGAGCCCGAACCCGAGCGGCTCGGCCACGTAGTAGAGCAGCAGCCCCGTGCCGAGCGCGTTGCCGGCGTTCACGAGGAAGCCGCTCACCCAGGTCCAGGCGAAGTCCGGATGCGCGCGCGGCGAGACCCACATGCCCCGCAACATCGCGGAGAGGGTCGCGGTCGGCAGCTCCTCGCGCGTGATCGGCGCCTCCTTGATGAACACGAGCAGCGGCACGACGAGCACCACGAGCAGCACCGCGAGCACGACGTACCCCAGGGTGACCGTCGCGAACACACTCGTGAACAGCACAGCGCCCAGGATGATGCCGACCGCGCGCGGCGACGACATCCATCCGGCCACCCAGCCGCGCTGCCGCACCGGGACGAGGTCGTTGATGAGGGCGGTGAGAGCGGATGCGGCGGCGCTGAATCCGACGAGGGCGAGCGTCCAGCAGATGGTCACGAGCGCGAGCCCGTGCACCACGCCGAGGGCGAGAAGCGCGAGTGCGAACAGCAGCGAGCCGCCGAGGATCCACGGGCGACGACGGCCGAAGCGCGAGGTGGTGCGGTCGGAGAGGTAGCCGGCCACCGGGAACGACACGATGAGGAACGCGCCCGCGATGCCCGAGACGACGCCGAAGGCGAGCACCGAGTCGGTCCAGGCGGCCTCCGCACCGAGCCCGGCCGAGACCTGCAGCGGCAGCGCGACCCGGAACGGGCCGAGCTGCGCCATCCAGACCCCGACCCAGGCGGCGGCGAAGGCGGCGATCCACAGTCCGCCGACCGCGCGCTGCGGTTCACCGAAGGGGACGGTCGACGGCGGGACGGACACGGGGGCGGTGCGCGACACGGGGTCTCTCCTCTTCATCGAGTGACCCCACTGTGCCCACACGGCATCCGCCCGGCCAAGCCCCTCTCGAGGGGTCGGCAGGGCTGTCTACCGGCGGAGACGCTGGTTTCGAGACGCCGCTGCGCGGCTCCGGGGCCAGCTGACTGGCTCGCTGGTGCGGCGCTCCGGGGCCAGCTCGACAGGCGGCGGGCGCTACGGGGCGGTTACGCCTTGGGGCGCGACGCGAAGGTCTCGAAGGCCTCGCGCGGCACATCGCGTGCCGGGATGCCGACGAGGTCGCGGCGGAGCAGGAAGTTGAGGATCCAGTTGCCGAAGACGCGGATCTTGCGCTCCCACATGGGGATCGCGAGGCCGTGATAGCCGCGGTGCATGACCCAGGCGATGAAGCCCGTGATCGCGAGCTTGCGCCACTGGTACACGCCCACGTAGAGCCCGAGGCCGGCGACGGCGCCGAGGCTCTTGTGGAAGTAGTCGACGGGAGCGTCGCCGCGGATCACCGCGACGAGGTTCTTCGCGAGTCGCTTGCCCTGACGCACCGCGTGCTGCGCGTTCGGCACGCAGAAACCGCCCACGCCGCCACCCGAGAGGTCGGGAACCGCGGCGACGTCGCCCGCCGTCCACGCATCCGGAACGACCTCGCCGTTCTCGTCGACGATGCGCAGATCGGCCTGTGCGCGCAGCCGGCCGCGCTCCTCGAGGGGCAGGTCGGTGCCGCGCACGACCGGGTTGGCCATGACGCCCGCGGTCCACACGATGAGGTCGGACTCGAAGGTCTGCCCGGTCGAGAGCTCGATCTTGCCGTCGACGGCGGATGCGAGCTGCGTGTCGAGGTGCACGGTCGCGCCGCGCTTGTCGAGGTTCTTCAGCACCCAGTGGCTCGTCGGCAGCGACACCTCGGGCATGATGCGCCCCATCGCCTCGATGAGGTGGAAGTGGGTGTCTTCGAACGCGATCGTGTCGTAGGCGCCCACGAGCGAGCTCGCGAAGCTGCGCAGCTCGGCGAACACCTCGATGCCGGCGAAGCCGCCGCCCACGACGACGACCGTCAGCAGGCGGTCGCGCTCGGGGCCGGGGGGCATCGTGGATGCCTTGGCGAAGTTGTCGGTGATGCGGTCGCGGATCGACGCGGCCTCTTCGATCGTCTTGAGGCCGATCGCCTGGTCGGCGACGCCCGGGATCGGGAAGGTACGCGAGACGGCGCCCGCGGTCATGACGATGGTGTCGTACTCGACGGTCCACGGGTCGCCGACCGGCGGGGTGATCTCGGCGGTCTTCGTGGCGTGGTCGACCTTGGTGACCTTCGCGGTGATGACCTTCGTGCGCTTGAGGTGACGACGATGCGCGACGACCGCGTGCCGCGGCTCGATGGAGCCCGCAGCGACCTCCGGCAGGAACGGCTGGTAGATCATGTAGGGAAGCGGGTCGACCATCGTGACCTCGGCCTCGCCGCGGCGCAGGTGCTTCTCGAGCTTCTTGGCGGTGTAGAAACCGGCGTAGCCGCCGCCGACGATCAGGATCTTGCGCACGCTGGGGGATCTCCTCTGTGGAAAAAAGTCGGGTCCAATCTACCGCCTACCGGCGGGTGCCGCTGTACGCCCGGATCAGGCCGGTCAGGAACCCGCCGATCACGAACACGACGAGCAGCGCGGCGAGCAGCGGCGCCCCCACCTGCCCGAGCAGCAGCGGCGTCGGCAGCAGCACGCCCACGGGATCGAACGGCCGCTCGGGGCGCGCCTGCGTCACAGGGGGCGGCGCGAGGGTCACACCGTCGACGGATGCGGGCTGCCGCCGGTTCACGCGGATCCAGTCGGCGAGGTCGCCCATCGGGTTCTGCTCGACGCGCGGCACCGCGGCGCGCACCGCGGCATCCGCATCCAGCAGCCCGAAGCCGTAGGCGACATCCGGGCCCGGAGCCCCCGCGTCGCGCGCGGTCGAGGTGATGCGGTTGATGACGTTGGCGGCGTCGAGCTCGGGGTGGGCGGCCATCACGAGCGCGACGACGCCCGCGACGATGGGGGTCGCGCCGCTCGTGCCGTTCCAGCGCACGTAGCTGCCATCGGGCATGACGCCCACGAGGCGCTCGCTGGGGGCCGCGACGCCGATCGTGACGCCCTGCGCCGATGCCGAGTCGCTCGTGGCACCCGCGCGGTCGACGCCGGCGACGGTGAGCACGCCCGGCATCGTGGCGGGGGCGCCCACCTCCTCGGTGCCGGAACCGCGGTTGCCCGCCGCCGCGACGATCACGACGTCGTGCCGCATGGCGTACGAGAAGGCGTCATCCCAGCTCTCCGGCCAGTCGAGCGTGTTGCGGGTGAGCGACATGTTGATGATGTCGGCGCCATGGTCGACGGCCCAGCGCACGCCCTCGGCGATCTGGTCGTCGGAGTCGCCGCCGGCGAAGCCGATCGAGATGGCGAGCACGGATGCCTCGGGCGCGCTGCCGATGATGCCCGCACCGGGGCCGGTGCCGCGACCCGCGGCGAGCGAGGCGACGAGCGTGCCGTGCTCGCCCTCCGATCCCACCGGGGTGCGACCGTCGGAGGACCCCGCGCCCGAGAGGTCGGTGCCGCCCACGACGGCGCCTGCGAGCTCGCGAGGCGAGCCGACGCCCGTGTCGATGACCGCGATCGTGATGCCGGCGCCGCGCGTCACCGACCAGGCGTCGCGGATGCCGTAGTCGTCGAGCCAGTACTCGGCGTCGCGCACGGCGTCGCTCGCGGCTCCGGATGCGGTGGGCGCGCTGTGGATGCGGGGGACGCCGGGCGCTGCGTCTGCCGCGGGGGCGACCGGGGCGGCGACGAGGCCCGCACCCCCGACGACGGATGCGGCGAGCACCGCGGCGACGCGGCGGCGCATCCGGGGCACCACGGCGCTGCGGCGGCGCACCTCAGGCTCCGTGCGCGGCGCCCGGTTCGGCGCACGTGCAACGCTCGGGCGACCAGTCCGCGCGCGCGAGGGCGGCGTCGCCGATCGGGTTGATCCCCGGCCCGGCCGCGAGCGCATGCGCCGCGAGCGCGTGCAGGCACTTGACGCGCTCGGGCATGCCGCCCGCCGAGAACCCGGCGATCTCGGGCACCGCCTCGATGCTCTCGCGGTCGGCGAGGTACGAGGCGTGGGCCGCGCGGTAGGCCTCGGCGACCTCGTCGTCGGCGAGCGTCGCGGCGAGCTCGGGCATGACGCCCGTCGCCTCGAGCGTCGACATCGCGGCCGTGGCGCCCGGATGCGAGAGGTAGTAGAGGGTCGGGAACGGCGTGCCGTCGGGAAGTCGCGGGCTCGTCGCGACGACCGTCGGGTTGCCGCACACGCAGCGTGCCGCGATGCCGATCACCCCGCGCGCGGGGCGACCGAGCTGGCGGGAGACGACAGCGACATCCGCTTCCGTGGGCGGGTCGAACGGGGGCCGCGTCATCCGCCGCTTCCGTCCGGCGCGCCCGTGCCTTGCACGGGACTGTCGAGCTGGCCGTCGAGCTGCTCGGGGGTGGCCTCGGTGAACCCGGCCGTGTACACCGAGGAGAGGAACGCGGTCATCCAGTCGACCTCGGTGGTCTGCAGTTCGTCGCTGATCGGCTGCTGGTCGTCGACGACGGGCGTGCCCCCGTCGTCGAGCAGCAGGTAGGTGACGTCACCGGGGTAGACGTAGTAGAGCCGATCGCGCGCCTGACCCTCGACGTAGGCGGGGTCGCTCCAGCGGGCCACCTCGGCGTCGAGCTCGTCGAGCTCGTCGTGCGCGTCGTTCACGCGCTGCTCGAGGTGGGCGATCTGCTGACGTTGCTCGACGAGCGTCTTGAGCTGGGGGGCGAGCACGACGAGCGCGGCGACGATGAGTCCGAGCACGGTGAGCGCGAAGCCCGAGAGCCGGAAGTTGCGCAGCCATGCGGCGGCGCGCGACGGCTCGGCCATCGCGACGGGCACGCGTTCGGTGCGACTCTTCGGGCTCACGCCCCCAGGCTATGCGACGAGCAGCGGTGCTGACGGCGTGCCGCGCCCGCCCCCGCGCGTCGAGTGCCGCGCGCAGCGCCCGCCCCCGCGGGTCGAGTGCCGCGCGCAGCACCCACCCCCGCAGGTCGAGTGCCGCGCGCAGCGCGGTGTATCGAGACCCCCACTCCAACACCCACCCGCGTCCGGCGGAGGCGCCGACCGGGGTTTCGATACGCCGCCTACGGCGAGCTACTCAACCAGCGGGGGTGCGTCGAACCGGGGTCGGGGATCGGTTTCCGAGTCGCTGGCACCGGGACTGGCGGGAGCGCATCGCCGCAGGCGATACGCGAGGGCATGCGACTCGGGAACCGATCCCCCGGCCCCGGGCGCTGATATCAGGACGCCCGGAAGGCGGAGCGACCGGCGTAGACCGCGGCGTCGCCCAGCTCCTCCTCGATCCGTAGCAGCTGGTTGTACTTGGCGACCCGCTCGGAACGCGCCGGGGCTCCGGTCTTGATCTGGCCCGCATCCGTCGCCACCGCGAGGTCGGCGATCGTGGTGTCCTCGGTCTCGCCGGAGCGGTGCGACAGGATCGCGGTGTAGCCGTGGCGCTGGGCCTTCGACACCGCATCCAGGGTCTCGGTGAGGGTGCCGATCTGGTTGACCTTGACGAGGATCGAGTTGCCGGCGCCGCGGTCGAGTCCGGTCTGCAGGCGCGCGGGGTTGGTGACGAAGAGGTCGTCGCCGACGAGCTGCACCTTGCTGCCGAGCTGCGTCGTGAGGGCCACCCAGGCGTCCCAGTCGTCTTCGGCGAGCGGGTCTTCGATGGTGACGATCGGGTAGTCGGCGATGAGCTTCGCGTAGTAGTCGATCATCTGCTCGGCCGAGAGCTCCTGGCCCTCGTAGCGGTAGACGCCGTTCTCGAAGAACTCGGTCGAGGCGACGTCCATGCCGAGGGCGATCTGCTCGCCCATCGTGTAGCCGGCCTTCTCGACGGCGCCGATGATGAAGTCGAGCGCCTCGCGGGCGGTGGCGAGGTCGGGGGCGAAGCCGCCCTCGTCGCCGAGGCCGGTCGCGTAGCCCTTGGCCTTCAGCTCCGACTTGAGCGCGTGGTACACCTCGGCGCCCCAGCGCAGCGCCTCGCGGAAGCTCGTGGCGCCGACGGGCAGCATCATGATCTCCTGCGCGTCGAGGCCGTTGTCGGCGTGGGCGCCGCCGTTGATGATGTTCATGAGCGGCACGGGGAGGGTGTGCGCGTTGGGGCCGCCGACGTAGCGGAACAGCGGCAGGTCGGCGGAGTCGGCGGCGGCCTTGGCGACGGCGAGGCTCACGCCGAGGATGGCGTTGGCGCCGAGCTTCGACTTGTTGTCGGTGCCGTCGGCGGCGATGAGCTCGGCGTCGACGAGTCGCTGGTCGGATGCTTCGAAGCCTTCGATGGCGGGGCCGAGCACGTCGAGCACGGCGTCGACGGCCTTCTCCACGCCCTTGCCGAGGTAACGCTCCTTGTCGCCGTCGCGCAGCTCGTAGGCCTCGAAGGCGCCGGTGGAGGCGCCGGAGGGCACGGCGGCGCGGCTGACGGTGCCGTCGTCGAGAAGCACCTCGACCTCGACGGTCGGGTTGCCTCGGGAGTCGAGGATCTCGCGGGCGCCGACGGCCTCGATTGCAGACACGGGGTACTCCTTAGGGGGTTGTGGTGTGGGGCGTTGACGCCCGCAGGCGATCCTACCGACTCCCCCGCGCCTCTCTCCCCGCCGACCGCTGCCACCCGCCCGCTGCCCGCATCTCTCGCCCGCTCGCCGCCCGCATCCGCCACCGTCGCATCCGCCGCCGTCGCATCCGTCACCGCCGCATCCGTCCGTCAGAAATGCAGGAACGCAGTGTCAGAAATGCAGGACCGCACTGTCAGAAATGCAGGACCGCAGTGTCAGAAATGCAGGACTTCGGCGACCGACTTCCCTGTTATTGCGGGGCGCGCTGCGGCGGCGTGCGCAGTTCTCCTGCATTTCTGACAGGGCCGCTCGGGCGACTCCTGCATTTCTGACAGGGCCGCTCGGGCGACTCCTGCATTTCTGACGGGTGGGTCAGCCGAGGGGGCGCAGCTCGAGGGCGTCGAGGGATGCGGGGGCGTCGGCCCCGAGGAACGCGAACGAGGTGAAGCCCTGTTCGGCGAGGTTATCGAGCTGCAGCTTGGTGTTCTTGGCGCGACGCACGAGCCGGGCGCGGTCGCCGCGGGCCACGAGCGCCGACTGCAGCGTCAGGAGCGCGGCGAGCGGCGCATCCGCGTCGTGCACGAGCGCGACCGCGGCTCCCCCGGATGCGGTGGGCGGCTCGACGAGGTCGACGAGCCGCTCGAAGCCGAGCGAGAAGCCGGTGGCCGGCACATCGGTGCCGAGGAAGCGGCCGATCATGCCGTCGTAGCGTCCGCCACCGCCGAGCGAGTAGGGCACGCTCGGGTGCGCGAGCTCGAAGATGGGGCCCGTGTAGTAGCCCATGCCGCGCACGAGGAACGGGTCGAACACGAGCGGCGCGATCTCCTCGCCTCGGGCCGCCGCGACCGCGTCGCCGATCGCGACGAGGTCGGCGATCACGGATGCGTCGGCGCCGTCGGGCAGCGCACGGCGGATGGTCGCCTCGCCGAAGGGCAGCGGCTCCCCCTCCTGCGGGCGCGTGAGGAACGCGCGGAACGCCTCCACGGCATCCGCGTCGACCTCGCGTTCGGCCAGTTCGGCGACGACCCCCTCGGGGCCGAGCTTGTCGAGCTTGTCGATCGTGATGAGCACGCCGTCGTGCTGCTCGGGCGCGAAGCCGAACCCGGTGAGCATGCCGATGAGCAGCCGCCGGTCGTTGATGCGGATGCTCGCGTCGCGCAGCCCGAGCGCGTCGACGGTGGCGAGAGAGGCGACGAGCAGTTCGGCCTCGGCCTGGATGCCGGGCTCGCCGATGATGTCGATGTCGCACTGCACGAATTGACGGAAGCGCCCCTTCTGCGGACGCTCGGCGCGCCACACGGGCGCCACCTGGATGCTGCGGAACACGTTCGGCAGTTCGGCGCGGTGGGTCGCGTAGAAGCGGGCGAGCGGCACCGTGAGGTCGAAGCGCAGCCCGAGGTCGACGAGGTCGAGGGGCTGCTCGGCCGCGTGCAGTTCGTCGCGCGTGAGGCCGCGCTTGAGCACGCCGAACGCGAGCTTCTCGTTGTCGCCGCCGAGTCCGGCGTTGAGGCGCGCGGAGTCCTCCATGACGGGCGTCTCGATCTCGTCGAAGCCGTGCGCGCGGTAGGACTCCGTGATGACGGAGAGGATGCGCTGCCTGCGCTGCTTCTCGGCCGGGAGGAAATCCCGCATGCCGCGGGGAGGGTTCACCTGACTTGCCACCCGTCGATTCTGTCAGCGCGCGCGAGGCGCGGCGAACGACGGATGCTCGAGATCATCCCCGCGGGTGACGCGCGGCCCGCGGGTGGGGGCCTATGGTCGCAGCATGAGCAGCCCCGACGCCCTCATCCCGCCCGTGTCCGCCGACCACCCGGTCGATATCGAGGTGACGGATGTCGCCCGCTCGTTCGGCGAGGTGCACGCGGTGCGACAGGTGAGCTTCGAGGCGCGCGCCGGCGAGGTCACGGGGCTCGTCGGCCCCAACGGCTCGGGCAAGACGACGCTGCTGCTCATGCTCGCGACGCTGCTCGTGCCCGACCGCGGCACGATCCGCATCGGCGGGCACGACCCGGTCGCCGAGGCCGCCGAGGTGCGCCGCGTGCTCGGGTGGATGCCGGATGTGCTGGGCGCCTGGCCGAACCTCACCGTGCGTCGCAGCCTCGAGCTCACCGCGCGCCTGTACGACCTGCCGCGTCCCGCCGCCGCCGACCGCGCATCCGAGCTCATCGAACTCGTCGACCTGGCCGAGCTCGCCGACCAGCCCACGCGCGTGCTCTCGCGCGGGCAGAAGCAGCGGCTGAGCCTCGCACGCGCCCTCGTGCACGACCCGCGCGTGCTGCTGCTCGACGAGCCGGCGTCGGGTCTCGACCCGGGGGCGCGCATCGCCTTGCGCGTGCTGTTGCGTCGCCTCGCCGCCGAGGGCCGCACGATCCTCGTCTCGAGTCACGTGCTGGCCGAGCTCGACGACCTCGCCGACCGGGCCGTGTTCCTGGATGCGGGGCGCTCGGTGAGCGCCGAGCGCGTGCAGGCGGCCCAGCGCACCGAGCGGGGCTGGCGCATCCGGGCCCTCGACAGCCAGGGGCTGTATCGCGCGCTCGTCGAGTCGGGCATCGACGCGGCCCGCATCCAGACCGAGCCGCAGGGGCTCGTGGTGCCGCTCGCGGGCGACGACCACGCGGCCGAGCTGCTCGCGGGTCTCGTGCGCGCGGGCATCCCCGTGGTGTCGTTCGCGCCGGCGGTGGGCGACCTCGAGCACACCTTCCTCGACCTCAGCAGCGGAAGCGGTGAGCGCGCCGGCGACGATCTGCGCCCCGAGGGAGAGGCGGACCGATGAGCTGGTCGACCCGGATGTGGACCGTCGCCTCGATCGAGCTGCAGCAGCGGGTGCGCGGCGCCGCCTGGTACGTGCTGCTCGGCATCTTCGTGTTCGTGGTGCTCGTCGTGACCGTGTTCACGACGATCGCGACGTGGAACTCCGAGGCTCCGGGCGCGGTGCTCTACTCGCTCATCGTCTACTTCGTGCTGCTGCTCGGCACCCTCGTGGTGCCGGCGCTCTCGGGCAATGCGATCAACGGCGACCGCGAGGCGGGCACCCTCGCGACGACGCAGGTGACGCTCGTGACGACCGCGCAGCTCGTGATCGGCAAGCTGCTCGCGGCGTGGATCACGGCCCTCTGCTTTCTCGTGGCGGCGCTTCCGTTCCTGCTCTTCGCGCTCGTGCTCGGCGGCGCCTCGACGGCGTCGGCCGTCGTGTCGATCCTCGTGCTCGCGCTCGAGCTCGGGGTGGTCTCGGCCGTCGGCGTCGGGCTCTCGGGGCTCGTGCGGCGCCCGCTCTTCTCGGTCGTCGCGACCTACCTCGTGGTGGCCGCGCTGTCGATCGGCACCCTCATCGCCTTCGGTCTCGGCGGTGTCGTCGCGCAGGAGCAGGTCACCCAGCGCTACGAGGTGGTCGATTGGGAGGCCTCGTCGGACGAGATCGACCCGCAGACCGGGTACCCGGAGCAGCTCGTGTGCACGACGGTCGAGAACACGTACACGATGCCGCGCTTCGACCGCGTCTGGTGGGTGCTCGCGGCGAACCCCTATGTGCTGCTCGCGGATGCCGTGCCGACCCACTACGACGGCTTCGGCAACCCCGACGACCTGTTCGGCAACATCAAGTTCATGGTGCGCCAGGCGCAGGTCCCGCCCGAGGTTCCCACCTGGTCGGAGTGCGGGAGGTTCGACGGCGCGCCGTATCCGGATGCCGAGGAGGTCATCGCGAGCACGGTGCCGAGCTGGGTGGTCGGCTTGCTGCTGCACCTCGTGCTCGCGGCGGGCCTCATCGCCGGCGCGATCTCGCGCACGCACGCGCCCACCCGGCGCATGGCCGCCGGGTCGCGCGTGGCGTGAGAGGTGCCCGCCGGGAACTCTCATCCCGATTCCAGGTCGCAGGACTTGACTGAGCGCAGCCGACGGCCGTCGGCGAGTCGCCCGGGTCGAACGGGATCGGCCCTCCGCCCCGTGCGCAGAGACGGAGGGCAATCATGGCCACCTACGATGTCGCAGACCGCTCGGCGGTCGTGACGGGCGGAGGCTCGGGAATCGGACGCGCGGTCGCGCTGCTGCTGGCGGCGAACGGCGCGAAGGTCGTCGTCGCCGACCTGCGGCGGGAGTCGGCCGAGGGCGTCGTCGCCGAGATCGAGGCGGCGGGCGGCACCGCCGTGGCGCATGTCGGCGACGTGGGCGATCCGGATGACGCCGTCGCGATCGTCGCCGCGGCACAGCAGCTCGCGCCGCTGAAGATCGCGATCAACAACGCGGGGATCGGCGGCCCGTCGGCCGCGACCGGCGACTATCCCCTCGAGGGCTGGCAGAAGGTGATCGACATCAACCTGTCGGCGGTGATCTACGGGATGCGGGCGCAGCTTCCCGCGATGGTCGAGAACGGCGGCGGCTCGATCGTCAACATCGCCTCGATCCTCGGCTCCGTCGGCTTCGCCAACTCGGTCGCCTACGTCGCGGCCAAGCACGGCGTCGTGGGTGCGACGAAGAACGCCGCCCTCGAGTACGCCACGCAGGGTGTTCGCGTGAACTCGATCGGCCCGGGCTTCATCCGCACCCCGCTCGTGGCATCGAACCTCGACGCCGACACCCTGAAGTTCCTCGAGGGCAAGCACGCGATGAACCGCCTCGGCGAACCGGAGGAGGTCGCGACCCTTGCGGTCTTCCTGGCGTCGGATGCCGCCTCATTCATCACGGGCAGCTACCACCTGGTCGACGGGGGCTACACGGCCCAGTAGCGAGTGCCGCGGGGCCGGCTGTCGGCGGTCGGCGGTCGGCCCAGCGGCGGTCAGCCCAGCGGCGCGGGCACCCGTTCCGCGGCCGGTTCCGGCTCGGCGGCGTCGGGCTCGAGGCGCACGAGCACGATGCCGCCGAGGATGAGGGCGGCACCCACGAGCCCGAGGGGCGCGATGGCCTCGCCCAGCACGATCCAGCCGACGATGCCCGCGAACACCACCTCCGAGAGGCCGAGGAACGAGGCCACGCGCGCGCCGAGCAGCACGATCGAGGTGATGCCCGCCACGTAGGCGAAGGCGGTCGAGAGCACCCCGACCGTCACGAGCGGCACCCACCAGGGGGCCTGCATGCCGAAGAAGGCGACCTCGCCGAAGCCGACGTGCATGGGCAGGATGCCGACGAGTCCGGCGAGCCCGAGGGCCAGAGCGCCGAGCACGAAGCCCGCCCAGGCGAGCGTCATGGGCGGAACGCCGTCGGGCGTGCGGTCGCCGACGATGTAGTAGAAGGCGACGCCGATCATCGCGATGCCCGCGAGTCCCACGCCGATGGGGTCGAGGGGTCCGGCGCCGTTCGGGCCGATCACGAGCACGAGGCCGAGCACCGCGAGCGCCGCGCCGATCAGCACGAGGCGGTGCGGCATCCGGCGGCTGCGGCCCCAGGCGACGAGCAGCAGCGCGACGGGTGCGAGGTACTCGATGAGCAGGCCGATGCTCACGGGGATGCGCTCGATCGCCGCGTAGAAGGCGAGCTGCACACCCGCGACGGCGAGCACGGCGTAGGCGAGCACGAGCCGCCAGGCCCGCAGCAGCGGGCGCAGGTCGAAACGCACGGCGATCAGCGCGGGGATCGCGAGGGCGATCGCGGCCACCACGAGGCGCCCGAAGACCGCGGCGCCGGGTGACCAGCCTTCGGCGAAGAGCGGCTTGATGATCGTGCCGCCCGCCCCGAACGCGAACCCCGCGGCGAGCCCCATGAGGATGCCGAGCGCGCCGCGGCGGGTGGAGACGGCCATGGGGCTCCCTGCGTTCGTGCCGGCAATGCCGTCATGGGCTAACTTGGATACGGTCGTGACAGTACCGCCGACGTCGGTTAGGAGTCAAATGCTTTTCACCCATGACACGGAGGTGAACCTCGTCTTCTTCGCGGCGCTGCTCGACACCGTCGCGGGCGCATCCGAAAGCGGCGAGGACGAGCTCTCCACGACCGAGCAGCTGAGCGAGTTCCTGGGCCGCTGGAAGTTCACCGGACGCATCGACCGCGACGCCCACGAGCTGCGCGAGGTGCGGGAGGCGCGCGAGCGCGTGCGCGACGTCTGGGGCGAAGACGAGACGGCGGTCGTCGCGTGGGTGAACGCGACGCTCGCCGACGCGCAGGCGGTTCCGCGCCTCATCGACCACGACGGTCTCGGCTGGCACATTCACGCCACGACCGACGAGTCGCCGCTCGCCGTGCGCATGCTCGTCGAGGCCGCCATGGCGCTCATCGACGTCGTGCGCGCCGACCGGCTCGACCGCCTGCGCGCGTGCGAGGCCGACGACTGCACGGGCGTCTTCGTCGACCTCTCGAAGAACGGCTCGAAGCGCTTCTGCTCGACCCGCTGCGGCAACCGCATGGCGGTGCGCGCCTATCGCGCCCGCACGGGCCCCACCCCCTGATCCGCGAGAGTACGCACTTTCGAGGCAAAACGGGGGTACGCGGCGGGAAAAGTGCGTACTCTCACGGATGCTCGGCGGAGCGGATGTCGCGCTGCAGTCGGCGCAGGGCGTCGCGAAGCGCGCGCTCCGCGTCGAGTCCCGCGGCGCGCGCCGCCACGACGGTCGCGAGCAGCTCGTCGCCGAGCTGCTCCTCCGACGCCGGAACCGCGGGAGCGGCATCCGGTGACAGCCCGACCTTCTCGGCGCGGCCCACGAGCTTCGCCGCGAGCGCGAGGGCGGGCATGCCCTGCGGGATGCCGTCGAGCACGCTCTCGCGGCCGGGCTTCTCGACCCGCTTGAGCTCGTCCCAGCGGGCCATCACGGCATCCGGGGTGTCGGCCACCGCATCGCCGAACACGTGCGGGTGCCGACCCACCATCTTCGCGGTCATGTGCGCCGCGACGTCCTCGAGCGTGAAGCGCCCCTCCTCCGCCGCGATGTCGGAGTGGAAGATCACCTGGTAGAGCACATCTCCGAGCTCCTCGACGAGCTCCGCATCGTCGCCGGCCTCGATCGCGTCGACGAGCTCGTAGGTCTCCTCGACGAGGTACTGCACGAGCGAGGCGTGCGTCTGCTCGCGATCCCACGCGCATCCGCCGGGCGCCCGCAGGTGTTCGAGCACCGCCACGAGCTCTTCGAGCTTCGGGTGCGGGGTGGTCGGCACGACGGGTTCGCTCATGCCCCTATCCTGCAACGGATGCGGGGCGCTCACGCGGCATCATGAGGGTCGCCGCGAGCAGCAGCACCGCCATCGCGGCAGCGCCCACGAACACGGCGGTCGACGCCGAGATGATCGTGGCGGGGTCGCTCTCGTCTCCCCCGAGGCTCGCGATGACGCCGTTCGCGACGGCGCCGAGAACCGCGGCACCCACCGCCTGGCCGATCGAGCGCGAGAACATGTTGGCGCCCGTCACGACGCCGCGCTCCTCCCAGCCGACACTCGACTGCGCGGCGATGAGCGTGGGCACGGCGGAGAAGCCGAACCCCAGCCCGATCACGAACGACACGACCGCGACCGTCCAGATCGACGGATGCGGGCCGAAGCTCGCGAGCGCCACGGTGCCGATCACGACGAGCACGGCGCCGAGGATCGAGGTCGACCGGAAGCCGATGCGCAGGTACAGGCGACCCGACAGCGACGAGGCGATCGGCCATCCGATCGTGAGCGTCGCGAGCGCGAGCCCCGCGACGAGCGGGCTCGCATCGACCCCGATCACGAGGTAGGTCGGCACGAACGCCGTGAGACCGATGAGCGCGGCGCCCACCATGAGCCCCACGAGGTTCGTGGCACGCAGCAGGCGCCGCCCGAGCACCCACAGCGGCAGCACGGGCTCGGCCGCACGCCGCTCGACCAGCACGAAGGCGACGAACAGCACGGCTCCCGCGCCGAACACCGCGAAGGAGGCGGGCGAGGCCCACTCCCAGGAGTTGCCGCCCTCGAGCACCCCGAGCAGCAGGAGGGTGAGCGAGGCGGTGAGCAGCGCGGCGCCCGCGTAGTCGATGCGGTGGCGCCGGCGCACGAGGCTCTCGTGGTAGTCGCGGGCGAGCAGCCACATCGCGAGGCCGCACAGCGGGATGTTGATGAGGAAGATGCCACGCCAGAAGTCCCACATCGCGAAGACGCCGCCGAGCGCGGGGCCCGCGACCGCCGCGACCGCCCACACGCTCGCGAGGTAGCCCTGGGTGCGGGCGCGCTCCTCGATCGTGTAGATGTCGCCGACGATCGTCGAGGTGATCGGCAGGATGGCGCCCGCCCCGATTCCCTGCACGGCGCGGAAGGCGATGAGGCTCGGCATGTCCCACGCGAGGGCGCACAGGATCGAACCGAGCAGGAAGACGCTCAGCCCGAACAGCACGATGCGCTTGCGCCCGATCGTGTCGGCGAGCTTCGCGTAGACGGGAACCGTCACCGACTGGGCGAGCAGATACACCGAGAACAGCCACGGGAACTGGCTGAAGCCGCCGATGTCGCCCACGATCGAGGTGACGGCGGTCGAGATGATCGTCGCGTCGATCGCGACAACACCCGTCGCCACCATGATGGCCAGCAGGATCGGGCCGCGCTCGGACCGCAGCCCGACATCGAGTTTCGTCATCGCATCCATTCAAGCCCGATGCGGGGCCCCGCATTCCCGCCAGGCAGAATGGGGCGGTGAACCTGCAGCTGCTCGCCCTCCTGCTCGTGGTCGTGACGCTGCTGGTGTGGCGGGCCGTCACGCGCGAGAGGCGCGAGTACGCGCAGTTCAAGCGGATGCGGGCCACCGCCTCGCGGCAGAAGGTCATGCGGCGCTGGCTCGTCGAGTCGGTGCTCGTGTTCAGCGGGCTCTCGGCGGCCGTGCTGCTCGCGGCCTGGGAGCACGTGCCGACGGCGCTGCGCGACACGCAAGCTTGGGCGCCGATCGCCGCATCCCGCGACTTCTTCTTCGACACCTCGCTCGGCCGCGGGCTCGCGGTCGGGGCGGCGATCGGTGCCGTGCTCGCGCTCGTGCTCCCCGTGCTGCTGCTGCGCAAGGCGGATCCGGATGATGTGCCCAAGCTCGGCGACATCGGCGCGCTGCTGCCGCGCACGCGTGGCGAGCTGCCCTACGGGGCCGGGCTCGCGGTGTCGGCGGGCGTGCTCGAGGAGCTCATGTTCCGGCTCGCGCTGCCTGCCCTGCTGTTCGGGATCTGGCCGAACGGCCCGCTCGCCTTCGCCGTCGCGACGGTGATCTTCGGGCTGCTGCACCTGTACCAGAAGTGGACGGGCGTGCTGACCGCGACGGTGCTCGGCATCGTGTTCGTCTACCTCTACCTCGTGTCGGGCTCGATCCTGCTGCCGATCGCGCTGCACCTGCTCGTCGACCTGCGCGCGCTCGTGCTGCTGCCGCTCGTGCTCGGCAAGGTCTGGTCGAAGACCCGCTGACGCGGCTCCCGCGCGGCCGGGCTGCTGGGAGACTGGGGGAATGGAGCCCGATCGCGCCGCCCAGCACCTCACCGCTTCGCTCGAACGGAGCACGGTCGGCGGGGTGCGGCGCGTCGGCCGCTGGGCTGTCGCGCTCGTCGAGGCCGCCTTCGGCTCCGTGCCCACGGCGCCGGATGTCGACCTCGTCGTACGCCGGATCGGCAGCGGCGCGGAGGTGCTGCGCACGCACGCGAACGTAGGCGATCCCGAGGAGCTGCTCGCGACCGTGCGCGCCGACCTCGCCGAGAAGAGCGTCACCGAGTTCGTGGCCGAGTGGCGCGGCACCGAGTGACGTCGCACCGAGTGACGCCGCGGGGGCGGCGCGCGGCGTCGGCGCTCAGCCGACGGGGCGGTCGTCGGCGTGCCGCGCGAGGTGACGGGCGTAGCGCTCGGTGAGCTGCACCATGAGGTCGGGGGTGGAGCGGTCGAGTCCGAACACGTAACCCGGGAAGTCGAGCCCCTGCTGGATCGCCCAGATCTCGTCATGCTTGTCGGGGCCGAGGATGCTCGGCGGGTCGCCCACCGCGACCCACGCGATCGGCACGGTCGAGCCCTCGGGCAGCACGGTGCGCAGGTGCACGACCGCGTTGATGCGGATCTCGCTGCGCGCACCGATGCGCGCGCCGTTGAACACGCGCGAGCCGGTCGCGAGGAACACCTCGTCGCCGATCGTCGCGCCCGAGACGGATGCCATGGGGCCGACCAGCACATGGTCGCCGATGTGCAGGGGGTCTGTGGCGCTCGCGCGCAGCAGCGCGTTCTCCATGACGATGGTCGAGGCGCCGATCGTGATCGGGCCGCCCTCGGCCGTGACCACCGCGCCGTGCAGGATCTGGCATCCGGGGCCGATCGTCACATCACCCGAGACGACCGCCGTGGGCGCGATGACGGCTGTCGGATCGACCCGGGGGCTCTGGCCGAGGTGTTCGTAGAGCATGCGGCCAGGGTAGCCCCGCGCCCGTGAGGGGTCGCAAAGTGCGCTCAACACGCCGAGGAGCGCGCAGTTTGCGACCCCTCAGGATGAGGAGGCGGGGGCCGGCGGCGCGGCCGCGGTGAGCAGGGCACCGACCCAGGCGATGAGCTCGGCGTCCGCGAGCCCCTCGGGCATCGGCACGTTGACGGCGTGCTGGGCCGCGAAGAACTTGACGCCGGGGTACAGGCGCGTCAGGCGCACCTGGATCGAGTCGGGCGGATCCAGAGGCGCCAGCCGCATCCGGCCGCCCATCGCGACGACCTCGCCGAGCCCCGCCTTCTGCGCCTGGCGCCGCAACCGCGACACCGCGACGAGCTGCTGCACCGCATCCGGAAGCTCGCCGTAGCGGTCGGCGAGCTCCTCGATCACGCGGTCGACGGCGTCGTCGGGCGAGGCGGGAGCGGATGCGGTGGAGAGCTTCTGGTACGCCTCGAGCCGCAGGCGCTCGGATTCGATGTACTGCTCGGGGATGCGCGCGTCGACCGGCAGCTCGAGGCGCAGCTCGGTCTGCCCCTCGGCGACGTCGCCGCGGAACGCCGACACCGCCTCGCCGATCATGCGCAGGTAGAGGTCGAAGCCGACGCCCGCGATGTGGCCCGACTGCTCGCCGCCGAGCAGGTTGCCTGCGCCCCGGATCTCGAGGTCCTTGAGCGCGATCTGCATGCCGCCGCCGAGCTCGTTGTTGGCGGCGATCGTCTCGAGCCGGTCCTGCGCGGTCTCGGTGAGCGGCTTCTCGGCGTCGTAGAGGAAGTAGGCGTACGCACGCTCACGCCCGCGGCCCACGCGCCCGCGGATTTGGTGCAGCTGCGAGAGGCCGTACTTGTCGGCGGCGTCGATGATGAGGGTGTTCGCGTTGGCGATGTCGATGCCGGTCTCGATGATCGTCGTCGTGACGAGCACGTCGAACCGCCGCTCCCAGAAGTCGACGATCACCTGCTCCAACTGATGCTCGGTGAGCTTGCCGTGCGCGACGGCGATGCGCGCCTCGGGCACGAGTTCGGCGATCTCGGCCGCGACACGGTTGATGCTCGAGACCCGGTTGTGCACGAAGAACACCTGCCCCTCGCGCAGCAGCTCGCGTCGGATCGCGGCCGCGATCTGCTTGTCGGATCTCGGCCCCACGAAGGTGAGGATCGGATGCCGGTCTTCGGGCGGGGTCGCGAGCGTCGACATCTCGCGGATGCCGGTGACCGCCATCTCGAGGGTGCGCGGGATGGGGGTCGCGCTCATCGCGAGGATGTCGACGTTGGTCTTGAGCTTCTTGAGCGCGTCCTTGTGCTCGACGCCGAAGCGCTGCTCCTCGTCGATGATGACGAGCCCGAGATCCTTGAAGCGCACCTGCTCGGAGAGGATGCGATGGGTGCCGATCACGACATCCACCTCGCCGCGCTCGAGGCCCTCGATCGTCTCCTTCGACTCCTTCTCGGTCTGGAAGCGGCTGAGCGCCCGCAGGTGCACGGGGAAGCCCGCGAAGCGCTCGGCGAAGGTCTCCATGTGCTGCTTGACGAGCAGCGTCGTCGGCACGAGCATCGCGACCTGCTTGCCGTCCTGCACAGCCTTGAAGGCGGCGCGCACCGCGATCTCCGTCTTGCCGTAGCCGACGTCGCCCGAGATGAGGCGGTCCATGGGGATGGGCCGCTCCATGTCGGCCTTCACCTCGTCGATCGTCTGCAGCTGGTCGGGCGTCTCGGCGAACGGGAAGGCCTCCTCGAGCTCGCGCTGCCAGGGGGTGTCGGGGCCGAAGGCGTGACCGGCGCTCGCCATGCGCGCGCTGTAGAGCTTCACGAGCTCGACGGCGATGTCGCGCACCGCCTTGCGCGCCTTCCCCTTCGCGGCCGCCCAGTCGGAGCCGCCCATCTTCGACAGCGCGGGGCTCTCGCCGCCCACGTAGCGGGTGAGCTGGTCGAGCTGGTCGGTGGGCACGTAGAGGCGGTCGCCCGCCTGGCCGCGCTTCGACGGCGCGTACTCGAGCACGAGGTATTCGCGCGTGACCTTCTCGTGCTGGGTGCCGAGCGGGCCGCGCGAGACGCGTGCGCCGCCCGCGACCTCGCGCGTCACGAGCTCGACGAAGCGGCCGATCCCGTGGGTCTCGTGCACGACGTGGTCGCCGGGCTTGAGCTGCAGCGGGTCGACGACGTTGCGGCGGCGGCTCGCGAGCTTCTTCGGCTGCCGCGAGTCGATACCGGCGGCGCGGCCGTAGAACTCGGCCTCGGACAGCAGCGCGAAACGCGCCTCCTCCTGCTCGAAGCCGGCTTCGACGGATGCCGTGACGAGGTACGCGACGCCGGGTTGCGGATCGCTCGGCACGGCCGGCACGATCCGCGCGGCGATCTCGTGTTCGGCGAGCACCTGTGCCGCGCGGTCGACGAGGCCGGTTCCGGCCGCGGCGATCGCGAGCGCCCAATCGGCGCCGAGCAGTTCGGCCACGTGGGCGATCGCGCCGTCGACCCGACCGGCGAAGCTCGGCACGGCGCGCGCGTCGACGCGCGTGACCTCGTCGTCGTCGGCGTCGAAGGGGCTCACCGTCCACCAGGTGCGCGGGCGGGCCTCGGCGCGCAGGGCCGAGACGGTGAGGAAGTCGCCCGTGTCGAGGCTCGCCTGCAGGTCGATCGGCGCTGCCGCACCCGCGGTGGCGGCGCTCCAGGCCGCCTCGAGGAACTCGCGGTTCGTCTCGGCGAGGCTGAGCGCGCGTGTCGCGACCCGCTCGGGCGAGAGCACGGTCACGGCCGCGTCGTCGGGGAAGTAGTCGGTGAGCGGCACGAGCCGACCGATGAGCGCGGGCGTGAGCGACTCCATGCCCTCGACGGGGATGCCCTCGGCGATCTTGGCGAGCATCGGCGCGATCGCCTCGTACTCGTGCTGCAGCTCGCGCGCCCGCGCCTTCACGGCGTCCGTGATGAGCAACTCGCGGGCGGGGCCCAGCTCGATCGGGCCCAGCTCGTGCGGCAGCGAGCGCTGGTCGGCGACCGAGAAGGCGCGCAGCTGCTCGAGCTCGTCGCCGAAGAAGTCGGCGCGCACCGGGTGCTCGGCATCCGGCGGGAACACGTCGAGAATGCCGCCGCGCAGGGCGAACTCACCCCGTCGGGTCACGAGGTCGACGCGCGCGTAGGCGAGCTCGGCGAGCCGGATGCCGAGGGCCGCGAGGTCGTAGCCCCGGCCCCCGGGGGTGAGCGTCACGAGCTCGAGCGCATCGAGCCCGGGAGCGAGAGGCTGCAAGGCGGCGCGCACGGAGGCGACGAGCACGAGGGGGCGTTCACGTGATCCGTCCCGCCACCGGCGCAGTTCGCGCAGGCTGCGCAGCCGCCGTCCCACCGTCTCGGCCGAGGGGCTGAGCCGCTCGTGCGGCAGGGTCTCCCACGCCGGGAACGGCAGCACGAGCGCGTCGGGGGCCCAGCACGCGAACGAGCTCGCGACCGCCTCGGCCTCACGACTCGTCGCGGTGATGGCGAGCAACGCCTGGCCGGCGCCCGCGACCTCGCCGCGGCGGGCGAGCAGGCCGGCGAGCAGCGGCACGCGCAGGCCCTCGACGGCCGAGAAGTCGGCGTCGGAACGCGCCTGGGCGAGGGCCTCGTCGAAGGTGTGGGCGCGCGTCAGCACCGGAATGAGCGAGGCGAGTCCCATTGGAACGAGTTTACGTGGTGGTGGCTTCGAGACGCGGGCGTGCGAACCGTGAGGTGATTGAGGAGCGGCGAAGCCGCGTCTCGAAATCACCGGCCCGAGTCGTGCGCGTGCGAGGTGATTGAGGAGCGGCGAAGCCGCGTCTCGAAATCACCGGCCCGAGTCGTGCGCCCACCCGGTGGTTTCGAGACGGCCGCTGCGCGGCCTCCTCAACCACCTCGACAACGGCCTTCGCCGCTATGCCCGCCCTCGGCCGAGACGGCCTCGGCGCCGCGGGCGCGAAGGCCAGAAATGGCCTTCGCCGCTATGCCCGCGGCGCATGCCAGCGCTGTTGGGCGGCGAGGAGCCCCTCGCGCACGAGATCCTCGGTGGCGTCGGCGGCATCCGTCAGCAGCAACGGCAGCGCCTCGCGCTCGAGCTTCGAGAACGGGGAGAGCACGAAGTCGGCCGCGTCCTGACGGCCGGGCGGGCGGCCGATGCCGATGCGCACGCGTGCGAAGTCGGGCGTGCCGAGGGCCGACTGGATGTCGCGCAGCCCGTTGTGCCCGCCATGTCCGCCGCCGATCTTGAGCTTGACGGTGTCGAACGGGATGTCGAGCTCGTCATGCAGCACGATGACGCGGTCGGCGCCGAGGCCGAAGAACTTGGCGGCCGCGGAGACGGGGCCGCCCGAGAGGTTCATGTAGGAGTTCGGCTTGACCAGAACGAGCTTCGGAAGCCCCGGACCCAGTCGCCCCTCGGCGAGCTGGGTGTTGGTCTTGTGGCGTGAGAACCGCGCGCCGACGCGTTCGGCGAGCACATCGAGCGCCATCTGGCCCACGTTGTGGCGGTGAGCGGCGTAGCCGGGCCCGGGGTTCCCGAGCCCGGCTACGAGCCACACATCGTCCACGCGAGCGGAAACTACTCGGCGGCGTCCTCGGCCGCAGCCTCGGCGGCCGGAGCCTCGGCGGCGCCCTCGGCGGCCTCCTCGGTCTCGTCGACGGCGGTGACCGTCGGCAGCACGACGCTCACGACGAGCGTCTCGACGTCGCTCACGAGGGTCGCACCCTCGGGCAGCTCCACCTTGTCGGCGAGCAGGTGGGTGACGGCCTCGACACCCTCGACGCTGATCTGGATCGACTCCGGGATCGACAGCGCGGGCACCTCGACGAGCAGGGTGTGCGCCTCCTGCTCGAGCACGGTGCCGGGGGCGGCCTCGCCCACGACGTGCACGGGCACCTCGACCTGCACCTTCTCGCCCTTCTTCACGACGATGAGGTCGATGTGCTCGATGATCTGGCGCACCGGGTCCTTCTGCACGTCCTTCACGAGGGCGAGCTGGCTCTTGCCGGCGATGTCGAGGTCGAGCACGGCGTTCGCCTTGCGCAGGATGAGGCTGACCTCGTGGCCCGGCAGGGTGACGTGCTGCGGCTCGGTGCCGTGGCCGTAGATGACGGCGGGGATCTTGCCGGTGGCGCGGATCTTGCGGGCCGCGCCCTTGCCGAACTGCTCGCGGGGCTCCGCGGCGAGCTTGTTGTCGTCGGACATGGTGACTCCTTGTGGTGGGCTCAGCGCCCGTCGTGGATTGTTTTCAACTCGAACGCGCAACAGCGTGAGGAAAGACTGGGGGCCTTACCACCGCGTCGATCACGGTTCCGCTCTGCGTGCAGCGCGAAACCCTCGCCGAAGTTCACCGGGGAGTCTACCCGACGGGCCGCGCCGGCACACGCCGAGCCGTCCCGGCCGGGATCACCGCTCGCCGTCGGGTACGGCGCGCACCACGGTGACACCGCGTGCGACGGCCGGTGGGGTAAGCACCGGCCGGCTGACGATCCCGGCCGGGCCGACATCCGATCGCGCAGCGCCCGCGGGCGGGTGCGAGGATCGGCTCCACGCTAGGCGCGGCCGAGCGGGCCCGCAGCGGGGCGGCTTGATCGGGATCAAAGGCGTACGTCGTGCTCTTGACGCCGATCAAGTCGCCCGGGGCGAGCCGTGTCGGCGACTCACCTATCGTTGAGGCAGGGCGCACACGAAGGGATGCCACGGGATGGTCGAGCTGTCGAGCGCTCACGCGATGCGTGCCCTGCGCGGCATGCTCCTTGCCGTGGCCGATGAACCGCTGCCCGAGCTCGACACCCTCGAACAGCACGTGCACCTCGTCGCGTTCGGCGCCGAAGAGGCTGTCATCCGCGCGGGAGAGGCCTCGCCCTACCTCTTCTTCATCATGCAGGGCCTCGTGCGCGTGGAGGCGACGCAGGGCGACCAGCCGGTCATGCTCGGCATCCGCGAGGAGGGCGAGATCATCGGCGACGTGACGTCGATGCGGTTCCGGGCGGTTCAGCGGCTCGTCGAGCTCGACCTGCATCCGCGCTCCCGCTCGGTCTCCCGCGGGGGCGAGACGGCTCCCGCTCTGCAGCTCACCACGATCGAACCGACGGTGCTGCTGCGCATCGACACGCGCATCATCGTCGACCTCGCCGAGCGTCACCTGGCGTGGAGCCGTGTCGTGCTCGCCCTCATCGTCGTCAACACGATCACCCGCCGCGCCGAGTTCACCCAGACGCACGGCGCGAGTCCCGCCGAGAGCTACCAGGCGCTGCTCACCACGCGGCCCGAACTCGTGCGCCGCGTGACACAGCGCGAGCTCGCCCGCCTGTTCGGGGTGAGCGAGGCGGGGATGAGCCGCATCGCGAAGCGCGTGCACGGGCGCGGCGGCGCGGCACAGCCGGATGCGACCCCGGCCCCGTCGGCGGGCTGAGCTCAGTCGAGCGTGGGCTGCGGATGCGGTTGCGGCTGCACCTGCGGCGGCGGCTGCGTCGCCTCGGGGCGCAGCAGGATGCCGAGGGCGAGTCCCAGCATCGTCATGCCGACCGCGAGGATCATGCCGCTCCATCCCATGAGCGGCAGCGCCTGGCGCAACTCTGGCGCGAGACCGATGTAGGCCGAGGGGTCGGCCACGAGCAGCACGATCCCGACGAGTGACAGCACACCGCCCGAGATCCAGGCGCCGATCGAGCTGCGCCCCGCGGGCAGGAGCAGGGCGCCGACGACGATCGCACCCACGACCATGAGCGCCGCGAGCAGCCCATCCCAGCGCAGGATCTGGAAGGTGTTGCGGTAGAAGTCGCCGCCCGCCGCGAGCACCCAGGCGACAGCCCCGATCGCGAACAGGCCGCCCACCGCCGACAGCACACGCCACAGCAGGGAGGGTCGCGCGCGCCGCGCCATGATGCCCACGGCGAGCAGCGCGAACCCGATGAGCAGCCCCGTGCCGAATGCCACGAAGTACACCCCTCCCGTGGCGATGCCCCGGTCGAGTTCGAAGAGCGAGTTCAGCAGCACGATCGTGGGCGCCTGCACGCCCGTGAACGTGTACGGCACGAGCACCCCCAGCAGCGAGAACACGATGTGCACCCCGCCTGCCACGATGACGCCCAGCGGCGACCAGCGCACGCTCACCGCCGCGGCCGCGAGAAGCAGGCACGCGACGCCCGCGAGCAGCGAGTACACGCCCGGCCCGCCGCCGCCCAGGTAGCTGGCGAGCTGCATGACGGCGTTGCCGCCCGCGAACCACAGCAGCAGCGTCCCGGCGAGCGAGCAGACGAGGGCGATGACGAGACCGATGAGATGGCGCATGTGGTGGGTGCCTTCCTGGGGGGTCGGATCGGTGCGGTCAGTAGAACTCGCGGGTGTTGACGACGTTGAGCAGCGGCTCGCCCGCGAGCAGGCGGCGGGCGTTCTCGGCGAACAGCTCGGCGATGCGGCGCGGTTCGTGCGGGCTGAGCGCCGCGGCGTGCGGAGCCAGCACGACGTTCGGCAGCTCCCACAGCGGGCTGTCTTCCGGCAGCGGTTCGACGGCCGTGACGTCGAGCACGGCGAGGCCCGCCCGGCCGTCCCTCAGCGCGTCGACGAGGGCGGGCTCGTCGACCGTCGTGCCGCGGCCGACGTTGACGATCGTGGCGCCCGGCTTCATGCCGGCCAGCACCTCAGCCGACAGCATGCCCCGCGTCTGCTCGGTTCCGGGCAGCGCGAGCACGATCGCATCCGCCTCGGATGCCGCCTCGGCGAACGCGTCGACCGGCACGATGCGCTCGACGTCGGCATCGACCTCACGCCGGTGCACGCCGACGACACGGCAGCCCAGGGCGCTGAGCTTCGTCGCGGTCGCGCGCCCGATCGCGCCGAGGCCGACCACGAGCACGGTCGTCTCGTCGAGCGGACGCAGGGGCTCGCGCGGCCCCCACTGCTTCGCGCGCTGCATGCCGAGCAGCCACGGCAGGCGCTTGGCCCCCGCGAGCACGCCGAACACCGCGAACTCGGCGAGCGGCTCGGCGTGCACCCCCGCGGATGTCGTGAACAGCACGCGCGCGAGATCCTCGTCTGCCAGCCGCGCGGCCTTCACCTGCTGGCCTCCACCGGCCGGGATCGTGTGCACCCAGCGCAGCCGCGGGTTCGCGCGCACCGTACGGCCGAGCGCGCGGCCCGAGTGGTCGGGCACACCGAAGAGCGCGTCGGCGGAGTCGAGCAGCGCCTCGAAGCGCGCCTGCTCCTCGGGCGTGCGCTGCTTGGGGCCCGTCATCCAGTCGATGTCGGCGTCGGAGAGCAGCTCGGGCTCGTGCACGACCTCGAGCCGCTCGTCGCGCGCGATGAGCTCCACGAGGTCGCGGGCGAGCGGGGTCGCGATGACGACGCGGAGGCGGTCGGACATGCTCACCAGCCTACGGGGGGTGGTTTCGAGACGCGCATCGCTGCGCGATGCGCTCCTCAACCACCTGCCGAGTGAGCCGACTAGGGGACGACGACGGTCTTGAGACCCTCGCCGCGCTCGGCCGCCGCGAGCGCGTCGAAGAAGTCGCCGAGCGGCACGCGCCGCGTCACGAGCGGCGTGAGCACGACATCCCCCGCTTCGATGAGGCGCATCGCCGCCCGCCACGACGTCGGGGTCGACGCGAAGCCGCTCGTCACCGTGAGCTCCTTGTAGAGCACGAGGTCGAACGGCAGCGACACCTCGCGCCCGAAGATGCCCACCTGCACGTAGCGGCCCCCGCGCCGTGCCGAACGCAGCGCGGTCGCGGCGCCGGGCGCGCTGCCCGAGCACTCGATCACGACGTCGAAGGCGCCCTCCGCGGGTGCGCCCGTCTCGGTGTCGATGCCGAGCGACGCCGCCACCGCGAGCCGCTCCGCATCCGCCGGCAGGCCCGCGAGCGTCACGACGCCGCCCGACGCCCGCGCCACCTGCGCCGCGAGCTGCCCCATCGCCCCGGGGCCCGTCACGAGCACGCGGTCGCCCGGCTGCACGACGGGCGGGTCGAGCAGGCACTGCGCGACGCACGCGAGCGGCTCGCTCAGCACCCCGTCGAACTCTCCCGGCGTCTCGGGCATCCGGTGCAGATTGATGACCGGCACGAGCAGTTGCGCGGCGAACCCGCCGTTGCGGAACGAGCCGATCGACCGCCGCTCCGCGCACAGATTGCGGCGGCCCGCACGGCACAGCTCGCACACCTCGCACGCCGCGAAGTAGGTCTCGACGGCGACGCGCGCTCCCACCCAGTGCGCGTCATCCGGCGACCCGGTCGAGGACACCACGCCGAGCACCTCGTGCCCCATCACCACGGGCCGCTCGTGCGCGTACTCGTCGTGCGCGATGTGCACGTCGGTGCCGCAGATCCCGGTCGCCAGCACGTCGACGACCGCCTGGCCCGGGCCCGCGGTCGGCACGGCGACCTCGCCGATCTCGATGCCCTCGACCCCGTCGCCACGCTTCACCACGGCCGGCATCATCCCTGTGCTCATCGCCGCCCTCCCGTTCCGCGCGACCGTATTGCGCGCATCCGTGTATTTGTTATTACATGTTGGCGAACCGTGCGGTTGCACGGGCGCACCCGATCCCGAGGAGCCGCATGCACGCCGAGGGCACGCCCGCCGACAGCACGCCGGTCGACAGCACGCCGGTCGACCTCGGGGCGGTGCTGCACGACCTCGATCGCACCGGCCACGTGCCGCTCTACCACCAGATCGCCACGCGGCTGCGCGACGCCATCGCGTCGGGGCAGCTGCCGGTCGGCAGCCGGCTCGAGAACGAGGTGGCGCTCGCCGAGCGGATCGGGGTGTCGCGTCCGACGATGCGGCGCGCGATCCAAGACCTCGTCGACCGCGGACTGCTGGTGCGACGTCGCGGCGTCGGCACGCAGGTCGTGGGAGCGCGGGTGCACCGCCACCTCGAGCTCTCGAGCCTGCACGAGGACCTCACCCGCAGCGGCCACGTCACGACCACGCGGGTGCTCGCGCACGAGCTCGTGCCCGCGCCGCCCGCCGTCGCCTCGCAGCTCGGCGTCGCGGCGGGTGCCGAGGTGCTCTTCATCCGCCGCCTGCGCCTCTCGGACGGCGTGCCGCTCGCCATGCTCGAGAACCACCTGCCGCCGGGGCTCAGCGACATCACGGTCGAGCAGCTCGAAGAGCAGGGTCTCTACGCGATCCTGCGCAACCGCGGCGTCTCGATGCGCGTCGCCCGCCAGACGATCGGCGCGCGGGCCGCCGGGCGAGAGGAGGCCGCCCTGCTCGGCATCGCGTCGGGCGCGCCCGTGCTCACCATGACGCGCGTCGTGTTCGACGACTCCGGCGCGAGCGTTGAGACCGGCTCTCACAGTTACGTCCCCGACCTGTACACCTTCGAGATCACCCTCGTCGAGCGCTGACGTCGTGCACGGCGCGCGCGGCGGCCGCGACCGCCGCGTCGCTGTCGCCGTCGTCGGGGTACAGCAGCGAGCGGCCCGCGACGAGGCCGCGCACGCCCGGAAGGCGCAGGCTCGCGCGCCACGAGGCCATGAGCTCGGCGAGGCTCGCCCCACCATCGCCGCCGAGCAGCAGCGTCGGCAGGGTCGTCGCACGCATGACGCGCTCCATCTCGTCGACGACCGGCAGCTTGAGCCAGCTGTAGGCGCTCGAGGCGCCGAGACCGGATGCGACGGCGACCGACTCGATCACGGCGTCGGGCGTGAGGTCGTTGACCACCCGACCGTCGACGCGCCGCGAGAAGAACGGTTCGAGCATGAGCGGAATCCGTCGCGCGGCCGCGCGCGTCACGGCCGCGGCCGATGCCTCGAGGGTGCGCACGCTGCCGGGATCGGCGCGATCGATGCGCAGCAGCAGCTTGGCCATGTCGAAGCCGGCGTCGGCCATCGCGTCGACGCCGGGCCCCGTGAAGCGGTCGTCGAATTCGAAGGCCGCGCCGCGCAGACCCCCACGGTTGAGCGAGCCGACCACGACCTTGCCCTCGAGGGCGCCGAGAACGGCGAGATCGTCGAGGATGTCGGCCGTCGCGAGCACGCCGTCGACCCCCGGCATGGCGAGCGCCCGAACGAGCTTGCCGAGCAGTTCGCGGCGGTCGGCCATCGCGAGCGGGTCGTCGCCGACACCGAGCGCCGCGCGGGCGGGGTGGTCGGCCGCCACGATGAAGAGCCGGCCGTCGTCGGCGAGCAGCGGGCGCCGGGTGCGCGCGGCGTAGCGCTCCCCCGCGCGCTCGGGATGCTCGGCGCGCCAGCGCTCGAGCACGGCGAGGTCGACGCTCATGCGCGCTCCCCCGACTCCGCGCGCGCGAGCTCGGCGAGCACCTCGTCGGTGAACGGCATGGCCGTCGAGCACTCCCGTCGCCCCGCGACGATCGCGCCCGCGACGTTGGCGAAACGCAGCGTGCGCTCGAGCGGCCACTCCGCGAGCAGCCCGTGCAGCAGCGCGCCGCCGAAGGCGTCTCCCGCTCCGAGCCCGTTGACGACCGTGACCGGATGCGTCGGAACCTCGACGCGCTCCTCGGCGGTCTTGGCGAGCACACCGCGCGGCCCCTGCTTGACGATCGCGAGGCGCACACCCCGCGCGAGCAACGCATCCGCCGCCCGATCGGGGTCGCTCTCGCCGACCGCCACCTCGCACTCCTCACGGTTGCCGACGGCCACCGTGACGTGCTCGAGCGCGCGGGCGATCCATCCGCTCGCCTCGGCGGGCTCGGACCAGAACATCGGCCGGTAGTCGAGGTCGAGCACGGTCGTGCCCTGCCGGTCGCGGGCCGCGAGCGCCGTGAGCTGCGCCGTGCGGCTCGGCTCCTGACTGAGCCCCGTGACGGTCGTCCAGAAGATGCGGGCCGCCCGGATGGCATCGAGGTCGAGCTCGGATGCCGCGATCTCGAGATCGGGCGCCTTCGGCAGCCGGTAGAAGTAGAGCGGGAAGTCGTCGGGTGGGAAGATCTCGCAGAACGTGACGGGCGTGGGCAGCCCCGGCACGCGCGAGACGTAGCGCGTGTCGACGCCGAGGCGGGCGGCCTCCGCGACGACGAAGTCGCCGAAGGGGTCCTCGCCCGCCCGCGTGATGAGGGCGACGCGGTGGCCGTGACGCGCGGCCGCGACGGCCACGTTGGTCGCGCTGCCGCCGAGGTACTTGCCGAAGGTGCTCACCTCGGCGAGCCCCACGCCATCCTGCAGGGGATACAGGTCGACCCCCGAGCGGCCGAGCGCGATCACCTCGAAGGGCTCGGCGTGCTCGGTCATGGGGTTACGCTAACTTTGTTATTACATATTTACAGATTGGGGGACGCTGGTTTCGAGACGCGTATCGCTTCGCGATGCGCTCCTCAACCAGCTGAGGTGGCTGAGGAGCGGCGCAGCCGCGTCTCGAAGCCACCGTCGCGCTCACCAGTCGTGCACCGTGCCGTCAGCCAACCGGTTATACGGCAGGTACGCCTGCACGTACGGGTACTTCCCGGCCTCGTCGGCGTTCAGCTCGACGCCGAGACCCGGCTTGTCGCCCGGGTGCAGCATGCCGTCCTGCCAGGTGTACGACTGCTCGAACACCTGGTCGGTCTTCGCGCCGTGCTGCATGTACTCCTGGATGCCGAAGTTGTGGATCGCGAGGCCCAGGTGCATCGCCGCGGCCATGCCGACCGGCGAGATGTCGGTGGGCCCGTGCATGCCCGACTTGATCTGGTACTGGGAGGCGTAGTCGAGCACCTTCTTCAGGTGCGAGATGCCTCCGGTGTGGGTCACGGCCGAGCGCACGTAGTCGATGAGCTGCTCGCGGATGATCTGCTGGTAGTCCCACACGGTGTTGAAGATCTCGCCGATCGCGAGCGGCGTCGTCGTGTGCTGCCGCACGAGCCGCAGCGCCTCCTGGTTCTCGGCAGGGGTGCAGTCCTCCAACCAGAACAGATCGAAGGGCTCGAGCGACTTGCCCAGCTGCGCCGCCTGGATGGGCGTCATGCGGTGGTGCCCGTCGTGCAGCAGCGGCAGCTCCGGCCCGAACTCGTTCCGCACCGCCTCGAACACGGTCGGGATGTGCCGCAGGTAGGAGCGGGTGTCCCAGTCCTCCTCGTTCGGCAGGCCGCCGCGCTGCGCCGGCTCGTGGTCGTAGCGCACCCCCTTGTTCGCCTCGAAGGTCGCGTTCGACGCGATCCCGTAGATCGACTTCAGCCCCGGCACCGCCGCCTGGATGCGGATCGCCCGGTAGCCCTTCTCCTGGTGCTCCCGCACCGAGTCGAACAGTTCGGGAAGGGTCTTGCCGGATGCGTGACCGTACGCGAGCAGGCCCGTGCGCGACGCGCCGCCGAGCAGCTGGTAGACCGGCATCCCGGCCGCCTTGCCCTTGATGTCCCACAGCGCCATGTCGACGGCCGCGATCGCCGCCATCGTCACGGGACCCCGACGCCAGTACGCCGAACGGTAGAGGAACTGCCAGGTGTCCTCGATGCGGTGTGCGTCCCGGCCGAGCAGCAAGGGCACCACATGCTCCTGCAGGTACGCCACGACCGCGAGCTCGCGCCCGTTGAGCGTCGCGTCTCCGAGCCCCGTGAGCCCGTCGTCGGTCGTGAGCTTGAGCGTCACGAAGTTCCGGTCGGGACTCGTGACGATCACTTCCGCCTTGTCGATGATCATGAGTTGCTCCTTACCATTCGGCCACCGACCCGTCGGCGTGGCGCCACACCGGGTTCTGCCAGCGCTCCCAGCCCGCGGAGGCGTGGCGCACGGCGTTCTCATCGATCTCGATCCCGAGACCCGGTCCGGTGAGACGCTCGAAGCATCCGTCCACGAACTTGAGGGGCTCGGTGTCGGCCACGTAGTCGAGCACTTCGGCACCCTGGTTGTAGTGGATGCCGATCGACTGCTCCTGGATGAGGTAGTTCGGGGTCGCGAAGCCCACCTGCAGGCACGAGGCGAGCGCGAGCGGGCCGAGCGGGCAGTGCGGCGCGAGCACGGCGTCGAAGGTCTCGGCGAGGGAGGCGATGCGGCGCACCTCGGTGATGCCGCCCGCGTGCGACAGGTCGGGCTGTGCGATCGCGATTCCGGCCTGCAGCACCGGCAGGAACTCCTGCCGCGAGTAGAGCCGCTCGCCGGTGGCGATGGGGATCGTCGTTGCCTCGACCATGTGGCCGATCATGTGCGAGTTCTCGGGCACGACGGGCTCTTCGATGAAGAACGGGTGCAGCGGCTCGAGCAGCGGCGCGAGCCGGCGGGCCGTCGCGAGCGTGAAGCGCCCGTGGCAGTCGACGGCGACGTCACGGTCGGGGCCGAGCACCTCGCGCGCGCTCGCCACGCGGGCGACGACGGCGTCGAGTTCGGCGACGGATCCGTTGCGGCTCATGCGCCCGGATGCGTTCATCTTGACGGCCGTGAGGCCCACCTCGAGCTGCGCCGAGATGTGGTCGGCGACCTCGGAGGGGTCGTCGCCTCCGACCCAGCCGTACGCGCGGATGCGGTCGCGCACGGCGCCGCCGAGCAGCTGGTGCACGGGAGTTCCGAGACGCTTGCCGAGCAGGTCCCACAGCGCCTGGTCGACCCCCGCGACGGCGCTCGCGAGCACGGGACCCCCACGGTAGAACTGCCCCTTCGTGAGCACCTGCCAGTGGTCTTCGATGAGACCGGCGTCGCGGCCCACGAGGTACTCGGCGAACTGATCGACGGCGGCCGCCACGACATCCGCGTAGCCCTCGAGCGAGGCCTCTCCCCAGCCGACGAGCCCGTCGGTGGTCTCGATGCGCACGAACACCCAGCGCGGCGGCACCGGGAAGACCTCGACGCGTGCGATCTGCGAGGCGCTCGGCCGGCCGGTCATGCGCGCTCCCCCACCGTCGCGGTGTACCGCGCGAGCACCTCGTCGACGATCACCTCAGGAGACGGCTCGATGCTCACGCGCATGCCGTACTCGTCGGCCGCGAGCGGCTCGAGGGTGTCGTACTGCGACTGCAGCAGCTCGGGCGGCATGTACTCGTGCGTGCGTCCGCCGATCCGTGCGGCCACGAGCTCCATCGGCCCGTACGGTTCGACGAAGAAGGCCTGCTCGTCGAAGCCGCGCAGCACATCGCGGTAGCGCCGACGCAGGGCCGAGCAGACGATCACGAGTCCGCCCGTGGCGCGGTGCTCGGCGATCGTCTCGCCGACGCGACGCAGCCACGGCTCGCGGTCCTCGTCGCTCAACGGGTGCCCCGACGCCATGAGCTCGACGTTGCGCGGCGGGTGCAGCCGGTCACCGTCGACGAACGGCACACCCAGACGCTCCGCGAGCAGCGTGCCGAGGGTCGTCTTGCCGACACCCTGCACCCCCATCACGACGATCGAGACGCTCGGTTGCTGCGTCATGCTCAGCCCTTCGTGGCGCCGGCGGTGAGCCCCGACACGATGTACCGCTGGGTGAAGAGCGCGATGAGCATGATCGGCGTCGTGACGACGACGGATGCCGCCATGAGCGCGCCCCAGTCGATCGACGCGTAGCCGATGAAGTCGAAGATCGCCACGGGCAACGTCTTGGTCGACGGGCCCGCGAGCACGAGCGCGAACATGAAGTTGTTCCAACTGAAGATGAACGACAGGATCGTCGCGGTCGCGATCCCCGAGATCGACAGCGGCAGCGTGATCCGGAAGAACGCCTGGATGGGCGTCAACCCGTCGACCTGCGCCGACTCCTCGAGCTCCTCGGGCATCTGGTCGAAGAACGACATCATGATGTAGAGGATGAGCGGCAGCGACACGAACATGTGCGACAGGATGAGCGGCAGGAAGCTGCCCGTCATGCGCAGCTGCGCGAAGATGTAGTACCACGGCACGAGCAGGCTCACGCCCGGGATGATGCGGGCCAGCAGCACGAGCGTCGCCGACTTGTTCATGAGGAACCGGCTCATGGCGTACGCGGCCGGAACCGCGAGCACGAGCGACAGCGCCGTCGCGACGAACGCGATGAAGAACGAGTTCCAGATGTAGACGAGGTAGTTGCCGCGGCGCGGGTCGAACACCGTGCCGTAGTTGTCGAGCGTCGGCTCGAAGATGAACGCCTGGCTCGAGTCGTAGATCTGCACGTTGTGCTTGAAGCTCGCGAGCACCATCCACACGATGGGCCCGAGGAACATCACGATGATCACGACGAGTCCGACCGCGCGGCCCACGGGGCCCCACTTGAACGGACGACGGCGGCGGCGGGCGGGCGCTGCGGCGCGGCCCTCGGCGAGCGCGGTCACGACTTGGCCTTTCTCTGCATCTGGAGCACCCAGATGACCGCGAGGATCATCAGGAAGAACAGGATGAGAACGGCGGATGCGAGGCCGTACTCGTTGTAGTCGAAGCTCAGTCCGTAGGCGTAGACGTTGAGCGTCTCCACATCGTGGAAGGCTCCGCCGCCCTTGCCCTTGGTGGCGTAGAGGATGTCGAAGGTCTTGAGCGCGTCGATGCCGCGCAGCAGCACCGCGGCGACGATCACGGGGCGCATGAGCGGCACCGTCACGTACCAGAAGCGCTGCCAGGCGTTCGCGCCGTCCATGCGCGCGGCCTCCTGCGGCTCGTCCGACAGGCTCGTGAGCCCGGCCAGCAGGATGAGCGCCACCATCGGCGTCCATTGCCAGATGTCGACGAAGGTCAGGGTGGCGAGCGAGGTGTTGGGGTCGGCGAGCCAGGGCTGGGCGGGGATGCCGAACCAGCTCAGGAACTCGTTGACGAAGCCGATGTTGGGCTCGAACAGCAGACGCCACATCATGCCGACGGCGACCGGGGTGGCCACGAGCGGCAGCAGCACGATCGTGCGCACGATGCCCTGACCGCGGAACGGCTTCCACAGCAGCAGCGCGATGATCATGCCGAGCACGAGCTCGAACAGCAGAGCGCCTCCCGTGAAGGCGAAGGTGCGTCCGACGGAGGGCCAGAAGCGCTCGACGTCGGTGAGGGCCTCGATGTAGTTCTCGAGACCGATGAAGTCGAAGGGGCGGCGCACCGAGCGCTTCGAGTCGGTGAGGCTGAGGATCAGCGTCCACGCGAGCGGAATGACCAGCAGCAGCGCGACGAAGGCCATCGAGGGCCCGGCGAACAGCCACTTGCGGTGCTTGTTCGCCCACCGGCTGATCCGCTCGCGCGTGGGCAGCTGCGCCGCGGGCGGCTGGGCGCGGTTCTGTACAGCAGTCATGGTGTCATCCATCCGGTGTCTGCCGCCGTCCCGGGGCGCCGGGACGGCGGCAGACCTGATTCTGGAACAGGACTACTCGGAGTCCTCGAGGAGGAAGGCGCCGAACGCCTCGTCGGCGGCGTCGACGGCCGCGTCCACATCTCCACCGGCGATCGCGACGACGATCGGCTCGCCGACGATCTCGCGGGCCTTCGCGACCTCGATCACGAGCGGGCGGTCGTACCCGACACCGTTCTCACCGTTGATCTTGATGGCCTCGAGCAGCTCCTCGGGGTAGTCGGCCTTCGCGGCCGGGTCGTCCCACACCGAGGCGCGGGCACCCGAGACGCCGAGCTTCGCCATCTCGAGCGTGGTCTGCTTCGAGGTGGCCCACTTGATGAACTCCCACGCACCCGACTTGTTGGCCGACTGCTCGTTGATCGCGAGCGCCCAGGCCGCGACGTTGTAGGGCTTGGAACCGGCCGGCCCCTCGGGGAACGGCGCGAAGCCGACGTTGTCGGCGACCGTCGACTGCTCGGGGTCGGTCATGTTCTTGTAGAGGCTGTCGGCGTCGGCGATGAACGCCGCCTGACCCTGCTGGAACACGGCGAAGGCCTCGGGCCAGCTCATCTCGGGGTTGACCGTGGCGTCGGTGTAGCCGCTGATGAGGTTGCCGTAGAACTTGTAGGCCTCACGCGCCTCGTCCGAACCGATGAGCGACTCGGTGCCGTCGAGCCAGTCGCCGCCGAAGCTGTAGAGGAAGGCGCTCAGCTGCGTGACCGCGGCCGACTTGCCGGTGCGGCCGACGTAACCGGCGACATCCGGGTTCGCCTCGTGGATGGCCTTGGCGGCCGCGTCGAGCTCCTCGAGCGTCGTGGGCACCTCGAGGCCGGCTGCCTGCAGCAGGTCCTTGCGGTAGTAGAGCACGGTGCGCTCGGTGATGATCGGCACGCCGACGACCTGGCCGTCATAGGTGGTGAGCGATGCCGGGCCCTCCTGGAAGTCGGACCAGTCCCACTCGGCGTCGCCCTCGACCTGGTCGGTGAGGTCGGCGAGGTAGCCGTTGTCGGCGAACAGCTTGTTCTCCTGCAGCGGCCGGTACATGAGGACGTCGATCTCGTCGGTTCCCGCGTTGAGCTTGACGTTGTACTGGTCGGAGAGCTGGTCTTCGGCGAGCTGGGTGATCTCGACCTTCGCGCCGGTCTCCTTCTCGAACTCGGGGATCAGATCCTTGATCGTCTCTGTCCACACGTGGTTCGCCAGCGTGACGCGGATGGTCGAACCCTCGATGCTCTCGCCCTCGTCGATGCCGCTGTCCGAGCTGCACGCCACGAGCGATGCCGCGACCACCGCTGTTGTTGCCACCGCGAATACGCGAGCGGCAGATGATCCGTACTTCACTGTAACTCCCATCAGAGGCCGTGCACCGTCGTCACGGACCCGCAGCAGACGCGCCTATACATCTGCCTAGTGTCAGGATGCTAAACCTATTTGTCATACATATCAAACGCTGTGACCCAAAAGATATGATCGGAGCATGACCATGAGCGAGGCGGTCGACGACGACACGCCCACCACCGCCGAGGTCGCGGCCCCGAGCGGTGACCTGCGCGACCTCGTCTTCGACACGCTCGGACGCGAGATCTGCGGCAACGCCATCGCGGCAGGCGCCACCTTCACGACCGAGTCGGTCGAGAGCCGTTTCGACGTCTCCCGCCCCGTCGTGCGCGAGGCGCTGCGCGGGCTCGAGGCGCTCGGGCTCATCACCCCCAAGCGGCGCGTGGGCATGACCGTGCAACCGCTCACCGCGTGGAACGTCTACGACCTGCAGGTCATCCGCTGGCGCCTCGCGGGCGCGAGCCGGGTCGCGCAACTGCGCTCCCTCACCGAGCTGCGCAGCGCGATCGAGCCGGCCGCGGCGCGCATGGCGGCGATCCGCACTCCGCTCACCCAGGCATCCGAGCTCGTCGGACTCGCCGGACGGCTGTGGCAGGCCGGGCGCGAGGGCGACGCCGAGGGCTTCCTGCGCCTCGACACCCAGTTCCACGCGCTCGTGCTCGAGATCAGCGGCAACGAGATGTTCGCGAAGCTGCACCACCTCGTCGACGAGGTGCTCACCGGCCGCACCCACTACGGGCTCATGCCGCGTTACCCCGCGCCCGAGGCGCTGCAGCTGCACGTCGACGTCGCGACGGCGATCCAATCGGGCAACGCCGAGAAGGCGGCGGGCGCGATGCTCGCGATCATGCAGCGCACGATGGCCGAGATGAGCTCGATCTGGGATCAGAACATCGCCGGTCCCGGTGGCGAGCTGCCGCACCTCGACACGGGGGCGATCCTCGGGTTCAGTTGAGGGGGACGCTGGTTTCGAGACGCGTATCGCTTCGCGATGCGCTCCTCAACCAGCTGACAGAGGTGGCGGCGGAGCGGGGCGACTGCCGAGGTGGCTGAGGAGCGGGGCGACTGCCGAGGTGGCTGAGGAGCGGCGCAGCCGCGTCTCGAAGCCACCGTCGCTCACCAGTCGTGCACGGTGCCGTCCGCGAGCCGGTTGTACGGCAGGTACGCCTGCACGTACGGGTACGTCCCCGCCTCGTCCACGTCGAGCTCGACGCCGAGCCCCGGCGCGTCGCCCGGGTGCAGCAGACCGTCGTGCCAGCTGTACGACTGCCGGAACACGGCATCCGTGCGTGCCCCGTGCGGCATGTACTCCTGGATGCCGAAGTTGTGGATCGCAAGGCCCAGGTGCATCGCCGCCGCCATGCCGACCGGCGAGATGTCGGTGGGCCCGTGCATGCCCGACTTGATCTGGTACTGCGCGGCGTAGTCGAGCACCTTCCTCAGATGCGTGATGCCGCCCGCGTGCGTCACCGAGCTGCGCACGTAGTCGATGAGCTGCTCGCGGATGATCTGCTGGTAATCCCACACCGTGTTGAACACCTCGCCGATCGCGAGCGGCGTCGTCGTGTGCTGCCGCACGAGCCGCAGCGCCTCCTGGTTCTCGGCAGGGGTGCAGTCCTCCAACCAGAACAGATCGAACGGCTCAAGCGACTTGCCCAGCTGCGCCGCCTGGATGGGCGTCAGCCGATGATGCGCGTCGTGCAGCAGCGGCAGCTCCGGACCGAACTCGTTGCGCACGACCTCGAACACCGTGGGCACGTGACGCAGGTACGCGCGCGAGTCCCAGTCCTCCTCGGCCGGCCACGAGCCGCGTCGGGCCGGCTCGTAGTGCCCGTCACCGTCGGGGTCGGGCGAGTGGATGCCGTAGAGCGCGTCGATGCCGGGCACGCCGGTCTGCACGCGGATCGCCCGGAACCCCTGCTCCTGGTACGAGAGGATGCTCTCGAACAGCTCGGTGAGGCTCGCCCCGGATGCGTGACCGTAGGCGAGCAGGCCCGTTCGCGACGCGCCGCCGAGCAGCTGGTAGACCGGCATCCCGGCCGCCTTGCCCTTGATGTCCCACAGCGCCATGTCGACGGCCGCGATCGCCGTCATCGTGACGGGGCCGCGTCGCCAGTACGCCGAGCGGTACAGGAACTGCCAGGTGTCCTCGATGCGGTGCGCGTCGCGGCCGATGAGCAACGGCACGACGTGGTCGGCGAGGTACGAGGCCACGGCGAGCTCGCGCCCGTTGAGCGTCGCATCTCCGAGCCCCGTGAGCCCGTCGTCGGTCGTGAGTTTGAGGGTGACGAAGTTGCGGTCGGGGCTCGTGACGATCACCTCGGCGCGATCGATGATCATGGCTGCGTCCCTTCGACGATCGAGTGCACGGTCGCCAGCTGCTCGACGACCGCGGCACGGAACCCCGGGTGCGACATCGCATCCGGGAACACCGAGAACCGCAGCAGCCGCCGCACGACCGCATCCGGCTCGGCGCGCAGCGCCTCGGCCGAGCCGACGCGCGCGCGCAGCTCCTCGGCGGCGGGATCGTCGAGCGTCGCGCCGCCGGGGGCGAGACTCGCGGCGATGACGCTCGCCCACGCCGCCACCACGAGCGCGAGCCCGCGCGGCACCTCGCCCGCCGCGAGCCGGTCGAGCACCGTGCCGACGATGCGATGGGGCAGCTTCTGCGAGCCGTTCGCCCCCACCTGCGCGGTCGTGTGGGCGAGCGCCGGGTTCGCGAAGCGCGCGAGCACGCTGTCGCGGTAGGCGGGCAGGTCGAGGCCCGCGGGCGCCACAAGGGTCGGCAGGATGTCGTCGTCGATCGTCGTGCGCGCGAGCTCGCGCAGCCGTGGGTCGGCGACCGCCTCGGCGATCGTGCGGTACCCGCACAGGCTGCCCGTCCAGGCGAGCAGCAGGTGGGTCGCATTGAGCACGCGCAGTTTCGCGGTCTCGTACGGTGCGACGTCGTCGGTGATGATCGCGCCGGCGAGCTCCCACGGCGGCCGCGGCCCCGCGAAGTCGTCTTCGATGACCCACTGGCCGAACGGCTCCGCCACGACGAGCCCCGCGTCGTCGAGGCCGAGCAGTTCGCGCGCGAGGGCGCGATCGGCGTCGGCCGTCGCGGGCGTGATGCGGTCGACCATGGTGGAGGGGAAGGTCACGGATGCCGCGAGCCAGCTCTCGAAGCCGGCGTCGCTTCCCGAGGCGAGGGCGTGCACGAGCGAGCGCACCACCGCACCCCCGTGGGCCAGGTTGTCGCAGCACACGACGGTGAAGCCGCCCCCGCCCTCGCGGTAGCGGCGGGCGAGGCCGCGCACGAGCAGGCCGAGCGGGGTGCGGGAGGCCTCGGGCGGTTGCGCGCCGACGAGCTCGCGCGCGAGCACGACCCGGTCGGCGGCGACATCCGGGTTCGCCGCGTCGAGCGCGCCGTCCACCGCGCGCGGGTAGCCCTGCTCGGTGAGCGTGAGCGTCGCGAGGTGGGTCGTCGGCGCCGCGATCACGTCGACGACGTCGCCCGACCGGTCACCCGGCCAGGCGACGTCGCGGATGGACCCCACGAGCCGCAGGGACTTCTCGTGCGCGTCCCGTGTGAGCACCCCGTAGAGGCCGTCCTGCGGCTGCAGCTGCCGCACGACCGCGTCGGACCGGCCGGTCACGCCGAAGATGCCCCAGCGGGTGTCTCCGGCGGCCGCGGCCGCATCCTCCGTGAAGACGGCCTGGTGGGCGCGATGGAACGCCCCCAGACCGAAGTGCACGATCCCGATGCCGAGCGTGGCGGCATCCGTTCGCGGCGGTGTCACGCGCGACGGCAGCCCCTCGGCGCGCGCCGCCGCGAGGGCCGTGCGCGTCAGTCGCGGCACGGCCGGTGTCGCCTCGCTCATCGCGCGGCCACCGCATGCGGATCAGTCATCGCCGGTGTCCTTCACGCGCGCCACGAGCTGCGTCGGGTTGATGAAGCGCAGCGCGATCACGAGGATCACGAGCATCATCGCCGTGTACACGACGCCCATCGACGAGATGAGCTGCCGCGCCTCGCCGCCGCCCGCGCTCGTCATGGCGCGGTAGATCGCCACCACGAGGGTGTCGGACTGCGGCCCCGACACGAGGAAGGTGAGCTCGAACATGCCGACCGTGCGCACGAGCACGAGGATGCCCGCGGCGAGGATGCCCGGCACGAGCAGCGGAGCCAGGATGCGCGTGAACACCTGCCGGGTGCGCGCCCCGCTCATGCGCGCCGCCGACTCGATCGACGGGTTGATCTGCTCGATGAACGGCGTCATCGTGATGATGACGAACGGCACCGACGGCACGAGGTTGACGAGCACGACCGCGAGGATCGTGCGCCCGAGCCCGAAGTTGTACATGACGGTCGCGAGCGGGATGCCGTAGGTGATCGGCGGGATCAGGATCGGCAGCAGGAACAACAGCATCACGAGCTGCTTGCCGGGGAACCTGCTGCGCGCGAGAACGTACGAGGCGGGCAGCCCGATGAGCACCGAGAGCGCCACGACCGAGAACGCCACGAGCAGGGTGACCCCGATGATGTGGGTGAGGTCGAAGCGTTCCCATGCCTCGGCGTACCAGCCGATCGTCCACTCCTCGGGCAGCCAGGTCGTGAACCACTGCTTGCCGAACGAGTCGACGAGCACGCTCACGACGATGCCGGCCAGGAAGACGAAGAACACGGCGATGCCGGCCCACACGAACCAGGTGCCGGGCGAGGCGACGAGCGATCTCTCGCCGGGCGGGCGCGACCCGCTGCGGCGGTTGCGGATGTCGACGGCTTCCGTCGGGGGTGCGATCGCCATCAGCCCTTGCCTCCCGTCGAACCGCGGTAGAGGAACGAGCGCCCGAGGAACACGACGGCCACCACGAGCAGCTCGACGCCGCCCATGAGGATCGCGATCGTCGACGCCATCGAGTAGTCGAGCTGCTCGGCGAAGGCGCGGTACGCCATGAGCGCGAGCACGCGCGTCTCGTCCGACGCGTCTCCCACGAGACGCGCGGAGGGGAAGACGCTGAAGGCGAGCACGAAGGTCAGGATGAAGGTCGTCGCGAGCCCGGGAGCCAGCAACGGCAGGGTGACCCGCCGGAAGCGCTGCGCCCATCCGGCCCCCAGCGTCTTCGCGGCCGCCTCGATCGACGGGTCGATGCCCGAGAGGTACGACGAGATCAGCAGGTAGGCGAAGGGGAAGCCCGAGATCACGAGCGAGAAGAACACGCCGAGGTAGTTGTTCACGAGCTGCAGCGGCTCCTGGATGAGCCCCGCGTCGAGCAGGAAGCGGTTGAGCCAGCCCTGGCGTCCCGCGAAGATCAGCAGGCCCTGCGCCGTGAGCACCGTGCCGAGCGTGATGGGCAGCACGAGCAGCGTCTGCAGCGTGCGCTTGCCGCGGAACCTGCCGCGCAGCTTGAACGCGATCGGGATCGACACGACGACGTTGAAGAGCGCCGCGGGAAGGGCGAGCCGCATCGTGATCCACACCGTGTCGAACACGAACGGATCTTGGAAGAACGCGATGTAGTTGGCGAACACGCCCCCGCCGAACTGCTCGACCGTGCCCGGCAGCGGCTGCACCGTGAGGCCGAAGCCGTAGGCGAAGGGGTAGATGAACAGCGCGACGGCGAACACGACGGCGGGAACCAGCATCCACAGCCGCGCGTCGATGCCGCGCTCGGCGAGCCGGTGTCGAAGGCTCGCCGAGCTGCGGGTGCGCACCCCCGCGGTCGTCATGCGCCGGCCTCCGCGAGCGCCGGTTCGGGCGCGGCGAGCGCCGGGCCGTCGAGGTTCTCGGCGTAGACGAGCGCGCGGGCCGGATCGAGCGCGAGCTCGACCGTCTCGCCCGGGGTCGGCGCGAGTTCCGCGACGACGTGCAGCTCGACGCCCTCGGACGTCGTCACGTCGACGGCGAACTCGCGCCCCTGGTACTCGACGACGTCGACCCGCGCCTGAATCGTGTTGTGCCCGGATGAGGTGCCGCCGTCGCCCGCGCGGCGCACCACGAGGTCGGACGGGCGCACGGCGACGCGCACGCGCGCGCCGGGGGTGACATCCTGCACCGCCGTCGCCGCGAGACGCAGCCCGCGGCCGGCGACCTGGGCGACGCGCCCGCGGAGCGATTCGAGCTCGAGGTCGAGCAGGTTGCGGTAGCCCATGAAGTCGGCCACGTGCCAGTTGGCGGGGTGGTCGTGCAGCTGCTCGGGGGTGCCGATCTGCTGCACCCGGCCGTCGCGCAGCACGACGAGGCGGTCAGCGAGCGAGAGCGCCTCCTCTTGGTCGTGCGTCACGTACACGGTCGTGAGGCCGAGCGACTGGTGCAGCCGTCGGATCTCGGTGCGCATCTCGAGTCGCAGCTTGGCGTCGAGGTTCGAGAGCGGCTCGTCCATGAGCACGAGGCGAGGCTCGATGACGACCGCGCGCGCGATCGCGACACGCTGCTGCTGTCCGCCCGAGAGCTGACCGGGCAGCTTCTTGGCGTGCTCCTCGAGCTTCACGAGGGCGAGCGCCTCGGCGACGCGTCGCTGGATCTCGGCGCGCGGCAGGCGCCGCATCTGCAGGCCGAAGGCGATGTTCTTCGCCACCGACATGTGCGGGAAGAGCGCGTAGTTCTGGAACACCATGCCGAAGTCGCGCTTCTCCGACGGCAGCACGTCGACGCGCTCCCCGTCGATCCAGATCGAACCGTGGGTGAGCGGCAGCAGGCCCGCGAGGCAGTTGAGCGCCGTCGACTTGCCGCAGCCCGACGGCCCGAGCAGGGCGATGAACTCGCCCGCCCGGATCGTCAGGTCGAGGTCGGCCAGCGCCTCGCGTCCCCCGAAACTGCGTCCGACTCCCCTCAGCTCGAGCGATGCGAAGGCGCCGGCCGACAGACCCATTACTGCGCCTCGAACTTTCCGGTGCCGATCTCGCGATCCCAGATGTCGAACGCCGTCACGAGGTTCTCGGGCGTCAGCGGGGTCGCCTTGGGCATCTCGTCGATGAGCTCGTCGTACCAGTCGCGGCCGAACTCCTTCAGCAGGTCCTGGCTCGCCTGCGGCGCCTTGTCGAGCGTCGCGCCCTCGACCGAGGGGCCGGGGTAGAAGTAGCCGCTGTCGTAGGCCATCGCGTTGACGTCGGGCTCGAGGATGTACTGCAGCAGCAGCAGGATCGCCGAGAGCTTGTCGGCCGACTGCCCCTTCGGCACGACCGCGTAGTGCGCGTCGGTGACCCAGGTGAACTCGTCGAACGGTGCCGCCTCGATCGTCGTGGGCTCCTTGCCGGTCGCGCGCGGCTCGATGTCCCAGCCGGTCGTGGTCGGGATGAGGGCCCACGTTCCGTCGGCGACGTTTGTGATCACCTGGCCGGTTCCGGTCGGGTAGTTGTCGATCGTCGTGCCGAGCTCCTTGAGATACGCCCAGGTCTTGTCCCAGCCGTTCTCGGGGTCGGTCGGGTCGTCGTCACCCAGGATGTAGGGCAGACCCATGAGGAAGGTGCGGCCGGGGCCCGAGTTCGCGGGGCGCGCGTAGCCGAACTTGCCGGGGTTCGCCTTCGCCCAGGCGAGCAGCTCCTCGGGCGTCGACGGCACATCCGTCACGACGTCGGGGTTGTACTGCAGCAGCGGGCCGGAGGGGTAGTAGGTCGTGACGACGCCGAAGCCCTGCGCGAGCTCCTGCATGGCCGCGGCCGGCTCGATGTAGTTCGCCTGGTTCGAGACACGGTCGCCGTACTCGTCGACGATAGGGATCCAGAGGTCCTGGCCGATGCCCGCCGAGAGGCCGTCGTTGCCGGTCATGACGAGGTCGACCGAGAGCCGACCGGAGTCGACCTGCGGCTTGATCGTGCCGACGAGGTCGGGCGATCCGGCCGACTCCCAGGTGACGGAGGAGATGACGTCGGGGTTCTCGGCCACGAACTGGTCGACCATGGGGCCGGTCAGCTTCTGATTGCCGGCGACGTCGAGGATGTTGAGGGTGACGGGGGCCGACGGCTTGTCGGGCACCTCGTCGGGGGCGGCGGAACCGCCGCCCGTGTTGCCTGCGCCCGGAGCCGTGCAGCCGGACAGGATGAGGCCGGCTGCAGCGACGGCCGCTACGAGATATCCACTCTTGCGAGCACGCATATCGTCTTCTTTCTCTTGGCATCCGAACGACACCGTCCGGATCTCAGGGGGTGGTCACCGCGCCTTTCGGAGTCGCGGTGCGGGTGTCGTCCTCGCGGTTCGCTGCAGATGCGGGGACGACCCCCGTCGACTGACGCACGATCAGCTCGACGGGGAGATCGGAGGTGCGCTCGAGGCCGTGGGGGCGCTCGAGCACGAGGTCGAGGAGCGCGTCGACGCACGCGCGCCCCATCTGGATGCGGGGGAAATCGACGCTCGTGAGCTTGGGCGAGACCATGGATGCCACGGCGACGTTGTCGAAGCTCGCGATGCTGAGGTCGTCGGGCACCCGCAGCCCGCGCTCGCGGATGCGGTCGAGCAGCCCGAGCGCCATGAGGTCGTTGTAGGCCACGACGGCCGTCGCGCCGCTCGCGATCGCGAGGTCAGCGGCCTGCACCCCGCCCGCGAAGACGGGCGGGAAGTTGCCGAGCTCGATGAGCCGCAGTTCGGGCGACGCCTCGCCGAAGGCACGGAACGCGTCGACGCGGCGCCCGCTCGACCACGACGTCACGGGGCCCGCGGCGTAGGCGATCGTCGTGTGCCCGAGGGCCACGAGGTGCTGCATGATGGCGCGCAGCCCCCCGGCGTTGTCGAAGTCGATCGAGGGGATGCCGGCGATCGTGCGGTTCACGAGCACGACGGGGGTGTCGGTCGTGATCGCGCGCACGCTCTCGTCGCTTCCGCGCGCCGAGCACAGGATGATGCCGTCGACCTGCTTCGCGATGCCGCGCACGACCTCGGCCTCGAGCGCCGGATCCTCGCTCGAGTCGCCGATGAAGACCGAGTAGCCGGCGGCGCGGGCGCGGTCCTGCACGCCCTTGCCGATCGAGCCGAAGAAGGGGTTCTCGAGGTCGGGCACGACGAGGCCGATGCACGCCGTGCGCCCCGTGATGAGGCCCCGTGCCGCGCGGTTGGGGCGGTAACCCATATCGGCCGCTGCCTGCTGCACGAGGTTGCGGGTCGGCTCGGCCACGAGCTCGGGCGTCGCGAGCGCGCGCGACACGGTCGAGATCGACACACCCGTCGCCTTGGCGACGTCGCGGATCGTCACGGCCATGTCACACCACCTCGTGTTCGGAGTCCGCCCATTCTGCAAACCTTTTCATTGTTTCGTCAAGACCTCGCGCAAAGTTTCTGCAAACCCTCGCGGATTCCTCGAGCGGATGCGTATAGTGAGCCCCGCATAGCATCCGCTGCCGCCTGAAACAAGAGGTCGCTTGTTTCATCACCCGGATGCGCGACCCGCTGAGGAGGAGCATCCATGGCCCAGCACGACGACGCGCCCTGGACGCTGCACCCCGATCGGGCGCTCCCCGCCGAACCGGGTCTGCGCGCGCTCGCCCGCGAGATCTACGGGCACATCGCCGCGCTGCCGATCGTCTCGATGCACGGCCACGTCGACGCGGGCGCGATCGCGCGCGACGAGGGCTTCGGCGACGCCGCCGAGCTGCTCGTCATGCCCGACCACTACGTGCTGCGGATGCTCGTGTCGCGCGGCGTGCGCTTCGAGCAGCTGGGCATCGCGCGGCGCGCGGGTGCCGCATCCGCCGAGCGCGAGCTGCCGGTCGAGACCGACCACCGCGAGATCTGGCGCCGCTTCTGCGCGCAGTGGCCCGCCTTCCGCGGCACCCCGAGCCGGTACTGGCTCGAGCACGAGCTCGTCGAGCTGCTCGGGGTCACGCGCGAGCCCTCGCCCGCGACCGCCGACGCGATCTACGACGAACTCGCCGAGACCCTCGCGAAGCCGCAGCACCGCATCCGCGCGATGTTCGACCGCTTCGGCATCGAGCTGCTCAGCACGACCGACCCCGCCACCTCCGGCCTCGAGGACCACGCCGCGCTCGCCCGCGACGGCTGGGGCGAGCGCGTCGTGCCGACCTTCCGACCCGACGCGCTCTACCACCCGCACACCGCGCACTGGCGCGAGCACCTCACCCTGCTCGCCGAGCGCAGCGGCATCGACGTGGGCGACCTCGCGGGCTTCCTCGAGGCGCTCCGTGAGCGGCGCCGCGCCTTCGTCGCCGCGGGCGCACGGGCGAGCGACCACGGGCACCGCACCCCCGACACGACCCCGCTCCCCGCGGGCGAGGCGGAGCGCCTCTACGCCGAGGCCCTGCGTGGTCCGCTCGATGTCGCCTCCTCCGAGGCGTTCGCGGCCCACCTGCTCTTCGAGACCGCGCGCATGTCGCTCGACGACGGCCTCGTCATGCAGCTGCACCCCGGCATCGTGCGCGACCACTCCCCCGCGCTCGCCGCGCGCTACGGCGCCGACATCGGCTTCGACATCCCCGAGCCGGTGACGTTCACGCGCGGCCTGCGCCCGCTGCTCGACGCCTTCGGGCACGAGCCGGGCTTCCGCATCATCCTGTTCACCGTCGACGAGAGCAGCTACTCGCGCGAGCTCGCGCCGCTCGCCGGCGCCTACCCCTCGGTGCTGCTCGGGGCGCCGTGGTGGTTCCTCGACGCGCCAGGCGGACTCGCGCGCTTCCGCGAGCTCACGACCGAGACGGCCGGGTTCTTCAACACGAGCGGCTTCGTCGACGACACGCGCGCCTTCGCCTCCATCCCCGCGCGGCACGACCTCGCGCGCCGCATCGACGCGGGGTACCTCGCGAAGCTCGTCGGCGAGCACCGCCTCGGCCTCGACGAGGCGATCGAGACCGCGATCGCGCTGACCTCGACGCTGCCGCGCTCGGCGTACGCGCGCCCCGCGGTCGCCGGTGGGTGAGGCGGTGATTTCGAGACGCGGCTGCGCCGCTCCTCAATGTGCAGGTGGTTGAGGAGGGCGCGCAGCGCCCGTCTCGAAACCACCCCCTAGAGGGCCCCGCCGACCACGGCGCCCTCGCCAGCCGACCCCGGCATGCGGCAAGCGCTAGCCTGGAGCCGACCCCCACCCCCACAGAACTCGAGGAGCGCACGCGTGTCTGAGAACGCAGGCAAGGCCAACATCGGAGTCGTCGGACTCGCCGTCATGGGGTCCAACCTGGCCCGCAACCTCGCGAGCCGCGAGGGCAACACCGTCGCGATCTTCAACCGCAGCTACGAGAAGACCCAGACCCTGCTCGACGAGCACCCCGAGGCCGGTTTCCTGCCCGCGAAGGACTACGAGGAGTTCGCCGCGACGCTGTCGAAGCCCCGCACCGCGATCATCATGGTCAAGGCGGGCGCCGGCACCGACGCCGTCATCGACGAGCTCGTGCGCGTGTTCGAGCCCGGTGACATCATCGTCGACGGCGGCAACGCGCTCTTCACCGACACCATCCGCCGTGAGAAGGCGGTGCGCGAGACGGGCATCAACTTCGTCGGCGCCGGCATCTCCGGCGGCGAGGAGGGCGCCCTCAACGGGCCGTCGATCATGCCGGGCGGCTCGGCCGAGGCGTGGGAGACGCTCGGGCCGATCCTGAAGTCGATCGCCGCGGTCGCCGAGGGCGAGCCGTGCGTGACGCACGTCGGCACCGACGGCGCGGGACACTTCGTCAAGATGATCCACAACGGCATCGAGTACGCCGACATGCAGCTCATCGCCGAGGCCTACGACCTCATCCGCCGCGGAACCGGCAAGAGCCCCGCCGAGATCGCCGACATCTTCGCCGAGTGGAATACGGGCGAGCTCGAGAGCTACCTCATCGAGATCACCGCCGAGGTGCTGCGCCAGACAGACGCGAGCACCGGCAAGCCGCTCGTCGACGTCATCCTCGACCAGGCGGGCGCCAAGGGCACCGGCGCCTGGACGGTGCAGACCGCGCTCGATCTGGGCGTGCCCGTCTCGGGAATCGCCGAGGCCGTCTTCGCCCGCTCGCTCTCGTCGAAGCCCGCCCAGCGCGCCGCCGCATCCGAGCTCCCCGGCCCCGACGGCACCTTCGACATCCACGACGCCGACGCCTTCGTCGAGGACGTGCGCCAGGCGCTCTACGCCTCGAAGATCGTCGCCTACTCGCAGGGTTTCGACGCGATCGTCGCGGGGGCCGAGCAGTACGGCTGGGACATCAAGAAGGGCGACATCGCCGCGATCTGGCGCGGCGGCTGCATCATCCGCGCCCAGTTCCTCAACCGCATCACCGAGGCCTACGCGGCCGACCCCGGCCTCGTCGCGCTCGTGACGGCGCCCTACTTCGCGGATGCCGTGGCCCGCACCCAGCAGGCGTGGCGTCGCGTCGTGGTCGCCGCGGCCGAGGCGGGCATCCCCTCGCCGGCGTTCTCGTCGTCGCTCGCCTACTACGACGGGCTGCGCGCCGACCAGCTGCCGGCCGCGCTCGTGCAGGGCCAGCGCGACTTCTTCGGGGCGCACACCTACAAGCGGGTCGACCGCGAGGGCACCTTCCACACGTTGTGGTCGGGCGACCGCAGCGAGGTCGCGGCGACTGATACCCACTGAGCGTCTGCACGGGACGCTGGTTTCGAGACGCGTATCGCTGCGCGATGCGCTCCTCAACCAGCTGACCATCCCCCTGTCGAGGTGGTTGAGGAGCGCCGCAGGCGCGTCTCGAAACCACCGCCCCCGCACCTGTCGAGGTGGCCCCGGAGCCGCGCAGCGGCGTCTCGAAACCACCGCCCCCGCAGCCGCCTCACCAGATCGGGTTGTCGCTCCCGAAGCTCCGCGGCGCCCGCTCCCACCCGATGCGCACGCCCGGCAGCTCGAGCGGCGCCGGCAGCACCCGCACGGGACCCCACTCGGTCTGCAGCAGCTCGCCGTCGTCGGGGTCGTCGACCGCGGTCGGGGTCGCGCGCGGCAGACCGCGGGCGTCCTCGAGCAGTGCGGCCGTGCGCGCGAGCGACAGCCGCGCGCTCGAGCCGACGCCGTGCTCGAGCCGATCCCGCAGCCCGGTGAGCACGGCCGCCGCCATGAGGTAGCCCGTGGCCTGGTCGAGTGCCTGCACGGGCAGCGGCACGGGGCGACCCGCCGCCGCCGCGCGCATGCCGGCATCCGCGATGCCCGACGACATCTGCACGAGGCTGTCGAAGCCGCGTCGCCCGGCCCACGGGCCCGTGAAGCCGTAGGCGTCGAGCGACACGTCGACGAGCCCCGGACGCGTCGCACGACGCACCTCCTCGCCGAGTCCGAGCTGCTCGAGCGCGTCGGCACGGTAGCCGTGCACGACGACGTCGGCGTCGGCGAGCAGCCGCCGCAGCTGCGCGAGCCCCGCCGGGTCGCGCGCGTCCAGGCGCGCCGTGCGCTTGCCGAGCGTCATCTCGGGCGCGAGCGCCGGCTCGTCCCAGCCCGGCGGGTCGACCCGCAGCACCTGGGCGCCGAGGCCCGCGAGCAGCCGGGTCGACACCGGTCCCGCCAGCACGCGCGTGAGGTCGAGCACGCGCAGGCCCGCGAGCGGGCGCTCGTGCGTGGGGCGCCATCCGGATGCGGCACCCTCGGCGTCGGTCGTCTCGCGTGCCACGAGCGGTTCCGCGGCGACCGCGGCGCCCTGCGGATGCCGGCGCCACTCATCCGGGCGTCGCATCGTGGCGGCGCATCCGCCCTCCTCCACGATCTCGGACTCGAGCTGATCGGCGTGCCACAACGACACCGCACGGGCCACGACCGCGCGGTCGGCCTCCACGCCGAGCACGCGCAGGGCCGCGTTGCGGTGATGCTGCGCGTTCGTGTGCAGCCGGATCCATCCGTCGGATGCCTCGTAGTCGCCCGCGATGTCGTCCCATGCCGACGGCGCGACCCAGCCCACCGGCCGAACGCCCGCCCGGAACCACGCGTCGACGCGCTCCCGCCGCACCGTCGCCGGGACGCCGGGGATGCCGCCCGCGGCCAGCAGCGCGCCGAGCGCGGCGCCCGCGGCCGCGACCGAGGCCGCGGCGAGATCCGAGACCGGGTAGGCCGACTCGAGCGTCGCGCGTCCGGTCACGTTGACCCCCGCGACGTCGACGCCGAGCGCCTCCGTCATGCCCTGCCGAAGGTGCGCATCCGCTGAAGCCGCCATGAGCCGACGCTACCGGGGGCCGGGGGAACCGGAAAGGGTCCGCTGAGGCGACGGTGGTTTCGAGACGCGCCTGCGGCGCTCCGGGGCCACCTCGACAGCCGTGCGCCATGGCGGTGCCACACTGGAGCGGTGAGCGACGACGACTTCCCGCGCGAGCTCGCCGACTACGAGCCGGGCGAGACCCGTCGCCGCCCCGGCGAGCGCATGCAGCACATGCGGCGCGCCGTCGTGGTGGTCGCGATCGTCGCGCTCGTGCTGCCGGGGGTGCTCATCGGCATCTCGACGGCGAGCCGTACCGCGGAGCTCGCGTGCACGATCGTCGGCTCGACGGAGGCTCCGGATGCCGTGGCGCTCGAGGCGCGATTCGAGCTCAGCGGCCACGAGGGGCCCGGGTGGTACTGCTACGCGACCGCGTACGGGGGGCGCGAGGTGCAGTTGCGCTTCCTGGGGTTCATCCCCGAGGTGAAGGTCGTGCGCTGAGCCGGTGATTTCGAGACGCGGCCGCCTGCGGCGGTCGCTCCTCCATCACCTCGCACGGCGGCTCAGGCGGCGCCGTCGAACATCGAGGTGACCGAGCCGTCGTCGAACACCTCGTGGATGGCACGTGCGAGCAGCGGCGCGATCGGCAGCACCGTGAGACGGTCCCAGCGCTTCTCGGCGGCGAGCGGCAGCGTGTCGGTCACGACCACCTGGTCGATGAACTCCGACTGCAGGATCTCGGTCGCCGGGTCGGAGAACACGGCGTGCGTGGCCCCGACGACGACGTTCGTGGCGCCGTGCGCCTTGAGCGCCTCGGCGGCCTTCACGATCGTGCGGCCCGTGTCGATGAGGTCGTCGACGATGAGGCACGTGCGCCCCTCCACCGGCCCGATGATCTCGTGCACGCTCACCTGGTTGGGAACCAGCGGGTCGCGACGCTTGTGGATGATGGCGAGCGGTGCGCCGAGCTTGTCGCTCCAGATGTCGGCGACGCGCACCCGGCCCATGTCGGGGCTCACGACCGTGAGGGTTGCGGGGTCGAGGTTGCCCTGGAAGTGCTCGAGCAGCACGGGCATCGCGAAGAGGTGGTCGACGGGGCCGTCGAAGAAGCCCTGGATCTGGGCGGCGTGCAGGTCGACGCTCATGATGCGGTCGGCGCCCGCCGCCTTGAACAGGTCGGCGACGAGACGCGCCGAGATGGGCTCGCGCCCGCGGCCCTTCTTGTCTTGCCGGGCGTACGGGTAGAAGGGGGCGACGACGGTGATGCGCTTGGCGCTGGCGCGCTTGGCCGCATCCACCATGATGAGCTGTTCCATGAGCCACTCGTTGATGGGCGAGGTGTGCGACTGGATGATGAAGACATCCGTGCCGCGGATCGACTCGCCGAACCGGGCGTAGATCTCGCCGTTCGCGAAGGTGCGGGCGTCGGTCTCGACGAGTTCGGTGCCGAGTTCGTGGGCGACCTGCTCGGCGAGCTGCGGATGGGCACGCCCCGAGATGAGCACGAGACGCTTCTGACCGCTGGCCTTGATTCCGGACACTTTCCCGCTCTCCCTCGGCGCCCTGTGCGACCAGTCTAGTGTCGCCCCGGCCCCTATCATGGTGCGCGAGGTGCCTCGCTGCGACGAGAGGAAGGCTGTGGCCGAACCCGTGAGGGTGGCGGTCGTCGACGACCACGAACTGGTGTCGCTCGCCATGGGCGAGCTGATCGGGGCGCACCCCGACCTCGAGTTCGTCGGCCACGCCGCATCCGTCGCCGAGCTGCACGCACGCGGCATCCGCGCCGACCTCGTCGTTCTCGACCTGAACCTGCGCGACGGCTCCACCCCGTCGACGAACGTGGATGCGATCCGAGCTCGCGGGGCCGAGGTGGTCGTGCTGACCTCGGCCGAGAACCCGTACCTGGTGCGCGAGGCGTCGCGCACGGGCGTGCTCGGCATCGTGCGCAAGTCGGCACCGTCGGCCGACGTGCTCGACGTGATCGTGCGGATCGCGCACGGCGAGCCGGCACCCACGACCGAGTGGGCGGTCGCGCTCGACTCCGACCCGGCACTGCGCACCGCCCCGCTCACCGAACGCGAACGCGAGGTGCTCGCGCTGTATGCGACGGGCCTCGGCGCGAAGGCGGTCGCCCAGCGGCTGCACGTGAGCGAGAACACGATCGCCGACCACATCCGCCGCATCCGCACCGTCTACGCGCAGCTCGCGCGCCCCGCGAACACCAAGGTCGAGCTGTACCAGCGCGGGCTCGAAGACGGCTACCTGCCCCCGCCCGTCTCGTGACGGCGGACGCGCCGGGCCCCGCCCCCGCATCCGAGCTGCGCGCGCTGCGGCTGCTGACGGCGATGATCGCCGTCACGACCCTGGTCGCCGCGGTCGGGGCCGGCTTCGCGACGGGTATCCCGAACGCGACCACCGCACCCGTCGGCTATCGCGTGGCATGGATCGCCGCGGTCATGCTGCCGATCGTGGCGGGCGCGGGCGCCCCGTGGGCGCGGATGCGGATACTGCGGCTGCTGAACGCGGGAACCGTGCTGACGTTCACGGCCCTGCTCGTCGGGGTGCTGCTCGTGGAGCTGCCCGCATCCGACCCGCTCGTGCAGGTGCCCTGGTTCATGACGGTCACCGCGGCACCCGTCACCGCGGCGCTCGTGGCGTGGGGGCGCACCGGCGCCTGGGCGACGCTCGGGGTGCTGACGGTGCTCGTGCAGGCGGTGCGGCTCGTCTCGGACAGCGACGCCGAGGATGCGATCGCGAACGACACCTTCGTGTTCTTCGCCGCGGCGGCCGTCGTGCTGTTGACCGGCCAGTTCGTGGCGGCGTCGCGCGCCTTCGACCAGGCCACGACCGTCGCGGCGGCGGCGGCGCGCCTGCGCGCGGCGGGCGAGGCGCAACGCACGGCATCCGAGCGCCTGCGCCTGCTCGTGCACGACGAGCTGCTCTCGACGCTCTCGCTCGCGGCCCGCGTCACCCCGACCCTGCGCGCGGCGCTCGGCTGGCAGGCGGCGCGGGCCCGCGAGCTCATCCGCGAGCTGGCGCCGGCCGTGGCCGCGGATGCGCCCGGCGGCGAGCCGGACGCCGCGCGCATCGCCGCGCTGCTGCTCGATCTGATCGGCGAGGTCGCACCCGACGCCGAGCTCACGGTCGCCGACGACACCGACCCCGCAGCCGTGCCGCCCGGAGCCGTCGACGCGCTGCTCGCCGCGGCCAGGCAGGCGCTCGTCAACAGCGTCGCGCACGCGGGCGCCGACGCGCGGCGCACCGTCGCCCTGCGGCACGACGCGGGCGGGGTACGGCTCGTGGTCCGCGATGACGGGCGCGGCTTCGACCCGGATGCCGTGCCGGCGAACCGGATGGGGGTCGCCGAGAGCATCCTGGGCCGCATGCGGGCGACCCCGGGCGGCAGCGGACGGCTGACGTCCCGGCCCGGGGCGGGCACCACGGTCGAGCTCGTCTGGGAGGCGCCGGCCATGCCGGGCGCGGAACCGGCGGACGCCCCCCGCGATGCGGTCACTGCATCCGTCGTCATCACCACGGGACGGTCGAGCCGCCGGCTCTACCTGGTGGCCGTCGCGGCGCTGCTCGTCGCGCAGGCGGGCCTCGCCGTGCTCGCATCGCTGCGCACGGGCGATGCCGTCGTGCCCGCGCTCACCTTCGTGGGCGTCACCGCCGCGTTCGCGGTGCTCGGGCCGCTCACCCCGCACACGCCGAGCCGCGCCCGAACGCTTGTGGTCGGGGCGATCGCGCTGGCGACGGCCGCGCTCTGCTGGCTGCCGAGCGCCCGCGACCCGCAGCGCTACGGTGACGTCTGGTTCATCGCGGCGATCGCCTTCGTGCTGCTCGTGCTCGCGATGCGCGGGCGCCCCGCGGCCGCGTCGGGGATCGCCGGCGCCATCGCGGTGGTCACGCTCGCGAGCGCTTTCGCGCAGCACAACGACGCCCCGGATGTGGTGGCCGCGACCACCCGGATGCTCGCGATCGTGGGGGTCGGCGTCGGGTTCGTGCTCGGCATCGTGCGGGTGCGCACCCGCACGCGCGCCCTGCGCGCCGCCGAGCTGCGTGCCGTGCGGGCGGAGAGCTACCGGGCCGCGACCGAGCGCGAGCTGCGCGGCCGCACGGACGAGCTGGAGAGGCTCATCGGCGGCGTCCTCGACCAGCTGGCGGGCGACGCCCCGCTCGACGACGCGCTGCGCCGCGACTGCGTCGTGCTGGAGGGCCGCCTGCGCGACGGCTACCGCGCCGGGCGGCTCGCCCGGCATCCGCTCATCGAGGCGGCCGCCGCCGCCCGCGCGCGCGGGGTGGATGTGGCACTCGTCGACGACCCCGACGGGCACGAGCTCGACGATGCGGAACTCGACCGCATCGCCTCGTGGCTCGCGGGGCACCTCGACGGAGTCACCACCGGCCGGTTCACGGGGCGTCTGCTGCCCGCGGGTCGAGCGGCTGCGGCGAGCGCGGCGAGCGGCGAGCACGTCGTGGAGCTGCCCCACGTGCACCCGTGAGCAGCAGCACGACGGCCACGGCGAGCAGCACGATCGTGCCGGGAGGCGTGGTGAGCGCCCGCACGAGCACGGCGGCGGCCCCCGTCACATGGCCCGCGTAGACGCCGTAGACATCGGACTGCTCTACCCGGCCGGGGTCGGCCACCGGGTTCGCGTCGCCCTGCAGCCGGGCGCGCACGCCGCCCGCCGCATCCGATCCCACCTCCACCACGCGGTGCGTGTAGAGCCCGCCCTGCTCCCCCACCACCACGATCCGCCCCACGTGCAGGTCGTCGCCCGTGGGGGCGGATGCGAGCAGCACGTCGCCGACCTCGAGGGTGGGCGACATGGATCCGCCGTCGATCACCACCAGCCGGTGCCCCGTGACGAGCGGCAGGAGCACGGGCGTCAGGAGCACGAGCGCGATGAGCGCGATGGCCAGCGCACGGATGCGCGCTGCGACGCGGTTCACCCCTCGGCCGCCGTCAGCCGGAGTTCGATGTCGACCGTCTGCGCCTGAGCCGTGTCGCCCACCTCTGCGGGCATGGTCACCACGACCGCCACCCCGACCGTCTCCCCCGCGGCGAGCGTCACGGGGCCGGGCGCCCCGTCGAAGAGCACATGGGTGGTGAGCTGCGCGGCGAGCGGCGCGTCGCCCAGCAGCGCCTCACCCGAGAGCACGATCTTGCCCGCGAAGGCGTTCGCGACGGGCGCCTCGATGGCGGTGACCGTATCGCCCGGCAGCATGCCCGAGCCGACCGGAGCGAAGGCGAGGCCCGCCTCGTCGACGGTGATGAGCGAGCATCCGGCGCTGTAGACCACATCGGATGCGGCAGCCTGCGCGGGCGGGGCGGCCTGCGGCCCGGCGACCGCGAACGCCACGGCCCCCATCACGAGCAGCCCGGCCGCGACGCCCACGCCACGACGCATCCGACGACGGTGCAGCACGAGCACGAGCACCCCCACCGCGACCAGCAGACCCGCCGCGAGCGCCCAGGCGAAGGCGGCTCCGGCGCCCGTCTCGGCGAGCGCGTCGATCGCCACGGTGCACGCATCCATCAGGCGCCGCCCGTCCACGCCGCGTCGACCACCACCGACGGTGACCACCACCCGCGCTTGCCGTAGCTGATCCGGTAGCTCACGTCCGTTGTCGGCCCCGGTGCGCACATGGCCGCACCGACCGCGACCCAGCCGCTCGGGCATCCGCCCGCCGTCAGCGCACCGACCGTGGTGACCGGCACGACCGTGGTCGAGGCGTCGAGGCTGCCGTCGCCGAGCAGGGGAAGACCCTCCGTCCCACCCCAGCAGTACGGGCGCCCGGCCGCGACGACGCACGTGTGCGTGCTTCCGACGGCGACCGCCTCGACCGGCGCAGCAGGCATCCCGGTGACCGTCACCGCCACGGGAAGGTTGCTGGTGACGACCTGTCCCCAGCAGATCGGCACCCCGACGCCGTCGGCCACGACGCACATCGACCGGGCGCCGCCCGAGATCGACCGGGACGTCCCCGCGACGAGATCGCCCCCGGTCGTGACCGCCACCGGAACGGTGCTGAACGCGGTGGTGTCGTTGCCGAGCACCCCCGAGGTGCCGGAGCCCCAGCAGAACGGGTCGGCGTCGGCGACCACGCACACGGTCGCCTCCGTATTCGGGTACGAGGATACGGCGATGTCGGTGATGGTGCGCCCGGCGAGCACCCCCGAGGTGACGACCGGCACGGGACTCGCATGATCCGCCGTATCACCGTTCCCGAGCCTGCCCTGTTCGCCCGAACCCCAGCAGAACACGCGCGTCCCCAGGTCGGCGACCGCGCAGCTGAGGTTACGGGCGACGACCACACGACTCACCACGTGCCCCTCGAGCTGACCGCCCACCGCCTTGGCCGTCAGCTGGGTTCCCTCCGTGCTGCCGTCACCCACGCCCCCGCCGGCGCGCCATCCCCAGCAGTAGGCGACCCCGTCGGCGACCGCGCAGCTGTGAGCGCTGTCACCGGTGCTGATATCGGTCACCGTGCGGCCCTCGAGCCCCACCACGGCGACCGGCAGCCCGCTCGACGCCGTGCCGCCGTTCCCGAGCCTGCCGAGGTCTCCGTCGCCCCAGCAGTACGCGGCCCCGTCGGCGATGGCGCAGGTGTGACTGTCACCGGGGCTGATCGCCGTCACGGTTCTGCCGTCGAGGCCCTGCACCAGCACGGGTTCCGTACGGTCGTCCATGCTCCCGTCGCCGAGTTGCCTCCAGCTGTTCTCGCCCCAGCACGCCGCCGCCGCATCCGCCACCACGCAGCTGTGGCGCCCGCCGATGCTGATCTCCGACACCATCCGGGTGTCCGCGGTGACCTGCACCTCGTCGACGAAGCCCGGGATCGCGGCGTCCGACGGGGCGCCGCAGCGCTGCAGCGCGTCGAGAGGACGCCATCCGGGGGCGCACGCGATGCTGCTCATGTTGCTCGTGTCGATCGCCGTCGGCTCCGTACGCTCGGTGACGGCTCCGGTACCCAGCAGCCCGTCGAAGCCCGAGCCCCAGCAGTACACCGCGGCATCCGCGACGGCGCACACGTGGTTGGCCGCCGTCGACATGGCCGTCACCGCGCCGGAGAGTCCGGCGACGCGGGTGGGCACGGTCCGGGACCCGTTGGCGCCGTCACCGTACAGGTTCGCCGACTCCCTGCCCCAGCAGAATGCCTCATCGCCCGCGATCGCGCACGATGCACGGTATCCGGTGCTGAGTCGGGTGACCGTGCGACCCGCGAGCTCGCCCGAGGCGACGGCGACCGGCACCAGGCTGGCGACGAGGGTGCCGTCACCGAGCGCCCCGCTCGAGTTCAGACCCCAGCAGAACGGCCACGCGTCGGCGAGCACGCACACGTGGTCGTAGTAGACCGCGACCGCCGTGACCGTACGCCCGGCGAGCACGCCGCTGGTGTCGACCGCGACCGGGAGCGAGGAGTTCGCAGCGGTGCCGCCCCCGAGTCCCCCGTAGCCCCCCGACCCCCAGCAGTACGCCCGACCGTCGGCGACCGCACAGCTCACGATCGATCCGAGCGACACGTCCGTGACCTCGGCGTCGGCGAGGGCGCCCGCCACCGCGACGGGGGTCGTCCGCGTGGTGGTCGTGCCGTCCCCCAGCGTGCCCCACTGATTGCTGCCCCAGCAGTAGAGCCGTGCGTCCGCGATCGCGCAGCTGCGAGCGCTGCCGGCGGCGATTGCGGTGACCGTCTTGCCGACGAGCAGGCCGCCCACCTTCGCGGGGGTCGTGCTGCCGACGCCCGTGCCGGTCCCCCAGCAGTACGCCTCACCGTCGGCGACCGCGCAGCGGTGCTGGATGCCGATGGCGACATCCGTGACGGCGTGCCCCGCGAGGGCACCGCCGATCCGCACCGGTCTGTTCGCGGAATCGTATGGACCCCAGCAGTACAACTGTGCGGCCGCGATCGCGCAGCTTCCCTGATTGCCGGCGACGACATCCGACACCGCGGGTACCGCTTCACCGACGGGCGGCAGCGTGTCGTCCGGACCGATCACCCCGTCGCCCACGTCGACGACCGTGGTGACGCCGTCGACCGTGCGCTCGACGTGGAACTCGGTGGCCACATCGGGTCGCACCAGCGCATCCCACGCCACGGTGATGCCGCCCGCCGCCGAATGGCCGGCCTCGACACCCGTGAGCGGCCCCAGCTCCGCGGCGGCGAACGAGGCGCTCGCCGCATCCGCCGACGCGGTGAACGACGCCGAGGTCGTCCCCACGGCGGGCACGAGCACGGCGGCGCCGCACAGCAGCGCAAGCGCCGCGCGCGCGCCGGGTCTGCGTCGTGTCATGTTCGTGCCCGCCTCGTATGTGACCGGGTCAGGACCAGCCGGCGGTGACCGTCTGGTTGCGGGCCTGGATGGCGTCGATCGTCACGGAGAAACCGGCGTCGAGCCCCTGCAGCGTGTCGGGTGCGGTGCCCGGGAGCGAGACGCTGACCGTCAGGTCGATGCTCTCGCCGTCACCGAGGACCGCCCCGTACTGGTAGGCGCCGCCCTGCCATGCCGCGAGGGTGGCCGTGTAGCTCTCGGCGCCTGCCGTGACGGTGACGTTCAGGGCGCCCTCGAGAGCGGCATCCCCCGCCGTGGCGGGCAGGCTCACGGCGTAGTAGACGTCTTCGCTTCCCGTGTTCTCGAGCGTGATCGTGGTGTTCTCGGTGTCGCCCGGCAGCATGTTCGCCGCGGCGAGCGGGGCCGAGGTGGATGCGGTTCCCGCCTCGATCTCGACGGTGGCGGTGCCGAGGCTCTGCCCGGTGACGGTGGCCTGCGAGGTGAAGTAGGCGCCCGCGTAGACCCCGCCCGCGGCGAGGACGGCCGCGCCGACGACAGCTGCGGCGGTGATGCCCGCGACGCGGAGACGGCGGGAGCGGCGGCTGGTGGTGACATCGGACATGTTCGGAGCCCCTTAGCTTCTCGGGTGGTGCGGGCGCAGGGATGCGCCCTCCCCGCGAGGTTAGGGATGCTCAGGGATGCCCGAGGGCCCGCCCGGCCACCTATTCAGGTGGTTTCGCGCGGCGCCCCCGAGCGGCGTCACGCGGCGCGGCCGGCGCGGCGGGCGCGCACGACGAACACACCGGCGAGGGCGAGCAGGATCGCGAGCGCGAGGCCCAGCAGCACCCAGACGACGGCACCCGCGCTCGTGTCGCCCGCGCCCGTGCCGAGCTCGGCGGCACCGGGCGCGGACTGCGGCTCGGGGGCGTCACCCGTTCCGCCCACCTCGGCGTCGTCCACCTCGGCGTCGTCCGGCGCGGAGCCGGGTTCGCCCTCGGGCAGCTCACCGGGAGACGTCGCCTCATCACCGGGGGTCGGAGCCACGCCCGACCCGGGCCGCTCCGCATCCGGCCCGTCGGAGTCCGGCCCGCCCGTCCCCGGCGTCCCCGTCCCCGGCTCCCCCGGCTGCGGCACGGTGAAGCTCAGCTGCCGCGTGGTGAAGTTGCGGGCGGCGTCGCGCACGTGCACGAGCACCGTGTGCGAACCGGGCGCGAGGCCCGCCGGCTGCCACGACCCGCCCGCGACCCCCCAGCATCCGGCGGGCGCGCCGTCGAGTTCGCAGTCGACCACCGTGATCGGCGCCGAGGGCGCCGACGGCTCGAGGGCGAGCAGCGCAGCGCCGGCCGCGGCATCCCAGTCGAGGGTCGTGATGCGCGGCGGCGCGCTCTCGAGCAGGAACCGCACCTCGTGCGCGCCCGCGAAAGCGGGGGCGGAGGCGTCGTCCTCGTCGGCGAGCCACAGGCGCGCGAGAAGGGTCGTCGCCGGCACCCCGCCCGGCATGAGCGACTCGTACGGGAACGGGGCGGGGGCGCCGTCGGCGTCGAAGAACTCGGCCGCCGGCCCGCAGCGCACCGCGGGCGGCGTCGGCAGGCTCACCTCGCGCAGGCTCACGCACACCTCGCCCGTGTAGTCCTGCCAGCCGACGCGGCCGCCGATGATCTGCGGCTGCAGCACGGGAACGCTCGGCACGACCTCGGTGAGACGCGGGTCGAGCGAGCTCACGAGCACGCCGCGGTAGCGGTCCTCGGGGCTTGCGGCGATCTCGAGGCGCACCATGATGCCTGAGACGCCGCCCGTGACGCCCTGCTGCACCACGAGCGGGAACTCGTAGCTCCCCACCTGATCGAGCCGTGGCGCTCCCCACAACCCGATCGCCCACCTGTCGGTGCCGCCGTCGCGATACACCGACACCTGCAGGCTGTCGGGGCCGAGCGGGAAGATCGTGGTGGGGCGCTGCCCGCCGGGCTGCACGAACGAGAAGCTCGCGTCGGGGTCGCCGTCGCCGGGTTCGACGGCGGCGATCATGTAGTTCGTGTTCGTCGACGCGTCGGTCTCGGCCACGAGCTGCACGGCGGCGCCCGTCTGCCCGAAGCGCACGGTGCCGAGCTGCTCGGCCGAGGGGGTGCGGAACGGCTCCACGATGACCGGGCGATCCGGATGCGCGAGGTCGAAGGTTCTGCTGAGCACGCTGCCGTAGCTGTTGCGGATCGTCACGATCACGCCCGTACTCAGCTCGGCCGTCGGCGACAGGGTGTGGGTGAGGTACTCGCGCACGATCGGGCCCGACTCGCAGTCGATGCCGAGCGTCGAGCAGGCGATCGTCTCGGTGCTCGTCGCGCGCACCCCCGTGCCGAGCTCGGCGGGCCACTGCACCTCGACGGTGAAGGTGTCGGACGCCACCGGCTCCGAGAGTCGCAGCTCGAGACCGAGGCTGTCGCGGCCGTCGTCGGTGAGCTGGAGGGTGTCGACGACGATCTCGGGGCTCGTGATGCGGAACTGCACGAGCCCCGTGACGTCATCCGCCGCCGGGTCGTCCAGATCGGACATCGTGACCATCGCGCGGTACTGCCCCACCTCATCCGGGGTGAAGCGCGTGCCGTAGGCGTTCGGGGTCTCGAGAGCGACCGGCTGCCACGTGCCGCTGTCGGGGTCGAAGCGGTCGAGCTGCCAGCGGTAGGAGAAGTCGTTCGTGTAGCGGGCCAGATCGAAGCTGCCGTCGGCGCCCACCGGGTTGGGGCGCAGGTTCACGACGCGGCCCGGCACGAGCGGACCCACGACGGTCGGATGCGGCCCCGCCAGTTCGACCTGCGGCGGCTCGATGCGGGCGGTGACCTGCTGGCCGTTCTCGTCGACGAAGCGGATGAAGGCGGCGCGCGCCCCCTGGAATCCGGACCCAGCCGACGACGCACGCGTCAGCACCCATCCGCCCGACGGCCCCGCCGAACGCGCCGCGAAGAGGTCGGTGCCCGCGACATCGCGGAAGCGGAACGACAGCGTGGCGGTCGGCTGCCCGCCCTGCGGCGTCACGATCATCCACGAGTCGCTGAAGCGCACCTCCTGGAAGGCGCCGTCACCCGCCGGCACGGTGATCGCGTCGACGACGCGGGTGCCGGCATCGTCGGTGACCTCGAAGCGGAAGTCGCGCGTCGTAGTCGCGTTGTCGGCCCAGACGCCCGTCGCATCGGGCACGAGGACACCGCTGGGGGTGACCGTGAGCCACGTCGTCACGAGCTGGGCGAGGCGTGCCGCGTTCTCCTGACCGCGGTAGGCGGGCAGGTTGCCGGGGTCGAGGTCGCCGCGCAGCGGACGGTCGGCGCCGAGGGCGCGCAGCGCGTCGAGCCCGAAGGGGTCGCTCGCCTCCGCAGCCTGGTTCATGCGCGCGACGATCGTCTCGCCCACCTTGGCGTGCTCAACGAGCTGCACGATCGCGACGGCGGTGACCACGACCGCGAGGATCACGATCGCGACGACGGACGCGGCGGCCATCGCGGCCGTGCCGCTGATCATGGCGCCGACCACCGCCGGGCCGAACGCCGTCATGGCCGCGCCCGTGGCCGCCGACGCGCCCATCGCACCCGCGACGGCGCCCGCGAGCGCCGCACTCGATCCGACGAGCGCACTCGTGATCGCGGCCGCGCCGATGGCCACCGCGACACCGCCGAGCACCGCGCCCGCACTGATGGTGTCGACGAGCATCGCCTGCGCCTCGGCCTCGTCGAGGGCGTCGAGACCCAACTCCTGGGTGTTGCGGTAGGCGCCCCACGCCTGGAAGTGCTCGGCCGTGGGCTGCGGCGGCGCGAACACGAACAGCTGGTCGTAGAGGTTGTGCGCCCGGGTGCACCACCTTCGCACGTCGTCGGGCAGGCCGACCGGGTCGGCGACGAAGGCGGGTGCCGGGGGCGGAACGTACGCGCATCCGCTCTGCTGCCAGTGCTGGTACTCCTCGTACGCGGCCGTCGTGACCTCGCGGTCGATCGCGAGCACCGACTCCTCGACGAAGGTGAAGGTGGCGTGCTCCTCGGCCGTGAGGGTGTGGCCGTAGGCGTACTTGTCGAGGATGTCGAGGATGCGCGTGAAGACGTAGGCCCGGATCTCGGCCGCGGCGTACCGCTGGATGCGGGCGTCGTGCGGAACCCCGTACATGGCGCGGATCGCCTCGATGCCCTCCTCGACGATCCACCCGAGCGCAGCCATCGCCTCGGGGCCGCCCGCGACGAAGCCGGACCCCGGGGGCGAGTACATCTCGAGCTCGGGGATCGCGCCCGCCACCGGCGCGCCCATGCAGATGGTGCCGCCCGTGGTCGAGCCGACCACGACGGGTCCGATCGGGGTGCAGCCCGGCGCGGGGGTCACCGGCAGGGTGCTCGTCCGGAAGTCGCCGATCGCATCGAGGGTGAGCTGCACGGCGCCGTCGCCGCTGCTGAGGTCGATCACGATGGGCGTCGTGTCGGCGCTCACCGAGGTCACGGATGCGGGGGTGACGACGGCCGCGGTCGCCGCGAGAGCGACCCCCGCGAGCAGGGCGCGACGACGGACCATGGCTCATCCCCTCTTTACCGGACGATGGCGTCCGTTTCAGGAGGAATCTAGCGTACCGGCGGCGCATAATGGAACCGTGACCTCGGGAAGACCGTGACCTCCCAGCGGCGCCGTGCCCCGCGCCGCGATGCGCTCGCCAACCACGAGCGCATCCTCGCCGCGGCCGAGCACATGTTCGACACCGAGGGCATCGACGCCTCGCTGCACGCCCTCGCCGAGAGCCTCGAGCTGGGGATCGGCACCCTGTACCGGCACTTCGCGACGCGCGACGAGCTCGTGCGCGCCGTCTACGACCGCCACGCGCAGCGGATGAACGCCGTCTTCGAGCACTGCGCGACGATCGAGGACGGCTGGGAGGCGATGGTCACGTGCATCGACCGCGTGGTCGAGCTGCTGATCGCCCACCCGAGCATGCAGCAGGTGGCGGTGCACATGGCGCGCGTCGACCCCGACTACGGTCCGGTGCTCGACTGGCACCCGATCGCCCTGGCGATGCTCGAGCGGGCTCACGCCCAGGGCACCGTGCGGCCGGATGTGACGGCGATGGATGTCGCCCACCTGCCGTCGATGCTCGCCCCGCTGGGCTCTCTGCCGCAGCCGGCACGCGAGATGGTGATCGCCCGGATGCGCGGCGTGCTGCTCGACGGGCTGCGTCCCGATGGGGTTCCGAACGCGGAGCTGCCGTCGGTGCCGCTGACCCCCGCCGACCTGCACGCGCTCGGTCAGGGGCGCGAGCCGACGGACGTCGGCTCGCCCCGTCAAGGTGATTGAGGAGCGGCGGAGCCGCGTCTCGAAATCACCGCCGCCTCGCCGGGTGGCCTGTCGAGGTGATTGAGGAGCGGCGGAGCCGCGTCTCGAAATCACCGCCGCCTCGCCGGTCCTGGGGGTGTGGCTTCGAGACGCGTCCGCTGCGCGGTCGCTCCTCAGCCACCTCAACAACGGGACGCGCGCCTCAGCCACCTCAGCGGGTGGCCTGTCGAGGTGATTGAGGAGCGGCGGAGCCGCGTCTCGAAATCACCGTCGTCTCGCCGGTTGTGCGGGTGTGGCTTCGAGACGCGTCCGCTGCGCGGTCGCTCCTCAGCCACCTCAACAGCGGTCGCTCCGCAGCCGTCTCGTCAGCCCTCGGCGGCCGCGGCAGCCGCATCCGCCGCCGCCGTTCCCGCACGATGCTCGGCCACCCAGCCCTCGATGTTGCGCTGCGGCGCCACGTTCATTGCGAGCGAGCCCGCGGGCACGTCCTTGCGCACGACCGTGCCGGCTCCCGAGTACGCCCCGTCGCCGATCGTGACGGGCGCGACGAAGACGTTGTGCGATCCGGTGCGCACGTGCGAACCGACCGTCGTGCGATGCTTCTTCACCCCGTCGTAGTTCGCGGTGATCGTGCCGGCGCCGATGTTCGAGCCCTCGCCCACCTCGGTGTCGCCGATGTACGAGAGATGCGGCACCTTCGAGCCCCGCCCGATCTTCGCGTTCTTGGTCTCGACGAAGGTGCCGATCTTGCCGCCGCCGGCGAGTTCGGTGCCGGGCCGCAGGTAGGCGAACGGCCCCACCTCGGCGTAGGCCTTGATCACCGCGAGCGTCGCGTCGGTGCGCTTCACGACGGCGCCCTCCCCCACCTCGCAGTCGACGAGGGTCGTGTCGGGGCCGATCACGGCGTCGCGCTCGATCGTGGTCGCGCCCGCGAGGCGCGTGTTCGGCCACAGCTCGGCGTCTTCACCGATCGAGACGGTCAGGTCGATCCAGGTGCTCGCCGGGTCGTGCACGGTCACGCCGTTCAGCTGGTGCCCGCGCACGATCATGGCGTTCAGGCGCGCCGCCTGCTCGGCGAGTTGCGAACGGTCGTTGACGCCCGCCACCCGCCAGTTCTCGGCCACCGGCACCGCGGCGACGGGCGCGGCGGTCTCGCGCAGCAGGGCCACGACATCCGTGAGGTACTTCTCGCCCTGGGCGTTCGCGGTGCCGATGCGCGGCAGCAGCTCGCGCAGGGCGGATGCGGCGAAGACGTAGCTGCCCGAGTTGACCTCGGTGATGGCGAGCACCGTCTCGTCGGCGTCCTTGTGCTCGACGATCGCGGCGACCCCGCCGTCGTCGTCGCGCACGATGCGGCCGTAGCCGGTGGCGTCGTCGAGCACCGCAGAGAGGATCGTCGCGGATGCGGCAGCCGCCCGGTGCTGTTCGACGAGCGCCCCGAGGGTCACGGCGTCGAGCAGCGGCACATCGCCCGAGACGACGACGACGTCGCCGTCGAAGTCGGCCGGCAGCGCCTCGACCGCGAGCTCGACGGCCCGGCCGGTGCCCGGCACCTCGTCCTGGTCGACGACGATCGCGTCGTCGGCGTACTCGATCACGGCGGCCGACACCTCGTCGCGCTGGTGCCGCACGACGACCTCGACGTAGGCGGGCTCGAGGTGACGCGCCGTCGTGAGCACGTGCGCGATCATCGGGAGGCCGGCGATCGGATGCAGCACCTTGGCGCGCTTGGAGCGCATGCGGGTGCCTTCTCCGGCGGCGAGCACGATCACGGCGAGGCGGGGGTCGGTCATGCCTCCATTCTGTCGCCTCGGCGCTCGGGCCGCGCCGCGCTAGCGTGAGTGCATGATCCGCCACACCGTCGCGTTCCGTCTCGTCCACCCCGAAGGCTCCGCCGAGGAGGCGACGTTCCTCGCCGACGGCCGCCGCATCCTCACCGGCATCCCGGGGGTGGAGGACTTCGTCGTCTCGCGTCAGGTGAGCCCGAAGAGCGACCACCGCTTCCAGTTCGCGATGACCTTCGCGGATGAGGCGGCCTACGCGGCGTACAACGCGCATCCGGATCACGTCGGCTTCGTCGAGAGCCGCTGGACCACCGAGGTCGCCGCCTTCGACGAGCTCGACCTCGTGCCGCTCGAGTCCGCAGCGCTCGACTGAGTACTGTTCCGATGCGGCACCGCCGGGGCTAGCCTGGCGGCATGAGCGAGCGCACGAGCGACCGCACGGGCGACGAAGCTCGCGACGACACCCGCTTCTTCGGGCAGCCGTGGGCGCTCGCGCACATCTTCGGCGTCGAGATGTGGGAGCGCTTCAGCTTCTACGGCATGCAGGGCATCCTGCTCATCTACATGTACTACTCGGCCGCGGAGGGCGGCCTCGGCATCGACGAGCGGGTCGCGACGGGCATCGTCGGCGCCTACGGCGGCACTGTGTACCTGTGCACGATCCTCGGGGCGTGGCTCGCCGACCGCGTGCTCGGCTCGGAGCGCGTGCTGTTCGTCAGCGCGATCGTCATCATGGCCGGCCACCTCGCACTCGCGCTGCTGCCGAGCGTGTGGGGGCTCGGCGTGGGTCTCGTGCTCGTGGCCCTCGGCTCGGGCGGGCTCAAGGCGAACGCGACCTCGGTCGTCGGCACCCTCTACCGCCGGGGCGACCCGCGCCGCGACGCCGGGTTCTCGATCTTCTACCTCGGCATCAACCTGGGCGCCTTCCTCGGCCCGCTCATCACGGGACTGCTGCAGACCTCCGTCGGCTTCCACTGGGGTTTCGGCGCGGCGGCAGTCGGCATGGCGATCGGGCTCATCCAGTACTCCTTCGGGCGACGCGCGCTCCCGGCGGCCTCGCGCGCGGTGGCCAACCCGCTGCCCCGCAACCGGTACGCGGCGATGGCGGGCATCGGCGCCGCGGGCATCGTCGTCATCGTGGCGCTCGTGCTGCTGGGCGTCATCCGGGCCGACAACCTCGCGGGTGTCGTGATCGTCGTGATCCTCGCGGCGGCGATCGTGTACTTCGTCGTCATCATCGCCTCGCGGCACATCGCGGCGGATGAACGTTCCCGCGTGATCGGTTTCATCCCGTTGTTCATCGTGAACGTCGGCTTCTGGTCGCTCTACCAGCAGCAGTTCACCGTGCTCACGATCTACTCCGACAAGCGGCTCGACCGCGAGATCCTCGGCTGGGAGATGCCGGTCTCGTGGGTCAACTCGATCAACCCGATCTTCATCATCATCCTCTCGGGCGTGTTCGCCGCGATCTGGACGAAGCTCGCCGCGCGCCAACCCGCGGCGCCCGTCAAGTTCGCGCTCGGTGCGATCATCATGGGCGGCGCCTTCCTGCTGTTCCTGCCGTGGGCGAACGGCGCCACCAACTCGACGCCCCTGCTGGCGATCGTCGGGATCCTGCTCGTGTTCACGGTCGCCGAGCTGTTCATCTCGCCGCCCGGTCTCTCGGTGACGACGAAGCTCGCGCCCGAGCGCTTCCACACCCAGATGGTGGCGCTGTACTTCCTCTCGGTGGCGCTCGGCACCTCGCTCGCGGGCTGGCTCGCGGGCTTCTACGACCCCGAGAACGAGGTGCCCTACTTCACGGTGCTGGGCCTCATCGCGGCCGCACTCGGCGCGGCCCTCTGGCTCGCGGCGAAGCCCGTGCTCGCCCTCATGCGCGGGGTGCGCTAGTGGCGCGAGCGGAGACCACGCCGGAGCCCGCATCCGAGCACCCCGCGTCGCCCGGCGTCTTCGGCGTGGAGCGCGCCGGTGCGTTCATCGACGCGGTCGTCGCGATCGCGATGACGCTGCTGATCCTGCCGCTCATGGAGAGCGTGAGCGATGTCGCCGACGCGGGCGACAACACACTGCACTGGCTGGGCGAGCACCGGCAGCAGCTCGTGAGCTTCGTGCTGAGCTTCGTGATCATCGCGATGTTCTGGATGTTCCACCATCGCCTGTTCCGGCGGGTCACCGCCATCACGAGCGCGCTCATGTGGTTGCTCGTGGGCTGGCTGCTGACGATCGTGTGGTTGCCGGTCGCGACGGCGATCACGGGCGTGATGGACGACGGCGACGCACTCGCGAAGGTGATCTACGTCGGCAGCATGATCGCCACCTCGCTCTTCTCGCTCGCGATCCGCGTCTACCTGCGCGCGCGACCGCAGCTGCACGACACCCCGGCGATGTCGCTTGTCGCCGGGATCGCCGCGGATGTGTCGACGACCCTGCTCTTCGCGGTCGCGCTCGCCGTCGCCCTGCTGGTGCCCCAGATCGGCTACTCGGCGCTGTTCCTCATGCTGCTGACGCCCGCCATGCAGAGCCTCACGATGCGTCTCCTGCGGCCCCGCCGGCGGGCGTGAGCCGGTAGCCCCGCTCGGCGAGACCGCGCGCCATGTGCTCGGCATACCACTCGGGCCAGTTCTCGTCGTACACGCCGCCGAGCTCGTCGCGTTCGTGGATGCCGTGGGCCTCTGCCGCCGCCGTGAGCAGTTCGAGCATGAGGGCTCGCAGCTGCTCGCTCGTCGTGTCGTTCACCGGCCGGGCAGACGCGTGACGACCTGCTGCAGCACCCATTCGTTGCCGTCGGGGTCGGCGAACGAGGCGTAGGAGCCGTAGCTGTCGACGGTGGGGTGCGGGCCGTCGACGCGGTTCGCGCCGCCCGCCCAGTGGAAGACGCCGTCGGCGTCGTGCCAGACGCCCGTGATGTCGGCTCCGCGGGCGGCGAGTTCGTCGCGGGCGGCCTGCACGTCGGTCACGGTGACCTGCAGGTGCGCGGTGCCGGGGGCGGCATCCGTCAACTTCTCGCCGAAGATGATCGACGCTTCGGATGCCGGTGGCGTGAGCTGCACGACGCGCAGGCCGCGCTCGGTTGCGAAGTCGGCGTCGAGACGGAAGCCGAGTCGCTCGTAGTACGCCTTGCTGCGGTCGACGTCCGTGACGGGGATGACGACGACTTCGAGCTTGAGATCCATGATCCATTCCTTTCGATCGGTACTGCGTATTAGTAACCGCTTCAAACGGTTATGTGGATGATGCTGGCACGCATCGCACAACCTGTCAAGCAGGTTATTTGCTCTTGTGCGATCCTTGCATCACCACTTAGAGTGGTTACATGCTTCACTCCTTCCCCTGCGGCTCGCTGCCCCTCGACTTCGTGGGCACCCTGCAGGCCCGCCGCAACGAGACGCCCACCGAGGTGCTCGACACCCCCGCAGCGCTCGACGCCTGGCTCGTCGAGAGCCGAGTGCTCGACGCCGCTCCCGCAGCCGACAGCGCCGACCTCGAGACGGCGCGCGCGTTCCGCGAAGCCTCCTATGCGCTCATCGCCGCGCGACTGACGGGAGAACCCCTGCCGAACGAGGAGCTGCGCATCGTGAACGAGCACGCCGCAGGCACCCCCGTCGAGTTGCGCCTGCAGCGCGACGGGCTGCGCCGCACGGGCACCGTGGCACAGGGCATCACGACGCTCGCGCGCGAGCTCACCGAGCTGCTCGGCGGCGACGACGCCGAGTTGCTGCGCGAGTGCGGGCGGCCCGAGTGCACCCAGGTCTATCTCGACCGTTCGCGCGGACGTCGCCGCGAGTGGTGCTCGATGAAGACCTGCGGCAACCGCGTCAAAGCCTCCACCTTCCGCGCACGCCAGCGCGCGATGGCGTCCCACTGAAGCGCACGACAACAGAACAGGAGCACCACCATGACCGACACCAGCTACGACCTCATCGTGATCGGAGCGGGACCGGTGGGCGAGAACGTCGCCGACTACGCCCACAAGCGCGGCCTCTCGGTCGCGATCGTCGAGGCCGAGCTCGTCGGCGGGGAGTGCTCCTACTGGGCGTGCATGCCGTCGAAGGCGCTGCTGCGCAGCGGGCACGCGCTCACGGCGGCCCGGCGCGTCGACGGAACCAAGCAGGCCGTGACGGGCGAACTCGACGCCGCCCGCGTGCTCGAGCGACGCAACTCGTTCACCTCGAACTGGCACGACGACGGCCAGGTCGAGTGGCTCGACTCGGCCGGCATCACCCTGCTTCGCGGGCACGCCCGCCTCACCGGCGTCAAGACGATCGAGGTCGACGGCACCGCGTACACGGCCCGCAGCGCGGTCGCCGTGTCGACCGGGTCGGTGCACACGCTGCCGAACATCCCCGGGCTCGCCGAGGCACGCCCGTGGGGCACGCGCGAGGGTACGAGCGCGCAACAGGTGCCCGACAGCCTGCTCGTGATCGGCGGAGGCGTCGCGGGCACCGAGCTCGCCACGGCGTGGGCCTCGCTCGGCTCGCAGGTGACGCTCGTGGCGCGCCACGGCCTGCTCGGCACGATGGAGCCCTTCGCGGGCGAGCTCGTCGCGGATGCGATGCGCGAGTCCGGCATCGACGTGCGGCTGGGCGTGAACCCGACGCGCGTCGACCGCGGCGACGATGGACGCGTGACGACCGTGCTCGACGACGGCACGACGCTCGTCACGAGCGAGGTGCTCGCGACCACCGGCCGGGGCCCGCACACCCACGACCTCGGCGTCGAGAGCGTCGGGCTCGAGCCCGGCAGCTGGTTCGACGTCGACGACACGATGCTCGTCACGGGCACCGACTGGTTGTACGCGGTGGGCGACGCCAACCACCGCGCGCTGCTCACCCACCAGGGCAAGTACCAGGCCCGCGCGGCGGGCGAGGCCATCGCCGCCCGCCACAACGGCACCCCGCTGCACACCGAGCCGTGGGGCGCGCACGTCGCGACCGCCGACCACGCGGCGGTGCCGCAGGTCACCTTCACCGATCCCGAGGTCGCGAGCGTCGGCCTCACCGAGGCGGAGGCCCGCACGCGCGGCATCCGGGTGCGTGCCGTCGAGTACGAGCTCGGGTACGTCGCCGGGGCCTCGCTGCAGGCCGACGACTACACCGGCCGCGCGAAGATGGTCGTGGATGAGGATCGCCGGGTGATCGTCGGCGTCACCTTCGTGGGGCAGGACGTGGCGGAGCTGCTGCACGCCGCCACGGTCGCCGTCGTCGCCGAGGTGCCCCTCGACCGCCTCTGGCACGCGGTGCCCGCCTACCCGACGATGAACGAGATCTGGCTGCGCCTGCTCGAGAGCTACGGGCGCGACTGAGAGGGTCGCACCCGGACGGGACTCCGCACGAATCACCGCCTGCGCCAGGTGAGCGCGAGATGCACGAGGGGCACGATCGAGGCGACCATGAGCACCCAGGCGAGCACCTCATCCCCACCGCGCCGCAGCAGCACGCCCGAGAACAGCAGCGCCGCGAAGACGATCGCCGAGATGAGACGACCGAGCATCGACTCGATGCGCCCGATGCGTCGTTCGACCCCCGGCGCGCGGATCGAGAACTGACCGCGGTCGATGCGGGTGACGAGCTCGTCGATGTGCTGCGGCAGGCGCGCGAGGGTCGTGGCGTAGCGCACCGCCTTCTGCCCGAGAGCGATCACGTCGCCGCCCGAGCCGCGCAGCACGGTGCGCGCGAAGGGGTCGACGGCATCCCACATGTTGAACTGCGGGTTGAGCGCGCTCGTCACGCCCGACACGAGCGAGATCGTGCGGATGAGCAGCAGGAAGTTCTCGGGCAGCTGGAACGGCAGCGAGCGGATGGTGTCGCCGAACTGGCGCGCGAAGGCCTCGAGCTCGCGCGGGTCGACCGAACGCAGCTCGGCCACGCCCATGCCGCCGAAGCGGTCGAACGACGCCGCCATCGCGCGCTCGAGCTCTTCGGTGTCGGCGCCGGGCAGCAGCACGCCGAGCCGTTCGAGCGAGCCGACGAGCGCCGTGCCGTCACGGGCCACGACGGCGAGAGCGAACTCGCGCAGGCCCGAGCGCAGCACGTCGTCGATGCGGCCCATCATGCCGAAGTCGACGAAGGTGAGCCGCCACGCGTCGGCCGTGGCGCCCGCGGGCGCGGGCGTCACGAAGATGTTGCCCGGATGCGGATCGGCGTGGAAGAAACCCGCCACGAAGATCTGCTGGAACGTCACGCGTGCGAGCTCGTTGGCCACGGCATCCGGGCTGATCCCCGCCGCGCGGAGCGCCGCGACGTCGGTGATCTTGATGGCGGTCACATCGGCGAGGGTGAGTACGCGCAGCGCCGTGCGATCCCACACCACCTCGGGGGCGGCCACCCGGTCGTCGTCGGCGAAGTCGCCGCGGAACCGCTCGGCGTTGCCCGCCTCCGCGAGGTAGTCGATCTCGGCGAGACTCGTCGTGGCGAACTCCTCGACGAGGGCGGGGGCGTCGACGCGGGAGGAGACGAGGCGGATGCGTGCGAGCATCCGCGCGACGCGGCGCAGCGCAGCGAGGTCGACCGCGACGATCTCGGCGATACCGGGGCGCTGCACCTTCACGACGACGTCGGTGAACCCGACGTCACCGGCGATGCCGGGCGAGAGCTGCGCGCGGTGCGCCTGGCCGAGGGATGCGGCGGCGATCGGCCGCGGGTCGAACGACGCGTAGGCCTGCTCGAGCGGCATCCCGAGCTCGGCCTCTGCCTGGGCGCGGATGCGCTCGAAGCTCTCGGGAGCGACCTCGTCTTGCAGCCCCTCGAGTTCGCGCGTGATCTCGGGCGGCAGCACGTCGAGCCGCGACGACATGAACTGGCCGACCTTGATCATGAGCCCGCCGAGGTCGACCGCGAGCGCGAAGAAGCCGCGCGCGAATCGTTGCAGTCGCGCGGCGCGACCGCCCTCGACGAGGCCGCGGAGTCCGAGCCGCGGCAGCACGAGCTCGAACCACCACACGTGCACGAGCACGCGCGTGGCGAAGCGCATGATGCGGCGGTAGCGCCCGCGCAGCTGCCGATCGCCGGGTGGAGCGGGGGCACCAGGCGGGGCAGCGGCGCGCGACGGCACGCCGCCGACCGGCTGCGGCATCCGGTCAGTCCTCGGCGAGGATCGCGTAGAGCGTGCGCCGCGCCTCGTCGATGGCCGCGACCGCGCGCTCGGCCTGCTCGGGCGTGCCGCTCTGCGCGATGATCGCGGCCGCCTGTGCGAGCTTGGCGCCCGCCTTCGGCAGGGCGAGGCCGCGCTCCATGCGGGCGCGACCGGATTCGCCGTCCTCGGAGGGCTCCACAGCGCTCTCGGCCTCGGCGCGACCGGTCTCGGTGAGCGCGTAGACCTTGCGCTCCCCCACGAGCTCGGCGGTCACGAGCTGCTCGTCGAGCAGCAGCTGCAACGTCGGGTACACCTCGCCGGGCGCCGGCCGCCAGCCCGTGCGCGCCTCGATCGCATGGATCACCTGGTAGCCGTGCATCGGCTCCTCGGCGAGCGAGACGAGGATCGCGGTGCGGATGTCGCCCGGCCCGGTGCGCCATCCGCCTCCCAGCGTCTCGCGGAGGCCGTCGACGGCCTGCCAGATGTCGAATCCGTGGGCGGCTGATGAGCGCATGATCGGAGTCCTCTCGGCGTTGGGGCCACCATACGCCCGGCGGCTCGGATGCGGCAGGGCGGGCGAGGGCGTCCCCGCTCCCCGAGACGGCAGTTTCGACCCTCCCGTCTGCGATTTTCGAGCCGGAACTGCCGTCTCAGTGGATGCGCGGCGCTCAGGCCACGAGGCCGCGCTCGCGGGCGACGCTCGCGGCCTCGGCGCGGTTGCGCACGCCGAGCTTGCGGTAGACCGAGCTCGTGTGCTGCTTCACGGTGTCGCGCGAGAGGTGCAGCACGCGCGCGATCTCGGGGTTGCTCATGCCGCGCACGACGTGCTCGAGCACCTGGCCTTCACGATGCGAGAGGCCGCTCGCGGTGCGGATGGGCGAGACGATCGCGGGCCCGCGGCCCTCGAGCAGTTCGGCGCCGGTGCGCAGGATGACGGCGAGCGGATCGGACTTGGTGAGCACCGCATCCGCCCCGTGCGCCGCGATCGCGTGGCAGTCGACCGTGAGCGACTCCGACAGCAGCACGATCTTGCTGCCCGGCACGGCGCGCCGCAGCTCCTCGACGAGCAGCAGTCCCGACCGCCCGCGCACGCGCATGCCGACGAACACGAGCTGCGGCGCGTGGCGCCTCGCGATGCCGACCGCGAGCGCGGGGTCGACGCACGCGAAGCTGCGGGAGACCCATCCGCACGACGAGAACAGCGCACGCAGGCCGATCTGCACGATCTCCTGGTCGTCGACCACGAGCACCTTCACCTGGCGGGTGCGCACGACGGGCTGCGCCACGACTGCCGACATCTTCACTCCGTTCCGCAACATCGCGACTTGAATGAACGTTTAATAAAGGATGGCGAAGACGGGTGCGCCCTGTCAACAGGCGGATGCCGTGAAAAACGGATGCGACGAGCGCGTGCGGTGCCCGCGGCACTCGCACCGGGCGGGCAGCGGGCAGCGGCGACTCAGCGCGCGGCGGGCGCCTCGACCATGCGCAGCGCGAGGCGCGCGTACTCGTCGGCGACCTGCGCGATCGTGAGCCGGCCGTCGGGCCGGAACCACAGGAAGACGTGCTCGACCCCCGTGACGAGCATCGACGCCGCGAGCGACACATCCGGGATCTCGAACGCGCCCGTGGTCACGCCGTAGTCGAGGATGTCCTTGATGAGCGCGCGGTGCGTGCGCTCCCAGCTGCGGATCTCCTCACGCTCCGACGCCTCGAGCGAGCTCTGCAGGGCGAGGTAGCCGAAGTTGATCTCCTCGCCGCGATCCTCCAACTGCAGCGTCACGAAGGCGCGCACGTAGGCCGCGAGACGCGCGGCGGCGGGCGCGTGCGGGTCGTCGGCGCGCTCGAGGATCTCGTACGACGAGCGGTACAGGCTCACGAGCGCCGCCTCGAGCAGCTTCTGCTTCGACGGGAAGTACCAGTACAGGTTCGCGGGCGTCATGCCGCACTCCTCGGCGATGCGGTTCACCGAGGTGCCGCTGTAGCCGTGGCGTTGGAAGAGCCTCGTGGCCACACGCAGGATGGCGTCGCGCCGGTTCTCCGACGCGTCACCCGGCGGAGTCGAGGAACGAGGCACGGTCGCGAGTATAGGGAGTGGCGGTCAGCCCATCGGGTCGAACGCCTCGTGGTCGGCGAGGTGCCCCGCGAGCCGAGCCCGGTGGAACGCGGCGTCACCCGCGAGGTGGGTGAGAGCGGTGAGCCGGCTCGTGTAGTGGCCGACGCTGTACTCGGCGGTCATGCCGATGCCGCCGTGCAGCTGGATCGCCTCCTGCCCGATCACACGCACTGCCCGACCGGTGGTGAGCCAGGTCTGCGAGGCGATCGTCGCGAGCTCGTGCCCGCTGCCGCCGTCGTCGAGCGCGATGCTCGCCCACGACACCGTGCTGCGCATGAGCTCGAGCTCGACGAGAAGGTCGGACGCGCGGTGGGTGAGCGCCTGGAAGGTGTTGAGCGTCACCCCGAACTGCTTGCGCGTCTTCAGGTAGCCGACCGTCGTGGTGAGGGCGAACTCGGATGCGCCGAGCGCCTCGTGCGCGGAGGCGATGCGCGCGCGGTCGAGAGCGGCGTCGATCGCGGCCGACTGCTCGGCGCCGGCGTCGCCCAGCGGCGACGCCACGGCATCCGCGAACTCGATCTTCGCGGCGCGCGAGCCGTCGTGCGTGCGGTAGCCGGTGCGTGTGACGCCCGCGGCGTCGCCCGCGACGACGAACAGCCCGGTGCCGCCGTCGATGGCGGCCGAGACGATGAGCGTGTCGGCCCGGGCGCCCTGCACGACGGGCTCCTTGATGCCGTTCAGCCGCCAGCCGTCGGAACCCTGCGTCGCGGTGACGGCCACGGCATCCGCGGCCCAGCGACGACCCGGCTCGAGCCACGCGAAGGCGAGCAGCCGCTCACCCGAGACGAGGCCGCCGATGAGTTCGGAGCGCTGCTCGGCGGTGCCGGCCGCCGCGACGAGACCGCCCGCGAGCACGACCGCCTCGACGTAGGGCTCGGGCGCGAGCACGCGACCGATCTCCTCGGCGACGACGCCCACCTCGACAGGTCCGGCGCCGACACCGCCGATCTCCTCGGCGAACGGCAGCGCGAGGGCCCCCAGCTGGGCGAGCTCGCCCCAGACCGTCTCGTCGTAGCCGGGGTCGGCCTCGGTCGCTGCGCGCCGCGCCTCGATCGAGCCGTAGCGTTTGCCGAGCAGGCCGCGCACCGCATCCCGCAGCGCGTGCTGCTCGTCGCTCAGTGTGAAGTCCATGAGGTGCCTTCCTGGATCCGGTTCAGAGGCCGAGGATCGCGCCGGCGATGATGCCGCGCTGGATCTCGTTCGAGCCGCCGAAGATCGACTGCTTGCGGTCGTTGAGGTAGAGGGGAACCGAGCCGCGCACCCACTCGGGGATGCTCGAGGCCTCCCCCGCGCCGGAGGCGATCGACGCGGGCCCGCCGATGTCGACGACGAGCTCGTCGACGGCCTGGGTGAGCTGCGAGCCGCGCAGCTTCAGCACCGACGACATGGGGTCGGCCTCGTGCCCCTTCGAGCCGCCCGCGACCCGCAGCGCGGTGAGCTCGAGCGCGAGCAGCTGGTTCTCGAGCTCGGCGATGCGGCCCGTCAGCTCGGCGTCGAGCAGGCCCGCGTCTCGGGCGAGCTGCTTGACGCGCGCGAGGTTGCGCTTGTTGCCGCCCACCGAGCCGATGCCGGCGCGTTCGTTGCCGAGCAGGAACTTCGCGTAGGTCCAGCCCTTGTTGACCTCGCCGACGAGGTTCTCGGCCGGCACCCGCACGTTGTCGAAGAACACCTCGTTCACCTCGACGCTGCCGTCGATGAGGCGGATGGGTCGCACCTCGAGTCCGGGGCTCGTCATGTCGATGAGCAGGAAGCTGATGCCCATCTGCCGCTTCGGCGCGTTCGGGTCGGTGCGTACGAGCGTGAAGATCCAGTCGCCGTGCTGACCGTAGGTGGTCCACGTCTTCTGCCCGTTGACGACCCACTCGTCACCGTCGAGCACGGCCGTGGTGCGGAGAGAGGCGAGGTCGGAGCCGGCCTCCGGCTCGGAGAAGCCCTGCGACCACCAGATGTCGAGGTTCGCGGTCGCCGGCAGGAAGCGCTCCTTCTGCTCCTGGCTGCCGAAGGTGGCGATCACGGGACCCACCATCGAGGCGTTGAACTCGAGCGGCTTCGGCACGGCGTTCAGCGCCAGCTCCTCGTGCCAGATGTGGTGCTGCAGCTGGGTCCAGTCGCGCCCGCCCCACTCGACAGGCCATCCGGGAACCGCGAGTCCACCCGCGTTCAGGATGCGCTGGGCCGCCACGAAGTCCTCCTTCGTGAGCTCCTCGCGTGCGGCGACCTTGTCGCGCAGCTCCTGCGGGATCCGCGTGCGCATGAACTCGCGCAGTTCGTTGCGGAAGGCCTCGTCGTCGTCGGACAGCCGAAGTCGCACCATTGCTCGTACTCCTTTGCGGGCGTGTGCCGCCCACGTTGGCACGCGCGCACCGGCCGCGCACCCCGTGGGGGCGCGATATCCCCCAGTCGGGTTGGTCATCTCCCCCGGTCGCGCGCGCCCTCGAGCGGATGCGGCACCCTGTCGTCATGAAGATCCTGGTTCTCGTCAAGGAGGTGCCCGACACCTACGGCGACCGCAAGCTCGACCTGGTCACGGGGCTGGCCGATCGTGCCGCATCCGATCGCGTGCTCGACGAGATCGGCGAGCGCGCGCTCGAGGTGGCGCTGAGCTTCGCCGACGCGCACCCCGGCACCGAGACGGTCGTCGTGTCGATGGCACCGGATGCCGCTGCCGCGACCATCCGCAAGGGCCTCGCGATGGGTGCGGGCTCCGCGGTGCAGGTGGTCGACGACGCGCTGCAGGGCGCCGACCTCGGCGTGACGGCGCGCGTGCTGGCCGCCGCCGCGCGCCGCACGGGGTTCGACCTCATCATCACGGGCAACCTGTCGACCGACGGCACGGGCGGCGTGCTTCCGGCGATGCTCGCCGAGCTGCTCGAGGTGCCGCAGCTCACGGGGCTGTCGAGCGTCGAGATCACCGAGTCGTCGGTGTCGGGAACGCGCGCCACGGATGCGGGGGTCGCGACCGTCTCGGCGCCGCTGCCCGCCGTGGTCTCGATCACCGAGGCGCTGCCCGATGCCCGCTTCCCGAACTTCAGCGGCATCATGGCGGCCAAGAAGAAGCCGTTCGAGACGGTGTCGCTCGCCGAGCTGGGCGTCGACGTCGCGACGCTGCCGCAGTCGATCATGGTGGCCGTCGCGCAGCGGCCGCCGCGCGGCGCCGGCACCAAGGTCGTCGACGACGGCCACGCGGCTGAGGCCCTCGCCGCGTTCCTCATCGAGAACCGTCTGGCATAGGAGCACGACATGGCTGATCTCTCGAACCCGATCCTGGTTCTGCTCGAGTCGACCCCCGCGGGCGAGCTCGCCTCATCTGCTGCCGGGCTGCTGGGTGCGGCCGCCGGTGTCGGCACGCCCGTCGCGCTCGTGACCGGCTCCGCCGCGCAGCTCGATGCGCTCGCCGCTGCGGCGGGGCGGCTGGGTGCCGCGCGCGTGCTGACGGCGGAGGTGGCATCCGAGCAGCTCACCGTGCCGGTGGTCGATGCGCTGTCGGCCGCGTTCGCGCAGCTGACGCCGGATGCCGTGCTCGTGTCGCACTCGATCGACGGCCGCGACGTGGCCGGTCGGTTCGCGGCGCGCGCCGCACTGCCGCTCGCCGTCGACGCCGTCGGGCTCGCGCGCGACGACGAGGGCATCGTGGTCGAGCACTCGGTGTACGGCGGGGCCTACGACGTGTCGAGCGCCGGAAGCTTCGGCCCGCTCGTCGTCACGGTGCGCGAGGGCGCGATCGAGCGCCGCGCGGATGCCGTCGAGCCCGAGGTGGAGTCGCTCGCGGTCACCGCGTCGGGGCGTCCGGCGGCGAGGGTGACCTCGTTCGAGGCGACGGCATCCGTGTCGTCCCGGCCCGAGCTGCGGGGTGCCGCGAAGGTCGTCTCGGGCGGCCGGGGCCTCGGCTCGCAGGAGAGCTTCTCGCTCGTGGAGCAGCTGGCGGATGCGCTCGGCGCCGCCGTCGGCGCGTCGCGTGCCGCGGTCGACGCGGGCTACATCCCCTACGCGCACCAGGTCGGACAGACCGGCGTCTCGGTGTCGCCTCAGCTGTATGTCGCTCTCGGCATCTCGGGCGCGGTACAGCACAAGGCGGGCATGCAGACCGCGAAGACGATCGTCGCGATCAACAAGGACGCCGACGCGCCCATCTTCGAGATCGCCGACTTCGGCGTCGTGGGCGACGTGTTCACCGTCGTGCCGCAGCTCATCGCGGCGCTCGAGGCCGCGAGGCGCTGATGGCCGACGAGCCCGAGCGGCCCGCCTTGCGGCGGGGGTTGCCGCGTCCGGGGCAGGCGCCGGATGCCGCGGCGGCTGCCGCACCTGCCGAGCCTGCCGCTCCCGTGCGTCGGGGGCTCCCCCGCCCGGGCGCGAACCCGGATGCCCCGGCTCCCGCCGAGGAGACGGCCGCCACCGCCGTTCCGGGGGCACGCCGCGGGTTGCCGCGCGACGCCGGTGCGACCCCGACGCCCGTCGAGGCGGCCGCTGCCACGCCGGCCGCCGCATCCGCACCGAGCGCAGCCGCGGCGACCACCGCATCCGGGCCCCGCCGCTTCGGTCGCTTCACGGCGCGGCAGTGGACCCTCGTGGGTGTCGTCGGTCTGCTCGCGCTCACCGTGGTCGCGGCCGCCCTCGTGCTCGGGGTGCGGGCGCTGCTGCAGACCGAGGGCATGCAGGAGTTCCTCGCGCGCTACCCCGGCGAGTACGAGCTGCCGGAGGGTGCCCCGGTGGGGCTGCCGGCGTGGCTCGGCTGGCAGCACTTCTTCAACGTGTTCCTCATGGTGCTCATCATCCGCAGCGGTCTGCAGGTGCGACGCCAGAAGAAGCCGCCCGCGTTCTGGAGCCCCAGGTGGAACCCGGCGCGCAAGATCAGCATCAATCTGTGGTTCCACCAGAGCCTCGACATCCTGTGGCTCGTGAACGGTGTCGTGTTCGTCGTGCTGCTGTTCGTGACCGGGCAGTGGATGCGGATCGTGCCGACCAGCTGGGAGGTGTTCCCGAACGCGCTCTCGGCCGGGCTGCAGTACGTCTCGCTCGACTGGCCCACCGAGAACGGCTGGGTCAACTACAACTCGCTGCAGCAGCTCGCCTACTTCGCCACCGTCTTCCTCGCAGCTCCCCTCGCCGCCGCATCCGGGTACCGCATGAGCGGGCTGTGGCCGAAGAACAACGCGCGACTGAACCGGCTCTACCCGGTGGAGTGGGCGCGCGCCGTGCACTTCCCGACGATGCTCTACTTCGTGGTGTTCATCGTCGTGCACGTGACGCTCGTGCTCTCGACGGGTGCGCTGCGCAACCTCAACCACATCTACGGCGGTCAGGATGCCGTGAACTGGACGGGCTTCTGGCTCTTCGTCGTCTCGCTCGCCGTGATCGTCGGCAGCGTGTTCGCCGCGCGCCCGGTGCTGCTCGCGCCGATCGCGAAGCTCGTCGGCACCGTCACCGCCCGCTGAGCGGTTCTCCCATCTGGGAGCAAGCGCATTGCTATTCCCACTTGCGAGCACGAACTGGGAGGGACAGATCGCCTACCTGCGCGCGGCTCAACCGTTATATAATGGCGAGTATCCACCGCTTTATAGCGGATAATGACGACGATTATCGCACTTCGGAGGTGGACTGATGGCAGCTCCCAGCCTCATGGTCACGCGCGAACTCGCACGTCTCGGCGGGAACGTGCGCGCGTGGCGCAAGATCGGGGGCCTCACCGCGGAGTTGGCTGCGGATCGCGCCGGAGTGTCCCGCGACACGCTCCGCGCGATCGAGTCGGGCCGGAGCGTCTCATCCGAGAACCTGCTCGCGGTGCTCCGGGCCGTGGGAATCCTCGCGAGCGTCGTCGACGCATCCGACCCCATCAATAGCGAGTTCGGCGCCCGCAACCTCGGCAGAGCCTCGGTGCAGCGCGTGCGCATGTCCACGCCGAAGGCGAGCAGCTGATGGCCCCCGGGCCCGGTGATGAGGTGACCCTCACCGTCGTATTACCCGACGGCGAAGAGGTGGTCGCGGGCACGATGTCGCGCGCCGGGCTGCCGGGCAGCGCGGCGCGCGACCTCTCCTTCCGGTATGCGGATGACTACATCTCCGAAGCGCGAGGCTATGACTTGTCACCCGACCTGCCTCGGATGTCCGGCACCCAGAGGGCGTGGTCTGGCCGCGCTCGCCTGGGCGCACTGGGCGACGCGATGCCGGACGACTGGGGCCGGAGGATCATCCGCGCGGCCACGACGGCGCGCGACGACTTCGACTACCTCGTGATGGTGAACGACGACACGCGTCACGGCGCGCTGCGCGTGCGCGACACGACCGGCCGCTACCTCGGCGACCGTCACCATCCCGTCGCCGAGGTGCACGATCTCGACCGGATCATCGCCGCCGCGCGCGCGCTCGAGGACGGCACCGAGAGCGACGACGACTTGCGGATCCTGGTCGACGCGGGAACGAGCGCCGGTGGCGCGCGCCCGAAAGCGACTGTCGCGCGCGCCGGTGCGCTCTGGATGGCGAAGTTCGCACGCGAGACCGAATTCCACGACCCGATGGCCTGGGAGGCGACAGCGCTCGACCTGGCTTCCCGCGCCGGGATCGACACGCCGCACCACGAACTCCATCGGGTGAGCGCCAGCACATCGATCCTGCTCACACGACGCTTCGATCGGGACGGCACACGACGGATCGGGTATCTCAGCGCGCACTCGCTCACGACGAAGCTCGAGAACGAGACTCTGTCGTACACCGAGCTCGTCGACGCCATGAATCTGTACTCGCCCGCTCCAGCAGCGGACGCTGCAGCACTCTTTCGGCGCGTGGCGCTGAACCTGCTCATCGGGAACGTCGATGACCACTTCCGAAATCACGGATTCCTCCGAATCGCGACCGGTTGGACCCTGTCACCGGTCTTCGACCTCGAGCCGAACCGGTGGCCGGAGCGCGTGGAGGCCACACCCATCGCGCAAGGTGGCGAACGCTTCGGGCGCGACATCCGCGAGCTGCTCGCCCACCGGGACGCGTTCCGCCTCACGCAGGAGGCGGCCGTCCACATCATCCGCGAGGTCGCCGCGGCGACAGACGACTGGTACGACGCTGCCCTCGCTCACGGCATCTCACCCGAAGCGGCACGCGCGACGTCCGGCGCCTTCGAGGGTGCCAACCGCGAGCGGGCGGAGGCGCTGGCCTAGGTCACGCCCGGATCGGTGCCGAAGACAGAGTCCATGCTTCTCGAGCGGGCGACGATCTCTTCAAGCGCGGCGACGTGCCCTCGGTAGGCGCGCCTGCCCGCACTCGTGAGCGTCAGCCACATGCGTCGCGAGTCGCGGCGGTCGCGCTCCTGAGCGAGGTATCCGGCGTCGACGAGCGCAGCGACGTGCTTGCTGAGCGCCGACGCGCTGAGGCCCGTGGTGTCTTTGAGCACCGCCATCTCGACCGTCGTCGCCGCGTCGAGCGTGGCGCAGATCTTCAGACGATGCACCGGGTGGATGACCTGGTCGAGTGCGCCGGTCATCGGCGGGTGGCGCGGTAGTGCAGCACCGAGGCCGCGACGTAACTCACGACCGCAGCGACGGCGCATCCGATGATGGCGGCATCCCATCCGCCGATGCGAGCGGCCAGCGAGGCGATCACGCACGCGGCAGAGACGGCGACGAGCGTCCGGAAGCCGCGGCTCGACGGGATCGCGAACGGGGTGCCGATGCGTTGGCCCGCGACATAGTTGAGCGCGACGAAGCCGACGGCGATGACGACCGTGACGATGGCGACGAGCATCGACGATTCCAGCAGGCCGACGAGCGCGAGGCCGCCCAGCAGGACGGCGTTGCTCGGGTAGAGCCAGAGCGGCCATGGTCGGTCTCGCACCTGACGTTCGGCCTGGGCGATGGCGTCGAGCTGAGCGGATGCCTCACGCGGGTCGGGCGCACCGTGAATAGTTTCCATACAGGAAACCGTATCCGATAGTTTCCGCGTTGGCAACCATCAGTCAGCGCGCGCGACTCCCCTGCTCGAGCAGCGCCCGCACGAGGGGCGCCAACTGCTCACGCGCGACGGCCGGATGTTCCGGATGCCACTGCACGCCCGCGACGGGAGCGTCGACGTGCTCGATCGCCTCGACGGTTCCGTCGGATGCGCGCGCGGTCACCCGCAGACCCTCCCCCACCGCATTGATCGCCTGGTGGTGCGAGCACCGCACGGGAGCCGCCGCACCGAGTCGGGCGATGTCGCTGTCTGCCTCGGCATGCACGGCGGTGGCGACGAAGGGGTCGTCGGCCTCGATCACGTGCCCGGTCATGTGCTCATGGAGCGTGCCGCCGAGGGCGACGTTGAGCTGCTGCAGTCCACGGCAGATGGCGAGCAGCGGGCGCCGCTCGGCGATCGCCTCCCGCATGATCTCGAAGGTGAGGCGGTCGGCATCCGGCTCATGTGCGCCGCTGCCGGGGTACTCGGTGCGCCCGCCGTACAGCGACGGGTCGACATCCTCGCCACCCATGACGAGCACGACGTCGGCCGACCGCGCCGCGGCGTGCACCTCATCCGCCGGCCGCTCCGCCACCGCCACGAGCTCGCTGGTCCAGCCCTCGGCCGCGAGCGCGTCGAGCGCCGCGGCGTTGAGCATGTCGAGTTCCGCCTGGAACTCCGGATCGTGCGGGCGCGAGGTGCGGATGTGGAGCACGGCGACGTGCGGCGACTGCGGCATGTGCAGAGTCAAGCAAAGATTCGGGCGGGCGGATGCGTAACCTCCGTACGCGGTTCGGCGCGGTGAAAAACATCATCACGCGCCCTTGAGTCGAGAAGCCTCATCGCATACTGGGCGTCGGGCGTTCAGCTCGGCAGTGCGAGCGCCGCGGCCGCGAGCGCCTGGTGGATCGTCGGCACGCCCTCCGCGCGGAACACCTGACGCCCATCCGCCGCCCGCACGATTACCGTCGGGGTCGCCTCGATGGCGTGCGCTTCGCTGTATTCCGGCTCGAACGCAATGTCGTGCTCCTCGACCACCGCTCCCGGCACGAGCTCTGCTGCGCGGGCGAGCGCCGCACGGGCACTGTGGCACGCGCCGCAGAACGCCGAGCTGAACAGCTCGAAGCGCACGGTGGGCGCGGCGGTCTCGGTCACCCCTCCAGTGTCGCGCGAGCCGGCGCTTCGCGCTGTCAGGTGAACGGGTTGCGCACCACGACGCCGTCGTCGAGCACGAGCCCCGAGCCCGCTCACGGGTTTCCGCGGCGGACCATCTCGGCGTAGTTGTCGAGCACATCGAGGATGCCGGGATGCTGCCAGACGCGGTTTCGCCGCCAGCCGGTGCGCTCGACCAGCACGCCACGTTCCACGAGGATGTCGAGGGATCGGTGGGCGCTGCGCTCGGTGGTGTCGAGGGTGGCGGCGAGGTAGCGGGCGTTCACGACCGGCTGGCCGACGAGCAGCGGGAGCACCCGCCATGCCACGGCCTGCGACCGGACCCCGGCGAGCTTCTGGGCGGATTCGTCGATACGGGCTGCGAGGTCGTCGACGAGGGTGCGGGCGGTGACGGCGGCGAACCGTGTCGCGTCCGCGAACTGGCGGATGATCGGTGCCGCATCCCCGTCACGGTAGGCGCCGAGCGCGGCGAAGTAGCCGGCGGTGTCACGGAGCAGCCCAGCAGAGATCGGCACCGTCTGGTGTCGGCTGAGTCCCTTCGCACGCAACATCGCATGCGCGAGCGCACGGCCGGTGCGCCCGTTCCCATCCGCGAAGGGGTGGATGGTCTCGAACTGTGCATGTGCGACCGCGACCTGCGCCAGCGCGGGGAGGTCCCCACGCCCCATGAAGGCCACCAGGTCGGCGACTGCGGCAGGAAGCAGTCCATGCTGCGGGGCGATGTAGTCGGCACCCCGGGGACCTGCGCTGTCCCGTCCCCCGATCCACACCAGCTCGCTGCGGAACCGTCCGGCTTCGTCGCGCATCGAGTGTGAGCCGCGCATCAGCTCCCGGTGCATGTCGAGGATCGTCTGCTCGTCGAGGCGGTCGGCAAGGGCGACCGCGGCTTCCATGGCGCGCACGTTTCCGACGACGAGAGCGGCGTTCGCGCGGTCGCCCTCGTCGATCTCGGCGAGAGCGAGCTGCCGTGCCGAGGTGGTCAGGTGCTCGATCTGTGAACTCGACGCACTCTCCGTCCGGAGCAGGATCGCCGCCATCGGCCCGATCGCCGGATTGTCACTCCCCAGTCGCACAGCGGCATGTGTGTCGAAGTTGCTCAGTGCACGCGAGGCGTCGTCGATGTCGGCGGCGAGCTCGGCGCCCAACTCAGGCAGCCAGTTGGCGATCTTCGCGGTGACTGCGGACTCGTAGGGGCCGGTCTGTCGGATCGATGCGGCGTTGGAGATGAGATCCGGATTGCCGGGCTTCCAGTCGTGCTCCTCGAAAAGGATCGGGGGGACGCGGACCCCAGTGTCATCGTGTGACTCACGGTGAGGTCGGCCGTGGAGATCCGTCCGCATGGTCCGATCATACAGACAGTTACAAAGAAACTGTCTGTATAGCTGGGATGTACGGAACCATCAGCCGTGTCAGTCGAGACATCAATGAGGGGCGTCAAAGTCCCCTCCCGGCTCCGCCGCCAGGATTCGAACCTGGACCTCACAGCTCCAAAGGCTGTCGTGCTGCCGTTACACCACAGCGGACCGCGCGTGACGCGCCCGACAAGTCTGACAGACGCAGACGCCGCCGCTCAGCGACCGCCCACGACGGTGTCGAGGAATAGCCGCGCCACCCGCTCCGCGTCCACCTCGAGCGCGACATCGACATCCGCCCACCCGTCGGCGAGGCCGTGCACGCCGTCCTCGCCGGGGTGCTCGCGCCGGTCGACGACGGTCTGGCCGCGACCGTAGCCGGCCAGCTCGATACGCACCGGATGCCGCGCGACGCGGAACGCATCCGGGGCCACGAGCGCGCACACCGCACCCGCGTCGCCGATCCAGCCGAGGTAGTCGCCGCGCGTGCCGTCGGGCGCGGCGATGCGGTGATCGAGCAGGCGCCCCACGACCGACGGCAGCAGCTCGTCGGATGCCGCGAGTGCCTCGGCCACCGGCCGCCCCACCGACACGCGGGTGAACACCTCGAGCCCGTACATGAACAGCGGCACGCCCGAGCCGAGCACGATCGACGCCGCCTCCGGGTCGTGCCACACGTTGAACTCGGCGAGCGCCGTCGCGTTGCCGATGCTCGCGGAGCCGCCCATGAAGACGATGCGGGCGAGGTTCGCGGTGACCTCCGGATGCGTGCGCAGCAGCAACGCGAGGTTCGTCTGCGGCGCGAGAGCCACGAGCGTCACCGGTTCGGGCGAATCGAGGATGCGTCGCCGCAGGAACGCGACGGCACCATCCGGTTCGGCGCCCCGCGTGGCGGGCGGCAGCTCGACACCCGCGAGGCCGTCGACGCCGTGCACGTGGCTCGCGTCCCGGGGTGACTCGATGAGCGGGCGGTGCGCGCCGGCAGCGACCGGCACATCCGTCGCCCCCGCGAGCGCGAGCACCCGCAGCGTGTTGTCGACCACGCGCGGCAACGGCGCGTTGCCGGCGACACAGCTCACGCCGATCAGCTCGACTTCGGGGTGCGCCGCCGCGAACAGCAGGGCGAGGGCGTCGTCGACACCGGTGTCGACATCGAGGATCACAGGGGTGGGCACCGCTCCATCTTCGCGGAAAGCGAAGACACCGAGCCGCACTCGCGATAATGGTCAGATGCCCGAGAACGACGAGGTCGACCGCATCGTCGCCGCGTGGCAGCGCGCGCATCCGGGGCTCGACTTCTCGCCCCTGCAGGTGCTGTCCCGCGTCGCCCGGCTCTCCAAGCACCTCGACCGCGCCCGCCGCGACGCGTTCGCCAGCTCGGGCCTCGAACCGTGGGAGTTCGACGTGCTCGCCGCCCTGCGCCGCGCCGGCACCCCGTACCAGGCGAGCCCCAAGGCGCTGCTGCAGCAGACCCTCGTCTCGAGCGGCACCATGACCAACCGCATCGACCGTCTCGTCGAGCGCGGCTTCGTCGAACGCCACACCGACCCGCACGACGGGCGCGGCGTGCTGGTGGCCATGACGGATGCGGGGCGCACCGCCGTCGACGGTGCCATGGGCGAGCTCGTGGCGCGGGAGGCGGAGCTGCTCGGCGCGCTCTCGGCTGCCGACCAGGAGCGCCTCGCCGGGCTGCTGCGCAAGCTGATATTGGACTTCGACTGAGACTTTTGGCGTCGCGCTAATCCGCGACGCGGCGCCGAATCGGCGCACGAGCGCGGTCGCACGCCGATTCGAGTGCGCACACTGGCGCGCCCTGCGCATCCGCGACGCGGCGCAACACGACGTCACGCGAGGCAACCTCGTGACGCAATCGCGCCCCACGCGCGCCGCCGGTGACAGGATCGGCAGGTCCGAATGCGGGAGGCGGGAGGAGCCGGGATGACCGAGACGATCCGGATCGTCGGGGTGAGCGGCAGCCCCACCGACCCCTCGCGCACGACGGCGCTCGTGCGCCGGGTGGCCGAGACCTTCGCCGGCAAGCTCGGCGGTGAGACGCACATCATCGAACTCGCGACGACCCTGCCGTCGCTCGCGGCCGGCGGCTACCGCTCCGAGCTGGGCACGGCCGCGCAGGATGCGCTCGACGTCGTCGAGAACGCGGATGTGCTCGTCGTCGGCTCGCCCGCCTACCGCGCCACCTACTCCGGGCTCTTCAAGCTGTTCTTCGACCACGTCGGCCAGTACGCGCTCGTCGACACCCCCGTCGTGCTCACCGCGACGGGCGGCTCCGACCGGCACGCCCTGCTCGTCGAGCACCAGATGCGGCCGCTCTTCGGCTTCTTCCAGGCGCTCACGCTGCCGCTCGGCATCTACGCCAACGAACGCGACTTCGTCGACTACCGCGTCGCATCCGACGAACTCGAGCAGCGCATCGACACCGCGCTCACCCGGGCACTGCCGCTCGTGCGCAGCCAGCTCACCGCGAACGCCGCCGAACGTCGCGACGCGGTCGTCGCATCCGCCTGAGCCGCCGAGCGACGGTCACATGTAGGCGCGGCCTGCGCGCCAGTAGCCGACGAACGCGATGCGGTTCTTCGGAACCTGGTGCTCGCGCACGAGCCAGCGCCGCAGGGTGGTCGGCAGCGCCTGCTCGCCGACGAGGTACGCCGTGAACGGCTGCTCGGGCACGGATGCCGCCTGCACGGCCGCGAGCACGGTCGCGCCCGCCGCGTCGCGCGGTTCGCGCACGACCCACCGCACCGCCACGCCATCCGGCGCATCATGCGGCTGGGCGTCGGCGGCATCCGGGATCTCGATGTAGGCGACGCCGCGGTGGTGACGCGGCAGGGAGCGCAGGATGCCGAGCACGGCGGGCAGGCCCGTGTCGTCGGCCACCAGCAGGTGGTGCTCGATTCCCTCCCGCAGCTCGTAGCCCGTGCCCTGGTCGATGATCGCGAGCCGCTCCCCCGCCTGCGCCTCGCGCGCCCACGGCGCCGCGACCCCCTCGTCGCCGTGCACGACGAAGTCGATGTCGAGCTCGCGCGCGTCGCGCCGCAACTCGCGCACCGTGTAGCAGCGCATGACCGGGCGCGTTCCCTCGGGCATGCGCATGTAGGCGAGGGTGCCGAGCACGTCGACCTTCTTCGGCAGCCGACCGAGGTTCTCGTCGTGGCGGGGGCGCGGCAGGAACAGCCGGAACCACTGGTCGAAGCCGCGGTCGGGGAACTCGGCCAGGTCGTCGCCCGCCACCGTGACACGCACCATGTGCGGACTCACCTGTTCGCGTCGCACCATTTCGAGCAGGGCGTGGGCGTCGTACGTGCGGGCGTCGCGGAAGCTCATGGCGGTCCTGTCGATCGGGTTAGGTGACCCTAACCTTACTCGCGCGGTCCACCGTGCGCGCTACGGGCAGCGCAAGAGGGTGCGGCCCTCGCTCTGGCCTCGAGTGTGCTGGGCCATCGGCGCCCCGCACAGCGGGCACCCCCGCTCCCGCGCGGGCTCCGGCGCGGCCTGGTCGTAGGGGCCGAGCGGCGGCGGTCCGATCCAGGGGAACAGGCGGCGGTTCATCCGGTTGAAGAACCCCCGCCCGGATGCGAAGTCGTTCCCGCGGACGAACTCGCCCCTGTCTGCTGCCATGCCTCCATCCTCGCTCACACCCGCGGGCCGTGCTGACCGCGCACTCGCACAATGCCCTTTCCCATTGCATTAGTGCGATCGCCGAGCTCGGCGACCCGATGGTGCTCGCCGCGCGCTACAGCGGCCGACCGCTGCGGCTCATCGGGCCCGCGCTCTACCCCGACTGGAAACGTGCGGTGATCGCGCTCGAGCTCGTCGTCGTTCCGATCGTGCTCGTCGTGATCGCCCTCGTGTGGCTCATCAAGGGCGAGCCGGTCGGTGAGGCGGTCGGGGCGTCGCTCTGGATCTCATTCGAGGTGGCGATACAGCTCGCCTTCTGGATCACGGTCGCCTTCGCGGCGATCGAGCGCAGTCCGAAGATGAGGCGCACCTCGCTCATGCCGTGGACACCCGAGCTGCTGCCCGACACCTCGACCGAACCGACCGCCAAGGGCGTGCTCTTCGTGGCCGCGTACTCGGCGGCCTTCATCGCCGTGTTCGTCGTGTCGTGGTTCGTGAGCCCCTTCACCGACGCATCCGGCGCCCCCATCACGTTCTTCGACCCCTGGATCGTGCAGACCGGCCTCGCGATCGTGCTCGTGGCGGTGCCTCTGCTGCAGATCTGCGGGGCCGCGCTGCAGCTCTGCGGGCACGGGAACCTCGCCACGGCGATCGCGGCGATCGTCGTCGATGCGGCCGGGGCCGTCACCGTCATCGTGCTCGGGGCCACCTCGCACGTGCTGAACCCCGCCTTCCTGCGGGCCGCCGGCTGGGCCGATGCCGTCGAGCCGATCGTGAACTACACGCTCATCGGCGTCGGCGTGCTCGCGATCATCGTCTCGGTGTGGGAGAACCTCCGCTCGGCGCGGCGGGTGTGATGAACCCAGGTGGTTGAGGAGCGGCGCTCCGGGGCCACCTGACTGGCCGCTAAGAGCGCGCCCGCGGGATCAGCCGCTCGAGCTGCGTCACGTGGGCCGGCTCGAGCTCCGCGAGGCTCGAGGCGCCGAGCAGCTTCATGGTGCGCACGAGCTCGCCCGTGAGGATCTCGAGCGTGCGGTCGACACCCGCGCGGCCGCCCGCCATGAGGCCGTAGAGGTAGGCGCGCCCGATCATCGTGAACTTCGCGCCGAGGGCGACGGATGCCACGATGTCGGCCCCGTTCATGATGCCGGTGTCGACCCCGATCTCGACGTCCTTGCCCACCTCGCGCACCACATCCGGAAGCAGGTGGAAGGGAATCGGCGCGCGATCGAGCTGGCGGCCACCGTGGTTCGAGAGCACGATGCCGTCGACGCCGCGAGCGGCGAGCGCCTTCGCGTCGTCGACGTTCTGCACGCCCTTGATGACGATCTTGCCCGGCCACATGCCGCGGATGACGTCGAGGTCGTCGAACGAGATGGTCGGGTCCATGGCCGCGTCGAGCAGCTCGCCGACCGTGCCGCCCGTGCTCGAGAGCGATGCGAACTCGAGCTTCGCCGTGGTCAGGAAGTCCCACCACCACCACGGCCGCGGGATCGCGTTGACGATCGTGCCGAGGGTGAGCTGCGGCGGGATCGAGAAGCCGTTGCGCTTGTCGCGCAGGCGGGCGCCCGCGACGGGCGTGTCGACGGTGAACTGCAGGGTGTCGAAGCCGGCCGCGGCGGCGCGCTCGACGAGCCCGTACGAGATCTCGCGGTCGCGCATGACGTAGAGCTGGAACCAGTTGCGCCCCTCGGGGTTCGCGGCCTTGACGCCCTCGATCGAGGTGGTGCCGAGGGTGGAGAGGGTGAACGGGATGCCGAAGGCGCCCGCCGCGCCGGCCCCGGCGGTCTCGCCCTCGGTCTGCATGAGGCGCGTGAACCCGGTCGGCGCGATCGCGAGGGGGAAGGCGCTCGGCCCGCCGAGGATCGTCGAACTCGTGTCGACGTCGGTCGCGGGGCGCAGGATGCGGGGGCTGAACTCGACGTCTTCGAACGCCTGGCGGGCGCGCGCGAGCGAGAGCTCGCCCTCGGCGGCGCCGTCGGTGTAGTCGAAGGCGGCGGTCGGGGTGCGGCGCTTGGCGATGTCGCGCAGGTCGTAGATGGTGAGGGCCTTGTCGAGCCGGCGCTTCTTGCCGTTCAGCTCGGGCTTCTTGAACTTCATGAGCTCGAAGAGCTCGGCGGGGCGGGGGAACTGACGCTTGACCACGCGGGTCACCTTTCGTGCGGGGTGTGGTTGTCGTAGTGCGCGAGCAGACGGTCGCGCGACGCGAGGATGTGGGCACGGGTGAGGTGCTCGGCGAGCGCCGTGTCGCCCGCCGCGACGGCGTCGAGGATGCGGCCGTGCTCGGCGGCGACCTCGCGCGTCGAGCGCAGACGGTGCGCGTCGACCTGCGCGATCGCGAGCTCGATCTCGCCCATGAGCTGCGCGTGCAGCCGCGGCAGCCGCGCCGACGGCGACCCGTCGACGAGCGCGCGATGGAAGGCGATGTCGATCGCCCAGTACGAGGCGTCGGCCTCGAGGGCGAGCAGCTGCGCGTGGGCCGCGGATGCGGCATCCGGAACCGCGGACGTGCCGGCCAGCAGCTCCACGGCCGCCGACTCGACGGCGGCCCGCGCCGCGAACAGGTCGGCGAGGTCGTCACGGTCGAGGCGGCGCACGCGGGCGGCGTGGTGCGGCTCGCGCGCGAGGATGCCCTCGGCCACGAGCTTGTCGATCGCGATGCGCGCGGTGGGGCGCGCAACGTGGAAGGTGTCGGCCACGAGCGCCTCGGTCACGGCGTCACCGGGCGCAAGCACCCCCGTGAGGATCGCCGACCGCAGCGAGGCGACGACCGCATCCGGTCGCACAGGTGCCGCGTCGCTCGTCATGATTGTCAGACAATATCAGATTGTCTGACAATGTGAACCACGACCCCGCAGGGTCGGTGATTTCGAGACGCGCTTCGCGCTCCTCAATCACCTCAGGTGGCTGAGGAGCGGCGCAGCCGCGTCTCGAAGCCACCTCGACAGGGCTACACCCAGCGCTCGGCGCGGTAGTCGGCGGTGATGCGCCGCACGGTGCCCGATCGGCCGCGCACGACGATCGACTCGGTGCGGATCACCGGCCCGAGCTTGCGCACGCCCTCGAGCAGCGCGCCGTCGGTCACCCCGGTCGCGACGAAGAAGGTGTTCTCGCCGCGCACGAGCTCGTCGGCCTCGTACACGTGATCGAAGAGCAACCCCGCGGCCTCGCCCCGCTCGCGCTCCACATCGTCGCTCGGAACGAGCCGCCCCTGGATGAGCCCGCCGAGCGCCTTCACCGCGCAGGCCGTCGCGACCCCCTCGGGGCTTCCGCCGATGCCGACGCACATGTCGAGGTCGCCCTCGAGCGACGCCGCCGCGATTCCGCCACCGACGTCACCGTCGAGCAGCAGCCGCACGCCGGCGCCCGCCGCACGGATGTCGGCCACGAGCCCCTCGTGCCGCGGCCGGTCGAGCACGCCCACCGCGAGATCGCCGACCTTCTTGCCCGAGGCCTTCGCGAGCGCGCGCAGGTTATCGCCGATGGGCCGCCGGATGTCGACGATGTCGACGCCCGCGGGGCCCGTGACGATCTTGTCCATGTAGAACACGCTCGACGCGTCCAGCATCGTGCCGCGATCGGATGCCGCGATCATCGAGATCGCGTTCGGTCGCCCGGCAGCGGTGAGCGAGGTGCCGTCGATGGGATCGACCGCGATGTCGCACTCCGGCCCGTCGCCCGTCCCGACCACCTCGCCGTTGAACAGCATGGGCGCGTGATCCTTCTCCCCCTCGCCGATCACGACGGTGCCGCGGAACGCGACGGTTCCGAGGAACGCGCGCATGGCATCCACGGCGGCGCCATCAGCCGCGTTCTTGTCGCCGAGCCCGATGAAATCGGAAGCGCGGATGGCCGCCGCCTCGGTCGCCCGCACGAGCTCGAGCGCGAGGTTGCGGTCGGGCACCGCGGTTCCCAGAACGAAGCTCACGCGACGGCCTTCCCGGAGGCGCCGACGTGCCCGAGCCGCTCGCGCAGCCCGGCGAGCTGGCGCCCCACCGCCTCGGGCAGCCGGTCGCCGAACCGCGCCAGGAACTCCTCGGTGTCGTCGGCCTCGGCCAGCAGCGCCCGCTCGTCGATGCGGAACAGCTCCTGCCACTGCTCGTCGGTGACCCCGGCCGCGCGGTAGTCGATCGCGCCGACCGCGGGCACCTTGCCGAGCGGGGTGTCGGATGCGGACGCCTCGCCCGCGATCCGTTCGATGATCCACGCGAGAACACGGCCGTTCTCGCCGAACCCCGGCCACAGGAAGTCGCCGTCGTCGTCCTTGCGGAACCAGTTGACCTGGTAGACGGCGGGCACCCCGCCGGTGCGACGCATCCGCTGCCCCACCTCGAGCCAGTGCTGCATGTAGTCGCCCATGTTGTAGCCGCAGAACGGCAGCATCGCGAACGGGTCGCGGCGCAGCTCGCCGACCGTGCCCTCGGCCGCCGCCGTGCGCTCCGACGCGATCGTCGCGCCGAGGAACACCCCGTGCTCCCAGTCGCGCGCCTCGACCACGAGCGGAACATTGCTCGCGCGGCGCCCGCCGAAGATGATGGCGTCGATCGGCACCCCGTTCGGGTCGTCCCAGTCGGGTGCGATCGAGGGGCACTGCGCCGCCGACACGCAGAACCGCGAGTTGGGGTGTGCGGCGGGGCGGCCGTGGGTGGGGGACCACGGCTCGCCCCGCCAGTCGACGAGGCCCTCGGGCGGGGTGGGGGTGAGCCCCTCCCACCACACATCGCCGTCGGGGCGCAGGGCGACGTTCGTGAAGATCGTGTTGCCCCACAGGGTGTCGATCGCGGTCGGGTTGGTGCCGTAGCCGGTGCCAGGCGCGACCCCGAAGAAGCCCGCCTCGGGGTTGATCGCCCGGAGGCGGCCGTCGGAACCCGGCGCGAGCCACGCGATGTCGTCGCCGAGCGTCTCGATCTCCCAGCCGGGCAGGCTCGAGCGCAGCATCGCGAAGTTGGTCTTGCCGCACGCGCTCGGGAACGCCGCCGCGACGTGGAAGCGCCGCCCCTTCGGGTCGGTCACGCGCAGCAGCAGCATGTGCTCGGCGAGCCAACCCTCGTCGCGCGCCATGACGGATGCGATGCGCAGCGCGAACGCCTTCTTCGCGAGGATCGCGTTGCCGCCGTAGGCGGAGCCGAAGGAGATGATCTCGCGCGTCTCCGGGAAGTGGCAGATGTACTTGGTGGAGTTCGCGGGCCACGGCACGTCCTCCTGGCCGGGCTCGAGCGGGGCGCCGACCGAGTGCAGCGCGGGAACCCACCGCGCGCCGGCGCGGATGCGCTCGAGCACCGCGTCGCCCACGCGCGTCATGATCGACATCGAGGCGACGACGTAGGCCGAGTCGGTCAGCTGCACGCCGTAGCGCGAGAGGGCCCCACCGACCGGTCCCATCGAGAACGGCACGACGTACATCGTGCGACCGCGCATGGCCCCCGCGAACAGGCCGCGCAGCTCGGCGCGCATCGCATCCGGCTCCCGCCAGTTGTTGGTCGGGCCGGCGTCCGCCTCGTCCTCGGAGCAGATGAAGGTGCGGGCCTCGACACGCGCCACATCATCCGGGTCGCTGCGCGCGAGGAAGCTGTAGGGCCGATGCTCGGGGTTGAGGCGGATGATGCGCCCCTCCTCGACCATCTCGTGCAGCAGCGCGTCGAGCTGGGCGCGCGAGCCGTCGACCCAGACGACGCGGTCGGGCTGCAGCAGCTCGACGTTCTCGGCGATCCACTCGTCGAGCGAGCGGACGGGGGCGACGACGGTGGGGGACGCGGCCATGGTGACCTCCTGAAGAATGGATGTTGATTCCACTTTGCGCGCGCGAGCAGGCCTGTGCACCTCGTGTGTTGTGGAAATTTCTAGCGAAATTGCCATACTGTGCATTCATGCCCGATCTGACGACGCTCGGCCAGCGGATGCGGCACTTCCGCACCGCGGCCGACCTCACCCTCGGCGAGCTGGGCGACGCGGTCGGCGTCTCGGCGAGCCAGCTCTCGCTCATGGAGAACGGCAAGCGCGAACCGCGGCTGTCGCTGCTGTCGGCGATCGCCGAGCGGCTCGGGGTGCCTGTCACCGAGCTGCTCGACGACACCCCGCCGTCGGCACGCGCCGCCCTCGAGATCGAGCTGGAACGCGCCCAGTCCGGCGCGCTGTACGCCGAGCTCGGGCTGCCGCAGCTGCGACCGGGCCGGTCGATGCCCGACGAGGTGCTCACGGCTCTCGTCGGCCTGCACCGCGAGCTCGACCGCCGCTCCCGCGAGAAGATCGCCACACCCGAGGAGGCGCGCCGCGCCAACACCGAGCTGCGCGAACGGATGCGGGAACGCGACAACCACATCCCCGAGATCGAGCAGCTCGCCGAAGACGTCATGCGCGACGTCGGCTACGAGCGGGGAGCCGTCACCCACCGCATGGTCGCGCTCATCGCGCAGCGGCTCGGCTTCGAACTCGTGCACGTCGGCGACCTGCCGCACTCGGCCCGCTCGGTGACCGACCTCGAGAACGGACGCATCTACCTGCCGCCCGCGTCGATCCCCGGCGGTCACGGCCTGCGCTCGATGGCGCTGCAGGCCGTCGCACACCGGCTGCTGAAGCACCGCGCTCCCGCCGACTACGCCGAGTTCCTGCAGCAGCGGCTCGAGATCAACTACTTCGCCGCCGCGTGCCTCATGCCGCGCACGCAGGCCGTGCGGTTCCTCACCCAGGCGAAAGCCGATCGCGACATCGCGATCGAAGACTTCCGCGACGCCTTCGGGGTCACCCACGAGGCCGCGGCCCTGCGTTTCACGAACCTCGCCACCGCCCACCTCGACATGCGGCTGCACTTCCTGCGGGTCGGCGACGACGGCTCCGTCGCGAAGGCGTACGAGAACGACGGGCTCCGGCTGCCCACGGATGTCACGGGCGGCGTCGAGGGGCAGATCGTGTGCCGCTACTGGTCGGCTCGCAGCGCGTTCGCGCGCACCAACCGCACGACCGAGTTCTACCAGTACACCGACACGCCCGAGGGCACCTTCTTCGAGTCGACGCAGACCGGCACGAGCGCGTCGTCCGAGTTCTCGATCACGATCGGCGTGCCGTTCGCCGAGTCGAAGTGGTTCCGCGGGCGCGAGGCGACCCGCCGCGAGCAGTCGCGGTGTCCGGATGCGAGCTGCTGCAAGCGTCCGCCGTCGGAGCTCGCGTCACGCTGGGCCGGCAAGGCCTGGACGAGCGCCAAGGTGCACGCGCACATCTTCTCGCCGCTGCCGTCGGGCACCTATCCCGGTGTCGACGACCGCGAGCTCTACGAGTTCCTCGAGGCCCACGGCGCCTCCGACTGACACCGCCCGTCTGCCTGCCCGTCGTGGGGTGGTCAAACGCTGTAGCGTTTGGCCCCGGGCACCAGTGATTCGGGTTGCGCGGAAACCAAACCTGTAGCGCGAGCCGCGTCGCGGTCGACGTGCGCGCCCGCGGCGCACCGCCGCCGACACGGATGCCGTTGGTCGGCCGCAGGGTGACCCCCGGGGTTTCGAGGGCATCCGCATCCGCGTCGCGCGCCACTTTCTGGCGTCGCGCGGCAGACATCTCCGGCGCGCTCTGTCAATCGCTGCAGCGTTTGACCAAATGCGACGGGTTGAGGGGGCGCGACGGGCCTCAGTTCTGGGGCGGGACAGCGGGGGCGCGGAACAGGCGCTCCATCCACAACCACACGAGGATGCCCGTGCCGACGGTCACGATCGCCGAGCCGATCGTCGTGAGCGCGATGCCGAGCGCCGCGTTGCCGAGCACCTCGCCGACCGTGCTCGAGGTGCCGAACAGCACGCCGGTGAGCGCGCCGACGCTCGCGGTGAGCACGGCCGCGATCACGAGCCCGACGGCGACGCCGAACCCGGTCACGTAGCCGGGACGGGTGGTGCCGTGTGCGCGCAGCACGAAGTAGCTGACGAGCCATCCGGCCACCACGAGCACGAGGCCCACGATCGCGAAGCCGAGCGTCACGCTGCCGAGCGCACCCGGGTCGACGCGTTCGAGCGTCGAGTTGGCATCCCCTGCCGCCTTCTCGCCGCTGACGATGTTGGCGATCACGACGACGAGCGTGCGGATCACGGTGCTGAGATACCAGACGGCGAGCGGCACCGCGAGCTGGATCACGCCGAGCGTCACGAGCGGCAGCGAGAGCGCGCCCGCGATGATCGCCCCGCGCCGCTCCTTCCTGCGTGCGGCGGCGTCCGGGTCGGGCGCCTCCACGGGCGAGTCCACGGGGGCCGCGGAACCCGGCGCCGCATCGACCGCGTCACCGACGGTGTCGGTCGCGGATGCGGTGGAGGGGTCGGCGGATGCGGGGGCCGGTTCCGGCGTGGTGGTGTCGCTCACGCCCTCATCCTGCCGCGCGATCGTCTCCAGGTCGACTGCCGATCACCGCACGGCGCCATCCGCCTGCCGTCCCGAGCAGCACGCCGGTGGGATATCGTCCGCAACACTAGCGGTCGCGGCACCGCGACCCGCAGGTCACACCGACGACGAGTCGCGGATGACGAGCTCGGGTTGGAAGACCACCTGGCGCGGGGCGAGCTCCGGGTCGTCGGCCTCCTCGAGCAGGATGCCGAGTGCCGTCTGCCCGATGAGCCGGCTCGGCTGGCGAATCGAGCTGAGCGGCACGATCGTGGCGGAGGCGAAGTCGATGTCGTCGAAGCCGACGAGCGCGATGTCGTCGGGCACCCGCACGGCCCCGTTCATCACGAGCGCCTGCAGCAGACCCACGGCGAGCAGGTCGTTGGCGGTGAACACGGCATCCGGGCGCTCCTCGGCCGGACGCGCTACGAGCTGCTCCCCCAGTCGGCGCCCCTCGAGCACCGAGAGCGCGGCGCCCTCGAGCACCTCGAGCTGCGCGCCCGCAACGGCGCTCACCGCCTGGCGTGCGCCGTCGAGCCGGTCGGCCACCTGCCGCAGCTCGAGCGGGCCGCCGACGAAGGCGATCCTGCGTCGACCGATGTCGAGCAGGTGACCGACCGCGATGCGGCCGCCCGCCACGTCGTCGACCGAGACCGAGCTGAGCGAGGCGTCTTCGGCGATGCGGTCGACGAGCACGACAGGCGTGCCGAGCGCACGCATGCGCTGCAGTCGCTCGCCGATGTCGCCGAGTGGCGAGACGAGCACGCCCCGCACGCGCTGCTCTTCGAACAGGTCGAGGTAGGCGGCCTCGCGCTCGGGCTTCTCGTCGCTGTCGCCGAGCAGCACCGAGACCCGGTGCTCGGCGGCCGCGTCCTCCGCACCGCGCGCGACGTCGGTGAAGAACGGGTTGCGCGCATCCAGCACGACGAGGCCCACCGAGCTCGACCGGCCGGCGCGCAGCTGACGTGCGGCGTCGTTGCGCACGTAGCCGAGCTCGCGGATGGCGTCCTGCACGCGCGTCGCCACGGCATCCGAGACCCGTTCGGGCCGATTGAGCACGTTCGAGACGGTGCCGACAGAGACGCCGGCGCGGTCGGCGACATCACGGATCGAGACCGCCATCCGTGATCCTCCATCCGCCCGCTGTGCGCGTGTCGAAACTGTAGCCCACGACTTGACGCCGCTCGGCCACGGCTCTACTGTACCGAGTGAGTGAATCGTTTCAACGAGGAGACCAGCAAACCATGACCGACCTCACCGCGATCGCGCCCCTCCTCGACGAGCAGGCCATCGAACTGCCCTCGTGGGCCTTCGGCAACTCCGGCACCCGCTTCAAGGTGTTCGCCCAGCCCGGCGTGCCGCGCGACCCCTTCGAGAAGATCGCCGACGCCGCCCAGGTGCACACATACACCGGACTCGCCCCGAGCGTCGCCCTGCACATCCCGTGGGACAAGGTCGACAGCTACAGCGACCTCAAGAAGCACGCCGAAGACCTGGGTGTGAAGCTCGGCACCATCAACTCGAACACCTTCCAAGACGACATCTACAAGCTCGGCTCGCTTACCCACTCGGATGCCGCGGTGCGTCAGAAGGCGATCGATCACCACTTCGAGTGCATCGACATCATGAACGAGACCGGCAGCCGCGACCTCAAGATCTGGCTCGCCGACGGCACCAACTACCCCGGCCAGGACGACATGCGCGCCCGCCAGGACCGCCTCGCCGAATCCCTCGAGAAGATCTATGCGCGCATCGGCGACGAGCAGCGTCTCGTGCTCGAATACAAGATCTTCGAGCCGGCGTTCTACCACATGGACGTTCCCGACTGGGGCACGAGCTACGCGCAGTGCGTCGCCCTCGGCGAGCGCGCGGTCGTGTGCCTCGACACCGGCCACCACGCGCCGAGCACCAACATCGAGTTCATCGTCATGCAGCTGCTGCGCCTCGGGCGTCTCGGCTCGTTCGACTTCAACTCGCGCTTCTACGCCGACGACGACCTCATCGTCGGCGCGGCCGACCCGTTCCAGCTGTTCCGCATCATCGTCGAGGTCGTGCGCGGCGGCGGCTACGGGGCCGACTCCGACGTCGCCTTCATGCTCGACCAGTGCCACAACATCGAAGACAAGATCCCCGGCCAGATCCGCAGCGTGCTCAACGTGCAGGAGATGACCGCGCGGGCCCTGCTCGTCGATCGTGACGCCCTCACCGCGGCACAGAACGCGGGCGACGTGCTCGCAGCCAACGGCATCCTCATGGACGCGTTCTACACGGATGTGCGCCCGGGGCTCGCCGCCTACCGCGAGGCGAAGGGACTGCCGGCCGACCCGATGGCCGCCTACGCCGCATCCGGCTACGCGCAGAACATCGTCGACGGTCGCGTCGGCGGCGCCCAGGCCGGCTGGGGCGCCTGAGGAGTCACCCCGCGCGCAGCAGGCCCGCCACGGAGATGTCCTCGTCGATGGTCGGCCAGTGGATGCCCTCGCCGTCGCCGAGCAGGTACCAATCCGCTCGCGCGGTCGCGTCGGCCGCCGCCAGCCGCGGGAACCAGTCCAGGGGAACGGAGACTTCGCGCCCGTCCCGGAGCGTGACGTGGAGGGCCGCGTCGTCGACCCGCACGTCGACGGCGGAAGCGTCACTCACCGACGTGCTCACGCCATGCCCTCCCGATCTGCGACTCATACCGTTGCACGATGCTCATGATGGCCGAGAGCTCCACAGCCGTGAAGCGCTCGACGTGCGCCAATCGTACCGGCGCGATCCAGAACTTGGCGGTGCGCCGACCGCGGTCGCGCTCGACGTGAACGTGGGGCGGCTCGCGGCCCTCGTTGCTGAAGAAGTAGAGACGGTAAGGTCCCTCGCGAGCGACGGTCGGCATCCGTCCACGATGACGGGCTGCGGATGCCGTCGACCCACGAGCTGAGCGATCAGGGGAGAACTCGATGAACGACTCGACTGTGCACGACGCGAACCGCGGGCAGCGCGTCTGCTTTCAGCTGCAGGTGAAACCCGAGCGGATGCGCGAGTACGTCGAGCGGCATCGTGCGGTGTGGCCCGAGATGCTGCAGGCGATCGCGGATGCGGGGCGACGCAACTACTCGCTCTTCCTGCGCGACGACGGCCTGCTCATCGGCTACTACGAGACCGACGACGATGCCGCATCCGCCGCCGCTCTCGCGGCCGACCCGCGCACGGCCGAGTGGGAGGCGCAGGCCGCCGACTTCTTCGAGGCCCTGCCGGGCACCCGCCCCGACCAGGGCGCCCCGCAGCTCACCGAGGTGTTCCACCTCGAAGACCAGCTCGCCGCGCTCGGCTGAGGCATCAGTTCGCGCCGCGCGCGAGCTGAGCGACACGACATGCCGCCTCAGGCGAGGCCGGCCTCGCGGGCGACCACTGCGGCCTGCATCCGGCTCGCGACGCCGAGCTTCATGAGGGTGCGCGACACGTGCGTCTTCGCCGTCGTCGGCGACACGACGAGCTCACGCGCGATCTCGGCGTTCGAGAGCCCGCGCCCCAGCAGGGCGAGCACCTCGCGTTCGCGCGCGGTGAGCGTCTCGACGAGCGGATGCGGGGGCGCAGCTGCGGATGCGGGGGCTGTTCCCGGCGCGTCGCCCACGAACGCCTGCAGCATCCGCCGCGTCACCTCGGGCGCGAGCACGCCGTCACCGGCCGCGACGCGCGCCACGGCCTCGCGCAGCTCCGCCGCGCTCGTCGACTTGAGCACGAACCCGACGGCGCCGGCCCGGATCGCGCCGAAGAGGTACTCGTCGATGTCGAAGCTCGTCAGCACGAGAACGGCGGACGTGCCCTCCGCCACGATCGCGCGCGTCGCCTCCACGCCGTCCATGCCCGGCATCCGGATGTCCATGAGCACGACGTCGGGGCGCAGCGCGCGGGCCAGCCGCACGGCCTCCGCGCCGTCGCCCGCCTCGCCGACGACCTCGAACCCGCCGTCGTCGAGGATCATGCGGATGCCGGTGCGCACCGCCTCGTGATCGTCGGCGAGCAGCACGCGCGTCATGCCGACACCCGCAACGGCAGCCGGGCCGAGACGCGCCAGCCATCGGGCGCCGGGCCGGCGGCGAAGGTGCCGCCGAGCGCCTCCGCGCGCTCGCGCATCGTCACGAGCCCGAGCCCCGCACCGCCGACGCCGCGCGAGACTCCCCCACGCGAGCGCACCTCGAGCTGCAGCTCGCCGTCGGCGGCCCCGATCGTCACGGCGACCTCCGCCCCGCCCGAGTGCTTGCCCGCGTTGACGAGAGCCTCGCGCACGATCCGCGCGGCCGCCTGATCGATCGCGGTCGGCAGCTCCGGCACGTCGCGCACCTCGAGCGCCACCCGGATGCCGATGGTCTCGGCGATCTCGGCGACGCGATCGAGGCGGTCGGCGGCGGCGACCGGCTCATCGGGCTCCCCCGAACGCAGCAACAGGATCTGGGCGCGCATCTCGTCGAGGCTGCGCAGGCTCGACTGGCGGATCGCCGCGAGCGCGTCGCGGTCTCGGCGCTCGTCGGGTTCGCGTGCGAGGGCAGCCTCGGAGCGGAGGGCGACCGCCGAGAGGTGCCCCGCGATCACGTCGTGCAGTTCGCGCGCCATCCGCTCGCGTTCGGCCCGCACGACCTCGCGCTCGCGCAGCTCGGCGAGGCGCAGAGCATCCTCGGCGCGACCCGCGTGCAGCTCGGCCACCTCCTGCGCGCTGCGTACCGCCGTCGCCCACCAGAACGGCGAGCCGAAGAACGCGAACGCGAGCAGAGCGACGAGCACCGCGAGTCGGGGGTCATCGCTCGCGACCGCGACGACCGCCACGAGGCCGACGCTCACGGCGACGAGCACCACGAGCATCCGGTGACGACCGCGCGGGCTGAGGCTCATCGTGGCCGAGTAGATGAGCTCGTTGAGCACGAACAGCATGCCGACGGTGCCGAACCACGCCGCGTCGACCACGAAGAGCACGGTGCCGAGCGCGAGGGCGAGCAGCGGACGCCGGCGATAGGCCGTCACGAGCGCGCACCCGGGCACGACCGTGAGCAGCCCCCACCACGCACTCGCCCCGAACGGGCGCAAGGTGGGGCCCCACACCCCCGTGAGGTCGAGCGCGAACATGACGACGCTCAGCACGAGGATCCCGGCCGCCACGAGCACGGGCCTGTGCCGCCCCACGAAGGCGGCGAGCGCACTCCGCGACGCATCCACGCCTCCATCCCAGCACGGATGCGACGGCCGCGGGTCGTCCGAACGACGTATCCGAGATGGGTCACTTTCGACGACGCGCACCCGCGGTGAGCCGACGAGGGTGGAGGGGTGACTCTCGAACTGCTCCTGACCCTCGGCGGGCTGGCGCTCGTCGACAGCCTCAGCATCGGCACGCTGCTCGTCCCCGTGTTCTTCCTCATCGCACCGCGGCTGCGGGTGGGACGGATGCTGCTGTACCTGGCGACGATCGCGGGCTTCTACCTGGTCGTCGGCATCGTGCTCATGCTCGGCGCGCAGGCCGCGTTCACGGCGCTCGGCGACATCGTCGACTCGACGGCGGGGCGCGTCGTGCAGCTCGCGCTCGGCGTGGGGCTGCTCGTGACGTCGTTCCTCATCCCGACCAAGCCGAAGGAGGGCGCGGGCCCGGGGCGCCTCAGCCGCTGGCGGAACGGCGCGCTGGAGGGGCGGCGCGCATCCGTCGTGATGGTGGTCGCGATCGGGGCGGGCCTCGTCGAGGTCACGACGATGCTGCCCTACCTCGGCGCCATCGGACTCATGACGGCCGCGCCGATCACGGTGCCCACGCGCGCGCTGCTGTTGCTCGTCTACTGCGGCGTGATGGTGCTCCCCGCGCTCGTGCTGCTCGCCGCTCGCCTCGTCGCGCGTCGCCTCATCGAGCCCGGGTTGCGGCGCCTCGCCGCCTGGCTCGAGCGCACGGGCGCCGAGACCACCGCGTGGATCATCGGCATCGTGGGGTTCCTGATCGCGCGGGACGCCGCGGCACAGCTCGAGCTGTTCGCCGGCCTCGGTTGAGTCCGCGAGAGTACGTACTTTACGGTCGAAAACCCCCAGAATCACCCCAAATGTGCGTACTTTCGGGGACTGCGGGTCAGGGGCGGCGGGTGGAGGCGCGCTCGACGAGCTCGGGGCGGAACACCGTCTGCCGCGGGATGAGCTCGGGGTCGGCCGCCTCCTCGAGCAGGATGCGCAGGGCCGTCGCGCCGATCGCGCGCGCGGGCTGCCGCATCGACGAGAGCGGCACCGCGGCGGCGCCCGCGAAGGTGATGTCGTCGAAGCCGATGAGCGCGATCTGGTCGGGCACGAGCAGCGACCCGCTCGCGGTGAGCGCCTGCAGCACGCCGAGCGCGACGAGGTCGTTGGCGGCGAAAACCGCGTCCGGGCGCTGCAGCGGATGCCGTTCCAGGATGCGACGGCCGGCCGCGACGCCGTCCTCGATCGAGAGGGCGTCGGTGGCGATCACCTCGAGCGAGGCCGCGACATCCGCGCTGTCGACCGCCCAGCGGGCGCCGTCGAGACGCTCGCGCACGAGGCGCAGGTCGAGCGGTCCGCCGACGAACGCGAGCCGGCGGCGGCCCTGCTCGAGCAGGTGCTCGGCCGCCATCCGTCCGCCCGAGAGCGAGTCGGTCGCGACCGAGCTGAAGCGGCCCTCGGGGTTCATGCGGTCGACGAGCACCACGGGGATGCGGCGCTCGCGCAAGTGCTCGAGGCGCTGCGTGATGTCGCCGTAGGGCGAGAGCAGCACGCCGCGCACCTGCTGCTCGACGAACAGGTCGAGGTACATCTGCTCGCGCGCCGGATCCTCGTCGGTGTTGCCGACGAGGATCGCGATGCCGTGCCGGGACGCCTCGTCCTCTGCGCCGCGCACGACCTCATTGAAGAAGGGGTTGCGCCCATCGAGCACGACGAAGCCGACGGTCGAGGTGACACCGGCGCGCAGCCGTCGGGCGGCGTCGTTGCGCACGTAGCCGAGCCGGTCGATCGCCGTCTGCACGCGCGCGATCGAGTCGGGCGACACCTCGTCGGGCTTGTTGAGGACGTTCGACACGGTGCCCACCGAGACGCCCGCCTCACGGGCGACGTCGCGGATGCTCACAGCCATGCGATCTCCTCGGGGTGGGACGGCAGGGGCCCAGCCGGCGCGAACCGGCCGGGCCCCTGAGGCGTTCGATCAGAAGTCGAAGTCGCCGATGTTGTCCGCGTTGAACACGTACGGGTCACCGAGCAGCACGGTGCCGTCGGCGCCCACGGTGTAGGAGCCGAGCTTGCCGGCGTCGAAGGTGTCACCCTCGGCGCCCGTGATCTCGCCCTCGATGAGCGCCTTCGCGGCGAAGGCCGCGAGGTAGCCGAGGTCCTCCGGGTTCCACAGCGCGAACGCCGTGACGGTGCCGTCCTCGACGAAGTCGCGCATCTGGTTCGGCGTGCCGAGACCGGTCAGCGCGACCTTGCCCTTGAACTCCGAGGTCGACAGGTAGCGCGCCGCAGCGGCCACACCGACCGTCGTGGGCGACACGATGCCCTTGAGGTTCGGGTGGGTCTGCAGTAGAGCCGCCGTCTTGTCGAACGAGGTCTGGTCGTCGTCGTCGCCGTACACGACATCCACGAGCTGGATGTTCGGGTGGTTGGCCTCGAGGTCGGCCTTCATGAGCTCGATCCACGCGTTCTGGTTGGTCGCGTTGGCCGTGGCCGACAGGATCGCGATCTCGCCCTCGTCACCGATCTGCTCGGCGATGAGGTCGACCTGCACCTTGGCGATGCCCTCCGCGGTGGCCTGGTTGATGAACAGGTCGCGGCAGTCGGCGTTGGTGTCGGAGTCGAAGGTCACGACCTTGACGTTGTTGTCGCGCGCCTCGTTGAGGGCGTCGCAGATGGCCTTCGGGTCGTTCGCCGAGACGACGATCGCGCCGACGCCCTGCTGGGTGAGCGTGTTGATGAAGCTGACCTGCGCATCCGGGGTCGCCTCGGTCGGGCCGACCTCGGCGAAGGTGCCGCCGAACTCCTCGACCGCGGCCTTGCCGCCCTTCGACGAGGTGTCGAAGTAGGGGTTGCCAAGGTTCTTGGGCAGGAACGTGACAGACAGGTTGCCGCCGTCGCCGTTGCCACCGTCTCCGCCATCACCGCCGTTGTCGGCCGCGCAGCCGGTCGCCACGAGGGCCACCGTCACCGCGAGCGCAGCCAGCGCGCCAGCGCGCTTGGTGCTGAACGTCATTGTTTCTCTCCTCTTTCCTGGTGCCGATGTGATTGCATCGACGTCGTGGGGGTCCTCAGTCCTGCGCAGGCGCCGGGGGCCCCTTCTTGATGCCTGCCCCGATCCGCTTGCGGTGGACCCAGGCGAGCAAGCTCGTGGACACCACGGATGCGACGAGCAGCACCCCGGTGATGATGTTGATGACGTCGGCCGTGACGTTGGCGAGCCGCAGCGCGCTCGAGAGGGTGCCGATGAGCAGCACGCCCGCGATGACGCCCGGGATGTTGCCCCGGCCTCCGAAGATCGACACGCCGCCCAGCAGCACGGCCGCGATGACGGTGAGCTCGAGTCCCGTCGCGTTGTCGCCGCGCGCGCTGCCGAACCGCAGCGTGAAGTAGATGCCGGCGAGCGCCGAGACCGCGCCGCTCAGCACGAACAGGATGAACTTGGTGCGCTCGACCCGCACGCCCGAGAAGCGCGCGGCCTCGCTCGCGAGCCCGATGGCGTAGACGCCGCGGCCGAAGGGCGTGAAGTGCAGCAGCACCGCGAACGCGATCGCGAGCACGACGAACACGATCATGACCGAGGGGATCGGGGTTCCCGGGATCTTCGACTTCGCCAGATCCGTCCAGAACTCGGTGAAGTCGGTGACCGCGGTGGTGCCGAGCAGCCCCACCGCGAGGCCGCGGAACAGCGCGAGCGTTCCGATCGTGACGGCGAGCGAGGGCAACCCCACGACCGTGATGAAGAAGCCGTTGACCGCCCCCGCGAGCACCCCGACGAGGATCGCGATGGTGCCCGCCGCCTCGATCGGCAGCCCCGCCTGGTGCAGGGTGCCGAGCGTCACCGAGGCGAGGCCGACGATGCTCGCGACCGAGAGGTCGATCTCGCCCGTGATGATGATGAGCGTCATCGGCAGCGCGATCAGCAGGGTCGCCGCCACGTCGAGCAGCAGGTAGGTGATCGTGATGGGCGCGGCGAAGTTGCGCACGCTCGCGACCGCCACGACGTAGACGATCACGAGCAGGGCCACGATGGCGGCCTCGCGACGCAGCAGCAGGCGGCGCCAGAGCGGATGCGCGTAGTCGCGGTAGCTGCGCGTCACCGGCGCATGCTGGATGTCGGTGGTCATGAGCTTCTCGCCTCCGTGAGCCGCTTGCTCGCTCTCACCGCGAGCACCCGGTCGAGCACGATCGCGCCGAGGATGAGCGCGCCGACGACGGCGCGCTGCCAGAAGTCCTGCACGCCGATGACGGGCAGGGCGCGGTTGATGGTCAGCAGCAGGTAGGCGCCGATCGCGGCACCCCACACGGTGCCGGAGCCGCCGAAGATCGCGACGCCGCCGATGACGGCAGCCCCCACGGCATCCAGCTCCCACCCGGAGCCGGCCTGCGAGTTGACGGTTCCGTAGCGTGCGGCGTAGAGCACGCCCGCGAGCCCGGCGAGGGCGCCGCACACGACGAATGCGACGAGCACGCGGTTGGTGACCTTGAGTCCGTAGAGGTGGGCCGCCGCGGGGTCGGACCCGATGGCGTAGAGCTCACGCCCCGCGCGCTGGGTGCGCAGGAACCAGCCCGCGAACACGAGCACGATGACGGCGAGGATCGTGAGGTACGGGATGCCGACGAGCGAGCTCGTGCCGAGCGCGAGGAAGTCCTTGGGCATGTCGGAGGGGTTGATACGGTCGGAGCCCGTCCACATGACGTTGATGCCGCGGTAGATGTAGAGCGTGCCGAGCGTGATGACGAGCGCGGGTACCTTCGCGAACGCGACGAGCGCGCCGTTGATGAGGCCGAGCAGGCCGCCGAACGCCAGCCCGATCACGAAGACGAGCGGCCACGGGATGCCGGGCAGGTCGATGAAGACGCGTCCCGTCAGGTAGGCGGTGAGCCCCACGATCGACCCGACCGAGAGGTCGACGTTGCGCGTGATGATGACGATCGCCTGGCCGACCGCGACGAGCATCAGGATCGACGGGGTCAGCAGCAGGTCGCGCCAGCCGTCGGTCGAGAACACGAACAGCGGGTTCTTCGCGGTCGTCGCGACGATCACGAGGATGAGCGCGAGCAGGATTCCGGTCTCGCGCGCCTTCAGCAGGTGGCCGATGCGGCTCATGCGGCCTCCCCCGCTGCGTGGGTCGCGGCGAACATGACCGACTCGGCCGTCGCATCCGCTCGCGGGATGTCGGCGGTGATGCGCCCCTCGTGCACGACGAGCACGCGGTCGGCCATGCCGAGCACCTCGGGCAGCTCGGACGAGATCATGACGATCGCGAGGCCCTGGCCGGCGAGTTCGGAGAGCAGGCGGTGCACCTCGGCCTTGGTGCCGACGTCGATGCCGCGCGTGGGTTCGTCGACGAAGAGCACTTTCGGGTCGGTGGCGAGCCACTTCGCGAGCACGACCTTCTGCTGGTTGCCGCCCGAGAGCGTGCCGACCTCGGTGTCGAGCGCTGCGGCCTTCACCTCGAGGCGGCTCGCCCAGATGCGCGCGCTCGCGTTCTCGGCGCCGCTCGTGATGAGTCCGAGCTTGGCGAGGGTGCGGCGGATGGCGAGGGTCGCGTTGCGGGCGACGCTCGACTCGAGCACGAGGCCCTGCTGGCGGCGGTCCTCGGGAACGAGGGCGATGCCGGCGGCCATGGCCGCGGCGGGGTTGCGCTTGGGCAGCACGCGACCGGCGAGCTTCACCGTGCCGGATGCGTAGGGGTCGACGCCGAAGACGGCGCGCGCGATCTCGCTGCGGCCGGCACCCACGAGTCCGGCGAGCGCGACGATCTCGCCCGCCCGCGCGGTGAAGCTGACGTCGGTGAAGACGCCGGGCTGGGTGAGACCGGTGACCTCGAGCACGACGTCGCCGATCTCGGCCTCCTGCTTGGGGAAGAGCGTCGTGACGTCGCGGCCGACCATCTGCCGCACGATGTCGTTCACGGTGGTCTGGCCGATCGGGCTCGTGGCGATGTAGGCGCCGTCACGCATGACCGTGACGGTGTCGCACAGCGCGAACACCTCTTCGAAGCGATGCGAGATGAAGAGGATCGCGCGGCCTTCGTCGCGCAGGCCCCGCGCGACGGCGAAGAGCCGCTCGACCTCGACGCCCGAGAGCGCCGCGGTGGGCTCGTCCATGATGAGCACCTTGGCGTCGAGCGAGATGGCCTTCGCGATCTCGAGGATCTGCTGGTCGGCGATCGAGAGGCCGAGGGTGGGTCGGTCGGGGTCGATGCGCACCCCGAGCCGCTCGAAGATGCCGAGGGCTTCGGCGCGCATGGCACGGCGGTCGATCACACCGAGGGCGCCGCGCGGCTGGCGCCCCATGAAGATGTTCTCGGTGACCGAGAGGTCGGGGAAGAGCGTCGGCTCCTGGTAGATGACGGCGATGCCGGCGTCTTTCGCCTGGGCGGTCGAGGTGAAGTCGACGCTCTCGCCTTCGAGCCGGAACTCGCCCGCGTCGCGCTGGTAGAGCCCTGCCATGATCTTGACGAGCGTCGACTTGCCTGCGCCGTTCTCGCCGACGAGGGCATGGATGCTACCGCGCTCGAGGCGCAGCGTTCCGTTGGTGAGCGCCACCACGGCGCCGAACGCCTTGGCGATGCGGCTGAGCTCGAGCACCGCGGGCGCGGCCGGCGCGGTGGGCTCAGGTGTCTCGGACATCGTCGTCTCTTCCGGTGATCTGCAGGCGGACCTGAACAGCTGATGAATCGTTTCAGGTTGTGTTCAGACACGATAGGTCCGGATGCGGCGATCCGTCAAGCGGGCGGATCTGCGAACCACCTCGCAACCCATCGGTGTGGGAGCTCCCGCAGTCGTTCTGTACTTGCGTAGGCTCGGCTCGAGCGTCGGAGGTACCTGACAGGATGACGAAGTGACATCGCTTTCGGTCGACACCGCGGACATGCGCAAGGCGCGCGGAGCCTTCTTCACCCCAACCGCAGTCGCCCAGTTTCTGACCGATTGGGCCATCCGCACCCCGAACGATCGCATACTCGAACCGTCGTGCGGTGACGCAGAATTCCTCACACAGGCCGCACTGCGCCTGGACTCGCTGGGCGTCGGCCGGGGGGCCGCCAACCAGCTCGTCGGCGTCGAGTTGCACGCTGATTCGGCTAAGGCTGGCCAGCAACGAGTGCGAGCCGCAGGCGGAGAAGCCAGCATCCATGTCGGCGACTTCTTCGATTGGGAACCAGACGCAACCTTCGACGCAGTCGTCGGAAACCCTCCATACATTCGCTACCAAGACTTCGCCGGTGAGTCGCGTAATGCAGGCCGTCGCGCCGCACTTCGAGCTGGCGTTCGCCTGACGGCATTGGCGTCAAGCTGGGCCGCATTCGTTGCGTACTCATCCCTCTTTCTCAAGCCAGGTGGTCGGCTCGCGTTGGTGATCCCAGCAGAGCTTCTGTCGGTGAACTACGCGGCGCCCGTGCGCCAGTTGCTTCTCGATCAGTTCGCAGAGCTTGAGCTAGTGATGTTCGAGGAGCGAGTCTTTCCGGGGGTTCTCGAGGAAGTTCTGCTCGTCATGGCCGACGGGTACCGCTCGGGGTCAGCGAAGCACGCAACCATTACCCAGGTTCGATCAGCTGGGGATCTCGGTGAAGCAACAACCGGACACAAGTGGACTCCACTCAATGCGACCGGAAAGTGGACAACGTCGATGCTGCCTGTGCATTCGCGCGATGCGTACGCAGTCGTCACGTCGGCCGAGACATTCACCGCCCTCTCAACATGGGGCGAGACCACGCTAGGCGCGGTGACCGGCAACAATGCGTTCTTCTGTCTGAGCCCGAATCGAGCACGTGAGCTCGATATTCCGGCACACGAGCTTCTCCCGCTATCCCCGCCGGGAAGCCGCCATCTCCGACAACTCGCGCTTACTCCTGGCCAGCTTGACAAGCTCGGGCAGGCAGGTGAGGCGACATGGTTGTTTCGGCCTTCTGCGCACCCGTCACCCCAGAGCCAGGCATACATCGAAACCGGGCATCGCGCCGGAGTCGATCTTGCATACAAATGCCGCGTTCGTCGCCCATGGTGGCGGGTGCCGGTGTCACGCCCGGCGGACCTATTCCTCACGTACATGAATGCAGACACACCGCGGATTACATCCAACACAGCGGGTGCTCTGCACCTGAACAGCGTGCACGGCGTTTATCTGAAGCCTGAGCATCGCAATCTCGGGCGCCGCCTCTTGCCACTCGCATCTCTCAACTCGGCGACGCTCTTGTCGGCGGAGCTGGTGGGACGCTCATACGGCGGAGGCATGTTGAAGATCGAGCCACGCGAAGCAGATAGTCTCCTCGTTCCCTCGCCCGAATCAGTCTCGAGGACAGCGGTGGAACTGACCGGGGTTCGCGCGCGAGTGTTGCGACGTCTGCAGGCAGGCGACCTCCTCGGAGCAGTAGAACTCGTGGATCGCGCGTTTATCGCCGCGGACATCACATCTGCTGAGCTCACCGGCGAACTCAGCACTGCGCGCGCCACCCTCTATAGACGGCGAGTATCCCGAGGAGCAGAGCCATCCAGGAGGGCGCATGACTGATTCGTTTACGCCGTTCGACGTTATCCTCGGTGGGCTGGATCATTCGGATCCCTGGCACCACGGCCCCGGAGAGCCCCCGCTCTACGTGCCGTCGTACGACGTTCTTGCACAACTGCTCACGGTGCCCACGTCCGCTGACAAGGCCGCCGCGACCGGCGCCCTCGCCAATGGAGTCGACGCATGGCTCGCTTACGAACTGCGGCGCGCTGGATTCTCGCCCGATGAAGTCTGGCCGCGCGCGACTCGCCCTCGGATCCTGCCTCACGATGTGGCAACGCTGCTCGAGCGACTCCCCCGAGATCTGGCGAGCCAGGTCAGAGACCGTGTCATGAAGATGCCCTCGGTAGCACCCACCTCCGCGAACGTTCTGGGTCGCGCGTATGTCAAGCAAGTCGATGTTGTGATGTCCCGCTGGGATCGCGGCCCAGAGCTTCTGGTCAGCACCAAGACACAGGTGTCGTCATTCGGGAAGAACCTTCCCAATCGATTCGAGGAAGCTTATGGCGATGCAGGCAATCTGCGTGGCCGCTATCCACTCGCCGCCGTCGGCTTCTTCTTCGTCCAGCGATCAACGATTCTTAGTCAGGAGCCAGCGGCCTACGAGAAGACCGTCGACATGATGCGGAAGCTTCGTGACTCCGGAAATACCGGAAGCGGCTACACCTCCACTGGCCTCGCCCTGGCGTCGTGGGATGACGCTCACAGGGAGGTGAGCATCGACGTCGACTCTGTACCGCCCGACCTTCGGCCCGATCAGTTCTTCACAACCATGATCCGTTCGATCCTCGCGGCATCACCCGTCGACCACCACGTGCTCCCTCGCGAACGGATCGAACGGAGGAACATTCCCCTCGATGAGGATGATGGATATGAAGATTGATCCCTCGCGGAGGATACCGACCCGCTCCGCCCGGTTGACGCGCCTTCGCCAACAGCTTGCCACCACCTCAGAAGCTGATCGAGCGAGCTATCGCGATGAGATCGCAGCGTGGGATCCGACGTCCGCTGACGCGCTTCCTCCTGAAGACTTCGCGGGATGGAATGGCACCGATCCTCGGGAGTGACTGCACCACCGACGTCGAAAACTAACCACCACGCGTCGATTTGAAATCGTCATTGCACCACTGCCATTCACAGGGACGGTTGCGTACGCGGGGGCGGATCGCTACTCTTTGAAACGATTCACCGCATCCGCTCATCGACCCTTGAGGTGCCCTCCCATGACGAAGAAGTCGACAGCCGCCGAGCTCATCGCGCGCAGCAACCGACTCGGCGCGAACCCCGCCAACACCAACTACGCCGGCGGCAACACCTCCGCCAAGGGCACCGCGAAAGACCCCGTCACGGGCGACGACGTCGAGCTGCTCTGGGTGAAGGGCTCGGGCGGCGACCTCGGCACGCTCACCGAGGCGGGCCTCGCGGTGCTGCGCCTCGACCGCCTGCGCGCGCTCGTCGACGTCTACCCCGGCGTCGACCGCGAAGACGAGATGGTCGCCGCCTTCGACTACACCCTGCACGGCAAGGGCGGGGCCGCCCCCTCGATCGACACCGCCATGCACGGCCTCGTCGACGCCAACCACGTCGACCATCTGCACCCGGATGCCGGCATCGCCTTCGCCACGGCCAAGGACGGCGAGAAGCTCACCAAGAAGGCCTTCGGCGACAAGGTCGTGTGGGTTCCGTGGCGCCGCCCCGGCTTCCAGCTCGGCCTCGACATCGCCGCGATCAAGCGCGAGAACCCGAACGCGATCGGCTGCATCCTCGGCGGCCACGGCATCACCGCGTGGGGCGACACGAGCGACGAGGCCGAGAAGAACAGCCTCTGGATCATCGAGACCGCGCAGGCCTACCTCGATGCGAAGGGCAAGAAGAACCCGTTCGGCAAGGCGGTCACGAAGAACGCCGCGCTTCCGGATGCCGAACGCCGTGAGAAGGCGGCCGCGCTGTTCCCGACCATCCGTGGCATCGCATCCCACGACAAGCCCATGGTCGGCCACTTCACCGACGACCCCCGCGTGCTCGACTTCCTCGCCTCCGCGAAGGCGCCCGAGCTCGCCGCGCTCGGCACGAGCTGCCCCGACCACTTCCTGCGCACCAAGGTCAAGCCGATGCTGCTCGATCTGCCGGCCGCCGCATCCGTCGAGCAGTCGATCGCGCGGCTGAAGCAGCTGCACGAGGCCTACCGCGCCGACTACACCGCCTACTACGAGAAGCACAAGGATGCGGACTCCCCCGCGATGCGTGGCGCCGACCCGGCGATCGTGCTCGTGCCGGGCGTGGGCATGTTCAGCTTCGGCGCCAACAAGCAGACCGCGCGCGTCGCCGGCGAGTTCTACCTCAACGCGATCAACGTCATGCGCGGTGCCGAGTCGATCTCCCGCTACACCCCGATCTCGGATGCCGAGAAGTTCCGCATCGAGTACTGGGCGCTCGAGGAGGCCAAGCTGCAGCGGATGCCGAAGCCGAAGTCGCACGCGACGCGCGTGGCGTTCGTGACGGGTGCCGCATCCGGCATCGGCAAGGCCATCGCGACGCGCCTCGCGGCCGAGGGCGCGTGCGTCGTGATCGCCGACCTCGATCTGGAGAAGGCCCAGGCCGCCGCCGCGGAGCTCGGCAACACGGATGTCGCGATCGGCGTGCAGGTGAACGTCACGGATGCCGCCCAGATCGAGGCGGCCATGCGCGAGGCCGTGCTGGCGTTCGGCGGCGTCGACCTCGTCGTCAACAACGCGGGCGTCTCGCTCTCGAAGCCGCTGCTCGAGACCACCGAGAAGGACTGGGACTTCCAGCACGACATCATGGCGAAGGGGTCGTTCCTCGTCTCGAAGGCGGCAGCCCGGGTGCTCATCGAGCAGGAGCTCGGCGGCGACATCGTCTACATCGCGAGCAAGAACTCGGTGTTCGCCGGCCCCAACAACATCGCGTACTCGGCGACCAAGGCCGACCAGGCCCACCAGGTGCGTCTGCTGGCGGTCGAGCTCGGCGAGCACGGCGTGCGCGTCAACGGCATCAACCCGGATGGCGTGGTGCGGGGCTCGGGCATCTTCGCCTCCGGCTGGGGTGCCAACCGCGCCAAGACCTACGGCATCGAGGAGGAGGACCTCGGCAAGTTCTACGCCCAGCGCACGATCCTCAAGCGCGAGGTGCTGCCCGAGAACGTGGCAAACGCTGTAGCGGCCGTCACCGGCCCCGACTTCTCCCACACGACCGGCCTCCACATCCCGGTCGACGCCGGCGTCGCCGCCGCCTTCCTCCGCTGCCCCCCCCCGCCCCGCCCCGCCCTAGCCAGCCGCGAGCGCTACCGAAAACCGCGAGCGCTGCCGGTCTACCGGCAGCGCTCGCCGAAACGGGTAGCGCTCGCGAGAAGGAGACAACCATGACACCGCCGTCACGCGGCACGGTCGCCGCCGTCGACCTCGGCGCCACGAGCGGGCGCGTCATCCTCGGGCATCTGACGGATGGCGAGCTGCGGCTCGAGGAGGTCGCGCGCTTTCAGAACTCCCCCGTGCGCACGCCCGACGGGCTGCACTGGTCGGTCACCGAGCTGTACCGCGACATCGTCGAGGGGCTCGCGGAGGGCGTGCGTCGCGCGCCGGAGCTCGTCTCGATCGGCATCGACTCGTGGGCGGTCGACTACGCGCTGCTGCGCGAAGGGCGGATGCTGGGCGAGCCGTACTCGTATCGTGACGAGCGCAACTTCGCGGCGGTCGACGTGGTGCACGAGAAGGCGAGCGCATCCGAACTGTACGCCCGCAACGGTCTGCAGCACCTGCCGTTCAACACCCTCTTCCAGCTGACCGCCGACCGGCTCGCGGGCGCGCTCGACCGGGCCGACAGCTTCCTGCTGATCCCCGATCTGCTCGCGTTCTGGCTCACCGGGCGCAGCGTCGCCGAGCGCACCAACGCATCGACGACCGGTCTCGTCGAGGTCACGAGCGGCCGCTGGGACACGGCCCTCATGGAGCGCCTCGAGATCCCCGCGCACCTCGCGCGCGGCCTCGTCGACCCGGGCACGGTGCTCGGACCGCTGCTGCCGAGCGCGCTGCGGGGAACGGGGGCGACGGATGCCGTGGTCACCACAGTCGGATCGCACGACACCGCATCCGCGGTCGTCGCGGTGCCCTCGACCGACCGCGACGTGGCCTACATCTCGTGCGGCACGTGGTCGCTCGTGGGCGTCGAGCTCGACCGGCCGGTCGTGACGGAGGCGGCGCGGCTCGCCGGGTTCACGAACGAGGGCGGCGTCGATGGGCGCGTGCGGTTCCTCCACAACGTGATGGGGCTGTGGTTGCTGACCGAGTCGATCCGCGAGTGGGAGAAGTCGGGTGAGCAGATCTCGCTCACCGAGCTGCTGGCCGCGGCCGAGCAGGTGACGGGTGAGGTGCCGGTGTTCGACGCCGACGACCCCGTGTTCCTCGCGCCCGGCGGGATGCCCGCGCGGATCGAGGCCTGGTTCACCGAGCGGGGACTGCGGGCACCGGGCACGCGCGCCGAGCTCGTGCGCTCGATCCTCGTGAGCCTCGCGCAGGCGTACGCGCACAACATCCGCGTCGCCTCCGAGCTCTCGGGCGTGCCGGTGCGCACCGTGCACATCGTGGGCGGCGGATCGCAGAACACGTTGCTGTGTCGGCTCACGGCCGAGGCCACCGGGCTCCCGGTCGTCGCGGGGCCCGTCGAGGCGACCGCGATCGGCAACGTGCTCGTGCAGGCACGCGCCCACGGGCTCGTCTCGGGCGAACTCGAGGCGCTGCGCGCCCTCGTCGCACGCAGTTTCCCGGTCGAGCGCTACGAGCCGTAGGTCCACCCCGCAGCTCGCCGCAGACCCCACCCCCCGCAGCTCGAGTAGCTCGCCGCAGGCACCACCCCCGCAGGTTGAGTCGCCCGCCGCAGGCCCCGCCCCCGGCAGGTTGAGTAGCTCGCCGCAGGCCCCGCCCCCCGCAGGTTGAGTAGCCCGCCGCAGGCGGCGTATCGAAACCCCGGTCAGCACCCCGGCGCGACGCAGCTACGAGAATGAGTGTGGCGGGGGGGATCTCGATACACCGGGCTACGCCCGGCACTCGATCAGCGGGAGTGGCGAAGGCCACGCCCGACACTCGATCAACGGGGTAGCGAGGGCCACGCCCGACACTCGATCAACGGGGTAGCGAGGGCCACGCCCGGCACTCGATCAGCGGGGTAGCGAAGGCTCGCCGCAGGCCCCACCCCCGCAGGTTGAGTAGCTCGCCGCAGGCGGCGTATCGAAACCCCGGTCAGCACCCCCGCGCGACGCAGCTACAGGAACGAGTGTGGCGGGGGGGGATCTCGATACACCGGGCTACGCCCGGCACTCGACCAGCGGGGTAGCGAGGGCTCGCCGCAGGCCCCACCCCCGCAGGTTGAGTCGCCGCAGGCCCCGCCCCCCGCAGGTTGAGTAGCTCGCCGCAGGCGGCGTATCGAAACCCCGGTCAGCACCCCCGCGCGACGCAGCTACAGGAATGAGTGTGGCGGGGGGATCTCGATACACCGGGCTACGCCCGGCACTCGATCAGCGGAGTGGCGAGGGCCACGCCCGGCACTCGATCAACGGGAGTGGCGAGGGCCACGCCCTGCACCCGAGCAGCGGGAGTGGCGAGGGCCACGCCCGGCACTCGATCGGCGGGCAGCGCGAAGCCCCGGGCACCGCAGCACCCGGGGCCCCGCGTGAGCGTCAGCTGGGGATGCCACCCGAGAGCAGCTCCACCGGCTTCTTGTCGTAGACGACGACCTTGTCGCCGTCGCGCACCCAGCGCTTGTCGATGGCCGCCTGCACACCGTCGTGGACGACGGTGATGCCGGCACCGATGTAGCCGGAGTGGTTGTCCTCCGAGAAGGCGAGCGGCACGAGCCCGGAGCCCTTCAGCTCACCGGACTGCACGGCCGCGACGAGCCCATCACGGGTGGGCATCTTGCCGGCGTGCAGCAGCGCCTCGGCGAAGAGGTAGCCCATCGCCATGCCGTAGACGACCGAGCCGGTGAACTCGGCACCGTCGTTGTACTCGTCGTTGATCTCGCGGAACAGCTCGATCCACTTGTTGCCGTCTTCGGTGGCCGAGGGCAGGTAGTTGTCGGAGACGAAGCCCTCCAGCAGCAGCGGCGCGGCCTCGCCGAGGTAGCCGGCGAGCGGGCCGTAGTCGGCGCCCGACGACGACGACACCCACTGCGGGAAGTACTTCAGCTGCGCCGCGGTGCCGATCGCGAGCGCTGTGAAACCGGTGATGGTCGCGAGCACGTTCACCTCGCATCCGGCCGACTGCAACGCCACGATCTGGGCCGCGACATCCTGGTTCGACACCGAGTACGTCTGCACCTCGGCGAGCCCGTCGGCGCCGAGGATCTTCTCGAGTCCGGCCTGCATGTCGGTGCCGAACTCGTCGTCCTGCCCGAACAGGCACACCTTCTTGCCGGCGAACTCCTCGGAGATGTACTGCCCGAGCACCATGCCCTCGGTGACGTAGTCGGCCTGGAAGCCGAAGGTGTTGGGGTACTTCTCGGGCTGGTTCCAGACGGCGCCGCCCGAGGAGACGAACAGGTCGGGCACGCCGTTGTCGTTCAGGAAGTCGAGCACCGAGCTGTGGGTGGGCGTGCCGAGCCCGCCGAGCATCGCGAACACCTCGTCTTCGAGCACGAGCTCGCGCACGACCGTCTGTGTGGTGGCGGGGTTGTAGCCGTCGTCCTTGACGATGTACTCGATCGTGCGGCCGTTGATGCCGCCGTTCGCGTTGACGTAGTCGAAGTACGCGGATGTGGCTGCCGAGATCGGTGCATAGGATGCGGCGGCCGGTCCCGTGAGCGGCTGGTGCGTTCCGATCTTCACCGTGGTGTCGGTGAGTCCCGGCTGCTCTTCGGCCTGCGGGGTGCTGCAGGATGACAGCACCAGCGCGCCTGCCACAGCAAGCGCGATCGCGGACACCGTCGTCGCACGTGCGTGCGGTTGCGTCATCTCAATACCTTTCGTGATTCAGGGGCGGTGGTTGGTGCGATCCCGCGGCGACGGCGCACGCGGCCGATGAGGCCGACGACGGCGCCGTTGATGCCGCGGGGGGCGGCGAGCATGACGACGACGAGGATGACGCCGAACACCACGATCGCCAGGTTCCCGTCGAGCCGCTGGGACAGCTCGGCGGAGAGCGGGAGGGCCTCGGTGAGGGCGGAGGTCAGCTCGGGCACGAAGACGATGACGAGCGCGCCCCAGATCGCGCCGGCGAGGGTGCCGACGCCGCCGATCACCACGGCCACGAGCAGGAAGAGCGAGAAGTTGAGCGAGTACGCGCCGGGCGAGACCGCCTGGGTGACGTACACGAGCGCGCCGCCGCCGAGCCCGGCGGTGGCGGCCGAGACGCCGAACATCGCGACGCGGGTGGCCATCGGGTCGATGCCCGAGAGGCGGGCCGCCGCCTCGTCGTCGCGCACGGCCTGCATGCGGATCGCCGCGGGGCTGCGCACGAGCTGCGCGAGCACGCCGAGAACGACCGCCGCGACGACGATCGCCACCCACGCCTGCCACTGCTCGGTGGCGATCACGGTGCTGAGCGCCTCCGGCCGCCGCTCGACCGACACGTAGAGGCCCGCGTCGCCGCCGAGCACCTCCGAGAAGGTGCTCGTGATGGCGGGCAGCGCGATCACGAGGGCGAGCGTGAGGCCCGCGAGGTACGGGCCGTGCAGGCGAGCGCCGGCGATGCCGACCACGAACCCGAGCACGGATGCCACCAGGAGGGCGACCAGGAACGGTATGACGAGGCGCAGCGGCCCCGGCGCATCCGCCATGGCGTTCGAGGTGAAGGCGAAGCCGTAGGCGCCCGCGGCCATGAACGCCGCGTGCCCGAGCGAGAGCTGACCGGTTCGGCCGACCAGCAACGAGAGACCCGCGGTGCCGCACACGTAGGCGGCGAGCGTCGCGAGCAGGTAGTTGCGGTACGGGTCGAGCACGAAGGTGCCGGCGATCGCGAGCACGAGCAGCGCACCCGTGAGCGCCCAGCGGCGTGCGGGCGTGGCGGGGGTCAGGATGCGACGGAGTGCGTTCATGCCAGGCGCGCCTTCCGCAGCGAGAAGATGCCCTGCGGGCGCACGAGCAGCACCACCACGAGCAGCACGAGGATCGCGATCGGGCCGACGGTCGCGCCCCAGAGGGTCGTCACGACGGTCAGCAGCACCCCGACGACGAGCCCCGCGAGCACGGCGCCGACGGGCGAGTCGAGTCCGCCGATGATGGCGACCGTGAAGGCGTTCACGAACAGCAGATCGCCCGAGTGCGGTCCGAGCCCCAGCTCGGTCGGCACCGCGAGCAGCACCGCGAGCCCGCCCACGGCGCTCGACAGCACCCAGCCGAGGGTGCGCATCCGGGCCACCCGCACGCCGTTCAGCCGCGCGACCTCTTCGTCGAACGCGGATGCACGCATCGCCAACCCGAGCGAGGTGCGTGTGAAGAGCAGCGCGATCGCGGCGACCACGACCGCGACCACCACGAACACGAAGAGCGTGTACGGCGAGACGATCGCGACGCCGCCGAGCTCGAGCGGTTCGCGGCTGAACGGCACGACGATCGGCTTGTAGTCGGCCCCGAAGAGGATTCCGAGCAGCCCCGAGAGCACCATGACGACACCGATCGCGACGATGATCGCGTTGAGCGGCGAGCCGTTCGGCAGGTAGCGCATGAGACCGCGTTCGACCGCGTAGCCGATCACGGCGCCCGCGACGAGCACCGTCGCCACCGCGAGCAGGAACGAGCCGGTTCCCACGAGCACGAGGTAGGCGAGGTAGGCGGATGCGACGGCCATCGCGCCCTGGGCGAAGTTGGCGATGCGGGTGGCCCGCCAGATGAGCACAAGCGCGAGCGCGAAGAGGGCGAACACGGCGCCGCGTGCGAGACCGGAGCCGATGAGGAGCAGCGCTGTCGACATGTCAGAACCCCAGGTAGAGGTGGCGCAGCTGCTCGTCGGCTTCGAGCTCGGCTGCCGGACGGGTGGCGACGACGCGCCCCAGGTTGAGCACGATGCCGGTGTCGGCGATCGAGAGGGCCGTGCGCACGTTCTGCTCGACGAGCAGGATCGTGAGCGAGAACTCGGAGCGCAGCCAGGCGAGCATCGTCATGATGTCGGCGACGACCTTGGGCGCGAGTCCGAGCGAGGGCTCGTCGAGCAGCATGACGCGCGGGTGCGCCATGTAGGCGCGCCCGATCGCGAGCATCTGCCTCTCCCCGCCCGAGAGGGTCGATCCGGCACGGGTGCGGCGGGCCGCGAGCGCCGGGAAGAACTCGTACACCTCCTCGACGTCGCGGGCGCGCTCGGCGGCGTCGCTGCGCCACAGGGCGCCGAGGCGCAGGTTCTCCTCCACGGTGAGCTCGGCGATCACCTGGCGGCGCTCGGGCACGTGCACGATGCCGCGGCGGATGCGCTCTTCGACCGGCACGCCCGCGAGCGGCTCCCCGTCGAGGCGGATGTCGCCCGCGCTCGTGGGCAGCAGGCCCGAGATCGTGCGCAGCAGCGTCGACTTGCCCGCGCCGTTGGCGCCGACGACGGCGACGATGGAGGCCTCGGGTACGACGAGGTCGACGCCGTGCAGCGCCGGGTCGTGGCCGTAGCCGGCGACGACCCCGTCGAGGGCGAGCGCCGTGCGCACCGCGGTCTCGGCCGTCATCCGGCCACCCCCTCCACGTCGTGACCGAGGTAGGCCTCGGCGACCGCGGCGTCGACGCGGATCTGATCGGGCGTGCCCTCGGCGATCACGCGGCCGGCGTCGAGCACGACGATGCGGTCGGAGACCGCCATGACGAGATCGACGTGGTGCTCGACGAACAGCACGGCGGTGTCGGGGTTCTCGCGCACGACGTCGCGGATCAGCTCGCCCAGCTCGGTGATCTCGTCTTCACCGAGTCCGCCCGCGGGCTCGTCGAGCAGCAGCAGCCGGGGGCGCGTCACGAGAGCGCGGGCGAGCGCCACGCGCTTCTGGATCGGGTACGGCAGGTCGTCGGGGCGCCGGTCGGCGGTGTCGCGGATGCCGAGACCGTCGAGCGCCTGCTCGGCCCGAGCGGATGCGGTGGCCAGGTGCGCGGGCGCCGCCGGCAGCCCGAGCAGTCCGGCGCCGAACCCGGGCGCGGCGTCGGCGAGGCCCGCCATCACGTTCTCGCGCACCGTGAGTCCGCCGAACAGCCCGAGCCCCTGGAAGGTGCGCGCGACGCCGGCGGCGGCGAGCCGGTGGGCGCGGGGGCGCGGGCGGCCGTCGATGAGCACCGTGCCCGACTTCGCGCGCGAGAGACCGCAGGTGATGTTGAAGACCGTCGTCTTGCCTGCGCCGTTCGGGCCGATGAGCCCGACGACCTCGCCGCCCGCGACGTCGAAGCTGACGGCGTCGAGCGCCGTGAGCCCGCCGAAGCGCGCGGTCACCTCGCGCACGCTGAGGCGTGCCGCGGATGCGGTGGTGCCGGGTTCGGCGACGGACATCGCTCACTCCATCGTGTCGTCGGGTCGTCGTTGCGGGCCACTGTAGCAGACAGACCGACCAGCCGGTATGTTTTCGCTCGAGGTGGTTGAGGAGCGCCCGACGGGCGCGTCTCGAAACCACCGCCCCGGTCGCGGCGCCAGGCCAGCCCACTCCGCTGATCGAATGCGGCGCCAGGCCGGCCACTCCCGCTGATCGAGTGCGGCCGCAGGCCGTGTATCGAGATCCCCCGCGCACAGGCACCCCCACGCCGCGTCGCGCGCTGGGTGACAACCGGGTTTCGATACGCCGCCTGCGGCGAGCTACTCAACCAGCGGGAGGGGCGGCCGACGGCTCACGGAGCGAAGCGGGGGTGCGGATTCGGTGTCCGGACGCTGGCATTGGGTCTGGCAGGAGCGCTGGCATTGGGTCTGGCAGGAGCGCTGGCATTGGGTCTGGCAGGAGCGCTGGGTCTGGCAGGAGCGCATCGCCGCCAGGCGATACGCGGGGGCATGCGTCCGGACACCGAATCCGCGGCCCCGCGAAGCGGCCCGGCCGTGCGCGTCGGCTAGGCGTGCGGGAGGGCGGCGGTGATGCCGCCGTCGACTACGAACTCGGCGGCCGTCGAGTAGCTCGCGGCGTCGCTCGCGAGGAACGCGACGAGCTCCGCCACCTCGGCGGGCTGCGCCGCACGCCCGAGCGGGATCTGGAAGTTCGCGGGGTCGAGGTGCGAGGTCATGTCGGTCGCGACGAGCCCCGGGTGCACCGAGTTGACGCGGATGCCGTAGCGCGCGAGCTCGAGCCCGGTCGACTTCGTGATGCCGGTGACGCCGAACTTGCTGGCCGCGTACGCGTGCAGCGCGGGGCTGCCGCGCAGTCCGTCGACGGACGACAGGTTCACGATCGACCCCGAGCCCTGCTCCCGCATGACGCGCGCGGCGGCCTGGATGCCGAGGAAGGTTCCGGTGAGGTTCACGGCGAGCACCCTGTTCCAGGTGTCGAGGTCTTGCTTGGCGACGGATGCGGCGGTCGCGATCCCGGCGTTGTTGACGAGCACGTCGAGCCGCCCCTCGCGCGCCGCGATATCGCCGACGACGGCGGCCCACGCATCCGGATCGGTGACGTCGAGGTGCACGTAACGCGCCCCGATCTCGGCCGCGAGCGCCTCGCCCGGCTCGTCGAGCACGTCGCCGACGACGACGCGCGCCCCGTCACGCACGAGCGCACGCACGATGGCCGCGCCGATGCCGCGCGAGCCGCCCGTGACGAGCGCGACGCGCCCCTCGAGCCGCGTCACGACACGACCGCCACGAGGCGGCCGACAGTGGTTCCGGCGGCCAGCCGGTCGAGCGCGGCGGGCACCTCGTCGAACGTCACCTCGGTGACATCCGGTTTCACGACGCCGGATGCGATGAGTCGCAGCAGTTCGGCGTGCGCCGCGCGCGGCACCTCGGGCATGCGGTCGAGGTAGAGGCCCCAATGCAGGCCCACGACGCTGAAGTTCTTCACGAGCGGGATGCCCGCCGGGATCTGCTGCACCTCGCCGCCCGCGAAACCGACCACGACGAGGCGCCCCTCGAAGGCGATCACCTTCTGCGCCGCCCGGTACATGTCGCCGCCGACCGGGTCGAACACCACCTCGACCCCGCGGCCGCCGGTGATCTCCCGCACGCGCGCCACGACATCCTCGGTGCTGCGGTCGATGACGACCTCGGCGCCGAGCCGACGCGCCAGCTCGCCCTTCGCCGCCGATCCGACGACGCCGATCACGCGCGCGCCGGCCGCGGCGGCGAGCTGCACGGCCGCCGAGCCGACGCCCCCGGATGCCGCGGTCACGAGCACGGTCTCCCCCGGTTGCAGGGCGGCGCGGCGGTGCAAGCCGACCCACGCGGTCTGGTACCCGACCGTCAGGGCCGCGGCCTCGGCATCCGTCAACGCAGGCGGCGCGGGGAACACCGCGGTCGCGGGCAGCAGCGCCTCCTCAGCGAGCACGCCGATCGTCGAGCCGACGACGCGATCGCCGACCGCGACATCCGCGACCCCCTCGCCCACCGCGGTGACGACGCCGCAGCATTCGATGCCGGGCGTGAACGGCGGTTCGGGGCGCACCTGGTACTGGCCCCGGCACAGCAGCACGTCGGGGAAGTTGAGGGCGATGGCAGCGGTGCGCACCCGCACCTGACCGGGGCCCGGTTCGGGGGTCTCGAGCGTCGCGAGCTCGAGCACCTCCCCCGGCTCTCCGTACGCGGTCGCCTGCCATGCCCGGATCGTCATGTCGCTTCGATGCCCTTCAGAAAGAGGTCGGTGAGCTGCTCGGCCACCCGGGTCTTCGATTCGGCGCCGGTGGGCGAGTACCAGTTGGAGAGGTAGTGCACGTCGGAGAAGAAATTGGCCACGAGCACGGCGATCGGGATGTCGTCGCGGTAGCTGCCTTCGGCCTGCCCGCGCGTGATGATGCCCGCGAACACGTCGTTGTAGGCGCGGCGACGGCGCGTGACCTCCTGCTGGCGCTCGGGCGAGAGCATGTGCACCGAGCGGAAGAAGACGGTGCCCTCGGGGAGTGCGTCGATCGAGGTCTCGACGACGTCGATGCACGCGGTGCGCAGGGTCTCGGTAGTGGGCAGGCCACGCGCGACGATCTCGTCGAGGTGCTCCCGCTGCAGGGTCAGCATGCGCTCGTAGATGCCGAACAGCAGGTCGTCTTTCGAGCGGTAGTAGTGGTACATGGCGCCCTTGGTGACGCCGGCGCGCTCCACGACCTCCTGCACCGAGGTGTTGGCGTAGCCCTTCTCGGCGAAGAGCTCGACGGCGGCCTGGGCCACCTGGTCGCGCACGTTGAAGTCCTTCATTGCTCCCGAATCCTGCCGTCATCCGATCGGGCGGAGCGAGCCCCCGCCGTCGATCACGATAGTGCGGCCGGTGATCCAGGCCGCATCGTCGGAGAGCAGGAACGCGACGGGACCGGCCACATCCGCGGGGGTGCCGAGACGTGCGAGCGGGAACTCGGCGGCGACCTGCGACTCCTTGCCCTCGTAGAGCGCCTTGGCGAAGTCGGTCTTGATGATCGAGGGGGCGACGGCGTTGACCCGGATGTCGGGGGCCAGTTCGTAGGCCAGTTGCGTCGTGAGCGAGATGAGGCCGGCCTTCGAGACGCCGTAGAAGGCGATGCCGGGACTCGTGCCGATGCCCGCGATCGAGGCGATGTTGACGATCGCGCCGCGCCGCTCGCGCAGGCCGGTCGCGACGGCGTCGCGGGTCCAGTCGAGGGCGCCGACGACGTTGACGTCGAGGATCTTGCGCGCCGCGGCCGCGTCGATGTCGAGCACGGGTCCGTAGACGGGGTTGATGCCGACGTTGTTGACGAGCAGGTCGAGGCCGCCGAGCTGTCGGATGCGGGTGTACACCTCGGCGCGGTGCTCGGCGTCGTCGGCGCGGCCGGCGACCCAGACGGTGTCGGCGCCGAGCCGCTCCGCGGCCTCGCGCAGCGGCTCCTCGCGGCGGGCCGTGATGATGACGCGTGCTCCCTCGGCGATGAGCCGTTCGGCGATCGCGTAGCCGATGCCGCGGCTCGCGGCGGTGATCAGGGCGAGCTTGCCGTCGAACCGTCGCATGCGTCCTCCATCGGGCGTCGTCGTCGGCAAAACCGACCGCACGGTATGTTTTCACGGATGCGGGGCGGCGGTCAAGTCGGCGCCGTCGCTTGACATCCAAAACCGACCACGCGGTATGCTCACGGCACCCGACACGTCAAAGGAGACGCGCCATGGCCCACGGCACAGCCGACGACCGCTTCGCACCCCTCGTCGAGGAGTTCGACCGACGACTCGCAAGCGGCGAGGAACTCGGCGCCTCGATCGCCGTCTACGAACACGGAGAGCTCGTCGCCGACCTCTGGGGCGGCTGGACCGACCCAGAGCACACGCGCGAGTGGCACGCCCACACGATCACCAACACCTGGTCGTGCACCAAGACCATCACCGCCCTCGCCACCCTGCTGCTCGTCGATCGCGGCCTGCTCGAGCTCGACGCGCCCGTCGCCGACTACTGGCCCGAATTCGCCGCCGCCGGCAAGCAGGGCGTGCTCGTCAAGCACCTACTCTCCCACACCTCCGGGGTCCCCGGCTGGGCGGAGCCCGTCACAGCCGAGTTCCTCTACGACACCGAGGCGGCGGCCGCGGCACTCGCGAGGCAGGCTCCGTGGTGGCCCGCGGGCACCGCATCCGGCTACCACCTCATCGACTATGGGCACCTGCTGGGCGAGCTCATCCGTCGCATCGACGGGCGCGACCTCGGCACCTTCGTGCGCGACGAGCTCACCGCCCCGCTCGGCGCCGACTACGCGATCGGTCTCGACCCCTCGGAATTCGACCGGGTGTCGAACGTCGTGCCGCCCCCGCCCACGCAGATCGACCTCTCGCAGCTGCCCCCCGACGCCCCCGCCGTCCGCACGCTCGGCAACCCGGTGCTCGACGCATCCATCACCGCCACCACCGCGTGGCGCACGGCCCAGCTGGGCGGCGCCAACGGGCACGGCAACGCCCGCTCGCTCGGCCGCGTGCAGTCGCTCGTCACCAACCGCGGGGTGGCCGACGGCCGACGGTACCTGTCCGAGGCGGCGATCGACCGCATCTTCGAGCAGCAGTCCGACGGCGTCGACCTGGTGCTCTTCCAGCCGCTGCGGTTCGGCATCGGCTACGCGCTGCCGCACCCCGCGATCACCCCCTACCTGCCCGAGGGTTCGCGCGTCGCGTTCTGGGGCGGATGGGGCGGCTCGCTCATCCTCAACGACGTGGGGCGCGGCATCACCTTCGCCTACGTCATGAACCGCATGTCGCCCGGCATCATCGGCTCGGAGCGCTCCAACGCCTACGCGGCGGCGCTCTACGCGGCGCTCGCCGACTGAGTCGCCGCGTCGATCGACGCCCGTCGGATCAGTCGAGGAACAGTGCCCGCAGGCGACGGGTCGTGAAGTACAGCCCGACCGCGACCATCACGAGGTAGTAGAGCACGTGCACGAGCGCGTCGGGCCCGACCGCGCCCGTCGTGAGCCCGCGGATGAGCTCCACCCCGTGCCACAGCGGGAGCGCCATGACGAGCCACTGGATCGCCTCGGGATAGACCGAGATGGGGAAGAACGTCGCCGAGAACATGAACATCGGCAGCAGCACGAAGCTGATCCACTCCATCTGCTGGAACGTCGTGAAGTAGCTCGTGACACCCATCCCCACGGCGGCGAACCCGAACGCGACGAGCATCACCGCGGGCACCGCGAGCACCGCCCACCACGAGAGGTTGAGCCCCATGAGCTGCATCACGAACTGGAACCCGACACCGTAGATCGCCCCGCGGAACAGCGCCAACAGGATCTCGCCGAGCGCCACATCCAGCGGTCCGAGACTCGTCGCGAGCATGCCCTCGTAGATCTTCGCGAAGTTCATCTTGAAGAACACGTTCCAGGTCGAGTCGTAGATCGCGCCGTTCATGGCAGAGACCGCGAGCAGGGCGGGTGCGATGTAGGCGGCGTACGGGATCTCGCGACCCGACGCATCCGCCACGGTGCCGATGTAGGCGCCGAGGCCGACACCGAGCGAGAGCAGGTAGAAGATCGGCTCGACGAAGCCGGATGCCACCACGACCCAGTTGCTCGAACGCGTCGCCTGCAGGCCGCGGGCGACGACGGCGCGCGCGTTGCCGGCGTAGAGGGCGCGCACGCCGCCGCGCCGCAACGCGCGCTGCTCGGTGACGGCGCTCATGCGTCGAGCCTCCTCCGGGTGATGCGCACGGCCAGCCGCCACCCGCCGACGGCGAGAACGAGCAGGAAGGCGAGGTGCACGAGCAGCATCCAGCCGGGGCGATCGGCGGCGTAGGAGGCCACACGCCCCAGCTCGGCGCCGTGCCAGAGCGGCGAGAGCCACCCGATCGGCCAGAGGAATGCGGGCAGCTGCTCGAGCGGGAACAGCGTGCCGCTGAAGAGGGTGAGCGGCAGCACGAGAACGCGCTGCACGACGGCGAACTGGCCGCGATCCTCGCGCTGGGCCGCGGAGTACGCGAGCAGCGGTGCTCCGAACGCAATACCCGTGAGGGTCGCGATCGGCACCGTGAGCATCCCGGTCGCGAGCGGCACGGCTCCGAAGGCCGCCATCACGAGGAAGTACACGAGGGTCGTGACGAAGATGCGCACGGCGACGAAGATGATGATCCCGTCAACCACCTGGCGCGCTGAGATGGGCGCCGCGTGCATGCCGACATAGATGGGGTTCCACTTGAAGCCCTGCATGACGGGATAGGTGAACTCGTCGGAGGCGATCGTGACGGCGGCCGTCGCGATGAGCGCGGGCGCGATGAACACGAGATAGCTCACGCCGTCGACGCCGCCGGGGCCGACGTTCGCGTTGACGAGCACGCCGAGCCCGACGCCGAAGGCGAAGAGGTACATGACGGGCGTGCCGATCGCCGCGGCGACATTGACGCCCAGGTAGCGGCGCCAGACCCGCACGTGATGCTCGGCCGTGTACCAGGCGCCGAAGCGTCGGGCGCGCACCCCCGCGGCCCGCGCCTCCGCGGCGAGCTCGGCGAGCTGGGCCTGCCCGGTCGTCTCGCTCGCGCTCATTCGATGAGGCTCCGCCCGGTGAGATGCAGGAAGACGTCCTCCAGGCTCGAGCGGCGCACCAGGCTCGTGAGCGGCTGCAGGCCGCGCGCCGCGACCTCCGCGAGGGCCGCCTCGCCGTCGTCGGCGTAGACGAGCACGCGATCGGGCAGCACCTCGAGACGCTCGCCGAGCCCCGCGAGCGCGGCAGCCGCATCCGCGTTCTTGTCCGAGCCGAAGCGCACCTCGAGCACCTCGCGCGTCGAATACGCGCGGATGAGGGATGCGGGGCTGCCCTCGGCCATGATGCGCCCGTGGTCGACCACGACGAGTCGGTCGCAGAGCTGCTCGGCCTCGTCCATGTAGTGGGTCGTGAGCAGCAGCGTGGTGCCCTGCTCCTTGAGCCGGAACAGGCGGTCCCACAGGATGTGGCGCGCCTGCGGGTCGAGGCCCGTGGTCGGCTCGTCGAGCAGCAGGATGCGGGGGTCGTTGATGAGGGCGCGCGCGATCGTGAGGCGGCGCTTCATGCCACCCGAGAGCTCGTCGACCTTCGCGCCTGCGCGGTCGGCGAGCTGCGCGAACTGCAGCAGCTCGTCGGCACGCTCGGCGATGAGGCGCCGCGGCAACCCGAAGTAGCGGCCATAGGTGAGCAGGTTCTCGCGCACGCGCAGCTCGTTGTCGAGGTTGTCCTGCTGCGGCACGACGCCGAGCCGCGAGCGGATCTCGGGGCCGAACTCGTCGGGGTCGAGGCCCAGCACGCTGAGCTCGCCGCTCGTGCGGGTCGAGACGGCCCCCACCATGCGCATGGTCGTCGACTTGCCCGCGCCGTTCGGACCGAGCAGCCCGAACGACTCGCCGGGCGCCACCTCGAAGCTGATGCCGTCGACGGCCGCGAACTCGCCGTACCTCTTGACGAGTTCAGATGCTGCGATCACGCTCACAAGCTCCGAGCCTAAGCGCCGCGTCCGACATCCGAACGTCGCCGCAGCTACGGTTGAATCGTGACCAGCACCGACGCCCCCGCGCGCCGTAGCCCCTTCCGCCGCACCCCCGACACGGGCCCACGTGCGTCCTTCCGCGAGCTGCTGCCCTACCTCGCCGAGCACAAGGGCCTGCTCGGTCTCGCGGTCGCGCTGAGCCTCATCGCGGCCGCGCTCTCGCTCGCCCAGCCGGCGCTCGTGAGCCAGGTGATCACGGCCGTGCAGTCCGGCGGCGCGATCGGTGTGCTCGCCTGGCTGCTCGTGGGCCTCGTCGTCGCCAACGGCATCGTCGGCGCCGTGCAGCACTACCTGCTGCAGCGCGCCGGCACGAGCGTCGTGTACTCCTCGCGTCGCGCGCTCGTCGAGCGGATGCTGCGCTTGCCGATCAGCGAGTTCGACACGCGTCGCACGGGCGATCTCGTCTCGCGCGTCGGCAGCGACACGACCCTGCTCTACGCCGTGCTCACCCAGGGGCTCGTCGACGCGCTCGGCGGTGCCGTGGTCTTCATCGGAGCCATCATCGGCATGGCGATCATCGATCCCGTGCTGCTCGGCACGACCGTGCTCGTCATCGCTCTCGCGATCGCCGTGGTCGGCGGGCTCTCGGGCCGCATCCGCCGCGCGAGCCGCGAGCAGCAGGAGAAGGTGGGAGATGTCGCGGCGGGCGTGCAACGCGCGATCTCGGCCATCCGCACCGTGCGCGCCGCGAACGCCACCGAGCGCGAGACCGCGACGATCGAGCACGCGACGCGCGAGGCGTGGGGCGCGGGCGTCCGCGTCGCGAAGGTCTCGGCGCTCGTCGTGCCCGTCGCCTCGATCGCGATGAACGTGTCGTTCCTCGTGGTGCTCGGGCTCGGCGGCTACCGCGTGGCCTCGGGGGCGATCACGATCGCGAGCCTCGTGGCGTTCATCCTGTTCCTGTTCCTCATGATCATGCCGCTCGGGCAGGCCTTCGGCGCGGTCACCTCGGTGAGCCAGGCGCTCGGCGCGCTCGGCCGCATCCAGGAGATCATGCGCATCCCCTCGGAGGACGAAGCCGACGGGGCGCTCGTGCCGGCGCCCGACCTCGCGACGGATGACGCCATCCGCTTCGAGGACGTGCGGTTCCGCTACCCCGAGCAGGCGCACGCGACCGAGGGCGAGAAGGTCATCGCCTCGGAGCTCGGCGAGGACGCCCTCGAGCCCGCCGAGCGCGAGGTGCTGCACGGCGTCTCGTTCGCGGTGCCCCGCGGGGCGCGCGTCGCGCTCGTCGGGCCGTCGGGGGCGGGCAAGTCGACGATCCTCGCGCTCATCGAGCGGTTCTACGACCCGAGCGACGGCGTCGTGCGGGTCGACGGCGTGGATGTGCGCTCGCTCCGCCGGCAGGAGCTGCGCAGCCGCATCGGCTACGTTGAGCAGGATGCGCCGGTGCTCGCGGGCAGTCTGCGCGACAACCTCACCCTCGGGACGCCCGACGCGAGCGACGCGCAGTGCGTCGAGGTGCTGCGGGCGGTGAACCTGGGCGAGGTGCTCGACCGCGACCCTGCCGGGCTTTCCGCGGCGGTCGGCGAGGAGGGCGTGATGCTCTCGGGAGGCGAGCGTCAGCGGCTCGCGATCGCGCGGGCGCTGCTCGCGGCTCCCCCGATCCTGCTGCTCGATGAGGCGACGGCCTCGCTCGACGGCGTCAACGAGCAGCTGCTGCGGGAGGCGATCGACGCGGTCGCCGAGGATCGCACGCTGCTCGTGATCGCGCACCGGCTCTCGACGGTCGTCGACTCCGACCTCATCGTCGTGCTCGACCACGGTCGCGTCGTCGGCACGGGCACCCACTCGGAGCTCGTCGCCTCGACCCCCCTCTACCGCGACCTAGCCAAGCACCAGCTCCTCGTCTGAGAGGCGCTCGTAGCTCCAGCTACGGCGTCGGCGCCCCGAATACTTCTGGGGCGCCGAGGTGCGAGCTCCAGCTACGAGCACCCCCGCAGGGTCACATGGGGGTCAGCGTGTACTTCGTGTCGAGGTACTCGTGGATGCCCTCGAAGCCGCCCTCGCGGCCGAGCCCCGACTGCTTGACGCCGCCGAACGGAGCCGCCGCGTTCGACACGACGCCCACGTTGAGACCCATCATGCCGGTCTCGAGTTGATCGATCATGCGCTGACCCCGCGCGAGATCCTTCGTGAACACGTACGACACGAGGCCGTACTCGGTGTCGTTGGCGCGACGCACCGCATCCGCTTCGTCGGTGAACGTCGAGATCGCGAGCACCGGCCCGAAGATCTCCTCGCGCAGGATGTCGGATGCCGCGGTCACGCCCGTCACGACCGTCGGCTGGTAGAAGGTGCCGGGGCCGTCGACCGCCTCACCACCGGTCGTGACGGTCGCGCCCTTCGCCACCGCATCCGCGACGAGCTCGGACGCCTTCGCGACCGCCTTCTCGTCGATGAGCGGGCCGATCGCCACGCCCTCCTCCGTGCCGCGGCCGACCTTCATCGCGGCGACACGCTCGGTGACGCGCCTCGCGAACTCGTCGGCCACATCCGCGTGCACGAGGAAGCGGTTGGCGGCCGTGCACGCCTCGCCGATGTTGCGGAACTTCGCGAGCATCGCGGCGTCGACGGCGGCGTCGAGGTCGGCGTCGTCGAAGACGATGAACGGGGCGTTGCCGCCGAGCTCCATCGAGGTGCGCAGCACCCCCTGCGCCGCCTGCTCGAGCAGGGCCCGGCCGACGGGGGTCGAGCCCGTGAACGACAGCTTGCGCAGGCGCGGGTCGCGGATGATGGGCTCGGAGACCGCGTTCGAGGTCGAGGTCGTGAAGACGTTCACGACGCCCGCCGGCACGCCCACCTCCTCGAGCAGCTTGACGAAGTACAGGGTCGTGAGCGGCGTCAGGGTCGCGGGCTTGATCACCACCGTGCATCCGGCCGCGAGCGCCGGCGCGATCTTGCGCGTCGCCATCGCGAGCGGGAAGTTCCACGGCGTGATGAAGAAGCACGGCCCCACCGGGCGCTGCGTCACGATCATCCGGCCGGTGCCCTCGGGGTTGACGCCGTAGCGCCCCGTGATGCGCGGCGCCTCCTCGGCGAACCAGCGCAGGAACTCGCCGCCGTAGGTGACCTCGCCGCGCGCCTCGGCGAGCGGCTTGCCCATCTCGAGCGTCATGAGCAGCGCGAACTCGTCGGCGCGCTCGCGCAGCAGCTCCCAGGCCGCCCGCAGCAGCTCACCGCGCGTGCGTGCGGGCGTCGCGGCCCACTCGGCCGCGGCCGAGACGGCCGCATCCAGGGCGCGGATGCCGTCTGCCGGCGTCGCGTCGGCGATCGTCGCGATGGTGTCGCCCGTCGCCGGGTCGGTCACGTCGATCGTGCGCCCCGAGGTGCCGTCGATCCACTGTCCGCCGATGTACAGCTGCGTCGGCACCTTCGCCAGCAGCTCCTTCTCCGAGATCATGCGCCCATCATCTCGCGTCCGCGGCGCACGTTCTCACCATGAGGGGTCGCAAAATGTCGAAAACACGCCGTTCTTGCGACACTTTGCGACCCCTCACCGAGGCGGCACGGGGCGAGGGCGGGCAGGGTCAGCGCGAGGAACGCACCTCGGCACCCGCGGAGGCGAGCTCGGCGAGGGCGGCGGCTCCCGTCACGGGGTCGACCGCGGCGACCAGGTCGTCGAACACCGTCACGCGGCGGCCCGCGGCGAGCGCGTCGAGAGCGGATGCGCGCACGCAGTAGTCGGTCGCGATGCCCACGACGTCGACGTCGGTGACGCCGAGCCGGTCGAGTTCGTCGCGGAAGCCGGCTCCGTCGTCGGTCGTGCCCTCGAAGATCGAGTACGCGGGCACCCCCTGCCCCTTCTTCACGTGCACGTCGACGAGCGAGGTGTCGAGCGCCGGGTGATACTCGGCGCCCGGCGTGCCGCCCACGCAGTGCGGGGGCCAGGTGGCGACGAAGTCGGGGGCCGCATCCGTCGCGAAGTGCCCGCCGTTGTCGTCGTCTGCGTGATGCCAGTCGCGCGATGCGAACACGACGCCGTAGCGCTGCGGATGCGCCTCGAGGTACGCGGTGATCGCCTCCGCGGCAGCGGCCCCGCCCTCGACCCCGAGGGCGCCCCCTTCGGTGAAGTCGTTCTGCACATCGATCACGAGCAGCGCGCGTGTCATGGTGACCTCCCGGTCAGTTGTTGGAGAGGTTGTCTCCGCAGGTGAAGACGGCGGTCGTGAGGGTGTCGAGCGCGGCTCGCGCGTCGCTGCCGATCCCCTCCCCGATCGCGTAGAAGGTGAAGGCAAGCGGTGTGCCATCCGCCGCCGTGAGGTAGCCGGCGAGCGTGTAGGCGGTGTCGATCCACCCGGTCTTCGCGGTCACCTGGCCCCGCGCGACCGCGTTGTCGCCCGTGAAACGGCTCGCGAGCGTGCCGCTCTGGCCGGCGACCGGCAGGCCCTGCGCCACGACGTCGAGCCCCGCGGCGCCGTCGCGCACCTTGCGCATGAACTCGGTCATGGTCGAGGCGGGCACCGCGTTGAGGGCCGAGAGCCCGGACCCGTCGCGGATCGTGAGGCCCGTCGCGGGCACGTCGAACGTCGTCAGCGCCGACGGGATGGCCTGTTGCAGCGACGCGGCCGAGCCGTCCATTCCGGACTGCTTCGACACGATGCGCGCGAGCATCTCGGCGAGCGTGTTGTCGCTCACGAGCAGCATCTGCTTGATGAGCACCCGCACGGGCTGCGACTGCACCTCGGCGAGCGTCGTCGTGCCGACCGCGCTGCCGATGCTCGTGTCGACCGCGGGATCGACGACGTCGCCCGTGGGGTCGGCCGCGAGCAGCGCATCGATGAAGGCGGCCCCCGCGCGCGCGACGGGGTCGGTCGAGCGCGGGCTCGTGGAGGCGCGCGGGTCGGCCCGGTCGCCGTCGACCTGCAGCGCCGTCACCTCGGAGTGGTAGCCGATGGTCTGCTCGGAGCGCGCCCAGCTCTCGTCCCACTTGTCGGCGGTGCTCCAGTAGCTCGCGTCGAGCACGACGTGGGTGATGGGCGTGCCGGGGTAGCGCTGCGCGTACTGCGACACCGCGTTCTCGGCGAGCGTCTGCAGCTTGGGCGCACCCGTGTAGAAGCTCTCCTGGCCCGCGGGCAACGCCGAGAGGGTCGCATCCCCGCGCCCGACGAGCACGATGGTGCCGGGGCTCGAGCCCTCGTAGACGCTCGTCGTGATCTGGAAGTCGGGCCCGAGGCGGGCCACCGCGGCGGCTGCCGTGAACACCTTGAGCACGGATGCGGTGCGCGCCGGTGTGGCTCCGCTGCGGTCGAACAGCACGTCGCCGGTGTCGGCTCGCACGACGTATCCCTCGAGCGACATGAGTCGGGGGTCGGATGCCGCTGCCGCGACCGAGCAGGTGCGCAGGCGGTTCGCGGTGACCGGCTGGTCGGAGACCGCACGGGGAGGCTTCTCGCTCTCGCTCGCGCTCGGCACGGGAGCCGCGTCGGTGCGCGACGCCCACGCGACGCCTGCGAAGACCGAGCCCGTTCCGAGCAGCACGAAGACGACCGCACCGGCCGACACGATCCAGGCGACCGGATGCTTGCGAAGCAGCGCCGCGAGGCCGCTCGGCTTCGCGGGGGCGGCGGCGGCAGGCTCGGCGGCGGCGCCGGGGGCGGCGGCAGCAGCGTCGCCGGCAGCAGCGTCGCCAGCAGCAGTGCCGCCGGCAGCGGCGGCGCCGGGCCCCGTCGCAGCGGGCACGGCGGCACCCTTCGCCGCTTCGCGGGCAGCGCGGCGCGACATCGGTTGCTCGTCGGTCACCGCATCATGATAGCCAGCGCGGCCCGTCGAATCCGGCGGCGTCGACCGTCACTCGCCCGGGTAGCGCAGTCCGATCTGCCGCCGGATCTCGTCGAGCGTGCCCATGATCGCGACGCTCTCCTCGGGCGGCAGGATCTCGCCGGCCGTCGCGCCCTCGGCCACGAGCCGCTCGAGCTCGAATGCCTGGAACTGCATGCCGCGACCCGGCACCTGCTGCTCGAAACGTTCGACGACCGCATCCGAGGCGTCGATGAGCGAGAACGAGGTCGGCGTGTACCAGACCGGGTCGATCTGGATGCGCGCCTCGGTTCCGATGATCGCGGCCGTCGAGGGACCGCGCGCATCCAGCTGCGTGTGCAGCACCGCCTGCTCGCCGCCCGGGTAGCCGAGGATGATCGCCGTCTGCCGATCGACACCCGTCGCGGTGGGCGACGAGATCGCGTGCACGCTCGACGGAGCTCCGAACACGTCCCACGCGAACGACACGGGGTAGATGCCGAGATCGAGCAGCGCACCGCCGCCCAGCTCGGGCGCGTTGATGCGGTGAGCGGGGTCGGCGGGCAGCTTCTGATCGTGGTCGGCGAGCACCGCACGCACCTCGCCGAGCGCGCCGGAGGCGATGAGCTCGCGCACGCGGATCATGTGCGGCAGCCAGCGTGTCCACATCGCCTCGAGCACCACGAGGCCCTTCGCGGCCGCGAGGTCGACCACCCGCCGCGCCTCGGCGGCGTTGAGGGTGAACGGCTTCTCGACGAGCACGTGCTTGCCGTGCTCGAGCGCGAGCAGCGCGCCCTCGGCGTGGAACGGATGCGGCGTCGAGACGTAGATCGCGTCGACCTCCGGGTCGGCCGCGAGCGCCTCGTAGCTGCCGTGCGCGCGCGGGATGCCGTGCGTCGCCGCGAAGGCGTCGGCGGATTGCTGCGTGCGCGAACCGACAGCGCTCACGGTGACGCCTGTCACGTTCAGATCGGAGGTGAAGGCCCGGGCGATGCCCCCGGTGCCGAGGATGCCCCAGCGAAGTGTCATGCCCCCAGGCTAGAACCTCGCAGGATGCGTCAGCACCCGCCCCAACGGGCGGCCGCGCGCGTGAAGCCGTAGCCGTCGGCCGGCAGCCCGCCGTGCACCATCGCGAAGCAGATCACGACGCCCCCCATCGACCCGCTGTAGGTCGGGCGGTACAGCGACTTCTGGTGGGCCGCCGAGTTCCACCACTTCTGCGCCACAGTGGCCCCCGTGTTGCCGGACCCGCCCGCGAGGTTGCCATCGCATCCGACCGCCGGAGCTCCGTCGGAGCGCGGTGTGCCGCTGTGCCCCCACGCGCTGTTGACGTCGGGGCTCGGGTCTTCGGCGATCCAGAACAGGCGCTGCTCCATGCATGCGTCGTAGCGGAAGTTCGACATCGGCACGGGGTCGAGGCAGTTCGCGACGCGGATGGCGTTGTAGTTCGCCGCGAACGACTGCAGATCGGCGGTGGTCGTGCCGCCGACGCCGCCCGCGGAGGTGGCGCCGGGGGCGCCGGGCACCGATCCGCCGACGTTGCCGGGGCAGGACTGCCCTGCCGCCTGGCGCGCCGCAACCCGCGCCGCGGTCCCCCCGCGCTTGGCGGCCGCCGTCTGCGGGATCACGATCGGCTTCGGCACGGGCTTCTGCGCGATGTGCTCGGTGTCGACCTTCAGGTTGCGCGTCGTCTCGGACGCGGGCACCATCGTCGGCGTCTCGGGCGCGAGCGTCACCGCGGCGACAGCGGTTGCGGTGTCACCGACGCGCCCGGTCGTCACGAACGGCGAGCTGGCCGCCACCGGCAACGCCGCCGCCTCGTCCGCGAAGGCGGAGGTACCGGATGCCGGTCCCCCGCCGCCGACGAACGGCAAGCCGAGTGCGAGCACGGCACCGAGCGCCGCGCCCCCCAGAATCGTGCGCTTGACCACTCTTGAACCCCCCAGTTCAAGAAGATTCCGTCTCCCCCCACAGGAGCCGGGTAGCGCGTCCCCCCACAGGCTGCGCTACGCGTGTCAGGTTACGCCCGGCATCCGCGCCTGCCCAACCCCCCTTCGGGGGCGGCCGGGCGGCGAGCTCAGCCGAGCCCCGAGAGCCCGTGGCCCAGCAGGATCGCGCCGAAGACGAGCAGCAGGATCGCCATGAGCACGGCGCTGTTGCGGTCGAGCCAGGTGCGGATGCTGCGCAGCGTTCCGCCGACCCGGGCGCCCAGCACGGTGACCGCCACGACCGGCACCGCGACCCCGAGCACGGCGACGATCGTGTACACCGCGCCGACCACGAGCGCCTTCCCGACCTCGGCGAGCAGCCCGCCGATCGTGAGGCCCGCCGCCGTGCCCATCGCGAGCACCTTCGGGTTCGCCAGCGCGAGCACGAAGCCGAACACGGCCGCTCGCGACGCGGTCATGCGCTCGAGCGAGGCGATCCACCGGGGCGGAGCATCCCGCGTGCGGCGCGGGGTCAGCCCGACGACGCCGACGATGACCAGTGCGAGACCGAACACGATCGTGACGACCGCCGCGATCACGGGCGAGAGCCCGACCGCGACGATGTATTCGGCGAACAGTGTGAACACCGCGACCACGAGCACGATACCGGCCATGCGCCCGACGAGCAGCGCCCACCCGCGCCGCACGGCATCCGCGCCGAGCAGCACGACGATCACGGCGATGATCGGGGTCGGGCTCAGCGCGACGACGACCGCGAGCGGAAGCACCTGACCGATCGCGTCGAGCATGACGCGATCCTAGAACCGGGGAGTGGAGCCACCTAAGGGAATCGAACCCTTGACCTATTCATTACGAGTGAATCGCTCTGCCGACTGAGCTAAGGTGGCGCGCGCCGCGGCAAGCGGCACAGCCTCCGAGCATAGCCGATGTTCGAGGCGACCCCGTACGCCTCAGCACATGGGATCGGATGCGGGAACCCGCCCGTCGACGAGGAACGCGTCGACCACATCCGTCACGCACGCGCTCTCGCCGTAGGCGGTGTGCCCCTCGCCGCGGTGGGTCACGAGGTGCCCGTTCTCGAGCTGGGAGGCAAGCGCCTCGGCCCACACGTACGGCGTCGCGGGGTCGTTCGTCGTGCCGACCACGAGGATGTCGGGCGAACCCGGCGCCGTGATCGGCCCGCGCTCCACGCTCGACAGGAACGGCCACTCGGGGCAGAGCGTGCCGCCGTACGCCATCCACGGCCCGAACACGGGCGCCTCGCGCTCGAGCTCGGCGGCCTCGGCGCGCATCGTGGCGACCTCGCCGTCGCTCGGGTAGTCGAGGCAGTTGATGGCGAGGAACGCCTCACTGCCGTTCGAGCTGTAGCTGCCGTCGGCGCCGCGGTCGTTGTAGACGTCGGCGAGGAAGAACGCGGTGTCGGTTCCGCCCGCCAACACCTCCGCGAAGAGGTCGTCGAGGTAGCTCCAGTTGCCCTCGTTGTAGAGGGGAAGGATGATCGCGCTGAACATCGTGCCCGACCCGAGCAGGCGTCGGTCGTCGCCGGGCAGAGGATGCGCGTCGAGCTCGTGCAGCAGCGTCGCGATCCGGGCGCGCGCGGCATCCGTGCTGCCCGTGAAGGGGCAGTCCTCGCGCGCGAGGCAGTCGTCGAGGTAGGCGGTCAGCGCGCTCTCGAAGCCGCGCGCCTGGGTGAGCGTCACGTCGAACTCGCTCGCGGCCGGGTCGATCGCGCCGTCGAGCACGAGACGCCCCGCCTTCTCGGGGAAGAGCTCGGCGTAGCGCGCGCCGAGGTAGGTGCCGTAGGAGTAGCCGAGGTAGCTGAGCGTGTCGTCGCCGAGCACGGCGCGCAGCAGGTCGAGGTCGCGCGCGGCGCTCACGGTGTCGATGTGGCCGAGCAGGGGCCCGGTGTGCTCGAGGCACCCCTGGCCGAAGGCGGCGTTGCGCTGCCGACTCGCCGCGATCCACGCATCCGAGCCGTGCTCGCCCGGGGTGATGCCGTAGAGGTAGTCGTCGAGGCCCGCGTCGTCGGCCGTGCACACGACGGGCGTCGAGGCGCCGACGCCGCGCGGGTCGAAGCCGACGACGTCGAACTCGCGCTGCAGCTTCTCGCTCGTGGCGAAGTCGATCGAGTCGCGGATGAAGTCCACCCCCGAACCGCCGGGCCCGCCGGGGTTCACGAGCAGCGATCCGCGGGCGTCGCCGCCCGTCGCCGGCTGACGGATGAGGGCCAGCTCGATCGTCTCGCCCGCGGGGTCGGCCCAGTCGAGGGGCGCGGTCGCGGTCGTGCACTGCATGCCGTCGCCGCATCCGCTCCAGCGCAGCACCTGGTGGTAATAGGGTGCGAGCTCGGCGGGCACGTCTTCGGCGGTCGGGGTCGAGGTGGTCGACGGGCGCGGCGGCAGGAACCACGACACGCATCCCGTGAGCAGCGCGAGCGCGGTGACGACGACGAGCACCGCCCGGGCGGCGCGCCCGGTGCCTCGCCGCGTCACCGCGCGCCCGCGGGAGCGCGGCGGATCGCGCTCACGAGCATCGCCTCGAGTGCGAGCGCGGGCGCGACGTTGCCCTCGATGCGGGTGCGCGCCTCGCCGATCGCGTCGAGCGTCGCGAGCGACTGGGCGGGCGTGGATGCCGCGGCCGCCTGGGCGAGCTCGGAGTAGATCGCGAGGTTCACGGGTTCGAGCTCGACCCCGAGCTGCAGCAGCAGGATGTCGCGGTAGAGCGAGAGCAGGTCGACGAGGATGCGGTCGATCCCGTCGCGCAGGCTGCGCGTGGCACGCCGCTTCTGGTCCTCCTCGAGCGCCTTGAGCTGGGCGCGGAGCGCGGGAGGTACGGTGCCGCCCGGTTCGACGCCGAGCGAACGCAGCGCCTCTTCACGCTCCTCCGCATCCCGTGTCTCGGTGATCGCCTTCGCATCCTGGCCCGCGATCTCGAGCAGTTCGGCGGCCGCGAGCACAGCCCCCGAGACGCTGCGGATACCGAGGGCGAGTTCCATGGTGCGGCGGCGGCGGGTGCGCGCCTGCTCGTCGGTGGCGAGGCGGTGGGCCATGCCGATGTGCGCCTGCGCTTCGCGGGCGGCGCGTTGCGCCTCGGGGAGGCTGATGCCGTCGCGCCGGGAGATCAGTTCGGCGACGTCGTCGACGCTCGGCACCCGCAGCCGCACCGAGCGCACGCGCGAGCGGATCGTGGGCAGCAGGTCGGCCTCGCTCGGCGCGCACAGGATCCAGATGGTGCGCTCGGGCGGCTCTTCGAGCGCCTTGAGCAGCACGTTGGAGGTGCGCTCGGTCATGCGGTCGGCGTCTTCGATCACCATGACGCGGTAGCGCCCGACCGCTGGCGAGAACTGGCTCGCCGAGACGAGCTGGCGCACGTCGTCGATCTTGATGATGACGGCCGAGGTCGAGAGCACGGCGAGGTCCGGATGCGTGCGGGCCGCGACCTGCGCGGCGGTGTGCTCGAGGTCGCCCGGCTGGTCGCTGCGCGCGAGCAGCTCGGTCGCGAAGGCGTAGGCGAGGGTCGAGCGGCCCGACCCGGGAGGGCCCGTGATGAGCCAGGAGTGGGCGAGGCCGTCGCCGGCCGCAGCGGCGCGCACCGTGGCGATGGCCTCCGCCTGCCCGGTCAGCTCGTCCCAGATGCTGCTCACCCTGGAAGGTTACGCGAGCAGGTCCGACACCCGTGCCCGGATGCGTTCGGCGAGCTGCTCGACGGGCTCCGTCGCGTCGAGCACGAGGAAGCGCTCGGGCTCGGCGGCGGCGAGTGCGAGGTAGGCCTCGCGCACGCGGTGGTGGAACTCGGCGGCCTCGGCCTCGAGTCGGTCGTAGCGCGTGCGCGCGTCGTCGAGGCGGGCGCGGCCGGTCTCGATGTCGAGGTCGAGCAGGATCGTCAGGTGCGGCAGCAGGTGCTCGGTCGCCCACAGCGACACCTCGCGCACCTCGGCGGGGTCGAGCACCCGCCCGGCGCCCTGGTAGGCGACCGAGGAGTCGAGGTAGCGGTCCTGGATGACGATGTCGCCGCGGTCGAGCGCGGGCCGCACGACGGTGGCGATGTTGTGCGCGCGGTCGGCCGCGTAGAGCAGCGCCTCGGCGCGCGGGGCCATGTAGCCCCGGCGGTGCAGGATGATCTCGCGCAGCTCGAGCCCGAGTTCGGTGCCGCCGGGCTCTCGCGAGTGCACGACGGTGCGCCCCTGCGCGGCGAGCCACTCGGTCAGCAGCGCCGACTGCGTGGACTTCCCCGAGCCGTCACCGCCCTCGAAGGTGAGGAACAGGCCGGATGCGGTCGCCGGCACCTCAGGCCTTCTTCTTCGCCGCGGGGCGCTTGGCGGCCGCGCGCTTCGCCTTCGGCTTGGCGGGGCCCTTGGCGCGCTTGTCGGCGAGCAGCTGCACGGCGCGGTCGAAGTCGACGCCCTCGACGGTCTCGCCGCGCGGGATCGTGGCGTTCGTCTCGCCGTCGGTCACGTACGGACCGAAGCGGCCGTCGCGGATGCGGATCGGCTTGCCGCTGGTGGGGTCGGCGTCGAACTCCTTGAGGGCGCTCGATGCGCGGCGGGCGCCGTACTTGGGCTGCGCGAAGATCTCGAGGGCGGCGGGCAGCTCGATCGTGAAGATCTGCTCCTCGCTCTCGAGCGAGCGCGAGTCGGTGCCCTTCTTGAGGTAGGGACCGTAGCGGCCGTTCTGCGCGGTGATCGGCGCACCCGTCTCGGGGTCGTCGCCGACGACGCGCGGCAGCTCGAGCAGCTTGAGGGCCGTCTCGAGATCGATCGTGGCGACGTCCATGGACTTGAAGAGGGATGCCGTGCGGGGCTTGGGAGCCGCCGCCTTCTTGGCCGTCTTCTTCTTGGGCGCCTCGACGACTTCACCGGTTGCGGCATCCGCCACGATCTCGGCCTCGGGCTCCGGCTCGAGCTCGGTCACGTAGGGGCCGTAGCGGCCGTCCTTGACGACGATCGTCTTGCCGTTGGCGGGGTTCTCGCCGAGCACCTGGTCGGTCACGACGGGGGCGTCGATGAGCTCGCGCGCCTTCGCAGGGGTCAGCTCGTCGGGCGCGAGGCCCTCGGGCACGTTGACGCGTCGCGGCGTCTCGCTGCCGTCGTCGACCTCGAGGTAGGGGCCGTACTTGCCGACCCGCAGCGTGATGCCGTCATCGATGCGGATCGAGTTGACGGCGCGGGCGTCGATGTCGCCGAGGTTGTCGACGATCTCGCGCAGTCCCGCGTGCTCGCCGCCGCCGAAGTAGAACTGGTTCAGCCAGTCGACGCGGTCGGCCTCGCCGCCGGCGATCTTGTCGAGGTCGTCTTCCATCTCGGCCGTGAAGTCGTACTCGATGAGGTCGCCGAAGTGGTCTTCGAGCAGCCGCACGACGCTGAACGCGATCCAGTTCGGCACGAGGGCCTGGCCACGCGGGGTCACGTAGCCGCGGTCGATGATGGTCGAGATGATCGAGGCGTAGGTCGAGGGGCGTCCGATGCCGAGCTCTTCGAGCGCCTTCACGAGGCTCGCCTCGGTGTAGCGCGGCGGAGGCGTGGTGTCGTGGCCCTTGGCCTCGAGCTCGGCGAGGGTGAGCGCCTGCCCTTCGTCGAGCGGCGGCAGCTTGGCGCTCGCCTCGTCGGAGGCGTTGCGTGCCTCGTCGCGCCCCTCCTCGTAGGCGGCCTGGTAGCCGCGGAAGGTGATGACGGTTCCGGATGCCGTGAACTCGGCGTGCGCGCCCTCACCCCCGTCGGCGGCGATCGTCACGGTCGCGGTCGAGCCCTTGGCGTCGGCCATCTGGGATGCGACGGTGCGCTTCCAGATGAGGTCGTAGAGCTTGAACTCGTCGCCCCGCAGCTGCGAACTGAGCTCTGCCGGCGTGCGGAAGGTGTCGCCGGAGGGGCGGATCGCCTCGTGCGCCTCCTGCGCGTTCTTCGACTTGGAGGCGTACACGCGCGGCTTCTCGGGGATCGAGTCAGCACCGTAGAGGGCGACGGCCTGACGGCGCGCCGCCTCGATCGCCTGCTGCGAGAGCGTGGTCGAGTCGGTGCGCATATAGGTGATGTAGCCGTTCTCGTAGAGCGACTGCGCGAGGCTCATCGTGGTGCGCGCCGAGAACCGCAGCTTGCGCGAGGCCTCCTGCTGCAGCGTCGAGGTCGTGAAGGGCGCGGCGGGTCGACGCGAGTAGGGCTTGGTCTCGAGCTTGGCCACGGTGAAGCTCGCGGTGGGGGCGCGCAACGCGTCGACGAGGGTGTCGGCGGCGCGCTCGTCGAGTGCGACGACGTCGGCCCTGAGCTTGCCCGCGTCGTCGAAGTCGCCGCCCTGCGCCACGCGGCGACCCTCGAGGCGCGCGAGCTTCGCGGTGAAGGCGGATTCGGCATCCGCGGGGGTGAGCTCCGCGACGAGATCCCAGTAGTTGGCGGAGACGAAGGCGAGCCGCTCGCGCTCCCGGTCGACGACGAGGCGCGTGGCGGCCGACTGCACGCGGCCGGCCGAGAGGCCGGGTCCGACCTTGCGCCACAGCACGGGCGAGATCTCGAAACCGTAGAGACGGTCGAGGATGCGGCGGGTCTCCTGCGCGTCGACGAGGGCGGTGTCGATCTCGCGGGTGTTCTGCTCGGCGCGCTGGATGGCGTCTTTCGTGATCTCGTGGAACACCATGCGCTTGACGGGCACCTTGGGCTTGAGCACCTCGAGCAGGTGCCAGGCGATGGCCTCGCCCTCGCGGTCTTCATCCGTTGCGAGGTAGAGCTCGTCGGCCTCTTTGAGGGCGCGCTTGAGTTCGGCGACGGTCTTCTTCTTGCTGTCCGAGACGACGTAGTAGGGCTCGAAGCCGTTCTCGACGTCGACGGAGAACTTGCCGAGGCTGCCCTTCTTGAGCTCGGGCGGCAGGTTCTTGGTGTCGATGAGGTCGCGGATGTGGCCGACCGATGCCTGCACCTCATAGCCGTCGCCGAGGTACTGCGCGATCGTGCGCGCCTTCGCCGGCGACTCGACGATCACGAGCTTCTTCGTGGGCACGGGGCCTCCCTCTTCCATCCGGAGCACACCATACACACAGACTCCTGGCAGGAGCTCGCATGCCCCCGGGTCTTTGGTCCCGGGTGTCGTGGCCCGTCATCGCGGCGGTCCGGCGCGCGATTCGGCCGAGATCGGCACACCGAGCACGCTCGTGCCGACCCGGACGCGGGCCTCGGCGGCGTCGATGTCGCACGCGGTGAGGGCCACGCGATGCGCTGCGGCCACCTCGGCCGCCCGCGCGCATGGATCGCCGGCGACCACCCCGAGCAGCACGTCGGCTGCGGCGAGGGCACCGGCGTCGGCGGCCGCGACGAGCCGCTGCCGTGCCGCGAGCGCTGAGCCGAGGCTCAGGGCCGCGAGCGCGCACGCGATGGTCGCGCCGACGATCGCGAGTGCGAGCACTCCGCCGGCGCCGGCGTCGTCGCGGATGCGGCGACACATCACGGCGGTCACCGTCCGCCGTCCAGCGCGCAGCTCTCGGCCGTGAGCAGGAGTCCGGCGACGGCGACCGGACCCCGCGCGTCGGCGGTCAGGCGTGCACACACGAGCTCACCGCTGCGCCACGCGGCGAGCGAGGCCCCTGGGGCGCCTCGGGCCGCGAGTTCCTGCGCCGCGCTCGTGCTGTCTCCCCTGCCCAGGCTGCGGGCAGCATCCGCCGCCGCGTCCTGCAACCGCACCTGCTGCGATCCGACGCCCACCGCGCCGACGCATGCCGCGAGCGCGAGCGCGACGGCCGGCAGTGCGACGGCGAACTCGGCCGCGACGCTGCCTTCGTCGTCAGCCGGCGAACGCGAGCGCATTGCGCACGAGGTCGGTGAGAATCTGCTGCACCTCGGGCGAGCGCATGATCACGACGAGCAGGCCGGCGAAGCCGACGGCCGCCATGATCGTGATGGCGTACTCGGCGGTCGCGGCGCCGTCGTCTCGCGCGGCGCGGGCGGCGAGTCGGCGGAGGATGCGGGTTCTCATGGGGGCTCCTGTTCCCTCGTCGGCACGACGCATCCATGCTCGCGTGCTCGGCCGGCACACGTGAGGCGGATGCGCCGAACCGGGGAGAGTGCGCGCGCCGCCGGGGCTGTGCAGGAGCTCAGAACGCGGCGAGCGCCCCGCGCAGGATGCCGATCACGAGCGGCACGACACCCAACAGCACGAACCCCGGCAGAAAGCACAGCCCGAGCGGCGCGAGCAGGCGCGTGCCGAGCAGAGCCGCCCGGCGCAGCACCGCCGCGAGGGCACGCCGTCGCGCGCGCCCGGCCTCGGCGCGCAGCAGTCCGGCGACCGGAACACCCGCACGCACGGCGAACTCGAGGGTCTCCCGCGCCGCGTCGACGTCGACGCGGATTGCGCAGCGGCGCGCGGCGTCCGCGGCACGCGCGAGTGCCGCATCCGGCGCCGCTCCTCCCGTCATGGCGAGCGCGAGCAGCTCGTGCCCGGCACCCGCGAGCGGGTCGGTGACCCGCGCCGCGGCGATCAGCCGGCGATTCCAACGCACGCCGAGCGCGAGCGCGACGCCACCCAGCACTGCGGCGACGGCGCCCGGCACGGTTCCGAAGACGACGCCGAGCGGGTCGGCACCGATGAGCAACGCCATGCCGACGCCCGCGGCGGGCAGCAGCGCGACGATGCGCGCGGTCGACACCGGGCCGGCGAGCGCGAGCTCGGCCTGACGGTCGGCATCGGCGAGCGCGCGGATGGCGTCGGCCGCGCGCTCGAGGGTCGCCGCGAGCGGTGCGCCCGATGCCAGGGCGACCTCCCAACACGCGGCGAGCAGCCCCCACGCGCGGCGCAGTTCGTCGGCCAGCTCGGCCGATCCCGTCGTGACGGCCTCGGGAACCTCGAGCGGACCCGCGCACGTGGCCGCCAGCGCGAGCGGATGCGGTGGCGCATCGAGCGCGCGCACCGCGGCGAGGGGTTCGAGACCGGCGGCGAGCAGGATCGCGAGGCGGTGCACGGTGTCGGCCACCTCGTCGAGCTCGGCACCGGGTTCGGCAGCCGGGGCGCGCCGCCACGGCAGCCGGATCACGTCGCCTCCGCCACGAGCCGACCGCGCCGCGTGAGGGTGAGGCGCCCGGCCTCCGCGAGCACACGCACGCCCGCTGCGTCGCGTTCGAGGTGCAGCACGGCGTCGATGGCGCTCACGACCTGCCGCGCGAGCGCATCCGTCGACCATCCGGCGAGCGCGCCGAGCGCCTCGAGACGCGCGGGCACGTCGGCGAGGGAGTTGGCATGCAGGGTGCCCGCTCCCCCATCGTGGCCGGTGTTGAGGGCGATGAGCAGTTCGCGCAGCTCCGCGCCGCGGCACTCCCCGACGACGAGCCGATCGGGTCGCATGCGCAGCGCCTCCCGCACGAGGCGGTCGAGGCCGATCCCGCCCGCTCCCTCGAGGTTCGGTTGCCGCGCCTCGAGCCGCACGAGGTGCGGGTGCGCGATGCGCAGCTCGGCGACGTCCTCGACCACGACGATCCGCTCGCCCGGCGGAGCGCTCGAGAGCAGGGCGCCGAGCAGCGTCGTCTTGCCGCACCCGGCCGCCCCCGTCACGAGCACGTTCGCCCGGCGCGCCACGAGCTCGCCGACGAGCGTGCGCGGCACCCGGGCGAAGAACCCCGCCGCCTCGAGCGTGCCGAGGTCGAGCTGCGCGACGCGCGGCAGACGGATCGACAGCACCGCGGCATCCGGCGATACGGGCGGCAGCACGCCGTGCACGCGGATGCCGTCGCCGAGTCGCACGTCGACGGCGGGCGTCGCCTCGTCGAGGTGGCGGCCGCCCGCCGCGACGAGTCGGATGGCGAGTTCGCGCGCCTCCCCCGCAGGAACGCGCAGGCCGGGCTCGATGCGCGCGCCGTCGCCGCGATCCGTCCATACCGAGCCGTCGGGGTTGAGGAACACGTCGGTCACCTCGGCGTCGGCCACCAGCGGGGCGAGCGGTCCGAAGACGCCGCGTTCGAGCACGCGGGCGGGCGACCGGGCGGGAGGCATGCGTCGAGGCTGCCGGATGCCGTGGGGCTGCGCGCGCGAACCGTCGCGTTCGGAGCACAACCCGACGACGTGAAAGCTGTGGAGGGGCGGCGCCCAGTTGGGGGGAATTGGGCGCCGCCACAGCAGTGCGTCGATTGGGGGGAATCGGGATGCACTGCGAAAACCGAGAGGTTACGCTCGGTGCCCCAGAGTCTACTGCACGGCGCGTCGCGCGCAACGGAAGATTTCCACCTGCTACAGGCACCTCATCCGCCCCTCTCGACCGCACGCGCGCAACCGTTCGTCGGGGCCGTCGTCATCCGTCGTCATCCCCCGTCACCCCCGTCGCGGGTGCCGCTAGGATCGGAGAGTTCACCGGAGATTTCCGCGCGACTCCAGGCACGGTCGCGATTCGACACAAGGATGAAGATGTCCCAGAACTCGATCGACAGCCTGCTCACCGAGACCCGCCGCTTCGCGCCGAGTCCCGATTTCGTCGCCGCCCGCGTGGCCGGCCCCGAGCTCTACGAACGCGCCGCCGACGACCGGCTCGGCTACTGGGCCGAGCGGGCCCGCGAGCTGCACTGGCACAAGCCGTTCGAGACGGTGCTCGACTGGAGCGAGCCGCCGTTCGCGAAGTGGTTCTCGGACGGGCAGCTCAACGTGGCCTACAACTGCCTCGACCGGCACGTGCTCGCAGGCAACGGAGACCGCGTCGCCATCCACTGGGAGGGCGAGCCGGGCGACTCCCGCAGCATCACCTACGCCGAGCTGACGGCCGAGGTCAAGCGCGCGGCCAACGCCTTCGCGGCGCTCGGCGTCGGCGAGGGCGACCGTGTCGCCATCTACATGCCGGTGATCCCGGAGGCCGTCGTCGCGATGCTCGCGGTGGCGCGTCTCGGGGCCATCCACTCCGTCGTGTTCGGCGGGTTCAGCGCCGACTCGCTGCGCGCCCGCATCGACGACGCCGACGCGAAGCTCGTGGTGACCGCCGACGGCGGTTACCGCAAGGGCAAGGTGTTCGCCCTCAAGGACACCGTCGACACGGCGCTCGAGGGCGAGACGAGCGTCGAGCACGTCGTCGTCGTCAAGCGCGGCGGCAACGAGGTCGCCTGGACCGAGGGCCGCGACCTGTGGTGGGACGAGGCGATGGCGGATGCCGACCTCGACCACGAGGCGAAGGGTTTCGACGCCGAGAACCCGCTGTTCATCCTGTACACCTCGGGCACCACGGGAAAGCCGAAGGGCATCCTGCACACGAGCGGCGGCTACCTCACGCAGTGCGCCGCGACGCATCGCGACATCTTCGACCTGCACCCCGAGTCGGACGTCTTCTGGTGCACCGCCGACATCGGTTGGGTCACCGGCCACAGCTACGTCGTCTACGGGCCGCTCGCCAACGGTGCGACCCAGCTCATGTACGAGGGCACGCCCGACACCCCGCACCCGGGGCGCTGGTGGGAGCTCATCGAGAAGTACAAGGTGACGATCCTCTACACGGCACCCACCGCCATCCGCTCCTTCATGAAGCTGGGGCGGCAGATCCCGCAGAAGTTCGACCTGTCGAGCCTGCGCCTGCTCGGCTCGGTGGGCGAGCCCATCAACCCGGAGGCGTGGGTCTGGTACCGCGACGTCATCGGCGGGGGCACAACCCCCGTCGTCGACACCTGGTGGCAGACCGAGACGGGCGCGATCATGGTGTGCGCCCTGCCCGGCGTCACGACCCTCAAGCCGGGCAGCGCGCAGGTGCCGGTGCCGGGCGTCAAGATCGACATCCTGGCCGACGACGGCACGCGGGTCGACCCGCCGAACGGCGGACTGCTGACGGTGCGCGAGCCGTGGCCGTCGATGCTGCGCGGCATCTGGGGCGACCCGGAGCGCTTCGTCGAGACCTATTGGGAGAAGTTCCGCGACCACGGGTGGCGGTACTTCGCGGGCGACGGCGCGCACGTCGACGAGGACGGCGACATCTGGCTGCTCGGTCGTATCGACGACGTCATGAACGTGTCGGGGCACCGGCTGTCGACGACCGAGATCGAGTCGGCGCTCGTCGGCAACCCGATGGTGGCCGAGGCCGCCGTCGTGGGCGCCTCGGATGACACCACGGGTCAGGCGGTCGTCGCGTTCGTGATCATCAAGCAGTCGCACCGCGAGGAGCACAGCGACGAGGAGTTCGTGCAGCTGCTGCGCGCCCACGTGGCGCAGGCGATCGGCGCGATCGCCCGGCCGCGCGACATCTACCTCGTCACCGAGCTGCCGAAGACGCGCTCCGGCAAGATCATGCGGCGTCTGCTGCGGGATGTCGCCGAGGGTCGCGCGATCGGCGACACGACGACGCTCGCCGACACCTCGGTCATGCAGATCATCAGCGACAAGCTGCGAGCGGGAGCCCCCGCCGAAGACTGACCCCTGCTGATGGTGCGGTTTCGGCCCGGTGGCGCGGTTTCGCCGGTGCCATCCGGCCGAAACCGCGCCACCCGCTAGGCGAACTCGAGAATGACCTCCACCTCGACCGGCGCGTCGAGCGGCAGCACCGCGACGCCGACGGCCGAGCGGGCGTGCTTGCCCGCGTCGCCGAACACCTCGCCGAGCAACTCGGATGCGCCGTTGACGACACCGGGCTGGCCGGTGAAGTCGGGGGCGGATGCGACGAAGCCGGTGACCTTGACGACGCGCGTGACGCGGTCGAGCGATCCGATCACGCTGTCGGCGGCGGCGAGGGCGTTGAGGGCGCAGATCCGCGCGTACTCCTGCGCCTCATCCGCGCCCACCTCGGCGCCGACCTTGCCGACGGCCGGCAGCACGCCGCCGACCATGGGCAGCTGGCCCGCCGTGTAGACGAGGTTGCCGGAGATCTGGGCCGGCACGTAGGCCGCAACGGGCGGCACGACGGGGGGCAGTGCGAGCCCGAGTTCGGCGAGGCGGTCGGCGACGGTCATGCGTTCTCTCCTTCGACGGGGCGCTTGAGGTAGGCCACGAGTCCGCCCTCGGGTCCGGTGACGATCTGCACCAGTTCCCAGCCCTGGGATCCCCAGTTGTTGAGGATCGCGGTGGTGTTGTGGATGAGGAGCGGAGTGGTGAGGTATTCCCAGGTCGGCACTTTTCGGGCTTCCGTTCAGCTATCGGGGAGCAGTCTTCCCGTACCCTGACCCTATGCCCGCTCAAGGATCCACGGCTAGAAGTCTGCTCGGCGCAGGCGCAGGCCTGCTCGGCTTCAGCGCTATCGCCGGCCTCCTGGTGACCGTCATGGTGGCTCCCGCCATCGCCGTCACCGGGATGACAGCCAACAACTCGATCGGCGTCTTCCAGGAGCTTCCGGACTTCATCGAGATCACCGCGCAGCACCAGCGCAACACCTTCGTCGCCATCGCACCGGACGGCACCGAGGTCACGATCGCGAACTACTACGACCAGAACCGCGAAGAGGTTTCTCTCGACGACATCGACGAAGACCTCAAGTGGGCCGCGATCGACGGTGAAGACCGCCGCTTCGAAGAACACGGCGGCGTCGACGTGCCGTCGCTCATCCGCGCGGCGCTCGGACAGGCCACCGGTTCGAGCTCGTCGGGCGCCTCGACGCTCACGATGCAGCTCGTGCGCAACATCCTCGTGCTCAAGGCCGTCAACAACACCGACCTCAGTGAAGACGAGTACGAGCAGGCGATCTACGACGCGACGTACCCGAACCTGAACCGCAAGCTCAAGGAGATGAAGCTCGCGATCAGCCTCGAGAAGCGCTACACCAAGGATCAGATCCTCGAGGCGTACCTCAACATCGTGCTCATGGGTCAGACGACCTACGGCGTCGAGGCCGGTGCCCAGCGCTACTTCGGCACCACCGCGAAGGACGTCACACCGGCCCAGGCGGCGAGCCTCATCGCGATCGTGCAGAACCCGAGCAAGAACGGGCTCTACACCGCCGAGAACTTCGAAGAGAACAAGAAGCGGCGCGACGTCATCCTCGGGTGGATGCACGCCCAGGGTCACCTCGACGACGCGGGCTACCAGGAGGCGCTCGCCACTCCGGTCGACGAGACGACCGTCAGCCAGAACGCGCCGCGCAGCGGATGCGTCTCGGCGCCCGTCGAGTACCGCTTCCCGTGCGACTACGCGCTCAAGTCGATCCTCAACGGGGAGGTCGACTCGCTCGGCGCCACGAAGGAGGAGCAGCTCAAGCGCTGGCGCGAGGGCGGGCTCAAGGTCGTGCTCACGATCAACCCGAGCCTGCAGAGCTACGCCACCCAGGTCGTCAGCGACATGGCCCCGGCGAGTGAGACCCGCATGCAGCTCGGCTCGTCGGTCTCGAGCGTCGAGGTCGGCACCGGCCGCATCCTGATCATGGCCCAGAACAAGGTGTTCGACGACACCGGCACCGGAGACGCGCTCACGACGACGGCCGTCAACTTCAACGGCGACATCCGCCACGGCGGGTCGAAGGGCTTCCAGCCCGGATCCACCTACAAGCCGTACGTGCTGCTCGCCTTCCTCGCGGCCGGCCACGGGCTCAACGAGACCTTCAACGCCAGCATCCGCTCGACGCCCATGGCGAAGTTCCAGGACAGCTGCAACGGTCCCTACGGCGGCGCCGACTACACGTACCGCAACGACTCCGGCGAGTCGGGCCTGTACAACGCGGTCCGTGGAACGGCCGGCTCGGTGAACTCGGTCTTCGTGCAGATGGCCACCGAGGTCGACCAGTGCGATATCGCCAAGATCGCGGCCTCGATCGGCGTGCACCGGGCGGATGGCAAGGAAGACGGTTCCGACCTGTTCACCCGCCCGTCGTGCTCGCTCGGTGGCTGCGAGAACAACATCGCGCCCCTCACCCAGGCGAACGCCTACGCTGCCATCGCCAACCAGGGCACCTATTGCAAGCCGATCATCATCGACAAGTTCATTGCGGATGACGGGAGCGAACTGGCGGGCCAGGATGCCCAATGCAGTCCGTCGCTCGTGACTCCGGCGGTCGCCAACACCGCCGCGTACGCGATGGAAGCGGTCGTCAACGGCGGAACCGCCTCCTCGTCGAACCCGCGCGACGGCACGCCGTACATCGGAAAGACCGGCACGACGAACGACGCCATCCACACCTGGATGGCCGGATCGTCGACGCGTGTGTCGACCGCGGTGTGGGTCGGCAACATCGACGGCAAGCAGAGCATGCGAAAGATCTCCGTCAACGGTCGTTACGGCGGCAACCTGCGCCACTTCATCTTCCGACCCATCGCGATCGCGATCGATGGACACTACCCCGGCGCTGCCTTCCCCGGCCCTGACCCCGCGCTCATGAAGGGCGTGCAGGTGTTCGTGCCCGACGGTCTCATCGGCACGACCCCCGAGGTCGCCAAGGCGGCGATCGAGCAGGCACAGCTCTCGTACGAAGACGGCGGCCAGATGGATTCCGATCTGCCCGTCGGCACGGTCGTCGCGACCGATCCGGCCGGCGGCTCGCAGGTGTCGAAGGGCAGCGTCGTGCGCGTCTTCACAAGTAACGGGCTGGCCACGGCCGTACCCGACGTGTCGAGCGGCGGACTGAGCTACAACGACGCCAAGGATCTACTCGAAGACGCCGGGTTCGAGAACGTGACGAACGTGTGCGTCGAGGCCGATCCCGGTGATCCGGCCAGCAGCCTCGACACGGTCGTCGCACAGGACCCCGCGGCGGGTTCCGTGGTCAACAAGAACAACCAGGTGAAGCTGAGCGTGCGGAAGGCGCACTGCCCGTGACCACCGCGGGTCGCGCGGTCGCCGGCGCGCTCGGCGTGACGGCGGCCGCGGGCCTTGCGACGCTCGCGTGGGGCGTCGCGGTGGAGCGCAATCGCTTCACGGTGCGTCACGAGACGCTCGCGGTGCTCGAACCGGATGCGCGCCCCATCACGATCCTGCATCTCAGCGACATGCACATGGCGCCGTGGCAGCGGCTGAAGCAGGACTTCATCCGATCCCTCGCCGTCTACGAGCCCGATCTGGTGATCGACACGGGCGACAACCTCGGGCATCTCGAGGGACTCGAGGGGGTGCGCCGCGCGCTCGAGCCGTTCGCGGGTGCCGCGGGTGTCTTCGCGCACGGCTCGAACGACCACTTCGGGCCCGTGCTCAAGAACCCGTTCGGCTACTTCATGGGGCCGTCGCGACGGTCCGTCAAGCGCGAGCCGGACCTCGACACCGCGGCGCTCAACCACTTCCTCGAGGAGGAGCTCGGCTGGCTCGACCTGAACAACCGGGTGCGGGCCGTCGAGGTCAAGGGCACCCGCATCGAGTTCCTGGGCACGCGCGACGCGCATCGCGGCTGGGACCGGCTCGGCGAGCTGCCCGGCGCGGTCGAGGAGATGCGCGAGAACGTCGAATGGTCGACCGAGGAGCCGCGCCAGGTGCTGACGATCGGGGTGACCCACGCACCGTATCGACGCGTGCTCGACGCCTTCGTGAGCCAGGGTGCCGACCTCATCTTCGCGGGGCACACCCACGGCGGCCAGGTGCGCATCCCCGGGCGCCCCGCCCTCGTCACCAATTGCGACATCCCGCACGCCCAGGCGCAGGGGCTCTCGGTCTGGCGGGCGGGTGCCCGCAGCGCCTTCCTCGAGGTCTCGGCGGGCCTCGGCACCTCGATCTACGCGCCCGTGCGCTTCGCGTGCCCGCCCGAGGCGATCGTGATGACCCTCACGCCCGTCCCGCTCGACTGAACGCACAGCCCCCTGCACGAGCAGCCTCGCACCCGGATACCTCGGCGAAACGTGAAAGGGCCGCCCGAAGGCGGCCCTTTCACGTTTGGTCGGGGTAACAGGATTTGAACCTGCGGCCTCGTCGTCCCGAACGACGCGCGCTACCAAGCTGCGCCATACCCCGTCGTCGCCAAGCGGCAACCTGTCAAGGATACCCGATCCTCAGCACCCCGTTGCGCGTGGCGCGGTTTCGGCCGGATGGCACCGGCGAAAGCGCGCCATCGGGCCGAAACCGCACCATCCGCTCACGTGAAGTCGGGGTCGGGCTCGTCGCCGTAGCTGAACTCGAGCTTCGGGCGCCAGCCGCGGTTGAGCACCCCGCCCGACTCCTCGAGGTAGCAGGCGCCGCACAGCGACTCGTAGGTCACCTCGACCCCGTCGATCGCCACCTGGTCGCCGTCGAAGATGAACCGATCGCCGATGCGCCGGCCGTTGAACACGGCCTTGCGTCCGCAGCGGCAGATCGTCTTCAGCTCTTCGAGCGAGTGCGCGATCTCGAGCAGGCGCCTGCTGCCCGGGAAGGCGACCGTCTGGAAGTCGGTGCGGATGCCGTACGCGAGCACGGGGATGTTCTGCTGGATCGCGATGCGCAGCAGGTCGTCGACCTGCCCCTCGCTCAGGAACTGGGCCTCGTCGATCAGCAGGCAGCTGACGTCGCGGCCGCGCTCCTGCACGGCGCGTGCGCGTTCGCGCTGGAACCTGTCGAGCAGGTCCTCCCCCGGCGCGATCGTGAAGTCGACCTGCCGAACGACGCCGAGCCGCGAGACGATCGCGTTGTCGCCCTTCGAGTCGATCGCGGGCTTCGCGAGCAGCACCTCGTGCCCGCGCTCCTCGTAGTTGTAGGCGGCCTGCAGCAGCGCCGTGCTCTTGCCGGAGTTCATCGCTCCATAGCGGAAGTACAGCTTCGCCACTACTCGAGGTATCCGTCCTCCGCCGCCCGGCGGATCAGTTCTGCCTTCTTGCTCGCGGGGCGCCCCACCTTCGCGTACTTCTCGCGCACGCGGCGCAGGTAGGTCTTCGCGGTCTCGTACTGCACGTTCATGCGCTCCGCGACGGCGCTCGTGCTGTAGCCGGAGACGTAGAGCTTGAACGCCTCCTCTTCGCCGGGGCTGAGCTTGGGCTTCAGGTGCTGCAGGGGTGCGGCGGCGGATGCGGCGACCCGCGCGGTGCCGTCGTCGTCGCCCCCCTCCATGCCCATGACCCGCCGCGCGGCCGCCATGACGGCCGTCATCGAGAGCGACTTCGAGAGGAAGTCGCTCGCCCCGGCGGCGAGAGCGCGCTCGCGTGCCTCGCGGGTGTCGAGGCTCGACAGCACGATGACCTTGGCCCCGGCGGCGCGGCACGTGCGCACGCGCGCCTCGATCGAGATCGCTTCCTTCAGCTGCAGGTCGATGAACACCAGGTCGGTCGGGAAGGCCGGGCTCTGCACGAGCTGCAGCCAGTTGGCCGCGCCGAGCACGACGTCGAAATCGGGCGCGTTGCGCTCGATCCAGGTGGTGAGGGTGTCGAGCAGCACCTCGTGGTCGTCGAGGATCGCCAGCCGCACGACAGCACCCCCGGTGTCGCCGCGAACGGGCGCAACGCTGAGGGTCGGGTTCATGACGTCGAGCCTACCGCCGAGAGCGTCCCGCGAACGCGGGACAGTGTCCTGAATCCGGGCCGTGTTCACGTCAGAACAGGGTCGGCTGCAGCGCCGCCGCGGCGGCCGGGCCGAGCTCCACGGCGAGCACACGGGATCCCCGTGCTGACGGGCGTGGCCGCGCTCCCATGGATCCGGTCGCAGGGTCGACGTTCGGCCGCTCGAGACCGTAGCGACGCAGCAGCGGACGGATGCGTGCCGCCAGCTGTCGCCGGTACTCCTTCGGCGCATAGGCGCCCGCCCCGTAGAGCGCCCGGTACCGCGGCACGAGCTCGGGGTGCACACGTGACAGCCACGCCGCGAACCACTCCTTGGCACCCGGCCGCAGGTGCAACGCGCTGTACGCGACCCCGGTGGCCCCCGCATCCGCGATGGCCTCGAGCGCGCGTTCGAGGTGCTGCCGCGAGTCGGTGAGGAACGGCAGCACCGGCATGAGGAAGACCGAGCACGGCAGGCCCGCATCCCGCACGGCGCGCACCGTCGCGAGGCGTGCCGCCGTGCTCGGCGCACCGGGTTCGATCGAGCGCTGCAGCTCGTCGTCGTAGATGGCGATCGACATCGCCGTCTCGACCGGCACCCGCTCGGCGGCCGCCTGCAGCAGCGGGATGTCGCGCCGCAGCAGCGTGCCCTTCGTGAGGATGCTGAACGGCGTATCGGATGCCGCGAGCGCCGCGATGACGCCCGGCATGAGTCGGTAGCGCCCCTCGGCCCGCTGGTACGGATCGGTGTTGGTTCCGAGCGCCACGTTCGGCCGCTGCCAGCTGGGCCGGGCCAGCTCGCGTTCGAGCACCTCGACGAGGTTGACCTTGACGATGATCTGGGTGTCGAAGTCGCGCCCCGCGTCGAGGTCGAGGTACGTGTGGGTGTTGCGGGCGAAGCAGTTGTGACTGATGACCCCGTTGGCGATGAAGTCGCCGGTTCCGGTCGAGATGTCGATGAGGTCGATCTCCACCCCGAGGTCGACGACGCTCATCACCGTGAGATCGCTCGAGGTCGTCACCGACCAGCCGTCCATGTTCAGCTTGCGGCTGATCGCCGGTTGAACGACACGGAAGAACCGTCGACACGCGGGCAGGCCCCCGGCGATGCGCACCGAGGCGATGCCGTTGGGTCGGGGCCCCTCAAGCACCGAAGCGACGCCGATTCGCGTGAGTGCGTCGCGAACCTCCGAAAGCATCTGCAGCGACTTGTTCGTGAACCGGGCGATACCGCGCGACCAACTGCCCTCTGCGTCGAAAACCCCCGCGAGGAAACCCGCCTCCCATTCGAGGCTGCGGCGGTCGGGGGGTTCGATGAGCCGCTCGATTTTAGCGACATCCGCACGTTTCGCAGTGTGGATCGCCTTCATCGGCTGCCCGGGTGAAGGAAACTCGCGGAGCAAGGTTTCGACGCCAAACTCTCTCAGGTACTGACGCGTGCGTTCCAGCGCTTCGAAGTCCGTCAAGGCCAGACGAAACCGATGAATATCGCGGACGCGACGGACATCGGAATAGGAACCGTGGAAGATCATGCCGTCTCCGCGGATCATCCCGCTCAGATACCCCCCGCGGTAGTCCGCCCCCTGGGAGATGGGAACCGCGCCGCCGGCCGTACCGAACCCCATGAGACGGTTGTTGGTGGTGAGGTACGGACGCTGAGCAGGGCGCGAGGCCGGCTGCACGTACTTCCAACCGCGCGCGGTGAGGAATCGGTGATCGCCGCTCGCGGTGAGCACCGTGCCGTCTGCCAGGTCTACTCGGAAGGCGCGCTTGCGCGTCGTCCACTTCGCGCGCACGGTCGTGCGAACGTACCGCCGATATCGGCCCTGGCTCTCGGTGCCATAGATCTCGTCCCCGATCTGCACGTCGCGAAGCGGCTTCTCGGTTCCGTCGGCCATCAGGATCATGGTGTCGGGCGCCAGGCAGAAGACGCACTGGTGGCTGCAGCCGCGGTAGGGGTTGATCGTCCAGCCGAAGGGGAGCGACGTGGCCGCCCCCGGCACGTGGTTGAGAGCCGACTTGGCGAGCACCTCGTGAAAGGTCAGCCCCGCGAACTCGGGGGTCTGCACCGAACGCACGAGGTTGCCCAGGCGTGCGAGGCCGGGCAGCGCGTCGTCGGCTTCGACGCTCAGCTCCTGTCCGCTCCACCGCACCTCGACATTCGAACACGTGTTCGAGAGAGTGTCAAGCCGGTGGCTTCGAGACGCCGCTCCGCGGCTCCTCAGCCACCTGGGAACGTCGCGTGTCGAGGGGGGGGTGGCTTCGAGACGCCGCTCCGCGGCTCCTCAGCCACCTCCCCGTGCGATGTCGAGGTGGCTGAGGAGCGACCGCGCAGCGGGCGCGTCTCGAAGCCCCCGTCACGCGGCCGGGACGAGCGCGAGCTCGGGCCCGTCCCAGCGGCGACGCAGCCAGCGGTCGTGGCTCGCGACGACGACCGCTCCGGGGTACCCGCCGAGCGCCTCCTCGAGCTCGGTCGCGAGAGCGAGCGAGAGGTGGTTCGTCGGCTCGTCCAGCAGGAACACGTGCGGCGGCCGCGCCACGATGAGGGCGAGCGCCGTGCGGCGCTGCTGTCCGATCGAGAGGCGCCCCACCGGGCGGTCGAGGTCGCGCTCCGCGAGCAGGCCGAGCCCCGCGAGGGGCAGCTCGGCGGCCCGTCGTTCCCCGAGCGCCCGGTCGTAGAGCTCCCGCGGTGTGCGCCCGGGATCGCTCCAGCGCACATCCTGCTCGAGCACGGCGACCCGCAGCCCCTTCCGCCGACGTACGCGTCCGGCATCCGGCGGGATGCGCCCCGCGAGCATTGCGAGCAGCGTCGACTTGCCGGCGCCGTTGGGTCCCGTGACGAGCAGCCGCGCATCCGGGGCCAGCGTCAGCTCGTCGAGCGCGAGACGCCCGTCGACGCGGGCACCCTCGACGGCGAGCAGCGGTTCGTCGCCCTCGAGCACCTGCGAGCCCGAGGGGATGCCCGAGAAGCTCAGCGGGGGCGGCGGCTCGCCCACGCGCGAGGCGCGCAGATCGTCGAGGCGCACGGCCGCGTTGCGGATGCGGCGGGCCACCTGCCGCTCGCGCCCCTCGGCCTTGAGGTTCCAGCCGAACTTCTCGTTGTCGGGGCGCGTGCGGGTGAGAGCACCCCGACTCGCCGTCGTGGCCACGGTCACCTCGAGCCGGGCCTCCTCGAGCGCCTCCTCGGCGAACCGCGCCTCCCAGCGCGCACGCTCGGCCGCCTTCGCCGCGAGGTACTCGCTGTAGCCACCGCCGTAGCGCGTGAGCCCCTCGGATGCGGACGGGTCGATGTCGGCGAGGCCCGTCGCCACCTCGTCGAGGAAGGCGCGATCGTGGCTCGCGAACAGCACGGGCCCGCGCCACTGACGCAGCCGGGTCGCGAGGAACGCGACGGCCGCGTCGTCGAGGTGGTTCGTCGGCTCGTCGAGCAGCAGCGCGTCGGGCTGCGCGAGCAGCAGAGCCGCGAGCGCCACGCGGCTGCGCTGCCCGCCCGACACCTCACCGACGGGACGGTCGAGACTCAGGTGCCCGACGCCGAGGCCGTCGAGCACCTCGTCACGGCGCGCGTCGAGGGTCCACAGCTCGGCCGCCTCGGCCCGCTCGAGCAGCACCGCGTAGCGCTCGGCCGCATCCGGGTCGCCGGTCGCGAGCGCCTCGCCCGCGGCCTCGAGCTCCCGTTCGAGACGCCGCAGCGCACCCAGCTCGGCCTCGAGGATCGCGCCGAGCGGCGCATCCGGATCCGCGCGCACCTCCTGGCGCAGCAGGGCGGTGGCGTGCGGGCGTTCGACGGCTCCCGCATCCGCGTCGAGTTCACCGGCGAGGATGCCGAGCAGCGTCGACTTGCCGGCGCCGTTCTCGCCGAGCAGGCCGATGCGCTGCCCGGGGTTGACGATGAGGGAGAGCCCGGCGAAGACGCGTCGATCGCCGAAGGTGATGCCGACGCCGTCGGCGCGCAGCACGGGGGCAGGGGTGTAGGGGTATCGCAAGGTGGGTGATCCAATCCGCCGGGCCCTCGGATGCGAGGGGAGGCAAACCCCGCCGGGCGCGTGCCACGGGCGCGGGGGTGGACGGAGTCACAACTTCACGAGGAGCGACCCTACGTCGCCCGCGTGAGGCTTGTCAAACGCTGCAGCGTCTGACCGAGGGCGGCAGAGATGACTGCCGCCGCCGGGCAAGCGCTACAGCGTTTGACCCCATGACAGGTCAGACGGCGAGGCCCAGGGTCTTCGCGGTGCCCTTCAGCTGCTTGGCGGCGGTTTTCGGGGAGTCCGAGAGCTTCGTGCCGTAGGAGGGGATCATGCGCGTGAGCTGCGGCTCCCACGCCGGCAGCCGCTGCGGGAAGCACGTCGCGAGCACGTCGAGCATGATCGGCACGGCCGTCGAGGCACCGGGAGACGCCCCGAGCAGGCCCGCGATCGTGCCCTCGCCGCCCGCGACGACCTCGGTGCCGAACTGGATGACGGCCTTGCCATCCGCGCCGCGCTTCATGATCTGCACGCGCTGGCCCGCGGTGATGCGGTACCAATCGCCCTGCTTCGCGTTCGGCGCGAACTGCTGCAGCACCGAGTGCTGCTTCTTCCGCGACGCGAGCAGCTCGGTCACGAGGTACCAGACGAGGTCGAGGTTCTTCAGCCCCGCGCCGATCATCGTGCCGAGGTTGTGCCAGCGGATGGAGGCGAACAGGTCGAACCACGAGCCGGTCTTGAGGAACTTGGGCGTGAACCCGGCGTAGGGCCCGAACAGCAGGCTCGCCTGCCCGTCGACGACGCGCGTGTCGAGGTGCGGCACCGACATGGGCGGCGCGCCGACCGACGCCTTGCCGTACACCTTGCCCTGGTGCTTCGCGACGATCTCGGGGTTGTCGGTGCGCAGGAACTGCCCGCTGATGGGGAAGCCGCCGTAGCCGCGGATCTCTCGGATGCCGGACTTCTGCAGCAGGTGCAGCGCGGCCCCGCCTGCACCCACGAACACGAACCGGGCGGTGAGCTCGAAGGGCGTGTTGCCGATCACGTGCCGGCCGCGCACGCGCCACGTGCCGTCCTTCATCCGCTTCAGCCCCGTGACGCGACGCTCCACGAGCACCTGCGCACCACGCGCCGCGAGGCCGTCGACGAGGTTGTGGGTGAGCGAGCCGAAGTCGACGTCCGAGCCGCCGACGATGCGGGTCGCCGCGATCGGCTGACTCTTCGCGCGACCCGGCAGCAGCAGGGGCGCCCACTCGCGGATGACGCGCGGATCCTCGGTGAACTCGAGTCCCGGGAAGAGCGGGTGGTCTTTGAGCGCCTCGTAGCGACGGCGCAGGTAGTCGACGTTGCTCTCGCCCCACACGAAGCTCAGGTGCGGCACCGGGTTGATGAACTTCGTCGGCTCGGGCAGCAGCCCCTCCGAGACGAGGTACGACCAGTACTGCCGCGACACCTGGAACTGCTCGTTGACCTGCACGGCCTTCGAGATGTCGATCTGCCCGTCCTTCTCAGGCGTGTAGTTGAGCTCGCACAGGGCGGAGTGACCGGTGCCCGCGTTGTTCCACGGGTTCGAGCTCTCTTGGGCGACATCGGGCAGGGCTTCGAGGAGGGTGATCGACCAGTCCGGCTCGAGCTGCTGCAGCAGCGAACCGAGGGTGGCGCTCATCACCCCGCCGCCGATGAGGACGACGTCGACGGGTTCAGACACGCCGTCCATCTTATGTCGGGCGCTGCGAGCCGCTTGGGACAGAGGTCCTACGCGAGCTGCGCCACCCCTCCCGCGATGAGCCCGATCCCGGCGGCCGCCAGGCCGACGGTCAGCGAGCCGGCCCCCACCCACAGCAGCGCGAAGGCCCGGCCCGGGCGCTTCGGGTCGCGCCCGAGCACCGAGAGGAAGAACCCGGCGGGCATGAGCAACGCGGCCACCGGGATGCCGAAGCGGCCCACGAGGTCGAGGGCGAGCGGCAGGGTGACGGTGTCGAGCAGCGGGATGACGGCGACGCTCAGCACGAGCAGCACCGCGGCATGCGCGTGGCCGGCGCGGAAGAAGTTCTTCTGCAGGGCGTTGGCGGGGAAGGCGCCGCGGGCCACGCGGGTGAGGAACCATCCCCCGGTCTCGACCGTGATGAGGCTCAGCAGCAGGGCTCCCAGCAGGATCGTGGTCCATGGTTGGATCGTCATGGTATCCAATATTAGATATCATTACTATCTAATGCAAGGGGTCGCACGATGCTGATGTCCGAGCTGTCCGCGCGCACGGGCGCCCCCGTACCGACGATCAAGTTCTACCTGCGCGAGGGGCTGCTGCATCCGGGCGCCGCCCTCTCGCAGACCCGCTCCGACTACGACGCGAGCCATGTGCGAAGCATCGGCGTCATCCGCGCCCTCACCGAGACGGTCGGCCTGAGCGTGCAGCAGGCGCGCGGGGTGCTCGCCGTGATCGACGACCCCGGGCCCTCGCTCTACGAGGCCTTCGGAGCCGCGCTCGCACAGCTGCCGCCCACGGTTCCGGAGGCCGAGGACTACCCCCGGGCCCGTGCCGTGATCGAGCGGCTCGGCTGGGCCTACGAGCCCCGCCACGTCGCGGTGCGCCAACTCGAGCAGGCTCTCGCCGCTGTCGAGGCGATGGGCATCCCCCTCGACGACGAGCGACTCGCCGCCTACGCCCCGCACGTGCGCGCGATCGCCGAGTACGACATCGCGCACGTGCCGCAGGACCCCGATGCCGCGATCGAGTACGCCGTGCTCGGCACCGCCGGGCACGAGCCCGTGCTCGCGGCGCTTCGGCGCCTGGCGCACCAGGACCTCGCGCGCGGACGCGCCGGCTGAGCAACCCCTCGTTGAGCGGATGCGCGGATGCCCGGCGGCGCGGACGGTGCGGGCGGCGCGCCGACCCGGCTCAGGCGACGGCGGCGGTGAGCTTCGCGGCGGCGAGCTCGGCGAGCTGCACCGCGTTGAGCGCGGCACCCTTACGCAGGTTGTCGTTCGAGATGAACAGGGCGAGACCCTTGCCGTCGGGCACCGACTGGTCGTGACGGATGCGTCCCACGAAGCTCGGATCCTTGCCCGCCGCCTCGAGGGGGTTCGGGATGTCGGCCAGCTGCACCCCGGGAGCCTCGGCGAGCAGCTCGCGCGCCCTCTCCGGTGCGATGGGGTTCGCGAACGTCGCGTTGATCGAGAGCGAGTGACCGGTGAAGACGGGGACGCGCACGCAGGTGCCCGAGACCAGCAGCCCCGGCAGCTCGAGGATCTTGCGCGACTCGTTGCGCAGCTTCTTCTCCTCGTCGGTCTCGTCGAGGCCGTCGTCGACGATCGAGCCGGCGACGGGCACGACGTTGAAGGCGATGTTGCGGGGGAACTTGGCGGGCGCGGGCAGCTCGACGGAGGCTCCGTCGGTCACGAGACCCATGGCATCCTGGGCCACCGCGGCCTCGGCCTGCGCGAGCAGCTCCTCGCCGCCCGCGAGACCCGCACCCGACACCGCCTGGTAGGTCGAGACCACGAGTCGCTCGAGACCGGCCTCGGCGTCGAGCACCTTGAGCACCGGCATGGCAGCCATCGTGGTGCAGTTGGGGTTGGCGACGATGCCCTTCTTGGCCTCGTCCATCGCGTGCGGGTTGACCTCGGAGACCACGAGGGGCACCTCCGGGTCCATGCGCCAGGCGCTCGAGTTGTCGATCACGAGCACGCCCGCGGCGGCGAAGCGCGGCGCCTGCACCTTCGACATGGTGGCGCCCGCCGAGAAGATCGCGACGTCGAGCCCCGTCGGGTCGGCGGTGGCGGCGTCCTCGACGACGATGTCCTCGCCGCGGAACGGCAGCGTCGTGCCGGCGCTGCGCGCGGAGGCGAAGAAGCGGATGTCGGCGATCGGGAAGTCGCGCTCCACGAGGAGGCGGCGCACGACCGCGCCGACCTGACCGGTGGCGCCGACGACGCCCAATCTGATTCCACCCCGCCGAATGCCCTGGTTGCTCACCCGGCCCATCGTACCGGGGTGCGGATGCCGCGGTCGGCGACCCCAGCATCCGCAACCAGGGCAGACGGATGACGCCCGCGCCCGCTACTCTGGCCTGCAACACACCCGAAGGAGTGACACGTGGGCTTCATCAAGGCATTCACCGGCGCGCTCGGCGGAACATTCGCCGACCAGTGGATCGACTTCTATTCCATCCCGAACGTGCAGCCCACGGCCGCGCTGTTCCCGGCGGTGAAGCAGGAGACCAATGCGGGCCGCGGATCCAACACCAAGGGATCCGAGAACATCATCACCAACGGCTCCAAGATCGTCGTCCCCGAGGGGTACGGGCTCATCACGATGCAGGACGGCGAGATCACGGGTCTCGTCGCCGAAGCCGGGGGCTACACGTGGCAGTCGGATGACGTCAACAGCCAGTCGTTCCTCGCGGGCAACGGGTTCCTCAGCCCCGTCATCAAGCAGAGCTGGGAGCGCTTCAAGCGCGGCGGCATCCCCGGCTCGCAGCAGGCCGCGTACTACGTGAGCCTCAAGGAGCTTCCGAACAACCGCTTCGGCACCCAGAGCGAGATCTACTGGGATGACGCCTGGCTCGGCACGCAGGTCGGCGCGCTCACGCGCGGGTCGTACACGCTGCGCATCGTCGACCCGATCCTCTTCGTGAAGCAGTTCGTGCCCGCCACCTACCTCAGCGGCAACGAGGTCTTCGACTTCACCGACATGAGCAACGACGCGGCCACGCAGCTGTTCAACGAGGTCGTCTCGGCGCTCGCGCCCGCGTTCTCGAAGTACACCAACGACCCCTCCCGCACGCGCATCACGCAGATCCAGTCCGACTCGCTCGGCTTCGCGAAGAGCCTCGCCGAGGCCGTCGAGGAGGGCTACTCCTGGAAGGCCAACCGCGGCCTCGAGATCGTGTCGACCGCGATCATCTCGATCGAGTACGACGCCGACACGACCGAGCTGCTGTCGAAGGTCAAGCGCGCCGACGCGCTCTCGGGCGCCCGTGGCAACTCGAACCTGCAGGCCTCGGTGGCGCAGGGCATCGAGTCGGCCGGCTCGTCGGAGGGCGGCGGGGGCAACCTGCTCGGCGTCGGCATGGCGGCCGGATCGCTCGGCGGCCTCGCCGGTCTGCAGCAGCCCGTCGCGCCCGCCGCGCCCGCGGCGGCTGCGGCACCCGCTGCTGACGATCCGATGGCGAAGCTCACGCAGGCCAAGCAGATGCTGGATGCGGGCCTCATCACGCAAGAGGACTACGACGCCGTCAAGGCCAAGGTGCTCGGCGCGTAGCGCATCCCGAATGCGATGACCGACCCGAACATCCCCCAGCAACCCGTACCGCCCGCGGTGCCGCCGGTTCCCCCGGCGGCCCCCGCGGCGGACCCGGCCGCCGCATCCGCTCTCCCCGAGGCACTGCAGCAGGAGCCCGCGCCGGTCGACACGAACACGGCGAAGGGCGACGGGCTCACCAAGTGCCCGCGCTGCGGTTCGGCCGAGATCGGCCCGGTGCCCGGGAGCGACCAGCTGCGCTGCAGCTTCTGCCGCTTCGAATGGACGGCGGCGAACTTCATGGCCGCCGTCGGCTTCGACTCCCCCATCGGGCAGCTGCAGGGCACCGTGCTCACCACGGGCGTCTCCGACATCGACGACCAGGCGTCCAACATCGTCACGATCAAGTGCCAGGGGTGCGGTGCCGAGGTCGTCATCAACACCGAGAGCCAACTGCAGGCGCGCTGTCACTGGTGTCGGCAGACACTGTCGCAGCAGACCCAGATCCCGAACGGTGCGGTGCCGGATGCGGTGCTCCCCTTCCACCTGACGCACGCGCAGGCGGTCGAACAGGTGCGCAAGTTCGCCAACAAGCGGCGACTTTTCGCGCTCAAGAAGTTCAAGCAGGAGTTCACGCCCGAGAACGTCGTCGGTGTCTACATGCCGTACCTGCTGGTCGACGGCAACGCGCACGCCGACGTCGGCGGGTTCGGCGAGATCAAGACGCGGCAGTACCAGCGCGGTTCCGACAACAACAAGACCACCTACTACGACGCCGACGTGTACCGGGTCACGCGCAGCTTCGACTTCACCGTCGACGACCTCACGATCGAGTCGTCGTCGGCGCGCGCGAACCAGAACACGAAGCTCAACACGAACAACGTGATCAACACGATCCTGCCGTTCGACACCAAGAACGCGGTCACCTACGACGCGAACTACATCGGCGACTTCACCTCCGAGAAGCGCGACCTCAACGTCGAAGAGGTCATGCCGGTCGCCCGCGACCAGATGCTGAGCATCGCGCGCCAGAAGGCGACCGACGCGACCCGCTACGACCGCGGGGTGCGGTGGGAGAGCGAAGCGCTCGAGCTCAAGGGCACCCGATGGGTCGCCGTGCTGCTGCCCGTGTGGCTCTACTCGTACTACGAGAAGAAGTCCGACGGCAGCGCGTTCCTGCACTACATCGCCGTCAACGGCCGCACGGGCGAGACGATGGGCAGCATCCCGGTGAGCGTGCCCAAGCTGCTGCTCGTCGCCCTCACCATCGGAACGGTGCTCGAGGGGATCGCCGTCGCGATCGTGGCGAACTTCTAGGAGACCCGGATGCTGGAACTCACACCCCTGCTCATCGTCGCCGCATCCGACGGCGACTGGCCCGGCTGGCTGCTCGCCGCCGGACCCGTCGGCGCCGCCACGTTCTACTGGGCGGTGTGGATGGCGTACCGCAACACCAACAAGAGCCACTCGTTCGAGCGCGAGACCGAGGTCGTCGTGAGCAACATGACCGGCGACGACATCAAGGTCGGCGAGAACAACGGCACGCGCAACCGCTGGATTCAGGGCCGCAACGACGACAAGCCGCGTCAGCGGCTGTAGTTCTCGGCGCCTCTAGCGCCCACCGCGGCCGAGACGGCCGCGGGAACGGGGTGCGCGAAGGCCAGAAATGGCCTTCGCCCTTAGCGCCCACCGCGGCCGAGACGGCCGCGGGAACGGGGTGCGCGAAGGCCAGAAATGGCCTTCGCCCTTAGCGCCCCGTTCCTGCGTACACCACGGCGTCGGTGTCGCCGTCGAGCCCGAACGCCGTGTGCACGACGCGCATCGCGTCGGCGAGGGTGTCAGCACGCGTGACGACCGAGATGCGGATCTCGGAGGTGGAGATCATCTCGATGTTGATGCCGGCATCCGACAGCGCGCGGAACAGCTGCGCCGAGACGCCCGAGCTCGTGCGCATCCCCGCGCCGACGACGGCGAGCTTGCCGATCTGATCGTCGTACTGCAGCGACGCGAACCCGGCCTGCTCCTGCTCGGCGCGCAGCACCGTGAGCACCTTCTCGCCCTCCGCCTTCGGCAGGGTGAACGAGATGTCGGTGAGCCCGGTGGCGGCCGCCGACACGTTCTGCACGATCATGTCGATGTTGGCACCCGTCTTCGCGACGACTGAGAAGATCTCCGCGGCCTTGCCCGGCACATCCGGAACCCCGACCACCGTGATCTTCGCCTCGCTGAGGTCTCCGGCGACACCCGTGATGATGGGCTCTTCCACGGTTCCTCCCTCCACCTGGTTCAGAACCCAGGTGCCTTCGTTGTTGTTGAACGATGAGCGCACGTGCAGCGTCACGCCGTGGCGGCGCGCGTACTCCACGGCACGGATGTACAGCACCTTCGCGCCCGCGGCGGCGAGCTCGAGCATCTCCTCGCTCGTGACGCGGTCGAGCTTGTGGGCCTTCGGCACGACGCGCGGGTCGGCCGTGAAGACACCGTCGACGTCCGAGTAGATCTCGCACACCTCGGCGCCGAGGGCGGCGGCGAGGGCGACGGCCGTCGTGTCGGATCCGCCGCGACCGAGCGTCGTGATGTCGCGGCTGTCGCGGTTGAAGCCCTGGAACCCGGCGACGATCGCGATGGCGCCCTCGTCGAGCGCCTCGCGCACGCGACCGGGGGTGACGTCCACGATGCGCGCGGCGCCGTGCCGCGCATCCGTGATCATGCCCGCCTGACTGCCGGTGTACGAGCGCGCCTCGAAGCCCATGTCGCGGATGGCCATCGCGAGCAGTGCCATCGAGATGCGCTCGCCCGTCGTGAGCAGCATGTCCATCTCGCGCGGGTCGGGGATGGGTGAGACCTGGTGGGCGAGGTCGATGAGCTCGTCGGTCGTGTCGCCCATCGCCGAGACGGCGACGACCACCTCGTTGCCCGCTTTGCGGGTCTCGACGATCCGCTTGGCGACCCGCTTGATGCTCTCGGCGTCGGCGACGCTCGAGCCGCCGAACTTCTGGACGATCAGAGACACGAAAGGGCACTCCAGAGGGGGGAAGAGGACGCAGCAATCCTACCGACGGCGTATGCGCCCCTCGTGCGCCCGCGAGACCGGCCGCTATTCGACGACGCGGCGGCCTTCGAACGCCCGCCCGAGTGTCACCTCGTCGGCGTACTCGAGGTCGCCGCCCACGGGGAGTCCGGATGCGAGACGCGAGACGCGCAGGCCGGGTTGCACGAGCAGACGCGTGAGGTAGGTCGCCGTCGCCTCGCCCTCGAGGTTGGGGTCGGTGGCGATGATGACCTCGGTGACGTCGGTGCTCGCGAGCCGCTTCAGCAGCTGCGGGATGCGCAGGTCGTCGGGGCCGATGCCGTCGATCGGGCTGATCGCGCCGCCGAGCACGTGGTACAGGCCGCGGAACTCACGCGTGCGCTCGATCGCCACGACATCCTTCGCCTCCTCGACGACGCAGATGACGGAGCTGTTGCGACGGGGGTCGCGGCAGATGGCGCAGGTCTCCTGTTCGGACACGTTGCCGCACACCTGGCAGAACCTGACCTTCTCGCGCACGACGGTGAGGATCTCGGCGAGCCGGGTGGTGTCGAAGCTCTCGGTCTGCAGAATGTGGAACGCGATGCGCTGCGCGGACTTCGGCCCGATGCCGGGGAGCTTGCCGAGCTCGTCGATGAGGTCTTGAACGATTCCCTCGTACACGCGCTACGCCCCGCCGTCGGACTCTGCCGGCACGGCGGCCGCGGCTTCCGGCTCCTCGACGAGACGCACCGGGCGGTCGCGAGGATTGAGCTCGACCTCTTCGATGAAGCTCGCCTTGAGCACCTCACGCACGACCGCCTCGCCGTAGCGGCCGGGCCGGTTCGGGTTCGACGGGGCACGTGCACCCTGCGGGCGCTTCGCGGCCGTTGGGGCGGGAGCGGCCTGGCTGGACGCGGGCGCTGCGTCCGAGCCCGCCGGCTCCTGCAGGGGTGCGGGCGCTTCGTCGGCGTCGACCGGCGGCTCAGGCGCTTCCGGCTCGTCGTCGGGTGGCGGGGCGTCATCGTCGCTCGGCGGCGGCACCTCGTCGGTGTCGGACGCGCCGTTCGGGATGGGGGCGACATTCCAGCCGGTGGCGGCGGGCGCCGGGGCCGGCGCGCTCGCCTGCGGCGGGGCGGATGCCGCGGGCGCGGATGCGGACCGTGCGGATGCGGGCGGTGCGGATACGGACGGTGCGGATGCGGACGGTGCGGCGGCAGGTGCCCCCTCGACGCGCGCGATGAACTTCACGCGCACCCCGAGCACCTTCAGGATCGCCTGCCGCAGGTGCTCGCTGACGCTGTCGCCCGCACCCTGCGCCTGACGGAAGCTCTGCACGTCGTTGTCGCTCGGGAAGCTCAGCGTGAGCACCTCGTTCGCGCCGTCGTAGGCGCGCGGCGTAGAGGTGTAGACGACCATCCACGAGCCGCGCTTGATGCCCTGCACGACCTCGAGGATCTCGGGCCACGCGTCGCGAAGCTGCTGGAGCGTCACCGCGGTCGGCACGGCCGAGGCCGTCGGTGCTGCCGGTGCCGAGGCCGCCGGCTTCTCGGCGGAGGCGGGGGCGGATGCGGTGGTCGCCTCCGGTGCCGGCGCCTCTGCCGGCTCCGTCGCTACCGACGCGGGCGCTGCCGCGGGTTCGGGCTCGCGCTCGGCACTCGGCGACGCCGGGCTCGTCGTCGCGGCGACGGGGGCGGGACGTTCGGCTGCCGGAGCCGGACGCTCGACAGCGGGCATCGCGCGCTCGGCGGGCGCCGCATCCGCCCCCTCGATTCCGATGCGGCGCTCGAGCCGTTCGACGCGCGCGAGCGTGCCGCGCTCGGACTCGTCGGCCGCAGGCACGAGCAGGCGCGCGGCCATGAGCTCGAGGTGCAGGCGGGGCGAGGTGGCGCCCGTCATCTCGGTGAGCGACGAGTTCACGACGTCGGCGGCGCGCGACAGTTCGACCGTGCCGTACGCGGCGGCCTGGTGCTGCATCCGCTCGATCTCGTCGGCCGGCACGCCGCGCAGCACGGCGGCCGCCTCGTCGCGCGTCGCCGCGACGACGATCAGATCGCGCAGGCGCTCGAGCAGGTCGTCGACGAACCGCCGCGGATCCTGGCCGGTCTGGATGACGCGGTCGACACCCGCGAACACCCCCTGCGCGTCGCGCGCGGCGAGCGCGTCGACGATCTCGTCGAGCAGGGCGCCGTGGGTGTAGCCGAGCAGGGCGACCGCGCGCTCGTACCGCACCGTCGCATCCTCGGAACCGGCGATGAGCTGGTCGAGCAGCGAGAGCGTGTCACGCACCGAGCCCCCACCGGCGCGCACGACGAGCGGCAGCACGCCGCCCTCGACCTCGATGCCCTCCTCGCCGCACAGGTGCTGCACGTAGTCGAGCATCTGGGCGGGCGGCACGAGCCGGAACGGGTAGTGGTGGGTGCGCGAGCGGATCGTGCCGATGACCTTCTCGGGCTCGGTCGTGGCGAAGATGAACTTGACGTGCTCGGGCGGCTCTTCGACGAGCTTGAGCAGGGCGTTGAAGCCCTGCGGCGTCACCATGTGCGCCTCGTCGAGGATGAAGATCTTGTAGCGGTCGCGCGCCGGGGCGAATGCGGCGCGGTCGCGCAGGTCGCGGGCATCGTCGACACCGTTGTGGCTCGCGGCGTCGATCTCGATCACGTCGAGCGAGCCGGCCCCGTCGCGCGCGAGCTCGCGGCAGCTCGCGCACTCGCCGCACGGGGTGTCGGTGGGCCCCTGTGCGCAGTTGAGGCAGCGGGCCAGGATGCGCGCGCTCGTCGTCTTGCCGCAGCCGCGGGGGCCGGAGAAGAGGTAGGCGTGCCCGACCCGGTCGGTGCGGAGGGCGGTGCGGAGCGGATCGGTCACCTGAGCCTGACCGATGAGCTCGGTGAACGTCTCCGGTCGGTAGCGGCGATAGAGGGCGGTGACCACGCGTCCAGAGTAGTCGGCGCGACCGACCTCGACCTGGACGGACTTCTAGGCCGCTGCGGCGCGGCAGACCCATCCGTCCGGCATCCGGCCGGACTTCACGAACGCGCCGAGTTCACCGAGCGCCGCGGCGTCGAGTGCGGGCGCGGCACGCGGGTAGATCACGGGCTCCTCTTTCGCATTGTGGCTCTCGAGCAGGCTCAGAAGTTCACGGCAGTCGTCGCCGGGCGACGCATCCGCTGCGAGGCGTGCCGCAACCGCGTCCATCGACCGCCAGATGGCACCGTGCTCGCGCAGCATCACCTGGATCGGGATGCCGAGCGGCCCGGATGCCAACGCCGGGAACACGAACACCTCCTCGAGGTAGATGTGCCGCCGCAAGGCGACCATCGCGTCCAGCAGCCGGCTGGCATCCGGTGCCCCCGCCCGCGAGCTCGCGAGATAGCCCTCGATGCCTGCGTCGATGTCGCGGTGCTCGCGTGTGAGCAGAGCGGCGAGGTCGATCGCCTCGTGCGGGGCGTCGTCACTCACGGCGGGTCACTCGTCGAGCGCTGCCGTGACCGATACCTCGGCGCCCGCGAACAGTCGCGACACCGGGCACAGCGCCGCGGCCTCGTCGACCGCCGTCGCGAACCCCGCGGCGTCCATGCCGGGAACGCGCGCGTGCACGTCGAGGTGCGAGGAGGTGATCGTCGGCACACCGTCGACCTCGGCGAGCGTCACCGTCGCGGCGACGCGCAGCTCGTCGGGGGTGACGCCGTGCTCGCCGAGTCGCAGCGCCAAGGCCATCGAGAAGCAGGACGAGTGCGCGGCGGCCGCCAGCTCCTCCGGGCTCGTCTTGCCATCCGGTCGCACCGTGCGCGAACCCCACGTGACACCGAAGCCGTCGAGTGCGGTGCTGCTCGAGGCCCCGAGAACACCGGCTCCCGCCGCGAGGGATCCCGTCCACGTCGTCTGTACTGTGCGTTCTGCAATACTCATATTCCTCACGTTAGACCCGGCCTCCTCGCACCAACCGGGACTTAAGTACCGGCTAGACTCGAGGCGGCTCCCCGCGTGGCGCCATCCAGGCCAACTCCCCCAGGGCGGAAACGCAGCAAGGGTAACCGGGCTCTGGCGGGTGCGCGGGGGGTCCTCAGGAGGATTCGCCTAGTGGCCTATGGCGCACGCTTGGAAAGCGTGTTGGGTGAAAGCCCTCGGGGGTTCGAATCCCCCATCCTCCGCCGATGTGTGAAGCGGGTCGCCCCATGGGTGGCCCGCTTCACACGTTGTCGGGCGTGAGTATTCGGACTCGTGGCCGGGCCACGCCACCTCCCATCTCAAGGAGCCGCGCATCCCATCTCAAGGAGGTGCTGGTGCGGAGGTGCATCATCCGCCCCACCCGACCACACCAGTCACACGAGGTCCTTGAGATGGGATGCGCCGGTCCTTGAGATGGGATGCGCGCTCCTTGAGAGGGGGTGCGGCGCTCAGTAGCCGGAGGTGGCGCGCACGCGCTCGAGCAGCAGCGGCCCCGTGCGGTCGAAGGCACGCCCGCCGAGTGCGACGCCCGCCGCCGCCACGCCGCCGCCGATGAGCAGCCCCACCGCGAGCGCGAGCCACGACCACCCGGCCGCGCCCGTGACAGCCGCCACGATCGCGAGCGCGAGCGCGGGCGCCGTCAGCACCCCGGCCAGCAGGGTGAAGCCCATGAGCGCGAGCCCCACCCAGAAGCTCTGGCCCGGCACGCGCTTGAACACGTTGTCGCCGGATGCCGGCACCGGGATCACGAGGTACGCCGAGCTGAGCGCGCAGATGCCGAGACCGGCGACGAGCGCACCGAGCGCGCATCCGAGAACCGCAGGCAACAGCATCCACTCGCCCGAGAGCCCCACCGTGACCACGGCGACGAGCACCACGAGCGGCGCGCTGGCCGTGAACGCGCCGAGCAGCCGCCCCGCGCGATCGTCGCGCCCCCGGATGCCCGTGGCCAGCAGCGTCGAGAACGCGGTGCCGTCGTACGACACGTCGGCGTACGGCACGAGCCCGAGCAGCAGGGCGGGCAGCACGACGACGAACGCGAAGATCGGGGTCTGCACCTGCCACCCGAGCGCAAAGGCGAGCAGTACCGGCAGCACCGCGACGATCACGAGGTTGCGCAGGTAGCGCGGGTCGCCCAGCCAGTAGCTGAGCGAGCGCGCCCAGCCGGCCGCCGTCGCACCGGACGGCGCGAGCCCGATCCAGCCGAGCCGTCCGGCGCGTCCGCTCGCGACCCGCCGCTTGGGCGACACGGATGCCGCGATCACGTTGCGCCGCCACAGCAGCCACAGCGCGGCGAGGGTGGCGAGCGCGATGCCGAGCTTCACCAGCCCCGCCCAGGCGTCGCCGTCGGCGAGGTCGCCCGGTACCGCCCAGACGGCGCCGACGGGGGTCCACGCGAGACCGGCGATGAGCGATCCGACGCGATCGGTGTCGAGCCCGTCCCGGTCGCCGAGCACGCTCAGCAGCCCCGTCACGATGGGGCCGGCGAGCACGAGCACCCCGAAGCCGACGAGCCCCAGCACGTTGCCGAGCCGTCCCCGCCCGCGCGTCGAGAACGAGGCGACGGTACGCGACGCCACGACGCACGTGAGCACGCCGAGCGGCAGGCAGACGATCGTCGCGAGCAGGGTGACCGGCCAACTGCCCGAGGCGGCGAATCCGATGAACGCCCCGAGCGTCGTCACGATGCCCGGGACGCCGCACACGCCCACGAGCGTGAGGGCGAGCATCACCTGTCGTGTGGTCAGCGGGAACGGCGCGAGCTGCTCGGCCTCGATGGTCGTGTCGACGCCGCCCGCGAGCAGCGGCGCGATGCTCCAGCCGACCACGAGCAGCGCGCCGCCGAGCGTCACGACGCTGTGGGTGGCATCCACCCCCGAGAGCCCGATGAGGAACAGCGCCGCCACGACGGCGAACAGGCCGCCGAGTGCGCCGATGATGCCGAACACGAACCCGACGAGCTGCCACGGGCTGCGCGCGAGCATGTTCGCGAGCAGCCGGTAGCGAAGCCTCAGGACTGTCGCAACCACGCGGGTCCCTCCGCGTGCGTGCGCCCGCCGACGAGTTCGAGGAAGCGCTCCTGCAGGCTCGCCCCCGCCCGCACCTCGTCGACCGTGCCGGCGACGAGCACCCGCCCCGCGGAGATGATCGCGACGTGGTCGCACATCCGCTGCACGAGGTCCATCGAGTGGCTCGAGACGATGACCGTTCCGCCGCTCGCGGTGTACGAGCGCAGCACGTCTTCGATGTTCGCGGCCGAGACGGGGTCGACCGACTCGAACGGCTCGTCGAGCACGAGCAGGCGCGGCGCGTGCACGAGCGCGCACGCGAGCGCCACCTTCTTCGTCATGCCCGCGGAGTAGTCGGCGACCGCGACGCCCGCCGCCTCGCGCAGGTCCATCAAGGCGATGAGGTCGGCGGTGCGTTCGACGATCTCCTCGCGCGGCAGGCCGAAGAGCCGCCCCGTGTAGGCGATGAGTTGCTCGCCCGTGAGCCTGTCGAAGAGCCGCACGCCGTCGGCGAGGTTGCCGATCATGCGCTTGGCAGCGGTCGGGTCGCTCCACACGTCGACCCCGTGCACGGATGCCGCTCCCGCGTCCGGGCGCAGCAGTCCGGTCGCCATGGAGAGCGTCGTGGTCTTGCCCGCACCGTTCGGACCGACGAGCCCGTAGAAGGAGCCGGTGGGCACCGTGAGGTCGAGCCGGTCGACGGCGAGCTTCGCCCCGAACCGTTTGACGAGACCGCGGAGAGCGAGCGCGGGCACGGCGTCGGCGGCAGGCTGATCCATGCGGCAACGCTAGAGCATCACGGGGCCGGTTCCGGTCTAGGGTGATGCCGTGACGGCGGGTACGGGCGAGGCGCAGACGCGCGTGCGGGTGCGCCCGAAGCATTCGCTGATGGGCAACGCCTTCGCGGCGATCGTGCTCGGCACGACCCCGATCTTCGCGGTCGTCTACTGGTTCACCTCGACGCGTGGCGGGCTGCCGCTCGCGCTTGCGGCGCATGCGGTCGTGGTCACGGCCGGCCTGCTGCTGCTCTGGCGGCAGCTGAGGGTGTTCTCCGCCGTGACCGACACCGAGCTCGTCGGCAACGGCATCTTCACGCCGCTCGTTCGGGTGCGGCTCGACGCGATCCGGCGGGTGCAGCTCGTGCCGACCTACCTGGGTGCCGCGCCCGAGCCGGTGCTGCAGCTGCTCGTGACGGGAGACGACGGGCGTCGTCTGTTCCGGATGCGCGGCAACTTCTGGCATCCCGGCGATCTGCGTGCGCTCGCGACCGCGTTGCCGGTGCCCGTCGAGGAGCTGCACGAGGCGATCACGATGCGCGAGTTCTTCGCCGGCTACCCGGGTGCCGCGTACTGGTTCGAGAACCGTCGGCCGCTGCAGGCGGTGATCGCCACGGTGGGCGTGCTCGTGGCGCTCGCGGCCGCGGTGTGGATCATGACCCTGCTCGGGCTGCCCATCCGCTTTCTGTAACGGCGGGCGTCGCGACCCTCCGCATCCGCGGGATCGCCCGCTACGGACGCGGCGGGATCCAGCGGCCGAGCAGCGGCCCGCTCGGCGTCGACGAGGGCAGGTCGTCGAACCCGACGGCGGCGTAGAAGGCGCGTGCCGGCGTGTTGGCGGGGTCCATCGTGAGGTGCACGCCCGGGATGCCTGCCTTGGCGAGACTCGGGATGAGCATGTTCTCGATGAGCGCGCGCCCGTAGCCGCGACCCTGATACCCGGGCAGCAGGTCGATGTGCAGGTGCGCGGGGTACTCCTCCACCCCCGGCACGAGCAGCACCGAGGGGTCGTATCCGCGGTGCACGAGCGCCTCCTCCTCGGAGTACGGCTCCTCCGGCGCCGGGTAGCGCTCGGCGAACCACGGCGTCCACTTCTCCCGCCACCAGTGCACGAAGCGCGTCGTGCGCGGCACGGCCACGAGGTACCCGATGGGCCCGTCGCCCTCGTCGACGACCCACGCCCACTCCGGCGACGCCGTCACGTAGGGCTCGAGGAACAGGTCGGGCAGCAGCTCGTCGCTCGACCAGCGACCCGTCGCATCCCCTCCCGCGGCTCCCGTGAGCACGCAGATCTGCCGCAGGCGGGCCAGGTCGTCGCTGCGGTAGGGACGGATGCCCGAGTCGCCTCGTGCGCTCATCGCACCGCCGTCGGGGTGCGCTCCTCGAGCCCCCACGCCTGTCCGTAGCCGCCCTCGGACTCGGGACGCGCCATGAGTTCGAGGAACGGGGAGGCCGGGAACGCCTCCGGCCCGAGAACGCCGACACCCGACCACGCGCCCGTCGCGAGCAGCTCGAGCGCGATCACGGGGTTGAGGGCCGTCTGCCACACGACGCACTGGCTCTCGTACTCGGCCATCGTCCACTCGTTGTCGCTCACGTGGTAGAGGTACACCTCGCGCGGCGCGCCGTCCGGTCCCGTGCCGGTGACCCACACGCCCGCGCAGGTCTTGCCCGTCATCCGGGGCCCGATCGTGGCGGGGTCGGGCAGCGCTGCCGCGACCACATCGCGCGGGGCCACCTCGACGGGGCCGTTCGCGCTACGCACCCGGAGGGGGGTCGTCTTGTCGAGACCGAGCAGGTTGAGGGTCTTGAGCACGCCGATGAACTCGTCGCCGAGCCCGTACTTGAAGGTGACGCGCTGCGCGTCGAGGAAGCGTGGCATGAGCAGCACCTCCTCGTGCTCGACGTTGACGCATTCGACGGGGCCGATGCCCTCCGGGAAGTGGAACACCTCGGGCTCCGAGAACGGCTCGGTCGTGTACCACCCGCGGTCTTTCTCCCACACCACGGGCGGGTTGAGGCACTCCTCGATCGTGGTCCAGATCGAGAACGAGGGCGCGAAGATCTCGTTACCCGCCTCGTCGCGCACCACGAGGTTCGCGCCGTCGCGGGTGCCGAGCTCGTCGATGCGCGAGAACAGCTCGTCGGCGGCGTAGCGGGCGAACACGTCCGACAGCCCGGGCTCGACCCCCATGCCGACGAGTGCGAGGCGCCCCGCCTTCTCCCAGTCGGGCGCCTGCGCGAACTGGTCATCGCCGAGCTTGACGCCGGTCTCGGTGTAGGGATGCTCGGGGTGCGGCTCCGAGAGGCTCATCGCCATGTCGAGGTAGTCGGCGTCAGCCGCGAGCGCCCCGGCGAAGATCGTCGGCACGAACTTCGGTTCGACGGCGTTCATGACGTGCGTTGCCCGGTGCTCGCGCGCGACCGCCGCGACGCTGTCGGGGTCGGATGCGTCGATCCGGGCGGCCACGAAGCGCTCGCCTTGCGGGCCGTGCCTGGTCTCGATCCAGCGGACGGTGCGCTCCGCGCGTGTGATGTCGTAATCGCTCACGACGATGGTCTCGAAGAAGTCGCGTCGAGCGGCGATCTTGGCGATGGCATCACCGACACCGCCCGCCCCCACGAGGAGGATTCTCATGGCACGAGGCTAGTGGGCGCCGGGCGGGAGAGACAGGTAGACGCCGCCGTTTCCGGGAGCGCATCCGGATCGCACGACGGAGTCGGGCGCGACCGGCCACGAGCATCACATGCAGATGGGTGCGCTCGTGCCCACCTGGCTCATCTATCTGCTGTGGGACGAGGAGTTCTCCCACGTGCGCGATCTGACGAGCGACCCGCTGTAGGGAGCGGCTCGCGCCGCAGCCTCGGCAGCAGCAGACACCAGACGAGCACGGCCACGCCCGCTCCGAGCAGCGCGCCGCCGAGCGTGTCGGTGAACCAGTGCGCGCCGAGGTAGGTGCGCGTGAACGCCATCGCCACGAGATAGAGCATCCCGAGCACCCACACCCAGGCCCGCCGCAGCAACAGCCCCAGGCTCACGGCGATGACGGCCGCATTGGTGGTGTGTCCGGAGGGGAAGGAGCCGTTCTCCAGCGGGAGCAGGATCTCGTCGGGGCGCGCACGCCCGAAGAGCACCTTGAGCAGCTGGCACAGGAGCGCCGCGACGGCCGACGCGAGCACGAACACGAGCGCCGACCAGGGCCGGCGCGCGAACACGAACGCGATACCCACGCCGATCGGCACCACGAGGATCGCGAACCAGCCGCCGCCGAGGAAGTCGAACACGCGGCTGACGGCCTCGCCCGTCGGGCCGCGCCACTCGAGCACCTCGGTCATCCACTCCTCGTCGAGTTCGACGGTGTCGCGCAACACGACGAGCAGCCCGAGCGCGAGCGTCAGGGCGATCGCGACGACGCCCGCATAGACGAGCGGGCGTCGCGAGGGGTGCACCGCATCCCGCATCCCGCCACTCCTTTCAGGGGATGCGGCGCGTCGCGATGAGCTCGCGCAGCCAGAGCGCCGAATCCTTCAGGATGCGCTCCTGCGTCTCGTAGTCGACCCGCACGATGCCGAAGCGCTTCGAGTAGCCGTAGCCCCACTCGAAGTTGTCGAGCAGCGACCACACCTGGTAGCCGCGCAAGTCGACACCCTGCTGCATCGCGCGGCGCGCCGCGGCGAAGTGGCGTCGCAGGTAGTCGACGCGGTCGGCGTCGTGAACGCGCGGTCCGGCATCCGTCTGGGTCACCCGGTCGGGGAACGCCGCCCCGTTTTCGGTGATCATGAGCGGCTGCCCCGGGAACTGCTCCGCGAGCGACAGCAGCAGCTCCTCGAGCCCGTCGGGCGCGATGTTCCACCCCATCTCGGTGAACGGCCCCGCCTGCGGCAGGAACTCGACGTGCCGCGACCCCGGCCAGGGGGAACCGCCCATGTCCTTGTGCCCGTCGTTGCTGGCGCGCGGGCTGACGCCGTCCCACATCCGCACCGTCACGGTCGAGTAGTAGTTGACGCCGAGCACGTCGAGCGGCTGATTGATGTTCGCCAGGTCGCCGTCGCGCACGAACGACCAGTCGGTGACCTCGCGGGTGTCGTCGAGCAGGTCGGCGGGGTACTCGCCGCGCAGCATCGGGTGGGTGAACGCGCGGTTGGCAAGCGCGTCGATGCGGCGCTTCGCCTCGGGCGAGGTCTCGTGATCGCCCCGGATGACGTGGAAGTTGAGGGTGGCCGACACGTCGGGAGCATTGCTCGCCGCGCGCCGCACCTCCTGCACCGCGAGACCGTGGGCCAGGTTCAGGTGGTGCACCGCCGCGAGCGCGGCAGCCCCATCCGTGCGACCCGGTGCGTGCGCCCCCGAACCGTAGCCGAGGTAGGCCGAGCACCACGGCTCGTTGAGGGTCGTCCAGGTGGCGACGCGGTCACCGAGCGCCTCGGCCGTGCGCGCGGCGTACTCGGCGAAGCGATACGCGGTGTCACGCGCGGGCCAGCCGCCCGCATCCTCGAGCGGCTGCGGCAGGTCCCAGTGGTACAGCGTCGCGATCGGACGGATGCCGCGCTGCAGCAGTCCGTCGACGAGCCGCGAGTAGAACGCGATCCCGGCCGGGTTCACGGCCCCCGAGCCGGTCGGCTGGATGCGCGGCCACGCGATCGAGAAGCGGTACGACTGCAGGCCCAGCTCGGCCATGAGGTCGAGGTCCGACTCCCAGCGGTGGTAGTGGTCGTCGGCCACATCCCCCGTGTCGCCGTTCCAGACCTTGCCGGGGGTGTGGCTGAAGGTGTCCCAGATCGAGGGGCCGCGGCCGTCTTCGCGGGCCGCGCCCTCGATCTGGTACGAGGCGGTGGCCGAGCCGATCAGGAAGTCGGGCGCGAACTCGAGGCCGCGGTCGGCGAAGTCAGAGGATGCGGGGGGCATTGCTCCATTGTGCCCTGCGGGCGCGATGCGGCGGTGGCGGATTCAGCCGAGCGAGCCGAACGACGCCGGGTCGCGCAGGATCTGCGAGAAGGCGAGCTCTGCGGCGCCGATGAGCAGGCGGTCGCGTCCGAGCGCTGCGGCGCGGATGCGGGTGCCCTCCCACGCGACGGGAAGCGTGCGTGCCGCGACCGCCGCCTCGAGCGCGGGCGCGTCCCACGCGAGCAGGGTGCCGAGGAAGCCCCCGAGCACCACGAGCTCGGGGCCGAGCACGTTGATCGCGTTGCCGAGCGCGCCGCCCAGCACGATCTGCTGACGCGCGAGCTCGGCATGCAGCTTCGGGTCGTCGGACGATAGCACGGCGGCCTCGAACTCGGGTTCGTCGGCGGCGCGGCGCCCGAGGATCTCGAGCAGCCGCGCGCGGCTCACCTCCTCCTCGAGCGTGCCGCCGACCGTCGCCCGGTGCGCGGGGTCGTCGAGTCGCGGCCTGTTGTGGCCGAACTCCCCCGCATAGCCGAAGGCGCCCCGGTAGGGCTGCCCGTTCACGATGACGCCGCCGCCGATACCGCTCGCGCCGCCGTTGAGGTACACGAGCTGGTCGACACCGCGCCCCACGCCGAACAGGCGCTCGGCGAGCGCACCCAGCGTCGCATCGTTGTCGGCCACCGTCGGCAAGCCGACCACCGACTCGACGAGACGGGCGAACGAGCTCTCCCGCCATCCGAGGTGCGGCGCCCAGCGCACGACCCCGTCGCTCGCCCGCACGAGACCGGGAACCGCGAGGCCGACCGCCACAAGTCGTCGCGTCGCCCCCGGGCCGGCGCGCAGCTCCTCGACGACCTCGCCGACGACGGCCGCCGCCTCTTCGGGGCTCGCGATGTGATCGAGCTCCCGTCGGATGCGGTGCTCCACCCGCGCGCCGAGGCCCACGAGGGCGACCGTGACGGCGTCGATCTCGGGGTTGACGGCGATGATCGCGGGGCGCGGATCGGGCACGACGCGGCGCGACGGCCGCCCGACGCGATTGGTGGCGCCCGGGTCGGTCTCCTGCACGAGCCCCAGCTCCGCGAGTTCGGCGACGAGGGCGCCGATGGTCGACCTGTTGAGGCCCGTGAGCGTCGTCAACTCGGCGCGCGACGGCTCGCCCCCGCGGTGCACGAGCTCGAGCACCGTCGAAAGGTTTCGACGTCGAACCGAGTCGACGGTGTCTCCGAGCGCTGCCACGTCGCACACCTTAGCGCCGGAGTCGTGGCGCCTCGCGCCGCGCGACACGGGCGGGTGCGTCGGCCCGACGAAGAGTCGTCGAAGCGATTCGACATTTCGGCTTGACTTTGTTGCGAGCGCATACATATCGTGGAGCTCGTTGCTGTTGAAGCGCTTCGACACATCGGGCGCGACACAGCCGAACCAACCCCTGCACCCATCCCAACAACGGAGTTGCATCCCATGAAGAAATCCCTCATCGCCGGCGTTCTCACGGCGACCGTCGTCATGTCACTTGCCGGATGCGCGGCGTCCGACGAGCCCGGTAGCGGCTCCGGCGACGACCAGATCACGATCGCGTGGATCTCGCCTGACGCCACCTCGAGCGCCCGCTGGGAGGAGAAGGACTGGCCGGCATTCGAAAAGGCCGTCAAAGAGCTCGAGCCCGACGCCCGGGTGATCGCCTCGACCGCCGACACCGACGCGACCATGCTGCAGCAGGCCGAGGCCGCCGTCACCCAGGGCGCAACCGTGCTCGTCGTGAACCCCATCACCTCCGATGGCGCCCTGCCCATCGCCGACCTCGCCCAGCGCGAGCACGTCGCGCTCATCGCGTACGAAGGCCTCATCGAAGACGCCGAGCTCGACGGCTACATCACGTTCAACAACCAGCGCGTGGGCGAGCTGCAGGCGCAGTACATCGTCGACAACGCCGGAGACGACCCGACCATCGCGATCATGAACGGCGCGCAGGTCTGCACAGCGTGCATCGCCTTCAAGACCGGTGCACACGAGATCTTCGACCCGCTCGCCGATGCGGGCGACATCACCATCGGCTACGAGGCCGACACCCCCGACTGGCTCACCGCCAACGCCCAGACGCAGACCGAGCAGGCCCTCACCGCGCTCGACGACGACGTGCAGGGCATCCTCGCCGCCAACGACGGGCTCGCTCAGGGCGTCATCGCGGCGCTCAAGGCGCGAGGGCTCAACGGAGAGGTCATCGTCACCGGTCAGGACGCCACCACCGCCGGACTGCAGGAGATCCTGCTCGGCAACCAGACCATGACCGTCTACAAGGACTTCAACATCCAGGCACAGGCGGCCGCTCGCGCCGCGGTCGCCCTCGCCCGCGGCGACAAGGACACCGGGCTCTCCGAGAGCTACGACAACGGCGGCCACTCCGTGCCGGCGCTCTTCCTCGACCCGATCGCCCTCGACAAGGCGAACATCTCCCGCGTCATCGACGACGGGTTCATCACCCGCGACGAGCTGTGCTCGGGAGAGGCTGCTGCGGCCTGTGACTTCTGAATCCTCTCGTCCCGCATCCGGAGCCGCTCGGCTCCGGATGCGGGGCATCCGTAAGACGTTCGGCCACGTCGAAGCGCTCAAGGGCGTCGATCTCGAGGTGGCCCCCGGTGAGATCATGGCGCTCGTCGGCGACAACGGCGCCGGCAAGTCGACCCTGATCAAGACCCTCGCGGGCGTGCACGTCGCAGACGAGGGCACGATCGAGGTGGACGGACAGCCGGTCGCCATCCGCGGCCCGCAGGACGCCGTCGACGCCGGCATCGAGACCGTGTACCAAGACCTCGCCCTCTGCGACAACCTGGACGTGGTCGCCAACCTCTATCTCGGGCGTGAGCTGCGCACGCCGAGCTCGGGCCCTCTCGCGCGCTTCCTCGCGGTCAAGCGCATGACATCCGACGCCAAGCGCATTCTCGACGACCTGTCCGTGACCCTTCCCTCGCTGCGCACGCACGTCGGCACCCTCTCGGGTGGCCAGCGCCAGTCGATCGCCGTGGGCCGCGCCGTGCTCTGGGGCTCCAAGCTCGTGGTGCTCGACGAGCCCACCGCGGCCCTCGGTGTGCAGCAGACCGCGATGGTCTACCGCCTCATCCGCACATTGAAGGAGCGCGGCATCTCTGTCGTGCTCATCTCGCACAACATGGTCGACGTCTACGAGGTGGCCGATCGCGTGACCGTGCTGCGCCTCGGCGCCAACGCGGGAGTGTTCGACACCCGTACCAGCACACCTCAGGACGTGATCGCCGCGATCACCGGCTCCGACGCGATCCGCCTCGAAGGAGAGACCCGATGACCTCCGCTACCGTCAAGACCCCCGGCGCCGTGCGCCGCTGGTGGAGCCGCGGCGAGCTCGGCCTGTGGCCGGTACTCATCGCGATCCTGCTCATCGCGATCGGGTTCGAGCTCGCGAACGACGCGTTCCTGTCGCCCCGCAACCTCTCCAACCTCGTGCTGCAGACGGGCACCCTCGCGATCCTCACGCTCGGCATCATGCTCGTTCTGCTGCTCGGTGAGATCGACCTCTCGATCGGCGCAGTGAGCGGCCTCACCGCGAGCATCATGGCGTTGCTCTCGGCGTCGGCGGGATGGCCGGCATGGGCCGCCATCCTGACCGCTGTCGGGGTCGGCGCGCTCATCGGCCTCGCCCAGGGATCGTGGGTCGTCGCATTCCGAGCACCGTCGTTCATCGTGACCCTCGCCGGCATGCTCGTCTGGCAGGGTCTGCAGCTCTTCGCCCTCAGCGGCAAGAGCGGTCAACTCCGCGTCGAGGACCCGTTCATCACCTCGATCGCGTCGAGCTATCTGCCGCGCCCGGCAGGGTGGGCCGTCGCGATCGGAATCGCCGTGGTCGGTATCGGGGTGATCTTCACGCGCCGCACGCTCGACGCACGGGCGGGCTACGAGCCGAACGCACTCGTGCGCGATCTGGCCATGTCGGCCGGCATCGTGGTCATCCCGCTGGGGGGCATGTTCATCCTCGACCAGTACCTCGGCATGCCCTACCTCCTGCTCATCATGCTCGCCGTGACGGCTGTGCTCGCCCTCATCACCAAGTCCACGGTGTTCGGGCGCCACATCTACGCCGTCGGCGGGAACGCCGAAGCCGCCCGACGCACGGGCATCAAGGTGGGCTGGCTGCGCATCGCGATCTTCGTGATCGCCGCCGTGCTCGCGGTCTTGGCCGGCATCCTCGACGTGTCGCGCAGCTACTCCGTCTCGGTGAACACCGGCGGCGGCAACACCTCGCTCAACGCGATCGCCGCCGCGGTCATCGGCGGGACGAGCCTCTTCGGCGGCCGCGGAACGATCGTGGGCGCGCTGCTCGGCGCGCTCGTCATCAGCAGCGTGCAGAACGGACTCGCCCTGCTCGGGCAGCCGGCCGCCGTGCAGGTGATCGCAACGGGACTCATCCTGCTCGCCGCGGTGACCATCGACATGACCGCACGCAACCGACGCTCCAAGGGAGGCATCCGATGACCGGCTCCGGACTCTCATCCGACGAACTCGCCCGACTGCGCCCCGATTTCCGCTGGGGAGCGGCGACCGCCGCGTACCAGGTGGAAGGTGCGGCGCGCGAGGACGGCCGCGGTGTCTCCATCTGGGACACCTTCTCGCACACGCCGGGGCTCACGCTCAACGGCGACACGGGTGATATCGCGGCCGACCACTATCACCGATTCGCCGAAGACTTCGACCTCATGGCCGAGCATGGCATGGGGGCGTACCGCTTCTCGATCGCGTGGCCCCGCATCATGCCCGACGGCGCGGGTGCGGTGAACCGTGCCGGGCTCGACCACTACTCGCGTGTCGTCGATGCCCTGCTCGAGCGCGGCATCGAGCCGATGGCGACGCTGTTCCATTGGGACCTGCCCCAGGCGCTCGAGGACGCGGGCGGCTGGTATTCGCGAGACACCGCGTACCGCTTCGCCGACTATGCGGAGACGGTGATCTCGGCCCTCGGCGACCGTGTTCCCAAATGGCTCACGCTCAACGAGCCGTGGACCGTCGTGGGGCAGGGGTACTCGCGGGGGCTTCACGCGCCGGGCCACCGGAACTACCACACGGCCGGCACCGCGATCCACCACCTCCTGCTCGGCCACGGCGAAGCCGTCTCCCGGTTCCGCGCCCTCGCGCCCGAGAACGCCGAGATCGGCATCACGCTCTCCATGGCCATCGCACGCCCGTGGTCGTCGTCGGACGCGGATGTGCGCGCCGCACGTCTGCTGGACGGCGAGCAGAACCGGGTCTACCTCGATCCGCTGTTCCACGGAAGCTACCCCGCCGATCTGTCGGAGCTCTTTCCGACACTCTTCGACGAGGCGGTCGTGAGGCCGGGCGACCTCGAGACCATCGCTGCACCCATCGACTACCTCGGGGTGAACTACTACCTCAACCACCTCGTGAAGGCCGACCTGACCGTCCCCGTGCTCGGCGCCCGCATCATCCACCCCGAGGGGCCGATGATGAGCGCCGGCATCGCCGCGGTCCCGGATGGCATCACCGAGTGCCTCGTGCGGGTGCGCGACGAGTACCGTGACCTGCCGATGCACGTCACCGAGATGGGCGCGTCGTTGCACGACTACGTCGACCCCGACGACCGAGTGCGCGACACGGGACGCATCGACTACCTGCGCACGACCATCTCGTCCATCTCGGCGGCGGTCGAGCAAGGGGTCGACGTGCGCGGCCTCTACGTCTGGTCGCTGCTGGACAACCTCGAATGGGAGCTCGGCTACTCGATCCGCTTCGGACTCTTCTTCGTGGACTACGGCACACAGCGACGCATCCCCAAGGATTCGGCCCGCTGGTATCGTTCCGTCATCTCGGAGCATTCCGGGCTCGAGCGGACGCGACAGGAGCGCGACCAGACATGGTGACGATCGCCGATGTCGCGCGGCACGCGGGAGTCTCCACCAGCACCGTGAGCTACGTGCTCTCGGGCAAGCGCACGATCTCGGATGACACGCGAGAGCGGGTGCGGCACGCGGTCGAAGCTCTCGAGTACCGGCCCAATGCGAGCGCTCGGGCGCTCGCGAGCCGACGCGTCAACGCGCTGGCACTCGTGGCGCCGTTCCGAGCCGACAACAACGTGCCCGTGCTGCTCGAGTTCGTCGCATCGATCGCCGCGGCCGCCCGCGAAGCCGATCACGACGTGCTGCTCGTCACCCAGGAGGAGGGAGACGAGGGGCTGGCGCGCATCCGCGACAGTTCGCTCGTCGACGCCGCCCTCGTCATGGACCTCGAGCTGAACGACGCGCGCCTCCCGATCCTGCGCTCGAACGGGTTGCCGTGCGTGCTCATCGGCTATCCGGCGGACCCCGGGCCGCTCTCGTGCGTCGACCTCGACATGCATCAAGCCGCCGTGCGCGCGGTCGACCACCTCGTCGATCTCGGGCACCGCTCGATCGCGATGTTCGGCTCCCCGGCGGCCGTGTACCGACGCGAATCCACATACGCGATGCGTTTCGCATCCGGCTTCGAGGAGGGCGCACGACGACGGGATGTCGTGGCGAGTTGGCGCGCCGTCGACCAGAGTCACGAGGCGGCGGCCGCAGCAGTTCAGGAGCTGCTCACCGAGAGACCCGACGTCACCGGCATCGTCGTGCACAACGAGGCGATCCTGCCGACCGTGCTCTCTGTGCTCGAAAGCCGCGGACGCAGCGTGCCCGACGACATGTCGATCATCGCTCTGTGCCCGACCGACATGGCCGAGAACCAGAGAGTCCCCCTGACCAACATCGCCGTGCCCGCCGCCGAGATCGGCCGGATCGCGGTGGAGATGCTGCTGCGACGCCTCGACGGCGTCGGCGGCGCAGAGATCCGGCTGCTCGCTCCCGAGCTGACCGTGCGCTCGTCCACGAGTGCGCCCCGGATCGCGTAACACGAAAGCACCCCATGAAGTTCTCCAACGGATACTGGCTGCTGCGCGACGGTGTGACCGCCGCCTATGCGGTCGACACCATCGACGTGGCCTCCGACGAGACGACCGTCTCGGTCGCGGCACTCGCGCGCCCGCTTGTGAACCGCGGTTCGCACCTCAACACCCCGACCATCACGGTCGACCTGAGCTCCCCCGCACCCGAGGTGGTGCGTGTGCACACGAGTCGGCACGCGCAGACGCGTGTGATCTCGCCCTCGTTCGAGCTGCACGCCGATGCGTCCGTCGCACCTCGCGTGTCGCGCGACGAGCACGAGGTCTCCCTCGCGTCCGGTTCCCTCCGCGCAGCGATGCCCGTCGCGGGACCGTGGTCGCTCGACTTCAGCGCCGACGGCCGACGACTGACGGGCGCCGGCGTCAAGTCGACGGCGTCGATGGAGGTCGCAGACGAGGGTCGGTACATGATGCAGAGGCTCGAGCTGCCGGTCGGCGCAAGCGTCTACGGGCTGGGAGAACGCTTCACCCCCTTCGTGAAGAACGGGCAGATCGTCGAGTCCTGGAACGAAGACGGTGGTACCGCGAGCGAACAGGCCTACAAGAGCATCCCGTTCCTCATGACGGATGCCGGCTTCGGCGTCTTCGTCGACACCCCGGCGCGTGTCTCGTTCGAGATCGCCTCCGAGGTGGTCTCGGCGATCCAGTTCTCCGCGGCAGGCGACAGTCTCGACTATCTCGTGATCCACGGCACCCCGCGCGAGATCCTCGAACGCTACACCGCGCTCACCGGGCGTCCCGCGCTTCCCCCGCAGTGGTCGTTCGGCCTCTGGCTCACGACATCGTTCACGACCGACTACGACGAGCAGACGGTCATGAGCTTCGTCGACGGTATGCGCGAGCGCGAGATCCCGCTGAGCGTCTTCCACTTCGACTGCTACTGGATGAAGCCGCTCAACTGGTGCGACTTCACGTGGGATGAGGATGTCTTCCCCGACCCCGAGGGGCTCATCGCTCGCCTCGGCGACCGCAACCTGCGCACAAGCGCCTGGATCAACCCCTATCTCGGCCAGCGCTCGCCGCTGTTCCGGGAGGCGGCGGATGCCGGCTACCTGCTCAAGCGCCCCGACGGCTCCGTCTGGCAGTGGGACATGTGGGTGGCGGGCATGGCGCTCGTCGACTTCACCAACCCGGATGCTCGGGCCTGGTTCGCCGGCAAGGTACGCGGTCTGCTGCGGCAGGGAATCGCGGCGATCAAGGCGGACTTCGGAGAGCGCGTGCCCACCGACGTCGTCTGGCACGACGGCTCGGATCCCGAGCGCATGCACAACTACTACGCCCAGCTCTACAACCGCACCGTGTTCGAGGCGGTCGAAGCCGAGCGCGGACGCGGGGAGGCGGTGCTCTTCGCACGCTCGGCGACCGCGGGTGGCCAGCAGTTCCCGGTGCACTGGGGCGGAGACTGCGAGTCGACATACGTCTCGATGGCCGAATCCCTCCGCGCAGGACTCTCTCTCGGCCTCAGCGGCTTCGGCTTCTGGAGCCACGACATCGGCGGCTTCGAGGGGACGCCGTCCCCGGCGCTCTTCAAGCGTTGGTTGCTGTTCGGCCTCTTCTCGTCGCACGCTCGCCTGCACGGGTCGGAGTCGTATCGCGTGCCGTGGGCGTTCGACGACGAGGCCGTCGAGCTGGCGCGGCGCTTCGGACGCCTGCGGAACCGGCTCATGCCGTATCTGTGGAACGCCGCCGCGGAGGCGCACGAGCATGGGCTTCCCGTGCTCCGCGCGATGGTGCTCGAGTTCCCCGATGACCCGAGCTGCGCACCGCTGGATCGCCAGTACATGCTGGGCCACGACCTGCTGGTCGCGCCGGTGTTCTCGGACGAAGGCGACGTGACGTTCTATCTTCCCGAGGGCCGCTGGACCAATCTGCTCGACGGTCGCGTCGTCGAAGGCGGACGCTGGATGCGGGAACGTCACGGATTCGACTCGCTGCCGCTGTGGCTGCGCGAGCGGTCTGTCATCCCCATCGGGTCGCAGCAGGATCGTCCCGATTACGACTACACGGCTGCGCCGCGGTTCGAGGTGACCCACCTGGACCCGGGCCAGCGGGCTTCGACGGTTCTGCGTGATGCGACGGGAGCTGTCGTCGTCGTGTTCGAGGTGCGCCGCGACGGCGATCGACTCATCGCCGACGTGACCTCGGGAGCCGAGCTCCTCACGAGCGGATGGACGCTCGCGGCCCGGGCCGAGGACGGCACCCGACGTGAGGTCGCCGGCACGGGATCGGCCCTCACACTGAATCTCGCCTGACCCGAAACATTTCGTACCTCTCGACCGCCACTCGACACCCTCCCGAGCTCCGCCGGACGTCGCAAGCGTCGCCAGACAGCGCTCCCACGAGCGCGAAGGCTCCGCGGGCCGTCCGGCGGAGGGCCCGGTCTGCCCCCGCTTGGGGGCGCAACCGTTATTTTGTTGTTATTGACGGCAATTGCGGCATCTGCGTATGATCGCGGCATCCCAACCACTTTCGACGTGGACGTCGAAACTTTCGAGAGGTGTTCGAAGATGAACAGAGCCCGGATCACTCGGGTCGGAGCGGTGGCCGCGGCATCCGCTCTGGCGATCGGCGGCCTCACCGCCTGCTCCCCCGGCGGCGACAGCGGCGACGGTGACGGCGTCACCATCACGTGGTGGCACAACGCCACCGCCGACCCGCAGAAGGCCATGTGGGAAGAAGTCGCCGCAGAATTCGAAGACGCCCACCCCGGCGTCAAGGTCGAGGTCACCGGCTACCAGAACGAAGACCTCCAGCGCACGCTCATCCCCAACGCCCTGCAGTCCGGCGACGCGCCCGACATCTTCATGGTGTGGCCCGGCGGCGAGGTGCGCGCGCAGGTCGAGGCCGGTTACCTCAAGGACCTCACGAGCGTCATGAGCGACACCATCTCCGAGTACGGCGCCGTCGTGAACCCGTGGCAGGTCGAGGGCAAGCAGTACGCGATCCCCTACACCTTCGGCAGCGAGGGCATCTGGTACAACACCGAGCTCTACGAGCAGGCCGGCATCACGACCCTCCCCGAGACGCTCCCCGAGCTCGAGGCCGCCAACGACAAGCTGCGCGCGCTCGGCGTCGCGCCGATGGCCGTGGGCGCCGGCGACCTGTGGCCGGCCGGACACTGGTGGTACCAGTTCGCGCTCGCCTCGTGCTCGACCGACACCCTGAAGACCGCCATCCCGGCTCTCGACTTCAGCGACCCCTGCTGGGTCGAGGCCGGCGAGCGCCTGCAGGACTTCGTGGCCACCGACCCCTTCCAGGAGGGCTTCCTCGCCTCCTCCGGCCAGCAGGGCGCCGACAGCTCCGCCGGACTCGTCGCCAACGGCAACGCGGCCGCCGAGCTCATGGGTGCCTGGAACGCGGGCCAGATCGGCTCGCTGACCCCGGATGCGACCATCCCCGAGTGGCTCGGCTGGTACCCCATGGTGTCGATCCCCGGCGCCGCGGGCGACCCCGGCATCACGATGGGCGGCGGCGACGGCTTCGGCATCTCCGCGGACGCCCCGGATGAGGCGGTCGAGCTGCTGAAGTACATCGCGAGCGTCGACGTGCAGAAGCGCTTCGCCGCGACCAACGCCGGCGTGCCCGCCCACCCGGGTGCACTCGACGCGCTCACCGACCCGAGCCTGCAGCAGATCGGTGCCGGCCTCGCCGAGGCCAGCTACGTGCAGCTCTGGCTCGACAGCGACCTCGGCCCGGCCTTCGGCAACCCGCTCAACCAGGCCGTGGTGAACCTCATGGCGGGCACCGGCACGCCCGAGGACATCGTCAAGGCGCTCGAGGACACGGCCGCGACGCTCTGACGCGTCCGACCGATGTGCAACCCGTACAGATAGACAGCATGACCAGCATCACTCAGGCGGGGCCCGCGACGACCGCGGGCCCCGCCGCCCCCACCCGTCCGCGACGGCGGCGCGACACCCGCAAGTGGCTCGAGATCGCCCTCTTCGCCGGCCCCGCCCTCATCGTCTTCGTCGGCTTCGTGATCCTCCCGGTCGCGCTCGCCGCCGTCTACAGCTTCTTCAACTGGAACGGCCTCGGCCCGCTCGAGCGCTTCATCGGCATCGACAACTACGTACGTGCCCTCACCGACTCGCTGTTCCTGCAGTCCATCGGCAACAACTTCATCGTCGTGGTGCTGTCGCTGCTCATCCAGGGGCCCCTCGCGATCATCATCGCCCTGCTGCTGAACCGGCGGATGCGGGGTCGCACGATCATCCGCGCCGCCATCTTCGTGCCCTACGTGATCGCCGAGGTCATCGCGGGCCTCTCCTTCAAGCTTCTGCTGTCGCCGCGTGGCGGCATCAACGCCTTCCTCACCTCGATCGGCCTCGGCGACCTCGCCCAGCCGTGGCTCGCCCAGCCGGACACCGCCCTGTGGGTCATGTTCGGCATCCTGACCTGGAAGTACCTCGGCTTCGCGATCCTGCTCATGCTCGCCGGGCTCCAGGGCGTGCCGGAGGAGCTCTCCGAGGCGGCCGCGATCGACGGCGCCAGCTGGTGGAAGATCCAGTGGCACATCACGATCCCGCTCATCGCCCCGACCATCCGCATCTGGGCGTTCCTCTCGATCATCGGATCGCTCCAGCTGTTCGACATGGTGTGGGTGACCACCAAGGGCGGCCCCGTCGGGGCCACGAGCACCATGGCGACCTACATGATCCAGTACGGCCAGGCCAACCCCGGCTACGGCAGCGCGGTCGCCGTGATCCTGTTCCTGATCTCGCTCGTCATCGCGGTGCTCTACCAGCGCCACGCGATGCGCCGCGACCTCGGAACCGCGACCTCGCGAGGAGATGACTGACATGACGACCACGACCGTTCCCGTCGTCGAGCCGGCCGGCCGGCACTTCACCTGGCGCCAACCGCTCGTCTACGTCGTCGCCGCCACCGCGATCCTCGTCTCGATCATCCCGGTGCTCTACGTCTGGATCTCGGGCTTCCGCTCGAGCGCCGACCTCAACGCCAACCCGGCCGGCTGGCCCGACCCCTGGTTCCTCGGCAACTACGCGAACGTGCTGACGAGCCCGCGGTTCTGGGGCTCGCTGTTCTCCTCGACGCTCGTCGCCACCGGCACAACCCTCGGCGTCGTCGTGCTCGGGATCTGCGCGGCCTACGTGATCGCGCGGTACGAGTTCCGCGGGCGCCAGTGGCTGTACACCTTCTTCTCGGCGGGGCTCATGTTCCCGCTCACCGTCGCGGCGCTCCCGCTCAGCATCCTGCTGCGCGACCTCGGCATCCACGGCACCTTCCTCGGGCTGATCATCCCGCAGGTCGCGTTCGCGTTGCCGGTGACGATCATCATCCTCGTGCCGTTCCTGCGTGCCATCCCGAGCGAGGTCGAAGAGGCGGCGCAGCTCGACGGGGCCAGCCGCGTCGGCTTCTTCTGGCGGATCGTGCTGCCGCTCTCGGTGCCGGGGCTCGTGACCGTGGGCGTGCTCGCGTTCCTGAACAGCTGGAACGCCTACCTGCTGCCGTTGCTCGTGATGGCAGCGGGCGGCATGCCCCAGGAGTTGTGGACCCTGCCGCTCGGCGTGCAGCAGTTCTCGACGCAGTACTCACAGGACACGGGTGCGGTCATGGCGTACACCTCGCTCGCGATGGTGCCCGCCCTCGTGTTCTTCCTCGCCGCGGAGCGCCGCATCGTCGGCGGTCTCACCGGCGCCGTGAAGGGATAGGAATGTCGATCGACGTCGGCGTCGTGCCGCTCTGGCGCGACGCCTCGCAGACCACCGACGCGCGCGTCGAGGCGCTCATCGCCTCGATGACGCTCGAGGAGAAACTCGCCCAGCTCTCCGGGATCTGGGTGGGCGCGTCCTCCGACGGCGGCGAGGTGGCCCCCCACCAGAACGACATGATCGACGATGTCGACATCGACGAGCTGCTGCCGATCGGGATCGGCCAGCTCACCCGCCCCTTCGGCACGGCGCCCATCGATCCCGCCCTGGGTGCGCTCTCGCTGCAGCGCACCCAGGAGCGGATCGCCGCCTCGAACCGATTCGGCATCCCCGCCATCGCCCATGAGGAGTGCCTCGCGGGCTTCGCCACCTGGGGCGCCACCGCCTACCCGGTGCCGCTGTCGTGGGGCGCGAGCTTCGACCCGGAGCTCGTGCGCGAGATGGCGTCGCGCATCGGCGCCGACATGCGCTCGGTCGGCGTGCACCAGGGGCTCGCCCCCGTGCTCGACGTCGTGCGCGACGCCCGTTGGGGCCGCGTCGAGGAGACCATCGGCGAAGACCCCTACCTCGTCGGCACGATCGCGACCGCCTACGTGCAGGGACTCGAACGCGCGGGCATCGTCGCGACGCTCAAGCACTTCGTCGGGTACTCGGCCTCGAAGGCGGGCCGCAACCTCGCGCCCGTCTCCGTCGGGCCACGGGAGCTCGCGGATGTGCTGCTTCCGCCGTTCGAGATGGCCATCCGTGAGAGCGGCGTGCGCAGTGTCATGAACGCCTACACCGACATCGACGGGGTGCCCACGGCCGCCGACCGCAGCATCCTGACCGAACTGCTGCGCGAGCGCTGGGGATTCTCCGGCACGGTCGTGGCCGACTACTTCTCGGTGGGGTTCCTCGCGAGCCTGCACGGTGTCGTGGCCGAGGGCGACTGGGGCGCGGCCGCGAGCGCCGCACTCTCGGCCGGCATCGACGTCGAGCTGCCGACGGTGCGCGGCTACGGCGCGCCGGTCGCGGCGGAAGTGCGCGCGGGACGCCTCGACGAATCCGTCGTCGACACCTCGCTGCGGCGCGTGCTCGCCCAGAAGATCGAGCTCGGCCTGCTCGACGAGGGGTGGACGCCGGTTCCGACGGCGCTCACGGGCACCCCGTCGGCGGATGCGGACGCCGTGCGCGGCAGCGTCGACCTCGACGGCGACGCGAACCGCGCCCTCGCGGCCCGGCTCGCGGAGCGCGCGATCGTGCTGCTCAAGAACGACGGAACGCTCCCGCTGTCAGCGCCTCGACGCATCGCCGTCGTCGGCCCGACGGCCGACGACCCCTACGCCGTGCTCGGCTGCTACTCCTTCCCCGCCCACGTGGGCGTGCAGCATCCGAACACCCCCCTCGGCATCGAACTGCCGACGCTTCTCGAGTCGCTGCGAGCCGAGTTCCCCGGCAGCGACCTCGTGTTCGTGCGCGGCACGAGCGTCGACGGCGGCGAGACCGCCGAGATCTCCGCGGCTGCGGATGCCGCGCGCGACGCGGACGTCGTGATCGTCGCCCTCGGCGACCGCGCGGGCCTCTTCGGCCGCGGCACGAGCGGCGAGGGGTGCGATGTCGAGTCGCTCAGCCTGCCGGGAGCCCAGCAGCAGCTGCTCGACGCCGTCGTCGGCACCGGAACGCCCGCGGTCGTGACGCTGCTTGCGGGCCGGCCGTACGCGCTCGGCACCGCGCCGGAGCGCGCGAACGCGATCGTCGAGGCGTTCTTCCTCGGCGAGGAGGGCACGCGCGCGATCGCGGGCGCCCTCAGCGGTCGGGTGAACCCCGGCGGCCGCCTGCCGGTGAGCGTGCCGGCCACGCCGGGCGCGCAGCCGTCGAGCTACCTCGCCGCCTCCCTCGCCCGCAAGAGCGGCGTGTCGAACATCGACCCGACGCCCGCCTACTGGTTCGGGCACGGCCTGTCGTATTCGAGCTTCGAGTGGAACGACCTCGGCGTCTCGGGCAAGCTCTTCAGCCAGACCGTCGACGTGCGGCTGACCGTCACCAACACGAGCGAGCGCGACGGATCGGATGTCGTGCAGCTGTACCTGCACGACCCGGTCGCGAGCGTGGTGCGTCCCGTGCAGCGGCTCATCTCCTATGCCCGCGTCGACCTCGCCGCGGGGGCCTCGGCGACCGTCACCTTCCGGGTGCCGGCCGAGCTGGCATCCTTCACGGGGCGCGACGGGCGCCGCATCGTCGAACCGGGCACCCTCGTGTTCGGCGTCGCGCGCTCGGCGGGCGACATCGTGTTCGCGCACGAGGTGGAGCTCACCGGCGACACCCGCGTCGTCGACCACACCCGCCCGCTGCACGCCGAGGTGATGATCGACGCCGCTACGCCGCGCTGAGCGGCGCCGTGCTCTCGCGCACGACGAGGCTCGTGGCGAGGTCCATGCGCGGCACCGATTCGAGCGGCGCCTCGCTCATGCGGATCACGAGTCGGGTCGCCTCCTCGGCCATGCGGCGTAGCGGCTGGCGGATCGTGGTGAGGCGCGGGCTGATCCACTTGGTGAGCGGGATGTCGTCGTAGCCGACGAGCGAGAGGTCCTGCGGCACCCGCAGTCCCAGCTCGCGCACGGCCTCGAGCACCCCGAGGGCCTGCAGGTCGGAGCCTGCGAAGATCGCGGTGGGCGGCTCGTCGCCCGTCAGCAGCGCGCGGGCGTGCTCGTAGCCGCCGGAGGTGTGGAAGTCGCCGAAGCGGATCCAGTCGGGCCGGATGTCGAGGCCGGCCGAGGTCATGGCCGAGCGGTAACCGTCGATGCGCGCGTGCGAGCACATCATGTCGTCGGGGCCGGTGATCGCCGCGATGCGGGTGTGGCCGAGCTCGATCAGGTGCCGAGTGGCCATGAGTCCGCCTGACCAGTTGGCGCTGCCGACCGAGGGCACGTCGGGAGACGGGTCGCCTGCGGGGTCGATGATGACGAACGGGATCGCCCGGGCCTTGAGCGCCTCGCGGTACTCGGCGGGCAGGTCGGAGAAGACGAGCACGACCCCGGCGGGGCGACGGCGCAGCACTCCCTCGATCCAGTCGGCCGCGGGCGCGTGGCGGCTGCCGCTCTCGGTGAGCACGACGCTCAGCCCGTGCTCGGTCGCGACGTCTTCGACACCGCGGATGATCTCCATCGACCACGCGGCCTCGAGCTCGTGGAAGACGAGCTCGACGAGGCCCGTGCTCGAGAGGTTCGACTTGCGGCGCAGGTACCCGTGTTCGGCGAGCAGCGCCTCGACCCGACCGCGCGTCGCGGCCGAAACGTCGGGGCGTCCGTTGAGCACCTTCGAGATGGTCGAGAGCGACACCCCCGCCTCCTCGGCGACCTGGGCGAGCGTCACACGCTGAGATGCGGCGGAACGGGGCATCGGCATCCTTTCGACGCGCTCAGTCTAGGCGCTGATTTTCGGATGTTTCGCGAAACTGTCGGGCTTACATTCCGTCGCCTCATGGTATATGTTTGCTCTCGCAACATTTACCGCGCACAGAACGCCAAGGAGCCGCCATGACCGCGCCCACCCCCACCCGCGACGACAAGTTCAGCTTCGGCCTGTGGACCGTCGGCTACAACGGCACCGACCCGTTCGGCGGCCCGACGCGCAACGCGCTCGACGTCGTGCACGTCGTCGAGAAGCTCGCAGAGCTCGGCGCCTACGGCCTCACCTTCCACGACGACGACCTCTTCGCCTTCGGCTCGAGCGACGCCGAGCGCCAGAAGCAGATCGACCGCCTGAAGGGCGCGCTGGCCGACACCGGCCTCATCGTGCCGATGGTCACCACCAACCTGTTCTCGGCCCCCGTCTTCAAGGACGGCGGCTTCACCGCCAACGACCGTGACGTGCGCCGCTACGCGCTGCGCAAGGTGTTCCGTCAGCTCGACCTCGGTGCCGAGCTCGGCGCCAAGACCTTCGTCATGTGGGGCGGCCGCGAGGGTGCCGAGTACGACGCGGCCAAAGACATCCGCTCGGCGCTCGAGCGCTACCGCGAGGCCGTCAACCTGCTCGGCCAGTACGTGATCGACAAGGGCTACGACATCCGCTTCGCGATCGAGCCCAAGCCCAACGAGCCCCGCGGCGACATCCTGCTTCCGACCCTCGGCCACGCGATCGCCTTCATCGACTCGCTCGAGCACCCCGAGCTCGTGGGCCTCAACCCCGAGGTCGGCCACGAGCAGATGGCGGGCCTCAACTTCGCGGCCGGCATCGCGCAGGCGCTGTACCACGGCAAGCTGTTCCACATCGACCTCAACGGTCAGCGCGGCATCAAGTACGACCAGGACCTCGTGTTCGGCCACGGCGACCTGCACAACGCCTTCGCGCTCGTCGACCTGCTCGAGAACGGCGGCCCCGGCGGAGTGCCGGCCTACGAGGGCCCGCGCCACTTCGACTACAAGCCCTCGCGCACCGAAGACGAGACGGGCGTGTGGGAGTCGGCCGCCGCCAACATGCGCACCTACCTGCTGCTCAAGGAGCGCGCCGCGGCCTTCCGCGCCGACCCCGAGGTGCAGGAGGCCCTCGCGGCCGCCAAGGTGCCCGACCTCGCGACCCCGACCCTCAACCCGGGCGAGGGCTACGAGGAGTTCCTCGCCGACCGCTCGGCGTACGAGGACTTCGACGCGAACGCGTACCTCGGCGGCAAGGGCGGCGGCTTCGTGCGCCTGCAGCAGCTCGCGACCGAGCACCTGCTCGGCGCGCGCTGAGCCACCTCACCTGAGGGGTCGCAAAGCGCTCCACGCGCGGCGTGTTGCGAGCACTTTGCGACCCCTCACCGAGTCCCAGGGAGGGGATGCAGGATGACGCTGGTCGCGGGAGTCGATTCGTCGACCCAGAGCTGCAAGGTCGTCGTGCGCGACGCCGACACGGGCGCGGTCGTGCGCACGGGGCGCGCGTCGCACCCCGACGGCACCGAGGTGCCGCCCGCGGCGTGGTGGGATGCGTTGCGCACCGCGATCGCGGATGCCGGCGGGCTCGACGACGTCGCCGCGATCTCGGTGGGCGGCCAGCAGCACGGCATGGTCGTGCTGGACTCCGAGGGCCGCGTCATCCGCGACGCGCTGCTCTGGAACGACACCCGCTCGGCGGACGCCGCCCGCGCCCTCATCGCCGAGTTCGGCGCCGAGGAACTCGCGCGGCGCACCGGCAGCGTGCCCGTCGCCTCTTTCACCGCGACGAAGCTGCGCTGGTTGCGGGATGCGGAGCCCGAGAACGCGGCGCGCGTCGCCGCCGTCGCCCTCCCGCACGACTGGCTCAGCTGGCGGCTGCGCGGCTACGGCCCCGCCGACGAGAGCCCGCTCGGTCCCGTGCTCGATGAACTCGCGACCGACCGCTCCGACGCGTCCGGCACGAGCTACTGGAGCCCCGCGACGGGCGACTACGACCGCGAGCTGCTCACGGCATCCCTCGGCCACGACGCCGTGCTGCCGCGCATCGTCGGCCCGGGCGAGGCGATGGGGCGCACCGCGGAACAGACAGGCATCCCCGCCGGGCTCCTCGTCGGACCCGGCGCGGGCGACAACGCGGCGGCGGCCCTCGGCCTGGGCGCACAGGCCGGGGACGTCGTCGTCTCCATCGGCACGAGCGGCACGGTCTTCGCCGTCACCGACGCGCCCACCGCGGATGCGAGCGGCACCGTCGCGGGATTCGCCGACGCATCCGGGGTCTTCCTGCCGCTCGTGGCGACCCTCAACGCGGCGCGGGTGCTCGACCGCATGGCCGGGCTGCTCGGCGTCGACCACGCGGGCCTCGGCGAGCTCGCCCTCGCCGTCGACCCCGGCGCGGGCGGCCTCGTGCTGCAGCCCTACTTCGAGGGCGAGCGCACCCCCAACCTGCCCGACGCCACCGCGACGCTCTTCGGCATGACCCTCGCCTCGACGACGCGCGAGAACCTCGCACGCGCGGCCGTCGAGGGGATGCTGTGCGGGCTCGCCGACGGACTCGACGCCGTGCGGCGCCTCGGGGTGACCGCGTCCCGGGTGCTGCTCGTGGGCGGGGCCGCCGCGAACCCCGCCGTCTCGCACATCGCCGCGCAGGTGTTCGACGTGCCCGTCGAGGTGCCCGAACCCGGCGAGTACGTGGCGCTCGGCGCGAGCGTGCAGGCCGCCTGGGCGCTCACGGGATCGCGGCCCGCCTGGCACGTCGCGACCCTCTCGCGCCCGACCGCGACACCCGAGCCGCGCATCCGGGCGCAGTACGCCGCCCACGCGGTCGCCTGACCTCGTCGGCGGGGGCACGGGCAGCCGCGTGAACCCGCGATAATAGGAGTGCAAGACCCCGCCCGCGAGCGCCGCGGACGCGGCCGACGGACGCGAGTTCACGCATGCTGGTCATCCTCACAGCCTTCGCGGTGCTGCCCCTTGCCCTGCCCTGGCTGACGAGGCGGCTGGGAGCACGCGCGTTCCTCGTGGCGGCGGCGCTTCCCGCGATCGCCTTCGTGCAGGCCGCCGTGCTCGCACCGACGATCCTCGCGGGCGGTGAGGTCACCGAGCGTCTCGAGTGGATCCCCTCGCTCGAGATCGCCGTCACGATGCGGATGGACGCGCTCGGCTGGATCATGACGCTCATCGTCACCGGCGTCGGAGCCCTCGTGCTGCTCTACTGCCGGTGGTACTTCGACGGCAAGCAAGAGGGGCTCGGCCTCTTCAACGGCGTGCTGCTCGCCTTCGCGGGCGCCATGTACGGACTCGTGCTCACCGACGACATCGTCGTGCTTGTGATGTTCTGGGAGCTCACGAGCGTGCTCTCGTATCTGCTCATCGGCTTCTACCACACACGCGGCGTGAGCCGCCGTGCCGCCCTGCAGGCACTCCTCGTGACGACGCTCGGCGGGCTCGTGATGCTCATCGGCGTCGTGCTGCTCGTGGTGGAGGCGGGGACGACGCGGATGTCGCAGATCTTCGCCGCGCCGCCGTCGGGTGCGCTCGTGAGCGCGGCCCTCGTGCTCATCCTCGTGGGGGCGCTCAGCAAGTCGGCGATCTTCCCCTTCCATTTCTGGCTGCCGGGCGCGATGGCCGCGCCGACCCCGGTGAGCGCCTACCTGCACGCGGCCGCCATGGTGAAGGCGGGCATTTACCTGTTCGCGCGTTTCGCCCCCGCTTTCGCCGACGTCGAACCGTGGCGTCCGCTCGTGATCTCGCTCGGCGTGTTCACGATGCTGCTCGGGGGGGTGCAGTCGCTGCGCGAGACCGACCTCAAGCGCATCCTCGCGTTTGGCACGGTGAGCCAGCTCGGGATGCTGACCGTCGTTCTCGGGTTCGGCACGCGGGATGCGGCGCTTGCGGGGCTCGCACTGCTCATCTCGCACGCGCTGTTCAAGTCGGCGTTGTTCCTCGTCGTCGGCGTCATCGACCGTCAGCTGTCGACGCGCGACATCACCGAGCTGAGCGGCCTCTGGAGGCAGGCGCCGGTCATGACGACCACCTCGATCGTCGCGATCGCCGGCATGGTCGGCCTGCCGCCGACCCTCGGCTTCGCGGCGAAGGAGGGCGCCCTCACGGCGTTCATGGCCGAGGCGACCGGGGGCTCGGCATGGGGGTGGGTGGCGCTCGCGGGGCTCGTGCTCGGCTCGGTGCTCACGACGGCGTACGGCATCCGCTTCATCTGGGGCGCGTTCGGCACGAAGAAGCAGAGCGACGGCGCCGCGCAGCCGCGCACCGAGTGGCCCGATCCGCCCATCTGGTTCCTCGCCGCGCCCGTGGCGCTCGCCGCCCTCGCCCTGCTCGGCGGCCCGCTCGCGGGGCTGCTCGACGTGCCGCTGCAGCACTATGCGGCGACCCTGCCGGCCGCGACCCCCGGCATCCCGGGCCCGGAGCACGCCGCGCACCTCGCGCTCTGGCACGGCTTCGAGCCGGCGTTCTTCCTCTCGCTCGGAATCCTCGCGCTCGGAGCCGTCGTGTTCTGGGCGAGCATCGCATCCGGCTGGAGCACGGCGCCACGGCTCGTGCGCTTCACGGCGCCGGATGTCTACAACCTCGTGCTGCGCGGGATCGACCGCCTCTCGGTCGTCACGACGCGCGTCACGCAGCGCGGGTCGCTGCCCGTCTACGTCGGCACGATCTTCATCGTGCTCGTCGCCGCCGAGGGAACGGCGCTGCTCGCCTCGCCCGACTGGCGCGTGCGCCTCGACGCCTGGCACGACCCCGTGCAGCTCGTGGTCGCACCCATCATGATCCTCGCCGGCGTGCTCGCGGTGCGCGCCCGCAAGCGCTACACGGCGGTCGTGCTCGTCTCGGTCACGGGCGTCGGGATGGTGACCCTCTTCGCCCTCAGCGGGGCGCCCGACCTCGCACTCACCCAGATCCTCGTCGAGACGGTGACGCTCGTGGCCTTCGCGCTCGTGCTGCGCCGGCTGCCCTCGCGCCTGGGGGATCACAACGCGAGCGTCTGGCCCGTCGCGCGCGCGATCCTCGCGATCGCCGTCGGCGCGACGATGGCGGTCGTCGCGATCGTGGCGACCGGCTCGCGCGTCGCCGACCCCGTCTCGGTCGACTGGCCCCAGCTCGCCTACGAGATCGGACACGGCAAGAACATCGTCAACGTCGCCCTCGTCGACCTGCGCGGCTGGGACACCATGGGCGAGCTCTCGGTGCTCATCCTCGCGGCGACGGGTGTCGCCTCGCTCGTGTTCGTGACCGACCGCACCGACCTGCTCTCCCAGACGCGCGCCGTGCCGCGCACGAGCGGCCGTCGCACCGACCGCCGGCCGCTCGTCGAGACGACCGACGGCATCACGCTGCAGACCGACGACAATCGCGACGCGCATCGCGCCTGGCTCATCAGCAGCCTGCGGGTGCGCCCCGAGAACCGCTCGATCATGCTCGAGGTGATCGTGCGGGTGCTCTTCCACACGATCATCGTCGTGTCGATCTACGTGCTGCTCGCCGGCCACAACCTGCCTGGCGGCGGCTTCGCGGGCGGGCTCATCGCGGGCATGGCCCTCGTCATGCGCTACGTCGCGGGCGGGCGCCACGAGCTCGGGGCCGCGGCGCCCACGGATGCCGGAACGCTTCTCGGGGCGGGCATGACGATCGCGGTGGCGTGCGCGATCGTGCCGCTGTTCTTCGGTCAGGCGCCGCTCACGAGCACCTACTGGGAGGCCGAACTGCCGCTCGTGGGGCACGTCGAGTTCGTCTCGTCGACGATCTTCGACGTCGGCGTCTACCTCGTGGTCATCGGGCTCGTGCTCGACGTGCTGCGCAGCCTCGGCGCCGAGGTCGACCGGCAGGTCAAGAGCCTCGGCGTCGGAGTGGAGGGCACGCGATGAACGTCTCGCTCGTGCTCGTCGTGATCATGGCCGTGCTCTTCGCCTGCGGCGTCTACTCGATGCTCGAACGCAGCCTCACGCGCGTGCTCATCGGCTTCCTGCTGCTCGGCAACGCCGCCAACCTGCTGCTGCTCATCGTGGTGGGCGCCCCCGGCATCGCACCGTTCGCGGGCGACGGCGACCCCTCCGAGATGAGCGACCCGATGCCGATGGCGCTGACCCTCACGGCCATCGTCATCACCTTCGCCGTCTCGGCGTTCCTGCTCGCACTCATCTACCGCTCCTGGCAGCTCGGCCAGGCCGACACCGTTCAGGACGACCACGAGGACGTCGCGCTGCGCGACCGCACGGTCGAGGCCGACGAGGCGATGGACGACGAAGACGACACCGAGCACGACGACGCCACGACCGACTTCGTCGACACGGCGACGGCGCCCATCACGATCGTGCGGCCCGAGCGCCCCGCCGACGAGACAGAGGGGGCGGAGCGATGAACGCCCTCGTCCCCCTCATCGTCACCCTGCCGCTGCTCGCGGCGGGCATCTCGCTCATCCTCGGTCGGTACCGGCGCGTGCAGGTCGCGATCTCGATCGTGACGCTCACGCTCGTCTTCGCCATCGCATCCGTGCTGCTCGTGACGGTCGACGGCGGCTCACCCATCGCCGTGTCGGTGGGCGGGTGGCCCATCCCGTTCGGGATCGTGCTCTACGTCGACCGGCTCGCCGCACTGCTCGTCGCCGTCTCGAGCCTCGTGCTGCTCGCGGTGCTGCTCTTCTCGGTCGGCCAGGGCGCGGCCGACGGCGACCACGACACCCCGGTGTCGATCTTCCACCCCAGCTACCTCATCCTCGCCACGGGGATCTTCACCGCGTTCATCGCGGGCGACCTGTTCAACCTCTACGTCGGGTTCGAGATCCTGCTCGTCGCGTCGTATGTGCTCATCACGCTCGGCAGCACCGAGTCGCGCATCCGGGCCGGCGTCATCTACATCGTCGTGTCGCTCGTGTCGTCGATCCTGTTCCTCTCGGCGATCGCGGCGATCTACGGCGCCCTCGGCACCGTCAACATGGCGCACATCGCCGAGCGGATGGTGGAGCTGCCGCAGGAGACGCAGCTCGTCTTGCACCTGCTGCTCGTCATCGCGTTCGGCATCAAGGCCGCCATGTTCCCCGTGTCGTTCTGGCTGCCCGACTCGTACCCGACGGCGCCCGCCCCCGTCACGGCCGTGTTCGCGGGCCTGCTCACGAAGGTCGGCGTCTACGCGCTCATCCGCACCGAGACGCAGCTCTTCAACGACAGCGACATCAACCTGCTGCTCATGATCGTCGCGCTCGCGACGATGGTGATCGGCATCCTGGGCGCCGTCGCGCAGGCCGAGATGAAACGCATCCTGTCGTTCACGCTCGTGTCGCACGTGGGCTACATGATCTTCGGCCTCGCGATCGGAACGCCCGCCGCGATCGGCGCGACGATCTACTACACGGTGCACCACATCATCGTGCAGACGACCCTGTTCCTCGCGGTGGGGCTCATCGAGCGACGCGCCGGATCGACGTCGATCCTCAAGGTGCGCGGCCTCATGCGCGCGGCACCCATCATCGCGGTGCTGTACTTCATCCCCGCCATCAACCTCGGCGGGCTGCCGCCGTTCTCGGGCTTCATCGGCAAGTACGCGCTCTTCGACGCGGCGGCCGGGGTCGGCACGCCCATCATGATGGTGCTCATCGTGGGCGGCATCGTCACCTCGCTTCTCACCCTCTACGCCCTCATGCGCGCGTGGGCGCTGTCGTTCTGGCGCGAAGACGACGAAGCGGCCGACCAGGACGTGCGCATCTCGTACCTCGGCAACGCACCCGCAGCGGAGGAGCAGTCGGAGCGCCGCGTCATCCCGCGCATCATGACGACGGCGACCGCGGGCATGGTCGGTGCGACGCTGTTGCTCACCGTCGCGGCCGGCCCGCTCTACGCCGTGTGCGACCGCATCGGCGCGGCCCTGCTGCAGCCCGTGCTGCTCGTGCACGTCGACGAGGAGGCGGCACCGTGAGCCCGGCGGCACGTCGCACTCTGCGCACCCTGTGGGTGCAGCTGCCGTTCTCGGTGTGGCTCATCGCGGTGTGGATGATGCTGTGGGGTCAGTTCACGCTGCTCGCGGCGGTCACCGGGATCGTCGTCGCGATCCTCGTCACGCGGGTGTTCCGGCTGCCGCCGGTCGAACTCTCGGGGCGCCTCAACCTCTGGTACCTGATCGTGTTCGGGGTGCTCTTCCTGGGAGCCGTCGTCGCGGGTTCGCTGCAGGTGGCGTGGCTCGTGCTGCGCCCCCGCGGACGACCGCGCAGCGCCATCATCGCGGTGCCGCTGCGCACCGACGACGACCTCATCATGACCCACGTCGGTGTCACCGCCTCGCTCATCCCGGGGTCGCTCGTGACCGACACCGACCGTGACAGGCGCATCATCTACCTGCACGTCTTCGGGGTCGAGAACCTCGACGACGTCGAGACCCAGCGGGCCCAGGTGCTGCGCTGGGAGCGGCGCATCGTGCGCGCCGTGGGATCGCGCGAACAGTACGCGCAGTTGCGACGTGAGGAGGCATCCGGATGAATCCCCTGCTGATCGCGATCATCATCGTCTTCGGGGTGGCCGCGGTGCTCACGATCGTGCGCATCGTGATCGGACCCTCGATCCTCGACCGCGCCGTCGCGAGCGACGTGCTGCTGACCGAGGTGATCTGCGTGCTCGGCGCCGAGATGGCCATCAACGGGCACACCCGCCTGCTGCCCGTGCTGCTCATCATCGCGGCCGTGGGGGTGTTCGGTTCGATCACCGTTGCGCGGTTCGTGGCCGTGAAAGAGAGCCGCACACCATGAACCTCGACGCCGCGCTCGACACCGCATCCCTCGTGCTCATCCTGCTCGGGGCGCTGCTGTGCCTCATCGCCGCCATCGGGCTGCTGCGGCTGCGCGACGTGCCCTCGCGCCTGCACGCGGCCACCAAGCCGCAGGTGCTCGGGCTCATCCTGATCTGCCTCGCGGTGGCGATCTCGCTGCGCGAGTGGCACGTGATCGCGTTCCTCGCGGCGATCGTCGTGATCCAGTTCGCGACGGCACCCCTCTCGGCGCACATGGTGGGCCGTCAGGCGTACCGCAACGGGCGCCTCGACGCGGGGTCGCTCGTCGTCGACGAGCTGCGCGACGCGGGGGCCACCGATGCCGACGCGCCGGCCGACGCGGACGCCGACGCCGGTGCCGACGATCTTCATGCCGAGGGCAAGCGCGGCGGGCCGGGCGGGCGGTCGCGGTGGCCCGCGCGCTGAGCGTGGGGCGTCGGGCGGGCGACGGGCGGGGCGTCGGGCGGCTGCGCGGGCGTCGCCCGGCTGACGGCGGCTGACGTCGGCTGACCCGACGGCTCAGCCGAGCAGGGCGGCCGCGTCGTCGCGCGTCGCCACGAGCTGCGGCTCGAGCAGGCGCGTCGGCACCTCGCGGATGCCGTTGTCGGTCGTCGCCCCCTGCGTCACGGTGGGCGCGGAGCCGTCCACGACCTCGCGCACCATACTCGCGACCACGCGCGCGAGCTCGCGCGGATCCTCGTAGACGGTCGAGGTCAGCGTGCCGCCCCGCACGGCGCGCGCACCGGCGAGGGTCGAGCCGCCGCCGGTGAGCACGACGGATGCGGGGGTCGGCTCGTCGGCGTCGCTGTCGGTCTCGGAGTCGGCGTCGGCATCGGGCGCCGCGTCGGTGTTGGGCGGCGTCGTCGCATCGGGCGGGGGCGGCGACGCCGAGGGCGGGGAGCTCGGGTCGCCCTCGGGGGGCACGGGAACCGCGGTCCAGCGCTCGCCGGCGGGAACCACCGCGAGCCCGTGCTCGGCGAGCACCTCGGCGATCGCGGCGCTCATCGCGTCGCTCGGCGACAGCACACCGACGAGCTCGGCCCCCTCCTCCAGCAGCTCGGCGACCCGCCCCGCCGCCGTCGCCGGGGCGCCGCGCAGCACGGCGGCCTGCTCGAGCGTCACGCGACCGGACGGCACCGTGAGCCGGCCCGAGTCGAGGTAGGGCTGGAGCACCTCGAGCGCGCCCGCGAAGGCGTCCTGTGCGCCGCGGTCGTCGCCCGACCCCGCGAGCAGTTCGACGGCGGCGGGGGCGGCATCCGGCTCGTCGGCGAGACCGAGCGCACGCACGAACTCCTCGGCGCGCAGGCGTCCGGCGGCCCGGTGGTCGAAGGTCGCGAAGTAGTCGACCTGCGCGGAGTCGAGGATGAGCTCGTCGTAGGCGATGACGGCGACCTCCGGCGCGGCGTCCTCGTCGAGCACCGCCGCGATCGAGGTCGCGTCGACGGGCGCGAGCACGACCGCGACGGGCGACGCGTCGAGCACCTCGCGCAGCTGCCCGAGCTGCGTCGGGATGTCGTCTCCGGCAAAGCGCACCTCGACGGCGTAGCCGTCGTCGGCGAGCTCCTGTCGCAGCACCTCGGCGCTCGCGCCCCAGGCGTCGTCGGCGCCGCCCGGGAACAGCACGGCGACGGGCGGGCCGGTCGGGCCGGGCGTGCACGCCGCGAGCCCCGCGCACGCGAGCGCGCCCGCGACGAGCACCCCCGCCATCCGCACGCCCCAGCCGCTCACGAGCCGAGCCTACGACCCCTGCGGTGGGGTGTGCTCGTAGCTCCAGCTACGGCGTCGGCGCCCCGAACGCTTCCGGGGCGCCGAGCTGCTAGCTCCAGCTACGAGCACCCCACACGCGAGGGGACGGGGTGAGAGGGCGCCTCAGCCGAGGGTTGCGAAGGCGCGCACCGGGAAGGTGCCGAAGCCCTCCACGGCGGGCGGAGCGGCCGTGAAGCGCGCGCCCGACGGCGGCAGCTCGCCGAGGTTCGTCAGGTGCTCGACCACGTGGATTCCCGCGCCGAGCAGCCCCGAGTGCGCCGGGCGCGGACCGTGCGGCACGACATCGTCGATGTTGAGCGAGTCGATGCCGACGAGCGCGACGCCCTGCTCCACGAGGTAGGCGACGCCCTCGGCGGTGAGGAACGGCGCGTCCACACCGTACGCCGGCGTGCCGAAGTGCCGATCCCATCCGGTGTGCAGCAGCACCGCCTTACCCCGCACGTCGCGGTCCCACAGCGCCTCGGCCGGGATGCCGCGCGTCGCGAGATCGGTGAGGTGGAACACCTCGGTCGGCAGGTCGACGAGGCTCGCGAGCTCGAGCCCCGCGAGATCCGGGCCCTGCGCGAACCGGTGGTAGGGGCTGTCGAGGTAGGTGCCCGTGTTGCCGATCATCGTGATGAGGTCCATCGCGAACTCGGTGCCCTCCTCATAGTGGGCACGCGAGTCCTCGCGCGTCAGGTGCGGGGTGATGACGGGCGTCGGCAGGCCGGGATAGGTCACGAGACCCGCCCGGATGCGGTGGCTGAGATCCACGATGCGGCCAGCGGATGCCGCGGCAGCGCTGGTCTCGATACCGCGCGTACCGCGGTGCTGCTCCTCCACCACGACCAGGTTGGCGACCTCGATCGAACCGACGAGGGCGAGGCCGAGGTGCTGCACGAACAGGCGCCCGACCTCGGCCGCCTCCACGTCAGGCCGCGGCAGATCGATCCGGAAGCCCTCGGCCGTGAGGCCGCCCCCGTTGGCGAACGCGACGTGGGCGTCGAAGTGGGCACGGAACTGCGGGGCAGCCGGCGGTGCGGTGCGAGTCTCAGTCACGGGAGCGGGCCTTTCGGATGAGGGTCACCAGCACGGCGACAAGGGCGAGCAGGGCGGGCACGAGCAGGTGGTCCCAGGCGAGCACGAGCAGCGCGCCGGTCAGCACGACCGACACCACCGCCATCCACCATCCGACGGTGAACCGGGCGAGCAGTCGCACGGCCGCGAGCATCCCCAGGAAGTACAGCGACACCATCGACGCCGTGTGGATGAGGATGAACGTCTGCATGTCGAGGCCGAACACGAAGTACACCGAGGCGTAGCCGAGCATGACGATGCCGACGAACACGATCGCGCGACGCGGCACGGCGCCGGCCTCTGCGCCCTTCGCGAGCACGCTCGGCAGGTGCCGGTCGCGGGCGAGGGCCGCCGTGAGGTTCGAGAACGCGGGCACGTAGACGTTGAGCACGCCGAGCGCGATGACCGTCGCGATGCCGCCCACGACGGCCGGTCCGAGCCCCGGAAGGTTGACGGCGACGAGGTCGATGAGCGGCGCCTCGCTGCGGGCTCCCCCGGCGCCGAACACGCCGACAGTGACGAACTGCAGCGCGAGGTAGGCGAGCCCGACGACCGTCATGCCGATGACGGTCGCCCACACGATCGTGCGGCGCGGGTTGCGGAACTCGTGAGCGATGTGGGTGATGGCCTCGCCGCCCGCGAACGCCCACACGAAGAGGCTGATGGCGAGCGCCACACCCGACCACCCGTGCGGCAGGAACGGCGTGAGGTTGCCGGCCTCGACCGCGGGCGACGCGCTCGCGATCACACCGACGACGACGGCGACGAGCACGCCCGAGAGCCCGAGCTGCACGGTTCCCGAGACCCGCAGACCGAACAGGCTCAGCACGACCGACACGGCGAGGAATCCGATGCCGATCGTCGCGACCCACCCGCGGCCGAGGCCGAGTGCGGCGGTCAGGTACTCGCCGCCGAGCGCCGCGACCACGGGCGCGCCGAAGCCGACGCCGAAGAGGAACCAGTAGCCGGTCGCCCGTGCCGCCGTGTCGCCGAGCGCGAGCCGCACGAAGGTCGCGACTCCCCCACCGTCGGGGTACCGCCCGGCGAGCGCGGCGAAGGTGCCGGCGAGCGGGATCGACAGCACGAGCACGATCGCGACGGCGAGGATCGAGGCCGGGCCGGCGGCATCCACCCCGAGTCCCGGCAGCACGAGGATGCCCGTGCCGAGCACGGCGGCGATGTAGAGAGCGGATGCCGTGGGCAGCCCGATGCGCCCGTGCGCCACGGCGGCGTCGGGTGGGCTCTGGGTGCTCACGCTGCTCACGCTCTCATCCTGCTGTGGCACGAACGCGACCACCAGCGACTTTCCGCCATCCACTCATGTCTTCCCGCCGCAGGTCGGCTGCTCGTAGCTCCAGCTAGCACCTCGGCGCCGGAGATGTTTCCGGGGCGCCGAGACCGTAGCTGGAGCTACGAGCACCCCCGCAGGTCAGAGGTGGGCGAGCGTGTCGAGCACGTCGGACACGAGGTCGTCGACGCCCTCGATGCCGACCGAGAGACGCACGATCGCCGGCGAGACCTCGAGCGCGGTGCCCCGCACGGATGCGTGGGTCATCTCCGAGGGGTAGCACACGAGCGACTCGACACCGCCGAGCGACTCCGCGAGCTGGAACAGCCGCGTCGACTCGGCGAAGCGGCGGGCCGCCGCGCCGTCGCGCAGCTCGATCGAGAGCATGCCGCCGAAGGCACGCATCTGCCGCGCCGCGAGCTCGTGCCCCGGATGCGACTCCAGCCCCGGGTAGTACACGCGCGCGAGCTTCGGGTGGTCGACGAGGGCCTGCGCGAGCGCGAGCGCGTTCGACGAGTGACGGTCCATGCGCACGGCGAGCGTCTTGATGCCGCGCGTCGTGAGCCACGCGTCGAGCGGACCGGACACGGCGCCGGCCCCGAACTGTGTGAAGGCCACACGGTCGGCGAGCGACTCGCCACCGGCCTCGACGCCGGCCTTGACGACGACCGCGCCACCCAGCACATCCGAGTGCCCGCCGAGGTACTTCGTGGTCGAGTGCACGACGACGTCGGCGCCGAGCGCGAGCGGCTGCTGCAGGTAGGGCGTCGCGAAGGTGTTGTCGACCACCACGAGCGCCCCCGCCGCGTGCGCGAGCTCGGCGACCGCGGCGATGTCGGTGATCTTCATGAGCGGGTTCGACGGCGTCTCGAGCCACACGACCCGCGTGTTGTCGCGCAGGGCCGCACGCACGGCATCCGCGTCGCCCATCTCGACCGTGTCGAGCCCGATGCCCCACGGCACGTGCACGCGGTTGACGAGCCGGTGGGTGCCGCCGTAGACGTCGTTGCCCATGAGCACGTGGTCGCCGGGCTTCAGCACCGAGCGCAGCAGAGCATCCTCGGCGGCGAGGCCGGAGGCGAAGCTGAAGGCGCGCGCCCCGCCCTCGAGCGAGGCGAGCTGTGCCTGCAGGGCGTCACGGGTGGGGTTGCCGCCGCGCGCGTACTCGTAGCCGCCGCGGAACCCGCCGATGCCGTCCTGCACGAACGTCGTCGAGAGGTACAGCGGCGGGATGACGGCGCCCGTCGTCGGGTCGAACTCCTGCCCGTCGTGGATGGCGCGGGTGGCGAAGTCGAAGCCGGATGCTGTCTGGTCGGTCATCGTGGTTCCTTGGTCGAAGTGGTGCGGATGCGCGCGCGGGCCCCGTCAGCGGGTGAGGTAGGCGAGCAGGTCGTGGCGCGTGAGGATCGTGACGGGCTTGCCGGCGTCGGTCACGAGCAGGGCGTCGACGTCGGCGAGGGCGTCGCGCGCCGCGTCGATGGAGTCGTTCACGCCGATGAGGGCGGGGCGCGGCCCGACGAGCTCGGCGAGCGTGTCGGTGCGGTCGACCTCGCCGCGCAGCACGGCGCCGACGAGCTGCTTGGCGGTGACGAGACCCGCGAACTCGCCCATCACGACGGGCGGTTCGGCGTTCAGCACGGCGAGCTGCGAGACGCCGGCGCTCAGCAGGGTGTCGAGCGCGTGCTGCACCGTGTCGCCGGGCCGCGCGAAGACGAGGCTCGAGCGCTCGGGCCGCTTCGTCGCCACGAGGTCGGCGACCGTCTGCTCGCTCTCCGCGGGCAGGAAGCCGTGCGAGCGCATCCAGGTGTCGTTGAACACTTTGCCGAGGTAGCCGCGACCGCCGTCAGGCAACAGGATGACCATGACGGCATCCGGGCCGAGCTCCCGCGCCGCCTTGAGACCCGACGCGACCGCGAGCCCCGACGAGCCGCCGACGAGCAGCCCCTCCTCGCGCGCGAGGCGGCGGGTCATCTCGAACGATTCAGCATCGGATGATGCGATGATCTGGTCGACGACGCTCGGATCGTAGGCGGTCGGCCAGAAGTCCTCGCCCACGCCCTCGACGAGGTACGGCCGGCCGGTGCCGCCCGAGTACACGGAGCCCTCGGGGTCGGCGCCGATCACGACGATGTCGGGGTTCTGCTCCTTGAGGTAGCGTCCGGCGCCCGAGATGGTGCCGCCGGTGCCGACGCCCGCCACGTAGTGCGTGACCGTGCCGTCGGTGTCGCGCCAGATCTCGGGGCCCGTCGTCTCGTAGTGGCTGAGCGGGCCGTTCTGGTTGGAGTACTGGTCGGGCTTGAACGCGCCCGGGATCTCACGCGCGAGCCGGTCGCTCACCGAGTAGTACGACTCGGGGCTTTCGGGCGCGACACTCGTCGGGCACACCACGACCTCGGCGCCGTAGGCCTTGAGCGTGTTGATCTTGTCGTCGGACACCTTGTCGGGGCACACGAACACGCAACGGTAGCCGCGCTGCTGCGCCACGAGCGCGAGACCGATGCCGGTGTTGCCCGAGGTCGGCTCGACGATCGTGCCGCCCGGCTTCAGCTTGCCCTCCGCCTCGGCGGCGTCGATGATGCGCGTCGCGATGCGGTCCTTCGAGCTGCCGCCCGGGTTCAGGTATTCGACCTTCACGAGCACGGTGGCCCGGATGCCGTCGGTCACCCTGTTCAGCTTCACGAGCGGCGTGTTGCCCACCAGGTCGAGCACCGTCTCGGCGTACGTCATCCCTCGAGCCTACCCGCGGCATCCGGGTGTTACCGGGGTCCGATCGCTACACCTCGGCGGCCGTCAGCTGCTCGGCGAAGAGCCGCGCGTACTCGCCGTCGAGGGCGAGCAGCTGCGGGTGCGTTCCCGACTCGATGATGCGCCCGGCGCGCACCACGTGGATGACGTCGGCGTCGACGACCGTCGAGAGCCGGTGCGCGATCGCGATCGTGGTGCGGCCGCGGGATGCCGCGTCGAGCGCTGCCTGCACGGTGCGCTCCGACACCGTGTCGAGCGCGCTCGTGGCCTCGTCGAGGATGAGCACGGCCGGATCCTTGAGCAGCACGCGCGCGATCGCCACCCGCTGCTTCTCGCCGCCCGAGAGACGGTAGCCGCGCTCCCCCACGAGCGTCTCGTAGCCGTCGGGGAACGAGGCGATCGTCTCGTGGATGTTGGCCGCGCGGCACGCCGCCTCGAGCTCGTCCTGCGTCGCATCCGGCTTCGCGTAGCGCAGGTTCTCGGCGATCGTCGCGTGGAAAAGGTAGGTCTCCTGGCTCACGACGCCGATGTGGTCGATGAGGGATGCGTGGCGCAGCTCGCGCACATCCGTTCCGGCGAACAGCACAGCGCCGTCGGATGCCTCGTAGAGCCGCGGGATGAGGTACGACACCGTCGTCTTGCCGGCACCCGAGGGCCCGACGAACGCCACGTGCTGACCCTGCTCGATGCGGAACGACACCTCCTGCAGGGTGCCCGCGGCATCCGGGGCGGCATCCGGATAGCGGAACGTCACCTCGCGGAACTCCACCTCGCCCAGTCGCGCGGCGTCGACCTCGCGCGCGTGTGCCGCGTCGGTGATGGTCGGCACGAGGTCGAGGTACTCGAAGATGCGCGCGAACAGGGCACGCGAGGTCTGCAGGTCGAGCGCAACCCGCAGCAACCCCATGAGCGGGAACATGAGGCGCGCCTGCACGGTCGTGAACGCGACGATCGTGCCGGCCGTCACCGGCACATCCCGCAGGATCAGCCACGCCGCCACGAGGTACACGACGGCCGGCACGACCGACATGAACACCCCGACGACCGCGAAGAACCACTGGCCCGACATCTGCTGCCGCACCTGCAGCATGATCTGCCGGTCGTTCTCGGATGCGTAGCGCGCGATCTCGGCTGGCTGCCGGTTGAATGTCTTCGCGAGCAGGATGCCCGACACCGAGAGGGTCTCCTGCGTGATCGCCGTCATCTCCGACAGCGACTCCTGCGTCTGCGTCGCGATGCGCGCCCGCACCTGGCCGACGCGGCGCTGCGCGAGCACGAGCGCGGGCAGCAGCACGACGGCCACGACGGTCAGCTGCCAGCTCAGCAGCAGCATCGCCACGAGCGCCCCGATGACCGTCACGGTGTTGCCGACGACGCTCGAGATCGTGTTGTTGAGCACGCCCGCGACGCCGCCCACGTCGTTCTGCAGGCGCGACTGGATGACACCCGTCTTCGTGCGCGTGAAGAAGCCGAGCTCCATCGCCTGCAGGTGGCTGAAGAGCCGCACCCGCAGCGCCCCCATGACCGAGTTGCCGACGCGCGCCGTGAGGTAGGTCTGCCACACGCCGAGCGCCGCCGACACGAGCCACAGGCCGATCATCGCGCCCACGAGCCACAGCAGCACCGGCACGTCCGGGCTTCCGGATGGCGGGAACAGTCCCTCGTCGAACGCGCGTTGCGTCAGCAGCGGCGGCAGCACCCCGAGGCCGGCCGAGACGAGCACGAGCACGATCGTCGTGACCAGCTGCCCCGCGAACGGGCGGAACAGCTCGCCGATGCGCCCCAGCAGGTTCGGGATGCGCGGGGCCGCCGCGTTCTCGGCGCGCTGCACCTCGGCGTCGCGGCTGCCGACACGGCCCGCGCCCCCGCCGCGTCCGGTGCCCATGCTCATGGGTCGAGCCTATGCACCTTGATCTCGATACACCGCCTTCGGCGGCACTCGATCAGCGGTGGGGTGGCCCTCGGCGGCAGCCGATCAGCGGTGGGGTGGCCTCCGGCGGCACTCGATCAGCGGCGGGGTGGCCCTCGGCGGCACTCGATCAGCGGCGGGGTGGCCCTCGGCGGCACTCGATCAGCGGCGGGGTGGCCTTCGGCGGCAGCCGATCAGCGGTGGGCTGGCCCTCGGCGGCAGCCGATCAGCGGTGGGGTGGTGTGCACTGCCGGTCGGTGATTTCGAGACGCGGGCTCCGCCCGCTCCTCAATCACCTCGACGGTCGAGGTGGCTCCGGACCACCGCTACCCCTTGGTCGACCCCGCCAGCAGGCCGCGCACGAAGTAGCGCTGCAGCGAGAAGAACACGATGAGCGGCACGATGAGCGACACGAACGCGCCCGCCGTGAGGCGCTGCCACTCCTGCCCGCGCGACCCGACCATCTCGGCCAGCCGCTGCGTCAGCGGTGCCGCGTCTTGCGTTCCTCCCGAGAAGATGAGTGCCACGAGAAGGTCGTTCCAGACCCACAGGAACTGGAAGATGGCCACAGACGCGAGCGCCGGGATCGCCAAGGGGAGCACGATCCGGAAGAAGATCTGCCCGTGCGTTGCACCATCCACACGCGCCGCCTCGATGACCTCGTTCGGGATCTCGGAGATGAAGTTGTGGAGCAGGAAGATCGCAAGCGGAAGCGCGAACATCGTGTGCGCGATCCAGATCGGCAGATAGTTCTGCACCGGGATCATCGGGATGAGCTCGTGCAGCCACTGCTGCCCCGGCTTGAGGAATGTGGAGAAGAACTGCAGCAGCGGCACGAGAGCCATCTGCAGCGGAACGATCTGCAGCGCGAACACGAAGATGAACAGGCCGTTGATCCACTTGAACCGCATCCACGCGAAGGCGTACGCCGCCATGGATGCGAAGGTGAGCGGGAAGATCGTCGCCGGGATGGCGATGAAGAGCGAGTTCACGAAGTAGGCGCCGAGCTGCGGCGACGACTGCGACGGCGACAGCAGCACATCCTGGTAGTTGTCGAGCGTGAAGCCGGGGTTCGCGAAGATCGTCCACCAGCCGGTCGTCTGGATGAGCTCGGCGGGTCGGAACGACGACACGAAGAGCCCGAAGGTGGGAAGCGTCCACAGCACGGCGATGACGAGTGCCGCGATGGTGGCGCCGCGCGACGTCAGCCTGCGCTTGACCCGTTTGGCCTTGGTGCCCGTGAGCGTTTCGTCAGCCAGCTCGATCTCGCCGCGACCGTCCTTCATCGGCAGGTCCGCGGGGGCGACGGAGCTCTTGGCGATCCCGCCCCGGGCTGCACCGGCATCGAGCGAAGTCATCGGATCTCCCTCTGCTTGCGAAGCACGTTGATGTTGTAGATGACGATCGGCAGCACGAGCACGAACAGGATGATCGCGAGAGCCGATCCGCGCCCGACCTCTGAGGCTCGGAACGCCTGGGTGTACATCTCGTTCGCGACGACGCTCGTGTTGAAGTTTCCGGCCGTCATCGTTCGCACGATGTCGAACACCTTGAGGGTTGCGATCGAGATGGTGGTGAGCACCACGACGAGAGAACCGCGGATGCCGGGGACCGTGACGTTGCGGAATCGCTGCCAGGCGTTCGTGCCGTCGAGCTGCGCCGCCTCGATCTGCTCCGTCGGGATGCCCTTGATCGCGGCCGAGAGCACGACCATCGCGAACCCGGTCTGGATCCAGATCATGACCAGGATCAGCAGGAAGGTGTTGATCGGATCCGTCTGCAGCCATTGCACCGGGTCGCCGCCGAAGGCCACCGCGATCGCGTTGAGCAGACCGATCTGCTCACGACCTGCCGACTTGTACTCGTAGACGAAGCGCCAGATGATGCCCGCACCGACGAACGAGATCGCCATCGGCATGAAGACCAGGGCCTTGTAGACCCGTTCGCCGCGGGATTTGTCGATGAAGACGGCGTAGGCGAGCCCGAGCACGGTCGACAGGGTCGGCACGATCGCGACCCAGATGATGGTGTTGACCAGCGTGCGGATGGCTGTCGGCTGGGTGAACATCCACACGAAGTTGTCGAAGGTGAAGTTGCCGCCCTTGTCGAGGAACGAGAGAGCGAGCGTGCGGAACGCGGGATAGACGAGCCCGATCCCGACGAGGAGGAGCGCGGGGGCGAGGAACCCCACGAGCTGCCAGTAGTCGCGACCCTTCTTGGGCGCTTTGTCGATGAAGAACACCAGCAAGCCGACGACGGCGGCGAAGATCGCCAGGCCGATCACGAGTTGCAGGATCTTGCCGATCAGGTCCGCGGTGGTCATCGCGTCACTCGCCTTCCTTCGTCATCGAAGAGGTGGTGCAGGGTGGGCCCCGCATCGAGACTAGATCGGGGGCGGGACTGGAGACCAGCCCCACCCCCGATCGCTGGGGATCAGGAGATCAGCTGCTGGGCCAGCTGGCCTCGATCGTGTCGACCGTCTGCTGCGTCGACTGACCACCGACCCAGGCGACGATGCCCTTCCAGAAGGAGTCCGCGCCCACGGCACCCGGCATGAGGTCGGAGCCGTCGAAGCGGAAGGTCGTGTCGCCCTGGAGGATCTCGATCGACTGCTTGAGCAGTTCGCTCGAGGCGTTCTCCGGGTCGACACCCTTGTTGGCGGAGATCACACCGCCGAGCGAGACCCGGTTGTTGGCCCAGGTGTCGCTCGAGAGGAAGGTGCGCACGACCTCGACCTCTTCGGCGTCACGGAACGCGACGGGGAACTCGCCACCACCGGTGACGGCCTGCGGGTCGTCCTCGTTGACCGGCGGGAGCAGGAACGCCCACACGGTGCCGTCGGGAGCGACGGTGTTGGCGTCGCCTCCGTCCGGGTTCCAGAACGTCTCGTAGAACGAGGCCTGGTGGTGCATCGAGCACTCGCCGTCGAGGATCGGCAGACCTGCGGTCTGGAAGGCCTCGCTGATCTGCGTCGACACGTCACCGATTCCGCCGTTGACCATGTCAGGGTTCTTGAGATACTCGCCGACCGAGTCGAACGCCGCGACGATCTGCGGGTCGTTGAACGGGATCTCGTGCGTCACCCACTGGTCGTAGACGTCGGGACCCGCCTGACGGAGCACGAAGTCCTCGATCCAGTCGGTACCGGGCCAGCCCGTCGCCTCACCGGACTCGAGCCCGACGCACCACGGCTTCGCACCGGTCGCGGCGATCTCCTCCGAGAGCGCCTTCAGCTCGTCGAGCGTCTTCGGGATCTCGTAACCGCCCTCCTCGAACATGCTCGGCGAGTACCAGATGTAGCCCTTGATGGATGCCATGAGCGGCGCCGAGTAGAAGGTGCCGTCGTAGGTGCCGTACTGCTTCCAGTCGGGCGACCACCACTTGTCGACGTTCGCCTCGACATCCGCCGATGCGGGGATGAGCCAGCCGCCCGCCGCGAGCCGCGCCAGCAGACCGGGCTGCGGCACGATGCCGATGTCGGGGGCGTTGCCGCCCTCGGCGAGCACGGCGATCTGAGCTTCGAACTCACTCGAACCCTGGTAGTCGATCTCGATGCCGGTGCACGTCTCGAAGTCCTTCCACGACTCGACAAGACGGTCGGCCTCGAGGTCGAGAATCGTGCCGCCGATCGTGACGGTCTTGCCCTCGAAGGTGCCGTAACTCTCGTATGGCGCGCAGTCGACGTCGCCGGCATTCTCGTCCGCAATGTCGCCCGTACAACCGACGAGCGCGAGGGCCGCGACGGTAGCCGCCGCCGCGCCGGCCAAGAGCCGGCTGTTCACCCGTGAACGCATTCTTCCTCCTCGTTGAGCCCCGCCCCGCGGGTGGCGGTCGGGGTGCGGATGGTGCAGGTGGAGCGGGAACCGCTTCCACTTCCCACGCTAGGCGAGCGCTCCCACGCGCGGCAACCGGCTTGTCCCCCGTTGAGGTCACGATTCGGCTTCGGGTACCGTGGTCTGCTCACATCGCGGCGCACCGAGCATGCGAAAGGGCGCCGCCCCCACGCGGGGAGCGGCGCCCTTTCGGAGCTGCAGGTCGTTACTTGAGGACGACCGTGGCGCCGGCCTCTTCGAGCTGCGCCTTCGCCTTGTCGGCGGTCTCCTTGTTGGCACCCTCGAGCACGGTGCTGGGAGCGCCGTCCACGAGAGCCTTCGCCTCGCCGAGGCCCAGGCTCGTGAGGGCGCGGACCTCCTTGATGACCTGGATCTTCTTGTCGCCGGCCGACTCGAGGACGACGTCGAACGAGTCCTTCTCCTCGGCGGCGTCGTCGCCACCACCGGCACCACCGGCGGCGGGGGCGCCCGCGGCCGCGACGGCGACCGGAGCGGCGGCGGTGACCTCGAAGGTCTCCTCGAACTTCTTGACGAACTCGGACAGCTCGATGAGCGAGAGCTCCTTGAACGCCTCGAGCAGCTCGTCGGTGCTGAGCTTGGCCATTTCTTTCTCCTTAGCTGTGGGGCGCTTCACCCCGGGTCGATGACCCCGTCACGGATGCGACGGGCAGTCTCTATGCGAGGGTCAGCTCGCGGATTCCTGCTTCTCGCGCAGCGCGTCGACCGTACGGACGGCCTTCGACAGCGGCGCGTTGAACAGGTAGGCAGCTCCGAACAGCGAGGCCTTGAAGGCACCGGCCAGCTTCGCCAGCAGCACCTCCCGGGACTCGAGGTCGGCGAGCTTGCCCACCTCGGCGGCGGTCAGGGCGGCACCGTCGAAGTACCCGCCCTTGACCACGAGCAGAGGATTGGCCTTGGCGAAGTCACGCAGCGCCTTCGCGACGGCGACGGTGTCACCGTGCACGAAAGCGATCGCCGAGGGGCCCTCGAGGAGGTCGTCGAGACCCTCCACGCCGGCTTCCTTCGCAGCGATCTTCGTGAGCGTGTTCTTCACCACGGCGTAGCTCGCGTCCGCACGGATGTTGTTGCGCAGCTCCTTGAGCTGGGCCACCGTGAGGCCGCGGTACTCGGTGAGCACGATCGCGTTCGAGTTGCGGAAGGTCTCCGTCAGCTCGGCGACCGTGGTTTCCTTGTTCGCCATGGCGCTCCTTGTCGTATTGGATGTCGCGCCGATTCCCGCCCACGAAAAAAGCTCCGGCGCAAGCGCACGGAGCTGAACCCGGATCGCATCCGGAGGTCTACTTCACACACCTGCGCGGGCCCCTTCGAGAAGGACTTCGTCCGCATGTCCGCACGCGGACACACGGAGACCAGCGGTCTTCGGCGGGTTCAGGCTATCACACCGCGCGCACGCGCCGGACCACGAGCAGCGTCACGATCACCGTGAAGAGCACGGCCGTCACGGCGATCGCGAGCCCGAACCCGGGGTCGTCGCCCGAGGGCTCCGGATCCGGCGGCGGCAGCACGAGCTCGAGCTCGTCGACGGGCGTCGCCTCGGTCACCCCCGAGGTGCCCGACACGAGCGGCGTGGCCAGCTCCTCCGCGAGCGCGAACCACGCGCCGGTCGTGACGTCCCGCACGAGCTGGGCATCATCCGGAACCTCGCCGAGCGCGGTCGCGGCCTCGGCATCCGGGGTGAACTCCGCGAGCTCGGGCTGCTCGGTCTCGAGGTTGATCCACACGATCGCGACGCCCACCGGCTGCTCGGCGACCGCAACGGGCACGGCCCATTCGTTGGCCATCCGGGCCGGCTTGCCCTCCGTGTCGCCCGCGAGTCGCGCATCCGTCCAGAGGAAGACGCGCGAGATGGGGCCCGGCGTCGTCGTCTCGTTGAAGTCGATGCCCTCGCCGTCGGCGTTCTCGCCGTAGATGTCGTCGAGTCGGTCGACGAGCCCGCCGCCGGTCACGTAGGCGCGCACCTCGGGCGGCACCGAGCCGACGCTCGCCGCGGCGCTCGAGGGCGCCAGGAGGGCGGGCGCCGGGAGCGCGGGGGCCAGCGCGAACGCGGCGGCGAGCAGCACGGCAGGCAGTGCGGCACGCGACGGGGTGCTCCACAGAATGCGCGACGGGGCACGAGACGACCGGGGGGCGGATCGCATGGCGCTCAGTCTGCCAGGTCGCCCGCCTCCGGATGCGCGGCACGGCGCCGCGGCAGCCGAACCGTCACGCGCGTGTCGCCCGGCACGCTCGTCACGGCGATCGACCCGCCGTGCGCCTCGACGACCGCTGCGACGATCGCGAGTCCGAGGCCCGTGCTGCCGGAACCGCTCGCGCCGTCGCCGCGGGCGCGCGACGAGTCGCCGCGGGCGAAGCGCTCGAACAGGCGCGGTTGCAGCTCCTCGGGGATGCCGGGGCCGTCGTCGGCGACCGTGAGCACGACCTCGTCGCCCTCGCCGCCGAGAGTCACCGTGACCGCCGTGCCTGCGGGCGTGTGCCGGTGCGCGTTCGCGAGCAGGTTGACGACCACCTGGTGCAGCCGGGCGGCGTCGCCCTCCACCTCGAGGGGCGGCTCGGGCGCCACCACCTCCCACTCGTGGTCGGGGGCGGCCGCATAGGCGTCGCCCACCGCATCCGTCACGAGCCGCACGAGCTCGACCTCGCCGACCGCGAGCCCCCGCCCCTCGTCGAGCCGGGCGAGCTCGAGCAGATCCTCGACGAGTGCCGTCATGCGGATCGACTCCGACTCGATGCGGTCGAGCGAGCGGATCGCGTCGTCGGGCAGCTCCGCGTCGATGCGGCGGGTCAGCTCGGCGTACCCGCGGATCGAGGCGAGCGGTGTGCGCAGCTCGTGACTGGCATCCGCCACGAAGCGCCGCACCTTCTCTTCGGAGCGCTGCCGGGCCACGAGCGCCTCCTCGACGTGGCCGAGCATGCGGTTGAGCGCGGCGCCCACCTGCCCCACCTCGGTGTGCGGGTCGGACTCGGCCTCGGGCACCCGCTCGGGGATCGCGACGTCGCCGGATGCGAGCTCCAGCCCGGTCACGCGCGTCGCCGTCTCGGTCACCCGCTCGAGCGGGCGCAGCGCGACACGCGTGAGGGCGACGGCCCCGATCGCGGCGAGCAGCAGGGCGCCGAAGGTGACGAGCGCGAAGATCCCGGCGAGGGTCCACGTGGTCGTGTCGACCTCGGCCGTCGAGATGCCGACCGCGAGCGCGCCGTTCGCGGCGGTGTGCACCTCGACGCGGTAGCTGCCGAGACCACTCAACTGCACGGTCGACGCACCGCCGGACGGGGCGGCGAAGAGCTGCCGCAACTGCGTGCGGGTGAGCGCCTCGGCGGAGCCGGGGTCGGTGTAGACGGAGCCGCGCGCGCCGTCGGCGGGGGTCAGCACCGCCACCACGAGCCCCGCGCTCAGGCTGTCGGCTCCGCCCGGCAGCTCGTCGCCCGGCTGCCCCGCGAGCAGGTAGCGCGACACGTCGTACACCTGGGAGTCGAGCCGCTGCAGCAGGTTCTGCCGCAGCGCGAGCACGCTCACGGCGCCGATGAGCACGCCGAGGAGGGCGACGAGGGCGACGACCCCGATCACGACGCGACGCCGGATCGACCAGCGGGGTCGAGCCCGGATGCGCTCTGTCGCGTCGGTCATGTCGCCGGCTTGATGAGGTAGCCGACGCCGCGCACGGTGTGGATGAGCGGCGGCAGGCCGTCGCCCTCGATCTTCTTGCGCAGGTAGGAGATGTAGATCTCGACGATGCTCGAACGACCCTCGAAGTCGTAGCTCCACACCCGGTCGAGGATCTGCAGCTTGCTGACGACCCGTCGCGGGTTGCGCATGAGGTAGCGCAGCAGTTCGAACTCCTTCGCGGTGAGCTCGATGGGGCGGCCCGCGCGGGTCACCTCGTAGCTCTCCTCGTCGAGGGTCAGGTCACCCACCCGCAGCACGGGGTCGGTGTAGCCCGAGACGGCGCGGCCGCTGCGGCGCAGCAGTCCGCGGAGGCGCGCGACGACCTCCTCGAGGCTGAACGGCTTGGTGACGTAGTCGTCACCGCCGGCGGTGAGGCCGACGACGCGATCGGTCACGGCATCCTTCGCGGTGAGGAACAGCACGGGCACGTCGTCGCCCGTCGCGCGCAGCCGCCGCAGCACCTCGAGGCCGTCGAGGCCCGGCATCATGATGTCGAGCACGATGACGTCGGGCGCGAACGCGCGTGCCTTGGTGAGGGCGGATGCGCCGTCGGTCGCCGTCTCGACCTGCCACCCCTCGTAGCGCAGCGCCAGCTGGATGAGCTCGCCGAGGGCCTGCTCGTCGTCGACGACGAGCGCGCGCACGGGAGCCCCGTCGGGCCGAGTCAGCACGGGCGCGGTCGAGGTGCTCACCCCTCCGATTCTGCCCCCAACCCTGAGAGTCCCCTAAGCCCCACCTTCATGCTCTCCTAGCTCCAGCTACGAGCTCGCCGCCCCGGAAGCATTCGGGGCGCCGAGTCATCTTCCGGGGCGCCGAGCGGGCGATGTCGCCGAGGCGGGTCACAATGGAGCCCGTGCAGCCCACCCTCGCGCTCTTCGATGCGCCACCCGTGCCGTACCGCGAGCGCGTCGTCGCGGACGCCGCGGATCGGGTGAGCTGGTTGCGCGAACGCGCCCGCGGGGTCACTGCCACGGATGTCGCCCGCCTCACCGGCGAGAAGGCGGTGCGCGCGGTCGCGATGGAGAAGCTGCTCGGCTCGCGCTTCAGCGGCAACGCCTACACGCAGCACGGCCGCACCCGCGAGCCCGAGATCGGGCGCTGGGTCGCACGGCATCATCCGGGCATGCGCGGCAACACCGCCCTGTTCCACGCCGACGGGCAGCGAGCGCACCTCGCGACGCCCGACGGCATCCGCGACCACGACGGCACGCTCGAGCTCTGCGAGATCAAGACGACGCGCACGGCCTGGCGCAGCATCCCGCGGCACTACCTGCGGCAGGTGTGGTGGCAACAGTACGTGCTCGGCGCCGAGCGCACCCTTGTCGTGTGGGAGCAGCACGACGACTTCGTGCCGGTGAGCGGGGTGCCCGAGACGCGCTGGGTCGACCGCGACGAGAACGAGATCCACCGTCTGGTGTCGCTCGCCGAGCAGGTGCTCGCGGCGATGCGCCGCTAGCGTCGCGCCACTCAGGTGGTTGAGGAGCCGCGCAGCGGCGTCTCGAAACCACCGTCACCTCACACGTCCTCGCGTCGCACGCGGGAGATCGCGACCGCCCCCACGCCCGCCGCCGCGATGACGATCGCGATGAGCAGGATGTAGAACGCCACCGAGAGGTAGCCGTTCTGCGAGGTGTCGGGGTTGAGGAACGGGTACGGGTACCACGAGGTGGCCCCCGTCGTGGCGTCGGTGACGAACGGCCCGCGGATCATCGTGTAGGCCGCCCACACGATCGGGTAGATCACGATGATGCCGACGGTCCCGAAGGCGAGGCGGCGGCGCCCGGGCGCGAGCACCCAGTCGAGCAGCAGCAGAAGGGGAGCCGCGACGTGCAGCACCTCGTTCGTCCAGGCGACCGTCTCGCCCTGCGGCAGCTCGATGCCCCGCAGCAGCAGGTTGTAGACGACGCCGGTCGTCACGAGGTAGGTCGCGGCGCACGCCCGCAGCACCGCGAACCACCGAGGGTCGACCGCGCCACGCCCGCCGCGCAGCAGCAGAACCGCCCCGATCGCGAGCGTGACCGCGCCGATGAGGTTCGACTGGATGGTGAAGAACGAGAAGAAGTTCACGACCTTGGTGCCGATGTCGGGAACGCCCTGATCGCGCCAGTAGGCCTGACTCGTCGCGAACTGCACGACCACCGCGGCGAGGATGCCGATCGCCGCGACCAGGCGCAGACCGACGACCGTGCCGACGACGAGGGGGCGCATGGCGAGACGGTATCAGCGCAGCACGCGCTCGTACACGTAGTCGTCTTCGAAGCGATCCCCCACGAGGAATCGCTTGACGCCGACGCGCTCGAATCCGTGCTTGGCATAGAAGCGCTGGGCGCGAGCGTTCAGCTGGTTGACTCCGAGCCACACGCTCGACGCTCCCGACCTTTCGGCGTGCGCGATGCTCGCGGCCATGAGCGCCGCGGCGACGCCGCCGCCGTGGGCGTCCGGATGCACATAGCACTTCGAGAGCTCGATGGTCGGTCGCCGGGTCACGGCGGCGGCGACGTCGGCATCCGTCGGTTCGCCCGTGACGAGCATCGTGTAGCCGGTGAGCGCGTCACCCGCGTCGGCCGCGGCCTCCGCGACCGCCACGAAGATCGCCCGCGTCGCGTCGGCGAGGTACCGCTCGAAGCTCGCCTGCGAGAGGTTGCGGGCGATGAAGTCGGCCTTGGCCGCGTCGCTCGTGTGCGGCGGGCACGCGAGCGGGAACGTCACCGCGGCGAGCGCGGCGAGCGCCGCAGCATCCGCATCCTGGGCCCGACGCACCTGCACTCCCCCAGGGTATCGCGACGAAATCAGTAGCATTTCGGCACCGGCACGGCTTGAATGGCCGCATGAGCGCCCACCAACCGACGGTTTTCGAGCGCTACCCGCCCTCGGCATCCGTCATCGCCCACTCGCTCGCGCAGACGCGGCAGGCGATCTTCTGGCTCGACGAGCTCGCGGCGCCCGAGGTGCGCCCTGCGCTGGGCGGCACCGTCACGACCGACCTCGCGGTCGTCGGCGGCGGGTTCACGGGGCTCTGGACGGCGCTGCGCGCGAAGCAGCGCGACCCCGAACGCCGGGTCGTGCTCGTGGAGGCGAAGCGCATCGGCTGGGCGCAGTCGGGCCGCAACGGCGGCTTCGTCGAGGCGAGCATCACCCACGGTGAGGAGAACGGACGCTCGCGCTGGCCCGAGGAGTACCCGCAGCTCGCGCGCCTGGGGCTCGAGAACCTCGACGCCATGGAGCGCACCGTGACCGAGCTCGGCCTCGACGTGCAGTGGGAGCGCACGGGCGAACTCGACGTCGCGACCGAGCCGCACCAGCTCGCCTGGCTCGACGGCGCATCCGGTGCCGAGCATGCAGATGCCGACGTCGTGCTCTTCGACCGCGACGGGGTGCAGGCCGAGGTGCACTCGCCGAGCTACCTCGGCGGCACCTGGCGCAGACGTGAGGTCGCCCTCGTGCACCCGGGTCGGCTCGCCCGCGAACTCGCGCGGGCGGCGGCGGATGCGGGGGTCGAGATCTTCGAGAACTCGCCCGTGCGCCGCATCGACGCCGACAGCACGGGCGCGCTCGAGGTCGTGACGGATGCGGGACGCGTGCGTGCACAGCACGTCGCCCTCGGCACGAGCGTGTTCCCCTCGCTGCTCGTGCGCAATCGGCTCATGACGGTGCCCGTCTACGACTACGTGCTCATGACCGAGCCGCTCGACGCGCGTCAGCGGGCCTCGATCGGCTGGGAGCGGCGGCAGGGCATCGGCGACCTCGCCAACCAGTTCCACTACTCGCGGCTCACGGCCGACGACCGCATCCTGTTCGGCGGCTACGACGCGATCTACCACTACGGCGGGCGCGTGCGCGCGCAGTACGAGCACCGCCCGCAGAGCTTCGAGCGACTCGCCTCGCACTTCTTCACGCTCTACCCGCAGCTCGAGGGTCTGCGCTTCTCGCACAAGTGGGCGGGCGCGATCGACACGAGCACCCAGTTCTGCGCCTTCTTCGGCACCGCCCGGCGGGGACGCATCGTCTACGCCGCGGGCTTCACGGGGCTCGGCGTCGGTGCGACGCGGTTCGCCGCCGACACGATGCTCGACCTGCTCGCCGGGGAGCCGACCGAGCGCACCGAGCTCGAGATGGTGCGGCGGCGGCCGCTTCCGTTCCCGCCGGAGCCGGCCGCGTCCCTCGGCATCCAGGCGACGCGCTGGTCACTCGACCGCGCCGACCACCGCGCGGGCCGCCGCAACCTGCTGCTGCGCACCCTCGACGCGCTCGGCCTGGGCTTCGACTCCTGAGCCGGTCCTCACCCTGAGCCGGTCCTCACCCTGAGCCGGTCCTCACCCAGAGGTGCGTCGAGAGGTTCGGGATGCGAGGAAGGTGAGCGCCGTGACGAGGCCGCCCGCGCCCGAGACCGCGATCCACAGGAACGACGCATCCGCTCCCTGGGCGGCCGCGAACGCACCGACGGAGGCGACGGCGATGCCCTGACCGATGATGATGCCGCTCGAGAGCATCGTCATGGTCGTGGCGAGGTGGCCCGCGGGGGCGGCATCCGCACCGATCGTGAAGAGCGTGACGAGCGTCGCGCCGACCGCGACGCCAGCGAGCACGAAGACGACGACGATCGTCGCGACCGACGGCGCCGCCACGAGCACGAGCCCCGCGATCGCGAGGCACGTCGCGCCGATCGCCCACCGCATCCCGAGCGTGAAACGCGCAGGCAGCCGGCCGACGAGCAGGGCCGCGACGGCCGAGGTCGCACCCATGATGCCGTAGAACAGGCCCGTGCTCTCGCCCGCGTCGGCCTCCTCCATGAAGGCCGTGAGCGCTGCGAGCGTCGCGCCGAAGAACGCGCCCATGAAGAGCATCCCGCCGGTCGGCAGCAGCACGGCGGGCGCGAGCAGCGCGCGGCGCGGCGCCACGACGCGCGCGCCCTCGTGGTCGTCGGCGTGCACGATCGTCGCGGTGCGGTGCAGCGCGAACGCGGCGACCGCCACGAGCGCGAGCACGGCCGCCGCGACCACGGGCGCCACGGGCCCGAACGCCGTCGCGAGCGCGCCGACGAGCACCGGTCCGCCGACGAACGAGATCTCGTCGGCCATGCTCTCGTAGCCGAGCGCGAGGGGAACCCCGCGCCCGCCCGCGCGCGAGTCGGAGGCCAGCAGCGCGAGCCAGCGTGCCCGCATGAGCGGCGACGCCGGGGGGATCGTGGCGCCCGCGAGCGCCGCGACCGCCGCGATCGCGAGGAGCGACGCATCCGTGTAGACGGTCAGCACGAGGGCCGCGAGCACGAGCGGATGCAGCACCGCGACCGTCAGCAGCACGCCGCGCTGGCCCACGCGATCCGCGATCGCACCGATCACCGGCCCGCCGACGCCGGATGCGATGCCGAGCGCCGCCGAGACGAAGCCGCCGTCGCCGACCGAGTCGCGCACCACCGTCACGAGCGTGAGCACGCCGACGACGTTCATCGCGACCGGCAGGCGCGCGGCGAACGCCACGACGAACAGCCAGGTGCCCGTCATCCGGCGCAGTTCGGCGATCCGCCGAACCGGCGCGGGAGAGGTCATCCCTCTATCCTCGCCCACCCGGGCGTCGAACGCTGTCAGCTCTGGTTCGAGAACGCCGCGTCGAACGAGGCCTCGGGCGTCTTCCACAGCAGCGAGCGCACGAAGCCGACGGCCTCGGCGGCGCCCACGAGCCGGTCCATGCCCGCGTCCTCCCACTCGATCGAGATGGGGCCCTGGTAGCCGATCGCGCGGAGCGCACGGAACGCGTCCTCCCACGGCACGTCGCCATGCCCGGTCGAGACGAAGTCCCACCCGCGCCGCGGGTCGCCCCACGGCAGGTGCGAGCCGAGCACGCCGTAGCGGCCGTTGGGGGTGCGCAGCCGCGTGTCCTTGCAGTCGACGTGGTAGATGCGGTCGGCGAAGTCGCCGATGAAGGTGACCGGGTCGATGTTCTGCCACATCATGTGGCTCGGGTCCCAGTTGAAGCCGAACGCCTCGCGATGGTCGATCGCCTCGAGCGCGCGCACGCTCGAGTAGTAGTCGTAGGCGATCTCGGAGGGGTGCACCTCGTGGGCGAAGCGCACGCCCTCCGCGTCGAACACGTCGAGGATCGGGTTCCACCGCTTCGCGAAGTCCTCGTACCCCGCGTCGATGACGGATGCCGGAACCGGCGGGAACATCGCCACGTACGGCCAGATCGCAGAGCCCGTGAAGCCGACCACGGTGTCGACGCCGAGCTTGCGCGCGACGACCGCCGTGTCCTTGAGGTCCTGCGCCGCCCGCTGCCGCACGCCCTCGGCATCCCCGTCGCCCCACACGTAGGAGGGCAGGATCGGCTCGTGCCGGAAGTCGATCGGGTCGTCGCACACGGCCTGACCCGAGAGGTGGTTCGAGATCGCGAACAGCTTCATGCCGTGCGCGTCGAGCACGCCGCGGAACTCCGCCAGGTAGGCGTCGTCCTCCTTCGCGCGCGCGATGTTGAGGTGCGCACCGCAGGCGACCTCGAGGCCGTCGTAGCCCCAGGATGCGGCGAGCCGCGCGACCTCGTCGAGCGGCAGGTCGGCCCACTGGCCGGTGAACAGGGTGACGGGGTGCGTGCTCACGGTGAACTCCTTCGGTACTGCTGTCAGCGTGTCAGACCTCGCCGCGTGCGGCGAGCGTCTCGGTGAGGAAGGCGAGCGAGCGCTCGGCGAGCGCGTCCTGGCTCGGGGCGAGCGGGCGCCAGACGGATGCCGCGGTCGCGATCGTGTCGTTGTCGCCCGTGAAGCTCTCGAGGGTGAGGGCGCCGCGGTAGCCGGCGGCATCCAGCGCGTCGAAGAACGCGGGCCAGTCGAGGTGGTCGTCGCCCGCCGCGCCCCGGTCGGTTCCGCACACCTGCACGTGCGCGATGTGGCCGGATGCGGCGCGGATCGCCGCCCCGATGTCCTTCTCCTCGATGTTCTGGTGGTAGCTGTCGAGGGCGAGCCCGAGCGCGGGCCCGAGCAGCGGCTCGAGCGCGTCGAGGCCCTGCTCGATCGTGTTGATGAGGCTCGTCTCGTAGCGGTTGAGCGGTTCGATGCCGATGGCCACGGATGCCTCCCCCGCGGCGTCCACGACGGGCGCGAGGTTGCGGCGCAGCTCGGCCACCGCATCCGCACGCTCCTCGGCGCTCATGCGCCAGGTGCGGCCCGTGCTCGCGGTGAAGGGGCCCGCCACGACGCCGGCGCCGAGCACGGATGCCACCCGCACGCACTCGCGCAGGTAGTCCTGCGTCGCAGCGACAGCCGCATCCGGTGCCGCCACGAGATCGCGGCCGGGGGCCATCGCGCCCACCACGAAGGGGGTGAGCGAGAGCTCGTCGAGCACGTCACGCGCTCGGTGCGGATCCCAGTCGCCCGGGTTCTCGACCGGCAGCTCGAGCCCCGTGAACCCCATGCCGGCGGCCTTGCGCGCGAGCTGGGCGAGCGAGGTGTCGGTGAGGGGTGAGGTCCAGACCCAGGTGTTGACGCCGATGACGCGCACGGCAGCTCCCATCAAAGGATCGAAAGGTGAACGGGCGAAAGGGTGAACGGGGCGGGCCGCGGTGTGCGACCCACCCCGTTCGGGTCTCGGCGGTCAGCCCGTTACGGGATGACGCGCTCCTGCCAGATGGTCGGGTAACCCGGCAGGTCCTCGCCGCCGAACTTGGCGTAGTGCCCGTCGGGCATGCCCTCGTTCGCGGCCAGGTACTTGTCGAGCTCGTCGGCCGTGATCGGGCTCTGCGGCAGCACCCACTCCTTCGGCACCTCGGTGCCGGCGAAGATCATCTGCGCGGCGAGCAGCGGCGTGCGCCACTGGAAGTTCGAGTACACCGGCGCGAGAGCCGTCATCCCCGTGTCCTTCCACTTGCGCAGGAAGCTCAGCTCGTCTTCACCGGTCATGACCGGGTAGTCGACGCCCGCGTCCTCGAACGCCTCGATGGCCGCGACGGCGCCGTCACCGGCGTCCATCCAGACACCGTGCACGTCACCCTTGGCGAGCTCGTCCGAGATGATCTTCTTGATCTCGGCCGGGTCGGCGCCGGTGAAGTAGTCGACGGCCTCGATGCCGGCCTCGTCGAACAGCTTCTCGGCCGCGGCCCAGCGCTGCTCGAGCACGTCGACACCCGGGAGGATGCGCAGCGCCACGACCTTGTCGCCCTCGTTGAGGTGGTCGATCAGGAACTCGGCCGTGTCGATGCCCCAGGCGAAGCCGCCGATCGGGTGGATGAACGTGACGTAGCAGTCGGTCTGCACGCCGCGGTCGAACACGATGACCGGCTTGCCGGTCTCGCACGCGCGCTCCACGGCGGGCGTCATGGCCGCCGTCGAGTTGGGCGAGATGAGGAAGACGTCGCAGTTGCCCTCTTCGATGAAGTAGTCGATGTCGGCCGTCTGCGTGTCGTCGCTGTCACCGGCGTCGCGGGTCTCCATCTCGGAGATCGCACCGGCATCCTGCAGCACCTTGAGCTGTTCGTTCATGGTGATCCAGCCGGTCTGGCGCCACGGGTTCGAGATCGACGCATTCGCGAAGCACGCCTTCTTGGCGCCCTCGGAGGCGAACTCGGAGGTGTCGACCATCTCGGCGTTGATGTGCTGCAGGTAGACCTTGTCGGCCGGACCCTGGGGGGTCACGCCGCGCTCGGCGTCCTGCTTGTCGAAGAGCGCCTGGTCGAACCAGTCGACCTCGCTCTGGCCGCCGTCGGGCTCTTCGCTCGGCGGGGTGACCGAAGGATCGGTCGTACAAGCCGTGAGCACGAGGAGCGCTGATGCTCCCAGGATCCCGGCTGCTGTGCGAATGCCACGTCGCATCACAGTCCTCCTTGTTTGGGTGTGCCGCCCGTGGTGGGCGTTGGTGCAGGTACAGCCGCCGCCGGTTCGGGCGTCGGCTCCTCCCCTGCGGGAGAGGTCGTGCGCGGCGGACGGCGCCGCCTGCGCTGGAAGGTGGCCGCGGCGTAGGCCACCGCGGCGATGATGATGACGCCCTGGATGGCGTCGCGCGAGGTCGAGGGGACACCCGCGAAGTTGAGCAGCGTGAAGAGCGACTCGAGCGCGAAGGCTCCGGCGAGTGCGCCCACGACCGAGCCCCGGCCGCCGCCGAGCACGACACCGCCGAGCACGACCGCCGTGATCGCGATGAACTCGTAGCCGCGTCCGACCGAGGGGTGCACGCCCGCGTAGCCGACGAGCAGCACGCCGGCGACCGTCGCGCTCGTCGACGAGATCATGAAGGCGGCGGTCTTGGTCCACCACACCCGGATGCCCGTGTAGCGCGCGGTGTCGACGTTGTCACCCACCGCGATGAGCGAGCGGCCGAAGGGGCGCCGCGAGAACCAGATGGCGAGCGCTGCGAGCACGACGAGGATCACGACCGCCCAGGGCAGGAACTCGATCACCGGCAGATCCCGGATGCCGCCCCGGCCGATCTGCCGGAAGCCGTCGGCGGGGTTGCCGGTGGCGGCACCGCCCGTCCAGAACAGCACGCCGCCGAGCAGCGCCAGCATCATCCCGAGCGTCACGATGAACGACGGCACCTTGAGCAGCGTCGTCAAGACGCCGTTCACGAAGCCCACGAGCAGGCCGAAGGCGATCATGAGGGCGAGCACCGGCAGCGAGCGGCTGTCGTCCTGGCCGATGAGGTTGCCGGCGATGATCACCTGCGCCGTCACGAGCGAGCCCATCGAGAGGTCGAACTCGCCCGCCACGATCACGAAGTACTGGCCGAGCGCGACGATCGCGATCGGGGCCACCCGCTGGATGAAGCGCATGAGCTGATCGGGCTCGGCGAAGCGGGGGTTGAGGATCGTGATCGCCACCACGAGCACGATGAGCAGCAGGAACACGGCACCACGCGGGCTCACGAGAGCGAGGCCGAAGCGACGGAGCCGCTCACCCCATCCGGGAGCGGACTGCACCGAGGTCGTCATCGCTGCTCCTTCCGTGCGAAGCGCGCTCGTCGGTCGTGCACGACACGGCCCGTGTAGACGGCCACCGCGACGACGATGACGATGCCGCGCACGACGTCCTTGAGGAACGGGTTCACCTGCATGACGCTCATGACGTTGTCGATGACGGCGAAGATCGCGACACCGCCGACGGTGCCCCAGATCGAACCGCGACCGCCGAGCAGCAGGGTGCCGCCGAGCACGACCGCGGCGATCGAGAGCAGGTCGTAGCCGCCGGCCGTGCCGACCGTCGGGTTGCCGATGCCGAGCCGGCTCGCGATGAGCAGGCCCGCGAGCGCCGCGCACATCGAGCACACGACGTGAGCGACGATGACGGGCGGCTGGGTGCGCACACCCGAGAGCCGGGCGACCGCGGCATCCCCGCCGACGGCGAACATCTGGCTGCCGGTGCGCGTGTAGCGCAGGAACGCCCACACCACGAGCGCGAGGCCGAGCATGATGAGCGTCGACACGGGCACCGGGCCGATGCCGGTGGCGCCGATCAGCTGGAACCCGGGCGGCACGCTCCCGGCCGAGCCCTGGTACATCGTGTCGAGGTAGCCCTTCACGATGAGGCCGACGCCGAGGGTCGCGATGAAGCCGTTGACCTTGAGACCCGTGACGATCAGGCCGTTCGCGAGACCGATGAGCGCCGCCACGAGCAGGGCGAGCAGCACACCGGATGCGATGTTGCCGGCGCTGCCCGCCATCGTCTCCGCCGCCACGAGGCTCGCGAGGCTCACGACGTAGGGCACCGAGAGGTCGAGCGACCCGCACAGGATCACGAGGGTCTGGCCGATCGCGACGAGCCCCAGCACGCTCATGCCGGTGAGGATGTCGCGGATGTTGCCCGGGCTGAAGAAGTTGCGGTCGGCGACGGTCGCCACGAGGATCGCGCCGATCACGACGACCACGACGAGGGCGAGGTAGACGACGGCGGTCGTCTCGATGCGGCGACGCCGACGGTGCGCTGCGAGCGCGGTCATCCGGCCACCTCCTCGTTCGTGCCCGCGGCCATCGCGAGCACCTCCTCCTCGGATGCGGTGGGCGGCACCTCGCCCACGATCCGTCCGTCGCGCATCACGAGCACGCGATCCGCCATGCCGAGCACCTCCGGAAGCTCCGACGACACCATGAGCTGGGCGACGCCGTCGGCGGCCAGCTCGCGCATGAGCTGGTAGACGGCGATCTTCGCGCCGACGTCGATGCCGCGGGTCGGCTCGTCGAGCAGCACGACGCCCGGCTTCGTGGCGAGCCACTTCGCGAGCACGACCTTCTGCTGGTTGCCGCCGGAGAGGAACTGCACCTCCTGGTCGAGGCCGCGGAAGGTCACCTCGAGCGAGCTGAGCACGCCCGGCATCGCCTGACGCGCCTGACGGGTGCGGCCCGGGAAGACGCCGCGGATCGCGAGCAGCGCGTTGTCGAGCACCGACTGCGCGAGCGCGAGGCCTCTCGCCTTGCGATCCTCGGTGACGAGCGCGAGCCCGGCCCGCACCGCCTGGCGCGCATCGCGCGGACGCAGCGCGCGCCCGTCGAGCGTCATCTCGCCGCGCGAGAACGGCACGGCGCCGAACACGCCCTCGACGAGTTCGGTGCGCCCCGAACCCTGCAGGCCCGCGATGCCGACGATCTCGCCCGCGCGCACCTCGAGGTCGATGCCGTCGACGTAGTCGTTGCCGGCGCCGCGCAGCGACAGCCGCACCCCGCCGACCGCGGTGTCGGCGATCTTGTCGGGGAAGTACGCCTGGATCGAGCGGCCCACCATGCGCCGCACGAGCTCGTCGGGGGTCAGCTCGGAGGCCGGACCGCTCGAGACCAGCGCGCCGTCTTTCAGCACCGTGATGTCGTCGCACAGGTCGAAGATCTCGCGCAGACGGTGCGACACGTACAGGATCGCGACGCCGCGCTCCTTGAGCCGCCGCACGATCGCATAGAGCAGCTCGACCTCGTGGTCGGCGAGCGCCGCGGTCGGCTCGTCCATCTGGATGACCCGGGCGTCGAGCGAGAGCGCCTTCACGATCTCGACCACCTGCTGCTCGGCGACGCTGAGCGAGCCGACCCGCGCATCCGGGTCGATGAAGTCGATGCCGAGCTCGGCGAGCAGCTCGCTCGTGGCCCGGGCCATGCCGCGGTTGTCGACGAAGGGGCCGCGGCGGGGCTCACGGCCGAGGAAGACGTTCTGGGCGACCGTGCGCTCGGGCAGCAGGTTGAACTCCTGGAACACCGTCGCGAGCCCCGCGCGCATCGCCTGCACGGGGTGGCCGAACTCGACCTCCTCGCCGCGCCAGCGCACGACGCCCGCGTCGCGCATGTAGACGCCCGCGAGGATCTTCATGAGCGTCGACTTGCCTGCACCGTTCTCGCCGACGAGGCCGTGCACCGTTCCGGGGCGCAGCACGAGGCTCACGTCGCGCAGCACCTGCACCCCGAAGAACGACTTGTCGACATGCTCGACGACGAGCACGGGTTGGGACTCGCCCACCGTCTGACTCACCTTCGTCTCACTCACGCCGTCACCTCGATCCACTCACCGGATGCCGCCGACGCGAGCACCGCCTCCGTCAACCGCACGGCCCGCAGGCCGTCGGCGAAGGTCGGCACGCCCTCGCGCTGCTCGCCGCGCGCGAGCGCGTAGCTGTCGGCGACGAAGGCGTTGAACGCGTCCTGGTAGCCCATCGGATGCCCGGCGGGCACGTTCGAGATCCGCGCCGCGTCGGGGGCGAGCGTCGCGGGGTCGCGCAGCACGAGCCCGCTGCCCTCCCGACGCCCGAGCCACAGCGACTCAGGATTCTCCTGGTCGAACGCGACGCTCGAGTCGGTGCCCGAGAGCTCGAAGCTCAGCCGGTTCTTGCGGCCGGGCGCGAGCTGCGACACCAGCAGGGTGCCGATCGCACCGGCCTCGGTCTGCACGACGAGCGCCGCGACATCCTCGGTCGTGATGTCGCGGTTCTGCGCGCGCTCGCGGAACACCGTGCGGGTCACCGAGGCGAGGCGCCGGATGCGGTCGCCCGTCACGAATTCGACGAGGTCGCACAGGTGCGAGCCGATGTCGGCGAAGGCGCGGCTCGGGCCGCCCGTGGCGCTGTCGACGCGCCAGTCGTCGTCGCCGGCGCTCAGCAGCCAGTCCTGCAGGTAGGAGCCCGAGAGGCTCAGCAGACGCCCGAGCTCGCCGCGGGCGACCCGGGCGCGCGCGTCGCGCACCATGGGGTGGTAGCGGTAGACGAAGGGCACGGTGCCGACGAGGCCCTGCTCGGCGGCACGGGCGACGAGGCGCTCGGCGTCGACCGTGCTCGTGGCGAGGGGCTTCTCGCAGATGACGTGCTTGCCGGCGTCGAGCGCGGCGAGGGCGATGCCCGCGTGGGTCGTGTTGGGCGTGCACACGTGCACGATGTCGACGCTGTCGTCGGCGACGAGGTCGGCGAGCGTGTCGTACGCGCGCTCGAGGCCGAGGGATGCGGCGGCGCGGCGGCCGCTGTCGGGCGTGGACGAGGCGCCGGCGACGAGATCCGCGCGGGCGGCACGGGCGGCACGACTGTGCACCTCGGCCATGAAGCCGCCACCGATGAAGGCAGCGCCGATGCTCTCCGTCTCGCGGATGACGTCCATTGTCACGCGAGTGATTCTGACACACGTCGAGCGACTTATGCCAATCGTTCGGCAAAAGTTGCCGGGTCGTTACCAATTAGCCGGATGCGGCACATAGCCAAGCCATGCTCTAATCTGTCCGCATGGTGGATCTCGCGCGCGGCGCCTCGGCCGCGGCCGGCGCGAGCGAACTGTTTCAGCTGCTGCGTGACGGGCGCCCGCGAACGCGCGCGGAGCTCGCATCCATCACGGGCCTCGCACGATCGACGATCGCGAGCAGGGTCGACGCCCTCATGGCGCTCGGCCTCATCGGCTCCGTCGGCGAGGCCGCCTCCACGGGAGGTCGCCCGTCATCCCAGTTCGCGCTGCTGCGCTCCGCGCGCGTCGTGCTCGCCGCCGACCTCGGCGCCTCGCACGCATCCGTCGCCGTGAGCGACCTCGCCGGCGAGGTGCTCGCCGAGGCGCGCGAGCCGCTCGCGATCGCCGAAGGGCCCGAGCGCGTGCTCAGCTGGATGGTCGAGGCGGGCCTGCGCCTGCTCGGCGAGCTGGGTCGCGACCCCGACGAACTCATCGGCATCGGCATCGGCGTGCCGGGCCCCGTGCACCACGACTCGGGCCGCCCCGCGAACCCGCCCATCATGCCCGGCTGGGACCGCTTCGACATCCCCGGCTGGGTGCACCAGCACGTGCGCGCGCCCGTGCTCGTCGACAACGACGTCAACATCATGGCGCTCGGCGAGCTGCGCTACTCGTTCCCCGGCGTCGAGCACCTCGTGTTCGTGAAGGTCGCCACCGGCATCGGCGCGGGCATCATCTCGAGCGGGCGGCTGCAGCGCGGCGCTCAGGGCATCGCCGGCGACATCGGGCACGTGCAGATCGCGCGCGGCGCGGGCGTTCCGTGCCACTGCGGCAACAAGGGCTGCCTCGAGGCGATCGCCTCGGGCCCGGCCATCGCGCGGGCCCTGCGGGATGCGGGCGTCGACGCGGCGAGCGGCCAGGAGGTCGTCGAGCTCGTCAAGCGCGGAAGCATCGAGGCGATCCAGGCGGTGCGACAGGCCGGGCGCGACATCGGCGAGGTGCTCACGGCGTGCGTCAGCCTCGTGAACCCCTCCGTCATCGCGATCGGCGGCTCGATGGCGCAGGCGGGCGAGCACCTCATCGCGGGTGTGCGCGAGGTGGTCTACACGCGCTCGATGCCGCTCGCCACCGAGCACCTGCAGATCGTGCAGTCCGCGGCGGGCGGCGAGGCCGCGGTGCTGGGGGCGAGCATGCTCGCGATCGAGCACGCCCTCTCCCCCGAGAACATCGAGGCCATGTCGGCCTGAACCGGCCACCGCATCCGCCTGCCGTGTCAGAAATGCAGGAGATGCGGCCCTCAGCTGCCCCGCACTGCCCGGAAGTGCGGGCGGCCGGCCCCACGACTCCTGCATTTTCGACACAGCCGACCGGCCGATGGGCGGCCGGGGGCGGCGGATGATGGGCGCCGAGACGACCGAACGGCCGGTCGCTCGCGCGCGGCCGGCCGTTCGTGCGCCGCGGCCCTACCTCGGAGAAGAGGGCCGCGGCGCCAGGATGTTACAGAGCTGCCACGTCGAGCGGCACACCCGGACCGAAGGTGGTCGAGAGCGACCCCTTCTGGATGTAGCGCCCCTTCGAGCTGGACGGCTTGGCGCGCTGGATCTCGTCGAGCGCGGCAGTGAAGTTCTCCTGCAGCTGCTCGGTGGAGAAGCCCGCCTTGCCGATCACGAAGTGCACGTTGGCGTGCTTGTCGACGCGGAACTCGATCTTGCCGCCCTTGATGTCGGACACGGCCTTGGCCACATCCGGCGTCACGGTGCCGGTCTTGGGGTTCGGCATGAGGCCGCGGGGACCGAGCACCTTGCCGAGACGACCCACCTGACCCATGAGCTCGGGCGTCGAGACGGCCGAGTCGAAGTCGGTGTAGCCGGCGGCGACCTTCTCGATGAGCTCGGCACCGCCGACCTCGTCGGCGCCCGCGGCGATCGCGGCCTCGGCCGCGGGGCCGGTCGCGAACACGACGACGCGCGCGGTCTTGCCGGTGCCGTGGGGCAGGATGACGGTGCCGCGCACCATCTGGTCGGCCTTGCGGGGGTCGACGCCGAGCTTGAGCGCGACCTCGACGGTCGAGTCGAACTTCTTCGACCCGGTCTCCTTGACGACGGCGACGGCCTCGTCGGGGGCGTAGTACTTGCCCTCTTCGATCTTGGCGGCGGCGGCGCGGTATGCCTTCGACTTCTGAGCCATGATTACGCCTCCACCGTGATCCCCATCGACCGGGCGGTGCCGGCGATGATCTTCTCCGCTGCGTCGATGTCGTTCGCGTTCAGATCGGCCTGCTTCTGCTCGGCGATCGCGCGAACCTGCTCGCGGGTGAGCTTGCCCACCTTGGCGGTGTGCGGGGTGGCGGAACCCTTGCCCACGCCTGCGGCCTTCTTGATGAGCTCGGCGGCGGGCGGGGTCTTCAGGATGAACGTGAACGAGCGGTCTTCGTAGACGGTGATCTCCACCGGGATGACGTTGCCGCGCTGGTTCTCCGTGGCCGCGTTGTAGGCCTTGCAGAACTCCATGATGTTCACGCCGTGCTGACCCAGGGCCGGGCCGATCGGCGGGGCCGGGTTGGCGGCGCCGGCATTGATCTGGAGCTTGATCAGGCCGGTCACCTTCTTCTTCGGTGCCATATTCCTTTTCTCTCTATCGAACGAGGCGTCTCCGCCTCACTCTCCCGCCATCCGGTCGGATGCGGTGGGTGGTCGCGCGGGCGCGCGAAAGCGCCCAGACAACCTGTCCATGATACACGCGGGCGGCGGCGCGCTTCACTTGCCACTTGTTGTCGCATCCGCGCGCCTGAGGCGGCAACAAGTGGCAACTGAACGCCGCCTTCCAGAAGCTACGCGACGATGAGGGGGCGTACTTCAGGTGTGCCGTCGGCGAGCGCGCGGGCCAGGTCGTAGTTCGACTGCATCGCCAGCCAGGCCCGGGCAGTGCCGACTCCCGCACGTTCGAGGCGCACGGCGAGATTCGGGCTGACGCCCGAGTGCCCGTGGACGACCCGGCTCAGTGTCACGCGCGAGACCCCGAGCCGGGATGCCGCCTCGGCGACGGTGAGGCCCAGCTCGGCGAGCACGTCCTCGCGGATGACCTCGCCTGGATGCGGTGGTGCCTTCATCATGGGTCTCTCCTCTCAGTGATAGTCCTGGTAGTCGACCAGCTCGACGTCCTGGTCGATGAAGCGGAAGGTCACCCTCCAGTTGCCGTTGACCCAGACCGACCAGCACCCCGCCCGTTCACCCTTTAGCTCGTGCGCACGTAACGACGGGATCGCGATGTCGGCAGGCCCCTGTGCGACATCCAAGACGCCCAGGATGCGGATGAGCTTGGATGCGTGCGCGGGCTGAACGCCCTTCTTGGAGTTGTCGCGATAGAGCGCTTCGAGACCTTTGTGTCGGAGGCTCACGATCACCCCGCGACTGTATCGCGTAACGACACACGTTACAAGCCTTTGAGTTATCGGCGCGCAGCTCGTACCAACTGCGACCAGTCCTTGGCTTGCGCGATGTGCGCTTCGGTCAGGAGCAAGTAGCGCCACGTGCCGAAGGAGTCAGCGGCGTTGACCCGCTCGACCCACTCGTCCGCTGCGGCAGCCTTCTCGACCACCTCTGCCGCTGCTTCGTCCCGATTGGCCTTCGCCTCGAGGACCCAATATTCACCGCCGACGACGGCAACGAAGTCCGGGTAATAGCGCCGACCGTTGTCGCGGATGATCCACGCCTGACCACCGTCGCGTTGCGTGTAGAGGCGCTGCCAGCGCTCCACCTCGTCCCAGCTGTCGAGCTTGTGCGCGAGCGCCCACTCCGCACTCTCCGAGTCGAACGCCGCGTAGTGCTCGATGGACCGCGACCACTCACCGGACCATGCGCCCTTACGGAACGCATCCCACTTCGAACGCACCGTGGCCGGACGAGTACGAGCTTCCGGGATCTCGACGGGGCTCCACGTGCGTCGCGGCCGAACCATGGCTCCCCGATAAGCCGCCTCGACGAGTTCGCGTAGCGCGTTCTCGGCATGAGCCGCGGTTTCTATACCCCAGCGGTAGTGTTCATCGCCTCCAGCCCCGCTCAAGAATGCATCGACCACGTCGGTGAGGCGAGCGAGTTCGGTGACATCGGAAGCGATGAGATCGGAGTGGGAGAGAGCCGAGACCAGTCGTTCACGCACCTCTTCGACGCCCACCGTCGCGACCGCAGCATCGACGGAGTCGACCCGCTGCTCCCCAATGCTGACGCCGCCCTCGAGATCGCGCTCAGCCGCCACGGCGATGCGCACGAGCGTGACGCCGGGCTCGGTACGGAAGCGTCGACCTCGCGCCTCGACCGAGAGCAGATCCAGGCTCGTAAGACTGAATGCGGGTGGCTCATGGCTGAGTGATTCGCGCGGGAAGATGATCGGTGGGAGATCGACGTTGCGCGGCATGGAGGAGCGGTGCATGACCGCCTTCGTGTCGGCCTGTGTCGCGCGCTCGGCGTCATCCTGACTCAGTGCCAGCAAGATGTCGGCGAGGCTCACCCCGTCGAGCGAGTCATCGGAGCGCACGGTGACCGTGAATCCCGACTTCACCTGACCATCGGCCCCGTCACGCTCAACCACGGGCACCTCCACCGTGATGGAACCGGGGATCACAGCGCGTGCGCGCTCCCCGACGAGCGCCTCGAGCAGAGCGTCTTTGTTCTTCAACAGCTGCCGGTAGGAGTCATGCGCCACGATGTCGACCTGGTCTATCGCCGGCACACCGGTGCGTTCCCCGAACGGCAATCGCAACCCGCGCCCCAAGATCTGCTCCGTGAGGGTCTCGGATGCGAGTCGGCGGAGCGCCACGATCACGCCGATATTCTTGACGTCCCACCCCTCCTTGAGCTTGTTCACCGAGACGATCGCGCGAACGGGTGACGTCGGCGACTCCACCGCGGCGAGCAGTTCAAGCGCCTTGTCGGTCGATCCGGAAGTGATGACGAGCACGGCGTTCGGATCGGGGAAGTGCTCTCGCGCGAGGGTCTCCGCCGTCTGCTCCGCGTGCTTGATGTCCTGACAGACCACGAACAGCACGGGTGTGACTCGTGGCCGCCCGCGCCCGTCCGCATATGCGTGCCAGGCGGGCTCCTTGAACTCCCGCAGCCGCGCTGCATCCGCGAGCTGGGCCGCTTCGTCGGTTCGGTCGTCGCTGCGGTAGACGATCACGGGGACCTTCACGTAGCCGTCAGCGATCGCATGTGCCAACGGGTATCGGAAGACGACTTTGTCATCCCGCACGTCCGCCGGATCGGGAGTCGCGGTGAGGCCCACGATTGCCCGGGCGTCGAGGTCGTGGATCGCGTCGGAAAATGCCTCAGCGGCTGGCCGATAGACGTGGTGTTCGTCGGCGATCACAACAAGGTCGTGGGCTCCACGCAGGTGTTCGTAGAGGGCGCCTCCGATGTATTCGTCTTCCCTGCGAGCACGCATCATGCGCTCGCCGCGAGGACGCAACAGCATCTGCACCGTGAACACGTAGAGCTTCAGCCGCCGCGGGTCATGGAGGGCGTCGCCAACGGCACCGCGCTGGAAGTTGTCGGCGGTGATGAGTACGGGCTCGACCGTCGCTCCGCCGATGAACTTGGGATCGCCCGGCGTGAAGTTCGCGATCGTCTTCCGTTCGATCGTCGAGCCGGGCACGACGATGAGGATGTTGCGCACGCCTACGCGCGCCAGGTACTCGACAAGCGCAGCAGCGAGGTAAGTCTTGCCGACACCGGTGGCGAGATCCGCGATGACCTCGCGTCCGTCGCCCCGCGCGACCTGCTCGACGAGCACTCGAAGCGCATCCTTGTTGGGCGCGCGAAGATCCATGACCGCCGCGATCTCGTCGACGAGGTCGCTGTCGACGGGCACCGTGGTCATCGCACGACCCCGGTCGCGTACAGCTCGTGCGGATAGCGCAGGATGCGGCTCCCGGGCACGGCAGCGGCGAGCGCCTCGCGCGAGCCAGGCGCGACCATCGGTGCAGCGAGCACGAGGAGTTCCTCTTCGTCGAGTTGCGACACCAGAGTCGCGACGAGAGCCGGGTCGGCGATGCGACGAGTGACCGCGAGTCGCGAGCGACCGGAACGGCCGACGATACCGTCGAAGTCCATCGCCCCACCCGGCTCCACCTCGAGCGTGTATCCGAGTTGCGCTGCGATCGAGCGTTCGATCACGCCCGGTTCCGCACTGAGGTCCACTGTGGCGCTCGTGAAGAACTCAGAATCGCGCATCTCGGTGATCGACGGGGCGATCCGCAGTTCGGAGAAGCCGCCGCCCCCCGTCCAGCCCGCCGATGCGGTGACGCCGCCGGGATCGTCCCCCGCCACGACCTTTGCGAGACGCGGGCGCGTGAAGGTGTCGACCGTCGCCTCTTCGCGCTCCATCGTGACCCAGCGGCGGCCCATCTTGTGGGCAACGGCTGCCGTGGTACCGGACCCTGCGAACGCATCCAGCACGATGTCACCGGGATTGCTGCCGATGTGGATGATGCGCTAGAGGAGACGCTCCGGCTTGGGGGTGGAGAAAGGCTCCTGCTCGGGAAACAAGGCTCGCATCTCATTGTTGCTCGACCGATTGGACCCGACGTCCTGGCCAAGCCAGAGGGTGCGCGGCACGAGGTCGCCGACGTCCGTCAGAAAGCGCTTCAACGTCGGTAGAGCATCACCCGTAGGGCCCCACCAGATCCTGCCTTCGGCGTTCAAACTGTCAAAGGCTTCCTGCGAGACTCGCCAGTATCGGCCGGGCGGAGGCTCGAATACACGCCCGTTGGGACCAACAACGGAATAGCGGCCTAGCGAATACGGTTTGTTCGCCCGCAGGTCGCCACTCAACCAGGGGCCCCGCGGGTCATCGTCCGGATTGGTGTATTTGGCGTCATCTGCGTCGCTTCTGGCGAGCTTGATTGGACGCCAGCGCTCGGCGTCGCTCGCGTACACGAGCATGTAGTCCTGGTCGACACTGAGATAGCGGGCGCTGTTGCGTGGACTGTCGGCCTTCTGCCAGACGACCGTCGCAACGAAGTTGCGCCGAGCGAATACCTCGTCCATCAGCACCTTGCAATACGCCATCTCGGCGTCGTCGAGGTGCACCCACACAGAGCCGTCGGGGGCGAGTAGATCCCGGATCGCTTCAAGCCGTTCACGCATCATGCTCAGCCATACCGAGTGCTCGAGCGAGTCGTCGTAGTGCTCGAAGGCCTGACGAGTGTTGAATGGCGGATCGATGTAGACGAGCTTGACCTTGCCGCGGTAGACGCGCGCATACTCGGGGATGTGAGCGAGAGCCCGCATCGCATCCAGGTCGTCGCCACGGATCAGCAGATTGTCATCCGGAGCACCTGAAGCATCTCCGACGCAGCCGACGGGCTCCAGCAAGCGCACTTCCCGGGCGCGCACATCGTCGGGATCCACCCACCGATAGCCGCCGCTCCCATCGGAGATGAGAGCCCTCTCCTTGCCCACCCACGAGAGAGTGAGGCGACCCGACATCCGGCCGTCTCCTCTCGTGCGCTGACGACCGTGGGCGGCCGTGCGATCAAGAGTACAAGTACAAGTACCCGGGTGCCACAACCCTGGCACTGGGGACCGGGCACGCCGAAGCTTGAGCGGTGCCCCGCGTCCCCTCGCCTGCTGCTGCCCACATCGGGGCGCACATCGCCCGCTACCGCTCGGGCAGCGGACGCACGCAGGACCAGCTCGCCGCGGATACCGGCATCGACTCGTCGAACATCCGCGCCTACGAGAGCGGGCGCGCGATGGTGAGCGTGCACACCCTGGTGCGCATCGCCGACGCGCTCGGCGTGATGCCGTCCGACCTGCTCGAGGGGCTCGAGCTCGAGATGTTCACAGCGCCGGCGGCGGATGGGCGGCGGCGCGCGGGTTAGTGCGTCGAGGGGGCGCTTGTGGCCCCCTCCGAGAGCGCGAAGGGGCCACGAGCGACACCTCGACGCGACGCGAAAGGCCCCGGACGCACAGCATCCGGGGCCTCGCGAGGAACGGCGACTAGAGCTTGGTGACCTGGTCGAACGACAGCTCGACGGGGGTCTCGCGCTCGAAGAGCGAGACGAGCACGGTGAGCTTGCCCGACTCCGGCTTGATCTCGGAGATCGTGCCGGGAAGGCCCGCGAACGAGCCCTCCTTGATGGTGATCGTCTCGCCGACCTCGAAGTCGACCTCGGCGGGGATGATGCGCGGAGCGGCCTTGCCGCCCTTCGCCGCGGCGGCACCCTTGACGGGCGCCTCGACGACCTGCACGAGGCTCTTCAGCATGTTGAAGGCCTCTTCGAAACGCAGCGGGGTCGGGTTGTGCGAGTTGCCGACGAAGCCGGTGACTCCCGGCGTGTGGCGCACGACCGACCAGCTGTCCTCGTTGAGGTCCATGCGCACGAGCACGTAGCCGGGGATGCGCACGCGGTTCACGAGCTTGCGCTGCCCGTTCTTGATCTCGACGACGTCCTCCATGGGCACCTGCACCTCGAAGACGTAGTCCTCCATCGCCATCGACTGGCGACGCGACTCGATGTTCTGCTTCACGCGCTTCTCGAAGCCCGCGTAGGAGTGGATGACGTACCACTTGCCCGGCTTCGCGCGCAGCTCGGCGCGGAACTCCTCGTAGGGGTCGACCTCGGGCTCCTCGTCCTCCTCGTCGGCCTCTTCCTCGTCTTCGGTGGCGGCGGCAGCGGCATCCGCTTCGTCGCTCGAGTCGATGTCGAGGGCGTCGTCGACGATCGCGTCGGCCTCGGGGTCGGATGCGGCCTCGAGCGCGTCGAGGGCGCTCGCGAGTCCGGCCTCGACGTCGCCGTCGTCGACGATGTGGATGGCGCGGTGCTCTGCCGACTCGACGGCCGACTCCTCGGATGCGAGAACGTTGCCCTCCTGGGCCTCGTCCTCCTCGGAGGACTGCTCGGCTGCGGTCGCGAGGTCGATGTCGCGCTCTTCTTGCGTCACGGTGCTTTCTTTCCTTGTGGGGGGAGCTGCTGGGCCTCTGGCCGGATCAGGCGAGGTCGGGGTCGCCGAACGCCCAGTTCACGAGCCAGCTGAAGAGCTGATCGAGGCCCCACACGAGGCCCATCATGATCAGCACGAACACGAACACCACGACCGTGAAGTTGATGAGCTCACGGCGGGTCGGGGTGACGACCTTCTTCAGTTCGGCGATGACCTGCCGGATGAAGAGGGCGATCCGCGCGAACGGATTCTTCCGCTCAGCGCGCTCGCGCTTGGCGTTCGCGACGACATCCTCGCTGGGCTCGTCGATCACCTTGCGTGCCACTCTCACTACCCTTTCGGCCGGCGATCCCACGCACTCTCGTGCGCCGGATTCGCAGGGCGGACAGGACTCGAACCTGCAACCTGCGGTTTTGGAGACCGCTGCTCTACCAATTGAGCCACCGCCCTATGTCGCTCGCCTCCCCGTCTTCGCCGCATCCGCTTCCGGGCATGACGAAGTTTGGGTGACCAGGCAACCCGGTCAAGTGTACGGCATCCGTCGCGGCGCGCCGTCAGCGGGGGCGCAGGGAGGCGCGAGCCGCATCGATCACGGCGGATGCGAGGGCGTCGAGCGCAGGCGAGCGCAGGTTCCACTGCTGCCAGTAGAGCGGCACGCGCACGCCGGGGCCGCCGGGATCGAGCTCGACGAACTCGCCGGGTGCGGCATCCGCGAGTTGCGACTCGAGCAGCATGCCCCAGCCGAGCCCCAGCGCGATGGCCTGCAGGAAGTCGCTCGAACCCGAGACGAAGTGGCGCGGCGGGTCGAGCCTGCGCCGCGAGACGCGACGCAGGTAGCGGGACTGCAGCTCGTCGTCGTGGTCGAAGTCGACGACGGGCGCGCGGGCGAAGGATGCGGCATCCGCTCCGTCGGCGAACCAGCGCTCGGCGAACGCGCGGCTCGCGGCCGGGTGATACGCGAGCACCCCGAGCGGGGTCGAGCTGCATCCGGCGACCGGATCGGCGCGCGAGGTGACGGCCGCCATGACCCGGCCCGAGGCGAGCAGTTCGGCCGTGCGGTCCTGGTCTTCACGGTGGATGTCGACGACGATGCGTCTCTCGGTGCACACGGATGCGATGGCCGGCAGGAACCAACTCGTGAGCGAGTCGGCGTTCACCGCGAGCGGCACGCTCGTGAACCCGTCGCCGGCGCCGTCGACGCGGAGAGCAGCCGCCGCATCCGTCTCGAGCAACGCGATCTCGCGTGCGAGACGCAGCAGCACCTCGCCCGACTCGGTGGCCCGCACGGGCTTGGTGCGTTCGACGAGCACCCGCCCGAGCTGCTGCTCGAGCGCCTTGATGCGCTGGCTCACCGCCGAGGGGGTGACGCTCAGGGCGCTCGCGGCCGCGTCGAAGGTGCCCGCGTCGACGACGGCGCGGAGGGTGGCGAGCAGATCCCGGTCGAGATTCATCTGAAGCGATGCTAATGGTTCTGCAGAATCGTGAACTGGATTGATGCCCTGCGAGCGTTTAGCGTGAACCGGTGACCGCATCCGCCGCCCTCGCCGCCGCCCTCGCCGGCTTCACGCTGGGCCTCTCGCTCATCGTCGCGATCGGGGCGCAGAACGCCTTCGTGCTGCGGCAGGGCATCCGGCGCGAGCACGTGCTGGCAGTCGTCGCGATCTGCGCGCTCAGCGACATCGCGCTCATCGGCCTGTCGATCGCCGGAACGGGCGTGCTCATCGACGCCGTGCCGTGGCTGCTCGTGGTCGTGCGCATCGGCGGGGCCCTGTTCCTCGCCGTGTACGGGGTGCTCGCGGCGCGGCGGGCGCTCGGGCGGCAGACCGAGGTGCTCACGGTGGACGCGGCGCCGGATGCCGCATCCCGCCGCCGCTCGCTGCTCGCGGCCGTCGCCACCTGCCTCGCGGTGACGTGGCTCAACCCGCACGTGTACCTCGACATGACGATCGTCGGCTCGCTCGCCAACAGCCACGGTGACGCGCGCTGGTTCTTCGGGCTCGGCATCGGCGCGGGTTCGGTGCTGTGGTTCACGACCCTCGGCTTCGGGGCGCGGCTGCTCGCGCCGGTGTTCGCGCGCCCGCTCGCGTGGCGCATCCTCGACGGTGCCATCGCGCTCATCATGCTGACGCTCGCCGTGCTCGTGGCGCTCCCGTTGTTCGTGGCTCCGTGAGGGGGCCCAAAGTGCGCTCATCTCGGCGTGTTGCGCGCACTTTGCGACCCCTCAAGTTCTTTCCACAGGTGTGACTGGCGGGGAGTTATCCACGGAATGGCGGGGACGCGCTGCGGGGCGGAGAGGGCCCCGACCACGCTGGGCGGATGCGCGAGCACACTCCTCTCCCTCGATCACTCGGAACCGCGTTCTCCACGCGCGCAGCGACCGAGGCCGGCGTGGGATACGGACGCCTCAGGGGTGCCGATCTGCAGCGGCCCTTCCACGGCATCCGTACGACGTCCCCCGCCGACGACCTCGCCGAGCGCTGCCGCGAGTACCTGCCGCGGATGCAGGACGACGAGTTCTTCTGTTCGGCAACCGCGGCGCTGTTGCATGGCGTCCCGCTTCCGCTCGAACTCGAACTCGATCCGCTCCTGCATGTCGCGGTGCCGAATCCGCGTCGGGCACGGCGGGCGGCGGGGGTCGTCGGGCACAAGTTCATGGTGCAGCCGGCGCGCGGCGAGGTCGTCGACCTCGACGGACTCCGCGTCAGCGCGGTCGAGCGCGCGTGGTGCGAACTCGGCCCGCTGCTCGAGCTCGCTGACCTCGTCGCCGCGGGCGACCATGTCATCCGCCCCGCGAACCGACTGAGCAGCGCAGCACGGCTCCGCGCCGTGCTCGAACGTCATCCTGCGCGTCGCGGCCGTGAGCGACTGCATCAGGCCTTCTCACTGCTCGACGGGGGCGCCGAGAGCCCACCGGAATCTCACCTCCGACTCGTGTTCGTCGAAGCAGGGCTTCGTGGCTTCCGCGTCAATTACACGGTGGTGATCTCATCATCTGGGCGACGGCGACGGATCGACATCGCGTTCCCGTGGGAGAAGGTCGCGATCGAGTATCAGGGCGACCACCATCGCGACGCGCGGCAATGGCGCGACGACATGACGCGTGTCGCCGAGCTCGAGTCGATGGGTTGGAAGGTCGTGTTCGTCAACGCCGACGACCTCCGCGAGCCCGAGGCGCTGGTGGCACGCATCCGCGCCATCCTGGCCTCGCGCGCGTGAGGGGGCCCAAAGTGCGCGCAACACGCCGGGATGGGCGCACTTTGCGACCCCTCACGAGAGCGCGACGAACTCAGAGCAGGCGGCGCTCGAGCGCCCAGGCGGTGAGCTCGTGACGGGAGGAGAGCTGCAGCTTGCGCAGCACCGAGGAGACGTGCGTCTCGACCGTCTTGATCGAGATGAAGAGGTGGGATGCCACCTCCTTGTACGCGTAGCCGCGCGCGATGAGCCGCATCACCTCCTGCTCGCGGGCCGACAGCCGGTCGAGCTCGTCGTCGGTCGCCGCCACCGCGGGCGCCCCGGCGGCCGTGCCGAACGCGTCGAGCACGAAGCCCGCGAGGCGCGGCGAGAACACCGCATCCCCCGCAGCCACCGTCGCGACCGCATCCGCCACATCCGCCCCGCTCGTCGCCTTCGTGATGTAGCCGCGGGCCCCCGCGCGGATGACGCCCACGACGTCTTCGGCGGAGTCCGACACCGAGAGCGCGAGGAACCGCACCTCGCCCAGCAGCGCGGCGGAGCGCCGCACGACCTCCGCTCCCCCACCGCCGGAACCGCCGGGCAGGTGCACGTCGAGCAGCACCACCTCGGGTCGCAGCTCGTCGATCGCGCGCACCGCCGCGTCCACGTCGCCCGCCTCGCCGACCACCTCGACGGCGTCGCCCAGGTCGGTGCGCAGCCCGGTGCGGAAGATCGAGTGGTCGTCGACGATGATGACGCGCGTCATGGGGCTCCCCCTTCGGATGCGGCGGGCGCGGCGGGCGCGGCGGATGCGGCGGGCGCGGCGGATGCGGCGGATGCGGCGGGCGCGGGCGCGGCGGGCCCGGATGCGGGCGCCGCGCGCCGCGGAAGCCGCAGCAGAACCTCGGTGCCGTCGGCGTCGCTCGTGACCGACCCCGTTCCGCCGGCGCGCGCCATGCGCCCCACGATCGACTCGCGGATGCCGAGGCGCCCGTCGGGCACCGCATCCGGATCGAACCCCGCCCCGCGGTCGCGCACGAACACCTCGACCGCCTCGGGAGTCGCCTCGGCGTAGACCGTGACGTCGCCGCCCGCGTGCCGCGCCGCGTTGACGAGCGCCTCGCGCGCCGCTCCCGCGAGCGCCGCCGACTCGATCGCGCCGACGTCGCCGACGGTCACGACCTCAATGCGCACGGCATGCTCGAGCTCGAGCTCGCGCGCGATCGTCTTCAGCTCGGTCGCCAGGTCGGCCGCGAAGGGGTCGGTGCCCGCGAACAGCCAGTCGCGCAGCTCCCGCTCCTGCGCGCGGGCGATGCGGGCGATCTCGGTGCCGGTGCCCGCCCGGTTCTGGATGATGGCGAGCGTCTGCAGCACCGAGTCGTGCAGGTGCGCGGCGATCTCGGCGCGCTGCTCCTCGCGCGCGAGGGCGGCACGCTCGGCGGCGCGGGCCGCGGATCGGGTGAGCAACGGCGGCACGACGAAACCGGCGAGCGCGAGCAGCAGGAACACGGCGGCCGTCACCGCGACGATCGGCCGCCCCTCGATCACCGCCTGCGGGAGCATGAGCAGCCCGACCACGCCCAGCAGCGCCGCCACGATCACCCGGATCGGATGCGCGGATGCCGCATGCCGCGGGTCGCGCCGGTCGACGAGGTACGCCCACAGGTAGGCGGCGACGGCGAACGCTGCGGTCGGGAACGAGCCGTCGGCCACGAGAGCCGACGACCTCCACAGCACGAGCGTCGCGAGCGCGGAGACGCCCGCGGCGACCAGCAGCAGAAGCGCGACCGGCACGCGGCGCGTGCGCGCGGCATCCGGGGTGCCGGGCTCCCGCGGGGTGAGCACCCACAGCCACAGGTAGAGCAGCGCCGGGGCGGCCAGCGCGAGCGGGGTCACGGGCGCGCCGGCCGTGGCGGGGAGCAGCCCGATGAGACCCGCGACGACCACGGTCGCCACCGCAAGAGCGCGCACGCTGCCAACGCCCGCGCCGAGGTGTCGCGCGAGGGCCGCGCACACACCCGCCAGCAGCACGGCACGCGCACGCACGAGGGGCGGGCGGATGCGCGTGGGCGCGACGGGCGCGGCGGGCGCGACGGGCGCGACGGATGCGGCGAGCGCGGCGGGCGCGACCGGTGCGACGGGCGCGGCGGGCGCGACGGATGCCACGGGCGCGACGGGCGCGACGGGCGCGACGGATGCCACGGGCGCGACGGCAGCGTCCGCGGCGTCACCGACGGGCGTGGCGGATGCCACGGGCTCGGCGCGCTCGGCTGCGGTCATGCGTCGATCGTCGCACGCCGGGGCCCTCCCGCATCCGGGGATCAGGGGACGATCAGGGCATCCCCCCATAGAGCGCCACCCGCACCGGTCGGCACGATCGAGTCATGGCCCGACGTACCCCCGCATCCGCTCCCCCGACGCCACCCGCCGATGAGGGGGCCCAAAGTGTCGCCGACACGCCGCCCGCGGAGCACTTTGCGACCCCTCAGGAGGCGGGCAGGGAGTCGGGCTTCTTCGCGTGGTTGCGCGGCCTCGGTGTGCAGCGTCAGCAGGGCTGGCTCGGCGGCGTGTGCGGCGGCGTCGCGGCGCGCCTCGGCATCGACCCGCTCATCGTGCGCGGCATCGCACTCGTGCTCGCCGTCGTCGGCGCGCCGGTCGCCCTGCTGTACGCGGCCGCCTGGTTCCTGCTGCCGGACGACCGCGGCGTCATCCACGCGCAGCAGCTCGGCCGCGGCCGCGTGACCCGGGCGCTTCCCGGCATCGTCGCCGTATTCCTGCTCTCGTTCCTGCCCATCACGCAGGGCTTCTGGTACGCGGGGGCGCTCTACTGGGGCGACGTCGGGTGGGGCGGCTCGATCGGCCGCTTCGTGTGGACCGGCGTGCTGCTCGTCATCGTCATCGTGTTCGTCGTGTGGCTCGCGCGGCGCTCGACGTCTGAGATTCCGACGACGCCTGCGACGACCGACGACCGGCCCGACACGGTGCCGACTCTGCCGACGGATGCGGTGGGCGCGGATGCCGCAGGGGGCACGGATGCCGTCGGCACCCCCGGCGCGGATGCCGCGAGCGCCGCGGCTCTGGCGGCCACGGCATCCGGAACCGCGGCATCCGGAACCACGGCATCCGTGATCCCCGAACCGGGTGCGCCCCCCGCCCCGCCCGCCGACGCCTCGGCCGAGGAGCTCGCCGCCTGGAAGGCCAGCCAGGACGCGTGGCAGAAGCAGCGCGCCGCGTGGGCCGCCGAGCAGCGCCGCAGCGAACGGGATCGCCGGCAGGCCGAGGCCCAGGCGCAGGCCGCGGAGGCGGCGCGGCTCGCACGCGAGCGCGCGCGCATCCGCAAGCTGACGCGGCCGCGAGCGAGCGCCGGGGTCGTGTTCCTCGTGCTCGGTGTCGCCCTCGTCGCGGGGGCGATCGCCGCGTTCGCGGCATCGCAGGCGCCCGACACCCGGGGCGCGGAGTGGATGATCGGCGCGGCCGTGCTCGTGCTCGTGCTCGGCGTCGGCACGATCGCGGTGGCCCTCGGGCGGCGGCGCTCGGGTGCGCTCGGGTTGTTCTCGCTGCTCGCGATCGCCGCGCTCGCGCTCGCCGTGGTGCTGCCGCCCGACCGCACGACGCTCCCGCCGGGTGCGAACTTCGGCATCGACACCTCGCACGACGGCAGCTACGCGCAGCTCGCGGGCTACACGGGCCTCTATGTGCCGGATCGGGACGACGGAACCGTCGTCATCGACCTGTGGCAGGCAGCGGGCACGGTGCACGTCGACCTGGACCCCGAGGCGACGCTGCGCGTCGAGCTCACGACCGACGCCGCCCGCCAGCACGTGAGCGTCGACCAGTGGGGAGAGCAGGGCGACGGCAGGTACGCGAGCTACAGCTTCACCGGCGGCAGCGGCAGCTTCACCATCGGCGAGGGGCAGCCGGATGTCGTACTGCGTGTCTGGATCGGATCGTACGCGTGGCTGAACGTCTCGAGCTGGGGCGGCGACGACGCACCCCTCGCGCTCTCCCCCGCACCCGACGAGGCCTGGAGGACGGACGCCGACGGCACGTTGATCGAGCCGGACGACCCGACACCCACCCCCATCCCGACCGAGGGCGGAACCACCGCCGACGAAGGAGCGAACCCGTGACCGAGAAGACCGAGGGCGTGAGCGAAGCGGCGGAGACCGCCGCGATCCAGGCCGTCACGATCGAGGCCGCCGAGCTGTCCACCGAGCTGCCGGCCGAGCCGAGCGCGCCCGCCGAGCCGAGCCCGTCCGACGCGCCACCCGCATCCGGAGCCGCCGCATCCGCATCCGCATCCGCGACCGCCGCCGAGCACCTGCCGCGCCCCCGCATCCGCACGGGCGCCGTGCTGTGGGGGCTCGTGCTCGTGGCGCTCGGCGGGTGGGTGCTGTGGGTCGCGTCGAGTCCCGCCGGCCGGGAGGCGGCGCTCGACGCCGTGCTCGGCCTCGACCCCCTCGGCTGGACGGTCGTGATCGTGGTGGCCCTCGGCGCGACCATCACCCTGCTGGCTCTCGCCGCCGTCATCCGCCGCCTCCAGTCCCGGCCGCACCCCCACCCCTGACTCCGGGTCCGCGAGAGTACGCACTTTGGGGCCTTTCGGGGAGAAATCGACCCCAAAGTGCGTACTCTCGCGGACAGCATCCACCGGATGGTGGATGCACAAACCACCGGGCAGCAGAGGCGGAGGGCGCGCGAGCCGGGCGAGAGTGGGGGCATGACCACAGGCAGTGTCACCACGCAGAACGTCGTCGAGGTGCGCGGATTGCGCAAGCGCTACCACGACACGGAGGCCGTGCGCGGCATCGACTTCGACATCCGCCGCGGCGAGACCTTCGCCCTGCTCGGCCCGAACGGCGCGGGCAAGTCGACCACCATCGAGATCCTCGAGGGCTACCGCGACCGCACCGACGGCGAGGTGAGCGTGCTCGGCGTCGACCCCCGGCGTGGCGAGCTGCGCTGGAAATCGCGGCTCGGAATCGTGCTGCAGTCCACGGGTGAGACGGGCAGCGCGACCGTGCGCGAGCAGCTGCGGCACTTCGCGGGCCTCTACCCCGACCCGTGCGACGTCGACGAGGTGATCGCGGCGGTCGGGCTCGAGGAGAAGGCCGGCACCCGCATCTCGAAGTTGTCCGGCGGCCAGAAGCGCCGTGTCGACGTCGCCCTCGGCATCATCGGGCGCCCCGAGCTGCTCTTCCTCGACGAGCCGACCACGGGCTTCGACCCCGAGGCGCGCCGCCAGTTCTGGCAGCTCATCCGCAGCCTGCGCGACGAGGGCACGAGCATCCTGCTCACCACGCACTACCTCGACGAGGCCCAGCAGCTCGCCGACCGGGGCGGCATCATCGCGGGCGGCGAGCTCGTGGCGATCGGCGCCATCGACGAGCTCGGCGGAGCGGATGCGCGCGTGCCGATCGTGCGCTGGGTCGAGAACGGCGAGGCCCGCGAGCAGCGCACGGCCGAGCCGGGCGCGTTCGTCGCGCGCCTCGCGGCGCTCGGCGAACCGGAACGGCTCGAGGTCATCCGCCCGAGCCTCGAAGACATCTACCTGGAGCTCGTCGGCGAGAGCGTGCCGAGCCCCACCCGCGAAAGGAGCCTCTCGTGAGCGCCGCCACGGCATCCGCATCCGTCCGCCCCACCGGCTTCGGCCCCGCCCGCACTCTGCGGCTCGGTGTCGCACGCGTCGGCTACGAGGTGCGCTCGTACTTCCGGCAGGGCGACACGGTGTTCTTCACCTTCCTGTTCCCCCTGCTCATGCTCACGATCTTCTCGGTCGCGTTCAGCAGCGCCGAGTTCGGCCGCACGCCCGACGGCGACCCGATCACGGCCGCGCAGTACTACCTGCCCGCGATGCTCGCGGCCGGCGCGCTGCTGTCCGGCCTGCAGAACATGGCCACCGACATCGCGATGGAGCGCAGCGACGGCACCCTCAAACGCCTCGCCGGCGCCCCGCTGTCGCCCGTGAGCTATTTCATCGGCAAGATCGGGCAGGTGCTCGTGACGGCCGTGCTGCAGGCCGCGCTGCTGCTCGTCGTGGCCCGGTTCGCGTTCGACGTGCCGCTGCCGAGCGACGCGGATGCGTGGCTCACCTTCTCGTGGGTGTTCCTGTTGGGCGTCGCCACCTGCGCGATCCTCGGTATCGGGCTCTCGTCGCTGCCGCGCTCGGGCAAGAGCGCCACGGCCGTCATCATCCCGATCGTGCTCGTGCTGCAGTTCATCTCGGGCGTCTACATCCAGTTCACGATGCTGCCGGAGTGGCTGCAACAGGTCGCGAACGTCTTCCCGCTCGCGTGGCTCGCGCACGGGATGCGCGCCGTGTTCCTGCCGGAGACCTACGCGGCGCTCGAGGCGGGCGGCGAGTGGAACCTCGCGGGCGTCGCGATCGTGTGCGGCATCTGGCTCGTGGCCGGCCTCGTGCTCACCCGCATCACCTTCCGCTGGATCCGCAAGGATGGGTGAGTGATCACCTCCCGCTGGTGGCTCGTCGGCCTCGCGGGCGTCGGAGCCTTCGTCGTCGCGACGCTCGCGGCGACCACCGCGTCCACCTTCGATCTGACGGTGGGCGCGGTGGTCGTCGTCGTGTACGCGGCGCTGTTCGTCGTCGTGCGGCGCCGCGGCGCCGCCGAGGGCACCCCCACCGCGATCGTGCTCGCCGTCGCGACGGTGCTGTTCGCGGGCGCCGTCGCCTCGCTCGAACCGCTGCTCGCGATCGCGCAGTGCTTCGCCTACCCCGTCGTCTGGAACCTCGTCGCGAGCCGCCGCGACGCCACGATCGCGAGCGTGGCGGTCGCGGTCGCGGTGGCGATCGGGTTCGTGCGCAGCATCGGCGGGCCGGATGCGTGGCAGCAGATCCTGCTGAGCCAGACCCTGTCGCTCGGCTTCTCGCTCATCATGGGCAACTGGATCTGGCGCGTCGCCGAGTTCGGCGCCGAGAAGACGCGGCTGCTCGACGAGCTCACCGCCGCGCAGGACGAGCTCGCCGGACTGCATCGGGATGCCGGGGTCACCGCCGAGCGAGCGCGCCTCTCCCGCGAGATGCATGACACGGTCGCCCAGTCGCTCACCGGTCTCGTGCTGCTGGCGCAGCGCGCCCGACGCGGTTTCGCATCCGGAACCCTCGACGACGAGACGCTCGAGCTGATCGAGACGGGGGCGCGGGACGCGCTCGCCGAGACGCGCGCGCTCGTCGCCGCGGCCGCGCCCGTCGAACTGGATCAGGGCGGGATCGCGGATGCCTTGCAGCGTCTCGCTGAACGTTTCGAACGCGAGACCCGCATCCGCATCACGGTCGCCACGAGCCTCGGGCAACCGCTCGATCGCGACGCCGAGGTCGTGCTGCTGCGCTGTGCCCAGGAGGGGCTCGCGAATGTGCGCAAGCACTCGGCGGCCGCCCACGCCCGCGTCGAGCTCACGACCGCACCCGACGCCGCGCGGCTCGTCGTGAGCGACGACGGACGCGGGTTCCCCGCCGACGCGCGGGGCGGCTTCGGGCTCGCCGGGCTGCGCGACCGTCTCGCCCTCGCGGGCGGCGAGCTCTCGGTCGACGGCACCCCGGGCGCGACCGCGCTCACCGCAACCCTGCCGATCGGAGGCGCCGCATGATCCGCATCCTCGTCGTCGACGACCACCCCGTGGTGCGGGCCGGCATCGTGGCGCTGCTCGAGGCGGCCCCGGATGTGGAGATCGTCGGCACCGCGGCGTCTGGGGAGGAGGCGGTCGCCCTCGTGCCGAGCACCTCGCCCGACCTCGTCGTGATGGACCTGCGCATGCCGGGCATCGACGGCGACGAGGCGACATCGCGGATTCTCGCCGCGCATCCGGAGGTGCGCGTGCTCATCCTCACGACCTACGAGACCGACGACGCGATCCTGTCGGCGATCGCGGCGGGCGCGAGCGGCTACCTGCTGAAGGCCGCGCCCGAAGACGAGCTGCTCGCGGGGGTGCGCGCGGTCGCGGCGGGTGAGGTGGCGCTCGCGCCGAGCGTGAGCCGCATGCTCGTGGCGCGCACGCGCGCCCCCGCCGTGTCGACGGCTCCCGTGCTGACGCCGCGCGAGCTCGAGGTGCTGCGGCTCGTGGCCGAGGGGCTCTCGAACCGCGAGATCGGGGCGCGCATCCACCTCGGCGAGGCGACGGTGAAGACGCACCTGCTGCACGTGTTCGCGAAGCTCGACGTGTGCGACCGCACGCGCGCCGTCACCCGCGCGATGGAGCTGGGTCTCTTGTAGCCCGTCCGCGAGAGTACGTACTTTCGGGCCTTCGGAGCCCCGTTTTCGTCCCAAAGTGCGTACTCTCGGGGACCTCAGAGGTGGGGTTGCACCTCGGGCCAGGTCGGCATCGAGGGGGAGGCTCCGGGGCGCGTCGTGGCGAGAGCCGCGGCGACGGATGCGGCCCGCAGCGCCGCGGGTTCGGCGTCACCCGCGGCGAGGCGCGCCACGAGCACACCCGTGAAGGTGTCGCCCGCCCCCGTCGTGTCGACGGGGGTCACCGGATGCGCGGGCACCTGCGTCACGATGTCGCCCCCACGCGCCACGAGAGCGCCACGCGCGCCACGGGTGACGACGACCGTGCCGACGCGTGCGCTCAAGGCGCGGGCGGCATCCGTCTCGTCGTCGACGCCCGCCAGCGTGCACGCCTCGGCCGCGTTCGGCACGAGGATGTCGACGTTCTCGAGAAAACCCTCGGGCAGCGGCATCGCCGGAGCCGGGGTCACGACGGTCGTGACGCCGTGCGCGCGGGCGAACGCGACAGCCTCGGCCACGAGCGGCAGGGGGCGCTCGAACTGCACGACGAGGTAGCGCGCGGCGCGGATGGCGCGCTTCTGCACGTCGTCGAGCGGCAGCTCCACCCCGTTGGCGTCGGGCACCACGACGATCGCGTTCTCGCCACCGTCGAGCACGGCGATGTGCGCGGTGCCGGTGGCACGCTCGACGAGCGCCACGGCATCCGTGTTCACCCCGGCCGCCGAGAGCGTCTCGCGCAGCTCGCGGCCGAAGGCGTCGCCGCCGACCGCCCCGAGGAACGCGACCTCGCCGCCGACCCGCGCCGCCGCGATCGCCTGGTTGAGCCCCTTGCCGCCCGGCACCGTCGCGAACGAGCTGCCGAACATCGTCTCGCCGGGCTCGGGGAGCCGCGGTTGACGCACGACGAGGTCCATGTTGGCGCTGCCGAGCACCACGATGTCTGCCACGGTTCGACAGTAGCGGCGTGCGGCGCGACCCCGTCGGTGTCGAAAATGCAGGAGTTGCCGGGCGTGTCGCGGCCGGCGCCCCCGAGAGGACGGCACTCGGGCGCGAGGACTCCTGCATTTTCGACACAGGGGCGGTCGCGGCGGCCCGGTAGCGTCAGCGCGGCGGCCCGGGCGCGGCGGCCCGGGTGCGGCGACCGACCGAGCTACAGTTCGAGGCCGACGAACACCGGCTCGGGGTGCAGGCGCACGCCGAACTCGGCCAGCACGCGGGTCTGCACGAGGCTCGCCAGCTGGGCGACGTCGGCGGCCGTCGCGCCGCCGCGGTTGACGATCGCGAGGGTGTGCTTCGACGAGATCGCGGCGCCCGAGCCGGGGAGCCCGAAGCCGCGCGTGATGCCGGCGCGTTCGATGAGCCATGCCGCCGAGAGCTTCACCGTGTAGTCGGCGGATGCGAGGCCCGGCACCGGCGCGCCCGGGGTGAGCACGCGATCCGTCTCGTCGGGCACGATGGGCCAACGGGGCGCATCCGCGGGCAGGGTGCGGGCGAACGACTCCGAGACGATCGGGTTGGTGAAGAACGAGCCGGCGCTCACCGAGTCGGGGTCGGCCGCGTCGAGCACCATGCCCTTCGAGGAGCGCAGCGCGAGCACCGCGCGACGCGCGTCGGCGAGCGGCACGCGCTCGCCCAGCTGCACCTGCAGAGCGGATGCGAGCTGCGCGTACGCGACGGGGCCCGACCAGCCGCCCGCGTCCAGGTCGAGCTCGATGCCGAGCACGATGCCGGTGCGGCCGCGCTTGAGCGAGCTCGTGCGATACCCGAGGCCCAGGTCGCGGTCGTCGAGTCGCACGACCTCGCCCGTGGCGTAGTCGAGGAAGTCGATGCCGACGAGGCGTTCGCCGAGCTCCTGCCCGTAGGCGCCGATGTTCTGCACGGGCGCCGCGCCGACGGTGCCCGGGATGCCGCTGAGCGCCTCGATGCCGGCGAGCCCGGCGTCGACGGTCGCGGCGACGAGCGCATCCCAGCTCTCCCCCGCTTCGGCGCGCACGCGTGCGTGGCGTCCGTCTCCGTCGAGCGCGATGTCGATGCCGCCGGTGGCGACGCGGATGACGGTCCCGTCGAATCCGTCGTCGGCGATGAGCACGTTCGAGCCTCCGCCGAGCACGAGCCAGTCGTCGCCCGTCGACCACACCTCGAGCGCGGTCTCGACGAGCTGCTCCCGGGTCGTGGGCTCGACGAGCTCGCGCGCGGGACCGCCGACCCGCAGGGTCGTGAACTCGGCGAGCAGGCGCTCCGACACGCGCGTCACGGCTCCAGACGCACGACCACCTGGGCCTTGCCGAGCACCGTCTCGCCGCCGAAGGTGACGGTGAGGTCGATGCGTGCCGCATCCTCGTCGAGGCGTCCGACCTTCGCGGTCACCGCGACGACGGCGCCCTCGGACGGGTCGACCACGACGGGCCGCGTGAACCGCACCTGGTAGTCGACGACGCGGCCGGCATCCCCGAGCCAGTCGACGACGGGCTGCACGGCGAGCCCCATCGTGAGCATGCCGTGGGCGAGCACGCCGGGGAGTCCGACGGACGCGGCGACGTCGTCGCGGTAGTGGATGGGGTTGAAGTCGCCGGATGCGCCCGCGTAGCGCACGAGGGAATCGCGGCTGAGCGCGAACTCGGCCTCGGCGACGACATCGCCGACGGTCAGGCTGGAGAGAGCGGGGGCGGTCATTCCTCACCTCGCACGACGAGGGTGGAGGTCGCGGTGACGACGTGGGCACCGGATGCGTCGGCCACGAGGGCGTCGGCGGTCACCATCGAGTGCCCCCCGAGGGTCTTGATGCTCGTGACGGTGAGGGTCGCGGTGAGCTCGTCGCCCGCGACGACGGGTCGGCTGTAGCTGAAGCGCTGGTCGCCGTGCACGACGCGGCTGAAGTCGATGCCCGCCTCGGGATCGGCGAGCAGCTGTGCGAGCGCGTGCTCCTGCACGACGACGGGGAAGGTCGGCGGGGCCACGACATCCGCGTAGCCCGCGGCGCGGGCCGCCTCGGGGTCGTGGTGGAGGGCGTTGGTCGCGAAGACGGCGCGCGCGAACTCGCGCACCTTCTCGCGGCCGACGAGGTAGGGGGCTGTCGGCGGATAGCTCCGCCCCTGCAGCTCGGGGTTCACGCTCACGGTTCCGAGCCTACCCAGCCGTGGTCGGTGCTCGTAGCTGGAGCTAGGAGCTCGGCGCCCCGGAACGATTCGGGGCGCCGAGTCGCTTTCGGGGGCACCGAGAGCGGATGCGGGGGGGTGGCGAGCGGATGCGGGGGGCGCGGGGGGGCGGGGGTGGGGGGCGAGGGGCGGGCAGCGGGCAGCGGGGCCCGGACGTACGGAACCCCGGCGACCGTCGCGGTCAGCCGGGGTTCCGGGGGGTCTATGCGGTGGGCCTGCTTACTGGCAGGACTCGCAGTAGAGGTCGTCCATCGGGTCGACCGGAACTGCGTAGCCACCGACGGTGTCGACGTCGTTCATGGCAACCTCCCTCAGAAGTCTCAACTGGTGGTTCAGGGTTCTCGCCCTGGTGAGTCACCACTATATAACGGGAATTCCACGCGTGTCATTCCCCTAGATGTTGTGTCTCGGCGTGTCGCGCAGATTTTTTTCTCGACCCCCGAATTGCACCACGAACCCCCGACATCCGGGGTCAGGGCGAGGTCACGACGGGGTCGAAACGGGGTCCAAACAGGTCAGGCCCGCGCGAGCGCCGCCATGCGATCGACCGCCTCGACCACGAGCTCGGGCGCGCACGCGAGGTTGAGGCGCACGTAGCCACGCCCCTCGCGACCGAACGCAGGCCCGTTCGAGAGCGCGAGCCGCGAGCGCTCGAGCAGCACGGCTGCCGGGTCGTCACCCCAGCCCAACCCCGAGAGGTCGATCCACGCGAGGTAGCTCGCCGACGGACGCCGCAGCCGTGCCGCAGGCAGCTTCTCGGCGAGCTGCGTCTCGAGCAGTTGCACGTTCGCCACGATCGAGGCGACGGTCGCGGCGAGCCAGTCACGCGCATCCGCGAACCCGACACGCGTCGCGAGCAGCCCCAGGTGTCCGGTGCGGAAGGTGACCTCGTCGGGCAGCCCGCTCACGAGCTGCCACATCCGCTGCGACTCCGCCACCAGGAACGCGGCCTTGAGCCCGGCGAGGTTGAACGCCTTGCTGCCCGACTCGGCCGCGATGCCGTGTTCGCGCGCCGCATCCGACGCCGTGAGGTACGGCGTGAAGTCGACACCCGGATGCGTGAGCGGCGCGTGGATCTCGTCGCTCACGACGAACCCGTCGTGGCGCGCCACGATGCGCGACAGTTCCTCGAGCTCCTCCCGCGTGTGCACGAGTCCGAGCGGGTTGTGCGGGTTGCACAGCAGCACACCCCGCGCGCCCGCCGCGAGCGAGCGATCGATGCCCGCGAGGTCGAGCGCGTAGCTCGTGCCGTCGTCGCGCAACGGAACCTCGACGACGCGCGCGCCCGCCTCCGGCACGAGGTCGAAGAAGGGTGGGTACACGGGCGGGGTGATGATGACCCCGTCTCCCGGCGCCGCGAGGCGACGCAGGGTCTCGACGATGACGACGCTCACATCGGTCGTGATGCCCATGCGCTCCGGGTCGGGCGCCCACCCCCACGCGTCGCCGGCGAAGTCGGCGAAGGCCTGCCGCGGTGCGGGATCGCGCGGGTTGACGTACCCCGTGTCGCTGCGGTCGATCGCCGCACGCAGCGCCGCCGCGATCGCCGGGGCGAGCGGATAGTCCATCTCGGCGACGAACATGGGCAGCACATCGTCGGGGTAGGCGCGCCACTTCTCGCTCGTGCGCGTGCGGAGGAGGTCAAGCGGGTCGGCGACGGTGCTCATCCGTCGATGCTACGGGCGCGCCGGGCGGCGGATGGTGCGGTTTCGGCCGGATGGCACCCGCGAAACCGCGCCACCGGGCCGAAACCGCGCCATCGGTGAGACGCAGCGGGAACGGCGCGCCCGGTGCAGAGGCCGCGCCCGGTGCAGGGCGCGCCCGGTGCAGAGTGCAGAGGGCGCGCCGGGCGCAGCGGGCGCCGGGTACGCTCGCGGGTGTGAGCGGCCTCGTGATCCCTCCCCCGGCGGCACGGGAGATGCATGCGCCCCACGAGCGCCCCCCGCTGCCGCCCGGCGCACGGGTCGGCACGGTGTGGATCTGGCTCATCGTCGTGGTGCCGTGGGTGCTCGCCTCCACGATCTACCTCTTCGACATCCGCTCGGTGCTCGACGCGCTCTGGGTCGACGACACCTCCGCGGCGCTCGGCCACCTCGCGCTGCATCTCGGGCTGCTCGCGGGCAGCTCGCTTGTCACGATCGGGTGCGCGCTGCTCTTCGCGTTCCAGGATGCGCGCGCGCTGCGTGCCGTGGGCGTCGTGCGGCCGTTCCCGTGGGGCTTCGCAGCGATCGCCGGCATCGTCTACGTGATCGGCCGCCAGGTCGTGCTCGCCAAGGTGACGCGCCCCTCGCCCGCACCGCTCGTCGTCTCGATCGTGCTGTACGTGCTCTGGTACTCGGTGTTCGCGGTGTGGGCGATCGTGTCGGTGACGAACGCGCTCGCGCACCTCGCCGCATCCGTCGCGGGGTGACCCGCGCCGGTAGGGTCGAAGCAGCCCGAGGAGGAGACATGACCGACGCCCCAGCACCGGCCGACGCCGCCGCATCCGGCACCACCGCATCCGGCACCGCCGCGCCCGGCTGGTACCCCGACGGAACGGGCGGGCAGCGCTGGTGGAACGGCGTCTCGTGGAGCGAGCACACCGCGCTCGCACCCGCGCCCGCCGTCGGCCCCGTACAGCGCCCCGCACTGCCGGAGGGCGCGCGCATCGACACCGGCTGGGTGTGGGTGGTCGCGCTCGGCTACCTCGTGAGCGCGCTGCCGCTGTTCTTCTTCGACATGAACGGCTACCTGCGCGCCGTCGTCGACGCCGAGTTCAGCGGCTCCACCTCGGCGCTCGCCGAGGTCATGACCGGGTACGTGGCGTTCCTGCTGCTGTCGTGGCTGCTGAGTCTCGCGGTGTGGGGGTTCACCATCTTCGCGGCGTTCCGCGACCACAAGCACCTGCAGGCGATCGGCGTCGAGCGGCCCTTCCACTGGGCGTTCGCGTTCATCCCGTACACGATCGTCTACCTGATCGGCCGGCACGTCGTGCTGCGCAAGGTGAGCCGCACCGCCGGGTGGCCGCTGTGGGCGCACATCGCGAGCTACGCGCTCGTCTTCCTGGTGTCGATCGTGTGGGCGCTCGTGATGGTGCAGTCGATGCTCACCGAGCTTCCCGGCTACCTCGGCACCTCGAGCTTCGCCTGAGCCTGCTCAGCCGGCGTCGAACTCGAGCTCGATGCGCCGCGCCGCCAGGCTCAGGCGCGCACCCGGGAACACCATGCGCATCATCGCCTGCAGCTCGGGGCCGATGCGTCCGGTGCCGCCCTCGCTCCAGGTCAGGATGACGCGGATGCGTCCGTCGTCGCCGCGCACTGCCGCGTGCGTGCGGCGGCCCGCGAGCGACGCGCAGGCCGCCTCGACGACGGCACGCTGCACATCATCCATGCGCGTCGCGAGCGCCTCGGGATCGTGTAGCTCGGAGACGAGGCCGTCGAGCCACACACCGTCGGCCTCCTCGACGAGCGCGCGGCGCAGGGCGTCGCCGAGGGCTCGCGCGCGTTCGGCGTCGTCGAGGGTGAGCTGCCCCGCGTCGAGCACGCCGCGCAGGAACGGGCCGACCTCGCTCTCGACGAGCGCGAGCCGTTCACCCTGCAGCTCGCTGCGCACCCGGAACCGGATGCGTTCCACCTCCGCGCGGCGCAGTTCGCTCGTCTGCTCCCGCCAGCGCAGCAGACGCCGCACGGCCGTCGCCGAGAACGCGGCGGCCCCGACCCCCGCCGCGAACAGCGGGCCGCCCGTGAGCAGCCCGTAGACGACGGGCGGCAGCGACACATCCGCCGCCGCCGCGCCGCTCGCGGTGATCGCCGCGACCACGACCGCGCTCGCCGCCGCCATCGCGAGCAGCTCGGCGGCGGGGCGGAAGCACGCCATGGCCATGATGAGCAGGGCGAGGGCGAGGGGCGACCAGTCGGAGCGCACCGTGACGTTGGCTCCCCATTGCGCCGCCGCCTCGAAGCCCACGGCGGCGAGGCCCGCGACGTGCACGACGAGCGCGCTGCGACGGTCGAACGGCGCGCGTCGGGGGCTGCTCGCGAACAGCACCACGAGGAAGGCGACGGCCAGACAGCCGTAGGCGGCGGCCAGGAGCAGGTCGTCGTGGTATTCGGAGCGGTGCGTGACCGACACCCCGATCGAGGTGCCGATCGCGGCGACCGTGAGCACCCATGCGAACGCCTGCGCGGTGACGCCCCCGAGCGGGTCGAGCTGTTGCGGTGAGAGCGAGGTCACACGAGCACCCCCGCGGGGATCGTCACGTGTACGGAGGTGCCGGCGCCCGGCCGGCTCCACACGCGCACCGTGCCCCCGCAGCGCTCGAGCCGGCCGCGCACCGATTCGCTGAGGCCCAGCCGATCTCGCGGCACGGCATCCGGATCGAAGCCGACGCCCTCGTCGACGACCGTCACGCTCACCTCGTCGGCGGTCGCCGCCACGGCCACCCATGCCTCGGTCACGCCCGCGTGCCGCACGATGTTCACGACGCACTGCTCGAGGGCGGCGCGCATCGCCGAGCCGGCAGGCTCGGGAAGCACGTCGAGCGCGTGCACCTCGCCGTCGAGTCGCACGGCCACCCCGCCCGCCGCGCCGATCGAGACGAGCCAGGCCGCGACGCCGTCCGGCGCGGGCACCTCGGCATGCAGCAGCGGCAGCACCGCGCTCGACTCGAGGCCCTTCGCGATGCTCGCGCGCTCGTGCTGCTCGAGTGGCCCGGGTTGCCGGTGTGCGAGCACGGCGAGCTCGCCGAGCAGGGTGTCGTGCAGCAGCGCGATCGACTCGTGCCCCTCGATCTCGCGCAGGCGGCGGGCGCGCGTGCGGCGGTCCGCCTCCTGCAGCGCGTCGGTGCCGCGGCGGGCGCGGCGCCGGGCGAGCGGCACGAGGGCGTAGGCGACGAGCACCGCGAGGGTGATCGCGATGGGCGGCACGTCGAGCCGATAGGGCAGCTCGATGAGCGACGCCGTCACCGTGATCGTGCCCTCGCCGAGAACGTAGCCGACCACCGCCCCGACGAGCCCGCCCGTCCAGCGGTCGCTCGCCATCCCGATGACGACGGCGAGGTTGGTCGACATCGACAGCATGAAGCCGGCGGTGCCCGCGTACGCCTGCGCGGGCGAGTGCGCGGCCGCGACCGTGAGGGCGGCGAGCGCCGCGCACATTACGACGGCGATCCCGACGCATCCGAGCACCGGGATGGGCTGCCACCGCCACCCGACGACGCAACACGCGCCGAGCGGGATCAAGGCGAGCGGCACCCACGCCACGAGGCTGCCGGGCTGCGTGAGGGTCAGGATGACGCTGATCGTGACGAGCACGGCGACGAGCACGAGACTCACCGACACGATGCCGGTCACGATGGCCACGCGCGCGGTCAGCGCTGCCTCGCGAAGCGGCACCACCCAGTCGCCTGTCGGCTCCCCCGAGCCGGGCGGCGACGCTGCGCTCATGCACGAAGAGTAGCGACTGCGTGCCGCCGCGCGGCCTCACCTCGTTCGCGCGGCGGCCACGCTCGGCTCTGTCGATGCGGATGCGGACGCGGACGCGGCTGCGGCTGCGCCTGCGCGTGCGGATGCGGATGCGGCGGCCGGGACGACAGCGGATGCCACGGCCGGCTGCCCGAGGGAGCGATACTCCCAGCCGGCCGCGCGGTAGGCGTCGGCGTCGAGCGCGTGCCGGGCGTCGACGACCCGGCGCTCGGCCACGACGTAGCCGAGCAGGTCGGGGTCGGCCGTGCGGAACTCCTCCCACTCGGTGAGCAGCACGACGACCTCGGCGGCGTCGGCGGCCTCGCCGAGCGAGTCGACGTAGACGAGGTCGGGGTAGGTGCGGTGGGCGTTCTCGTTCGCCTTCGGGTCGTACACCGACACCTGCGCACCCTCGAGGTACAGCATCCGCGCGACGTCGAGCGCCGGCGCATCGCGCACGTCGTCGGAGTCGGGCTTGAACGCCGCCCCGAGCGCCGCGACCCGCACGCCGCGCAGGTCGCCGCCCGCGAGCTCGCGTACGAGGTCGACGGTGCGGATGCGGCGGCGCTGGTTGATGGCGTCGACCTCCTCGAGGAACGCGACGGCCTGCCCCACGCCGAGCTCGCCCGCGCGGTGCCGGAAGGCGCGGATGTCCTTGGGCAGACAGCCGCCGCCGAAGCCGAGACCCGGCTTGAGGAAGCGACCCCCGATGCGGCCGTCGTACGACAACGCGGTCGCGAGCACGTCGACATCCGCTCCCGCCGCCTCGCACACCTCGGCCATCGCGTTGATGTACGAGATCTTGGTGGCCAGGAACGAGTTCGCGGCGACCTTCACGAGCTCGGCGGTGGCGAGATCGGCGACGATCACGGGGGTCTCGGCGTCGATCATCGGGCGGAAGACGTCTTCCAGCATCCGCTCGGCCCACGCCGACTCGACGCCGAACACGAGACGGTCGGGGTGCAGGGTGTCGTCGACGGCGAAGCCCTCGCGCAGGAACTCGGGGTTCCAGGCGAGCTCGACCTCGGCATCCGGCGGTGCGACCTCGCTCACGAGCTGCGCGAGCCGCGACGCCGTACCCACCGGCACCGTCGACTTGCCGACGATGAGCGCGTGCGAGTGGATGCGCGAGGCGAGCTCCCGCATCGCGCAGTCGACGTACCGCAGCTCGGCGGCATCCGAGCCCTCCCGCTGCGGGGTGCCGACGCACACGAAGTGCACGTCGCCGAAGCGCGCGGCCTCGTCGACGTCGGTCGTGAAGCGCAGCCGTCCCGACTCGAGCGCGTCGCGCAGGTGCTCGGCGAGTCCCGGTTCGTAGAAGGGCATGCGGCCCGCGGCGAGTTCGGCGATCTTGCGCTCGTCGACGTCGACGCCGAGAACCTCCGCGCCGAGCGAGGCCATGCACACCGCGTGCGTCGCGCCCAGATATCCGGTGCCCACCACGGTGATGCGCGGGGGTGTCGTCGTGCTCGTCATCGCACTGCTTCCTTTCGTCGGTTGCCGTCAGAGGCCACGTCGCTTCGCCGCACGATGCCGCGGCTCATCGACTGCAGGGGCCGCCGCTCGCGCAGCGGATCGTCGCGTTTGCGGCCCGCCCCGAGCCGGGTGACGAGCGCCGCCACGACGATGAGCGTGATGAGCAGCCACACGATCGTGAGCGGCTGCATGACGGTCGTCACGATCTGCTCGAGGCTGCGGCTCGCGGCCCAGCCGTCGACGAGGTTGCTCTCGACGCGCGCGCCGATCGCGCGGTCGCTGTCGATGGGGGTCGGGCCGGTGCCGGTGAGCTCGTTTCCTGTCGCGCGGGTTCCCGTGACCTCACCCGTGAGCGTGATGCCATGCAGGCCGGCATCGGTGACGGTGTTGTCGCGCACGGTCGCGACCGCGTTGCGCACGTAGACGCCCACCTCGACGCCGTCGACCTCGTTGGAGGCGACGGTCACCTCGTCGGCGTCGTCGCGGATCGAGATGCCGTGCTGCGCGACGTCGGCGATCTCGTTGTGGCGGATGGTGACGTCGACCGGGGCGTCGTCGAGCACGACGCCCATGGCGCCGCCGGTCACGACGTTGGCGCTCACGCGCACGTGCGTTCCGCCGACGATGTCGATGCCGGTGCGCGCGTTGTCGCGGATCTCGCTTGCCAGGATCGACGATCCGCTCGACGCCCCGGCTCCGTCGACGGTCGGCCCGTCGGCGCGCGGTCGTCCGTCGAGCAGCACGCCGTTGCGCCCGTTCGACTCGATCGTCGCCCTGTTGAGCGTGACCGATTCGCTGCCGCGGCCGACGACGACCCCGTCTCGGGCGTTGTCGGATGCCGTGACCTGTGTGAGGGTCGCACCCGTCACGTCGCGGTCGAGCACGATCCCGTCGGCGAGGCTGCCCGTGACGGTGACGTCGGCGAGGGCGGGGGCCGAGGCCTCTGTGACGGTCAGCCCGACGGCGTTCGACTCGATCTGCACCGAGCTCACGGCGAGTCGGGTCTCGGGAACGGGCGCGGGGTTCAGCTGCATGAGGGGCACCCCGTCGGCGCCGGCGCCCGCGGGCATGGGCACGAGTTCGGCGGAGCGCTCGCCCTCGTAGGCGACGCCGCTCGTGGCACCGCTCCAGAACCCGAGCGCCGTGAGCTCGGCGTGGGCGATGCGCAGGTTGCCGCCCACGACCCGCAGGTACCCGCGGCCGTCGGCAGTCGTCGTGTCGGCCGCGCCGGTGCTCGGGTTCCAGCTCGCGACCGAGACCGGCGTCGCGCCGCTGCCCTCGATGCCGAGCGAGCCGCCGAGCGCCACGATCGAGCTGAAGCCCGTGCCGTCGCCCGCGAGCAGCAGCCGCTCCCCCGCCGTCACGGCGAGTCGCGCACCCGTCATGACGGCGAGGTGCTCGTGCAGCACGTAGGCGCCGTCGGGCCCGTCGGCGGTGAGGGTCGCGGGTGCCGCCTGAGCCAGTTCTGCGAGCGTGTACGTCGCAGCGCGGGCCGGCAGCACGAGGGTGGCACGCCCATCCGTCGCGACGCGGAACGGCCGCGAGGTGTCGAGCGCGGCCGACACCCCGGCCGACGCGGCGGTCTTGACGGCGACGAGTCGCGCATCCTCGGCCTTGGCGAGCTGCGTCTCGGCTGCGGCGTCGCCGGGGTAGGGGTCGCCGGATGCCACCCCGCCGTCGCTCGCATCGGCGCCGTCCGCCTGGGCGCCGGCGGCATCCTCGGCCGTCGTGTCACTCGTGCCGGGCTGCGCGCCGGGCTGCTCGCCGAGCGGAGACGCGACCACGAACGCCGACCAGCCGAGGGCGCCGACGACGCCGAGCGCGAGGATGGTGACGAGCACCTTGCCGCGGGTTCTCATGCCGCCACCGCCTCGGGCCGGCGCTCGGCGCGCTCGAGGGTCGCGGCATCCTGACCGTCACCGCCGGTCTGGCCCGCGCGGCGGGTCAGCCAGCCCTGCTTGTTCATGGTGACGAAGGCGTAGAGCTTGATGGGCAGCGCCACGAAGATCACGGTGAGCGTCATGAGCGGCAGCAGCAGCAGGTCGCGGGGGTGCCGGCGCAGGTGCGAGATGCCGCGCACACCGCGGCCCACCACGACCCACGCCACCGCGAGGCCCGCACCGATCGCCGTGTACTCGAGGCGCGAGAAGATCAGGTAGGCGAGGCTCATCCCCATGGTCACGGGGGTGAGCAGGATCTGCAGCACCGTGAGCTGGGTGATGATCGGCTGCCGCCGCAACCACCCCATCCGGATCGCCGTGAGGTAACAGCGGAACGAGTTGCGGCTCCAACGCACGCGCTGTTTCGTGAACGCACGGAAGGTCGTCGGGAACATCGAGAGCGCCTTCGCCGAGCTCTGGTGCACCGTGCGGTAGCCCTGCGCGAGCACGAGCCAGGTGAGCCGACCGTCGTCGCCCGCGATGCAGCGGCGCCCCAGGAAGTACTCGTTCTCGAGCTGGTCGAGCACCGGCATGACGGCGGCGCGACGGTACACGGCCGTGCGTCCCGAGAGGCACGGCACGGCTCCCACGCGCCCCATCGCGGGCACGTAGTCGTAGTAGCGCAGGTTGACCATCCAGTCGGCGATACGGCGCCACACGCTGCTCTCGCGCTGGTAGACGTTCTGCTGCGTGCTGACGCCGCCGACCCGCGCATCCGCGAACGGCATCTGCACGGCCTCGAGCATTCCCGGCGTCCAGCGGGTGTCGGAGTCGACGAGCGCCACGAGCTCCGAGGTCGCGAGCCGCAGGCCCACGCCGAGCGCCGAGCGCTTGCCGACGTGCTCGTAGAGCACCGGCTGCACGACCGGGTCGCCGACGGCGAGAATACGGTCGTAGGCCTCGAGGTCAGCCACGTCGAGCACGATGATGATCTGCTGCGGGCGTTCGGCCCGCCAGGTGTCGAGGCAGTCGAGCAGGATGTCGGGGTCTTCGTGGAACGACGGAACCACGAGCGAGACGCTCGTGCGGAAGTCGGTGACGATGGGCCGCGCGCCCCGCGACATGACGAAGCGGATGAACCACAGCCCCCACACGATGACGCCCGCGACCGCGACCGGCATGAAGGGTTCGACCACCGCGAGCCAGGCGCCGAGCTGGTCGAAGACGGTGCCGAGCGCGTCGACGACGGCGTTCCACCAGTCCTGGAACGACCAGTCGAGCGCGGTGTGCATCGTCGGCATGGGTCCCCCTCACGTGGCCTGCTTCGGTCGTCTGACCTGGTGGGGGCGACCGTAAGCACGATCCACTGCGCGAGGCGCCGGCTTTCAGGAGGCTCTCATCCGGCGCTCACACGCCCGTCAGCCTCGATCCGCAGGAAAGCCCCGGTCACGCCTCGAATTCGTGCCGTCCGGATGAGGACTTTCTCATCCGCCGCAGCTCACGTTGCTGAGACCCTTGGCGGCACCGGATGCCGTGTTGGTGCACGCGATCGTGTTGCCCCGCACGGGGGTCAGCGCGTAGCCGTAGCCGGGGCCGTCGACGCGTGCGACGTTGCCGGCGAAGCGGTTGCCGGTGCCCCAGCCGTCGACGATCTCGTGCGTCTGGAAGCCGTCCCGGGGCGAGGTGCGACCGGTGTTGTCGATGATGCTCCAGTTGTTGCCCTTGACGTCGACCCAGGAGTCGGCGGTCGCCGCCACGAGGGCGGAGCCGTCGAAGGTGTTGCCGGTGACGGTGCCGCCGCTCGTGCCCTCCTTGATGTCGACGGCCTCGGCCGTGGTCTTCGTGATCGTGTTGCCGACGATGCGGTTGCGGTCGCTGCGGTCGGGCTTGCAGTCGCTGATGTCGCACCAGTTGCTCTCGGCCGTGCCGACGTAGACGCCCTCGCCGAACTCGGGCTTGCGCAGCCCCGTCTCAGAGATCGTCGAGCCGACGACGAGGTTGTCGACGCTGCCGGAGCGCAAGTGGATGGCCTCGTCGCCGATGCGGCGCACGGTGAGGCCGCCGAGCACGGTGTCCGAGCTGCCGTCGACGATGATGCCCTTCTGTGCGTTCTGCACCCCGAAGCCGATGAGCCGCCAGTGCTCGACCCCGTCGAGCGCGAGCACGACGCCCTTCTTCGGGTTGCCGCCGTCGAGCACCGCCTTCGCCGAGCCGCACAGCCAGATCGGCTCGTCGCGCGCGCCCGAGTTCTCGATCTCGAAGCGGCCGTCGTAGCGGCCGTCGGCGAGCCGGATGACGTCGCCCGGTTCGGCGTCGTCGAGCGCATCCTGCAGCTCGTCGGCGTCCGCGACCGTCACGGATGCTGTCGGGCACCGCGGCACCTCCGTGCCGTCGGCGGATGCGGCGGGGCTCGGAACCCGCCCCGGCACCGAGAGCGTGGGGGCCTGCACGCACCCGAGAAGCGTCAGGGGTGCGATGCACAGACCGAGGGCCAGGGCGATGCGAGGTGTGATGCGGCTTGTCGTACGCATGCGGCGCGACCTTAGGCGACGAACCCGGACGCGGGCGGCGAGAACCCCCAGGGTTGCTGAGTGCCGCGACGCCTCGACCCGATCGCTAGACAGGTGACCGTCTAGTCACCTATTGTCGGATCGTGGACACGGATGCGGTGATCGCCGCGATCGCCGACCCGTCGCGGCGGCGCATCCTCGATGCGTTGCGCCTGCGCGACGGGCAGAGCGTCGGCGAGCTCACCGAAGCGCTCGCGCCGCTCGGACGGCACGCGGTGCTCAAGCACGTCGGCGTGCTCGAGCGCGCCGGACTCATCGTGTCGCGCAAGCAGGGGCGCGTGCGCCGGTGTCACCTGAACGCCGTGCCCATCGTCGAACTCGCCCAGCGGTGGATCGACGACTTCGGCGCCCGCGCATCCGTCGGGCTGCTCGCTCTCAAGGCCGATCTGGAAGGACGACGCGAATGACTCACGATCGCATCTACGAGGTGGAGGTGGCGGTGCCACCGCAGAAGGTGTGGGAGGCGCTCACCGAACCGCACACCGTGCGCCGCTACTACTACGGCACGAGTCCGCGCACGACCTGGGAGGTCGGCTCGCCCATCGAGTTCGTCGACGATGACGGCGAGGTGCAGCTCGAAGGGGTGGTGCTCGCCTTCGAGCCGCCGGTTCTCCTCGCGCACACCTTCATCGCCACCTGGTACGGCGGGCGCGACGACCAGGGCTCGCTGAACTGGGAGGTGACGGCGACGGATGCGGGCAGCCGCGTCACCCTCGTCCACCGCGGGGCGCAGGCGGCGAGTCGCGAGGGCTCCGAGACGGCCGACGGCTCGCGGCACATCGTCGACGCCCTGAAGGCACTGCTCGAGCGGGCCCCGGACATCGCCCAGAGCGTCGTCGTCGACGCACCGCTCGAGCGGGTGTGGGATGCGATCGCCGACGCGACCGCGTTCGGCACCTGGTTCGGGGCTGAGTTCGACGGCCCCTTCGAGGTGGGTGCCACCGTCACGGGCCGCATCGTGCCGACCGCCATCGATCCCGAGGTCGCGGCCGCGCAGGAGCCGCACCGGGGCGCGCCGATGTCGCTCGACGTCGTGGCGCTCGAACCGATGCGTCGGGCTGCCTTCCGCTGGCAGCCGGTAAGCGACTCGGAGGTGCGCACCGCGGTCGAGCTCCTGCTCGAACCCGTCGACGGCGGCATCCGGGTGACGATGACCGAAGATGGCTTCGATGAGCTGCCCGAGGAGCTGCGCGACCCGGCGCGCGATGGCAACGACGGCGGCTGGGCGGCGCAGACCCGGCTGCTCGCCGGCTACCTCGCTCGGGCGGCGTGATGGCGCCCGTCGACTGCAGTAGTCAGCGATCGCGGTAGCCGAATTCCGGCAATTTCGCCAGCGCTCCGTAACTCTTCAATGAGGTCGCGAAGTCCGGCAAGGATGTCCTCACGATCGAGGCGAGTGGCCGCGTCAGACGCTCTCGAAGGTGTCGCGCCAAACGAGTACGCCGCGCTTCGAGAACTCAGGAGGCACCTCGGAGGGCGGCGGAACAGGATCGGCGGGATCCACGTCGAGACCCCGCGGAACGTTCACGAAACGACTCGGGGCGTGAACCCAATCGGGCGACGGAAGCCCTGCTTCGGCAAGGCGCCAAGCGACGAGCGCCGCGACAGCGGCATCCCACACGGGGTCTCCTGTCGTCTCCGGTTCGGCGAGCGCGAGGACTCCGCGGACCAGACCCCGCTCCGCCACAAGGTCGTCATTCAACTGGATGAGGGTTCGCAATGCGCGGTCCTTGTCTCCAGCACGCAGTCGCTCGCGCATCTCGGCCGCGGCCGTCGCCGCATCATCGCGACGAGTGGGCGCCGCGTAGAGACGGTGCCCGGTGCCTGCGAGGAGACGGTCCACCGTCGCGTACTCCGCCTCACGACCACTTTCGGTTCGGGACACGGTCGCTTGGTCGATGTTTGTGCGACGGGCAAGCTCGACTTGGGTGAGTTGCCGACTCTTGCGGGCTGCGCGGAGAAGGGTCGATGCGACGGCCATTGTTGCCCCCACTCTCGATATGACCTACGAGTCATATTTTCGCACGAACGGGCCACTGGCGTCAACTGCCGTTGGGGGGCGCGACAGCGGCGCGCAGGGGCGTGAGGGATAAAGCCGTTTCGTTCACATGACCAACAGGTTGCTCACGCGGGTGCCGATGTCCGCCGCGTGTGATGACGATTTATCGGATGTGTTCGTTCGCGGGGTCTATCCTGCGTGCATGAAGTCAACGCCGCGACCCGACGAGACGGCGCTTGTCTCAACCGGGGTTGTTGCTCGACTCTTGGGCCTGGATCAGAACGCAATTCGCGGAATGATCGAACTGGAGACGCTGCCGGAGCCACAGTGGATGAGCCTTGGCAGGAAAGTGGAGCGCGTCTACACGCAGGAATGGCTCCTGCTCGCTATGGAAGCCCTGCGCGATCGTCGGTTGCTGAATTCAGATCTCAAGAGCCCTTTTGTGCCAGAGGGTTACAAGCAGTTCGCAATTCGGTTCAACAGCTCGGACTGGACACTGGAGGAGATCGTCGCGACCCTAGACGCCACAAACCACCTCTGGCGGCTTTGCAATGCTGCCGTTGGCGTCGACACTGACGACGTTGGCCCTCTGAGAGTGCGACGCCTGTCGGCGGGTTCTCCAATGGACATTCTCGTCACGATCCGAGAGTTCGCTGCTGCTGCTGGGGGCCCAGCAGCAGCAGCCGCATTCTTCATCTGGGTGCTCAAGAACCCGGAGAAGGTCGCTGGCGCGCTGCCCCGTGCGATAGCCGAATGGCGAGAGCAGTGGGCGCGGGTCACACGAGCGGGAACAGACCAACGGAGGGCGCGTCTCGAACGAGAGCGATTCGAGGAGGACACGAAGGTCGCCCTGGAGTCGATGAAGAACACGCCATCCGTCACCGGGCTTGCCACGAATGACCCAGTTTCTCTCACGATCCAGTTCGATGATGAGAGTCGACCCCGGAAGCGCTTCTTCGCGGTGGACGCGCCCGAGGCCGACGAGGACACGCCGAAAGCAATTGAGAGTTCTCAAGAACGCGAGGATGAGCGTTAGCGGGTCGGGAACACGTAGCAGCTCGCCGCCGGACGCACTCTGGCCGAACGTTAGAGCGCGTTACGAAGGTTCATTATCACAACGCTCGCGAAGAGCTCAGGAGAACATCGCGAGCGCCAGGCTGTCGGCTCACCTTGGTCGTGGGGCGCAGGAATCGGCCCTCGAAGGACGTTCACGCGCCGAAAAGTGGCCCTGCGCTGCCTCGCGGATCGAGAGCAAGGCCGCTCGACCAGGACGGTTCGGATGATCGGTAGCTGAGGCGGGACTCGAACCCGCGACCTCACGATTATGAGTTCCGCTCTCCGCCGTAGCCGGAGGCGATGGACGATGCTCCCGACGCAGCTCCCTCGGGCTGCTCACGCCCGTACCGGCTGAAGTCGGGCGAGCTCGTGCGGTGCCAGTCACGGTTGAAGTCGAAGTGCCCGAGCTGCGCCGAGCTGTACCGGGGTGACTGGGCTGCGATCGCTCGGTCTGGGATCTTCGATGCCGATCCGCTCGCGTTCCGGTTCTACCTGCTGACGCTGACGGCGCCGTCGTTCGGTGCGGTGCATCGGGTGCCGAAGCATGAGGGCGCCAAGGTGCGACGGTGCAGGTGCGGGGTGCTGCATACGGTATCGGATTCGGATCTGCGTGGGGCGCCGCTTAGCTTGGCCGGCTACGACTACGCGGGAGCCGTGGCGTGGAACCGGGACTCGGGAGTGCTGTGGGACAACACGCGGCGCCGGCTGCGGGATCACTTCGCCGGGGTGGAGTTCTTCGTGGTGCGGGAGTGGCAGGATCGCGGCGCGCTGCACCTTCACGCGTTGGTGCGGATCCCGATCGCGGGCGCACCCTCGGATAAAACGCTGGGCGAGTTGGCGCGCTCTGCGGTTGCGTTCTCAAAGATCGACGGTTCCGAGATCGCGTGGGGATCGCAGTTCCAGTGCGACGCGTTCCGTGCGGACGGCGCCGGGGCGAAGGCGATCTGGTACCTCTCGAAGGCGCTCAACTACGTACTGAAGGACACCGCGCGCGAGGCAGGCAGCTCTGCCTCGTGGCAGCACGTGGCGCGGTTGCAAGCTGCGGCGCGGAGGATGCGCTGCTCAAGGGACTGCGAGCCGAGATCGTGCGTGAGTCGGACGCATCAGCGGTTTGGGGCGCGGGGGCGTGTGGTGTCGAACACGCGGCAAACGAAGACCCGATCGGGGTGGTCTATACCGGGGTTGACGCGGCGTGCTCAACGGCTCGCTCGGGCGGCATGGTTCCTGGCTCGGGAGGCAGCTCGGCAGGCGGAGGCAGCGCGTGATGCGTCCGCAGCTCCGGAGCACGTTGCGGCCGCGCTGACGGGGGTCGCGGGTCGGTTGCAGCTCGAGCTGCGATCAGTTGCTCCGGTGGTCCCGTAGCTGCGGGGCGACTGTGCGGGTGGCTTCTCGTTGGTGACAGGCTGTGGGTTGCTCGGTGGGGTGTCCCGCGGAGGCCCTTGCGGGCGGACCCCGCCGCCAGGCGGGGAGCACCGCGAGGGTGCCGCGGGCGCCTGCCGAGGGCACGAGGCGGTCATATCGATGCAGTCCAGGACGAGGTCAATCAGCTTCGTTGCGGGTGCGTCCGGCACGGATGCGTCCGCGACGCTGGGAGCGCCAACGGCGCGGCGCGCGAGCGCGGGTCCCTACTGCGGCGCGGCGGACTAAAGCGGATAGTGTGACGGCCATGGCTGACTCAGCACGCGTGACTCTCACGGCATGCGTCGAGACGACTCCTTCTGGCGCTGCCGCTTTCCTTGGAATCGGCTCCGATGGGCTCTTCTACTGGGTTAAGGCACCCAACAACCCTCAGGGTGCGCGTTCACTGGTGCCGGAGCGAATCGTGACGAATATCGGGCTCGCGATCTCAGCCCCGGTTCGCCCGATCGTGCTTCTGGAGATTCCCGAGGGACTCGACTTCGTCTACGCGCCCGGACATCGCTTGCGGCCGGGGATCGCTCACGGCTCGTTGGATGTTGGCCAAAGCAAGGTGTTGGACGACTGGTCAGGTGTCTCCGGACGAGATAACAATCGCACCCGAATCGCCTATATTTCAGCCCTTTGGGACCTCTGCTTGGGTAACGACCCGCAGTGGCTAGCTGAGTTCGCTGACGACGCTGCTCTTTGGTCGTTCGATCATGGCTTCTGGTTCGCGGGCGAGGTTGACTGGAGCGCCGAATCCATGGCGCAGGTCGGCTTGCGTCCATGGACTGCACCGAATGTCGAACTTGCGTCTCGCGACGCACTGAACGCGGCCGCTGCCGCGGTGGAGGGGCTCACGCTGGCCGACTTCCAAGCGATCTGCGATGACGTTCCCGGCTCGTGGGGCGCCTCTCAGATCGAGTTGTCAGCCGTGGCTGCCAGTCTGTACGCCAGGGTTCCGGGCGTCGTCGAGCGCCTTCGAGCTGCGGCAGAATCGAGCGTTTTCACATGAAATCTGACACTCAGGCGATCACGTACTGGATCATCCGGTACGTGCCTGACGTGGCGCGCGGTGAGTTCCAGAACATCGGCATTGTCTGCGGATCGGATCACGGCGACTGGGCTGCTGCGTTCGACTGGCGACACATCCATAATCGGACACCCCGCGACGTCAGGGAGTGGGCGAGTTGGTTCAGCGGGCAGGTCGCTCAGCGCGACATGGTTTCCCAAGATCACGAGTTCACTCGCTCCTGGATAGAAGGCATCCGTCAACGGCAGGCGAACAGTGTTCAGATTTCGGACGCCCGCCCAGTCGTCGCCAAGTCGAGCCGCCAGGCGGCGGAGTTCTTGTTCCCTCACCTGGTCGAGCGCGAGCACAAGTCACGCTCACGGCGGACAACCCGAAGGCAACTCCGCTCGGAGGTTCGTGGGATTTACAGCCTCAGCAACCTCTCCGAAGGTCGGGATTATTTCGATCGACCTGAGGTACGGCTAGGCAAGTTGCGTGGCGACTTCGACTTCGTCCAGGTGAACGAGCGCCTGCCGATCGTTAGGAACGTCTGGGCGTTCGACATGACTGGACTCGACGACCTAGAGCGCAGCATTCAGGCCTGGAACTACGAGATTACGAGGCTGCGCGACGACGGGGCCACGCTGGTCAATGGCGATCGGCGAATCCCTCTCCCCTCGGACTCAGTGGTGACCGCCATCATTGATCCCCCGATGCACGAATCGCCCCGTCGCGCGGACATCTACGCTGCAGCCCTCGAATCGTGGCAACACGAGAAGGTCGACGTATTGTCGTTGGAGCAGTTCGATGAGCGCGCCGACCAGCTATCGCTCGTCTAGCTCTTGATCTCGTGGGGGAAATTTCGGGAGGGTCAGTGACGTGAGGGATGACGCGGTTGGCCCGAAAGCAGGCCAGGATCGGTTAGCTCCACGACAGCCACCCCGAGCGCCATGAGCATCAGGATCAGGAAGGCGACGGCCCACGTAGCTGTGAGGTTCCAGTGCCCCACCATCGCGTCCAGCCACCGCCAGTCGAACGGCATGTTCGCACGGCGCTTCGCCCATCGCCTCCCATGCAACCTTTCGCCCTTCCCTAGCCCCATCCGCTTCTCGATTGCGTTCAGTCGTTTTGAATCCAGAAGATCCGCTTTGCGCTGGCGAACTAGGGTCACGAGAGACACGAGCGAGATCAAGAGCGAGAGCGCGCACGCGATGAGTCTGGCCAGTCGTGTCGATTCTGGAGCGAGCGCGATCGTGAACGTGAATGCCTGGGCGGTGAACGCGAACAGCGGAACCTGCCAGAGGAGCTGGTGCCAATTGTTGATCCGCTGCGCGAGCACCTCGTAAATGCGCCCGTCGGGCTTCTCCGCATCGTCAGAGTAAGACTGAATATCGCCCTGTTCAGCGTCCATGGCCATGCGCGACAGGCTAGCGCCCTGGGACACGCGGGCGGTCAATGCCGGGCTCGCGTGGGATGCGAGTCGCGCAGGCTAGAACTAGCCTCCAAGTCCGAGCGACGAAGATCGGGCGCGTGCGTTCGGTGCCACCGCTCGATGAGCGGGCACGCCTCGATCGCGACAACCGAGCTGTAAACCCGCTCACCGGCGGTAGAGGCGGCGCTCACTGTAGGCGATCTGGTCAAGGGCGCAAATCGTGAGGTCAACCCGGGCGGGGGGGGGGGACGCGGCGCAAAATCGGCGGATGACCGGGACTTTTGATCGGTAGCTGAGGCGGGACTCGAACCCGCGACCTCACGATTATGAGTCGTGCGCTCTCACCAACTGAGCTACTCAGCCACGAGTCCACCGACCCGAGGGTGGAGCCTCCAGCCGGTGAACAGAGCCCCGAGTCAGGATTGAACTGACGACCCCTTCCTTACCATGGAAGTGCTCTACCACTGAGCTATCGGGGCGCACCGCGGATCACGCCGAGGCACGAGGTAAGAGCCTACCATCCCGGGGGGATGCGACCGCACATGCGAGTCAGCGCCCGGTGCCCAGGATCAGGTGCGGGCGGGGCCCCTCGAGCCGCGCAATAGCGACCGTGTTCGCCGCCACCTCGCGGCGAATCTCGGCGAGCTGCTCGTCGACCTTCTCGAACCGTGCGTCGATCTTCTCGAACCGTGCGTCGATCTTCTCGAAACGCCCGTCGAGGCGCCGGAGAGCGAAGACCATCATGCCGGCCACGCCGCCCAGTACGGTTGCGGCGCCGCCGAAGACGGCGAGCACGAGAGAGACGATCTCGATGGTCACGGCGGATCCTCCTCGACACGAGAGATTACGTGGACCCTCCGCCGGGCCGCCAGCGATCTCGCGAATCTGCGGAGAGGCCGCGAAGCGCACCTCTGTGGAGGAGAGGAACGCCCCGGTCACCACGCGGGGAGGGCGACTGCGGGGACCCGCCACGCGAGGAACGCGGGGCCCTCGACCGCCACGCGGCCGCCCGACCAGGCAGCGGTGCCCTCGAGCAGCTGTGCGGCATCCGGCAGCTCGTCACCGAGATCGATCGCCGCAGACGACCGTGCCGCAACTACCAGCACGCGCTCCTCGGGCGACTCGCGCACGAACGCCACCGCTTCATCCGACGCGTGCAACCAGCGGATGCCGCCCCCGGCGAGCGCCGGATGCGAACGACGCAGAGCGATCATCCGGCGGTACAGCGCAATCGAGTCCGCGTACTCCGCCACCCGATCCCACGGGATCGGCGTGCGCGCCTGCTCGCCGTCTGCGGCCGTGAAGCCGAACTCGTCACCCGCCCACACGACGGGGATTCCGGGCATCGTCATCGCGAGACCGACCGCGACCGGCACCGTTCCCTCCCGCGCCGAGGTGGCGAACCGCGGGGTGTCGTGGGTGTCGAGCGCGTTCATGAGGTGCAGCCGCGTGCGCCACGGGAACGCGGCGGCGAACTCGCGGTGCTGCGCGGAGAAGTCGGCGCCCGTGTAGTCGACCGTGCGGCCGAGCGTCATCCCGAGCCCGCCGCCCGCCGGCGAGCCCGGCACCGAAAGCCAGTTCCACAGCGGCCGCGTGAAGTTCGCGTAGGTCATCGCGCCGTGCCACGCGTCGCCCTCGAAGTCGGAGAAGCTCGCGTCGTTCGTCGACTCCCCCACCAGCAGGGTGTCGGGGTTCGCCTCGATCATCGTGCGCCGGATGGCGCGGCGCACCTCGCCGTTGAGGTCCTGGTCGCGGTAGCGGCCCGTCATGTTGGCCACGTCGATGCGCCAGCCGTCGAAGCGGAACGGCTCGCGCAGGAAGCGGCCGACCACCGAATCCGGCCCCTCGATGAATCGCCGTCGAAGCTCGGACGACGCCCAGTTGAACTTGGGAAGACTCTCGTGACCCAACCACGACACATACTCGGTCTGCGCATCGTCGAGCCACAGGTAGAAGTCGCTCTCGGGCGCGAGCGGGTTGCCGTACGCGGCCCGGAACCACTCGTGCGCGTCGCCCGAGTGGTTGCTCGTGAGGTCGCCGATCACCCGGATGCCGCGCTCGTGCGCCGTCTCCACGAGCCGCACGAGCGCCTCGTCGCCGCCGAGCAGGGGATCGACGTGATCGAACGTCGACGCGTCGTAGCGGTGGTTGGACCGCGCCGGGAACACGGGCGTCAGGTACAGCAGGTTGATACCCAGCTCGACGAGATGGTCGAGGTGCTCGCGCACCCCGTCGAGGTCGCCGCCGTAGAACTGGGTGCCGGTGCCGGGGCCCTGGTGGATGACCGGCTCATCCCACGCCGCAGGCAGCGCCCACGCGGGGGTCTCACGCGCATCCGCTGCCGCCGACCGTGCGAAGCGGTCGGGGAACACCTGGTACATGACCGCCTCGCGCGCCCACACGGGCGGAGCCGGATGCGTCACCACCCGGAAGTCGTCGACGTCGCGCGTCTCGGTGGTCGCCAGGCCCCTCGCGCTCAGCCACCACGTGCGCCCGTCGACGCCCTCGAGCAGCCAGCGGTAGCCGTGCACCGGATTCGCGACCACGACCTCCGCCTGCCACCACACGGCATCCGGGGCCTCGTGCACCACCGAGGCCCCGGCGTACGCGGGCTCCCGGTCGGGATTGGACCGCACGCGCACCGAGCGCAGCTCGCCGAAGGCGCGCGGCACCCGCAGCCGCATCCGCACCGGCTCGCCGAGCAGCGGCTCCTGCGTGGAGACGAAGAGCGGCGAGCCGTCGTGGTGCGGATGCGCGGCGAGCGGCGGGAGTGTCATGCGGGCACCCTATTCGAGAGTGGTGACGTCATGGGGCGGTGGTTTCGAGGCGCGGCTGCGCCGCTCCTCAACCACCTCACGGGCTACTTGACGGCGCCCGCGGTGATGCCGCCGACGATGTAGCGCTGCAGGGCGAGGAACAGCGCCACCACCGGGATGGCCGCCATGATGGCGCCCGCCGAGAACGCGCTCCAGTCCGCGTAGCGCGGGTTCGAGACGAGCTTCACGAGCCCCACCGCGAGCGTCTGGTTCTCGGGGTCGATGAGCAGCACCGAGGCGATCAGGTACTCCGACACCGACGCGATCACCGACAGCAGCGCCACGACCGCGAGGATCGGCGCCACGAGCCGCAGGATGATCGTGAAGAAGATGCGGGCGTGCCCCGCTCCGTCGATCTTCGCGGCCTCGTCGATCTCGACCGGCACGGTGTTGAAGAAGCCGTACATGAGATAGGTGTTCACGCCGAGCGAGCCGCCGAGATACACCATGATGAGGCCCCAGTGGGTGTTGAGCCCGAACGCGGGGAACACGTCGCCGATCGCGTTCATCATGAGGAAGATCGCCACGGCGCCCAGCAGCTGCGGGAACATCTGGATCACCACGATCGTCACGAGCCCGAAGCGGCGGCCCGTGAACCGCATCCGCGAGAACGCGTACGCCGCGAGCGCACCCATGAGGGTCGAGGCGACCGCCGTCACGACCGCGATCTTGATGGTGTTCCAGAACCACAGCAGGTAGGGGCCCTGCTCGCCGGAGAGGATGCGCCAGAAGCTGTCGATGCCGAAGCGCGAGAACAGCGCGTTCGATCCGGTGAGCGTGCCGTTCGGGTTGAGCGCGCTCGAGAGCACGAACAGCAGCGGGAAGACCGCGAACACGGCGACGACGACAGCGACGAGGTGACGCCATCCGGTGTCGGAGAACCAGCGTCCGAAGTTGCGCTTGCGGGGCGCGCCGGCCGGACGCGAGCGGTGCACGGCGGGGATGTTGGTCGTGGTCATCGCTGGATCTCCTCGAGAGCCTTGGTCCTCGAGAAGCTGACCACCGCGATGATCGCCACGATGAGGAAGATGATGATCGAGAACGCGGACGCCAGCCCGTAGTCACGGTTCTGGCCGGTGAAGGCCACCTTGTAGACCATCGAGATGAGCAGATCGGTGTGACCGACGGGCAGACTCGTCGTCGTATCTCGTGGACCGCCGTTGTTGAGCAGGTACACGAGGTTGAAGTTGTTGAAGTTGAACGCGAACGTCGCGATGAGCACGGGCGCGGTCGTCGACAGCAGCAGGGGCAGCTTGATCTGGCGGAACACCTGCCAGCCCCTCGCGCCGTCCATCGTGGCGGCCTCGGTGAGCTCGTCGGGGATCGCCTGCAAGGCGCCCGTGCAGATGAGGAACATGTAGGGGAACCCGAGCCACACGTTCACGAGGATCGCGCTCACCTTCGCGAGCGTCGGGTCGGTGAGCCAGGGGATCTCGGCGCCGGCGAACAGCACCTGGTTGAGGAAGCCGAAGCTCTCGTTCATCATGCCCTTCCACACGAGGATCGAGAGGAAGGCCGGGAACGCGTACGGCAGGATCAGCAGCAGACGGTAGTACTTGACCCCGCGCATCCGCGCGTTCTGGAAGGTGATCGCGAGCAGCAGGCCGAGCGCGAAGTTCAGGAACACGGATGCGATGGCGAAGATGAAGGTCCAGACCGTCACGTAGAACAGCGGCCCGCGGATCGAGGGCTCGGTGAACGCGCGGGCGAAGTTGTCGAAGCCGACCGTGATCTGCCACCCCGGGCGCAGCTCGGTGCCGTCCTCCGCCGCGAAGGCGCCCGTGCCGCGGTCGCTGTAGACGACGCCCGTCTGGGTGTTCGTCATCGTGCCGGCCTCGGCGTCGAACTCGAGGGTCGAGAGGTAGCGGTAGGCGTTCGAGCCCTCGGGGGTGCGCAGCGCCCCGTCGTTCGGGTCGTCGGAGTAGGGCACGGCGAGCTCGGTGATCTCGGCGGTGCGCGCGATGACCTGCTGGAAGGTGAGGCTCGTCCATCCGGGGGCGGAGACGGCCCTGCCGCCCTCGAACTCCGCATCCGGAACGCGGCTCAACGGCTCGTCGTTGGTTCCCACGAAGGCGTCGCCCGACTCGGGATCGGTCACCAGCAGGCCGAGCTCGCCCAGGCGGTCGACGACCGTCACGGGGTAGGTCGGCGAGTCGTCGACGCGCTCGAGCGAGGAGGCGAGCAGCGACGAGACCGCCTGCTCCTTGGTGCCGTTGTGGCCGGTTCCGTAGTTGGTGAAACCGACGTAGCAGGTGTACAGCAGCACGAAGACCTGGAACACGGCCAGGAAGATGAGGCCCGGCGTGAGGTATTTGGCCGGGAGGAAGCGCCGCGAGAAGTACACCCAGTTGACGAGGGCGGTCACGACGATCACGGCGATCGCGGCGACCCAGTTGCTCTGCAGCATGAGCACGAACGCCGCGTAGACGGAGATCGCGTCGATGATCGCGAGCAGCACGATCTTCACGAGCGTCGACCGGAGCGAGCCGGTGGGCAGTGCCAGGGACGCCTGGCGGCGCTGGCGGGTGGACTGAGCCATCGGGTTCACATCTCTATGCGCAGGGGTGGATGGTGAAAGAGGATGCGGGGCGCGTCCACCCCTGCGGCGGCACGCCCCGCATCCCGTTCAGCGGATCAGCTCACTCAGCCGATCGCAGCGGCCACGTCGGCGGCGAGCTTGTCCCACGTCGCCTTCGGGTCCTCGCCGTTGATGATGGCGGCCTGGGCCACGCCCCAGTACTGCCACACGGCACCCATCGCCGGGATGGCGGGCATCGGAACGGCGTCGCCGCCCACTGCCTGGAAGCCGGCGATGATCGGGTCGCTCGCCGCGGTGTCGGCGGCAGCGCTCAGGGCGGGCAGGATGTTGCCGGCCTTGAACAGCTCGAGCTGCACGTCCTCGGAGCCGAGGTAGTTCACGAGGAAGTCGGTCGCGGCGACCTTGTTCTTCGACTCGGCCGAGAGGAAGAAGCCCTTCACACCGGCGAACGGCTGTGCGGCATCCGCGGTGGGCGAGGGCACCTGGTCGATCGCGACGTTGATGCCGGCGTCGACGGCCGCACCCACATTCCACGGACCGGTCAGCCAGAAGGCAGCCGTGCCGTCGAGGAAGGCCTGCTTGGCGATGGCGCCGTCGATGTCGGTGTTGAACACGCCGGTGCCGTTCTTGCCCTGGCTCGAGAGCCACGCGGCGAACTGCTGGCCGCCCTCGTTGCCGATCTGCAGGTCGGCGGGGTCGTACGAACCGGATGCGTCGGTTCCGAACACCGGGGCGCCGAACGCCGTCTGGAACGGGTAGAGGTGGTACGGGTTGCCCTCTGCACCCTGCTCGACCACGAACGGGTGCTCGAGGCCGGCGGCCTTGCCCTTGGCGATCATGTCGTCGAAGTTCGCGGCAGGCTCGGCCACGAGGTCGGCGTTGCGGAGCACGGCGATGTTCTCGACCGCGTACGGGAGCATGTAGACGGTGCCCTCGTAGGTGGCGGCCTGGATCGCCACGTCGAGGTAGTCGCCGGCCGAGTCGCCGAGCTCGAGGGGAGCGACGACGCCGTTGGTGGTGAGCTCGCCGAGCCAGTCGTGCGCGCCCATGACGACGTCGGGGCCCTCGCCGGTGGGAACCTGCTGGATGAAGTCGTCCTTGGTGGTGTTGACGTCCTTGCCCACGAGGTCGACCGTCACGCCGGTCTTCTCGGTGTAGGCGTCGGCCGCGCCCTGCAGCGCGTCGACGCGCTCGGTGTCGACCCAGACGGTGATGCTGCCGCCATCGGCGGGAGCGTCGCCGCCGGTGTCGCCCGACTGGCAGCCGCTCAGCACGAAGGCCGAGGCGACGGCGATTGCGCCGAAGCCGAGCGCGCCCTTCTTGGTCACCTTCATTGGTGTGGTCCTTTCCCTGTGGTCGGGTTCGGCCTCGCCCAAGGAGGCCGTTCTCCGGAACGCTCGGTGCAAGCGTTTGCAGACATGACAACCCATGGAGGCCCCGGATGTCAAGTCAATTCGGTCACGGCCTGATAACGCCGCGCCGGAATTGACATCTGGAGTTGGAAACGCTTACATGTGGGTCACGTCGTCTCGGGGGTGTGACGGGTGCCAGCTACGCGTCACCGACGCTCGTTAGCATCGAAAGACGCCCCGGGACCCCCACCGAAGGAAGCAGCGTGAACACGATGACCGACCGCGCGACCCACCGCGACGACTGGTGGCGCACCGCCGTCATCTACCAGGTGTACCCGCGCTCGTTCGCCGATGCCGACGGCGACGGGGTGGGCGACCTGCCGGGCATCACCCACCGGCTGCCCGCGCTCGCCGAGCTCGGCATCGACGCCGCGTGGCTCTCGCCGTTCTTCACCTCGCCGCAGGCCGACGCGGGCTACGACGTCGCCGACTACTGCGACGTCGACCCGCTCTTCGGCACGCTCGACGACTTCGACGCGATGCTCGAGCGCGCGCACGAGCTCGGCATCCGGGTGATCGTCGACCTCGTTCCCAACCACTCCTCGAGCGCCCACGTCTGGTTCCAGGAGGCGCTCGCGGCAGCCCCCGGGTCGCGGGAGCGCGCCCGCTACATCTTCCGTGACGGCAAGGGCGAGCACGGCGAACTGCCGCCCAACAACTGGGAGTCGGTGTTCGGCGGTCGCGCCTGGACACGCGTCACCGAGGCCGACGGAACCCCCGGCCAGTGGTACCTGCACCTCTTCGACACCTCGCAGCCCGACTTCGACTGGACCAACGACGAGGTGCAGGAGTACTTCCGCGGCGTGCTGCGCTTCTGGCTCGACCGCGGCGTCGACGGCTTCCGCGTCGACGTGGCGCACGGCATGGCGAAGGCCGCCGGCCTGCCCGACTACACCCCGCCCGCAGCCGCAGGCAGCATGGGCGGCGACGAGGCGGATGTGCCCTACTGGGCGCAGGAGGGCGTGCACGACATCTACCGCGACTGGCACCGGGTGCTGGCCGAGTACGGCCCCGATCGCATCCTCGCCGGGGAGGCGTGGGTCGAGCCGCTCAGCAAGCTCGCGAAGTGGGTGCGTCCCGACGAGATGCACCAGACCTTCAACTTCAGCTACCTCGAGACCCCGTGGGAGGCGGCGCCGCTCAAGGCCGTCGTCGACGAGTCGCTGGCCGCCTTCGGCTCCGTCGGCGCGCCGAGCACGTGGGTGCTCTCGAACCACGACGTCATCCGGCACGCGACACGCCTCGGGCTCACCCCGCCCCCGCCGCAAGGCCAGGGACTCGGGCCCAAGTCGGAATCGCATCCGGATGAGGTGGTGGGCCTGCGCCGGGCCCGCGCCGCGACCGCGTTCATGCTCGCGCTGCCCGGCTCGTCGTACCTCTACCAGGGCGAGGAGCTCGGCCTCCCCGAGGTCATCGACCTGCCCGACGCGGCGCGACAGGACCCGAGCTTCTTCCGCACCGCCGGCGAGACCTACGGCCGCGACGGATGCCGCGTGCCGATCCCGTGGGAGGCGGATGCCCCCGGCACGGGCTTCGGGCCGGGCTCGGCGAGCTGGTTGCCCCAGCCCGCGACCTGGCGCGAGTACGCGCGCGACGCGCAGACCGGCATCCCCGGTTCGACCCTCGAGCTGTACCGCACGCTGCTCGCGCTGCGCCGCGAGCACGATCTCGGCGCGGGCGCGCTCGAGTGGCTGCCGAGCGACGACGCCGAAGTGCTGAGCTTCCGCAACGGGCCCGTCGTGGTGGTCGCCAACACGGGTGCCGGCCAGGCGGCGCTGCCCGCGGGTCGTGTGCTCGCCGCGAGCGGGCCCATCGCCGAGGGCCGCCTGCCGGGCGACACGACGGTCTGGCTCGCGGCGGAGTGAACTGCCGACGAGGTGGCTGAGGAGCGCATCGCGCAGCGATCCGCGTCTCGAAGCCTCGGTCGCACGTGAGGCGACTAGCGGGACGTGTTCTGCGTCAACCACACGAACGGGTCGACGCGCACCCCGTTGTCTTCGATCTCGAGGTGCAGGTGGGGCGCCGTAACCTGACCGGTCGCCCCGACGAGCCCGACGAAGTCGCCCACGTCGACCTGCTCGCCGATCGCGAGCGGCGACGACCCGGTCTGCATGTGGGCGTAGCTCGAGATCACCGGACGCCCGTCGATCGTGTGCTGGATGCGCACGTAGTTGCCCCAGCTGCCGTGCCCGTCGACGTGGTCGATGACGACGCCGGCGGCGATCGCGTAGATCGGGGTTCCCGCACCCGGCACGAGGTCGATCGCGTAGTGGTAGGTCGAGCAGCCGCCGCACGGGGCGGGGCGCGGACCGAAGCCGTCGGTGATCGGCACCTCGTAGGGGAACGGCCACCGCACGGGTCCGGTCCAGAACACCGAGTAGGCGTAGTTGCCCCGCGAGTACTTGTCGCGCAGCACCTGCGCCCACGACTTGATCTCGAAGTCGTCGCGCTGGGTGCCGAGCGCGCTCGCATCCGTGTTGGCGATGGCGACAGCCTGACCCTCCACGTCGATCGACGGGGCGAGCTCGGCCACGTCGGCCGCGGCGAGCTGGTAGCCGCCGAGCACGTTCACCGGAAGCGACATCCCGACGACGAGCGCACCCGCCGCGACGAGCGCGCCGAGCGACAGCAGGCGCGACCCGAGGCGGGGCCGGGCGGTGCGCCGCGGCGCAGCCACCGCACGCTCGCGGTCGCGGAGCTCACGGCGGGAGGTCGCTGCGGGGAGCGGATGCTCGTCAGCGCTCACGAGGTGCTGTCCGGTCGACGCGGGGCGCGCGCGGTCGTGCTCATCACGCTCTCCTCCGGGTCGGAATCGGGTTTCGGGAAACCCTTCGATGGTAACCGACCCGTCCGGAGGCGGCCAGTGCCGCCCGTCACACTCCCAGCTCGACCAGCAGTTCTTCGAGCGGCCCCACGACATCCGGGTGCCCCGTGATGAGGAACTCGCGGCTCGGCCACGCGACCCCGAGCCCCTTGACGACGGCGCCGGCCTCGCGCGCGATGAGCTCGCCCGCACCGTGGTCCCAGGGGTTGAGGGTGCGCTCGTAGAACGCGTTGAGACGCCCCACGGCGACCCCCACGAGATCGAGCGACGCCGTGCCGTGCCGACGGATGTCGCGCACCCGCGGCAGCAGTCGCGCGACCACCTCACCCTGGGTGCCCCGCAGCTCCGCGTCGTAGGCGAACCCCGTGCCGACGAGCGCCACCTCGAGCGGAACGGCATCCGCGATCCGGATCGGCCGATCGCCGAGGAACGCGCCGCCGCCGCGCGAGGCGGTGAACAGCTCGCCGATGGCGGGGTTGTGCACGACCCCCGCGAGCGGCGTCCAGACGGCGGGGTCGGGCTCGCCCTCCACCACGGCGATGCTCACGGCGTAGTGCGGGATGCCGTAGAGGTAGTTGACGGTGCCGTCGATCGGGTCGACGACCCAGGTGATGCCGCTCGACCCGCCCGTCGCGCCGCCCTCCTCGCCGAGCACGGCGTCGTGGGGGCGCGCCGCCGCGATGCGGGCGCGGATGAGCTCCTCGACCTCGCGGTCGGCCGCGGTCACGACGTCGACGATGCTCGACTTGGTGGCCGCGACCTCGACACCCTCGCGACGCCGCCGAGCGGCCAGCTCCCCCGCCTCGAGTGCGATCGCGCGGGCCAGGTCGAGGAGTTCGGTGCTCATGCCCCCAGCCTGGCACGCGCCGCATCAGCACGCGCACGCCGCGAAGCGGCGCTCACCGAACGGTGAAGCGTGCCGCGAGCAGCACCTCCTCGCGCGACGACGGCCCCACGAGCACGTCGAAGTCGCCCGGCTCGACCACGCGGCGTCCCGACGCGTCGACGATCGTGCACGCGGCGACCGGCAGTTCGATCCGCACGCGTCGCGACTCCCCCGGCTCGAGCAGCACCTGCCGGTAGGCCTTGAGCTCGCGGTCGGTCCAGCTCGCGCTCGTGACGTCGTCGCGCACGTAGAGCTGCACCGTCTCGCGCATCGGCCGGGCTCCCGTGTTCGTCACGGTCACCTCCGCCACGATCGTGTCGTCGAGGCCGAGAGACGATGCGGCGAGCGCCAGCTCGGAGTACGCGACGCTCGAGTAGCCGAGCCCCTCGCCGAACGCCCAGGCGGGCGACTGCGTGAGGTCGGCGTAGCGGTCGCCGTGCTGTCCGCGGATCTGGTTGTAGTAGGTGGGCTGCTGCCCCACGTGCCGCGCGAACGAGATCGGCAGCCGCCCCGAGGGCTCCACGTGGCCGAGCAGGATCTCGGCGAGGGCCCGGCCGCCCTGCATGCCGGGGTTCGCGGCCCAGACCACCGCCGCCGCGTTCGCGACCGACGGCGGCAGCACGAGCGGCTTCGACGCGAGCAGCACCACGATCACGGGCGTTCCGGTCGCGATCACGGCGTCGAGCAGCGCGATCTGGCCGCCGATCAGCTCGAGGGTCGCCGTCGAGCGGCCCTCCCCCACGAGTTCGATGCTGTCGCCGACCACGGCGACCACGGCATCCGCGCCCTCCGCCGCCGCGAGGGCCTCGGCGATGAGCCGCTCGTCGGGCGGGCACGGGCGCACGACGGGCGGTCGCGGCTGGCCGTCGGGGTGCGTCGCGCCGAGCGGATGCGGCTCGAGCGTCAGGATGTCGGCTCCCCTCGCGTGCGTCACCTCGGAGCCTTCGGGCGCGAGCTCCCGCAGCCCGTCGAGCACCGTCGCGATGAGCTCGCGCGGCTGGCCGTCGATCCACCCGGCCTGCCCCGAGCCGCCTGCCCAGTCGCCCAGCTGGTACTGCGCGTCGTCGGCGAGCGGGCCGACCACCGCGAGACGCAGGGGGCGCGTCGCGGCGCCGGCGGCGCCGGCATCCACCCCGAGCGGCAGCGCGCCGTCGTTCTCGAGCAGCACGATCGAGCGCCTGGCCGTCTCGAGGTTGAGCGCGGTGTGCGCCGACTGCCCGACGATCGCCTCGTGCCCCGCGACCGGCAGCCGCGGGTCTTCGAACAGGCCCAGGTCGAACTTGATCGCGAGGATGCGCGCGACCGCGTCGTCGAAGGCGTCGGCGGACAGCATCCCGCGCTCCACCGCCTCGAGCGCCCCCTCGAAGAACCGCGGCGTCGTCATGATCATGTCGTTGCCGGCCTTCGTGGCGGCCGCCGCGGCGTGCGCGTAGTCGGGCTGCACGCGCTGCTCCCACACCATGCGGCCGACGTTGTCCCAGTCGGTCACGAGGGCACCGCGGTAGCCCCACTCGCCCTTCAGCACCTCGGTGAGCAACCACTCGTTGAGCGTGATCGGCACGCCGTCGGTGGTCTGGTAGCCGAGCATGAACACCCGGCACCCCTCGCGTGCGACGCGTTCGAACGGCGGCAGGAACCACGAGCGCAGCTTGCGCCGCGAGATGTCGGCCTCGGAGGCGTCGCGCCCGCCCTGCGTCTCGCTGTAGCCGGCGAAGTGCTTCGCCGTGGCGAGGATCGCGGTCGGGTCGTGCAGCCCCTCGCCCTGATAGCCGCGCACCATCGCCGAGGCGTACTCGCCGATGAGGAACGGATCCTCGCCGAAGGTCTCGTCGACACGGCCCCAGCGCAGCTCGCGTGCGATGCACAGCACGGGCGAGAAGGTCCAGTGGATGCCGGTGGCCGCCACCTCGATCGCCGTCGCGCGCGCGACCCGCTCGAGCAGCGCGGGGTCCCAGGACGCGGCCATGCCGAGCTGGGTCGGGAAGATCGTCGCCCCCGGCCAGAACGAGTGCCCGTGGATGCAGTCCTCCGCGACGAGCAGCGGGATGCGCAGCCGCGTCGCGGCGGTCAGCCGGTTGGCCTCCAGGATGCGCGCCGGTGAGGTGTGCAGGATCGATCCCGCGTGGCGGTGCTGCACCGCCTCGACGAGATCCTCGCGCGCGTCCAGCTGCAGCATCTGCCCGACCTTCTCCTCGAGGCTCATGCGCGCGAGCAGGTCGGCCACGCGATCCGCCGTCGAGAGGGTCGGATCGCGGAACGGCTCGGTCATGCGGTAACTCTCTGGGATGGTGCGTCGGATGCGGATGGTGCGCCGGATGCGGCGGACGCGGTCGCCGAGGCGGCGGGGCGCACCGCGGTCACGGCGTCGTTGACGTCGAGACCCTTCTTCTTCATGGCCCGCGCCCGCTCCCCCGCCGAGCGCAGCCGGGGATTGACGTACTCGTCGATGCCGAAGTTGATGAGCGAGAGCGCGACGCCGATGATCGCGATGCACAGCCCCGGCGGCAGGTACCACCACCACTGGTTCTGCTGGAACGCGCCCTGCGCCGAGGCCCAATTGAGGATCGTGCCCCAGTTGTAGGTCGTCACGGGGATCACGCCGATGTACGACAGGGTCGTGAGGCTGAGGATCGCGGCGGTCACCGTGCCCACGAAGCTCGCGGCGATGAGCGCCATGAGGTTGGGCAGCATCTCGACGGCGATGATGCGGCGCAACGGCTCGCCGTTGGCGCGCGCGGCCTGGATGAAGTCGCGATTGCGCAGCGACATGGTCTGGGCGCGCAGCACGCGCGCGCCCCACGCCCAGCCGATGAGGCCGAGTACGGCCGCGATCACCCACAGCGGCGGATCCTCGAAGATCGACGCGACGATGATGATGAGCGGCAGACCCGGGATCACGAGGAACACGTTGGTGAGCGCCGAGAGCCCCTCGCTCTTCCACCCCGAGAGGTAGCCGGCGATGACGCCGATCGTGATGGCGATGAGGGTCGCGATGATCGCGGCGAGGAAGCCCACCACGATCACGCCGCGCGTGCCGTGGATCACCTGGCTCAGCACGTCTTCGCCGATGTGGGTCGTGCCGAGCCAGTGCGCGGCCGACGGCGGCTGGAAGCGCGCCGTGTTGTCGACCTTCGTCGGCGAGTAGGGCGCGAGCTGGTCGGCGAAGATCGCGACGAGCACGAAGAAGCCCAGGATCGCGAGCCCCGTGATCGACTTGCCGTTGCGGAACATCGCGAACGCCGAGCCGAGGCGTGCCCAGAAGCTCGCGCCGGTGCGCGGCCCGTCCGACGTCGCGGCGCGGATGGTCATCGTCTCGGGGGCGCCGGCGCGCGCCGAGCGGGTCGTGGTGTCGTGGGATGCGGCCACGGTTCAGGCCTCCGTCTGTCGGGTGCGGGGGTCGAGGAAGGCGTACGCGATGTCGGCGAGCAGGTTGGCCACGAGCACCGAGATCGTGATCACGAGGAACACACCCTGCATGAGCGCGTAGTCCTTCGCGTTGGTGGCGTCGAGCAGCAGCTTGCCGATGCCGGGGTAGCTGAAGACCATCTCCATGACGATCGTGCCGCCGACGATGAACCCGATCGAGAGCGCGAAGCTCTGGATCTGCGGCAGCACCGCATTGCGGGCCGCGTAACCCCACAGCACCCGCCGGTTCGGCAGGCCCTTCGCCTGGGCGACGGTGATGTAGTCCTCGTCGAGCACGGTGAGCATCATGTTCCGCATGCCCAGCATCCATCCGCCGAGCGAGGCAATCACGATCGTCACCGCGGGCAGCGTGCCGTGGTGGATCACCTGCCCGATGAACTCGAGGCTCCACTCGGGGCTCATCCCGACCCCGTACGCCTTGCCGATCGGGAACCAGCGCAGGTTCACCGAGAACGCGGCGATCGCGAGCAGGCCGAGCCAGAAGTACGGGATGGTGCCGAGGAAGGTCGTGATCGGCACGAACACGTCGAGCTTGCTGCCGCGCCGCCAGCCGATGACGGCCCCGCCGATCGTGCCGATCGCGAACGAGACGATCGTCGCGAAGCCGACCAGCCCGACCGTCCACGGGAGCGCCTGGCTGATCACCTCCGACACGGGCCGCAGGCCGTGCAGCAGCGAGACGCCGAGGTCGCCCCGCAGCAGGTGCGACCAGTAGTCGAGGTACTGCTCGACGAGCGACTTGTCGGTGTCGAGGCCGAGCAGGGCGCGCAGCGCGTCGGCCGCCTCGGGCGAGACGTTCCGGTTGCGCGAGAGGTACTGCGTGACGGCGTCGCCCTTCATCATGCGCGGCAGGAAGAAGTTGATGGTGATCGCGGCCCACAGGGTGAAGAGGTAGAACGCGGCGCGGCTCGCGAGAAAGCGCCAGGGGATGCGCGAGCGGCCGGCGACGACACGCGTCGCGGTCGTGCCGACCTCGACGGCGTCGACCTGGTCGGTGAGCTGCGGCTGAACGCCGGTCATCGTGCGCCTCCCTGGTCGCGGGCGGCCGAGGCGAAGAACGACTCGGGGTCGGGGGATGCCGCGCGCAGTTCGCGCGTGTAGGGGTGCTGCGGGGTGAGGATCACCTCGTCGGCGGTGCCATGCTCGACCACGCGGCCCTGGTTGAGCACGATGATCTCGTCGCTGAAGTGCCGCGCCGTCGCGAGGTCGTGGGTGATGTAGAGCACCCCGAGCCCCTCGTCGCGCTGCAGCTCGGCGAGCAGATTGAGCACCCCCAGGCGGATCGACACGTCGAGCATCGACACCGGCTCGTCGGCGACGAGGATCGCCGGGCGTGACGCGAGAGCTCGCGCGATCGCGACGCGTTGCCGCTGACCACCCGACAGTTCGTGCGGACGGCGATCGATCACCGCATCCGGAACCAGCCGCACCCGCTCGAGCAGCCGGCGCACCTCAGCCTCGGTCTGCGCCGTCGGCACGACGTCGTCGAGACGCAGCGGACGCTCGATGTGGTACCGGATGGAGTGGTACGGGTTGAGGGAGGCGAACGGATCCTGGAACACCATGCGCAGCTGCTGCCGATAGCGCCGCAGGGCCCGGCCGTGCCGCGGGATGGGCGCGCCGTCGAGCCGCACCTCGCCGCTCGTCGGGGTCTCGAGCTGGGTGAGGATCTTGGCGATCGTCGACTTGCCGCTTCCCGACTGTCCGACGAGCCCGATCGTCTGACCCGAGCGCAGGGTGAAGCTCACGTCGTCGAGCGCCCGGATCTGGCCGGCGCCGCGCACGTTGTAGATCTTGGTGATGTGGTCGAACTCGAGCACGGTCATCGCGTCACCACGCCCCGTTCTCCCGTGAGCCGCGGGAACGACTCGAGCAGCGTCTTCGTGTAGTCGTTGCGCGGATGCGTCCAGATGCGTTCCGCGGTGTCGAGCTCGACGATCTCGCCCTCGCGCATGATCGCGATGCGATCGCTGATCTCGAGCAGCAGCGGCAGGTCGTGGGTGATGAAGATCACCGAGAAGCCGAACTCGTGTCGCAGTTGCGAGATCTGCCGCAGGATCTCGCGCTGCACGAGCACGTCGAGGGCGGTCGTGGGCTCGTCCATGACCATGAGCTGCGGGCGCAGCGCGAGCGCCATGGCGATCATGACGCGCTGCCGCATGCCGCCCGAGAGCTCGTGCGGGAACGAGCGCGCACGCTGCGCGCCGACCTTCACGATCTCGAGCAGCTCCGCGACCTCCGCGCGACGCTGCCTGGCCGACATCCGGGGCCGGTGCACCTCGAAGACGTCCTCGAGCTGCGACCCGATGGGCGCGACCGGGTTGAGCGCGTTCATGGCGCCCTGGAACACCATCGAGACCTTGTCCCAGCGGAAGCGGCGCATCTGCTCCGCGTCGAGGGCGCCCAGGTCGATGTCGTCGCCGGATGCGTCGTGGAAGACCACGGACCCGCTCGTGATGACGGCGGGGGCCTTGAGCAGCCGTTGCACGCCGTACGCGAGGGTCGTCTTGCCGCATCCGCTCTCCCCCGCGAGGCCGAGCACCTCGCCGCGTTGCAGGTTGAGGCTGACGTTCGTCACCGCCTGCACGGGCGGGTCGACGTCGTACACGACCGAGAAGTCGCGCACCGTGAGAAGCGGGTCGTTCATGCTGTGCAGCTCGCTTTCCTGTGTGCCGGAGGGGGTGGATGCGTCTGCCGCACCCACCCCCGCTTCCGCACGGAGCTAGTTGGCGGGCTTGAGCTTCGTCAGGATCTGCACGATGCCCGGCTGCGTCGGGTCGGCCGAGGCGTACTGGTCGCTCTCGGTCGGGAAGCCGACGTAGTTGCGGGTGTTGTACTCGCCCAGCAGCGGGTGCGCGCCGAGCGGGATCGCCGGCACGTTCTCGGCGAAGGCCGTCTGCAGCACGGCGACCGCGGCCTGGCGCTCGTCATCCGAGGATGCGTTGGCGTAGGTGTTCAGGGCGGCGGTCACCTCGGGGTCGTCGAAGCGTCCGAAGTTGTACTGCGCCTTGCCGTCGACGACCCACTTGGGGTCCATCGTCGAGGTGTAGAGGCCGTAGGCGTTGCCGGTGTCCTCGAGCCAGTGGATGATCGCCTGGAAGGTGCCCTCCTGGCGTGCGGCGTCCCAGCCGCCCCAGTCGGGCTGGTCGACCTTGACCTCGATGCCGAGGGCCTCATCCAGCTCCTCCGCGATGAGCGCCTGCTCGGTGTTCCAGTCGCTCCACCCGGCGGGAACCGAGATCGAGAACGAGACGGGCTCGCCATCCGGGTCGATGAGCTTGTCGTCCTTCCAGGTGTAGCCCGCATCCGTGAGGATCTGCTTGGCCTTGTCGATGTCGACCGCGTACTCCTCGCCCTGGTACTCGGGGATGATCTCGTCTTCGAGCAGCGTGCCGAGGCCGGTGACGTTCCACACGGCCTCGCTCGCGCCCTCGCGGGCGATGTCGACGTAGGCCTGGCGGTCGATCGTCCAGGCGAGCGCCTGGCGCAGGGCGAGGTCGTTGAACGGCTTCGTCTGCAGGTTCATGAAGATGGTGCCGGCACCTGCGGTGGGCGAGACGAGGAAGTGGTTGTTCTCGTCGGCCGCGAGGTAGCTGTTCTGGATCTGCGGGATGAAGGCCCGCGCCCAGTCGGCGTCGCCCGAGACGAGCGCCGTCGTGAGGGCCGCGTTGTCGCCGTACGAGACGTAGTGCAGCTCGGGAACGGCGAGCTCGCCGCCCCAGTAGTTCTCGTTGGCCGTGAGCGTGACCGACTCGGTCGACCAGTTGTCGAGCACGTACGGGCCCGTGCCCACCGCGAGTCCCTCACCCGTGAGGGGATCGGTGTTGGGGTCGGCGATGTTCTCCCAGATGTGCTTCGGCACGATCGGGGTGTGCAGCACGCGCGCCTGCGCCGTGTACTTCGAGTCGGCGAAGCTGAGCGTGATCGCGTCGCCGTCGACGGTCGCGCCCTCGTACTTGAGGCCGGAGGTGTCGCTCAGCGTGCCGTTGAGGTACATGTCGAAGGTGAACACGATGTCGTCGCCGGTGAAATCGGTGCCGTCGCTCCACGTCACGCCGCTGCGCGGCACGACCGTGAGCTGCGTGTAGTCGTCGTTCCAGGTGACCGACTCGGCGAGCCACGGGGTGGTGCCGAGGTCGCCCGTGGGGTTCACGAGGGCGAGGGGCTCGAAGATGACCTTGGCGTAGCCGTACTTCGAGGCCGACGAGTCACCGAGGAACGGGTTGTGCGATTCCGTGGTGATGGCGCCGTCGGGCTTGGCGATCGTCAGGGCGACTCCGGGCGACGAGCCCTCGTCGGCGGGACCGGCCGAGCAGCCGGCGAGCACTGTGGCGCTGAGGGCGACGATCGCACCGACGGCGATCACGGACTTTCTGAGCTTCATTGCTTCTCCTCATGGTGGGGGTGCCGCGATCCGGGAGCGCTCCCGGAACTGTGATTTTATAACCCAGCCGCGCGCGGATCGTCTAGTTACTTACCGGGCAGTAAGCTGGGTGCGCCCAGGCTAGCGACGCGTCGGAGAAATGACAAGACCGGGCGGATCGAGGGGATGACGTGGCGAAGACCGGCACGAGTTCAGGCGGAGCGCGCAGTCGCCCGGAGACGGCGCTCAAGCGCACCGAGATCCTGAAGGCCGCGATCGAGACCTTCGGCGCCAAGGGCTTCACCAACGGCACGCTCGCCGACATCGCCGAGCAGGTCGACATGACCCACGCCGGCGTGCTGCACCACTTCGGCTCCAAGCAGAAGCTGCTGCTCGAGGTGCTCGCCTACCGCGACCGCAGCGACGCCGGACTCGTCGACCAGCACATCCCGGGCGGCCCTGAGCTGTTCCTGCACCTCGTGCGCACCGCCCACGCCAACGCGTTGCGCCCCGGAATCGTGCAGGTCTACGCGGTGCTGTCGTCGGAGTCGGTCACCGACGACCACCCCGCGCGCGCCTTCTTCGAAGGCCGCTTCCGCATCCTGCGCAGCGATGTGCGGGCGGCGTTCGAGCAGCTGTGCACGCAGGAGGGCGTGACCGACCGCACCACGATCGACATGGCATCCGCGTCGATCCTCGGCGTCATGGACGGCCTGCAGCTGCAGTGGCTGCTCGATCCCACCTCGATCGACCTCGGTGCCGCGAGCGAGTTCGCGATCCGCGCGATCGTGAGCGAGGTGCTGCGCCCGAGCGCGCCCCTCGAGTCGTACGCGCGCGACCGGGGCTGAGTCGGGTCGCGCCGCGAACGTGAAAGCCCCGCCGGAGCGGGGCTTTCACAAAGTGGCGAGTGAGGGATTCGAACCCCCGAAGGCTACGCCGGCTGATTTACAGTCAGATCCCTTTGGCCGCTTGGGTAACTCGCCAGGTGCGCGCGCGACTCGTGTAATCACCAACCGCTCGCGCCTGACAAGGATACAAGGTCGCAGCGGCTCCCGAGACCACACGGCATGCCGCCGATAGGATGCCAGCAGTCACCACCCAGCCCAGGAGGACGCGTGCCCGGCATCCACGAGGTCGCCCAACTCGCGGGCGTCTCCGCCGCAACCGTCTCGCGCGCCCTCTCCGGCCGCGGCTCGGTCTCGCCCGCGACCCGCGAGCGCGTCGTCGCCGCCGCATCCGAGCTCGGCTACGTCGTGTCGTCGAGCGCCTCGGGCCTCGCCACCGGACGCACCCGCAACGTCGGCGTCGTCATCCCGTTCCTCAACCGCTGGTTCTACGGCGCCGTCATCGAAGGCGCCGAATCGGCGCTGCTCGAGCAGGGCTACGACCTCACGCTCTACAACCTCGGCGGCAGCGCCGACGAACGGCGGCTCGTGTTCGAGCACTTCCTGCTGCGCAAGCGCGTCGACGCCGTCATCGCGGTGTCGCTCGAGCTGACCCCCGACGAGGTGCAGCGCCTCATCGACCTCGACAAGCCGATCGTCGGCGTCGGCGGTCCGCTCCCCGGCGTGCGCACGCTGAGCCTCGACGACACCGAGCTCGGCCGCCTCGCCACCGAGCACCTGCTCGCCCTCGGGCACACCGATATCGCGCACATCGGCGGCGAGGCGCTCGAGATGGACTTCCACCTGCCCACCAACCGCCGCCACGGCTACGAGGAGGCGATGCGCGCCGCCGGCCTCGAGACCCTCGACCGGCACTTCCACGCGGCCGACTTCACCATGGAGGGCGGGTACCGCGCCGCCAAGCAGCTGCTCGGCAACCCGGTGGGGCGTCCCACGGCGATCTTCGCGGCATCCGACGAGATGGCGATCGGCGCCATCCTCGCCGCGAAAGACCTCGGCATGCACGTGCCCGGCGACGTGTCGATCATCGGCATCGACGACCACGAGCTCGCCGAGTTCTTCGGGCTCACGACCATCGCGCAATTCCCCGACATGCAGGGACGCATGGCGGTGGAGGTGCTCATGGACGAACTGCACCCCGGCGAGCGCAGCGAGGGCGAGCTGAACATCGACCTGCCGTACGAGCTCGTCGTGCGGTCGTCGACGGCGCGGCGGTAGGGCGGGGATCTCGATACACCGCCTGCGGCGGCACTCGATCAGCGGGGGGGGGCACCCCGGCGGCACTCGATCAGCGGGGGTGGGGCGCCGGTGGCGGCACTCGATCAGCGGGGGTGGGGCGCCGGTGGCGGCACTCGATCAGCGGGGCGGGCGCCCGGCAGCGGCACTCGATCAGCGGGGCGGGGCGGTCTGGGCGAGTTCGGCGTAGCGGATCGCGAACCGCGCCACGGTGCCGAGGTAGACCTCGGGACTGTTGTACGAGCAGATGCCGGAGCGCCATCCGTCCTCCGTCTCGAACGCGGTGCTCGCCCGGCACAGGTAGTTCGCGGTCGCGAGGACGGCGTCGTCGATGTTCTGCGGGTCCTCCACGCCGTCTCCCCCGCCGTCGACGTGCCAGTTGCGCCACGCCTCCGGGATGAACTGCATGGGACCGACCGCGCGATCCGCCTCGGCGTCGCCGTCGATCTCGCCGCCGTCGCTGTCGGGGATCAGCGCGACGCCGTCACCGTCGAGCGCGACCCCGAAGATGCCGGGCACGACGGTGCCGCCCTCGTCGAGGCGGGAACCGCCGTGGCGGCCGTGATCCGACTCCGTCGCGCCGACGCCCGCGATCGTCGCCCAGCTGAGACCGCACTCGGGCATGGCCTCGGCCTTCACGAGCGCCGCACCCGCGTAGGCTGCCAGCGCGCGGCGCGGGATGCCGGTCGCCGCGGCCGTCTCGTCGAGCCAGGCAGCATCGGCGAGGCCCGCGATGCCGGGACCCGTCGGCGTCGCGGCGGCGAGCGGCGGGGGTGCGGGTGGCGCCCAGCTGGGAAGCGGCGTGCTCTCGGCACCGGGGGCGGCATCCGGATGGCGCGGCGCCAGGAACAGCACGATCGCGACCGCCGCGAGCGCGAGCGCCACCACGACCGCGACCACCGGAACGGCTGTCCTCAGGGCGGTGCGCATCCTCCACGTCCTACCATGGCTGCATGGCAGATTCCTCTTTCGACATCGTGAGCAAGGTCGACACGATGGAGACCCAGAACGCCCTCAGCCAGGCCCAGAAGGAGATCGCGCAGCGCTACGACTTCAAGAACGTCGGGGCCTCGATCGAGTTCTCGGGCGAGAAGATCCTCATGAAGGCGAACTCCGAAGACCGCGTGAAGGCCGTGCTCGACGTGTTCGAGCAGAAGCTCATCAAGCGCGGCATCTCGCTGCGCTCGCTCGACGCGGGCGAGCCGTTCGCATCCGGCAAGGAGTACCGCATCGAGGCCCGCATGAAGGAGGGCATCTCGAGCGAAGACGCGAAGAAGATCTCGAAGATCATCCGCGACGAGGGCCCGAAGTCGGTCAAGTCGCAGATCCAGGGCGACGAGCTGCGCGTGCAGTCGAAGTCGCGCGACGACCTGCAGGCCGTCATCGCGCTGCTCAAGGGCAAAGACCTCGATGTCGCCCTGCAGTTCGTGAACATGCGCTGAGTCGCCCCGCATGGTGCGGTTTCGGCCGGATGGCACCGGCGAAACCGCACCATCGGGCCGAAACCGCACCATCTGCGGCCCCGCAGCCTGACAGACTGAGCGCGTGGACGGTGGATTCGCCGCATGGCTCTCGCTTGCGACCGTCGTCGCGCTCATCATCGTCGACCTCGGCGTGCGCATCGCGGCGCTCATCATCGTGCCCCGCAACCGCCGACCGCAGACCGCGATGGCGTGGCTGCTCGCGATCTTCTTCATCCCCTACGTCGGCATCCTGTTCTTCCTGCTGTTCGGCAGCGCGCGCCTGCCGCGCAACCGCCGCCGCAAGCAGCGCGAGGTCAACCAGTACATCCTCGAGACCACCGAGGGCATGGACCTCGTCGAGAAGTCGGCCGACTGGCCGCCGTGGCTCGAACCGCTCGTCGAGCTGAACCGCACCCTCGGCGCCATGCCGCTCGTGGGCGGCAACAGCGCGCAGATGTGGGCCGACAACCAGCAGGCCTTCGACGCCATGACCGAGGCGATCACGCGCGCCAAGCGCGTCGTGCACGTCGAGTTCTACATCCTCTCGCTCGACGACACGACGCGGCCGTTCTTCCAGGCGCTGGCGGATGCGCGGGCGCGCGGCGTGAAGGTGCGGGTGCTGCTCGACCACCTCGGCAACCTGCAGTACCCCGGCTACCGCCGTACGCGGAGGTTCCTCGACCGCGCCGGCATCGACTGGCACCTCATGCTGCCGCTGCAACCGTTCAAGGGCCGGTTCCAGCGCCCCGACCTGCGCAACCACCGCAAGCTGCTCGTGGTCGACGGCGAGATCGGGTTCACGGGCTCCGTCAACGTGATCGAGACGCCGTACCAGAAGAAGAAGAACCACAAGCGAGGCCTGCACTGGAAGGACTACTGGGTGCGCTTCGAGGGCCCCGTCGTCGCCGGCATCGACGCGATCTTCGTCACCGACTGGTACTCCGAGACCGACGAGCTGCTGATGCGCGAGGTCGCCCCGATCCGCGAAGGCGACGGGCACCTCGACTGCCAGGTCGTGCCGAGCGGGCCGGGGTTCTCGGTCGAGAACAACCTGCGTCTGTTCAACTCGCTCGTCTACAACGCGCAGAAGCGCATCATCCTGGTGAGCCCGTACTTCGTGCCGGATGATTCCATGCTCTACGCGGTCACCACCGCCGCGCAGTCCGGGCTGCACGTCGAGCTGTTCGTCTCCGAGATCGGCGACCAGTTCATGGTGTACCACGCGCAGCGCAGCTACTACGAGACGCTGCTCAAGGCGGGGGTGCACATCTACCTCTACCCGGCCCCGACCATCCTGCACGCCAAGCACATGACCTTCGACGACGAGGTCGCCATCATCGGCTCGAGCAACATGGACATGCGCTCGTTCACGCTCGACCTCGAGATCTCGGTGATGATCCACGGCGAGCCGTTCCTGACGCAGCTGCGCGAGATCGAGGACGCCTACCGCGCGGTGAGCCGCGAGCTGACCCTCGAGGAGTGGAACGAGCGCTCGCGGGCGGTGCGCGTCGTCGACAACCTCATGCGTCTGACCGCCGGCCTGCAGTAGCTGTGCAGGCGCTCGTAGCTGGAGCTACGGGCTCGGCGCCCCGAAAGGATCTGGGGCGCCGAGGTGCGAGCTGGAGCTACGAGCACCTACTCCGGGCGGGAGATGCGCACCATCTCGTCGCGCGGCACGACCTTGATGCGGGCGCGGCCGTGCGGCTCGCCGAGCGCGATCTCGTGGGCGTCGAGCCTGTGCCAGCCGTCGAGGTCGGTGTACTCGATGCCGCGCTCCTCGAGAAGCGCCACCACGGATGCCTCGTCCGGGTCGGCGGGATCCCACCAGTTGGCCTGGTCGGTGACGAGGTGCGAGATCGTCTCCATCGCATCCGACTTCGTGTGGCCGATGAGCCCGACCGGACCGCGCTTGATCCAGCCGGTCGCGTAGATGCCGGGAACGACCTCGTTGTGGTGGTCGAGCACCTGCCCCTCGTGGTTCGGGATGACGCCGCGCTCCTCGTCGAACGGGATGCCGGGCAGCGGCGAGCCGAAGTAGCCGATGGCCCGGTACACCGCCTGCACCGGCACCTCGCGGATCTCGCCCGTTCCGCGCACGCCGCCCGACCCATCCGGTTCCGTGCGCTCGTAGCGGTAGGCCGTGACACCGTTCTCGTCGCCGACGATCTCGACGGGCTTCGCGTAGAAGTGCAGGTGCAGCCGGCGCGACGCCTGACCCACCTCGCGCTGCCGCCACTGCGTGAGCACCTTGTCGATCACGAACACCTGCTTGTTCGACTCGATCGCACGCCGCGAGGCCTCGTCGTAGTGGAAGTCCTCCTCGTGCACGATCATGTCGACGTCGCGCAGCTCGCCCAGCTCGCGCAGCTCGAGGGGGGTGAACTTCACCTGCATCGGCCCACGGCGTCCGAAGACGTGCACGTCGGTCACGGGCGAGGCCGCGAGCCCCTCGTAGACGTTGTCGGGCACGTCGGTCGAGAGCAGATCCTCGGGGTGCTTCGCGAGGATTCGCGCCACATCCAGCGCGACGTTGCCGTTGCCGATCACCGCGACCGACTGCGCCTCGAGCGGCCAGGTGCGGGGGAAGTCGGGGTGGCCGTCGTACCAGCTCACGAACTCGGCGGCGCCGAAGCTGCCGGGCAGCTCCACCCCCGGGATGTCGAGGCCCGCGTCGCGCACGGCACCCGTCGAGAAGATGACGGCGTGGTAGTGCTTCTTGAGGTCGTCGAGGGTGATGTCGCGCCCGTAGAGCACGTTGCCGAAGATGCGGATGTCGCCCCGGTCGACGATGTCGCGGAGCGCCCCGATGACACCCTTGATGCGCGGGTGGTCAGGCGCCACCCCGTAACGCACGAGACCGTAGGGCGCGGGAAGCTGCTCGAACAGATCGATCGAGACGTCGAAGCTGCGCTCGTACTTGAGCAGGATGTCGGCCGCGTAGATGCCGGCGGGGCCTGCACCCACGATCGCGAGACGGAGCTTCATGCGGGGGGTTTCCTTCCTGTGCGCGAGACGCGCGGAATGCGGGGCTGGGCGTCGATCCGACGGCGCCGACGGGGGCGCCGGGCGCGCTCAGCCGGAACGTTCGACGATCGCCTGCGCGAAACGCGTGAGCGACTTCTTGACGGGCCCCTCCGGCAGCGGAGCGAGCGCCGCCACCGCGTCGTCGGCCCAGCGGTGCGCCTCGGCGAGCGTCGCCGCGGTCACCGGATGCGCGTGCAGCTCCGCCACGGCGCTCGCGAAGATCGCCGGGTCGGCGTCGGGGGCGACCCCCTGCTCGAGGCGGGCCAGAAGTTCAGCGGATGCGGCATCCGTCTGGGCCTCGCGGCGCAGGTAGAGCAGGGGCAGGGTCGGCACGCCCGCGCGCAGGTCGGTTCCCGCCGCCTTGCCCGTGTGCTCGATGGCGCCCGAGAGGTCGATGACGTCGTCGACGAGCTGGAAGGCGACACCTACGCGCTCGCCGAAGTGCTCGACGGGCTCGCGGTACTCCTCGGGCGCGTTCGAGAAGATCACGCCGATGACGGCGGCGCACGCGATGAGCGACCCGGTCTTGTCGGCGAGCACCTGCAGGTAGTGCTCGATCGGGTCGTCGTCGGGCCGCGGCCCGATCGTCTCGTGCAGCTGCCCGAGGCAGAGCCGCTCGAACACGTCGGCCTGGATCGTGAGGGCGCGCTCGCCGAGGCTCGCGATGAGCTGCGAGGCGCGTGCGAACAGCAGGTCGCCCGTGAGGATCGCGACCGAGTTACCCCACACCGTCTGCGCGCTCGGCACCCCGCGGCGCATCTGCGCGTCGTCCATGACGTCGTCGTGGTAGAGCGAGGCCACGTGCGTGATCTCGACCGCCTGCGCGCCGACGACGACGTCGTCGTTCACGCCCTCGCCCAGCTGGGCGGTCAGCAGCGCGAGCACCGGCCGCACACGCTTGCCGCCGGCGTCGAACAGATAGCGGCCCGCGGCATCCGCGATGTCGTCGGCGAACGCGAGCTGCCCCGCGAGCCCCGCCTCGACCTTCTCGAGCCCCTTCTCGATGGCGCGAGCGAAGTGGCGCTCCTCGCTCGAGGCGAAGAGGGCGTCGCCGAGGCCGAGCGACGCGCCGAGCGTGCGGCGCCGGGCGATCGAGGGAGTCGGGGTCACGTGGTGGCCGTTCTGAGAGGTCAGCTGGTGGGCGGGGTCGACGGACGGGTGCGGGTGCCGCCGCGACGGCGGGCGGCGGATGCGCGCACTGCGGGGTCGACGGGCTTGCGTCCGCGGTGCAGGGCGACGATACCGCCCGTGAGGTTGCGGTAGGCGACGCGCGCGAACCCGACGCCGCGGATCCACTGGGCGAGGGTCTGCTGGTCGGGCCACTGCTGGATCGACTCGAGCAGGTAGCGGTAGGCGTCGGGGTTGGAGCTCGCGAGCTTGGTGACGAGCGGCATGCCGAGCTTCATCCAGCCGTCGTAGCCGACACGCATGAGCGGGTTGCTCGGATGCGAGAACTCGCAGATCACGAGGCGACCGCCGGGCTTCAGCACGCGGTACATCTCGCCGAGCGCGACGATCGGATCGGTGATGTTGCGCAGGCCGAAGCTGATGGTGACGGCGTCGAACTCGTCGTCGCCGAAGGGCAGGCGCGCCGCGTCGGCCTCGACGAACTCCAAGTGCGGGTGGCGGCGGCGGCCCTCGGCGATCATGCCGGGCGAGAAGTCGACGGCCACCACGGCGGCGCCCGACTTCGCGATGACGGCTGAGGAGGTTCCCGTGCCCGCCGCGATGTCGAGGATGCGCTCGCCCGGTTGCGGGTCGATCGCGCGCACCGTCGCGATGCGCCAGAGCGGTGCGTTGCCGAGCGAGAGCAGGTCGTTGGTGCGGTCGTAGCCGCGCGCGACGTCGTCGAACATGCCGGAGACCTCGTCCGGCCGCTTCTCCATATCCGCCCTGTTCACCACGGGCCATCCTATCCGGGCCGCATGCACGGCGCCCGGGGCCTTCGACCCGGCGGAGGCTTCGAGACGCGTCCGCTCCGCGGCCGCTCCTCAGCCACCTCGACACCGGGGGGGGCGCCCCGACGACAGCGTCGTGACGCATCCGCCGCGCGGCCGCCTCGACACCCGGGGGTTCGCCCCGACGGCGGCGTCGCAACGCATCCGCTGCGCAGCCGCCTCGACACCGGGGCGTCGGCCCGACGACAGCGTCGAGACGCAGTCGCGCCGCGGCCGCCTCGACACCGGGGCCTTCGACCCTCGAGTGCGTGTGCGATGAGCCTAGGCTGGAGGGGTGACCGTTGCCCCAGGCGAGGTGCCCGTGCTCGCCGCCCGCACGCGGGCCGTCGAGCCTCTGGCGGCGCTGCTACCGCTGCTCGATGCGCGGTCCCCGTTGCTGTTCATGCGGCGCGGCGAGGGGGTCGCGGGTCTCGGCGAGGCGCTCCGTCTGACCTTCCGCGGACCCGACCGCATCGCCCAGGCGGCACAGACGTGGCGACGTATCACGGCATCCGCATCCGTCGACGACCCGGTTCGTGTCTCGGGCACCGGACTGCTCGCCTTCGGCGCCTTCACCTTCGCGGCCGAATCGGCGTTCGAGAGCGTGCTCATCGTGCCGCGCACGATCGTCGGTCGCCGGGACGGCGTGAGCTGGGTCACCGAGGTGACCGTCGCGGGCGACGACACTCGCCCACCGGCGATCACCGCCACGCCGCTCGGCGCCGAGTTCCGGCTGAGTCTGCTTCCCGGCGCGGTGGGTCCCGAACGTTACCGTGAGCTCGTCGCGGATGCCGTGAGCCGCATCCGCGCGGGCGAGGCGCGCAAGGTGGTGCTCGCGCGCGACCTCGTGGGCCACCTGCCGGACGGCGGCGACCTGCGCCGCGTGCTCACCGACCTCGCGCTCGCCTACCCCGACACCTGGACGTTCGCGATCGACGGCCACCTCGGCTCGAGCCCCGAGACGCTCGTGCGCGTGAGCCACGGCAGGGTCACGGCGCGTGTGCTCGCCGGCTCGATCGCACGCGGCGCCGACGCCGAGGCCGACCGGGCCGCCGCGCTGCGCCTCGCGACCTCGACGAAGGATCTCGACGAGCACGACTACGCCGTGCAGAGCGTGCTCGACGCGCTCGCCCCGCATGCCCGCGCGGGCATCCAGGCCGACGAGATCCCGTTCGCTCTCAAGCTTCCGAACCTGTGGCACCTCGCGACCAACATCGAGGGCGCGCTCTCCGACGTCTCCTCGGCGCTCGACCTGGCGGCTGCCCTGCACCCGACGGCGGCCGTGGCGGGCACGCCCACCGCGAAGGCGCTCGAGCTGATCGGTGAGCTCGAGGGCCTCGACCGCGGTCGCTACGGGGGGCCCGTGGGCTGGGTCGATGCGGCGGGCGACGGCAAGTGGGCCGTCTCGCTGCGCTCCGCGGAGGTCTCGGCCGCAGGCGACATCCGCGCATATGCCGGGGGCGGCATCCTCGCGGCATCCGAACCGGAGGTCGAGCTCGCTGAGACGAAGCTCAAGTTCCGGCCCATGGTGGAGGCCTTCGGCTGATGCCGCGTCAGGCGGTGGCCGCCAGCAGGCGCTGCTGCTCGGCCACGTCGAAGTCGGCGGGCGGCCAGTCCTGCCCGAGGGAACGCAACGCGTCGGTGAGCAGCTCGGCGACGGCGAGACGCGCGTACCACTTGTGGTTCGCCGGGATCACGTACCACGGTGCCGCATCGCTCGAGGTGCGCTCGATCGCGAGCTGGTACGCCTGCTGGTACTCGTGCCACAGCGCGCGCTCGGCGAGGTCGCCCGGGTTGAACTTCCAGTACTTGTCGGGCCGGTCGAGGCGCTCGGCGAGCCGCTCGCGCTGCTCGTCGCGCGAGATGTGCAGCATGCACTTCACGATCACGGTTCCGGATGCGGCGAGCCGGTTCTCGAAGTCGACGATCGCCCCGTAGCGCCGCTCGATCTCGGCCGCATCCGCGAGCTGCCGCACGCGCCCGATCAGCACATCCTCGTAGTGCGAGCGGTCGAAGACGCCGATGCGCCCGGGGCCGGGAAGCTCCCGCTCGACGCGCCACAGGAAGTCGTGGGAGAGCTCCTCCTTCGTCGGCGCCTTGAAGGAGTGGAGGTCGACGCCCTGCGGGTCGACCGAGCCGACGACGTGCCGCACGATGCCGCCCTTGCCCGCGGTGTCCATCGCCTGCAGCACGAGCAGCACGCTGCGCGGGTCGTGCTCGGTGTTGGCGAACAGCAGCTCCTGCAAGCCGTCGAGCTCGGGCTCACCCGCCGCGAGCGCCTTCTCGCCGTCTTTCTTGTTCCCGTCGAAGCCGGGAGTCGCATCCGGATCGACGTCGGCCAGGCGGAACCCGGCACCCGCGCGCAGCAGTTCGGCGTAGTTCATGGCGCCACGCTAGCGGCGACGCTCCCGCGCGCACAGCCCCCGCATCCGGACCCCGGTGCCACTCCACCACCTCGCCACCTCGCGTGCCCGTCTCAAGGAGTCGCGCAACCCGTCTCAAGGACCCGGTGTGGCCCGTGTCGCCCCCTGTCACCTGGAGGGCCGGATGTGGGCCGCAACTCCGTGAGATGGGTTGCGCGACTCCGTGAGATGGGCAGCACGTGCTCTCGACGGCGCGGGGCGCGACGGCCGTCAGCGCTCGAGCGCCACCTCGACGAGCGTGCGGCCGGGCGTCGGGGTGAGCGCCCCGTCGAGTTGGCCGCGCTCGGTGACGAGCCGGTGCTCCCAGCCGTACGCGGATGCGAGGGCCGCCAGGTCGACCTGTTGCGGTGTCAAGAGCACACGGTCGGCGAGCGTCGGGTCGGCCGAGCGCGCCACCTCGAGCCCGTCGAAGATCGTGCCGCCGTGGTCGTTGCCGACGATGAGCTGCAGGCGGGGCCACTCCTCGCCCGCACCTCCCAGCAGCGAGCCGACGTCGTGCAGCAGCGCGAGGTCGCCGAGCAGCACACGCGTGATGCCGGGCCGGGTCTCGTCGCGCTGCGCGGCGAGCGCGATGCCCGTCGCGGTGGCGATCGTGCCGTCGATGCCGGCGAGGCCGCGGTTCGCGTGCACGGGGATGCGTTTGCCTGGCGCCACCTTGTCGAGTTCCCGGATGAGGCGCGAAGCCCCCAGCACGAGCCGGTCGTGCGGCCAGCTCGCCGCCCACACCGCCTCGACCAGCTCGCGGCGCGTGACGGCGGCGCGCATCCGTCCGAGCTGCTCGCGCGCGAAGCGGGCGCGCTCGACGTAGTCGAGTCCGATCGAGGCGACAGAGCCCTCGTCGACCTCGAGCAGCGAGCGCGAGGCGTGCGCCCAGCGGCGCGGCCACGACGGGTCGGGCTCGCGTGAGGCGTCGACCTCGATGCGATCGACGAAACGCGCCACCCGGCGGCCGGGGTTGTAGTCGTCGAGGCCGGGCGTGCGCACGACGATTGTCTCGACGCCGCGTCGCTCGATGATTGCGGGCACCTCGCGGCTGAGCGTCGGATGCCCGAACACGATCACGCGCTCGACGCGGTCGCCGAAGCCGGCCGCCCCCAGCAGCTCACGGTAGGCGGCCACGAGGTTCGGGCCGAAGCGGGCGCCGCTCGCGACCTCCGCGAGCAGGGGTGCGCCGAGCTCGCGCGCGACGCGTTCCGCATCCTCGCCCGCGCCCGTTCCGGCGATGACGATCGTGCCGGGGGCCGGACCGAGCTCTGCCACCTCGCCCTCGACGACCGCGACGGGCTCCCATTCCCCGGGCTCGACATCCGGAAGCCGCACGGCGGACGAGAGCGGTTCGCGGAAGGCGAGGTTCACATGCCGCGGGCCGCTGATGCCCGCGAGCACCTCGGCGGCGAGCGCCTCGGCAGCCTGCTCCTCGCCGGGCTCGCCGACGGGAGCCGCGACGTCCCAGGAGTGCGGCGTGACGTCGCGGAAGATGCCGGCCTGCCGCGTGGTCTGGTTGGCGCCGACCCCGCGCAGCTCCTCGGGGCGGTCGGCGCTCACGACGATCATCGGCACCCCCGAGTGCGCGGCCTCGAGAACGGCCGGATGCAGGTTGCCGACCGCGGTGCCCGATGTCGTGACGATGACGGCGGGCACGCCCGACTCGACCGCGAGCCCGAGGGCGAGGAACCCGGCTGAGCGCTCGTCGATGCGCACGTGGAGGTGGAGCAGCCCGGCCTGCTCGAACCGGGCCGCCGCGAGCGCGAGCGCCTGCGACCGCGAGCCGGGGCTCACCACGACATCCGTGACCCCGCGGCGCACGAGGGCCGCGAGCAGGGCGGTGGCGTAGACGCTCGCCGGAGCGTCGGATGCGGGCGGCGTCACGGTCCCGGGCGGCGCGTCACTGCTGCGGGTTCTTCGGGGCGTCGTCGTCGCCGAGCTCCGACAGCCGCTGCTCGAGGTCGCGGATGCGCTGCTCCTGCTCCTTCTCGCGCTTCAGGCGGTTCAAGAACTCGGGGTCGTCGTCGGGCGCGGTGGGAGCGTCACGGTAGCGCCCGTGGTTGCGGGGCTCGAGCGGCTCGCGGCCGAGCGCGAACCACAGGATCGGCCCGATGATCACGATCGCGATCGCGATGAGCGCCCACAGCGGTTTCGGCAGCGCCCGCACGCGCGAGGGCTCGATGCGCACGATGTCGACGATCGCCGCGACGAGCAGCACCAACGCGATGACGATCGGGAGGTAGCGCAGCAGGGCGGCCATGCCTCGATTCTAGGCGCTCCGCGGGGCGACGGCCGGGCCGGTCCCCGTCGGACCGACCTAGGATGGGCGGGTGCCCGCCTGGATCCCGTACACCCTGCTGCGTCTCGCCCTTCTCGGCGGAACCTTCGCGCTCGTGTTCGTGCTCCTGGGCCGGTACGCGCTGCCGACCACCATGGTGGCGGTCGTCGCCGCCCTCGCGGGCGCGATCGTGAGCCTCACCGTGTCGTACATCTTCTTCCCGAAGCTGCGCGCGCGTGTGGGTGCCGAGTTCGCCGCCTCGCGCGAGCGCAGCCGTGCCACGGCGGGCACCGCATCCGCCGACGACGAGCGCGGCGTCGACGAGCGCGCCGAAGACGGCGACTGACCCTCCTCGGGCGTGGTCAAACGCTGTAGCGTCTGGCGTCGCGCGCCATTGATGACGGTCGCTCCAGGTGAAGGGCTACAGCGTTTGACCAACGACGTGCGGGGTCAGACGGTGAGGGGCACACCGAACTCGAGCGAGAAGGCGAGCGCCGCACCCAGCCCCAGGCCGTAGGCGAGCGCCGTCAGCAGGGTGAGCTTGAGCGCCGTCACGTACTCGCGCGCGGTGCGGGCCGTCATCACGATGAGGATCGCCGGCACGGCCGCGAACAGCGCGAAGTACACGTACGGCGCGAGCTCGTAGAACAGCACGAAGAACACGAGGATGCCGAACGGCACGAGCAGGAACACCGCGTAGAGGATGCGTGAGGGCAGCTGTCCGATGCGCGCCGCGAGCGTGCGCTTGCCTGCGGCGGCATCCTGCTCCCGATCCCGCAGATTGTTGACGTGCAGCACCGCCATCGCGAGGAAGCCCGCGGCGACGCCCCCGAGCCAGGCCTCGATGTTGACGGTGCCGAGCTGCACGAACGTCGTGCCGGCCACCGCCACGACCCCGAAGAACACGAACACGACGAGCTCGCCGAGGCCCGCATACCCGTACGGGCGCTTGCCGCCCGTGTAGAACCAGCCGGCGACGATCGCGACGGCGCCGACGGCGAGCAGCCACCAGTGCTGCGTCACGATCACGAGCGTGAGGCCCGCGACGGCCGCGAGCCCGAAGAACACGAGAGCGGCGATGAGCACGTGCTGCGGCTTCGCCCGACCCGAGCCGACGAGACGCGACGGGCCCACGCGGTGCGCATCCGTGCCGCGGACGCCGTCGGAGTAGTCGTTGGCGTAGTTCACGCCGATCTGCAGCAGTGCCGCCACCGCGAGGCACAGCACGGCGCGTGCCCAGTGCTCGTACCAGAGCTCGAGGCCGAGGGATGCGGCGCCCGTTCCGAGCGCGACGGGCGCGATCGCGAGAGCCAGGGTGAGCGGGCGGGCGGCGCCGATCCAGGTGCCGAGGGTCGCGGGCGTCGCCTCGGCCGGCGGGCGGCCGCCGGGGCGTCCGCTCTTGCCGCGCGTCTTCTTGCTCGTCGGCTTGCCCTTGCCCTTGCCGGACGCCTTCGTCGCGGGCGCGTTGCCGGCGCTCTTCTTCGACGGCGCGTTGCCGCGCGCACGCTCGAGGGCCTGGGGATCGAACCGTTGCTGCTTCGCCACGAAGGGAAGCCTAGTGGTGCGGTTTCGGCTGGATGGCACCGGCGAAGCCGCGCCATCCAGCCGAAACCGCACCACTCACGGAGCCGCTGAAGCGGCGAGGGCGGCGAGCGCGTGACGGTCGGGCTTGCCGCTCGGCAGCAGCGGCAGCGTCGCGACGCGGACGAGCCGCGCGGGACGCGCGACGGGCCCGAGCGCCGACGCGACGGCACCGAGTGCGGCGTCGTCGTCGACGGGGGCCCCCGCGGCGACCGCCACCGGACGCTCGCCCCACCGCGCGTCCGTGACGGCGACGACCACGGCATCCGCGCACCCGGGCTGCTCCCGCAGCACCTCCTCGATGGCGCCCAGCGCCACCTTCACCCCGCCCGAGATGATGACGTCGTCGCGCCTGCCGAGCACGCGCAGCGTCTCGCCGTCGAACTCGCCCGCATCCGCCGTGCGGAACCAGCGGATGCCGCCCTCCGTCGCGAAGCGCGCCTCGGTGAGCTGCGGGTCGTCGAGGTAGCCGTCGGCGACGGTCGCGCCGCCGAGCTGCACCTCGCCGTCGACGATGCGCACACGCGCCGGGCCGATGGGGCGCCCGTCGTAGACGCAGCCGCCGCTCGTCTCGCTCGAGCCGTAGCTGCGCACCACGCGGATGCCGCCCTCACGGGCACGCTCGAGCAGCGGCGCGGGGGTGGCCTGGCCGCCCACGAGCACCGCCTGGAACCCGCGCAGCACGGCGCGCGCCTCGGCATCGTCGAGCAGGGTCGCGAGCTGCGCCGGCACGAGAGCCGTCGCGTGCGCGGCGTCGTGCGCGAGCGCGCGGGCGGCCGCTGTGAACCCCGCGGCCGTGAAGTGCGCGCCCGCCACGGTGACCGGCACGGTCTCAGCACACAGGGAGCGCGCGAGCACGTTGAGCCCCGCGATGTAGTGCACCGGCAGCGCGAGCACCCACTGGGCGGGCCCGCCGAGCGCCGACTCGCTCGCGGCGGCGGAGGCGAGCACGGCATCCGCCGGCAGCACGACGCGTTTCGGGCGGCCCGTCGAGCCGCTCGTCTCGACGACCAGCCCCACGTGCTGGGCCACCGTGGCGGGCAGCGGCGACGCATCCGCTCCCGGTGCGCCCGAGGCGACGAAGAGCGCGGGTCCCCCCGCGAGCGCCGAACGCAGGGCCTCGAGCACGGCATCCGTTCCCTCGGCGGCCGCGAGCTGCGCGAGCGGCCTCATGTCAGAAATGCCAGGGGTAGGGGCCCCAGTCGGGGTCGCGCTTCTCGAGGAACGCGTCGCGCCCCTCGGCCGCCTCGTCGGTGCCGTAGGCGAGCCGGGTGGCCTCGCCCGCGAACACCTGCTGGCCCACCATCCCGTCGTCGACCGCGTTCATGGCGAACTTGAGCATGCGGATGGCGGTGGGGCTCTTGCCGAGGATCGTCTCGGCCCAGGCGAGCCCCGTGCGCTCGAGCTCGGCGTGCGGCACGACCGCGTTCACCGCCCCCATCTCGTAGGCGCGCTGGGCGTCGTACTCGTCGGCCAGGAAGAACACCTCGCGCGCGAACTTCTGGCCCACCTGCCGGGCGAAGTACGCCGAGCCGTAACCGGCGTCGAACGAGCCGACGTCGGCATCCGTCTGCTTGAAGCGCCCGTGCTCGCGGCTCGCGATCGTGAGGTCGCACACGACGTGCAGCGAGTGGCCGCCGCCCGCGGCCCAGCCGGGCACGAGGGCGATCACGACCTTCGGCATGAAGCGGATGAGGCGCTGCACCTCGAGGATGTGCAGGCGACCCGTTGCGGGGGCACTCTCAGCTGGTTGAGGAGCCCGCGCAGCGGGCGTCTCGAAACCAGCGTCCCCCCGATACTCGTACCCCGCCTTGCCCCGGATGCGCTGGTCGCCCCCCGAGCAGAAGGCCCAGCCGCCGTCCTTCGGGCTCGGCCCGTTGCCGGTGAGCAGCACGACGCCGACGCGCGGGTTCTGGCGCGCGTCGTCGAGGGCGCGGGCGAGCTCGTCGACCGTCTGCGGACGGAAGGCGTTGCGCACCTCGGGCCGGTCGAACGCGACGCGCGCGATGCGCCCCGTGACGTCGAGATGGTAGGTGATGTCGGCCAGGTCGTCGAAGCCCGGCACCTCGCGCCAGACCTCGGCGTCGAACAGTTCCGAGATGGTCACAGTGCTCCGATCCAGGTGAGGCCGTGCAGCAGCACGACGGGGTTGAGCAGCACACCGACGGCGATCGCGGCGATGCCCCAGCCGCGTCCCCAGTTCGCGACAACCGCGACGATACCCGCGAGCACCGCGAGCCCGCTCAGCAGGATCGCCGAGTACGAGAGCCCCACGCCGAGCTCGAGCATGCCGGCGAGCGAGCAGGCGAGCGCGACGGCCCACGTCACCACCATGAGGATCGCGAGGGCGCCCGCGAGCGCACCCGGCCAGCGCGGGCGGCGGCGGGCGGCATGCGCTGCGGCGGCACCTGACGCGGCATCCGTGGTGGCTGCGCCCTCGGAGCCGTCGGCGCGCGCAAGCACGTCGAAGATCTCGAGGCCGGGCCGCTCGGAGCCCGTCGCGGGGTCGCTCACGCCTCCACCCTAGGGCGCGGGCAGGCGCCCTGCGCCGGCGTGGCCGCCCGCATCCGGGTTTCGCAACTCAGGAGGAACGGGCGTGTCGCGCGCACCCGCCCGCGAAACGCGCGGCCCTCCCCTGAGTTGCGAAGCCCGCGCCACCCGCAACTCAGGAGAAGCCGCGTGTCGCGCGCACCCGCCCGTGTTGACACGGCCTTGGTCCTGAGTTGCGAAACCACGAGGGTCGGCCGTGCGGGGAAGGGTGCCTCGTCCTGCGGCAGGGCGAGGCGCGGGGCGCGGGGCGCGGCAGACGGGGCCCGGCAGGGGCGAGGCGCGGCAGGATGGAGCCATGCATCCGGATGCCGAGGAGCTGCTCGCCGACGCCCACGTCGTGCGGCTGCCGCTCGTCACACGCTTCCGCGGGGTCACCGAGCGCGAGGCGGTGCTGCTGCACGGGCCGAGCGGATGGGGCGAGTTCTCGCCGTTCCTCGAGTACGACGACGCCGAGGCGTCCGCGTGGCTCGCCGCGGCGATCGACGCGGCATGGGGCGAACCCGTGCCGGGGCTGCGCAGCGAGATCCCCGTCAACGCGACGCTGCCGACCGTGCCGGTGCATCGCATCCGTGAGGTGCTCGAGCGCTTCGGCGAGGTGCGCACCGTCAAGGTGAAGGTCGCGGATGCGGGCGAGACCCTCGCCGACGACGTCGCGCGCGTGCGCGAGGTGCGTCGCATCCTCGGACCGGCGGGCCGCATCCGTGTGGACGCCAACGGCGGATGGAGTCTCGACCAGGCCGAGCGCGCCGCCCACGAGCTGGCCCCCTTCGACCTCGAGTACCTCGAGCAGCCGTGCGCGACCGTGCCCGAACTCGCCGAGCTGCGGGAACGGCTGCGCCGCTGGCAGCTGCCGATCGCCGCCGACGAGAGCGTGCGCAAGGCCGACGACCCGCTCGCGGTGGCGCGCGCCGGCGCGGCCGACCTGCTCGTCGTGAAGGTGCAACCCCTCGGCGGAGTCGCGCGGGCGCTGCGGATCGTCGACGAGGCGGGACTGCCCGCCGTGGTCTCGAGCGCGATCGACACCTCGATCGGTCTCGCGATGGGCGCGCGGCTCGCCGCGGCGCTGCCCGAGCTCGCCTACGACTGCGGGCTCGGCACGGCGGCGCTGCTCGCCGCCGACGTCGCGGCCGAACCGCTCGCGCCCGTCGACGGTGTGATCCCGGTGCGCGCGGTGGAGCCGGATGCGGAGCTGCTGCGGCGGTACGCGGCACCGCCCGATCGGGTCGCCTGGTGGCAGGAGCGCGTGCGGCGCTGCGCGGCGCTGCTCGCGGAAGCCGAGTGACTCGTCGCTGCGGCACCTTCCGAGGTGGCTGAGGAGCGCCGCGCAGCGGCGCGTCTCGAAGCCTCCGACCCCCACACCACGCGTCGCGCGGGGAGGGTCGACAGGGGTTTCGATACGCCGCCTTCGGCGAGCTACTCAACCAGCGGAGGGGGGCGCCTCCGGCGTACTCAACCAGCGGAAAGGGCGCCTCCGGCGTACCCAAGCAGCGGAAGGGGGCGCCTTCGGCGAGCTACCAGCGGAGGGGGGCGCCTTCGGCGAGCTACTCAACCAGCGGAGTAGGCCCACGTCGTCGAGCGAAGCGGGGGTGCGGGTTCGGACGCGCGACGCTGGCATCGGGACTGGCGGGAGCGCGCCGCCGACAGGCGGCACGCGGGGGCATGCGTCGCGCGACCGAATCCGCTCCCCCGCGAAGCGCCGCGACGCGTCGCGCGGGGAGGGTCAACAAGGGTTTCGATACGCCGCCTTCGGCGAGCTACTCAACCAGCGGGGGTGGCCGCCTCCGGCGAGCTACCAGCGGGGTGGCCGGCTTGGGCGAGTTACTCAACCAGCGGAGTGGGGTGGGCCAACGATGTCGAGCGAAGCGGGGGTGCGGGTTCGGTCGCGGGACGCTGGCATCGGGACTGGCGGGAGCGCGCCGCCGACAGGCGGCACGCGGGGGCATGCGTCGCGCGACCGAACCCGCTCCCCCGCGAAGCGTCGCCACGCGTCGCGCAGGGAGGGTCGACAGGGGTTTCGATACGCCGCCTTCGGCGAGCTACTCAACCAGCGGAGGGGGGCGCCTCCGGCGGGCTACTCAACCAGCGGAAAGGGCGGAGGGAGGCGCGTCAGAGGCCCGAGTAGGCGTGCATGCCCTTGAAGAAGAGGTTCACGACCGTGAAGTTGAACAGCACCGCCGTGAAACCGACGATCGCGAGCCAAGCGGACGGCGCACCGCGCCATCCGCGGGTCGCCCGGGCGTGGATGTAGCCGGCGAAGACGACCCAGATGATGAACGTCCACACCTCCTTGGTGTCCCAGCCCCAGTAGCGACCCCAGGCGTGCTCGGCCCAGATGGCGCCGGCGATGAGGGTGAAGGTCCAGAACGCGAAGCCGATGACGTTGACGCGGTAGGCGAGGTTCTCGAGCGCCTCGGAACCCGGGAAGGCCCTCAGGAACCGCGGCTTCTCACTCGCTCCCGCCTCGCGGCGCGCCTGCAGCAGTTGGGCGATCGAGAGTCCCGCGCCGAGCGCGAAGAAGCCGGTGCCGAGCACGGCCACGAGGATGTGGATCACGAGCCAGCCGGACTGCAGCGGCGGCGGCAGCGGCACGACGTCGACGTAGACGTTCATCGACGCGAGCATGAGCAGCAGCGCCACGAGTCCCGTGATGTACGAGCCGATGTAGCGCACCTCGCGCAGCAGGCTCACGAGCAGGTAGACGCCGACGATCGCGGCGGTGCCGGTGACGGCGAACTCGAACATGTTCGCCCACGGCACGTGACCGTTGGCGATGCCGCGCAGCACGATCGCGAGCACGTGCACGGCGAAGCCCAGCACGGTGAGGGCGAAGGCGATGCGCGCGGCCTTTCCGGCGCGCTGCCCGGTGCCGGATGCGGTGACGGCGGATGCGGTGACGGCGGATGCGGTGGGCGGCGCGGGCGGCGCGATCACGGTGGTGCCCGCGCGGGCCTCGGCGACGGTCGTGGCCGCAGCCGCGGGCGCGACCGGCGTCGCGAGCGCCTCGCTCGAGCGGCGGGAGAGGTCGACGACGTAGCCGATGAAGGCGAGCACGTAGATCGCGGCCGCCGAGTACACGGCGAGAAGCGAGTAGGCGGCAAGGGTCTCGGTCGTCACGGCTTCATCCTACGTTCGAGCCTCTCGGCGTGGCGGCGCGCGATGTCGGCCACGGCGTCTGCGAGGCCCGGGTCTTCGCCGCGCGCGAGGCCCGCGTACTCGAGGCGCACGCCCTGGCCCGCATCCTCGGGCACGACCTTGATCCACATGCGCCGCCGCGGTACGAAGAGGCTCACGAGCAGGCCGCCGAGGATGAGCAGCGCGAACACGAGCACCCAGCCCTCGGTGGGGTCGTGGTGGAACTCGACGCTCGCGAAGCGCTTGAGCCCGTCGAACTCGATCGTGCCGAGGCCGTCGGGCAGTTCGGCCGTCTCGCCTTGCACGAGTTCGAGGGCGGCCGCGTCGGCCTTCGGGCCGGCGATCTGGGTGAGCTCGTCGGTGTCGAGCGAGTACGCGTTGACGCTCACGCCCGCGTCGAGGCCGAGGTCGCCCGTGTAGACGGTGAGGGTGAGCAGGCTCGCATCTCCCGCGTAGGGCGAGAGCGAGGTGTAGGTGCCGTCGTCGAGCTCGAGCGGGTCGGGGTAGAAGAAGCCGAGGAAGCCGAGCTGCTCGTCGAGGCCGTCGGGCACCTTGATGACGCCGAGGCTGCGCAGGTTGCCGTCTTGCGGCAGGAAGGCGACGGGCCCCGAGAAGGCGACCTCGCCATCCGCGTCCCGCACCGTGACGACGGGCGCGTAACCGTTGCCGAGCAGGTACATCTTGGTGCCGCCGACCTCGACCGGGTGGTTGACCTTGAGGTCGACGGAGGCCCAGTCGGCGTCGGGCGACCGCGTCGAGAGGTGCGCGGTGAAGTCGGTGGGCTGGTAGACGCCGGATGCCGGGTCGAGTTGGTAGACGCCCTCGAAGTCGTCGAGCCGCACCGAGAACGGCTCGAGCGCGCCCTCGGTGAAGAAGCGCCCCGAGGTGAAGGAGTCGTAGCTCACGAGCGAGTTGGTGAACGCCGTGTCCTGGATGATGACCCGCTGCCCGTTGTAGCCGAAGCCGCTTCCGACGCCGACGGCGAGCAGCACGCCGACGAGCGCCGTGTGGAAGACGAGGTTGCCCGTCTCGCGCAGGTAGCCGCGTTCGGCCGAGATCGAGTCGGCGGGCCGACCTGCGCTCGTCGTCGCGTAGCGCTCGACGCGGTACCCGGCCCCGCGCAGCACCGCGCGGGCCTCCTCGATCGCCGTGCCGGCATCCGTCGCCACGGTCTGCTCGGTGTACCCGACGAGGCGCGCGAGCCGCACGGGGGTCTTCGGCGGGCGCGCGCGCAGGGCGTCGAGGTGGTGTTTGGTGCGCGGCAGGATGCAGCCGACGAGCGAGATGAACAGCAGCAGGTAGATCGCCGAGAACCACGGCGAGCTGAAGGTCGAGAACACCCCGAGCTTGTCGAGCAGCTCGAAGGTGTCGGGGTTGTCGCGCTGGTACTGCAGCACGCCGTTCGGGTCGGAGCTGCGCTGCGGCACGAGCGAGCCCGGCACCGCCGCGAGCGCGAGCAGCAGCAGCAGCACGAGGGCCGTGCGCATGCTCGTGAGCTGGCGCCAGAAGAAGCGCAGGTAGCCGACGACGCCGAGCTTCGGCTGCGCGACCCCCTCGCCCGCCGCCGGCTCGGCGTCGATGTGGTCGTCGGGCCGCAGCGGGTCGCTCGACCGCTCGGCCGTCTCGGTGCGCTCAGAGCCCGTGCTCTCAGAGCGGCGTGCTGAAGCCACCGATCACCGCCCCCAGTTCCGACATGATGACGCTCCACAGCCCCGTGACCATGAGCACGCCGATGATGATGAGCAGCACACCGCCCGCGATGTTGATGCCCCGGATGTGCCTGCGCACCCAGCCGAGGCTCGTTCCGACCCAGCCGAAGCCGAGCGCCACGAGCACGAACGGCACGCCGAGTCCGGCGCAGTAGGCGAGCCCGAGCAGCGCGGCGCGCCACGGGTCGCCGCCGTAGCCGGCGAGGAAGCCGACGGCGGTGAGGGTGGGGCTGATGCACGGGGTCCAGCCGAGCGCGAAGAGGATGCCGAGCAGCGGTGCGCCGATGAGCCCGGTGCGCGGTTGCCACGCCGGTTTCACCTGCCGCTGCAGCACCGTCACCTGACCGATGAAGACGAGCCCGAGCACGATGATCACGCCGCCGCCGATGCGCATGATGAGCTCGCCGTACTGCAGGAGGAACCGGCCCGCCGTTCCCGCGAGCACGAACACGGCGAGGAACACGAGCGAGAAGCCGGCGACGAACAGCAGCGCGCCCGCCGTCATCCGCGAGCGCGTGCGCTTCGCCCCGCGCGCGACGCCCGAGACGTAGCCGAGGTAGCCGGGCACGAGCGGCAGCACGCACGGGGAGAGGAACGACATGAGCCCCGCCGCGAGCGCGATCGGCACGGCGAACCACAGCCCGCCGGAGACGACGATCTCGCCCGGGTTCACGTCAGGCGCTCTCGGCGAGCAGCTCGTCGACGATGTCGGCCACGACGCTCGGGCTCTCGATGAGGCCGCTGAAGCGCGCCGCGACACGACCCTGTCTGTCGAGCACGAGCGTGGTCGGCACCGAGTTGGGGGCGTACGCGCCGCCCGCGAAGGCGAGCTGTACGGCGTTGTCTTCGTAGTCGACGATCGAGGGGTAGCTCACGCCGTGCTCGGCCTCGAACTTGCGCGCCGTGTCGGCCGTGTCGCTCACGTTCACGCCGAGAACCGTGACCTCGGCATCCGCGAACTGCTCGTGCAGCGCCTCGAGGTCGGGCGCCTCTTCGCGACACGGCGGGCAGCTCGCGTACCAGAAGTTCACGACGACGACCTGGCCGCGCACCTCGGCCGAGTCGAAGTGGTCGCCCGTGTCGAGTTCGCCCGCGAAGGTCACCGGCTTCTCGCGATCGGATGCGGCGAGCTGCACGACGCGCCCGTCGCCCGAGATGTAGCCGCCCTGCGTGCCGTTCTCGTACACATCCGAGAGGTGCCCCGCCTCGGGGGTGCACCCGGCGAGCAGCGTCGCGAGCACGGCGGCGGGCGCCAGCAGGCGCAGGCCGACGCGGCGGCGGGTTCGGGTGGTCACACGGCTCCCAGGTCGATGGACTGCGAGAGCAACTCTGCCGCAGGTTCCTGATAGTCCACCTCGGCGAAGGCCCCGTTCCGCCAGGCGAGCGTCGTGATGCTCGAGAGCGCGCAGCGCCGGGCGCGGGGGTCGTGGGCGAGCGGCTTGCGGGAGAGCGTGCGCGCGACCATCCAGATCGGCAGCTGGTGCGTCACGAGCACCGCCTCGCCTCCCTCGGTGGCCGCGTGGATCTCGGCGACGGCCGACATCATCCGGGCCCGGATCGAGGCGAACGGCTCGCCCCAGGTGGGCCGCCACGGCCACGCGAGGTACGGCCAGTTGCGCGGGTCGCGCAGCCCGCGGCGCACATTGGTGCCCTCGAAGCGGTTGGCGGGCTCGATGAGGCGCTCGTCGAGCTGCACCTCGAGGCCGAAGCGGGCCGACCAGGGCGCCGCCGACTCCTGGGTGCGCTGCAGCGGGCTCGCGGTGAGGGATGCGATGGGTCGCCCGTCGAGGGACGCTGCGGCGAGCTCGGCCATGCGGTGCCCGAGCGCGCTGAGCCCGAAGCCGGGGAGTCGCCCGTACAGCACGCGGGTCGGGTTCTCGACCTCACCGTGGCGCACGAGATGGACGAGGTCGGCTGGCACCCCCTCATCCTACGAGCGCTCGCGCGCCCGGGTGGGGCCCCGAGAATCGTGCCGAATTGCTCTCATAGCGGCGTATGGGGCCCATTTGGCACGATTCTCCGGGCACGGGCACGGGCACGGGCACGAGGGCTCAGGGCTCGGGTCGGAACAGGGGGGCCAGCCGCTCGGCGGCGGACGCCCGGATCCACACGGCCGCCTCGTCGAGGGGCACGTCGCGCTCGACGACGCCGCCTGCGTGGCGCGTGCCACGGAACGCGTCGACCCACTCGCCGTCGGGCAGCCAGGCGCGCACGGCATCCGCACCCTCCTCGACGACGGGCGCGACGAGCAGTTCGTCGCCGAGCATCCACTCGTGCGGGTGGGTGAAGGCCTCGGATGCCGCGGGCGCGTCGAAGAAGAGGGGTCGCATGAGCGGTTCCCCCGCGGCGACCGCGCGTCGGGCCTCCTCGGCGAGGTACGGCACGAGGCGATCCCGCAGCTGCGCGAGCGCGCGGAACACCGGGATGACCCGCTCGTCGCCCGTGCGCTCGGCGATGTTCCACGGGGTGCGGTCGCGTGAGGGCGTGCGGTGGTGGTTGAACTCGGAGTGGTACTGCATGATCGGCACGAACGCGGCGGCCGCCGCGGAGCGCAGGTAGAGCTCGGCGCTCGGGATCTCGCCGCTGAAGCCGGCGAGATCCCAGCCCCAGTAGACGATGCCGCTCGCCGCAGCGGTGAGCCCCGCGGTGAGCGACCAGCGGAACGCCTCCCAGGTGGAGTTCTCGTCGCCCGCCCAGAACGCCCCGTGTGCGTGCGAACCGGTGAAGCCGGCCCGGCTGAAGGTGACGGGCGCCTTGCCGCTGCGCCGCAGGAGGTCGCCGTAGGCCTTCGCGTAGTGCACGGGGAAGAGGTTGTTCTTCTCGTCGCCCAGGCGCCCGTCGAGGTAGACGAGCTCGCGCCCCCACGCGTGCTCGCCGCCGTCGGTCTTGAACCCGTCGATGCCCACCTCGTCGACGAGGTAGCGGCGCTTCTCGGTCCACCAGTGCGCGGCGCGTTCGTCGGTGAGGTCGGGCATGAGCCCGAGCGGGAACCACCACCCGCGGTTGCGGTACGGCCGCAGCGAGCCGTCGGGCGCGGGCTCCCGGATCAGCACGCCGTCGCGGATCGCGGCCTCGGCATCCGCCTTCACCTGGCCGGCCGGATGCGGACGCATCTTCACGAGCGGGATCTGCCACAGGTGCACTCTGACCCCCCGGCGATGCAGCTCGTCGACCATGCCCTTCGGGTCGGGCCACGCGCCGTCTTCCGGGAACTCGAAATCGGCGAGGCGTCGCGGCTCGGCGCCGTCGACGACCGACGCGCGCGCGTCGCGGAAGGTCGTGAAGGTGCTCTCGTCGCTCCACGCCTCGATCACGACCGAGCCGACGGGGATGTCGAGCTCGCGGTGCAGATCCAGCTGCCGCATCACCTCGGCCTGCGTGTTCCACTCGTTGCCGCTCGCCCACAGCCGGAACACCCACTCGGGCAGCTCCGAGGCCGCCCCGGCCTCGTCGAGGAAGGCACGCAGCACGTCCCGCGGGCTGCCGTCGAAGAGCGCGAGCTCGAGCGCGCCGTCGGGCCCCGTCTCGGCCTCGACCCACAGCAGCTCAGGGCTCGATGCGCCCACGTCGAACCACACGCGCCGCGAGGTGCGCACGTGGAAGCCCCACCCCGCACCGCCGACCACGTGGGCGAACGGCATGGGCAGGTAGGTGCGGCGCTCGCGCCCCTGGTTCTTGTACTGCTCGAAGACGACCGAGTCGAGGCTCGTGCCGCGCTGATCGAGCGCGTCGTAGCGCTCGCCGAAGCCGACGACGCGCTCCCCCGGAGCGAGCGGCAGGGCGAAGCGGATGCGCAGGGTCGCGTCGCCCGCGACGAGTCGCGTCACCGAGCCGGGCACCACACGCGCGGTGCCGACCTCGACGAGCCCCGCGGCATCCGGAACCCAGCCGGCGACCGTGGTCTCGAACCAGCGCGTCGACTGCGTCGGTGTCGTGAAGCGATACCGCACCAGCTCACCCGCGACGAGCCCGTCGAGCTCGGTGCGCCACCCGCCGGCGGCACGCGCGAGCCGCGCCTGCGCCGAGGCGAGGTGGCCGCCGTCGACGAGCTGCCCGCGCGAGTTGCGGGGCACGCGCTCGAGGGCGCGCGGCTCCTGCTCGACGCCATCACGCCGCCACTCGAGCGTCACGGAGTCGACATCCGCCGAGGTGCGCACGCCGAGCTGCAGCGGCTCCCCCGCCACCGGGTCGACGGGCGAACGCTGCTCGGTGTCGGCCGAGTACGGGTGGCCCGAACCGAACGGCCGGTGCCGGATCACGCCGCCACCTCGAGTTCAACCGCGAGCCGCAGGAACATCGCCGACGACCACAGCAGCGGGTCGGCGCTCGTGCCCCAGCGCTCGACCCACTCGTCGACGTACGACGCGTCGAGCAGATGCCTGTCGACCTGTTCCGGGATCCCCCCGTCGTGCGAGGTCGACGCCGCCCAGCGCAGCAGCTCGAACGCGCGCTCGGTGCGACCGGCGCGGGCCCAGGCGAGCCCGAGCATGCAGCTCAGCAGCGGCCACTGGCCGCCACCGAAGTAGGTGTCGGCGAGGAAGCGGTGCATGCCGCCGTCGACCACGAGCTGCGCCTCGAGCGCCTCGAGGGTCGCGACGGCGAGCGGCTCGTGCGCGTCGAGCGCGCCGAGCGGGGCGATGAGCGCGGCCAGGCTCGCGTCGACCGCGTCGGTGCCGACCCACTTCACGAGGTGACCGTCGACGACGCCGGCCTCGCGCATCCGCGTATCGATCGCGGATGCGGTGGTGCGGGCGAGCGCGGCGCTCGCCTCGTCGAGCCCCGGCAGCGCGGCGGCCGCGCGCAGTCCCGCGAGCATGCAGCCGAGCGTCGACACGTGCACCTGCTCGATGTGCTCCTCCCACCAGTCGTAGCAGGGGCGCTGCCACGAGCTCGCGAGGTAGGCGACGGTGAGGCGCGCGGCCTCGAGCCACGGCCCGGCGTCGACACCGTGTCGGGAGACGTGCGCGCCGAGCGCCCACAGCCACGTGCCGTAGCCGTCGAGCTGGAAGTCCCACCACTCGTCGGCGCCCTCGGCTCCGTCGAAGGTGAAGCGGGTGGGCAGCATCTCGGCGTCGGGCACCGGGGTGCCCGCCTCGGCCGCCGCCACGATGCGCGCGACCTCGTCGCGGCGCTGCTCGATGACGCGGGCGCACCATCCGAAGAACGCCTCGGCCGACGCCGCATCGCCGCCCGCCGACATGGCGTCGGCGATGAATGCGCCGTCACGGAACCAGGAGTAGCCGCGGTAGGCCGAGAAGGTCGGGCTCGCGGGGTACGCGCCGTGCGGATGCTGCAGCGAGCGGATGAGGTCGCGTTGCGCGGCAGCGAGCGAGGCGAGTGATTCGCGGTCGGCGAGCACGGGCAGGGAAGTCATGGGGTTCCTCGGTGACGGGTGGGCGCGTCGGATGAAGGTCGGGGGCGTCAGATCGTCTGCGGACGCGGGCCGGAGCGGGGTGGCCGCCCCGGCCCGCGGATCGGATCAGCCGCCGATCACGGCGTTGATGCGCTGCTCGGCGCTCGCGAGCGCGTCTTCGACCGACTTGCGGCCGGCCTGCGCCTCGACGAGCTCCTCGGTGAGGATGTCCTGCATCTCGGTCTGCCCGGTCTTCGCGACCGGCGGCAGGGCGATGCCGTCGAGCGCGTCGAACACGGCCTGACGGTTGGCCGGCGCGCCCTTCTCGAGGTAGGTGTCGAGCTTCGCCTCGTCGGAGATGGCGGGCAGCTCCCAGCCCGAGTCGAGGCGCACGTCGACCATCGTGTCGGACGAGGTGAGGAACTCCACCCACTTGGTCGCGGCCTCGACATGCTTCGAGCTCGAGCTGACCCCGACGGCGTTCGAGAACACCGCGCTCGCCGCGTGCGTGTTACCCGGCTCGACCGCGATGTCCCACGCGAAGGGCACGTCGGCGACCGCGCCGAACACCCAGATGCCGGTGTGCAGCATGCCGAGCTTGCCGTCCGTGAAGAGGTTGGTGTCGAAGTCGGGCGTGCCCTGACCCTGCTCGATCGTCGGCATCACGGTGCCGCTCTTCTCGACGAGCCACTTCGCGGCCTCGATGCCCTCGGGCGTGTTGAACGCGACGGCGTCACGCGTCTCGTTGAGGAACTCGCCACCGTTCTGCGCGAGCACCTTGTAGTACTCGTGGAAGCTCACCGGCTGGTGGTCGCCCCAGATGCCGGCGGCCTGGTCGGTGATCGCCTCGGCCGCGGCCTTCTCGTCGGCCCAGGTCCAGTCGGCGTTCGGGTACTCGACACCGGCCGCGTCGAAGAGGTCCTTGTTGTAGTAGAGCACGACGTCCGAGAACGAGCTCGGCAGGGCGTACTGCGTGCCCTCGGTCTGGTACGCCTCGAGCACCGACTGCCGGTACACCGAGGGGTCGGAGACCTCGAGCGGTGCGAGCACGCCATTCGCCTGGAACTCGGCGTACTGCGCGTACTCGAGGTCGAACACGTCGCTCTGCGTTCCGGCCGCGAGGTCGGTCTGCAGGGCGGTTCCGTAGTCGCCGTAGGGCAACGTCGTCACCTCGACCTTGATGTCGGGGTTGGCGTCCTCGAAGGCGTCGACGATCTTCTGCAGGTTCTCCTCGTTCCCTCCGTTCGAGATGAAGTTGCTGTAGGTGATCGTGACGGGGCCGTCCTCGTCGGCCGGTGCCGAGCAGCCCGTCAGGGCGAGGGCGCCGACGGCGACGATGCCGACGGCGATGGGAAGGCGCTTCATGTGCCGTTCTCCTTCTGTGTGGATGCGATGCGGGTTGGTGTGGGCGACCGGACTCATTTGAGCCCGGAGCTGGCGACACCCTGGATCACGTACTTCTGGGCGAAGACGTACAGGGCGAGCATGGGGAGGACACTCACGACCGAGCCGGCCATGACGATGTCCCACTGGGTCGTGTACTGACCCTGCAGGCCGGCGAGCGCCACCGGCAGGGTCTGCAGCTCGGGCGAGCGCAGCACGACGAGGGGCCACAGGAAGCTGTTCCAGCTGCCCATGAAGGCGAACACGGTGAGGGTCGCGAGAGCGGGACGGATGTTGGGCAGGATCACCTGCCAGAAGATCCGGAAGTGGCCCGCTCCGTCGAGGGTCGCGGCCTCGTCGAGTTCGCGCGGCACCTGGTTGACGGCCTGCCGCAGCAGGAAGATGCCGAAGGCGCTCGCGAACGTCGGCAGCAGCGCACCGAGGTAGGTGTCGATGAGGCCGAGGGCCTTCAGCTCGACGAAGAGCGGCACGATGAGCACCTGCAGCGGGATCATCATCGTCGCGAGGTACACCGCGAACACGACGCCGCGACCGCGGAACGGCAGCCGGCTGAAGGCGTAGGCGGCCGTGGCGCTCGTGAGCAGCTGCACGAGCGTCGTCGCGATCGCGAGGCCGAGGCTGTTGAGGATGATGCGCCCGAAGGGCCGCTCCGCGAACAGCCGCCAGTACGCCTCGAGCGAGGGGTTCTCGGGCACGAGCGCGGGCGTCACCGAGAGCCCGGCCCCCGGTGTGATCGAGGTGATGATCGTCCAGAGGAACGGGAAGAACATCGCGAGGGCCCCGGCGATGATCACCACGTGCAGCACGACCGGGCCGACCAGTCCCGCGCGGCGCGGGCGCGGCATCCGCATGGTGTCAGCCATAGTTCACCCACCGCTTCTGCCCGAGGATCTGCACGACGGTCACGGCGAGCACGACGACGAACAGCATCCAGCTGAGAGCGGATGCCTCTCCCGCGGCCCCGTACCGGAAGGTCAGGTCGTAGATCTGCTGCACGACCACCTGGGTGGCTCCCCCCGGGCCGCCGCCCGTCATCGCGTACACCTGGTCGAACACCTGGAAGCCGTTGATGAGCGAGATGACGACCACGAAGAAGGTGCTGGGGCTCAAGAGCGGCAGCACGACCGAGAACAGGCGGCGCCACCATCCGGCACCGTCGACGCGGGCGGCGTCGAGCAGTTCGGGATCGATCGCCTGCAGGCCCGCGAGCAGGATCACCATGACGAAGCCCAGGTCCTTCCACGCCGAGGCGATGATGATCGACGGCATCGCCCACGCGGGGTCGGTCCACCAGCCGGGGCCGTCGACGCCGACCCAGCCGAGCACCGTGTTGACGACACCTGTCGAGGGATTCAGCAGCCAGCGCCAGACGAGCGCCACGACGATCCAGCTCGTGACGACGGGCAGGAAGTACACACCGCGCAGGATCGAGCGCCCGTGCAGTTTCGTGTTGAGCGCGAGGGCGAGTGCGAGGCCGCCGACGTACACGAGCGGCAGGTACCCGACGATGTAGTACAGCGTGTGCAGGAAGATCGCGCCCGTCTCGGGGTCGGCGAGCAGCTTCGCGTAGTTGTCGAGGCCCACGAAGGTGGGCGGCGCGAGCAGGTTCCACTCGGTGAGGCTCACCCAGGCGGCGCTCACCATGGGGGCGAGCACGAAGAGCGTGAGCGGGATCGCGCTCGGCAGCAGGAAGGCGAGCACCACGAGGGCGTAGCGGATGCGCGAGCGACGGGGGCGGCGGTCGCTGCGGGATGCGGCGGGCGGCGTGGTGAGGCTCGCGCCGAGGGTTCCGACGCTCACGGCTGCTCCTGGGTGGACGCGCCGGCGGCGAGACGCTCGCGCACGAGCCGCCCCTGCTCGCCCGCGACACCCTCGGCGTCGAACGGGGTCGCGAGCACGAGCGAGGCCGCACCCTGGGCCCAGCTCTCGTCCTGCCAGGTCTCGACAACGACGCCGACCCCGCGACGCGCGGGCAGCAGCGAGGAGCGGAACGCGGGCTCGAAGCCGAGCGCCCAGTGCGGCCAGGCGGCGGTGCCCTCTCCGAGCACGATCACGAGCTCGGGGTCGAGGGTGTGCACGAGACCCGCGAGGGTGCGGCCGAGCAGGTGACCGGCCTCGCCGAAGAGGGCGGTGGCCGCCGCGTCGCCCTCGTCGGCGGCGGCGCGCAGCGCCGCCATTCCGGCAGTGTCGGTGAGGATGCCGCGCGCACGGGCGTCGCGCACGAGGGCGGCCTCCCCCACGAACGCCTCGAGGCATCCGTGGTTGCCGCACATGCACACGGGGCCGTCGTCGACGACGGGGGTGTGCCCGATCTCGCCGGCGCCGCCGGCCGCGCCGCGAAGTACGACCCCGTCGACCACGATCCCGGCGCCCACTCCGGTTCCGATCGTGACGACGAGGAAGCTCTCGTGTCGACGCCCCGTGCCGTAGAGGCGCTCGGCCATGGCGAGGGCGTTGACGTTGTTCTCGACGAGCACCGGCAGCTGCAAGGCGCGTCGCAGGCTCTCGCCGAGCGGCATCCGGTTCCAGCCGAGCTGGGGCGAGACCACGAGCCCCTCGCCTTGGCGGTCGACCGACCCGGGCACGCCGACGCCCACGCCGAGCAGTCGGCCGCCCGTGCTGCCGTCGATGAAGCGCGCGAGCAGCGTCGCGAGTTCGGCGAGCACGGTCGAGGCGGATGCGTCGAAGGGCTCGCTCGCGGAGCGCAGCACCGAGCCGTCGAGGCCGACCTCGACGAAGGCGACGTGGTCGGCGGCGACCTTCACGCCGATGGCCGATCCGCCGCGCTGGGCGAGGCCGAGACGGCGGGCCGGGCGACCGCCCTGCGAGGGCTCGTGGTCGAGCTCGACCACGAGGCCGTCGACGAGCAGCTCCTTCGTGAGCTGGGTCATGAGGGCCGGCGATACGCCGAGCACGCGGGCCAGCTCGGCGCGCGAGGAGGGACCGTGGGCGCCGAGGTGGGCGAGCACAGCAGAGCGGTTGACGTCGGTGCGCGCTGCGGGTCGGATCATCGTCGGTCCTCGGCTCGTGGTGTGCCCGGGGTTCCCTTCGGCGGGCCCCCGGCTTAATTCAGGAGTAAATAAACCAAGGAATGAAGTGGATGTCAACCCCGCGCTCGCGCGCCCGGGTGAGGGGGCCCGAAGTGCTCCCATCCCGGCGTGTTGCGCACACTTTGCGACCCCTCAGGCGAGGAGCGCCTCCAGGTTCGCGGCGAGCTGGGCGCGGTACGGGACGAGCCAGTCGCCCTCGAAGCCGCGCGGCACGATCTCGGTCGTGATGAGCGTCGTGAACCAGATGCGATAGAGCCGGATGCGGGCGAGCTCGGCGTCGGAGAAGGCGTCGGTCGCCGCGAGGCGCGCGTCGGGCGCGCCGACGTTCATGGCGTCGCCCGCGACCACATCGAACAGGGGGTCGGCCCAGAAGCCCCGCTCGACGTCGATCATGCCGAGCACCTCGCCCGTCTCGGGCACCACGAACACATTGCCCGGCCAGGGGTCGCCGTGCACGAGCCGCGGCTGGGTCACCTCGGCGAGCAGCGCACGGCCCGCCGCGAACTCGTCACGGATGCGGCGTTCCGGCAGCGGCACGCCCGCGCGCCGCGCATCGGCGAGCACGCTCTCCACGATCAGCGACACGGCATCCGGCCACGTCGCGGCGCGCAACGTCGCCGAGGAGGGGTAGCCGAACTCCTCACCCGGCTCGGCGTGCACGCGGCCGAGGATCGCGCCGAGCTCGCGCTTCGCGCGATCGTTCGCCTCGGGCGTCATGTGCGGCTCGGCGAGATCCCAGCGCTCCCCCGGCACGCGGCTCATCGCGAGCATGTCGACCGGCAGCGTCTCGCGGCTCGTATCCACGAGCAGCAGGCGCGGGTAGGGCCAGCCGCGCGCCTCGGCGAGCCGCAGGATCCGCGCCTCGGTGCGCAGCATCCGCTCCTCGTAGAGCAGCAGCGAGGGCGCGTCGTCGGGCGGTGCGATCTTCACGATCGCCTCGGCGCCGGATGCGAAACGCGCCTCCCACACGGAGGCGAACGTGCCGCCGTCCAGCACGTCGAGCGCCACGAGCTCGCCGAGCGGCGCGAGCACGCGGGCAACCGCATCCGGATCCTGCCACGTCATGTCCGCGAGAGTACGCACTTCGGTGCCCAGAACCCCCGCGAAAGCGCCGAAAGTGCGTACTCTCGCGGACCCGGCGGGAGCGCAGGCGACCCCGGCTAGACTCGACACCCGTGACCGCACGCACCCTCGTCAAGAATCTCGCCGCCGCGATCGACGGCCCCGTCAGCGTCTCCGGATGGGTCGAGACGGTGCGCGATCAGAAGAAGGTGCAGTTCGTCATCCTGCGTGACGAGACCGGCGCCGTGCAGCTCGTGCACCCGCGCACCGACGTCGACGAGCCCGGCAGCGACGCGCTCGCCACCCAGATCTCGGGCCTCACCCACGGCAGCTTCCTGACCGTGACGGGCGAACTCAAGCACGACGAGCGGGTCAAGCTCGGCGGACTCGAGGTGAAGATCGGCGACATCGACGTCGCGGCAGCGGCCCTCGACATCCCGATCGCCGAGGACTCGTCGATCGACAAGCGACTCGACTGGCGCTTCCTCGACCTGCGCCGGCCCGAGCAGAACCTCGTGTTCCGCGTGCAGACCACCTTCCTGCACGCGCTGCGCAGCTGGTGGGTCGAGAACGACTTCATCGAGATCCACACGCCCAAGCTCATGGCCTCACCGTCGGAGAGCCGCGCCGAGCTCTTCGAGGTCGAGTACTTCGAGACCAAGGCCTACCTGGCCCAGAGCCCCCAGTTCTTCAAGCAGATGGCGCAGCCCGCGGGCTTCGGCAAGGTCTTCGAGGTCGCGCCCGCCTTCCGCGCCGACCCCTCGTTCACGAGTCGGCACGCCACCGAGTTCATCTCGGTCGACGCCGAGATGAGCTGGGTCTCCTCGCACGAGGACGTCATGCGCATGCACGAGCAGCTGCTCGTCGCGGGCCTCACGGCCGTCAAGGCCAAGCACGGCGCCGAGATCGAGGCCGCGTTCGGCGTCGAGGTGACGGTTCCCGAGCTGTCCTTCCCGCGCATCCCGCTCACCGAAGCGCACAGCATCCTGGCCTCCCGCGGCTACACCGTTCCTCGCACCGACGGCGACCTCGACCCCGAGGGCGAGCGCCGGCTGTCGGAGTACGTGAAGGAGCAGTACGGCCACGAGTTCGTGTTCGTCACCGACTACACCTCGAACATCCGGCCGTTCTACCACATGCGTCACGAGGGTGACGCGGGCCTCACGAAGAGCTACGACCTGCTTTTCAACGGCACCGAGATCTCGACGGGTGCCCAGCGTGAGCACCGCATCGACGTGCTCATCGCGCAGGCCAAGGAGAAGGGGCTCGAGCCCGAGGAGCTCGACTTCTACCTCGACTTCTTCCGCTACGGCGTGCCGCCGCACGGCGGGTTCGGCATGGGGCTCAGCCGCGTCATCATGCTGCTGCTGCACCAGGCGTCGATCCGCGAGGTGACCTACCTCTTCCGCGGGCCGAACCGCCTGCTGCCGTAACCGTGGCGCGGTTTCGGCCCGGTGGCGCGGTTTCGCCGGTGCCATCCAGCCGAAACCGCACCAGACGCTAGGCGGACTGCTGGTAGCGCGGCTCCTGCAGCACCGTCAGGTCTTCGAGCTGCGCACGCGGGATCGAGCGCATGACCGCCTCGACCATCGCCATCGCGGAGGCCTTCGCGACGTAGTTGCCGCTCACCGCGACCGTCTGCCCGCTCTCCGACACGATCCGCCAGAAGTACGGCTGGGTCGGGTTCTTGCTTCGCAGCACCTGGAAGCGCATGGCGGACTCCTCGGGGGGAAAAGGGACAACCCCTGGAGACTAGACCGGATCGGCGACCCCCGCTAGGGGGACAAGGAGAGCTGTGGGGGGTTTTCGGGGGTCGGGGGGACGAGGTAGTCGACACAGCTGCGGTCGACGGCGACCGAGCGGATGAACGCGGCCGCCTCGAGGTGCTGCGGATGCGTCTGGTACGCGACCAGGTCATCCGCCGTCGCGAAGTCCGAGACGAGCACGACGTGCCAGTTGCCCTCGGTGGTGCCGACGTCGACACCCACCTCGAGCCGTGCCGCCGGGACGACACCGCGCAGCGCCTCGAGCCGCTGCCGCACGCCCTCAGCATCCGCCGCGCGCTGCTCCGCACGGTCGGCCCCCATCCGCCACGAGACGATGTGCCGGATCATGCGCGTTCCTCCCGCTCGTCGAGGGCGCGCCGGAACCGCTCGGCGTCGACGCGCCAGATCTGGTGCACGCGGTCGTCGATGAGCAGCACGGGGATCTCCTCCGCGTACTCGGCGAGCAGCTTCTCGTCGTCGAGGATGTTGCGCTCCTCGAGTTCGAGCCCGCGCTCGCCTGCCACCTCGAGCACGATCTGCCGGGCGTCGTCGCACAGATGACACCCCGGCTTCGACAAGAGGGTGAGGCGCGGTTGGGGCACGCACCTAGACTATGGGGGTCATGCCCGCGGCCCAGAACCCGACCCCGAGCGAGCGTCCCGTCATCGCCTTCTTCGACGTGGACAACACGCTCATGCACGGCACGAGCGTGTTCCACGTCGGCCGGGAGGCCTGGGCGCGCGGAATCATCGGGTGGCGCGACATCCTGCTGTTCGGCTGGCACCAGCGTCGATTCATCAAGGTCGGCGAGAACCACGAGCACATGGGCACGGCGAAGGATCGCGCCCTCGGGCTCATCGCGGGGCACACCGAGACGCAGATCCAGGAGCTCGCGCAGTCGATCTGGGAGCACCGCATCCGGCCCCGGCTCTGGCCCGAGACGGTCGCGCTCGCGCACGAGCACATCGACAAGGGCCATCAGGTGTGGCTCGTGTCGGCGACGCCCGTCGAGGTGGGCGAGCTCATCGCGACGAAGCTCGGGCTCACGGGCGCCCTCGGCACGCGCGTCGAGGCCGTCGACGGCGTCTACACGGGTCGGCTGATCGGTCAGGTGCTGCACGCCGAGAACAAGGCCGTCGCCGCGAAGGAGCTCGCCGACGGCATGCACGCCGACCTCGCCGCGTCGTGGGCCTACTCCGACAGCCGCAACGACATCCCGCTGCTCGAACTCGTCGGCAATCGGGTGGCGGTGAATCCGGATGCGGGACTCGCACGGTACGCGGCCGAGAAGCAGTGGCCGACCATGCGGCTCAACCCGGCGGCGATCAAGGCGCAGCAGCGCACCGTGCGGCGCGAGGCGAAGCAGGTGAGCAGGGCGGCCCAGAAGGCGGGCAAGGCGGCGGCGAAGGCCGCAAAGACGAAGCCCCGGGACTGAGCCCGGGGCTGTCGAACGGGGTGCGGAGCGCCCCTACTTCTTGTTGCGACGCTGGTGACGCGTCTTGCGAAGCAGCTTGCGGTGCTTCTTCTTCGCCATGCGCTTGCGGCGCTTCTTGATGACGGAACCCATGTTCACCTCGCTCGTTCGGATCGCGGACCACCGCGACCAGAACGGATCCGCGGGAAGCCTAACCGGGAGATTCTATCAGCCCACCTGGGCGTCGCCGTCGGCGATGCCGACGACGCCCGCGACCGCCGACTCGGGGATGCGGTAGGAACGCCCGAAGCGCACGGCCGGCAGCTCACCCGAGTGCACGAGGCGGTAGACGGTCATCGTCGAGACGCGCATCATGTCGGCGACCTCCTGAACCGTCAGGAAGCGCACGTCCGAGAGATCCCGCGCCATCGTGCCTCTGCCTCCGCTGTGCCTCGTGTGGGTGCTGTGACTCCTGTGACAGGAGTTACCAGCCACACCCTAGGGGGCCGGAGGATGCCGTGTCCAGGGGGCGACGTGCGACGCTGGGGGCATGAAGTTCCTCGCGGCGTTCCGCGCCTCGCGCCGCCAGCCGTGGCTGCAGGTGGCGAAGTCGGGCGTCGCGACGATCGTCGCGTGGCTGCTCGCGGGCTGGTTGATCCCGGGCCCGCTGCCGGTGTTCGCCGCCATCGCCGCGCTGCTCGTCGTGCAGCCGAGCCTCAACCAGTCGATCGCGAAGGCGGTCGAACGCTCGGTGGGCGTCGTGGCGGGCGTCGTCATCGCATCCGCTCTCTCCCTCGCCTTCGGGCAGGCGACGTGGGTCGTGCTCGTGTCGGTCGTGGCGGCGCTCGGGGTGGCGTGGCTGCTGCGGATGACGACGGGCACCTCGAACCAGGTGGCGATCAGCGCCCTGCTCGTGCTCGCCCTGGGGGCTGCGACCCCCGACTACGCCGTCGACCGCGTGATCGAGACGGTCATCGGCGCGATCATCGGCTTCGTGGTGAACCTCGTGTTCGTGCCGCCCGTGGCGCTCGCGCCCGCGCAGCGCGCGATCGACGCGCTCGGCGGCGAGGTGGCGGCATCCCTCGACCGGCTCGCCGACGGACTCGCCGCACCGCAGACGCCCGGCCAGCTCGAAGAGCTCATGATCACCGCGCGACTGCTGCGCCCCATGGTGACGACGGCCGAGGATGCGCTCGAGACGGGCGCGGAGTCGCTCACCCTCAACCCGCGCGGTCGGCGCCGCCGCGAGGAGCTGCAGCAGCTCGAGGCGACCCTCGAGCGGCTGCGGCCCATCGTGACGCAGGTGATCGGCATGACGCGCGCCGTGTACGACCGCTACGACGCGAGCCTCGTCGAGGAGCCCACCGTGCGAGCCATCGCGGAGCAGCTGCGCCGGGCCGCCCACGATGTGCGCCGCGTCGTGCGCCGCACCAACCCCGATCCCGCCAACCCGCCGACCGAGAGCATGCCGGCGCTCACCTCACCGCTCGCGGTGGGTGCGCCGTCGTCGGGGCACTGGATCCTCGTGGGGTCGCTGCTGGAAGACCTGCGCCGCATCCACGAGACGCTCGCCGATCAGTAGCTGCGTCGCGGGGCTCAGTGCTCCTTGCGGAGCTTGTCGGTGACCCGCTGACGCGCACCCTCGACGCGCTGGCGAGCGCCCTCGAGCTTCTCCTGCGCCGACTCGAAGGCCACGCGTGCGGCGTTCGCCGTCTCGGCGGCGGTGCGGCCCAGCCGGTCGCCGAACTCGGCGCCCGCCCACGCCGCGTAGACGGTCGTCGCACCGTTCTCGTCGGTCGCGACCGTGAAGTCGGTGAAGGGCTCGAGCCACACCTCGACCTCCTCGAGCGGGCTCGCGTCGAGGTGGTAATAGCGGTGCTGCCCCTCCTCGCGCACGCCGACGAGGCCGTGCTCGCGCAACACCTTGAGGTGCTTCGACACCGTGGGCTGGGCGATGCCGAGCTCGTTGACGAGATCGCTCACCGCGAGCTCGCCTCGGCTCTCGAGCAGCTGACGGAGGATCTCGCGGCGGGTGCCGTCGGCGAGGACGTCGAAGATGTCGGCCATTCCGACAGACTAGCCAGGGCGCCCCGGGAGTACCATGACCGGGGTCGACAGACGGATGCGGAGGGGACCGGATGCGCGCCAAGCCGGTGCAACGCGATCCGTTGTCGACGCGGCTCGCCGACCGCATCGGCGACTTCGCCGCCCTCACCCCGGCGCGCTTCGCGATCGCGATCTTCGCGACCCTCGTCGTCGTGTTCACCGCGCTGTTCTCGCTGCCCATCGCGACGACCTCGGGCGAGCGCGCGCCGCTCGTGGACGCCGTGTTCACCGCCGTCTCGGTGATCTGCGTCACGGGCCTCTCGACCGTCGACATGGCCACCTACTGGTCGCCGTTCGGCCACGTGCTCGTCTTCATCGGCGTCGAGATCGGCGGCATCGGCGTGCTGACCGTCGCCTCGATCCTCGGGCTCGTCATCAGCCGCAAGCTGGGCCTGCGGCAGAAGCTCATGGCGGCGGGCGACGCGAACCCCATGCGCATCCGCCGTGGACCGATCTCGGAGGGTCAGGCCGTGCGGCTCGGCGAGACGGGCAACCTGCTCGTGACGGTCGCGGTGAGCGTCATCACGATCGAACTCATCGTGGCGGCCGTCATCTTCCCCCGCCTGCTGCTCGCGGGAACGCCCTGGTACACCGCGCTCTGGGAGTCGATCTACTTCTCGGCGATGGCCTTCACCAACACCGGCTTCTCTCCCGCGCCCGAGGGCATCGCGCCGTTCGCGGGCGACTGGTGGTTCCTCGGGGCGCTCATGCTCGCGACGGTGCTCGGCGCCATCGGCTTCCCGGTGATCTACGTGCTGCGCAAGCACCTGCTGCATCCGCGCAAGTGGTCGCTGCACGTCAAGATCACCCTCGTCTGGTTCGGGATGCTCATCGTGGGCGGCACGATCGCCTACCTCGGGCTCGAATGGGGCAACCCCGAGACGATGGGCGGCATGAATGCGAGCGATCGCATCCTGAACTCCCTGTTCCTCTCGGTGATGGCGAGATCCGGCGGGTTCTCGACGCTCGACATCGACCAGCTCGACGGTTCGAGCCTGCTCGTGACCGATATGCTCATGTTCGTCGGCGGCGGCTCGGCCTCGACGGCAGGCGGCATCAAGGTGACGACGCTCGCGATCCTGTTCCTCGCGGCGTTCGCCGAGGCGCGCGGCAACGACGACATGGAGGCGTACGGCAGGCGGGTGCCGCCGGATGTGCTGCGTCTGGCCGTCTCGGTCGTGCTGTGGGGTGCCACGATCGTGGCGGGCGCGACGATCCTCATCATGTTCATCAACGAGGATGCGCCGCTGGACTACGTGCTCTTCGACGTCATCAGCGCCTTCGCGACGTGCGGCCTCAGCACGGGTTTCACGCAGGATGCGACGACCGCGACGCAGTACATCCTCGCCGCCACCATGTTCTTCGGACGCATCGGTACAGTGACTCTCGCCGCGGCGCTCGCGGCATCCATCCGGCGGCAGCTGTTCCGTCGCCCCGAGGAGAGGCCCATCGTTGGTTGAGAAGATCGCCCACGACGCACCCGTGCTCGTGATCGGCCTCGGCCGCTTCGGCGCCGCCACCGCCGGCCAGCTGCAGCGCCTCAACCGCGACGTGCTCGCCGTCGATGAGGACATGACGCTCGTGCAGAAGTGGTCGGAGCGCGTGACCCACGCCGTGCAGGCGGATGCGCGGTCGATCGACGCGTTGCGGCAGATCGGCGCGGAGGACTTCCAGATCGCCGTCGTCGCGGTGGGCTCGTCGATCGAGGCGAGCGTGCTCATCACCGCCAACCTCGTCGACCTCAAGGTGCCGCAGATCTGGGCGAAGGCGATCAGCCAGTCGCACGGCAAGATCCTGAGCCGCATCGGCGCCAACCACGTCATCTACCCGGAGGCGGAGGCCGGCGAGCGCGTCGCCCACCTCGTGTCGGGCCGCATGATCGACTTCATCGAGTTCGACGACGGTTTCGCGATCGTGAAGATGTACCCGCCGAAGCCGATCCGCGGCCTGAGCCTGGCCGAGTCGCACGTGCGGCAGAAGTACGGCATCACGGTCGTCGGCGTGAAGAGCCCCGGCAACGACTTCACCTACGCGACGGCCGAGACGGTCATCACGAACCACCACCTCATCATCGCCTCGGGCTCCACCTCCGACCTGGAGAAGTTCGCGGCGCTCGAGTAGGGGCGGCACGTCGGGGTGGTGATGTCGAGACGCCGCCTTCGGCGGCTCCTCCATCACCTCGGTCGTGAGGTGACCCGCGTCAGCCGGCGGCGAGCTCCCTCGCGCGGGCGATCGCCGCATCCGCCGCCCGACCGAACAGCTCGTCGAGGCGCGCCTCGTCGAGCACGGCGATGAGCCGCTCGGTCGTGCCCTTCGGGCTCGTCACGCGGCGACGCAGCTCGGCGGGCTGCTCGCCCGTCGAGGCGAGCAGCTCGGCCGAGCCGATGAGGGTCTGCTCGGCCATGAGCCGGGCGTCGTCGCGCGCGAAACCGAGGGCTTCGGCCGCCTCGGTGAGCTTCTCGACGAGGAAGTAGACCGTCGCCGGCCCCGAGCCCGAGATCGCCGAGAGCGCGTCGATGCGCTCCTCCGGCAGTTCGACGACCGCGCCGACCGCGGCGAACAGCTCGCGGGCGAGCGCGAGCTCCGCCTGCCCCGCGCGCGATCCCGGTGCGACGCCCGTCACGGCGCGCCGCACGAGCGCGGGCGTGTTCGGCATCGACCGGATGACGGGGTTCGGCACGACGGACTCCATCGCCCCCGTCGTGATGCCGGCCGCCACGCTCACGACGACCGCCGACGCGTCGAGGGCCCCCGCCGCCTCCCGCAGGGTGTCGAGCACCATGGCGGGCTTGACGCCCACCAGCACGAGACCGGCACCCGCCACCACCGCGGCGTTCGCATCCGGGTCGTCCTCGAGCGCGACCGCACGCACCCCATCCGCTCGCCACGCCTCGGCGGACGCCGCGCTGCGGGTGCTCACGGCGACGGATGCGGGGTCGACGCCCGCGGCGATGAGGCCGCGCACGATGGCGCCGGCCATCGAACCGGCACCGAGTACGGCGAGGGGAGGGAGGGTCGTCATGGGCCTCATCCTAGAATCGGGTCATGAGCGCGTCCGGCGGCACCAAGGCGATCATCGCGGCATTCCTGGCCAACCTGGGCATCGCGATCACCAAGTTCATCGCGTGGGCCTTCTCCGGCTCGAGTTCGATGCTCGCGGAGGGCGTGCACTCGGTGGCCGACTCCGGCAACCAGCTGCTGCTGCTGCTCGGCGGACGCCAGGCGAAGCGCAAGGCGGATGCCGAGCATCCGTTCGGCTACGGACGCGAACGCTACGTGTACGCGTTCGTGGTCGCCATCATCCTGTTCTCGGTCGGCGGCGTGTTCTCGATCTACGAGGGCATCGAGAAGCTCACCCACCCGCACCCGCTCGAGAACTGGTGGCTGCCGGTGCTCGTGCTCGTCATCGCGATCTGCCTCGAGAGCTTCTCGCTGCGCACCGCGATGAAGGAGTCGAACCGCGTGCGGGGGCGCCAGAGCTGGGTGCAGTTCGTGCGGCGCGCGAAGCAGCCGGAGCTGCCCGTCGTGCTGCTGGAGGACGTCGCGGCGCTGCTCGGTCTCGTGTTCGCGCTCATCGGTGTGGGCCTCACGGTCATCACGGGCGACAACCTGTGGGACGGCGTGGGCACGATCGCGATCGGCACGCTGCTCGTCGTGGTCGCCGTCGTGCTCGGCATCGAGACGAAGAGCCTGCTCGTGGGCGAGGGGGCCAACCCCGACGATCACACGAAGATCCTCGCGGCGCTCAACGGGCACGAGCTCGTCGAGGCCGTGATCCACATGAAGACCCTCTACCTCGGACCGGACGAGCTGCTCGTCGGCGCCAAGATCGCGGTGCCGCGGGCGACGCGCGCCGTCGAGGTGGCGGCGGCGATCGACGCGATCGAGGCGGCCGTGCGTGCCGCGGTGCCCGCCGCCCGGGTGATCTACCTCGAACCCGACATCTACGTGCAGCGCGACGAGCATCCGTCGACCGACGCGATCGTCATCAAGAGCGCGGACTGAGTCCGCAGAAAGAGCACCACCATGAGTGTCCTGTTCGGCATCCTGCTGGTCCTGCACATCCTGGGCCTCGCCCTCATCATCGGCACCTTCGCCGTGCAGCTGCGGGCGAAGGAGGGCTTCCGCACCGACCTCATCCTGACCGGTGCGATCACGCAGGTGGTCACCGGCGTCGCGATGGTGGGGGTCGGCGCGGCGACCGGTCACACCCCCGACATGGTGTGGGTCACGGTGAAGCTCGTGATCGCGCTCATCGTGCTGGCGGCCGCGATCCTCGCGGTGTTCGCGCAGCGCAACGGCAGCCGGGTGCAGCCATGGTTCCACTCCGCGTGCGGCCTCGCCGTGGTCAACGTGCTCGTCGCGGTGCTCTGGCCCTGAGCCGCGCTAGAACTCGGATGCTCGCGCGTCGGAGAAGAAGCGCGTCAGCAGGGCTGCGCACTCGGTTTCGAGCACACCCGCGACCACCTCGGAGCGGTAGGGCAGCCGCCGATCCCGCAGCAGGTCGTGCACGCTCCCCGCGGCGCCGGCCTTGTCATCCCACGCCCCGAACACCACCCGCGGGACGCGCGCGGCGAGGATCGCACCGGCGCACATGACACACGGCTCGAGGGTCACGACGAGCGTCGTGTCGTCGAGGTGCCAGTCGCCGCGCAGCTCGGCCGCCCGCCGGATCGCGACGATCTCGGCGTGGGCTGTCGGGTCGGCGTGCTTCTCGCGCTCGTTGCGCCCGTGCGCGAGAAGCGTGCCGTCGGCATCCAGCAGCACCGCGCCGACCGGCACGTCGCCCGATGCGAGGGCGAGCTCCGCCTCGGCGAGGGCGAGGCGCATGGCCTCCGCATCGCTCCGAGAGGGCATAGATTGAAGCCTATGCGAGTGCACGTCGCCGACCATCCGCTCATCACGCACAAGCTCACCGTGCTGCGCGATGCGAGCACCCCCTCCCCCGTCTTCCGCGCGCTCACCGAAGAGCTCGTCACGCTGCTGGCCTACGAGGCGACCCGCAACGTGCGCACCAAAGAGGTGACGGTGCAGACCCCGGTCGCCGAGACAACGGGGCTCTCGATCTCGACCCCCAAGCCGCTCGTCGTGCCGATCCTGCGGGCCGGGCTCGGGATGCTGGACGGCATGGTGAAGCTCGTGCCCACCGCCGAGGTGGGGTTCCTCGGCATGGTGCGCGACGAGGAGACGCTGCAGCCGACCACCTACGCCGAGCGGCTGCCCGACGACCTCTCGAACCGGCAGTGCTTCATCCTCGACCCGATGCTCGCGACGGGCGGGTCGCTCGGCGCGGCGATCGAGTTCCTGTTCCAGCGCGGCGCCGTCGACGTGACGGCCGTGTGCCTCATCGCGGCCCCCGAGGGCATCGAGGCGGTGCGCCGGATGACGGAAGGTCGCGAGGTGACGGTCGTCGTCGGCGCCCTCGACGAGAAGCTCAACGAGCGCGGCTACATCGTGCCGGGCCTGGGTGACGCGGGCGACCGCCTCTACGGGCTCGTCTGAGCCCTCGTGCGCCGCGGTCATCCGCGGCGCTCGGCCGAACGGCCGGCCGTGCGCGAACGCCCGGCCGTTCGAGTGCCGACGCAGCCGAGCGTTCTCGACGCCGCTTAGCACACACGTGTTGTGTTACGCGCTGTGTTACGCCGCGGGCCCGCTCGGTTGACACACGGCGTAACCGTCGCCCAAACTTGCAGCCATGACCGTTCTTGCACGCCCCACGACCTCCTTCGAGGCCCTTGGGACTGCCGGCATGATGATGCCGGTTCGTGCAGGTCTGTGTTGTCGAATGTGTGCGTAAGGCCATCCACTCGCCCGAGTTGCCCCGCATGGTGAACTCCCCGACATCCGGACGTCCCTCCCCGGATGACGCCTCCCGCTTCGACAGCCCCCGGCCCGCCGCCTCCGATGACGCGGCCGCCGACACCTCGCAAGGATTCGACGACATGTCTCTCGCCACCCTCGACACCCTCCGTCCCCAGACCACCCGCTACCCCGCGCCCCGCGCCGTGCCGCAGCCGGCCCCGGAGCCGGAGCGGCCCCGCATCCGCGCCGTGCCCGAGGGCACCGAGGCGCGCGGCTTCGCCCTCTACGTCGGCGTCGACGAGCTGAAGGCGCTCGGCGCCGGCGTCACCCTGCCGCAGCTCGTCGAGGCCCTCAAGCGCACCGTCGCCGAGCTCGTCCCCGACGCGGAGACCTACGCGGCCGTCGCCCTCGCCCCGCACGGCGCGGGCGGTCGCGATGTCGACGTCGTGCGTCTCGCACTGCAGGACCCTGCCGCCCTCGCCAAGCACCGCCAGGCCGCCGCGCCCGTCGAGGCACCCGAGCCGCGCGGGGGCGTCGTCATCGACATCTCACGCAAGCGCGTGCAGCTCGACGGCGAGACGGCGCCGCTCACCTACAAGGAGTTCGAGCTGCTGCAGTTCCTCGTGCTGCGCGAGGGGCGCACGATCGAGCGCGCCGAGATCATCGCCACCCTGTGGGCCGACGGCGGCGACGACGTGCCCAACGAGCGCACGATCGACGTGCACGTGCGGCGACTGCGCTCGAAGCTCGGCGCCTACGAAGACATCGTGCGCACCGTGCGCGGGCTCGGCTACCGCTTCGACCGCCACGCGGATGTCACCATCCGCTGGGCGTCGACGCCGTCGCCCGATGTGTTCTGAGCCGACGCGCCCGCTGCCGCCGCCGCCCCTGCCCGCCGCATCCGCTGCGCCCGCCGCATCCGCTGCTGGCCGATCACGATGCCCACGAGCACGAGCAGGATGCCGAGAAGTTGCGCGGCGGCGAGCGACTCACCGCCCAGCAGCACGCCCAGCAGCACACCCGTGACCGGGTTGAGCAGGCCGATGATGCCGACGGTACCCGCGCTCAGGTGCTCGAGTCCGTGGAACCACGCGACGTTCGCGAGCGCCGTTCCGACGAGGGTCACGTAGGCGATGCCGAGCCAGCCGCTCGCGTCGAGCGCCGGCGGCGCGCCCTCGAACACGAGCGCGACCACGAGCAGCACGGTCCCGCCGAACAGCAGCTGCCACGCGCTCGCGGCCACGGGCGCGGCGGTCGCGCCCCAGCGCTTGGTGAGCACGTAGCCGAGGGATGACGACACGAGTCCCGCCGCGGACGCGGCGACGCCCCACGGCTCGATCGCGCCGAACGCGCCGGCCACGAGCAGCAGCACGCCGAGGATTCCGACGACGGCGCCCGCGAACATCCGCACCGTGGGCTTCTGCCCCGCGAGGGCCCAGGCGAACAGTGCGAGCACGAGGGGCGACGCCGCCATGATCGACGAGGCGATGCTCGTGGGCAGCAGCTGCGCGGCGATGTAGAGCAGCAGGAAGAAGCCGCCGACGTTGAGCACGCCGAGCAGCGCGGTGCGACCCCAGTCCCGGATGCCGTGGGGCCTCGTGCGGGCGATGAGCAGCAGCACGAGCCCGGCCGGCAGCGCGCGCAGCGCCGACCCCCACAGCGGGGCGTCGATCGGCAACAGCAGCTGGGTGACGAAGTAGGTGGCGCCCCAGGCGATGGGGGCGATGGCCGTGATGAGGACCGACCGGAGATTAGCTTCCACGGAAGATATTAAAGCTTCCCGGGAAGGTATTATTCCCGTGTGCCAGCAGATCCCCAGGATCACGTCGATCGCATCCAGGAGCAGTGGCGGCGCGAGCGCCCCGACCTCAACCCCGCGCCTCAGGGGGTCATCGGCCGCCTGCATCGACTCGGTGATCGCCTGCGCAACGAGCTCATCGCCGTCTACCGCGAGCACGGGCTCGGCGAGGGCGACTTCGACGTGCTCGCCTCGCTGCGCCGCACCGGCGCGCCCTTCGAGCTGCCGGCGGGCGAGCTCGCCCGCCACACCATGGTCACGACGGGGGCGATGACGAAACGCATCGACCGCCTCGAGGCGGCGGGCCTCGTGACGCGCCGACCCGACGCATCCGACGGGCGCGGACGCCGCATCGCACTCACCGAGCGGGGACGCGAACTCATCGACGCGGCGTTCACCGACCACATGGCCAACGAGCAGCGACTCGTCGGGCTGCTGCCGGAGGCCGACCGCGACACCCTCGCGCGCATCCTCAAGCAGTGGCTCGTCGCCCTCGACGACGACGCCTCCGCATCCGACACCGCATCCGCCGCATCCGACTGACCCAGCGGCACCGCCACACCCCCGCATCCGCCTGACCCGGCGGCACCGCCACACCCCCGCATCCGCCTGACCCGGCGACACCGCCACACCCCCGTGTGTCAGAAATGCAGGAGATCCCGTCGAACACCCGGCGAACAGCTGCAGAAACTCGGGCGCGGGCACACAGATCTCCTGCATTTCTGACATGGCTGCGACCTAGGCTGAGCCGGTGACGGATGCGGCAGGCGGCGCGGCACGCGGCGGCGCGGCCGGCAGCGGCGCGGCGGGCAGCGGCGGCGCGGCAGGCGGCGGGCTGGCGCGGCGCCTCGGGTTCGGCGACGCGGTCGTGATCGGCCTCGGATCCATGATCGGCGCGGGGGTCTTCGCGGTGCTCGCGCCGGCCTCAGCGGTCGCCGGACCGGCGCTGCTCATCGGGCTGCTCATCGCGGCTGTCGTGGCCTGGGGCAACGCGACATCGTCAGCGCAGCTCGCCGCCCAGTACCCCACCTCGGGCGGTGCCTACATCTACGGACGCGAACGCCTCGGCGAGTGGCCGGGATTTCTCGCGGGTTGGAGCTTCATCGTCGGCAAGACCGCGAGCTGTGCGGCGATGGCCCTGACCTTCGCCGCGTACGCGGTGCCGCCGGACTGGCAGAAGCCCGTCGCCGTCGCGGCCGTCGCGGCGCTCACCGTGGTGAACTGCCTCGGCGTGCACCGCACCGCCGCCGCGACGAAGGCGATCGTCGTGGTGGTGCTCGCCGTGCTCGCGTTCGTCGTCGCGGCGGGCCTCGCGTCCGGCGAGGCGCAGGCCACCCGGCTGCTGCCGGGCGACGACGACGCCTCCCTCTACGCGGTGCTGCAGTCGGCGGGGCTGTTGTTCTTCGCCTTCGCCGGCTACGCGCGCATCGCGACGCTCGGCGAGGAGGTGCGCGACCCCGCACGCACGATCCCGCGCGCGATCGTGTGGGCGCTCGGCGCAGCGCTGCTCGTGTACGCGACGATCGCCGTCGTCGCGCTGATCGTCGTCGGCGCGCCCGCGCTCGCGGCGACGCCCGCCCCGCTGTCCGCGGTGGCGACGGCGGGCGGATGGGCGTGGGCGGCTCCCGTCGTGAGCGCCGGCGCCGCGCTCGCGTGCCTCGGCGCACTGCTCGCCCTGCTCGCCGGCGTCGGCCGCACGAGCCTCGCGATGGCCCGCACTGGCGACCTTCCCCGACAGCTGGCGGCGGTGCATCCGCGTTTCGCCGTTCCGCAGCGTGCCGAGCTGCTGATCGGTGCCGTCGTGTGCGTGCTCGTCGTCAGCACCGACCTGCGCGGCGCGATCGGCTTCTCGTCGTTCGGCGTGCTGCTGTACTACCTCGTCGCGAACCTCGCGGCCCTCACCCAGGAGCGCGCGCACCGGCGCTTTCCGCGAGCGCTTGCAGTGGTGGGGGCCGCCGGATGCGTGCTGCTCGCGGTGACGCTGCCGCCCGCCTCGGTGGTCGGCGGAGTGCTCGTGATCGCTGCCGGGGCCGGGATCCGGGGGCTCTCAAAACTCGTCAGAAAAATAACAGCTTGATAACTAGACAGCGTTACCTTTCCGTTATACATTGAAAGCGCTTGATTCGTTTGCTGTGGCGGATCAAGCGGAATGTGATTGCAGGACACTCTTGGTGCAAGGGAGAGGGTCGGCCGCTCGCCTCTGCGGCCGGCCCTCAATCACGTTAACGCGGTCTCTAGGCTGGACCTCGTGAGCACGGATGCCGTCGACGCCTGGGAGTCGCTCTACCGCGCCCAGGTCGCAGTGCTGCGTCAGCTGCGGGCCGAGTTCCCCGACGACGAGGTGAGCTTCACCGAGTACGACGTGATCTTCAACCTGTACCGGCAGCCGGATCGCGCACTGCGCATCCGCGACCTCAACCGGCACCTGCTGCTCAGCCAGCCCAGCGTCAGCCGTCTCCTCGACCGCCTCGTGGAGCGCGGACTCGTGATGAAGCGCCCCGATCCGGATGATGCGCGCGGCACGATCGCGGTGCTCACCGAGCGCGGAGCCCAGGTGTTCCGCCGGGTCGGCACCCAGCACGCCCGCGAGATCGTGAGGCGCATGTCGGTGCTCAACTCCGACGAGCTCGCACAGCTCACCGCCCTCGCCGACAAGCTGCGCGGCGGCGAAACTCCGGCCTGAGCTGCAGCCCGGTGCCGATCAGCCGGAGCACCGATCAGCCGGAGCAGCGACACCCGGTCACACGGGCGGACGGCCGCCGATCACCATGACGGCTCGCGCCGCCACGTACACCGCGGCCGACGCCGACGCGACCGCATCCGCCGTGCGCAACCACGCCTCGAGGAACCCGGCGATGAACGCATCCCCCGCACCCGTCGGGTCGACCGAGCGCACCTGCAGGGCCGGGATCGCCACCGGTTCAGCACCGTCGGCGACCACGAGCACCCCGTCGGCGCCCCGGGTGAGCGCCACGAGTGGGAACGGGCCGCCGAGCAGCCGCACCGCCGCATCCGGGTCCGCCTCCCCCGTCAACAGCCGAGCCTCATCCGCGCTCAAGAACAGCAACGATGCGCCCCGGATCGCCTCCAGGAAGCGCTGCACCCCGAAGTCCGAGATGAAGCCGATCGAACCGGGGTTGATCGACACCGGGATCCCGGCCGCCGACGCGCGTTCGATCAGCTCGCGCGTGCCCGCGACCCCGAGCCCGTCGACGACGCTGTAGCCGCTGATGTGCAGCAGACGTGCGCCGGCCAGCAGCTCGTCGGACACGGATGCCGTCGACAGCAGCGAGTTCGCCCCGCGTTCGGTGAGCATGGTGCGCTCCGAACCCTGCACGACGATGATGATGGTGCCGGTCGACACCCCGATCTCGACCTGCAGATGCGGGGTCACCCCGACCGACCGCAGCTCCTCCTCGTGCATCGCCGCGTCGTGCGCGCCGACGGCCGCGACGAAGTCGACGCTCACTCCGCGGCTCGCGAGCCAGGTGGCGGTGTTGGCGGCGGAGCCGCCCGAGGCGTGCTTGATCGTCGCGGTCGTGTCGGTATCGGGCCGGATCGCCTCCCGCGGAACCGCCACGATGTCGTTGATCAGGTCGCCGACGACGAGCACCCGCCCGGCGGTCATGGCTGCGGAGCGATCCGCGACCAGGCGGTCGCGACATCCGCGGCGACGCGCACGTTGTTGCGGGCGAGGTCGAGGTTCACCTCGAGGCTCTTCCCGCCCGAGGCGTCGACGATGTAGCCCAGCAGGAACGGGGTGACCGCCTTGCCGCGCACGCCCGCCTCCTCGGCCGCGGCGAACGCGGTGGCGAGCACGCGGTCGTGCTCGGCCGGGTCCCACTGCTGCTCGGCGGGGATCGGGTTGGCGAGCACGATGCCGGTACGCGAACCGCGCGCATCCCGCGCCGCCATGACGGCCGCGACCTGCTCGGGCGAGTCGACCTTCCAGTCGAGTTCGAAACCCGACTCGCGCAGCCAGAACGCCGGGAACGCGGACGTGCGGTAGCCGATGACGGGCACCGAGAGGGTCTCGAGCCGCTCGAGGGTCGCCGAGATGTCGAGCACGCTCTTCACGCCTGCCGACACGACCGTCACGGGGTTCTCGGACAGCGTCGTGAGGTCGGCCGACTCGTCGAAGGTCTCCGACGCCCCGCGGTGCACGCCGCCGAGGCCGCCGGTCGCGAACACCCGGATGCCGGCGAGCGCCGCGAGGTGCGCGGTCGCCGCGACGGTGGTCGCCCCCGAACGGCCGAGCGCCGCGAGGATCGGCAGGTCGCGCACCGAGGCCTTCGCGAGCTCGTCGTCGGCGATGCGACGCACGCCGTCCGCATCCAGCCCGATCTGCGGCACACCGTCGAGCACCGCGATCGTCGCGGGCGTGACGCCGCGATCGCGCAGGAGCTGCTCGAACTCGAGCGCGGCCTCATGGTTGCGGGGGCGCGGCAGCCCGTGGCTGATGATGGTCGACTCGAGGGCGACGACCGGGCGGCCGTTCTCGAGCGCGTCGGCGACCTCGGGTGAGAGCTGGAAGGCAGTCATCCGTCCACGGTAACGCGCGCGGCGGGCACCACCTTGCCGGGGTTGAAGTTCTCGCCGGGGTCGACGGCCGAGAACAGACCCCGCATGACGGCGACGCCCTCGGCGGAGATGTCCTGCTCGAGCCACGGCGAGTGCTCGACGCCGACGCCGTGGTGGTGCGAGATCGTGCCGCCGTTGTCGACGAACGCCTGCTGGATGGCGCTCTTCACGACGTCGTACTCGGCCAGCATGTCGTCGCCGCCGACGAACGCGAAGGTGAAGTAGAGGCACGCGCCCGAATGGTAGGAGTGCGAGAGGTGGCACATGATCCACCCCTTCTTGCCGATCTCGTCGTAGGCGCGGTTCGCGGCCTCGACGACGCCGTTGTACACGCCCAGCAGCTTCGACCACGGCGCCGCCGTCTCGGAGACGTCACCCGCCGCTCCCCGGTCGAGCAGGAAGTCCCGCAGGTACGGGGTGTCGAACTTCTTCTGGTCGTAGAGCACGCCGGGCCCGGTGCCGACGCCCATGCCGCCGTGCGCCTTCACGATCGCGCCCACGAGCTTCTTCTGGCGCGCCACGTGCTGCGGCGAGCCCTCGTAGCCGATGAACGAGATGCAGATCTCGTCGAGCTTCCACCCCTTCGACTTCATGAGGGTGGGCAGCACCTTCTCGGCCAGCAGCGCATCCATCCCGTGACGCTGCTTGCTCGTCGCCATCGAGAACCCCGTCTCGCGGGCGTCGGAGACGCGCGTGATGATGGGCGTCGCATCCGACTCGGAGATGGCCTGCATCGTCGTCAGCCCGACCTCCCACGAGGGGAAGAAGTAGGCCTGCACCTCGCGCAGCGCGGGCACGCGGTGCACCTGAGCCGTGACCTCGGTGATCACGCCGAGTCGGCCCTCGCTGCCGACGATCATCTCGCGCACGCTCGGGCCCGTCGACGCCGACGGGATCGCCGGGATCACGACGAGGCCGTCACGTCCGTCGCGCGACGGGCGCACCATGCGGATGCCGCGCACGATCTGCGCGATGTCGCCGTACTTGTCCGACTGCATGCCGGATGAGCGGGTCGCCGCCCAGCCGCCGATCGTCGAGTGGGTGAAGCTGTCGGGGAAGTGCCCGATCGTCCAGCCCTGTGCGCTCAACTGCGCCTCGAGGTGCGGGCCGAGGGCGCCGGCCTGGATGCGGGCGAGCCCCGAATCGACGTCGATGTCGATGACGCTGTTCATGCGGCCCATGTCGAGCGACACCACGGTGCGGCTCTCGCCGGGAACCGGCTCGAGAGAACCCGCGATGTTGCTGCCGCCGCCGAAGGGGATCAGCACGGCGTTCTCGGCGACCGCGGCATCCACGACCCGCTGCACGTCGTCTTCGTCGGCCGGGTAGACGACGACGTCGACGGCGCGTTCGATGCGGTTGGTGCGGATGCGCACGAGGTCGCGCAGGCTCTTGCCGTAGCTGTGCACGACGCGCTCCATCGCGTCGGTCGTGACGAAGTCGGCGCCCACGATGTCGGTGAGCGTCTGCAAGAAGGCCGGCGACGCGTTCGCCTCGGCGAGGTCGAGCTTGTCGAACTCGGGCCGCTGGGCGCGCTCCGCCGTGGTGAGGTCGAGGCCGACCGCGTTCAACACGAAGGGGGCGAAACCGGGCTTGTCCTCGTGGTGGAAGCCGACGCCCTCGACGCCCCACCCCCACCACTTCATGTGCTCGACGTCGGTCACGGTCTCTCTCCTTCGGGTGACGGCGACGCATCCGGCTCCGGGTTGCCGGGCGACGCGCTCAGAATACGGGGTGCGTAGGCGTCGTGCAGGTGCTCGATTCGGGCACGGATGCGCGCCATGAACGCGACGGGGGTCTCGCCCGGTTCGGCACGCAGCGGTTCGCCGAACACGACACCGACGGGCAGGCGACCCGGCTTGGGCCAGTTGCTGCCGCGCGGATGGGCGATGCCCGCGCCGATGAGAGCGACGGGCACGCACGGCACGTCGGTCGCGATCGCGAGCGACGCGGCGCCCTGCTTGAAGTGCCCGAGCTCGCCGTTCTTCGAGCGGGTGCCCTCGGGGAACACGAGCAACGGCACGTCGCGCTCGAGCAGCGACTTCGCCGACACGTTGCGCGATCCGGTGCCCGTGCGGTCGACGGGGAAGGCGTTGAAGAACAGCGCCGTGAGGCCGCGACGCCACCACACGTCGAAGAAGTAGTCGGCCGCCGCACCCGCCGCGAGGTAGCGCGCGAGCTTGCGCGGCAGAGCACCGAGGATGAGGGGCGCGTCGAGGTGGCTCGAGTGGTTCGCGACGACGACGAAGGCGCGCGGCACGTCGCGCAGCCTGCGTCGCCCCACGACCGTCACCTTGACCACCGACCAGGTCACGGGCTTGAGGATGCCGCGCTGCGCCACGAAGCGGGCGACCGCCTGCGCCTTCGACGTGAAGCGGTCGCGGCGAGGAGCAGCCTCGTCCACGCCGATCGTCGCCATGCTGCCAGGCTAGCCCTGTGCGTATGCGCTCACGAGATGAGACGGCGCCTGCGCTCGAACATGATCATCATCCCGCCGCCGAGCAGCAGCAGCGTCACCACGGCGATCGCCGGACGCAGCTCCACACCGGTCGCGGCGAGCCCGCCGGCGGCCGCCGGGGCGACTTCGACGACGGCGTGCGCCGTGAAGGCGGGCGCCCCGTCGACCACCGCGGTGATCGTGTGCGGGCTCGCATGGGTGAAGGTCACCTGCAGGCCGTTCACGACATCCGTCGCGACATCGCTCGTGATGACGGCGACCGACGACGCGTCGCCGAGCACGTCACCCGAAGCGTCGAGCGCGCGCACCGCGACCGTGATGGTGTCACCCTGCGACGCCGTCGCGGGCACGCCGACCTCGATCGAGTCCGCCGCGGAGTCGACCGTGACAGGGATCTCGGTCGACACGCTCGTATCCCCGACGAGGGTCGCCGTCACGGTGTGGAGAGCGCTGCCCCCGATCGCCTGCGGAACAAAGCCGAACCGAACGTCGGCACCTGCGATCACATCCGACGCGACATCGCTCGTGAGCGTCACGAGCGGCGTGACATCGCCGAGTGACGCCCCACCTGGGCCGAACCCTTCGACCGTGTATGCGACCGATTCGCCCTCGACCGCACTCGACCACCCGGTGATCACGATCGAGTCGATGTCGAGCCACTGGGCATAGAGGGTGGTGTCGGCGGTGAAGACGAAGTCGGCCCCGTCAAGGTAGGCGGTGCCCGTCCCGTCTGCGGCGGTGTTCCACCCCGCGAACACGAGGCCGCTGGGTGCGGTGAATCCGTTCGCGTCGAGTGCGACGCTCTCGCCCTCGTCTTCGACCTGCGCGGCCATCGTGCCCGTGCCGCCGTTCGCGTCGAAGGTGACGGTGACCGGCGGTGCCACATACGTCAGCACCACGAGCTCGCTGAACAACGTTCGGACGGTGTACACGGTCGCGCTGTCGGGCGAGACGCCGATGAACGACGGATACACGCCGTCCAGGTCGACCACACTGCTCACGTTCGTCGCGATGTCGAGTGTCACGAGCTCGGTGTCGCCCGAGTATCCGAGATAGAGGGTCCCCCCATCAGGCGAAAGAGCGAGCACATCGGAGTGGAGCCCCGTCCCCAGGTAGGTGACCGAGTTGTCGGAGGTGTCGATCACCGCGACCGCACCCGACGCACCTCTGACCGAGACGTAGACGTGGTCGCCATCGGGTGACATCGCCAGCTCTTCGGGGTAGCCGTCGACGTGGATCGTGGAGATCGCAGAGGTGCCGAGATCGATCACTGCCACCTCGGTCAGGCCGCTGCTCACCGTGACATACAGGGTGTTCCCGTCCGGGGAGACCACCGCGTTGCGCGCCGAACCTCCGACCGTGTACGTCTGAGACAACAGCGACATCGTGGCGGTGTCGATGACCTCGATCGTGGAACCGGCGGCACTGGGTTCGATGATGAACAACCGTGAGTCGTCGGGCGAAAGTGCCATCGACATCGGGGATCCGCTGAGATGAACGGGCGTGCCGATGAAGGTGCCCGTACCGGGATCGAACTCGTGCACCTGAGAGGGGGAACCCCAGCTCACGACGTAGACCCGCGAGCTGTCGGACGACACCACGACGTTGCCGACGAAACGCACATCGCGCGATTCGACCGTCTGCGCTCCGCTCGCGAGATCGAGCAGCATGAGGTTGCCGCTCGAATATGTTACGAAGTACCCGGTCTCGCCGTCAGGCGACAGGGTGAACGCCTCGATGCTGGCGTCCAGTGAGATCTCACCGACCACCGTGTTGACCGGCGGAACCGGATCCGGTGCAGCGGATGCCGCACTCGGTACCAGCACCGCGGTGGCCGTTGCGGTCGCCGCCGCGATCAGGGCAGCAGAAAGACGTCGGACGGAGAGGCTCTTCGCCATCGGATTCCCCCGGCAGCTGCCGATCGCGCACGATCAGGCGTCGCACCTGCCGGTTTCCAACCCGGCGGCAGCCGATTGTGGTGATTTCCTCAGCAGGCTATCGGCAACCCCCCACCTCGACGCAAGCCGCGGGGATGGGCGAGGGCGGCTCAGTCGCGGTGGCGGGAGCTCGAGATCTTGCGCGAGACCCAGCGCACCGTGCTCTGCGGCAGGTGGCGCAGCAGCCAGGTGAGGAAGCGGTAGCGCAGGGTCGGCAGCGAGACCGCGCGACCGCGCGCGACATCCTTCAGGCACGCCGCGACGAGGTCGTCGGCCGAGAGCCACAGCCACGAGGGGATCGACGACTTGCGGATGGCGGCACGGTCGTGGAACTCGGTGTGCACCCAGCCGGGCAGCAGCGCCGTCACCGTGACGCCCGTGCCGTGCAGGGCATTCGACAGGCTCTCGGAGTAGACGCGCATCCATGCCTTGATCGCCGAGTACAGCCCCATCGAGAGGTAGCCCGCGACGCTCGCGACGTTGACGATCGCGCCGTGCCCCCGGTCGCGCATGCCGGGAACGGCAGCGGCGGCCAGCACGAGCGGCGCGTGCATCATGACGGTGATCGCGTCGGCGGCCTCGGCGAGATCGGGGTCGGCGAGGCGCGACTTCATGCCGTAACCGGCGTTGTTGACGAGCAGCTCGACCGGCCGTTCGCGATCGGCGAGCCGCTGCGCCACCCGCTGCACGTCGGCATCCGCGCCCAGGTCGGCCACGATCGTCTCGACCTCGCGACCGCTGTTCGCACGCAGCTCGGCGGCCACCTCCTCCAGCCGTGACGCGGTGCGCGCGACGAGCACGAGGTCGTAGCCGCGAGCGGCGAGCGCGCGGGCGAATGCGGCGCCGATGCCGGCCGTGCCGCCGGTCACGAGAGCGATGGGCATACGGCAACCCTAGAGTCAGTGGCGATGGCTCGACGCTCACTGGAGCGGCCTTCCGGTGACGTGGCGGGGGCGGTTCCACGTGCAGCAGCACGAGCGATATGTCTGGCCAGACGCCGGATAGGCGACCGAGCTCACGAGAACGACGCGCGGCGGGAATGCGGGGTGCGATACGGTCGGTTCGGGCGTCCCCGTGCGCTCGCGCGCGCCCTTCAGGAAGGCACACCACTATGTCCCCCCGAACCTCGACGGCCGTCGACGAGTTCGACGTGCGGGAGTTCGCGGCCACGGCACGCGGCAGCCACCGCGCCGAGATCGACGGCGAGACGATCGCTCGCGAGGGGCTCAGCGCCGACGCCGTGCACCTCATCCGCGTGCTGCGCGACCTCGAGCGCGGCACGCTCGACCGCATGCGCAACCTGCTCGTCACGGCGACCCACAAGGACGCCCGGGTGACGGCGTTCCTGGCGACCTGGGCGTTCGAGAAGTACTGGGTGGCTGACGCCCTCGACGCCGTGCTGGATGCGGTCGGCGCCGACACGGAGCCGCTCGTGGGCCCGTTGCGGCACACCTCGGCCGAGCGTGCCGAGCGTCGCGGCCCCATCCGCCGCGCCATCGCGGGCAACATCGCGGGCGCCGACATCGTCGCGAGTCACGTCGCCACGGGCCTCGTCGACGAACTCATCACGCAGGCCGCCTACCGGCGCCTCGGCGAGGCGGCATCCGTGCTCGCCTCGATCGTGGCCACGCTCGTGGCCGTCAAAGACCGCCACATCGCCTTCCTCGCCGAGGAGGCCGAGCACAAGCTCGCCGCATCCGCCCGTGCCGTGCGCCTCGCCAAGAAGGCGATCGCGCAGGCGGCCTGGCCGATCGGCGCCGCCGCGATCCCGGCCGCCGACCGCAGCTTCTTCGAACGACTCGTCTTCGGGAGCCCCGAGGGCCGCGGCGTCGCGGAGGCGATCGGAGCGCGACTCGCGGCGCTGCCCGGACTCGGGGCGACCCAAGGCGCCTCGGTCGTCGCGAGGCTCGTGCCGTGACCCCGAAACGCGCGAAGACGGAGCTCGGCGACGCCCACGTCTTCCTCACCGGCGGCACCGGCTTCGTCGGGCAGGCGGTGCTCGAGCGACTGCTGTCGAGCCACCCCGACACCACGATCTCGCTCCTCGTGCGCACCAAGGGCTCGGCGGCCGGCGACGACCGCCTGCGCACGCTGCTGCGCAAGCCCGCCTTCCGCGCGTGGCGTGACGCCGTCGGCGACGCCGGGGTCGAGGATGCGGTGGCGCGTCGCATCCGGATCGTCGAGGGCGGCCTCGGATCGGTGCCCCCGCTGCCCGGCGACATCGACGTCGTCATCCACTCGGCCTCCACCGTCTCGTTCGACCCGCCCATCGACCAGGCATTCGACACCAACGTCGGCGGCGCGATCGGCCTGTACGAGGCGCTGCGCGCATCCGGCTCCACCCCGCACGTCGTGCACGTCTCGACGTGCTACGTGGGCGGGCTGCGCAAGGGCGTCGTGCCCGAGGCGCGGCTCGGGCACAGCGTCGACTGGCGCGCCGAGTACGCCGCCGCGACGTCGGCCCGCGAACGCGTCGAGATGCTCTCGCGCCAGCCCGCGCAGCTGCGCGAGTTCATGCACCGAGCGCGCGCCGAGCACGGCAAGGAGGGCCCGCAGTCGGTCGCGCGGGCGAGCGAGGAGGCGCGCGTCGAGTGGGTGACAGCGGCGCTCGTCGACGCCGGCCGCACGCGTGCCGAGTCGCTCGGCTGGACCGACGTGTACACGCTCACCAAGGCCTTCGCCGAGCGGGCCGCAGAAGAGCTGTGGGCGGGAACCGGCGGAACCCTCTCGGTCGTGCGCCCGGCCATCATCGAATCGGCGATCGCGCACCCGTTCCCGGGGTGGATCGACGGCTTCAAGGTCGCCGACCCGCTCATCATGGCCTACGGACGCGGGCTGCTCCCCGAATTCCCGGGCCTGCCCGACAGCGTGCTCGACCTCATCCCCGTCGACTACGTCGTCAACGCGATCCTCGCAGCGGCCGCGAATCCGCCGGCAGGCGAGCCCGAGTACTTCCACGTGAGCTCCGGGGCGTCGAACCCGCTGCCGTTCCACCGCATGTACGAGAACGTGCGCGCGTACTTCACGGCCAACCCGATGCCCTCCTCGGGCGCCGGCGACATCGAGGTGCCCACCTGGCGCTTCCCGGGCGGCCGCACGGTCGAGCGGGCGCTGCGCCGCGCGCGCACCCGACTCGAGCGTCGCGAGCGGCGGCTCTCCCGAGGGCGCTCGACGGCTCGCACGCGTGCGCAGCTCAGCGAGCTCGCCACGAAGCGCAGCGACCTCGAGACCCTCGAGAACTTCGCCGAGCTGTACCGCGCCTACGTGCAGACCGAGATCATCTTCGACGACACCAACACGCGCGCCCTGCACGCGGCGATCCCGGCGAAGCTGCGGGCCGACCGCGGCTTCGACATCGCCGCGATCGACTGGGAGGACTACCTCCAACGCGTGCACTTCCCGGCCATCACCACCCTCACGCGCGCCTTCTCCCGCCGTCCCGAGGCGAGCAGCGCCGACACGCGGCCGGTCACGGAGCTGCCGCAGCGCACGGATGTCGTGGCCGTCTTCGACCTCGAGGGCACCGTCGTCGACACCAACCTCGTCGAGCAGTACCTGTGGGTGCGGAGGGCCGGATGGGGCTGGGCGGCGTGGCCGGCGGCGGTCGCGTCGATCCTCGCGAAGCTGCCCGGCTACCTCGACGCGGAGCGGCGGGACCGCGGCGAGTTCATCCGCACCTTCCTGCGGCGCTACGAGGGGATGTCGCAGGCGCGCCTCGAGAAGATCGTGCAGGGCGGCTACGCCGACACGATGCTCGCCCACACCGCCACCGCCGCCCTCGAACGCGCGGCCGCGCACCGGGCCGCCGGGCATCGCACGGTTCTCGTGACGGGCTCGATCGACACGCTCACCGCGCCCGTCGCATCCGCGTTCGACGAGGTCGTCGCGGGTCAGATGCACGTCGACGACGACGGTCGGCTCACGGGCTACCTCGGGCGGCCGCCGCTCGTCGACGAGGCGCGCGCCAACTGGCTGCGGCAGTACGCCGAGCGCGGCGGCTACGAGCTGTCGGCCTCGTACGGCTACGGCGACAGCCACGCCGACCTCGTCTGGCTCGAGCTGCTCGGCCACCCGCACGCGATCAACCCCGACAGCCGCCTGGCCCGCGAGGCCGGCCGCCGACGCTGGCGGATCGACAGCTGGCGAAGCGGATCACGCTCAGCGAACCGTGCTTTGATGACGGAAGGCACCGCATCCGCAGCATCCGAGGAAGGAGCGGACGGCGCGCGCTGACGCCGCCCGGACAGCCATGGCATTCGACATCGACAAGTACACGACGAACTCGGCCGCCGTGGCCTGGAGCGACCTCGACTTCGACGTCTTCGACGAGCATCCGCTGCCCGAGAGCACGCTGCGCACCCTGCGCTACATGTGCGACATCGAGTACCACACGACCTGCTACCTGCGCGATCTGCTCACCACCCCCTCGCACAACGAGCCGGAGGTGGGGGCCTTCATGACGATGTGGAACCGCGAGGAGTTCTGGCACGGCGAGGCGCTCGCTGCGGTGCTGGCCAAGCACGGCATCACCGTCGACTACGACGTGCTCAAGGCCACGCGGCTCAAGCTCGGCTGGAAGGACCGCCTCGACCCCATCAAGCAGTCGATCATGGGCGGCCTCGTCGGCAACGACTTCGTGGCTGTGCACATGGCGTGGGGTGCGGCGAACGAGTGGTCGGCGAACGCCGCCTACCTGCGCATGGCCGAGCTCGAGGGCGACCCGGTGCTGGGCGAGCTGCTGAAGCGGATCGCGAAGCAGGAGACCCGGCACGTCGCATTCTACGCGTCCCAGGCGCGCGACCGGCTCAAGGACTCGAAGAAGGCGCAGAAGATCGCGCGCTTCGCGCTCTCGCGGTTCTGGGGCCCCGTCGGTTCGGGAGTGCAGGACGAGGCGGAGGTGACGCACGTCATGAACCACCTCTTCGCGGGCGCAGAGGGGCGCAAGCTCGTGCGCGACGTCGACTCGCACATCGCCAAGCTGCCCGGCCTCGAGGGCCTCACGATCGTCGAGGACTCGCTCGAGAAGCGCGGGATCGCCGCCTGATCCGCGCGCGCGTCAGGCGGGCTCGTTCTCGGCGGGCGGCACGGGGGTGTCGCCCTCGGCCTCCACGATGTCCTCGAGCGTCTCGCGGTCGGAGGTGCCCTGACCGGTGAGGCTGTTCTCGATGTCGTCCGACTGTCCGCTGTTCACCACGTCGTAGGTCTCGGCGGAGCCGCCCGACTGGTTGCCGCTTGCGTTCGTTCCCATGCCCCCATGGTGCGCCTCGAGGGGCGGATGCCGCACCCCCCTTGACGTGAGCGTGCGTCAACCCGCCTCGCCGCGCGGCGTAGGCTCGATCCCATGACTCCCCCGCGTCCGGCCACGAAAGACGCGATCCGGGAGGCCGCGGCGAAGCTGTTCCCCGTCGGCGGCTATGCGGGAACCTCGGTGCGCGACATCGCATCCGCTGCGGGCGTCGACCCGGCGCTCGTCATCCGTCACTACGGCTCGAAAGAGAACCTCTTCCTCGAGACGATGCAGGTCGAGGGGCTCGAGCAGCCGCTCGCCGACGGCCCGCTCGAGACGCTCGGCGAGCGCTTCATCGGCTACGTGCTCGACGCCGGCGACGAGGTGCGCGGGGTGTTCCTCGCCCTCATCCGGGCGAGCGATTCGGATGGCGTCGCGCCGCGGTTGCGCGAGATGCACGACTCGGCGTTCGTGGCACCCCTGCTCGCGCGGCTCGAGGGGCCGGATGCGGAGCTGCGCGCGCGGCTCGCCGCCGCCCTCGTGGGCGGGCTGCTCTACAGCCTGTGGGTGGTCGGCGACGAGGCGTTGCTCGCCGCCGACCACCACGAGCTGGTGCGGCGCTACGGGGCGCTGCTGCAGGCGCTCATCACACCCGCGGGGTGACGACGCCCGCGGGTGACGAGGCCCGCGGGGGACTACTGGATCGACCAGCCGCCGTCCGAGGCGAGCACCGTGCCGTTGATGTTGACCGCGTCATCGGAGAGCAGGAAGGTGATCGACGCGGCGAGCTGCTCGGCCGTCGCGAGGGTCGGGATCTGCATCTGATACGGGTTCAGGCGCGACTGACCGTACTCCGACACGTGCGGCGGGAACGGGATGCCGGTGGCCACGCCGCCGGGGGCGACCGCGTTGATGCGCAGCCCCTCGCGTCCGTACATGAACGCCGCCGACCGGGTCATGCCGATCACGCCGTGCTTCGAGACCGTGTAGGCGTTGCCCGAGGCGTTGCCGCGCAGGCCCGCCTCCGAGGCGGTGTTGACGATCGCGCCCTTGTGCGCGGCGAGCATCGCGGGGATGACGGCGCGGCTGAGCTTGAACGAGCCCGTGAGGTTCACGCCGATCACGCGGTCCCACATGGCGTCGTCGGTCTCGTGCAGCGGCGAGAAGTCGTCGTTGATGCCGGCGATGTTGGCGAGGCCGTCGATCACCGGCCCGGCGGCGGCGACGATCGCGTCGACCGACTCCTGCTTCGTGATGTCGCCCGCGACGGTGACGATCTCGGCCTCGGGCAGCGAGGCCGCGAACTCGTCGAGGCGCTCTGCCGAGATGTCGACGGCGACGACGCGGCCACCCTCGCGGGCGATGCGGGATGCCGTGGCGCGGCCGATGCCGGATGCGGCACCCGTCACGATGATCGTCTTGCCGGCGAAGCGGCCGGGGGTGATGGCCTCCTCCCACGGCTCGGGCTCGAAGTCGTCGTCGTCGGCCGCAGCCTCGCCGGCCGGCTCGTCCGCGGTCTCGGGCGCGTCGGCGGGAGCCTCGGCGAGGATCGCGGCGATGACGGCGGGGTCGTCGCTGTTGGCCTTCGCGACGAGGTCGTCGACGACCGACTGCTGCATCTGTCCGCCGCTCATCGCGACGAGGTTCTTGAGGGGCAGCAGCTTGACGGGGGTCAGCACCTTCTCGTCGACCCCGGCCTCGGCCAGCATCTTGCGGATGAGGGTTCCCCCGACCGGATGCTTCAGCCAGGCTCCGACGGTGCTCTTGTCGCTGAGCGGCTTGTCTTTGGCCATGATGCTGTCCCTTCTGCGCGACCTCGGGATGGGGTCGTCAGTGCTGAGTCTGCTCCTGCCGCCGAGGGGTGTCAACAGTGTTGACACCCCTCTCAGCGAGTTGGCAGGGCACACTCATTCAGGCCGCGACGAGTGCCTCCCGCAGCCCCGCGAGCGCGCGCTCGTGCACGACGTCGGGGGCACCCGTCGCGTCGAGCTCCACGACGCGGCCGCGGTAGTGATCGAGCAGGGCGTCGACGGATGCCGGGGTTCCGGATGCGGTGGGTGCGGCATCCGGAACCGCCACGTGCAGCACGACATCGAGGTCGGCGCAGCGCGTGCGCAGGAAGGCGTCGAGGGCCGAGGCCTCTGCAACGGTGAGCGGGAAGCCGTCGAGCACGAAGCCCGCCGTGTGGTCGGCGAGCGCGCGCTCGAGGTCGGCGACGCCCGGCGCGAGGTGCGGCACCCCGAGACGCTCGGCCAGCATCCGTCCCTGCACACGCGCGATCGCGCGGTCGCCGACGAGCACGATGCGCATCAGGCGGCCCTCCCCTCGCGCGTGGCGATCGGCGCGGTGATCGCGGCCTCGACCTCGGGCTCGAGCAGGAAGCGCGAGTACGCCTCGATCGTGAGGAACGTCGGGAACTCCTCGCCGAGCGCAAGGCCGCGCACGAGCTCCGCGGCGTCGTCGAAGCGGCCGTCCGGGGTGCGGCGCGTCTCGAGCTCCTCGGCGAGCAGGCGCTCGACGAGCGCGCCCGTCACCCGGGTGCCCTCGCGCGTGACCGTGCCCTGGCGGATCCACTGCCACAGCTGCGAGCGGCTGATCTCGGCCGTCGCGGCGTCCTCCATGAGGTCGTCGATCGCCGCGGCACCCACGCCGCGCAGCCACGACTCGAGGTAGCGCAGCGCGATCGACACGTTCGCGGCGACCCCGGCATCCGTCACCTCGCCCTCGAGGGTCAGGTCGACGAGCCGCCGCGCGTCGACCTGCACATCGTCGCGCAGCCGGTCGAGCTGGTTCGCCCGGTCGCCCAGCACGGCGTCGAACTCGGCCTGTGCCGTCGCGATGAGGTCGGGATGCGCCACCCAGGTTCCGTCGAAGCCGTCGCCCGCCTCACGGCGCTTGTCGGCAGCGACCTGCTCGAGCGCGCGGGCGGTGACCTCGGGGTCTCGGCGGTTCGGGATGAACGCACTCATGCCTCCGATGGCATGTGCACCCCGCTTGTGGCAGGTCGCGACGAGCAGCTCGGTGTAGGCGCGCATGAACGGCACCGTCATCGTGATGCGCGAGCGGTCGGGCAGCGTGAACGCCGCCCCGCGGCCGCGGAAGTTCTTGATGATCGAGAAGATGTAGTCCCAGCGGCCCGCGTTGAGTCCCGCGCAGTGGTCGCGCAGCTCGTAGAGGATCTCCTCCATCTCGAACGCGGCGGGGATCGTCTCGATGAGCACCGTCGCCCGGATCGTGCCGTGCGGCAGACCGAGCAGCTCCTCGGTGAGGCTGAACACCTCATCCCACAGCCGCGCCTCGAGGTGCGACTCGAGCTTCGGCAGATAGAAGTAGGGGCCGGTGCCGCGCTCGATCAGTTCATGCGCGTTGTGGAATGCATAGAGCCCGAAGTCGACGAGCGACGCGGATGCGGGGGCCGCGATGCCGGGCGCGTCGGTGAAGCGCAGGTGCTTCTCGACGAGGTGCCAGCCGCGCGGACGGAACACGATCGTCGGCGTCTGCGCGCCGAGGCGGTACTGCTTGCCCTCGGGGCTCGTGAAGTCGATCTGCCGGCGGATCGCGTCGAACAGGTTGAGCTGGCCGCCGATGACGTTCGCCCAGGTGGGGCTCATCGCGTCTTCGTGGTCGGCGAGCCAGACGCGCGCGCCCGAGTTCATGGCGTTGATCGTCATCTTGCGGTCGGTGGGTCCCGTGATCTCGACGCGGCGGTCCTCGAGGCCGGGGCCGGCACCCGCGACGCGCCACGACGCATCCTCACGGATCTCGCGCGTCTCGGGCAGGAACCGCAGGTCGCGACCGTTCTCGAGCGCGCGGCGGCGCTGCATCCGGGTGTCGAGGATCTCGTGGCGGCGCCCGACGAAGGTCTCGTGCAGGCGGGTCAGGAAGCGCAGCGCCTCCGGGGTGAGGATCTCGTCGAAGCGCTCACCCTGGGGGCCGAGCACCTCCATCCGTGCGTTCATGTCAGTCATCTCCTCGTGTAAGGTGGGGTGCTCGTAGCTGGAGCTAACAGCTCGGCGCCCCAGAAGCTTTCGGGGCGCCGACGCCGTAGCTGGAGCTACGAGCAACCCTGGTCAGTGGAATTGGGCGGACTCGGTGGAACCGGCGAGAGCCAGGGTCGAGGACGCCGGGTTGAGGGCGGTCGCGATGCGGTCGAAGTAGCCGGTGCCGACCTCACGCTGGTGACGCGTCGCGGTGTAGCCGCGGGCTTCGGATGCGAACTCCGCCTCCTGCAGTTCGACGTACGCCGTCATGTGGCGCACCCCGTAGTCGCTCGCGAGCTCGAACATCCCGTGGTTGAGGGAGTGGAAGCCGGCGAGAGTGATGAACTGGAACGCGTAGCCCATCGCCGCCAGCTCGCGCTGGAACCGCGCGACCTGGTCGTCGTCGAGGTGGCGCTTCCAGTTGAAGCTGGGCGAGCAGTTGTAGGCGAGCTTCTGCTCGGGGAACTCGGCGTGGATCGACTCGGCGAAGGCGCGCGCGAGTTCGAGGTCGGGTTCGGCCGACTCCACCCACAGCAGGTCGGCGTAGGGCGCGTACGCGTGGCCGCGCGCGATCACCGGGCCGATGCCGCTCTGCACCTCGTAGAACCCCTCGGCCGTGCGCTCGCCCGTGAGGAACTCGCGGTCGCGCTCGTCGTGGTCGCTCGTGAGTAGCGTCGCGGCGAGCGCGTCGGTGCGCGCGATGATGACGCTCGGCACCCCCGCGACGTCGGCCGCGAGCCGCGCCGCGTTGAGGGTGCGGATGTGCTGTCCGGTCGGCACGAGCACCTTGCCACCCATGTGGCCGCACTTCTTCTCGCTCGCGAGCTGGTCCTCCCAGTGCACGCCCGCGGCCCCCGCCTGGATCATCGAGAGCATGAGCTCGTAGGCGTTGAGCGGCCCGCCGAAGCCTGCCTCGGCATCCGCGACGATGGGCGCCATCCAGTCGCGCGAGGCCGACCCGGTCTCCGCGAACTCGATCTGCGCGGCGCGTTGCAGCGCGTTGTTGATGCGGCGCACGACCGCAGGCACCGAGTTGGCCGGGTACAGCGACTGGTCGGGGTAGGTCTGGCCCGCCAGGTTGGCGTCGGCCGCGACCTGCCACCCCGAGAGGTAGATCGCCTCGAGCCCGGCACGCACCTGCTGCACGGCCTGGTTGCCGGTGAGGGCGCCGAGCGCGGCGATCCAGTGCTCCGGGTTCTCCGAGTTCGCCTGGATCGACTCCCACAGCCGCTCGGCTCCGCGACGCGCCAGCGTCGCCTCTTCACGCACCGGCCCGCGCAGGGCGATGACGTCGTCGGCGGTGTAGTCGCGGCGGATGCCGCTCCAGCGCGGGTCGGCGGCCCACTCCGCCTCGAGCTCGGCCGCGGTCTGGTTCTGGTCGCCGGGGCGCGGGGCGCGGTTCGGGATGCTGGTCATGGTGTGGTCCTTCCGGAATCGGGTCGCGGATGCGGTGCGTGCCTCGATCGTGCGCCCCCGGCATCCGCTTTTCTCCCCTCGCATCTGCCGAAATACCGCACTTTTTCTCTTGAGCCAAAGAACGCGGGATGCCACGATCGACGCATGGGCACCGCAGCCGCAGAGACGTTCCACGATGAAGACGTGCTCGACTCCCTGACCGTCGGACGCCGCATCCGGCAACTGCGCCTCGACCGGGGCATGACGCTCGACGCGCTCGCGACCGCGATGGGTCGCGCCATCTCACAGGTGTCGCTCATCGAGAACGGCAAGCGCGAGCTCAAGCTCGGCGAACTGCAGCGCCTCGCTCGCATCCTCGACACGAGCGTCGACGAGCTGCTCACGCAGGAGCCGCCGTCGCGCCGTGCGGCGCTCGAGATCGCGCTCGAGCGCGCGCAACGGGGCCCCCTCTTCCAGAGTCTCGGGCTCGACCCGCTGCCGATCCGCAAGTCGCTCAGCGACGACACGATCGAGACGATCCTCGCGCTGCACGACGAACTCGACCGCCTGCACCGCGAGCGCGCCGCGACACCCGAGGAGGCACGACGCGCCAACGCCGAGCTGCGCCGCGAGCAGCGCAAGCGGGGCAACTACTTCTCCGAGCTCGAGAGGACCGCTGCCGAGCTGCTCGCGGCGGTCGGCCACGAGGGCGGCCCGCTCTCGCAACGCGTCGCATCCGAGCTCGCGCGGCACCTCGGCTTCACCCTGCACTACGTCGCCGACCTGCCGCCCACGACGCGCTCGGTCACCGACCACGCGAACGGCCGCATCTACCTGCCGGTGCGGCAGACCTCCGACCCGCGCAGCGCACTGCTGCAGGCGCTCGCCGCCCACGTGCTCGGCAAGCACGAGCCGCACGACTACGCCGAGCTGCTGCGGCAGCGTGTCGAGACGAACTACCTCGCGGGCGCGCTGCTCATCCCCGAGCGCAGCGCCGTCGAGTTCCTCACCGCCGCGAAGACGAAGCGCGAGCTCTCGGTCGAAGACCTGCGCGACGCCTTCGCCACGAGCTACGAGACGGCTGCCCACCGCTTCACGAATCTCGCGACCGAGCACCTGGGCATCCCGCTGCACTTCCTCAAGGTGCACGAGTCGGGTGCCATCTCGAAGGCCTACGAGAACGACGGCGCGCTGTTCCCGACGGATGCCTTGGGCGCGGTCGAGGGGCAGGTCGTGTGCCGCTACTGGTCGGCCCGGCAGGTGTTCGACGTGGAGGACCGCTTCAGCCCGTACCACCAGTACACCGACAAGCCCAACGGCACCTACTGGTGCACCTCGAGCATCCAGTCGACGGCGAACGGCTCGTTCTCGGTGAGCGTGGGCACCCCGTTCGTGCACGTCAAGTGGTTCCGCGGTCGCGACACCCCCGTGCGGCGCGGCTCGACGTGCCCCGACGCCGCGTGCTGCCGCAAGCCCCCCGCCGAGCTCGCGGCGCGCTGGGGCGACGCGGCGTGGCCGAGCGCCCGCCTGCACTCCTCGCTGCTCGCCGCGATGCCGACGGGCACCTTCACGGGCGTCGACCTCACCGAGGTCTACGAGTTCCTCGAGGCGCACGCGCCCGAGTGAGGCGCGCCCGACCCGCGTGCGGAGTCAGCCGGCCTGAGCCGTCCCCTCGTCTCGCGCGGGGTCGCCGGGCGGCGTCTCGGTGACCGCGTCGGGGTGGGTGACGGATGCCGCGGCCGCGTCGTCGGGCCGGATCACCGAGATCGGCAGGGTCGGCGTGCCGCGCGGAACCCCTCCCCGCGCGCGCCGACGCTCCCGCGCCGTCAGCTCGCCTGGTTCGACGAAGGTGCCGTCCCGCGTGCGGTGCTCATGCTCGACCATCAGAACGCCTCGCCTCCGACGGTGCGCGACGGTCCGCCGAGCTGATCCGGCTCCTCCGGGTCGAACGGCGTCGGCTCGTCCGGCGCGAGCGGGTTCGGCTCGGGCGGCGTCACGTCGGGCCCGGGCGGCACCCCCTCGGGTCCCGGAACCGGCGCGTCGGGATCGGCGGGCCCGCCGGGGGGTGGGGCGATCGAGGCCTCCGCACGCGGCATCGCGTCGGCATCCGAGAGCTCGCCGTCGGTCGTCGGCATGCGCTGGTCGTCGAACTGACCGTCGGCGGATGCGGGGGCCGCGGATGCCGTGGTGCCGAAAGCCGCGGTGGCCGCCCCGGGCGCGCCCGTGCCCGGCACCTCGGAGACGAGCCTCCCCTCCGCCGTCAGGTCCTCGTTGGCCACGGTGTCGTGGTGCGGCTGCCCGACGACGTAGCCGTCGGCGTCGAAGTGCTGCGGGTTCACCCCCGTGCTCTCGTCGAGCGGGTGATCCTGCAGGCGGTCGGTGGTGTCATCCATGGCGACTCCTCTCCGCCTCCATTGGACGCCCGCCGGGGTGACGACGCAATGGGGGTGACAGGAGCGGAGACTCTGGTTAGCATCCGGGGCGTCTCCCGCACCCGCGGCGCGACTCAGTCGAGACGGTAGGCCTGGTAGCGCACCCGGTCGGCGGTGCGGGCGGCGACCGTGACGAGGATCACGTTCTGCAGGGGCACGAGGCGCGGGCTCGAGGTCTCGAGGGTGAGAACTGTACGGAAGTAGTACGCGCCGGGCTCGATGTCCTCGCCGCGTAGCAGCTGCTCGAGCACGTGCGGCGTACCGCTGCGCACCCCGCGGGAGTGCACGAGCACGAGGGCGCCGTCATCCGTCTCGACCGTGTAGCGCGCGTCGACGTCGACCGCGCCATCTGCGCGCAGCACCTGCCAGTCCGCACCGCCGGGCAGGATGCGCCCCTCGAGCGCCCCGCGCACGGTACCTCCCGTGATCGGCACGACGCGACGGTGCCCCACCCGGGTGAGGCCGTGGTCCTCGAGCGGGCCGAGTTCGACCTCGACCTCGAACACGGGCTCGAGTTCGGGTGTCGGCAGCGGCGTCGACATGGGCCTCCTCGTCGCAACCTCGATTGTCAGGTTTCCTGACTGTATCCCGTTGTCGCCGCCGACGAAAATCAGCCGGAGAGCGGCACACGGACACGGGGGCCGGTCGCCGAGAGAAAGCTCAGGAGGCGCGCAGCCGCAGCCCGATCTCGTCGGCGGTCGCGCGCAGTTCGTCGAGGAACGGGCCGACGAGCTGCTCGATCCCGTGCCGCGTCGACGAGACCGCGATGTTGATCGCGGCCACCGGATGCGCCTCCCGTCCGAAGATGGGCACGGCCACCGACCGCAGACCGAGCGCGACCTCTTCGTCTTGCACGGCGAAGCCCTGCTCACGGGTCTCCCGCAGCCGGGGTGCGAGCTCCTCGCGGGAGCGGGCCGCGCGGGGTCCGGCCACCCGGGCGAAGTCGAAGCCCGCGAGCGCCGCGTCGAGTGCCTCCTCGTCGAGATAGGCGAGCAGCAGTTTGCCCATCGAGGTGAGCGGAGCGGGCAGCGTCGAACCCACCTGGATGTTGGCGGTCACGAGGTCGGCGTTGCGGATGCGGGCGAGGTAGAGCACGTCACTGCCCCGCAGCACGCCCAGGTTGACCGTCTCGCCCGTGGTCTCGGCGAGCCGCAGCAGCGGGCGCTCGCTCACCTGCACGAGGCTCGATCCGCGAAGCGCCGCGGAACCGAGGGTCAGCACGGCGACCCCGGGGCGGATGGCGCCGTCCGGCAGCCTCTCGACGAAGCCGCCCTCCTCGAGGGTCGCCACGACCCGGAACGCCGTGGGCATCGGCAGCCCCGTGAGTTCGCAGATCTCGCGCAGTTTGAGCGCCGTCACGTTCTCGTCGAACAGTCGCAGCACATCGAGCCCTTTCGCGAGCGCCTCGATGCGATACCTGTTCGCGGATTTCGAATCCGCACCATCCGCTTTCATCGGGTGAAACCGTAGTGCGCGAGATGGGGGCCATGTCAAGCCGGATGCGATGCGAGTTGACACGGAGAGTCTGCGCCCGTAACTTACGACCAACGAAAATCACTTTTGGAGATTGAAAGCGAGTGAGGATGGTCGACACGACCTGGCTGGGCCTCGAAGGCTCCCGCGTACTCGTCGCGGGTGCCGGCGGAATCGGCGCGGCGTGCGCCACGGCCTACGCCGAAGCGGGCGCCCGGGTGGCCGTCGTCGACCGCGACCCGAGGGCCCTCGCCTCCCTCGCCGAGCACACCGGCGCATCCTTCGAGCTGATCGAGGCCGACCTCACCGAGCATGGCTCAGGCGCACGCGTCGTCGGCGAGACGATCACGCGACTCGGCGGCCTCGAAGTGCTCTTCCATGCCGTCGGCATCAACGACCGGCGTCCCCTCCTCGACTTCACCGAGGACGAGTGGGAGCACATCATGCGCGTCAACCTCTCGACCCTGTTCGGGCTCGCACAGGCCGCCGGCCGGCACATGGTCGCGCAGAGCTACGGTCGGGTGCTCGCGCTCTCGAGCGTTTCGGGACTGCTCGCCCACCACTCGCACGGGCCCTACGCGGCATCCAAGGGCGGTGTGAACCAGCTCATCCGTGTCATGGCGCGCGAGTGGGCCGTCTCCGGCGTCACGGCCAACGCGCTCGCGCCCGGCTACATCGAGACTCCGCTGACGGCCGCCCACCTCGCCAAGCCCGGCAAGCGCGCCGAGCTCGAGAGCCAGGTGCCCGTCGGTCGCCTCGGCACCCCGGAGGAGCTCGCGGGTGCGGCGCTCTTCCTCTCTTCGCGTCACGCCGGGTTCATCACCGGCCACGTCCAGTACATCGACGGCGGACGTACCCTCGTCTGAACCCCGGGCCCCAGCAACGAAGGAGTCGACATGACCCAGATCTTCCCCCGATTCGCCGGCAAGACCGTGCTCGTCACGGGCGCCGGAACGGGCTTCGGCGCCGAGATCGCGGCACGCGCCGCGCAGGAGGGCGCCCGCGTCGCCGTGCACTACAACAGCTCGAAGGGCGGCGCCGAGCGCACCCTCGAGCGCGTGCGGGAGGCCGGCTCCGACGGCATCATCGTGCAGGCCGACATCTCCAAGTGGGACCAGATCAAGGCCATGGCCGACGAGGTCTTCGCGCAGTTCGGCGTGCTCGACGTGCTCGTCAACAACGTCGGCGACGTCTCGAGCGAGCAGATGTCGTGGACCGAGCTCACCCAGGAAGCCCTCGATGCGGTCATCGACGTCGACGTCAAGGGCACGCTGCTCATGACCCACGAGTTCGGCGAGCGGATGCTCGAGCAGGGCCACGGATCGATCGTCAACGTCGGCTCGACCGTGATCGTGCGCGGCTCCCCCCGCGCGCCGCAGTACGCGGCGGCCAAGTACGGCATCCTCGGCATCACGAAGTCGTACGCCAAGGCGTTCGCGCCCGCCGTGCGTGTCAACACCTTCGCACCCGGCTTCATGGAGACCGAGCGCCTTCTGCAGCGCGAGGACTGGAAGAGCGGACGCCGCGAGGTGCTCATCTCGCAGACGCCCATGGGCGTCATCCCGCCGCCCGAGTTCGTCGCCGGCACGTGCCTCTGGCTCGCGACCGACGAGGCGGCACATCTCACCGGCGGCTACCTGCTCGCCGACGGCGGATTCAACATGGTCGGCGCGTAGCCGCGACTGGATTAAGGAGACACCCATGAAGCTCATCACCTTCGACGGGGGCCGCGTCGGCCGACTCGAGCTCGACGAGAACCTCGTCATCGAACTCGACGTGCCCTCCACGCGCGAGTACTTCGAGCGCGGCGGCGACGTGCGCGAGACGGGCGAGCGGCTCGCATACGCGGACGTGAAGCTCGAGGCGCCCATCCGCCCCAAGAAGTTCTTCCACACCGCAGGCAACTTCGCCGACCACCACAACGAGCTGCAGGCCGTCGACTGGTCGCACCCCGTGCACAAGGGCATCGTGTTCTTCCAGAACCTCGACGCGATCATCGGCCCGGACGACGACATCGTCTACCCGGAGGGGCTCACGAAGGAGCTCGACTACGAGCTCGAGATGGCGATCGTGATCGGCAAGTCGGGCAAGTTCTTCGACCCGGAGGAGGCGGAGGACTACATCGCCGGCTTCACGGTCTTCAACGACATCACCGCGCGCGACATCCAGCGCAAGGAGATGGAGTCGGGCGTCTTCTCCTTCAGCAAGGGCATCGACACCTTCTGCCCGATCGGCCCGTGGATCGTCACGAAGGACGAGGTGCCCGACATGCACAACCTCGCGATGCAGCTGCGCGTCAACGGCGAGGTGCGCCAGCAGGGCAACACCAACCAGACCCGCATCCACTGGCCGCACCTCGTGGCGTACCACTCGCCGCAGGGCTACACCGCGGGCGACCTCATCACGACCGGCACCATCTCGGGTGTCGCCGCGGTGCAGCAGAACCCGTTCGACTTCTATCTGCAGCCGGGCGACGTCGTCGAGGCCGAGATCGAGGGGATCGGCGTGCTGCGTAACCGGGTCATCTCGTGGGAGGACCGCTACGGCCGGCCCGCTCCGCAACGGGTGGACTGGTGAGAACCGCGAGCCTCGACGGGCGTCTCGTCCTCATCCGGGACGGGGCGGCCGTCGATGTCGCCGAGGCCTCGGGCGGCCGCTTCGGGCCGGATGCGATGTCGATGTTCGCGGACTGGGATGCGTTCCGCGCGTGGGCGGATACCGCATCCGGCACCGCGGTGCCCGTCGAAACGGCGCGCCTCGGCGCGCCCGTGCCCGCCCCCGGCCAGATCTTCGCCATCGGTGTGAACTATCGCGAGCACGCGGACGAGGCGGGCTACCCGCCCGACAGCCTCCCCGTGACGTTCACGAAGTTCCTCTCGTGCCTGACCGGGCCCGACACGACCGTCGAACTGCCTGCGGGAAACGTCGACTGGGAGGTCGAGCTCGTCGTCGCGATCGGGCGAGGCGGCCACCGCATCCCGCGGGCGAGCGCGTGGGAGCACGTCGCCGGCCTCACCGTCGGCCAGGATCTCTCCGAACGCGTCGCGCAGCTCGAGGGCTCGCGGCCCCAATACAGCCTCGCCAAGTCGCACCCGGGGTTCGGCCCGACGGGCCCCTGGCTCGTGACCCCCGACGAGTTCGCCGACCCCGCCGACCTCGCGATCTCGTGCAGCCTCGACGGCGAGCTGCTGCAGTCCTCGCGCACCTCGCGCATGATCTACGACATCCCCGAACTCATCGCGCGCCTCTCGGCCGTGGTGACCCTCTCCCCCGGCGACCTCATCTTCACGGGCACGCCTGCGGGCGTCGGCAACGCGCGCACGCCGAAGCGCTTCCTCCACGCGGGCGAGGTGCTCGTGAGCGAGATCGAGGGCATCGGCACCCTGACCACCCGATTCAGCGGAGGACAGTGACCGTCATGATCTTCGCTCCCTTCCTGCTCCCGGCCACGCCGCGAGCCCACGACGTCACCGTGGGGCTGCACACCCAGCGCTCCACCGACGCACTCCTCGAGCGCTCCGACACGTTCGCCCGAGGAGTGACGAACACCCCACCCACTGTTCCGGCGCCCGCCGGACGCGACGCAAAGGTGCACGCATGATCACTCTCACAGCCCGACCCATCCGCCGTGCGGCGACGGCCGCACTCGCCATCGGCGCGGCTCTCGCCCTGGCCGCCTGCAGCACGCCGACCCCGACCCCGACCGACGGCAACGACGGCGACGGCGGCCCCGCCGCGCTGCGCATCGGCTTCTCCCCGTTCACGCTCCAGGCTCCCGCCCTCAAGGGCCTCGCCGACGGGCTGACCGCCGCCGCAGAAGGCCAGGGCGACACGGTCGTCGTCCAGGACCCCAACGGCGACCCGCAGACCCAGCTGCAACAGGTGCAGCAGTGGATCGATCTGGGACAGATCGACGCGCTGTGGATCATCCCGGTCGCGGGAGATGTCGTGGGCGAGGCGCTGAAGTCCGCCCAGGAGAAGGGCATCGTCGTGGTCGCCTCCGGCCTGCCGAGCGACTACGGTCTCGAGGCCGACGAGCCCGGCATCACCTTCACCAACGTCGACAACGCCGACTACGGCTCGAAGCTCGGCGGCCTCGTCGTCGACTGCGTCGCCGACCGGCTCGGCGGGGTGGGCGAGGCGATCTACCTGCAGAGCCCCAGCGGCCAGCAGAGCTCGCAGGAGATGAACGACGCCGTCAAGAAGGCCGCGGAAGACGCGGGCATCTCGATCGTCAACACGCAGGAGGCGGCGGACCGCCTCACCTCCGCGCAGCTCGTCTCGACCGCCCTGCAGGGCAACCCGAACGCCAACACCGTCATCGCGACGGATGACGAATCCAGCCTCGGCGCGCTCGACGCGTTCAAGCAGGCGGGCCTCGACCCCCAGACGACATGCATCATCGGCGCCGGCGGCAACGACGAGGCGAAGGCGGCAGCGGAGGCCGGAGACCTGTTCGGCGTGGTCGCGTTCGACTTCTTCTCCGACCTCGGTCAGAACCTGGCCGAGCTGCACCGTCTGGCCGAGGACCCGAGCGCTCCCGGCAAGCAGCTGACGACGCCGATCGTCCTCATCCAGAAGTAACACGGCGAGGGTGGAGAAGAACATGCCTGATACAGAGTCGCTGGCCGCGGTCCGCAACGCGGAGCGTGCGGCGGCAACCGACAGCAGCGGAACGGGCGGGCTGAAGGCCCTGATCTTCTTCCGCGACCGCGGCATCATCGTGCTGTGGCTGCTCATGGTGGCGGTGTTCGCCTTCTGGGCGGCTCCGTACTTCTTCACCCTCGCCAACGCCGCCCTCGTCGCAAACTCCGCGGCGCTCACCGCGATCTTCGCGGCGGGGGTGGCGTTCGGAGTGCTCAGCGGAGCACTCGACCTCTCCATCCCGGGCACGGCGGCCGTGGCCGCCGTCGCAGGGGGTCTGGTCATCCACAACGGCCTCCCCGCGTGGCTCGGCATCATCGTCGCGCTGGCGGTCGGGGTCGTGGTCGGCGCAGCGAACGGCCTCCTCGTGCAGAGCGGACTCAACCCGCTCGTCGTCACGATCGCGACGCTGACCGTCAGCGGGGGCGCCGCGCGTCTCCTCGCGGACGGCGTCGCGATCCCCGGCATCACCGGGCTGGAGTGGATGGGCCGCACCCAGTACTTCGGCATCCCGGCACCCGTGCTCGTAGTCGTCGTCGTGTTCGTGGTCGGCTGGATCTTCCTGGCCAGGACGCGCGCCGGTGTGCGCCTGGTCGCCGTCGGCGGCAACATCGAGGCGGTGCGCCGGGTCGGGATCAACGCCGACCGCTACCGGATCCTCGGCTTCGTGCTCTCGGGCGTGTGCGCCTCGATCGGCGGGCTGCTCGTCATGGCCAGCACGACACAGGCGTCTCCCAACCCCAGCGTCGACCTGCTGTTCTCGGCGCTCACCGCGGTCGCCCTCTCCGGGATGCCCCTGACGGGCGGCCGGGGCAGCCTGCCGCGCGTCCTCGTCGGCGCGCTCATCATCGCCACGGTCTCGAGCGCGCTCGTCATCAAGGGCATCCCGCCCTACATCGCCACGATCGCGACCGGCGTACTGCTCGTGCTCGCGCTCGTGTTCGAGCGCACGATGTCACGGGCCGTCGCCCGCCGCCTCGCGCCGCCACCCACTGCGGTGCTCGAGACCGCCTCCCCCCGCACACCGGCCACCGCATCCGCGACGGCATCCGCGACGACGAAGGAGAGCTGAGCATGGCGACCACCGCCCCGGCCGGCATCAAGGTGACCGGCATCGGACTCAACTACGGATTCGTGAAGGCTCTCGACGGCATCGACTTCGAGGTGCACCCCGGTGAGGTCGTGGCCCTGCTCGGCGACAACGGCGCAGGGAAGTCGACCCTGCTCAAGGTGCTGTCGGGTGCCCACCGGCCGAACGAGGGCACGATCGAGGTCGCCGGCTCTCCCGTCGACTTCCGCTCCCCTCGGGATGCCGCCGACGCCGGGGTACAGATGGTCTACCAGGACCTGGCCCTCATCGACGCCGCCGACATCGCCACGAACCTCACCCTCGGTAGGGAGCCCGTACTGCGAGGGCCGCTCGGCTGGCTCGGGTTCCTCGACAAGCGCGCCATGCGCCGGGAGTCGCTCCGCGAGCTCGAGGCGCTGGGGGTGACCACCGCCCCGGTGACGCGTCCCGTGGAGATGCTCTCCGGCGGTCAACGGCAGGTCGTCGCCCTGGCCCGCTCGGCCGTGCGGGTGACGGCCCGCGGGCAGGGTGCGCTGCTCCTCGACGAGCCGACGGCGGCGCTCGGCTATGCACAGACCAGGCAGGTCGAGGACCTCATCCGCCGGATGGCGGAGCGCGGCATCGCCGTCGTGCTGGTGACCCACAATCTTCCGCTGTGCTTCGCCGTGGCCGACCGGATCGTCGTGCTGAACCGCGGACGGAAGGTCGCCGATGTGCCCACGCGCGAGACCGACAACGACTCGGTCGTGGGCTGGATCACCGGAGCCAAGGCGGCACAGCATGACTGACGACTTCCCCGACTCCTTCCTCTGGGGGGTCGCCACCGCCGGGCATCAGAACGAAGGCGGCAACGAGGCAAGCGACACGTGGTTCGCCGAGAATGTGTCGCCCACTGTCTTCCGTGAGCCCTCGGGCGCGGCCACCGACGGCTACCGCAGGTGGGCGTCCGACCTCGGACTCGTGGCGGGGCTCGGTCTCAACGCGTTCCGCTTCTCGGTCGAGTGGGCTCGGGTCGAACCGACCGTGGGCGAGTTCGCACCGGACGCGCTCGACCACTACGAAGCCATCGTCGACGGCTGTCTCGAACGCGGGCTCGCACCGGTCGTCACCTTCAACCACTTCACGTCGCCGCACTGGTTCGCGATGCGTGGCGGATGGCTCGACGCCCAGGCAGCCGACCGCTTCGCGACGTACTGCGATCGGGTGATGGCGCGCTTCGGCGACCGGATCTCGCACGCCGTCACCCTGAACGAGCCCAACCTGCCGCGGCTGCTCACCTGGCAGGGGCTGCCGCCGTTCATCGCGGAACTCGAACGGGCGACGCTGGATGCGGCATCCCGCTCCGCCGGCGTGCCCCGCTACCGGCTCTCCAACGTCGTGCTGCCCGAGGAGCTGGATGCGATGGCCGACGGGATGACGGCGGGTCACCTCGCGGCGCGGGAGGCCATCAAGGCGCGGCGCTCCGACCTGCCGGTCGGGTTCTCGCTCGCGGTCGTCGACGACGTCGTCGCGGGGAACGATCCGACCGTGCGCGACCGCAAGCGCGCGGAGGTCTACGGCCGCTGGCTGGAGCTCGCAAGGTCGGACGACTTCATCGGAGTGCAGAACTACGAGCGCAGGTACTTCGACGGCGAGGGCCCCGTCGATGCGCCCGCCGATCTCCCGCGGAACGACATGGGGAGCGCGATCGAGCCCGGATCGCTCGCAGGCGCCGTGCGCTACGTGCACGACGGCACCGGTGTGCCGGTCCTCGTGACCGAGCACGGGATGCAGACCGCGGATGATCGCAACCGCGCCGCGTTCCTCGAGCCGGCGCTCGTCGGCCTCCGCGACGCGATGCACGACGGCGTTCCCGTGCTCGGATACCTGCACTGGACCCTCATGGACAACTTCGAGTGGATCTTCGGGTTCGAGGGCCAGCTCGGGTTGTTCGAGGTCGATCGGACGACCTTCGAGCGCACGGCGAAGCCGAGCGCGGCAGAATACGCGCGTCTGGTGGCCCGCTTCCGCGGGACGGCGCAGCGATGAGCGTGCTCGCCCCGGGCGGCGGCGAGACCCCGCTGCTCGAGGTGCGCAACCTCGTCGTGCGGTACGACCGGCGCGCAGCACCGGCAGTGGACGACGTGTCGTTCACGATCGCGCACGGCGAGACCCTGGCGGTCGTCGGCGAGTCCGGGTCGGGAAAGTCGACCATCGGGCGCGCGATCCTCGGCCTCCAGCCGGTCACGAGCGGACGGATCCTGTTCCAGGGGCGCGATGTCACGCACGCGAGCCCGTCCGAGCGGCGAGCACTCCATGGCGAGCTGCGGGCGGTCTTCCAGGACCCGTTCTCCTCTCTCAATCCGCGCCGACCGGTCGGCGATGCGATCGAGGAGCCGCTGCGGGTCGCCCGCATGCCGAAGGAGCAACGCGCCACCCGGGTGCGCGAGGTGCTCGAGGCTGTGGGGCTGCCCGGTGCCGCGAGTGAACGACTCCCGCGTCAGTTCTCGGGCGGCCAGCGTCAGCGCATCGCGATCGCGCGGGCGCTCGTGACGCAACCCCGTCTCGTCGTATGCGACGAGGCCGTGTCGGCGCTCGATCTCTCCACGCAGGCGCAGGTGCTCAACCTGCTCGCCGAGCTGCGCGAGGGCACCGGCCTCGGCTACCTGTTCATCGCGCACGACATCTCGGTCGTCGAGTTCCTCGCCCAGCGCGTCGTGGTGCTCTACCGCGGGCGCGTCATGGAGGAGGGGCCGACCGCCGAGGTCATCCGCGATCCGCAGAACGCCTACACCCGCATCCTCATGGCGGCCTCCCCCGTTCCCGACCCCGACGCACAGGCCGCGCGTCGCGACGCCTGGAACGCACTCAAGGTCGCTTCGGTCGACGGGCGCTCCTAGGAGATCGTGATCGTCTCGTCGATCGAGGAGAGCGAGCGGGCCGTCTCACGGAACGTCGTCACCATCGGGTTGCGCGCGTCCGAGAGGCTGCACAGCACGATCGTGGCCGGCTCGATGTCGTCGATGCGCACGTAGGCGAGCTCATCGCGGCGATAGTGGGACGAGGCCGATTCACCGGCGATGTTGACACCGGCTCCCGCCGCGACGAGTTCGAGCAGCCCCTCGACGCTGTCGGCGGTGGGCCCTCGACGCGGACGACTGCCGTCGGGTCGCGGGTCGACGACCCACCAGTCGACGAGCTCCGGCTCGCCGCTCGCGGCGACGAACACCTCGTCGGCGGTGTCGAGGATCGAGATCGACTCGAGACCGGCGAAACGGTGACCCTCGGGCACGACGAGCACGCGGGGTTCGCTCCAGAGCGGCTCGACCCGCACCCGCGCAGGCACGCGCAGCGGCCAGGGCGCGAACACGACGTCGACGCGTCCCCGTTCGAGGTCCTCGACGACGTCGAAGAAGCCCAGTCGGCGCATCTCGATGCGCGCGTTGGGCACGCGCTGCAACATCGTGCTGATCGCGTTGGTGGTGAGGGAGCCCGCACCGGCGGCGACGACGCCGACGCGCAGGTGCGGCGCATCGCGATCGCGTCGCACCGAGACGGCCCACTCGAGCACCTGATCATGGTCGTCCTGCACGCGCCGGGCGAGCGGGAGCAGGTCGCGGCCGTGCGCCGTGAGCTCGACCTTGCGCGGGCTGCGGTCGAACAGCCGCACGCCGATCTGGTCTTCGAGCTTGCTGATCTGCTGGCTGAGAGAGGGCGGGGTGATGCGCAGTCGCGCCGACGCGCGTCCGAAGTGCAGCTCCTCGGCGAGCACACAGAAGTACCGGATCACGTGTATGGGCACATCCATGCCGCCACCTTAGCCTGCGGCTAACGCCGGGTAGGGACTTCGAACTTCATCCATTGGCTGTGCGGGTCAAGACTGGTAGGGAACGTCTTACGAGGAGGTAAGCATGACGATGACGTCGCCCGGGCTCGACGCGCTCGACCCGATCCACGAGGGGATCCTCCCCCGCGAGCCCCGCCCCTTCTTCCTGCCGAACGGCGAGGGGGAGAAGTCGCTGGTGTTCGACCAGCTCTTCACGATCCTGCTGACGGGTGAGGAGACCGAGGGCCAGTACGGGGCCTTCACGATGGAGGGCAACAAGGGGGACCGCATCCCGGCCCACCGTCACCCGACGACCCACGAGATCTTCTACGTGGTCGACGGTGAGATCACGCTGTGGCTCGACGACCGCGCCGCGTTCCACGAGCGTCGCACGCTCGTCACGGGCGACTTCGCGTTCATCCCCGCGGATGTCGTGCACGCGTTCCAGATCCAGAGCACGACGAAGGTGTTCGGCGTGGGAACGGGCGGCTTCGAGCGCTTCTTCCACGCGATGGGGCAACCGACAGCCGAGCCCGGACTCGAGGGCAAGGGCGTTTTCGTGCCCGACTTCCCGCAGATGCGCGCGGCCGGCGAGAAGTACGGCACCGTCTTCATGCCCGAGTTCGTCTTCCAGGACTGAGCACGGCTCTCGAGGATCCTGGGATGGCTCGCGTGATCCGTGACGTCGTCTACGCCTCGTTCCCCGGCTTCCGGCCCCTCGCGCTCGACCTGCACCTGCCGCAGGCACGCGAGGGCCGGCCCCCGGTGGTGCTGTACCTGCACGGCGGCGGATGGCTGCGCGGCACGCGCCGCCAGTTCAGTCCCACGGTCACGCCCTCGGCATCGTTCGGACGCATCGCGCGTGCGGGGTTCGCCGTGGTCGCGGCCGACTACCGGCTGAGTGGGGAGGCGCACTTCCCCGCGCAGCTCGACGACGTGCGCGCCGCCGTGGACTGGATCCGCGACGAGGGCGCGAGCCACTACGGGCTCGACGGCGACCGCCTCGTGCTGTGGGGCGGCTCGGCGGGCGGCACGCTCGCCGCCCTCGTCGGGCTCGAGCCGGCGACGCGTGCGCGAGGCATCGTCGACTGGTACGGGCCGTCCGACCTGCGCGCCATGGAGCAGCACACCCGCGCGCTCGGCACGGATGCACCGGGCCACTCTCGCGAAGACCGATGGCTCGGCGGCTGGGTCGCCGAGTTGCCGGATGCTGCCCGCGGAGCAAGTCCGATCGCGCACGTACACGCGTCGGCACCTCCGTTCCATCTCGCCCACGGCACCGACGACGACTCCGTGCCCACCTCGCAGAGCACCGCCCTCGCCGCCGCCCTCGAAGCGCACGGGGTGCCGGTGGAGTTGCTGCTGGAGGAGGGTGCAGGCCACTTCTGGCAGAAGACCTCCCCCGCACGGGTGCGCGCTCTCGTCGACGCCGCGATCGCCTTCGCAGCGCGCGTGACGGCGTAGACGCCGCGTGGGTCAGCGCGCCGTCCGCGCCTTGCGTGGGCGCCGCGCCGCCGGTGTCTCGACGTCGGGCTCCTCCCAGCGTCGACCCGCCGTGACGAGTTCGCCCGCGCGCACGCAGCGCACCTCGCCCGACTGGCCCTCGCGTGGCATCGACGCGACGGGCGAGAAGGTGCACGCCTCGGTCGCGAAACGGCAGCGTTCCGCGAAACGGCATCCGCTCTGCCAGTGTTCCGGGGCGGGCACCTTGCCGGGGATCGTCGGCAGGCGTCGGCGGCCGTCGCGCGCGCTGTGCGGGTCGGACGCGAGCAGCGCCATCGTGTATGGATGCTGCGGCGTGCGCAACACCTCGCGCACCGGACCGTTCTCGACCACCTGGCCCGCGTACATGACCGCCACGTCGTCGCAGATGTCCGCCACGACGCCCAGGTCGTGGGTCACGAGCACGAGGGTCGTGCCGCTCTCGGTGACCAGTTCGCGCAGCAGTCCGAGGATCTCCGCCTGCACCGTGACATCGAGGGCCGTGGTCGGCTCGTCGGCGATGATGAGCTTCGGCCTCCCCGCGAGTGCGAGGGCGATCGCCACGCGTTGCGCCATGCCGCCCGAGATCTGGTGCGGATGCAGGCGTACGACGCGCTCCGCATCCTCGATGCCCACGAGCGCCAGCAGTTCGACAGCCGAGGCGCGGGCCTCCGCGCGGTTCAGACCGCCGAGCCGACGCAACGCCGAGCGCAGCTGCGACCCCACCGAGAACATCGGGTCGAGCGCGCGCATCGGCTCCTGCGAGATGTAGGCGATCTCGCGGCCGCGCAGCTTCGCGAACTCGTGATCGGAGAGCTGAGCGAGGTCGCGACCGCGCCACATGATCGATCCCGCTCGCGGTGCGAGGCCCGGGTTCAGCAGGCCGATGAGCGAGAGCGCTGTGACGGTCTTACCGCACCCCGACTCGCCCACGATCCCGAGCACGTGGCCCGCCTGCACGCGCAACGAGACTTCGGTGATGAGCTCGGGCCCCCCGTCGACCGCGACGGTGAGGCCGCGCACGACGAGCTCGTCGGCGGGCTCGGGTGACGCGCCGCTCGGCGCCACCACTGCGGGACGTCGACGCGGGCGCAGCGGGACGAGCGCGGCGGGCATGCCCGCCGCGGCGGCGACGGTGTCGGCGAGGGTGTTGGCCGCGAGCACGGTGAGCGCGAGCATGAGGCCCGTCGGCACCATGAGGAACGGTGCATCGTAGACGCGCTGTGACGCGGCCTGGATCATTCCGCCCCAGGTCGGCGCGGGGATCGCCGGACCGAAGCCGAGGAAGGCGAGCCCCGCCTGGATGAGCAGGGCCACCGCGAAGACGAGCGCGAACTGCACGAAGACCGTCGAGAGCATGTTGGGGAGGATGTGTCGGATGCTGATGAGCACCGGATGCCGCCCGTCGATGCGTGCGGCGTCGACGTAGGGCTGCGCCTGCAGCGCCCGCGCCTGCCCGACGAGCACGCGGTAGATTCCGCCCGAGATGAGCACGCCGAGGATCGTCATGATTCGCAGCAGTTCGGGCCCGTACGCCCCCACCACCGCGAGCATGACGACCAGCGCCGGGATCGCCATGACGACCTCGGTCACCCGGTCGGCGACCGCGCCCGCGCGCGGCGCGGCGGCGGCCCACAGTGCGAGCGGCAGCGCGATGCCGAGCGCGACCGCGGCCGTCACCATCGTCACGGCGAGGGTCTCGCCCGCGGCGGTGAACAGGCGGCTCAGCACGTCGCGACCGAGTTCGTCGGTGCCGAGCGGATGCGCGGCCGAGGGCAGGGCGAGCACCTGAGTGAAGTCCTGCTCCGCGGGCGGGTACGGCAGCCACAGCGGCGCCGTGACGGAGGCGATGGCGAGCCCCGCGAGCCACACCGCGCCGAGCACGGCCGCGGGCGAACGCAGCACTGCGCGGATCGGGTGGGATCCCGACCCCGAGGCATCGGCGGGCAGGGGGATGGATGCGGTCATGACGTCCTGAGCTTCGGGTCGAGGAACTTGGTGGCGGCTTCGAGCACGAGGTTCACGACGACTACGACGACCGTCGCGACCACGACGAGCGCCTGCACCGATGCCGCATCCGCCTGCACGACGGCGACCTGCGTCGCGTACCCGAGGCCCGGCATGGCGAAGAGCTGCTCGATGACGACCGATCCGCTGAACACCGCGATGAACTGCAGCGTGATGGAGGCGATGATCGGCAGGCTCGCGAAGCGCAGCGCGTGAACGTAGAGGATGCGCCAGCGCGGCATCCCCGTTGCGCGCAGGGTGCGGATGAAGTCCTGCGCGAGCGCCTCGCGCATCGAGGCGCGCGCCTGGCGGGCGATGAAGGCCCCTGCCCCGATCGCGAGGGTCAGCACCGGCAGCACGAGTGAGGCGGCCCAGTCGGCGGGCGAGATCTCGAAGGGCACATAGCCTGTCGCCGGCAACAGCCCCAGCTGCACGGCGAGCAGGAAGATGAGCACGATGCCGAGCCAGAACGCCGGGATCGACGCGGCCACCCCGACCACTCCGCTCACGACACGGTCGACCCCGCGACCGCGCACGGCGGCCGTGACACCCAGCAGGATGCCGACCACGGCGCTCAGGATGGTGGCACCGGCGGCGATCGATGCGGTCACGGGCAGCTTCTGCGCGATGTCGGCCGCGATCGGGCGACCGTCGGTGACCGACACCCCGAAGTCGCCCACGAGCACGCCGCCGAGCCACCGCAGGTACTGCAGAGGCAGCGGGTCGTACCAGCCGATGCTGCGGTTGTACTCCTCGACCTGTTCGGGGGTGCCGCCGATGCCGATCGCGACCGTGCCCGGAGTGGTCGGCGAGGCGTGGACGAGCAGGAAGACGATCACCGAGACGACGACGACCGTCGCCAGCGCGAGACCGGCGCGTCGGATGAGATGCAGCTGCATGGGATTGCCCATCGGTGTCGGGTGGTGCCGCCGGGAGGACTCCGGCGGCACCACCGGCCGTCATGACGCGGGAGTGAAGGAGGACAGCAGCGGCAGGTCGCCCCCCGTGGGGAAGACCACGGGCGCGACGCCGTCACCGTAGACCCAGGTCGTGAGCTGCTCGTAGACGGGGATCACCCATCCCGATGAGACGAGCTCGATGTTGAGAGCCTCCAAGGCACTCGCCCTCGACTGATCGTCGACGGCGCCCGCGACGGCCTGCGTGGCGGCGACCAGTTCGGGGTTGACGGTGCCGTGCGGGTTCGCGAAGCCCAGGATCACGCCGAACATCGTGCCCGCAGGGTTGCCCCAGTTGAGCGGGAGGTAGCCGAGCGGCGTCGTCTGCACGGCGCCGAAGGCCTGCTCGGTCGAGCTCGCGGGCTGCACGTTCATGGTGACCCCGACCTCGGCGAAGTAACGCTGCAGCGCCTGCAGGTCGGTGGCGGATGCGTCGGTCGAGACGACAGTGAACTCGAAGCCGTCGGGATAGCCGGCGTCGGCCAGCAGCTGCCGGGCACGGTCGGGGTCGTAGCCGTAATCGGCGTCGAGCTGGGCGCTGAAGCCGGGATTGGCCGACGGCAGCGCGTTGACGGCGGGGAGCTCGCCGGGGTGCACGCCCTCCACGAACTTCTCCCGATCGATCGCGAGGCCGAGGGCGATGCGCACGCGCTCGTCGGCGAACGGAGCCGAGGTCGCACCCGACTTGTCGAACACCAGGATCGAGGTGACGGTGCCGCCGACCTGGCTGATGCCCATGCTCTTGCTCTCGGCGAGCCACGCGAGCGACGTCAGCACGTACCCCGCATCGGCCTGCCCCGTGATGACGGCGTTGATGCGCGCGGACGGCTCGAGGATCGGCTTCGTGATGACGCGGTCGTACGCGTAGTCGTCGGCGTTGCGGTGCTCGGGGTTGCGTGTGAAGACGTACGAGCTGCCCTTCGCCGTCGAGGCGTCGAGCGTGTACGGCCCCGAGCCGACGGGCCGGGTGTCGAGGATGCTCGGGTCGTCGATGGCGTCCTTGCCCACGATCATGCCGGGGATGCCGACGAAGTTGATCTCGGCGCCCGGCTGCGGGTTCACGAAGGTGACGGCGAGCTGGGTGTCGTCGATGACGTCGACGGATGCGATCTCGGCCGCGCCCCCGGGCGCGAACAGTGCGTACGCCGAGAGCGCGGGGTCGCTGCGACGGTCGAGGTTGCGCTTGACGAGCTGCGCGTTGAGCGTGCTGCCGTCGGTGAAGTCGACCCCGGCGAGAAGGGTCATCACGAGCACGGTGTTGTCGTCGTTGTACTCGAACTTGCGGGCGAGACCGGGGGCGACGCTGCCGTCGGGGGCGAGGGTCGCGAGCGAGTCGTACAGCCCTTCGTAGAACTGTCGCTGGTTCGAGCTGTACTTCAACGGGTCGTAGCCGAGCGCCGCGGAATCGGAGTCGAACGCGATCGTGAGGGTCGGAACCTCGGGCTCGGTCGAGTCCGAGGCGCACGCTGTGAGCGCGCCGGCGAGGAGGGCAGCGGACATCAGCGTCGCGGCGGCCCTTCTGCGGAGTGTGGCCATGGGAATGCCTCCATATACGGTCATCGGGTGGTGCCACCTGGGTGGTCTTCCCGGTCATGCTGGTGAGCCGGGAACGCGGATGGCCAGTTCGAGATCCTTATCGCTCGTTAGCCCTGGCCTATCATCGGTTCCGTCGTCTCACCCGTTAACCATCAGGTTTCCTGTATTTCATGGGCACTCTCGCCCAGTTCTCGCAGCGCAGCGGAACACAGATGCTCTGCGCAGTCCCCGAACTGGGGGTAAGTGATGACTAACGCCCGGCACGGATGCCTTGCGCGCGTCATCCGGGATCTGCTAGTTTCATATGTTGAAAGTCGCTTTCATTGAAGGGGGAACCGGTGCCCGCACCCGAGCGCATGCCGAGGTTCACCCCCGACGACCTCGACGACGAGCAGCGTGCGCTCTACGACGCCATCGCATCCGGCCCCCGAGCGACCGGCCCCCAGCACTTCCCGCTCACGCACGCCGACGGTTCACTCGCCGGCCCCTTCAACGCGCTGCTCGTGCAACCTGCGCTCGGAACCGCCGTGCAGGAGCTCGGCGCCGCGATCCGCTACCGCACCTCGCTCAGCCCGCGCGTGCGCGAACTCGCGATCCTCATGGTGGCCTCGTCGTGGAACAGCACCTTCGAGCGGTTCGCTCACGAGGCCGTGGGCCGGGCCGCGGGACTCAGCGAGCGAGAGATCGCCGACATGCGCATGGGGCTGCTGCCCCAGCTCTCCGACCCCGTCGAGCTCGCGAGTCTGCGTGCCGTGCGCGCCCTGATCACGGGCGACATCGATGATGAGCTCTGGACGCGCCTGCGCGAGCACCTCGACGAGCGCACGATCTTCGAACTCAGCACGCTGGTGGGCTACTACGCGCTGCTCGCGCTGCAGCTGCGCGCCTTCCGCGCCGACACGGTTCCCGTGAGCGCCTGACGGCACACCGGCATCCGGGGCCGCGCTCAGCCCTCCGACTGGGTCGCGTACCGGGCGCGCAGCACGTGCTTCTGCACCTTGCCGCTCGCCGTGCGCGGAAGCTCGTCGACGATCTCGAGGGTGCGTGGCACCTTGTAGCGCGCGAGCGTCGTCGAGAGCTCGGCCACGAGCATCTCGCCGTCGAGGAACGCGCCGGGGGCGAGCGTCACGACGGCGTGAGGCACCTCGCCCCAGCGCTCATGCGGCACCCCGATCACCGCGACCCCCGTGACCCCCGTGATCCGGGCGATCGCGAGCTCGACCTCGGCCGAGTAGACGTTCTCTCCACCCGAGATGATCATGTCCTTCACGCGATCCGAGATGAACAGGAACCCCTCGGGGTCCGTGTGACCGATGTCGCCCGTGCGCAGCCAGCCGTCGGCGGTGAAGGCGTCTCGCGTCGCCTGATCGTCGTGCCAATAGCCGAGGAAGACGTTCGGGCCGCGCACCTCGATCTCGCCGGGGTCGCCTGCACGGGCGGGCACGCCCTCGGTTCCGCGGATGCGGAAGCTCGTGAAGAAGTGGGGCAGACCCGCGGAGCCCGCTCGAGAGGCGGCATGCGCGGGCGGGAGCATCGTCACGCCCGGCGCGCTCTCGGTCATGCCGTAGCCGCCCGTGAAGCGCAGGCCGCGCGCTTCGTATGCCTCGCGCACTCGGGCGGGCACGGGAGACCCACCGCACGTCAGCAACCGCAACGACGAGAGGTCGGCGCCCTCCCACTCGGGTGCCTCGCACAGAAGTTGGAACGTCGTCGGCACCCCGCTGATCGTCGTGGCACGCTCGCTCTCGATCGTGGCGAGCGCGTCCGACGGCACGAAGCGCTCCTCGAGCAACAGGGTCGCGCCCTTCATGAGCACCGGAAGGCATCCCATCCCCAGCGACGCAACATGGAAGAGCGGTGACACCATGAGCGCACGATCGCTGCTCACGAGGTCGTAGTCGGCGAGCACGTTGATCGCGTTCCAGGTGAGGTTGCCGTGGCTGAGCACGGCACCCTTCGGACGACCCGTCGTGCCGGAGGTGTAGATGATGACGGCGGGGTCGTCGAGGGTCACGACCGGTCGCGCGCCCGGGCCCGGTGCCGAGGCCACGAGAGCCTCGTAGTCCTCCGCATCCGGCGACACCGTCACGGGGTCGTCGGGCGTCTGCTCGGCGATCACGACGCGACGGATGCCGAGGCCCGCGCTCGCGCCCGCCGCCTCCGGTTCACGGGGAGAGGTGCTGATGAGCAGCGACGCACCGGAGTGCTCGAGCATGTAGGCGAGCTCAGGCGTCGAGAGCCGCGTGTTGAGCGGCACGAAGATCGCGCCGAGCAGCGCGGTCGCGAAGAGCGTCTCGACGAACGCGGGGTGGTTGTTGCCGAGGAAGGCCACGCGATCGCCCGCACGCACGCCGCGGGCGACCAGGGCATCCGCGAGGCGGTCCACGCGGTCGGCGAGCTCGCGGTAGCGTGTGACGCGGCCCTGGAAGACGATCGCCGGATGCTCGGCGCCCGTCGCGGCGCGACGCCTCGGCCAGCCGCCGATGCCGTCGGGGATCATCGTCGACTCCCTTCCTTCCCGCTGCGGAGGCTACGCCTCTGCGTAGTCGCGCTCGATGAACTCCACCACGACCGCGGGGCGTTCGGCACCCTCGATCTCGATGACGCCCGAGACGTGCAACTGCACGCCGCCCGCGATCGGCTCGGCCTTCGCGAGGGTCGCGACGAGCCGCACGCGCGAGCCGACCTTCACGGGCGAGGTGAAGCGCACCTTGTCGAGGCCGTAGTTGACCTTCGTGCCCACGCCCTCGAGCTCGAGGATCTGCCCCCACAGCGGGATGAAGAGCGAGAGGGTGAGGAAGCCGTGGGCGATCGGCGCGCCGAACGGACCGTCGGCGGCGCGCTGCGGGTCGACGTGGATCCACTGGTGGTCGTCGGTGGCGTCGGCGAAGGTGTCGATGCGCTCCTGCGTGACCTCGAGCCAGTCGGATGCGCCGAGCTCGGTTCCGACGAGCGCGTCGAGTTCGGCGAGGGTGGCGTGTCGGGTCATTGCTTGTTCTCCTGCGAGGTGAGGCCGAGCACACGCGCGGCGTTGTTCTTGAGGATGCCGGGCATGACCTCGGCCGGGAGGTCGACGTCACGCAGCCAACGGTCGGGCGTGAGCAGCGGGAAGTCGGAGCCGAAGAGCATCTTGTGCGTCAAGAAGCTCGAGGCGGCGCGCACGAGCTGGGGCGGGAAGTACTTCGGGCTCCACCCGGAGAGGTCGATCGACACGTTCGCCTTGTGGGTGGCGATCGAGATCGCCTCGTCCTGCCACGGCACGGAGGGGTGGGCGAGGATGAGCTGCAGCCCCGGGTGGTCGGCCGCGACGTCGTCGAGCAGCATCGGGTCGGAGTAGCGCAGCCGCAGCCCCGCTCCCCTGGGCGTGCCCGCACCGATTCCCGTCTGGCCGGTGTGCACGATCGCCGGGATGCCGAGCTCGTCGATCGCACCCCACAACGCGCGGTACGCATCCGCGCTCGGGTCGAAGCCCTGAAGCGTCGGATGCAGCTTGACGCCGCGCGCTCCGTGGTCGACCACGAGACTCCGCAGCCGGTCGATCGCGCGCTCGCCCTCCCGGGGGTCGACGGAGGCGAACGGGATGAGCACGTCGGCGTGGTCGGCGGCACCCCGCACGATCTCCTCGCTCGGGATCGGCTCGTGCCCGAGCTGGGTGCGCGCGTCGACCGTGAACACGACGGCTGCCATCCGGCGCTCGCGGTAGTACGCGGCGATGCTCGCGAGGTCGGGCGTGACGCCGTCGCTGCGGAAGTAGGCAGCGGCCGCGGCCGCGAGATCCGCGGGCAACGAGGGGTGCCCGTGGTCGCCCTGCTCGACGTGCACGTGCACGTCGATCGCCTCGAGCGCGTCGAGGTCGAGCGCGGGCTCGTAGCGGGTCACCGCGGCGCCTGCTCGCGCACGAGCTCGGGCGGCAGCGGCGGGAACTTCTCGCCCACCGACTGCGCGTTCTCACGCAGCTTGTCGGCGAGCTCCGTCTCGATCTGGGCGGCGCTCCAGCCGCCCGCACGCAGCTCGGTGAGCACGGGCTCCGGATGCGACCACAGCTGGATACGGTCGCCGCCGACCCCGATCACCTGGCCGCTGATGCCGGCCGCGGCATCCGAGGCGAGGAAGGCGACGAGCCCGGCGACGTCGTCGACGGTTCCGAAGCCGAGACCCTCGCGGAAGAAGGCGGGCATCGGCTGGCCCGCGTCCTCCGCCTCGATCGCCGCCGCGAAGTAGGGCACGGTGCGGGTCATGGCGGTCGCCGCGACCGGCACGACCGCGTTGACGGCGACGCCCGCGCGCGTCATCTCGAGCGCCCAGGTGCGCACCATTCCCACGATGCCGGCCTTCGCTGCGGCGTAGTTGGTCTGGCCGAAGTTGCCGCGCTGCCCGGTGGGCGAGCCGATCGTGATGATGCGGCCGGCCACGCCGTTCGCGGCGAAGTGGGCGTAGGCCTCGCGCACGCACGTGAAGGTGCCGCGCAGATGCACGCGGATCACCTCGTCGAAGTCGTCGTCGCTCATCTTGAGCAGGCTGCGGTCGCGGAGCAGCCCGGCATTGGTCACGAGGATGTCGAGACCGCCGAAGGCCTCGACGGCCTGCTGGACGAGACCCTGCGCCGTCGCCGTCTCGCCGACGGGGCCGGCGAAGGCCACCGCTCGGCCGCCCGCGGAACGGATGCCGGCAGCGGCAGCCTCGGCGGCATCCGCGTCGATGTCGTTCACGACGACGGCGGCCCCCTGACGAGCGAGCTCCTGTGCGTACGCGAGCCCGAGCCCGCGCCCGCTGCCGGTGACGATGGCGACCTTGCCGTCGAGCATCATGTTCCTCCCTGGTGGATACGGCTCACCCTCGCAGATGATCAGGTTTCCTGTCAATTTGACGCGCCGCCGACGCCGTAGGCTGGGCGCGTGCGACACGAGGACCAGGTGAACCTGCTCTACCTCATCAAGGAGTTGGAGCTCGCCGTGCGCTCCCGGCTCGACGCCGTCGTCGGCGCCGCCGGGCTCACGACGATCCAGTACACAGCGCTCACGGTGCTGCGCGCGCACCCCGATATGACGAGCGCGGCGCTCGCCCGGCGCTCGTTCGTGCGCGCGCAGACCATGGCCGAGCTGGTCGCCACACTCGAGGACAGGCGCCTCATCGAGCGGCGACCCGACCCGACGTCGAAACGGCAGAACCTCATCCGCCTCACCTCCGAGGGCACGCGCGTGCTCGACGAGTTGCGGGAGCCCGTGGCGCGCATCGAGCACCAGATGACCGCGGGAACCGCGGAGTCGCGCATCGCGTCGACCCGCAAGGTGCTGGGCGCGTGGCGCGATGGGCTGACGGCATCGACGGACGTGAATACTTAATAGACTAGGTATTCCTCTCGCCGACGAAGGAGCCGCCCGTGACCCGACCGATCGAGCTCCGCGTCGAGCACCTGCGCGAACCCCGTACCATCCCCGACCGCCACCCGCGGTTCTCGTGGCGATGCGCCGAGCCCGCCGTCGCCTACGAGCTCGAGGTGCTGAGCCTCTCGGGTCAGGTGCTCGCCACGAGCGGCCCCGTCGCATCCCCGGAATGCGCTCTCGTGGAGGTGCCCGGCTTCCGCGCCGAGAGCGACACCGACTACGCCTGGCGCGTGCGGGTCTGGGTGGCGGATGCGGACACCCCCGGCCCGTGGGCGGTCTCCCGTTTCAGCACGGGCCTGTTCGACGCCGCCGACTGGTCGGCCGCCTGGGTCGCCGCGCCCGACTCCGCCACGGAGGTCGAGCGGTGGACGATGCTCGACTGGATCATGGGCCGACGCCCAGAGAGCCCGCCCGAACAGCGGATGCGGGCCGTGCGCATCCTGCGCCAGAGCTTCCTCGTCGCCTCCCCGATCACCCGCGCCCGCCTGCACGCCACGAGCGAGGGCGTCTACCAGGCGCGCCTCAACGACGCACCCGTGGGCGACGAGGTGCTCGCGCCCGGCTTCGACAGCTACCTCTCGCGCATCTCAGCGCAGAGCTACGACGTCACCCAACTGCTGCGCGAGGGCGAGAACCGACTCGAGGTGGCCCTCGCCGACGGCTGGTGGGCGGGTCGCATCGGGCTCACGGGCTCGAGCGCGCAGTTCGGCGCGACGACCCGCGCCATCTGGCAGCTGCACCTCGACCACCCCGACGGCAGTCGCACCGTCGTCGCCTCCGGTGGCGATGTCATGACCTCGCGCGGCGGCTGGGACTACGCCGACCTCTTCGTCGGCGAGCGCTTCGACGCACGACGTGCGGTCGGCGACGAGGGATGGCGGCAGGCGATCGTCTCGACGGGCGGCACCGACCGCATCCGTCCCCAGCGCGGCGAGCCGGTGCGCCGCATCCGCGAGCTTCCTGTCGTGGCGAGCACGCCCACCGAGCGGGGCACCGTGTACGACTTCGGGCAGGTGATCGCGGGGCGCGTGCGTCTTCGGATGCGGGGGGCTGGAGCCGGCGACGAGGTGCGCATCGAACACACCGAGACGCTCGACGCGGCAGGTGCGTGGTTCGTCAACATCGACGGCATCAACAAGGAGCAGACCGACGTCTACGTGGCTTCCGGTGCGCCCGAGGAGGAGTGGGAGCCGTCGTTCACCTTCCACGGCTTCCGCTACGCGAGGATCAGCGGACTGCGCGCGGGCGCGACGATCGAGCTCACGGCCGTCGTGATCGCGAGCGACCTCGCGTACACGGGCGAGCTCGAGCTCTCGGATGCGCGCCTCGACCGTCTGCACCGCAACGTCGTGTGGAGCCAGCGCGGCAACTTCCTCTCGATCCCCACCGATTGCCCGCAACGTGAGCGCGCGGGGTGGACGGGCGACCTGCAGGCGTTCATCCCCGCCGCGTGCTCCAACGCCGCTGTCGTGCCGTTCGTCACACGGTGGCTCGAGAACCTCCGCGCCGACCAGTTGCCCGACGGTCGCATCCCGATCATGTCGCCGTACTCGCCGTTCGACGCGGAGTCGGCCGCCGCAGCGCCCGGGGGTGTCGCCTCGATCGTGGCGTGCGCCGGCTGGAGCGACGCGATCGCGACCGTGCCGTGGACGCTCTACGAACGCTTCGGCGACGTGCGTGTGCTCGAGGAGAACAGGGAGGCGATCGAGCGTTGGATCGGCTACCAGGAGCACACCGCGGCCGGCCCGCAGTTCGGCGACTGGCTCGCCCCCTCGACACTCGAGGGTGAGGGGTCGCTGCACGAGAAGATCGGCATCGCGCCGGCGCTCACGGCGGAGTTCATCGTGCCCATGTTCCGGGTGCGCACGCGGGATCTCGCGGCCCGGATCGCCGCCGTGCTGGGCGACGCCGAGGGCGAGCGGCGCCACCGCGCGCGGGCGGCCGAGCTGCGCGCGGCGTTCGCTGCCGAGTACCTCCTCACCGACGGCCGACTCGACACCGCACTGCAGGGGCCGGTCGTGCTCGCGCTCGCCTTCGACATGGTGCCGCCCGAGCGCGTGCCGGGCGCCGTCGCGCAGCTCGTCGAACTCGTCGAGGCGCGCGGCCGGCGGCTCGATACCGGGTTCCTCTCGCTGCCCTACCTGCTCGACGTGCTCTACGACCACGGGCACGCCGACCTCGCGCGCGCCCTGCTCTGGCAGTCCGAGTCGCCGTCGTGGCTCGCCCAGGTCGATGCGGGCGCCACGACGATCTGGGAGAACTGGTCGGCGATCGCCCCCGACGGCACCCCGTCGACCGTGTCGCTCAACCACTACGCGTTCGGCGCGGTCGACGACGTGCTCTACCGACGCGTGCTCGGCATCCGCCCTGCCTCCCCGGGCTACCGCGAGGCGCTCGTCGAGCCCGACCTCGAGGTCGGCCTGACGAGGGCCCGCGGGCGCGTCGACACGCCCCGCGGCCCGATCGTCGTCGCCTGGCGGCGGGAGGGCGACCGGGCGGGAATCGAGGTCGAGCTGCCCGTCGGCGCCACGGGGATGCTGCGCGCCGGTGGCGAGGAGTTCGCGCTCGCCGCCGGGGTGTCGGTGCACGAGGTCGCGCTCGGCTGATCCGGGCGCGACCTCGCACGACCTCAGGCGGGGCGCAGGCGCTCTGCGAGGTAGGCGACGCCGCGGTCGAGCTGCGGTACCGGGTCGGTGCCGAGGAAGACGTGGTCGGCGCCCGGCACCGGCACGAGCTCGACCTCGGCTCCGGCCTCGCGGAGGGCGGCCGCGAGCTGCACGCTCTGTGCATACGGCACGAGCCCGTCGGCCTCGCCGTGGACGAGCAGCAGCGGGGGCGCGTCGGCTCGCGCGTGACGCGCGGGCGACACCTGGCGACGCGCCTCGGCATCCGGCCACGGTGCGCCCGCGAGCAGGATCTCGATGGGCTCGGCGCCCGCGCCCGTGTCCTGCGCCTCGAGGTTCGCCACCCACTCGGCCGGCATCGAGTCGGCGAGCTTCGGCATCGTGTCGACGTCGGCGACGCCGTAGAAGATCACGCCCGCCGCGAGCTGCGAGCTCTCGCCCGTGACGCCGTCCGTGCCCTCGAGCGCGGGGTCGTCGACGAGTGCGAGCAGCGCCGCGAGGTGCCCGCCCGCCGACTCGCCCCACACACCGATCCGCTCGGGGTCGATGCCGAGCTCGGCCGCGTAGCGTCGCAGGTAGCGGATGGCGGCCTTGCCGTCGTGCAACTGCGCCGGGTAGGGCGCCTCCCGCGAGTGGCGGTAGTCGATGGATGCCACGGCGAGGCCCGCGTCGATCGCCTTCTGGAACAGCGCGCCGGCCGGCCAGTACTCGGGGGGTGCGAGACGCGTGCCGAAGAGCCACGCGCCTCCGTGAATCCACACCACGCACGGCACGGGACCCGTGCGCTTCTCAGGCACGTAGAGGTCGAGCTGGAGCGGGCGGTAGCCGTCGGGCATTGAGTAGGTGAGCGCCAGGTGGCGCACGGCACCGCGCGGGTGCTGCAGCTCGGCGATGCCGGGCGCGTAGTGGGTGGGCGGCGCGAAACCGGGGTCGTCGGGCTGGACGGAGTAGCCGGATGCGTCGTCGCTGTCCGGGCGGTCGGGTGCGGTCATGCAAATACCTTAGTCAATAGGTGTTCATCCGCCACCCCGGTTCGCTACCGTGGCGGGATGAGCGCGAGCAGGGGCAACTACGCGGCGGGGCGCGCCCGCCGCGAGCGCATCCTCGACATCGCGACCGAGCGTTTCGCGGCACAGGGCTACGCACGCACGAGCCTCGCCGAGATCGCGCGCGCCGCCGAGCTCACGACGCCCGGCCTCATCCACCACTTCCCCTCGAAGCTGCACCTGCTGCTCGCGATCGCCGACCGGCGGTACGACCTCGCGGCGAGCACGGCACGGCGTGCACCCGCCGACCCGGACGGGCTCGGGCCGCTGCGCCTCATGCTCGAGGTCGCGGAGCTCCACGCCGCCCAGCCCGCGCTCATGGAGTTGTGGGTGGCCGTCGTCGCAGAAGCGTCAGACCCCGACAGCCCGGCGCGCGAGCTCTACCACGAGCGCTACGCATCCGCCGTCGACGAACTCGTCGCCGCCTTCGAAGCCGGCGTCACGGCGGGTCGCCTGCGCCGCGACCTTGACTACCGCGCGATCGCGCGCGAGTGCATCGCGGTGAGCGACGGGGCACAGCTGCAGTGGGTGCTGAACGGCGGTGGGATCGACGTGCTCGGCATCATCCGCACGCACCTCGAGCGGCTCGCGCCCGCGATCCTCGCGCCCGGGAACGACGCGCGGCTCACCCCATAGCGTGCGCTTCCGCGGCCGCGCTCAGTCGAGGTCGATCGGCCAGCCGGTGTAGGCCTCGGCGAGGAACTCGCTCCCCGCGCGCGACTGCACGACCGACCGCAGCTCACCGACCTGACGCAGATGATCGAAGTCATCTGCATCAGGTGCGGCATGCAGCATGCTCGTCATCCACCAGGAGAAGTGCTGTGCACGCCAGATGCGCTTCAGGGCCAGCTCGGCGTACCCGTCGATGAGACGCTCGTCGCCGTCGAGCAGGAGCGCCCGCAGCGCACGGGCGAGCACCACGACATCCGCGATCGCGAGGTTCATGCCCTTCGCGCCCGTCGGCGGCACCGTATGGGCGGCGTCGCCCACAAGCGCGGCACGACCGTGGCGCAGCTCATGGGCGACGAAGCTGCGAAAGCGCAGCACATCCCGCTGGAAGATCGGCCCCTCGTGCAGGGTCGTGCCGGGAACGCGCGCCTGCAGCGTCTCCCAGATCTCGTCGTCGCTCGGGGCGTTCGGGTCGGCATCCGGATCACACTGGAAGTACATGCGCTGCACGGTCGGGCTGCGCTGGCTGATGAGGGCGAAGCCGTTCGGGGAGTTCGAGTAGATCAGCTCGTGCGAGCTCGGGGGCGCTTCGCACAGGATGCCGAACCACGCGAACGGGTACTCACGGAAGTATCCGCCCGTCGGGGAGCCGGTCACGGCCGCGCGCACGACGCTGCGGGAACCGTCGGCACCGATCACGAAATCGGCTTCGATGACGAGTTGTTCCCTCTCGGATGTGGTGGCGATCACCCGGGGACGGTCGGATTCGGCGCCCTCGACGTGATCGGCGCGCGTCTCGAAGCGGATGTCCTGGCCGGCCTGTAGGCGCAGCGCGAGGAGGTCCGTCAACACCTCGTGCTGCGGGTAGAGCCAGACGCCCCGGCCGACGAGCCCGGCGAAGTCGATCCGGTGACCCTCGCCCGCGAAGCGCAGTTCGACCCCGTCGTGACGTTGGCCGACGCTGTCGACACGCGTGTTCGGGTCGACGGCGCGCAGGAGCTCGACGGTTCCCTGCTCGAGGATGCCGGCGCGGATCGTGGTCTCGATCTGCTCGCGGGTGCGCTCGTCGATGATGATCGAGTCGATTCCCGCATCGTCGAGCAGGTGCGCGAGGAGGAGGCCGGCGGGGCCGGCGCCGACGATCGCGACTCGGGTGCGGACGAGTTCAGGCATGGCGTCTCCTTCGACGACGACGGCGGTCGTGCCCATTGTGCGATCACCCCCCTCCCCCACCACCCACCCTTCCCATTGAACGGGCATCCCCGCCCCACGTGTGGGCTCGTAGCTCCAGCTACGGCGTCAGCGCCCCGAAAGTATCTGGGGTGCCGAGTCGCTAGCTGGAGCTACGAGCACTCACCCATAGAGCGGGAGTCAGCGGCGATAGCCGAGGGCGCGCTCGATGTCGCGCGCGGCGCGGTGCAGCTCCACGACCGCCAGCTCGGTCGGCGCGTCGCGCCGCAGCACCACCGAGAGCGCCGCGATCACGCGACCCGTCTCATCCCGCACCGGCACCGCGACCCCGGTCGAGACCTCTTCGATGAAGCCCGGCGCGACGCAGTGTCCAAGCGTGCGGATCTCGGCGAGCTTGCGACGCACCGTGTCCGCATCCGCGGGGGTCGACGCGGTGACGGGCTTCAGCACCCCCGCGAGCACACGCTCTTTCAACTCGGGCTCTCCGTAGGCGAGCAGCACGAGTCCCGAACTCGAGGCGTGCAGCGGCAGCCGGCCGGCGACGCGTGTGACGTTCGACCCCGAACCGGGCCCGCTCAGACGCTCGAGGAAGAGCGCCTCATCCTGCTCGAGGATCGCGAGCTGGGTGTGCTCGCGCACGCGCTGCTGCACGCGCTCCATGAACGGCAGCGCGGCCTGCCGCAGCCGCAGCGCGCGCGACGAGCGGGTCGCGAGCTCCCACAACCGCATCCCGATGCGCACCCGGCGGTCGTCGTCGCGCTCGAGCAGGCCCGCCTCGACGAGCTCGCCGACGATGCGGTGCGCGGTCGAACTCGGCAGCCCCGCGCGCCGCCCGATCTCGGCGGTCGTCTGCACCGTACGCGTGGGCGTGAAGGTCTCGAGCACGCGCACGAGCCGGTCGGTGACCGAGTCGCCGGATGTCGAGTTCGCCATGGTCTCAGAATGGCACGGCGCGCGAGCAGCTCCCGTTCAGTGGGAGCCCGAGAGCAGGCCGTCGATGTACGCCGCCTGGCGCAGGGCCGCAGAGAGCTGATGCCCGCGGAGCGCGGCCCATCCGCCCGACCAGCCGAGGCGGCTGGCGAGCTCCCACACGGTCGCGTCCGGATGCGCCTCCCGCACCGCCGCCGCCTCGGTGAGACGCACGCGGTGGTGCGTGGCATGCTCGCGCGCACGCACCGCGACGTCACTCATGCGCGGCCCATGACCCGGCACCCCCGCGTACCCGTCGAGCGCACCGAGCCGGTCGAGCGATGCGAGGTAGTCGGCGAGCGGGTTGGTGGCACTCGTGCCGCCGATGCCGACGCCGGGGTTCATGCCGGGCAACACGGTGTCGCCCGTGAGCACCACGCGCCGCACGTCGTCGCGCAGGCAGATGCTGCCTGTCGTGTGCCCGGGGGTCCACATGACGCGCAGCTCGCGCCCCGCCACGGGCAGCACCTCGTCGTCCTCGAGCAGCACGTCGGCCGTGAACGCCGCGTGCGCGGGGGCGAGGCCGAGCGCGACGAGCTCGGCGGCCACGGCATCCGGAACGCCCCACGCGGCGAGCTGCGCCGCGATCTCGGCGTCGCCCCACGCGCCGCGCGACTGCTCGTCGAGCGCCTGCTGCTCGCGACGGTGCACGAGCACACGGCAGCCGGAGACGTCGCGCAGCCGCCCCGCGAGCCCGAGGTGGTCGCCGTGCAGATGCGTCGCGGTCACGGTGCGCACGCGCTCGGGCGAGAGGCCGGCCGCGGCGAAGCCCGCGAGAAGCGCCGCCCAGCCCGCCTCGAAGTCCCAGCCGGGGTCGATCACGTGCGCGTCGCCGTTCGCGTCGCGCAGCAGCAGGGCGTTCGTGTGCGACGGCGGCCCGCCGCCCGGCAGCGGCACGGGCACGACCCACACGTCGTCGACGAGCCGGCACACCCCAGGGGTCATCGCACGAGGATACGGCCCATCGCACACCGCAGTTACATTCTCATTCAGTGGGAACCACCCGAGATCCACCCCGCGCACCGCCGACGATAGGACCACGCACCCGCAGGTCGAAGGAGACCCATGTCCGAATCCCCCGCCGCGGCGCCCGAGAGCCTGCTCGCCGCGCCCGACCAGGCCTCGCAGGCGCAGATCGATGCGGAGATCGCCGAGCAGCACGCGAGCCTCGCCCGGCGCGAGGAGGCAGGCGAGACGCTGCCCGCCACAGTGCACGACTTCCCGCCCTACCGCTCGAGCATCCTGCGGCATCCGACCAAGAACCCGAAGCTCGTCGACCCCGAGACGATCGAGCTGCTCTCGCCCGCCTTCGGGCAGCGCGACGTCGCGGCGATCGAGGCCGACCTCACCCTGCAGCACGCGGGTGAGCCGCTCGGCGAGCGCATCACCGTGCGCGGGCGGCTGCTCGACTCGTGGGGTCGGCCGGTGCGGAACCAGCTCATCGAGATCTGGCAGGCGAACTCGGCCGGGCGCTACATCCACCAGCGCGACCAGCATCCGGCTCCCCTCGACCCGAACTTCACCGGCGCCGGGCGCGCCATCACGAACGACGCGGGCGAGTACCGCTTCACCACGATCAAGCCGGGCCCCTACCCGTGGAAGAACCACGTGAACGCGTGGCGGCCCGCCCACATCCACTTCTCGATCTTCGGCTCGTCGTTCACGCAGCGGATCGTGACGCAGATGTACTTCCCGGGCGACCCGCTGTTCGCGCTCGACCCGATCTACAACACCATCTGGCGCCAGAAGGATCGCGACGCGCTCGTGGGCGTGTACGACCACGACGACACGGTGCCCGAGTTCTCGATGGGGTACCGCTTCGACATCGTCGTCGACGGCCCGGATGCCACCTGGTTCGAGCCGGAGGGGGAGCACTGATGAGCGTGCCCGCGAAGACGCACCGACCGACGCCCGGCCAGACCGTGGGGCCCTTCTTCGCCTACGGGGTGGAGTTCCCGAAGATGCACGAGATCGCGCACCCGCACTCCCCCGGCGCGATCGTGCTGGGCGGCACCATCTCCGACGGGGCGGGGGCGCCCATCCCCGACGCCTTCGTCGAGATCTTCGGCGCGGATGCCGACGGCAGCATCCCCCGCGCGCGCGGCTCGTTCCGCCGCGACGACCACACCTTCACGGGCTTCGGCCGCGCGTTCACGAGCGACGAGGGGCACTACGAGTTCTGGACGCGCAACCCCGGCGCATCAGGGGGCCACGCACCGTTCTTCGCCGCGATCATCTACGCGCGCGGCCTGCCCGACAAGCTGCACACCCGCATCTACCTGCCCGACGACGTCGACGCGCTCGCCGCCGACCCCCTGCTCGCCTCCCTCGAACCCGCCGAGCGCGCTACCCTCATCGCGACGCGCACGCCCGACGGGCACCTGCGGCACGACATCCGGCTGCAGGGCGAGAAGGAGACCGTCTTCCTTGCCTTCTGAGAATCCCGCGCCGCTCGACCTCGGGCTGCTCGCGCCCGTGACCGTCGGGCACGACGCCCTCGTCACGGATGCCGCGGTGGCGGCGGCGCTCGTGGAGGCGGAGGTCGCGCTCGTGCACGCCTACGCGGCGCTCGGGGCGACGGATGCCGCGACCGCGACCGCGGTGGCGGATGCGCTGGAGGGAGCCCGGTTCGACGTCGCGTCGCTCGCCGCGGCGGGTGTCGCGGGCGGCAACCCGGTGATCCCGCTCGTCGGGATGCTGCGCGCGACCGTGCCCGCCGAGCACGCGGCATGGGTGCACCGCGGCGCGACGAGCCAGGATGTGCTCGACACGGCGCTCATGCTCGTCGCGCGCCGCGCCTCCGCGCAGACGCTCGACTCGCTGCGGGCGACCGCGGATGTGCTGGCCGCGTTCGCCACCCGGCACCGCGACCTCGTGGCGGCGGCGCGCACGCTCACACAGCACGCCGTGCCCACCACGGTCGGGGCGCGCTCGACGGGCTGGACCCGCGGCATCCGGCGGGCGATCGCGCGGCTCGAGTGCGCGAGTGCGCAGCTGCCGGCGCAGTTCGGCGGCGCGGGGGGCACGCTCGCGGCCACCGTGGACGAGTTCGGGCCCGAGCTCGCGGCGGCGCTGCCGGGCGCCTATGCGCAGCAGCTCGGCCTTGCCACCCCCGACGCCCCCTGGCACACGACGCGGTGGCCCGTCACCGAGCTCGGCGACGCGCTCGTGCAGGCGATCGACGCGCTCGGCGTAGTCGCCGCCGACGTCGCCACCCTCAGCCGCACCGAGATCGGCGAGCTCGCCGAGGGCGCGGGAGGCGGGTCCTCAGCCATGCCGCAGAAGCAGAACCCCGTCGACGCGGTGCTCATGCGCTCGGCGGCGCTGCGGGCCCCGCAATTGGGCGCGACCCTGCACCTCGCCGCCGCATCCGCCGTCGACGAGCGGCCCGACGGCGCCTGGCACGCCGAGTGGCCGACGCTGCGCGAGCTGCTGCGCCTCGCACTCGGCGCCGCCGCACACGGCGCACGGCTCGCGAGCGGGCTGCGCGTCGACGCGGATGCCGTGGCGCGCAACCTCGACGCCGACGGCGGGCGCATCATGGCCGAACGGCTCGGCCGGGTGCTGACGCCGCTCATCGGACGCGAGCGCTTCGCCCAGCTGCTGGCCTCGGGCGCGCCGCTCGCCGACGCGATCCGGGCGCTGCCCGAGACGGCCGAGCTCGATGTCGAGGCGTTGCTCGACCCCGCCGACTACACGGGCCTCGCGGGGCGGTTCGTCGACGAGTTGGAAGGCGGAGCATGACGGTACCCGCGCTGACGTTCACCGCGCCGGTCGGGCCCGACGGTGCGCCGCTGCTCGTGCTCGGCCCCTCGCTCGGCACCTCGACGATCCTCTGGGAGACGACGCGGCCCGCGCTCGCCGAGCGCTATCGCGTGACCGCATGGGACCTCCCCGGCCACGGCGCCTCCGCGGCCACCTCGGCGTCGTTCACGGTCGGCGAGCTCGCGGATGCGGTGGCCGCGTCGATCACGGAGCCCGAGTTCCTGTACGCCGGCGTCTCGCTCGGCGGCGCGACCGGCCTCGAACTGCTGCTGCGGCATCCGGGGCGGGTGCGGGCGGCGGCGATCCTCGCATCCGGGGCCCTGCTCGGCAGCCCCGAGTCGTGGGCCGAGCGGGCGGCGCAGGTGCGGGCGCAGAGCACGTCGAGCATCATCATCGGCTCGGCGCAGCGGTGGTTCGCGGAGGGGTCGATCGCGCGCGAACCCGAGCTCACCGGGCGCCTGCTGCACGCCCTGCAGGACGCTGACGACGAGAGCTATGCCCTGTGCTGCGAGGCGCTCGGCGCCTACGACGTGCGCGACCGGCTCGGGCGGATCGCGGCGCCCGTGCTCGCGGTGTGGGGTCGGCACGACGCCGTCGCGCCCGAGGCGAAGGCCGTCGAGATCGCCGACGGTGTGGCCGACGGACGCACGGCGGTCGTGGAGGACGCGGCCCACCTGCCCCCGGCCGAGCAGCCGGATGCGACGGCGCGCGTCCTGCGCGACTTCTTCGACCCGCGGAGCTGAGGAGGCATCCCATGACGAGGCCCGACGGAGACGGACTCACCGACGGCGAACGCTACGCGCAGGGCATGGCCGTGCGGCGAGCGGTGCTGTCCGACGAGCACGTCGACCGCGCCACGGAGAACACCACCGAGCTGACCGCCGACTGGCAGGACTTCATCACGCGCACCGCGTGGGGCGAGGTGTGGTCGCGGCCCGGTCTCGACCGGCGTTCGCGGTCGATCGCGGTGCTCAGCTCGCTCATCGCGCACGGCCACCACGAGGAGCTCGCGATGCACCTGCGCGCCGCGATCCGCAACGGGCTCACCGTCGACGAGATCCGCGAGGTGATCCTGCAGTCGGCGATCTACTCGGGCGTGCCCGCCGCGAACACCGCGTTCCGCATCGCGAACGAGGTGCTCGGGTCGCACGAGCGAGGGACTACCCGAGCCCCAGCAGCTCGCTGAGCTGTGCCGGCGTGATGCCGAACGTCTCGATGATCTGCGCGCCCGAGGCGCCCACCTCGATCACCGCGAGGTCGCTGTAGACGCGGGTGACGCAGCCGACGCCCGTGAGCGGCAGCGTGCACGCGGGCACGAGCTTCGGTCGGCCGTCCTTGGTGAGCAGGTTCATCATCACCCAGGTGCTGCGGGCCCCGATCGCGAGGTCCATGGCGCCGCCGACCGCAGGGATCGCATCCGGCGCCCCCGTCGACCAATTCGCGAGGTCGCCCGCGAACGACACCTCGAACGCGCCCAGCACGCACACGTCGATGTGTCCGCCGCGCATCATGCCGAACGAGTCGGCCTGGTGGAAGAACGCGGCCCCCGGCAGCTCGGTCACCGGGATCTTGCCCGCGTTCACGAGGTCGGGGTCGATCTCGTCGCCGCGCGCGGCGGGGCCCATGCCGAGCATCCCGTTCTCGGTGTGCAGGGTGATGCCCGCCCCCGCGGGCAGGTGATCGGAGACGAGGGTCGGCAGCCCGATGCCGAGGTTCACGTACGAGCCGTGGGGGATGTCGCGGGCGACGCGCGAAGCGATGCCCACCTTGTCGAGGGGGTGCGTGGCGTTCATGCGCTTCTCCCGCCGGATGCCGCTGCCGCCGACGCGAGCGACGCGGCGCGTTCGGCCGCGGCCGTGGCCGCATCGATGACGACGACCGACTCGACGAAGATGCCGGGCGTCACGACGGTCTCGGGGTCGATGCCGCCCGCGGGCACGACCTCGTCGACCTCGACGACCGTCCGGGTCGCCGCTGTCGCCATGATGGGCCCGAAGTTGCGCGCCGTCTTGCGGTAGACGACGTTGCCCGCGGTGTCGGCGCGGTGCGCCTTCACGAGGGCGACATCCGCGTGGATCGGGTACTCGAGCACATACCCGCGCCCGTCGATCTCGCGGGTCTCCTTGCCCTCGGCGAGCGGGGTGCCGTAGCCGGTCGGGGTGAAGAATGCGCCGATGCCGGCTCCGGCCGCGCGGATGCGCTCAGCGAGGTTGCCCTGCGGCACGAGCTCGAGCTCGATGCGGCCCTCACGGTAGGCGGCGTCGAAGTGCCACGAGTCGGTCTGCCGCGGGAAGGAGCAGATGACGCGCCGCACGCGCCCCAGCTGGATGAGGCGGGCGATACCCGCGTCACCGTTGCCGGCGTTATTGCTCACGAGCTCGAGCTCGCCCGCGCCCTGCTCGATGAGCGCGTCGATGAGCCCGAGAGGCTGCCCGGGCGAACCGAAGCCCGAGATCATCACGGTCGAACCGTCGCGCACGTCTCCCACGGCGTCGAGCAGCGAGGAGGCCACGCGCGTCATGACGACACGTTCTCCAGCACGACGGCGAGTCCCTGGCCGACGCCGATGCAGATCGCCGCGACGCCGTAGCGCCCGCCCTCCGCACGGAGGCGCGCGGCGAGGGTGCCGAGGATGCGCGCGCCGGAGGCACCCAGCGGGTGACCGATCGCGATCGCCCCGCCCCACGCGTTCACCCGCGTCGGGTCGATGTCCCACTGGTCGAGGCAGGCGAGCGACTGCGCCGCGAACGCCTCGTTGAGCTCGACCGCGTCGACGTCACTCCAGCCGATGCCGGCCTTCTCGAGCGCGCGCTCCACCGCGAGCACGGGCGCCTCGCCGAAGAACTGCGGCTCGTTCGCGGCGGCCGCGCGCGATACGATGCGGGCCAGCGGCGCGCGACCGATGGCATCCGCCGCGGCCTCCGAGCCGATGAGGGTGGAGGCGGAGCCGTCGTTGAGCGGCGAGGCGTTGCCCGCCGTGACGGTGCCGTCGGCGCGGAACACGGGCGAGAGTCCGGCGAGCTTCTCGAGCGTGCTGTCGGCGCGGATGCCCTCGTCGCGGGTGAGGGCGGCATCCGGATGCGGTGTCACGAGCTCGTCGTAGCGGCCCGCCTCCCACGCGGCGTGCGCGTCGAGGTGGCTCGTGAGCGCGAACTCGTCCTGCCGCTCGCGGCTGATGCCGTGCTTCTCGCGCAGACGCTCGGTGGCCTCGCCGAGCGAGACCGTCCACTCGGGTTGCATGCGCGGGTTCACGAGGCGCCAGCCGAGCGTCGTCGACACGAGCTGCGCATCGCCTGCGGGGTAGCCCTTGGCGGGCTTCGCCATGACCCAGGGCGCACGGCTCATCGACTCGGCGCCCGCGGCGACCACGATCTGCGCGTCGCCCGACTCGACGGCCCGCGCCGCCTGGATCGCGGCCTCGAGGCTCGACCCGCACAGGCGGTTCACGGTGACGCCGGGGACGCTGAGCGGCAGGCCCGCGAGCAGCACCGCCATGCGGGCGACGTCGCGGTTCTCCTCGCCCGCGCCGTTGGCGTTGCCGAAGATGACGTCGTCGATCAGCGCCGGGTCGAGCGCGGGCGAACGGCGCAGCTGCTCGCCGAGCACGAAGGCGGCGAGGTCGTCGGGACGCACGCCGGCGAGGGCGCCGCCGTAGCGGCCGAAGGGCGTGCGCACGGCGTCGTAGAGGAAGGCTGCAGTCATCGGATTCTCACTCCCGTGCGGACCAGGTCCGCCTCGATGTCGGATGCCGCGCGCAGCAGCGCGGGCAGGATGTCGGACAGGATGTCGGCCACATCACCGCGGCGCACGGGCGCGGACACGTTGACGGCCGCGATCACGGCGCCCGCGGCATCCCGCAGGGGCGCGGCGATCGAGCGCAGGCCCTCCTCGAGCTCCTGGTCGACGAGCGCGTATCCCTGCGCGGGCACGAGCTCGAGCTCGGTACGCAGGGCGGCCACGTCGGCGACGGTGTGCGGGGTGAGTCGCGGCAGCTCGACGGTTGCCAGGAACGCCTCACGCGCGGCGGGGGGCAGGGAGCCCAGGATCGCCCGGCCCATCGAGGTGGCGAAGGCGGGGAAGCGCGTGCCGACGCCGATCGCGGCCGACATGATGCGGGAGGTGGCGACGCGGCCGACGTAGACGATGTCCTGCCCGTCGAGCACTGCGACGGATGCCGACTCGCCGACCTCTGCGGCGAGGCGCTTGAGGTGCGGCTCGGCGAGCTCCGGCAGGCTGAGGCTCGAGAGGTAGGCATGGCCGAGCTCGAGCACGCGCGGGCGCAGCGAGAACTCACGGCCGTCGCTGCCCACGTAGCCGAGGTCGACGAGGGTCAGCAGGAAGCGGCGGGCGGCGGCCCGGCTGAGGCCGGTGGCGACGGCGACCTCGCTGAGCGTGAGAGCCGGATGCTGCGCGTCGAAGGCGCGGATGACGGCGAGTCCGCGTTCGAGCGACTGCACGAACTCGGGCGAGCGAGCCGCTCCTGATTCGCTATCCGAACTTGCGTGCACCTAGCGAACCTATCTCGCAGGACGACTACGGTCAAGCGACCGCGGGGGATCTCATGGCGCGAACGCCGCATAAGAGGCTTGATGGTTTTCACAACGGGGGTGTGTGGAAATAATCGCTTCCGTTAGACTTGAACTATGGTCTCCGAAGCCCGCTTACAACGCGACGCCCGGCGGCTGGGCGAGCAATTCACCACCTGGCGCAAGCTCCTCGGCTACACGACGACGCAGGTCGCCGAGCGCGCCGGCATCTCACGCCCCACCCTGCGCAAGATCGAGCACGGTGACCCGGGCGTCGCTCTCGGCAGCATGCTCGCCGTGGCCCGCGTGCTCGGTTTCACCGAGCGTCTCCTCTTGGCTCTCGACCCGTACGAGACCGACCTCGGGCGCGCAAGCGCCGACCGCGTCCTACCGCAGAGGGTGCGGCGATGACCGCGATCGACGTCTGGATCGACCGCGACGGAGTCGCGCGGCCGATGGGGCACCTGGATGCGGCTGCCCGGGCGGGGCGTCTCGTCCGCACGGAATTTATCTACGACCGCTCCTACCTGGGAACACCGGATGCGTTGGCACTCGACCCCTCGACGCCGCTCGATTCAGCCGCGCACGTCAGGGCCGCACTCCCCCGCGGTCTCGCCGACGCGGGTCCGGATGGCTGGGGTCGTCGTCTCATCACCCGTTCGCAGGCCGGGCCGCTGAGCGATGCCGATCTCCTCCTTCACGTCGATGACTTCGCTCGGATGGGAGCACTGCGGCTGACGATCCCGGAATCCGCGGGCGCCTTCGTGTCCGAAGAGCATGACGTCCCGCGCCTGCTCGCACTGCCGGAACTTCTCCAGGCCGCGCAGGAGTTCGAGGCGGAACCGGGCGACCTCACGGCGATCCGTCGCCTGCTCGATGCGGGATCGGGCGGGCTCGGCGGCGCACGGCCGAAGGCGTCGATCCTCGACGATGACCGCCTGCTCATCGCCAAGTTCCCCTCGACGAACGATGAGATCGACGTGCTTGCCTGGGAGAAGCTCTGCCTCGACATCGCGGAGCAGGCCGGCATTCCCGTGCCCGAGCGTCGGCTGGTGGCAGTGGGAGGGGCGCGCGTGCTGCTGCTCGCACGCTTCGATCGGGATCGGGCCGTGAGGATCCCGTACCTATCCGCCTACGCGATCGGAACGGCCCCCGATCCGGCCTCGGGTGACTATCTCGAGATCGCGGCGGACGCATCCGAGATGGACCTCGCAGATCTGGGTGCCACCTCCCGTGACCTGCTCCGACGTGCCGCGCTCAACGTCGCCCTCCGCAACACGGACGACCACCTCCAGAACCACGGCTTCCTCTGGTCCCGAGCGGGATGGCGACTCTCGCCTGCGTTCGACATCACCCCCAACCATGTCGACGGCACGACGCGCGCCACCTCCATCGACGGCGAGACCCATCCCGCGCGCGAAGCGCGGGCGCTTCTCGAGCTGGGACGCGCGCTCCGCCTCACGCACGTGGAGTCGACACGGATCATCTCCGAGGTGCTCGACGCGGCGGCGCTCTGGCGTGACCGAGCCGTCGCGCTCACGATCGACGACACGGAGATCCGTCTCCTCGCTCCCGTACTCGACGGCGCCCAGGCTCGGATACGGACCGTCCTCGACCTCTGACGAAGAGCGGAGCCCCCTCACGCCTCCGCGAGCTCGCCGACCGTCTCGGCCACCCAGTCGGCGATGATGCCGGCCACGTAGATCATGTTGTCGATCGAGATGTGCTCGGTGCCTCCCTCGGGCTCGTCGAAGATGCGCAGCTCGCGCTTGGGGCTGTTGACCGCCTGCTCGTAGCTCTCGTGCGCGTACTTCACCGGGATCTGACGGTCGTTGGCGCCGTGCGTGATGAGGAACGGCACGCGGATGCGCTCCACGACCCCGTTGAGGTGCATGTCTCGGGTCTTGTCTACGAAGTCGTCCATGTCGGACGCGCCCCACACCCAGAAGACGTGGTCCCAGTAATGCGGCACCGGGTTCTCGCCCTCGCGGCGGCGCCTCGCCTCCTGCACCTCGGCCCAGTTGTGGTTCGCGCCCCACGCCACCACGAACTTCAGCCGCTCCTCGAACGCGGCCGCACGCGGCGCGTAGTAGCCGCCGAGCGACCAGCCGACGATGCCCACCATCTCGGGGTCGGCACCGATCGCATCCGCGTTCGCCTCGATCCAGTCGAGGATCGCGGATGCCCAGTACTCGGTGTCGACGCGCGCCGTGATGCCGCGCAGCCGCAGCGCCTCGCCCGTGCCCCCGGTGTCGACCATGAGGGTCGAGATGCCCCGCTCGGCCAGCATCTGCGGGAACTGCGAGTAGTACATCATCTCCTTGGTCGAGTCGAGTCCGTTGAACTGGATGACCACCGGATGCGGTCCCTCCCCGGGCGCGCGGTAGAAGTATCCGGGCAGCAGCTCGTCACCGCACGGGATGTCGACCACCGTGACGGGTGCGCCGCTCAGCTCGACGTGCTTGAGCAGCAGGTCGATCGACTTCTGGTAGGCGGCGTTGCGCCCCTCCCAGAACGGCGACTGCAGCCGTTCGGCCTGCGAGGTGTAGAGCGAGGCGCGGTGGTAGGTGCCGGCCGCGCCGATGCGTCGGCCGCGCGCCTCGTCATCCTGAGCCTTGGCCACGAGCCGATCCGCCACGGCCGCCCACGAGGCGTACAGCAGCTCCGTGCCCACGTCGTCGCCGTTCTTCGAGGCCTCGAGCACGGGCTTGCATGCCCGGTCGACCTCGTCGATGTAGCCCCCGTTGTTGAGCGCGGCCACCGCGGCCATGCTCCAGACGTAGTTGGTGGGGAAGTACATGAACATGCGGTGCTCCTAGCGGTTGGCGGCGAGCCGGTCGGCGATGATCTTCGTCCCGGCGGATGAGGTGGCGGCGCTGTCGGTCACGGCCGCTCCCGCAGCCGGGGGCGTCGGCGAGCGGGCGGGACTTCGGGGGCCGAGACGGCATCCGCAACCCGCGACACCAGCTCGCCGATGCCCTCGACGGCCAGACGCACCTCGTCGCCCGCCACGAGAGCGGGAAGGGTGCTGCCCCTCCCCCACAGCTCGCCGAGGCATCCGCCGTTGCCGACCGTTCCCGAGCCGAGCACGTCGCCCGGTACGACGCGCGAGTTGCGGGATGCGTACATGACGAGCTCGGGGAACGGCCAGCCCATGTTCGACACGAGATCCTCGCCGATGAGCTCGCCGTTGACGCGAGCTTCGGCCCGCACGGCGAGGAAGCCGTCGTCGTCGAGGTAGCCCCCGAGCTCGTCGGCCGTCACGATCCACGGCCCGAGCGACAGGCCGAAGTCCTTGCCTTTCGCGGGCCCGAGCCGCACCTTCATCTCGCGCGACTGGATGTCGCGCGCCGACCAGTCGTTCATGACCGTGTAGCCGAAGATCGCATCCCGCGCCTGCTCGGCCGTGAGGTTCGCACCGCCCGCCCCGCCGATGATCGCGGCGACCTCGAGCTCGAAGTCGAGCCGCTGCGTCACGGGCGGGGCCACGGGCTCGTCGGGGCCGAGCACGGTGTGCGGGTTCGTGAAGTAGAAGGTCGGTGCGTCGTACCACTCGGCGGGAACCTCGTTCGTGCCGTCGACCGCGCCGCTCACCCCCTCGACATGCTCCTCGAACGCCACGAAGTCGCGGATCGCGGCCGGCACGAGCGGCGCGAGCAGCCGCACGGATGCGAGGGGCGCGGATGCGGTCTCGTCCAGTCGGGCCTCGAGCGCGGGCAGCGCCGCGAGACCGTCGGCGAGCACGGATGCCACGGTCACCCCGTCGGGGAACGGCAGCACCCGCTCGTCGCGGACGACCCCCTCCAGCACCCGTCCGTCGGAGAGCCAGCGTGCGATCTTCATGGTGCCCCCTACGCCGGCTGCGCCATCTTCTGCGCGACCGAGAAGATCAGGCCGCCGGCATCCGCCTCACGATCGCCGTCGAGCTGCCACTGCCCGAGCTGCACCGAGGCGTCGACGACCGTCTGCACACGCGGCAGGCGACGCGCGTGGAAGTCGCGCCACAGCGACGCGTCCACAGCGTCGCGGCCGAGCAGAAGCTCGGTGAGCACGAGGGCGTCCTCGAGGCCCTGCGCGGCACCCTGCGCGATCGTGGGCGGGCAGCTGTGCGCGGCGTCGCCGATCACCACGGCCCGGCCGCGGTTCCAGGCATCCGGCACGAGGTGCTTCGTGAACCACGTGTAGTTGACGCGCGATCCCGTGGCGAGATCCTGGCGGATCGACTCCCACGGGCCGAAGTACGCCTGCGACTCGGCGCGCATGACCTCGACCATCTCCTCCTCGGAGAGGGTGAGGCGATCCTGCGCCTTCTCGACGAGGAACGCGTACATCGAGTCGGCGCCGGTGGGCGTGTACCCGGCGATGTAGACGGGGCCGCCGTAGTAGAGCTCGCTGCGCTCGACCTCGGCCGGGCGCGACACGAAGGTGCGCCAGATGCCCATGCCGGTGCGCTCCGGCTTCGTGTCGATGCCGATGAGCTCGCGCACGTGCGAGTTGAGGCCGTCGGCGCCGATGAGCAGGTCGAAGGAGCCCGCGGCGTCGCCGTTCACCATGAGGTGCACGCGGTCGCCATCCTGCAGCACGTCGGTGACCCGGGAGTCGAAGTGCACCCGCGCACCCGCAGCCAGCGCGTGGCGCAGCAGTATCGCCGCGAGGTCGGGCCGGTACATGCCCATGGCGGCCGGGTAGTCCGGGCCGCCGGTCTTCACGTCGGGCAGCTCGGCCACGACGGGCGCACCCGGGCCGGGGGCGCGCAGCGTGAGGCCCTCGAAGGGGTAGCCCGCCTCGCGGATGTCGTCCCACGCACCGAGGACGTCGAAGATGCGGATGGCGTTGCCCTGGATCGTGATGCCCGACCCGAGGGCCGAGAGCTCGGGCTTGGTCTCGAAGACGTCAACCTCGACGCCCTCCCTCGCGAGCAGGATGGCGGCCGCGAGGCCGCTCACGCCGCTGCCGGCGATGGCGACGGTCTGAACTGCGGTCATGGTGTCAGAACCTCCTTGTTCCGATGAAGCGAATCTAGAGAAGGGCGATGGGGTTGATGGGCGAGCCCACGGCGCCCGTCACCGCGAGGGGCGCCGCGGTGAGCAGGAACTCGTACGACTGCCGCTCGATGCAGGCCTCGGCGAGCTCGTCGAGGTCCCACATCTCGCCGAGGGTGAGGCCGATGTTCGGGATCGCCACCTGGTGCAGCGGCTGGAAGGCCACGTCGAACTCGTTCGGCCGCACCTCGAACCCCCACGTGTCGGTCGCGATCGCGGCGATCTCGGTGCGGTGCAACCACCCCGCCGTGGTGAACGAGAGCCCGGGAGCCGGTCCGCCCGCGTAGTCGCCCCAGCCCTCACGCCGTGCGCGCGTGTACTGGCCGGTGCGGATGAGCAGGATGTCGCCGCGGCCCACGGCGCTCGTCGGCCCCTGCGCGGCGATGCACGCATCCAGGTCGGCGACCGTGATCGCGTAGCCGTCGGGCAGCTCGCCCGTCTCCGGCTCGAGGTGCCGCCCCACGTCGAGCAACACGCCGCGCGAGACGACCACCGAGGCGGCGTTCTCGATACCCGTGACGAGGTCGCCCTCGCTCGTGACCACGTCGCCCGCCCGGCGTCCGTTCCAGGCGTACCCGTGGTCGTAGATGTGCCCGAGGCCGTCCCACTGGGTCGAGCACTGCAGGGGCATCGAGATCACGTCGTCGGCGCCGCCGAAGCCGTGCGGGAAACCCTGGTTGCCGCGCTCGGCATCCGTACCCGTATCGGTCATGGTGTGCACGGGGTTGGTGCGGCGCCGCCACCCCTTCTGCGGCCCGTTCGTGTCGAAGGGCTGCGAGAGGGAGATGCTGCGGCCGCTCTCCACGAGGGCAGCGGCGGATGCGCGCTTCGCGTCGTCGATGAAGTTCAGGGTGCCGAGGGCGTCGTCGGCGCCCCACCGCCCCCAGTTGCGAAAGGCCGCAGCCGCCCGCGCGATCTCGCCTTCGGCATCCGCGCGGTCGAGGTCGGCCGGGTTCTCGCTCGGCGGACCGACCGGCGTCGCCGTACCGTCGTGCATGGTGCGCTCAGCCCCGACCGTGCTCGGAGTACGGGTTGATGAGCTCGTCGCGGAGCTCGTCGGGCAGCCCCTCCTCCGTGGTCGAGCCGGCCTCGGCGGGCGGGAAGGACTCGGTCATCGACATCGGCATCGCGCTGTTGCGGTAGAAGTTATTCGACCCGGCCGACGGCGTCCAGGTGTTGGGCTCCCAGTCGGGCACGTAGTTGCGGTAGCCGCCCGTGTTGAGCTCGATGCGCATCGTGGACGGGTCGCGGTAGTAGAGGAAGTTCTGTTCGCCGATGCCGTGGATGGAGGGGCCGTACTCGATCGGCACCCCGTTCTCGAGCAGGGTGTCGGCCGCGATGAGCAGCTCCTCGCGGCTGTCGACCCAATAGGCGTAGTGGTTGATGCGACCCGGCCGGTCCGACATGTCGAGCACGACGCCGAGGTCGTGCGATTTCTCGTTGGTCGTGAGCACGGAGAACACCGAGATGGGCGCCTCGTCGAGCACGGTGCGGGCCATGATGCGGAAGCCGAGCACATCGCGGTACCACTGGGCGAAGGCGTCGACGTCCTTGGTGGCGACGGTCACGTGGTCGAGCTGGCGCGGGGCGCCGGCGAAGCGGCTGCGGCGCGAGGGGCGGTCGGGGTACTGGGATGCGCCCTCGCCCTTCTCGAAGTACTTCTCGACGTCCCAGTGGAGCGTCATGCTGTGGCCGCCGGGGCCCGTGAACCGGTAGGCGCGCCCGATGGCGTGCGCCTCGACCCACTCGCCCTCGGCGCCGGCCGCCTCGATGCGCTTCACGGCCTCGTCGAGTGCCTCCGCGCTCGAGGTGCGCCACGCCATGGTCGACAGCGACGGCTCGTCGCCGGGCAGGATCACGAGGCTGTAGCGGTAGTAGTCACCCCAGCAGCGCAGGTAGACGGCACCGTCGACGCGGTCGATGACCTTCAGGCCGACCTGCTCCTCGTAGAAGCGCACCGAGGCTTCGACATCCGGAGCGGTGATCGCCACGTAGGAGAGATGAGAGAGAAGCTTGATCAACGTCGATCCTTCCGAGTACGCGGGCGTCGTCGCCCTCGGATCAACTCTGCGGCTGCACGGACTATCGGGGAAGCCGATATTTGCTATGGTGCCCATCAGCATCACTGATGATGCGTCGATCGAATGCGAACGTCCCGCCATGGCCGACTCACCGCGCCTCTCGAGGCTCGACCTCAACCTGCTCGTCGCACTCGACGCGCTGCTCACCGAGAAGAGCGTCACGCGGGCCGCGGAACGCCTCGGGCTCAGCCAGCCCTCCCTCAGCGCCTCGCTCGCGCGCCTGCGCACGCACTTCGACGACCCGCTGCTCGCGCGCCGTGGCAACAGCTATGAGCTCACGCCGCTGGCGCGACGCCTCGGCCAGCACACCGCCACCGCGATCGACGCGACGCGTCGCGTGTTCGAGACGCAGACCGAGTGGACGCCCGAGTCGGCGGAGCGGGAATTCTCGGTGTACGGGTCCGACCACACCTTCGCGACCCTCGGCCGCCTCGTGTCTGCCTATGCCGCCGAGGAGGCCCCGCAGGTCTCGTTCCGCTTCATGCTCCACAACCCGACGATCGTCGAGGATGCCCACCAGCGGCTCCGCTCCGCCGACGGGATGGTGCTGCCGCACGGTTACCTCACGGGCCTGCCGCACACGGACCTCGACCGCGAGGGATGGGTGATCCTCGCCTCGGACGACAACCCGGCGCTCGACGGGGGTCTCACGATGGACGCTCTCGCCGCATCCGACTGGGTTCTCACCTTCCAGTCGCGCTCGGCCTTCACGCCGCCGGCACGGCAGCTGCAGCAGCTCGGGATCGAGCCGCGGGTCGCCGCGATCGTCGAGAGCTTCCTCGCGATGCCCTACTTCATCGCCGGCACCGGGCGCCTCGGCCTCCTGCAGAGCAGCCTCGCGCCGATCGCTGCGGGAGTGGACGGCATCCGCGTGGTCGAGCCGCCGTTCGAGGCCACGCCGATCCTCAACGCGCTGTGGTGGGACCCGGTGCACGAGACCGATCCCGAGCACCGCTGGATGCGCTCCCTCTTCGCGCGCGCCGCATCCGTGCTGCAGAGCGAGCGGCGTCTCCTCAGCGCGTCAGGATGAGCGCGTCGCCCTGGCCGCCACCGCCGCACAGCGCGACAGCCGCGGTACCGGAGCCCCGCCGCACGAGCTCGTGCACGGCGTGCACGACGAGCCGGTTGCCGGATGCGCCGATCGGGTGCCCGAGGGCGATCGCCCCGCCGTGGATGTTGACGACGTCGTCCGAGATGCCCAGCTCCGCCTGCGACTGCACGAGCACCGCCGCGAACGCCTCGTTGATCTCGACGACGTCGAGGTCGGTCGGCGCGATGCCCTGCCGTGCGCACGCGAGCTCGATCGCGCGCGCGGGCTGGGAGTGCAGCGAGTTGTCGGGGCCCGCGACCTGGCCGACGGCGCCGATCGTCGCGAGCACCGTCCAGCCCTCGCTCTCGGCCCGCGCGCGTGTCGTCAGCACGACCGCCGAGGCGCCGTCCGAGATGGGTGAGGCGTTGCCCGCCGTGATCGTGCCGCCCTGCGCGAAGGCGGGACGCAACCCCGCAAGGGTCTCGACCGTCGTCTCGGGCCGAACCCCCTCATCCGCCGACACGACGACCGGGTCGCCCTTGCGCTGCGGGATCTCGAGCGGCACGATCTCGGCCTCGAAGACGCCGGCACGCTGGGCGGCGGCCGCACGCTGATGCGACCGGGCGGCCACGGCGTCCTGCGCCTCGCGCGTGATGCCGAGCTCCGGATTGCGGCGCTCGGTGGAGGCGCCCATGCTGTCGTGTTCATACGCGTCGGTGAGGCCGTCGTGCGCCATATGGTCGAGCACCTCGACGCTGCCGTACGTCCAGCCGTCGCGCGAGCCCATGAGCAGGTGGGGGGTGCGCGTCATCGACTCCATGCCGGCGGCGACCACCACATCCGCATCGCCCGAGCGCAGCATCCGGGCGGCGTCGATCACGGCGGTCAGCCCCGACAGGCACACCTTGTTGACGGATGCCGCGTGCACCTCCCAGCCGAGACCCGCGCCGATCGCGGCCTGGCGTGCGGGATTCTGCCCGACGCCCGCCTGCAGCACCTGCCCGACGAGCACGGCGTCGACCGCGGATGCGGGGATGCCGCCGCGCTCGAGCGCGCCACGGATCGCCGCGGAGCCGAGCTCGACGGAGGTGAGGGCCGCGAGCGCACCCCGCAGTCGTCCCTGCGGGGTGCGCGCGGCGCCGACGAACACCACATCGTCGGCGGCCATCACGCCACCTGCCCGGTGAGCGCGACGGTGAGGGGCGGCTCGGTGGCCGCCACGACGTCCTCGACGCTCACACCCGGTGCTGTCTCGACGAGCACGAGGCCGTCGGGCGTCACATCGATCACGGCGAGGTCGGTGATGATGCGGTCGACGACGCCGCTGCCCGTGAGCGGCAGCGAGCACGCGTTCACGATCTTCGCCGAGCCGTCCTTGGCGACGTGCTCCATGAGCACGATCACGCGCGCGGCGCCGTGCACGAGGTCCATCGCGCCGCCGGGGCCCTTCACCATCTTGCCGGGGATCATCCAGTTGGCGAGGTCGCCCGCGGCCGACACCTGCATCGCTCCGAGGATGGCGGCGTCGATCTTGCCGCCGCGGATCATGCCGAAGCTCGTGGCCGAGTCGAAGAACGCGGCCCCCGGCAGCACCGTCACGGTCTCCTTGCCCGCGTTGATGAGGTCGGGGTCGACGGCGTCGTCGCTCGGGTACGGGCCGACACCGAGGATGCCGTTCTCCGACTGCAACACGACCGTCACATCGGCGGGCACATGGTTCGGCACGAGCGTCGGCAGCCCGATGCCGAGGTTCACGTACGAGCCGTCGGAGAGCTCGCGGGCCGCGCGGGCGGCCATCTCGTCGCGGGTGAGAGCCATGGGTCTACTTCCCTTCCGCCGAAGCGACGGTGCGTCGTTCGATGCGCTTCTCGATGTTCGTGCCCACCTCGACCACGCGGTGCACGAAGACGCCGGGCAGGTGGATGCTGTCGGGGTCGAGTTCACCCGGCTCGACGAGCCGCTCGACCTGGGCGATGCACACGCGACCCGCCATCGCGGCGAGCGGGTTGAAGTTGCGGGCGGCCTTATTGAAGACGAGGTTGCCGTAGCGGTCGCCGACGGCGGCGTGCACGAGCGAGAAGTCGGTGCGAATGGCCTCTTCGAGCACGAACTCGCGCGGGGTGCCGTCGACCTCGAAGACCCGCACGTCTTTCACGGGCGAGGCGACGGCGACGCCGCCGTTCCCGTCGTAGCGCCGCGGCAGGCCCCCCTCGGCCACCTGCGTGCCGACGCCGGTCTGCGTGTAGAAGGCCGCGATCCCGGAGCCCCCGGCGCGCAGCTTCTCGGCGAGTGTGCCCTGCGGGGTGAGCTCGAGCTCGAGCTCACCCGAGAGGAACTGCCGCTCGAACTCCTTGTTCTCGCCGACGTACGACGAGGTCATCTTGCGGATGCGCTGCGCCTGCAGCAGGATGCCGAGCCCCCAGTCGTCGACACCGCAGTTGTTGGAGACGATCGAGAGATCGCGCGTGCCCTGGGCGAGCAGTGCCTCGATGAGGGCGATCGGGTTGCCCGACAGCCCGAAGCCGCCGACGGCGATCGATGCCCCGTCGGGAATATCGGCGACGGCCTCCGCCGCGCTCGCGATCCGCTTGTCGATCATCGTCGATCCTCCGTCTCGTCCGGGTGTGCCCATCGTGAACACCGGGAGCGGGCAGGGCGAAACCCGGGCTTGCGATGTGGAATCGGATGCGCGTAGCGTCCACATCGTGGACGTTTCGGATGCTGCGCTGTCCACATCGGCGAGCCCTGGCGGCACCCAGTCGGTCGAACGGGCGGCGGGGCTGCTCAAGCTGGTGGCGCGCACCGGCGACGGGGTGCGGGTCTCCGAGCTCGCCGACCGCGCAGGGCTCACCCGGCCCACCACCCACCGCCTGCTGGCGGCCCTTCGGCGCGAGGGGCTCGTCGACCGCGACGGGGAGACGGGCCTCTGGGTGCCGGGGCCCGAGCTGTACCTCATGGGCACGGCGGCCGCCGCGCGCTACGACGTCGCCGACCTCGCACGCGACGTCGTGCGCTCGCTCGCCGCCGTCACCGAGGAGAGCGCCTTCTTCTCGGTGCGCCAGGGCGATGAGACGGTCTGCCTCGTGCGCGAGGACGGCAGCTTCCCGATCCGCTCCTTCGTGCTCTCGGAGGGCGTGCGGTTCCCGCTCGGCGTCGCGTCGGCGGGGCTCGCGATCCTCGCGTTCCTGCCCCCGGACGAGGTGGACGCCTACTTCACGCGGCATCCGGAACTGCCCGAGCGCTGGGGCGCACCGCACGGCGAGAAGCGGCTGCGGGCGCGCCTCGCCGAGACGCAAGCGCAGGGCTACTCGCTCAATCCCGGACTCATCGTGGAGGGCAGCTACGGCCTCGGCGCCGCGGTGTTCACCAAGTCGGGGCATCCGCAGTGGGCGTTGAGCCTCACGGGCGTGCAGTTCCGCTTCACCCCCGAGCGCACCCGCAAGCTCGGCCGCATCCTGCTCTCGCACGCCCACCAGCTCACCGCGCGCATCGCCTCGAGCGGCCGCGGCACCTGGCGGTGAGCGCGCGCCCCCTCTTGTTTCGCAACTCAGGAGCGGCGGCGCGATCCGCGGCATCCGGTGCCCCTTCCACGCACTTCTCCTGAACAGCGAAGAGGCGGGGTTTCGCAACTCAGGAGAGACCGGGGAAACGGGCGGGGATGAGGACGCGGCGGACGGATGCTCCTGAGTTGCGAAAACAACGGACCCGACCGCCCCGACACAATGGAGGGGTGAGCGAATCGAGCCGACCCCGCCGGCCCCCGCTCGTCGCACTCGTCGGAATCGGGGCGTTCACGGGTCTCGTGTCGGGGCTGTTCGGCGTCGGCGGCGGGGTGGTCATCGTGCCCGCGCTCGTGTGGGCGTTCCGGATGGACCAGCGACGCGCCGCCGCGACCTCGCTCGTGGCGCTGCTGCCGATCTCGATCGCCGGAACCGTCACCTATGCGGTCAGCGGCCAGGTGCATCCGCTCGCCGCCCTCCTGCTCGCCGCCGGAAGCGTCATCGGCTCCCCCCTCGGGGTGCGGATGCTGCACCGGCTGCCCCAGCGCGCGCTCGCGTGGATCTTCGTCGGATTCATCGCCGTCGTCATCGTGTCGCTGCTGCTGTCGCCCCCCTCGCGCGACGGTGAGATCGTCATCACGTGGTGGTCGGGGCTCGCCCTCGTCGGCATCGGGCTGCTCGCGGGCATCCTCTCCGGCCTCGTCGGGGTCGGCGGTGGGGTCGTCGCGGTGCCCGGGCTCGAGGTGATCGTCGGCGCGGGAGATCTGCTCGCGCGCGGCACCTCGCTCGCGATGATGATCCCGACGACGATCGTCGGCGTGCTGTCGCACCGTAGGCACTTCGACGTGGATCTGCGTTCCGGCCTCGTGCTCGGCGTCGCCGCCGTGGTGGTGACGCCGTTCGGCTCGTGGCTCGCCCACCTGCTCGAGCCGCAGCTCGGGTCGCTGCTGTTCGCGGCGTTCCTGGTCGCCGTGTGCGTCGTCGTGGTGCTGCGGTCGCGGCGCGCCGCGTAGCAGGGCACACCTCTCACGCTTCGCGGGCGCCGTCAAGGGGGTCGAGCCGCGCTCGCCTCAGGGCCAGAGTCGAGGCATGAGGGTGATCGCACTCGTCGTCGCGGTGGCGCTCGCCTGCGCGCTGGGCGGGTGCGCGTCGCACGAGGAGCAGGTGACGGATGCCACCTCCGCCGGCGTCTCCGCCGTTCGTGACAGCGCGCTCGCCCTCGAACTGGCGGCCGACGGGCGCGAGTGGCCACCCGCATCCGACACCGCCCTCGCCGACGCGCTCACCGAACTGGGCGACGCCCACCGCACGCTGCTCGAACTCGTGCCGACGGCCGAGGGCGAACAGGGCACGCGTGACCGTGCCGCCACCGCGCTCGACGACGCCCTCGACACGGTCGCCGGAGCGCGGGCGGCCCTCGCCCGGGGGGATGACCTCGCGCCCTGGATCGACCGACTCGAACAGGCGGCCGAGGCGCTCGAGGGGGCGCGCCCATGAAGAAGCTCTTCGCCGTCGCCCTCGGCGTGCTCACCGCGATCGGCGGCTTCGTCGACATCGGCGACCTCGTGACCAACGCGGTCGTCGGCTCGCGCTTCGGCATGTCGCTGGCCTGGGTCGTGGTCGTCGGCGTCGTCGGCATCTGCCTGTTCGCCAACATGTCGGGCCGCGTCGCGGCGGTGAGCGGCCGGGCGACGTTCGAGATCATCCGCGAGCGCCTCGGCCCGCGCGCGGGGCTCGCGAATCTCGGGGCGAGCTTCTTCATCAACCTCATGACGATGGCTGCCGAGATCGGCGGCATCGCACTCGTGCTGCAGCTGGTCACCGGGGTCGGTCCGCTGTTGTGGATGCCGCTGGCGGCCTTCGCGGTGTGGATCGTCGTGTGGCGGGCCAAGTTCTCGCAGCTCGAGAACGCGGCGGGCCTGCTCGGCCTGAGCCTCATCGTGTTCGCCGTCGCCGTCGTCATGCTCGGCCCCGACTGGGGGGCTCTCACCCACCAGGCTGCGCTGCCCGCGATTCCTGCCGGTGAGAACCCCGGGAGCTACTGGTACTACGCGGTCGCCCTGTTCGGCGCGGCGATGACGCCGTACGAGGTGTTCTTCTTCTCCTCGGGCGCGATCGAGGAGGGCTGGACCCGCAAGGATCTCGGCCAGGAGCGCATCAACGTGCTCGTCGGGTTTCCGCTCGGCGGCCTGCTCTCGCTCGCGATCGCGGCATCCGCGATGATCGTGCTGCTGCCGCAGGCGATCGAGGTGACCTCGCTCTCGCAGGTCGTGCTTCCGGTCGTGCAGGCCGGCGGCACGGTCGCGTTCTGCTTCCTCGTGGTCGGGATGCTCGCGGCCTTCTTCGGGGCGGCGCTCGAGACGACGCTCTCGAGCGGCTACACGATCGCGCAGTACTTCGGATGGTCGTGGGGCAAGTTCCGTCGGCCGGCCGACGCCGCGCGGTTCCACCTCGTGATGATCATCGGGCTCGTCGTCGCGGTGGCGATCCTGTTGACGGGGGTCGACCCGGTGGCGGTGACGGAGTACTCGGTGGTGTTCTCGGCGGTCGCGCTGCCGCTCACCTACATCCCGATCCTCATCATCTCGAACGACCCCGACTACATGGGCGACCAGGTGAACGGCCGTGTCACCAACGCGATGGCGCTCGTCTACCTCGTCATCATCGTCATCGCAGCGGTCGCCGCGATCCCGCTCATGATCATCACGGGAGCTGGTGCCTGATGAAGTCCCCCACCGTGCGCGCCGGGCGCGTGCTCGACGCCCAACTGCATCTGCTCGACCGACAGGTGCTCGACCACGACGGCACACCCGTCACGGCCGTCGACGACCTCGAACTCTCCGAGGTGCCGCTCGGCACCGAGCTCGACGGGGTGGAGGCACCCGTGATCGAGAACCTGCTCGCGGGAGCCGTGCTCGGCACGCGCCTCTTCGGCGGACGCACGCCCGACAGACGCTGGCACCGCATCCCCTGGTCTGACATCTCGCAGCTCGCGGTGGCGATCCACCTCGAGACCGCCGCCGACGACTACGAGGTGGGCTGGTCGGAGCGGTGGGTGCGCGATCGCATCATCGGCCGCATCCCGGGGGGTCGTCATGATCCTGAGTGACCTGCTCGGCACCGAGGTCCACGAAGCCGACGGCACCGCGGTCGGGCGCGTGATCGATGCCCGGTTCCGGCTCGAAGGCAACACGAGCCCGTCGCGCGCACGCCTCGTGGGGCTCATCGTGAGCCGCGGCGCCTTCACCTCCTACCTCGGCTACGAGCGCACGGTCGCGTCCCGTCCCGTGCTGTTGGACCGGCTGCTGCGCGCCCTGCACCGCGGATCGTTCCTCGTGCTGTGGGAGGACATCGCGGCGATCGAACAGCACCGCGTGGTGCTGCGGGCCGACTACGAGCGTCGCACCTCGGCACTCCCCGAGAAGGATGAGTAGGCGTCTGGATGGGTCGTCGTGGCGGCTCAGCGCTCGTCGGGCGACTCGTCGTCGGTCTTTCGCGGGTCGCGCTCGACCACGTCGCCGAGCACCTCGTCGATGCGGGTCATGAGCTCGGTCGGAATCTCGACGCCCGACGCGGCGACGTTCTCGCGCACCTGCTCGGGCCGCGAGGCGCCGATGAGCGCGGCCGCGACGTTGTCGTTCTGCAGGACCCACGCGACCGCGAGCTGCGCCATCGTGAGCGACAGCTCCTCGGCGATCGGCCGCAGACCCTGCACACGTTCGAGGATGTCGTCCTTCAGGTAGCGGCTGATCATCTCCTGTCCGCCCTTGTCGTCGTGCGCCCGGCTGCCCGCGGGCGCCGCTTGACCCGGCAGGTACTTCCCGGTCAGCACCCCCTGCGCGACCGGCGACCACACGATCTGCGAGATGCCGAGCTCTCGCGACGTCGGTACCACCTCGGGCTCGATCACCCGCCAGAGTGCCGAGTACTGCGGCTGGTTGGAGACGAACGGGATGCGCAGCTCCTTCGCGAGCGCGGCACCCTGGCGCAGCTGATCCGCGTTCCACTCGCTCACCCCGATGTACAGCGCCTTCCCCTGGCGCACGATGTCGGCGAACGCGACCATCGTCTCCTCGAGCGGGGTCGCGTAGTCCCAACGGTGCGCCTGGTACAGGTCGACGTAGTCGGTGCCGAGCCGCGTCAGCGACCCGTCGATCGACTCCATGATGTGCTTACGCGAGAGCCCGGCATCGTTGGGCCCCTTCGGGCCGACGGGGAAGTACGTCTTCGTGAAGATCTCAAGCGATTCGCGTCGCTGCCCCCGAAGCGCCTGACCGAGCACCGTCTCCGCCGCGGTGTTCGCGTAGACGTCCGCCGTATCGAACGTGGTGATACCCGCGTCAAGTGCGGCGTGCACGCAGGCCGTCGCCGCATCGTTCTCCACCTGCGATCCGTGGGTGAGCCAGTTGCCGTAGGTGATCTCCGAGATGCGGAGACCGGATGCGCCGAGGTGGCGGTACTTCATCGTGAGTCCTTTCGGGACGTTCAGGCCGCGGCGAGCGCGCACGAGCGCGCTGCACGGGCGAGGGCGACGGAGCGGAAGTCCGCACCGCCCGGGTACTGCATGGGATGCGGCACATAGCCGAAGGCGAGCTGCGTGTCGGGGTCGGCGAAGGCGAGCGCGCCACCGGCGCCGTCATGGCCGTACGCGTGCGGGCCACCGAACGGCAGTCGCGGCTGCGGCACCATGAAGAGCACCCCGAAGGCGTTCGCACCTCCCAGCACGCGGTCGGTTCCCCAGGAGTGCTGCTGCGCCATGGATGCGAAGACGGCCGCGGATGCGATCGGCCGCGTCGCCGTCGAGAGCGTGTCCGCGTACGCGGCCGCGAGCCCGTGCGCCGAGGCGACCGCACCGATGGCGCCCTGCCCCGACCGTCGAACCGCCGGGTTGTTCGCCGACACCCCCGACTCTCCGAGGTCGGTCGCCGCGTCGACGTTGTCGAAGACCGCGCGGGAGAGTTCGTCGCCCGGCGGTCGCGCAGCGACCTCCTCACGTTGCTCCTCGGTGAGCAGCACCTCGCCGACCGGCACGTAGCGGTCGTCGAGCGTTTGCGGCATGCCGAGGTAGGCATCGAGGTGGCGCGGCGAACGGATGTCGTGCTCCCAGAGGTCCTGGAGGGTGCGGGCGGTCACGCGTCGCACGAGCTCCTCCACGAGCACGCCGATCGTGAGCGCGTGATATCCGAACGCCGAACCAGGGCGCCAGAGGGGCAGCTGCCCGGCGAGCCGCGCGGCCGCGGCGCGGGAGTCCACGAATACCTCGGCGAAGGGCACCCGCCCGTCCATGAGCGGAAGACCTGCCTGATGAGTCAGCAGCTCGCGAACCGTGACGGCATCCTTGCCCTGAGCGGCGAACTCCGGCCAGTAGCGGGCGACTCGGGCGTCGAGGTCGAGTGCGTCGCTCGCGAGCAGCCTCGCGATCACGAGGGCCGAGAGCCCCTTGCTGATGGAGTAGACACCCGTCAGCGAATCGTGCGCCAGGCGGCCGCCGGCAAGGTCGACCACGAGCTGCCCGCGCCACCGCACGCTCAGCTGACCACTGAATGCGGGGTCCTCGAGGTAGTCGGCGAACATCCGAGCGACCGGTTCGAAGCGCTCGTCGACCACCGCGTTCATCTGGCGCCTCCGTCGAGCGCATCGATCCGCCCGCTTGCCGCGACCCGGGCGAACGCGTAGGCGCTGGGCTTCGGTTCGCGGCGGAAGCCGTCTTCCCGGTCGACCGCGATGAGGCCGAACTTCGGCCGATACCCTTCGGCCCACTCGAAGTTGTCGAAGGCCGACCAGTGCAGGTAACCGCGCACATCCACGCCTTCCGCGCGCGCATCCGCGACCGCACGGAGGTGCCCCCGGAGGTAGTCGATCCGTTCGGTGTCGTCTTCCGTCGCGATGCCGTTCTCGGTGACGTACAGCGGCATCCCGGTGGCGGCGGCGCGATGGAGCATCACGCGGAGCCCGTCGGGGTGCACGGCCCAGCCCATCTGGGTGGTCGGCACGCCCTCCGGCGGTGCGGCGAAGATCGTCGGCGATGCAGGGTCCACCCAGTTCTTGCGGTAGTACTGCACGCCGAGCCAGTCGCCGCCCGTACCGAGCTCCAGGGCGTCGAGGTACAGGTCGACGATCTCGGCACGCATGGCGTCGCGATAGGCCACGGTGACCTCGTCGTCGCGTGCCGCCGCGAGATAGGGAAGCTGCACGACGAGACCGGGTTGTGCCGCACTCGTGTCGCGCACGGCCTCGACCGCGCGGTGGTGGGCCGCGAGCAGCACGCGCCCGACGCGGCGCCACAGGATGGGGTTGGTCACCCCGGGTGGGTGGTACCCCTCGAGGTACCCGTGCAAGGCCACCATCTGCGGCTCGTTGATCGTGCACGCGAAGTCGACGAGGTCACCCAGCTCGCCCATGACACGACGCACGTAGCGCTCGAACGACGCGAGCGCATCCGGAGCGAGCCATCCCCCCTTCGCCGCGAACCAGGCGGGCAGCGTGAAGTGGTGGAGCGTGACGAACGAGACGAGGCCGTGCTCTTTAAGGGCGGAGAGCACGTCACGGTAGTGGCCGATCGCGGCGCGGCTGAACTCTCCCTCGGCGGGTTCGATGCGCGCCCACTCGATCGACAGCCGGTGGGCGTTGTGGCCGAGCGAGGCCAGCAGCGCGACATCGTCTCGGTACCGATGGAAGTGGTCGATCGCGTCGCCTGACGACTCGATCGCGGCGGTTCGGCCGTCGTGTTCGAACGCCCACCAGTCGGAGTTCGTATTGTCGCCTTCGACCTGGTGGGCTGCGGTGGCAGCCCCCCACAGGAAGTCGGCCGGGAAGTCACGGTCGGTCATCGGCTGCTCCGAGTTCTTCGAGGAGCGCGGCGAGTCGCTCCGGATGCTCGACGTTGGCGAGGTGCTTGCCCGCCGCGAGTTCGACATAGTGCGCACCCTCGATCGCCGCGGCCAGCCGCCGCATCCCGGATGCCGGGGTCGCCGGATCGTCCGCGGTGCCGACGGCCGCGACCCGCGTCGTCACACGTGCGGCCGTCGTGCGACCGTCGAACGCTTCGAGTGCGTCGCAGCAGCGACGGTACGAGCTGTCGTCCACCGCCGAGAGATCCATGAGGCATGCCTCGACGAGCTCCGGCTGCTGCTGCGGGAATCGCTCGGAGAACCACCCTGCCGCGCTCTCTTCGGCGAGCGCGGCCGTGCCGCCGACGCGCACCACGGCTCGCAGCCGATCCCAGCCGGCCCGGTCGCCGAAGCGCAGTCCGCTGTTCACGATGAGAGCCCCGCGCACCTCGCGCATGGCCGCGAGTTCGAGGGCGATCGCACCGCCGAGCGAGACGCCAACGAGCAACACGGGTGTGTCGATCCGTGCGTCGATTCCTCGGGCGACCTCTACCGCGAGATCGCGCACCGAGAACGGTGCGTCGTGCGGCTCGGATGCGCCGTGCCCCGGGAGATCGACGGCGTCGATGCGCCACCGATCGCCGAGTGCGCGCGCGAGCGGCTCCCACACCCGAACGCTCGTACCCAGCGAGGGCAGCACGACGAGGGTCGCGTGGGGCGTGGCGACGCTGGTGAGCGTCGTCCACGCGAGGGCGAGCGGGAGGGCCGTGCGGTCGCTCACGTTCCTCCTCGATCGTCTGGCGGCGCCTCCAGCTTGCCCTGTCATTGATTGGTTTTGCAACTCGACGGCACGAAAGACCGTCGCTGATTGGTTTTGAGATAGGGTGAGGCCACCATCCAGCCGAAGGAGTTGCGCACGTGGCAGAACCGACCGACGCGCAGATCGCCGAACTGATCCGGCGCCTGCCGCTCGACGACAAGGTCGGCCTGCTCACCGGCCAGGACTCGTGGTCGCTCCGGGCGCTCCCCGCGATCGGGCTGCGCTCGATCGTGGTCTCGGACGGGCCGGTGGGGGTGCGCGGATCCAGCTGGGACGAACGCTCGCCGTCGGCGAACTTCCCGTCCCCCACGGCGCTCGCCGCATCGTGGAACCCGGATGCGGTGCACGCCGTCGGCCGCGCGCTCGGCGCCGAGGCGCGCCGGAAGGGCGTCGACGTCATCCTCGCCCCCACGATCAACCTGCACCGCACGCCCTACGGTGGTCGCCACTTCGAGGCCTTCAGCGAAGACCCGCTGCTCACCGCCGAGCTCGCGTCGGCGTACGTGCGCGGCGTGCAGAGCCACGGGGTCGGCGCGACCGTGAAGCACTACGTCGCCAACGACTCCGAGACCGACCGCTTCACGGTCGACGTGCGCGTCGACGAGCGCACCCTCCGCGAGCTCTACCTGCTGGCCTTCGAAGCGCCGGTGCGCGAGGCGAGGTCGTGGCTCGTCATGAGCGCCTACAACTCGATCAACGGTGTGACGGCGTCGGAGAACCCGCTGCTCGCGAGCCCGCTCAACGACGAGTGGGGCTTCGACGGCGTCGTGATCAGCGACTGGACCGCCGTGCGCAGCATCGAGAGCGCCCGCCACGAGCAGGATCTGGCGATGCCCGGCCCGGTGGGCGCGTGGGGAGACGCCCTGCTGCTCGCCGTGCGGCGCGGGGAGGTGTCGGAGGCCGCGATCGATCGCAAGGTCGCCCGCATCCTGCGGCTCGCGGCCCGCGTCGGAGCGCTCGCCGGCTTCGAGACCGCCCCCGCCCCGGATGCGGCCGCGACGCCGGTGCGCGAGATCGCGCGCACGGCATCCGTCGCGGGCACCGTGCTGCTGGAGAACCACGACACACTGCCCCTGCACGCCCCGGCGACGTTCGCGGTGATCGGCGAGGGCGCGGTCGAGGCGCGCACGCAGGGTGGCGGCAGCGCCACGGTCATTCCCGAGAGCGTCGTCGCCCCCCTCGACGGCCTGCGTAAGCGGTGGCCGGATGCCGACATCCGCTGGGCGCGTGGCGCCGCCGTGCAGACGCGGCCATCCGATCTGCCTGTAGGCAGCTTCCGCACCGCCGATGGCGAACCGGGGATGCTCGTGCGCTACGTCGCCGCCGACGGCAGCGAGCTCAGCGCAGAACGGCGCGAAGCATCGGGCATCGTCTCCTTCGACGGGCTCTCACTCGCCTCCCGTTCCGCGGTCGTGGAGTTCTCGTTCCGCTACCGCCCACCCGCCGGCCGAACGGCACCGCTGGCCCTCTCGGGCGTGTGCGACTTCGAGGTGGACGCCGACGGCGAACGCATCGCCGATGGCGCGATCCGCACAGCACCGGGCGACGACCCTGCCACCGCGGTGCTCACCCCGCCGTTCACGCAGATCTCGGTGCCGGTCGGGGGCGACGAGGTGAACCTGACCGTTCGATTCCGGCCGACCGAGGGCGGCATCCCGGACGCCCTGTCGCTGCGGGTGGGCGTTCCACCTGCCCCCGCCGACCCCGAGCAGCTCATCCGCGAGGCGGTGCAGCTCGCCCGCACGAGCGAGGTCGCACTCGTCATGGTGTCGACCTCCCCCGAGATCGAGTCAGAGGGTTTCGACCGCGAGAGCCTGCGACTCCCCGGCCACCAGGACGCCCTCGTGCGTGCGGTCGCCGAAGCCAACCCGAACACGATCGTCGTCGTCAATGCGGGCGCGCCCGTACTGCTCCCGTGGCGGCACGAGGTGGCCGCCGTGCTCGCGGTGTGGTTCCCCGGGCAGGAGTTCGGTGACGCGCTCGCCGCCGTGCTGAGCGGCGATGTCGAGCCGGGCGGACGCCTGCCCGTGACCTGGCCTGACCGCGAGGAGGACGTCCCCGTGCGCGAGGTGACCCCGCGCGCGGGTCGCCTGGAGTACACCGAGGGCATCCATATCGGCTACCGCGCCTGGCTCAAGGCCGGAGCGCGCCCCGCCTACCCGTTCGGCTTCGGGCTCGGGTACACGAGCTGCGAGGTCGTCGCGCTCGAGGTCGACGGCGAGGTGCGCGAGGGCGGCGAACTGCTCGGCGAGGTGACCGTGCGTAATACGGGTGTACGCGCGGGCAAGGTCGTCGCTCAGCTCTACGCCGACCGTGCCGAATCGGCGATCGATCGCCCCGCGCGCTGGCTCGTGGGCTTCGCATCCGCCGAACTCGAGCCCGGCGAGCAGCGCGTCCTGCCGGTGCGGATCAGCTGGCGACGTCTCGCCCACTGGTCGCAGGGGTGGGCTCTCGAGCCCGGCGATTTCCGGATCGTGGCAGCGCTCTCGAGCGAGGCCGACGGCCCGACGGTGACCGTCGCGGCGCGCTGACCGCTCAGCGCGCCGCCGCGAAGTGGTGCGCGCCGCCCGCGACCGACTCGATGCGCCCGTCGGGCAGCACGATGTCGGCGGGAACGCCCTCGGGCAGCACGACGTCGAGCTCGAAACCTCCGTCGACCACCCGCCACGAGCACTCGATGCGCCCGCGCACCGACTCGTAGGCCGTCGACGCCCAGTCGATGCCGGGTCCCGGTACGGGCTGGATGCGCACGCGGGCGTACCCCGGCTCCGCGGGACGGATGCCGCCCACGACCTGGTAGATCCAGTCGGCCACGGCGCCGAGTGCGTAGTGGTTGAAGCTCGTCATCTCGCCCGGGTTGATGCTGCCGTCGGGCAGCATCGAATCCCAGCGCTCCCACACGGTCGTCGCCCCCATCGTGACGGGGTACAGCCACGAGGGGCACTCCCGCTCGAGCAGCAGGCGGTAGGCCTCCTCGACGTGCCCCGTCTCCGAGAGCGCCCAGGTGACGAACGGGGTGCCCGCGAAGCCCGTGGTCACCCGATAGCCCGACTCGCGCACGAGCTCGGCGAGACGTTCGGCGCATGCCACGCGGTCGATCCCGTCGAGCAGACCGAACGCGATCGCGAGTGCGTACACGGTCACGCAGTCGGAGTGGATGCGGCCGTCGCGCACGAAGTGCTCCACGAACGCGGCACGTGTGCGTTCCGCGAGCGCCGACCAGCGCGCGGCATCCGCGGCGAGTTCGAGCACCTGAGCCGCACGTGCGGCGAACGAGGCGGAGCGGTAGAGGCACGCGGTCGCGACGACGACGGGATCGGCCTTCGCCGCCGCGGGATCCTCCGGGGGAGCGTCGGGGTCGAGCCAGTCGCCGAGCTGATTCCCGCGATCCCACAGGCCGGTGTCCGAGACGTCGCGCTCGACCGAATCGAGGTGCATGACCATGGCCGGGTAGTGCGCGGCGAGCGCCTCCGCGTCTCCGTAGGCGTTCCACAGTGCCTCGGGCACCCACACGGCGGCATCGCCCCAGACGGCGGTCGCCGTGTGCCAGGGCAGGCTGAACCCCTCGGGCCAGTTCGCGTACTTGAGGATGTCGGGCACGACGAGCGGAACCGCATCCTCGGCGTTGTGCGCCGTCTCGACGCGCAGGTCGGCGAGCCAGTTGTCGAGGAATCGCGCGGTGTCGAACTGGAACGACGCGGATGCGGCGTAGGCCGAGAGGTCGCCCGTCCAGCCGAGGCGCTCATCGCGCTGCGGGCAGTCGGTCGGCACGCTCAGGAAGTTGCCCTTCTGCCCCCAGATCGAGTTCTCGATGAGCCTGTTCACGAGCGGCTCCGAACAGCTGAACCACCCCGTGCGCGTCATCTCGGAGTGCACGACGACGGCTTCGATGTCGTCGCGGCCGAGCTCGCCCGGCCATCCGCTGACCTCCGCATAGCGGAAGCCGTGGAAGGTGAGCGTCGGCTCGAACTCGTCGAGGCCACCCGAGAGCACGAACACATCGGTCGCGTCGGCGTGCCGCAGCGGCCGGGTTCCGAGCTCGTCGTTCTCGAGCACCTCCGCGTGGCGGATCGTGACCTCGGTGCCCGCGGGCCCCTGCACCCGAAGGCGCAGCCATCCGACGAGGTTCTGCCCGAAGTCGACGAGCGTACGTCCCGTCGGAGACACCCAGATGCGTTCGGGGCGCAGCACCTCCTGCCGTCGCACGAGCGGCCCTTCCTGCGGCACGAACGATGTGCGGTCGACCTCGACCTCGCGCACCGCGAGTGCGGGTCCGTCGTGTCCCCTGCGCCGCGCGTCGATGGTCTGGCCGTCGTAGAGCGAGTTGCGGGTGATCTCGGATGCGGATGCCGCCCACGCGCGGGAGGTCGTGACGCGCTGCACGCTTCCGTCCGCCCAGGTGAGGCGCAGCGCGGCGGCGACGGCGATGTCGTCGCCGTAGTTGGCGTGCGCCTGGGCGAAGCCGAGGTCGCCCCGGTACCAGCCGTTGCCGAGCAGCAACTCGATGCGCAGGGGTCCGGATCCGTCGCGCACGAGCTCCAGCACGTCGAAGCGCTGCACGGCGAGACGCCATTCATACGCCGTCCACCCGGGGTTGAGCACCGAGTCGGTCACGGGCTCGCCGTCGATGCGGGCCTCGTAGACGCCGTGGGCGGTCGCGGCGAACTCGGCGGAGACGAGCTCGGAGCGCGGGCGGTCGAGCTCGACCTCCGTGCGGAATCGCGGTGCGGCGGATCGGTCGAGGTCGGCCGCAAGGAACACGGCGCCCTCGAGGAGCTGGGCAGGGGGCTCGGCAGGGAACTCGGATGCGGTGCGGATCACGCTTCTCCTTCGATCGGGACGCGACCCGCCATTCTTACCAGTCAACGATTGGTTTTACAACCGGATGTCACGACTTCCGCGCGATCAGGCTCCAGAGCAGCGCGAACCGCTCGGGCATGTCGATGCGATCCGGCTGCAGCAGCCACTGCAACTGGAGGCCGTCCGCCGCCGCCACCAAGAGCGACGCGATGCCGTCCGCGTCGAGTTCGGCGGGCACCTCTCCTGCATCCTGACGCGCGCGCACATCCTGGGCGAGCTCGCTGCGCAGCCAGTCGTAGCGTTCCTCGAAGAACGATCGAGCGGGGCTCTCCTCGTCGACGCTCTCGGCCGACATCGCCACGAACAATCGCACGAGTCCCGGCTCTTCGACGTTGTGCGCGATCGCCTGCTTGAGATGCCCGACCGAGTGAACGTGCCGCTGCCCCTCGAGATCGCCTTCTCGATCGTCGCGGCGGCGCAGCACCTCGAGGAACAGCTCTTCCTTGGTGCTGAAATGATGGAGCAGGCCCGCTTGGCTGAGTCCGCTCTCGCGGGCGATCTCCCGTACCGAGGTGCGGTCGTATCCCTTGCGGGCGAAATGCTCGAGGGCTGTCGCGAGGATCTCCTCGCGCTTCGCCAGCCCTTTCGCGTAGGGTCCACGCTCTGCCATGCCGGAATGCTATCCGGCGCGCCGTGATGTCTCACCGCTGGCGCCGAAGTCAGTCTTCATCGTGCCGAAGAATCCGAGATGACTCCTGCCTACCGTCCCGCCCCACAGCGACAGACCGCCAAGGTGCTCCACCAAGTACGGGTCACCCCTTGATTGCGCCGGAGGTCATGCCCGCGACGATTTGCTTATTGAAGAACACGTACATCAAGAGAGGCGGGATCGTGATGAGCAGGATGTCCGTAAATAGCAGGTTCCAGGTGGTCTGAAACTGACTCTGGAAGTTGAAAAGAGTCAACTGGACTGTGGCATTCGCTTCACCGGGTGCGAAGTACAACGGGTTGGCGAAATCGTTGAAGACTGCCACCGATTGGACCACGATTGCCGTGACGATCACGCTACGAAGCAACGGGAACCCGACGGAGAAGAACAACCGTATTGGGCCCGCCCCATCCAGAGTCGCTGCTTCGTCGAGTTCGCGCGGGATCGTCGACACAAATGCTCGGAACAGCAGCACACAGAACGACATTCCATACGCGACTTCCACCAGTGTGAGCCCGCCGATGGTGTTGAAGATTCCCAGCGTCTGCATGATCTTTGCCGTCGGCACGATCGCTGGTGGGACGATCAGACCCGCCAAGATGAAGAACGTGACGATGCCGTTCCATCGCGACGGACGGCGCGCAAGCACCCAACCGATCATGGCCGAGAGAACGACCATGATCGACACCGACAGGACGGTCAGGATCGTGCTGTTAATGAAGGCCGTGATCAGCATGTAGTCACGGGCCTGAAACACCGTGACGACATTTTCCCAGAATACGAAGTCGACCGGCCACGTAAAGGACAAGGTCGCCGAGTCCGGGCCCGTCTTGAAGGACTGCACGAGAATGAATGCGAAAGGGACGAGAAAGACGACTGCCGAGACGAGTACGGCAATGATGCCGAATAGATGGCGAGAGGCTGTGCGATTCACAGGTCGGTCTGCTTTCGGTTGAGCCACCAGAAAAGTGGCAAGATGACGGCGCTTACGACGATGAACAGTACGACGTTGCCGGCGGTCGACAACCCGTAGAACCCGTAGGCGTATTCCTTGTAGATAACAGAGGCGAGCACGTCGCTTGCAAAGCCTGGGCCGCCCCCCGTCATTACCCAGATCAACTGGAACTCGCGAAGTCCACCGATGAGGGACAGAATGATGACAGTCGTCGTCGCAGGACGCACGAGGGGGAGCGTTACGCTGCGGAAGCGGTGCCACGCGTTCGCCCCATCGACCTTCGCCGCTTCGTAATACTCCTGCGGGATCGCCACCAGCCCGGCCATATAGATGAGGGCGGCCAGCCCAACGCCGCGCCATACGTCGACCAAGATGACCGAGTACAGAGCGAGGTTCGGGTCAGTGAGCCAGCCGGGCCCCTCGATGCCGATGGCCGCGAGCGCTTCGTTAATGAGGCCGTCATACGGATCCATGAGCGCCTGAAATGTGATCCCGACGCCAACGGTGCTGACGAGCACCGGGAAGAAGACGACAGCTCGCAAGTACCCCCGCGCCGATATGTCTGACGTCAGTAGGACCCCGATTAGGAGCCCCAGCACAATCTTCAGGCCAGACGTCAGCACGCCGAAGATGATCGTGTTGGAGAATCCCCTACTCAGTTGGGGATCGGTGAAGAAGGTCACGAAATTGTCGAACCCGATGAACTCGACATCGAACAATGTCCAGCGGGTAAACGCGTAGTAGAACGACGCGAACGTCGGCGCTACAAACAGCACGAGGAAGATCGCCGCGCCCGGCAGCAGGAACCAATGCGGGTACATGCGCTTCTCGTATCTGCGCCGGGGCGGTCGCTGCCCCGGCGCTGTCGAGAGCGCCCGCGTCGCATCTGATGGTGCGATTGTCGCCATGATGAAGCTTTCGGATGTGGAGGGGCCGCCACGATTCTGACGGCCCCTCGATGGATGTGGTTCGCTTACCAGCCGGGCAAGCCCAGTTGCTGTGCCTGCATGGTCGCATCCGCGTCATACAGCTCCGCACCGCTTCGACCGTCACGTACGCCCGTGCCGATCTCGACATCGATCTGCATCAGCTTCGGCCCCTTCACTGGAGAGAGGAACTCAAGCGCCGGCGCAACGTTTCCGGACTCGAAGTACGGGGCCCAGTCAGCAACAATCCGCGGTGCATCCTCGGGGACCGAGCAACCCTCGACCAGGTACGCACCGGTCGCGCCGAGCGCCCCTGTGATTGCATCGCAACCTGCCGGGCTAGCGACGAAGGCCATGAACTTCTTCACCGCGTCGGGATGTTCGGTGTTGGCCGGGGCATACAGTGCCGGGGGCATCCAGATCGTCATACCTGCTTTATCCCCGTCCTCGCCCGGGATTCCGAAGAATCCGACGTCCTCGACGTGGTCCGGCCAGTTGGTCGCGATCGTGGCCTGAGCGAATCCGAGCATCGGATAGTGGCCCGCCTTGCCCGTGGCCACAGCCTCCAGTCCATCGTTCAACAGTGCCGACGCGAAGTCCTGGTTCAGATAACCACGGTCGTGGATGTCTTGAAGCTTCGTGAAGCTCTGAACAGCGACCGGATCGTCAGCGAAATTGACCTTGTTCGCGGTGTACTTATTCGCCCAGTCGTTGTCGCTCGCATAGATGTTGTAGAAATCGGCAAGCGTGATGATCTGCGCCGTCCATGTGTCACCGTATGTCTGCTCGACAGCCGTGTACCCAGCTGCCTTGATGGCATCAGAGTTGGCGAGAAACTCGTCCCACGTGGTTGGGACGTCGAGGCCGAGTTCCTCGTAAATCGGGATGTTGTAGAACATCCCGCCGCCGCCAGCGGTTTGGACGGGAACACCATACAATCCCCCGCTCTGAGTCGACACCGCCGCGGTCCACGCCGGGTCGAGATCGGCGACGAAGTCCTCACCGGAGATGTCCAACATCGTCTGGTCGGGGCTAAGAGCCTGTAGCAGCGAACCTGCCTGGTACCAGAACATGTCAGGCATTTCACCGGTCGCGAGGCGGGTCTTCATCAGGTTGTCGAGCGACGCCGAGTCGCTCGGGCCGGACGCATCGACCTTGACCACGATGTCCGACTGGCTCGCGTTGAACGCGTCCGCCAACGCCTCCGCGGTTGCGATGTTCGTCTCGACCCCAGAGCCCTGGAACCAGTCCAAGGTGATCGGCCCGTCGCCATCATCCGCGCCGCCGCCGGAACACCCAGCCAAAACGGCCACCGCAATCGCGAGGCCGACGAACGCGACCGGGCGCGTTCGATGTGTAAATGCAGACATCCTTACCTCCTTGTAGGACACTCAGGTGCACCCATCCGAAAACAATTCATCGATGGGCTTTCACGCATAGTATGCGGTACGGGATGCGCCGTCAATCGCGTACCCACTCACGACACACGACGAACTGTGAGGCCAGCCAGGTGAGCCCTCACCGCGGCGGAAGACCCCAGAAAGGCAGGGACATGCCCGTCATCCAGTACGCCGGAGCCGACATCGGACGGGGCGAGATCATCGCGTTCGATAGCGGTGCGATCCGACTTCTCGGTCACCTCGAATCCATCCCATCGATGACGTCGGTGCGACCAGTCCGCCTCCCACGCGCACTCTGGCGTCGGTTCCCACCAAAGTCGGCAGCGGTTCGCGCGCAGTTCATCCGGCCGAGCGGGGTACGTATTTCGCTCACCACCGCTGCAACCAGCATCGTCATGCGCGTGCGATGCACACGCATGCGGCTTCCACAAGTGGACGCCGAACGCAACGGTTTCTCGCTCTGCGTCGACCATGAAGAGATTGCCTTCGTCCCCAGCCCAATCGACGCGTACGAAGTCATCGACGCTACCGGTACAACATCGTGCGAACGAATCGAACGAGAATTCTCCGAGGTCCGATTCGACAACCTCCCCCCGAGGATCAAGAACGTCGAGATTTGGCTACCACAAATGATGATCGTCGATCTCTTCGACATGACCGCCGATGCCACATTCGATGCCCCCGCTCCCTCCTCGCGCCCCGTGTGGGTGCACTATGGAAGCTCCATTAGCCACGGCGGCAACGCCGAACGCCCGACACAGACCATGCCCGCCGTCGCGGCCCGTGATGCGGGACTACAGCTTGTGAATCTTGGCGTTGCGGGGCAGTGCCACATCGATCCCTTCGTCGCCAGCGCGATCGCCGACATCCGCCCCGAGCTCATCAGCCTAGAACTAGGCGTCAACGTGGTCGGCTCTCGAAGCCTCGACCAGCGTAGCTTCGCACCGGCCGTCCACGGTTTCATCGATACGGTGCGAGCCGCCAACCCCGACGTCCCTATTCTGGTAATCACGCCACTCTTGTGGCGCGGGAACGAGACTCAGGCTGGGCCTGGCGATGTGGCAGTCGGAGACGACGGAGTCAGATTCTTTCTGCGAGGCACCGAGGAGGATGTACAGGCCGGTGCGTTGAGCATGCAGGAAGCACGCGATCAGCTTCGCGACGTGGTCTCGGTGCGACAGCAGGCCGGCGAACCAACGGAACTGATTAGCGGTCTTGAACTGTACGGGGAAGAGGATGCCGCATCCTGGCCCTTCGCCGATTCGCTGCACCCCGACAGCGATCAGAGTGTTCGAATCGGCTTGCGGCTTGCGCGCTCTTTGGCTCGCACAGTCAGCCAGGCGGGCCTATTAGGGACGCAGTGAACGACGTACGCTTGCTCGTGTAGGTTGCCCGCGAGATGGCGGCTTGCGCCCCTCCCGCAGCGTGACCGCGACTTCGATTCGTGCGTTCGGTGTCGCCCCGCTGGGGCACGACCCGCGTCACTCCGCGCGCGGCAGCCACACCCGCATCGTCGCCGGGCCACGTTCCGCCCAGTCGTGGTACGGGATGAGCCGGATGCGCGCCCGGCGCGACGACGGGGCGGCCGCGCCGTCGGCGTACGGCCACGGTCGGTCATCGTCGTCGTGCACGACGACATCCGCCACGACCGCCTCCCCCTCGTGCGTCACGGAGTCCACGTCGATCGCGAGCTGGTCGAGCCGCACCCCCTCGGGCAGGTCGGGCGACTCGACGCACAGCACCTCGGGCCCGCGCTCGATCGCGACGCAGCCGCGCACGGCGTCGATGCGCGGATCCGGGACGACGATGCGCGGCTCGACCGGTAGCTGCAATTCGAGCACGTCGCCCGGCTCGAACGCTTCGTCGACGACGAGGTAGCCGGGCTCGACCGCGAGCTCGCGGCGACCAGCGGCGGTCGTGAGCACCGCGCGCGCTCCCCGCGCCCAGCCGGGCACCCGCACGGAGAGCCTCCAGGCGTCGGTCGGGGCCTCGAGCACACGGATGCGCACGGCACCGTCGCGCGGGTAGGCCGTCTGCACCGCGAGCGCCACCGGCCGACCGTCGCCGAGCCGCGCGCGCACCTCGGCATCCGCGAACTGGTGCAACTGCAGCCCGTCGTCGTCGACCGTCGCGACGAACGCCCCGAGGCTCGCGAGCGTGCGGGCCACGTTGGGCGGGCAGCACGACACCTCGAACCAGGGCGCCCGAAGCGACGACTCCGCGCGCCCCGAGATCGCATCCGGATTGACCTCGGCGCCCGGCTCACGCTGGTGCAAGGTGTTCGCGTAGAAGAAGGCGGTGCCCTCGGATGAGGGCGAGGTCGCCACGACGTTGTACAGGGTGCGCTCGATGAGGTCGGCGTAGCGGGCCTCCCCGGTCGCGAGCAGCAGGCGCCAGCTGAACATGACCGAGCCGACGCCCGCGCACGTCTCGGAGTACGCGCGATCCGACGGCAGCTCGAAGTCGTCGCCGAACGCCTCGTCCTGGTGGTGCGAGCCCTGGCCGCCCGTGATGTAGGTGCGGCGGGCGACCGTGCGCTCCCACTGCGACCGCAGCGCATCCAGCAGCTCGGTCTCGCCGGTCTCGACGGCGACGTCGACGGCCCCCGCCGCGAGGTAGTTGGCACGCACGGCGTGACCGTGCAGCACCTGCGCCTCGCGCACCGGCACGTCGTCTTGGAAGTAGCCGCGCCCCCACTCGATGTCGGCGAGCACCCCGTGCCCGCGGCGGTCGACGAACCGCTTCGCCTGCTCGAGGTAGCGCCCCTCCCCCGTCACCCGGGCGAGCTCCGCAAGCGCCACCTCGACCTCCGCGTGGCCGCACACCGAGCGGATGCCGTCGTCGCCGAACACCTCGCACACGAGGTCGGCGGCGCGGCGGGCCACCTCGAGCAGACCGTCATCGGCGTCGGGTCGCGTGCGGGCGCGCGCGACGGCGGCCTGGAACAGGTGCCCGAGGCAGTACAGCTCGTGCCCCCACTCGAGGTCCGACCAGCGCGCCCCCTGACCGGGGCGACCGAAGTTCGTGTTGAGGTAGCCGTCGGGCTCCTGCGCCGCCGCGACCCGCGCCACCACGGCGCGGAAGCGCGCCTCGAGCTCGGGCGAATCGGTGCGACCGATCTCCCAGGCGAGCGCCTCGAGGTACTTGTAGACCTCCGAGTCGGCGAACTCGCGCCCGCGCCGCCCCTCGGGCAGGGTGCCCGCGGCGGCCCGGTCGAAGTTGCCGAGCCACCCCTCCCGTTCGAGCCAGCGCTCGATATGCGGCAGGGTGCCTTCGGCGTTCACCCGCTGGCGCTCCGCCCAGAATCCGGATGCGATGCGCACCTCGTCGAGGCCGAGCGGCCGCAGTGCGCCCCGGCTCGGCACGACGGGCGCGACGATCTGTGGAGAAGTGGTCATCGTCATCCCTTGAAAGCGCCGGACATGAAACCGCGCACGTAGTGCCGTTGGAGGAGCAGGAAGAGCACGATGCACGGCAGCGCGAGCACCACGACGCCCGCCTCGGTCGCGCCGTAGTCGACGACGCCCTGCACCTGCCCGCGCAGGTTCGACACCGCGAGCGGCAACGTCATCCGGTTGGTGTCGTTGATCAGGATGAGCGGCGCGAAGAAGTCGTTCCAGGCCGCGAGGAAGGCGAACAGGCCCACCGTGATGAGGCCCGGTTTCACCGCGGGGATCAGCACCCGCCAGAGCGCCCCGAAGTTCGAGCAGCCGTCGACCTTCGCCGCCTCGTCCATCTCGCGGGGAATCGACTCGAACGAGATGCGCATCATGAAGATCGAGAACGGCAGCTGGAACACCGTGATCACGAGCGCCACCCCGAACAGGGTGTTCGAGAGCCCCACCTGGTTCAGCAGCACATAGAGCGGGATGAGCAGCGTCGCGTACGGCACCATGAGGATGCCGAGCACGAGCAGGAACAGCCCGTTCTTCCCCGGAAAGCGGAAGCGCGCGAAGGCGTAGCCCGACAGGAGCGACAGCACGAGCGTCATCACCACCGCGAGCAGCGACACGAAGGTCGAGTTGAACAGGTAGACCCAGATGCCCGCCTGGTAGTCGGCGAGGGCCAGGTAGTTGCCGAAGCCCCAGCCGTCGGTCTGGCTCGTGCCGGCGCGCGGGGCGACCGACGAGACCGCCGTCCACACGAGCGGGTACAGGAAGATCACGGCGAGGGCGCCCGTCATCACCCAGAAGGGGGTGCGGATGGCGACGCCGCCGAGGGTCGTCGCGGGTGCGCGGCCGGCCATCAGTTGTCCTCTCCCGTGCGGAAGGCGCGAAGCTGCACGAAGTTGATCGCGACGAGCGCGAGCAGCACGATCACCGACAGCGCGCCGGCGATGCCCAGGTCGTTCTGGCCCTGGAAGGCCACCGAGTAGATGAGCTGCACGACGGTGATCGTGGAGTTGTCGGGGCCGCCCTTGGTGAGGATGTAGAACTGCTCGAACGCGAGCAGCGACCCGGTGACGCACAGGATGGTCGTGAGCGCGAGGGTGGGACGCAGCAGCGGCAGCGTCACCCGGCCGAAGATCTGCCAGCGGCTCGCGCCGTCGATGCGCGCGGCCTCGTAGACCTCGTCGGGGATGCCCTGCAACCCGACGAGCATGAGCAGCATGTAGAAGCCCGCGTAGCGCCAGACGATGAGGAACACGGTCGACCAGAGCGCGCCATCCGGGGTTCCGAGGAAGCTGATGCCGAGGGCGTTCATGATGTCGGCGAAGGGCCCGGCGATGGGCGAGTAGATGACGTAGAACAGCAGCGACGCCGAGGCGAGTCCGAGCGCGCTCGGCACGAGGATCGCGGTGCGCAGCAGCCCCTTCCAGCGGGTCGACTCCTGCACGAGCAGCGCGAGTGCGAGGCCGAGCACGATCAGCAGCACGGTCGCCAGCACGGTGTATTTGAGGGTGAAGACGACCGAATCGACGAAGAAGCGGTGGTCGACGGCGTCGACGAAGTTCTGCGGGAAGTTGAGCCCGCGGTCGCCCGCGAGCAGCGGCCAATCGGAGGCCGACATCCGCACCACCGTCAGCAGCGGCAGCACGAACAGGAAGACGATGAACAGCGCTGTCGGGATGGAGTAGATCCAGCCCTGCGCCCCCTCGCCGAAGCGGCGGCGGCGCCGGGCGCCGGGCGGGCGCGCGCGGAGATCGTTGACGCTCATGGTGTGGGCCTTTCGGATGCCGGGGGCCGGCCGCCTGCGCGACGGCCGGCCCCCTCGAGATCGGACGTTACTGGGAGAGCACCGCTGTGATCTCGTCGTTGTCCGCGTCGATCGAACTGCCGTCGCCGAGCACCGCGTTGCGTACGAGCGTCAGCCACGGGCTGTTCGGGGCGTTGAAGGCCTGCTGGAAGTTGAGCGCCACCGGGGTGTCGCCCTTGCCCGCCACCTCGTTGATCGTGATGAGGCGGGGGTCGGCGGATGCGTACTCGTTGTTGGCGAGGTCGGCGCGCGAGACGACGTCGTTGTTCTTCGCGAGCACGCCGACCTGCGCGTCCTCCGACATCATCCAGCTCAGGAAGTTCCACGCCTGGGGCGCGAGCTTCGAGTCCTTCGAGACGCCGATGCCGTCACCGCCCACGAAGGTGGAGGCGCCGCCCTTGGGCCCGGGGATGCCGGCCACGCCGACGTCGAACGGCGTCGACGACAGCAGCGTCGCGGGGTAGAGCATGACGCCGACCTTGCCCTCGGTGAACGCGGCCGTCCAGGTGGGGCCGGTCTCGTCCTTCGAGGCGGGGAGCACGGCGCCCGCGTCCCACATGTCCTTCCACGCCGCGAACACGTCCTTGGCGGTGTCGGAGTTCAACAGCGCCTCGGTGCCGTCGTCGTTCATGACGTCCTGGCCGTCTGCCCAGAAGCTCGGGAACCAGGTGAACACGAGGCAGCCGCCGCAGGCGAGGCCGGTCGCGGTGCCGTAGGTGTCGGGCTTGTTGAGGCCCTGAATCGCCTTGGCCCACTCGGCGTACTCTTCGAGGTTGGCCGGGCCCGCCTCGGCGTCGAGGCCCGCCTCGGTGGCGAGCTCCTTGTTCCAGAACAGCATCGAGAGGTCGAGCACGAACGGCAGCACGTGCTCCTTGCCCTCGTAGGTGCCGGCCGAGAGGTGGCCCTTGTTGATCTCGTCCTTGAAGTCGAGGCCGTCGATCTGGGCGCTGATGTCCTGGAAGAGACCCTGCTGCACCCAGTTGGGCACGTAGACGATGTCGGCCGCGAACAGGTCGGGCAGGCCGTTCGAGCCGGCTGCTGCACCGACCTTGGCGACGTAGTCGTCGTTGGGCACGACGGTCAGCTCGACCTGGTTCTTGTGGCTCGCGTTGTAGGCCTCGACGAGCAGCTTCGCCTGCTTCTCGAGCGGGGCACGCGTCCAGAGCGTGAGCGTCGAGCCGTCGTCGACGCCTTCTGCGGGGATGTCGGCGGGGGGCGTGGTGCCTCCACCGTTTCCGCCCGAGCACGCGGCGAGGGCGGTGACGAGGACACCGGTGGCCAGCAGCGTGCCGGCCTTTCGGAGTCGACGGTTGAGCGTGGTCATTGCGTGTGATCTCCTTCACTCGTCGTTGAGCGGGCCGAGCGGCCCAGTGGTGCAGGGAGTTACGAAAACCCGAAATGGTTTTCGGTCACTATGGCATCGGTTTTGCTTACCGTCAAGTGATCCGCGTTGTAGGGTTTCCGAAAAGGAGTGCCGGATGCCGAACAGCGAGCCATCGCCCTACGGGCGGGCGGCGACGCTCGGCGACGTCGCGAAGGCCGCCGGCGTGTCGATCGCGACGGCGTCGAAGGCCCTCAACGGACGCGACCAGGTGGCCCCCGCGACGCGGCAGCGCGTCATGGCCGCCGCGAAGAGCCTGCAGTTCACGCCCAACGAGGTCGCGCGCGGCCTGCTCGCCGGCAAGACCGGCACCGTGGGCCTGCTCACGAGCGATCTCGAGGGTCGTTTCGTCATCCCGATCCTGATGGGCGCCGAGGATGCGTTCGGGGCCGGCGAGATCAACGTCTTCCTGTGCGACGCCCGTGGCGACGCCATCCGCGAGCAACACCATCTGCGGGCCCTGCTCACCCGCCGTGTCGACGGCATCATCGTCGTGGGGCGGCAGACCGACCCGCGGCCGTCGCTCGGCCGCGACATCCCCGTGCCGGTCGTCTACGCCTACGCGCCCTCCGACGATCCGCGCGACGTCTCGGTCACCCCCGACAACTACGCGGGCGGGCGGCTCGCCGTCGAGCACATGGTGGCCTGCGGGCGCAGACGCCTCGCGATCGTCTCCGGTGAGGTCGGCTACGCCGCCGCCCAGGACCGCACGCGAGGTGCGCTCGACGCGATCGCCGAGGTCGACGCCGAGTTCGTGGCCGCGCCCATGTTCTCCGACTGGTCGGAGCGCTGGGGGCGCGACGCGGCCGCCCTGCTCATGACCCAGCATCCCGACATCGACGGCTTCATCTGCGGCTCGGACCAGATCGCGCGCGGCGTGCTCGACACCCTCCGCGACCTGGGGCGCGACGTGCCCGGCGACGTGGCCGTCATCGGGTTCGACAACTGGGAGATCCTGTCGACCAACTCCCGCCCCGAGCTCACGACGATCGACGCCAACCTGCAGCAGCTCGGCCGCGCCGCCGCCCAACGCATCTTCGGCGCGCTCGACCAGAGCCCCGCATCCGGCGGCGTCGAGTACCTGCCGGTACGGCTCGTCATCCGCGGGTCGACGATCGAACGCCGCTGAGGGCCGCGCACCGTCCTCGTACTGTAGACGCGGTGAGGAGACGGATGCGATCGCGCAGTGTTCCCGGCAGCAGGGGGAGGTGGCGAAACGGCGAGCATCGGGTGGCAAAACGGCGAGCACGTGGTGGTAGAACGGCGAGCACACGATGGTAGAACGGCGAGCAGCTAGCTAGGATCGCCTCGTGAGCGACACTCCTCTGGTGCGACGGAACGTGCACTCGCGCGTCATCAATGCCCTTGCAGACACACGCATCGTCGTGGTGCAAGGGGCCCGTCAGGTCGGCAAGTCGACGCTCGCCGCCCAGATCCTTGAGGAGCGCGGAGGCACCGCCGTGACCCTCGACGATCCGGAATCGTTCGCGTTCGCAACGGCGGATCCGACTGGGTTCGTCGCGCAGGGCGGCGACCGCATGCTCGTCATCGACGAACTACAACGCGCACCTGAGCTCATCATCGCGCTGAAGGCGGCCGCCGACCGCGACCAGCGTCCTGGACGCTTTCTGGTCACAGGATCAGCGAACCTGCTCGACCTCGCCGCGACTCATGAATCACTCGCCGGACGCGCGGAGCGCGTGGAACTCTATCCGCTGAGCCAGCGCGAACTCGCCGGTCGCGACGACTCGCTCATCGACGCGCTGTTCGCCGGCACGGTCTCGACGGTGCGGCCGACAGGGCTGCACCGAAGTGACTACCTCGAGATCGCATGCTCCGGCGGCTATCCCGAAGCGTTGCGCCGTCGCACCGCCGCCCGCCGCGATGATTGGTACACGGCCTACGTGTCGCAGATCGTCCGTCGGGACGCGGTCGACATCTCGGGCCTGCAGCGCCTCGCAGACCTCCCGCGCCTGCTGCGCCTGATCGCCGCGCGGATGGGGACGACCATGGTGTGGACGTCCCTTGCCACAGACGCCGGCATCCCACGACGCACCCTCGACCCATACGCGGCGCTGCTGGACACCCTCTACCTCACCCACACGATCCCGGCCTGGGCCGTCAACCTCACCACACGGGAGGTCAAGCAGCCGAAGGTGTTCCCGGTCGACTCGGGGCTCGCCGCAAGCCTTCTGGGGCTCACCTCCGCCACGCTCGGCCCCACTTCGTCGATGGCCGGACCTCTGCTCGAGTGCTTCGTCGCCGGCGAGCTTCGACGTCAACTCGGCTGGGCGAGGCAGCGCGCATCACTCTTCCACTATCGAGACAGCCGCGGCGTCGAGGTGGACTTCGTGCTCGAGTCACCGGACGGCCGCGTCATCGCCGTAGAGGTGAAGGCGGCAGCAACGGTCACAGCGAAGGACGCCTCCGGGATCGGGGTCTTGCGCGACCGCCTCGGCGATCGATTCGCAGGCGGCTACGTGTTCTACACCGGTGACCGCTCGATTCACGTCGCCGACCGCGTGACGGCCGTCCCCCTCGAAGCGGTGTGGCAGGCGTCCGTGTGACCCGGGAGCCGTGCCTACGCCGAGGTGAGCCCCGTCGGGAACGGGTTGCGCGGGCCCACCTGCTCCATCTGGTGCCAGTACGGGTAGATCGGCGTCACGTGGCTCGCCGCGTCGAGCCGCGCGGTCTGCTCGGCCGTGAGCGACCATCCGAGAGCCCCGAGGTTCTCGCGGAACTGCCGCTCGTCGCGCGCCCCGATGATCACCGATGAGACCGTGGGCCGGGAGAGCACCCAGTTGAGGGCGATCTGCGGGATGCTGCGGCCGGTCTCGGCGGCGAGCTCGTCGAGCACGTCCACGACGCGGAACAGCCGCTCGTCGTCGCCCTTCTCGGTCTCGCCCTTCACGGCGAGTCGGCTGTCGGCGGGGCGCTCGGCGCCGCGCCGGATCTTGCCGCTCAGCCGGCTCTGCGCGAGCGGCGACCACACGACCGTGCCGACGTTCTGGTCGACGGCGAGCGGCATGAGCTCCCACTCGTACTCGCGGGAGGCGAGCGAGTAGAACGCCTGATGCGCGACGTGCCGCGCCCATCCGTGGCGTTCCGACACCGAGAGCGACTTCATGAGGTGCCATCCGGAGAAGTTGGAGGCGCCGATGTAGCGCACCTTGCCCGAGCGCACGAGCGTGTCGAGCGTCGAGAGCACCTCGTCGACCGGCGTGAACGCATCGAAGCCGTGCAGATAGTAGACGTCGATGTAGTCGGTGCCGAGCCTGCCGAGGCTCGCCTCGACGGCGCGCAGGATGTGATGCCGCGAGCTGCCGACATCGTTGACGTCGGGCCCCATCCGTCCGTTCAGCTTCGTGCCGATGAGCGCGACGTCGCGCCGCTTCCCGAGGGCGTGACCCAACACCTCCTCGGATGCGCCTGCCGCGTAGATGTCGGCGGTGTCGAAGAAGTTCACGCCGTGGTCGAGGGCGATATCGACCATCCGAGTCGCCTCGTCGACCTGTACGTCGCCCCAGGATCCGGTTCCGCTGCCGCCCGCGAACGTGGCGGTGCCGAACGAGAGGGCCGGCACCATGAGGCCGGATGCGCCGAGGCGGCGGTACTCCATGTCAGTCATACCGTTCAGGCTGGCACAGGAGCGCCCACGGTGCGACAAGGGGCGACGCTTCTGGTCGACGAAGGCCACCAGAGCAGAAAACCCCCGGCTGACCAGGGGTTTCGCATGGTGCGCCCGGAGGGATTCGAACCCCCAACCTTCTGATCCGTAGTCAGATGCTCTATCCGTTGAGCTACGGGCGCGTGTCGACGCGAAGTCAACCTGACGACTATATCAGGGACGGCGGGCGGCTTCGAACGCGGCATCGGGCCCGGGATGCCCGCCCGGCCCCCGGGCCCGACACGGGTGCGGTGACTCAGCCTGCGCCGGTCGTCTCGGGGTTCGCGTCGTCCACCGGGTCAGGGTCGACGACCGTGTCGGCGTCGCCGCCGGTCCCGCCGGGGCCGCTGCCACCCGTCGTGCCAGCGCCCTCGCCGGCGACGACACCGTCCCCCTCACTCGCGCCGCCACCCGACTCCGGGCCCGTCGACGCCGAGCCACCCAGGTCGGGACCGACGCCCGGCTCCCAGGTGTCGCTCGTGTTGTTGGTTCCCTGCTCGTTCTCGTTCATTTTCGACCTCCTTGGGTCGAGGGTGCACGCAGCGAGCCGTTGCGGCACCGGGATTGACAGCGGCATCCGCGGCACGTACAAGAGTCCCCTCCTCCACACCCCTCACTCGCATTCGAACTCCACGAGTTTCGAATATGCGTTCGATTCCATGAGAGAATCAAGCATGGCCCCGATCCCCAGCTACCTCGCCGCACTCGGCGACGCCGCGACGCCGTTCGCGGTGCCCGAGGTCGCCGGGTTGACGGATGTCGAGTTGCTCGACGGGCAGCGCGCGGTCGCCGAGTTGCGGCGGCGGGTGGATGCGGTCGCCGCCGCATTCGCGGGCGAGATCGCCCACCGCTCCCGCCGTGAGCTCGGGCACAGCGGGCTCGCACAGTCGAACGGCTTGCGATCGGCTGAAGACCTCATCGCGAAGGTCACAGCCGGCTCGCGTCGTGAGGCGCACACGCTGGTGAAAGCCGCGGAGATGCTGCCGACACCAGTGCGAGATGATGCGCCTGAACTACCACCCGCACCACGCTGGCAGACACTGATCGGGGATGCGGTCTCCTCCGCCGCGATCTCGGTTGGGGCCGCCGACATCATCCGCACGCCCCTCGCGGCGGCCGCCGACGGCGCGACGGACGACGACCTCGCGGCCGCAGCGGCCGCGCTCATCGCGGCAGCACCGGAAGCGACCATCGAGACCCTCGCCACGCTCGCCACACGGGCGCGCGACGAACTCGATGCCGCCGGAATCGCGGCGCGAGAGAACGCCCTGCGCGACAAGCGGTACCTGAAGATCAGCAAGCAACTCGACGGCATGACACGCATCCACGGCCTGCTCGACCCGGAGTCTGCGGCGATCGTCGTGCCGGTGCTCGACGCCGCAACCTCACCGCGACGGGGTGGCCCGCGGTTCATCGACCCGGATGCCGCCCAGCGCGCCGAAGACATCGTGCGCGACGAGCGCACCACAGATCAGCTGAGCCTCGACGTCTTCGTCGAACTCATCCGGATCGGCGCGCGCGTCGACGACGGAACGCTCCTCGGCGAGCGCAAGCCCGCCGTGCACATCCTCGTCACCCAGGCAGACCTCGAGGCGCCGACCGACACCGACGGAAACCGCGTCGGCGCAGCGTACTTCGAGGGTTGCGACGAGGCGGTCTCCATCGCCACAGCGGAGCGCTTCATCTGCAGCACGGGCGCCGTACCGATCATGTTCGACGGAGACGGACGCGCACTCAACCTCGGCCGGGAGCAGCGCCTCTTCAGCAGCAAACAACGCACCGCGATGGCGGCCCGAGACGGAGGATGCATCATCTGCGGGGCTCCCCCATCGTGGACAGAGGCACACCACATCGACCACTGGGTCGAACACCGCGGGCGAACCGACATCGACGACGGAGTGCTGCTCTGCCGCTTCTGTCACCTCAACGTGCACAACAACAACTGGCGCATCCGACGAGAACGCGGGCAGTACTCACTAGAGAAACCCGACAGGGACGGCATCCTCCGTCGCACACCCCTCGACCGCCGCAGCCCGGCACTCCAACGACTCCTCAGCGCGTAATTGTGCGCGCCCGCGGGGCGACGCGGGGAGGGATGCTGGGGCGGGGGGATTTCGACACGCGGCTGCGCCGCTACTCAATCCGCGGGGAGGGCGGGGTGCCCGGCGGTCGACACCAGCTCCGAGAGCGGATGCGACCCCGGCAGCGCGGCGAGGGCGACCGACCCGTCGAGACCCGTGCCGTGCGGCGACTCGAAGCGCACGTCGGGGTGCACAGCGCGCACCGCGTCTTCGAACGCCTCGCGCACGAGAGCACCGCGGAACACGCCCCCGATCGCGCTCACCACAGGGGCCGCGTCCGTGCCGACCCGACGCAGCGCGGTCACGGCCGCGAGCGCGAGCTCCTCAGCGGCATCGCGGCAGATCCGCTCAGCCACGGCATCCGTCGCCGCGTGCGCCGCCACTGCCTCCGCGAACCACGCCACGACGCTCACCCGCGCGGAGTCCGCCTGCAGCTGCACGTACGCGTCCTCGAGCTCGGGCCACCGGGAACGCACCACCTCGGTCAGCGCCGTCGCCGGACCGCGCCCGTCGTGGGCACGCATCACCGCCTCGAGAGCCGCGCGCCCGATCCAGAACCCGCTGCCCGCGTCGCCCATGAGGTAGCCCCACCCGTCGACGCGCGCCACGCTGCGCCGGCCGACGGCGAGCGTCACGACGCCGGTGCCCGCCGCCACCACCACGCCGTGCCCGTCGCCGAGCGTGCCCAGGAACGAGGTCACCGAGTCATGGGCGAGCATCACCCGCTCGGGGTCGACATCGCGCACGAGCCGGTGCAGCGCGACCGCATCGTATTCGGCGCTCGTAAGACCCGAAACCCCCGCGGTGAGCGTGCCGACCGGGGCGCCTCCCGCGGTCTCCCGCGCCACCGCCGCGAGCTGCGGCAACAACGGCCGATCCGTCAGCACACCCGAGAACACGCGCTCGACCGGCCCGGCATCCGGCCGCACGAAGCGCACCTTGATGCCCGTCTGGCCGGCATCCAGCGCAAGCACCGACGCGAGCGCAGACGAGCCGGTCACATCACTGCTCGACTGCTCCACTCGCCCCGCTCCACTCGCGATACTGCGCCGCCATGAACGCGCCCGCCGGCTTGCCGAACGGGCAGTAGTCGTCGTTCGCGGCCGCGTCCTGCTCAGGGTACAACCGCGCCGGCCAGTCCCGGAGCATGAGCCCCCGCACCCACGGCCGCGCACGAACCGCATCTGCTCCCCGGTCGCGGGGCATCACACGGCGTCACGGAGAAGCAGCGTCAACGCTGTTGACACACACCGCCTCCGCCCGCGAGAGTGGCGTCATGGATCTCGAGAAGGTCGACGTCGACCTGCGCCGGACGACAACCCGACTGCCCGCCACCGACCCGTCGAAGACGAGCATGCGCCGCGCATCCGCCCTCGCGCTGAAGGTCATGCCCGTGAAGCGCGCCGACGGCGTGCGCGTGCGCACCGTGCGCGACGGCACCGCACGTGACGGCAGCGTGAAGGTGCGCATCTACGAGCCCGCGACCCGGCGCACGGATGCCGTGCTGCTCTGGGTGCACGGCGGCGGCCTGGTGATCGGCAACCCGCGGCAGGACGAGCGTCTCGCCAGCGGCACGGCGGCCGCGCTCGGCATGACGGTCGTCTCGACGTACTACCGGCTGGCCCCCGAGCATCCGTTCCCCGCCGCGCACGACGACGTGCGCGCCGCGTGGGCGTGGCTGCAGGCGAACGCGGCATCCCTCGGCGTCGACCCGGCACGCGTCGTGGTGGGCGGCGAGAGCGCGGGCGGCGGCCTCGCCGCATCCCTCGTGCAGCGCCTGCACGACGAGGGGGCGCATCCGATCGGCCAGTGGCTGTTCTGCCCCATGCTCGACGACCGCACGGCGGCCCGAGGCGAACTCGACGTCGTCGACCACTTCATCTGGAACAACGCGGCCAACCGCTTCGGCTGGTCGTCGTACCTCGGTCGGGAGCCGGGTGCCGCCGAGGTGCCCGCCTACGCCGTGCCCGCGCGCCGCGACGACCTCACCGGCCTGCCGCCCGCCTGGATCTGCGTGAGCGACATCGAGCTGTTCCACGACGAAGACGTCGACTACGCGCGCCGCCTCGAGGCAGCCGGCGTGCCCGTGACGCTCGATCTGGTCGCTGGGGCCCCGCACGGCTTCGAGAACTGGGCGGCCGACACCGCACCCGCGCGAGCGCTGATCGGGCGGGCGCAGGCGTGGCTCGCGGGGGTTGTGGGGGTTGTAGGGGTTGTGCAGGGGGTGTGATTTCGAGACGCGGCCGCCTGCGGCGGTCGCTCCTCAATCACCTCAGGTATGCCGGGGCGCAGCACGCGCGCTCAGGCGCGGCCGACCGAGCTCGCGCGGGGCACGAGGTGCGGGGTGCGCGTGAGCTTGCGGTGCGTGTGGTGCGCGCGATTGTCGAGCTCGTCGAGCAACAGGCCGAACGCGTCGGCGCCCATCTCCATACCGGCCTGCGCGACCGTCGACACGGGGATCGCGGCGTCGCGCGCGGCCGCGTTGTTGTCGTAGCCGATCACGGCGAGCTCCTCGGGAACCCGGATGGCGCCCTGCACCTCGTGGATGATCGCGAGGGCGACGAGATCCGAGGTCGAGACGATCGCATCCGGTCGCACGAGCGCATCCAGCTCGCGCAGACGCCGACCGATCGCGGCGCCCTCGGCCATGTGATCGGAGAAGGGCACGTTCTCGACGGTCAGCACGACGCCGTCGGCCTCGTCGACCGCGCGGCGCGCGCCGTCGAGGCGCTCCTTGATGGGCGCGAGGCGCTCCGGTCCGCCCACGAAGTGCAACCAGCGGCGCCCCAGCTCGATCATGTGCCGCGCGGCGAGGTAGCCGCCGAGCTCGTCGTCGCTCACGACCGAGCATCCGTAGTGCACGGGACGCGCGACGTTGAGCACCACCGTCGGGGCGCGCAGACCCTCGGGCTCGCGATAGTCGGTCGCCGACTCGAAGGGCGCGAGCAGCAGGCCCGCGAACCGCGCCTCGTCGAACACGTTGATGAGCTCGAGCTGCTTCGCCTCATCGTTGATGCTGCTCGCGACGAGTAGCGGGTAGCCGGCGGCGCTCGCCGCCTCCTCGGCACCGCGGGCGATGTCGACGAAGAACGAGTTCGCGAGATCGGTGACGATCATGCCCGCCGTGCGCGAGCGTCCGCGCGCGAGCGAGCGGGCCTGGCCGTTGGGCACGAAGTCGAGCATCTCGATCGCCTGCTCGATGGCCCGCTGGGTGGCAGGCGCCACCTTGCTGCGGTGGTTGAGGAAGTTCGAGACCGTGCCGACCGACACACCGGCGAGGCGGGCGACATCCGACAACGTCGAGCGCTTGTTCGGGGTGGCGCTCATCCGGGATGTCCTCCTCTCTGCCGTCATGGTCGGGCCGTCATGGTCGGGCCGTCATGGTCGGGTCGTCATGGTCGAGCGACGCGCACGGTGACCGCGTCGCGCAGCTCACTCCGCGAGAAGCCTAGCCAGACGGGCACCTCATCCGACCCGCGCACGCGCTCACCGCGCGCGGGGTCGTACACACCCACCGCATCCGGGTCGACCTCGACGCGCACGGTGCGCCGCTCGCCCGCCGCGAGGTGCACGGATGCGAAGCCCGCGAGCGCGAGCGTCTCACCCTCCGCCTGGCGCGCGTAGAGCTGCACGACGGCCTTGCCCCCGCGGGACGCGTCGGCCGCGAGCGTCACCTCGACCGCGCCGTCGACGGCGCGCGAACCCTCCCACGCGATGCGCGCGTAGCCGAGCCCGTGCCCGAACGAGAAGGCGGGCTCGACCCCCTGCCGCTCGTAGGCGCGGTAGCCGATGTCGACACCGTCGACGTAGTGCACGCGCGCATCGGCGTCCGGCACCGCGGCCTCGCTCGGAACCGGCACCGCCTCGGCAGCCGCTGGCCACGACAGCACGAGACGTCCTCCCGGCTCGCGGCGCCCGGAGAGCATCGCCGCGAGCGCGGGCCCGATGCGCTCGCCCGGGTGCCCGAGATGCAGCAACGCCGCGACGCGCTCACGCCACGGGGTGAGCACCGGTCCCGCGCCGTGCGTCACGACGATCACGGGCACGCCCGTGTCGACGAGCGCCTCGATGAGCTCGTCCTGCCCGCCGGGCAGCGCGAGCTCGTCGGCATCCATCGCCTCACCCGTGACGCGCCCCGCGAGCACGACCACGGCATCCGCCCCGCTCGTTGCGGCGCGGGCCGAAGCGAGCACCGGCTCAAGCTCGCGCGCGCCGAGCGAGACGTGGGGCGCGATACCCATGAACGGGATCTCGATCGCGGGGCCGGTGCGGTAGCGCACCTCGAGCACGCGCTCGTCGCTCGAGGCGGGCACGACCGTCTGCAGCACGTAGTGCGGGCCCGTCACCATCGGCGAGGCCTCGCGGAACCCGGCGGCGAGCGGCGCGCCGTCGAGCAGCACCTCGACCTCTCCCCCGAACTCGAGCGAGGCGACGAGCGGACCGCCCGCGGGCAGCACCGCGGTGAGCTGGGCACTCCATGCGCCCGAGCCCGGCGCGGCCAGTTCGGCGCGCTCGGGCGTGAACTCGCGGGTGCCGGATGCGTCGTGCACGACCGCGGTGAGGCGCACGGTGTCGGATGCCGCGAGCGGCGGCAGCGGCACGTTCGGCACGCCCGCGGCTCGGCCGGCGACCGTGAGTCCCTCCTTCTCGAGGCTGTCGACGAGCTCGGGGATACGCGACGCCTCGAGCGTGACGCTCGCGGCTCCCCCGACGACGAGCGCGTGCAGCAGCTGATCGGCGCCGACGAGGGCGATCCGCGCGCCCGGCGCGAGTGGCAGCACCCCGGCGTTGCGCAGCAGCACGGCGCCCGAGGTCGCGATCGTCTCGGCGAGCTCGAGAGCCTCGGCCGAGCCGAGCCCGGCCGCGTCGCGCTCGCCCGTGGGGGGCGCGAGCTCGACGGCCGCGATCGCGGCGCGCACGTGCTCGCCGATCCCCGCCACGAGCTCGTCGGATGCGGCCGCCACCAGTTCGGGCGTGCGGCCCGCGAGCTCGTCGAGCCCCGGCAGGTCGAGCCCCGCCTCGAGCGCGGCGCGCGCGTCGCGCACCGCGAAGATGAAGTCGGGCACCGTGAACCCGGTGAAGCCCCAGCGCTCGCGCGGCAGCCGCAGCAGCTCGGCACTCTGGCAGACGTACTCGCCGTCGACGCGGTTGTACGAGCCCATGAGCGCGACCGCGCCGTGTGCGACGGCCCGCCGGAACGGCTCGAGGTAGCTCTCGTGCAACGCGCGCGGCGACACGCGCACGTCGATCGCGTCGCTGCGGGCATCATCCGGACCCGACCCCGTGCGCAGACGCTCGAGGTTGTTGGCCACGTAGTGCTTCACGACGGCGACGACGTGCTCGGCGTGCACCCCGCGCACCACGTGGCCGCCGAGCTCGCCCGCGAGCAACGGGTCCTCGCCGAGGTTCTCGCCGAGTCGCCCCGAGCGCGGGTCGCGGCCGAGGTCGAGTGCGGGCGCGAGCACGGCGTTGTGACCGGCGGCCCGCACCTCGCGGGCCAGCATGCGGCCGTAACGCTCGGCGAGCTGCACGTCGAACGCGGCGGCGAGGGTCAGCGCGCTCGGGAACGCCGTGGCGCCGTCGACGCCACGCACCCCGCAGCTGCCGTCCGCGTACGAAAGGGGGGTCACCCCGCCGCCGGCGAAGTCGCCGAGGGCGAGCGCCTCGTCGGCGGCCCGGCTCACACCGTGCTCCCGGCGAGCGCCCGCGCGGCATCCGCCACGAGCGGATGCGTGACCGTCACCCGGTGGGTGCCGGCGCGCAGCGGGGCGGATGCGCCGTCGACGCCGTCGACGATCACGACGGAGGACTCCCCCACGGGCAGGTCGAGCTCGGCCTCGGCGCCGAACGGCACGGTCACCTCGAGCTCGAGCAGATCGCCGCTGAGCCGCCACGCGACCGCGGCCTCGCCGAGCGCCGTCGCGATCGTGGCCGAGGCGTGATCGATGCCGCGCGCCGGACGAGGGGCGACCCGGATGCGGCGGTAGCCGGGGGCTGCGGCGACCGGCGCGAGGCCCGCGACGGTGCGGTAGACCCAGTCGATGACCGCGCCGTAGGCGTAGTGGTTGAACGACAGCATCGTGTCGCCCGTGTCCATGTCGCCCGGATGGATCGAGCCGTCGGGAAGCAGGGCGTCCCATCGCTCCCACACCGTGGTGGCGCCGCGCTCCACCTGGTACAGCCACGACGGCGCCTCCCGGCGCAGCAGCATGGCGTAGGCCTCGTCGAGGTGGCCGGTGCGGGTGAGCGCCGGCAGCACGAGCGGCGTGCCGAGGAAGCCCGTCGCGATGCGGCCGCGTTCGGCGCGCACGAGTTCGGCGAGCCGCCGACCGAGTTCGGCGTGCTGGGAGGCGGGCGCGATGCCGAACTCGATCGCGAGGGCGCAGCCCGACTGGCTGCTCGCGGCGTGCGCGCTCCAGCGCTCCCAGCTCGCGGCGGCGACCCGATCCGCGAGGGCGTCTGCCGCATCCGCGCGCGCCGCATCCCCGACAAGCCGTTCGGCGCGTGCGAGCAGGCGGGCGCTCCAGCTGAAGAACGCGTTCGCGACGAAGTCGCCCGACACCTTCGCCTCCCACGGCCGGTCGCCGGGGGCGTCGGGGTCGAGCCAGTCGCCGAACTGGAACTCCGACGGCAGCAGGCCTGTCTCCCCCGCGCGACGCTCGAGCGAGGCGACCCACCGCCGCATGCTGCCCAACTGCTGCACGAGGGCCTCGTCGCTTCCGGTGTACTCGTAGGCCGTCCACGGGATGATCGTCGCGGCGTCGGCCCAGCCCGCACGGCCCATGATGTGCGACTGGCCGCTCGCGTCGAAGTCGGTGTCGCCGATGATGTTCGGCACGACGGCGGCGACCGCGCCGTCGGCGTCCTGGTCGATCTCGAGGTCGACGAGCCACGAGCGCCAGAACGATTCGCTGTCGAAGAGGGTGCTCGCCGTCGCCGAGAACGCCTGCGCGTCGCCGGTCCAGCCGAGGCGCTCGTCGCGCTGCGGGCAGTCGGTCGGCACCGAGACGAAGTTGTCGCGCTGCGACCATGCGACGTTCGCGTGCAGCTTGTCGAGCACCGGGTCGCTGCTCGTGAAGCTCGAGCGCACGGGGGTGTCGGAGCTGATCGCGATGCCGGTCGCCGCGAGCACCTCGGCCCCCACGACATCCGCGTACTGGAAACCGTGGAAGGTGAAGGGCGGCTCGAGCACGTGCTCGCCGTCGCGGTCGAGGATGTAGGTGTCGGTCGCGCGTGCGCTGCGCAGCGCGGCGACGTGCAGCGCGCCGTCGCCCTCGAGCACTTCGGCGTGCCGCACGACGACCGTGTCGCCCGCCCGGCCGCGCACCGTGAGCCGCACCCAGCCGGCGATGTTCTGGCCGAAGTCGATCGAGGTGCGGCCGTTCGCGGTGCTGAGGCGTCCCGGAAGCTCGGCGACGGTGCGCACGGGCGGCGCGAAGCGCGGATGGAAGATGCCGGGGTCGACGTCGAGCACGGTGGCCGGGGTCCAGGTGGCGTCGTCGAAGCCGGGGCGGTCCCAACCGGTGGGCTCGAGGCGCAGGTCGAGGTCGGTGCCGTCGTAGATGCCGCTCATGCGCACCGCGCCCGTCGAGGCGCGCCAGCTCTCGTCGCTCGCGATCACCTCGCGACGGCCGTCGGCGAAGTCGAGCTCGAGCGCCGCGAGCAGGCCGAGGCGCGAGCCGTAGTGCTCGCGCACGGCGCGCCAGCCGAGCCGGCCGCGGTACCAGCCGTCAGCGAGCCGCACGCCGATGACGTTCTCGCCTGCCTGCACGAGGGAGGTGACGTCGTGGGTCGCCACGAGCACGCGCTCCTGGTAGGCCGTCCAGCCGGGGGCGAGGTGCTCATCCGACACCGCCGCGCCGTTGATGACGGCGTCGTGCAGCCCGAGCGAGGTGATGCGCAGCCGGGCCCGCACGGGTGCCTCCGCGATCGTGAACGCGCGGCGCAGGTAGGGGCTCGGCCCCTCGGTCGCGGAGTCGACGGTGATGACGGATGCGTCGATGCGGTCCGCCGCCCCCTCCACCTCGAGCTCGGCGCTCCACGGGCTCCAGCCGAGCGGGGTCGCGATGCGCACCCGGAAGCCGCGCGAGCCCCCCGCGGGCAGCGCGCCGCCCGGGGCCGCGACGGCGATGGACGCCTCGCCGGCGACGGGCTCATCCTCGGTCCAGTCGGCGCCGTCGCGCCAGGCGAGCTGGAAGGCGAGCTGTCGGTCGGCCCCCGTGCTCGCGACGGTCCAGCTGAGGCGCAGCCCCTCCCGCGGCACACCGAGCAGCCCCACGGGGTGCTGCGTGCGCAGCGCGGTCACGGTCGTGGTCGCGTCGCTCTCGGCGAGGGGCGGGATCTCGGTCACGATGGTTCTCCTTCGGGGCCGCGCGGCGGCACTGCGCTAATGAAGCGCTTCAACAATAGGTGACGATTCCCGCGTGCGCCAAGAGGAAAGATGGAGCGCGACGGTCTATCGTCCCGTAATCATAAGGTTATTGGGCCGCCGGTTGACACCGTCGAGACGAGAGTCGTACAGTGGCCGCGGATGTTGAACCGCTTCAACGTCGTCAACCGCAATCGACACAGCATCATTGTTTACATGGAGGTAAGCACATGACCATCCGCACGAAGCGACGCGCCGGCCTTGCCGTCGCGGCCGGTGTCGGGGCGCTCGCGCTGGCGCTCACCGGCTGCACGGCAGGAGGCGATGACGACGGCGTCGTCACCCTCACCCTCCTCGCCGACAACTCCGAGTCGACGATGCTGCCCGTTCAGGCGGTCGTCGACGCCTTCATGGCGGACAACCCCGACATCAAGATCGAGGTCGAGAGCCGCCCGCAGGGCGCCGAGGGTGACAACGTCGTCAAGACGCGCCTCTCGACGGGCGAGATGAACGACATCTTCCAGTACAACTCGGGCTCGCTCTTCCAGGCGCTCAACCCCGACAAGACGACCCTCAACCTCGCCGACGAGGACTTCATCGACAACCTCTCCGACACCTTCATCCAGGCCGTGTCGACCGACAACGGTGTGTACGGTGTGCCGCTCGGCACCGCGATGGGCGGCGCCGTGCTCTACAACGTCGGCATCTACGAGGAGCTGGGTCTCGAAATCCCCACCACGTGGGACGAGTTCATCTCCAACAGCGAGAAGATCAAGGCCGCCGGGTACGACGCCGTCATCCAGACCTACGCCGACAGCTGGACCTCGCAGCTCTTCGTGCTCGGCGACTTCTACAACGTGCTCTCGGCCGACCCCGACTGGGCCACCGAGTACACGGCGGGCAACCGTCTCTACGTCGACGAGCCGGCGCTGGCCGGGTTCGAGCACACCCAGGAGGTGCACGACAAGGGCCTCACCAACAAGGACTACGCCTCGGCCACCTACGACGACGGCCTGCGCATGGTCGCCACCGGTGAGGGCGCCCAGTACCCGATCCTGACCTTCGCCATCCCGCCGATGGTGCAGAACTACCCCGAGGCCGCCGAGGGCGTGGGCCTGTTCGCGCTGCCCGGCGAGGGTCCCGAGAACGGCCTCACCGCGTGGACGTCGTCGGGCCTCTACGGTTCCGCGAACACCGACCACCCCGAAGAGGTCAAGCGCTTCTTCGCGTTCATGGCGACGACCGCGGCGTGCGACGCGCAGACCGACGCCATCGGAGCTGCGGGACCGTACTTCGTGAACGGCTGCACCATCCCCGACGACGTGCCCCGCGCGGTCGCCGACATGCTGCCCTACTTCGAGACCCCGGGCAAGGCGCTCCCCGCGCTCGAATTCCTCTCGCCCATCAAGGGACCGGCCCTCGAGCAGATCCTCGTCGCGGTCGGAAGCGGCATCAACACGGCCAAGGAGGGTGCCGAGCTCTACGACCAGGATGTCGTGAAGCAGGCGCTCAACCTCGGCCTCGACTGGGATCGTTGATCGCCCCACACTGAGCACTGAGGGGGTCGGCCGGACGCCACCGGTCGACCCCCTTCGCCTCGATCGCTAAAGGACACATCCCATGTCGAACTCAGCCACCGCCACGCGGCGGCGTACCCGCGGCACGATGAAGAACCAGTACCCGATGTGGTTCTACGCACCGGCCGGCGTGCTCTTCGCCGTGCTGTTCCTCGTGCCGACGGTCGCAAGCTTCTACTTCTCGCTCACCCGCTGGTCGCTCTTCGACATCGAGTTCATCGGTTTCGACAACTTCGTCCAGTTCTTCCGCGAGCCGGCCCTGCTGCAGGGCTTCGTCAACACCTTCATCTTCGGCTTCGTCACCTCGGGGCTGAAGGTCGTGCTCGGGATGGCCATCGCCCTGCTGCTCGCCACGCGCATCGTCGGACGCACCTTCCTGCGCGCCGTGGTGTTCTTCCCCGTGCTCGTGTCGACGATCGGCGTCGGCATCACCTTCAAGGTGCTCATGGACCCCTTCGACGGCGTCATCAACCAGACCCTCGCCGTCTTCGGCATCGACGGCCCCGGCTGGCTCACCGAGCCCTCGCTCGCCCTCATCTCGGTCGCGCTCGTCGACGTCTGGCGCGGCGTGGGTCTCGCCGCCCTCATCTACCTCGCGGGCCTCGTCGCCATCCCCTCCGAGTACTACGAGGCGGCGAAGGTCGACGGCTCGGGCGGGTGGAGCACGTTCCGGCAGATCACCCTGCCGTTGCTGCGGCCCGCCACGGTGACCGTCGTCATCCTCTCGCTCATCGGCGGCCTGCGCTCGTTCGACCTCATCTGGGCCATGACCAAGGGCGGCCCCGGGTTCTCGAGCGACGTCATCGCATCCGTGATCTTCAAGCAGTACCAGGCCGGCTTCTACGGGCTCTCGAGCGCGGGCAACGTCGTGCTGTTCCTCGTCGTCACCGCGATCGTGGTGCCGATCTTCTGGCTTCTCAACCGCAAGGAGGTCGAACAGTGACGCGCGTCATGACCCGCCGCTGGGTCGGCGGCATCATCGCGATCGTCGTCGCGATCGTCGTCTTCATCGTGCCGTTCGCCTTCATCGTGCTGACCGCGGCGAAGTCGAAGGTCGACGCCTCGGAGCTGCAGTTCAGCTGGCCCGAGCAGTTCCAGTTCTTCGAGAACCTCATCAACGTCATCCAGGCCCGCGACTTCATGGTCGTGACGGCGTTCATCAACTCGACCGTGCTGACCGTGGTCTCGGTGACGCTCATGGTGATCTTCTCGGCCATGGTGGGCTGGGTGCTGCAGCGCCGACCCAGCAGGTGGAACGGGCTCATCAACTTCCTCGTGCTGTCGGGGCTCATCATCCCGCCGACCGTCGTGCCCACCATCTGGGTGCTGCAGGGGCTCAAGCTGTTCGGCACCCTCCCCGGCCTCATCCTCATCGAGGTCGCGTTCGGGCTCTCGTTCTGCACGCTCATGTTCCGCGCCTTCATCGCCGGCATCCCGCGCGAGCTCGACGAGGCGGCCACGATCGACGGAGCCGGACCCATCCGGCTGTTCTTCCAGGTCGTCTTCCCGCTGCTGCGCAGCGTCATCGTGACGGTGATCGTGGTTCAGGCGGTGTTCGTGTTCAACGACTTCCAGAACCCGCTGTACTTCCTGCCGGGCGACGACAACGCGACGGTGCAGCTGACGCTCTACAACTTCCAGAGCCAGTTCGACACCTCGTGGAACCTGCTGTTCACCAACATCCTGCTCATCACGATCCCGCCGCTGATCATGTACGTCTTCTTCCAGAAGCAGATCGTGGAGGGCATGACGAGCGGAGCCATCAAGGGCTGAGCGCAGTGCACATCGGGTCGTCCGATCGATGCCCTCGACGCGCAGATCGCGGCGATCTGCCTCGTGCACGACGCAACCCTCGCAACTCGCAACGTGCGTGACTTCGCCGGATGCGGTATCCGCGTCGTGAATCCATGGGACGCCCGCTGATCACGGAAGGTCGTCAGTCGCGCCAGCTGTGCTGCGGCTCGTAGCCGAGCACCTCGCGTGCGTGGTCGATGCCGAGCAGCGTCTCGTGCTCGCCGAGTTCGCGACGCACCTCGACGTTCGGGAAGTACTCGGCCATGAGCGAGGCGCTCGAGCGCTCCATGACGGTGTCGGCGGCCGCGATGATGAACCGGTCGAAGCCCGGGGCACCGCGCAGCAGCGCCTTCTCGACGGCCTGGGCGGCATCCCGCGCGTCGATGTACCCCCACAGGTTCCACCTGCGCGACGCCGGATCGGACTGGAACGCCGCGAAGCCGGGGTAGTCATCCGGAACCATCACGTTCGAGAACCGCAACGCGGTGATCGAGAGCTCGGGGTCCCAGCGCACGACCTTGCGCGCGAGTTCCTCCTCGAGGTGCTTTCCGAGCGAGTACACGCTCTCGGGGCGCGTGTCGTACTCCTCGTCGACGGGCGCGTACGGCGGGTCGATGTCGAAGGGCAGCCCGAGCACCGTCTCGCTCGAGGCGGTCACGATGCGCCGGATGCCGGCCCGCCGCGCCGCCTGCACGACGTGGAAGGCGGCGAGCATGTTGTTCTGGAACGTGGCGATGTCGGTCTCGAGCCCGGGCGCCGGGATCGCCCCGAGATGCACGACCGCGTCGAGCCCGTGGTGGCGTTCGTCGATCGCGCTGAACGCGTCGACGACCGCGCCGTAGTCGGTCAGCTGGATGCGGGTGAACCCGTCGCGCCGCGGGCCGACGGCGTCGAGCGCGACGACGTCGTGACCGTGCCCGCGCAGCTCCCGCTCGACGACGCTTCCCAGCTTGCCGCTTGCTCCGGTGAGGGCGATTCTCATGGTCCCAGTCTCTCGCAGGGACGCTGGTTTCGAGACGCGTGCCGCCTGCGGCGGCGCGCTCCTCAACCAGCTGAGTTCGACGCTCTGCCGAGGTGGCTGAGGAGCGGGCACAGCCCGCGTCTCGAAGCCACCGCCACTCAAGGTCGGTGATTTCGAGACGTCGCTTCGCGACTCCTCAATCACCTCACAACGGCACGGAGCCGTCAGCGGGAGCGCAGCAGCTCGGCGAGGCGGGGCAGCTGCGCCGGGTCCTCGAGGGCCGAGCCGACCGCGGCGACGCGCACGCCCGCGTCGAGGTAGTCGGCGACGTTCGAGGCGTCGAGCCCCCCGGTGGCGACGAAGCTCACCTGCGGGAAGGGGCCGCGGATGTGCCTGAACCACGAGGTGCCGAGCCACGTCGCCGGGAAGGCCTTCAGCCAGTCGAGGCCGAGGGTGACGGCGAGCTGCACGTCGCTCGGGGTGGCGACGCCGGGCAGGATCGCGAGGCCCGCGGCGCGGGAGGCCTTGACGACGCGCGGATCGAGACCTGGCGAGACGAGGTACCGGGCGCCGGCGTCGCGCGCGACCGTCACCTGCTCGGGCGTGATGATGGTGCCCGCGCCGACGGTCTTGCCGCGTTCGGCGCCGAGCCGCACGAGTTCACGCAGGGCGAGCTCGTCCTGTTCGGTCTGCAGCGGCACCTCGACCGCGTCGATGCCGAGATCCCACGCGGTGGTGGCGAGCCGCGCCGAGCGCTCGACCCCCATGCCGCGCAGGATCGCCATGAGCGGTGCGCCCTGGAAGATGTCGTCGAATTCGATCATGCGGTGCTCTCCTCGATCGTGTCGCTCGTGGTCTGCAAGACGAGTGCGGCGCGCGCGTGGCCCGCACTCAGGCGCGTGTCGGCATCCGCTCCGTCGAGCCGCGCCGCGAGGTACCCGCCCGCGAAGGCGTCGCCCGCCCCGACCGCTTCGAGCACCTCGACCCGCAGCGCCGGCACGAAGTGCGCGCCGTCGGCGTCGTAGAGGGTCGCGCCGACGTCGCCGTCTTTGACGACGAGTTCGGCCGGCTCGGTGAGCAGCGCGCGGATCTCGTCGGCGGTCGCCGTTGCCCACAGCGCCTCCGCCTCGTCGCGGCCGACGAACACCAGGTCGGCGCGCCCCGCGAGCTCGCGCAGCCGCGCGGCGGCCGCGTCGAGACTCCACAGGGCGGCGCGGTGGTTGACGTCGAAGCTCACGGTGACACCCGCGGCGTGCGCGCGCTCGATGAGCGCGTCGAGGAACGCGGATGCCGTGGCCGAGATCGCGGCCGTGATGCCCGACAGGTGCAGGATCCGCACGCCCTCGAGCGACACGCCCGCGGCATCCGGGGCGTCCAGGTGGGCCGCGGCCGACCCGGCGCGGTAGTAGCGCACGCCGTGGCCGGGGTCTTTCACGTAGAGACCGGTCGGGTGGGCCGCGTCCCGTTCGACGCTCGACACGTCGACGCCGAGGGCGCTCAGCTGCCGCAGGATGCGGTCGCCGAGCGTGTCGGCGCCGAGCCGGCTGTACCAGGCGGCGCGGTGCCCGAGGGCCGCGACGTGCGCGGCCACGTTCGACTCCGCGCCTCCCGCGTCGACCCGGAACTCGCGGGCGTCGACGAGCCGCGAGCCGTCGAGCGGCGCGACCATCGACATCGTCTCGCCGACGGCGAGCAGCTCGGGGGTCGTCACCGCAGCTCGGTCACGGGCGCCGCGTCCATGTCGTCGAATGCCTGGTTCTCTCCCGCCATCGCCCACACGAACGAGTATGCCGCGGTTCCGACGCCCGAGTGCAGCGACCAGCTGGGCGAGATGATCGCCTGCCGGTCGGCGACCACGAGGTGCCGGGTCTCCTGTCGTTCGCCGAGCAGGTGGATGACGCGGGCGTCCTCGGGAACGTCGAAGTAGAGGTAGCACTCGGTGCGGCGGTCGTGGGTGTGCGCCGGCATGGTGTTCCACATCGAGCCGGGGTGCAGCTCGGTGACGCCCATCACGATCTGGCAGCTCTTCACACCGTTCTCGTGGATGTACTGGTTGAGGGTGCGGCGGTTGGAGGTGAGCTGGTCGCCGAGCTCGCGCACGGTGCCCTCGCCGGGGTTCACGAGCGCGGACGGGTAGCTCGTGTGAGCGGGCGCGGAGAACAGGTAGAACTGCGCCGCGCCCTCGCCGTCGGCGAAGGTGATGTCGCGGATGCCGCGCCCCAGATACAGGCACGCGCCCGTCACGAGCGTGAACACCTCGTCGTCGGCGGTGACCGTGCCGGCGCCTCCGACGTTGATGATGCCGAGCTCGCGGTGCTCGAGGAAGTAGTCCGAGCGGATCTCGGGGTAGCCGGTGAGGGCGAGCTCGCGGCCGGCCGGCATGGCGCCTCCGAGCACGACCCGGTCGTGGTGGGTGTAGGTCAACCGGATCTCGCCCGGCACGAACACCTCCGACACGAGGTAGTTCTCGCGCAGCTGCTCGGTCGTCATGCCGGGCAGCTGGGCGGGGTTGGTGGCGTATCGCTGTTCCATGGGTTCCCTCCTGGGGTGTGACGTCGTCGGGGGTCTCAGCGCACGAGCCAGCCGCCGTCGACGGGCAGCACGGTGCCCGTGACGTAGGCCGCGGCATCCGAGGCGAGGAAGACGAAGGCGCCCTGCAGATCGGCGGGCGTGCCCCAGCGGCCGGCCGGGATGCGGGCGACGATCGAGGCCTCGCGTGCCTCGTCGGCGCGGATGGGCGCGGTGTTGTCGGTGGCCATGTAGCCGGGCGCGATCGCGTTGACGGTGACGCCGGATGCCGCCCACTCGTTGGCGAGGGCCTTGGTGAGTCCCGCGACGGCGTGCTTCGAGGCGGCGTAGCCGGGCACGAGGATGCCGCCCTGGAACGACAGCATCGAGGCGACGTTGATGATGCGCCCCGAGCCCTGCGCGAGCATGCGACGCCCGGCCGCCTGGGAGAGGTGGAACACGGCGTCGAGGTTGACGGCGAGCACCTCATCCCAGTCGGAGGCGGGATGCTCGGCGGCGGGCGCACGGCGGATCGTGCCGGCGTTGTTGACGAGGATGTCGACGCGCCCGAGCGCGTCTTCGACCTCGTCGATCGCGCTGTGCAGCTCGGCGGCCGTGGCGGTGGCGAAGTCGCGGCGGATGCGGTGCGCGCGGCGTCCGGCCGCCTCGATGCGCGCGGCGGTGTCGGCTGCGTCGCCCCTGTCGATGAGGGCGACGTCGGCTCCGGCCTCGGCGAGCGCGAGCGCGGCGCCCTGGCCGAGCCCACGGGAGGAGCCGGTGACGACGGCGACGCGGCCGTCGAGTCGGAAGCTGTCGAGGATCATCTGCGCTCTCCTTCGGCGGTCGGGGCGGTGAATCGGGTCGTGAGCTGCCCGATGCGCGAGATGCGCACCGTGACGGCGTCGCCCGGGGCGAGCGCTCGGTGGCTCTGCTGGGCCGCCGGCAGCTTCTGCGGCGTGCCCGTCGAGATGACGTCGCCCGGCTCCAGTGTCATGGTCTGCGAGAGATAGTGCACGACGTACGCGGCCGAGAAGATCGTCGTGTCGGTCGACTGCGACACGGTCACGACCCCGTCGCGCTCCACCTCGACGAGCAGCCGCTGCGGGTCGCCGACCTCGTCGGGCGTGACGATCCAGGGCCCGAGCGGCGCGAAGCCGTCGAAGCACTTGCCGAGCGCCCACTGGCTCTGCCGTCGCTGCCAGGCGCGGTCCGACACGTCGTTGAGGATCGTGTAGCCGCCCACGTGGTCGAGCGCCTGCTCGAGCGGCACCTCGCGGGCGCGCCGGGCGATCACGAGCGCGACCTCGCCCTCGTAGTCGACGTCGAGCGCGGCATCCGGGATCACGACGGCGTCGTGCGGCCCGCCGATCGTGTTCGGCGTCTTGACGAACACGTCGGGGAACTCGGGGTCGGAGGCTGTCGGGTCGACGCCGTCGGGCACGTGGCCACGGTAGTTGTAGCCGAGGCATAGCAGCTTGCCGGGGCGCACGGGCACGTCGAGCCGCGCGGCGGCGAGGGTCGGCAGGGCCGAGGGGTCGGCGGCGGCGACCGCCGCCCGCGCGCGCTCGGCGGCACCCTCGTCGGCCAGCAGCGTCACGACATCCGCGGCTCCCGTGGCCTCGACGAGGTCGAGCAGGCGCTCGTCGCCCTCCGCGCCGACGACGGCCGCGGGCCGCACTCCGGCGTCGGTGCGCACGCTCACAAACCTCACCAGTACGGCCTCCACTCGGGCTTCGCGCGCCTCGTGAGCGCCTCGAGGTAGAAGTAGTCGCCCCACAGGGTGCCCTCGTCGACCCCGTTGCCCTTCGGCAGGTCGTAGACCCCGTGCAGCAGCAGGGCGTCGGAGGAGTCGGCCGGTTCGGGAGCGTAGCCCGCGATGAGCGCGTCGAGGATGCGGTCGGCCTCGGCGGCGGCGCGCGCCGCGCGCTCGGTGCCGGGCTCGAGCGCCGCGAGTTCCTGCAGTCCGCACACGGCGATCGCCGCGGCGGAGCTGTCGCGTGGGGCGTCGGAGTCGTCGCCGTAGGCGAGATCCCAGTAGGGCACACCGTCGGCGGGCAGGTGCGCGAGCAGGTAGTCGGCGCAGCGCCAGGCCGCCTCGAGAAGCTGCGGGTCGCCCGTCGAGCGGTGGTTGAGCGCGAAGCCGTAGACGCCCCACGCCTGACCGCGCGCCCAGCACGAGTCGTCGTGGGCGCCCTGCTCGGTGGCGCCTCGCAGCGGCTCGCCCGTCTGCACGTCCCAGTAGAAGGTGTGGAAGGTCGACCCGTCGGCACGGATGATGTGCTCGCGCAGCTGCGTCGTGTGCCGACGCACGGCCTCGGCGTACCTCCCGTCGCCGGTCTGCTCGTGCGCCCAGCTGAGCAGCGGCATGTTCATGAGGCTGTCGATGATGGTGCGGCCGGCCTGCCGCGGGTCGGCGAGGTCGCCCCACGCCTGGATGATGCCGGCCGGTTCGAGGAAGCGCCGCATGAGGTGCTCGGCCGCGAGCAGCGCCGCGTCGCGCGCCGCCGCGTCGCCGTCGCGGCGCCACGCGGGCACGCACGAGAGCGTGTAGAGGAACCCGAGGTCGTGGGTGTCGAGGTCGATGCCTTCGCGCACGCGCCGCTCGAAGTCGCGGGCGTGCCGTCTGGCCGCCGCGAGGAACGCCTCGTCGCCCGTGAGCTCGCCGGCCAGCCACTGCATCCCCGGCCAGAAGCAGGTCGTCCAGCCGCGGTTGCCGCCCTCGTCGACGCCGTCGCCCGCGGGGCGGGGCAGGTAGCGCCCCGCCGTCGTGGTGTCGCCCGGGTAGTCGTCGCCGAAGGCCGCGATGTTGCGGCGCACGGTGTCGACGGCGCCCGGAATGCCGGAGCGGTCGGCGAACTCGTGCGACGTGCGGTGCGGGGAGGGGGTCATTGCCATGTTTCTCGTGGTGTTCCTAGCTGGTGGGTCGCCGTCACTCGGCGGCGACCTCGTCGATGTCGAGCACGGGGCGCAGCGTGTAGCGCGAGTTGGCCCACGCGAGGTAGAGGGCAGGCGCCGCCGTGAGGCCGAGCCCGATCGCGGGCAGGTTCGCGAAGATCGCGAACTGCACGACGAGCACCGCGAGCGACACGAGGGTGAGATACCACCGCCGGATGCCGAGGTACGCGGATGCGCGCAGCACCTCGCCGAGGCGCGCGTGCGGCACCTCGGCGATCGCCACGAGCCCGATGAGGGCGACGGTCGCCACGAGCAGCAGCACGACGGCGAGCGCCGGCACCACGACAGGGGCCAGGTCGCCGGAACCGAGCAGATGCAGGTCGACGATGAGCACGACGGCCGCCGCGCTCCCGAGCGCCCCGAGCGCCATGGCCCGCCGCCAGGTGGCGCGCCATCCGCTGAGGAAGACGCGCACCACCCCGGCGCCGCCCCCGGCGTGTTCGCGGAACACGGTGAACGCCGCCGTGAGCCCCGGCGCGGCGAGGGGAGCGGCGACCGCGAGCGCGGGCCAGGTGCTCGCCGGATCGCTCGTCATGAGCAGCACGACGAGCGGCAGGGCCGCCACGACGAGCAACGCGTTGGTCATCAGCCCCAGGTAGGCGACGCCGAACACGGCGGTGAGGGACTGATTCGAGATGCGGCGGAACATGCTCAGCCCTTCAGCCCGCTCGTGGCGATGCCCTCGACGAAGTAGCGCTGGCCGAGCATGAAGATGATCGCCACCGGCAGCACCGAAATGGTGAGGCCGGCGAACAGCAGCGCGTAGTTGGTGTCGTAGAGGTTCGAGACGAAGCTCTTGAGACCCAGCTGCACCGTCCACAGATTCGGATCCCGCAGGTAGAGCAACGGCCCGAGGTAGTCGTTCCAGGTGGCCACGAAGGTCAGCAGTGCGAGACTCGCGAGCGCGGGCACCGACAGCGGCAGCATGATCCGCCGCCAGATGCCGTACTCGGAGAGCCCGTCGAGGCGGGCCGCCTCGGAGAGCTCCTCCGGGATGGTCTCGTAGAACTGCTTCATGAGGAACACCCCGAAGGCGCCGAACGCCTGCAGCAGGATGATCGCCCACAACGTGTTCGCGACCTTGAGGTTCGAGAGCAGGATGAACTGCGGGATCATGTACGACTGCCACGGCACCGCGATCGTGGCGATGTAGAGCAGGAACAGCCAGTCGCGGCCGGGGAAGCGGATGCGGGCGAAGCCGTACGCCGCGAACGAGCCGGTGAGCAGCTGCAGGAACGTCACGACGACCGAGAGCACGAGCGTGTTCCTCAGCCACGTGAGCATGTTGGACTCGGTCCAGATCTCGAAGTAGTTCTCCCACTTGATGGTCTCGGGCCACCAGGTGATCGGCACCGAGAAGACCTCGTTGGCCGACTTGAACGAGCTCATGACCATCCAGAAGAACGGCAGCATGATGCCGGCCGCGACGACGATCATCACGATGTAGCCGACGACGCGCGCCGCGCGACGCAGGGGCGAGCGCTGCCGGGTGTCACGCGGCGGGCGCGGAGAGCCGAGGGTGACGAGGGCCCGCGTGTCGGGCTCGGGGGCGACGAGGGCGGACATCAGGCGTTCCTCCTCTTGTTGATGGCGAACTGCACGAGCGTCACGACGAGGCACAGGAAGAACAGCGCGACGGACGCGGCAGACGCGTAGCCGAACTGGCTCTCCTCGAAGCCCTTGCGGTAGATGAACTGGCTCAGCACGAGCGTCGCCTGACCCGGCCCGCCGTCGGTCATGACGAGGATGAGGTCGAAGATCTTGAACGAGTTGATCGTGAGGATCACGGTCACGAAGAACGTCGTGGGCCGCAGTCCCGGCAGGGTGACCGCGACGAAGCGCTGCCAGAAGTTCGCGCCGTCGACGCGGGCCGCCTCGTGCAGTTCCCGCGGGATCGTCTGCAGCCCCGCGAGGAACAGGATCATGTAGTAGCCCATGTCGCGCCACGTGCTCACGATCACGACCGCGGGGATGGCCCAGTCGGTGGAGGTGAGCCAGCCGGGCGTGTTCTCGATGCCGATGACGTGCAGGATCTGATTGATGGGCCCGTAGTCGGGGCTGAACATGAGGTTCCACACCATCGCGATCGCGACGATCGAGGTGACGTAGGGGAAGAACGCCACGGTGCGGAAGTACCGGGCGCCACGCAGCTTGTTGTTGAGCAGCAGCGCGAGGCCGAGGGACACGACGATCGTGAGCGGCACGTGCAGCACCGAGTAGTAGAGCGTGTTGACGACCGAGATCCGGAAGCTGTTGTCGCCGATGAGCCGCTCGAAGTTGTCGAGCCCCACCCAGTCGGCCTTGCCGAAGATGTTCCAGTTCGTGAGCGACATGTAGAACAGCGTCACGACGGGCACGAGTGTGAGGGTGGCGAACCCGAGGAAGTTGGGAAGGATGAAGCTCCAGCCGATCAGGCTGTTGCGCAGCCGCAGCCGCGACCGGCGGTTCGGCCGGGGGCTCATGGGCGTCGCGTCCGTCTTCGGGACGACGGCACTCGTCATGATGTCTCCTCGCTGGGTGGATCGGATGCCGGCCGGCCCGGGTCGCGCCCGGGCCGGCCGGCGGGGGCCGGTTAGAGTCCGGCCTCGTTCTTCACGCGGTCCTCTGCCTCCGCGATCGCGGCGTCGATCGGGGTCGAGCCCGACATGATCGCGGTGTGCATGTCGTTGAGGATGCCCTGCACGGTCGCGGTCTTCGACGAGGTCGGGTTCTCGGGGTAGACGACGTGCGTCGACCAGGCGAACTTCGACAGCTCGTCGGTCGGCGCGCCGGCGACGGCGAAGAAGGCGTCGACGACGGCGTCGTTGGTGAGCGCGGGCGTGATGCCGATCGCCGCGAGCAGCGAGGCGCCCTTCTCCCCCGCCGCGTAGGCCAGGAACTTCTTGGCCGCGTCGATCTTGCTCTCGTCGATGTTCGCGTTGATGCCGAAGCCCGTCGGGTCGCCGAAGGTCACCGGGTTGTCGGTGGTCGACGAGCTCGACTGCGGGATCGGCGCCATGCCCCACTCGAAGTCGTCGGCGTCGCCCGACGCCTGCTGCGAGATGAGGGTCGCCACGAACCAGGTGCCCATGGGCAGCATGGCGGCGTTCTGCTTGCCGAACTCACCCTGGTAGGTCAGCTGGTTGGCGCTCGAGGTGTTGAAGTCGACCATCGAGCCGTTGTCCTGCATGGCGAGGGTGCGCTCGTAGGTGGGCTTCATGTAGCCGTAGTCGCCGCTGAGCACGCCCTTGCCCTGGGTCTCCTGCGCGTTGGCGAAGCCCTGGATGACCGACTGCCAGCGGTGCGCGTAGGTGCCGAAGGGTGCGCCACCCGCCTTCAGCGCGGCAGCGGCATCCGCGTAGTCGTCCCACGTCCACGAGCCGTCGGGGTAGTCGACGCCCGCGGCGTCGAAGAGCGCCTTGTTGTAGAAGAGCACCCACGAGTCGTTGCGGTACGGAACCGCGTAGGCGGTGCCGTCGATCGTGTACGAGTCGACGCCCGCGAGCCCGTCGGGAGTCTCGACATCCGAGACGTCGAGCAGCTGCCCGCCCTCTTGGAAGGTGGGAACGTACTTGACCTCCTTCTGCGTGATGATGTCGGGGCCGACGCCTGCGGCGAGGTCGGCGGTGACGAGGGTGTTGTACTCGGCGGGGTCGTACTCCTTGAGCTCGACCGTCACGTCGGGGTTCTCGTCGTGGAATCCGTCGGCGAGGGTCTGGAACTCGGGGGTGGTCTCGAGGCTCCAGCCCGAGAGGGTGATGGTGATCTCGCCACCCGATTCCTCGGGCGTGCTGTCGCCGCTGCACGCGGCGAGGCCGAGCGTGGCCACGGCGGCGATACTGATCGCCGTCACGAGCTTGCGCTTGTTCACGTTGCTGCTCCTTTGCATTGTCACTCTGGGCCTTCGGGAGACCCGGGGGTTCACCGATCCGCCACCGTGGCGGGTTCGGGGTCTGTGAGGCGGGATGCGGTGCGCACCCCGTCGGGCCAGGTCACCGTCGCGACGCGCTCGGCGTCGACGGTGACGGATGCCGTGGGCCGTTCGGCGGGCACGCCGCGCAGTTCGACGAGGGCCGCGATCCACGCGCCGACCTCGGCAGGGAACTCGAGCACCGGTACGGCGCTGCGGTCGCCGAGCGGGCTCGCGTCGCCGCGGTGCACGACGCTCGGCGCGGCCTGGCCGAGCAGCGGCACGAGCGTGCTCGTGAGGCCGGCCGCGCTCGCGCGCGCCTCGCCCTCGTCGACGGTGTCGGCGCCCGACACGGCCCAGCCGCCGATGCGCACGTGCCACGCGGCCGGGTCGGCATCCGCCTCGAGTCGGGTGATGCGCGCGAGGCGCACCTCCCACGGCCCCCGCACGAGCGAATGCACTTCGAGACCGCCGAGCGGGGTGGCGACGCCGTCGAGTCCCGAGCCGTGGCGACGCTCGATCGGCGCGGGGTCGAGCAGGTGGGCGTTCGCGAGCGAGCCGGCGACGCCGACACGGGAACCGTCGTGCTCGTCGACGCGCGCGCCGAGCAACCGCATGCCGGCCCGCTGACTTGTGCGGCCCTCGACGTCGACGAGTGCGACGGCCTGCTCGAGCGGCGTGGTCCAGGCCTGCTCGTCGAGCAGCGGACTCGTCGCGGTCGAGTAGCCGAGCTGCGCGTAGAGCGGCGAGTCGCCTACGAGGTCGCCCGGCATGGCGTGATCGGTGCCGTGGTTCACGACCCGCACGATGCCGTCGTCGGGCGTGCCTGACACGACCCAGCCGGGCGCCGCGATCGCGCGCAGCACCTCGCGCTCTTCGACGGGAAGCACCCCCTCGGGCGCGGCCCACACGGGGTGCTCGGCGGGCAGCGCGACACCGAGCAGCCCCTTCGCCGCCCAGTACGGCGACGCGGGGCCCGAGTACGACTGGGCGAGACCGCGCCACGCACCATGCCATCCGAGACTCAGCAGCTCGTCGGAATCCGGCACGCCGCGCTCGGCGAAGTGGCCGACGATCGCGCCCGCCGCGTGACGCAGCTGCCCGAGCGGCACCGAGGGCACCTCGGCGAGGGCGCCGACCCAGAACGGCGCGGCGGCCGCGAAGCGGTAGATGAGGCTGCGGCCCTGCAGCAACGGCGAGCCGTCGGCGCCGACGAGCTCGACGGCATCCTGCAGGTAGCGGTCGAGGGCTGCGATGTCGCCCGCCGTGCGTCCCGCGGCGAGTTCGGACGCACCCTGCATGCGCGACCACAGCACGGGGTACAGGTGCAGCGCCCAGCCGACGTAGTGGTCGTAGGCGCGCTCGTCGCCGTCGGAGAGCCAGCCGTCGCCGCGCACGAAGGAGTCGTGCAGCGCGAGATCGTCGGCGATGTCGTGCGCCGACCACGGCCCGCCGACCGAGCGCAGGAAGGTCTGCACGACGATGCGGAACCACAGCCAGTTGTTGCGCGGGTAGCTCGCATCGCCCACGACGGGAGCGAGGTAGTCGATCACACGTCGTTGTGTGAGGCGGTCGAGGCGATCCCAGATCCACGGGCGCGTGCCGTCGAGGATGAGCGCGAGCGAGGCCGCCTCGACCTTCGCCTGCGGGTGCTCGTCGAGCCGCACCCAGCGGTCGGGCGCGCTCGGGTCGACACCCGCCGCGATGCCCTCGGCGTAGAAGTCGGCGAGGTCGCCGAGACCCTCCCCGCGTTCGCCCATGAGGCGGAAACCGGCGAGCAGGAAGGTGCGTGCGAATCCCTCGAGGCCGTCGACGGCGTTGCCGTAGCCGCCCTCGTCACCGGGCGGGGTGATGCGCGCGTTGTTCTGCGAGGCGTACGCACGGGCGCCCGCGAGCAGGCGGTCGGCATAGCCTGTCCAGAAGCTGCGGTCGGCGTGAGCGGATGCGGGCGTCGCGCTGTCGCGACGGGCGTGCTCGCGCATCCGGTTCTCCCTCGAAGCTGGAACGGCCGACTTCGACCGCTTTCGGAGATTAGCAATCCATTTCGTTCACGACAAGTGCTTTACTGAATTGAAATGATCGCTTATGATCGTTTCATCCGAACATCACCGGCCGGAGCGAGTGCCTCGCTCTCGACGACGAGAGGGGGACGCACGTGTCCGAGACCGCCCGCGAGGCCGTTCGAACGAGCTTCCGCGGCCCCCTGACGGCGGCCCTCGAGCGGCGTCTCGGTCTCGACGAGCCGCTCGCCGACGCGCATCTCGCGGCGCTCCTCGCACCCCCGGATGCCGCCCTCCCGGTGCCGGCCGCACGCGACCGGGCCGCGTGGACGGGCATCGACGCACCCACCCGCGACGCCGTGCTCGAGCGGTTCGCCGCCGACCGCGACACCCCGTGGCCCGTGCCGCTCGCGCACGACGCGGCACGCTTCCATCGCGCGGGCGACGGCGACCGCGAGCGCTGGGAGAGCCCGGCGTTCGCGCGCCAGCACCGCCTCAGCCGTGCGGCGTTCGCGGCGGCCGTCACGGCATCCGATGCCGAGCTCGACGCCGTCGCCGACGGGGTGTGGCTGCTGTGCGAGCAGAGCTCGTGGTGCTGGCCCGCGCACGACGACACCTTCGCCGTGCACGGCTCGGTGCTCGCGACCGTCGACGACCCCTTCCTCGACCTCGGGGCAGGCGAAGCCGTCGCCCAGCTCGCCTGGATCGACCACCTGCTCGGCGCGCGCCTCGACGAGCGCTACCCCGGCATCCGGGGCCGCATCCGCCGCGAGGCGCGCATCCGCGTGTTCGAACCCTTCGTGCGCCGCCGCGACTGGCACTGGCTCGGGCTCGACGGCGACGTGCACAACTGGAACCCGTGGATCCACGGCAACGTGATCGTCGCGGCGCTGCAGCTGCTCGAGGCCGGGGCCGCACGCACGCGCGTCGTGCGGCTGGCCGTGGAAGGACTCGACAGGTACCTCGCCGTGCTGCCCGACGACGGTGCGATCGACGAGGGCTACGGCTACTGGTGGAACGGCGCGTGCCGCGCGCTCGAGGCCCTCGACGTGCTGGGGGCGGCGACGGGCGGCGCGGCCCAGCTGACCGCCGAGCTGCCGGCGCTCGTCGCGACCGTCGCCTTCCCGCACAGCTGTCACCTGGGCGGCGACTGGTATCTCAACCTCGCCGACGGCCAGGCCCGCCCCGACGGCGACCAGCCCTGGCACGCGCTGCATCGCGCCGCACGCGAAGTCGGCGACGACGCGGCGCGGGCGCACGCCGCCGCCCACCGCGTGGCGGGAACCCCCGCGGTCGACGAGCGCCACGGCCTCGGCCGGATGCTGCGCGGGGCGAGCGATGCGGCGTGGGTCGGTGCGGCCCACGAGGCCTCACCTCTGCCGCGCGAGGTGTGGCTGCCGTCGGTCGAGGTGCTCATCGCGCGCGAGACGGGCGGCTCGGCGGCCGGTCTCGCGGTCGCGGTCAAGGGCGGCAGCAACGGCGAGCACCACAACCACGACGACGTCGGCTCGTTCGTCGTCGCCTCCGACGGTGTGCCGGTGCTCGTCGACGCCGGCCGCCCCACCTACACGGCCGCGACCTTCGGCCCCGAGAGACGCGCCATCTGGACCATGCAGAGCAGCTGGCACAACGTGCCCGAGGTGCGCGGAACCCGGCAGGGCACCGGGGCGGCCTTCCGTGCTCGCGCGAGCACGGCATCCGTGGGCGACGCCGCGACGCGGTTCTCGACCGAGCTCGCGGGCGTGTACCCGGATGCCGCGCTGCGCAGCTGGAAGCGCGCGGTCGCGCTCGAGCGCGGTGGGCATCCGCGCGTCGTCGTCGACGACGTCTGGGCGTTCGCCGACGCGGCGGGCGAGGCCCCGACCACGCTGCACCTGCTCGTCGCGGGCGGCATCGAACTGCTGCGCGACGGCGCCCGGATCACCCCGCTCGACGGAGCGACGCCCGTGCGGCTGCGGTGGACGCCGGGGCTCGCGGTCACCACGACCGTGCGCGAGCTCGACGATCCTTTGCTGGCGAAGGTGTGGGGCGCGCGACTCACCCGCATCGAACTCGAGGTGACGGGGCGCGACGACGCCCGCGTCACGGTAGAACTGGACACGACGATTCCCGAGGATCCCCACGCATGAGCGACCACACCCCGCACGCGCCCCTGGCGCCCGCCCGCCGCGCCCACGTGCTCGCGAGCCTCGCGCGCGACGGGGTCGTGCGCGTCTCGCAGCTCATCGACGAGCTCGGCGTCGCCCCCGTCACCCTGCGGCGCGACCTCGCCCAGATGGAGAGGGAGGGCCTGCTCGTGCGCGTGCACGGCGGGGCCGTTCCGCCCGAGGGGGGCGTGCCCGCCGCGAGCGCCGAGACCGTCGCGCGCCCGGCCCATCAGGAGGCCATCGGGGTGCTCGTCCCCTCGCTCGGCTACTACTGGCCGAGCGTCGTGCGGGGCGCAGAGGAGGAGGCCAGGCGTCGCGGCTACCGCGTGATCGTGCGCGGGGCCTCCTACGAGCTGCAGGATGAGCGCCCCGTGCTCGATCGACTCGTGCACGGTGAAGGGGTGCGCGGCCTCATCGTGGCGCCCAACACCGACATGCCGCACGCGCATGATGTCGTCGCCTGGCTCGCCGAGTGCGGCGTGCCGAGCGTGCTCGCGGAACGCGACGCGACGCATCCCGACGGCACCCCCGTCGAGTCGGTCGCGAGCGACCACGCCCTGGGCGGCGCGCTCGCCGCGCGGCACCTCGCGACGCTCGGCCACCAGCGCGTGGGGCTCGTGCTCTCGCGTCACTCGCCCACCTCGCGCAAGATCGCCGCCGGCTGGGCCTCGGCGTGCGAAGAGCTCGGCCTCACGCCGTCGCAGCACTTCGAGTCGCTCATCCCCGACCGCAGCACCCCCGAGTTCTCGAGCGCGGTCAACGCCGCCCTCGACACGGCGATCGAGAAGGGCATCACGGCGTTGCTCGTGCACCCCGACCACGAGGCGATGGCCTTCGTCGACCTCGCCCTCGGGCGCGGCATCTCGGTGCCGGGCGAGCTGTCGATCATGGCCTACGACGACGAGGTGGCCCAGCTGTTCACCCCGCCGCTCACGGCCGTGAGCCCACCCCGACGTGCCGTCGGCGCCGCCGCGGTCGACCTGCTCGTGCGCCGCATCGCCGACCCCGAGCGGCCCGTGCACCGGGTCACGATCAACCCGACCCTCATCGCCCGCGAGTCGACGGCCGCCCCGCGGAAGGCCGACTGAGGCGTGGTCGACCCGCGCGGCGTGCACCGCCCGGAGCCCGCGCTCGTGTGACGGTCAGTCCTGGGGCCGCGTGCCGCTGACGAGGGCCTGCACGAGGGTCGTGAACTGCTCGATCGACTCGAGCGGCCACTCGGCGAGCACCGACTGCAGGCGCCCCTCGTACGGCAGTCGCGCCTTCTCGATGCGGCGCTGGCCCTCGGCGGTCACCGTGATGAGCTTGATGCGCCCGTCGGCGGGATCGGCCGTGCGCGCCACGAGCCCGAGCTCCTCGAGCTCCGAGACGGCGCGACTCACCTGGCCCTTGTCGGCGGTCATCCGTTCGGCGATACCCGAGACGGTCACCGAGCCGACCCGCTGGATCATCGAGAGCACCTTGAAGGTGCCGGGCAGCATCCCGGGGCTCACCGATTCTGCGGCGCGCACGTAGACGCGTCGCAGTTCGTTCATGAGCTCGCCGAATGCGCGCTCGAGGCCGCGCACGGCCTCGTGGCGCGCGTCCGTCGGCGCGGCGGATGCGGGCGCCGCGCCGACGGGGTCGGGCGTGGTCATCTCCGGGTCGTCCCTGTCTCGTCCTCATCGGGCAGCGTGATGTTGCCCGTCGCCGTGAGCACGCTCATGCCCTCCGACACCGAGACGGTCGCGAGGTCGGCCTCGGCCGCCTGCGCCCGCTCGGTCGTGGTCATCCGGGTGAGTGACTTGTTCGGCAGGAACAGGATCGCGATGAGGCTGATCACGGCGAAGGGCACGGCGATGAGGAAGGAGTGCGAGATGCCGTTCGCGTAGATGTCCTCGATCACGATGCGCAGGGCGTGCGGCATGTCCGAGACCTTCGGCAGGGTGCCCGACTGTAGCAGCGCCGCCCACGTGGGCGCCTCGTCGCCGAGGCTCGCGATCGCCGCGCCGATGTCGTCCTTGCGCTCGACGATGAGGTCGGAGACGCGGGCCGCGAGCGCTGCGCCCATGACCGAGACGCCGATCGTGCCGCCGAGGCTGCGGAAGAAGGTGACCCCCGAGCTCGCGACGCCGATCTTCGACGGTTCCGTCGTGTTCTGCACGACGAGCACGAGGTTCTGCATCGTCATGCCGACGCCCGCGCCGAGCAGGATCATGTAGATCGACACGAGCGTGAAGTCGGTGTCGTAGTGGATGGTCGACAGCAGGTACGAACCGGCGGTCAGCAGCACGGCACCGGCGATCACGTAGCCCTTCCACCGGCCGAAGCGGGTGATGAGCGCGCCGACGACGACCGACGAGACGAGAAGGCCCGCGATCATCGGGATCGTCATGAGGCCCGCCTCGGTCGGCGTGGCCCCCCGCGAGAGCTGCATGTACTGGCTGAGGAACACCGACGCGCCGAACATCGCAAGACCCGTGGCGATCGAGGCGATGACCGAGAGCGTGAAGGTGGCGTCGCGGAACATCGAGAGCGGGATGAGCGGCTCCTTGGAGCGCAGCTCGACGATCACGAACAGCACGGTCGCGACGAGCGCGCCGCCGACCATGAGCACGGTCGCCAGGCTCCACCACTCGAACGAGTCGCCCGCGAGCGAGACCCAGATGAGCAGCAGCGAGACCGCGGTCGAGAGCAGCACGATGCCGAGGTAGTCGATGCTGACCTTGCGCTTCTCACGTCCCGGCAGGTGCAGCGTCGACTGCACGATGATGAGCGCGATGATCGCGACGGGCAGCGCGACGTAGAAGTTCCAGCGCCAGCCCCATCCGTCGGTGATGACGCCGCCGAGCAGCGGGCCGCCGACCGTCGAGACGGCCATGACGGCGCCGAAGAGGCCCATGTACTTGCCGCGCTCGCGCGGGCTCAGGATGTCGGCCATGATCACCTGGCTGAGCGCCGCGAGACCACCCGCGCCGATTCCCTGCACCGCACGGAAGGTGATGAGCATCTCGGGGTTCTGCGAGAAGCCGGCGGCGGCGGTCGCGAGCACGAAGATCACGATCGAGAGCTGGTAGAGCACCTTGCGGTTGAACAGGTCGGCGAGCTTGCCCCAGATCGGCGTCGAGATCGCGGTCGTGAGCAGCGTCGCGGTGACGACCCAGGTGAAGGCCGCCTGGTCGCCCTCGAGGTCGTTGATGATGACCGGGAGCGAGCTCGAGACGACGGTCGAGGCGAGCATCGAGACGAACATGCCGAGGATGAGGCCCGACAGGGCCTCGAGCACGTGGCGGTGCTCCTTCTTCTCGGCGGGGGCGTCGGATGACGCGGGAGATGGCGTAGACATGCGTTCCTTGTGGGAGTGTGCGAATGGTGGTGCGGCGACGACGGCGCAGATGGTTGACAGATATCAACCGTTGAGAAGGGTCAACTATATGTCGATGGTTGACGGATGTCAACCACTTCACGCGGGGATCCGCCGGCGCTCAGCGCTGCAGTCGCGGCACGCCGGTCCAGGCGGTGAGCCCGCCGTCGACCGCGAGGGTCACCCCCGTGACGAAGGAGGCGTCGTCGGAGGCGAGGAAGGCGATCGCCGCGGCCACCTCATCCGGGTCTGCGACGCGCGCGAGCGGGATGTTCGCCAGGAACGCCTCGCGCATCTCGGGCCGACCCTCGAGCAGCGGCCGCAGCAGCGGCGTGGCGACGGGCCCGGGTGCGACGGCGTTCACCCGGACGCCGTCGGAGCCGTAGTCGACGGCGAGGCTCCGCACGAGGTTCACGACCGCTCCCTTGGCGGCGTTGTAGGCCGCCATCCGGTGGTCGCCGGCGAGACCCGAGATGGATGCCGTGGCGACCACGTTGCCGCGCGTCGCCGCGAGACGCGGAAGCGCGGCACGCACGACGTGGAAGACGCCGTCGAGGTTGACGCTCATGACCCGCCGCCAGAGCTCGTCGGAGACCTCCCCCGCGCTCTTGCCCCCCGAGGAGACCGCCGCGTTGGGCACGACGACGTCGAGTCGCCCGAACTCGGCCACGACGTGCGCGATCTCCTGCTCGACGGCGGCCGGGTCGGCGACGTCGAGCTCACGCGTGCGCAGCCGCTGCTGCGCACCGACCTCGCGCGTGAACTCCGCGATGCGGTCGGCGGCGATGTCGACCGCCGTCACGGTCGCGCCCTCGGCGAGCAGCCGACGCGTGACCGCGGCGCCGATCCCCGAGACCCCGCCCGTGACGAACGCGACGCGCCCCGCGAAACGCCCCTCACCCATCCGGACCCCCTTGTCGCCCGAGCACATTTTCTTTAATGTTGAAACATTAGCGCGAGTCCGTTCTCAGATGAATACTCCCAGGGAGCGTCTCGCACCGTTCAACGTCGAACTAAAGGATGTTTCCATGTCGCTCCGCGTCTTCCAGAACTACCTCCAGGGCATCATCGACCGCGACTGGGACCAGGTGCGTCCCACGCTCGCCGAGAACGTGCACCGTGAGGGCTACGACGGCCCCCGTGACTCGACCGACGGTCGTGAGCCGTACCTCGCCTTTCTCGACCGCACCATGACGCCGTTGCAGGGCTTCGGGTACGACGTGCACCGCGTGACCACAGCAGACGACGGAAAGGTGGGGCTCATCGAGGTCACGAGCACCTACACGGAAGACGGCGACACCTTCGGTTACCGCATGTGCTACGTCATCACCGTGAACGACGACGACCTCATCGACAACATCGAGATCTACTGGAAGACCCCCGACCGTCGTCTGCGCAACGACACCGTGCACGACCGCTACGGCAAGTAGGGGGGCCCATCGGGGATCGCGTACCATGCGAGTTCGTGGCTGGGCTCGTCAGCGAAGTAGGCGTAGCTGCCCTCCGCCAGATCCTTCAGACGTCTTCTGGCGGCGGTGTCATTGCGGGAGCTGAACGCAGTGAGGAACCGGCACCGCTCGGTGTCGATTGCTTGCTGTCGAGCCCACTCCAAGAAGTCCCGCTTGCGAGCTTCGTTGATCTCCCCGTCAGTGTTGACCGCTTCGATGAACCAGAAGTCGACAGCGTTGTCTCCGACGTCCGCGATCAACGCGTCAGGAAGCAAACTAGACACGTTGATACTCACGCCGAGGTACGACAGAAGCCTGGCGTCGGCTGTGAAGAGCTTGTCGCCCGGTTCGCTGATGGAAACGACGTAGGGATTGCGCAAGCGCGTGAGTGCCCAGTTCTCGATGACGCTCTTGAGGATCAGAGACGCGCGTCCAACTTCGAGAGTTCGGGTGCCCGAATTGTTCGGGAGTGAAACCGTCACAGCGTGATTCGCATGCTCACCATCGATCGCGAAACGCACCCGGAGCTTTGCAGCAGGCGTCAGGTGAGCCTCGCGCCACTCCGCGGCGGCCGTCTCGACCTCCGAATGGCTCATGCCGGGCGCGAAGAGGTCTGCAAAGTGCGGCTCCATCGCCCAGCGCCCCGCGCCGGAGGTCTTCGGCAAGTCCAGCCGCTCTCGAAGCGCACCGTGATCACGCCACTTCCGGAACGTTTCGTCGCGGAGGGTCTCCCGCGAGTTATCCGCGTAACCCGGCTGATCCGGAACGCCCCAGGCCTGAAGGAGGCCCGAAAGCGCCTTAGCGCCCTGAGCGGCTTCGCGGCGCCACGCGAGCCGATCGGCCTCGGAGTTCTGCTCCCGCATGACTTCCGACATCCAGGTCACCATCGACGGGCGTGCCCAGAAGACGCTGTTCGGGTCGTCGGCGATAGCGTCGACATAGATCAGAGCGGCAACGGCTGCCCCGGCAAGCGGACTAGACATCACGGAATCGAAAGCAGCGCGCGGGAAGACCACGAGCAGGCGCTTGGTGGCCTCCTCAGCCGTGATCACGGGCCTCATTTCGCCTGCCCTTCCGGGAGGCCGTATGTTCGGGCGACGGCCCGCTCAAGATCTTCCGCAGACAGCGCCTCCCAAGCCTCAAGAGTCTGAGCGTCCGGAAGCAGGATCGCTTCAAGCTCGTAGGCGGACAGTGCGACAGAACCCGAGATGCATCGGACAAGCTTCTCGAGGGCGTTCGTAGACAGAAGCCGAACCAACAGTCGCCTACTCAGGAGCTGCGTCTCACCGATCGGCCGGATGAGGTTCACGTGATTCTCGACGACAACACCGCCCGATGCCCGAGACAGGTCATCCTCGGTGAGTTCGGCCACGACGAGGCGCCTCTGTTGCTCGGGTGCGGTGGTGCGTTGGACAAGCACTGCCGGGTCGGTCAGCAGCATGACCCGACGGTCTTGATCGGAGCGCAGCGCCACATACCTCATCGACGCGCGAGTGACATCGCGGTGCACGGCGCCACCGTCGATATCGGCCGCCCAGACGATCTGGTGGCGACCCTTCGCCGGACGCGCAAAGAGGTCGTCCTTCCTCCGGTTCCACACGAGCGGACCCGTACTAACCTTCCAGCCGGCGCTCGCGAGTGTGTTCGGGAGCTTCGCCGCCGCTGCTGCCACCGGCGCGAGGTCTGAGCGACGAGGCAGGATCCATGGCTGCCCTCCGATCGGCGAAGCGATGGTCGCGACCTCCTCCACGGCCGAACCGATCGCCCGTACCGCCATCTTGCGCACCGGCCGACGGGTGAGCGTAGCCAAGCAAGTCTCTTGAAGGACGGAGGTGAACACCCCTGATCGGTCCGTGACGAAGGCCACACTCTCGAGTCGCAGTTGCGATGTCAGGTGCGTTCGGAGCGGCTCGAAGTATCGCCCAGCCGTGAAGGATGTGGGAACCAGTGCGGAAAGGACGCCACGGGAATCCAACGACTCGGCGCCGACGGCCATAAACATCCCGTAGAGATTCGCATGTCCGTACAAAGACTTCGCAAAGCGAGCTCGGTCCACCTCGCTCAGACGCACTCGTCCGTAAGGCGGGTTCATCAGCACGGCGCGTGCTGGTGCCCGGCCCGATGCGAGCCCGTCACCGACCTGCGCAAGCGCCGGAAGCGGGCGTCTATGAGCTTCCGGAATGCGGGCAAGCACGGGAAGCATCTCCGCCGCAAGCACGACGTTCGCCACCCACACCGCGGCGGGATCCGAGTCGATGCCTTCGATCAGAGACGGGAGCCGACTCAGCACCAAACGCGGATCGACTGCGGAGCTCGCCGCGAGATGCTCCCTGAGTACTGGCAAAAGCAGGGCACCCGCCCCGCACGCGGGATCTCGCACGAGGCCGGGCAGTTGCATGATTCGCTGCTTCATCCCCAGAGCCGCCTTCGTCATCGACCACAGCTCCGCCGCAAGCTCGTGCGGGGTGTAGTGACGCCCATGTCGAGCTCGGGTCTCGGCCGCGAGAGATTCGACGTATGCAGTGCCGACCTGTTCGGCCGTCAGAAATGCCCAATCCGGTTCTAGCGGTGGCGCCTCGCCCAGGACAAGGGGAGGCAGCACATCCACGGCGACGTGGACGTCTGCCCACTCGCCGCGAAGGCCCACCTGTGCAGCTCGAGCAGCCCACCACGCGGGGATCGCCGCCAATACCGCGGCGGCAACCGGGGTGAGTTCCGCAGCGGGGTCCGCTGCCCCGACGAGTCCTCGTGAACCCCGAGGCCCGAGAGGTCGCGCAAGGACCTGAGTGACATCGGGGAGCATGCTCACGGACTCAGCGTATCCAGCGCCTGCGACAAGGAGCCGACGGCACACCATCGGATCAGCTGCATGCGCGGCAGGGCGCCAAAGTACGCACCCTCGAAGGTGCTCAGCGCGCCCCGCCGAGCAGGCGCTCCGGATTGCGCACCATGATCTGCTCGATCGTCGCCTCCGGCACGCCCCGGCGTCGCAGCTCCGGAAGCACCTGCTCGCTGATGATCAGGTGCGTCCAGTCGGGCATCAGCCGATCCTTGAAGCTCGGAGCCATGTTGACGCTGTAGAGCGAGGCGTCGTGCGAGACGACGAGCTGCTCCGCGTAGCCGAGCTCGATGAGCCGATGCAGCGTGTCGATCCGCTCGGCGTCGACACCCGTGATCGTCATGCCGAAGCGGTCGAGACCGATCGGCGATCCGGCGTCGAGCAGTCGCTGCAGGTAGTCGAGGTCGGTCGTGTCGCCGCAGTGCCCGATGACGACGCGCGAGAGGTCGACGCCGAGCGCGCGGAAGCGCTCCTGCTGCTCGAGTCCGCCCTGCAGGTGCGGGTTCGAGTGCGTCGCGATCGGCACACCCGTCTCGTGATGTGCGTGCGCCGCCGCCGCGAACACGCGCCCCACGTCATCCGTGATGCCGAAGCGGTCGCTCGCGACCTTGATGATGCCCGCACGGATGCCGCTGCCGGCGATCCCGTCGCGGATGTCGGCGAGGAACATCGCGGCGAGCGGCTCCTCGTCGATGAATCCGCCCGGCGAGTGCGTGCCGAAGAACGTCGGCAGATCGCGTGAGGTGTAGTAGCCGGTGGCGACCACGATGTTCACGGGGCTCTCCGCGGCGAGGCGCCGGATCGGCTCGATCGAGCGTCCGAGCCCCATGACCGTGAGGTCGACGAGGGTGCGGATGCCTGCCGCGCCCAGCGCACGCATCCTCTCCAGCGCTGCGGCGTGCATGGCATCGTCATCCCACTCGCCTGTGGGGTAGTTCTGCTCGAGCTCCGGGTTGCGGATGAAGATGTGCTCGTGCATGAGGGTCGCGCCGAGTGCGCTCGCCTCGACCGCACCGGTCACGGTCTGCACGGTGCTCATGCGCTCACCCCCTCGCCGGCCAGCGCAGGCGATGCGAGCGTCGGCCAATCGGCGGTGGCGACGTCGACCTCGAGCGAGGCGGCGCACGCCGGGCAGTAGTACTCGCGCATGCGCACCTCGGGCTCGCTGCGCGGTGTCACCGTCATGTCGAGTTCCGCGTAGCGCTCGGAGATCTCCTGCTCGCGCAGAACCGCGCCCTCACGCCAGTTGCGGTCGACGGCCGCGAGCACGTGCCCGCACGAATCGCAGCGCCACGATCCGTCGGCGACGCGCAGCGAGATGCCGATGTCCCGCGGCGCCCGCAGCTCGGCCGTGGGCTCACCGCCGATGCGTCGACGCCGCAGCTCCTGGCGCGCACGCGCCGTGGCCGGCACATCGACGTCGTCGCCGTCGAGCACGACCGCGTACGCGGCCTCGGCGTGCCTGCGGGTGATCCACCCCGCGCGCACGTCCTCGGCCACGAGCTCGGGGTCGCGCAACAGGGGATCGCCGAGCCCGGACCCGCCACCACCCGCATGGATGATGACGTCGCCGCGCTCCACCACGAGGTCGGAGACCTTCTTGCGGTAGTGCTCGACACGGCCCTCGAGACGCTCGAGCGAGCTCGGCGCCTCACCCCGCTCGAGCAGCTTCGCGACGCCCGCGCGTCGCACGATGCTCGCGAGGCTCGCGGCGCCCGGGAAGCCGCCGCCGGGGCCGGACGCGGGCTGGTGCGCCACGTTGTTCCACGCGGGTCCGCGCAGCTTCTCGGCGTGCGCGATCTCGTACGCCTCCTCGACCCCCTGACCGCCGCGCAATGCCCCGGGCCCGCCGGAGTTGGGCGCGATCCTCTTCCACAGGAACCGGGTGGGGCCGTCGTGCTCGTAGACCTCGAGCTCGGGGATGCGCGCTCCCAGCTGACCCGTACCGCCGTGGGCGTCCTGCCCGTCGTGGGTGGTCTGCGCACCTCCGCCCGTTCCGATGGCCTCGTCCATGTAGAAGATGGTCGACTGGTGACCGTGGTCGTGCGTGCCCGAGAGCGCGTTCGAGGAGTGCCCGTTGTGCGCGATCCCCGCCACACGACCGCGCAGCACGGGGTCGTCGCTCAGCGAGAGCGCCTGGATGAGCAGGTTGGCGGTCAGCTTGCGCACCGCGAACCCGGTCTCGACGTGCCCGAAGCTCACGGCGGCGGGCATCGTCGGGTTCACGTTGGTGCCCGGCGCGCCGAAGTCGAAGCTCAGCGGGCGCCACATTCCCCCGTTGACCGGGAAGTCGCCGAAGCCCATGAGCACGACGAGCGGCGCGGCGATCGACCCGATCATGCCGCCACGCCCCGCGTTCACGTAGGCCTCGATCTGCGGGAAGCCCTCGAACGCGAAGGTCAGGTCCGAGCCGTCGACCGTGAGGCGCGCGCGAATCGGCAGCATGACATCCGGGTCGCTGCGGCCATCCCACTCCACCCAGTCGACGGCCTCGTAGACCCCGTCGGGCATGCGGGAGATGCGCTCGCGGAAGGTCTTCTCGGTGAGGTCCTTGTTGTGCTCGGAGTACGCCAGGTGCGCGTCGATGCCGAACCTGTCGATGAGCTCCTCGAGCTTGGCGGCCCCCACGTGGCTGGCCGCGATCATGCTGCGGATGTCGTTGATGACGGGTCGTGGAGCGCGCACGTTGGCCGCGATGAACTTCTCCCACTCGGCGTCGAGCACGCCGTCGCGGATCACGCGGATCGGCGGGAAGCGCAGACCCTCGGCGAAGATGCTGAGCGCCCCCGGCGCGATGCCCGAGACCCCCGACCCGCCGATGTCGAGCACGTGGATGTTGGTGAAGGTCCACCCGCGGTGCACGCCGCCCACGAAGACCGGCATGATGATGCCGACATCGGCCTGGTGCAGGGCGCCGCCCGTGTGCGGGTCGTTCACGATCCAGCCGTCGCCCGGCCGCATGTCGCCCATCGCGGCCGCCGCCGCGGCGACCGCTTGCGTGCCGACGAGCGACGAGCCCAGGTGGGCCTGCACGAAGGCCGCCGAGCCCAGGTGCTCGGGGATCGTATCGAACACGCAGGCCTGGAAGTCGGATGCCTCGGTCACCACGGGCGAGCCCGAGGTGCGTCGCAGGGTGATCGCCATCTCGTTGGTGATGTTCTCGAGCGCCCGGCGGTGCACCTCCGCCGCGAGCGTGTCGTCGACCGTGCTCATCGCTGCACCTCCGTGTCGGTGAGGACGTAGTTGAGGAACTCGTCGCGCTCGGCCGTGAACCCCGGCGGCACGAAGATCGTGGTGTCCGTCGCGTCGATGATCGCGGGACCCGCGATCGAGCTGCCCGGCGTGAACCGGTCGTCCGCGTAGAGGGGCACGTCCTGGCGTGCGCGCCGCGACGGCAGGTAGACGGAACGCGTGCCGATGCGGATGTCGGCATCCGGTGCCGGGGCGAGCTCCTCCGGCGCGAACTGCGCCTTGGCACGACTCGCGCGTGCCGTCACGGTCGCCGCGACGAGCCGCACGGTCGAGTCTTTCCACGCGGTGCCCGCCCCGTAGGTGCGTTCGTAGAGCTCGAAGAAGCGCGCCGACAGCTCGGCCGCATCCGCCGCCGAGATGTCGCCCTCGAGCGACATCGGCAGCTCGTGGTGCTGCCCGGTGAAACGGAAGTCGCCGGAGCGCTCGATCTGGATGTCGGCCTCGGAGAAGCCCTGCGAGGCGAGCAGCTCGCGCGCCTGGGCGAGCATCTCGGCCGAGGTCGCGGCCATCGCCTCGCCGTCGAGCTCGTCGAGCTCTGCCCCGACCGTGCGCGTGAGCCGCACCATGTAGTCGGAGCTGAGCGCCCCGACCGCGCAGAACACCGAGCTGTTGTGCGGGATGACGACGCGCGAGATCGTGAGGCGGCGCGCGATCTCGGCGGCGAACATCGGAAGCGTTCCTCCGTAGGCGACGAAGGCGAAGGTGCGCGGGTCGTAGCCCTTCGCGACGGTCACCTCACGCATCGCGCTCGCCATGTGCGCCACGACGAGGTCGTGCACGGCGGCGGCGGATTGCTCCACGTCCGAGCCGAGCGGGGTCGCCAGCACGCGGTCGATCGCCTGCTCGGCGAGGTCGGCGCGCAGGGTGAGGCGTCCGCCGAGGTAGTTGTCGGGATCCATGATGCCGAGCACGACCATCGCATCCGTGACCGTGGGCTCGGTGCCCCCGTGCCCGTACGCGGCCGGTCCCGGCTCCGAACGGGCGCTCTGCGGGCCGACGCGCGGGACGCCGCGTTCGCTGATCCAGGCGATCGAGCCGCCGCCCGCGCCGACCGAGTCGATGTCGACGATGTTGACGGTCGTGCGGAGCGGCCCCACCTGCACGTCACCCGCGATGTGCGGCTCGTAGTCGGTGATGATGCCCGTGTCGAAGCTCGTGCCGCCCATGTCGCCCAGCAGCACGTCGGGGGTTCCCATCCGTTCGGCGAGCGCCTTCGCACCCACGGCGCCGCCGGCGGGCCCGGAGCCATACAGCGCGAGCGGCTGCTCGAGCGCCGCCTCTCCCGACATCCGCCCGCCGAGTCCCTGGAAGAACGAGAGGTTGCCGGTGAAGCCCGCCGCGGTCAACCGTGCGCCGAGGGAGGTCACGAAGCGCGTCGCCTCCTTCTGCACGAAGGCGCTCAGCACGGCCGTCGTCCACCGGCGGTTCTCGCCCACGACCGCCGACATCTCGTGCGAGGCGACGACGAACACCTCGATCCCGGCGTCACGGATCGCCTGAACGGCGCGCTGTTCGTTGTGCGGGTCGACGTAGCTGTTGACGAAGCACACCGCGATGCTGTCGACCTCGAACTCGTCGACGAGCCGGCGCGCGGTCGCGGCGACCCGCTCGGCATCCACCTCGAGCAGCACTGCCCCCGCGCCGTCGACGCGCTCGTCGACCTCGGCGATCCACCGGCGGTCGACCATGTCGGGGGCGTTGAGCTGCAACTGATCGTCGCGATTCGCATCGCGGTGCGAGTCGCCGATGCGGAAGGTGTCCTTGAAGCCGCTCGTGACGAGCACGCCGACGCGGGCGCCGCGCAGGGTCATGAGGGAGTTGGTCACGACCGTCGTCGACACCGTGAACTCGGTGGTGACCGCGAGCATCTCGGCCCCCGTCATGCCGGCGGCAGCCGCCACCACGTCGACGGCCTCGACGACCCCGCGGCCGAAGTCGTCGTAGGTGGTGAGCGCCTTGCCGCGCACCACCTTCCCTCCGACGGCCGCGGCGACGTCGGTATGGGTTCCCCCGACATCGATGCCGATGTGGACGTCCGACCCGGGGTCGTGCTGCACGTGGTCTCCTCCCATCACTGCCCTCGGCGACCGAGGTAGAGATCCTCCACGAGGGCGTCGTCCTGCAGCTCGGCGGGCGGCCCGCTGAGCTCGATGCGGCCGCGCACCATGACGTGCACGACGCTGCTCTCGGTCATGGCGATCTTCACGTTCTGCTCGGCCATGAGCACCCCGATGCCGAGGTCGCCGAGGCCCCGCACGACGTCGATGACCCCGCGGATCGCCACGGGCGAGAGCCCGATCGAGGGCTCGTCCATGAGCAGGTACTTGGGGCGGGCCGCGATCGCCCGCGCCATGCTCACGAGCTGCTTCTGCCCGCCCGAGAGCGCGCCGCCCTCCCGGTCGGCGAACTCCGCGAGCAGCGGGAAGCTCGCGGCGAGCTCGTCGTAGACGCCGGTGTCACCCTTCTGCGCGCCCAGCATCACCTGCTCGCGCACCGTGAGCTCGGGGAAGACACCGTGCGCATCCGGCACGAAGGCGATGCCCGCGCGGGCGCGCACGTGGGAGGCGGCCCGCGTCGAGGCCTCGCCGTCGATGACGACGTCGCCTCCGTGCGAGATGAGGCCGACGAGCGCCGACATGAGGCTCGTCTTGCCCGCACCGTTGGGTCCGATGACCGACACGATCTCGCCGCGCTCCACGCGCAGGTCGATCCCCTGCACGGCGCGTATCGGGCCGTACTGCACGGTCAGGTCGTTGATCTCGAGTGCCATGGCTCAGTTCCCCATATATGCGGTCACGACGGCAGGGTCCTGGAGCACCTCGGCCGTCGGCCCATCGGCGATGACGGCTCCGTGATCCATGACGACCGTGCGGGTGGCGATCTGTCGCACGAACTCCAGATCGTGTTCGACCACGAGGAAACCGCGCGTGGCGGCGGCCGCCCAGTCGATGATCATGGCCCCGATGCGCTGCCGCTCGCCGTCGGTGAGCCCCGCGGTCGCCTCGTCGAGCATGACCACCCGGTCGCCCGCGATCACGGCCATGAGGATCCCGACGAGTCGCCGGTGGAGGAAGCTCAGCTCGTCGACCGGGATGTCGAGGTACCTCTCGAGGCCCGCGGCCCGCACGAGCTCGAGCTGTGTCTCGTCGAGTGCGCGCCGCTTCATGAGGGCACCGCGCAGCCCGGCCGCGCCGAGGTGGTCACGCACCGTGATCCCCGCCGCGAAGGCGACGCGCTGGAAGGCGCGTCCGACGCCTCGACGAGAGCGGCGGTAGGGCCGCTCACGCGTCACGTCGACCCCGTCGATCACGATCGTGCCGCCCGACTGCGGGACGAGACCCGAGATCGCGTTGATGACGGTCGACTTGCCTGCCCCGTTGGGGCCGATGAGTCCGACGACCTCGCCGAGCGCGATCCCGGCCGAGAAGCCGTCCACGGCCTTCGTCCCGCCGAAGGTCACCGTGATGTCGCTCACCTGGAGCACCGTGTCGCTCATGGCAGCACCGCCTTCTCCGCATCCGGAACCTCCGGGTCGGCGACCGCCTCCGCTTCGGGCCGACGACGGCCGATCAGACGACGCCACAGCTTGCCGACCTCGGGCACGATGCCGAACCGCGCGAGCAGGATCGCGAGCAGCAGCAGCACTCCCGCGACGATCTGGTCGACGATGGCCGAGAGATCCAGCATCCCCGGGATGAGCGACACGATGACGAGACCCCAGACGGTTCCCGTGCGCGTGCGCATGCCGCCGACGATCACGATCGAGAGCGGGATGATGAGGTACTGGAACCCGAACACGTCGGGGCTGATGAAGCGCGCGGACTGGGCGAACAGCGCCCCGACGAGGCCGGCCATGAGACCCGACAGCATCGTCACGACGATGCGCAGGGCCCGCACGTTCACACCGTTCACGAGCGCGAGTTCGCGATCCTCGCGCGAGAGCTCGAGCACCACACCCGGTGTCGACGACTTGAGCAGCGCGAACACCACGAGCAACAGCACGAACACGATGCCCGCGTAGATGGTCTGCGTGGAGAAGCGCAGCACCCCCGGGATCGCCGGCCAGCTGCCGACACCCGGGATGCCGCCCGTGCCGCCCAGGTCGCCGTTCGCCCGCACGATGGTCGCGAGGATCATCGTGAACGCGAAGGTCACGACCGAGAAGTAGATGCCCGACAAGCGGTAGGTCAGCAGCGACATGATCGTCGCGACGATCCCGCCGATCAGCACGGCGGCGACCGTCGCGGGCGCCCAGTGCCATCCGCTGGTCTGCAACAGCGCGTAGCTGTAGGCACCCGAGCCGAACAGGGCGGCGTGGCCGAGGCTCAGCTCGCCGAGCAGCCCGAAGACCACCTGGAACGAGACGGCCAGACCTCCCATGACGAGCGCGAGCTGCAGGGTCGGGAGGAAGGGCGCGGGAACCGTGAAGGCGAGCCCCACGACCACCGCGATCGCCACGACCGCATAGGCGGCGACCTTGATGCCGTACTTCATGCTGTTGCCGCCCTCGTGTTGAAGAGCCCTCGGGGGAAGAAGACGAGAGCGAGGATGAGCACGATGTAGATCACGGCGGGCGTGTAGGCGCCCGTCACGTTGACGCTCAGCAGCACCTCGGCGATCCCCGTCAGGAAGCCGACGATGAGCGCGCCCCAGAGCTGGCCGAGTCCCGCGAGCGCCGCGATGGCGAACGCCTTGAGGAAGAACGCCTGCCCGACGAACACCGTCGGCACGATGTTCGGCGCCGTGAGGGCGCCGATCGCGACGGCGATCAGCACCCCCACGAGCACCGCGGCGATGTAGGTCGCCTTGACGTTGACGCCCGAGACCCCGGCGAGCCCCGGCTCCTGCGCGACGGCGCGGATGTGCGTGCCGCGCCGGGTGCGCTGCATGAACAGCACGAGTGCGAGCGTCGCGAGCGGTGCGAGCACCACGACGAGCAGCTGCTGCAGGGTGACGTTGGTGCCGAAGATCCGCAGGATGGTCTCCGACAGCGGGGTCTCGACGAGCACCGGGTTGGTGCCGAAGAACATGAGCCCCGCGTTCACCAGGATCACGTCGACCGCGAGGGTTCCGATGATCACGGCATCCGGATCCGCGACCAGACGGATGATCACCACGCGCGCGATGACGAACCCGATGATCCCGACCACGAGCACCGCGACCACGACCGCGAGCGAGTTGCCCGCGAGCGTGGCGTTGAGCCCGCCGAACGACGCGACGATCATCGCGCCGAGCATGTACATCGTCCCGTAGGAGAAGTTGATGATCCTCGAGATCCCGATCGTGTAGGTGAGGCCTACGGCGGCAAGCGCGTAGGCCCCTCCCACGATCAGCCCCTGAAGCAGCTGGCCCGTCATCTAGCCGACCATGACGATCTCGCCGCCCTGCGCCTGCACGACGATCATCTGCGCCTGCGCCTGACCCTCGGCGCTGAAGCCGAGCGAGCCCATCGGGAGATCCCACGTGCCGTCGAGGATGGTCTGGTAGACCTCCTGGGTGTCACGCGTGCCCGCCTCGATCGCGGCGTCGTGGTAGAGCATGACGGCGCTGTACTGGATCATCGCGGTGTTCGAGATCTCCTCGTCGGTGCACTCGGCGTGCCCGCCCTTGTACTCCGCGTACGCCGCCACCATCTCCTGGGACTCGGCGTTGTCGATGGCCGGGTTCCAGGCGTCGAGGCCGTAGACGCCGTCGGCGTCGTCGCCCGCGGCATCCACGAGGGTGGACGACAGCACGCCGGGCGCCACGAGGATCGGCACGTCCGACCCGGTGCGACCGAAGTCGCGCAGGAAGGCGACCTGCTTGTCGAAGCCCGCGAGGGTGAGGAAGATCACGTCGGGGTCGGCCGCGAGCATCGTGTCGATCACGGACGCGAAGGCGACGTCGTCGAACGGCACCGTCTGCTGCACGACCTCGACCGATGCGGGCAGGGCGTCGGAGACCGAGGTCGTGAGCTCCTGCGAGAACTCGATGTCCTGCGAGAGGATCGCGACGGTCGTGGCACCCATCTCGCCGGAGAGGTAGTCGGCCGCGAACGATCCCGCGACCTTCGTGTCGGGCATGATGCGCGAGACCATGGCGCCGCTCGTGAGGATCGACTGCGCCTGCGACATGCCGGCGGCCGTGATGCCGTTCGCGTCGGCGATGATCGGCAGCTCGGCCGCGACCTCGCCCGTGGTGAGCCCGCCACCCAGGTAGAGGATGCCCTGCGCCGTCAGCACGCCCGCGGCACGGGATGCCTCGGCGGGGTCGCCCTTGCTGTCCTCGAGGTGGATCGCGACCTTCTCGCCGTCGTTCTCGGCGGCCGCGTTGATGAGGTCGGCCGCGATGAGCGCACCGCAGGCCTGGGCCTGTCCGGCCGATGCCGTCGCCCCCGTCAGGGGCGAGATGACGCCGATGTCGAGGGGTGTGGCCGCAGTCTCGCCGCTCTCCTCGCCGCCGCCGCCGCCCTGGTTGCAGGCGGCCAGGGTTACCACCAAGGCTGTCGCGGTCGCGCCGGCCGCCGCCATTCGAATCCACTGATTCACTTCACACACCCTTTCGACGGTCGACGGGACCGCCAACTCTGGGGCAACGGCTCGACGTCCGCGTCACCGCCACCTGAATCGACACTGATTCCTCTCCGGGTGGAGATTCATTTAACATTGAAGCGTATAGACGGATGTGACGATGTCAAGGCCGGAATCCGCCGAAACTGACGAGATTCCCACATGGATCGTTATTAGTTCGTTGCTAAACTACTTGCGGTCGAACGAGAGTACGCAGTTCGTCCCACAACTGGATGAGGTCGAATGGAACAGCTCTCGGGCCGCGTGGCCCTCGTGATCGGGTCCGCCTCGGGCATCGGCGCGGCGAGCGCGCGCACGCTCGCGCGCCGCGGCGCCCGGGTCATGCTCGCGGACATCGCGGCGGATGCGGCGGCAGAGCTCGCCGCGGCGCTGCGGGCCGAGGGCCTCGACGCCGAATCGATCGCCTGCGACGTCGGTGAGGAGGAGCAGCTCGCCGCCGCCGTCGCCGCGGCCGTCGAACGCTGGGGCCGCCTCGACATCCTGCACAACAACGCCGCCGCGATGCACCTCGTGCCCCACGACGGGCGAGTCGAGGACGCCGACGCGGAGCACTGGGATGAGACCTTGCGGATCAACCTGCGCGGCCAGCTGCTCGGCTCCAAGCACGCGATCCCCGTCATGCGTGCGGGAGGCGGCGGGAGCATCGTCAACACGGCCTCGGCATCCGGTGCCCTCGGCGACCTGGGGCAGAGCGCCTACGGTGCGTCGAAGGCCGCCGTCGTGCAGCTCACGCGCGCCATCGCGACGCAGTACGGCCGCGACGGCATCCGCTGCAATGCGATCATCCCCGGCCTCATCGACGTAAACCGCAAGCCCGGAACCGGAATGAAGCCCGAGCGCCGCGTGCTGCTCGAGCGCCACCAGGTGCTGTCGCTGCACGCGGGGCCCGACGAGGTCGCCGACGTCGTGGCGTTCCTCGCGGGTGACGACTCGCGCTTCATCACCGGTCAGGCGCTCGTCGTCGACGGCGGACTCATGAGCCACCTGCCCAGTTACGCGGATCTCATGCAGCTCGACGAGGAGACGGCTCGGTGACCGCTCCGTCCGTTCCCGGCGCGTCCGGCACGACGGCGCGCGCGGTGGCGCGCACTAGGGTGTGACCATGGACGCTGTCGATGTCTTCAGTGCCCAGTGGGCAGCAGAGCGCCCCGGGGTCGACACGGAAGCCCTCGAGGTGTGGGGGCGGCTCAAGCGCTCCGCCTACCTCTTCGAGCGCACGCTCGCCGACGCCATCGAGGACTGCGGGCTCAACATGGCCGAGTTCGAGGTGCTCGCCGCCCTCGTGCGGCACGGCGCTCCCTACGAGATGCGCCCGACCGAGCTCACCCACTCGCTCATCATCACGCCGGGTGCGGTCACGGCGCGGCTCGCGACGCTCGAGCGCCGCGGGCTCATCGCGCGCCGCGCCGACCTCAGCGACCGTCGTGTGCAGCTCGTCTCGCTGACCGCGAAGGGTCTGCACCAGTTCGAGCCCGCCTTCGACCGCGTCGTGCTCGCGTGCCGCGCGGTGCTCGACGAGCTCGCCGGCGACGACGACGCGACCATCAACGGCGCCCTGCGCATGCTCATGGCCGGCATCGACACGGTGCGCAACGGCGACACCGCCGAGGCCGTCACCGAGACGCCCTGACACCGCGCGAACCGCGCGAGGTGTGAAGGCCGGTGTCCCGGGCGACACCACGACGCCCGGGACACCGGAAGGTCAGTCCGCCGTCACTCCGCCGACACGCGTCGCTCCCGGCGCCCGAGCGCCCGGAGCACGAGGCGCTTCACGAGGTGCCAGACGCCCACGAGTCCCGACGGCCAGACGACGAGCACGACCACGAGCACGGTGCCGAGGATGAGCTTGTCGATCTCGCCGCCCAGGCTGAACAGGTTCTGCTGGGTCACGATGAGCGCGACACCGACCACGGGCCCGAGCAGCACGCGACGTCCGACGATCGCGGCCGCCGTCAGCATGATGATGAGGAAGTACATCTCGAACAGGTCGGTGCCCACGTACGCGCGGTAGTAGGCGTACAACCAGCCCGCGATGGCCGGCGGAACCGACGAGATCACGAGCAGCAGGAAGCGCGCCCGCGACACGTTCACGCCCATCGCCGTGGCGAGATCCGGGCTCATGTAGGCCATGAGCGAGGTGCGGGCGAGCTTCGAGTGACGGAAGCGCGAGACCGCGAGGATCACGAGCACGAGGATCACGTAGACGATCGGCCACATGTCCTGCACCGAGCGCGTCGCCATGTTGATCGGCCCGATCGAGAGGTCGAGGAACGGGATGCCGACGATGCCGTCGGATCCGCCCACGAGCTCCCAGTTGTGCGCGATGTTGCTCAGCACGACGGCCGCGGCGTACGTCGAGAGCGTGAAGATGAACGCGCGCGACTTGTACACGGCACCGCCGAGGATCGTCGCGAGCACGAGACACAGCACGATCGAGATCGCGAGGGTCGCCCAGCTGTTCCAGCCGTAGCTCGTGGCGCAGACAGCCGTCGCATAGGCGCCCGCCGCCCAGAAGGCCGTGTGCCCGAGGCTGATGTCGCCGAGGTAGGACAGCAGCAGGTCGACGCCGTAGACCATGAGCGCGTAGATGCCGATCACGACGACCGTGTCGTAGATGCGCAGCGAGCCGCCCAGCAACGCCGGGAGGAAGTAGAACGCGACGACCAGGACGGCACCGCCGCCCCAGCGGATCAGGCGATCGCGCGCGCTCGGCGGGGCGCCGACCGTGACCGGCGCCGGACGGGTGAGGGTTTCGTTCGTCATTCTTGGACCTGCACTCCGCGGGGTCGGATCATGAACATCAGCAGCACGAGCCCGAAGAGGGCCGCGGTGGTGTACGCAGGCGACACGAGGGCGCCGAAGAGCGAGGTGAACACGCCGACGCCGAGAGCGGCCAGCAGGTTGCCCCAGATGCGTCCGACGCCGCCGAGCACCACGATCACGAAGGTGAAGAGCACCTCGTTCCCGCCCACCGTCGTGAAGACGGGGCTTCGCGTGGTGAGCAGCGCTCCCGCGAGAGATGCCAGCACGGCCGAGAAGGCGAACACCGCGATGTACACGCGTGCGGGGTGCAGCCCGCCGAGCTCGGCGAGCTTCGGGTCTTCGGCGACGGCACGCACGACACGACCCAGTCGGGTGCGCTGCACCACGAGATAGGTCACGGTGAACAGCACGAGCGCGAGCACGACGACGATGATGTCCTGCACGCTGAGACGCACCCCGAGCACCTCGACGGGGATGCCCTGGAACGGCGACTCGACGCGCTGGGCGTTCCCGCCGAACAGGATCGTCGCGAGCGAGGTCAGGATGTAGTTGAACCCGAGCGTGACGATCATGATGCGCACGAGGTCGTGCTGCATGGTCATCCCCAGGATCACCCGCTGCATGAGCATGCCGAGGATGCCGACCGTCACGAGCGAGGCGAGCACGCCGATGAGGTAGGGAACCCCCATCTGGGTCATCGCCCACCAGGTGATGAAGGCGCCGAGCATGTAGAGCTGGCCGTGCGCGAAGTTCACGACACGGGCCGCACCGAGCAACAGGGTCCAGCCGAGCGCGAGCAGCGCGTAGCCGGATCCGATGACGATGCCGTTGACGAGCGCACCGATCACGACGACTCCGTTCCGAGGTAGGCGTCGATGAGACGCGGGTCGTCCTTGAGCTCGGCAGGGGTGCCCCGGGTGAGCACCGTGCCGCGCTCGAGGAGCACGAGTTCGTCCGAGACGCCGAGCGCCGCGTTGACGTTCTGCTCCGAGAGCAGCACGCTCATGCCCTCGTCGACGAGGCTGCGCACGAACGCGAGGATCTCGTCGATGATCTGCGGCGCGAGTCCGATCGACGGTTCGTCGAGCAGCAGCAGCCGAGGGTTCGCCATGAGCGCCCGACCGAGTGCGAGCATCTGCCGCTGGCCGCCGCTGAGCGAACCGGCCGACTGCTGACGCCGCTCGGCGAGACGGGGCAGCAGGGTGTAGATCTCCTCGAGCGAGCGATCTCCGGATGCGTGACCCGCCTTGCGCAGGGTGAGGTTGTCTTCGACGCTCAGGGAGTAGAACACCGAGTGCGACTCCGGCACGAGCACGATGCCGGACCGGGCCCGCGCGATCGCCGACTTCTTGGTGAGGTCGTCCTCGCCCAGCAGCACGCGACCGGTCACGACCGCCTTGCCGCGCGACCATCCGGCGATGCCGCCGAGAAGTGTCGACTTCCCGGCGCCATTCGAGCCGACGACCGTGATGAGGCGGCCCTGCTCGAGCTCGAGGTCGAGCGGCTGCAGCGCGACGTTGCCTCCGTAACGCACCGAGAGCCCCTCGGTGCGGAGCACGGCGCTCATGCCGCCTTCCCCAGGTAGGCCTCGAGCACCTGCTCGTTGCTGCGGATCTCGGCCGGGGTGCCCGTCGCCAGCATGCGCCCCCGATCGAGCACCACGATGCGGTCGGCGACGGCCATGATGAGGTCCATGTGGTGCTCGATGACCACGAGGGCCGTTCCCTTCTCGGCGAGTCGACGCAGCGTCTGCGCGAGCGACGCCATGTCGGCCCCGCCCACGCCCGCGGCCGGCTCGTCGACGAGCAAAGCCGTGGCTCCCGAGCCGTACGCGAGGGCGACCGACAGCATCCGCTGCGTGCCGTACGGGATGTCGGCGGGCAGCAGGTCGAAGTACTCGTCGGGCACACCGAACTCGCGCAGCAGCTCCGCGGCGGCCTGGAGCCGCCGGCGGGTGGTGTGACGCTCACGGATCGGCAGCACGATCGACTCCCACAGCGCCGAGCCCTCATGCCAGAGCAGGGCGCTCGACGCGTTCTCGAGCACCGTCAGCTCGCCGTAGAAGGCGTTCTGCTGAAAGGTCCGGCGCAGCCCCCGACGCGAGAGCTTGTCGGTCGGCACCTTCGTGACGTCCTCGCCGCCGAGGAACACGCTCCCGGTGCGCTTCACGCTTCGGGTCGCGGCCGCCATGCACGTGCTCTTGCCCGCGCCGTTGGGCCCGATGATCCCGAGGATCTCGCCGGAAGCGACCTCCCACGAGACGTCCTCGAGCGCCTGAAAACCGCCGTAGCGCACGCCGAGGTTGCGCACCTCGAGCGCGGGAACGCCGGTCGAGGCGGCCATCACACACGCCCCGAGATGCGACCGAGCAGGAACTCCGCCTGCGCGGGCACCCCGTCGGGCACGAAGGAGCCCTCCGGGTCGACGACCTTGTCGAGGTTCGCCATGAGGCCGTCCGCGGTGAGAGCGGTGTCGACGAAACCCGGTGTCTCCGAGATCACGACGCGCGCGACACGTCCGCCGCCCGCGGCGATCGTCTCGCCCGTCCACGGGCAGTCGCGGTGCGCCATGACGGCGACGGCCGGGCTCACGAGCGCGGGGTCGAGACGGCTCGCGAAGTCCTCTTCGAGCGTCGCATCCGACATGCGGGTGCGGGCCGCCGGCGAGAGCGCGTTCGCCTTGATGTTGTCGCGCGCGCCCTCGACCGCGAGAGTGCGCGTGAGGCCCACGAGCCCCATCTTCGCCGCGGCGTAGTTGGCCTGTCCGAAGTTGCCGTAGAGACCCGCGCCCGAGGTCGTCATCACGATGCGGCCGTGCTGCTGCTCGCGGAAGTGCGGCCAGGCGGCCTGCGTGACGAGGAACGATCCGATGAGGTGCACCTCGAGAACGGCGCGGAGCTCGTCGATCGACATCTTGCCGAAGGTGCGGTCGCGCAGGATGCCCGCGTTGTTGACGACCGCGTCGACACGGCCGAAGGCGTCGAGCGCGGTGCGGATGATGGCCGCTGCGCCCTCCTCGGTCGCGACCGAGTGGGTGTCGGCGACGGCCGTGCCACCCGCATCCGTGATGAGGCGCACGACCTCGTCGCCGGGGCGCTCGCCCGTCTCCTGGCCCTGCAGGCCCACGCCCACGTCGTTCACCACGACCCGGGCGCCCAGGCGGCCGAGCAGCAGAGCGTGCTCGCGGCCCATGCCGGCGCCCGCGCCGGTCACCACCACGACATCGCCGTTGAAGTCCATCTCGATTCCGTTCCTTTCGGGTCAGCTGCGCTTGGTCGAGGTGCGCTTGGCCTCGGCGGGCACGCCGAGGATGCGACCGGCCAGGATGTTGCGCTGTATCTCGTCTGTTCCGCCCGCGATCCGATACATCGGGGCGTTGAGGGTCTCGTGGGCCCAGTGGTCGCCTTCGGGTCCGCTCGTGAGCATCCCGGTCGGGCCCTGCACGTCGAGCGCGAGACGGCTCGTGGCGTTGATGTGCCGCCCGTGCAGGATCTTCTTGACCGAGCTCTCGAGCTGCGGGTCGCGCCCGTGCGCGAGCTCGGCCTGCACGCGCTGGTCGAGCACGTCGAGCAGCCGCTCGCGCAGGAACACGTCGACGAGCTCGCGGGAACGGTCGCCCCCGCCCACCCGCGCGAGGCGGACGAGCTCGTCGAAGCTCGGGCCGCGGTGGCCGCCGCCCAGGATCGAGCGCTCATGGGTGAGGGTCGTGAGCACGACCCGCCATCCGTTGTTCACGGCGCCGAACTCGCTCCCTGCGGGCAGCCGCACGTTGTCGAGGAAGACCTCGTTGAAGTGCTGCGCCCCCGTCATCTGACGCAACGGTCGCACCTCGATGCCCGGTGTCGTCATGTCGACGATGAAGCACGTGATGCCCTTGTGCTTGGGCACGTCCGAGTCGGTGCGCGCCACGAGCATCGCCCACTTCGAGTACTGCGCACCCGAGGTCCAGACCTTCTGACCGTTCACGACCCACTCGTCGCCGTCGCGCACGGCCGTGGTGCGCACACCCGCGAGGTCGGAACCGGCCGAGGGCTCGCTGTAGAGCTGGCACCAGATCTCCTCGCCGCGCAGCATGGGCGGCAGCAGCCGGGCCTTCTGCTCCTCGCTCGCGTGCTCCATGAGCGTCGGACCGATCATCCGCACGCCCACGTCGAACACCTCGGTCGTCACGCCGAAGCGCGACTGCTCGACCGCGTAGATGTACTCCTCGGCCGTCGTGGCGCCGCGACCGCCGTACTCGACGGGCCAGCTCATGCCCGCGAAGCCCGCATCCGCGAGCTTCGCCTGCCACGCGCGCGACCGGTCGAGGAACTCCTCCTCGGCCTCGCCGACGAGCGAGCCGTACCCATGCGAGAAGTCGTCGGGGCTGCCCTTCGCCGGCGCGTTCTCGGTCAGCCACGCGCGCGCACGTGCGCGGAAGGCCGCCTCCTCGGGACTGTCGGAGAGGTTCATGCTGCCTCCTTCGGCACGAAGAACGGAACCACGACACCGTCGGCCTCGACCGGCTCGAGGCGCACGGGCATGCCGATGCGCACCTCGGCCGGATCGCAGCCGATGACGTTGGTCATCATGCGGGGGCCCTCGGCGAGCTCGACGATCGCGAGCACGAAGGGCACGAGCGAGGCGAACGGCTCCACCGGGTGCGTCTGCACGACGCTGAAGGTGTGCACCTCGCCCTCGCCGGATGCGGTGAACCATTCGACGTCGCCGGCGCACGAGGTGCACAGCGCCCGCGGGTAGAACTGCGCGACACCGCACGCGGTGCAACGCTGGAGTCGCAGCTCACCCGCCGCGAGACCCTCCCAGTACGGGGCGCTGACCGGATTCGGCGCGGGCAGCATCCGCTCGTCGATTCGGAGTTCGTCGGCCCAGGTCATGGCTGCCTCCCGAGGATCGCGCCGCCGATATGGGACAGGATGCCGCCCGAACCCGACACGAGAGCGAGCTCGCAGTCGGGAACCTGGGCGTCACCCGCTTCGCCGCGCAGCTGCCGCACGGCCTCGATGATGAGGAAGATGCCGCGCATACCGGGATGCAGGGCGCTCAGGCCGCCTCCGTCGGTGTTGGTGGGAAGCGCGCCGCCGACCTTGAGCTTGCCGTCGGAGACGAAGTCGCCGCCCTCGCCCGGCTTGCAGAAGCCGTAGCCCTCGAGCTGCAGCAGCACCGTGATGGTGAAGCTGTCGTAGAGCTGCAGCGTGTCGATGTCGGAGCGGTCGACACCCGCCGAGGCGAAGAGCGCGTCGGCGATGTCGCCCGCGGCCACACGCGTGAAATCGGGCATCTGCGCGATGTTCCAGTGCGTCGGCGCGTTCTTGGCCGCGAGCACGTACACGGGCGGCTTGGGCAGGTCGCGGGCGCGGTCACCGCTCGTGACGATGACCGCGCCGCCGCCGTCCGAGACGACGCAGCAGTCCCAGCGGTGCAGGGGAGACGCGAGCATCGGCGAGGCCAGCACGTCCTCGACTGTGAGCGGCTCCCGGTACATCGCCTGGGGGTTGAACTGCGCGTTGTGCCGCATGGCGACGGCGATCTCGGCGAGCTGTTCGCTCGTCGTGCCGTACTCGTGCATGTGACGCTGGGCGGCGAGCGCGTAGCTGCTGATGATGTTGGCTCCGTAGGGGGCCTCGTACCCGACCGCTCCGCCGACCCGCTGGGGACCGACGGCGGGCTGGTCGAACAGGTACGACATGGGCGGCAGACCCTTGGCGCCGAGTGGACGCTTGTGACGGCTGCGCGAGTCCGAGCCGTAGACGATGAGCGCGACGTCGCACTCGCCGGCCGCGATCGCGAGCGCCGCGTGCTGCAGCAGCACCTCGAATGCCGAGCCGCCCGTGTAGCTCGAGTCGAGGAATCGCGGACGGATGCCGAGGTACTCGGCCATGTTCTCGGCGTCTTCGACGTGCGGGAGGGTCGCGCCCGCGACGAAGATCCCGTCGATGTCGCTTTTGCGCAAGCCGCTGTCGGCGAGCGCTCGGCGGAAGGCGAGCGCCGCGTGCTGCTCGCTCGTCATGCCGGGCACGACGGGTCCGTCGCTCAGCCCGATCCCCGCGATCGCGACGTCGCGCTTCAGGGTGTTCCTCATTCGACCTCCTCGGAATCGGGTGCGCCGAGCTCGGCCCAGCCGCTGGTCAGGATGGCGCGCCCGTCCGGGTCGTCGACCCGGAATCCGCGTTCGGCGCCCGCACCCGTCACGGTCGTGACGAGCGGCGTGCCGGGGTAGCCGACGTCGGTGAACCGGCAGGCGATCGCGCGCAGTCGGGTGGGGTCGCCGTCGGCGGCCGCGACGACGGCTCGCGCCGCGATCGCCAGTGAGCACATGCCGTGCAGGATGACGCCGGGCAGCCCGATGGCGCGCGCTGCGTCGTCGTCGAGGTGGATGGGCGAGTGGTCTCCGGATGCCGCCGCGTAGCGGGCGGGGAGACCCGCGTCGGTCGGCAGCTCGACCACGGCGCTGTCGCCGTGCACGACCGCCGGGCGGGCGGGCGGGGTGCCGACCGCCTCGGGGGCGATGACGTCGAGCAGGAACGCCGTGCTGAACTGGTGCACGAGCACGCGGCCGTCGTCGTCGCGCGACTCCTCTTCGGCCACGATGACGGTCCCCGTCGAGACGGGCCTCACCGAGACGAGCCGGGCCCGCGAGCTGAGCCGATCGCCCGCGCGCAGCGGGCGCGCGGAACGGATGATGTGCTCACCGTGCACGAGGCGGCCGCGGGCCGCGACGGGCACGGTGCGCTTGATGGTGTCGGAGACGAGGTCCCAGGAGGGGACGACGCCGTACAGCAGGGGCGCTTGCTCACCCGAGAGCAGGCGCGGATCGGTTTCGCCGACGGCTGCGGCATAGGCGACGATGGAGTCGGCGCGCACCTCGGTGACCACTGCCGGGGTCCATTCCCCGACGTGGTCTGTCTGGAAGTCGTCATCGACACGCTTGAGCGCCATCACCCGGACATTACGCGAACGGATCGACGATTTCAAGATTGAACGAATCGAGGTGCTTCGCCGCCAGGTTCCTTGCAACATAGGGGTGTTGCAAGTTGTTCAACAGTGTAATATCTGAGTTTCCAGGCGCCTGGCGCCCCGTCGGTCGAGGAGGACCATGGACTTCGACGTCACCGAGGATCAGAGCGATCTGCGCGCAGCCGTGCGCGAGTTCCTCGACAAGCGCACGAGCGAAGCCGAGGTGCGTCGCGTCATGGAGACCGAGATCGGTCACGACCCCGCCGTGTGGGCCGAGCTCGCAGCCGAGCTGGGCCTCGCCGCGCTCATCGTCCCCGAAGACCACGACGGACTCGGCCTCGGACCCGTCGAGGTCGCGCTCGTCATGACGGAGCTCGGCAAGCGCCTCGTCGCGACGCCGTTCCTCTCGAGCTCGGTGATCGCGACCACGGCGCTGCTCGCGAGCCCGAGCGGGACCGCGCGCGACGAGCTGCTCGCCTCTCTCGCGTCGGGCGAACGCTGCGCGACCCTCGCCCACCTCGAGGCGGACGGCGACTGGTCGTCGGCAGCACACGTCGAGGCGACGGCGACCACCTCGGGTGACGACATCCGCATCGACGGCACCAAGCAGCTCGTGCTCGACGCCGGCAGCTCTGACGTGTTGCTCGTGACCGCCCGCGCGAGCGATGGCTCCGTGGGGCTCTACACCGTCGAGCGCGAGACAGACGGCGTCACGGTGCGCACCGAGACCTCGATCGACCTCACCCGCCGCTTCGCGACCGTCACGTTCGCGGGTGCGCCCGCGACGCCGCTCGCCGCCGACGCGTCCGGTCCCGTCGACGAGGCCCTCGCCCTCGCGATCGTCGCGCTGAGCGCCGAGCAGCTCGGCGCCGCCGAGCGCTGCCTCGACGCGGCGGTCGAGTACGCCAATGTGCGCGAGCAGTTCGGTCGACGCATCGCCGAGTTCCAGGCCGTGCAGCACCGCTGCGCCGACATCCTCGTCGAGGTCGAGCTCGCCCGCACCGCGCTACTCACGGCGCTCTGGGCCGTGCAGGAGGGCGCCGACGACCGCGAGACGGCTCTGCGAGTGGCGAAGATCACGTGCTCGGAGGCGCTCTCCTACGCCGCGGCGGAGAACCTGCATCTGCACGGCGGCAACGGCTTCACGTGGGAGTTCCCCGAGCAGCTCTACTTCCGCCGCGCACGGGGCTCCGAGCTGCTCTTCGGCTCGCCCGCCCAGCACCGCGCCCTGCTCGCCACGAGCCTGGGCATCTGACGTGGTCGCGCACACGACGCCCGACGGCTGGCGACTGCTCGCCGAGGGGGCCGGCTTCGTCGAGGGCCCCGTCTGGGCGGACGGCGCGATCAGCTTCGTCTCGGTGAACCGCGGGCTCGTCTACCGTGCCGAGCTCGACGGCAGCGGCTCGCGCGTTCTCGCCGAGACCGGCGGGGGCCCCAACGGCGCGACGGCGGATGCGGGCGGCCGGGTCTGGCTCGTGCAGAACGGGGGGCGCGTGATGGAGTCGCGCTCCACGACCGCGGCAGCGCCCGGCGTGCAGGTGATCGAGCCGGACGGCACGCTGCGCACACAGCTCGCCGACGGGGAGTTGAACGCCCCGAACGACTGCGTGTTCGGCCCCGACGGGCGCCTCTGGTTCACCGACCCCTACGGGCGGCTCATGCCCGACCCCGCGGGCGACCCGGAACGCGCCGGGGCCTACGGACGCGTCTGGGCCTACGAGCCCGCGACCGGCGCGCTCGAGCTCATCGCCGAGAAGCAGCCCCATCCGAACGGGCTGTGCTTCACGGCCGACGGCTCGCAGCTGCTCGTGTCGGATACCCGCACGCTCTCGATCCAGGCGTTCGAGGTCGACGCGGCGGGCCCGCGCACCGGCCGCACCATCGGCACCCTCCCCGAGGGCATGCCCGACGGCATGGCCTTCGACGCCGCCGGCTACCTCTGGGTCGCGGCCACCAAGGCCGAGGGCCTCGCCGTGCTCTCCCCCGACGGCGCGTGGGAGCTCGTGCCGCTCGGCGACTCGTTCCCCACCAATGTGTGCTTCGCGGGCGAGCAGCTCGACACGATCGTCGTCACGGCGGCCCGCGGCGGCCGCGTGCTCGCCGCACCCGCGCGCGAAGCGGGCCTGCCGCTCGACGCGCGCGCCGCCTGAGCCGACGACCGCGCGCGGTGCGAGCCGAGCGCACGGAGCCTCGGCTCAGCCGCCCTCGACGAAGCGGCGCGCACCCGCGCGGGCGTCGGGCGTGTCGCCGTACATCGCCGTGAGCTGCTTCCACAGCCGCGAGGCGAGTGAGGCCGGCAGGTCGTTCAGTTCGGCGTCGAGGCCGATCTTGAGGCCCGTGATCACGGTCGGAGCGAACGAGGCGATCTGCTCGGCCATCGCCCACGCCTCGTCGAGCAGCGCCGCACGCGTGACGACGCGGCTCACGAGGCCGTAATGCGCGGCCTCGGCGCCCGAGAGCCGACGTCCCGTGAACACCATGTCGTGCGCGACGGCGGCGGGAACCCCGACCCGGCGCAGGTACAGGGGGCTCTCCGTCGCTCGACCGACCTTCGCCTGCGGACTCGCGAAGACCGCGGTCTCGGCCGCGATCCGCAGGTCGCACTCGGCGGCGATCTTGAGTCCGGCACCCATGCAGTAGCCGTCGATCGCGGCGATCACGGGTTTGCCGGGAGGGGTGTCGACGGGGTAGCCGGTGCGGCCTCCGAGCTCCCAGTCGGCGCCGGAGCGATCCGACTCGTAGGCGGCGGCGGTCTCCTTCATGTCGCGACCGGAGCTGAACGAGAAGCCCGGTTCACCCGCGATGATCGCGACGCTCACGCTGTCGTCCTCGCGCACGGTGTCCCAGAAGTCGGCGAGCGCCGCGCGCAGTTCGCTGTCGAGGGCGTTGTGCACGCGGGTGCGTTGCATGAAGGCGGCGACGACGGCGCCCCGACGCTCGAGGCGCAACACCTGGCTCACGAGAGCCCCAGGATCTCGCGCGCCTGCGCGGGTGTGGCCACCTCACGACCGAGCGTGCGGGAGAGGCTCGCGAGCCGCTCGACGAGCTCGAGGTTGGTCGCCATCCGGCCGCGCTCGAAGTACCAGTTGTCCTCGAGACCGGTGCGAGCGTGTCCGCCCATGAGGATCGCGAGCGTGTCCATCGGCAGCTGGTGGCGGCCGATCGCACCGACCGACCACACCGCGCCGGCGGGCAACTGCGACACGAGGTGCGTGAGCTGCTGCACGGTGGCGGGAGCCCCGCCCTTCACGCCGAGCATGAACTGCATGTAGATGGGGTCGTCGATGAGCCCCTCTTCTGCGAGGCGCACGGCGTTGCCGATCTGTCCCGAGTCGAAGATCTCGATCTCCGGCTTCACGCCGTGCTCCTGCATGCGCTTCGCGAGCTCGCGCAGGAACTCGGGGGTGTTGCGGAACACGTGGTCGTTGAAGTTCATCGTGCCCGCGTCGTAGGAGCCGATGTCGGGCTTGAGGGCGAGGGGCGCGAAGCGCGTCTCCCAGTCGTCGATGTTCGACGCCGTGAAGCTCGTCGTGAAGTTGATGATGACGTCGTCCGACTCGTTACGGATGTAGTCCATCGCCCGCTTGAAGTACTGCGGGTCGCCCGTGTGCTCCCCGTCGTCGTCTTTCGCGTGGATGTGGATGATCGACGCCCCGGCACGCATGCACTCCACCGCGATGCGTCCGAGGTCTTCGGAGTCCTTCGGCAGGTGGGGCATCGCGTTCTTCGAGAGCGAGCCCGAGATCGCGGCGTTGATGATGAGTGGCGTCTGCGCCATGGTGTCCTCCTAGCGGCTGAGGGTGATGTCGAGATCGCCCGTGCGCACCCGGACGCTTCCGGATGCGGGGGATGCGGCGATCTCACGGAGCGTCGCGACGAGCGGATGCTCGTCGGTGCGCCCGTAGTCCAGGTCGATGGGGCCGGCCGCGACCATCGCGTCGACCGCGGGCCCGGGCACGAGAACCCGCAACAGCAGCTCCTCGTCCGAGAGCCCCACGCCGTACTGCTGACGCAGCTCGGCGAGGCTCGGCTGCGGCAGCTCCCAGTTCGCGAGCTCGCCCGCGCGCTTCGACGACAGGATGCGGTCCTTCGCGTCCTGGTCCATGGGCGCAGGAGGCGTGCCGAAGTGGCCCAGCGCGTAGAGGATCACCTCGTCGGCGACGATCCCGTAGCGCGTACCGGTCGTCACGTTGAGCACCGACTGCGTGCCGATGAACTGCGAGAAGGGCGTCGCCATCACGGGGTAGCCGAACTCCTTGCGCACGAGCGCGACCTCGTCGAGCACCTCCTGCAGACGGTGCTCCATACCGTGCTGGGCGAGCTGGGCCCGCAGCGTGCCCATCATCCCGCCGGGCATCTGGGTGGAGTAGGTCTTGAGGCTGTACTCCGCAGGAACACCCAGGCGGTAGCCCTCACGGCGGGCGACGTACTCGACGTGCTCCGCCATCCGCTGCAACGCCCCGACGTTCAGGTTGGCCGTGTGTCCGAGCTCGGTGATGTTCTCGAGCATGACCTCGGTCGAGGGCAAGGAGGGGCCGTTGGCCATCGGCCGGGATGCGGTGTGGATGCGCGTGATGCCGAGCTCGATGCCGATGAGGTAGTTGAGCGGCGCCATGCCCGTCGTGTTGTGGCAGTGCAGTTCGATCGGCACGTCGCCGGCCGCCTCGATGAGCGCGGGCAGCAGGGTGCGAGCCCGCTCCGGGGTGAGCACGCCCGCCTCGTCGGCGAGCATGATGGCGTCGACGTGCTTCCACTGCGCGAAGGCGCGAGCCTTGTCGGCGAAGTACTCGTCGGTGTGCACCTCCGAGAGCGCGAAGGAGAGCGTCGGCACGACCTCGGCGCCGAGGCTGCCGATGTAGTCGCCGAGGCGCTCCATCTTGTCGAGGCTGTAGAGGCAGTCGAAGATCCAGAAGCTGTTGATGCCGTGCGCCGCCATGACGCTCACCGACAGGTCGATCACCGAGTACGGCTGCAGCGTGAAGCCCGCCGTGTCGGGACGCATGCCCCCGCGGAGCCGTGTCTTCGGCATCCGGCTCGTGATCGCGTCGAGGCCCTGGTACGGATCCTCGCGGAACTCGCGCACGAGCACCGTGTGGATCGTCGTGCCGGTGAGCTCGACGCACGAGAAGCCCGCCTCATCCGTGTCCTCGGCGATGGGCACGATGTGCTTGGCGCGCATCTTCATGCCCCACAGGCTCTGCTGTCCGTCGCGCAGGGTCTGGTCGTAGAACTGGATCTCAGCCACGGGGCTCCTCTCCGGACGCAGCGGTCCAGGCCGGCATGAAGGTGGTCTCGAGCCACCGGGTGGTCACGCCGTCGCCCGCGAAGTCGGGGTCGGCGAGCACCGCCTCGAGCAGCGGCGCGTTGGTGGCGATGCCCGCCACCCGCAGGTGGTCGAGCGCCCGGATGCCCGTCGCGATCGCCGCGGCCCGGTCGGGGCCGCGCGTGATGATCTTGGCGAGCAGCGAGTCGTAATAGGGAGGCACGACGTAGCCCGGGTACAGGTGGGTGTCGACGCGCACGTCGGTGCCCTGCGGCGCGACCCACTCGGTGACGCGGCCCGGGGTGGGCATGAACCCACGCCGCGGGTCCTCGGAGGTGAGACGCACCTCGATCGCGTGCCCGGTCAGCACGACCTCCGACTGCGCGGGAAGCGGGGCGCCCTGCGCGAGGCGGAGCTGCTGCCGCACGATGTCGATTCCGGTGATCGCCTCCGTCACGGGATGCTCCACCTGCACGCGCGTGTTGATCTCGAGGAAGAAGTAGCTGCCGCGGTCGACGTCGACGAGGAACTCGACGGTGCCCGCGCCGAGGTAGCGCAGCTCACGGCCGAGCGCGACGGCCGAGGCGTGCAGTTGGGAGCGCAGCTCGGCGGGCACCGCGACGGCGGGTGCCTCCTCCACGACCTTCTGATAGCGCCGCTGCACCGAGCAGTCCCGTTCGCCGAGGTGGATGACCCCGCCCGCGCCGTCGCCGAGGATCTGCACCTCGACGTGCCGTCCGCGCTCCACGAAACGCTCGATGAACACGCGGCCGTCGCCGAACGCCTCCTGCGCCTCGCGGCTGCCGTTCTCGATCGCCGCGAGCAACTCGCTCTCGCGGCGCACGAGCGACATCCCGCGCCCGCCGCCGCCCGCGGAGGCCTTCACGAGCACCGGATACCCGAGTCCGCGCACGAGCTCGAGCGTGCGCTGTGGATCCGCATCGGGTTCGAGCGCCGAGGAGACGGGGATGCCGAGGGACTCGGCGAGGTTGCGTGACTCGGTCTTGTCGCCGCCGCGGCGCAGGCTGTCGACCGAAGGGCCGACGAACACGATGCCGTTGGCGGCGCACGCCTCCGCGAGGGCGGGCTGCTCGCTCAGGAAGCCGTACCCGGGGTGCACCGCGTCGCATCCGGTCAGCAGCGCCGCGTTGATCACCCGGTCGACGTCGAGATAGCTCGCACTCGACGACGCCGGACCGATCACGATCGACCGGTCGGCGAGGCGAGCCGCGAGCGAGTCGCGATCCGCCTCAGAGGTCACGACGACCGTCTCGATGCCTTCGTCGAAGGCCGCGCGCACGATGCGCACCGCGATCTCGCCGCGGTTGGCGACGAGCAGTCGTGTGATGCGTGTCATGTCACGCCGGTGTGATCGTGATGAGGGGCTGGTCGAACTCGACGACCTCGCCGTTCTCGACGTGGATCGCGGCGACGGTTCCGCGCACCCCCGGCTCGATGCGGGTCATCATCTTCATGACCTCGACGATGCCGAGCGGGGTGTCGGCCTCGACCTCGTCACCGACCTCGACGAAGGGGTCGGCACCGGGCTGCGGGGCACGCCAGAACACGCCGATCGACTGGGCGCGCACGACGACGCCGTCGACGTCCGCCGGGGCGGGGGCCGGTGCGGCCTCGGCGGCCGGAGCGGCCGGGGCGGGTGCGGCGGATGCGGTGGGAGCGGGCGCGGCAGCAGGAGCCGTCGTCGAGCTCGTCGCGACCCCGTCCGAGAGCTCGAGTTCGAAGTCGCCCATCTTGAGGCGGGCGTGCCGCCACTCCGAGCCCTTCAGCAGCTCGAGGATGGCGGAGACATCCGAGACCTCCACCTTCCCGTGCGCGCCGTCGCCAGTACCGCTCATCGAGCGTCCTCCTTCACCGAGACCCTGAGGTCGTCCAGTCCGCCCGCCCAGCTGAGGGCGTCGGCATCCACGGCCCTGCGGCCGAGTCGTTCCTCGCACACGGCGACCGTGGGTCCGGTCATCGCGAGCTGCATGATGCGCTTGAGTCCGAAGTGCACGCCGCCCTCCCACGTGAAGCCGATGCCGCCGTGCAGCTGCACCGCCTCGCTCGCCATGCGGCTCGCCGCCGCACCCACGAACGACTTCGCGATGAGCCCGAGCAGCTCGGGATCGGGGTGGGCCGGCATCGTCTCGGCGATCGAGCGCACGAGACGGTGTGCCGCGTACACCTCGGTGGCCAGGTCGGCGGCGCGGTGCCGCAGGGCCTGGAACGAGCCGACGGGCACGCCGAACTGGTGCCGCACCGTGAGGTACTCGGTGGTCTCGGCGAGCATCGCCTCGGCCTGACCGGCGAGGGCGGCCGACTGCGTGAGCAGCAGTTCCCCGCGCAGAGCGGCGAGCGCGTCGGCGTCGAGGCGCCCCAGCACCGTCTCCCCCGGCTCGACCGAGCGCGAGGGGAGCGTGGGGTCGGGAGCGTTCGCGACCGCTCGTCCCGCGGTGCCGGGTTCCGCGAGACGCAGTTCGACGCCGTCCCCGTGAGCGACGGCCACGATGACCGACGCCGCCTCCGCGAACGGCACCCAGCCGCTGCGACCCGGTTCGAACACCGAGCCGACGGCGAGCAGCACCGCGGAGTCCGTCGAGAGAGCGCTCTCCCGCACGGCGAGCGCCTGCGGTGTCTCGAGCCGGCTGAGCACGCGCAGCGCGCTCCACAGCTCGACGAGCGGCAGCGGCACCGGCAGCACCCGTCGATGGAAGTGCTCGATCGCCGCCTGGTACAGGGGCTCGGAGGTGTCGGGGTCGAGCGGGAACTCCAGCCACCCCTGCTCGCGCAGCGCGCCGACCCGCGCGAGGAAATCGGCATCCGAGAACGTGTCGCCTGGCCCCGGACGCTCGGCCTCGAGGCTCGCGGTGAAGTCGTCCCAGTGGCCGACGAGTTCGCGGATGTCGGGGTCGACACCGTGGTCGAGTAGCGTGCTCCAGCGCATCACGCCACCCGCTTCCGGCCGCTCGGCAGCTCGAGGATGCGGCTCGCGATGAGGTTGCGCTGGATCTCGCTCGTGCCCGCCGAGATCGTGTAGTGGCGCGACTCCGCCTGGTCGTGCCACCGCTCCTCGGTGCCGGCGTCGAAGTACAGCTCGCCCCACACGCGCACCTGATCGTCACCCAGGGTGCGCCAGGTCTCGGTCGTGTAGAGCTTCACGATCGACTCGAACCCCTCGGGGGCCGCGCCATCCTGTCCGCGTTCGAGCAGATCCGAGGCGAGCACCTGGATGCCGTAGATGCGCGCGTAGTCGGCGCCGAGGCGACCCAGGTGGGCGCTCGTGGTGCGCGACGACTGCTGGGCGCTCGTCACGACATCCGTGAAGATGCGACGGATGTCCTGGTACCGGGCGAGGCAGTAATCGGCCCCGCGCTCGTCCTGCAGCACGCTGCGCACGATCTGCCAGCCCCCGTCGACCTCGCCGACGAGCTGGTCGGCGGGCACGCGCACCTCGTCGAAGGTGACCTCGTTGAACTCGTCGCGACCCTGCATGGTCTGGATCGGGCGGATCTCGATGCCCGGGCTGCGCAGGTCGACGAGCAGCACCGAGATGCCCTCGGCACGACTGTCGGGCTCGCCCGTGCGCACGAGCAGCATGCACCAGTCGGCGAACTGCGCGAAGCTCGTCCAGATCTTGCGTCCTGTCACGATCCAGTCGTCGCCGTCGCGCACGGCGCGGGTGCGGATGCCGACCAGATCCGACCCGGCGTCGGGCTCCGAGAAGCCCTGGCACCAGATCTCCTCGCCCGCCTTGATGCGGGGCAGGTGCTCCTGCTGAGCGGGGGTTCCGTACTGCCAGAGCACGGGCGCCACGAGGCGCTTGCCGAGGCGGTTGAGGCCTTCGGGCGCGTCGAAGCGCGCCGTCTCCTCCTGGAAGATCGCGCGCTCGACGGCGTCGGCGCCGCGGCCGCCCTGTGCGGCGGGCCAGGTCGGAACCGACCAGCCGCCCCGGTGCAGTACGCGCTCCCAGTCGCGCAGGTAGCCGCCGAGCTCGTCGAAGGTCGCGAAGCGCTCGCGCCAGCCGGGCTCGACCTCGGCCGCATAGAACGCGCGCAACTCGTCACGGAACGCCCGTTGACGCTCGGTCAACTCCATGTGCGGCCGCCCCCTCCTCGACATCGCCGTCAGAATGTTTCAACGCTAAAGGGTCTTCCCGATTGGTGTCAAGGCATCAAGGGAGACGCTGGCACGCGAAACCGTTTTGGCTCTAAAGTATCTCGCAAGCAGGTCGACGGCGACGACGATGGAGTGAAATGACGCACATGCAAGCCCCCCTCACCGAGCAACTCGTCGGCCTGATGGCCGGAATCCGTGCCGAGAACCTCACCCCCGCGGCCGTCGACGCCGTGCGACGCGCGACGCTCCAGGTGCTCGGCATCGCCCGGCTCGGCCTGCAGAACCCCGTCGGCCGCGACAGTGTGAACTACGCCGCGACCTGGGAGTCCGGTCACGCCGCCACGATCGTCGGACACGGCCTGCGCACCGGATCGGCCGCCTCCGCCGCCTTCGCCAACGCTGTCGCGAGCCACGCCGACTTCCGTGAGGACACCAACTCGCACAGCTCCTCGCATCCGGGAGTCGTCGTGATCCCCGCGATCCTCGCGGTCGCCGAGGCCACCGGCGGCACCCTGCCGGCCGGTCGCTTCGCCGAAGCCGTCATCGCCGGCTACGAGATCATCGGTCGGATCGGCGGCGCCGCCGCGATCCAGACCACCGAGCGCGGCTTCCGCCCGCCATCGGTCTACACGGTCTTCGGCGCCGCGCTCAGCGCCTCGATGGCGCTCGGGCTCGACCGGGAGGCGCAGGTGAACGCCCTCGCGATCGCCGCGCAGGGCGCCTCCGGCATCAACCACCCCTTCCTGGCCGGCTCGGACGAGTGGTTCCTGGCCCCGGCGCTCGCGGCCCGCCAGGGGGGCATGGCCGCGCTTCTGGCGAGCGAGGGCGTGCGCGGTGCGGCGACCGTGCTCGAAGGCGAGGAGGGGGTCTTCTCCGCGTTCGCGGGACGCGACGACCTCGAGGTCGACCTCGGTGCGCCCGGCGTGCCCGAGTTCGAGATCCAGCGCACGCGCCTCAAGGCGGCTCTCACCTGCGGCTGGAACCAGTCGCTCGTCTACCAGCTCGCGCAGCTCGGGCTCACGGCCGAGCAGGTGGCGCGTGTCGACGTGCGGATGAGCGCGATCGCCGCGGAGTACCCCGGCGTCGACGCCGAACCGCCGCTCGGCAACCGCTCGGCCGCCCTGCTCAGCTCCGGATGGGCGGCCTCCCTGCAGCTCGTGCGGGGCTCCCTCGACCACTCCGGGTACGACGTGCTCGACGACCCCGAACTCGTCGAGGTCGCGCGCCGGGTGCACGTGACGACCGACCATGCGCTGCGCGGCTACGCGACCGCCCTCGACGTGACCCTCACCGACGGCAGCCACGTCACGAGCGAGGACGACGACGAGAACCCGGGATTCTCTCTCGACACCGAGGAGCGCGTGCTCGACACACTGCAGCGCAACTACCGATCGGCCGGTCTCGACACGAGCTACGTCGACCGTCTTCGCGAGGGCGTCGACCTGGTTCTCACCGACGGCGACGTCGAGGGGCTCGCCCACGCGATCGCGTGAGCCGGTGGGCGCCCTCCCTCCTCGGGGCGCCCGCCTTCCCCCGGGCTACCAGTCGAAGAAGCCGCGCCCGACCTTGCGCCCGAGGCGTCCCTCGGCGACCATGTCGCGCAGCAGCTGCGGAGGCGCGAAGCGATCCCCGAGCTCGCGCTGCAGGTAGCTCGCGATGTCGAGCCGCACGTCGAGACCCACGAGGTCGGTCGTGTGCAGGGGGCCCATGGGGTGTCCGTAGCCGAGCGTCATCGCCTGATCGATGTGCTCGGCGGATGCCACGCCCTCCTCCACCATCCGGATCGCCTCGAGCCCCAGCAGCACGCCGAGGCGACTCGATGCGAACCCCGGGGCGTCCGACACGACGATCGGGGTGCGCTCGATCGTCTCGACCCACGCCGTCGCGCGCGCGACCGTGTCGTCGTCGGTCGCGGGACCGCGCACGAGCTCGACGAGCGACGAGCGCGGCACGGGGTTGAAGAAGTGCATGCCGAGGAACCGCTCGGGTCGCGCCACGGACGCCGCGAGCGTCGCGATCGAGATCGAACTCGTATTGCTCGCGATCACCACCCGGTCGGGCAGCGCCGCGCCGAGCGCACCGAGCACCTCGTCCTTCAGCTCGGGGAGTTCGGGAACCGCCTCGATCACGAGGTCGATCTCGGTCGGGATGGCGGCGTGGCCCGCGATCGGCGTCAGCCGCGCGGCGACCTCCGCTGCCGGCGCGACCGCGTACCCCTTGCGCTGGGCCGTCTCGAGCGCGTCGCGGATGCGCCCGACGGCGGCCTCGGCGAGCGCGGCATCCGCGTCGGCGAGCAGCACCTCGGCCCCGCGCTCGGCGAAGACCTGCGCGATGCCCGAGCCCATCCGCCCCCCGCCGACGACCGCGATCCGTCCGACGCTCATCGGCCGGTCCAGACGGGGTCGCGCTTCTCCTTGAACGCCGTCGCACCCTCACGGGCGTCGTCGCTCTCTCCGATCGGGTCGGCGATCTCGAACTGGCGCGCGAAGGCCTCCTCGCGCGTCCAGTCCCGTGCGCTCATCATGATCCGCTTGCTCGCACGCAGCGACAGCGGGGCGTTACGGGCGATCCGTCCCGCGATCTCGAGCGCGACGTCGAGCGCAGCGCCCGGTTCGGTGAGCTCCCCCGCGATGCCGAGCTCGGCAGCGCGCTCCCCCGTGATCATGTCGCCCGTCAGCACGAGCTGCATCGCCACGTGATACGGGATCTGCTCGGCGAGCCGCAGCAGACCGCCGCCGGTCGCGAGCAGGCCCCGGCGCACCTCGGGCAAGGCGAACCGCGCCTCGCGGGAGGCCACGATGACGTCGCACGCGAGCGCGATCTCGAATCCCCCGGCGAGCGCATAGCCCTCCACCGCCGCGACGAGCGGCTTGTCGGCCGAGCGCTGCGCGATTCCGGCGAAACCCCGTCCCGGGATCCGCGGTGACTCACCGCGGAGCTTGGCGCCGAGGTCGGCCCCCGAGCAGAAGTTGCCGCCCGCGCCCGTGATCACGCCGACCGTCAGCTCCGGATCCGCGTCGAGCCGGTCGAGCGCCGCACCGACGGCGGATGCCGTGGCACCGTCGATCGCGTTCCGCACCTCGGGGCGGTCGAGCGTGATGAGCAGGATGCCGCCCTCGCGGACCTCGACTCCGACGCTCATCGCCCCTCCCCGATGATCGCGAGCAGCGGGCCGAGCTCGGTTCCGGAGAGCGCCGCGGGCACGGTCTCGACAAGGCGGTGCACGATGCGCGCGTCGACGCCGCTCACCGCGAACTTGCCCTCGAGCGATTCGATCACCTCGGGCAGGGTCAGCAACCAGCGCACACCGGAGCCGTCGACCTCGATGTGCTCGACACGACCGTCGCGGTAACGCACCTCCAGCCGGCTGTCGTAGCCGTGCAGTTCGGGGTCGGCCACCACCGTCACCCGTCGTGCGGCCGCCTCCACCGACGGCGCCGAGACATCCGCATAGCTCGTCGGGTCGAGGCGCCCGGTCTCCAGGAGCGCGCCCACCGCGAACGGCAGCGACAGCACCGCCGAGGTGTAGCTCGTGAACGGCCCCTGATTCGCGACCCCCGGGAAGCCCTGCGCCTCGGGGCTGAGCGTGGCCGTCATGGTGTCGACCGCGGCGAAGTCCACCCCCGCGCCGACGAGGCCGTTGACCGACGCCTGGTTCCAGCCGCAGGTGAGCATGGTCTTGAGCCGCGTGGTCTCGACCTCCCACTCGGCGATGTCGGCGTCGAACTCGCCGGGGCCCTCGCCCGTGTAGGCGCGGTAGAAGCCGATGTCGCCCTCGAGGATGCGCGGAGCCGCGACGATGCCCTCGCGCGCGAGGAGCGCGGCGAGCACGCCGTTCTTGGCGGAGAAGCCCGGCAGGAGGATCCACTCGTCGGTTCCGTCGAGGTAGGGCTGGTTGAGTCCGGCCGCGAGATGGGCGGCGAGCCCGAGCGCCGACTCGAGCTGCGCGCGGTCGAGGCCGAGCACGCGCGCCGCGGCCGCAGCGGCCCCGAAGACCGTGTAGATGGCGCTCGCCCGGAAGCCGCGCTCCGTCGAGCGGATGGCTCCCAGGCGGCCCATCCGACCGATCACCTGATAGCCCGCGACGACCGCTGCGCCGAAGGTACCCGGCTCGAGGGGGCGGCCGAGGATCTCGGCGGCGGCGAGCGCGGCGGGCACGACCGTCACCCCCGGATGCGACTGGCTCGTCGAGTGCGCGTCGTCGCGGAAGTCGGCGTGGCACACCGTGGCGTTGACGAGCGCAGCATCACCGGGGGCCACCGTGCGACCCAGCCCGAAGGCCGTCGAGGTGCCGGGAGCGGCGGAGCGGGCGTACGCGACCGTGCGCAGGCTGATGTCGCGATCCGCGCCGAGGAACATCGTGCCGATCACGTGCAGCACGGCGCGTTCCGTGGCGTCGCGCGTCGAGCGTGGAAGCTCCTCCCAGACGACGCTCTCTACGATGTCTGCGACATCCGTGACCGAGGAGATACCCGCCACCGTTGGCACCGACCTTTCTTCAATGTCTAAGGTTCTTACCTCACGCTACGAGGCAAACGGCGTAAACGGCAAGGTTTTACAAGGAAATCGGCAAGCGATACAAAACTTTGACTTGAAAGTACTTGGAAGTGGGTGCAGACTTCCTAGCACCCGAATGACTCATCGTCCCGACGAGCCATCGTGTTCCCGCACAAAGGAGTGTCCGTGAAGACCATCCGCAAGGCCGCACTCGCCGGTGCCATCCTGGCGACCGCCTCCCTCCTCGCCGCCTGCACGAGCGACGGCGGCGGCACCACGCCGCCCGCCGACGACGACCCGATCATCGCCGGCATCCTGCTCCCCGCGACGGGCCCGAACGGCCCCGGCGGCGACCGCATGACGGCCGGAATCAAGATCGCGGTCGACGAGCTCAACGCGAACGGCGGCGTGCTCGGCCGTCAGATCGAGCTCACCGCGGCCGACGACGAGGGCACAGCAGCCGTCGCCGTGAGCCGCGCCCAGGAGCTCATCAGCCAGGACATCGACGTCGTGTTCGGTGGACTCGCGAGCGCCACGGCACTCGCCGCCCAGCCGATCTTCGCGCGCGCCGGCATCACCGACATCGTCATCACGGCATCCGCCGACGACGTGCTCGCCGACACCGTCAACCCCGACGCCGTGCGACTCAACTCCGACTCGAAGCTCAGCGCGGGCGCCATCGCCGACTTCGTCAACGACGAGGGCTTCCAGCGCATCGTCGTGCTGCAGCAGAACGACGCCTACGGCGAGAGCCAGGGCCAGTCGACCATCTCGCAGCTCGACGTCGCGCCGCTCGAGGTCATCACCTTCGACCCGAAGCAGACCGAGTTCCGCGTCGAGATCGAGAAGGCGCTCAGCAACGACCCCGACGTCGTCGTGATGGTCAACGCGACGGCCGACACGGGCGGACCCGCCATGGTGCAGCAGCTGCGCGCCGCCGGCTACGACGGCCCGTTCACGATGGCCCCCACCACCTTCTCGATCCAGGCCATCGAGCTCTCCGGCCCCGCCGCCGACGGTGGCGTCTCGGCGCAGGCCTACCTCGCCGACAAGGAGCCGTTCGTGAGCTACCCCGGCACGAAGTTCCTCACCGAGAAGTACCAGGCCGAGACGGGCGAGCTGCCCAACCACGAGGTCGCGTTCGGCTACACCGCGGTGAAGGTGTGGGCTGCGGCGGCCGAGGCGGCCAAGGACCTCACGCGCGGTCCGCTCATCGCGCAGATGCGCGGCCACTCCTTCGACGGCACCCCGTTCGGTACCGTCAGCTTCGACGAGCGTGGTCAGATGAGTTCGACGCTGCAGCTGTACCGGGTCGAGAACGGCGAGATCGTCACCTTCTGATCTCCCGCACCCGACCACACCGGGCGCCCCTGCGGTCCGCCGCGGGGGCGCCCCCCGTTTCTCCCGAGGAGGGAATCCGATGACGAGCCCCGACGTGACGATCGGCGACTGGTTGCGCATCCACGCCCGCGAGCGCGGCGACCAGGAGTTCCTGGTCGACCCGGCGGCCGACGTGCGCCTCGACTATGCGACGGTCTACGAGCGGGTGAGCCGGCTCGCGTCCTTCCTCGTGGAGCGCGGCATCCGCCACGGCGACCGTGTCGGCGTCATCTCGGTCGACAACCACCAGTTCGCCGAGGTGCTGCTCGCGACCATGTCGCTCGGCGCCACCGTGCTGCCGCTCAACACCCGCCTCGTGCGGCGCGAGGTCGACCTCTTCCTGTCGCGCGGCGAGGCCCGCATCCTGTTCGCCGACCGTCGCAGCCTCACGCGGCTCGAGGGCATCACCACCTCGGTGCCGAGCATCCAGACGGTCGTCGCCCTCGAGGCCGACAGCACGGGTGCCGACCTGGAGTACGAGACGGTGATCGCCGCGGGCTCCCCCGACATCGTCTGGCCGCAGGTGCGCGATGACGACATCATCCGTCTCTCCTTCACGAGCGGCACGACGGGCGAGCCGAAGGGCGTGCTGCAGAGCCACGGGATGCTCAAGCGGCTCGCCAACTCGGTGCTCGTCGACCGCGAGCTGACCTCGCGCACCTTCCACTACAACGGCTCGCCGCTGTATCACGTCTCGGGCTTCTCGCATCTGCTCGCGGCGCTCGCGAGCGGGTACCGGATGCTGCTGCTGCCCGCGTTCAACGCCCCCGACCTGCTGTACTGGCTGAGCGAGGGCGGGCTCACGCACTGCTTCCTCGTTCCCACGATGGTCAGCTCGCTCCTGCAGCAGCCGGGCGTCGAGGACCGCGACTACTCGCAGGTCGTCGCGATGGGCTACGGCGCGGCTCCCATGCCGCCCGCGCTGCTCCGCCAGGCGATGCGCGTGTTCGGCTGCGACTTCCTGCAGATCTTCGGGGCGAGCGAGGCGGGCAGCCAGACGATCCTCGGATACGAGCACCACCGTCGCGCCCTGCGGGGTGAGGAGCACCTGCTCGGCTCGATCGGCAAGGCTGCCTACTCGACCGAGGTGAAGATCGTCGACGAGAACCTCGACGAGCTGCCCCCGGGTGAGATCGGCGAGATCATGAGCCGCGGCGACGTCCTCATGTCGGGCTACCTCGACATGCCCGAGGAGACCGCGGCCGCGGTCGTCGACGGCTGGTTCCGCAGCGGCGATCTCGGCTACCGAGACGAGGACGGCTTCTACTACCTCTCGGGGCGCAAGAAGGACATGATGATCCGCGGCGGCGAGAACATCTACCCGATCGAGATCGAGTCGGTGCTGTTCGAGTTCCCCGGCATCCTCGAGGCGACGGTCGTGGGCCGCCCCGACGACCACTGGGGTGAGATCGTCGTCGCCTTCCTCGTCGTCGACTGGAACGACGAGGATCGCGAGCCCGAGCTCATCGCCTTCCTGCGCGAGCAGCTCGCACCGCAGAAGGTGCCGGCGCAGTACGTCGTGGTCGACGAGCTGCCGAAGACCTCGAACGGCAAGATCGACAAGGTCGCGCTGCGGGCGACGTTCTCGGCCTGATCCCGGAGGGCGTCGGCCGGCGTGCGCGCGCATCCGCATCCGCCCGATTTATTTCAATGTTGTAGTATTTTGTGACCAAGACGGTGACGTCAGACCGGATCGGAGGATTCGCATGAGAGTGGTCGTTCTCGTGAAAGAGGTGCTCGACACCTACGGAGACCGCAAGCTCTCCGTCGAGACCGGGCTCGCAGAGCGCGAAGGCGCCGAGTCGGTGCTCGACGAGATCGGCGAGCGCGCGCTCGAGGTGGCGCTCAGCTACGCGGACGCCCACCCCGGCACCGAGGTCGTCGCGCTCTCGATGGGTCCGGCATCCGCCGAGGCGAGCATCCGCAAGGCGCTCGCCATGGGCGCCACCGAAGCCGTGCACGTCGTCGACGACCGGCTCGTCGGCGCCGATCTCGGACTCACCGCCGAGGTGCTCGCCGCGGCTCTCGGTCGCACGGGCTTCGACCTCGTGCTCACCGGCAACGTCTCCACCGACGGCTCGGGGGGTGTGCTGCCTGCGATGCTCGCCGAGCTGCTGCAGCTGCCCCAGCTCACGGGCCTCACCTCCGTAGAGCTCGGGGAGACCGCGGTCACGGGCGAGCGGGCGACGGATGCCGGCACCATGGTCGTGACCTCGCCGCTTCCCGCCGTCGTCTCGGTCACCGAGCGTCTGCCCGACGCCCGGTTCGCGAGCTTCAAGGGCATCATGGCCGCCAAGAAGAAGCCCTACACGACCGTCACGCTCGCCGAGCTCGGCATCGATGCGGAGAACCCGGATGCCGCGCGCTCGATCGTGCTCGGCGTCGCGGGCCGCCCGCCCCGCCAGGCGGGCACGAAGCTCGTCGACGACGGAACCGCCGCCGAGCAGCTCGCCGCGTTCCTCGCGCAGAACCGACTGGTCTGAGAAGGAGAACCCTGATGGCCGACATCCTCGTCCTCGTCGACGTGCTTCCCTCGGGCGACGCCGCCCCCAGCACCGCGGGCCTGCTGGGCGCCGCGTCTCAGCTCGGCACACCCGTCGCCGTCGTGGCGACGAGCCCCGGCGCCGGACAGGCCGCCGCGGAGGCCGCCGCAGCCGCGGGCGCGGAGCGCGTGCTGCTCGCCGAACTGCCCGAGCTCGCGACCTCGCTCACGGTGCCGACCGTCGACGCGCTCGCCGCGGCCGTGGCCGCCGTCGCCCCGGAGGCCGTGCTCATCTCGAACTCGATCGAGGGCCGCGACGTCGCCGGGCGCCTCGCCGCCCGCATCCGATCCGCGCTCGCCGTCGACGCCGTCGGCGTCGGGCGCGACGAAGAAGGCATCACGGTGGCGCACTCGGTATTCGGGGGCGCCTACGACGTGACCTCCGCCGCGAGCCTCGGCACGCCCGTCATCACCGTGCGGCCCGGCTCGATCGATGCCCGCGCCGACGCCCGACCGCTCGCGCTCGAAGCGCTCGCCGTTGCGGCATCCGGAGCCCCCGCCGCGACCATCTCGTCGTTCGAAGCGGCGCGGGTGGCGAGCTCACGGCCCGAGCTCCGCGGAGCGGCCAAGGTCGTCTCGGGCGGCCGCGGCCTCGGCTCGAAGGAGGGGTTCGAGCTCGTCGAACGGCTCGCGGATGCGCTCGGCGCGGCCGTGGGCGCCTCCCGTGCCGCCGTCGACGCGGGCTACATCCCGCAGAATGCGCAGGTCGGTCAGACCGGGGTGTCGGTCTCGCCCCAGCTCTACATCGCCCTCGGGATCTCGGGTGCCATCCAGCACCGCGCCGGCATGCAGACCGCCAAGACGATCGTCGCCATCAACAAGGACCCCGACGCCGCGATCTTCGAGATCGCCGACTTCGGCATCGTCGGCGACGTCTTCACCGTCGTGCCCCAGTTGATCGACGCGCTCGAGACGCGCAGCGCCTAGGAGACGGCATGAGCGAGCAGCCCGCCACCCCCACCCCGCGACGGGGATTGCCGCGACCCGGGCAGCCCGCAGCGACCGAGCCGAGCGCCGCCGCACCCGCGGCCGCGGCGGCGCGGGAGGCGGCACCGCCGACGGCGCGGCGCGGACTGCCGCGCCCGGGTGGATCGTCGCCCGCTGCGACACCGCCGACGCCCGTCGCATCCGCACCCGCACCCGCACCCGCAGCGCGCCGCGCCGCCCCTCGCCCGCACACGCCCGTGGCCCCGACGCCCGCGGTCCCGGCCCGCCCTGCACGCCCGCTCGGCGCGATGTTCGTCACGCTCGTGCTGGTCGCGATCGCGGGCGCCCTCGTGGTCACCTCGGGGGTCTTCCTCGTGCGCATCCTGCTGACGCTCCCCGTCATGCAGGACTTCCTGGCCGCCTTCCCGGGCGAGTACGAGCTCCCCGCGACAGCCGAGCCCGGGTTCCCCGTCTGGGTGCAGTGGCAGCACTTCCTCAACATGTTCCTGATCGTGCTCATCATCCGATCGGGCTGGCAGGTGCGCACCGAGAAGCGACCCGCGGTGTTCTGGACTCCGCGCTGGTCGAAGAACGGCAGCGGCAAGATCAGCCTCGCGCTGTGGCTGCACGTGACGGTCGACGCCCTGTGGATCGTGAACGGGATCGTCTTCATCGTGCTGCTGTTCGTCACGGGCCACTGGATGCGCATCGTGCCGACGAGCTGGGAGGTCTTCCCGAACGCGCTCTCGGCCGCCTTGCAGTACGTATCGCTCGACTGGCCGACGCACAACAGCTGGGTGAACTACAACAGCCTCCAGCAGCTCATGTACTTCCTCACGGTCTTCGTCGCGGCGCCGCTCGCCTTCGTGACCGGGGTGCGGATGTCGATCTTCTGGCCGAAGAACGCCACCCGCCTGAACCGCCTCTACCCCGTCGAGTGGGCGCGCGCCGTGCACTTCCCGACGATGCTCTACTTCGTGCTGTTCATCATCGTGCACGTGACGCTCGTCTTCGCCACGGGTGCGCTGCGCAACCTGAACCACATCTACGGGGGCGTCGACACCGCGACCATCACCGGTCTGCTGCTCTTCCTCGGCTCGCTCGTGCTCGTCGTGCTCGCCGTCGTCGCGGCGCGGCCGCTGCTGCTGGCTCCGATCGCCGGCACGATGGGGCGCGTCAGCAACCGCTGAGCGCGCTCAGCCGGCCGCGCGACCCTCGAGCAGCTGCGGATCCCGCTCGACAGCGTGCGCGATCTCGGCCATCGACTCGCTGATCAGTCGCACGGTGAGCGAACGAGCGAGCTCGACATCGTGGGCGGCGAGTGCCGCGGCGATCTCGCGGTGCAACTCGAACGAGCTCATGAGCTGCGCCCGGTTTCCGATCGCGACCACCCGGTAGCGCAACGCGCGCCACCACAGCGACACCGCGATCTCGGCCATGACCGCGTTCCCGGCGTTGCGCGCGACGATCTCGTTGAAGCTCGCCACGTGCTCGAGATACTGAACGAGGTCGCGCTCCTCGGCGCACGCGCGCATGCTGTCCAGCACGGCGGTCAGGCGCGCGATGTCGTGCTCGCCGATCGTCGCCGCGGCGAGGCCCACGAGCTCGCTCAGCACGAGCTGACGGCACGCGTAGATGTCGCGCGCCTCCGACATCGACAGGCGCGCGATGACGGCACCCCGGCGCGGAAGGATCTCGACCATCCCGTCGGCCTCGAGGCGTCGAAGCGCCTCGCGCACGGGAGACCGGCTGACGCCGAGCAGCTCGCACAGCGCGGTCTCGAGCAGACGGTCGCCGGGGCGCAGCTCGCCGTTGATGATCATCTCGTAGAGCCGGGACGAGACGGCGTCTGCAAGGCTCTGCACCTCGATCTTGCCCGCGGCGCTCTGCGGCCCGCCGAGGCTGCGTTCCGGCTTCACCGGTCTCCTTTCCCCGCCATCCCGCGTCGTCGTGTCAGAGTCCGAGCAGGCTCGGCACCCAGGTGACCGTCGCCGGCACGAGGGCGATGATCAGAATGCCCACCACGATAACGCCCAGGTAGGCGTAGGCGGGCTTCATGCCCGCACGGATCGGCACCCGCAGCACCGAGGCGGCGAAGTAGTAGCCGGCGCCCAGCGGCGGCAGCTCGGCGCCCACGTACACCGCCAGGAACATGAGCATGGCGTAGTGGATCGGGTCGATCCCCAGCTCGAGCGCGACCGGGAGGAAGAGCGGCGGGAAGATGAGCAGCGCCGGAAGGCCCTCGGTGAGCATCCCGAGCGGGATGAGCGCCATCACGGTCAGCACGAGAAAGAGCAGGGCGTTGCTTCCGGAGATGTCGACCAGGAACTCGCCGAGCGACTGCGGGATGCGCGCGAAGGTCGCCACGTACACGAGGCCGCTCGCCGTCGAGATGATGAACAGCAGCATGCCGGTCATCGTGGCGGAGGCCACCCCGACCCGCGCGACCTTCTTCCACGACAGGCCGCGGTGCACGAGCGCCTCGACGACGAGCACGTAGATCACGGCGACGGCCGACAGCTCGGTCGGCGTGCCGAAGCCGCCGAGCAGGCCGCCGATCACGATGATCGGCAGGCCGATGCCGAACAGGGCACCCTTGAACGCGACCGCCATGGTCTTGACCGAGGCGCGCTTCGACGGCTGCAGCCGCAGCATCCGCGCGCGCACGTAGATCACGACGGCGAGCACGACGGCCAGCACGGCCGCGGGCATGATGCCGGCGACGAAGAGCGTTCCGACCGACAGCCCCGTCGCAGACGCGATCACGATGAGACCGATGCTCGGCGGCACCGTCGATCCCATGACGGATGCCGCCACCAGGATGCCGGTCGTCTCGCCGCCGCTGAACCCGGCCTTGCGCATCGGGCGACGCATGACGCTGCCGACGGCGGCGACGTCGGCCGCCTCCGAGCCGCTCACGCCCGACATGAAGTACATGCTCGCGACCATCACCTGCCCCAGCCCACCGCGGAAGTGACCGACGACCGACCGTGCGAACGCGACGATGCGATGCGTGAGCTCCCCCGCCTCCATGAGCAGACCCGCCGCGATGAAGAACGGCACGGCCGTGAGCACGAAGTCGCTCGACGAGTCGAACAGGCGTCGCGCGACGCCGTCGAGCGGAACCGAGAACTGGGTGCCGATCACGAGGCCGATCGTCACGATGCCGAAGCCGAAGCCGACCGGCACGCCCAGCACGAGCAGCACGAGCAGCACCACGAACCAGACCGAGAACGCGCTCTGCAGATTCGAGATGCCTCCCGTGAGCTGGGTGATCACGATCACCAGCACCGCGAACGCGAGCAACCCGCCCGTCGCCCAGACGGCATCCCTGCGCGGCTGGCACGACACGATGAGCGCGCAGAACGCCACCACGAGCGCCGCGCCCAGCATGAGCGGAACGCTCTGGATGCTCGCGGGGATCGGCGTGCCGAGCAGCGTCGCGGGTGAGGCGGACTGATGGTCGAACCACAGCACGGCGCCCACGAGCAGCGCCACCCCGAAGGCGGCGATGACGAGCACGACCCACAGCTCGACACGTCGGCGCCAGGTCTCCGACATCCTGTCGACGACCACCTTGAACGCGCGGTGCTCGCCCTTCAGCAGGGCGAGGGCCGAGCCGGGGAACACGAGCGCCGCGAGCAGCAGCTGCGACACCTCCTGGCTCCACGGCGTGCCCACACCCAGCGCGGCGCGCGAGAACACGGTCCAGCACACGAGCACGAGGTTGGCGACGAGCATGACGCAGAGGTAGACCTTGAGCGCCGCGACCGTGCCGCGCACGAGCCGACCGCGCAGGTCGGGACGCTGCTCGATGCCCTGCCAGATGGGCGGCGCATCTCCCTGCAGCTCGCGGAGCTCGTCGTCGGTGTCGTCATCGGGCTCGATGATCTCCGGCTCGCGGGACTGGGTCATGGTCGTTACCTCGCTGCTGCTGTCAGGACGCGTCGGATGCGCCGGGGAACGCCCGGTTCACCGCGTCGGTGTCGATGTAGCACTTCACCGCGCGCACGACCTTGCCCTCGGCGATCGTGAACTCGTACCAGGAGATCGCCTCGTAGATCGAACCGTCGTGGTTGAGGTTGCGGGAATGCAGGGTCGCGATGACGCGACCGTCTTCGAGCTCTTGTGCGTCGTCGACCACCATGCGCACCTCGGCGAACTTCTCGAAGACGCCGCGCCACAGTTCGCGGTCGATCTTCTCGAGGCCCACGTGGATGCCGGTCAGCGGGTTGGTGCCGCGCACGTCGTAGACGAATTCGTCGGCGACGTAGGGCCACGGGTTGTAGGTCTCGACCGTTCCGTTGAGACCGCCGACGTAGCCTTCGACCGTCTCGATCGGGGTGCGGTCCGCCGGTGCGGTGGTGCTGGTCATGGGATTCTCCTTCAGTCGTTCAAGGGCCGCGGCGCGAGCGCCGACAGCATCTGGCCGTAGCCGCCGTCGACGTCGACGCTGGCTCCGTTCACGTATGAGGCGTGGTCGCTCAGCAGGAACGCCGCGACCTGGGCGATCTCCGAGGCCTCGCCGATGCGCCGCGAGGCCACGAGCGCCTCGCGTGCCGCGAGCACGACGGGATCCGTGAAGAACCGCGCCGAGAACTCGGTGCGCATGAAGCCCGGGTTGATGGCGTTGCCGCGGATGCCGCGCGGGCCCCACTCGACGGCGACCTGGCGAGCCAGCACGTTGCTGCCGGCCTTGCTCGCCGAGTACGCGCCACCCGTGGGCGTGGGCTGGTGCGAGGCGAGCGACGAGATGTTGACGATGCTGCCCGACCCCTGCTCGAGCATGACCGCACCGAAGTGCTTGGTCGCGAGGAAGGCGCCGGTGAGGTTGACAGACAGCACGAGGTTCCAGTTCTCGAGGGTGACCTCCTCGAGCCGCTGCAGCCGCACGATGCCCGCGTTGTTGACGAGGCCGTCCACACCGCCGAGCTGCTCCACCATCTCGGCGCACACGCGCGAGACCGACGACTCGTCGCTCACGTCGCAGCTCGCGAAGCGGGCCGCGTCTCCGAGTTCCTCGGCGAGCGCGCGCACGCCGTCCTCGACGACGTCGATGAGCATGACCCGCGCGCCGCGATCGACCGCGAGGCGCGCGATCTCGGCGCCGAGGCCGCGACCGGCTCCCGTCACCGCGATCCGCTTGCCCTCGAGCGCGCGGCTCACGCGGCCGCCTCCAGCACGCCGCGCAGCACGAAGGTGTCGGCGTAGATCTTCTCGATACGACGCGCCCGGTCGCCGTCGAACCAGAACTTGGCGCAGGCCTCGAACTCGCCGACGAGCTTTCCGCTCACCGTCACGTTCTCGATCCAGCGCACGAAGGTGCCGCCGTCATCCATCGCGAGGATGTCGATGATGCGTCCGGTGGTCTGCCGCCAGGGGGCGCCCGCGATGCTCGCCGCGAACGCCGCGGCCGAGTTCCACTCGCCGCTCGCGCGCGTCGTGCCGTGCACGAGCACCGTGCAATCGGGGGTGAGTCGCGGCGTCAGCTCATCGGGAGACCCCGAGCCGACCGCGTCGAGTAGCTGGATGACGTGTTCCTTCTGCTCGTGCGCAGTCGGCCCGGGTGTGAACATTGCTCCGTGTCTTTCTGTGAGTGATTTCTTCGTTGTCGGCGGATGAGGCCCGGATCAGCCCTTCTGGGCGTCCCGCAGCTTCTGGTAGGCGCCCTCGCCGTAGAACGACTCGTACTTGGGCAGGAAGTTCTTCTCGATGGCGGCGCGGAAGGCGTCGTTGTCGGGCTCGATGACCTCGAACAGGCCCTCCGAGGTGACACGCTCGAGCAGCTCGTCGTCGTTCGCCTGGTAGGCGGCCGTCGCGGCGTCACCCGACTCGCGCACGAGACGGATGATGGTGGCCTGGTCCTCCTCGCTCAGCTTGTCGAGCGTGGCGCGCGTCATCTGGAAGGTGAGGGGGCTCGCGATGTGGTTGGTGAGGACGAGGTACTTCTGCACCTCCTGGAAGTTCGACGCGATGTTGCGCGGGAGCGGGTTGTACTGCGCCTCGACCACGTTGGTCTGCAGCGCGACGTAGAGCTCGGTGAACGCGATCGGAACCGAAACCCCGCCCATCGCCTCGACCATGTCGATGCCGGTCTGCAGGTCGGGCGTGCGCACCTTGATGCCCGCGAGGGTCTCGGGCGAGTCGAACGCCTTGTTCGAGGTGAAGCTGCCGAAGCCCGACATCCACGAGTCGATCGCGACGAGGCCGGTCTGCTCCTCCATCGGCGTCCACAGCAGCTCCTGCGCGACGTCGCTGCGAAGCGCGCGCACGGCGCCCTCGTTCGAATCGAACAGGTAGGGGGCGAGCTCGACCTGCAGCGAGGGCACGTCGGCGAACGGCGCGCTCCCGAGCGTCATGTCGAGGGTTCCCGCGCGAACGCCTTCGAGGTTCTCGGCTTCGGTTCCGAGCTGGCCGCCCGGGAAGATCTCGATCGTGATGCGACCGTCGGTCGCCTCGGCGACCTTGTCGGCGAAGTTCTTGAGCTCGATGGTCGCCGGCTCGGTCTCGGGATAGATGTGGGCCAGGCGCAGGGTGATCGACTCGGTGGAGCCGTCACCGTCGGACGGAGCCGAGCATCCGGCGAGCGTGAGTCCGGCGATCGCGGCGATCGCCAGGATGCTCGTGTGTCGTGCGGTGCGTGTGAACATCAATGCCTCCTTGCATTCCGTATATTGTATACAATCCTCACGCCCGGTCGAGCGGGAGTTCCTTCGCACAGTCCGGCCGGTCGGCCGCTGGCAGATTCTCGTCATCGATCGCCGAGCCCATCCCGGCGAGGAGCGTCGCATCGAGGGAGCTCGCGTCCCACAGGCCGGCACCCCCGCTCGGACGCGCGGAGCTGACGATGCTCGCCCCGCCGTCGACGCTCACCACCTCGCCGACGACGTAGGCGGCGTCGTCGCTCAGCAGGAACCGCACGATCGCGGCCACCTCATCCGCGGTTCCGATCCGGCGGATCGGCACCGTGCCCGCCCGGCGCACCATCTCGTCGCGAATCGCAGGAGTCGACGCCATGCCGGTCTCGATGAGGCCGGGCGCGACGGCGTTGACACGGATGCCGAGGGGTGCCCCGTACATCGCGGCGCCCCGCGTGAGGCCGATGAGTCCGTGCTTGGACGCCTGGTACGCGATCGTGTCGGGGCTCGAGCGCAGCGACGAGATCGACGCCGTGGTGACGATGGCTCCGCCGCCACCCTGGCGCGCGAACTGACGGAACGCCTCACGCAGACCGTAGAAGGCACCGCGCAGGTTGACGCCGAGAACGGCGTCGAAGGCGTCGCCCGTGAGCTGCGGGAACGGCTCCCCGCTGCCGAGGATGCCGGCGTTGAGGTGGTAGCCGTGGATCGCGCCGAAGTGTTCGACCGCGCGGGCCATGTAGCCGCGCACCTCGTCTTCGCGCGAGACATCGGCGGCGATGGCCACCGCATCCGTCGGCAGGCTCGCGGCGACGCGTTGCGCGCCCGCTTCGTCGCGGTCGATGACCACCACGCGCTCGCCGTCGGCGGCGAGACGACGTGCCGTGGCTTCGCCGATGCCGGAGGCCGCTCCGGTCACCACGATCACTCGCGACATTTGCTTCACCTTTGAATGGTTCGGAAGCCGCCACCATAACAGACCACTACGTGATGTCAACAGACTTTGCTATGGTCTTGAAACACTTCCAGCTGGCAGCGAAGGAGCTCCCGTGAAGGCATTCGTGCGGCAGAGTCAGCACTATCGCGATGCGGCCGTGATCGACATCGACCGCCCCACGGCAGGGCCAGGCGAGGTGCTCGTTCACGTGTCACACTGCGGCCTGTGCGGCAGCGACATCCGCATCCACGACGCCGTCGAGCCGCCGCTCGACCGCTCCTGGCTCACGCGCGTGCCCGTCGTCATGGGGCACGAGTACGCCGGCGAGGTGGTCGAGGTCGGCGACGGGGTCGACGCCGAATGGATCGGCGCGCACGTCGCCGTGATCTCGATCCAGCCGTGCGGGGAATGCAACGAATGCCGCCAGGGGATGCCGAACGTCTGCGGTGCCCGCCGCTCACCGGGCGTCACCTACGACGGCGGCCTCGCCGAGTTCTCGGCCCTGCCGGTGACGGGCGTGTTCCGCATCCCCGACGACATCCCGCTCGAGCTCGCGGCGCTGATCGAGCCGATGAGCGTCGCCATCCACGCCGCGAAGGTCTCGCGCGTGTTCGCCGAACCCGGCCGCGCGACGGTGTCGGGTCCCGGTCCGATCGGGATCTTCGCGGGCCTGTGGCTGCTGAGCCAGGGATGGGACGTCACGGTGATCGGGCGCGAAAGCGACGCCGAGAAGCGCCTGCCCGTCGCGCGACGCTTCGGCATGACGACCCGGCCCGCCGACGAAGAGCTGTGCCCCGGCGAGGAGCCCGACTTCTGGGTGGAGGCCTCGGGCGCGCCTCAGGCGATGAGCGCGGCGGTCGCCCAGGTGCGACGACGCGGCGTCATCTCGGCCGTCGGGATCCCCCACGGCCCCGGCAGCTACGACCTCGTCGCGCTCGCGCGGCGCGAGGTGACCGTGCGGGGAAGCTACGCCTTCGAACTCGAGGACTACCAGTCGTCGGTCGACCTGCTGCGCAGCGGACGACTCAGCGACGTGGAGGGCTTCGTCGACGTCTACCCGCTCGCGGACACCCTGCGCGCGATCGACGACGCCCGAGCCGGCCACTCGATGAAGCCCATGATCTCCACCCGCGGCTGACGCAGGATGCGGAGCCGCTCGGCCCGGGTGCCCTTCATCCTGCTGGCGCTCTCGTGGGGCTCGTCGTTCTTCCTCATCAAGCTCGCGCTCGACGGGATGAGCCCGGTGCAGGTGGCGGCGACGCGCGGCGTGCTCGGAGCCACGACCCTCGCGCTGCTCATGCTCCTCACGCGCACCCGGTGGCCGCGCTCACCCCGCCTGTGGGGGCACATGCTCATCGTGGCGCTCGCCGGATGCCTCATCCCGTGGGTCGTGGTGCCGCTCGGCGAGCTGCACGCACCCAGCATCCTCGCCGGCATCACCAACGCGACCACCGCGATCTGGGCGGCCGCGTTCATGCCCGTGCTCATCCGCTCGGAGCGGCTCGACGGCATCCGGATCCTGGGCCTCGGCATCGGACTCCTGGGGGTCGTCGTGCTGCTGGCCCCGTGGCGGCTGACGGCCGGCGCCGACCTCACCTCAGTGCTGCTGCTGCTGACCGCGGGCGTCGGCAACGGCTTCGCCCTCGTCTATCTGCGCCGCGTGCTGCGCGGCACCACCGAGAGCCCGCTCGCGCTCGTCGCGATGCAGATCTCGCTCGGTGCGGCGATGTTCCTGCTCGTCGTGCCGTTCGCGGGGCTCAGCCCGGTGCAGCTCAGCTGGCAGGTGGTGCTGGCCATCCTCACGCTCGGCGTCTTCAGCACCGGCTTCTCGTTTCTCTGGAACGCGCAGGTCGTGCAACGCCGGGGCGCGACGCTCGCGGCGTCCGTCAACTACCTCATCCCGGTCGTCGGCGTCGTGCTCGGCATCGCGGTGCTCGGCGAACCACTGCACTGGTACGAGCCGCTCGGCGGCGCCGTCGTGCTCGTCGGCGTGCTCGTGAGCCAACGGGCGCCCGTCACTGCGCCGACGCCGCGAGCCTCAGGTTCTGCGCGCGCAGCATCCCGTCGAGAACGCGGTCGGACAGGATCCGCGAGACGGCCGTGAACATCGCCCCGTCGCGCCCGATCGTGTATCGCGTCTTGGGGCGGCGGGCCGACACCGCACGTGCGATCACGGAGGCGGCGGCTTCGGGCGCCACGCCGTCACGCGCGAAGCCCTCGGCCTGCGCCGTGAAGGCTCGGATGAGCGAGTCGTACCGTGCGTGCTGATCCGGCGTCATGGTCGCGGCGAGGCGGGAACTGGTAGCGAGCCCGCTCTCGGTGAGGCTCGTGCTGACCGCCCCCGGCGTCACCTTGATGACGTCGACACCGAAGCCCTGCACCTCGCGACGGAGCGAGTCGCTCACCGCCTCCATCGCGAACTTCGCCGCGGAGTACGCGCCGTAGTTGGCCATCGCGATCCGGCCGCCGACCGAGGTGACGTTGACGATGCGGCCACGTGAGGCGAGCAGCAGCGGCAGCAGGGCACGCGTGATGGCGACCTGGCCGAAGACCGACACCTCGAACTGCCGACGCCAGTCCGCGAGGGCGAGCACCTCCACGGGTGCGTTGACGGCGATGCCCGCGTTGTTGACCAGAACCCGCAGCGGGCGGCGGCCGGGATCGGTCTCGATCCGAGCGAGAAGCTCGGTGATGTGGGGCTGCTCGGTGATGTCGAGGATCACGGGCTCGATGCCAGCGGCCCGGATGTCGTCACCATCGGCGGCACGCCGGACGCCGGCGAGAACACGGAAGCCGTCCGCGGCGAGCCGCACGGCCGTGGCCCGGCCGATGCCGGACGATGCGCCCGTGACGACGGCGAGCGGACGGATTTCAGTTGACGTTGTCATACGGATGACGCTAGCCACCCCATGTGACACTGTCAACTGAAATGTCTGGTTATCGCCCCATCACGTCGACGAGCAACTCCAGCAGCTCGTCGCTCGTGGCTCCCCACTTCGACCGGTCGAGTTGGCCGCTCAGCTCCATGCTCGCGATGCCGTGCGCGCTCGACATCAGGAGCGCGCCACGAGGCCGCGCGTCCTCCTCTCCGACCACGTCCCCGACGACGGCGAGGAACTCGTCTTGCGCCTCGGCAGCCGCCTCGATCAGCGCGCCGGGCGTGCGAGATGGCGTGACGAACATGAGCGCGTAGAGCGCGGGGCGATCACGCGCGAGGTCGAGGATCACCCGCAGGGCGCCGCGTAGCCGCGCACGCGGTTCCGGGCCATCATCTTGCCGCAGCGCGCGCAGTCGCCCGGTGACCGCGATCCAGCTCTCGATCGCCAACACGGCGAGCAGCTCATCCTTGTCGGCGAAGTGGCCGTACGGAGCCCCACGCGAAACGCCCGCCCGGGCGCCCACCTCGCGCAGGGTCACGGCACCCGGCCCGCCCTCGTCGAGAAGCCCCGACGCGGCCTCGAGGAGCGCCCGCCGGGTCGCAGCTGCTGACTCGGCGCGACTCGTCACCAGTTCAATCTAGATGACAGCGTCAGAAATAAGCGGAGACGGCGGGATTTGAACCCGCGGTCCCCTTGCGGGGACTCCACCTTAGCAGGGTGGTGCACTCGACCGGACTATGCGACGTCTCCCGGTACTGCCTGCCCATCATACCCATAGGCGGAGGGGGCTCCCGACGCGGCTCAGTTGCCGATCGTGCAGGTCTGGTCGGCAGCGGTCTGACCGTTGATGCCCGAGATGACGACCTTCTCCGGCAGGGGTTCGACCGGCGGAGCGCTCGGGTCGGGAGTGCCGGTCTCACCCGGCGTCGGCTCCGGCTCCGGCGTCGCGTTCGGGTCGGCAGTCGAGCCGCGGCCGTCGCCCGCCTGATCGAGCCCGATCGGCTGGTCGGCGCGGATGGCGTCGAACAGGCGGTCGGCGAGCCCCTGCTTCGGCTGCACCCGACCCGCATAGATTCCGGTGCCGCCCGTGGCACCCGGGTACTGCACGAAGGTGATGCGATCCATCGGGATGTTGTTGAGCGCCTTCGCCATCGCGATGATCGTGGCGGGCTGGGTGAGCTCCTTCGAGAGCTGCATGTTCGCTGCCGCCGCCTTCGCGAGGCCGATGAGCTTGCCCGCGTCGGTCAGGGTGTCCTCCGACTTGAGCTTGCGCAGCAGCGACGAGAGGAACACCTGCTGCGAACTGATGCGCGTGAGGTCGGAGCCGTCGCCCACGCCGTGACGCGAGCGCAGGAACTGCAGAGCCGTCCAGCCGTCGAGGTGGTGGGTGCCCGCCTCCAGGTCGAGACCGACGTACTTGTCGCGGATGGGGCTCGTCGTGCACACGTCGACTCCGCCGACCGCGGTGGCCATCGCGGCGACGCCCTCGAAGCCGATCATGCCGGCGTACTGCACATCGAGGCCGGTGAGGTTCTCGACGACGTTCACAACGCACGGCAGTCCGCCGTAGTACAGGGCGTTGTTGATCGGAAGCCCGGTGGCAACCCCCCACGTCTTGCCCGTCTCGGGATTGACGCAACCCGGGTAGGGCACGACAAGGTCACGCGGGATGCTCACGACCGTCGCGTTCGTCTGATCCGCCGACACGTGGATCAGGATGTTGACGTCGTTGAGCGTGCTGTCACGGTCGTAGTAGGCGTCCGAGCCGACCACGAGCATGTTGAAGCCGCCCTCGTAGGCCCCGATCTCGGGGATCGGGGCCTCTTCGCCCTCGTTGATGTCGACGGAGTTGGAGGAGAGATCGCTCGCGAGCTGGTACGCCGCGATGCCCGCGACCGAACCCGTCGCCACGAGCACGACGGCGAGCGAACTGCCCAGCAGCGCGAGCACCGTCTTCCAGGCCCGTGACCGCGGCAGACGACCGTGACGCGCGATCCCCGTGGGCTTCGGTGCGCGCGCACGCTGCGAACGATCGCGCTTCAGCTCCTGCTCGGAATCGGACACGGACACCTTCTCTCGGGTTTCGGCGACGGACTGAGCGGAGGGCGTGGGATTCGAACCCACGAGACATCACTGCCCACCGGTTTTCAAGACCGGCTCCATCGGCCACTCGGACAGCCCTCCTGACCGACTACCGAGTGTAAAGGAGAAGAGAGCCTCAACCCTGGAAATAGCGTGCGAGTGCCACAGCGACACCGCTCTCGCGATCGGTGCCCGTGACATCCGTCGCGACCTCGCGCACCTCATCCGGAGCCTGACCCATCGCGATCGCGACGCCACCCCCGGATGCCGCCCAGCGGAACATGTCGATGTCGTTGCGTCCGTCGCCGATCACCATGACGCGCTCGGGTGCCACCTCGAGCTGCTGGCGCACGTACTCCATGCCGGTGCCCTTGTTGACGCCGTCGGGCGCGATGTCGAGCCACGCCGTCCACCCCACGTTGTAGCTCACCTTGTGCAGGCCCATCTGCTCGACGACCTGCAGGAAGTCCTCGACGGCGTGCCCCGGCGAGAGCACGACGACGCGCGTCGCGGGGCTCTCGAGCAGCTGATCGAAGTCGACCTGCAGCCGGTCGGCGGCGAGCGCGCCCTCGGGGAACTGGCCCGTGAAACGGAAGCGGCCCTCCGGGTCCTCCACCGCGAAGCTCGCCCCCTCGAGGTAGCCGCGGATCGTGGTGAGCACCTCGGTGGGGTCGAAGGTCTCGACGCGGTCGCGCACGTAGCCCATCGGCGCCTCCTTGTCGCGGCGCATCACGATCGCGCCGTTGGCGCTCACGGCGTAGGCGGGCGCGATCGCGAGCCGGTCGACGACCGGCAGCGTCATCGACACCGAGCGCCCCGTGGCCGGCATGATCTCGTGGCCGAGGTCGCGCACCCGCCGGATCTCGGATGCGACCCGCGGGTCGAGCTCGCCACCCTCGGTGAGCACCGTGCCGTCGATGTCGAGGCCGATGAGCCAGCGGTCCGCGCGTGCCAGGGTCACGCCACGGGCTCCAGCACGTCGAGGCCGAGGAAGGGGCGCAGCGGCTCGGGCACGACGACCGAGCCGTCCGCGCGCTGGTGCGTCTCGAGCAGGGCGACGATCCAGCGCGTCGTCGCGAGCGTGCCGTTGAGGGTCGCCACCGGCGCCGTCTTGCCGTCGTCGCCGCGCTGGCGGATGTCGAGGCGGCGCGCCTGGAAGGTCGTGCAGTTGCTCGTCGAGGTCAGCTCGCGGTACGCGCCCTGCGTGGGCACCCACGCCTCGACGTCGAACTTGCGGGCGGCGCTCGTGCCGAGGTCGCCCGCCGCGGTGTCGATCACGCGATACGACAGGCCGAGGCTCGTCAGCATCCCCTCCTGCATCGCGAGCAGACGCTCGTGCTCGGCCTCGGCATCCGCGGGGTCGATGTAGCTGAACATCTCGAGCTTCTGGAACTGGTGCACGCGGATGATGCCGCGGGTGTCCTTGCCGTGGCTGCCCGCCTCGCGCCGGTAGCAGGTCGAGATGCCCGCATACCGCAGGGGGCCGTTCGAGAGGTCGAGGATCTCGTCTTTGTGGTAGCCGGCGAGCGCCACCTCGCTCGTGCCCGTGAGGTAGAGCTCGTCGTCGGGCAGGTAGTAGATCTCGTCGGCGTGGGCGCCGAGGAATCCCGTGCCGGCCATGATGTCGGGCCGCACGAGGGTCGGCGTGATGAGCGGGGTGAAGCCCGCCTCGAGAGCGCGCTGCAGCCCCAGCTGGATGAGCGCGAACTCGAGACGCGCGCCCACCCCCTTGAGGAAGTAGAACCGTGCGCCCGACACCTTCGCGCCGCGCTCCATGTCGATCGCGTCGAGCAGCTCGCCGAGGGCGAGGTGGTCGCGGGGCTCGAAGTCGAACTCGGGTGTGCCGCCCACCTCACGCAGGGTGACGAAGTCGTCCTCGCCGCCCGCGGGCACGCCGTCGATCACGATGTTCGGGATGCCGCCAGCCACCTCGGCGAAGCGGGCCTCGGCATCCGCGGCGGCGCGCTGCGCCTCCTTCACACGTGCCGCGAGCTGCTGCACCTGCGCCACGAGGGCGGCCTTCTCGTCTTTCGGGGCCTGCGCGACGGTCTTGCCGAACGCGTTCTGCTCGGCGCGCAGCGACTCGAAGGCGACGATCGCGGCGCGACGTGCGGCATCCGCTTCGATCGCCTCGTCGACGAGGGCGACGGATGCGCCCCGACGCTCCTGCGAAGCTCTCACGACGTCGGGCGTCTCACGCAGCAGCACAGGGTCGATCACACGACAAGTCTAGGAGACTGCTGCCGCGCAGCATCGTGGCCTACGGTGGTGCCATGGTGCCCCCCGACTCCCCCCGACCGCGGCGGGCGGCTGTCGTCTACAACCCGATCAAGGTCGACGTCGACCGGCTGCGGGATGCCGTGGCGGCCGCCGAGAGCGCCGCGGGGTGGGCGAAGAGCGTGTGGCTCGAGACGAGCGAGGCCGATCCCGGCATCGGGCAGGCGCGGAAGGCCCTGCTGGAGGGTGTCGACGTCGTGCTCGCGGCGGGCGGAGACGGCACGGTGCGCGCGGTCGCGCAGGGCCTGCAGAACACGGGCGTCGCGCTCGCGCTGCTGCCCTCCGGCACCGGCAACCTGCTCGCGCGCAACCTCGGGCTCGACGTCAACTCCTCGCACATGGAGGCCTCGGTCGAACTCGCGTTCACGGGCGTCGACCATGCGATCGACGTGGGCGTCATCGACATCGACCGGCCCGACGGCAGCAGCGAGACCCACTCGTTCGTGGTGATGGCGGGGCTCGGACTCGACGCCAAGATGATCGCCAACACCAACCCCGAGCTCAAGAAGAAGGTCGGCTGGCTGGCGTACGTCGACGCGATCGGGCGCTCGCTCGTCGACAAGCAGGTGCTGCGGTTGCGCTACCGCCTCGACGGCGGCGAGGAGCGGTTCACCCGCGTGCACACGATCCTCATCGGCAACTGCGGCGCGCTGCCCGGCAACATCCTGCTGCTGCCCGACGCCGAGATCGACGACGGGCTGTTCGACATCGTCACCCTGCGACCCGAGGGCGTCGGCGGATGGGCGCGCGTCTGGGTGGGCATCGTGTGGGAGAACGGGGTGCTGCGGCGCAGCACGATCGGGCGCAAGCTGCTCGACCTGCGGCAGAAGCCCGTGCGCGCGCTGCGCTACCTGCGCGGGCGTCGCCTCGAGGGTCGGCTCGAGCGGCCCGAGGAGTTCGAGCTCGACGGCGACGAGTGCGGCGAGGTCGTGGGCTTCCGCGCCCACGTCGACCCCGCGGCGCTCATCGTGCGGTTGCCGCGCACCCCCTGACCCGCTCAACGATTCGCTCGTAGCTGGAGCTACGGCCTCGGCGCCCCGGAAGTATCTGGGGCGCCGAGGTGCTAGCTGGAGCTACGAGCGCATTCGCGGGGGGTCAGTCGAGCGCATTCGCGGGGGGGTCAGTCGGGGTCGGGGGCGCCCGAGAGGATGTCGCGCAGCCAGTCGCGCGCGTCGATGAACACCTGATCGTCGTAGCGGCTCGTGACGTGCACGTGCTGCTTGTCGGCGCGCGGATACGAGCCGAGGAACTGCACGCTCGGGCTGAACCTCTTCAGGCCGAGCAGGGCATCCGCCACCCGCTCATCGTGCACGTGGCCGTCGAGGTCGACGATGAAGCGGTAGCGCCCGAGCGCGTCGCCGATGGGCCGCGACTCGAGCAGGCTCAGGTTGACGCCGCGCGTCGAGAACTGCTCGAGCATCTCGACGAGGCCACCGGGCTGGTCGTCGGGCAGCTCGACGACGACGCTCGTCTTGTCGGCGCCCGTGCGCTCGGGGATGGCGGCCGTGCGCGACACGAGCACGAACCGGGTGACCGCCTCGGGGTTGTCGGCGATGTCTTCGGCGATCACCTCGAGCGGGTAGTGCTGGGTGATGCCGGGCGGCGCGATCGCGGCGTCCGCGTTCGTCGACTCGAGCAGCTCGGCGGGAGCTGCGACGTTCGAGGTCGACGGGATGTGGCCGTGGCTCGGCAGGGTCGCGTCAAGCCACAGGTGGCACTGGGCGTAGGCGACCGGATGCGCGTTGATGACCCGCACATCCTCGAGCCGGGTGCCCGGCCGGCCGACGAGCTGGAAGTTGACGGGCACCAGGTACTCGCCGATGATGCGCAGCCCGGGGATGTTGGCGAGCGCGTCCTGGGTGGCGCTCACGCCGCCCTCGACGCTGTTCTCGATCGCGATCATCGCGGCGGTGCTGCGCCCCGACACGACGTCGTCGAGCGCCTCGCCCACGTTGTTGACGCTGCGCCACTCTGCACCCTGCGCCTCCGGCACCTGCGCGAGGGCGACCCAGGTGAAGGTGCCCGCGGGGCCGAGGTAGCTGTACACCTCAACGAGGTTAGCGGGCGCGCTGGAGCTTGGAGGCGAAGGTCATTTCTGACCTTTGCCGCGACGCCAGCGCCGACGGCCGTCTCGGCCGTCGGTCGCCTCCGTTGCTAGACCCGATACGCGGGGAGCGGGAGGATGGACGCATGACCTCCCGCGCAGGCACCCCCGCCCAGGCATCCGATCTGATCGACGTGCACGAGCTCGTCGACGCGTACTACCAGCGCACGCCTGACATGACAGATCCGGCGCAGCGGGTCGTGTTCGGCACGAGCGGGCACCGCGGGTCGAGCCTCGACGGGGCGTTCACCGAGACGCACATCGCCGCGATCACGCAGGCGATCGTCGAATACCGCGCCGAGCAGGGCGTCACGGGGCCGCTCTTCATCGGGTCCGACACCCACGGGCTCTCCGCTCCCGCACAGACCACGGCGCTCGGCGTGCTCGAGGCGAACGGGGTGCATGCGGTCGCCGACGCCTACGACGACTACGTGCCGACGCCCGCGCTGAGCCGCGCCATCATCCGGCACAACACCGAGAACGCGGGCGGGCCGCAGGCTGACGGCATCGTCATCACGCCGAGCCACAACCCGCCGCGCGACGGCGGCTTCAAGTACAACCCGCCGCACGGCGGCCCCGCCGACTCGGATGCCACGGGCTGGATCGCCGCGCGCGCCAACGCGATCATCGAGGGCGGCAACCGCGAGGTGCGGTTCTCAGAGCCGAGCGGCGTCGACAGCTACGACTTCCGCGGCGCCTACGTCGACGACCTCGCGAACGTGCTCGACATGGACGCGATCGCGCGCTCGGGGCTCCGGCTCGGGGCCGACCCCCTCGGCGGGGCGAGCGTGCACTACTGGCAGCTCATCGCCGAGCGCTACGGGCTCGACCTCGAGGTGGTGAACCCCTCGGTCGACCCGCGGTGGGGCTTCATGACGCTCGACTGGGACGAGAAGATCCGCATGGATCCGTCGTCGCCCTCGGCCATGGCATCCGTCGTGGCGCGCGCCGGCGACTACACGATCCTCACCGGCAACGACGCCGACGCCGACCGGCACGGCATCGTGACGCCCGACGGCGGGCTCATGAACCCCAACCACTACCTCGCCGTCGCGGTGCAGTACCTCTACGCTCACCGCCCGGGGTGGCGAGCGGATGCGGCGATCGGCAAGACGCTCGTGTCGAGTTCGATGATCGACCGGGTGGCGGCGTCGCTCGGCCGACGGCTGTGGGAGGTGCCGGTCGGCTTCAAGTGGTTCGTGCCGGGCCTCGTCGACGGCTCGGTCGGGTTCGGCGGGGAGGAGAGCGCGGGGGCCAGCTTCGTCACGCTCGACGGGCACGCCTGGACGACCGACAAGGACGGCATCCTGCTCGCCCTGCTCGCGGCCGAGATCCGCGCGGTCACCGGCAAGAGCCCGAGCGAGCTGTACCGGGAGCTCACCGAGGAGTTCGGCGACCCCGCCTACGCGCGCGTGGACGCGGCGGCGACGCCCGAGCAGAAGGCGCGCCTCGGCAAGCTCTCGGGCGACGACATCACGGCGGGCGAGCTCGCGGGCGACCCGATCACGGCGAAGCTCTCGCACGCCCCTGGCAACGGCGCGGCGATCGGCGGCGTGAAGGTGCAGAGCGAGCACGCCTGGTTCGCGGCGCGGCCGAGCGGCACCGAGAACGTGTACAAGATCTACGCCGAGTCGTTCCGCGGACCCGAGCACCTGGCCGAGGTGCAGGCCGAGGCGAAGCGCATCGTCGACGCGGCGCTGGGGTAGGCGCCGACGGCGGCTGGGGCGGTGCGCGGGGCCGCGTCCAGCGGGGAGCATCGCCAGGGGTTTCGATACGCCGCCTCCGGCGAACTACTCAACCAGCGGAGTGGGGGCGCCTCCGGCGAGCTACTCAACCAGCGGAGCGGGGCCACCTGTCGAGCGGCAACCGACGAGGTGGCTGAGGAGCGCCCACCGGGCGCGTCTCGAAGCCACCGACCCCACCAAACGGGAGCCGCGTCCAGCGGGGAGCATCACCAGGGGTTTCGATACGCCGCCTGCGGCGAGCTACTCAACCAGCGGAGTGGAGCCGCCTCCGGCGAGCTACTCAACCAGCGGAGCGGGGCCGCCTGTCGAGCGGCAACCGACGAGGTGGCTGAGGAGCGCCCACCGGGCGCGTCTCGAAGCCACCGACCCCACCGAACGGGAGCCGCGTCCAGCGGGGAGCATCACCAGGGGTTTCGATACGCCGCCTGCGGCGAGCTACTCAACCAGCGGAGTAGGGCCGCCTGCGGCGAGCTACTCAACCAGCGGAGTAAGGCCGCCTCCGGCGAGCTACTCAACCAGCAGAGTAAGGGCCGCCTGCGTCGAGTAACCAGCGGAGTGGGGCCGCCTCCGGCGACCTACTCAACCAGCGGAGTGGGAAACCTGTCGAGCGCAGCGGGGGTGGGCGGTCACTCTCGCGACGCTGGCACCGGGACTGGCGGGAGCGCATCGCCGTCAGGCGATACGCGAGGGCATGCGTCGCGAGAGCGACCGCCCACCCCCGCGGAGCGACGAGCGCTACGGGTACACCGGCGCCGGGGGCCAGCCGAAGAACTCCTCGAGCGTCTGCACACCCGTGTTGTGCATCTCGGTGGCGAGCTCGACTCCGACGTAGCGCACGTGCCACGGCTCGTACTGGTAGCCGGTGACATCGGTCTTGCCGTCGGGGTAGCGGATGATGAAGCCGTACTCGTGCGCGTGCGCCGCGAGCCACTGGCCTTGTGGTGTCTGGCCGAAGCAGATCTGCAGCGCGCAGTTGAGCGGTCGCGCGGAGATGTCCATGACCCACCCGGTCTGGTGCTCGCTGTAGCCGGGCCGCGCCGTGAGGGTGTCGTTGCCCTGGTACACGCCCACCTGCGTCTGGTAGCTGCGGTAGGCCGACTGCGACTGCATCTCGAGCCCGGTCTCGGCGGTGAAGGCGGCGAACATCCGCTCGATGGCGTCGGCTGCTTCGGGTCGCATCCGCGGCTCGTACACGTAGGGCACGTTGACGACGCGCAGTTCGGGCGCGTAGTCGACCGGGTTCATGGAGTTGAGCTTGTTGACGATGACCCACGGGCTCGTGGGGTCGGTGAGCGAGTACTGCGCCGCGTCGAAGGTGGGGGTCGGCGTCGGGGTCGGCGTCGGGGTCGGCGTGTCGGATGCGGTGGGTGTCGCACTCGGCGCAGGTGGCGGCGGCGAGGGGCTCAGCAGCAGCACGATCGCCGTGATGAGTGCAGCGATGACGACGATCGCGAGGAGGAGCAGCACGACGACGCGACGCCGCCGGCGGGTGCGTGCGCTGGCGGCTCGGGCGGCGCGCGTGGGCACGTTCTGCTCGGGTGCGGACATCGCCGCTCAGCCTAGACGCGTCCGCCGAGCGCACCCTCCAGCCGGGCGGACGACGGAGGCGTTCACCCCGCGCCGAGGGGTGGACCGCGTCGTCTAGCGCATGCGCCGTGGGAGCGCTCCCCCGCGTGTCGCGGCGGCGTCAATCACCTCGTGACCTGCGATTTTCTATCGTGACCATTTTGTTACCAAGCGCAGAGTTGACGGGCCGCGATCGGCGTGCGTATCGTGTCCCTCGATTTCGTGAGAGCGCTCCCACGCTTCATCGTGAGAGCGCTCCCACCGAGATCTTCCCCATCCACGCACACAAAGGAGTGACCGTGAAGTTCTCACGACGCACCGCCACAGTTGCTGCGCTCTCCGCCACCACCTCGCTCGCCCTGGTTCTGACCGGGTGCTCCAGCGACGCGGGGCCGAGCGACAGCGACGAGCAGATCACGCTGACCATCACGACGTTCGGCACCATGGGTATCGACGTCAACTACGCCGCGTACGAGAAGGAGCACCCGAACATCAAGATCGAGGCGACCAACCTCGAGAACGGTGGCGCGGCCCGCGACGACGCCTACGCGAAGATCGCAGCCGGCACCGGCCTCAGCGACATCGTCGCGATCGAAGAGGGCTGGCTCTCGACGATCGCCGAGGTCTCCGACGCGTTCGTCGACCTGCGCGACTACGGCATCGAAGACAACAAGGGCGACTGGCTCGACTGGAAGTACGCCCAGGGCACGGATGCCGACGGTCGCGTCTTCGGCGCCGGTCTCGACATCGGCCCCCAGGGTCTGTGCTTCCGCGGCGACCTCTTCGAGGCGGCGGGCCTGCCCGGCGACCGCGAGGGCTTCGCGGAGGCCATCGGCGGCGAGGGCGCCACCTGGGAGTCGTTCTTCGAGTTCGGCCAGGAGTACACCGCCGCGAGCGGCAAGCCGTTCTACCACAACCCCTCGTTCTTCTGGAACTCGTTCGTGAACCAGCTCGAGGAGGGTTACTACAAGAAGGACGGCCAGACCCTCAACATCAAGGACAACGCCGCGATGAAGGAGCAGATGAACCTCATCGTCGAGAACGCCAACATCGGCGCGGGCCTGCCCGGGTGGGATGTCGGTGAGCAGGCCAAGAACGACGAGTTCGCCGTCTACGTGTGCCCGTCCTGGATGCTCGGTGTCGTGAGCGGCTACTACGACGCCGGCACGACCGGCACCGGTTGGGACTTCGCCGACGTGCTGCCCGGTGGCGCCGCCAACTGGGGTGGAGCGTTCCTCGGTGTCTCCGAGTCGTCGGAGCACAAGGAGGCCGCAGCCGACCTCGCTCTCTGGCTCGCGGCGCCCGCGCAGCAGGCCGCAGCCTTCGAGGCAGCCGGCCCGTTCCCGAGCACGCTCGAGGGCCAGGAGCTCGTGGGCGACTCCGTCAACGCGTTCTTCAACGACGCGCCCGTCGGTGAGATCTTCACCAACCGCGCCAAGGGTGTGGTCGCCCAGGTGAAGGGCCCCGAGGACTCGGTCATCCAGGACAACGTCTTCGGTCCCGTCCTCGACAAGGTCAGCCAGGGCGAGATCACCGACGGCGCTGCCGCCTGGGATGCCGCGATGGTTCTGCTGGACCAGCTCGTCCCGCAGTAAACCCGCACCACCGAGCGGTCCCCGGCCCCGCCGGGGACCGCTCATCCTCCATCCGCACCACCGCATCCCAGATAGGCACCCCGATGAGCGCACTCCAGGCGGAACGACGGACGCGCAGCGTCCTGACCCTGCGCCAGAAGCTGTCGAACCTCGACTACAAGGTCTCGCCGTACCTCTATATCGCGCCGTTCTTCATCCTCTTCGCGATCCTCGGCGTCTTCCCCATCGTCTACACGGTCAACGTGTCGATGTACGACTGGAACCTGCTCAAGGGGCAAGGCGACTTCGTCGGGTTCGAGAACTACGTCACGACGCTCACCGACCCGTTCTTCTGGAACGCCTTCGTCAACACCATCAGCATCTTCCTGCTCTCGGCGGTGCCGCAGCTGATCATGGCGACCGTGATCGCGGCCGTTCTCGACCAGGCGATCCGCGCGAGCACCTTCTGGCGCATGAGCGTGCTGCTGCCCTACATCGCGGCGCCCGTCGCCGTCGCCGTCATCTTCACGCAGGTCTTCAACCAGTTCGGCGGCCCCATCACGGGCCTCACGGAACTGCTCGGACTCGAGCCCATCCGCTGGGGCTACGACCCCTTCCCCGCGCACATCGCGATCGCGACCATGGTCAACTGGCGCTGGACCGGCTACAACGCCCTCATCCTGCTCGCCGCGATGCAGGCCATCCCGCGCGACGTCTACGAGTCCTCCGCGCTCGACGGCGCCGGCCGCATCCGCCGCTTCTGGTCGATCACGATCCCGATGATCCGCCCCACCATGATCTTCGTCATCATCACCTCGACGATCGGCGGACTGCAGATCTTCACGGAGCCCAAGCTCTTCGACGGACAGTCGAACGGCGGCGCGAACCGCCAGTTCCAGACGATCGTGCTCTACCTCTACGAGATGGCCTTCCCGCGCCGCGACTTCGGCCGCGCCGCCGCCACCGCCTGGATCCTGTTCCTCATCGTCGTGATCTTCGGCCTCATCAACTACGCCATCTCGCGCACGATCGCCTCGCAAGACATCACCCGCATCCGCACCCCGAAGCGGGCGGCCATCACCCAGGGAGTCCGTCGATGACCTCCACCCTCACGCGCCCCGTGCTGCACTCGGGCGGCCCGGACCGGGAGGAGCGCCGCCGCAAGGCGCGCTTCTACGACCGCCCGGGCTGGCTCACCTACGCGCTGCTCGGAGTCTTCTTCGTCGCCGCGGTGTTCCCGCTCTGGTGGTCGTTCGTCATGGCGAGCCGTCAGGCGTCCGACATCAACGCCGTGCCCCCGGTCGTCGTACCGGGCCCGAACTTCCTCACCAACGTGTTGAAGGCCTTCGAGACGGTCGACTTCGGCAAGGCGCTCATCAACAGCGTCATCATCTCGGGCAGCATCGCGGTCGCGGTCGTGTTCTTCTCGACGCTCGCGGGCTTCGCGTTCGCGAAGCTGAAGTTCCGCGGGCGCAACCCGCTCATGGTGACGGTGATCGCCACGATGGCGATCCCGACGCAGCTCGGCATCATCCCGCTCTTCATGATCGTGTCGGAGCTGCGGCTCACCAACACGCTCGCCGCCGTGATCATCCCGGGGCTCGTCTCGGCGTTCGGCGTGTTCTTCATGCGGCAGTACCTCGTCGACACGATCCCCGACGAGCTCATCGAGGCGGCCCGCATGGATGGGGCCTCGATGTGGGGAACCTTCTGGCACGTCGCCGTGCCCTCGGCGCGACCCGCGATGGCGGTTCTCGGGCTCTTCATGTTCATGGCGGCCTGGACCGACTTCCTCTGGCCGCTGCTCGTGCTCGGGCCCAAGAACCCCAACGTGCAGACCGCGCTCGCCGCGCTCAACGCATCCGGGGGGCACACCCCCGACCACTCGATGGTGCTCGCCGGCGCGATCATCTCGATCGTGCCGCTGCTGATCCTCTTCCTGCTCGCCGGCAAGCAGCTCATCGCAGGCATCATGTCCGGGGCGGTGAAGGGCTGATGGCGCTCGAACTGCCCGCCGAGTTCACCTGGCCGGCGGGGTTCATCTGGGGTGCCGCCACGGCGGCCGCCCAGGTCGAAGGTGCCGCTCACGAAGACGGCAAACTCGACTCGATCTGGGATCACTTCGCCCGCACATCCGGCAACGTCGCCCACGGCGACACCCCGGAGGTCGCGGTGGACCACTACCACCGGATGCCCGAGGACGTGCAGCTCATGAGGAGCCTCGGCCTCGACTCGTACCGCTTCTCGGTGAGCTGGGCGCGCGTCAAGCCCGCAGACGGCCCGGTCAACGCGAAGGGCATCGACTTCTACAGCCGCCTCGTCGACGAACTGCTCGAGAACGGCATCCTGCCCTGGCTCACCCTGTACCACTGGGACCTGCCGCAGGCCGTCGAAGAGACCGGCGGATGGGCCAACCGCGACACCGCGCAGCGCTTCCTCGACTACGCCATCGCGGTGCACGAGGCGCTCGGCGACCGTGTCGACCACTGGACGACCTTCAACGAGCCGCTGTGCTCCTCCCTCATCGGGTACGCCGGTGGTGAGCATGCCCCCGGCCGCCAGGAGCCGCGCGCGGGACTCGCGGCCCTGCACCACCAGCACCTCGCCCACGGTCTCGCCGTGCAGGAGTTGCGGGCGCGTGGCGCGCAACAGCTCGGCATCACCCTGAACCTCACGAACGCCGTCCCGAACGACCCCAGCGACCCCGTCGACCTCGATGCGGCGCGTCGACTGGATGCGCTGTGGAACCGCGCGTACCTCGAGCCGATCCTGCTGGGCGCCTATCCCGCGGATTTTCTCGACGACGTGGCCGGCCACGGCTTCGAGCACATCGTTCGGGACGGCGACCTCGATGCGATCCACCAGAAGATCGACTTCCTGGGCGTCAACCACTACCACGACGACAACGTCTCCGGGCATCCGCTTCCCGCCGACCACCCGAAGGGGCTCGCCCCGACCGACAAGAAGACCTCGTCGTGGTTCGTCGGCTCGGAGTTCCTCACCGGCCCCACCCGCGAGCTGCCGCAGACGGCGATGGGCTGGGAGATCAACCCCGACGGGCTGCGGAAGCTGCTCGTGCGCCTCGGCCGCGAGTACCCGCAACTGCCGCCGCTCTACATCACCGAGAACGGTTCGGCGTGGGATGACGTGGTCACCCCCGACGGGCGGGTGCACGACGCGCAGCGGGTCGACTTCCTCGAGCGCCACCTGGAGGCGGTGGCCGAGGCCATCACCGAGGGGGCGGATGTGCGCGGCTACTTCGCGTGGTCGCTCATGGACAACTTCGAGTGGGCGTGGGGATACGAGAAGCGCTTCGGCATCGTCTACGTCGACTACGAGACGCAGCAGCGCATCGTCAAGGATTCGGGTCGCCGGTTCGCGGAGATCGCCGCCGCCGCGCGTACTCTCGCCTCATAGGATGTACGGGCCGACCCCGGCCAGGAGGACGCGAGGATGACCCCGGACCAGCACGGAAGCGCTCCGACGCTCGAGCAGGTCGCCAAGGTCGCGGGCGTCTCGCGATCCACCGTCTCCCGGGTGATCAACGACTCCCCCAAGGTGACGCCCGAGGCCCTCGCCGCGGTGCGCAAGGCCATCGACGAGCTGGGCTACGTGCCGAACCGGGCGGCACGCATCCTCGCCAGTCGGCGCACGCAGTCGATCGCGCTCGTCATCCCCGAGAACACGGCACGCTTCTTCGCCGACCCGTACTTCGCGACCGTCGTGCAGGGCATCGCGATGTACCTCTCCGACACCGACTACACGCTGAGCCTCGTGATCGCGGCCGAACGCGACGGCGAGAAGACCCGCCGGTACCTGCAGGCGGGGAACGTCGACGGCGCCCTGCTGCTGTCGCACCACTCCGACGACCGCTCGTACACGCAGCTCGCGCGCTCGATCCCCGTCGTGTTCGGGGGACGCCCGATGAGCCAGGAGGGCTCGGAGGCCTACTACATCGACGTCGACAACGTCTCGGCGGCGCGGGAGGTCACCCAGCGCCTCATCGACAAGGGCCGACGTCGCATCGCGACGATCGCAGGCCCGGCCGACATGTCCGCCGGGCTCGACCGCCTCGAAGGGTGGCGGCAGGCGCTGGATGCGGCGGGCGTGCCGACCGACCTCGTCGAGCACGGCGACTTCAGCCCCGCGGGCGGCGAAGCGGCGATGCGGCGGCTGCTCGAGCGCGAGCCGGCACTCGACGGGATCTTCGCTGCCAACTCCCTCATGGCGCAGGGCGCACTCAACGTGCTGCGCGGTCACGGCCGCACGGTGCCGGTGGATGCGGGACTGGTGACCTTCGACAACGACTACGCCGCGCAGTCGTCGAATCCCCCGCTCACGACCGTCGAGCAGCCGACGGTCGAGCAGGGCCGGCTCATGGTCGACGTGCTGCTGCGGCTCATCGACGGCGGCACGGTGCCGCAGATCACGATGATGCCGACTCGCATCATCGAGCGCGGCTCGGAATGAACCGCTAGCGTCGAGCCATGGACCAGGTCGTCGACGTTCCCGAACGCAGCCGCTTCGTGCTCGAGCGCGACGGAACGCCCATCGGCAAGGCCCTCTACCGGCGAGAACCAGGGGTCATCACCTTCACCCACACCGAGGTCGATCCCGAAATCCAGGAGCGCGGCCTCGGCTCGATGCTCGCGAAGTACGCACTGGATGCCGTGGCCGCCGAAGAGGGAACGCGCGTCGTGGCGCAGTGCCCCTTCATCGCCGCGTACATCGAGCGGCATCCGCAATACCAGCCGTTGCTGGAGCGTTGACCCTGCCTGTCACCCGCTAGGCGTCGGCGTCGAGGCTACGCCGACAGGACCGTGGTCCACCCGCCGCCGAACTTGGGCTCGCGTCCGTCGCCGGATGAGGTGCCGGTGAGCCGACGCTTGACCCACGGCCCGACGTGCGTGCGGTAGTAGGCGGCGCCGCGCAGCCGCGCAGGTTCGGTGATCTCGGGCAGGTCCCACCACTCGGCGGGCCGCGCCACCTCGAGGGCGTCGAGCACGCGGGCGGCGACGCGGTGGTGGCCGCGGGTGTTCATGTGCAGGCGGTCCTCCGACCAGAACCGCGGGGTGGCGAGCTGCTCGTCGAACCAGTTGTAGGCGCGGATGACGTCGGGTCGGTCGGCGATGCGCCGCTCGACGGCGTGCGAGAGCAGGTCTCCGCGGCGCTTCATCACCCGGCCGAGCGGCAGCTGACGGGTGGGGTCGGCGCCCGAGAGCAGGATGAGCTTCACGCCCTCCTCGTCGCACCGCCTCAGAACGTGGGCGAACAGGCCGACGATGTGGTCGACATCCGCCTTCGGTCGCAGGATGTCGTTGCCGCCGCCGTTGAACGACAGGTGGGTGGGCTTCAGCGCGAGCGCGGGCTCGAGCTGCTCGTCCACGATCGGTGCGATGAGCTTGCCCCGGATGGCGAGGTTGGCGAACTCGATCGGCTCGCCGAGACCGGCGGCCCAGCCTTCGGCGACGAGGTCGGCCCAGCCGCGCACGCGGCCGTCGGGCAGCTCGTCGCCGACGCCCTCGGTGAACGAGTCGCCGATGGCGACATAGCGGATCGAGGGCACCCGTCGAGTTTACGAGGTCGTGCGGCGGGGGTGATCTCGATACGCCGCTGCGCGGCTACTCGATCAGCGGGGGTCGTGGGGGTGGGTGCGGCGGGGGACGACGAGGGGGCGACCGTCGCGCTCGAGCACCTCGACGTCGAGGCGGTAGACCTCGGAGATGAGCGGCTCGGTGAGCACCTCGAGCGGGGTGCCGAGCGCGCGCAGGCGGCCGCGGTCGAGCAGCGCCACGCGATCGGCGTAGGCACCCGCGAGCGACAGGTCGTGCAGCACCACGACGACGGTGCGCCCCTCGCGGGCGAGCTCGCGCGCGATCCGCAGCACGTCCTCCTGATGGCGCAGGTCGAGCGCGGCCGTCGGCTCGTCGAGCAGCACGACGGGGGTGTCCTGCGCGAGCACGCGGGCGAGCGACACGCGCGCCCGTTCCCCACCCGAGAGCTCGGTGAAGCGACGCTCGGTGAGGTGTGCGACATCCGTGCGCTCGAGCGCGTCCCGGATCGCGGTGTCGTCGAACTCGCGAGCCGGGGTGCGCGCCCACGGGCTGCGCCCCATCTCGACGACCTCCGACACCCGGAACGGGAAGCTCACCGCGTTGTCCTGCGTGAGCACCGAGCGGATGCGCGCCAGCTCGAGCGGTTCGTAGTCGGTCACCGGGCGCTCGCCCACCGACACCGTGCCCGCATCCGGGCGCCGCTCCCCCGCGAGCGCCGACAGCAGCGTCGACTTGCCCGCGCCGTTCGGCCCCACGAGTGCGAGCAGTTCGCCCGTCGGCACGGTGAGCGAGACCGAGTCGACCGCCAGACGCCCGCCGAGCTCGACCGTGACGCCGAGGGCCCGGATCACGCCCAGCCCCCCGAGGCGCGACGCTGCCGCCACAGCAGCACGAAGAAGAACGGCCCGCCGACGAGCGAGGTGAGCAGCCCGATCGGCAGCTCGGCGCCCCCGACGAGGGTGCGCGCGAGCAGGTCGGCGATCACGATGAGCAGCGCGCCCCCGAAGGCGCTCGCGACGAGCAGCGCACGGTGCGACGGGCCCAGCAGCATGCGCATGAGGTGCGGAACCACGAGCCCGACGAACGAGATGATGCCGACGAACGCGACCGCCGCGCCCGTCAGCAGGGCGACGAGCACGATCGAGATGAGCCGCAGCCGCTCCACGTCGATGCCGAGGTGGCGCGCGTTGCGTTCCCCGAGCGACAGGATGTCGTAGCGCCGGCCCAGCACGATCGCCACGACCGTGCCGATCGCCGCGACGACGAGCACGAGCAGGGACTCGCGCCACAGCGAACCCGAGAGCGAACCGAGCTGCCAGAACACGATCTGCTCACGGCTCGCGCTTCCCGCCAGGAACAGCAGGAAGGCGAGCCCGGCACCGCCGAACGCGTTGACCGCGATGCCGGTGAGCAGCAGCGTGACGACCTCGGTGCGACCCCCCGCGCGCGAGACGCCGTACACGAGCAGCGTCGCGCCGAGGCCGCCCGCGAAGGCGAGCAGGGCGATCGTCCACTCACCCAGGGCGAGCAGGCCGGTCACGATCGCGAGCGCCGCGCCGAGCGCGGCACCGGATGACACCCCCACGACGCCCGGTTCGGCGAGCGGGTTGCCGAACACGGCTTGCATGACCGCTCCGGCCACGGCGAGAGCGGCGCCCACCGCGCACGCCATCACGATCCGCGGGAACCGGATCACCCACAGGGCGGCATCCGCTGTCGGGTCGATCGCGGGCCACGGGTTCGCGAACCACGGGTTCTCGATCCAGGTGCCGCGCAGGAACGACAGCACGACATCCTGCGCGCTCACCCCGAACTGGCCGACGACGGCCGAGACGAGCATCGCCGCGACGAGCAGCACGGCGAGCGTGACGCCGACGATCGTGCGGCGGCGGGCGAGGTTGACCCCGGATGAGGCGGCGGGCGCGCTCACGGCACCCGGTAGAGCCACTCGTGGGTGGCGAACTTCTCCGCCACGAGCTGCTCGGCGCGCGCGTACTCCTCCGGCGTGATCTCGCCGTCGCTCAGGCCGTGCAGCGAGCGGAACGTCTCGACCATGCGGTCGATGATGGCCGCACGCGGCAGTCCCGTCTGGCTGCGCAGCGGGTCGACGCGCTTCTGCGCCGACTTGGTGCCCTTGTCGCTGAGCTTCTCACGCCCGATACGCAGCACCTGCACCATCTTCTCGGCGTCGATGTCGTACGACATCGTCACGTGGTGCAGCACCGCGCCGTCGGCCAGCCGCTTCTGGGCCGCGCCGCCGATCTTGCCGGACGGGCTCGCGATGTCGTTGAGCGGCTGGTACGTGGCCTCGATGCCGAGCGAGCGCAGCGCGACGAGCACCCAGTCGTCGAGGTAGGCGTAGCTCTCGGCGAAGCTCATGCCCTGTACGAGCTCGGTCGGCGCGTAGAGCGAGTAGGTGATGATCGCGCCGGCGTCCATGAACATGGCGCCACCGCCCGAGATGCGTCGCACCACGGGGATGCCGAACTTCGCGGCGTTCTCGGGGTCGACCTCGTTGCTCACCGACTGGAAGCTGCCGATCACGACGGCGGGCTCGTCCCACTCCCAGATGCGCAGCGTCGGCTTGCGGCGACCGGCCGCGACCTCCTCGGCGAGCACCTGGTCGAGGGCGAGATGCGTGACCGGCGGGAGGGATCCCGGATGCACGAGCTGCCACTCGTAGTCACGCCACGTCGTCGCGCCGCGCACCGCCCGCCGCACCGCGGTGGCGATCGCCTCGGGCGAGAAGCCGAGCAGCATGGCGCCCTCGGGGAGCGCCCGCTGTACGGCGGCCGCGATGACCTTGCTGTCGGCATCCTCCGGGAGTCCGGTGAGGGCAGCGTCGATGAGCGGGAGGGCGTCGTCGGGCTCGAGGAAGAAGTCGCCCGAGAGCCGCACGTCGGCGAGCCTGCCGTCGACGGTCTCGAGATCGACCACGACGAGCTTGCCGCCCGGCACCTTGTACTCGCCATGCACGAGTTCAGCCTACCCGCGCCGAGTTAGGCACGCCTAAGTCGGTGCCGCGGGGGGGTGCCGACGGACATGCGACGAGCGCTACGGGCGCAGGCGCGGGGTCGGATCGGGTGTCCGCGTCGCTGGCATCGGGTCTGGCGGGAGCGCGCCGCCGAAGGCGGTGCCGCGGGGGCATGTGACGCGGGCACCCGATCCGGCCCCGCGCCGTCACCTAGACGTGCGCATCGAGCCACGCGATGACGTCGGCCCGCACCTCCGCCTGATTCGTCTCGTTGAGTGTCTCGTGGCGGGCGCCGTCGTAGATCTTCACCGTCACATCCGTGAGCCCCCCGCGCGCGCGGTAGGCGTCGGCGAGCTTGCGGATGCTCTTCGGCCCGCCGAGCGAGTCGTCCGAGCCGATCATGATGAGCATCGGCAGGTCGCGGTCGAGTTTCTTCGGCGTGCCGAGCAGCCGCAGCGTGTCGGGCAGTCCGAAGAGCGCGAGCACGGTCGCGTCGAAGGTGAGCGGGTCGGCGGCGAACGCCGCCCACACGGCCGGGTCGCGCGACAGCCACTCGTGACCGGTCGCATCCGGGCCCTGATAACGGGCGTTGAGGTCGCCGCCGTTCATGTCGAACAGCGTGCGGTAGGCGGTGGCCGAGAGGATGACGGCGTCGTAGCGGGCGGCATCCGTTCCGATCATCTTCTGCGCGAAGAGCGAGCCGAGGCTGTGCCCGAAGAGGGCGAGCGGCAGCCCGGGGTTCTCGGCGCGGATGATGCCGGTGAGCTGTTCGACGGCCGCGATCGCCGCGCGCACCCCGCCGGGGCCCAGCTTGCCGAGCTTGGCATGGTCGCCGCCCCACTGCTCGAGCCCGGTGGCGCCGTGCCCGCGGTGGTCGTCGGCGTAGACGGTGTAGCCGGCGGATGCGAGAGCCTGCGCGAACAGTTCGTAGCGCGTCGCGTACTCGCCGACGCCGTGCAGCAGCTGCACGATGCCACGCGGGGCGGATGCCGGCCACACGTAGTAGTGGATGGTCACCCCCTCCGCGTCGACGAAGGTGTGCTCGGTTCGGGTCACGTCGGTCATCTGGCCTCCTCGCCGCTGAAAGCGTAGCGGGGCCCCGCTCGGGCAGAATGGCGGCATGGCGAGCGCGGCGACGCGGGCATGACGGCGCCACGGTTCCTGGGGGCCGTCGACGTCGTGCGCGACGGTGCTGGCTGGCGGCCGCTGCGGCTGCTGGCCGAGCAGGCGCGGCTCGCCCCCGAGCCGTTGCGCGTGCTGGGTTCGTTCACCTCGGGGGTGCGGATGCCGCTGCGCACCGCCGCGCGCACACTGCGTCTCGAGGTGCGCGTCGACCGCCTCGTGATGGCGCACCTCGATGCCCCCGAGCGCGACGCGGAGTTCCTCGCCGAGGTCGACGGCGAGATCGTCGCACGCGCGACCGCCACCCCGACGGGGCTCATCAACGAGCAACGGGACGGGCCGTGGCGGGTGACGCCCGCCGAGCCCCGCCGTCTCGTGCTCGAACTCGGCGGATCCGGCGCGGAACGGGAGGTCGTGGTGTGGCTGCCCGTCGACGCGGCGGTCGCCGTCGACGGTGTGACGGGCGACGTGCCGATCTCGCCGGCTGGGGCGGCATCCGGGTTCCACTGGGTGCACCACGGCAGCTCGATCAGTCAGGGCGGCACCGCCCGCGACGCGCGCTCGACCTGGCCGGCGCTCGTGGGTCGCGAGCTCGGCATCCGCTGGACGAACCTCGGCTTCGGCGGCAACGCGCAGCTCGACCCCATGACGGCGCTCAGCCTGCGCGGTCTCGACGCCGACGTCGTGACTCTCGAGCTCGGCATCAACGTCGTCGCGGCCGACGCGATGCGGCGACGCGCGTTCGCCTCGGCCGCCCACGCCTTCCTCGACCTGCTGCGCGACCGGATGCCGCACACCCCGATCGTCGTGATGGGCGCCTTCACGTGCCCCGCGCTCGAGCGCACGCCGGGTCCGGCACGTGCGGGGTCCGACGGGCGGCTCGTGGGCACACCGCGAGCGGGCGACGCGACGGCGCTCACGCTCGACGCGAGCCGCGAGCTGCTCGCCGAGCTCGTCGCGGCGCGAGCCGACCCCGCTCTCGGCTACCTCGACGGGCGTGAGCTGCTCGGCGAGGCGGATGCGGTGCTGCTGCCCGACGGACTCCACCCGTCCCCGGAGGGCCTCGACCTCATCGCGGCGCGCTTCCTGTCGCTCGCGCGCGAGCCGCACACGCCGCTCGGCCGCGCCTTCGCCCCCGCCGCCCCCTGACCCGCCCCACCGCATCCGCCGCATCCGCACCCGCCGCCGCATCCGCACCCGCCGCACCCGCACCCGCACCCGCACCCGCCGCACCC